>JAESFU010000015.1_pt1 | contig 1200542 bp, 1178 predicted proteins | sample 9269461 | NCBI WGS metagenome assembly JAESFU01 (sample SAMN14502556, study PRJNA617107) | algae metagenome | isolation source: Stenomitos rutilans HA7619-LM2 and co-occurring heterotrophs from cave walls | place: USA: Waikapalae cave, Hawaii | collected 2009-07-28
TGCCGGGGAAGCTGACGCCCGGCACCCCGTCCATGTGGAAGGGCAACAGAACTCCGTGCCAGTGGATCGAGGTGTCCTCATCCAGGGTATTGGTCACGGACAGCCGCGCCGTCTGGCCTTCGCGCAGGCGGATCAGGGGTGCCGGCAGGCTGCCATTCACAGTGATGGCGTGGCCTGTTCGACCGCCAACGGAAAAGGGGGAGTGACCGACACTGAGTCGAATATCGGGGCCGTCAAGCGTCGGCAGGTTTTCTCGCAGACCCGGGGATCCCGCCTTGGCCCAAGCAGGCAACAGTCCTTGAACCGCCCAAGCCGATGCGGCACCTCCCAAGCCTCGAAAAAGTCCACGGCGGTGCGGGTTGATCATCGCGGACGACTTTCCATTTCAGATGGAGGAGCCGTGCACTGCGTACCCTAGTACAGAGTCAATCTTTCAATGTGCGACCGGCTGTCTCGGCTATCCAATACAGGAAGCTGAAACCGACCAATCCTACGCAATAAACCCGTATCAGTATTTATATTTTCGGCGACTTCGCGAAGCCGAAAGGCGAACTGGTCACCACATGGTCACCAGAAGAATGGAAATAGCAGCCATTTCCACCCTCTATTGGAAGTTAGCAGAAAGCGTTGTCCAAGTCCTCCTTTGACGGCTGCAATGCGCCAACAGCGGACGACTGCTGAGCGCCGCAGATCGGACATCGGCAGGGTCCGGAAATCGAGTGCGCAATAATTGGCACGATGAGCCTGCACAAGTATTTCGGCTCGTCCAGATCAGAGATCAATTTCTGCTCGTGCAAAAGCGCGAAGGCTTTGCTCCAGCGTACGACAAGCCGCTATGTTGAACCGAGAACGAGCGCGGGGTGGGGGCGGCATGGCGAGGCGGACATATCGAAGACGGTCGGCGAACTTCGGGTCGAACTATTCATCCGGGACAGGTGACGCCTATCTCGTCTGGCCGTCCGTGCGCCAAGCTCGGGTTCTACCCTACGAGTCCATCTTAGCGCCGCAGATTTCAGCGAGCGCGGGACAATGCTCTCCTGCGGATGTTGCGGCCATACTGCGTACAACATCGGCGCCCGCAATCCGGCGTGGAATGGCCGCATTAGGTGCGGCTTCTCCACTGTCCAGCCGGCCCGCATTGAGCGGTCAGTTTCCAGCAAGACCAGAACTCCCCGTTCTGGAGGTCCCGAGCCCTCCTCTGCCTCCCGTCGAACCCAAACTCGATGAGTTTCGAGCGCCGCCAGGAGAGGACACGGCCGCGCGCCGTTTTACGCGAGCGATCTTTGGCGAGCCTGGCCCTAGCTATGAGGAGCAGCGCAAATACTCCGCAGCAATGGCAGCGTTTACCCACGCGTGGCGGCGCTACGAGAGCAACCACCGCGCCTATGAGCTCAATCACGAGCGCGCAGTCAAAACCTTTGAGGACGCCCACCGGCGCGCTGTTGCTGCGCAAGCCGCCCACGATGCTCGCCAAGGCGCATTGAACGAGGCGCTGGCGAAGGCCCAAGCGGAGACCGAGGAACAGTTGGCGGCGAACGCAACGGCGATGGCCTGCGATGCGAAAAGGCTCGAGCAGCTTTTCGATGACGCCGCAGAGCAGCGACCAGGCGGAGTGGAGGCGTTGGCGGTCGCACTATGGCGAGCCGTTCCCTTGCCTGCTGATTTCTCGAGGCGTTGCGACGCCCATTTCGAGCCTGAGTCTGGGGTCCTCCTACTGACTATTGAGGCGCCAGACTTCGAGAGAACGCCTCTGAGCACTCCGTTGAAGTCGCTGGCGCGCAAACCCGTCGGTGAACGGGCTCGTCGGCTCGCCCAGCAAAACGTAAATCACGTCCTGCCTTTGCGCATCGCCCACGAAATCTTCACCTCGCCGGAGATGCACGCCGTCCAGCTCGTGGGGGTGAACGTACGTCTTGCATATATCGATCGGCGGACCGGACAGCCTCGCCACGAAGTGGTGGCGTCAATGACAGCGACGCGTGAGGAGTTCCAAAGCCTCAACATTGCTGAGGTGGACGCCAAGAAGTGTTTCAAGAGCCTTCGTGGCGTCGAGACGCCGAGCTACGACGAGATCGCTTCCGTCAAACCGCTCCTCAAGTTTGACAATGACGATCGACGCATCGTCGAGGCTCGTAGCGTCGTCGACACCCTTGATGTATCCACAAATCTCGCCGCCATGGATTGGGAAGACTTCGAACACATCGTTCGCGAGCTCTTCGCCAAGATGTTTAGCGCTCGAAGTGCAGGCGCTGAGGTTCACGTGACTCGGGCGAGCCGAGATTACGGCGTAGACGCGCTTGTTTACGATCCCGACCCCATCATGGGCGGCAAGTATGTGATCCAGGCCAAGCGCTATGTGAACACGGTCGAGGTCTCTGCGGTCCGCGACCTGTTCGGCACGGTCCAGAACGAGGGGGCGAGCAAAGGCTTCCTCGTCACCACAAGCACGTTTGGCCCTGACGCTCACCAGTTCGCGAAAGGCAAACCGCTCACACTGATTGATGGCTCTCAGTTGCTCGGTCTATTGGATCAACACGGCTATCGGTTCCGCATCGATCTCCCAGAAGCTCGGCGCATCCTGCACAACCGTTAAGCGCCAGAAGCGGACTCTGGAAGCCCGGCATGCATCAGACCTATTGCGCTGTGTCAGACCGCCCCCCCAGAAGCCACCTGACTGCGTGTGGAAAGCGTTCCCTCCACAGCATCTGGCTGTGTCCTGCAAACCCCACGTCGAGGCGCACCGCGTCAGCGGATCCTTGCAGGGCTGCAGCGGCGTCTACGGTGCTCTGGTGAAAATCGGACTCGTAGACGCCGGCCGTGAGATAGATCGAGCCATACCCCGATCCTCTCGCCCGGCGATCGGGTCGGCTACTGAACGACATGGCGATCACACCCCGGAATACGTCGGGATTGACCATCGCCGTATTCAGAGCCCACGCCGCACCGTCGGAGAAACCCGCGAGGATTCTATCCGACGGCGCCTTGGAGGCGCCCAGACCCTCGGCGAGCGGCATCACCTCGCTCAGCAGGAAGCGCTCATGTGCGAGGTAGACCTCGTCATCCCAGCCGGCGAGATATTCCTTATGCCGTCGGTTGGAGTCTGACTCCTCGCCGTCCTCGAGAAGGGGCCCGCTCCAAAGGCCGACGATCATCGTCGGTGGAACCTCTCCGGCTTCTATGAGGGGCTTCAGCACCGAGGCGAAGGACGGAACGCTTTCCCCGTCGGCGAGATAGATAGCCGGCATGGGGCCGTCGCCTGGCGGGCGGTAGATGAAAAGTCCCCGGCGCTGCCCGAGGGCGGTCGATTGCATCACGTGCTGGACCAGCTCTCCTTCACCGAGTTCCTGCTCGGCAGGCGGCGGGGGCGCCCCGGGGCCACGCCATTCATCCGGAGCGCCTGCAGCGGCCGGGAGAAGCCAGACATCCAGCATCGCCCGGTCCAGGTCGGGCATTCTTATGGCGAGCGACCAAAGGTCGGGTGTGCCCTCAACGGGGTTCATAGGAGTCTGGATGGAACAGCAAAGCGTCGGCCGCTCGCTCCGGCGGGCCACGACATGGAAGACATCTCCCTCAGCCCAGAACGCGTGATCACCATCCGCCAGCCTGGCCTCGATCTCGGATGCGGTAAGATCTGAAGGGAGCTGGCAGGCCGGGACCTCGATGTCGGCGCAAGGTTCCAGTCGGGGGCCGCCTGACGGCTCCTGCCCCAGCAACAAGGCCAGGGCGAACCAGCTCATTCCCATCGCGCACCTCCAACAAGAGCTGGCACCATGCCCGGGTCCGCCGGAACTCGGCAAGGGGGTTCCACCCGGCGCCCGGGTTGTCAGCAGAGCGCCAGGAGCGGACATAGCGCCATCGCCGGGAACCAGTCATTTGAACGATGGCGTGGAGGGAGGGGAATCGAACCCCTCCCCGCGGCACTCCGGCTACTCGCCTACCGAGAGGTCCGACCATCTAGCTGACGTGGGGTGCTGCACCCAACCATGGCTCCACGTGACCGCAAGCAGCACCTTTGTCCCAAGCTTAGCTTTGACGTTGACCTTCATATCCATCTCCATTTTCACCTTGGGTTTCGCCAAAATGAAGCCGGTCAGGACAGCACCCCACGCCGCGAGACTGATCGGACATCCGAGGGCAAGCATTGCCGCCGAACTCCTAGAGGGAACCTAGGACCGCCTCGCAAACATCTCAAGATGCAGCGCGGCGGCTGCTCGCCAATAGAAGACGGTGGCTCCAAATCGGAAACCAGACATTCGACTGGGTATTCTCGTTGGCGGTGCCCCCACGCGCCATGAGCAGACACTGGTATTCTGCCCGCCCTGCTCCGGCTGCTACTACTGCGCGTAGCAAGCGTCGGAGCCCTACTCCCGAACGATCGCTAGCTATAGACCGCAACCAAGGCGTTATGGTTTTCTGCCCATTGAGACAATGATAAGGAGTCGGCCGCTCCTTGGCCGAGCGGCCCCCCTAATGACGACTGTTCAGAGCCGCGCGCTCCCTCCCCCCTTAAATTGGCAGGATTTCGAACGCTTGGCGTTCGATTTGTATTCGCGGACATGGAAGACCAGCGACGCGCTCTTCAATGGTCGCAGCGGACAGCCGCAGGCAGGGGTGGACGTCTTCGGAACAGACCGGGTCGAAAAAACTCTTGCGGGGGTGCAATGCAAGGGGAAGGACGGCGACTATGGCGTCGTCTTGACCGCGGCCGAGCTCAAGGCTGAGGTCGAGAAGGCCAAAACCTACCAGCCAGCGCTCGAGGTCTTCATCCTCGCCACCACGGCACCGGACGACGTGACCCTGCAGACGCTGGCCCGGGAGATCACTAAGACACACAAGGCGGCCGGGCTCTTCGAGGTCCGCGTTGAGGGCTGGGGAAGCTTGAAACAGCGCCTGACCGACTATCCCGACCTCGTTCAGAAACATTTCCCCGACCTCGCCCCGATCTCGCTCGAGGAGAAGATTGACGGGGCCGAAGACCGCCTTCAGCAAGGCATCGGCGATGTCCTGCGCACCACCAACGACCTCAAATCCCTAGTCGCTGGTCTGCTCGAGCAGAAGGAGCCGCCTGCTGAGGATGATCCTTTGAAGGGCCAGATCGCGCTCATGGGCGAACTGATCAATCAGGGAACGCCGGAAGCGGCGCTGAGGCTGCTCATGAAGCTGGACACCGACAAGGGACCGTCGGCCACGGCGCGCAACCGCTACAGGCTTCGTGCGACCATCGGCTCGGCGCTGCTGAATCTCGACCGCCAGTCCGAGGCAGCGGACGCCTTCGCCGAAGCCTACGCTCTGGATCCCCAATGGCATGGTGCCATCGCCTTCGGTGCCACCGCCGCCCTGATCAGGGGCCAGCGACTGGAAGCCCATGCACTGGCGCAAAAGGCCTTCTCGCTCGATCCGTCGAACGCCCAGGCCGCTTCCGTCATCATTGACACGGCCCCGGCGTCGACGTCGCTCGACACCATTGCGGATCAGTTGGGACCGGACCTTCTGACCCATCTAGATCTGCGGATCGCCCTGTCCTTGCGAGCCACCCGCCTGAAAGATCCCGAGAGCGCGGCGCGCCACGCTCAAGCGGCCTTCGAAATCGACCCTGAAGACTGGCGCGCTCTCTCGGCCATGGCCGAGACAATCCTGCCTCCGATTTTTAGCGCCCGCGACGTGAGCATTAGCCACCGGGTTGCGCCAGGACAGGCCGAACCCTTCGCGACAGCGACCGCCTACCTGCAGAAGGCCTGGGACATCCTCAAGGTGCGATCCGACACCCGGCGCGGAATCCATGTGGCCGCCAATCTGGTCTCCGCCCTCGACATCGACGACCAGCCGGAAGCTGCGGCGAGGATACTGGCCGAAGCCCTGCAGGCCGTCCCAGACTATGCGCCATTGCTGCGTCGGCAGGCCGAGGCTCATGTGGGAACCGACGACTGGATCTCGGTGCGGGCGATACTCAGCCGGATTCCGCCAGCGGACGCCCTGCCCACCGACGCGCTTTTGGATGCCCAGGTCTCGCTACATTCACAGGATCCGGCGGATGGACTTCGGCGTGCGAAGGCCGTCTACGACGTGACGACCGACGAGCGGCTTCGACAGTACGCTGCCGCAATCCAGATCGAAGCCGCCACGGCTTTGGGGGAAGCCTCGGAGTCGGTCTTGCAGTTGATGGACGCCCACCCCGCCTCCGTACTGGTTCGATCGGCCGCAGTCAGCTTCCTGCCGCCCGACAACGCCCTTCGCGCCCGTGCACTGGAAGACATACGCTTGCTGACGCCAGACTTGGAGGATCCCCGCGACATCTTCCACGCGGCAGAGGCCTTCTACCTCGCGGGCGAGTTTTCGATGGCGGCGGATTTGTTCGCCCGGGTCACGGCGACGGACAAAGACACCCTGCCGCTTCGGCGTCTTGTCGCCTCGCTGCACAATGCGAAACGGCGCCGCGAGGCCCGCGAGCTGTTCGACAGCCTGCCTGTCGCCCTGCAGCGCACCCCCCGCTTCGCCGAGATGGGCTCGATCATTTACGACCATTCCGGAATGTTGCCTCAGGCCAAGACGCTGCTAGAGGCCGCCATTGCAGCCGACCCGGCGGACTTGGCGACACGGTTGAGCTGGATGCATATCGCCGAACGCATGGGCCGGTCCGACGAAGCGGTGGACTGGCTATCTGCCCTCTCGAACGATCTTCAGGGCAGCCCGGAAGATCTGATGCGCATCGCCACGGCGATGGACCGCCTGAATGTGCCTGGCCCCGTCTTGCCGCTGGCATACCGGGCGCTTCGCGCCGGCTACAGCACCCCCGCCATCCATACGAACTATATGATCGGCCTGTTTCTGATGGGGCAGGTCGGAAAGCGTGAGTTTGTGACGCCCGAAGCTTCGGGCCCGGATGTCGCGGTCAGGATCGACGAGATCGGTGGCGATCGCAGCCTGACCTATGTCTTGGAAACCGAACCCGACCCAAGGATTGAGCGGCAGGAAATCGGTCCTGAAAACTCTTTGTGGGCCATCCTTTCAGGTCTGCGGATCGGCGACCGCGTCGAACTGCCCAATCTGGGCCTAGCGCCAACCGTCTACGAAGTTGGCGCGCTCTCGGACAAGTACGTCCACGCCCACCACCGCTCGATGCAGACGTTCACCACTTTGTTCCCAGGTGATCAGACATTCGGCCAATTCACGATCGAGCCCGAAAAGGGGCTCGCCGGCTTCGGGCCCTTGCTGGAGACGACCCAACGTCATGCGGAGCGCGCCCGCCAGATCGAGGAATTCTACAAGACCGGTTCTATCCCCCTGTCGTTGTTCGCCAAGTTCGCCGGTACATCCGGCTTCAATATCTGGGATGGTGTCTCGGAGGATCCCCGCCTCATCCTGATGACTTGCGTTGGCTCCGAGGAAGAGCTGTCGGGTGCCTTGGGCCGCATGGAGCCCGACCAGATAGCGGTGATCGATCCCATCACCCTCTACGGCCTTACCCGCATGGGCATTACCGACCTCGTCCTTGGCGGCTTCACCGAGGTCGGCCTAGTGCAGGGCACGATCGACCTGCTGCGCGGGCTTGTGCACGAACGCCGGGACGCTGTGGAGACGGATCGCGGATCCCTGCACGCGACCGATGACGTTGTCGCCTTCGTGGAGAAGTCTGAGGAGTTGTCCAGAAGCAGGCTTGCGGACGCCGAGGCCGCTCTGGCTCGCGCCGAGACCCTGACCGTCTTTCCATCCGAACCGCTCCACCCGATCAATCCTGAAGCACTCGGCTATTTCGATGCGGCACCGTCCGCCTATGCTAATACCGTCTTCGCCGCCCAGCATGCCCGGAGAGTCCTACTGTGCGATGACCGCGCGCTGCGGCTGGTCGCGGAATCCGGCGGCCGGGCGCAGGGTGTCTGGTCGCAGGCGGTGATCGCTGGTCGCTCCGCTAGAGGCGAGATCGGGCTCGAAGAAGTCGCGAAGGCTGCCTTAGCCTTCCTGCGAGCCAGCAGCACCTTCACCATGGTCTCCACGCCTATCGTCCTGCATATCCTGAACCAGGCGGACTGGTCGGTCACCGACGATGTCGGACTGCTGATCGACCACATCGTCCAGCCTATGAGCGACCGGCAGGGCGTTGTCACGCTCTGGTCCGAAATCCTTGTGCAGGGCTGGTTCACACGGGAGCGGGCGCAGCTGGAGAGGCTGGTCGCAGGGCTTCTGGACCGGTTCGCCAAGGCTCAATCGTCCCCTGAGCTGGCGGCATTTGCCAACGACCTAGTCCAGGCGGTCGCCCCAAAAATGACGATGCAGCTCTCCCTATCAAAGCGGCAGCTGCTCGAAACTACCAGTCTTTCGTCCCTGCCTGAAATGCGCAAACCCGCCCGCATGGCAGCCTATGAGACGACGCGCGGCATCGGCCTACTGGTGGAGGCCGCAATGAGGCTACGGGAAAGCTCGGATTCAGGCTAACCGCCTTGTGCAGGCGATCTGACCTACGAAGCGATCCAGTCGCGACCTGGCGCTGTTTTGGCGGTTCTGGCTCAACAAAGACAGCCTTGAACGCCGCCATGGTCTGTTGAAGACCGATCTCAGCTGGCGCCCAGCGCCGGCCAAAAGCAGACCTCCAGAAGGTCAGTGATGAGTCAGGATGAGACATCGCAGCGACTACGGCTTCAAGGTCCGAGTCTGACCCATAGGCGACGTTCGAAAGGTCCGCCTCGATGACGTGATCGAGCTCGATACCAATGGCGAAGACTCTGTCAGTCAGCCAACTAGAGAACCGTCAGCGCCGAGAAGATGCCGGGCAGCGCAAGCCACATGGCCTTGCGCAGATAGCCGTATTTCACGCTGCAGACGCGCGACACGTCGTAACAGTGCCTCAGGCGAGCCGCTGTCAGTTCGCTCGCGGATCGTGCGGCGACCTCCTGAACATAGCTGTCAGCGGACGGGCGCTGGCCGACGGTGCCGAAAAACACGAGCCCCCCGCCCGAGTTCTTCAATCTAGGCGCGATCACCAGGAACGCGCAGATGGCCGACAGGCCCAGAAGGAACAGCGTACAGCCCAGCAAGACACAAGCCGGCGACCATTGCGGCTGGACCAACAGCGCCTTCAGGTCTTCCTGACTCAACAGATGGCCGATCACGCCCGAAGCGACGCCGAACGTCAAGGCGGCCTTGGTGTCGGCAAGCGCGATATAGCGCCCCACATAGCCTTCCTGAAACGCGGCGAAGTCGTCGTGGGCCTTGTCGAATGCAAGCGAGCCGGACGCCGTCATCTCGCCCAGTCCGCCGGTCGACACGGCCAAGCGAGGCGCCTGCGCCACCTCCGGCGGAACGCCGGGGGCCGGACCCGCGCCCGTGTTCTGGGTGTCGCCAATCATGCCGGGATCACCCATCGACCTATGTACCTCCAGAAGCGGTAAGCCTCTCCGGTCGCCCGGTAGTTAAAACCCGTATCGCTAGTTTCGAAAATCGTTCGGACGAGCCAGTCGGCCGGCAGCCCAGGCAGCATTCGTTCGCCGAGGAGGATGGTGTTTTCCTTCGCTACCGCCAACATCTTGGAGGCTATGTTGGCGGTCGTGCCGACGGCGACCAGTCCGTTGAACCGCCTTGCCGCCCCCACTTTCGCGATCGTCACAAAGCCGTGGTCCATACAGATGCGGAAATCCAGGGGCGCGACATAGGACTGACGTAGCAGGGGATTGAGGATCTGGTCGGCCGCGGCAAACATGGTGAGGGCGGCGGACAACGCCCGCCGTTGGATGGTGTCGGCGTCGCCGGCTTGACTGGCGAAATAGGCCATTAAGCCATCACCGGTGTTCTTCTCAACCACCCCGCCGTAGTCCTCGATGATGCGGATCATCTCGGTGAAAAACAGGGCGACGATCTGCATGAGCAGGTTTTGCTCTTCAGCGGTCTCGGCGGGCCTTTGGGAGAATTTGCAGATGTCGAGGAACATCACCGTGGCCTCGATTCTGCGTCCATCATGGATGGCGAGATCATTGGTTTCCGGGATCAGCCGCCCTGAGGCTGCGCCGGCGGAGCGATTTAAGATCTGCCGATAGGTCGCCAGGGACCGCTCGACCTGGGCGGCAAAATAGGAGCGGGTCAGTGCCATGGTGCTCGCCTTCGCCACTATCCGACCCTGTACGCTTGGTAGCCGGTGATGCCGACGGACTCTCCGGCGAAGTCCGCCTCCGCGGCGCGCTCGAGCCACTGCACATGGATTAGTTCGTACAGCGCCCTTCCGATCCAGAATTCCCCCGGTGAGCAGGCTTCCTCGATCTTCACAGCCCGGTTGAGGGCGTCGCTGGCGATCTCGGTGGCCGAGAAGCCCGTCATCGGAATCGTGAAGGTCCGCACCGAAGCCTCCCCGAAATCCGCGCCAACGCGAATGGTGAGGGTCGGCAGTCCGGCCGCGTCGAGGTTCGGGTTTAGGGAGTCTCGGAGAAAAACGAGCAGCGATATGCCGAGATCGATGGTCGCGTCGCATTGGCTCGTGAAGGAGGGGTGGTCGACAAGGGCGATGAACCCGTCGCCCTTGGTCTTGAGAATCGAGCCGTTGAACTGGCCGACGAGTGTCCCGAGCTCACGAATGAATATCGCGTAGGCTTGGTCGAACTGTTCCGGCTGCGCGCGCCGAAGAGCGGTCGCTCCACAAATATCGACCGAGACGAAGGCGATGTTGCGATCGTTGGTATTGGAGTCGAACGTCCGGTGAGCGAGCGGCCTTTGCCGCGGGGGCGAGTAGGTCCCGGATTCGATTTCCTGCTTGATGGCGATCCGACGGTCGGCGGCGTAGTCGGGCGTGGAATCGATCGAAGACGGAAGGTGATAGATGGGCAGACCCGGATCGGGCCGTCTGCCCTCCCTCATGGCTTCTGCCATGTCTTCCAGGCTGACGATCTCGTCGAGATACTTGTCGAGGTGCAGGGTTTTCCCATCGCGCTGGATCTCTGTGTACCGGCGCGGGTCGGGCAGGAACCGCATCTGCATCGTGTTCGATTTTTCGTCCGAGCTGACGACTTCGGACACGAAGTCCATGCGGCGAAGCCCGGAAGTGGGCTTAAGCGTCATGTCGCGACGCGCCCTGCAGCCATGCTAGGCGGCGGTAGCTGAAGGTCGGCGCGGCGTCCTGGCTCAATGCGCATCATCGGCTTTCGAAACTCGACCCACCATGCACCATGCTAGGTCGTCTGCGCCACAGCGTCGTGAAAGTCCGGTGAGCGACCTGTGGAGCGCTGCCAGATAAGAGACTTTGGCGCTAGGGCGACCTCGAGAAGCATATCCCACTCGCATCGAAGTACACCTTTCACACTGCTCCCCACAGCGGTGTTCGTTATCATTGTGCACGCTTCGTCCACTGCGCTCGCGCGCAAAGTCCAAGGCTGTTGATGACTCCGTCTTTTCACCCGTTTGAGACTGTCGCGTGCGTCCTCTGCGGATCGCACACCGATCCAAGCGGCGAGCACAAGATCAAAGCCTCAAGCCTGAGGGACCAGTTCGGCGTCCAGCCCATGGTCATCGTGCGCGATGACGAGCCGCCTAGATCAGCGCGCGGCCCGAAGTCTAGGCAGTTTCATTTTTCCGTCCCGCTCTGCTCGCCTTGCAACAACGAGCACACGCAAGATGCCGATCTTGAGTGGGACAGGTTCAGGCGCGCGGCGTTGGACCGGATCGCGAGCGGTCAAGAGCCAGTGACCGCCTTCGACGCGGAGCGATACGCCCCCGTCGGATCGGCCAACTCCAAGCATTATCTGGACGTCCTACGCTACTTAGCCAAGCTGGTAAGCGGGCACCTCGCCGAGATCGCCGCGCCACGTTCGGAGCGCCTGTCTCGGTTCGCGTTAGGCTTGAGCGACGACTGTCCTATATCGGTCGCAATCGTTCGGGATCCGACCTACGCGGAGCACGCGCGCGTATGGGGTGACCATCCCTACGCGGCGCATGGCGGCCTTGTTCTCCTCAGTGACACACAACGAGGTGAGACCACGGGCTTTCACACCACGCTCAGTCTCGGCCCGCTTCAGTGCGCGACCACCTATCGGCTGGATTCGTTGGAGCGCCGCGAGCTTACGCTTGAGCATTCCGCGTTCGCGGCTTGGTGCCGCGAGCGCGCCTCCGATGCCGGTCAGGCGCCCGTTTCATCCGACAAGCTTGTTCAGCTAGGATTGGAGCCAGTGACCCCGGAATGCGAGTTCCCAAGTTTGAGCTGAGCGTCTGCTTTTGGGCTACTGCTCAATGTTCGCTTCTGGCGCATTGCCGACGCTCTCGTCGCAAAATTTTAGCAGAGTCTGCACCCACATTTTGCGCAGCTAGAACGCGCCAGAAAGGCAACTGCATCCGACACCAGACGGTGCTCCGGACCGCCTTCCCCTTCCAATCTTCGAGTGGCGACGACGAGCTTGCTCAAAGCGGAATGAATATCCGTCAAAGCTGCTGCTTGAAGACTGGTCAGGATCGCGTCCCTTTTAGCGCTCAGCGCATCAATCTGGCCGTCCAGTTCGGATAGTTTTGCTCTTATCCGAAGTGCTGCCTGGCTACGCAAACTAACGCCCCGCGCAGAATGGATCAGCGAGGCCTCCAGCCGAGACCAAACCAGGTAGGCGCGATCAATCTCGGCGTCGGCAGACAGCCATTCGCTGGCTAGGGCAGCGACCTGGTCGGAAGGTGACAGTGCTTGCGGGGCGACGGCAGCGACCGGAACACCCGCCACAAGAAATCGGCGGGTGACGTTGATCGGATCCTTCGTGTGGTCAGACATGAGGGTTCGTCCGTGTAGCCGAGATCAGCTCGCCAGCGACGGTATTCGATGGCGCGTAGCGGAAATCCTGCTACAGATGACCGGAATTAGGTGACTTAGTCAACGAAATTCCATCACGTAAGAGGGAATTTCATTCATGTTGAGACCTGTCCAAGTTCGAATGGCTCGCGCAGCGTTGCGCTGGAGCGTCCGGGAGCTGGCGGGAAAGACTGGCGTCGCGGACTCCACAATCCTGAGATTTGAGAGCGAAAAGGGGACTATCCTGTCCTCAAACCTTGCGCGTATCCAGCAGTCCCTGGAGGCGGCCGGCATCGTCTTTCTTGCGTCTGCCGGTGCCGACGGTCCGGGCGTGCGGCTGAACGTGCGTCCCGAGTAGCTGCTTGCCGATCACAACCGCGTGAGTCCGTTTCAGAATTGCGAAACGCCCTGCAACGGTATGAAACGTCCTGAAACGTCCTGAAACAACGCATCCCCGACGCGCCTTTCCATGCCCCCTATTCCAACCCCTTGATTCGCAGTTTTTTCCTCCACAGGCTGATCTCCGGCTTTGAAAGGAGAACGCCATGACCGGACTGCAACTGGGTGATACCGAAGACACGCTGCTGAACCGCAAGGAGGCCTCGAGCGAGCTTCTACGGATGGGCATCCGCCGCTCCCCCTCCACCTTGGCCAAGGTATTCTGTACCCGGTCGGACGGACCGCCCTGCGTCCACCTGGGGCGCACGCCCTACTATCCGAAAAGCATGCTGCACGACTGGGCCCGCAGCCAGCTGACCGCCGTACGGTCGTCCTCCAGCCAGCCCCGCCGTCCCGGCGACTGGACGCCGCCGACCGGCCATCGCCAGCACTGAACCGTCAGAGCTCCAGACCCTGGCCTCGCCCGGCACCCAGTCCCGGGCTCCGGCCGGACTGCAGGCCGAAGGTGAAGTCGACGGAGCCTCCCTGTAGCACGCCAGTGATGGCCTGGCCCCGGCAGGCCTCCAGCGCCGCCCGCCACGGCGCGAGGACGATCCCGGCCTTGCCCTCCACGACCGCCCAGGCATTGCCACCGGCATGCACTCGCGAGAGATAGACGCCGGAGAACTTCTGGCCTTCCTTCGCCATCGACACCGACCGGTTTGGAAAGCCCAGTCCCTCGAACAGCGCCTGCGCCTCCTTCGTCCTCAGCAGGCTCATCTGCTCGGCCGTCAGCGTCAGGGGATGGCCGGTGCCGAGCCCGAGTGCCTTCAGATGCGCCGCCCGCTCGGCTTGTGCCGCCACCACCTCCGCTCCGAACCCTTTCGTAGCCTCCCCTGAACCCGAACCGCCCGTCAGCGTCGTATCCAGCCAGGTCCGGCCCGGTGCCGAGACCTGTGTTGCCAGCGGCCGGTCGTCCAGGACCTTCAGCTGGACGGCCATGCCATTCTGGCGCGACTGATCGATCTTCAGAGTGGCCTGGGCATAGTCGTCCAGGATGCGGAACCGGCCCTGCCCCAAGGCTTCGCATGCCTCCTCCCGACTCATCGCCTCAAGCCGCCGCACATGCCGCTCAATGAAGCTGTCCCTGTCTGAGGGCCGCACCGCCTTGTGGTCCGCAGCGGAATAGATTCCGCCCCTCTCTGTTGCGATCTCCGCGATCGTCAGGTCCGCGGGACGCGGCGACGGCGGGCTGGCCCAGACCCTGACAATCGCGCCTTCCGGGACGCGGTCCAGCGCCAGCAGACTGTCGCGTGACGGCAGCCTCACATGCCCGAGCCGACCGTCCAGCAGGTCAATCACCACGACCTGCGGACCGGTGGCCTGCGTGCCGATAGCTGCGTGTCCAACATAGGCTCCGACCAGAGGCTCGTTCGGCGTGAGGGTGACCGTCTCCAGCGATGCCGAGCGTCCTTCCATCTGCGTGCCCCAGACCGCCTTGCCTGCGGCCGCCTCCTTAGCCTCTCGCTCCCCGGCAACCTCAAGAGTCTGACGAAGGTCGTCCGGGATGCGCCATCGCCCGGCCCGCTCGCGATGGATGAAGCCCTCGGTTTCCAGATGGGTTAGCCGTCGCAACGCCAGCGCTTCGTCCAGACCCTTCAGGTCGTCCATGACCAGTCGGCCGTCGCGTGATACCGCGATCAGCGACCGGTCCATCGGCGTGAAGCGGTTGGCCGAGACCTCGATGTCGGGACTGCGCACCTGCTCCAGCCTCGGACCCAGGATCTCGGTGGCCAGTTCTTGTGCCCGGCCCCGCAAGCCGTGGCTGACATAGTCCCTCGGCAGGACCAGATCCCGACCGTCGTCACGCTTGCCCCTCAGCAACAGGTGAAGATGAGGACGGCCGGTGTCGTGATGCTCTCCCGCGATCCAGTCGATGGACGTGCCCATGTCCCGCTCGACCCGATCCATGAAGGTGCGGGCATAGGCTTTCAGGTCCGGCAGCTCACGGCCGTCCTCGGGATTGACGATAATCCGGAAGTGATGCCGGTCGTCGGCGCAACGTGAGGCGAAGGCCCGCCCATCGGCCAGGTCCGTGTCCCGGTCGAAGAAGCGGCCATCCTCGCCGGTCGGTCCTACCCCGTCCCGCGCGACATAGCGGACATGCGTCATCAGGGCCTTCGCGGCACCCGGGGTCATCCGCACCACCCGCGCCTTGACCAGTACCCGCCGCTGGCCGCCTGCGGCCCCTCTCGTCGGCCGCACCGTCCGTCCCGACTCCAGCTTCGAGAAATGCACCGCCCGTGCGCGCGGGCTCATCTGCGGCGTCGCCCTTAGCGGGAACATGAAGGTCCGGATGGCCTTGCCAGGAAACGGTCGCTCCCGCTTCGCCGTCAAGGTGGGGTGAAGGCCGTCGTTGTCTTCGCGGTCCAGGGGCATGACGCTCTCTCGCGGCCCGGACCGACCCTCGCCTTCACCTTCTCCAGATGTACCGGCAGGGCGATCCTTCAGGGTCGCAGGGCGGATTTTATCTTGCCCTGCCTCCCTGTCGCTGGGCGGTTGCTTCCCCGACGTTGCTTTCGATTCCCGCTGGTCCGACGGCCTGGCTCATCCGCCTGCACATTCCCGGTTGCGAATATCCACAGGAGTCGAGGGGAGCGGATTAGGGTCAGCGCATATCTCGGACGTCTCTCTTGGGTGCCGCATGTCGCGGATCAGGAGAGTGCATGCCTGTTTTGATAAAACGACCCAAAGCCGAGGCCGATGTCGGCTCTCGGGGTGAGACCCCACGAAAGGGTCCGGGTCGGCCGCCAAAGCCGGTCGTCGAGCATCCGGCTCCACTATGGAATCCGACCGAGCCGCCGCCGACATTCGCAGAGGCGCTGGACGCCGAAATGAAACGTCACGCCGATAGCGCATGGGGTCTCTATCGCGCCATCGCGGCTAAGGGTGTGTCCGTGGATCGAACGACGCTGAGCGCCTGGGCGCGAGGTGTGAAAGAACCCGCGACGCCGACAAGTCTGGCCATCGTCGACCTGATCGAGCATCGCTACCGGCTGCCATCAGGACATCTGCGGTCCCGACTGAGCCCGGCCCGAGCGGTATCGGGGCATCGTGCGGAAGGCATCGGAGCCGCGGAACGACGTCGACTGGCCTGGCATCTTCCCGAAGATTTCAACACTCGGAGCCCTGCCCAGCAGAAGGAGATCATCGACTGGGTCCAGTCCAACGTCCTGTCCGGCGGTACGCCCTATCATCGCTACCAGGCAGAGATTTCGAAACACCGCTTCTCGATCAGGTTTGACGGTCTGGTCGACGGCGTGCCGCTGCGATCAGGTCAGAAGCTGCGTGCCAGTCCGGATTTCGCACCGACACCCCGGCTCGCGAAGGCGATGGAGGATCTTCTCCGTTTCAAGACCCGGACCCTGACGGAAGTCGGTTTCCAGCGTTCGGGTGTCTGGAATGCGGAGACGGCTTCCCAGAAGATCGAGCACCTGGGCCTCATGTTCGGCGCCCTCGCTGGATCGCCGAACAGCATGACGCGGGGCTTCGGCCTGCCACGCGAAACGCTGTCCTTCGCCCTGCTCGTCTCGCCGGCGGTTTGGGACTGGTACATCCAGTGGCGTGAGGCACGGCGCGGCTTCTACACGGGGTGGGAGGCGGAGATGCTGCTCCTGGCGGGAGCTCTCGCGCGCGAAGGCACGGGATGGCTCAGGCAGAGCCCTGCACTCGCCTGTGAACTTGAAGCCGTGGAGGGGCTGATCTCGGAAGACGAGGTTCGCACGATCCAGGCAGACTGGAGCGTCGCGTGTGAAAGATTGAACCGGCATGTTCTGGCTCGCGCGCGGGAGATCCAGAGGGTCGCGCGAGTTCATCGCGACCCCTTCGAACCCCTCCTGCCGGTTCTGGAGGCGGCGAGCCCGGTCGGTGAGTATCTGAAGATCACCGATGAAATTCTTCGACGCCTGCCGAACCGACGGCGTCATCCCCGCGCGTTTGCAGAAGGTATTCGCGGCTTCCTGATGCTTCGCCTGGGACTCCATATGGGCCTGCGCCAAAAGAATCTCCGCCAGCTTCTGTTGCGGCCCAGGGGTGAACCGCCCACCAGCGAACGTGAACTCGAACGCCTCAGGGCTGGCGAATTGCGGTGGAGTGAGCGTAACGCCGGATGGGAGGTGCTCATCCCCTGCGCGGCCTTCAAGAATGCCAACTCGGCCTACTTTTCCAGGCGTCCCTTCCGCCTCGTGCTCCCTGATCTGGGCGACCTGTATCGCTGGATCGACGACTACAACAGCCGATGCCGGCCACTCCTTCTGGCCGGCGTGCCGGACCCGGGTGTTTTCTTCATCAAGACCGTCAAGGCCAGCAGCCGGGACGCAGCATACAGCCAGCAGACATTCTATGAGGCGTGGAGGCTGACCATCCAGCGCTATGGGATCTACAACCCCTGGACCGGTCGGGGTGCCATTGCTGGCCTTCGTCCGCACGGTCCGCACAGCGTCCGGGACGTGCTTGCTACCCACATCCTCAAGAAGACCGGCAGCTACGAGCAGGCCAGCTATGCGATCCAAGATACGCCAGACACGGTCGCCGCCCACTACGGCCGGTTCCTGCCTCAGGACAAGGCGGCCTTGGCCGCGCAGATCCTCAATCAGGTTTGGCAGTCGTGAGCGCCCACACCATCGCGGCTCCGAAGAGGGCACCTTCAAGTCCGGCCGTTGTTGCCTGGCTCACTGTCCCAAAGGTTGCCTCGCCGAAAAGTGCGCCGAGGTGATCCAGCCTCAGCCTTGCCTCGGGGAACTCAGCCGCCAGGGCGGCAAGGCTGCCCCCCATGAGTTGCCCTCCAGCCAAGGCGGCTCCCGCCCCGGCCAATCCAGTCAGGGCCCCTCCGGCCAGAATGCCGTACCGACGTCGTCCACTGAGCTGCCGGATCCAGACACCTGCCCCGATCGATGCGCCCAGCAGCAGGCCTTCACCGGCACCGGTGATGGCACTCGGTGCCGATCCGAACAGCAACACGAACGCATCCAGCCCCACAAGTCGCACCAGACCCCCCACTGCCAGTCCGCCGCACGCCCCGCCGACCACGCGCAACCATCCGCGCTGGGGCACCGCGAAACCCGCCGCGCCCACGCCGAACCCGACGCTTGATCCCCCGAGCATCCCGACCACGGCTGTGAGTGTGGCAAGGACAAGAAGCCCCGATGCGGCACCGCCCGCGCCACCGTCTGCGACCCCGGCGAACCCATAGGCGAGGCCCCCGACAAGTCCGGCCAGACCGCCGCCGATCAGTCCGGCGCGGCCCATTCCCAAGAACTGTGCCATGGCTTCGTTTGGACCAGGCTTCTGGCGATGCCCGGACGCTGCGGGCCGCGCCGTGGGGCTGACGTCCTGGTGCCTTACGGTCGCGATGAAGCGGTATCCGTGACCAGGGACCGTCTCGATGAATCGCGGACGCCCCGCCTGATCGCCAAGCGCCTTGCGCAGCGACCTTACGCACTGCGTCAGCGCTTCTTCCGTGACGGGAACGCCTTTCCACACCTCGTCGAGAAACCGGGTCTTGGTGACGAGCCGCCCCTCTTCGACGACCAGCAGAACCAGCGCATCGAGGTAGCGGCCGGACAGCTCTACCAGTTGCCCGTCCTGCGACAGACGACGTTCGGCCGGGTCCAGCACGAAACGATCGAAACTATAGATGCTGGCCACGGTTTTCACGGCTTCCTCACGCGGCGCTCAGGACGTTCACCATCCGCCCGGTCATGGTTCAAGCCTCATCCAACCCGGACACGAAGGCAATGACGAACAAACTCCCCATCCGACACAATGACCGCCTGACCTCGACCCTGCGCCTCATCGGCTGGACACTCGTCGCGGCCCTCCTGATCACACCTGCCATTGCCATGCGGTTCACCGAGGAGGTCCAGTGGACGATGTCCGACTTCCTCTTTGCGGGGATTATCCTGATCGGCGCGGGCGTCATCGCGGAACTGGCAGTGCGCGCCTCGGGCGCATGGTCGTACCGGATCGGGGCCGGTCTGGCGGTTCTCGCTTCGGTGCTCCTGATCTGGATCAACGGTGCCGTGGGCATCATCGGATCGGAGGATCATCCAGCAAACCTCCTCTATCTCGGCGTGATCCTCGCCGCATTCGTCGGCGGGGTAGTCAGCCGGTTCCGTGCAGGCGGCCTGTCCCTGTGCATGATCATCGCCGCCGTGATTCAGCTCGTCATCGGCCTCGTTGCGGTCCTGCGGGGATGGGGTGAGGGCTCGGAGAACTGGCCGCAGCCTGTCATCGTTCTCAGCATCGTCTTTGGTCTGATCTGGCTGGCGTCCGCGGCCCTGTTCCGCCGCGCGGGTCGCATTCAGTCCGCAGCCAAGCCGACTGACGCCTAGGGCTGCGGAAAGTCTCTCGCGCTGGATGCTCTCGGGCGAGAGCCTGTCCCCCGCCGTTCCCTCCGGCGGGGGACTTGTCGTTTCGCGGCCGGCGAGCCAGGCCCCATTCCTTCATCGCGGCCCTGAGCCCAATCCGGCGGACCGTTCGGCGGCAGGAAGCGGAGAGCGGACATGCCTGCGGCGGCTCGAGCGGAGCTCCTGAGGGCGGCGGGGTGCACCCAAGAAGAGTGCCGAAAGAACCTATTTGGACGAGCTAGCGCTTGCGCCTCAGGTTCCAGACCAGCCCTGACAGGGCCGTGACGACCAGCGCAAACGCGGTGATATGTTCGGGTGTGATCATCGCATGTCCTCTGTTGGGAAGCATGATCGCATGGGCGAAAGCCCGACTAATGATTCGAATATTGCAGGCCCCCGGTTTGCAGCAGGCACGGCGATTCCACGCCGAAATCCGAGCTACGCCATGCACAGGTGACGCTGCTTCCCTGTCGCCTTTGGGCGGAGTGCGGTCGTGACTCTGGCGATCCCCGATCCAGACGAAGCCAGTCGCTTGATCACGGGCAGCAACGTTCTGGCTTAAACAGCTCGACCGCGCTATTAAACGAAAGCTCAAAATGTTTTATTTAGACGGGCTTGCAATGAAAAGATCGAACCCTGTCCAACCTGTCGACCGGGTCGCCGGTCACTACGTAGACACGTCCGTCAGCGGCGAGCGCGTCCGCGCCTATGTTCCGGCTCCCCTGCCTCCGGAGCCGGCGCTGGACACCAGCCAGTTTCTGACCGTCTACGACCGGGCGCGCGGTGCGATAGGCGAGCTGGACGGCGTCACCAGCCTGCTGCCTTCCACGCCGCTGTTCCTGCTGATGTATGTCCGCAAGGAGGCGCTCCTGTCGTCCCAGATCGAGGGCACCCAGTCCTCGCTTTCGGACCTGTTGCTGTTCGAGAACAACGAGACCCCGTCGGTGCCGATCGACGATGTGACAGAAGTCTCCAACTATGTGGCAGCCCTCGATTACGGGATGCGCCGCATGCGTGACGGCTTCCCACTGTCCCTGCGCCTGCTGCGCGAGATGCACGACATTCTCCTGCGGTCGGGCCGCGGTGCCGGCAAACAGCCGGGCGAGTTCAGACGGTCACAAAACTGGATCGGTGGCACCCGTCCCGGCAACGCCCTGTTCGTGCCTCCGCCTCCGGAAAGGCTGATGGACTGCCTCGACCCCTTCGAAAAATTCCTTCACCTCGACGACCGCGCCATGCCCCCGTTGCTCAGGGCTGGACTGGCTCACGTCCAGTTCGAGACCATCCATCCCTTCCTCGACGGTAATGGACGGCTTGGCCGGCTGCTCGTGACACTGCTGCTTTGCGAAGCGGGCGTGTTGCGCGAGCCCATCCTGTATCTGAGCTTGTACCTCAAGGCGCGCCGCGACGACTACTACCGCCTCCTTCAGGAAGTCCGGGCAACAGGGCGGTGGGAAGCCTGGATGGAGTTCTTCCTAGAGGGCGTGGCAGAGACTGCGGAACAGGCGACGGCGACCGCCCGCGACCTCACGGCCATGTTCGAGCGGGACCGCCAGCTCATCTCTAGTTTCGGGCGGTCGGCCGCATCCGTCCTGCGGGTCCACGAGCTTCTTCAGAAGCGACCCATCACGACCATTCAGGGCACATCGAAGGAGTTGCTCATGTCCATCCCGACTGTCGGCAAGGCGCTCGACCTTATGGCGTCGGTCGGGATCGTCCGGGAGGCCACGGGGCGAAGGCGTAACCGTCTCTTCGTCTACAACGACTACCTGGCCGTTCTGGATCGAGGCACCGAACCCCTCCCGCGCTGATCCCTCGGCGTACCAGCAGTGGCCAGTTCCTCAGCTTCGGCCCGCACCCGTCAGGAACGTTTCAAAGCTGTTCACCGGGTTTCATCGCTGTTCACTAGGTTTCATCTGCAAGCATTTTCCAGGGAGAAACTGAGGAAACGCCGGCCGGCTTTCCGCTTTCCTGTGCTCATTAGTCGATGCGGACACGCGCACCTAGGCCGCTTGTGACGCATCATAGTCGACCAGATCGCTCGTTTCTGGATGACTGTAGTCATCCAGAAACGAGAGACGAACGGTGGCGGCCTTGATCCGTCAGGGGTGGGGGCCGCGTGGAACGGGGAGCCGGAACCGCGAGGCCACCTGCTCGGCTACCGCCTTGATCGGGTCATCCGTCAAATGGGCGTACCGCTCGGTCGTCGTCGCCTGCCGGTGGCCCAGAGCCTTGCCAATCAGATACAGGCTCGCTCCATCCGCCGCCGCGAAACTGGCGAACGAATGCCTCAGGTCATGCAGCCGGACGCCCTGCAGCTTGGTCACCTCGCGGACCTGGTCCCAGGTCTTGTAGAGACCCACGGTCGGACCTTCCCCACGCGCGGCGGGAAAAACGTAAGGGCTCGCGCGGGGGCGGGCCATGATCTCGGCTAGGGCTGCCGAGTTTAGCGGGATCATCTTTTCCCCGGTCTTGGAACGGTGCCAAGGCAGCATGATGCGGCCGCGCTCGAGATCCACCTCGCCCCAGGTGAGGTTGAGGATCTCGGACTTGCGGGCTCCCGTGAACAGAAGCAGCCGGATGATCGCCGCATGGCTGTCCGGGATCTCTCCGGCGTCCACCAGTTCGGTCAGGGTGTCGATCAGATGCTGGGCTTCGACCGTGGTCAGGAAGCGCTCCCGCCTGCGCGTCGCGATCTTCTTGACCCCGATCGACGGATTGAACGGGATGATCTCCTGAACGACGGCCCAGGCCAGCATGGCCGCAGTCGACCGGATGGTGGTACCAGCGGCACCCGGCCCGCCCCGGATGATGGCCATTCCCCGCAGCCGCGTCTTCTCCACCTTCGCGGTTTTCCCGGTCAGCACGTCGGCCTGGAGCTTCTCAAGGTCCCTGCGGCAAAGGTCGCGTGCCAGCCGGTGTCCGAGCAGTGGCGAGACATGCCGCTTGAGGACAGAGGCGTCGCTGCGCCAGGAGGACTCCCTCTTGTCCGGCTTTGAGATTCGCCCCTCGTGCAGATAGGCCTCGATGAGCTGGTCCACGGTGATGGCGGCGTTGTAGGCCCGCTTGGCCTTCATAGGGTCCTCGCCGGCCTTTACCGACCGCAGCAGCTCGACAGCCGCCTCGCGGGCCTCCTCAACCGTGTGGGGACTTCCGATCGGTCCCAGCGTGTGCCGCCTCACGGACGAGCCCATCCGGTATTTGACGATGAAGGTGCGCAATCCGCTTGAGCGGAACCGCACCCCGAACCCCTTCACCTCGCTGTCCCACAGGAAGGCTTCAGCCCTGTCGCAGACGAAGGCGTCGATGCGTCTCTTGGTGAGTTTGGGCATCCCTCAGACCCCCGAATCCTGGGACCCGCATGGGACCCAGACCGCATAAATTCGCTCGCGTTTTCCGGTAATGACCGGAGAATGACCGAGACGACAGCTTCGGAAAAAACCTGTTGCATCACAATGCGTTGGATGCTTTATTCTTGCTACTCTCGGTTGCTTTTGATTACCGACCCGGTCCGCTACGAATCTGAGGGTCGGACGTTCGAATCGTTCCGGGCGCGCCATTATTTTTTCCAGATCAGTGACCCACTACAACTTTCACAGAGTGAACAGCGGTCGGCGTTCGGCTGTCTGAAATCTGAAGGCTGTATCTTGACTCTCGACCCTGGATGAGAGGCATATAGGAGAACATAACAGGAACATTTGGTGCCTTCGACCTTTCAGATCGAGCAGTTGAAATCCCGTCTGGCCAAGCTGTCTCGTCACGAGACCGAAGGCGAGCCGGCACGGTTCACGCTCGGGATCGACAGGGTCGATGCGTATCTGGACCCCGGACCTTGCCTCTTCTGCCTGCACGATATTCAAGCCGAGAACGCCGCCGACGCTGTGGCCGCCAATGCCTTTGCGCTGGGTCTGGCATCGCGGGCCGCACGGGACCGGCCTTTGCTCTGGGCATTTCAGAACCTGGCGTCGCAGGAAGCTGGCGGCTTGCATGGGTCGGGACTGCACGAATGGGGCTTGCGTCCAGAAACCGTGCTGATCGTACGGGTGCGCGATGCCACAAGCCTGCTGGCGGCGGGGGAGGAGGCGCTGAAGAGTGGGGCGGTCGGCGCAGTCCTTATGAGCGGCTGGGGCGAAGCGAAGGCCATGACCCTGACTGCCAGCCGGCGTCTGGCCCTGGCCGCACGGTCGGGGGGCAGTACGGCCTTTGTCGTACGGGCGGCGGCGGCGGCAGTGCCCAGCGCGGCCGAGACCCGCTGGTCGGTGCGCGCGGCCCAGTCGACGGCGCTGGAGGCCGGGGCTCCCGGACGCCCGGCCTTCGTCGCCGCATTGACCCGAAGCCGACAGGGCGCGGCCTCGACCGAATGGACGCTGGAGTGGGATCGTGAAAGCGGCACCTTCTGCGAGCCCGCGCCGCTATCTGGCCGTCTGGTTTCCGTTCCTGTCGTCGGATCGTCTGCGACGCGAGGAGACGCGGCAGAACTGCGTCGAACCGGGTGAGCCCAGCTCTCAAGATGCGGTCGTGCTGGTCGAGAAAGTCCGGGGGGCATTGCGGCTCGCCGCGCTGAACCCTCAGGCCTGTAGCCTGGGGCTGACGCGGGGCATGACCCTGGCCGACGCCCAGGCCCGGACAGCTGGCCTGCGTACGGTCGTGCACCGTCCCGACGCCGACGCGACCCTCTTGGCTCAGGTGCTGGAGGATTTCGGACGGTTCACCCCGATGGCTGCGACCGATGGCGACGACGGCCTGATCCTGGATGTGACGGGCTGCAGCCATCTGTTCGGCAACGAGGCCGGGCTGATCCTTGCGGTCGAAGCACGGGCCGGTCGCATCGGGCTCGGCGTCCGGATCGCACTGGCCAGTACGCCACAGACGGCACGGGCCTTGTCACGGTTCGGGCGTGGAGGCCTGTTTGTTCCGGGTCAGGACCGAAAGGCGGTGCGCGCCCTGCCGATTGCGGCACTGGAACTGGATGAGAAGGAGCATCAAGCCCTGACGCGGGCCGGCCTGCGGACCCTGGGCGATCTGGACGACCGCCCGACCGCGCCCCTGGCCGCGCGGTTCGGCACCAATCTGCTGGTCCGGCTGGCGCGCATCCTGGGCCAAGAGGATGTACGGATCACGCCGCTGCGCCCGCCGCCTCCTTGCGTCGTCGATCGCATCCTGTTCGAGCCGATCACTGGGACGACAGACGTCGAGGCGGTGATCGGTGACTTGCTGATCGAGGCCATGGCCTGGCTGGATCAGCGGCGACTGGGCGGGCGGGCGTTCGCGGTGGCCTTCTTCCGCATCGATGGCGCGACCCGACGGATCACCGTGCGGACCGGGCGGGCGACCCGCGATGCGCCTAGCGTGATGCGGCTGTTCAAGGAGCGGCTGGCGGCCTTGGCCACTCCTCTGGAGCCCGGCTTCGGTTTCGACCAGTTGCGGCTGTCGGTGCCGGTCACTCAGGTCATGGCCCCGGCCCAGGCAGGTTTCGATGCCCCGCCGCAAGGTTGCGAAGACCTTGACCGGCTAATCGACCGCCTGACGGCGCGGCTCGGCCCCGAAGCCGTGGGCCGGTTCGAACCCGTGGAGTCACATCTGCCCGAACGTGCAGCGCGTCTGGTCTGGGCCGGACGGCGCAACAGTGGCAACGCCTGGCCCGCGCGAGACCCGACGTCCCCTCCGCTGCGTCCGTTTCAGATGTTCGACCCGCCACAGCCGATCGAGACCGTATCTCTGGCCCCCGACGGCCCGCCCGCCCGATTCCGTTGGCGACGGGTGACGCATTCGGTCGTACGCGCTGAAGGGCCGGAACGGATTGGCGGCGAATGGTGGCGAAGGCCCAGCCACCGGACCCGCGACTACTACCGTGTCGAGGACCGTCAGGGTCGCCGGTTCTGGGTGTTTCGCGCAGGTTTATATGGTGAGGAACCGGAGCCGTGCTGGTACATCCACGGGCTGTTCGCATGACCGGACACCGCCCCTCTCCTGATCTCGCTCCCGCCTATGCAGAACTGGCCAGCGCCAGCAATTTCTCCTTTCTGCGGGGGGCGTCGCATCCGAAGGATTTGGTGCTGACGTCGATCCTGCGCGGCCACACCGGCCTGGGGCTGGCCGATCGCAACTCCGTCGCGGGCGTCGTCCGGGCATGGAGTGCGCTGAAGCGGATGCGCAAGGAGGGCACGTCGCCCCCCGATGTCGTGCGTGACGGCGGCGGTCCGGGAGAGGTGACCTATGTGGATGATCCGCTGAGCGACCCGGCCCTGTCGGAACTCGTCAAGGCGCGTGCGGCGGGTTTCAAGCTGGCGACCGGCGCGCGACTTGTCTTCAATGACGGTACGCCGGACATCATCGCCTATCCTGAGACGCGGGCGGGCTGGGGGCGGCTGACGCGGCTGCTGACCCTGGGCAACCGGCGGGCGGTCAAGGGTCAGTGCGAGATCGGCCTGCGAGACCTGTTGGCCGCGTCCGACGATCTATTGCTTGTCGTCATGCCCGATCGTCGTCTGGATGGGCTTGAGGCTACGCTGGCGAAACTGGTCGAGGTCACGCCAGCCGGGGTCTGGCTGGGTGCGGTCATGGGGCGGAACGGCGACGACCGTCGCAGGTTGGCGCGGCTGAAATCGCTGGCGCAGCGGACGGACATCCCGCTCCTGGCCGTCAATGACGTCCTGTATCACGACCCGGTGCAGCGCGATCTGCAGGATGTCCTGACATGTATCCGTGAAGGCGTGACGGTCGAAGCTGCCGGTCTCCGGCTGAACGCCAATGCCGAACGCTGGCTCAAGCCTCCCGCCGAGATGACGCGTCTGTTCGCCGACGCGCCCGAGGCCATCGCGGAAACCCAGGCCCTGCTTTCCCGCATCGGTTTCGACCTGGGTGAGCTCTGCTATCAGTATCCCGAGGAACCCATTCCACCCGGATGGCAGCCCCAGCCCTGGCTGGAACATCTGACATGGAAACATGCCGACATGGCCTATGCCGACGGTGTGCCGGATAAGGTCCGACGGCTACTGGACAAAGAACTGGCCTTCATCGCGAAGGCGAAATACGCGCCCTATTTCCTGACCATCTACGACATCGTGCGGGTGGCGCAGGACAAGCGGATTCTGTGTCAGGGACGCGGGTCGGCGGCGAACTCGGCGGTCTGCTATGTGCTGGGGATCACGGCGGTGAATCCGGCCGAGTCCGACCTGCTGTTCGAGCGGTTCCTGTCCTCGGATCGGGACGAGCCACCGGACATCGACGTCGATTTCGAGCACGAGCGGCGCGAAGAGATCATCCAGCACATCTATGAACGCTATGGCCGCGAGCGGGCCGGGATTGCCGCCACCGTCATCCGCTATCGCCCCAAGAGCGCGATCCGCGAGGTCGGCAAGGTCCTGGGTCTGACCGAGGACGTCACGGCCCGCCTGGCCGCCAGCCAATGGGGTAGCTGGGGTGCAGAGATCGGCGACAAGCACATCGAACAGGCCGGACTTGATCCCGCCAATCCGATGATCATGCGGGCGGTCGCGATGGCGACGCGGCTGCTGAATTTTCCGCGCCATCTGTCCCAGCACGTCGGCGGCTTCATCCTGACCCAGGATCGGCTGGACGAGATGGTGCCCATCGGCAATGCAGCCATGCCGGACCGCACCTTCATCGAATGGGACAAGGACGACATCGACGACCTGAGGCTTATGAAGGTCGATGTGCTGGCGCTGGGGATGCTGACCTGTATCCGCAAGGCGTTCGATCTGGTGCTTGCGCACGACCATGCCGACTGGGCGCTGAACACCATCCCCGCCGACGATACGGCCACCTACGATATGCTGTGCCGGGGGGATTCCATCGGCGTGTTCCAGGTCGAGAGCCGGGCCCAGATCAATATGTTGCCCCGACTGAAACCGCGCAAACTCTACGATCTGGTGATCCAGGTAGCGATCGTGCGGCCCGGTCCGATCCAGGGCGACATGGTCCATCCCTATCTACGACGACGGAGTGGAGCCGAGGCGGTGGTCTACGCCTCGCCATCCCCCGAACACGGCCCTCCGGACGAGTTGGAAGCGGTCCTGAAAAAGACCCTCGGCGTGCCCTTGTTTCAGGAGCAGGCGATGAAGGTCGCCCTGGTCGCCGCCCGGTTTTCGGATGCGGATGCCAACGGCCTACGCAAGGCCATGGGCACATTCAAGGGCGACGGCGACCTGGTTCGATACGAGAACAAGTTTGTCACACGAATGACTGCGCGCGGTTACGACCGCGATTTCGCACAACGCTGCTTCGATCAGATCAAGGGGTTCGGCTCCTATGGCTTTCCGGAGAGCCATGCGGCCAGTTTCGCCAAGCTGGTCTACATCTCGTCCTTCATCAAATGCCGCTATCCGGCGGCCTTCGCCTGCGCCTTGTTGAACAGCCAGCCCATGGGCTTTTACGCCCCGGCCCAGATCGTGCGCGATGCACAGGAGCATGGCGTCGATGTCCGCCCGATCGACGTCAACCTCAGCGACTGGGACAATACCTTGGAAGGGCCGCCGGGGTCCCTGGCCCTGCGACTGGGTTTTTGCCAGATCGACGGGTTCCGTGAAGATTGGGCAAAAACCTTGATGGCCGCACGCAGCCGTTCATTCGACGGCGTGGAGACCCTGGCCCGGCGCGCGACCCTGCCCGGCGCGGCGATGCGCAAGCTGGCCGACGCCGACGCCTTCCGTTCCATCGGACTGGACCGGCGCGAGGCCCTGTGGGCGGTGCGACGGCTGCCCGACGATGCGCCCCTGCCCCTGTTCGCCGCCGCCGACGCACGCGAACTCGGCGAGGAAGCGGATGCGCGGCTGCCCCGGATGCGTCTGGGGGAACATGTCGCCGCAGACTACCAGACCACACGCCTGTCGCTGAAGGCCCACCCGATGGCGATCCTGCGGCCGGTCTTCGCGGCGGAAGAGATGCTGACCTGCGCCGAGCTGGAGACAAAACGCACCGGTACCAAGGTACGCACGGCGGGCGTGGTCCTGGTCCGACAACGACCGGGCAAGGGTAATGCCATCTTCATCACTCTTGAGGACGAGACCGGCGTCACGAACCTGGTGCTGTGGGCACGGATGTTCGAGGAATACCGTCGCGTCGTCATGGCCGCCCGGCTGATGGGGGTCGAGGGTGTAGTGGAGAAAAGCCCTGAGGGTGTCGTACACCTTATGGCACACATAGTCTTCGACCTGTCCGCCGAACTGGAACGGCTGTCGCAGGGGCATGTCACTGACATCAGCCTGTGCCGGGCCGACGAGATCGTCCGTCCGCAATATCCCCGGCATCCTGCCCATACCCACCCTCGACACGCACGGATACTGCCAGGGTCGCGCGACTTTCACTGATGAAGTTCCAAAAGAACCGCGCACAACCTTGGCATTATCCAAACCGCTTCACACACACTTAAAGGTTGTGTTGTGAAATGTGGGCTGCGTTGGGAGTGCAGGCTATGCATACGCATGCTTCGATGATCTCTAGGTCAGAGCGCGGTTCGGCGGCCATCGAGTTTGCTCTGATCGGGCCACTGTTCATTCTGCTGCTGATCGGCGTTGTAGTCTACGGCGGCTGGATGTGGATGGCGCAAGGCGTGCAGTCTCTGGCGGCCGAGGGGGCGCGGGCGGCGGTCGCCGGCATCGATGTCGATGAGAGAATCTCCCTGGCGCAGTCCTCCGTCGCCGACAGCGTGGACGGAAGCACGATCCTGCAGCCCGAGAACGTCCAGGTGGCGGTCGCCAGCGACGCCGGGGCGATCCGCGTGACGGTCACCTATGACGCCACCGATCATCCACTGATGGCACTATCCAATCTGGTGCCGTCGCCGCCGCGCGTCATTCGCCGCGATGCCGTCGTTCGCACGGGAGGGTACTGATGCGTGGACCGAAAACACTCTGGCAGGATCGGCGTGGCGGCATCGCGACCATGGGGGCAGCGGGTGCCGTTCTGGCCTGCCTGTTCGCGGCGGTCGTGATCGACGGCGGCTCTATAGCCCTGGCTACCCGACGCGCGCAGACGGCGGCCGATCTGGCCGCCTTGGCGGCGGCACGCGACCTGCCCCGCGCTGAGCAGGCGGCCCAGGCCACGGCAGAAGAGAATGGCGGCAGTGACCTGCGTGTCGTGACCACGACCGGCACCTATGTCCCCGACGCCGCCGTTGCGCCGGCCGCGAGATTCAGCACGGGCGAGGCCGACGACAATGCGGCTCGGGTGACAGTGACCATTCCGGCGCGGGTCTGGTTCGCCGGCTGGGTCATGGGCAAGGACCGTGTCGAGGTGACCCGAACCGGCACGGCCGCGGTGCGAGCTTCGGAACCGCTGGCGACCCTGTCGATCGGTTCGCGTCTGGCCTCCCTGAACGGTGGGGTCGCCAATCAGGTGCTAAGCGGCCTGACGGGCAGCGAGGTGTCGCTGAGCCTGATGGACTATCGCGCCCTGGCCGATGTGAAGGTCGATCTGCTGGGATTCACGGATGCCCTGGCGACGCATGCCGGCGTCACGGTCGGCGACTATGACACCCTTCTGGATCAGGAGGTCGATGCGGGCGATGCCCTGCGCATTCTCGAAACGGTCAGTGAGGGCGCCGACAGCGGATTAAACCGCCTGGCCCGCGCGGCGGACGGCCAGACCTTCCGAGTCGGCCAGTTGATCGGAGCCGAGGCGGGGGCGGAACAGGGGCTGCGCGGCGGGCTGGACGTCGGCGTCTCGGCGCTTGACCTGGCCAATGCCATGATCGAACTGTCGGGTGGCGACCGTCAGGTGAAGCTGGACCTGGGAGCCAAGGCCGGTCTGGCCGATCTGGACGTCTGGCTGGCGATCGGCGAGCGTCCGAACCGCTCGCCCTGGATGGCGGTGGCCAAGAACGGACAACCCGTCATTCGCACCGCCCAGGCGCGTCTGTATGTCGAGGCGCGCACGGCTCAGAGCTTGGCGGGCCTGGCCCAGGTCAAGGTGCCGCTGCTGATCGAACTGGCCTCGTCCGAAGCCCGGCTGAACCGGATCGACTGCGAAGGATCGCGCTCGGTCCAGGTCGGGGTCAGGCCGGGTGTGGCGAGAGCCCGCATCGGTTCGACCAATGTAGCCGCCCTGAACGACTTCAAGGCCGCCCCAGCGGTACAACCGGCGTCACTGGTCAACGTCGCCAATCTGGTGACGGTGAAGGGTTCTGCCGATGTTGAGGCAGCCGATCGGAACTTCAAACCGGTGACCTTCAACGAGAGTCATATTTCGGGCCAGACGCCCCAAACCGTGAAATCGACCGGCTTCACCTCCGGGGCGGTATCGTCGCTGTTGGGGCGGCTGTCGCTGGATGTGAAGGTTGCCGGTCTGGGCCTTGGGCTGGGAAATCTGACCCAGTCGCTGAACGCTCTGCTGGCCCCGCTCGGCCCGGTGCTGGACGGCGTGGTCAATGGCGTGCTGGACACGCTGGGCCTGTCGTTCGGCGAGGCCGACGTCACGGTGCACGGCGCGACATGCCCGGCGGATGGCGGTGCGGCCTATCTGGTCGGCTGACGCCGCCCTCTTGCCAAGGGCCGGATGTGGCGCAAGATTATCTCCGAGAACGGGGAGAAGGTCATGAAAACGTCACTGCTTGTCGGAGCCATCGTGCTGGGTCTGGCCGGGCCTGCGCTGGCTGAAAACTGGAATACGGTCTCACGCAGCCCCAACAGCGCCTTCATGGTCGAGGTCGATGGCATCGTCGTCAACGACGAAATCACCACCGTGCCCGTGGCGACCGTTTCGCGCCGGGGTGAGCCGGGCGACTACAGCCATTCGGTCGAGACCTATGAGTTCAAATGCGCCGCCAGCCAGTGGCGCACCGCCGGCATCGTCGAATACGGCGAGGACGGAGCCGAGGCCGGCCGCATTCCTGAAGAGGGCGGCAGCTGGGAGCCGATCCGGCCCAACACCCTGCCCGACTTCCTCAAACAGGTCGCCTGCGACGGTATGCGCGCCGACCCGCCGACCTGGCCCTCGATCAAGGCCTTCGTCGACGGGGGCAGGGTTCTGCCGCCGATCTAATCCAAGGATCAGGCGTCTACGGCCGCGTCCAGCGCATTGGCCTGGATGAATTCGCGGCGCGGTTCGACGACATCGCCCATCAGCTTGGCGAACAGGTCCGACGCGTCCTCCTGATGCTCGACCGACACCTGCAACAGGGTGCGGGCATTGGCGTCCAGCGTGGTCTCCCACAACTGTTCGGGGTTCATCTCGCCCAGACCCTTGTAGCGCTGGATGGCCAGGCCCTTCTTGCCCGCATCCAGAACGGCCTCGAGCAGGTCCAGCGGACCGCGAATGGTCACCGACTTGTCCTTGCGGCGATAGGTCGAGGGTTTGTCGAACAGGCCGTCGAAGGCGACCGAGCGTTCGGCCAGACGACGGGCGTCCAGCGAGCGCAGCAGGGTTTCCTCCAGCACGATGCGCTCGGTGACGGCGCGGCGCACGCGCTCAAACACCACGGAGCCCTGCACGCCCGGCGCACCGGACCATTCGCCGTCGCCCTCCTCGGCATAGAGGTTCAGACGCGCCGCCGCGCGAGCCGGATCCGCCGCCTCTTCATCGAACAGGCCGGCCAGGGCCGCCTGCTCGATCGCAAACGCCGGGGCGCGCTGCGAGAGGCGATCGACGCCCGCCTTGAAGGCCTTGGCTTCGCGCACCAGGGACTGCAGGTCCATGCCGGTGCGGCGCTCGCCGGTCGGCAGGTCCAGTTCGGCCTCGGACGAGCCCTCCTCGATCAGATAGGCGTCCATCTCGGACTGGTCCTTGAGGTAGCGCGACTGCTTGCCCTTGGAGACTTTGTAGAGCGGCGGCTGGGCAATGTAGACGTGCCCCCGCTCGATCAGCTCGGGCATCTGGCGGTAGAAGAAGGTCAGGAGCAGGGTCCGGATGTGGGCGCCGTCGACGTCGGCGTCGGCCATCAGGATGATCTTGTGATAGCGCAGCTTGTCGGCGTTGAAGTCGTCGCGGCCGATGCCGGTGCCCAGCGCCAGGATCAGCGTACCGATCAGGTCCGACGACAGCATGCGATCGAAGCGCGCGCGCTCGACGTTCAGGATCTTGCCCCGCAGGGGAAGCACGGCCTGGTTCTCTCGGTTGCGGGCCTGTTTGGCCGAACCGCCGGCGGAGTCGCCCTCGACGATGAAGAGTTCGGACTTGGCCGGATCGCGTTCCTGACAGTCCGCCAGCTTGCCCGGCAGGCTGGAGATTTCCATCGCCGTCTTGCGGCGCGTCAGGTCGCGCGCCTTGCGGGCGGCCTCGCGGGCGGCGGCGGCCTCGATGATCTTGGCGACCACCTGTTTGGCTTCGGCAGGGTGTTCCTCGAACCATTGCGACAGCCCCTCGGAGCACAGCCCCTCGACGGCGGGACGCACCTCGGACGACACCAGCTTGTCCTTGGTCTGGGAGCTGAATTTCGGGTCCGGCACCTTGACCGACAGGACGCAGGTCAGGCCCTCGCGGGCGTCCTCGCCACTGACGGAGACCTTCTCCTTCTTGGCCGCACCGGCGGCGTCGATATAGCCGCCCATGACACGGGTCAGGCTGGCGCGGAACGCCGACAGATGGGTGCCTCCATCCCGCTGGGGGATGTTGTTGGTGAAGCACAGCATGGTCTCGTGGTAGCTGTCGTTCCACCACAGGGCGAGATCGATCTCGATCCCTTCCTTCTTGCCGCGAATGACGATGACGTCCTTCAGGATCGGCGTCTTGGACTTGTCCAGGTGGCGCACGAAGGCTTCGACACCGCCTTCGTAATGCAGGATTTCCTCGAACGGCTCGGCCCCGCGGTCGTCGCGCAGCTTGATGACCACGCCGGAGTTCAGAAAGGCCAGCTCGCGCAGGCGGTGTTCCAGCGTCTTCAGGTCGAAGTCGATGTGGCTGAAGGTCGTGACCGAGGGATAGAAGGTGACCTCGGTGCCCGACAGGGGCTGACCGGCCTTGTCGCCGGTGTCGCGGATGGGGGCGTCGCCGGTAATGACCAGGCTTTCGACCGTGTCGCCGCGCTCGAACTTCATCTCGTGGCGCTTGCCGTTGCGGTAGATCTTCAGCTTCAGCCAGTCGCTGAGCGCGTTGACGACTGACACGCCCACGCCGTGCAGGCCGCCGGAGACCTTGTAGGAGTTCTGGTCGAACTTCCCGCCCGCATGCAGCTGGGTCATGATGACCTCGGCGGCCGAGACGCCCTCTTCGCCATGGATGTCGGTCGGAATCCCGCGGCCGTTGTCGGTCACCGTGACCGAGCCGTCCGCGTTCAGGATGACCTGGACCAAATCGGCGTGTCCGGCCAAGGCTTCGTCGATGGCGTTGTCGACCACCTCATAGACCATGTGGTGCAGGCCCGAGCCGTCGTCGGTGTCGCCGATGTACATGCCGGGCCGTTTGCGAACGGCATCCAGGCCCTTCAGGACCTTGATGGAATCGGCGCCGTAGGCGGCCTCTTCGGCGGTATCGACGTTGCGCGCGGTCTCGGTGTTTTCGGTCATCTATTCGGTCGGTGAAACGCCCCTGATCGGGGCCTCTGAAGGCGGCGGCCAAACCGCCTTGAACGGACTGTTTTCGGGTCACGAATCCAGTCCGCGCCACAGCCCGAGATATATAGGAATTCGCGGGTGAATTGCGAGGAAAAGCGGGGGCGTCACGGGCACGTCTGATTGCCGCCGGGATTACCGTCGGTGAGAAGTGGGATGGGCCGGCGGAGCGCCGGGCTGTCGCCCGGAGACCGTAGGAGATGTGTGTTTCGGCGACAGACTAACGCTCCGCACGAGATGTCTGACCGGTGGCTGTCGGCCTGGGATGGAGGGGCTTCCCCCACCCAGGACCAGCGACGCTCTTAGCGCCTTGCCGACATGGCCTCCGGCGGGCAGGTCGGAGCCTTGCGAACCCGATCCCCGGAACAGCATGGGTTCCCTGCCACATGCTCTTTGTTGGAGGGGCCTAACGCTCGCCCTGGGAGGGCTCACTGCTTGAGGCCCGAAGGTCTCTGGCAACGTGCGCCTGCCGGTACGTGGACCACCCCACCCCGCTCATCTCGTTCCCGCCGCGACAAGCCGCAAGGCCTTGCGCCCTTCCCGGCGACGGGACGGGGAGAAGTATGAGGCACGCGCTTCCTATGGTGGTTTCGTGACGCTGGTCGTTCTGGATTATGGAGCGGGATCAGTGGGTTGGCGGATTTGTTTGTGCGAGTTGGCGATGAACTCTCAGCAGATGGACGCTGCGGATGAAATTTACTCTTGTTGATCCTTCTCCCCTTGCGGGAGAAGGTGGCAGCCCGAAGGGCTGACGGATGAGGGGTCGCCCGGTGTCGGACGATTGGCTTCAGGGACGCGTGAAAGCGATGCGACGCGGGATGCCTGGCTGACGACGGAGGAGTTTCTCGTGCTGCGGTTCACAAACCAGCAGACCGAGCGCCGAAGCTGGGATGTGATCGGCGCGATCGTGGCGGCGTCCGAGTGAAGTCTGACAACCGGATAGGCTGGTGCGACCCCTCATCCGCCTCTCCGGGGCACCTTCTCCCGCAAGGGGAGAAGGGCACATTTATTCCACCTCGAACCCGCCATCCGCGACGCGCACGAACTGGGCCCGACCCTTCAAAGGCGCGAACAAATCCGCCTCCGTCCCTGTCATGAAGGCTTGCAGGCCCAGGGTTTCGATCTCGTCGAACAGGGCGGCGCGGCGGGCCGTGTCGAGGTGGGCCGGGGCTTCGTCGAGCAAGAGGACGGGCGGGGCCGTCCCGGATAGCGGCTGCGCCGCTTCCGGGATGACAAGTGTCCCAGCCAGGCGGGCGATCTGGGCCAGGATCAGGTTCAGGACCAGGGCCTTTTGCTCGCCGGAGGAGCCCTCAGCGGCGGGGCGGTTCTTCTCGCGGTGAAGGGCGGTCAGGTCTGAGCGGTGCGGGCCGAACAGGGAGCGGCCGGCGGCGGCGTCGCGCGGGCGGGCGCGGGCCATGCCGTCGCGGATGTGCTCGGCGATGGCATCGGCGTCAGAGCCGGTGGCGGCCAGCCCCTCCGCCTCACCGGTCAGGCCCAGGTCGGCCTGGGGGAAGGGGCGGTCGGCGCGGGCGTCGATGGCGGTCTGAAGTGTGGCGAGGGCTCCCGCACGAGCGAGGGCGGCGCGGGCCCCGGCCTCACCCAGGCGGATCTCCAGGGCGTCGAGCCACAGGGGGTCGGCGGGCTGGCCTTCCGCTCCATCGGTCAGCAGGCGCAGCCGCTCGCGCAACGCCTTTTCATAGGCCGAGACAGCGGCGGCATGGGAGGGGTCGGCGGCGAAGACCAGCCGGTCGAAGAAGCGAAGGCGCTCGGCGCGGGCGTCGGAGAACAGCCGATCCTGTTCGGGCGTGGCCCAGACGGGGCGCAGGTGGTCCAGCAGGCGGCCGGGCGGCGCGGTCTCTCCGTCGATGCGGACGATGCGGCGCGCGGCCCCGGCGGACTGGACGCCGGTGCCGAGTTTGGTCTCGCCCTCCCCGTCGGTGATCACAGCCGCGACGGCCCAGGCGCGGCCGGTCGCCTCGCCGGGTTCGCGCCGGCCCATTTCCGGCGCCGTCGCGCCGCGCAGACCCTTGCCCGGCGTGAACAGGCTGAGCGCCTCCAGCAGATTGGTCTTGCCCGCGCCGTTCGGACCGTGAAGCACGACCGTGCCCGCCTGGATCGGCAGGGTGGCCGAGGCGTAGGAACGGAAGTCGGTGAGGGTGAGGGTGGTGATCAAGGGGCTATAAAAATTCCGCTCATCCCGGCGAAAGCCGGGACCCAGTCCTTTTGCGTGGACTCAGGCCTCTCGTCCAAACGTATCGAACAGGTCCGTCCAGCCCGGGTTGGATTTTTCGATCAGCTCCAGCTTCCAGACCCGCTTCCATTCCTTGATCTGACGCTCGCGTACGAAAGCGGCATGCCGGGTGTCGTGGCGCTCGAACCAGACCAGAAGGGCGACGCCGTGCTTCTTGGTGAAGCCCTCGTATTTGCCGTTTCGGTGCTGATTGATCCGCGTCACCAGATCGTCGGTCGATCCGGTGTAGAGCGTTCCGTTGCGGCGGCTGGTCACGATGTAGGTGAAGAAGACCAACCGGACACCTCCGTGCGCAACGAAAGGACTGGGTCCCGGCTTTCGCCGGGATGAGCGGATCATAAAAAGTGGGGACTACACCCGCAGCGGCATCAGCACATACTGGACGCCCGGATCGCCCGGATCGAGCACGAGCGTCGGGCTGGCCGGGTCGGCGAATTTGAAGTGGGCCGTCTCGCCGGTGATCTGGCCGGCGACGTCCAGCAGGTAGCGGGCGTTGAAGCCGATTTCGAAGGGCTCCTCGGAATAGCCGATCTCGACCTCCTCGACGCCTTGCCCCGCCTCCATGTTGCGTACCGTCAGGGTGACGCGGTCCAGGTCGAAGGCCAGTTTCACCGAACGGCTCTTCTCGGCCGAGATGGTGGCGACGCGGTCGACGGCGGAGGCGAAGACCGAGTTGTCGATGTCGGCCTGTTTGTCGTTCCCCTTGGGGATGACGCGCATATAGTCGGGGAAGGCGCCGTCGATGACCTTCGACGTCAGGGACGCCTGGCCGAACTCGAAGCGGATCTTCTGCGGCGACACCATCACCTCGACGGGGCCGGAGCCGTCGTCGAGCAGGCGGCGGACCTGGTCGACGGTCTTGCGCGGCACGATGACGCCGGGGCTGCCGGCCGCGCCCTCGGGCGCGGGCGTCTCGGCCAGGGCCAGGCGGTGACCGTCGGTGGCCACAGCGCGCAGCAGGGGAATGCCCGCCTCGGCCACCGTGTGCAGATAAAGGCCGTTCAGATAGTAGCGCGTTTCCTCGGTCGAGACGGCGAAGCGGGTCTTGTCGATCAGCCGGGCCAGGTCTTCCTTGGGCAGGGCGAAGCGGCTGCCGGAAGTGTCGGTCGACATGACCGGGAAGTCGCCCGCCGGCAGCACCGGCAGGTTGAACTTGGACCGACCGGCCGACACCGTCAGGCGCGGGTCGTCGCCATTGTAGGTCAGCGAGACCTCGGCGCCGTCCGGCAGCTTGCGGATGATCTCGTAAAGGGTGTGGGCGGGGGCGGTGATCTGACCCTCGACCTGGACCTGGGCCTCGGCCTCGTCGACCATCTCCATGTCCAGATCGGTGGCGGCAAACGCCAGCTTGTCGCGCCCTGCGGACAGCAGGACATTGGACAGGATGGGGATGGTGTTCCGGCGTTCGACGACGCTCTGGACGTGGCCGAGGGCCTTGAGGAGCGCGGAACGTTCGATGGTCAGCTGCATGTGGTCTCGCCCGCCGACGGCGACTCACGCGTCGCCGCAAAGATAAGGGCCTTGGACACTAGCGGAGGGGAGGCGGTAGGCAAGAGGCAGTAGGCAGTAGGGAGGGTTTCGGGCCAAGCCATCCACTGCGTTCTTCGCTTCACTACTGCCTACTGCCTACTCTGCCTCCAACCTAACCCCGCAGCTTGCGCGTCAGTGTTTCGACGTCCCGCGCGATCTGGTCGTCGGCGGCGATCAGTTCCTCGACCTTGCGGACACCGTGCAGGACGGTCGTGTGGTCGCGACCGCCGAACCGGCGTCCGATGTCGGGATAGGAGCGGGTCGTGTGCTGTTTGCACAGCCACATGGCGATCTGGCGCGGGCGGGCCACGGCGCGGGTGCGGCGCTCGCTCAGCAGGTCGGCCTGTTTCAGGCTGAAGTGGTCGGCGACGGTCTTCTGGATTTCGTCGACGGTGATGCGGCGCTCTGGCCCACCGCGCAGGGCGGAGCCGAGCAGGCCTTGCGTCTCGTCCACGCCCAGGGTGGACAGGCGGGTGCCGGCGACGGCGGCCAGGGTGTTCACGGCCCCCTCCAGCTCGCGCATGGAGCCGGGGGTGCGATCGACCAGATGTTCCAGCACATCGGCCTGGACCTCGCCCGAGACAACGCCGAGACGGGCCAGGGCCTGCAAACGGTTGCGGGCGACGGCCAGTTTCAGCTGGCGGTCGGCGGGCTCGACCGGGCAGGTCAGGCCCGAGGCCAGATGGCTGCGCAGGCGCGGCTCGACCTCGGTCAGGGCCATGGGCGGGCGGTCGGCGCTGAGCACGATCTTCTTGCCGTCCTCGATCAGGCAGGTGAGCGTGGCCAGCAGTTCTTCCTGGGTGGAGGCCTTGCCGCCGACGAACTGGACGTCGTCGATCAGCAGCATGTCGGCGCTGCGCAGGCTTTCTTTGAAGGCCGCGGTCGAACGGTCCTGCATGGCGCGCACGAAGGTCGACAGGAAGCGTTCGGCGGTCAGATAGACCACCTTGGCATCCGGACGCAGGCGCTGGGCCTCCCAGGCGATGGCGTTCAGCAGGTGGGTCTTGCCGTAGCCGTAGGGGCCGCAGAAGAAGATCGGGTTGAAGTGGCCGTCGGCCCAGGCGGCGGCCTGGCGGGCGATGGCCAGGGCGAAGGCATTGCCCTGGCCTTCCACGAAGCTGTCGAAGGTCAGGCGGTCCTGCAGGCCGGCGGCGCGGACGGCACGCTCGCCATCGGCGACGGGGGGCACGGTCGGCATCGGGATGGGGGCGGCGGCGACGGCGGCCCCCTCGGCGCGGCCGGCGGCGACCTGGGACGCCGGTGCGACTGAACCCATTTCGGCCCGGCAACGGACGTCCAGACGACGGTTCAGGCCATCCAGACCCAGCCACAGCTCGTTCATGCGGCGCAGGGCGTTCTTGCGCACCCAGTCGCGGGCATAGGCGGTCGGCGTCACCAGGATCAGCTGACCGGCCCCATCGGCCCGCACGGCCGACGGCGCGATATAGGAACTGAACGGCCCGTCGCCGATCTCGGCCCGCAGACGGTTGGCCGCCTCGGTCCAGATGTGATCCGGATCCGTCATCCCCGCCATCAAAACACCCCCGCTCATCGTTCAGCCACCCGCATTGAGAACCCATCACCGAACGCGCTTCGCAGAGCCGCCTGGATCACGGCACGACTTCTCCGGTCCCTCGAAGCGGTGCTTCAACGGCGGGGTCGAACTCTTGAAAAGGCGTCTCACGCCGTCGCGAAATCAGGTCTCGCGCCGTCTTCATCCGTGAGGGGATGGAAGTGCGTCAGAGGCCCAAACTTACGCCCCGCGCCGGGTGCGTCAACGCTGATTCGCGCACCGAATTGAAGTTAAAATCGTTGACTCCGCTAAAGCCCTAAGCCGCTTGAAAAAAAACCGTGTTCACCATAACCGGCGACCCGATTCCGCGCCCAATCGCTTAGCCGCGCACGTGCAAACGGCGAGAGAGCCTGAGCCCTCTCGCCGTTGAAATTCTTCATCTTTACCATGACAGGCCTATGAAAGGCCGTCCGGTGCCCGATGGATCAGGCGGCCGACATCTTCTTCAGCTGGGCGGCCAGACGACCGACCTTGCGCGAGCCTGTATTCTTGTGAACGACGCCCTTGGAGACGGCGCGCATCAGCTCGGACTGGGCCTCGATGAAGGCGGTCTTGGCGGCACCGGCGTCGCCACCCGAAACGGCTTCCTGGAACTTGCGCAGGAAGGTGCGGACGCGCGTGCGGCGCGCCTTGTTCACTTCGGTGCGGGCGGCGATCTTGCGGATCGCCTTCTTGGCGCCGGCGTTATTGGCCATCAGTCAAAAACCTATCGTGCGAAAGCGCTGCGGAAACGTCCGTCTCCGGCGCAGGAACCTCAAGAGCGGGCGGCTATAGCGGAAAGGGGTTGGAGGGTCAACGCGACTCTCAGCGCCCCGTGAAAACCGGTTTCCGCTTCTCGACGAAGGCGGCCATGCCTTCCTTCTGGTCCTCGAAGGCGAACAGGCTGTGGAACAGGCGGCGTTCGAACTGGACGCCCTGGGTCAGGGTGGTCTCGAGCGCGGCGTTGACCATTTCCTTGTTGGCCATGACGGCGAGCGGGCTCTGGGAGGCGATCCTGGCGGCGATCTTGCGGACCTCCTCCAGCAGGGTGTCGTGGGGGAAGACGCGGGAGGCGAGCCCGGCGCGCTCGGCTTCTGCGGCGTCCATCATGCGGGCGGTCAGGACCATGTCCATGGCCTTGGACTTGCCGACCAGGCGGGTCAGGCGCTGGGAGCCACCGATGCCTGGCGCGACGCCCAGGTTGATCTCGGGCTGGCCGAACTTCGCCTTGTCGCTGGCGACGATGAAGTCGCACAGCATGGCCAGTTCGCAGCCGCCGCCCAGGGCAAAGCCGTTGACCGCCGCGATGATCGGCTTGCGGAAACGGGTGATGCGGTCGTGGCCCAGGGCGAAATAGTTGCCGGTGTACATCTGGGCATAGGACTGGTCCGCCATCTCCTTGATGTCGGCACCGGCGGCGAAGGCCTTTTCCCCACTGCCGGTCAGGATCAGGCAGCGCACGCTGTCGTCCTGTTCGACGGCGTCGAGAAAGTCCGCCAGATCCTTGAACAGGGCGGAGTTGAGGGCATTCAGCGCCTCGGGCCGGTTCAGGGTGACCACCGCATAGCCGTCGGCATGGCGTTCGATCAGAAGGTTGGCATAGGTGTCGGTCATCGGGGTGTCGGTCATGGGGGGCAGGCTCCGCGTTTGGCCCGGTTTAGCGCGACCTCGGTCCGGGCCGAAACCCCCGGCGTCGGAACTCTTACCTCAGCTTGACCCTTAGGGTGCGCATGGGGGCAAGCGCGATGGACCAGCCGGATGTGATCGTGGTCGGGGCGGGACCGGCGGGCCTGACGGCCGCTCTGTATCTGGCGCGGTATCATCGGCGTGTTCTGGTCTTGCACGACGGGACCAGCCGGGCGCTGCGCGGGCCGATGGCGCACAATGTGCCGGGCTTTCCCGACGGGATCGCGGGCAAGGCGCTGGTGCAGATCATGGAACGCCAGGCGATGGAGTATGGCGCGGCCATCGCCGAGGCGCGGGTCGAGGACATCCAGCGATCGGGCGACGGGTTCGTGCTGAGCGGTGGGGGTCAGTCCTGGCGGACGCGGGCCCTGATCATGGCGACAGGGGTGTCGATGAACGAGGTCGATCTGCCGGATGCCGTGCACGAAAAGGCCATCGCCGACGGGGTGCTGCGCTACTGTCCGATCTGCGACGGCTATGAGGGGACGGACCGCAAGATGGGCGTGATCGGGGCCGACACCAATGGCGCGGCCGAGGCGCTGTTCCTGCGGCAATATACGAACGACGTGACGCTGATGCCGCTGGCCCACTCCGAGCTGACGGCGGACGAGACGGCGCAGCTGGATCAGGCGGGGGTGACGGTTCTGCACGGGGCGCTGGACCGGCTGGAGCCCACGCCGGACGCCATGACCGTGCATCTGACGACGGGCCGGACGGTGACGGTGGACATCCTGTATCCGGCACTGGGCCTGCGCCCTCGCAGCGAACTGGCGCTCCGTCTTGGCGCGCGGCGTGGAGAGGGCGACTGCCTGGCGGAGGACAGTCCATTCGGCGCAGGTGTCGAGGGGCTTTGGGCCGCGGGCGACGTGGTGCAGGGGCTGGATCAGATCACGGTCGCCATGGGACATGGAGCCATCGCCGCGACCAAGGCCCACAACTGGTTGCGCGAGCAGGACGGCCACGCCCTGCGAAGATAGGGCGTCAGCGGCGCGGGATGAGGGCCAGGGTCAGGCCCGCACGGGACAGCTCGGCCACCACCACCATGGCCAGCAGGGCATTGGCGGCCAGAACCTGGGTGCGGGGGGCGGACAGGTCCATGGTCCAGCCGAACAGACTGGCTGCGGCGAGGCCGGCCGCCGCGATCAGGACCAGGGCGACCAGGATCATCAGGGCGACATGGCTGGCCTTCAGCGCGGCCTGAAGCGTGGGGCCTTCGTCCAGCGCGCGCGACCGTCGGCGGAACAGCCAGGCGATCAGGCCGGTCGCGACCGTCTCGGCCAGGACGATGACCGCCAGGGCCCCCAGGAACCACAGGGCCAGATTGCCGGGATCGCCGCGCCGGAACGACTGGATCACATGGCCGAAATAGACGCCCCATACGACCAGGCCGACGATCAGGCTGATCCAGAGATGGGTCTTGCGATGGGTCATCTCAGCGCCTCTGGCAGGTCGGGCAGTAGAAGGTGGAGCGTCCGGCCTGGACGATGCGCTTGACCGTCCCGGTGCAGCCTCCCCCGAGACAGGGCTGGCCCTCGCGGCCATAGACGTCGAAGCGGTGCTGGAAATAGCCCTGCCCGCCGTCGGCATTGGCGAAGTCGCGCAAGGTGGAGCCGCCGGCGGCGATGGCGTCGTTCAACACGTCGCGAATGACGGCGGCCAGAACTTCCAGCCGGGGCCGCGACACCTTGCCCGCCGCAACGAGGGGCGAGATGCGGGCACGATACAGCGCCTCGCACACATAGATATTGCCCAGGCCCGCCACGATCCGCTGGTCCAGCAGGCTGACCTTGATGTTCTGCGCCTTGTTGCGAAATGCCTCGGCCAGATGTGTGCCCGAGAAGTGGTTGCCCAGCGGTTCGGGCCCCATGCGGTCGAACCAGGGATGCGCTTCGACAGCCTCGCTGGGGATCAGGCCCATGAAGCCGAAGCGGCGGGCGTCGGCGAAGCCAATGCGGGTGCGGGCCGCGCCGTGCACCGCGCACAGGCTGACGTGTTCATGCTTGCCCGAAATGGGAGCCGGTTCCTCGAACTCGCCCAGCTGGGTCCCGTCGAGCGTGAAACGGCCGGTCATGCCCAGGTGGGTGACCCAGGTCTCGCCCGTCGATAGCGGCATCAGCAGATATTTGGCACGGCGGTCGATGCGCTGGACCGTCGCGCCTTCCAGCCGTTCGACGAACCGCTCGGGAAACGGGAAGCGTAGGTCGGGCCGGTTCTGGCGCACATGGGTCAGGCGTGCCCCGGCCAGCACGGGCTCCAGCCCACGGCGCACGGTCTCGACCTCGGGAAGTTCAGGCATGGGCGTGGCGGGACCGGGTGGCAGAAGAGCCGGTCCTTAGCCGATCGCCTGCATCGGCGCGAGACGGTTGCGCGGCCCGCAGGCGTGTGGAGATGCCCGCCGACCGCTACAGCCCCAGGGCGGTCCGGATGTCGCGCCAGTCGATGTATTTGAAGTTCTGGGTCCCGACATCGTTCACGTCGTCCTGGACCACCACAACGCCTTCGGGGAAGCGGCCGACGACACCGCCGTGGGCAGCCAGACCGTCGGTGCCGGTCACGGCATCCACATCACCGTCCACGACCACGAACCGGCCCTTGTACTCAGGCGCGGCCCCGTCGATGCGCCAGACGGGGAAGGTGGAATCGCCCTGGCTGGAGCCGATCAGATAGCGGGCGGCCCCATCGGCCAGGATGGTCAGGCCTTCGGCGTCGGCGACCAGCTTGCCGGGCTCTATGGCCTGCACCAGCGTGCGGGCCGAGCCAGAGGCGGGGTCGAGGTCATAGCGCCAGATGCCGACATTCTCTTCACCCAGATAGAGAGCGCCCGTCGCCTCGTCGGCGGCGCAGCCTTCGGAGATGGTGCCGATGTCGCCGCTGCGGACCAGACGCGCCGAGGGCTTACCGGCGGTATCCACCGTCAGGACATACTGGCGCAACTCGCCCTCGTGCCCCACCAGGATGGCGTGAACCTCGGCACCGCGACGCGCAAAGCAGAAGCCGTAAGGCTCGACCACGTCGGTGGCGATGGCCCCCCAGGGCAGGACGCCGTTCGTGCCAGTGCCCGCGGGATCGTAGACATAGAGCGACACGCCCGTGCGGCCCGGAGTGCGGTCGCTGGCCCCCAGCACCACCATGGACTTGCCGCCGATCGACAGACCCTCGACCGCATCGACATTGTTCAGCAGACCCTCGGCCAGGAACTGCATCACCTGGCCGTCGAAGTCGTAGATATACAGGCCGGCCTTCTTGTCGGTGCCGGCGACGAAGCCGGGGCTGGTCTTGCCGTTGATCGTGACCGGCACGGGCGACGTCCAGATGGCCGGATCGTCGGCGGCGTCCTCTCCTCCACCCGTGCCGACCGATGGCGTTTCCAGCACCGCGCGGACCGGCGAGCCCTCGCCGACGAAACCCTCGCCCTCGCCCTGATAGTCGACCTCGCTTGTGGCACAGGCGGCCAGCATGGCGGCAGATGCGACCAGTGTGGCCAGGGTGCGGATGGACATGGCGGCCTCTCGAAAAGCAGGGTGTTCCAGCGTGACCGCGCAGACCACGCACGCGCGCATCGGGTCAAGCAAGACCCTGTGACGGTTATGGAACAGCGATATGACAACCGTTCCGTACCGGGAACAGTCGTCACGCTTGCTTCCTAAAACCGGCACGGCGGGTTCGCAAAATCGTCTTAGAGGCGTCGTCGGCACCGCTTAGCTGCGATTTCCGAACACCGGGGCCCCTTGGCCGCCGGTCTTTCGGGGATGCCATCAATGAAATTCGCGCTTCTGCTGGGGGCCGCCCTGGCCCCGCTCGCCTTCGCCGGTTCGGCCCTGGCCCAGTCCGGTCCGGCCATCGATCCGCAAGGCGGGCCGGTCACAGCCCTGGACGAGGTGATCGTCACGGGCGAGCCGGTCATGCGCAACCGCACCGACGATGTGGTGCCGACCCTGTCCTACGACCTGGAATATTTCCAGCGGTTCGAGCCGTTGACGGCCGGTGACGCGCTGAAGCGCGTACCGTCGGTGACCTTCCTGTCAGACGTGCTGGAATCGGACGGCGTGCGCATCCGCGGCCTGGATTCGGCCTACACCCAGATCCTGATCAATGGCGAACGCGTGCCCGGCGCCAATCTGGACCGCAGCTTCTTCGTCGACCGCATCCCCGCCGAGCTGATCGAGCGGGTCGAGGTGGTGCGTTCGTCCTCGGCCAATCGCTCGGGCGATGCCGTGGCGGGGGCCATCAACATCGTGCTGCGTGATGCCCTGTCGCTGGACGGCGGCTATCTGCGTCTGGGCGCGATCAACTTCCCCGACAGCGAATACGGACAATGGGGCGGCACCTATGGCGCGGTCTGGGGCGGACAGGTCGGACCGGGCCGCCTGCTGATCGGCGGCAACATCCAGGACCGCCGCAATCCCAAGGACAAGTTCAGCCAGCGCTTCGACGAGCCCGGCGGAGACCTGGACAACACCGAGGTCCAGACCGACGTGCGCGACGGCACCGACTATTCCGCCAACGCCTCCTATGACGTCGAGGTTGCGGGCGGCAATCTGCAGCTCAGCGGCCTGTTCGTGCGCACGGACCGGGTCCAGGACGAGAACTCGATCGAATATATCGAGGGCATCGAGACGGCCGCCAACATCGACACCATCAACGCCAATCCGCTGGACATCCAGACCGACAACTGGGCCGTCAACAGCCGTTACGAGCGCGAGATGCTGGGTGGCGAGACGACCTTCCGTCTGGGCTATGCCGCCATCGACGACCAGCAGGTCGAAAGCGAAACCGAGTTCGCGGTCGAGGACGAGGTGATCGAGGGCGAGATAACCCGCACCGACATCACCGACGAGGAAATCCAGGCCGCGCTGGAGCACAAGCTGGATCTGAACGGCATGGAACTGGAGTTCGGCGTCCAGTACAGCGACAAGACCCGCGACACCGCCATCTTCGCCGCAGAGGCCGAAGCCGAGGGCGAGACAGCTTTCCGCCCCTTGCTGGCCGGCGAGTTCGGTGACTTCGAGGCGGTTACCGGCGGCGTCAGCACCATCGAAGAAACCCGCATCGACCCCTACATCATGCTGTCGGGTGAGACGGGCGCGGTGAAATGGGAGGCGGGACTGCGTTACGAGACCACCGACACAACCATCATCGACGAAACGGTCGATGCGGACGAGCGCGTCAACGATAAGGATTATGGAATCCTGCTGCCCTCGGCCAGCGCGCGGTTCCAGCTGACGGAGAACGACCGGATCGTCGCCTCGGTCGCGCGCACGGTGCGTCGCCCGGACTTCAACTTCATCTCGCCGGCCCTGCTGGAAGGCGAATACGGCGACAACGACTTCCTGGGCAATCCGGACCTGGAGCCGGAAACGGCCTGGGGCGTCGACTTCGGCTATGAGCGTCGTCTGGGCCGTCGCGGGGTGTTCGGGGTCAACGTCTTCTATCGCGACATCACCGATCTGATCGAGATCACCAACACCGGCGAACCTTCGGAAGAGGAGCCTGACGCCTTCATCCTGACCGCCGAGAACGTCGGTGACGGCCAGGTCTGGGGGATCGAGTTCGACCTGTCGACGCCGCTGGATTTCATCGGCATGCCCAACACGGGTGTCTTCCTGAACTACTCCTGGCTGGACAGTTCGGTCGACGACTTCGCCGGAGAGCGCCGCTTCAACTCGCAGTCGGACTATGTCGTCAACGCCGGCTTCACCCACGACATCCCCAGCTGGGGGGCCGCGTTCGGGGCCACCTACCGCAAGCAGGGTGATGCCGAGAGCCGCATCGTCGGCGAGGAAGTCCTGACCTCCTACGGTGCCGATCTGGAAGTGTTCGTCGAGAAGCGGATCGCCAGCAACATCGTGGTCCGTCTGACCGGGTCCAACCTGCTGGACAGCTCCAAGGACGAGGTGTTCGACAAGTTCAACACGATCGAGGACCAGATCGACCGCGATTACGACGAGTACGAAATCGAGAGCGAAAAGGCCGGACCGGTCTATCAGCTGGTCATGCGGGTGGCCTTCTAAGCCGCCACAAGCGCATCAATGACGACGATGGGCCGGGCGGAAACGTCCGGCCCTTTTGCGTATCCGCCCTTCCGGCGTTGCCGCAGGCAGGGCGGGTCCCCTATATGCAGGCGCGAACCCTCCCGCGTCCGGATATCCCCGATCATGGCCCGCAAGACAGACACATCCGGCGGACTTCTGGGCGGCCTGCGGTCGATGCTGGGCGGCAAGCCCGCCAAGGCTGTCGCCGAGACCGCACCCAAGCCGATCACCCTCAGCCCCGACCCGGCGGGCCATTTCCAGACGCCGGACATCCCCGACACGCCCGCGCCCCCTTCCGCGCCCGAACAGGACCAGAGCAAGCCCATGGCCGAAGCCGCCTCCCCCAGCCCCGCCGCCGCCAAGGCCTATGATGTCGTGATCATCGGCGGCGGACCGGGCGGCTACAACGCCGCGATCCGAGCGGGCCAGCTCGGGCTCAGCGTCGCCTGCGTGGAGATGCGCGAGACCCTGGGCGGCACCTGCCTGAACGTCGGCTGCATGCCGTCCAAGGCGATGCTGCATGCCTCGGAGCTGTTCGAGGCGGCGACGAAGGAGTTTCCGACCCTGGGCATCGAGATCGGCACGCCGAAGATCAATGTCGACCAACTGCAGAAGCAGAAGCAGGACAGCGTCACGGCCCTGACCAAGGGCATCGAATTCCTGTTCAAGAAGAACAAGGCGGACTGGATCAAGGGCAAAGGCCGGATCACAGGCCCCGGTCAAGTCGACGTCGAGGCCGCCGATGGGACCAAGACGACCCTGACCGCCAAGGACATCGTCATCGCCACGGGCTCGGAGCCGACGCCGCTGCCGGGCGTGGACTTCATCGAGGGCAAGGTGGTCGATTCTACCGGGGCCCTGGCCCTGCCCGCCGTGCCCAGGACCATGATCGTGGTCGGGGCCGGCATCATCGGGCTGGAGCTCGGTTCGGTCTGGCGGCGACTGGGCGCGCAGGTGACGGTGGTCGAATATCTGCCGCGCATCACGCCAGGCATGGACTCGGACGTCGCGACCGCCTTCCAGCGCGTGCTGACCAAACAGGGCATGACCTTCAAGCTGGGCTCCAAGGTCACGGCGGCCAAGTCGGTCAAGGACGGCGTCGAACTGACCGTCGAACCGGCGGCGGGTGGCGAGGCCGAAACGCTGAAGGCCGACGTCGTGCTGGTGGCCATCGGGCGGCGTCCCTATACGCAGGGCCTGGGGCTGGAGACGGTCGGGATCGAGCCGGACAAGCGTGGCTTCGTCACCCAGGACCACCTGAAGACCGGGGCCAAGGGCGTCTGGGTCATCGGCGACGTGACCAGCGGCCCCATGCTGGCGCACAAGGCCGAGGAGGACGCCGTCGCGGTGATCGAACTGATCGCGGGCAAGGCGGGTCACGTCGATTACGACATGGTCCCCAGCGTGGTCTACACCTTCCCCGAGGTCGCTTGGGTCGGCAAGACCGAGGACCAGCTGAAGGCCGACGGCGTCGCCTACAAAGTCGGCAAATTCCCCTTCACCGCCAACAGCCGCGCCAAGATCAATCACGAGACCGACGGCTATGCCAAGGTCCTGGCCGATGCGACGACGGACAGGATTCTGGGCGTCCATATCATGGGCCCTCAGGCCGGCGAGATGATCCACGAGGCTTGCGTCGCCATGGCCTTCGGCGGCGCGTCGGAGGACATCGCCCGTATCTGCCACGCCCACCCGACCCGCTCCGAAGCCGTCAAACAGGCGGCCATGGGCGTGGAAGGCTGGACCATGCAGGCCTGATCGATGGACCTGGGGCTCAGTGGAAAACGCGCCCTGATTTGTGGCGGGTCCAGCGGTCTGGGCCGCGCCGTAGCGACGGCGCTGGTCGCCGAGGGTGCGCATGTGGCGCTGCTGTCGCGCGATGCCGGAAAGCTTCAGGCCGTGGCGGATGAGTTGAACGCGATGGGGCCGGGCCGCGCCGTCATCGCGCCGGCCGACCTGGCGGATCATGCGTCCCTGCTGACAGCGGTCGATGTGGCCGAGGCGGCGCTGGGTGGGCCGATCGAAATATTGCTGAATAACACCGGTGGGCCGCCGCCGTCGGGCGTGTCGGGGCTGGAGCCCGACCTGTGGCGGGCCCAGTTCGAGGCGATGGTGCTGTCCATCTTCCGCCTGACCGACCGGGTCCTGCCCGGCATGAAGGCCATGGGTTGGGGCCGTATCCTGAACGTGGCGTCGATCACCGTGGTCGAGCCGGTGGCGTCGCTGGGCGTGTCCAACACCTTGCGGGCCTCGGTCACGGCCTGGGCCAAGACTCTGGCGGGAGAGGTCGCGCCGCACGGGATCACCGTCAACACCCTGCTGCCCGGCCGCATCGACACGCCGCGCATCGAGCGGCTGGACGCGGCCCGCGCGGCCGCCCACGGCATCACGCCCGAGCAGGCCCGGGCCGAGGCCACGGCCGGCATTCCCGTCGGTCGCCTGGGCACGCCGGAGGAGTTCGGTGCCGTCGCCGCCTTCCTGGCCAGCCCGCAGGCGGCCTATGTCACCGGCTCGCTGATCCGGCTGGACGGCGGAGCGGTCCGGGCGATCTGACCCTCGCTCAATAGGAAGCCGAGTAGTCCAAAGCGTGAAGTGACGGCGGCCTCAGGCCCTCGAAAGCGACGGTGTTTTCAGCGAAATCGATGGCGATACGCTTGAACCGACCCAGCAGATCGGCCCCGATCAGGAGTGCTGGTCGCTGTGACAGGCCCAGGGCATCGAAGCAATGCAGGTCGGCGAACAACAGGGTGGTTGCGCCCAGACGGTAGGCCCCCAGTCGCAGGTCCGCGACGCGGGCAAGATCGGCCTGGATGCTGTGGCCCGTCACGCCGAAGACCGGCAGGCTACGACTCGTCGACAATCCATCCGGACGCCTGGCCTGGATAGCAGCCATCAGCGCGTGGTTGCCGATCGAATACTGCGCTCCGCTGTCGACAAAGGCCGCCGCAGGCTGACCGCTGATCCGCAGGTCGGTGATGATCAACTGCCCGAGCCTGCCGCGCGCCGTGCGCAAGCTCTCTCGATTCAGGCGTGAGCCCGTCCGTTCAACGCCCCCAATGACGATACGCATGCGATCGCGCGACAGGCTGGCGGTGCGACGCTCTGTATCAAAACCCAGCCTGAACCGTCCCAGAACGTCCAGCCCGATCAGACCATCCGCGCCCAGCTGATCGCGCGCCAGCACAGGACTGTGCAGGTTGCGAACGGCCAAGCCTTGAAGGTTCAGCCGCGCGACGCCGACGCTGGGCGTAACCGTGGCCGTGGCGATCCCATGCACCAGCAGCGGCTCGCGGGGCGGCAACTCCAGCCTCTGGGCCACGGTGTCGGCAATGGCCGTGTTGGCCGAGCCGGTGTCGACCACGAAGCTGAACGGCCCTTGGCCATTGATAGAGACGAATGTCGCCACCCGGGTGAACAGATTGCGGGTCAGCTGGATATCGTCGATCCCGGCTTCCGACACCGGGTCGGACGCAAGCGGTTCGGCATAGGCCCGCCCCGCCAGCAGCATGGCCCCAGCGCCCAGGAGCAGGCTTCGGCGGTCCACGCATGAGATGCAGGTTCGCATCGATACCGCCCTCCCGAAGCGGTGATTTATGCGAATGATGCGCCCGAGTTTTCGATCTGGCGAGTCCGGCGATGTACCGGGTCAGGCGCGCGGATGCGCCTGGGCATAGGCGGACAGCAGGTGGGCCGCATCCACAGCCGTATATTTCTGGGTCGTGGACAGGCTGGCGTGGCCCAGCAGTTCCTGGATGGAGCGCAGATCCGCCCCGGCCCCCAGCAGGTGGGTGGCGAAGCTGTGGCGCAGCGCATGCGGCGTGGCGCTGGCGGGCAGGCCCAGCCGCCCCCGCAGATGCTGGACGGTGGCCTGGACATGGCGGGCGCTGAGCGGGCCGCCGCGCCGGGCGCGGAACAGGGGTTCGTCCGGTGAAAGAGCGAACGGCAGCAGCGCCAGATAGTCTTCTACGGCTTCGCGGACGGCGGGCAGGATCGGGGCGATCCGGGTCTTGCCGCCCTTGCCGGTGATGCGCAGCGTTTCGGTAAGTGGGGCGTCAGCTCGGGTCAGAGACAGGCCTTCGGAAATGCGCAGTCCACAGCCATACAGCAGGATCAGGACCGCGCGGTCGCGGGCCGCCTCCCACGGCTCGGCGTCGGGATCGGTTTGCGATTCCGCCAGCAGGCCGCGCGCCTGATCCTCGCTGACCGGGCGCGGCAGGGACGGCTTGATGCGAGGGCCGCGGACCAGCGCCAGTTGCGGGGCGGATGTCGCGCAGCGGCGATCCAGAAAGACGTGGAAGGCGCGGATGGCCGACAGGGTCTGGCTGATGGAGCGGGCGGCGAGGCCGGAGCGCTCGGAGCCATCCCCGGCGCGGCGCTCAGCCAGATGGGCGCGGACCTCGGCGGCGCTGACGGTGCCCAGATCGGGCAGCGACAGGCTCTCGCCGCGATGCCGCTCCAGAAAGACGACATACAGTCGCCCGATATGGCCATAGGCCTCCAGGGTGCGGGGCGACAGACGGCGCTCGTGCGCCAGATGCTCCAGCCAGGCCGACAGAGCGTCGGAGGCCGTCATCCCAGCAGCGGCCAGCGCTCGGCGGTGCGCTCGACCACGCGGGCGATGAAGGCCACGAGCTCGCAGCCCATAGTGGCGGTGAAGCCGTCCTCCTCGGGCGAGCCGAAGGCGCACAGGGCGGGACGCGCGGGAGTGTCGGCCCCCGGAAACTGGGGGGCCATGCGGATCAGGGCGACGGAGCGGACCTGATCCTCGGCCGCGCCGAACAGATTCAGCCCCTCGAAGTTGGGACCCAGCCAGGTCAGGCCGTGCTCGCCCAGAAGGCCGTCGACGCGACCCTCGTCCAGGGCACGCCAGCCGAAGGGGACGGGGCCGGGCTTCTCCAGCGCCACCGCGGCGGCGCTCAGACCGAACCGTCCCTGGGCCACCGCATCGAGGCGTCGGGCCAGATCGGACAGGTTGCGCGCCTCCAGGAGATCAAGAGCCGCGACATGGGTCTGGGTCTGGGCGGCGAAGTTGGCGCGGGCGATGGATTCGATGCGTTTGCGCGCGTCGGCCTCGCGCTCGGCGGCTTCCTCCAGCCGGGTCAGGGCGGCGCGGCCGAACTCCACGACATTGCGGCCGTGGGGTTTCAGGCCGACCTCTTCCAGCAGGGACCGGTCGTCCAGCAGGATCTGCGGATGGGCCTGAAGCCAGGCGCGGATCTCCGGCCAGTGCGGGCCGGTGTCTTCGGTCGGGAGGTCAGGCAATACGCTCACAGACCTCTCCTCGGAGGCAGGCTACAGGATCGACTGACCGGTCTTGCCCCAGTCCGCCAGGAAGGCATCAAGCCCCTTGTCGGTTAACGGGTGCTTGACCAGAGCCTTGAAAGTGTCGGCCGGCAGGGTCGCGGCGTCGGCTCCGGCGATGGCCGCGGCCGAGACATGGCCCGGATTGCGCAGCGAGGCGGCCAGGATTTCCGTCTCAAACCCGTGGGTGTCGTAGAGGACGCGGATTTCCTCCAGCAGGCCGATGCCGTCGGCCCCGTGGTCTTCCAGCCGCCCGACGAAGGGCGAGACGAAGGTGGCCCCGGCCTTGGCGGCCAGCATGGCCTGGGCGGCGGAGAAGCACAGGGTCACATTGGTCTTGATACCCTTGTCGGAGAAGTTGCGGGCCGCGCGCAGGCCGTCCCAGGTCAGGGGCAGTTTGACCACGACATTGGGCGCGATCGCGGCCAGCTTGTCGCCTTCCTTGACCATGGTCTCATAGTCGGTCGCCACGGCCTCTGCGGAAATCGGCCCCTCGACCAGGGCGCAGATTTCGGCGATGACCTCTGCGATGTTGCGACCGGATTTGGCGATCAGCGAGGGATTGGTGGTAACGCCGTCCACCATGCCGGTGGGGACCATGTCCTTGATGACGGCGACGTCGGCTGTGTCGAGAAAGAGTTTCATGGGGTGGGTGTTTAGCGGTCTGGGGACAGGAGAGCGAGTGCTTTCCGTTCTCTCGCTGGCCGGACTGGCCAAGGAAAGCCCTCCCCCTCGAGGGGGGAGGGTTGGGTGGGGGTGGATGCACACTGGGCGAAGCGAGGAGCGCGAATGGCGCGATCGACGACGCCTCATGCGCCCTAGCTGGAAACACCGCGCCTCCACCCCCATCCCCGGCCCTTCCCCCCTCGAGGGGGAAGGGAGTCTATCGTGAAAGTCGCCTCTGTCCTCATTCCCCTGCCTGTGCCGGAGGCCTTCGACTACGAGGTGCCCGAGGGCATCGACGTCGTGCGCGGCGATCAGGTGGCGGTGCCGCTTGGGCCGCGGCTGATGCGCGGCATCGTGGTCGAGGCGCGCGAGACGACCGGGTCGAACCGGCGACTGAAGGCCATCGATCATCGGATCGACGATCCGCGCCTGCCCGAACGGACCGTGGATTTCGTCGAATGGGCGGGGCGGTGGACACTGAGCGCGCCGGGCGAGATGGCGGCGACGGCGCTGAAAGGGCTGCGTGCGCCCCGTCCCCGGCCCGAGAGGCGGGTGCGGCGTGTCGGTGAGGCTGTCCCTGCGCGACCGACGGCGGCGCGGACGGCGGTTCTGGAGGCGCTGGGCCAGCGCGCCGTGCCGGGAGCCGACCTCGCTCGAACAGCAGGCGTATCGTCCGGCGTCATCAAGGGGCTGGTCGACGAAGGGGTGCTGGAGGTGGTGGAGATCGAGGCCGTCGCCGCTTTCGACGCCCCCGATCCCGACCATGCGCCGTCCGATCTGAACGCGGACCAGGCGGCGGCGGCGCGGGCCATCGGGGATGCGGTAACGCGCGGCGGGTTCGCGCCCTTCCTGCTGGACGGCATCACGGGGTCGGGCAAGACCGAGGCCTATCTGGAGGCGACGGCGCAGGCGCTGAAGGCCGATCCAACCGCGCAGATCCTGATCCTGCTGCCAGAAATCGCCCTGACCCAGGCCCTGATCGAGCGGATCACGGCCCGGTTCGGCACCGCGCCCGCCGAATGGCATTCCGGGGTGGCCCCGCCGCGTCGGCGTCAGGTCTGGGAGGCAGTGGTGGCGGGGCGCTGCAACATCGTGGTCGGGGCGCGGTCGGCCCTGTTCCTGCCCTTCGTCAATCTGCGACTGCTGGTCGTGGACGAGGAGCACGACGGCTCGTTCAAACAGGATGAGGGGCTGATCTATCACGGGCGCGACCTGGCCGTGGCGCGGGCGCGGATCGAGGGGGCGACAGTGGTCCTGGCCTCGGCAACGCCGTCGCTGGAGACGCTGTGGAATGCGCGGCAGGGGCGGTATGGCTGGCTGAGGCTGGAGCGGCGGCACGGCGCGGCGGTCCTGCCCGACATCGCCCTGCTGGATCTGCGCGCCTCTCCGCCCGCCCCCCAGACCTGGCTGTCCGCGCCTCTGCGAGACGCACTCGGCGAGACCTTTGCGCGGGGTGAGCAGAGCCTTCTGTTCCTGAACCGGCGGGGCTATGCGCCCGTGGTTCTGTGCCGGGTTTGCGGGCACCGGATGACGGCGCCGGACACCGACAGCTGGCTGGTCGAGCATCGCTACACCGGGCGGCTGATCTGTCACCTGACCGGCTTTTCGATGATGCGGCCCAAGACCTGTCCGTCCTGCGGGGCGGAGGACAGCCTCGTCTCCGTCGGGCCCGGCGTCGAGCGGGTCGAGGAGGAGGTGCGCCAGCTGTTCCCGCAGGCGCGGACTGCGGTGTTCAGCAGCGACACCACGCCGGATGCCCGGTCGGCCCGCGCCCTGATCCAGGCCATGCAGGACGGCCAGATCGACATTCTGGTGGCGACCCAGGCGGCGGCCAAGGGACACAACTTTCCCAATCTGACCCTGGTCGGGGTGGTGGATGCCGACCTGGGCCTGCGCGGCGGCGACCTGCGGGCGGCGGAGCGGACCTTCCAGCTGCTCAGCCAGGCCACTGGCCGGGCCGGGCGCGCCGACAAGCCTGGCCGGGCCCTGCTGCAGACCTGGACGCCCGAGCATCCGGTGCTGATGGCCTTGGCGGCCGGCGACCGCGATGCCTTCGTGGAGGCGGAGCTGGCCGAGCGCGAGGCCGGGTCGTTGCCGCCGCATGGTCGGTTGGCCGCCATCATCCTGTCCAGCGAGAACGCGCAGGCCGTCGAGAAGGTCGCCCGCGACCTGGCCGAGAACATTCCCAATGCCGAGCGGCTGGAGGTCTATGGCCCCGCCGACGCGCCGCTCGCCCTTGTCCGGGGCCGCCGCCGCAAGCGGCTGCTGGTCCGGGCCGACCGGGACGTGGACCTGCAGGGTTTCCTCCGCGCCTGGCTGGCGCGGGTGAAGGTGCCGGGGTCGGTCAGACTGTCCGTGGACGTGGACCCCTATAGTTTCTTGTAAGGGCGCTAACGCTCGCTGAGCGGCGGCTCACTGCTTGAGCGCAGTGAGCCGCATTCAGGTGGTCGTTGGTGGACGACTTAGTGCGTCGGGTCGGCGGCGGCTTCGGCCTCGGCGGCCTGGGCGCGGGCTTCGGCGGCATTGGCCTCGGCACGAGCGCGTTCGGCCTTCTGCTTCTTGGTGGCCGAGGAGCGGCTGAGCATGTTCAGGGCTTCGACACCCGCCGAGAAGGCCATGGCGGCATAGATGTAGCCCTTGGGCACGTGATAGCCGAAGCCGTCGGCGATCAGGACCATGCCGATCATGATCAGGAAGCCCAGGGCCAGCATGACCACGGTCGGGTTCTTGTTGATGAAGTTGGCCAGGGGATCGGCGGCCAGCAGCATGACGGTCACGGCGGCCAGAACGGCCACGACCATGATCGGCAGATGCTCGGTCATGCCGACGGCGGTCAGGATCGAGTCGATCGAGAAGACCAGGTCCAGAATGATGATCTGGAAGATGGCGGCACCGGCGTTGTTGATGACCACCGCCTTCTTGTCGAGCACCTCATGCTCGGACGGGGTGGGGTCGACGGCGTGGTGGATTTCCTTGGTGGCCTTCCAGACCAGGAACAGGCCGCCCGCGATCAGGATCAGGTCCTTCCACGAGAACTCGTTGCCCATCACAGTGAACACCGGCTGGATCAGCCCGACCAGCCAGGCGATGATCGACAGCAGGGCCAGACGCATGACCAGGGCCAGGCCGATGCCGATGCGGCGCACGCGCTGACGCTGGTTCTCGGGCAGCTTGTTCGACAGGATCGAGATGAAGATCAGGTTGTCGATGCCCAGCACGACTTCCATCACCACGAGGGTGACGAGCGCCGCCCAAGCGGCGGGATCGGAGAGCAGGGGAACGATGCTGTCGAACATGAAGGGTCTGATTCCTGAGAGGGTGGCCGTCGTGCGGTCGCGGCTCTGAATGCGCTACATACAGCGGCGGTTGCGCCTGCGGCAATGCGTCTGTGATTGTCGGGTGTGCGACCGGTCGCCTTGGTTGCGGCCTGCAAAAGCCCATGCTATCAGGCGCCCGGCTTGGAGGAGGCGTTTCTGACGAAACGGCTCTCGTCGTGCTTTCCATAAGTATATCAGGCCCTTGATCGACGCGAACGTCGTGGTCGATCGCGACACAACATGCTTATCCGGACGGACAAGACCCTTGGCTGACGAATTCAGGACGACAGAAGTCGCAGAGCGCTATGCCCAGGCGCTGTTCGACCTCGCCGACGAAACGGGTGCGATCGACGCCGTGCGCGCCGACCTGAAGTCGCTGCGCGCCGCCTGGCACGACAGCGCGGACCTGCGCCGCCTGGCCACCTCGCCGGTCATCTCGGACGAGGATCAGCAAAAAGGTCTGGTCGCCATCGCCGACAAGGCGAAGTTCCACAAGACGACGCGCAACTTCCTGGGTCTGCTGGCCCAGAACGGTCGCGCGGGCGACCTGACTGGTGTCATCGCCGGCTATGAGGCGCTGTATGCCAAGAAGACCGGACTGGTCGCCGCCGAGATCGTCTCGGCCCAGGCCCTGACGGCCGCCCAGACCAAGTCCATCCAGACCGCCCTGCGCACGGCGCTGGGCAAGGATGCCGAAATGACCGCCCGCGTCGATCCGTCGATCCTGGGCGGCCTGAAGGTCAAGGTCGGCTCGAAGCTGTTCGACGCCTCGCTGAAGACCAAGCTGGACCAGATGAAGTTTGCCCTGAAACGGGCCTAAGCCTCCAACCGATACCCGCGCGGCCCCGGTCGCGACGACACGAAGACGAAAGCCAGAGAGCCCGACCATGGACATCCGCGCTGCCGAGATTTCGGCCATCCTCAAGAGCCAGATCGCCAACTTCGGCGTCGAAGCCGACGTGTCCGACGTCGGTCAGGTCCTGTCGGTCGGCGACGGCATCGCCCGCATCCACGGTCTGGACAATGTCCAGGCCGGCGAAATGATCGAATTCCCCAAGGCCGGGGTGAAGGGCATGGCCCTGAACCTGGAGCGCGACAACGTCGGTGCCGTGATCTTCGGCCAGGACAACCAGATCGCCGAGGGCGACGAGGTCCGTCGTCTGGGCGAGATCGTGGACGTGCCAGTCGGCAAGGGTCTGCTGGGCCGCGTCGTGAACCCGCTGGGCGAGCCGATCGACGGCAAGGGCCCGATCCAGTTCACCGAGCGTCGCCGCGTGGACGTCAAGGCTCCCGGCATCATCCCGCGCAAGTCGGTGCATGAGCCGATGCAGACCGGCCTGAAGGCCATCGACACCCTGATCCCCGTCGGCCGCGGCCAGCGCGAGCTGATCATCGGTGACCGTCAGGTCGGCAAGACCGCCGTGGCGATCGATACCATCCTGAACCAGAAGTCGATCAACGTCGAAGGCGCGGCCGAGAGCGACAAGCTGTACTGCATCTACGTCGCCATCGGTCAGAAGCGTTCGACCGTGGCCCAGATCGTCAAGACGCTGGAAGAGCGCGGCGCCCTGGAATACACCATCGTGGTCGCCTCGACGGCGTCCGAGCCGGCCCCGCTGCAGTTCCTGGCCCCGTTCTCGGGCACGGCCATGGGCGAGTTCTTCCGCGACAACGGCATGCACGCCCTGATCGTGTACGATGACCTGTCCAAGCAGGCCGTCGCCTATCGCCAGATGTCCCTGCTGCTGCGCCGCCCGCCGGGCCGCGAAGCCTATCCGGGCGACGTCTTCTATCTGCACAGCCGCCTGCTGGAGCGTTCGGCCAAGCTGAACGAGGACAATGGTTCGGGCTCGATGACGGCCCTGCCGCTGATCGAGACCCAGGCCAACGATGTCTCGGCCTATATTCCGACGAACGTGATCTCGATCACCGACGGCCAGATCTTCCTGGAATCCGACCTGTTCTACCAGGGCATCCGCCCGGCCGTGAACGTCGGCATCTCGGTGTCGCGCGTGGGCTCCTCGGCCCAGATCAAGGCGATGAAACAGGTCGCCGGTTCGATCAAGGGCGAGCTGGCCCAGTATCGGGAAATGGCCGCCTTCGCCAAGTTCGGCTCGGACCTGGACGTCTCAACCCAGCGCCTGCTGGCGCGCGGTGCCCGTCTGACGGAACTGCTGAAACAGCCCCAGTACTCGCCGCTGACGGTCGAGGAGCAGGTGGTGTCCATCTATGCCGGTACGCGCGGCTATCTGGACGATATCGCCGTGGCCGACATCGGTCGCTTCGAAAGCGAACTGCTGGCCCGGATGCATTCGAACCACGCCGGCCTGCTGGACGCCATCCGCACGCAGAAGGCCCTGTCCAAGGACCTGGAAGCCGAGCTGAAGGCCGCCATCGAAGCCTTCGCCAAGACCTTCGCCTAACTGACCCCCGAGCTGAGAGAGTAGCGCCGGATGGCCAGCCTCAAGGAAATGCGCGATCGGATCGGAAGCGTCAAAGCGACGCAGAAGATCACGAAAGCCATGCAGATGGTCGCCGCGGCCAAGCTGAAACGCGCCCAGGACCAGGCCGAGAACGCCCGGCCCTATGCCACCAAGATGGCCTCGGTCATCGCCAATCTGGCCGCCGGTGTCTCGGGATCCGATGCCCCGAAACTGCTGGCGGGCACGGGCGGCGATCAGCGCCACCTCGTCGTCGTCGCCTCGGCGGACAAGGGTCTGGCGGGCGGTTTCTCGACCAACATCATCCGCGCCGCGCGCGAGCGTATCCGTAGCCTGATCGCCTCGGGCAAGGATGTCCGCATCGTCGCCGTCGGCAAGAAGTCGCGCGACCAGCTGACCCGCATGTTCGGCGACAAGGTGGTGCGCACCTTCGAGCTGAGCGAGCACAAGGTGCTCGGTCTGGCCGCGGCCCAGCCGGTGGCCCAGTTCATCGCCGATGCCTTCGAGAACGGCGAGGCCGATGTGGTCACCCTGTTCTACAGCCGCTTCCAGTCGGTGATTTCGCAGGTGCCGACCGCCAAACAGCTGATCCCCGCCGTGGTCGAGGGCGACGCCGCCCCCATCGACCTGAACGGCGCGGTCTATGAGTATGAGCCCTCGGAAGAGGAAATTCTCGAGACCCTGCTGCCGCGCAACCTGACCACCCAGGTGCTGGCCGCCCTGTACGAAAACCAGGCGGGCTTCTTCGGCTCGCAGATGGCGGCGATGGACAATGCCACGCGCAATGCGGGCGACCTCATCAATGCCCTGACCCTGCAGTACAACCGCAAACGCCAGGCCCAGATCACCACCGAACTGATCGAGATCATCGCCGGCGCCGAAGCCCTCTGATCCCGATCCCGCTGACACAGACGTTATTCCGAACCGGAACCCTGCCATGACCGACACCATCGCCAAGACCCCCGCCCCGAAGAAGCCCGCCGCCCGTAAGCCGGCTGCGCCCAAGGCCCCCGCCGCAACGTCGGCGACGGGCAATGCCGTCGTCATCGAAGGCACCGGCACGGGCAAGATCGCCCAGGTCATCGGTGCCGTCGTCGACGTGGAGTTCGAGGGCCAGCTGCCGGCGATCCTGAACGCCCTGCACACCCAGAACGTCGACCAGAAGACGGGCGAGCCCTTCACCCTGGTTCTGGAAGTCGCCCAGCACCTGGGTGAGAACATGGTCCGCACCATCGCCATGGACACGACCGAGGGCCTGACCCGTGGTCAGCCCGTCAAGGATACGGGCGGCTCCATCCTGGCCCCCGTCGGTCCCGGTACGCTCGGCCGCATCATGAACGTCGTCGGCGCCCCGATCGACGAACAGGGCCCGATCAAGACCGAGATGTTCCGCCCGATCCACCGCGACGCCCCTTCGTTCGAAGAGCAGTCGACCAGCTCTGAAATCCTGGTCACGGGCATCAAGGTCATCGACCTGATGTGCCCCTATACCAAGGGCGGCAAGACCGGCCTGTTCGGCGGTGCCGGCGTGGGCAAGACCGTGACCATGCAGGAGCTGATCAACAACATCGCCAAGGCCTACGGCGGTTATTCGGTTCTGGCCGGCGTGGGTGAACGCACCCGCGAGGGCAACGACCTGTATCACGAGATGATCGAGTCCAATGTTAACGTGGACCCGACCAAGAACGGCGGCTCGACCGAAGGCTCCAAATGCGCCCTCGTCTACGGCCAGATGAACGAGCCTCCCGGAGCCCGCGCCCGCGTGGCCCTGACCGGTCTGGCCCAGGCCGAATACTTCCGCGACGAGGAAGGCAAGGACGTCCTGCTGTTCGTCGACAACATCTTCCGCTTCACCCAGGCCGGTTCGGAAATGTCGGCTCTGCTGGGCCGCATCCCCTCGGCCGTGGGCTATCAGCCGACGCTGGCCACCGAGATGGGCAACCTGCAGGAACGCATCACCTCGACCAAGAAGGGCTCGATCACCTCGATCCAGGCCATCTACGTTCCCGCCGACGACCTGACCGACCCGGCCCCCGCCGCCTCCTTCGCCCACCTGGACGCCAAGACGGTTCTGAGCCGCGACATCGCCGCCCAGGCCATCTTCCCGGCCGTGGATCCGCTGGACTCGACCAGCCGGATCATGGACCCGCTGATCATCGGCGAAGAGCACTACAACGTCGCCCGTTCGGTCCAGGAAGTGCTGCAGTCCTACAAGGGTCTGAAGGACATCATCGCCATTCTAGGCATGGACGAGCTGTCGGAAGACGACAAGCTGGTCGTGGCCCGCGCCCGCAAGATCAGCCGCTTCCTGTCCCAGCCCTTCTTCGTGGCCGAGCAGTTCACCAACTCGCCCGGCAAGTTCGTCGAGCTGGCCGATACCATCCGCTCGTTCAAGGGCATCGTGGCCGGCGACTACGACCACCTGCCGGAAGCCGCCTTCTACATGGTCGGCACCATCGAGGAGGCCGTCGAAAAGGCCGCCAAGATGGCCGCCGAGGCCGCCTGATCCATGGCGGGCAAGCTCCACTTTTCGCTGGTGGCACCTGAGCGCGAGGTCTTTTCCGGCCTCGTGGATCAGGTCGATGCGCCGGGCGTCGAAGGCGACTTCGGCGTCCTGGCGGACCACGCGCCCTTCATGACGGCCCTGCGCGAAGGCGTGGTGACGGTCATCGACGGCAATGCGCGCCGCCAGTTCGACGTGCACGGCGGCTTTGCCGACGTCACGCCCGCCGGCCTGACCATCCTGGCCGAACAGGCCTCGGAAATCGGCACCGTCTGATCGGCAGGCGGCAGGCCTTGACCTGCCACTTCGCTGTCCCAGATAAGACCTTCAAGACGAGGCCACGTCCTCGCCTCGCGTTGCGCTGATCCTGGCGACGCGGGACAAGCCCGGGACGGCCCGGCCCTTGTGAAGGAGGGCCGTGATCATGGCCTGGCTCTATCTGCTCATCGCCGGTCTGCTGGAAGTCGTCTGGGCGTTTTCCATGAAACAGTCCGAAGGCTTCACCAGGCTGGGCCCCAGTCTGGTGACGCTGGTCGCCATGGTGGCCAGTTTCGGCCTGCTGTCGCTGTCGATGAAAACCCTGCCGCTGGGCACCGCCTATACGATCTGGACCGGCATCGGCGCGATCGGGGCGTTTGTGGTCGGTATTCTCTGGCTGAACGAAGGCGTACATCCGATGCGGGTGGCGGCGGCCGGTCTGATCGTGGCCGGGCTGGTGCTGATGCGGCTGGCCCCCACGGGAGCGGCGGTCAGCTAGCGAATGGCGCGAACGCCGTCACGACCTGTTCGTAGACGCCCCGCTTGAACGGCACGATCAGCTCGGGTGCTTCAGCCAGTCGGCCCCAGCGCCAGGCGTCGAACTCGATCTCGTCGTGCTGGTCCAGATCGATCTCGGCCTCATCGCCCGTGAACCGATAGGCGAACCAGGCCTGTTTCTGGCCCTTCCAGCCGCGCGCGCGCTTGGTGCCTTCGAAGTCGGCGGGAAAGTCATAGGCAATCCAGCCCTCGGTCCGGGCCAGATAGTCGATGGAGGTGACGCCCGTTTCCTCGGCCAGTTCGCGGCGCGCCGCGGCCTCCAGATCCTCGCCGTCGTCGACACCGCCCTGCGGGAACTGCCAGTTATACGGTCCCGCCTGCCCTGCTCTCCGCCCGTACCAGACCCGCCCGTCCGGATGAAACAGGACGACGCCGACGTTGGGGCGGTGGTGGGGGAGGGTTTGCATAGAGGCAGTAGGCAGTAGGCAGTAGGCAGTAGCAAGCGAGATAGCGGGATTCAGTCACCGACCAGATGTCGTTCTCTACTGCCTACTGCCTACTGCCTACTGCCTGCTGCCTGCTGCCTAGCGCCTAGCGCCCGGGGCGCTGCGTCATCGCCGACGCCGGGGCCAGCTGAAGTCCACGCGCTTCCAGTTCCGAGGTCCAGCGGGCGACCGCCTCGACCGTGACGGGATAGCTGAAGCCGGTGCCCATGGCCTGGCCGCGCGCCTTGGCGAGGGCTTCGAGCGCATTCAGCTGGCCTACGATGGCGGCGGGGGTCTGTTGCTCGTCGATGATGCGGTTGGCGCTGGCGCGGGCCCAGGCGCCGGGGCGGCGGCTCATGGAGCCGTCATCCAGGAAGGCCACGCCGCGCTGACGCAGCACGCCCAGGAAGGCGTTCATGGCCCCGTCCGAGGTCGCGAACTTGTCGCCCATATAGTTGGTCACGCCGAAATAGCCGGTCGCTCGGCCCAGCAGCCAGTTCATCTTGGCGGTGATGTCGGCGCTGTCGCCACGCGCCAGCAGGGTATAGGGGCCGGGGTCGTTGTCGGGATAGCCGGTGGGCTCCATCGGCATTTCCAGCATGACCTCGTGGCCATGGGCGCGGGCCAGATCGATCCAGCCCTGCAGGCCTTCGGCATAGGGCACGAAGCTCAGCGTCACATCGGCGGGCAGGCGTTCGATGGCGGCGCGGGTCGTTACGGCGTTCAGACCCAGGCCGCCGACCACCAAGGCGACGCGCGGGCGACCATTGGCGCGGAAGGGCCTGGCATAGGCCTGGGCCGGGACGCGGCCGTCGGTGGCGATGGTCGGCAGGGGACCGTCGGGGCCCGGCTGCGACAGACCGGCGATGGGCGCGGCCGGCAGGGGCGAGGAGACGGCCAGGCGCGGTGCGGTCACCGGCGCGCCATTGCCGGACACGGTCGCACCGTTTGGCAGGGTGATCACCGCCTCACCGGTCATGGCGGGGTCGACGACCGTGCCATCGGCGGCCAGGTCCTGATAGCTGCCGTAGGCCCCCATGGAGAAGGCTTCCAGACCGGTCGGGGCGGGGGCCTCGACCACCGGGGCGCGGGCCAGTTCGGCCCGGGCGGACGGCACGCCGGCGCGCGGATCGCCCAGCACGGTGACGAACAGACCGGCGGCGGCCAGCAGCAGGACGCCGGCTCCGGCGACGGCGACCGGCGGCTTCTTTAGCTGGCGCATCACGGGCGCAAAGGTGTCGCCCACGGATTTGCGGGCCGGGGGCGCTCCGGCGGTGGCGGCAAGGACGGACTGGCGCTTGGCGAACATGGCGGTGCAAGGGCTCGAAGGGCGGGCCCCGCGCGGACGGGACCCTTCAAGCCTCACACTGAACGCTGTCGGTTAAGAAAGCCTAACATGACATTAGCCATGCAGGGGCCGTCAGTCCGCAGGCGGCACGATCTCCGGGCCACGGCGCGGCACGGGATCGGGCGAGGCAGGTGCATCTGCCATCACCACGGTCGGGGTGCCCGGCGGGGTGACCACGATACCCTCGGGCGCGGCGGCCAGCTGGCTGAGGTTGCCGCCGGCCCGCAGCACGTCGAAGGCGCGCTCCAGCTGATAGTCCTTGTCTTCGGGCCAGCTTTCGCCCGGGGCCTCGACCGGCGTGTGCGGCCCCTTGCGCTCCGCCCCGATGGAGGCGTCCAGGGCGGTGGCATAACCCGCTTCGGAATAGATGAAGTTCGACCGCGACACGATCCGCGCTTCGGCCATGGAGCGCGAGACCTCCAGGTCCGGCTCGATGCCGATCTTCTGGATCGAACCGCCCGACGGCGTGTAGTAGCGGGCCGTGGTGATCGATAGCGCCCCGTCACGGCCACCCCGCAACGGGATGACCGTCTGGACCGAACCCTTGCCGAAGCTGGTCAGACCCAGGATCGTCGCGCGCTGATGATCCTTCAGTGCCCCGGCCACGATCTCGGAGGCCGAGGCGGAGCCGTAGTTGATCAGGACCACGATCGGCAGGCCATTGGTCAGGTCGCCCTGGGACGCATAGTAGCGCTGGATCTGCTCGGCGGTGCGACCCCGCTGACTTACGATCTCGCCGCGCTCAAGGAAGGCGTCGGACACGGAGATGGCCGCATCCAGCAGACCGCCGCCGTTGTTACGCAGGTCCAGGACATAGCCCTTCAGCGCCGGGTTCTCGGCCTTCAGTTTGGCGATGGTTTCGCCCAGTTCGCGGCCCGTGTTCTCATTGAAGGTCGAGACGCGAAGGTAGCCGAACTCGCCCTCGACCCGGCCCGTGACGGATTCGATCTTGATGACCTCGCGGGTCAGGGTCACTTCGCGCGGCTCCTCGCCATCACGCAGGAAGGTAACCTTGATGGAGGTGCCGGCGGCCCCGCGCAGCTTGTCGGACACCTGGGTCACGGTCAGGCCGGCGGCGTTCTGACCGTCGATCACCGAGATGACGTCGCCCGCCTGGACGCCCGCGCGAGCGGCGGGTCCGCCGTCCATGGGCGAGATGATCTTCACGAAGCCGCCTTCGGCCTGGATGGTCAGGCCGACGCCGGAATACTGGCCCGTCGTCCGCTCCTGCAGGTCGCCATAGCCGTCCGGCGGCAGATAGTTGGAGTGGGGATCCAGGGACGTCATCATGCCCTGAAGGGCGGCCTCGATCAGCTTCTTGTCGTCGACCGGCACAACATAGGCCTGTTCGACGATGCCCAGCACGTCGCCGAACAGGGCGACCATGCGGAACGCCTCGTTGCGCGGGGTCTGGCCCACGGCCGTCGCCGCCCCCAGGCCGACCAGGGTCGCAGCGGCAGCACCGATCAAAAGCAGCTTACGCATCAAGTCTCTTTCCGTCGGGCCGCAACACCGGCCTTTTCATACAGATAGGAAGTTCTCGGCGACTTATTCGTGGCCAAACGCGGTTTGTCGATCAAAACCGTGTCATCAGGCAGGGTCTAGGGGACAGGGATTAGGTTCTAGGGAAGAAGCGAGGTGTTTGGGCGAGCACCCCTCAAACCTAATCCCTAGAATCTGGACCCTACTCCAGCCACGGCCCCGGATCGATGGGCCGTTCGTCGCGGCGGAGTTCGAAATACAGTTCGCCGTCGGCACCCGTACGGCCCAGCGTCTGGCCTTCGGAGACGGTGTCGCCGGTCTGGACCGACAGGCTGTCCATGCCCGAGACGATGGCGCGCCAGCCGGGACCCAGGTCCAGGATCACCACCTCGCCCCAGCCGCTGAGCGGCCCTGCGTGGACCACGCGGGCATTGGCGGGGGCACGCGCCTCGGCCTCGTCGGCCCTCCAGCGCCAGCCCGTCGCGCCCCGACCATAGCGCTGGGCGGGTGCGGCCGCGATCGGGGCGGTCAGTCGGCTGCGCCCGGCGGGCAGGCGCGCGACGGGGGTCGGGGTGGCGGCGTCGGCAGTGGGGATACTGGCCCCCAGCGCACGCAGCCGAGCCTCGAGCACATTGGCGGCGCGTTCCGCGGCCTGGGCCTCGGCGCGAAGGACGGTGCCCAGCGCGGCCTTGCGGGCGGTCAGGCTCTCGATCTCGGCGCGGCGGTTTCCCTGGACGCTTTCGGCGGTGAACAGGGCCTCGCTGTTCAGGGCGGCCAGGCGGCGGACGCGACCGACTTCCTCGCGTCGGGCGGTGATGGCCCTGGCCTCCCGGCGCAGGTCCGGGGCGATGGCCCGCATCAGTATGGAGGCGCGGACCGTATCGACCGCGCGATCGGCGGGCACCAGCAGGGGCGGCGGCGGACGGCGGCTCATCATCTGCAGGGCCGACAGCAGCCGCCCCTCCCGCACGCGCGTGCGCGACAGTTCCGCGATCAGGGTGGCCTCCTGCGCCTGAAGCGTCCGCAGGCGCTGCCGCTGGGCCACGATGCGGGCGTCCTCGGAACCCAGGACGGCACGCAGGCGCGCCAGTTCTCTTTCCAGTTCGACGCTTTCGGCGGCCGCCTCGGTGGCCTGGGTCCGCAGACGGCGCGCACGGACCTGTTCGTCACGATACTCGGCCTGCAGGCGGGCGACCTCGCCGGACCGCGGCTCCTGAATCGCCCAGGCCACGACGGGAATGGCCGCAACGGGCGCGGCCACGGCGGCCAAGGCACAAAGAGGCAGGATCAGGCGGCGCATCAGTCGCGATGATAGGGTGAACCGGCCAGAATGGTCACGGCGCGATACAGTTGTTCGGCCAACATGGCGCGAGCCAGGGCATGGGGCCAGGTCTGGGGCCCGAAGGCCAGGGTGGATGACGCCGTCTGACGCACGCTCTCGTCCAGTCCGTCCGCCCCGCCGATGGCGAAGACCAGCCGCCGCTCGCCCCGATCCCGCAGAGCCGCGATGTGATCGGCGAAGGCGCGGCTGGAATAGGTGCGGCCCCGCTCGTCGCAGGCGATCAGATGCGCGCCCTCGGCGGCCTTCAGGATCAGCTCGGCCTCCGGGGCCTTGCCCGGCTTGCGCGGCTCCAGATCGATGAGCTCGAGCGGACCGAGGCCCAGCGCGCGTCCGGCCAGGCTGGTGCGCTCGGCGTAGTCGCTGGCGAGGGTCGCTTCTGGCCCCCGCCCCGGCTTGCCGATGGCGATGACGCCCAGCTTCATCGCCTAAAGGGCCGGTCTAGCCGCGCGTGTCGACGCGGTGGCCGCTGTCGACCGACCAGATCTTCTCGATGTTGTAGAAGGTGCGAACCTCGGGCCGGAACAGGTGGACGATGACGTCGCCCGCATCCAGCAGCACCCAGTCGCAATGCGGCAGGCCGGAGACCTTGACCTTGCCCAGACCCTCTTCCTTCAGCGTGCGCTGCAGATGGTCGGCCAGGGCACCGACGTGACGGTGCGACCGCCCCGACGCGATGATCATGGTGTCGGCCATGGGCGACTTGCCCTTCAGGTCGATCAGGATGATGTCCTGGGCCTTGTCGTCGTCCAGCCGGGCCAGGATAGCCTGCTCCAGAGGGGTCGAACCGACGGGAAGGGGAGCCTCAGAGCCGCTCTCGTAGGGGCCGTCTTCGGAATGGATCGGATCGATCGGGTCCATTTCGTGCGCCGTGTTGGAAACGGCCTGGTCATGCGCATCGTGCGCGGTCGAGGGGGTCAGCGGAAGGCTCCGGGGGAATGACTAAAGAGACAGCCTATCACGAATGCCCGGCGGCGTCACCCACGCCGCGCGACGCCCGGATCGCCGTCGACGAGCGCGGGTTCAGAGGAGCCGTCAGATAGGTCCAGGCCGGGGCCTCCATATAGGGCAGCAGACCGGCCCGCGCGGCGGGAACCCTTGCCCCGGCGAACCGGGCGGCGGCGGGGGCTGTGCGGCTGTCCAGCAGGCTGCCGGGTCGGGCGATGACCGCCACGGGCATCAGCCGCATGATATCGGTCCATCCGCGCCAGCGGTGAAAGCTGGCCAGATTGTCGGACCCCATCAGCCAGACGAAACGCACCCCGGGATGCCGGGCGACCAGAACGCGCAAGGTGTCGATGGTCCACTGCGTCCCCATCCGCGTCTCGACGTCGGAGACGACCATGACCGGGCCTCTCGCCGCCGCGGCGGCCGCTTGTCGAGCCGAGGCCATGCGCTGGGCCAGGGGCGCGCTGTCGCGGGCATCCTTCAGCGGGTTCTGGGGCGAGACCAGCCAGACGACGCGGTCCAGGCCCAGGCGCCGCATGGCGGTTTCGGCGACATGGGCATGACCATCATGAGCCGGATTGAACGAGCCGCCGAACAGCCCGACCGTCATGCCGGGGCTGAGGGTCAGGCCATCGCGCAGGGCACCCTTGCGGGGTCCAGACGTGCGGGGCGCGGGGCCGGCGTGAAAGAAGGACAAGGCGGCAGGGCTCGCGCGGACTTATGCTCATCCGCGCCCTAACACGGCGGCGACGGCGTGTCGCGCCTGATCGTCCGGCACCGGACGGCTCGGGCGTCAGGGCCGCGTCTGCCCCCGGCCCCGGATCACGTATTTGAAACTGGTCAGTTGCTCGGCTCCGACGGGGCCACGCGCGTGCAGCCGGTCGGTGGAGATGCCGATCTCGCCGCCGAAGCCGAATTCTCCGCCGTCGGCGAACTGGGTCGAGGCATTGGCCAGGACGATGCCGGCGTCCACCTCGGCCAGAAAGCGTTCGATGGCGGCCTCGTCGGAGGCGACGATCGACTCCGTGTGGCCCGAGCCGTAGCGGGCCACGTGGTCGAGGGCGGCGTCGAGGCCGTCCACCACCTTCACCGCGAGGATCGGCTGGAGGTATTCGATCGACCAGTCGTCGTCATTGGCGGCTGTCGCAGCGGGGACCAGGACGCGGGCGGCGGGGTCGGCACGCAGTTCGCACCCGGCTGCGGCCAGGTCGCGGGCGATCAGCGGCAACAGTGTGTCTGCGACCGTCCGGTCGATCAGCAGCGTCTCCGCCGCACCACAGACCGAGACGCGCCGCATCTTGGCATTCAGAACCACGGCGCGGGCCATGTCGGGATCGGCACTGGTGTGGACATAGACGTGGTTGACGCCCTCCAGGTGGCCGAGCACGGCGACACGGGCCTCGGTCTTCACGCGCTCCACCAGCGAGCGACCGCCGCGCGGAATGAGCAGATCGATTGCGCCGTCCAGCCCGGTCAGGATATGGCCGACGGCGGCGCGGTCGCGGGTTGTGACGATCTGGACGGTGTCGGGCGAGAGGCCGGCGCTTTCCAGTCCCTCGACCAGGGCGGCGTGGATCGCGAGATTGGACCGCAGGCATTCAGACCCGCCACGCAGGATCACCGCATTGCCCGCCCGCACGGCCAGGGCGGCGGCGTCGGCGGTGACGTTGGGGCGGCTTTCATAGATGATGGCCAGCACGCCAATGGGGGTGCGGACGCGGGCGATGTCCAGACCGTTGTCGGGTGTCCAGCGGGCGGTCTCGACCCCGACCGGATCGGGGATGGCGGCGATGGTGCGCAGGGCCCTGACGATACCGTCCAGCCGCGCCCGGTCCAGCGCCAGCCGGTCCATCATGGCGGCGGCCATGCTCGATGCCTTCGCCGCCTCCAGATCCTCGGCATTGGCGGCCAGCACCCGATCGGCCCTCCGCTCCAGCGCCTCGGCCATGCCTGTGATGGCGCGGGTGCGGGCGTCCGCCCCGGCCAGCGCCAGGGCTCGCGAGGCCGCACGCGCGCGCCGGCCCATGCCGGTCATCTGTTGGTTCAGGTCGGTATCGTCGGGCATGGCCCCAGCGTCGCGCCTTCCGCCGCAAATGCAAGCCGCGACTGCTCAGCGCAGGGTCAGGTCGTCCGCATGGATGACGACCGGCCCGGCCTCATAGCCCAGCGCCGCCCTCAGCCCCGCAGAGGCCACGCCCACGATCCGGCCCGCATCGCCGGCGTCGTAGCGGACGAGCCCGCGCGCGACAGGCTGGCCGTCAGCGGTCGTCACCTGCACCGCATCGCCCTTGCCGAAGTCGCCCTCGACCGAGACCAGACCGACCGCCAGCAGCGACTTGCCCGCCGCCAGGGCTTCGGCACAGCCCGCATCCACGACCAGCGTGCCGCGCGTGGCCAGAGAGCCGCCGATCCACTGTTTCCATGCCGCCCTGGCTGTGGTCGAGGCGGCGATCAGGGTGCTGCGCTCCAAGCCACCCAGACGCTGTCGCCCATCCGCGATCAGGGTGGCGCAGCCCGCCTCGGCGGCGATGCGCGCGGCCATCAGCTTGGTCGTCATGCCGCCGGTGCCGACGGCGGCCTCGGCATTGGCCCCCGTCGCCATGGCCTCGATCTCGGGCGTCAGCGCCTCGACAAAGGGGATGTGGCGCGCGGCGGGATCGCGGCGCGGATCGGCGGTATAGAGGCCATCCACGTCCGACAGCAGGATCAGCAGGTCGGCTCCGATCATCTGGGCCACGCGGGCGGCCAGGCGGTCGTTGTCGCCGTAACGGATTTCGTCGGTGGCGACCGTGTCATTCTCATTGACCACCGGCACGACGCCGAGGTCGAGCAGGGTCGCCACCGTGGCCCGCGCATTCAGCCAGCGGCGGCGGGTCTCGGTATCGTCCAGCGTCAGAAGGATTTGCGCGGTCACCCGGTCATGCGGCGCAAAGGCCTCGCCCCAGGCCCGCATCAACAGCGACTGGCCGACAGCAGCGGCGGCCTGTTTGCGTTCCAGTCCCTGGCCCGAGGTCGTCGCGCCCAGACGGCGCGCGCCCAGGGCGACGGCACCCGACGACACCACCAGCACCTGCTTGCCCCCGGCCAGCCAACTCGCGGCGGTGTCGGCCAAGGCTGACAGTCGCGCCCGATCTACCGCGCCCGTCGCGCCATCGACCAGTAGCGACGAGCCGATCTTGACGACGATACGACGTGCGCCCGCGATGGCCTGAGCCGACCGGTCGGGCACGCTCATCTCAGGGAGCCCAGCCGCCGGGGGTATCCGCGACCGTTTCCTCGTCATCGACCATGACGATGTCGCCTCGGGTCTTGCGCACCTCGTTCCAGGCGGCCCGCAGCAGGTCCGTCACGCCTTCGCCCGACACGCCGGAGACCAGCATGGGACGGCGTCCGGCGACGGCTTCCAGCTCCGCCGCCTTCTCCTCGCGCGCCTCGGGCGTCAGGGCGTCGATCTTGTTCAGGGCCAAAATTTCGGTCTTGTCGGCCAGACCTGCGCCATAGGCGTCCAGCTCGTGACGGATGATCCGGTAGGCCTCGGCCACATCGTCCTGCGTCCCGTCGATCAGATGGATCAGGCTGGCCGAGCGCTCGACGTGGCCCAGGAAGCGCGTGCCCAGACCGGCGCCTTCATTGGCCCCCTCGATCAGGCCGGGGATGTCGGCGATGACGAACCGCTCTGTCGGCGACAGGTCCACCATGCCCAGATTGGGCACCAGGGTGGTGAAGGGATAGTCCGCGATCTTGGGCTTGGCCGCGCTGGCCGCCGCCAGAAAGGTGGACTTGCCCGCATTGGGCAGGCCGGCCAGGCCGACATCGGCGATCAGCTTCAGCCGCAGCCAGATCCAGCGTTCCTGGCCTTCCTGACCGGGGTTGGCGTATTTGGGGGCCTGGTTCTGCGGGCCCTTGAAGCGGACATTGCCCCAGCCGCCGTTGCCGCCCTTCAGCAGCATCTCGGTCTTGCCGGCGACGTCCATATCCAGCAGCACCGTCTCCTTGTCGTCGTCCAGCACCTGGGTGCCGACCGGGACCTTCAGGATCACATCCTCGCCCTTGGCCCCGTGCATCTGACGGCCCATGCCGTGGGTGCCCGTCGCGGCCTTGAAATGCTGCTGATAGCGAAAGTCGATCAGGGTGTTCAGACCCTCGGCCGCCGTGATCCAGACGTTGCCGCCATTGCCGCCGTCACCGCCGTCCGGACCGCCGTTCGGGATGAATTTCTCCCGCCGGAACGAGACGGCCCCCGCCCCGCCATTGCCGGAGCGGATATAGATCTTGGCCTGGTCGAGAAACTTCATCGGGCATTCTTTTGGGCGCTAACGCGCGCGACGCGGTCGCACACTGCTTGAGCGCGGTCGTCGCGCACGGCTTGAATGCGGCTTATGCCTCAAGAGAGCGGCGATTTACAGGCCGCACCCACCTTCTCCCTCCCTCCACGAGGGAGGGATGTCGGCGCGAAGCAACGACAGGGTGGGAGGGGCTCGGCGACACAAGCACCTTAGATGCGTTGCCTTAGCTCTCCCCACCCGGTCGCTGACGCGACCACCCTCCCCCGAGGGGGAGGGAAATCAGTGAGCTTAAGCCTTGGCCCACACCCCGTATGGATCGCTCCAGCCCATACCCAGGGCCTCGGCGACGGCGGGATAGGTCAGTTCGCCCTTCAGCACGTTGAGGCCGCGCGCCAGGTGCGGATTGTCCTTCAGGGCGTCCAGACCCTTGTCGGCCAGGGCCAGGCCGAACGGCAGGGTGGCGTTGTTCAGGGCTTCCGACGAGGTGCGCGGCGCGGCGCCGGGCATGTTGGCCACGCAATAGTGGACCACGTTGTCGATGACATAGGTCGGGTCTTCGTGGGTGGTGGCCTTGGAGGTTTCGAAACAGCCACCCTGATCGATGGCGACGTCGACCAGCACACTGCCGGGCTTCATCTGTTTCAGGTGCTCGCGCTTGATCAGCTTGGGCGCCTCGGCACCGGGGACCAGCACGGCCCCGATGATGACGTCGGCCTTGACCATCTCTTCCTCGACCGCGCCGATGGAGGAGTAGCGGGTGATGACCCGACCATTGGTGACCTCGTCGATATAAGCCATGCGCGGAATGGAGCGTTCCAGCACCACAACCTCAGCCCCCAGGCCCATGGCCATGCGCGCCGCGTTCAGGCCGACGACGCCACCGCCCAGCACCAGCACCCGCGCCGGAGCCACACCGGGGACGCCGCAGAACAGCAGGCCCATGCCGCCGTTATGCTTCAGCAGGGTCTCGGCGGCGGAGAAGACGGCGATGCGGCCGGCGACTTCGGACATGGGAGCCAGCAATGGCAGGCCGCCCTTGGCGTCGGTCACGGTCTCATAGGCGACGGCGGCGCATTTGGAGGCCAGCAGGCCCTTGGTCTGTTCGGGATCGGGGGCCAGATGCAGATAGGTGAACAGGATCTGGTCCTCGCGGAGCATTTCCCACTCGACCTTCTGGGGCTCCTTGACCTTCACGATCATGTCGTTGTTGGCAAAGATCGTCTGCGCATCGGCGACGATGGCGGCCCCGGCCTTCTTATAGTCCTCGTCGGTGAAGCCCGCGCCCAGGCCGGCGCCGGTCTCGATCGAGACCGTGTGGCCGTGGGAGACGTATTCGCGCACCGCCGTCGGCGTCAGGCCGATGCGGTGTTCGTTCTTCTTGATTTCCTTGGGGACACCGACGCGCATGGGACGTTTCCTGTATTGGGGGTCGGTATCGCCGACCGCGTTTCGAGCGCACTCTAGCGAGGGAGCAGGCGCAGGTTCCTGTTCTTTTCAGCGAGAAATCAGCGTAAAGTCGCAGAAACTGCGAACGAGCCACGACATGAAGACGATATCTGCCGTCATGCTGGATGACACCGACCGCAAGATGATCCGCGCCCTGCAGTCGGACGGGCGCATGACCAACAGCGACCTGTCGCGCACCGTCAATCTGTCTGAAAGCGCCTGCCTGCGTCGGCTGCGAGCGCTGGAGGCCGAGGGCGTTATCAGCCGCTATGCCGCCATCATCAACGAACGTGCCGTGGGCCTGCCCATCAGCGTCTTCGTCACCGTCACCCTGTCATCCCAGGCCGAAAGCGCCCTGACCGCGTTCGAGACCGCCATCGCCACCGTGCCCCAGGTCGTGGAATGCTATCTGATGACCGGCGGCTCGGACTATCTCCTGCGACTGGTGGTCCGAGACGTCGACGACCTGGAGCGGGTCCATTCGCGCGAGCTGACCCGCATCCCCGGTGTGACGCGGGTCTCGTCCAGCGTGGCGATGCGCACGGTGGTCAAGCGCGGGGCTTTACCGGTCTAGGCCAGCCAGACCATCCGACGGGTGTCTGTCACGGCACCGCGGGCCAGGCTGAAGCCCTTGCGCACCTCGCCGGTGTAGAGAAACCCGGACTTCTCCAGCACCCGACCGGAGGCGGGGTTGTCGGCGAAATGACCGGCCATCAGGGCGCGCCGCTTCCAGCGCTTCGACGCCCAGACCAGGGCACCGTCCAGCGCCTCGGTCGCATAGCCCCGGCCCCAGTACGGACGTCCGATCCAGTAGCCGACCTCGGGGGCGGGATCCTGATCCTCGAACAGGCCGATGACGCCGACGGGCCCATGGTCCTCATGTTCGATCAGAAAGGTCGCGGCCCGCTTCGGGTCCTGACCGGCGACGGCCAGGATGAAGTCCTCGGCATCGGCGCTGGAATAGGGATGCGGCATGCGCAGGGTCATCCGCGCGATGTCCGGGTCGTTGGCCAGGTCGGCCAGACGGCCGACATCCTGCGGGTTCGGACTGCGCAGCGTCAGACGCCGCGTTTCCAGAACGGGGGTGGTTTCGATCACGCACATCGGCGTCGCCTTCGATCATGCCGCCCCCTTTGGAGGGCTCGGGCGGCTCGAGGCGGGGAACGCAAACGGGGAGCCTGGTGATCCAGACTCCCCGCGGAAAACTTCCCTGGTCCGGATCGGCTGCTGTGGTGAGCAACGCGATCCGGTGTGATCCAGTCTCGCGTTACTCGGCGGCCATCGCCTGTTGGTCGTCGTTGGCCGGAAGAATCGACACGTAACAGCGACCACCGCGTTTGGTGGTGAACTTCACGGCGCCCGTGGCCTTGGCGAACAGGGTGTGGTCGCGACCGATGCCCATGTTCTCACCGGGGTGGAACTGGGTGCCGCGCTGACGCACGATGATGTTGCCGGCCAGCACATGCTCGCCGCCGAAGCGCTTCACGCCCAGGCGTTTCGACTCGGAGTCGCGACCGTTACGCGACGAACCACCGGATTTCTTGTGAGCCATAGGTCTGCTCCGTCTTTCCTTGGTGCGCTATCGCCTTGCGGCGTCTCAAGCGCGCTTCAAACTCTGTTGTTCTTACGCTTCGTCGGTCTTGTCAGCGGCCGGGGCGGCTTCGGTCTTGGGCGCGGCCTTCTTGGCCGGAGCCTTCTTGGCCGGAGCCTTCTTGGCGGCAGGCTTGTCCTCGGTCGCGGCGGCCTCGGCCTTCGGCGCGGCGGCCTTCTTGACGGGCTTGGCTTCGACTTCGGTCACTTCCGTGCGCGGGGCCAGGCCGCGGGCACGCAGGTTCATCTCGGCCTTGGTCATCAGCGAGGTCTCGCCGTCCCATTTGGCGTTCTCGCCGGCACCGTCGATGCCGGTGATGCGCAGGACCGATTCCATCTGGCGATGGCCGTTGGTCCGGCGATAGCCCTGACGGCGGGTCTTCTTGAAGATCTTGATCTTCTCGCCCTTGCGGGTCTCGACCAGGGTTGCGGCAACCGCGGCACCCGCGATCAGCGGCGCACCCAGGGTGATGCCCTTGTCGCCACCCAGCATCAGGACGTCGCCCAGCGACACCGACGCGCCGGCCTCGCCATCGATCTTCTCGACAACGATGACGTCGCCCGGTTGAACCCGGTACTGTTTCCCGCCGGTCTTGATCACCGCGTACATGTTGGAGCCTCAGCGTAAACGCAAAAAAGATAGCGCCCGAAGGAGACCCCTCGGGCGAAGAGCGGCGACATATACGGAACGGACCTTGCGAGTCAACGCCGAAGGCCGGGAAAGTCAGGGATTCCCGCGACTGCCAGCGGCCGAGCAACAATTTCTGCCCCACCCTCTCGACTGTTATAAAGTAACACGCTAGGAAGGCCGCGATGATGCCGTCCGATCTTCAGCAACCGATCCTGCTGTCCGTCCTTGGGGCCGGGCTGGCGACGGCCTTTCTGCATGCGGCCCTGCCGACGCACTGGCTGCCGTTCGTGCTGGTCGGTCGCGCCCAGCGCTGGAGTCTGGCCCGGGTGATGAGCGCGGTCGTCACCGCAGGCCTGGCCCATATCGTCACCACCGCCGTGGTCGGCAGTCTGATCGTAGTGGCGGGTCTGGCGCTGGACCGCTGGATCGCAGGCGTGCTGCCCTGGGTGTCCGCAGGCCTGCTGTTCGCCTTCGGCGCCTTCTATCTGGTGCGCGCGCTGGTGAAACGCCCTGCCCTGGCCGGTGGCCCGCCGATGGAGTTCGCCGAGCCGTCGGTCTCGCACCGCGCCGCCTTCATCGGCCTGGTCGCGACCCTGGCCATTTCGCCGGGCGAAGTGCTGCTGCCATTTTACCTGTCGCAGGCGACCCAGGGGTTCGCGGTTCTGGCCGCGCTGACGGTGGTCTTCGCCATCGGCACGGTGGCGGGGATGGCCGTCTTCACCGCTCTGGCACGCGCGGGCTATTCCATCCTGCGGCTGGAGCGCTGGGCCCGCTATGAGGGCGCGGCCCTGGGTCTGTCGCTTATCCTGATCGGCGTTCTGGTGGCGACGCACCATCACTAGGATTAAGGAGAGCGTCATGGCCCATGACCACGCTCACCCGCACGACCATCAGCACGGGCACGACCATGGCCATTCCCACGACCATGGCCACGGACACTCCCACGGCATCGGCGGCCATCACCATGGACCGGTGAACACCGGGGACTGGCGCTACGCTGTCGGCCTGCTGGTCAATCTGGCCTTCGTGGCGGTGGAGTTCGGGGCCGGCGTCATCAGCCAGTCCACCGCCCTGATGGCCGATGCGGGCCATAACCTGTCGGACGTCCTGGGCCTGGCCATGGCAGGGGGTGCCGCCTGGCTGGCGCGCCGCGCATCGGCCAGCCACCGGACCTATGGCTTTGGCAAGGCCACAGTCCTGGCCGCCCTGTTCAATGCGCTTCTGCTCATCTTCGCCTGCGGAGCCATCGCCTTCGAAGCCGTGCGGCGGCTGAACGATCCGGCCCCTGTCGGCTCGACCACCGTCATGGTGGTGGCGGGCATCGGCTTCTTCATCAATCTGGGCACCGCCCTGCTGTTCATGAAGGACCAGCACAAGGACCTGAACGTGCGCGGAGCCTATCTGCACATGATGGCGGATGCCGCCGTGTCGCTGGGCGTCGTCGTGGTCGGGGCGGTCATGCTGGTCACCGACTGGTCGATCCTCGATCCCCTGGTCAGCATCGCCATCGTCGTCCTGATCCTGATCGGGACCTGGGGCCTGCTCAAGGACAGCGTCAATCTGGCCCTGGACTCAGCCCCGCGCGGCGTGGATGTTGCCGCCATCCGCGCCGGGTTTCTGGCCCTGCCGGGCGTCACCGCCGTGCACGACCTGCACGTCTGGGGCCTGTCCACGACCGAGACGGCCCTGACCGCCCACCTCGTCCACGACCGTCCCGACGGCGATGCCCTTCTGTGCGAGGCACAGGCCCTGGCCCGGACACGCTTTTCCATAGGCCACACGACCTTGCAGCTGGAGACCGGAGCGTTGCCGGACTGCCCGGACTGCTGACCCCTTCCCATCCGTGCGCCCAGCCTCCATCTAGCGGGCATGACCGATACCCTCGCCGCCACCGCCAAGATCCCCGTCACCGTCCTCACCGGCTATCTCGGCGCGGGCAAGACCACCCTGCTGAACCGCATCCTGACCGAGGACCACGGCAAGCGGTACGCCGTCATCGTCAATGAGTTCGGCGAGATCGGCATCGACAACGACCTCGTGGTCGGGGCCGACGAGGATGTGTTCGAGATGAACAACGGCTGCGTCTGCTGCACGGTGCGCGGCGACCTGATCCGCGTGGTCGCCGGCCTGATGAAGCGCCAGCGCCCCGGCAAGCCGGCGTTCGACGCCATCATCGTGGAGACCACCGGCCTGGCCGACCCCGGCCCGGTGGCGCAGACCTTCTTCGTCGATGAGGACGTCAAGGCCAAGACCCAACTGGACAGCGTCACGGCCCTGGTCGACGCCAAACACGTCATGGCGCGGCTGGACGACTCCAAGGAGGCCCGCGAACAGGTCGCCTTCGCCGACCGCATCATCCTGAACAAAGTCGATCTGGCGACGCCCGCCGAACTGGCCGAAGTCGAGCGTCGCCTTCGTGCGCTGAACCCGCTGGCCCCCATCACCCGCGCCGAACGGGCCAATGTGCCGCTGGATCAGGTACTGGGTCTGGGCGGCTTCGATCTGGAGCGGATCCTCGACATCAATCCGCAGTTCGCCAATCCGGCCCACGGCGAGGACGGTCACGTTCACGACGAACACTGCGGCCATGACCACGACCACCATGACCACGATCACCACGGGCATGACCCTGCTCACGACCACGCGCACGCCCATGCGTCCGGTGCGCGCGGCCATGCCCACCAGGACGACATCAAAGGCATCTCCCTGTCGCTGGATCGCCCGGTGAACGGCGCGAAATTCACCGCCTGGCTGGATCAGTTGCTGGGGACCCAAGGCCAGAACATCCTGCGCGCCAAGGGCATCATCGACGTCGAGGGCGAGGACCGGCGGCTGGTGTTTCAGGCCGTCCACATGATCCTGGAGGGCGACCTGCAACGCGAGTGGGGGGCCAACGAACGCCGCTGGTCCCGCGCCGTCTTCATAGGCCGCGATCTGGACGAGGCCGCCCTCAAGGCCGGGTTCGAGGCCTGCGCGGCATGAACAAGGACACAGACATGAGAACCATACTGATCGTCGGCGCATCGCGCGGCCTGGGCCTGGGTCTGGTCGCCGAACACCTGAAGCGCGGCTTCAACGTCATCGCCACGGTGCGCAAGGCCGCGGACGAGGCGGAGCTGAACGCCCTGCCCGGTGCCGAGCGGCTGACCCTGCATCACTTGGACATCACCTCGGACGACGACATCGCCCGGCTGGCCAAGGATTTGCCTGCCGACCTCGACATCGCCTTCATCAACGCGGGCATCTCGGGGCCAAAGAGCGTGGTCACCGCCTCGGCCGACGAGCTGAACCAGATCATGCAGGCCAATGTCTTCGGCCCCGTCCGTCTGGCCCACGCCCTGATCGGCACGGTCCGCCCCGACACCGGGATCCTGGCCTTCATGTCCAGCATCATGGGCTCGATCGCCGAGAACGAGAGCGGCGGCATGGAGGTCTATCGCGCCTCCAAGACAGCCCAGAACAGCCTGGCCCGCTCGCTCTGGCTCGGCGAGGCCAAGGAAGTCGGCGTCACGGTCCTGTCCATCCATCCCGGCTGGGTGAAGACCGACATGGGCGGGGCCGGGGCCGACATCGACGTGGACACCAGCGTGACCGGCATCGCCGACCAGCTGGCCGCCCATCACGGCACCCATGCCCACCGCTTCATCGACTACAGCGGGCGCGAGATCGCCTGGTAGACGTATTCTGGAGGGCTCAGCCCTCCACCGTCTCCGGATATTTGATCGAACAGCCATAGGGCGTGGCGAAGGCCGTCTGGACCGGGCGGCCCGCCTTCATGTCGGCCAGGGCGGCGCGGACATGGTTGTTGGCGCCGTTCAGGTCCTCGGGCTTGTTGGTCGGGCGGTCGTCGATCCCGCCGACGAAGCGCAGGATGCCGTCACCATCGATCACCCGCATGTCCGGCGTGGTCTTGGCGTCGAACAGCTTGCCGACCTCGCCTGTCGGATCCAGCAGAAGATGGGTCGAGGCGCCATTGGTCCGCGTGCGCCACTCTCGCGCCGCCTGTCCTTCCACGAAGCCCTGGGTGCCCGGCGCGGACGAAATGATGGTCAGCCAGACGACGCCGTCGGCGACGGCTTCACGCTGCAACGCCTGCATGGCCCCGGTGTAGTGTTTGATCACATAGGGACAGCCCTCGTTGGTCCACTCCAGCACGACCGTCTTGCCGCGGAAATCCGCCAAAGAGCGCGGGGTGCCCTCGGCATCGACCAGGGTAAAGGCGGGCGCGGCCTGACCGGCCGATGGCGGTGCGGCGGGGGTCGCGGCGACGGCAGCAGGGGCTTCGGCCTTGTCCGGCGCAGAGGCCTGCTGCTGGCAGGCGGTCAGGGCCAGGGCGGCGAAGGCGACGGACAGGAGACGAGAGGCGACGGGCAGGCGTGTCATCGGGCAACTCCTTTTCTAGGGACGGATATCCTCCAGGGCGTCGATCACGACCCCCTCGGTCAACAGCTGGGGCAGGATGCGCGGCTCGGCCGAACCGGGCGCATAGAGCAGATAAAGGGGAACGCCGGACCGGCCGTGGCTCTGCAGCTCGGCGGCGATGACGTCGTCGCGCCGGGTCCAGTCGCCGACCAGATAGACGGCATCGGCCTGTGCGATGGCTGTCGCGACCTTGTCGGAAGACAGGGAGGTCCGCTCGTTGATCTTGCAGGTCACGCACCAGTCGGCCGTGAAGTTGATCAGCACGGGACGGCCCTCGGCGAGCGCGGACTGAACCGCCGCTTCCGACCATGGTGTGCTGGTCAGCGCGGTGCCGGCCTCAGGCGACGCCTCGGCGGATACGGGCGCGGGCGGCACGCGTGCCGCCAGGACCAGTGCGCCTCCGGCGAGGATCAGGGCCAGCACACCCGACACCCGATGCAGGACCCCGCGCCGGCCAGCCAGGCGCTCGGCCTGACCGCCGCCGATCAACCAGACCCCCGCCGCCAGCAGCAGACCGGCCACGAACAGCAGACCCAGAGCATCGGTGCCTGTCTGGCGTCCGAACACCCAGGCCAGCCACAGGGCCGTGCCATACATCGGAAAGGCCAGCAGCCCCTTCAGCCGTTCCATCCACAGACCGGGACGTGGCAGGCGGCTCAGCAGGCCGGGCGTCACGCTGACGATCACATAGGGCAGGGCCAGCCCCAGCCCCAGTCCGAGGAAGACGCCCAGCGCGAGAGGCCAGGGCATGACCAGCGCCGCCCCCAACGCAAAGGCCATGAAGGGCGCAGTACAGGGCGCGGCCACGACTACCGCCAGCACGCCGGTGAAAAAGGCCCCGACGCCGCCGGGAAGACGGGACAGGGGGCCGGAGCCCGCCCCTTGCAACCCTGCCCCGATATGAAAGACGCCGGACAGATTCAGCGCGACCGCCAGCATCAGCAGCGCCAGACCCGCCGTGACTGGCGGCGACTGCAGCTGAAAGCCCCAGCCCACGGCCTCACCCGCCGCCCGCAGGCCGAGCAGCAGACCGGCCAGCAGCACGAAGGTCGCCAGCACCCCGGCCAGAAACGCCAGCCCGTCGCGCCGGGCCTTGCCGGGCTCATGCGCCGCCGACGCCAGCGACGCCGCCTTCATCGCCAATATGGGAAAGACGCAGGGCATCAGGTTCAGGATCAGCCCGCCCAGAACGGCGAACAGCAGGGCCTGGGCGAAGACGGCGAGGCGGGTGCCTCCGGCGGCTGGAGCCGCTGCGGGTTCGGCAGATGCGGAAGCGTCCGGTGCCGCCGTCAGGGATCCCGAACCGGTAGCCCCGGGCAAGGCGTCGCCGGGCTGGGCGGTGATCTCGAACGCACCCTGGGCCGTGACCAGAATGCCCTGGACAGGCGCGGTGATCCCGGCGGCCCGCGTTGCACCTCCGGGCGTCAGGCGCAGGGTCAGCCCTTGCGGGCCCCAGGGCCCGGTCTGGGGTGCGGGATGGCTGATCACGCCCGTGCCGAACGGGAAGAAATAGCTCGGCCCCGGGTTCTGGCCGGTCAGAGGGCCGCCCGTAGCGGTCAAAATCAACTGGTTGTTCTCAAGGCTGATCCGCGCCTCGATCCCGGCCGGACGCGGGGCCTTTTCCAGCACCGCGGCGATCGCCGCCCCATCGCGGGGGTCCAGCGGCGCGGCCCCGTCCCGGATCGGCAGGGCCAGTGTCAGGGTCAGTTCGTCCGGCACACACATTTCGGCACTGCAGACCAGAAACAGGGCCTCGACCGTCAGCGGCAGGTTGGTCCCGGCACGCGCACTGGCCGGAATCTCGATCGGCACCGGCAAATAGACCGTGCCGGAATAGCCGTAGTTCATCAGGCCCGACAGCCGCTGGCGTTCGGGCACCGGCCAGACGATCTCGCCCGCCTCGACGCCTGCGGGCAGGCTCCAACTGAGCGTCGTCGCCCCGCCGGAGTCGCCCGGATTGCGCCAATAGGTGTGCCAGCCGGGTTTGATGGTCTGTTTGATCGCCACCACGGCCGTCGATCCGGGCGCGGCCCAGGTGGACATGGGCACCAGCTCCGCTTCGATCCGATCCGTCCGCTGCGGGCCGGATGAGGCGACGCGGCTGACCGTCGGTTCCGGCCCGGCCTGAGCCACAGCCTGCACAGGCGACAGGCCCAGGGCCAGCAGGATCAGCAGTTGGGCGAAGCGTCTCACGCGGCCTCCGGAAGGGATGCGCACGACCTTAGTCGCCGGCACGGTCGCCCGTCCACCGAAGCCGCCTCCCGCGCGGCGTCACGTCTCAGGTGCGCGGCGAGGCCTCGACCAGCACTTCCGTGCGTCGGCGCATGGGCTCGTTGACACCGGCGGTCGTCGCGCCCTCGGCCCCCACCCCGCCGATATCGAATGCCGGCGCAGGCCAGCCCGCGGCCTCCAGCGCCTCCGCGACGGCAATGGCCCGTCGCTCGGACAGGGTCTGATTGGCGCTGGCACCGCCGCTGGCATCGGCCAGACCGATCACCTGAACCTTGTCGATGCGGCAGCCCTGAAGCTGCGTCGCCGTCAGCCCGATGGCCTGACGCGCCACATCCGTCAGCCGCGCCTCACCCTCGGCGAAATAGACTTCGAACCGCTTGGCCTGACAGGCCGACGGTTCGGCCACGATATCGCTGCGGTTCAGGGTCGGGGCCAGGTTGCACCCCGCCGCCGTCAGCCCGACCGCGACCAGTCCGCCCACCAGAAACACTCTCACAAGCCCACCCTCCATACTCGACCGCGTCACCGTCGCAGCCCTCACGCACCAGCGCCAGCCCCAAAAACAAAAAGGGCGGCGCGCCTCTCGACCCGCCGCCCCCTTCTTACCATCTAGCAGATGGGATTAACGGCGACGCTGGCCGTTTTCCCAATAGCATTCGTTCTGACGGCCATCGTAGCAGTAGTAGTAGCCGCCGTTGCTGTCGCGGTAGCGCTGCTGGTTGGCGCGGTCCTGGTTGGAGCCGCGGATGGCACCGGCGGTACCACCGATGGCACCACCGATCAGCGCGCCGGTCGCAGCGTTGCCGCCACCGACGTTGTTGCCGATGATCGCACCGGCGACGGCACCGATACCGGCGCCGACAACGCCTTGACGCGTTGCTTCATTGGTGCCGCCGTAGCCGTCGCTGGCACAGGCGCTGGCCATCATGCCGGCTGCCGCAATGGCGAGGATTGCCTTTTTCATGGTGAATTCCTTTGTTCCCGGGTTCGCCCCTGTCGTCCCAAACGCCAAGTCGCCGCGCCGGTTCCGGAAATGGCCAAGGTTATTGCGTGGGAACGCTCTGGAGGGCTTATGATCGCGCGGCTCAGGACCAACGGTCACGCTGGGCTGCACAGGCGGAACATCGGATGGACAGGGACGTTCGGGCGGCATGACAGACATCCAGACTCCCATTGATGCCGCCGCTGGCGACGACGCGCCCGGACCCGCGTTGTCTGCCCACGTGCCATTGGGCAGGGTCATCATGCTGGTGAACGCCTTGTCTGGCAGCGTCGGCAATCAGGCTGCTGCCGAAGCCGAGGCGATCTTTGCGGAGTACGATTGCGAGGCCGAAGTAGTGTCGCTGGAGCCCGGGCAGTTCGACGAACAGATCCGCGCGGCCATCGACGCCTGTCCCGACGCGCTGTTCGTGCTGGCGGGCGACGGCACGGCGGGAACCATCGCCTCCCAGGCCGGGCCAAATGGACCTCTGATCGCGCCCCTGCCGGGCGGGACCATGAACATGCTGCCCAAGGCCTTGTACGGCACCGCTGACTGGAAGGCGGCGTTGCGGCTCGCGCTCGAAGAAGGCGCTGAACAGGATGTGGCGGGGGGCGAGGTTTCGGACGGCGTGGTGAAACAGGCCTTCTATTGCGCGGCCATCTTGGGCGCGCCCGCGCTGTGGGCTCCGGCCCGCGAGGCGATCCGAACCGGCAAGTTCAGCCTGGCGTGGAACCACGCTCGCAAGGCCATGAAACGGGCCTTCTCCGGCCGGTTGCGGTTCTCGCTGGACGGCTCGGTCACCAAACGTACGGGGGCGCTGGTCCTGATCAGCCCGATGATCTCCAAGGTCATGGACGAGAATACCGGTCTGGAGGCCGCCGCCATGGACCCGACTGACGCAGCCCAGGCGTTCCGGCTGGCCGCCCATGCCGTCATGAACGACTGGCGCAACGACCCCTCCGTCACCACCCAGTCGACGCGCAGGGTCGAGGTCCGGGCACGATCCAAGATCCCCGCCGTCATCGACGGCGAGCCGCTGATGCTGAAACAGACGGCCAATGTGCGGTTTATCAAGAAGGCGTTTCGCGCCTTGGCCCCCAATCCTCCGGCGGCGGCGGACACCGTCTGATGGGGCGTGTTCTCCAGTTCTCGGACATCCATTTCGGTTGCGAGCACAAACAGGCGGTCGAGGCGGCGCTGGACTATGCCCACGCCACCCCGTCTGATCTGATCCTGATCACCGGCGACATCACCCAGCAGGGCCTGCCCGACGAGTTCGAGGCCGCCGGTCGCTGGATCCGGCGCATGCCCGAGCCCCGCTTTGTCATCGTGGGCAATCACGACGTCCCCTACTGGAGCCTTTTGGCCCGGCTGTTCCGGCCATGGAAGGCGTTCGAGCGGGCCACCGGCCATCCGGCGCATGACCACCAGTTCCTGAGCCCGGCGGTCATGGTGCGTGGTGTGGTCACTGCCCGCGGGTGGCAGGCCCGGGCCAACTGGTCCAAGGGCGTGATCGATCTGGATCAGACCCGCAAGGCGGCCGAGGCTCTGCGTCAGGCCCCGGTCGGCACCCTGCGCATTCTGGCCTGTCACCACCCCTTGGTGGAGATGATCGGCACGCCGATGACCGGCGACGTCAAGCGCGGCGATGCGGCGGCTCTGATCTTTCAGGAGGCGGGGGTCGATCTGATCACCACGGGGCACGTGCATGTGCCGTTCGCCCTGCCCATCGCGCTTGGCGACCGCTGCTCCTATGCGGTCGGGTGCGGGACGCTGTCGCATCGCGAGCGGGGCGCACCGCCCAGCTTCAACCAGATCGAGTGGGACGCCCATACCATCACCGTCACCGTCATGGCCTGGACGGGTGAGCGGTTCGAGGCCGACAAGGTCTGGACCCTGCCGCGCCGTCAGGACACGCGAAAGGCGCGCACCGCCCCCGATCCCAACGCCCCCGGCGAACGCGAGATGGCCGCCAGCTGATCGCCGTGTCGGCAAAAGAAAAAGGGCCGGCGGATGTCTCCGCCGGCCCTTTCGTCATGTGCTCAGAATACAGCTCAGTATCGACGGCGACCGTGTGATTTCTCGGTGAAGGCCGCGGCGACCATGGTGGCCAGGGCCGGGTTCCTCAGGAAAATCCAGCCTCCCGCCAGTGCCGCGACGGCTCCCAGAATGGGCCGCTCACGGAAGAGCGAGAAGGCACGCTGTCCCAGGCCGACGGGTTCATCGTCTTCATCATCCTCATTGCCGCCCTTCAAATAGACGAGGGTGACGATGAGAGCAGTCAAGGCGAACAGACCAAAGGTAATGGCCGCTGCACCCAGTTGAGGAACGACCATGCAAAGGGCGAAGAAAATCGTCGCGCCCAGAGCCACAATGGCGACGAAACCCGCTCCGGCGGCGATGGCGACCGCGACGGCCTTCTTGACCAGTCCCCTGGCCAGCCCTCCGCCGAGCATCAGCGACGACGACCCGACAGGAGCAGGCCCAGCACCACGCCGACGCCGAGAGCGATGGCGGTCGACTGGATCGGACGTTCCTGCACGCGCTCGACGACATAGCGCTGGGCTTCGTCGAAGCGCTCGGAGGCTTCGTCATAGTACTCGCGGCCACGAACGCGGGCGGTGTCGTAATAGCCCCGGGCGCGTTCACGCACGACCTCAGCCTGTTCACGCAGCTTCGCCTCGGCTTCCGACGCCTTGGCGCGGACCTTGGCTTCAGCGGCCGTGGCCTTCTCGCGCAGTGCGGCCTTTTCCTCGGCGCCCAGCACCTTGAGGTCGTCCTTCAGGGTGTTGAGGTCGTCTTTGACGGCTGCCCGTGCGGTCTTGTTGTTGGCCATGATGCGAACTCCTGTCGTCAAGCGTGACGGTTAGATAGATAATCTTGCGAGGGAACGCCACTCCACCATCGCGGTTCCCGCAATGCAGCAAGACAAACGCACTCATTCGATAGCGCTTTCGGGGCGCTCGCGATAGAAAACGGTATGACCGATTGGCTGTTCCCGCCCGCCCCGACGCCGAGCCTGCCCATCGCCGGAAGCGGCGAGCGATTTCCCGTACGGCGTATCCTGTGTGTCGGCCAGAACTATGCCGCCCACGCCCGCGAGATGGGCCATGAGCGGGCCGAGCCCTTCTTCTTTTCCAAGCCGGCGGATGCGGTCGTCACGGACGGGACCAACCCGGTCTATCCGCCCGCCACCAGCGATTTGCATCATGAGGTCGAGCTGGTCTGTGCCATCGGGCCGGATGGCGACATTATCGGATGGGCCGTCGGCTGCGACCTGACGCGTCGCGACCTTCAGGCCGCCGCCAAGGCCAAGGGGCGGCCTTGGGATGCGGCCAAGGGTTTCGACCGGTCGGCACCCTGCGGAGCCCTGACGATGGGACCCCTGCCCGATCAGGCGGCGGCGATCGCCCTGACCGTCAATGGCGAGACGCGCCAGTCCGGGCGGCTGGACGACATGATCTGGAGCCCGGCAGAGGTTCTGGAAAAGGCGCGCACGCTGTGGGACGTGCAACCCGGCGATCTGATCTTCACCGGCACGCCCGAGGGGGTCGGGCCGCTGGTGCCTGGCGACCGGGTCGAGGCGCTGATCGCGGGCCTGTCGCCGCTGTCTTTCACGATGAGGGCCCGATGATCCTGCACGGCTACTGGCGCTCCGGCGCCGCCTATCGCGTCCGCATCGCCCTGGCGTTGAAGGGGATCGCCTATGAGACGCAGGGCCACGACCTTCGTACAGGGGCCCAGAAGGCGGCGGACTATGTCGCGCTGAACCCGCAAGGCATGGTGCCCGCGCTGCAGATCGACGGGGCGGTCCTGACCCAGAGCCCGGCCATTCTGGAATGGCTGGAGGAGACCCATCCGCAGCCACCCCTGCTGCCCGTCGACCCTCTGGATCGGGCGCGGGTCCGGGCCATGGCGGCGCTGATCGTCTGCGACATCCATCCACTGAACAATCTGCGGGTCGGCAAGAGCCTGCGCGAGGATTTCGGGGCCGACCAGGCGGCGGTCGATGCCTGGGCCGCGCGCTGGATCGTGCCGGGGTTTACCGCGCTGGAGGCGCTGGTCGCGCGCGACGGCGACGGCTGGTGTTTCGGAAACACGCCGACGCTCGCCGATGCCTGTCTGATCCCTCAGATCTACTCGGCGCACCGGTTCAACGTGCCGCTCGACGCCTTTCCCCACCTGCTGGCCATAGACGCGGCAGCCCGCGCGCACCCGGCCTTCATCGCGGCGCGTCCGGACCATCAGCCGGACGCGGACTGATTGCGCTCAAGCAGCGAGACGCCGCGCGTCGAGCGATAGCGCAGGATCAGATCAGGCCAGAAACCGGTCCACGGCTGCGAGGAACCGCGTCGGCTGGTCGATCATGACCATGTGTTCGGCTCCCTCGATCCGCTCGAAGGTGGCGGGTGTCGCCAGGCGAGCATAGGCGGCGCGGAACAGGGCATCGGTGCGGCTGCGGGCAGAGGCCTCGTCCGGGCTCCAGCCATAGGCGACCGTGACGGGCACGCGCACATCAGCCAGCCGCGGACGCAGGTCCACGGTCATGACTTCATACAGGGCCTGGGCCAGCACGCGACGGTCGCCGCCTTGCCAGCCGATGGAGCCGAACAGGGCGTCGCTGGCCCCGCCCAGTTCGACCCCCATCTCGCGGCCCCGCGCCAGTAGCACCTCGTCGCCGAGGAACTGCAACGCCTGGTAGGCGACCTGGGCCAGAGGCTCGACATCCGCAGTCGTCGCCTGGGGGCTGATCAGGGCGGGGAAGAAGGGTGAGGAATCGACGGTCATCAGGCGACCGACTGCATTCCCCGCATCGGCGGCGACGCGCACGCCGATCTGACCGCCCATGGAATGGCCGATGATGGCGGGGTGATTCAGTCGATGTTCGGCGATGTATCGGCGAATGTCGGCGGCGACGGGAGCGAGCAGCGGTCCATTGCCGTTGTCCTGCGCCTCCAGATCGCCGAAGCCGCGGACGGATATCAGATGCAGCCTGTACCGGCGCTCCAGCCGCGTCGCGGTACCGCGCCAGACCTCGGCGGTCGAGGCCAGGCCGGGGATCAGGATCAGGTCCGGTCCTTGGCCGCGATCTGACACGGCGATGCGGCGGGACTGGAACGGCGTCTGCGTCCAGGCTGTGCCGCCCGTCGATCCCGCCAGGATCAATCCGCCCGTCAAACTCAGAATATCGCGTCTATGTGTCATGTCGCCGTCGTGCCAAGGTCGCGTCCAGGATCGCATTGAGGGACAACGCGAGGGAAACCGAAATGAGCCAGCCGTCCGACGAAATCGTCTTCTACACCAACCCCATGTCGCGCGGGCGTATCGCGCGCTGGATGCTGGAGGAGGTCGGCCAACCCTATCGCACCGTGGTTCTGGATTACGGCACGACGATGAAGGGTGACGACTATCTGGCCCTCAATCCGATGGGCAAGGTACCGGCTATCACCCATCGCGGGGTGACGGTTACCGAATGCGCCGCCGTCTGCGCCTATCTGGCCGACGCCTTTCCGCAGGCCGGCCTGGCCCCGGCGTTGGATGACCCGACGCGGGGGACCTATCTGCGCTGGATGTTCTTTGCCGCCGGTCCGCTGGAGGCGGCGGTCACGGCCAAGTCGCTGGGCCTGCTGGCTCCAACGGAGAAGTCCGGCATGGTCGGCTATGGCTCGTTCGATCAGGTCGTCGATGCCCTGGAGACGGCGGTCGCCGACGGCCCGTGGATCCTGGGCGACCGCTTTTCGGCGGCAGACATCTATGTCGGCAGCCAGATCGCCTGGGGCCTGCAGTTCAAGACCCTGCCCGAGCGCGAGGCGTTCAAGGCCTATGCCGGCCGGCTTCAATCACGCGAAGCCGCAGGAAGGGCGCGGGCGCTGGATGACGCTCTGATGGCCCCGGCCTAGGGCCGTCGGATCAGCCCTGGGTGGATGCCGGCCGCAGGGCCGCGCTCTGAACCTGCGGACGGCGTTCGCCACCGGCGGCGCGGATGCGGTCGATGCGGGCCTTTTCGGCGCGGAAGGCAGCCAGATCGGCCCCGGCCAGAACCGTGCCCTCTTCGGTGCGGATACCGGCGGGATTGATCCGCTGACCGTTGCGCCAGATTTCATAGTGCAGGTGCGGACCGGTCGAGGCTCCGGTGGAGCCGACATAGGCCACGACCTGGCCCTGCCGTACGCGCTGGCCGGCGCGAATGCCCGAGCCATAGCGCGACAGGTGGCCATAGCCGCTCTCCAGACCGTTGGAGTGGCGGATGCGCAGCCAGTTGCCATAACCGCCCCAGCGCCGTGCCTCGACCACCACGCCGTCGGCGGGGGCCACGACTGGCGTACCGGAGCCGGCGGCGAAGTCGATCCCCTGGTGCATCTTGCGATAGCCGGCGATCGGGTGACGACGGAAGCCGAAGGAGGAGGAGACGCGGAAGCCGCGTTCCAGCGGCGTGCGCATGAAGGCCGAGCGGGTGTTCTTGCCTGTGGCGTCGAAATACTGGGCTTCCTTCGCGCCCGCAGGCTGGAAGCGATAGAAGGCCACGCCCTTCAGCTCGGCATACAGAAGGCCGTCGGTGGCGATGGTGCGGCCCGCCTCGGTGACGGTGCGGCCGAAGACATAGGTGAACTGGTCGTTGGAATGGATGTCACGATCCATGTCGAACTTGTGCGAGAACAGTCGACCGGCCACGCGGGTGATGTCGGCCGGCACGCCACCACGACGGGCGGTCCGCGACAGCGAGCCCTCGACCTTGCCGCTCAGAACGACCGTTTCATGGGTGACGCGCTCTTCCAGCGCGCGCAGGCGAAGGGCACCGTCGAAGCTGCGCGATACGGTCACCTGCGTCGCGGGGCCGGTCCGCATCGTCAGGCCGATCAGCCGGGCATCGCCGCGGCCACCGCGCGGACGCGAAATGGCGGTTTCGAACTTCTGGCCCGCGCGCATGGCGGTCACATCGACGGCATTGGACAGGGTGGCAGCGACGGCGGACGCTTCTTCCGGTGCGATCCCGGTGCGGCGCACGGCTTCCTCGAAGGTCTCGCCGCGGCGAATCTGGACGGGAACGGCTTCAGGCGCGGTCAACCCGTCCGGGGCGCTGGCGGTCGCCAGAGCATTGGCCTCCAGCATGGCCAGCTGGGCGGCGCTGGGGGGTGGAACCACTTCGGCCTGAGCGGGTTGGTATGCACGTCCTGCGAACAGCGCCACCGTCAGCGCGGCCACGGCCGTCATGGCATGTGGCGCAATGCGCATCGGCTGACGACGTGGGTCGAACTGAGCCATCGGTCCCCGAAACATAACGACGCCGGTCGGCGCCAAGCCACTGGTAATCGGTACTTCGCGACGGCACTTTGCCCCGTTGCGAGACGGGGCCTATACCCCGTCCGTCCCATGATGGGAAGACAGCATGTTACAAACTGTTAACCGCTGCGACAACATCGGTCAGTTGCGCCGTCGTGCTCGCCCCCAAGCTGAGCATCTTTCGAGTAGTCGCGGGGTTTTCTTCAAGATCAGCGAGTGCCAAAGAATCCCTTGCCTTAGAGCGTAGCGCAGTGTTGGACGGGTGGCTGATCTGACACTCTACTGTGGTTCGTTCGCAACGGGCCTGATGCTGTTTTCCGGAGCCTGTCTTGCCCGTCGTATCCCCAGAGAATGATTCTCAAGGATGTCGCGCTTGAGCGCCCAGGCTGACGGTGCCGGGTCGACGAAGGCGAAGCCGCGCAAGCGGATATGGCGACGCCTGGGGCTGGCCCTCGGCGTGTTCGCCGCGATCATCCTGGTCCTGACGGCTGCGCTTTATCTGAACCGTCGGGCGGCGACACGTGAGGTCCTGATCGGCTGGCTGGAGCGTCAGGGGATCGACGCCGACATGCAGGTCGAGCGGGTGGAACTGGATGGCATCGTGGCCAGCATCCGTATCGGCGACCCGGCCGATCCCGATGTGGTCATCGAGCGGGTCGAGGTCGATTATGCCGTGGCCGCGCCCTGGTCGCGCACGGGTCTGGGGGTCACACCCAGCCGCATCCGGCTGATCCGTCCGGTGGTTCGCGCCGGGTTCCGGGATGGCGAGCTGACCTTCGGGTCGCTCGATCCCCTTATCGACCGCTTCACTGGCCAGCCGCCGCGTCCCGATAGTCGCAGCCCCCTGGTCATCGTGGAGCAGGGGCGTCTGCGGCTGGATACCGACTATGGCCCCGTCACCGTCCTGGCCGATGCGCGGGTCGACAATGGCAAGCTGATGCAGCTGAACACCCGCCTGCCCGAAACGGCCCTGAGCAGCGGCGACATCCAGGCCCAGGGCCTGAAGGCCACCGTTCAATTGACGACGACAGGCGACCGGGTCGATGTGCGGGCCAGTGCCTCGGCGGATGCGGCGACTGTAGCGGGTCTGTCGACCGAGGCGGGGTCCATCAGTCTGACCGGTACTGTGCCCTATCCCGACCTGAAAACGCGCCGTGGCGACGGGGCGGCGGACCTTCAGGCCGTGGTGGCGGCGCGTCGGCTCCGCTCCGGCACGACGGATGCGCGTGACCTCAGCGCCCGCCTGAGCTTCGACGGCCAGATGCGGGGCTGGCTCGAGACCTTCACGATCGACGGCCAAACCGGGGCAGACGTCCGCGCGGGCCGTCTGGAGACCTCTGACGCAGCCGCGACCAGTGCCCGCCTGCTGCTGGAGCGCAATCCGGTATCGGTGTCGCGCAATGCCGACGGGCTCGCCTGGCGTGTCGATGGCCCGCTGCAGATGACGGCGGCCCGCGCGTCAGGTGCCGGTCTGGACGGAGAGGGCGTGCGTCTGTCTTCGCGCGCCTTCACGCTCGGCGGGCGGGGCGAGGCCGTGGAATTCCAGGCCCCTCTGATGCTTCAGGCCCGCCGCCTGACATGGGACGCACTGTCGCTCAGCGGCGTGGATGGGGCGGTCAGTCTCGACGCCGTCGTCGATCAGGGCTTCCGCGTCACCGGCACCGGACGTTTAAGAAGCGCAGGCGGGGCCTGGCCCCTGTTCGGCCCTCCGGCATCGGACGACATCGTAGAACTGGGAGCCATGAAGCGGGCGCTGGGCGATTTCGCGGTCGACATCCCGGCCTTCACCCTCGCCGCGTCTTCCGCCACCACCCGCGTGACACTGGACCGGCCTGCGACGCTCACGCCCCGCAACGGTGGCGTGCTAACGATCCGCCCCGTTGCCACCCCCATCTTCAGCGCCCGCGACGGTCAGGCGGGCGGCGGGGCCCTGTCCCTGAGCGCGACGCGCGGTGAGGGCCTGCCGGAGGCCACGTTCGACATTTCCGCCTGGCGACTGACACCCGGCGGCTTCACCGCCACCCTGGACGGTCGCGCGGCACTGGACTTCGATCTGGCAAGAGGCATTGCGCTGCAGACGCGCGGCGAGCTGGCCTCGTCCAACGGGCGTCTGACCTATGTGGCCGCCAGCTGCATTCCCCTGACGGTCGAGCGGCTGGAGCTGGACGAGAGCGACGTCACCGCGATCGCCGGTCAGATCTGTCCTGCCGACCGCCCCCTGGTCACCGTGGCCGACGGCGGCTGGCGCGCGGAGGGTCTCATCGCGGGCCTGAACGCTTCGGCGCCCTTCCTTGCCCTGAACTTCACCGACGCCAAGGGCAGGTTCGTCGCCACCGGAGGACCGTCCGGCGTGGGGCTGGAGGCACAAGTCGCCTCGGCTCGTGTCGTCGACGCCACCACCCCCGCCCGCTTCAATCCGGTCACGGCCCAGGGCTCGGCCCGGCTGGCCAACGAAAACTGGACCGGCTCCTTTGACCTGGCCCGCAGCGGCACGGTTCTGGGTCGCATGACCCTGGCGCATGACGGGCGGGCCGGGGCGGGTGGCCTGACCATCGATGCGCCGTCCATCGTCTTTGCCGAGAACGGTCTTCAGCCCGACGACCTCAGCCCCCTGGTCGCCGATCTCATCCAGTCGCCCGCCACGGGCTCGGTCGGCTTTCAGGGCCGGATCGACTGGCAATCAGACACTGACGGCTCCAGCTCGGGTCGCCTGACCATTCCCGGCCTGGATTTCGTCAGTCCCGGTGGTCCGGTGAAGGGCCTGCGCGGCACCATCGACTTCACCAGCCTGGCCCCCCTGGTCACCGCGCCGGACCAGCGGCTGACCATCGACACACTGGAATCGGTCGCGCCGATCACGGACGTCGCCGTCACCTTCGACCTGGCCGCAGACGCCTTCATGATCGACGGCGGAGAGATCAACATCGCGGGCGGCAAGGTGACGGTCGAGCCGTTCACCGTGCCGCTGGACATCTCCAAGGGCTTTTCCGGTGTGATCACCCTGGACCGGGTGCAACTGGGCGAGGTGGTGGCCAACTCCGGCTTTGCCGACAAGGTGACGATGGACGCCGTCGTCTCGGGTCGGCTGCCCTATACGTATGATCCGAAGAACGGCATCCGCATCCAGTCCGGCACGATGGAGGCGGTCCAGCCCGGCCGCCTGTCCATTTCGCGCGACGCCCTGACCGGGGTTCAGGCCGGCGGGGCCGGCGGCGAGGTACCGCCCAATACGGTTCAGGACCTGGCCTTCCAGGCCATGGAAAACCTGGCCTTCGACGTCCTGACGGCCCAGCTCAACAGCCTGGACGAGGGCCGGATCGGCGTGATCTTCCACATCAAGGGGCGTCACGAGCCGCCGCAGTACCAAGACCTGCGCGTCACCATCCCCGACCTGATCAGCCGCGAATTCCTGAACCGGCCCATCCCCCTGCCCTCGGGCACGGCCATCGATCTGACGCTGGATACGACATTGAACGCCAATGAGCTGGCGGGCGATCTGATGGAGCTCAATCGTTCGCGAAACGGCGAAGTCAGTGCACCCAGAAAGGATTCAGGCCCGGAGCCCGAAGCCGCCGTCCCGACCGAGCCCGCAGCCGAAACGCCTTGATGACGGCACCTTGGCCGTTCAGAACCCATTCACCCTGATTGGTGTTAGTCAGGGGCGACAGTTTGAGACCGGAGACCACAGCCATGAACCGGACGCGTTTGACCGTCGCCCTTCTGGGCCTCGCCGCCGTGACCACTGCGGCCTGCACGCCGACGATCCGCCTGCAGGTGGACCCGATCCAGATCTATGCGAAACTGGACGCCGACGTCCGCGTTCGTCTCGACAAGGAGCTTCAGGACCTCCTGGTCGAAAACCCCAACCTGTTCTGAATGCGAAAGTTGACCCAGATGTCGTTCCGCAAATTCTTCGTCGTCACCGCTGCCGTGGCCGCGCTGGGCGTGGCCGCAGGCGCAGCCCTGGCCCAGACGCCTGCCCAGAAGTCCCTGATCGATGCCGCCAAGGCGCAAGGGACCGTGGGTGAGCAGGCCGACGGCTACCTCGGCTTTCGCACCCCGTCCTCGGACGGCTCGCTGACCCAGGCCGTGCAAGCGACCAACGACGCCCGCCGCGCCGCCTATGCCCGCAGTGCGCAGGCCGCCGGGACCGCGCCCGACGTCGCCGCCGCCCGCGCTTTTGAAACCATCGTCCTGCCGCGCATCAGCTCGGGCCAGTGGTACCGAAACGCCAGTGGCCAGTGGGTCCAACGCTAGGCCGGGTCTGACGCCGTGGGAACCGTTCGCCAGCTCCTGATCGTCCTGGCCGTCGCCGTCGTCTCGACCGTGGCGGTTGGTGCGGCCTGGGTGGCCATCGGCGGCGGGACGCTGCCTATCCACGGCTGGATCGCGCTTAGCCTCGGCATCGCGGGAACCATCGCCCTGACCTGGGTCCTGATGCGGCTGGCCTTTCGCTCCGACCGCGAGGGATGGGATGCCCGCGCTGACGACACCTCCGACCCGACACCCAAGCCCAAGTCCCCCGAGGCTTGAGCCCATCGCCGCGACGGGCGATAGGTCGCCCATGACCGCAGCTGCCGACACCACCCGCGCCGACATCACCTATGCCGGCTATCTGTCGCTCGACGACCTGCTGGCCGCCCAGCACCCGCTGTCGGACGAGCATGACGAGATGCTGTTCGTCGTGATCCACCAGACCAAGGAGTTGTGGCTCAAGCAGATCCTGCACGAGGTCGCACAGGCCCAAGCCCTAGTCCGCGCCGGCGACCTGGTCCCCGCCTACAAGAGCCTGGCGCGCGTCAGCCGCATCCAGGCCGTCATGACCATGAGCTGGGACATCCTGGCCACCATGACCCCTGCCGACTATCTGCGCTTCCGCGGCGTGCTCGGCTCGTCCTCCGGCTTTCAGAGCGATCAGTTCCGCCGGTTCGAGGCCATGCTGGGCCTCAAGGACGCCCGCTTCCTCAAGTTCCACACCGAACGCCCCGCCGCCCTGGCCGCGCTACAGGCTGCCATCGACGCCCCCAGCCTGTATGACGACGCCCTGGCCCAGCTGGCGGCGGCGGGCCTGCCTGTGCCCGCTGAGGTCCTGAACCGCGACGTCAGCCAGCCCTATGAACCGTCGCAAGGCGTCGAGGATGCCTGGCTGGAGGTCTACCGCGACACCACCCGCTGGTGGCCGCTTTATCAACTGGCGGAGAAGCTGGTCGATCTGGACGACGCCCTGCTGACCTGGCGGCACAAGCATGTGGTGACGGTCGAGCGGATCATCGGCCGCCGTCGCGGCACGGGCGGCACCGAGGGCGTGGCCTATCTGACCGAGACCCTGCAACGCCGCTGCTTCCCCGAGCTGTGGTCGCTGCGCACGAAACTGTAACCGCCTGCGTCATGCTGCGCCGCAACCTCCGCGGTTTCGGGCCGTTCTAGGCACCTGACATTGCGGAGACCTCCCATGACCGACGCCAACCGCCACGATATCCAGGTTCTGAACGGCCTGATCCAGTCGATGATCGACAGCGCCGAAAGCTATGGCGAGGCCGCCGCCGAAACCACCAACCCTGAGTACGGCGAACTCTACGCCCGGCGCGAAGCCGAGCGCCGCGCCCTGGCCGAGGACCTGTCCCAGCACGTGCGCCTGCTGGGTGGCGAGCCCCAGACCTCCGGCTCCATCATCGCCAAGGCCCAGCGCGCCCTGACCGACGTCAAACACGCCCTGATGCGCAATGAGGCGACCGTGGCGGGCGGCCCCGAACAGGCCGAGGACGCCATCAGCGCCAGGTTCGACAAGGCCGTCGCCGACACCTCCATCTCGGCCACCACCCGCGAAACCATCCGGCGCGTCCACGCCGCTATTCGGAATGGCCACGCCGAGATGAGCGAGCTGAAACACACCTTGGAGAGCCGCCGGACGGCCGAGAGCGGGCTGTTTCCGCAGTAGGTCCTGGCAAGTCGCGGTTTGAACAGGTTACATGTTCGCTTGGGGTCGACCGGCCTCCGAAATCAGCACCTCGATCAACTGAGAGGCAGGCAGCTCTCGGACTAACGGAGCGCCCTGACCGGCCCACTGTGCGCCAAAGCCAGATTCTCCAGCCTTCTTGGCGACTGCGTTCAAGGCTTTGCCGGCATCGTAGGCGATGGGGTAGTCGGGTATTGCGGCCGGGTTTGTGTCGCCCCACTGCGTGAACTTGTTGGGAAGACAGCGAGCCGGGCGGCCCGATATCGCGCTTGTCATTCGCGTGTGTTTGCCGGCGTCGCCCTTCAGCGCGGCTCGATAGGGCGCATCGGCCGCGCTTTCCGGGCAGCAGATGAAAGCCGTTCCCAACTGCGTTGCGATAGCGCCGAGTTCCAACGCCGCGCGTACGCCTGCGCCGTCCATGATGCCGCCTGCGGCGATCACCGGCAGGCCGCAGTGCAAAACCAGCAGGCGGGTCAACGCCATCGTGCCGAGTTGAGCGTCGGCCGCAGCGGGATCGAACACGCCGCGATGGCCCCCGGCCTCATAACCCTGAGCGACCACGGCATCCATGCCGACTTCCTTGGCGGCGAGAGCCTCATCCAGACTGGTCACGGTCGCGATGAGGACACATCCGGCCGCCCGTAATGCCGCCACCCGATCAAGGGTCGGCAGGCCGAAATGAAAGCTCACCACCGGGGGTGCTTGTTCCAAAAGAACGCCGAGCATGTCGTCGTCTTCGTTGAAACTGGGATAGATCGCGGTCAGTCGTTCGGGCGGCTCGGCACCAAACGAAGCAAACAACGGCTTCATCGCCTGAAGCCAGGCCTGCTCACGATCTGGATCGCTCACGGCTGGCGCATGGGCGAAGACGTTGACGTTGAACGCCCGACTTGTGAGCGCGCGAAGCTCACCGATAGAGGTGAGGGCCTGGTCTGGTCTGGAGGCTCCGACCGCAATCGAACCCAAGGCTCCGGCATTGGAGACATCAGCCGCCATGCGTGGGGTGGACACCCCGGCCATCGGAGCCTGGATGATGGGCGCAGTGACCCCAAGCCGGTCGAGCAGCTTCACACCTTCGCTCCAGGGGCTGCGGCACCTCGCGCCGGAGGCTTCTTGACCTCCTGTGTCTTCAGTTGATGGCCCACCTCAACGATCGCCGTCAGCGCCGGGATAAGTTGGCGGCCCAATGGTGTCAGGGAGTATTCGACCGACGGCGGCGAGGTCGGCAGGACGCATCGGTCCAGCACGCCGCGCTCTTGCAACTCACGCAGGCGCTGGGACAGAACCTTGGGCGAGACGGGTGGGATATCGACGCGCAGCTCGCTGAACCGTCGAGGCCCCTCGCGCAAATGCCAGATGACATTGGCGGCCCAGGCCCCGGAAATGACCGACATGCACTCGGTGAGATTGCAGCGTTCCGGAGGTGGCTCAGTTCGATTCTTGCGAACCTTGAGGCTCATGGGGGTGACCGTGGGTTACCGGAGAGAAACGGGATAATTAGAGTTACCATAGGATATCACGTTGGCAAAGGATACCTCTCTGCGTAGATCGAGAGTCTTCAACAGGAGCCTCTTCCATGCGTCTTTATTTCAAGCCCGGAGCGTGTTCGCTCGCGTCCCGTATCGTTCTGATTGAGCTCGGTCAGTCCTTCGAGACCGTCAAGGTCGATACCGACAAGGGCGTGACGCAACACGGCGCTGACTACACTGCGATCAACCCGCGCGGTTATGTGCCGGCCCTGAAGCTCGAAGACGGTCGGATCATCACCGAGAATGTGGCCGTCCTGCAGTATCTGGGGGCTCTGAAGCCCGGGTTGCTGATACCGGACACCGCAAGCTGGGATCACGTCCGGCTGCAGGAAGCGCTCAGCTTCATCTCCTCGGAACTTCACAAGGCGTTCTCACCCTTCTTCCATGGCGAAGCCAAGGGCGAACGGCTGGCACCGGCCGAGGCCCTTCTGGCTCGCCGCATCGACGATGTGGAGGCGCTGCTCGAGAACAGCGGCCCTTACCTTCTGGGCGATCAGATTTCGGTGGCCGACATCTATCTGTTCGTCGTGCTCAACTGGGCTGGTTTCATCAGCTTCGATCTTCAAGGCTGGCCGCTCGTCTCGGACTTCATGAGCCGCATGGGCGCACGCAGTTCCGTCCAGGCAGCATTGCAGCAGGAAGGCCTGCTGAAAGTCGCCGCATGAAACAGCCGGCCTTCAATGACGTTCTCCACGTCATCACGACCTATTTCGACAGTCTTTACGAATGCGACGTCGAGAAGCTCGGGTCGGTGTTCCACCCGAAGGCCCTCTACGCCACGGCCGATGAATGTCCGTTTCTGCATCGATCCATGGAGGAGTATTTCCCTGTCGTGGCCGCCCGGCAATCGCCAGCGTCCCGGGGGGAGCCTCGTCGCGACTATGTCGACGAGATCCAGTTCGCTGGCGAGAACACCGCCTTCGCGCGCGTTCGCTGCTCGATCGGCGAACGAGACTTCGTCGACTTTCTCACGCTCGTGCGGGTCGATGGGCGCTGGCAGATCATCGCCAAGGTTTTCCAGATCATCACTCCCACCAGATAGGAGGCAGCCCTTGCCTTACGTAAACATCAAGATCACGCGCGAGGGAGCCACCCGCGAGCAGAAGGCGAAACTGATCGCGGGCGTGACCGACTTGCTGGTGGACGTGCTGGACAAGAGCCCCGCGACGACGTTCGTGGTCATCGACGAAGTTGAAATGGCAGATTGGGGCGTCGGCGGCTTGCCGGTCGACGAGTTCCGCAAGGCTTTGACTGGGCGCAGCGAACGACCTGCCAGAGCCGTCTTCCAACCGTAGAGCATTTTGAAGCGCGGAACTGGGTCGCAACCCCCATTCGTGCGGAGCGACTTTCCTGTCTGCCGTGGATAGCAAACTGCGCCGCCCTGCCGAGATCCATTCCAACGGGCGGTAACCACAACCACGCCCCAACGAAAAACGCCCCGGTGTCACCACCGGGGCCTTCTTCAATCTCGAGCCAATGAAACGGCTTACGCTTCGGTGTCGGCGGCCTTTTCGGCGGTGCCGGTTTCCGGAACGGCCACGCCCTTGGCGGGACGCACGGTCTGCTTTTCCGCGATCCGGGCCGACTTGCCGCGGCGGTCACGCAGGTAATACAGCTTGGCGCGACGCACGACGCCGCGACGCTTGACCTCGATGGCGTCGATGTTCGGCGACATCAGCGGGAAGACGCGCTCGACGCCCTCGCCGAAGCTGATCTTGCGCACGGTGAAATTCTCGTTGATCCCGCCACCGGCGCGGGCGATGCAGACGCCCTCGAAGGCCTGGATGCGTTCGCGCTCGCCTTCCTTGATCTTGACCATGACGCGCAGCGTGTCGCCGGGCTGGAAGTCGGGAATGGCGCGTTTTTCGGTCAGGCGGGCTTTTTCTTCCGCCGCGATGGTCTGCAGGATGTTCATTCTATTCTCCTCGAGCTTTGTCGCTCTTTACCTGTGATTTGGCGGAAGCGGGTTCCGCAGTGGTTCTTTCCAGATGCGCCGCCCAGAGGTCCGGCCGGCGCGCCTTCGTCGTCTCTTCCCGCTGTCCCTGCCGCCACTCGGCCACCTTGCGGTGGTCGCCCGACACCAGAACCTCGGGTATCTCCAGTCCCTCGAACGTCCGCGGTCGCGTATACTGCGGATGCTCCAGAAGACCGTCCTCGAAACTCTCCGACGACAGGCTGTCTGCCGCGCCGAGCACTCCGGGGATCAATCGTACGCACGCCTCGATCACCACCATCGCCGCCGCCTCGCCACCGGCCAGGACCGCGTCGCCGACGGCGACCTCCTCGAACCCGCGCGCGTCCAGCACGCGCTGATCCACCCCCTCGAACCGGCCGCACAGGACGGTGATCCCGTCATGCGTGGCCCATTCTTTCACGCGTGCCTGGGTCAGGGGCCGACCCCGGGCACTCATGTACAAAAGCGGCCGCGAAGACCCCGGAATGCTGTCGAGCGCCCGGGCCACCAGGTCCGCTTTCAATACGGCTCCGGGCCCGCCACCCGCAGGGGTGTCGTCCAGGAAGCCGCGCTTATCCTCGGAAAAGTCCCGAATGTCCAGCGTCTGCAAGGCCCACAGCCCCTTCTCGCGCCAGGCGGTGCCGATCAGGCTCACCCCCAGCGGTCCCGGAAAGGCCTCGGGGAACATGGTCAGGACAGTGGCGGTGAAGGGCGGACGGCTCGTCATGGCGGGGGCACATACACCAAACCTCACCATTCAGCGACCTGTGCGCTCAAGCAGCGAGCGGCCGCGTGGCGGGCGTCAGCGCCCTAACAAGACTGCCCCACCGCCCACCCCGACGACCAGGCCCACTGGAAGTTATAGCCGCCCAGCCAGCCGGTGATGTCGACCGCCTCGCCGATGACGAACAGGCCGGGGACGCTGGACACGGCCATCGTCTGTTGGTCCATCTGGTCCGTCGCGACGCCGCCCAGGGTGACCTCGGCGGTGCGATAGCCCTCGGAGCCGACGGGCTTGACCGTCCAGGCGTTCACCGCCTCGTCCAGCCGGCGCAAGGTCTTGTCGCCGATCTCGGCCAGCTTGCCCTTTACGCCTTCGCGCTCGGCGATGCTTTCGGCCAGGCGGCGCGGGACGATGTGGCCCAGCGCCGTGTGCAGCATCTGCTTGCCGTTCTCTTCCTTGGCCGCCTTCAGCCGGGCATAGACGTCCTCGCCGGGGGCCAGGGCGGCGGTGATCGCCTCGCCCTCGCGCCAGTAGGAGCTGATCTGCAGGATCGACGGGCCGGACAGGCCGCGGTGGGTGAACAGGAGGCCTTCTGCGAAGGCCGTTTCTCCAGTGGGCCTACCGCGCTCCGCGCTACTTGAGGCCCGGTGGGTCACCTCCGCCTCGACCGACAGGCCGGACAGGGGGGCCAGCTTTTCGAGCAGGCCCGGCTCGAAGGTCAGGGGCACCAGGGCGGGGCGGGTTTCGGTGACCCGAAGTCCGAACTGGCGGGCAGTGTCATAGGCCCAGCCGGTGGCCCCCATCTTGGGGATCGACTTGCCGCCGGTGGCCAGCACAAGGGAGGCGCAGCGCACGACCGAGCCGTCCGACAGGGCCGCCTCGAAACCCCCACCATCACGCGCCACCCGGTCCACGCCGGTGCCCATCTTCAGCACCGCCCCGGCGGAGCGCATGTCGTCCGTCAGCATCCGGACGATCTGTTTGGCGCTGTCGTCGCAGAACAGCTGGCCCAGGGTCTTCTCGTGCCAGGCGATGCCGGCGCGATCGACCCGCTTGACGAAGTCGTGCTGTGTGAACCGCTTCAGGGCGCTGGTGGCGAAACGGGGGTTCTCGCCCAGGAAGTTGGCCGCCGTGGTGCCCAGATTGGTGAAGTTGCAGCGCCCGCCGCCCGAGATGCGGATCTTCTCGCCGGGATTGCGGGCGTGATCGACGATCAGGACGGAGCGGCCGCGTCGCCCCGCCTCGGCCGCGCACATCATGCCGGCGGCTCCGGCACCGACGATCAGGACGTCTACGGTCTGTGGCTTCATGCGGGCGTCCTAGCACCGACGTGCCGGGGCAGCGAGGCCCGCCGCCCTGGTGAAGAGGGTCGGGTTTCCACGGCAACCGGCGAAAAACGGGAACGGCACCCCGCAGCGCGCAGGGGGCGGGACCGGCATGCGGACATTTCAGCCGGACCTGGGGCGGTCGGGCGCGATCGGGGCCGGGGCTGTCAAAGACCGGTCAGGCAGGGCGGGGCCGTGGAGGGCCCGTAGCGCATTATAACCCGGCGGGCCCATGGGGCGGGTAGAATGACCCGGCGCGGGGGCGGTCGCGAGGGCGTGCGAGCGATGACAGGGGCCACAAGGGTCACTGGAGGGGTCGCAAGGGGCCACAGGATCAGGGTCGGGAATCCACCATCGGGGGCCCACCCCCCACCTGTGGACACCCGGAACAAACCAGGAACAATTCTCTTGCCACACACACCCCTCCGGGTCTTCCCTAGCCCCTAGCCCCCAGCCCTTACCGCCCCCCGGAGCCCGCCATGACCCCCAATCCCGCCCCCGACCTGCTGGCCTCGCTTCAGGGCCTGGACCTGACCAGCGCCGACGGCCGCGCCGGCATCCGCACCCTTTTGTCAGAGATCGAGCGCCTCTCGCCCGGCCTGATCCTGCAACAGGCCGCCGGGATCGAACTGCGGCGCGTGGGCATCCGCTACCCGGCCCGCGAGGCCCCTCAGGCCGGGCGCTAGGGGCCAACCCACAACGCCCCAAAGACCCCTCGCTCAAGCAGCGAGGCCCCGTGGGCCGAGCGTTAGCGACCACCAAAAATGATCAACCTGCCCGATCACCGGCCCCTGCCGCCGCGCCATCCGCCGGTGCCCATTGTTGGCGGGATGGGGGGGACCGGCCCTGTCCGAGCCGGGGCTGAGAACGGTCCTGGTCGAGGGCCTCTTCGATGTCATCACGACCGAGGACGATCCCCCCGTCGCCCTGATCCGCGCCGCCTCGCGCAGCCGCTCGCACATCTTCCTCAGCCGCAGCCAGTGCCCTCCGTTCGCGGGGACCCAGGCGACCTTTCAGGCCCGCTGGGTCAAGGGACGGCCGGTGTTCGTGCGGGAGGTGGTGGAGGGGTAGGGTGGTGCACGGTGGTTGGCGGCCGCACGGGTGTCATCACTCTCCTGTAAGAGATCGAGCGCCTTCCCCGGAGCTTGAACCTGCAACAGGTGGGCGGGGTCGAGCTGCGGCGCGTGGGGTGGAGCCGGTCGGGCCACGAGGGCCCGCAGGCTAAGCAGCAGCGCGGCTGAAATCGCGCATTAGGGAAGTGTGAACCATTCGCGCGCGCATGATTGCATTCAATCCGCAGAAGGTCGTCGACATGCGGAACGGTCGAATGACCAGGTTGAAAAATCCGTGAGCGAGGGGGATATATCCCGCATGCCGAGCGCCAACCTTCGAGACACTCCAACCTGGACTGGGGAGGCAGCCTTCAAGGCCGCTGTCCTTAATAAACTGCGTCAGCTTTCGCGTGTTAGCCCGCGGTCGCGCATTGCCAACGAGTTTGTCTTCGGCTCGACCGGTGTACGGGCCGATTTGGCTATTTTCGGCAAAGAGCTAACAGGTGTCGAAATCAAAACTGATCGAGACAGTTTGAAGCGCTTGGGCCGACAGATGGAGGCGTATCGACTCCATTGCCATAAGGTCATTTTGGCGATCGCTCCAAATCATCTCGTTGCAGCCTCGCAAGTCGTGCCGAATGACGTAGAGATTTGGACGGTGCGCTACGGCAAAGTTGAGACTATCAGGGCCTGTAAATCTGTCCGCGCCACGCTACCCGAGACTTGGACTTTATTGACGCAAGTAGAGCGTACGAAAATTGGATTTACCCCGCAGCACGGGGTATTAACAGAGCCCAACCAAGTCCGGAAGACTGTGAGTATTCTTGCTAGTCGGTATGAAAAAACTAGCGAGCAATTTTGGTCAGACGTTAAAGGCCGTGCGATAGTGTCGGAGGACATAAGCACGCTGAGCAGGTTCAAGTCTGTCCGTGAACTTGCTGCTAAAAATCAAGCTGCAACGAAAGCGGAATGGGATTCATGGGAGTCCCAAGCCGCGCTAATATTCGGCCCTCGCGTCGAAGCTATCGCTGCTTAATCTTCCCACTCATCATCAGTTTGGTATAGAGCGCCAAGGTCTCCAAAGAACGTCTGCCGGTGAAGATGTACATTTATCCTAGCAGCCGTTGAGCTTGTCGGAGACTTGATTGCATTCCGGTCACCCCCGGCCGTCCGCTCAATCATCTGATGCCCCCAAACACGTAAATCTCCATCCCAGTGGGGGGGGCGCATGGCTAACGCTGCTTGGGCAATGTAGCCGTCGATTCTGTCGCCCCCTGAGCCGTCGCGGAAGAACGACCAGCTTTCCGAGCCCGCCAAATCGACTCGAGGAGCTGGCTGGCCCCCTCCGCCCAACTGCCGTTCTGCTCGCGCACTCCCGCGATCGCTGTAGATAAGGCGATCTGCTCCAAGAACTCCTACAACGCCCTCAAAGTGTGAACGTTCGAAAATCTGTTGCGACGGACGTCCTACGAAATCCGAGGGGAACGACGAGGCGGAGATAGCGACGTTGGCTCGAGGAAGCCGTTCGCGGACGGTCCTCACCAGCCCAACGGTTGTTGCCTGAGCAACTAGAAGGTCAGTGCCGCGTTGGCCCAGATCCAGAATAACAACAACGTCGGTTCCATCCCCGACAACCTGCCCTATTAACGTGGCTATATCAGGAATTCGCCCGAAGGTAGGCTGAGGAAAGTAGACGCCCAAGCCTCGATCTAACGCAAACAGGCGTCGAGTCTGAGTTTCCAGTTCGGCAAGATTGCCTAGCTGTAGTACTGGGACCATACTCGCGTGGTTTTCAATAAGCCCGCACCAGTTACTATATCCGCCTTCCGATATGCGTAACTCAGCTAGTTCTCCATGCACAGGGCGCGGTTCCCCTGTGACCGTGGTAGGAGCACACAAATCGCTCAAGAATGGCCTATCGCCGTAAGCGGCCGAAATGCGATTGATTGTGCTTCGAAGGTCGTGGCTGACACCCCAAGGGCGCAACTGAAAATAAGGAAAGAGCGCATCCTTTGTGCTGTCTGGCAGCTCTTCTAGCGCCCTCATTTCTGCGACGCTAACAGTGAGCATGGGCGCATAATGGACGCCCAAGAAGTCCCTGGCAGGCATGGCCTCTCCTTATTTCAGGCCCAGCCTGATCTTCATAGCAGACTCAGAAACTTCGAATCTCTCCGCTAGGTAGAGCGGTATGTCAACCACACCCAAAGCGCGAGCACGGTCTAGCCAGTCGGCGATTAGGTGGTCTGGCATTAGCAAATCGGCTGCCAGTCGATTTGCTTCCGCTTCTCTGTAATCGCTCAAGTTGGATCGATAAAGGACGTCGTCCACGATCCCGTTGCCTATCTGATCTCTATGCAGCAAATAATGCGCGACTTCGTGAGCTGCAGTGAAGCGCTGCCGGTTCTCTGCATCATGACGATTGATCCGAATTGAGAATCCAGCATCTGCAGTATTATCTGGTCGAATTTCGCCCGAAATCCCTGCCTTCAGGGTAGACGCTGCGACCTTGAGGCCAAGTCCTTTGGCCAGTGATCCGATCTTTACCGGCACTGCCTTTTGATATTGTTGTATAGCTTCGCGGTGTCCTACAGGGAGCGAAGCCCATTCGCGACTCATCAAGCGCAATTCTCCCGTTCTGGAAACATGCTACCGAGCGCCTACGTCAATATCGGTCGTATCGGGGTCAGCAGAGGGCTCCTCCCCAAGTTCCACGTCTTCCTCCTCATCTTCGGCCGCCCTCGCGCTCGCTCCCCCAAACAGAACCTCATCCACTCGCTCCTCAATGAGCCTACGGAATTTGTCGTCTCTTAGCCGCGAGGTGAGAAAGGTGGTAAAGGTTCGATCAAGTTTCGCGCTAAGCTCTCCCTTGGCTAGTTGGTCAGTCACGTGCTGGATGGCAGCAAGCTCAGCGCCTGATTTTATGCCGCTGAAGCCCCAGATCGCCGCCACAGCAATCACGACGCCCAATGCGGTGATGATAATTGCGACGCTGGCGAGCAGAATCCCCGCCCATTCCGTAAACGTCATCCCGACAGGCATAACTGAAAGCTCGATGCCTTGACCAATCATCATAAGAGCTACACCGATCAAAGCTCCTAGAAGCCCAATGCCGAATGTCTTCAACTTCTAGTCCCCCGTGTCCTGCCCAACTGTGCAGAATGACAGTCAGTGCGCAACTTGTCCTAATGCGCCTCGTCCCAGTTCGCCGCCGCCCGCGCCTCGACCACCAGCGGCACGGATAGCGCCACGGCCGGTTCCGCCGCCTTTTCCATGACCCGCTTGATCACGGGGATGGCGCGGTCGGCCTCGGCCTCGGGGGCTTCGAAGACCAGTTCGTCGTGGACCTGAAGCAGCATGCGGGTGCTCAGGCCTGCGTCCGCCAGGGCCCCGGGCATGCGCATCATGGCGCGGCGGATGATGTCGGCGGCGGCCCCCTGGATGGGGGCGTTGATGGCGGCGCGTTCGCCGAACTGGCGCTCGGCGGCGGACTTGGACTGGATGGCCGGGATGTGAATGCGGCGGCCGAAGACGGTGGAGACCGTGCCGGTTTCCCGCACCAGGGCCTTGGTCGCGTCCATATAGGTGCGGATGCCGGGGAAGCGTTCGAAATAGGTCTTGATGTAGGCCCCGGCCTCGCCCTGGTCGATGTTCAGCTGATTGGCCAGGCCGAAGGCGGAGATGCCGTAGACGATGCCGAAGTTGATGGCCTTGGCTCGCCTACGGGTCTCGGGGTCCATCTGGTCGACGGGGACGCCGAACATCTCGCTGGCCGTGGCGGTATGGATGTCGATGCCGGCGGCGAAGGCGCGCTTCAGCTCCGGAATGTCGCCGATATGGGCCAGCAGGCGCAGCTCGATCTGGCTGTAGTCGGCTGAAATCAGAACATGGCCGGGCGAGGCGATGAAGGCCTGGCGGATCTGGCGGCCGGTCTCGGTACGGATGGGGATGTTCTGAAGGTTCGGGTCGCTCGAGGCCAGGCGGCCGGTGGTGGCGGCGGCGAGTTGGTAGCTGGTGTGGACGCGGTCGGTGGTCTTGTCCGCCGCCTCGATCAGGGCGTCGGTATAGGTGCCCTTCAGCTTCGACAGCTGGCGCCAGTCCAGCAGGACGCGCGGCAGGTCGTGGGTGAGGGCCAGGGTCTCCAGCGTGGCGGCGCCGGTCTCCCACTGGCCGGATGCGGTCTTCTTGCCGCCGGACAGGTTCAGCTCTCCGAACAGGATGTCGCCGATCTGTTTGGGGCTGCCGATATTGAAGGGGCGGCCGGCGATCTGATGGGCTTGGGTCTCCAGCTCGGCCATGCGCAGGCCGAACTCGCTGGACAGGCGTTTCAGGCGGTCAGGGTCGACGCGGATGCCGGCCCGCTCCATGTCGGCCAGGACGGCGGGCATGCCGCGCTCCAGCGTCTCATAGACGGTGACCAGGCCCTCCTCGGCCAGGCGGGGCTTGAGGATGTGCCACAGCCGCAGGGTGACGTCCGCATCCTCGGCCGCATAGCGGGTGGCCGGGACCAGATCGACATGGCGGAAGGATTTCTGGCTCTTGCCGGTGCCCGCCACCTGTTTGAACGGAATGGGGTCGTGGCCCAGGTGCAGGCGCGCCAGCTCGTCCATGCCGTGGCCGTGCAGCCCGCCCTCCAGCACATAGGAGATCAGCATGGTGTCGTCGATGGGGGCCACGCGGATGCCGCGCTGGGCCATGACGGCCAGGTCGTATTTGCCGTTCTGGACGACCTTCAGCACGCCGGGATCCTCCAGCAGGACCTTGAGCCGGGCCAGGGCCGTCGGCTTGTCGATCTGGGTCGGGACGGGGGCGCAGGCGGCGTCGTTATCGGTGCCGCCGAAATCGAGCCCGCCCGCGCTGGCCGTCGGCTCGGCCTCATGCGTCAGGGGGATGTAGCAGGCGTCATTGGGCCCGATGGCCAGGGAGATGCCGCACAGGCCGGCATGGGTGGCCGACAGGGCCGAGGTCTCGGTGTCGAAGCCGACGATGCCCGCCTCTGTGGCCCTTGAGATGAAGGCGTCCAGCGCCTCGAGCGTCTGGATGCAGACATAGGCGTCCAGGTCGAAGGTCTGATCGGCGACGGGGGTGGTGGCTTCCCTGGGCGCATAGCGGGGCGTCATGACCGGGGCGGTCAGGGGTTTGGGGCGGACCACGAAGGCGGTGCCCTCCTTGGCCGGGGCCACGCCGTCGCCGACACGGTTGCGAAGGCTGCGGAACTCCATCTGGTCCAGGAAATCGCCCAGCACCTGGGGGTCGGGGTGGCGCACGACGAAGTCGTCGATGGGCTCGGGCGCGGGGGCATCGCAGGTCAGACGCACCAGCTCGCGGCTGAGCAGGATCTGGTCCTTGAAATTGATCAGGGTCTCGCGCCGCTTGGGCTGTTTGATCTCTCCGGCGCGCGCCAGCAGGGTGTCGAGATCGCCGTATTCGTCCAGCAGTTGGGCCGCGGTCTTGGGGCCGATGCCGGGGGCGCCAGGGACGTTGTCGACGCTGTCGCCGATCAGGGCCTGAAGGTCGACCATCTTCTCGGGCAGGACGCCGAACTTCTCCATGACCGCCTCCTCGGCCAGGCGGCGGTCCTTCATCGGATCCCACATGACGACCCCGCCGCCGATCAGCTGCATCAGGTCCTTGTCGGAGGAGACGATCACCGCCTCGCCGCCCGCGTCGCGCGCCTTGCAGGCATAGGTGGCGATCAGGTCGTCGGCCTCATAGCCGGGCAGCTCCAGACAGGCGACGCCGAACGCCGCCGTCGCCTCGCGCACCAGCGGGAACTGGGGGATCAGGTCCTCGGGCGGGGCGCTGCGGTTGGCCTTGTACTGATCGTACAGGTCGTTGCGGAACGTCTTTTCCGAATGGTCGAAGATGGCCACCAGATGGGTCGGGCCATCCGATCCCTTCATGTCCTGCAACAGCTTCCACAGCATGTTGCAATAGCCCTGGACCGCCCCGACCGGCAGGCCGTCCGACTTGCGCGTCAGGGGCGGCAGGGCGTGATAGGCGCGAAAGATATAGGCCGAGGCGTCGATCATCCACAGCCGCAGCGGCGGGCCGTCCTGGGTGAGGGGGCGGTCGGGGGTTTCGGTGGCGGCGTCGGTCATGCGGCGAACATAGGCGGACGCCACTCTGACGTCACCTGACCATCCAGAAGTTCGGATTGACCTGCACCCCAGAGGGCAGCCAACTGCGACAGTGAGGAAACCGCCCCATGTTGTCAGCGCTCATCGCCACCGTCGTCCTGGCAGGCCAGGACCCCGCTCATCCGCTGCATCCGTTGATCGATCTGGATCGTGGCCTGCCATCGATCGAGGACAAGAGCAGGTCGATGGAGGAAGCCATAGCCTTTGTGGCTGACAATGGACGCGACGACCTGACGTGGACGCCACCGCAAGTCGAGATCACAGCAAGAGAAGACATGTCGCGCACCGCCCTGTCGATCGCCTTCAACTGGATCTGGATCACAGAGGCGGGACGGGAGCGGCGGCCGGTATGGTTTGCGCGGCTTCGGGCCATGGACTGGGATGGCTCAATCGAACGCTACGCCGACTCTCGCACCTGTCTGGGGGTCGAGCAGGTTTTGAGCCAGATCGACACCTTACCAGCCGTCCAGCCGCGAACGCCCAAGCTTCCGGACAGGACGCCGACCGCACCGGTTCTCGATCTGGGCGGCTATCTGCATGACAACACCTATACAATCCGCACGAGAGGTGCGTTTACCACGGCCTATACACAGAGGTTAGAGGTCGTCGGGGGCTCGGATACGCCTCTGGCTCCGATCGTCGAGGACGCCCTGAACCGGCTTTTGTCCTGCTGGAGCGACGCAGTGCCCCCTCGCAGCTAGCGCCGTCAGGACTTTTCCCGCAGCCCCGTGATCGTGCGGTTGGGGGCAATGTCCTCGGCTGAGGTGATCAGGTGAAGCAATGCGGGGCGGCCTGCGTTGCGGGCGGCGTCCAGGGCGGCGGGGAAGTCCTCGGTGCGGTCGCAGCGGATGCCGAAGGCGCCGAAGGCCTCGGCATACTTCACGAAGTCGGGGTTCTTCAGGTCGGTGGCGATGACGCGGTCGGCGCCCGGATAATGCCCCTCCTGATGCATGCGGATGGTGCCATAGGTGCCGTTGTCGACGACGATGACGACGGCGTTGATGCCGTACTGGACGGCGGTGGCCATCTCCTGACCGGTCATCAGATAGTCGCCGTCGCCCGCCACGCAGATGACCTCGCGGTCGGGATGCAGGCTCTTGGCCGCCAGGGCCGCCGGATAGCCATAGCCCATGGCCCCGGATGTCGGAGCCAGCTGGGTCCGGCAGGCGCGGTGGCGATAGAAGCGGTGCAGCCAGGCGGCGAAGTTGCCGGCCCCGTTGGTGACGATGGCGGTCGGCGGCAGGGCCTGACCCAGATGGGCCATGCATTCGCTCATGTTGACCGCACCGGTGACCGGCACGGGGGTCGAGAAGGCCTGGTAGTGATCGTGGGCCGCCTTGCTCTGATCGTGCCAGGTGCGGCCCGGGTCGATGGTGGACAGGGCGTGGGCGGCCAGGGAATTGTCAGCCGTCGCGCTGAGCAAGGGTGTCCAGACGCGGCCCAGTTCCTCAGCCCCCGGATGGATGTGAACCAGCGTCTCTGCCGTGCGGGCCCGGTCGAACAGGGTGTAGCCCTGGGTCGGGTTCTCGCCCAGACGCGCGCCGATGGCGATCAGCAAATCCGCGTCCTTCGCCCGCTTCATCAGTTCGGGATTGCAGCCGAGGCCCAGGTCGCCCGCATAGTTGGGGCGGGCGTTGGACAGGATGTCCTTGCGCCTGAACGACAGGCTGACCGGCAGGCCCAGCCGTTCCGACCAGTCGCCGATGGCGGCGGCGGCCTCCTCCGTCCAGCCCGAGCCGCCCAGGACCAGCAGGGGACGCTCGGCCTTCGACAGGCGTTCGCGCACGGCCTCGACGAAGGCCGGGTCCAGCGCCGCACGGGCGGGCACCACAGGGCGGATCGGGGCGGGACCGCCGTCCTCGTGCAGGATGTCTTCGGGCAGAGCGATGACCACCGGCCCCATCCGGCCCTGCTGGGCGGTGGCGAAGGCGCGCTCGACGACCTCAACGATGCGGTCGGGACTTTCGATTTCGGTCGCCCATTTGGCCAGGCCGCCGAAGACCTCGCGGTAGTCGACCTCCTGAAAGGCTCCGCGTCCACGGTCCGACAGGGCGATCTGGCCGACGAACAGGATCATCGGGGTGGAGTCCTGATGGGCCGTGTGCACGCCGATGGAGGCGTGGGTCGCGCCCGGTCCGCGCGTGACCATGCAGATGCCGGGCTTGCCGGTCAGCTTGCCATAGGCCTCGGCCATGTTGGCGGCCCCCGCTTCATGACGGCAGGCGATGACTTCGATCTTGTCGCGCACGTCCGCCAGGGCATCCAGCACGGCCAGATAGCTCTCGCCCGGCACGCAGAAGACGCGGGTGACGCCGTTCATCACCAGGGTTTCGACGAGGCGGCGGGCGGCGGTATGGGCGGGCTGGGTCATGAGCGGTCGCTTAGCAGATCGCGGGCGCATCTGGCCATGCAACCGAACGGTCACGCTTGGCGTTACGGCGCAGGTTCAACACCAGTGAAGGGGATTTCCCATGAAGAAGATCATCGCTCTGTCCATCGTCGCCGCCGCCCTGGCCGTTTCGGCCTGCAACACCGTGTCGGGCGTGGGCCGTGACGTTTCGGCCGCCGGTTCGGCCGTGACCTCGGGCGCCGAGCAGGCCAAGAACTAAGGGTCATCTCGGATCCGAATGACGAAGCCCGCCGGTCTCCGGCGGGCTTTTTCGTGTGCGCGGTCCGTCATCCGGGCGTAGCCTAGCCGTGCGACGCTGGCGTCACACCACACAGGGAGACCGACGATGGGTATTCTGGACAGTGTTCTGGGCAATCTGGGCAAGGATGCCGGAGGCGGCATCGCCGACCTTCTGAAGGGTCAAGGCGGGGTCGGCGGTCTGGTCGAAAAATTCACCCAGGCCGGTCTGGGCGACACCGTCGGCTCGTGGATCGGTACCGGGCCGAATGCCAACATCTCCGCCGAGCAAATCCAGCAGGTGCTGGGCAGCGGCCCGATCGCGGATCTGGCAGCGAAGCTGGGCATGTCCACCGATCAGGCCAGCGAGACGCTGGCAGGCCTGCTGCCGGAGGCGGTGGATCGCCTGACGCCCGGTGGTGACGCGGCGGGTGCTGACGGCCTTCTGGACAGCCTGCCCGGCGGTCTGGGCGACATGATCGGCGGCTTTCTGAAGCGCTAGACTTTCTTTTTGGCCTAACGCGCTTCGCGCTACTTGAGGCCGGGTTGGCCTATCGCGCTTCGCGCTACTTGAGGCCGGGTTGGCCTAACGCGCTTCGCGCGACTTGAGGCCGGTCTCACCGGCGTATTCGACGCCGGTCAGATACAGGCCGGTGGACGGTGCGACGGGCCCGCAGGCGGCGCGGTCGCGGGCCTCCAGCGCGGCCTTGAGGTCGTCGGGGGTCCAGCGGCCAAGGCCGACCTGGACCAGTGAGCCGGTCATGGAGCGCACCTGTCGATGCAGGAAGCTGCGGGCCTCGAAAAGCAGATGGACCTCGTCGCCGACGCGGGCAACACGGGCGACGTCGAGCGTCTTTTCCGGCGACTTGGATTGGCAGTTCACATCGCGGAAGGTGGTGAAGTCGTGCAGGCCGACCAGGGCCTGGGCCGCCGCCTGCATGGCCTCGACATCCAGTGGCTGTTTGACGTGCCAGACCCTACCCCGGTCCAGCGCCGGGCGACCGGGCCGGTTGAGGATGCGATACAGATAGCGTCGGCCCGTCGCCGAAAACCGGGCATGCCAGTCGTCGTCCACGACACAGCAGTCCAGAACCGAGACGGCTTCCTCGACCATATGGGCATTCAGGGCATTCATAACAGTGGACGCGGGCCATGCCTTGTCGAGATCAAAGCTGATCACCTGACCCGTGGCATGGACGCCCGTATCGGTCCGGCCGGCCGCCGCCAATCGCACGGTCTGGCCGCAGAAGGCGGTGATGGCGGTCTCGACGGCTCCCTGAACGGTCGGCTGGTCGGCTTGGGCCTGAAAGCCGTTATAGCCCGAGCCGTCGTATTCGAGGGTCAGCCGGTAGCGGGGCATGGGAGGTGTGTCCTAGCGCTCGCCGCCTGAGGACAGGACGGTGCCGACTGGTAAAGCCAGACCGCGCAGCATCTCCTGCGCCGACTGTGCCGCCTTGCCCGCGCGCTGGACGCGGATCAGGCGCACCGCACCCTCGCCACAGGCGACGGTCAAAGCGTCGTCCAGAACCGTGCCGGGGGCGGCGCTGCCCTCGGCGACCTGGGACATCAGAACCTTGATGCGGATTGGGCCTTCAGTACCTGCCACCTCGAACCAGGCTCCCGGAAAGGGCGACAGGCCGCGGATGTGGGCATCGACGTCGGCGGCCGGGCGTGTCCAGTCGATACGGGCCTCGGCGGAGGTGATCTTGCGGGCATAGGTCGGCTCGCCCGCCTGTTCCGTGCCGGTGACGCCGCCGCGTTCGATGGCCGCCAGCGCCCGAGGCCAGAGGCCCGCCCCGATGTGCGACATGCGCTCGGACAGGCTGGCGGCGGTGTCGTCGGGGCGGATATCCATGACTTCCGACAGCAGGATGGCCCCCTCGTCCAGCCCCTCGGACATGCGCATGATCTGGACGCCGGTCTGGCGATCACCGGCCATGATGGCCCGCTGGATCGGGGCGGCCCCGCGCCAGCGCGGCAGCAGGGAGCCATGCAGGTTGAAACAGCCCAGACGCGGGGCCTCCAGCACCTCGGTCTTCAGGATCTGGCCGTAGGCCACGACGCAGGCGGCATCCAGATCCAGGCTCTGGAAGGTGGCGATGGCATCAGGCGACTTCATTGAGGCGGGCGTGAACACCGGCAGGCCCATGGCCTCGGCAAAGGCCTGGACCGGCGACGGCGTCAGCTGCTGGCCCCGTCCCTTGGGCCGGGGTGGCTGGGAATAGACGGCCACGATCTCGTGCCCGGCAGCGATCAGCTCGGCGAGCGAGGGGACAGCGAAATCAGGGGTACCCATGAAGGCGAGGCGCATCAGACAGCGCTCAAGCAGCGAGCCGCCGCGTGGCGAACGTTAGCGCCAAGGACAATCATTATTCCCAGCGGGTGGAAACGCCGCCGCCTTCGTCCCATTCGCCGCCGGCATCCAGGGCGTCGTCGAAATCCAGCAGACGATCCAGCACCACGCCGGCGATGACGCCCAGGGCGGCGACGCCGACCAGGGTGGCCAGGCTGCCGATGCCGATCTTCTCGTTGCGCGTCAGACGGCGACGACCCATGGGATCGACGATGCGGTCACGGTGGCGTTTCAGACGGGCCATCAGGCAGCCAACCTTGCGTTCTTCTTGACCTTGGCGACCGCGCGGTCGCGCTTCAGCCGGGACAGGTGGTCGATGAACAGGACGCCGTTCAGATGATCCATCTCATGCTGGATGCAGACGGCATACAGGCCCTCGCACTTTTCTTCCACGGTCTCGCCCTGATAGTTCAGATAGCGGATACGGGCGCGGGCGGGCCGCTCGACGGCGTCGAAATAGTCGGGAATGGACAGGCAGCCCTCTTCGTAGGGCAGGGTCTCTTCGGACGTCCACAGAATCTCGGGATTGACGAAATAGCGGGGGTTGCGGCGCTCCGCCTCCCATTTGGCTCGATCCTCGTCGCTCATCTCGGCGGGGTCCTGATCGCAGACGACGCCGTCCTTGTCGCCCAGGTCCATGACGATGACGCGGCGGGTGTCGCCGATCTGGACGGCGGCCAGACCGATGCCGGGCGCGTCGTACATCGTCTCCAGCATGTCATCCATCAGAGCCCGCACCTCGGCGGTGATGGGGCCTTCGACCGGGGTCGAGACCTGCTTCAGAACCGCCAGGTCGGCGGCATTGTCGATGGTGAGGATGCGACGGATGGCCATGCCCGGCAGGTAGGCCCAAGGGGCCCAAAGGTCAAGATTTCCGACCGTTTCGCTGGGTTATGCGCCCAGTGTCGGCAACGGGCGAGGGTTACGGTCCTGATCGATAGCCACATAGGTGAAGACGCCCTCGGTCACGCGCTCGGACGTCGCATGGGCCTGATTGCGCGGGCGTTTCCAGGCCTCGACATGGACGCGGATGGAGGTCCGGCCCGTCTTGATCACGCGGGCATAGATGGACACCTCATCGCCGACCGAGACCGGCTTGTGGAAGACCATGGCGTCCAGGGCCACGGTGGCGCAGCGCCCCTGGGCCAGCTCGAAAGCCGGCGTCGCCCCGGCCAGGTCCATATGCGCCAGAAGCCAGCCGCCGAAGATGTCACCTTCGGGATTTGTGTCCGCCGGCATGGCGATGACCCGGCCCACAGGCTGGCCCAGCGGCTGGTCCGGGAGCGCGGGTACGGGGGCGTCGGTCACGCGGGTCGTTTCCTGATCGAAAGAGAATGGCGCACCCGACACGATTCGAACGTGTGACCTTTGCCTTCGGAGGGCAACGCTCTATCCAGCTGAGCTACGGGTGCGTCTTTGCGGCGATGCGCGGACGAAGGGCCTTACAGCAGGATGCGGCGGCCCTCAATCCCGAATGCATGACGGCGGGGCTCGCCGTGGGTTGAGCGTCATGGCGGCCACGCCTAGCGTGCGGTCCATCGACGTTGCCATTTCAGCCCGGAGAGCGCCATGCGCCGCCTGATCCCTGCCTTTGCTCTTCTGCTGGGAGCCTGCGCCTCGACCCTGCCGCCGGCACCAGAGGCGGAACGCCCCGGCGTGCGCATCGGCGGCGAGGGCGGGCCCATGAGCGCCGCCCTGGTCGAACAGGTGACGATGAGTGCCTTGGCGCGGGACTATGTCGGGCTCATCCTCGAGATCGGCGAGCATGAGCCGGGCTATGTCGACGCCTATTACGGACCGGCGGAATGGCAGGCGGAGGCCAAGGCGGGCAAGCGCGCCCTGCCTGAATTGCAGGCGCTGACGAACAGGATGATCGCGGACCTGGAGGCGGTGCGGCCGACCGACCCGGAGGTTATCCAACGGAAGGCCTATCTGATCGCTCATACCCGGGCGGCCGCAGCCCGCATCCGCATGCTGTCGGGCGAAAAGCTGGGCTTTGCCGATGAGGCCGAGGCGCTGTTCGGCATCCGGCCCGAGCTGCGACCGCTGGCCAGCTTTGATCCCATACTGGCGCGGATCGATGCCCTGGTGCCGGGGCAGGGCGACCTGACCGACCGGGTCACAGCCTTCAAGGCGCAGTATCGGATTCCCAAGGACCGGCTGCAGGTCGTGATGGACGCCGCCATCGCCGAGTGCCGCCGCCGGACGGTCCAGCATATCGCCCTGCCCGCCAATGAGCGGTTCACCCTCAGCTTCGTCGGCGACAAGCCGTGGACGGGCTACAACTACTATCTTGGCGACGCGGCCAGCCGGATCGAGATCAATGCCGATTTTCCGATCTATACGGAGCGGGCGATCGACCTGGGGTGCCATGAGGGTTACCCCGGCCACCATGTCTACAACGCCCTGCTGGAGCGGACCTTCGTGCGCGAGAAGGGCTGGGTGGAGATGAGCGTCTATCCGCTCTTCAGCCCCATGTCCTTCGTGGCCGAGGGCAGTGCCAACTATGGCATCGACCTGGCGTTTCCGGGCGACGAGGCGAACGCGTTCGAGCGCGATGTGCTGTTTCCCCTGGCCGGGCTGGATCCCTCGACGGTCGAGGCCAAGGCCGAGCTGATGGCCCTGACGCGGCAGCTGGCACCGGCGGAGTACACCATCGCCGACGACTATCTGGCCGGGCGGGTCGGGCGCGAGGAGACGATCGCGCGGCTGGTCAAATATACGCTGGCGGAGCCGGACAAGGCGGCCCAGCGCCTGCGCTTCATCGACACCTATCGCAGCTACATCATCAACTATGGCCTGGGTCGGGACGTGGTGCAGGCCTGGGTCGAACGGCAGGGCACCGATCATTGGCAGGGCATGGAGACGCTGCTGTCCAGCCAGATCCTGCCCGTGGATCTGATCCCCGAAGCATGAGCGAGCCGCGCATCTTTATCGACGCCGACGCCTGTCCGGTGAAGGACGAGGTGTATCGGGTGGCAGCCCGCTATTCCTTAAGGGTCTTCGTCGTCTCGAACGCCTTCGTGAACACGCCACGCGAGAGCTGGATCGAGCGGGTCCTGGTCGATGCAGGGCCGGACGTGGCGGACGACTGGATCGCGGAACGCGCCGGACCGGGCGACATCGTGGTGACCTCGGACATCCCCCTGGCCGACCGCTGTCTGAAAGCCGGCGCGCAGGCGCTGAAGTCGAACGGTCAGCTGTTTACCGCGGACTCCATCGGCTCGGCCCTGGCGGGACGCGAGATCGGCGAGCATCTGCGGTCCATGGGCGTGGCGACCAGCGGGCCGCCGCCGTTCGGGCCGAAGGATCGCTCGGCCTTTCTGCAGGCGCTGGACCGGGCGGTTGTCATGGCGCGGCGCGTGGCGCGATGACCACCATCCCTGAAAGCGAGCTGGAGTTCCGCTTTTTCCGCTCAGGCGGGCCGGGTGGCCAGAACGTCAACAAGGTCTCGACGGCCGTGCAGATGCGGTTCGACGCCCGCAACTCGCCCTCGCTGAGCGAGCCGGTACGGGCGCGGCTGATGAAGCTGGCGGGCAGTCGGCTGACGCTTGATGGGGTCATCCTGATCAGCGCGGTTCGGTTCCGGACGCAGGAGCGCAACAGGGCCGACGCCATCGCCCGTTTGCAGGCGATGGTGGACCAGGCGTCGGTCGCCCCGACCTATCGCGTGCCGACCCGCCCGACGCGCGCCTCCAAGGAGCGGCGGCTGGACGGCAAGGCCAAGCGGTCGACGATCAAGAGCGGGCGGGGTCGCCCCACCTCTGAAGACTGACGTCTGACTTATTGGGTTGAAGGCGCGGCGGTTGCGGCCGGTGCCGCTGTCGAGGCGGGCGCGGCCTCCTGCGCCGGGCGGAACAGCAGGGCGGCGACCTTGCCGTCGTCGTCCATGCCGATGAACCATTCCGTTTCGGCGCTGGCGAAGTTGACGACGAAGACGTCGGCTTCGTTGCGGCTGCCCGCAAAGTCGAACGACTGGATCGCGCCAAAGCCCTTGATCAGCGGCACTATGGTCGCCTCGCGCGTCCGCATCTGGGTGGCCAGATCGGCGGTCATCAGGCTGTACTCGGGGGTGCCGGCCTGGAGGCTGGCGATGACGGTCCGCAGCGTCTCTTCGGACGCGGCGTTGGCGGGTGTCGGCGACAGGGTCGCCTCGGCGGGTGCGGGGGCCGGGGCAGAGGGTGCCGGCGTTGTGGGCCGTGTCGCGGGGACAAACGCACCGGCCGGGCGGTCGAAAGGGTTGGGCACGGACCCAGCGGCCACCTGGGCGAAGGCGGCGGACGGTAGGGCCAGGCCGAGGACGGCGATGGCGAGGAAACGCTTCATGGGCTTCAGAACTCCAGTACGGGCCGCAACTCTATGCGAACGGAGATGAACGCCGCCCAACCCGAGGAGGTTCGTTCACCTCAGACGATGCCGGGCCAAAGCGACAGAACAAGGGCGGCGGCCGAGGCGGCGATGGCCAGGGTCACGCCGACGACGAGCCAGGCGGGCGTATAGGCCTCCCGCACGACGATCGTCTGCGTCGCAGGCGGGTTCTGAACGAGCCGTGACGCGGCCTTCAGTGTCGCGCGAATTTCGGTGACGGCATCGCGAACCTGGGCCTGAGGGCCCAGCTCGCGGCGGATCCAGCGTTCGACCACCGGCTGTGCCGCGGCCCACAGGTCGTGGTCGGGGTTCAGGCGCCGGGCCACGCCCTCGACCGACACCATCGTCTTTTGCAGCAGGATCAGTTCGGGGCGCAGGCGCATGTCGAACAGGTCGGTGATCTCGAACAACTGGCCCAGCAGGCGGCCCATCGACACCTGGGACGCGGCCTTGCCGATGACGGGCTCGCCGACGGCACGCAGGGCCTGGGCAAAAGCCTCGACGGAGTGTTCGGGGGGAACATAGCCGGCCTCGAAATGGACGCGGCTGATGCGGTCGTAGTCTCTGGAAATGAAGCCCCACAGGATTTCGGCCAGGTAGCGGCGCTCGGCCGGACCCAGGCGCCCGACGATGCCGAAGTCGATGGCCGTCAGTTCGGCGGGCGCATGGCAGAACAGGTTTCCCTCGTGCAGGTCGGCGTGGAACGCCCCGTGGTCGAGCGCCTGGATCAGGAAGGAGCGCACGACATTGTCGGCCAGGGCATTGATGTCCAGGCCCGGTTGCTCGACGGCGGTGGGGTCGGTCATGGCCTTGCCGGGGGCCCATTCCATGGTCAGGACGCGCTTGCCGACGCCGTCCCAGACCACGGCGGGCGCATCCATATGACCGCCCAGTTCGGTGCCCCGATCCTTGGCCAGGACCTCCTTGATTTCGGAAGCGGCCGCCGCCTCCAGACGCATGTCCAGCTCCAGCTGAAGCGCGCGGGCGATGATCTCGACGAAGGCCTCGGGTTGCAGGCGGCGCGACAGGGGCACGAACCGATGCGCCATCCGCGCGGCCAGACGCATGGCGTCCAGCCCCTGGGCCACCTTGCGCTCCACGCCCGGGCGCAGGATCTTGACCGCGACCTTACGCCCGTCAGCCAGCCGGGCGGGGTGGGCCTGGGCCAGGGAGGCCGCGGCGACGGCGGGACCAAAGTCGGTGAACAGGCTTTCGACCGGACGGCCGAGCGACCGCTCGACCTCGCGCCGGGCCTGATCCAGCGGAAAGGGCGGCAGATTGTCCTTCAGCCGACCCAGGTCGCGCGCGAACTCCACACCGAAGATGTCGGCGCGCGTGGCAAGCACCTGTCCCAGTTTGATGGCGACCGGCCCCAGATGTTCGAAGGTGCGGCCCAGGCGCTGGCCCGGCCGTCCATCGCGGCCTTCGCGGCCGGCGAACATGTGCAGAAGATGGGCAATCCAGCGCACCCAGGGCGGCAGCAGGGGCGTGATCTCGCGCGGGACCAGGGCGTCATGGCGGATCAGAACCGCCAGCCAGCCCAGCAGGCGGAAGGACGATTCCACCGGATGCCGCACCGGTTGAGTGGTCGGGGCGGGCGGCGGCGTGGCGGCGTCGATGCGGCGGGTCAGATCGCCCACCCGTGATGAATGGCGGCGACCCCGCCCGACAGGTTGGTGACGGTGACCCGGCTGAAACCGGCGGCCTCGATCATGGTCTTGAAGGTCGGCTGATCAGGGAAGCGGCGGATGCTTTCGACCAGATACTGATAGCTGTCGCGATCCTTGGCGATCCAGCCACCGATGCGCGGAATGGCATTGAAGGACCAGGCGTCATAGGCCTTGCGGATCGCCGAGGCGGTGGGTCGCGAAAACTCCAGGCACAGGAACCGCCCGCCGGGCTTCAGCACCCGCCGCGCCTCGCGCAGGGCCTGGTCGATATCGGCCACGTTGCGGATGCCGAAGCTGATCGAATAGGCGTCGACCGAGGCGTCGGGCAGGGGAAGGGCCATGGCGTCGCCGACGGACCAGGACATCTCGGGCTCGCCGCCCTTGTGCACGCCCGCCATGATCATCTCGGCATTGTAGTCCAGCACGATGACGCGGGCGTCCTCGCCGCCGCGCCGCTGCTGGGCCGCGCGGGCCATCTTGGAATAGCGGCGGGCCATGTCGCCGGTGCCGCCCGCGACGTCCAGGATGATCTCGCCGGGGCGGGGGTTCAGCTTGGCCGCCGCCGCATCCTTCCAGAGCCGGTGGACGCCGCCGCTCATCAGGTCATTCATCAGGTCGTAGTTGGAGGCGACGCTGTCGAACACGCCCCGCACCATCTGCACCTTCTCGGTCGCATCCACGTCGCGGAAGCCGAAGGAGGAGGTCTTGCGGGCAGTGGCGGTATCGTCGGTCATTCAGGCGGTGTAGCCGCTGGCGAGGGCGGCGTCACCGGTCCGTGTGGTCGCGTATCAAGTCCGCTTGTGGCGGCGGGTCCGGCGCGATACGGCTGATCCAAACAGGAGCGCCCATGACCAACCGGATTGACCCTGCGGAAGCCTTGAAAGGCCTGCCCCTTTGGCGCGTGGACGAGGGTGAGCGCGAGGCCATCGCGCGGTCGCTGACCTTCGCCGACTTCAACGCGGCCTTCGGCTTCATGACCCGCGTCGCGCTTCTGGCCGACAAGGTCGATCATCATCCCGAATGGTCCAATGTCTACAATCGGGTGCAGGTGCTTCTGACCACGCATGACGCCGGCGGGGTGACCCAGCGCGACATCGACATGGCCCGCTTCATCGACGAAGCCGCCGCCGCCCTGGGAGGCAAATAGATGGCTGTTCAACGTAAAGGCCGGGTCGAGGGCAAGGCCGCGCTGATCACCGGGGCCGCCGGGGGTCTGGGGGCCGCCATGGCCTGGATGCTGGCGCGCGAGGGATCCAAGGTCGCCTTGACCGACGTCAATCTGGACGGTGTCCAGCTGCTGGCCGAAGCGATCAATGGCGAGGTGCCGGGCGCGGCCTTCGCCTATACCCAGGATGTGACCGATGAGGCGGACTGGGTTTCGGTCGTCGAGCGCGCGGTCGCCGACATGGGCGGTCTGTCGATCCTGATCAACAATGCCGGGATCGGCGGGGCCTTCGTCTGGTCCGAGCAGGACACGCTGGAGAACTGGCGCAAGGTCCAGGCTGTGAACATCGAGTCCATCATGCTGGGCTGCAAACACGCCATGCCGCACTTGCGGGCGTCGGGCGCGGGCTCGATCGTCAACATCTCGTCGGTGGCGGGGCTGGCGGCGGCACCGGCCATGGGGGCCTATAACGCCACCAAGGCGGCGGTGTGGATGTATTCCAAGACCATCGCCCTGGAAGCCGCCAAGGCCGACTGGAACGTGCGCTGCAACTCGGTGCACCCCGTCTTCATCAAGACGCCGATCCTGGATCCCTTTATCGCCATGGCCGGTGGCGACGAGGGCAAGGCGCACGAGCGGCTGGCGCGCGGCATCCCGCTGAAGCGGATTGGCGAGCCCGACGATGTGGCTTACTGCGTGCTGTATCTGGCGTCGGACGAGAGCAAGTTCGTGACCGGCTCGGAGTTCAAGATCGACGGCGGCATGCTCGCCCAGTGAGGCGGCGGAACGCCGCCTCACTGGTTTAGATCAGCGCGTATAGGCCGGCGGCATCGCGCCTTCGCCGCCGTCACGGTAGCGATCGCGCAGCAGGAACTGGCGGCTGGTCGGGGCCTGTTCCTGACCGTTGACGAAGATGGTCTCGGCCAGGCTGAGCGGCTCCAGCGGATCGCCGGACCAGACCACGACATCGGCGGCGGCCCCGGCGCGGAGTTCGCCGAACTGGCCGGACATGCCGAAGATGCGGGCTGGATTGACCGTCAGGGCCGCGATCGCCGCCTCATAGGGCAGGCCGTGGGAGACGGCGTTGCCGGCGTTGTAGCGGGCCTCGCGCGCCCGGTGGATCGAGCCCTCATTGCCCTTGATGGCGATGACCACGCCAGCCTGGTTCAGGGCAGCGGCGTTCTGCATCCGCGCGGCGCGCGTCTCCAGATTGCCGGGCAGGTTGGAGATGGGGTTCAGCAGAACCGGCACGCCAGCAGACGCGATCTGATCGGCGACCAGCCAGGCTTCTTCGGCGCCGTCCAGGATGACCTTGACGCCCTCTTCGCGGGCCAGGCGCAGCACCTGCTGGATGTCGGCGGCGCGGCGGACGGTGACGATCAGCGGCATCTGGCCGTTGGCGACCGGGATCAGGGCCTCCAGATCGGCGCGGGACAGCGACAGGTCGCGCAGGCCCGCCCGGTCATAGGCAGCCTTGTTGCGGGCATAGAGGCGGACCTCGGCCAGGGTTTCCTTGAACTGGGTGAACTGGGCCCCGCGTGCACCGCCGACGATACCGGCTCCGGCCTCGCCGAAGGGCGCGACCATGGCCACGCGCGGCTTGACTAGGATGTCCGTGCCTTCCGCCAGGTGGATGATCGCGGCCTGGCCGGCGAACAAGCCGGGCGATTGCAGGCCGCCCTCGCCGACCCCGGCGAAGTCGCTGTCGTCATGGCTGTGACCGCCGCCCCCGCCACCGTCATGGCTGGGCATGACGATGGCGCGGGTGATGCCGCCCAGACGCGCGACCGGCAGGGTGAAGGACCAGGGGTCCAGACCATAGGAGACGTCGAAGGAGGCGCTGATGGAGTTTGCGCTGTTCCGAAGATCGTCCGAGCCGCCGACCGAGGACACTTCCGATCCGCCCAGGCCGCTGTCGACCGCGACGAAGCCGGGGGAGACGACCTTGCCGCGCGCGTCGATGACGCGGGCACCCGAGGGGGCGGCTCCGCTGCCGACCGAGACGACCCGGCCGTTCTGGATGACGACGGTGCCGTTCTCGATGACCGAGGAACCGGTCAGGACTCGGCCGCCGGTGATGGCGGTCAGTTCCTGGGCCAGGGCGGGCGAGGCGATGGCGACGACTGACGCCGCAGCGAGTATAAGGGTCCTGAGGCGCATCAGCGGGCTCCCTGCGTGACGTTGGCGGCGGAGCGGCCGAAGCCGGGCTGGCCCAGTTCATAGTCGGAGACCGGCTGATAGGCCGGGTTCATGCGGTCGAAGGCCAGACCGCCGTCGACGAAGACCTGATCGGCGCGGGCATAGACGCTGAACGGATTGGCGCTCCAGATCACGACGTCGGCGCGTTTGCCGGCTTCCAGAGATCCGGTCTGGTCCGCAATGCCCAGCGAGCGGGCGGCATTCAGGGTGATCCAGCGGATGGCCCGCTCTTCGGAGATGTCCATGCCGATGCGGCGACCGGCGGCCAGCGATGCAGCCGCTTCCTGGTTCAGACGTTGGGTCAGTTCGGCGTCGTCGGAGTGGATGACGGCACAGCCGTTCTCGGGCGCGTCGACCAGGGCGGCGTTGGCCTCGATCCCGTCCAGGCTTTCCATCTTGAAGCCCCACCAGCCGGTCCACATGTCGGCGCAGATGCCCTCGCGGGCCAGCAAGGGGGCGACCTTGTAGGCCTCGATAGCATGGTGGAAGGCGGTGATGCGGAAGCCGAACTCGCGCGACAGATCGACCATCTGGGCCATTTCATCGGCGCGGTAGCAGTGGTTCTGAACCAGGATGGAGCCGTCCAGCACGCCGACCAGGGTCTCGTTCTGCAGGTTGCGGGTCGGCGGCGAACCCTCGCCGTCCTCGCGCCACTTGTCCCATTTGGCCTTGTAGTCGCGGGCCGCGATGAAGGCGGCGCGATAGCCGGCCATATTGCCCATGCCGGTGGCGGGCGACTGGTTGCGGCTGCCATAGACGCGTGAGGGATTCTCGCCGCAGGCCATCTTCAGGCCATAGGGCGCGCCGGGCATCTTCATGCCTTGCATGGTGACCGAGGGGATGTTGCGCACCGTCACGCCGCGCCCGCCGAACAGATTGGCCGAGCCGGGCAGGATCTGGAGGGTGGTGATGCCGCCTGCCCGTGCATGGTTGAAGCCGGGATCCTGGGGCCACAGAGAATGTTCGGCCCAGACCTGGGCGGTGTTGGGGCTGGTCGCCTCGTTGCCGTCGCTCATGCCCTGCACGCCGGGCGAGGGATAGACTCCCAGGTGGCTGTGGGTGTCGATGATGCCGGGGGTCACGAAGCGGCCGCGCGCATCCACGCTGCGGTGTCCGGCCGGGATGGCGGTGGAAGCGTCGCCGACGGCGACCACGCGGCCATCCGTGATGACCACGACGCCGTTCTCGAACCGGCGTCCGGCCCCGTCGAAGACCGTGCCGCCGACGATGGCCATGTTCTCGCGCGGCAGGCCGCGATAGGTCGAGGGGAAGGGATCGGGATTGGCCGAGGCATCCAGCCCGGTCGCCAGCGGAGCTCGCTCGGCGCGGTCGGAAGAGCCGTTTGACTCGGCGCTGTCGTCACCGGTGGTGGCGCAGGCCGACAGGCCCAGGGCGACAGCGGCCAGTACCGCGAGGCTGACGCCCCGCATGCGATCGATCTTCATTCGGAACGCTCCCCGCGCGCCACCCCCTGGAGGCGCTGAACGGGGCGCATAGAAGACACTGCGGGGGCCGCAGTAAAGCCCCCGCGTCATCATTCCTCGCGCAATCATCCGAAGATGTGACGCGATCAGGTCGGGCAGGCGCCTCCATCAGGTTTTGGCGTCAATGAACGCTTCTAGTTGTAGCTGATTTGGACTTCCGACAGCACAAGCTTTCCCATTCCAGTCGAATAGGTACCACGATAGTTTCCTTTGGCTTTCACGACCCATAATGGCGGCCGCCCTATCACTTCGGAATCGCGTCCGGCCTCTCTGTTGGGCGCCAGACCAACATCACGTTCTGCCAGATAGACCAGTTCGAGGCATGTCTGACCAAACTCAGCACACTCAAAGATCGACGAGACCATCACGAGACGCTTGGGGTCCAGACCCGCCACCACTTCACGAGGCGACCGGCAGGCTTCGTCATTGCCGGAACACCCAACCTCTACTGTCGCTGGAAGGTTTCTCAGGGCTGGGAGCATATCGGTGAGTGCTCGGGTGTCTGAGCTTGAGCCTGCGCCAAATAGGAAAAAGATGTCCTCCGAGTTGAGAGCCGCGCAGCTTTTGTCCAGCTCTGCTTTGTAAGTATCGGTCCATTCCCGGTTGGGCGTCGTATCGCCCACGACATGATAGCTTTGTCGGATGCCTGTGCTGCCTTCAGGCCGAACCGTCGCTGATGCGCGACCACGTTGTTCAACCTCAAGAGCAATATTCAGATTGTCGGCAACGCACAGACCAAATCCGTAGCCCTCTGCACGCAAACGGAACGAAATGTCCTCTGCAACCGCCTCGTCCATCTCCTGGTGCGGCTCAACGCCTCCGCTGACGCTGATTGCGACGACACGATCAGAAAGTCTGTCGGCCAGTGAGGGCAGAAACTGTTGTGCTGCTTCCTTGGGAGTCAGCTTTACAATGCTCTCAACTCGCGAATCGCCTTGGTATTGTGAAGGCGGGTCACCCCAAAAATGTATCGCCGATGCGCCTGCCGCTGCGGACAACGCACCGACCAATGCGTATGCGAGGAACTTCATCCTGAACCTACCAAGCGACCACGCGTGAAGAGCGAGCAGTCTTGACCAATTTCGGGTCAAGTAAAAAGCTGCTTTCTGAGGCGTCACCCGAGTCTGCGACAGGCTACTCTTTTTGGCATTTGATGCGGAGCACCAAGCCCCGCATCAAATGCCTGACTGGCTTAGGGTTCTAGCCCAGCGCCTTCATCAGCTCAGGCACGGCGGTCTTGTAGTCGGCGACCAGGCCATAGTCGGCGACCTGGAAGATCGGGGCGTCGGCGTCCTTGTTGATGGCGACGATGATCTTGGAGTCCTTCATCCCGGCCAGGTGCTGGATGGCGCCCGAGATGCCGATGGCGATGTAGAGGGCGGGCGCGACGACCTTGCCGGTCTGGCCGACCTGATAGTCGTTGGGGGCGTAGCCCGCATCGACGGCGGCGCGGCTGGCACCGACGGCGGCACCCAGCTTGTCGGCCAGGGGATCCATGATGGCGTGGAACTCTTCGGCCGAACCGAGGGCGCGGCCGCCCGAGACGACGATCTTGGCGGCGCCCAGATCGGGACGGTCAGACTTGACCATTTCCTCACCGACGAAACTGGCCTTGCCGGCGTCCGAGCCGGTGACGGTCTCAACCGAGGCCGAGCCGCCCTCTGCGGCGGCGTTGAAGGCCGTCGGACGCACAGTGATGACCTTCTTGGCGTCCGAGGACTGGATCGTCTCCAGCGCATTGCCCGCATAGATGGGGCGTACGAAGGTGTCGGCCGAGACGACCTCGACGATGTCGGAGATCGGGGCGACGTCCAGCTTGGCGGCGATGCGCGGCATGAAGTTCTTGCCGTCCATCGTGGCGGGCGACAGGACCGCGTCATAGCCGTCGGCCAGGGCGACGACCGTGGTCGCGACCGCCTCGGCCAGGTGGTGACCCAGCTCGCCGCTCTCGGCCAGCAGGACCTTGCGCACGCCGGTGATCTTGCCAGCCGTATCGGCGGCGGACTTGGCATCCTTGCCGACGACCAGGACGTCGACATCGCCCCCCAGGGCCAGGGCGGCAGTCACGGTCTTGTTCGTTGTGTCGCGGACGGCCGAGCCGTCGTGATCGGCGATGACGAGAACGGCCATTTACAGCGCTCCTGCGGTCTTGAGCTTGGACACCAGTTCGGCGGCGTCGGCCACCTTGATCCCGGCCGAGCGGGTCGGCGGGGCCGTGACCTTGACCACCTTCAGGCGCGGGGCGGTGTCGACGCCATAGTCGGCGACCGCCTTCATCGCGATCTCCTTCTTCTTGGCCTTCATGATGTTGGGCAGGGAGGCATAGCGCGGCGTGTTCAGGCGCAGATCGACTGTCACCACCGCCGGCAGGGGGGCTGACAGGGTCTGGTTGCCGCCGTCGACCTCGCGCGTGACGGTCGCCTTGCCGCCGGCGACCTCGATCTTGGCGGCGAAGGTGGCCTGGGGCCAATCCAGCAGGGCGGCCAGCATCTGGCCCACGGCGTTGTTGTCGCCGTCGATCGACTGTTTGCCCATCAGGACCAGGTCCGGCTGTTCCTCCTCGACCACGGCCTTGAGCAGCTTGGCGACGGCCAGAGGCTCCAGGTCGGCATCGGACTGGATCAGGATGCCGCGATCCGCGCCCATGGCCAGGGCGGTGCGGATGGTTTCCTGAGCCTGCTGCACACCGATGGAGACGACCACGATCTCGTCGGCGGTTCCGGCTGCGTGATGCTCCTTGCCTTCCTTCATGCGCACGGCCTCTTCGACGGCGATTTCGTCGAACGGATTCATGCTCATCTTGACGTTGGCCAGATCGACGCCGGTCTGGTCCGCTTTCACACGGGCCTTGACGTTATAGTCGATCACCCGTTTGACGGGGACGAGTACCTTCATTGCGCTGTCCATATGTTCGCCGGAATATGGGGGCAGGGAATGGAACGGCTGTCACGGCCTGTCAACGTAACGCAGCGTCAAGGGCTCTCAACAGTCCGTGCGCGATTAGAGGAAACCGCGATGAACCGCCTTCTGACCATGAAGCGCCTCAGCATCCTGTTCGCGGCCCTGTTCGTTGTCGGCGTGGGCGGGCTGATGGGCTACAAGGCGCTGGTGACCGAGCCGAACGAGCGCTGTCAGGCCAAGGGTCAATGGTGGGATCCGGAGGGCCAGGAATGCGTCACCCCGATCTTCCTGCCTGACATCACCGGTCGCCCGATCGATCAGAGCCGTGCCGAAGCCTCGGCCGAGAAGAATCGCGAACTGGTCGAGATCGAGGACGCCCTTGCGGCCCAACGTCGCGCCGCCGCCGCCGACACGGCCCGTCAGCGGCAAGCGCTGGAGAACTGACCGGGCGGCAGCCTCAGCTCTTGTGGCGGAATGTGAGCGGCGGCTGGTCTGACCGCGACAGCTAGTCCCTCGTCGGATCGGCCTGATTGTCGTCGCCGTAGGTCAGGGCCAGGAAGACGTCTTCCAGATCGGGATCCTCGGTGGTGATGTCGGCGATGGTCACGCCGGCGGCGCGGACGGCGGCCAGGACGTGTTCGACCGAGGACTGGCCCTTCTTGTAGCTGACCGAGAACGACCCGTTGGGCCGAGCGACAGCCTCGAAGCCGTCGAGCACCGGCAGGGTCGCCAACGGACTGTCAGGCGTCACCACCACATTGCGGGTGTCGAGACGGCGCAGCAGTTGCGGCGTCGGCTCGCAGGCCACGACCGAGCCGCGGTTCATGATGGCGATGGTGTCGCACAACTCCTGGGCCTCCTCCAGATAGTGAGTGGTCAGAAGGATGGTCACGCCCTCGGCATTGATGCGCCGGACGTACTCCCACAGCTGGCGGCGCAGTTCGACGTCCACGCCGGCGGTCGGCTCGTCCAGGATCAGGATCGGCGGATTGTGGACCAGGGCCTTGGCCACCATCAGTCGACGCTTCATCCCGCCCGACAGCGCCCGCACATAGGCGTGGGCCTTGTCCGACAGGCCGAGCGCGGCCAGCAGTTCGTCGCTGCGGCGTTCATTGGCGGGCACGCCATAGAAACCGGCCTGGACCTCCAGCGCCTCGCGCGGGGTGAAGAAGACGTCGGCGACGATCTCCTGTGGCACGACGCCCAGGGCGGCGCGGGCGTCGCGCGGCTGCTGGTCAATGTCGCGGCCCCAGATGGCGGCGGTGCCGCCCGTCTTGTTGACGATCCCGGCAAGAATGTTGATCAGGGTGGACTTGCCCGCGCCATTGGGGCCCAGCAGGCCGAACATCGACCCGCGCGGGATGACCAGATCGACGCCGTTCAGCGCGGTCTTGGGCGGCGACTTCTTGTTGCCGGCATAGGTCTTTTCCAGCCCCCGCACCTCGATGGCATTGACGGGCAGGGTGTCGGTCTGAGTCATGAAGTCGGCTTTGTCGGAGAGGTCGCGGAAGCGCGGGTGCGCATAGGTATGGGCTGTCCTGTCCCACGCCAAGTCTGGAGCGAAAAGAGTGGGGCCGCAGGCCGTGTCAATGACGCTTGACAAGTAGCAAGGGTGTGTCTAGCGTGCTTGTCATTGTGTAGCGCATCCTTGACGGAGATGATGACGATGAAACCTCTCAACCGCACCCGCATCATCGGCTTTGCCGCCATGGGCGTCTGTGTCCTGGGCTATGGCGGCATGGCCCTGGCCATCGTTCTGGGCAAGACCGAGGTCCTGACGACGACCCAGTCCTTCATCATCGCCGGTATCTCGGCCCTGATCGGCGAGATCGGCCTGTGGGTCGGGGCCGCCTGCCTGGGGCTGACGCTCTACAAGAAGCGAAAGGCGATGCTGGATCGACTGATGGGGCGCAAGCCCGCAGCCGCGGTGTCTTCGGGCCCGGAGGTGCGAGAGCAGGTTTGACCTCGGCGGCGGGTCCGCATAGGACTCGCCGCGTTCATTCCGAGCCCTCATCCAGCCCTGTCAGGTCGACATGCCGCCGCGCCATCCCGACGTCTTCGTTCCCCCGCCCGAGCAACTGGTCGTCGCGACCAAGCGTGTGGCCTGCGATGGCGGCGGCGGCGTCCTGGGTCACCCGCTGGTCTATCTGGACATGGGTGAGGACGACTTCGTCGAGTGCGGCTATTGCGACCGTCGCTTCGTGCTGAGCGATCACCCGCATGCCGAGAGCGAGTATCTGGATCCGGCCGCCCGGCCGCCGGAAGTGCACTGATCGCATAGGGTTGCGTTTGAAAACGGTCGTGCGATAGTTCGTGCATGACCGCCGCGCCCTCCTCCACCGCCGCCGCCTTCGCCACCATGACCGGCCGCGACCTGCTTCAGGCCGTGATCGATGGACAGCTGAAGGGCGCGAGCATCGCCGACAGCCTGACGTTCGAACTGGTCGAGGTCGGCGACGGCTTCGTCGCCTTCGAGGGCGACACCGGGCCGCATCTTCTGAACCCCGCAGGCATGGTGCATGGCGGCTGGTGCCTGACCTTGATCGACAGCGCGGCGGGCTGCGCGGCCCATTCCACCCTGCCCGCAGGCGTCGGCTATTCGACGCTGGAGACCAAGGTCAATTTCGTGCGCCCCATCGCCGTCGACACGGGCCGCGTCCGCTGTGAGGGCCGCGTGATCAATCCGGGCCGTCAGATCATCACGGCGGAGGGTGCGGTGAAGGATGCGGCCGGGCGTCTGCTGGCCCACGGGACATCGACGCTGATGATCCTGCAACCGAGGGGCTGAAACCGCTCGTTAATCGACGCGGCGCACCTTGGTCTTTCCAGCCGGGAGAAGTGGCGTGTCGACCATCCAGACCAACAGCTATCGTCGTCCGCGCGATCATTTCGAGCCCGAGGACAACGACCCACAGGAGCAGCGACGCATTCGCGGCCTGCTGGAGCAGATCGACTATTCCGCCTTCGTCGCCAATCGCGAGGTGGTCAGCCAGATGCTGCCGCCGCTCGATCCGGCGGTGTTCCAGCGCCTGGCCGTCCTGACGGCGACCGCCCGGGCCAAATGGGTGGCCGAGGCGCTGCGCCTGTCGGAATCGGGCGCACCCGCCACGCCGGATCAGGTCGCGCGCCTGACCTCGGCGCGTACCGCCTATGAGGAACTGGGCGAGGCCTATGAGGGCCTGCGCCGCATGGTCGAGCGCGGCTATGTGGCGATCAAGTCGCCGCCGGGTTGACGGCCTTCTCTGAACCTTAGTCCAGCGGCTGAGGCCGGGTCACGACGGGCGCGTCCGGGTCGCTGCTGGGCGGGGCGGCCGTCGTTGGAGCGGGGCCGGCGGGCGGCGTCGGCGCAATCTCAACCACGACAGGCGGCGGCGCCTGGGCCGGGGCGGTCGTCGTCGGCACTGGCGTGCTGGACGGAGCCGGACGCGTGGCGGCAGGTGTCGTCGCTCTGGTCGTCGGCGCGGGCTGCGTACGCGCCGGAGCCGGAGCGGGGGTTGCCGCCGGAACTGTGGCCGGCGTGGGCGCGGCGTTCGAGGTTGCCGGAGCCGGGGCGGCGTCGACTGCTGGGGCAGCGACAGGCGCGATCGTGGACGGCGTCGTTGCGGTGGCAGGGGCCTCCGCGACTGCAGGAACGACCGGCGCGCGGTTGATCCACCAGATGCCCGCCGCGACGACGGCCAGGGCCGCGACGGCTCCACCGGCGATCAGGGGCGTGCGGCTGGCTTTCCGGGGCGCGCGCTCTCGTGCGGCTGCGCTCGGCGCAAAGACAGCGGAGGGCTCATCGGACGCGGACGGATCGGGTATTGCGGCGCGAGACGGAGCCGGCGCGATCGTCGGAGCCGGGGCGACTGCCGTCGGGACCGCCACGGCGGCCGCAGGCGTTGGGGCCGGTGTCGGCAGCGGTCGCACCGTCAGATCGGGCGCCGGCGGCGCGGACGGTGATGGATCAGAGGGTGGCGCGACCGGTGGTGTCGCCGTCTGCGTCTGCTGCTGCGTCGGCAAAGGCGGGGTCGGCTTGAAGGCCGGGCGGGGGATCATCGAACCGGAAAAGATGTCGGGGCGCATGCCCATCGGCTTGGGCGGTTGCTGCTGCGGCACAGCGGCCAGAGGCGTGGCGATCACGGGCGGTTCGCGCCGGGGTGCCTCCTGACGAGGCGGCTCCTGGCGGGGCGGCTCGGGCAGGGGCGGCAGGCGTTCGCCGCGCGGCAAGGGACCGGCGCGGAAGGTCGTCTGGGGCGGGCGGCCCCAGATCGCCGGCTTGCGGAACGGCTCGGCAGGCGGTGTGGGCTTGGGATCGTTGTCGGTCGGCATCGGGGCTCCCGCGCCTCAGCGGGCGCGTCTCGCGGGCGTAATCGGCTAGGGTGCGGGCCGATCTGGCCCGTTTCGTGACGATCAGTTCTTCAGGCGATAGCCCGTCTTGAACATCCAGCCAACGACGCCCAGGCAGATCAGGAAGAAGGCGACCATGGCCCCGACGCTGACGCCGACCCCTACATCGCTGACGCCGTAGAAGGCCCAGCGGAAGCCGTCGATCAGATAGACCACCGGGTTGAACAGGGTCACCGTCCGCCAGGCGGCCGGCAGCATGTCGATGGAATAGAAGGCCCCGCCCAGGAAGGTTAGGGGCGTGACCACCAGCATGGGGATGAACTGCAACTGTTCGAAGCTGTTGGACACCAGGCCGATGATGAAGCCGAACAGGCTGAAGGTCACCGAGATGAGCAGCAGGAAACCCAGCATGGCGAAGGGATGCTGAATCTGCAGCGGCACGAACAGGGCGGCGGTCGCCAGCGTCACCAGCCCGACCAGCATCGACTTGGACGCTGCAGCCCCGACATAGGCGGTCACGGTCTCAAGCGGCGACAGAGGGGCCGACAGGATTTCGTAGATGGTGCCCGTGAATTTGGGGAAGTAGATGCCGAAGCTGCCGTTGAAGATCGACTGGGTGAAGACCGACAACATGACCAGGCCCGGCACGATGAAGGCACCGTAGGGCACGCCCCCAACCTCCTCCATCCGGCTGCCGATGGCCGAGCCGAAGACGACGAAATACAGCGCCGTTGTGATGACCGGCGTCACAAGACTGCCGAAGATGGTCCGACCGAAACGCGACATCTCGAAGCGATAGAGGGCCCAGATGCCCCAGCCGTTGACGGTCATGCGGCGGCTCCCGTGGTGGCCGTGGTCGTATCGCGATGGACCAGGCTGACGAAGATGTCCTCCAGCGAGCTCTGGCGTGTGTTCAGGTCCTTGAAGGCGATGCCCAGGTTCGACAGCTTGCGCAGCAGGGACGGCACGCCGGTGCGTTCGGCATTGGAATCGAAGACGTATTCCAGCTCATTGCCCTCGGCCTTCAGCGACAGATTCCACTCCGCCAGTTCGGGCGGCAAGGCGTCCAGCGGGTCCTGCAGGTTCAGGGTCAGGGTCTTCTTGCCCAGCTTCTTCATCAGGGCCGTCTTTTCCTCGACCAGGATCAGCTCGCCTTTCAAGATCACGCCCACGCGGTCGGCCATCTCCTCGGCCTCCTCGATATAGTGGGTGGTCAGGATGATGGTGACGCCGCTCTCGCGCAGCTGGCGGACCAGTTCCCACATGTCACGGCGCAGCTCGACATCGACGCCGGCGGTGGGTTCATCGAGGAACAGGATGTCGGGCTCGTGGCTCAGGGCCTTGGCGATCATGACGCGGCGCTTCATGCCGCCGGACAGGGTCATGATCTTGTCATTGCGCTTGTCCCACAGGCTGAGGTCGCGCAGGACCTTTTCGACATGAGCCGGATTGGGCGCACGGCCGAACAGGCCGCGACTGAAGTTGACCGTGGTCAACACCGTCTCGAAGGCGTCGGTGGTCAGCTCCTGGGGCACCAGGCCGATCTTGGTCCGGGCCCGACGATAGTCGGACTGGATGTCGTGGCCGTCGGCGATGACCGTGCCGGTGGAAGGCGTGACGATGCCGCAGATGATGGAGATCAGCGTCGTCTTGCCCGCGCCATTGGGGCCCAGCAGGGCGAAGATCTCGCCCTTGCCGATGGTCAGGTCCACGCGCTTCAGCGCCTGCAGGCCCGACTTGTAGGTCTTGGTCAGACCGTCGATCTGGATGACCGGATGCATGAATGCCCTCCCGTGAGCGATGCGCAGATAGGCGCAGGTCCGTGACCCTACAAGCCGGACACCGACAAGAAGGTTCGAAGCGGAGCCTTATCCGGCGCCGTGCATTTGCAGCCTCGTGTCCATCCTGTCCCAAGCCCTCCCCCGTCGCCTGATCCAGAACTTGCCGTCCACGGACCGTCTGCTGGAGGGGGCGGCGCGCGTCGGTTATGGCGCGCGCGGCTTCGTCTATCTGTCGGTGGGTCTGATCGCCCTGATGGCGGCGATGGATTGGATGTCCGATGCGGTGGGCACCAGCGGAGCCGTCGGCTGGCTGGCCCAGCAGCCGTTCGGGCGGGTCTGGCTGGTGCTGCTGGGCGTCGGCCTGTGGGCCTTCGTGCTATGGCGGGTGCTGCAGTCGGTCTTCGATGCCGACCGGGAAGGCACCTCGCTGAAGGCCTGGGGCATGCGGGCGGGTCAGGCCATCAGCGGTGTCGTCTACGGTCTGCTGGCCGCCGGTGTGTTCGAGCTGCTGGACGAGGTGAAGGCCAATCCCGCCGCCGAGGATATCGCCGAGAACCAGCAGAAGGCGGCGGCCCTGCTGGACATGCCGTTCGGGGACTGGCTGCTCATCGGGGTCGGGCTGGCCATCGGCGGGGTCGCGATCAGCAATATGGTGCGCGGCTTCCGCTCTGACTTTTCCAGCGACCTGGCCTGTTCGGCCGACATCTGCCGCCGGGTCGTGCCGGTGGCGCGGGCAGGCTATGTGGCACGGGGGTTCGCCCTGCTCCCGCTGGCCCTGTTCGTGATTATCGCCGGGTTCCGAGCCAGTGCGGCGGAGGTTTCCAGCTTCGGTGCCGGGCTCGATGCGCTGGAGCGACAGCCGGGTGGGTCGATCATCCTGTCGCTGACCGCCATCGGCCTGATGGCGTTCGGAGCCTTTGCCTTTGTGGAAGCGCGCTACCGTCGTATCCGCGCGCCCAATGATCTGAATCCGCTGAATTGAGCGTCTGCGACCTCGCGGGCTGCGTCCAGACGGAACTAGCGTCGTATATCACGGGTTGTCGTCATCTGCCGGAGCCGGATCATGTCGCTGAAGTCGCTCGCCGCCGCCCCTCTCATCGCCGCTGCCCTCGCGCTCAGCGCCTGCGTGACCGCACCCTCGCCGGATCAGGTGAGAGCCCCCCAGCCGCTGAAGCCGATCGATGCGGAGCGGTTTTATACCGGCCGCTGGCTGGAGATCGCCCGCCTGCCCATGCGGATCACCGACGGCTGCGTAGCGGGCGCGACCAATTATGTCATCGTCAATCCGACCCGTGTGGATGTGCGCGACACCTGTCAGGTGGGGACGCCGCAAGGCCGCGAGAAGGCGATCGGCGCGCGCGGCGAGATCCTGGACCCCGGCACCAATGCCAAGCTGAGGGCGCGGTATCTGGCCGGGTTCGTGACCTGGGACTACTGGGTGCTGGACAGGGCCGACGACTACAGCTGGTTCATCTCGGCCGATCCGACCTTCAACAAGCTGTGGATCTACACCCGCGAGGTGCCCGACGCCGCCGAGCGCGAGCGGCTGGTCGCCCGGGCTGCAGCCCTGGGCTATGATGTCAGCCGCCTGGAATTCCCCGAGTTTTGAAGTCCGGAGTCGAGATGAGACGATCGTTCAGCCAATCCCGCCTGCTGGCGATGGCCGCCTGTCTGACGCTTGCGGCCTGCGCGGGGCCAGCGGCGCTGGATCCGTCCGCAGGATTTGGGCCCAATCCGACCCTGCCGGAGCCGAGCACGTCCCTGCTGCCTCGGGTCAAGATCGCCGATGCGGTCGGTTGGCCCGAGGGACGGACGCCGGTCGCCGCGCCGGGTTTCCGGGTTCAGGCCTTTGCGTCCGGTCTGGATCATCCGCGCTGGCTGTACCGCCTGCCCAATGGCGACATTTTGGTCGCCGAATCCAACGCGCCGCCCAAGCCGGAGGGCAAGAAGGGCGGTTTTCGCGGCTGGGTCCAGGGCCTGATCATGGGTCAGGCCGGCGCGACTGTCCCCAGCGCCAATCGCATCAGCCTGCTGCGTGACGCCAACGGCGACGGCGTGGCCGAGACGAAGACGGCTTTCCTCGAAAACCTGATGTCGCCGTTCGGCATGGTGCTGGTCGGCGACACCCTCTATGTCGCCAATGCGGATGCCGTCGTGGCCTTCCCCTATCGCGCGGGTCAGACACGGATCGAGGCGGCCCCGCGCACGGTCGTGGCCCTGCCGGCAGGGCGCAATCATCACTGGACCAAGAGCCTGGTCGCCTCGCCCGACGGGTCGCGGCTGTATGTCGGGGTCGGCTCCAACTCCAACATTGGCGAGAACGGGCTGGAGGAAGAAGAGGGCCGCGCCGCCATCTGGGAGATCGATCCGGCGACGGGCGCACACCGCATCTTCGCCTCTGGCCTGCGCAACCCGGTCGGCATGGATTGGCAGCCGGACAGCGGCAAGCTGTGGGTCGCGGTCAATGAGCGGGACGAGCTGGGCAACGATCTGGTGCCCGACTACATGACCTCGGTCACGCCGGGCGGCTTCTACGGTTGGCCCTGGAGCTATTACGGCCAGGTCGTGGATACGCGGGTCAAGCCGGCACAGCCCGACAAGGTCGCGTCCGCCCTGCGGCCCGACTATGCGCTGGGGGCCCATACGGCCTCGCTGGGTCTGACGTTCGGCGAGGGCGACAGCTTCCCGACCCAGTATCGCGGCGGGGCCTTTGTCGGCCAGCATGGCTCCTGGAACCGGTCGCCCCGCAGCGGCTACAAGGTGATCTTCGTGCCGTTCGCCAACGGTGTGCCCGCCGGCATGCCGCAGGATATCCTGACCGGCTTCCTGAACGAAAACGAACAGGCCATGGGCCGACCGGTGGGAGTCCAGTTCGATGCGACCGGCGCCCTGCTGGTCGCCGATGACGTCGGCAATGTCATCTGGCGGGTGTCTGCCGCCTCCTAAGCCAAGCGATAGAAAAAGCCCCGGCAGGATCGCGCCTGCCGGGGCTTTCTTTGGGAACTCAGTGGCCGATCAGCCGGCGGGCTGGACCACGATCACCGGCGCGGGAGCGGCCGGGGCCGCCGGGGTCGGCGCGGGCGCAACCGTGACCGGAGCCCGGTTCAGCGTCGAGGTTGGGCTCGACGTCGTGGTAGACGGTGCCGTACTGTAAGGCTGCGGGCCTGACAGAACCGGTGCCTCTTCCACACGCGGTGTCACGGGGGCGGCGACACGCGGCGCGGCACGACGGACGGGGGCCGCCTCACGCTCGGGCGATGCAGCACGAGCCACCGGGGCCGGAGCCGGAGCCGGGGCCGGGGCCGGGGTCACTTCCACCGGCGCGGGCATTGCGGCAGTGGTCATAGGCGCGGTGGCGACGTCATTGCTCAGCGGTTGACTGACGATCGGGGCGGGCGTCGTGGCCTCGGCCTCGACCATCGGAGCCGGTTCGCCGTTCATCAGCATGACGGCACCCACGCCGCCGACGGCCAGCACGCCGATGGGGGCCAGGATCATCCAGGTCTTGATGCCGCCCTTGCTCTTGCGGCTCTGACGGCTGCGGGCATAGGCGGGAACATAGGGGGCGTCGCTGTTCAGCGCGCGGTCGTTGGTTTCGTCTGTATAGGTTACGGACATGTCTTTCACCTCCATTAGCGAGGTCAAGAAAACCGATGCAACAGAACAGAGTTCCTGAAAAACAGCTTTGCCGTGAAGAAACACCGATACGGCCACACATGAGGCGAGCGATGGATCGAACTGTGTTTGCCGAAACAGGAATTTCTACCGTTTTACTGGACCCAGCCGCTTAACTGACCTTGCGTCAACGTCGTGATCGGGTCGCCGCCGTCGTCCCAAATGACATTACGATGCGATAAACGGCGCGAATATCGGCTGACCGGTTGACCCCGGCGAGCGGCTTGTCCATCAACCTCTGACGGGTGAAATCAGCGAGGGACACGGGTTGGCGATGGGTCTGGTGGCGAACATCAAGCGCGACATTCGCTTCGCCAAGGGGCTGAGCCGGCTGTTCAAGCGGATCAAGCCGATCGAACTGGATAGTCCGGTCCTGGTCTGCGACGACTGGGAAGAGGCGGTCGACAAGTTCGGCGACAACATCGCCATCCAGGACGACCACCGCAGCCTGACCTATCGCGAGCTGGACGCCATGGCCAACCGGTTCGGCCACTGGGCCCAGAGCCGTCGGCTGAAGCGCGGCGACACGGTCGCCCTGGTGATGCTGAACCGCGCCGAATACATCGCCGCCTGGATGGGGTTCGCCAAGGTCGGGGTGGGGACCGCCCTGATCAACACCAATCTGACCGGCCACGCCCTGGCGCATTGCCTGTCGATCTCCAATGCGTCGCAGGTGGTCACCGACCTGGAATGCTGGCGCAATGTCGAGGATGCCCGGCTGCTGTCGGGGCGGAACCTGATGCTGTGGGTACTGGGGCTGGGCGACGGCGACGAGGCGGACAATCGAAGGGGCCTGGACAAGCCGGTGCGCAGCGGATCGTCCGTGCGGCCCAACCGGTCGCTACGGTCCGGCCTGACCAATCGCGATACGGCGCTGTATATCTATACCTCCGGCACCACGGGTCTGCCCAAGGCGGCCAAGATCATCCATGCGCGGGCCCGCACCTATATGCGCGCTTTCGCCGGGGCGACGGCGGCGACCGACAAGGATGTGACGTTCAATGTCCTGCCGCTCTATCACTCGACGGGCGGTCTGGTCGGCATCGGTCCGGCGCTGTTGAACGGCGGCAAGCTGATCCTGCGCCGGCGCTTCTCGGCCTCGACCTTCTGGCCCGACGCCAAGGCGACCGGGGCCACCCTGTTCGTCTATATCGGGGAGCTATGCCGCTATCTGGTCAACTGCCCGGAGAATGCGGACGAGCGGTCGCACAAGCTGCGCCTGGCCTTTGGCAACGGCCTGCGCCCCGATGTCTGGGACGATTTCCAGAAGCGGTTCCGCATCCCCGACATCCTGGAGTTCTATGGCTCGACCGAGGGCAATGTCTCGCTGTTCAACTTCGACGGCAAGGCGGGGGCCATCGGGCGGGTGCCCGGGTTTGTGAAGAACAAGATCAACTTCAAGCTGGTGAAGTTCGACATCGATACCGAAGAGCCTCTGCGCGGCAGCGATGGCCTGTGCCAGCTGACCGGGCCGGGCGAGGTCGGCGAGGCGATCGGCAAGATCAGCGACGACCTGCGCCACAGCTTCTCCGGCTATGCCGACAAGGCCGCGTCGGAGAAGAAAATCCTGCGCGATGTCTTCGTGCGCGGCGACCGCTGGTTCCGCACGGGCGACCTGATGCGCCAGGATTCCGAGGGCTATGTCTATTTCATCGACCGGATCGGCGACACCTATCGCTGGAAGGGCGAGAACGTCTCCACCGCCGAGGTGGAGCAGCGGCTGGCCGATGCGCCGGGCGTCAAGGAGGTGATCGCCTATGGCGTGCCCATCCCCGGTCAGGAGGGCAAGGCCGGGATGGTGGCCCTGGTGCTGGAGGGCAAGTTCGCCGCCGCCGCCTTTGCCCAGTGGGTCGAGGCCGAGCTGCCGTCCTATGCAAGGCCCTGTTTCGTGCGGGTGATCAAGTCGGCCGAGACGACGGGGACGTTCAAGTATCGCAAGATCGACCTGGTCGCCGATGGCTTCGATCCGGACAAGGTGGATGGTGCCCTCTACGTCCGGGGCGGCAAGAGCGGCTATACCAGGCTGACGGCGGCGGCACGGGCGGCGATCCTGAGCGGCGAGACGCGTCTCTGATCGACCACGGTTCGCAACCGCCCCTTAATCATTAACGGTGATCATGCGCGTCTCTCCTGCCAGGACGCGCCTGCCTCATGTTTCAGATCATCGGTATCGTCGTGCTCTTCGGCATGGTGTTCGGCGGCTATACGATCGCTGGCGGCAAGATGGGGGTCATCCTCCATTCCCTGCCCTATGAGATGATGATGATCGGCGGGGCGGCGATCGCGGCCCTTTTGATGTCCAACTCGCCGGCGACCTTGAAAGGCGTGCTGGGCAGTTTTGGCCGCATCTTCGCCGGGCCGAAGTGGAAGAAGCAGGACTACAAGGACCTGCTGTCGCTGCTGTTCCAGCTGACCAAGACGATGAAGTCCAAGGGCGTCATCGCCCTGGAAAGCCATATCGAAAAGCCCGGCGAGAGCACCATCTTCCAGCAGTACCCCAAAGTGCTGAAGGACCATTTCGCCACCGACTTCATCTGCGACACCCTGCGGATGATGACCATGAATCTGGAAGATCCTCACCAGATCGAGGACGTCATGGAAAAGCAGCTGGAGAAGCATCACCACGAGGCCCTGGGGCCCGCGCATGCCCTTCAGCACATGGCCGACGCCCTGCCCGCCCTGGGCATCGTCGCCGCCGTGCTGGGCGTCATCAAGACCATGGCCGCGATCACCGAGCCGCCGGAGGTTCTGGGCGGCATGATCGGCGGCGCGCTGGTCGGGACCTTCCTGGGCGTCTTCCTAGCCTATGGTCTGGTCGGGCCGCTGGCGGCACGGCTGCAGCAACTCGTCGATGACGACGGCTCCTACTACAAGATCATCCGCTCGGTGCTGGTCGCTCACCTACACGGCAACGCCGCCCAGATCTCGATCGAGATCGGTCGCGGCGACATTCCTTCGTCGGCCCAGCCGTCCTTTGCCGAGATGGAAGAGGCCCTGTCGGCGGCCCCTGCGGCTGCGTGATCGGCGTTCACGAACGCGTGATAATTTCGCTTGCCTGACGGTCAGCCTTGGCGTTCACTCGCCCTCGCGGGGGCGTCTGATCCCGCATAACCTTCTGAAGGAAACACTCATGCGCATCACCGCTCTGGTCGCTGCCTCGGTCGCCGCTCTGGCCCTGGCCGCCTGCACCCCCGCCGCCGAAGACAAGGCCGCCGACGCCAACGAGGCCGCTGCCGACGCGACCCAGGCCGCTGCCGACGCCACGTCTCAGGCTGCTGAAGCCACCACCGAAGCTGCTGCTGCGACGGCCGACGCCGCTGCCGCCACCGCCGAGGGCGCGATGGCACCGGCCACCACGCCGGCTCCCGCCACCGAAGGTGCCATGGCTCCGGCCCCGGCCCCGGCTCAATAAGACGAGCGACCCCGGCCTTCGGGCCAAACGGTCGAAAGGGTCGCCCTCGCGGGCGGCCCTTTTTCGTTGGACACGGCTCCGACCAGACGGTGCGACCGCGCCGATTGTCTGATAGTCGTGGCGATCGCCTTCCAACTGACAGAGATCCGATCCATGCGCCTGCCTCGCGCCGCCCTGTCCGTGACGTTCGTCGCCATGCTGGCGATCGCTGGATGCAGCAAGCCGGCCGAAGAGGCCGCGACGGAGGCGCATGCCGCCGAGGCGGCGGACGGCGACCATGCCGAGGCACCGGCGGAAGAGGTCGTCACCATGGAGCAGGCCGTCGCCGACGCCCGGGCGGCCGCCGAAGCGCCCGCCGCCCCGGCCGCGGCGAGCGCCCCGCCCGCCTCTGACGCGCCTGCTGCTCACGGTCACGATACGGCATCAGGCGATCACACGGCCTCGACTGCGGCGGCGCCGGCGGCTTCCGCTCCGCATTCGTCGGGCCATTGAGCGACGACCGCTCGCCCCGGCTGCTCTGGGCCGAGGACGGCTCGCCGCGCTCGGGCCGGTTCGACGACGTCTATTTCTCCAAAGAGGACGGCCTGGCCGAGAGTCGGGCGGTCTTTCTGGCCGGATGCGGCCTGCCAGAAGCCTGGGCAGGGCGGCGGCATTTTACCGTGGCGGAACTAGGGTTCGGCACCGGGCTGAATATCGTGTCCCTGCTGGACCTTTGGCGACGCGAACGTCCCGCCGGAGGTCATCTGCACATCTTCTCCGTCGAGGGCTTTCCGCTGAGCCGCGATGAGGCTGCGCGCGCCCTGTCGACCTGGCCCGAGGTGGCGGAGATCACCGAGGTCCTTCTGGACCGATGGCCGTCGGGGACGCCCGGCTTTCACCGGCTGGACCTGCTGCCATTCGGAGCCACACTGGACCTCGCTGTCGGCGATGCCGCGTGGGCCCTGGACCAGTGGTCGGGGCGGGCCGATGCCTGGTTCCTGGACGGGTTCGCGCCCTCGACAAATCCCGGCATGTGGTCGGACGCGATCATGGACGCCATCGCGGCGCGGTCTGCGCCGGGCGCGCGGGTCGCCACCTTCACGGTCGCAGGAGCGGTTCGGCGCGGCCTGTCCGAGCGCGGCTTTCAGGTCGACAAGCGCCCCGGCCACGGGCGCAAGCGCGAGCGGCTGGAGGCGCGGCTGCCGGGCGAAATCACAGGGCAGCCAGTCCCGAGCGTCGCCGTGATCGGTGCAGGCATCGCGGGGGCCGCCTTGGCGCGCGCCTTCGCCGCCCTGGGTCATCGCGTGACCGTGGTGGAGGCCGAGGCGGCGGGCGCGGGTGGATCGGGTTTTCCCGCCGCCTTGGTCACGCCCCGGCTGGATGCGGGCGACCCCGATATCGCCGCCCTGCATGCCCAGGCGCTGGAGCGGGCGGGCTCTCTCTATGGGCAGGTCGAAGGGGCCGTGGTCGCCGAGGGCGTCCTGCAACTGGAACAGGCCTCCCGCGATGCCGGGCGCTTTCGCAAGATCGCCGACCAGCCGATCTGGCCTGCGGACACGATGACGGTGGTGGATGCGGCCACCGCCTCGGCGCATCTGAGCGAAGCCGTCGACGGCGGCGGCCTGATGATGGCCTCAGCCCTGGCGGTGCGGCCTGAGCCCGTGCTCGAGGGCTGGCTCGCGCGGGCCGACACTCTCACCGCGACCATTTCCGGTAATCACAAGACGGACGGACGCTGGTGCCTGCTATCCGATGCCGGCGAAGTGGTGCGGAAGGCCGACGTCGTGATCCTTGCAGCCGGCTGGGGCAATGCCGGACTGGCCACCGACCTGTCACTCTCTCCCGTGCGGGGACAGGCCGATTGGGTCGAGGACGACGCCTCGAAGGCGCACGCCGTGGCCTGGGGCGGCTATCAGGTGCCAACCGGGCGCGGGGTTCTGTTCGGCGCGACGCACGATCGCGGGCGCACCGACACGGTCGCTTCGGCGGAGGACACGGCCCGCAACCTCGCCACCCTGACCGCGCGGCTGCCCCGCGCGCGGCAGGACCTGCCCGCGGCGATCCACAGCCGCGCCGCCGTCCGCGCCACGACGCCCGACCGCCTGCCGCTGACGGGGGCGGTGCCCGGAACGGAGAACCTTTATGTGCTGGGTGGGCTGGGCTCGCGCGGCTTCTGCGTCGCCCCGCTGCTGGCCGAGCATGTCGCGGCCCTCGTCACCGGCACACCGTCGCCTCTGCCGCGCGATCTGGCCGCTCGCGTCTCGCCGTCGCGGACCCGTGCCGCTACGGCTCTTGCGGAACAGGCGACAAAGTCCGAGGCTTGACCGACAGCGGGGGCTGTCGAGGAGTGAGCCATGCGTATCGCCGTCGTTGCCGTGATGATTCCGTTTCTCCTCGCGGCCTGCGCGCCCACGTCCGGCGACGCGGGGCCGTCGCGCTCTGAGGCCCGGGCCGAACGCCAGTGCTTCAACATCAGTCAGGTCGACAACTTCCGTCAGGGCCGGATCAGCGAGGTCTATCTGAGGGTCGGTCGCAATGGCGTTTATCGACTGGATGCGGCTGGCGGATGCAACGATCTGGATTTCGCCTACCGTCTGGCCATCCTGCCGGATGGCGCAGGCCTGAGCGGCAGCCGTTTGTGCACCGACGACTGGGCGCGGCTGGTCGTGCCAGGGTCGACCACGCCGGCCAGCGTCTGTCGCGTACGGATCAGCAAGCGACTGACGGCGGAAGAAGTCGCGGCGCTTCCCGCTGCCTACAAACCCTAGCCCTTCTGGGCGTAGCCGCGCCGCTGGTTCAGCTTTTCGATCAGGTCGATGGCCGTGTCGGCGATGACGGAGCCGGGCGGATAGACGGCGGCGGCCCCCATGTCGATCAGGGTCTGGACGTCGCCCGGCGGGATCACCCCGCCGACGGTGATCATGATGTCCGGCCGCCCCAGCTTTTCCAGCTCGGCCTTCAGCTCGGGCACCAGCGTCAGGTGACCGGCGGCCAGGGACGAGGCTCCCACGACATGGACGTTATTGGCCACGGCGTCGCGCGCGGCCTCGGCCGGGGTCTGGAACAGCGGCCCGGCGACGGCCTCCAGCCCCAGGTCACCATAGGCGGTGGCGACGACCTTCTGGCCCCGGTCGTGTCCGTCCTGTCCCAGTTTGGCGATCAGGATGCGGGGCGGCCCGCCGTCGTTCTCGACGAAGGCGGCGACCATGTCTCGGGCCCTGGATATCCTTGGATTTTCCCCGGCCTCTTTCGCATAGACACCCTGGACCGTCTGGACCTTGGCGACATGGCGTCCGAAAGCGGCTTCCAGCGCGTCGGAGATTTCGCCGACCGTGGCGTGCGCGCGTGCCGCCTGGACCGACAGCTCCATCAGATTGGCCTTGCCTCGCGCGCCTTCGGTCAGGGCGTCCAAAGCGGCCTGCGTCTTCGCCTCGTCGCGCTCGGCCCGCAGTTTCTGGAGCTTCTCGATCTGGCGCGCGCGGACCTCGGCGTTGTCGACCTTCAGCATCGGAATGTCGTCGAGGGTGTCGTTCAGATAGCGGTTCACGCCCACCACCGTCTGCTGCCCCGTGTCGATCCGGGCCTGGGTCTTTGCCGCCGACTCCTCGATCCGCAGCTTGGGAATGCCCGCCTCGATGGCCTTGGCCATGCCGCCCAGCTCGCGCACCTCGGCCATATGGGCGCGGGCGCGTTCCGCCAGTTCGTAGGTCAGACGTTCGACATAGTAGCTGCCGCCCCAAGGATCGATGACGCGGGTCAGCCCGGTCTCCATCTGCAGCAGGATCTGGGTATTTCGCGCGATCCGGGCCGAGAAGTCTGTCGGCAGGGCCAAGGCCTCGTCCAGGGCATTGGTATGCAGGCTTTGCGTTTGACCGCCCGCCGCCGCCATGGCCTCGACCATGGTGCGCGGCACATTGTTGAACACGTCCTGGGCCGCCAGCGACCAGCCCGAAGTCTGGCAATGGGCGCGCAGGGACAGCGAACGCGGGTCGGTCGCGCCGAACTCGGCCTTGACCGCCTCGGCCCACAGCAGGCGGCCCGCGCGCATCTTGGCCACCTCCATGAAATAGTTCATGCCGATGGCCCAGAAGAAGCTGAGACGCGGCGCGAACCGGTCCACCGCCATGCCCGCATCGACGCCCGCCCGGATGTATTCCAGCCCGTCGGCCAGGGTGTAGGCCAGCTCGATATCCGCCGAGGCCCCCGCCTCCTGCATGTGATAGCCGGAGATGGAGATGGAGTTGAACTTGGGCGTCTCCTGCGCCGTCCAGGCGAAGATGTCGGCGATGATCCGCATCGAGGGCGCGGGCGGATAGATGTAGGTGTTCCGGACCATGAACTCCTTGAGGACATCGTTCTGGATCGTGCCGGTCAGGGCCGCATGGGGCACGCCCTGCTCCTCCGCCGCCACGACATAGAGCGCCAGGATCGGCAGGACCGCGCCGTTCATGGTCATCGACACCGACATCTGATCCAGCGGAATGCCGTCGAACAGGGTGCGCATGTCCAGGATGGAATCGATCGCGACCCCGGCCATGCCGACGTCGCCCGCGACGCGCGGATGGTCGCTGTCATAGCCCCGGTGCGTGGCCAGGTCGAAGGCGATGGACAGCCCCTTCTGACCCGCCGCCAGGTTGCGGCGATAGAAGGCATTGGATGCCTCGGCGGTTGAGAAGCCCGCATACTGGCGGATGGTCCAGGGATTGCCCGCATACATGGTCGGATAGGGGCCGCGCACATAAGGCGCGATGCCGGGCAGGCCGTGGATGAAGTCCAGCCCTTCCACGGCGCTGGCGTCATAGGCAGTCGCGACGGTCAGCCCCTCGGGCGTGCGCCAGGCGTCGCGCTCCGGTCCGGTGCCCGTGGCGGAGGTGTCCAGAACAACGCGGGAGAAATCGGGGAAGCTCATTGCGTCTCTCCCCGGACTTGCGCCTCGAAGGCGGCGGCGAAGCGAATGGGCGTCAGAGGCTCGCAGGCGTCGCCGCCACCATGGGCCACCGTCAGCGGCGCGTCCTCGACCGGGGCGGGACGCGGCTCGGGATCGACGTATTTGGTCACGCCCACGATCTGGGCCGAACCATCCGCCAACGCCTTTTCGCGCAGAGCCCGCGCCCGCGCGACGCGCGGCTGGACCAAGCCCCCCTTCAGCGCCTCGACCAGACCGCCCTCGGCCTGGATGATCTGGAACTCGGCCCAGGCCGCTTCGGCCAGATCGCGGGTGCGGGCGTCGAGGTACCAGGAGCCGGATGCCGGATCGTCCACCCGGCCCAGATTGGCCTCCTCCATCAGCACCAGCTGGGTGTTGCGCGCCTGACGTCGGGCAAAAGCGTCGGGCCGTCCGGCGGCGCGCGAAAAGGCATCGACCACCACCGCATCGGCCCCGCCGACCGCGCCGGCGAAGCCTGCCGCCGTCAGCCGCAGCAGATTGGGCCAGGGATCGATGCGGCTCAGCATCCGCCGCGACGACCGCGCCTCGATCATGGCGGGGGCCTGAAAGCCGAAGGCTCCGGTCAGCGTCTTCCACAGCATGCGCAACGCGCGCACCTTGGCCAGTCCGTCGAAGTATTCGGCGTCGACCGATACGCCCAGAACGGTCGCCCTTAGTGCGGCCTCGGCCGACATGCCCGCGTCGGTCGCGGCTCTCGCCAGAGCCACCGCATTGGCGAGGACGAAGGCCAGTTCCTGGGCGATCGAACCGCCCGCCTCGTGCACGACGCGCCCGCCGGCCATGAACAGGCTGGCGTCCGGATAGGCCCCGGCATGCCGTGCCGCCGTATTGGCCGCCAGTTCCAGATGCGCCGCGATCGGACGCGGCGCGGCCCCCGCCTCGGCAAAGGCGGACAGGGGGTCCAGATGGAACATCAGTTTGGCGCGCGGCGAACCCTTACCCACCACAGCCAGGGCATTGGCCGCGTCCGGACCGTCCAGACCGGCATCCAGCCCCACCGCCGCCAGTTCCAGTGCGACGCCGTCCAGCGTCCGCGCCAATGGCTCGCTGTCCTTCAGGATCGCCCCCTTCAGGATCACAGAGGCCGCGCCGCCGGTCAGATCGGCCAGCACCGCCGTATTCACGGCGTCCGGCGCATCACCCTCGACAAGCGTCCGCAGATCCCAGGCCCGCCCCTCCGCATCCGTCGGGCGGGGTGCGAAGATGGGCTCGACCGTCGTCGCCTGGGCGTAGAGCGGGCGCACCGCCAACTGGTCCGCGTCCAGATGGACGAGGCTCTCCAGAGGCCGGTCCTTCAGTGCCTTCCGGGCCAGCTCACGCCATTGATCGGGGGTGGGGGTCTCAAACAGGTTCACCATGGCGCTTCATTGCCCCCGGATGCGCGCCCGGTCCAGCCCGGCAGAAGCGAGGGGGCTTAGCGTTTCCTGAACCGCGCGGCCTCTGCGGCCATGCCCGCGCCCCAGGGCTCGGGCGTCTCGTCGTCGGGCTGGAACGGCAGTTCGCCAGCGACACCGCGCATAGCCAGGGCCAGCGGCAGGGCAAACTGGTCCAGCATGCGCAGGGGCTTGCGCCGGTCGCTGGTCACGTCCCAGCCCTCGGCCTCGAACGCGTCGATCCGCGCCTGCCCGTCCAGCCGCTCGATGCCGTCCCAATCGGCGGGCAGGGCGACCGCCTCGGCCTCGTCCACGCTCAGGCCGAAGGCGGCGCGGGCGCAGTCGTCGATGTCGGGGAACTCCGACCGGTACGCCTCGTCGGCATAGCGCGGCTTCATCAGCGCCTGGAGCTCCAGGTCGTTGACGCCCGGCAGGTCGATCAGACGGCGCAGGGGAGCGGACATGGTCATGCGACCCTCGTGGGCGATCAGGTCAGAGTTCAGAAAAAAGGAATGGTGGACGCGGCAAGGATTGAACTTGCGACCCCCTCGATGTCAACGAGGTGCTCTCCCGCTGAGCTACGCATCCGCCAAGACGGTTCCGAGAAGGCCCCGGAACGGGAAGGAGGCGTCTATACCCCACCCTTCCCGCGGACCGCAAGGGCGAAACGCAGGCTGTTTGGCGCCGAATATCGGTCGTTGCGACGGTGACCTATGCGGCGGCGACCATCTTTTCGACCTCGCCGACCAGATCGCGCAGGTGAACGGGCTTGGACAGCACCTTGGCTTGCGGGCTGGCCTGGGCGGCGGTCAGGGCGACGGCGGCGAAACCCGTGATGAACATGATGCGGATGCCGGGCTGGCGTGCGGCGGCGACGCGGGCCACCTCTATGCCGTCGGCCCCTGGCATGACGATGTCGGTCAGCAGCAGGTCCCACGGCCCCTGATCCAGGGCGTCGATGGCGTCGTCGCCGTTCTCGCAATCGACCACGGAATGACCGGCCCGCTCCAGGGCGCGGGTCAGGAAGCCGCGCAGCGAACTGTCGTCCTCGGCCAGAAGAATACGCGCCATATGTGGAAATCGTCCCGTCGTTTCAGCGGTGACGCTACGCCCGGAACGGTAAACCCGCCATGAAAATCACCGTTTGCGCGAGCGGCGAAGCTGTGGATGGAGCCTGTTTTCCAGACGGCGAAACAGGATATGGCTCGGGAATGGGTCAGGGTGGCGAGAAGCGGGACGGCGGGGAGACGGTGGCTGCGCCTTATGTCATCGCGCCTGCCGCCCGACCGGGGCGGTTCGTCTTTGCGTCGCCGCACTCGGGGACAATCTATCCATCGGACATGGCCGCTTCGCCGCATCTGGATGCAACGGGACTGCGTAGCGCCGAGGATGCCCTGATTGATCGGCTGATCGGCTCAGCGCCGGATCAGGGGGCGACCGTGATCGCCGCTACCGTCGGACGGGCCTATCTGGATCTGAACAGGGACCCAGAAGAGCTCGATCCGGTTCTGATCGACGGCGTTGAGGCCGGGGCGGCGACGCTGCGGACCTCGGCCGGTTATGGGGTGGTGCCCCGGTTGTCGGGGGACGGGCACCCGCTTTACGACCGTAAGCTGTCGCGCGCAGAGGCGAACGAGCGGATCACGCGGGTACATCGGCCCTATCATGAGGCCCTGTCGGAGCTGATGCAGGCGACGCGGGTACGCGAAGGCTCGGCGGTGCTGATCGACTGGCACTCCATGCCGTCGCGGGTGACGCGAACGGCCCCTGGGGTGCGCGGCGTCGACGTGGTCCTGGGCGACCGGCACGGTACAGCCTGCGATCCGGCCCTGACGCGGCGGCTGAAGGCGCTGTTCGAAAGCCTGGGGTGGCGGGTGGCGCTGAACCATCCCTATGCGGGGGGGTGGACGACGCAGGTCTGGGGGCGACCGGCGGAGGGCCTTCACGCCATTCAGATCGAGCTCAACCGGGCCCTGTATCTGGACGAGGCGACGCGGTTGCCGGGGCCGGGATGGTCGCGTTGCGAAAAGGGTGTGGCGCGGGTCGTCGCCGCCCTGCTGACCGACATCTGATCAACCCGAGCATCGGACAGAAAAAAGGCCGCGCCCGAAGGCGCGGCTTGAAAAGTCTATAGGGAGGAAACGCCCAGGAAGGGCATGACGCCGAAGCGTCGAAATCAAGCTAGTGTGCGGTGCACAATCCGTCAAGCCGGTATTTCGCACCTGCGGTAACGCTGTGTAACGGGGTGTTTGGCCTTCAGGGGATTGTCGTAACCGGTTTCAGCGGCAAGTTTCGCCTCCAGGGCGCCGCTGGTGCGAACGACCGACCGCTATTTGGGATCCAGCAGCCGTCGGGCGCTCCGCAAGGCCCTCGCCGCAGGCGATCCGGCCTGTCGCCAGACCAGAAGCCCGGTCGTCAGGGCCACACCCAGCGCCAGCCAGATCGGTCCGAACAGCCAGGCGGCCGCCGCCAGCGAGAAATAATAGCCGCGCACCCCCTGACTGAAGGCCCCCAAGGCCGGGTTCATCACGCCCGTCGCGGCCTCGCCCAAGGCTACCCGGTCGGCCTCGGAATGCGCTTCCGGCGCCGCCCCGATCAGGGCGAGCGCATAGTTCAGCTGCCGGATCGACCAGATGAAATCCAGGAAACCGCGCGCCAGGCAGACCAGCACCAGCGCCATCTTGGCCTCCATCAGCTTCAGCGGCACCTGTTCGGCACCGACCACCGCGAAACCCTGCAAGGCCGCCTCGCCGCCGAAGAGGACACTGGCCACCGCTGCGATCAGCAGCAGATTGGTCGAGGCGAAGAAGCTGGCGGTGTTGATGGAGTTGCCCATCAGATGACTGTCGATCAGCCGGACCTCGCGGTGGGTCATGGCGGTCATCCAGACGCGCCGGATCACGGTCATGTCGTCGTTCAAGGAGCCGCTGCTACGCGCCAGCAGTGTCAGGAAAGGCCCATAGCCCAGCCAGCACAGCAGAAAGAGCGTCAGGGCCAGTCCGTCCAGTAGGGTCATGATCGCGCGTCTCCAGTCGTGAACTTCCTGCCGTCCTGGACGGCGCGGGGCAAGGGCATGGGGCCGCAATGCTTGCCTATGGGCCCTGCGAAGCCTATCACGCGCGCCTCCCCGTCTTGCAGTGCACCACAATCGAGCCCGTCATGAACATCGACGCCATCCCCGTCGGCCCCAATCCGCCCTGGGACCTGAATGTCATCATCGAGATCCCGCAGGGCGGCCTGCCGGTGAAATACGAGATGGACAAGGACTCCGGTGCCCTGTTCGTCGACCGCTTCCTGCACACGGCCATGTACTATCCGGGCAACTATGGCTTTGTGCCACATACCCTGGCCGACGATGGCGACCCCTGCGACGTCATCGTGCTGAACCCGTCGCCGGTCGTGCCGGGCTGCGTCATCCGCTCGCGCCCGATCGGCGTGCTGATGATGGAAGACGAGGCGGGTGGCGACGACAAGATCCTGGCCGTGCCGGTCGACAAGCTGAACCCCTATTATACCGACATCGCCAGCTATCGGCAGTTGCCGGCCATTCTGGTCGAGCAGATCGAGCACTTCTTCACCCGCTACAAGGACCTGGAGAAGAACAAGTCGGTCAAGGTCAAGCGCTGGGGCGACGCCGGCGAGGCCGCCGAGCTGATTGCCGAGGGCATGCGGGCCTATGAGGCCAGGCAGAAGGCCGACGGCAAGGCCGCCAACGCCGCCTGATATGAAAGAAGGGCGGGGCCACAGCGGCCTCGCCCTTCTCTTTTATCCATACTGCGACGGCTCTTTGCGCCAAAGCAGCGAGCCGCCGCGCGGTGAGCGTTAGCGCTCTTCCCACACTAGAATGGCAGGATGTTCCGCTGGCGGCTGTAGGCCATGCTGCCGACGTTTGCTCCGGCGCGGAGTCCGACGCCCGTGCGAATCGGGGCCAGGACGATGCCGTCGGCACGCTGATAGTTCACGCCCAGCCCGCCGATCAGATAGGCCGTGCCCTCCACGCCCGGGTAGCGGCGATAGATCATATCGGGGTGGTACAGGCCGTAAACCAGGGTGAAGACCCGGCTGGCATTGCCGCCGATGTCCCAGCCGATCGAAATTCCCTGCCAGAACACCTCCTGCGAGGCCGACAGGTCTTTCATGTGCAGGGCTCCGCGACCGTAGCGCAGGCCGATGGCGGCGGCGCCTGCCGCTTCCTCGCCAGCGATATAGGCGGTTGGACGGTCGCCGTTGTCGGCGAAGATCCGCTCGATCGCGCCGCCGATGGCCTCGGCCGCAATGCCCAGCTCGCGCGACCCGGCCGCAACCAGCTCGTCGGCGGTATAGGCCTGGGCATTCTGGTCCGAGCGGATCGGATAGTTGGGATCGGACGGCTGGCCGTTGTTGGTGGTGGCGCAGGCGGATAGACCCACGGTTCCGGCGGTGGCGGCGAGGCCCGAGAGGATCAACTGGCGGCGATGCATAGCATATGGCTCCGAAGGCGAGACGGCTCGCCCGACGGACGCGGGCGCTGACGACACCGTCGCCGCTCTTTGAGTCAGCCTTGCGGCGGCAAGGTTAACGGAACCTTGCCGCGCGCCGGATTAGGCCCGCAGAACCGCGCCTGTCTTGGCCACCGCCGCGACGATCTTCGCTGACAGGGCCTCGATCTCGGCTTCGGTCAGGGTGGCGTCGCGCGGCTGGATTGTGACTTCCAGGCCGATCGAGGCATGACCTTCAGGCACGCCCTGGCCGCGATAGACATCGAAGACCTGTACGTCAGCGATCAGCGTCTTGTCGGCCCCGGCCACGGCGCGGACCAGATCGCCAGCCGCCCTGCCGTCCTCGACCACGAAGGCGAAGTCGCGGCTGAGCGGCATCAGATTGGCCAGCTGGGCGGGCCCGCGCGTCTTGGCCCTGGCCCCACGCGGTTCGGGCACGGCGTCCAGCACGATCTCGAACGCCAGCATGGGCCCGTCGGCGTCCAGCGCCTTGAGCACGCGGGGGTGAAGGGCTCCGAACTCGGCGATCACGGTCTTGGGGCCCAGTTGCAGGCGGGCTGACCGGCCCGGATGCCACCAGTCGCGGTTCTGGCCTTGAAACAATTGCAGGGAGGCCACAGGCGCGCCGAGTTGGCTCAGCAGGGCCATCAGATCGCCCTTCAGGCCGAACAGGGCCTCTTCGCCGTTTCCGCTCCAGTGCCGGGCCGCATGCGGTGCGATCAGGCCGGCGACGACGGTGCGCTGGCCAGTCGGCTGGTCGTCCAGATAGATCGGGCCGATCTCGAACAGGGCCGCATCGGCATGGCCGCGTGCGGCATTGCGCGCCGCGGCCTGGATCAGATTGGGCAGGGCGGAGGGCCGCATGCAGTCGAGGTCCGACGCGATGGGGTTTTCGACCAGCAGACGGTCGTCACCACCGCCGAACAGCGCCGCCGTCGATTGTTTGGTGAAGGACCAGGTGACGGCCTCGGCGTAACCCATGGCCGCGAGGGCCCGGCGCGCCAACCGCACGCGGGCCTGACGGGCATTCAGCACGCCACGCGACGGGGCACCCTGATCCGGCAGAGGCGTGGATGGCAGGGCACCGTAGCCCTCGATGCGCGCGACCTCTTCGATCAGGTCTGCGGCCCCCTCGACATCGCGACGCCACGACGGCGGGGTGACGGTCCAGGGCGAGCCGCGCGCGATCTCGAAGCCCAGGGCGCTCAGGATTTCGGCGATGCGGTCGTCGCTCAGGCTCAGACCCGTCAACCGCTCCACCCGCGCGGGATCGAAGGCGACGGGCGCGGGCAGGGCCGGGGCCTGTCCGGCGACGATGACCTCGGACGGTTCGCCCCCGCACAGGTCCAGGATCAATCGCGTGGCCAGCTCCAGCCCTGGCACGACCGAGGCCGTATCCACGCCGCGCGCGAACCGGTACTGGGCGTCGGAGCTGATGGTCAGGGTGCGTCCGGTCTGTGCCGTCGTGATCGGGTCGAACCAGGCGCTTTCCAGGAAGACGTCTGTGGTATCGTCGGAACAACCGGTGCTCTCACCACCCATGACGCCGCCCAGGCCGATGGGACGTTCGCCCGCCGCATCGGCGATGACGCACATCTCGGGGGCCAGGGCATAGGTCTTGCCGTCCAGCGCGATCAGGTGCTCGGGCTCGCCTGTGTCCGAAGCGACCTGTCCGCCGCGCACGACGATCTCGGACCCCACCAGCTTGGCGGCGTCATAGACATGCAGGGGCCGGGCGCGGTCATAGGCGATCAGATTGGTCACATCGACCAGCCGGTTGATCGAGCGCAGGCCGATGGCGCTGAGGCGACGCTGAAGCCACTCCGGCGACAGGCCGTTCTTCACGCCCCGGATCAGTCGTCCGGCGAAGATCGGGCACAGGTCGGGTGTCTCGATCCGGACCGCAATCGGACAGGGGAAGCCGCCGCGCACCGTAGCGATCTGATAGTCGATCAGGGTGCCCAGACCAGTCGCGGCCAGATCGCGCGCGATGCCGGCGACCCCCAGCCAGTCGGGGCGATTGGGGGTAACCTCGAAGTCGATGACCGGCTCGGCCCCGAAGACGGCGGCGGCGGGCGTGCCGACTTGCAACTGACCCGGCAGGTCCAGGATGCCGTCGCTGTCGCCCGGTTGCTCCAGCTCGGCCGCCGAACACAGCATGCCGTTGGAGACGACGCCCCGCACCGGCTTTTCGACCAGTGTGACGCCCAGTCCGGGCACATAGGCCCCGATGGGCGCATAGATGGTGGTCAGGCCCGCTCGGGCGTTGGGTGCACCACAGACGATCTCCTTCATCCCGTCGACGGTCTCGACCTGACAGACGCGCAGGCGATCGGCATTCGGATGCTGTTCGGCCGAGACGATCCTGGCCACCGTGAAGGGAGCCAGGGCCGCGATCGGATCGTGGACATCCTCGACCTCCAGCCCAGCCATGGTCATGGCCTCGGCCACCGCGGCGGCATCGGCGTCTGTGGTCAGATGGGATTTCAGCCAGGAGAGGGTGAACTTCATTGCTGGCCCACGTGCCCTGTCACGCTGAGCAACTGATCGAGAACATCCGCCGACCCGGTGAAGCCGACATTGTAGAACTCGCAACCGTCGAAGACGGTGTCGCGGAAGGGAATGGTCCCCAGCGCTCGCGGTCCCGCCGGCCGCAGGATCAGGTTGCGCATGTCGCCATCCGGATCGCCGAAGTTGCAGTCGCCGAACTGGACACCAACCGACACCAGCATGATCGCGGGTCCCTGGATGCGACATCCGCGAAACGTGCGTCCCTGAATGATGCCGAGGCCCGCGCTGTGATGCGCGACATGCAGGTCGAACAGGTTGACATCAACGTCTTCGAAAACCGTGGCCTTGAGGTCTGGGGCGACGCGGACCTCGCGCGTGATGGGCAGCCGGGTCATGCTGAAAGTTCCGAGAGAGGCTTGATGCCATTCGCCAGCTCTTCCACCAGTTCAAGGGACCCGGTGAAGCCGATCTGAACGAAGCGGCAGCGAACGAACTGGCAGTTCGCGACCCCGACCACACCGCCCATCTTTTGATCGCTGACGGGCCGGTACAACACGGTTCTGATGTCCGTGGTCGTGCCCATGGCGCAGTTCTCGAAATGCGTGCCGTTCATGACGGCCATGACGGCCGGTCCCTCGATGACGCAGTCGGTGAAGGTCTTGTCGCGGATCGCCATCTCTCCGGCGTTCCAGTGCTGGACGGCCAGCATCGGCAGCCAGACGGCCTCCTTCTTGAACTCGGTACGCGCCACATTGGCACGACCGGCGGCTTCCTCGGCAGACATGGGGGCGGGTGTGTCGGTCATGATCAGTCTCAGCTCAGGCCGGAGGCCGGATTGGGGGCGGCGAAGGCGGAAAAGCCGTAGTGGGCCAGCCAGCGGGTGTCGGCCTCGAACATGGGGCGCAGGTCGGGAATGCCGTATTTCAGCATGGCCAGACGGTCCACGCCCATGCCGAAGGCAAAGCCCTGATACTCGTCCGGGTCGATGCCGCAGTTTTTCAGCACATTGGGGTGGACCATCCCGCAGCCCAGGATCTCCATCCAGCTGTCGCCGGTGTTCAGCTTCAACTCTCCGCCTGAGCGGTCGCAGCGGATATCCATCTCGGCCGAGGGCTCGGTGAAAGGGAAGTGGTGCGGGCGAAAGCGGGCGTCGACCTGATCCAGTTCGAAGAAGCGGGCGACGAAGGTCTCCAGCGTCCACTTCAAATGGCCCATGTGGATGTCGCGGTCGATCACCAGACCCTCGACCTGATGAAACATCGGGGTGTGGGTGGCGTCCGAATCCTTACGGAAGGTCCGCCCCGGGGCGATGATCCGGATCGGCGGCGTCTGGGACATCATCGTTCGCACCTGCACCGGACTGGTGTGGGTGCGCAGCACCTTGCGCTCGCCGGTCTCGGGATCGGGCTTCAGGAAGAAGGTGTCGTGCATCTCCCGCGCCGGGTGTTTGGGCGGGAAATTCAGGGCCGTGAAGTTGTGGAAGTCGTCCTCGATGTCCGGACCTTCGGCGACCGCGAAGCCCATGTCGGCGAACAGGGCGATCATCTCGTCCATCACCTGCATCGTCGGATGCACGCTGCCGGCCCGGCGCGGCCGCGACGGCAAGGTCAGGTCAATCCGCTCGCTCAGCAGGCGGGCATCCAGCTCGGCGGCTTCCAGCTCGGCTTTGCGGGCCGCCAGTCCGGCGGAGACACGGTCGCGCAGGCCGTTGATCACCGGCCCCTGCTCGCGCCGCTCGTCCGGGCTCATCGCCCCCATGCCTTTCAGCAGGCCGGAGATCACGCCCGTCTTGCCCAGGGCCGAGACGCGAATGGCCTCGACGGCGGCCACGCTGTCGGCGGCCCCGATGGCATTGATCAGGTCGAGTTCGAGTTGGGCGAGATCGGTCATGTCGGTGTCGTCTAGCGTCTGGGGCGCAAAGCAAAAAGCCCCCCGGCGCGAACCGGGGGGCTTTTCAGCATCCGTTGCCGGAAATCAGGCGGCTTTCAGCGCGTCGCGGACCTTGTCGGCGATGGCCTTGAAGGCACCGTCGTCGGCGGCCATGGCGGCCAGGACCTTGCGGTCCAGCTCGATGCCGGCCTGGCCCAGGCCGTGGATGAACTGGCTGTAGGTGAAGCCTTCGATCCGGGCGGCGGCGTTGATGCGCTGGATCCACAGGGCGCGGAAGTTGCGCTTCTTGGTGCGACGGTCGCGATAGGCATATTGCCCGGCGCGGTCCACGGCGGCCTTGGCCGTGCGGATGGTGTTCTTGCGACGGCCCCGGAAGCCCTTGGCCTGTTCCAGAACCTTCTTGTGTTTGGCGTGGGACGTTACGCCCCTTTTGACGCGAGCCATTTTGTCTTTTCCTTCGGAAGGGCCCTATCGCGCGCGACGCGGTCGCTTGCTGCTTGAGGGCCTCAGTTCAAATTCAATGCGGTGAAGTCAGATCGATAGGTGCTCTGCGCCTCAGGCGTAGGGCATGTAGGACTTGATCTTCTTGGCGTCGGCGTCGGCCATGACCGAGGTGCCGCGGTTCTGGCGGATGTATTTGCTGTTGTGGCTGATCAAGCGGTGACGCTTGCCTGCCACGCCAGCCTTGACCTTGCCAGTCGCCGTGAATTTGAAGCGCTTCTTGGCGCCCGACTTCGTCTTCAGTTTGGGCATTTCAGTTCTCTTTTATGAGCGGGCCATCGCCTGTCGGCTACTTGAGCCCGCAGGAATATCCCTGATTAAGAACCGCCCAGGCATGCCTGTTCGCCCGGCGGTTCGGTACGCGAAGGCGCGGCTTGTATGGGAAGCGCGGCCGAAAGGCAAGTCGCGGCGTCAGCTGGCCGGATTATGAGCCTGGAGGAACCGCAGCGTCTCGGTCAGCATCCGCAGGCGCGTGTCCGATCGCGACAGCCAGTGATCCTCGCCCTCAGTTCGATGAACTCCACCGGCTTGTCGGCCCGACGCAGCGCCTGCGCCATCAGACGGCTCTGCTCCAGGGGCACGACGGTGTCGTCGCGACCGTGGATCAACAGAATGGGCGCGTCGGCCTGAGCCGCCAGTCGCGCGGGCGAGCGGTCGTCCAGGGACCGGTCGCCCAGCCGTTCCGCGCCCATGAAGCGGTTCCAGTAGCGGACCGTCTCATTGTTGCGATGCTCGCCCGCGCGGGCCTCGACCTCGACCATCCGGCGCAGATCGGACACGCCATTGACGGACACGGCACAGCGATAGACGCCGGTATCCAGCGTCGGCCCGGCCAGGGCCGCATAGCCGCCATAGCTCGCACCAACGATACAGACGCGCGACGGATCGATCAGGCCCTCCGAGGCCAGCCATCGCACGCCGTCGGAAAGGTCGGTCTGCATCTTGCGGCCCCATTCCCCATAGCCGGCCTCCATGAAGGCCTCGCCATAGCCGGTGGAGCCTCGGAAGTTGGCTTGCAGGACGGCGTAGCCGCGCGAGGCGATCGCTTGGGCCCACCAGTCAAAGCCCATCGTGTCACGCGCCGCAGGGCCGCCGTGGGCCAGCAGCACCAGGGGCAGCTTTGCAGCATCAGTCACGCCCGGTGGTGTGGTCAGATAGCCGTGGATTTGCAGGCCGTCCGCCGCCGCATAGGTGATGGACCGCACGGGCGCGACCTGTTCGGGCGATATGGCTTCATAGGCCTGGCCGATCTGGTTGAGCTGATTGTCGGCCAGGTTCAGCAGATAGTAGGTGCCCGCATCGCCGGTCCCGCTGGTGAACAGGACCGCATGTTTCAGGTCCTCGCTCCAGTTCAGGAAGTAGGGCAAGGCGTCAGGCAAGGTCGCCTCGGCCTGGGCCCAGAGCAGGCTCGCATCGGCGTCGGCGAAGGCATAGATCTGGCGGTCATTCTCGAGCCTGCTCGCGCCAATGAGCCGACCCGTGCGCGGATGGAACAGCAGCGACTGCGGCTGGAAATCGAACCGCACAGGACGCCAGGCCCCCGTCTCGAGATTGACGTCGAAAAAATCGGCGCTTTCACGGTCCGGGCGATCGAGGTCGGGCCGGTCCGCCGCCACGATTACGCTGTCGCCGTTCATACCCATGCCCATCAGATACGGCGCGTCGATCAGGGCCGTCGTCCTCCAGACCCGGCGGAAGGCGTCGTCGCCATGACGCAGATACAGGTCCCATTCGCCCGTGACGCTCTTGTATTCGCTGCGGGCCACGGTTTTTTTCGTGGTCGGGTCGAAGATGAAATCATCGACTTCGCGGCCCATGGATTCAGCGACCCGCGCCCGGCCGTTCTCGGGATTGACGCGGTAGAGGTCGATGCGGCCGGCCTGATCCGGCGCATAGGCGCGAACCAGAAGGTCATGACCGTCTGCGTTTTCGACGATCGTGACGGCGCTCAACAGGGCCGGAAAGACGCCCCGCATTCGCCAGGACAGGGGTGATCCGAGCCGTCGCCGGATCATAAATCTGGCCTGCCGCCAATTCCGTCTCGTCTATGCCCAGATTCCGGAAGGATTCGGTTTCCGAGGTCGTGATCAGAACGCGATTCTCGCCGATCCATTGCAGGTCCCGAACCTTGGCATTGCCTGCACCGACGTTGCCCAGCTGGCTCTGGCTGGCCAGATCGATCAGGACCAGTCGGCGCTGCTCGCCGACGACCCTGATGAAGGCCAGGCGACGACCGGACGGAGATAGCTGCACCAGTTCGAGCGAGGGCAGAGCCCCATAGGCTTCGAGCGGCGGAGGCGCTGGCCGAACGGATGGATCGGCGGTCGATTGCGCAACAACAGAATGCGACGCCATGGCCAGCGACAGGCCGACCAGAAAAGGGCGCATCCAGGTGCGCCATCCAGAAATCCACACTGCCTTGGCCCTCCCCCCGGCGGCTAGACCCTACTTCGGTGCCAGGATCATGATCATCTGGCGGCCTTCCATGCGCGGGGCATATTCGACCTTGGCGACCTCGTCGAAGTCTTCCTGGACCTTGTTCAGCAGCTTCATGCCCAGTTCGGGGTGGGCCATCTCACGGCCGCGGAAGCGAAGCGTCACCTTGACCTTGTCACCCTCGTCGAAGAAGCGGTGCATGGCCTTGGCCTTCACCTCATAGTCGTGGGTGTCGATGTTGGGCCGCAGCTTGATTTCCTTGAGCTCGACGACCTTCTGGCGCTTGCGGGCCTCGGCCTTCTTCTTCTGCTCCTGGAAACGGAATTTGCCGTAGTCGAGAATCTTCGCCACCGGGGGTTCGGAGGTGGAGACGATCTGAACCAGATCCATGCCGGCCTCTTCGGCGGCTTCCAGCGCGGCGGAGGTGGGCATGACGCCCTGTTTTTCGCCGTTCTGATCGATCAGCAGAACGCGCGGTGCGCGGATATCCTGGTTCATGGGGGGGCCGTCCTTGACGGGCGGCTGGTTCATCGGACGGCGAATGGGCGGCGTTTCCTTGCGTGGGCGGGGGTCGTGTGAAGGCGAGGCAAAGGGCGCGACGGATCGCGCTCTCCACCCTGCGGGCTTCTATATGACCGCGAATGCGGCGTTTCACAAGGTTCGGTGCGTGTATGGCCTAGCGGATAAAGTCGTCGTGCAGGGCCAGAACTGCCTGGAATACATGATCGACGCTGAGGTCCTCGATGGGCGCAAACTGCCCGCGCGTCTCGTTGGAGGCCACGGTGCGGGTCCTGGGGCCCCACGGACCGTACAGCCACCATTCGGTCGGCCCGAACAGGCCCAGAGTCGGTCCGCCCAAGGCCGCCGAAACATGCATCAGCCCGGAATCATTGCCCACGAACAGGTCCGCCCGATCGATGGCGGCGGCCGAGGCCAGGATGTCGCCCTTGCCCACGAAGTCGATTCCGCGCTCGCCCGCGGCCTGAAGGGCGGGCGTCGCCGGCGGCCGGTCGCCGGGCCCGCCGACCGGCATGAAGCGCCAGCCGTCGAAGCGCGGGTCCGCCTTCAGTTTCTCGACCAGGGTGCCCCAGCGGTCAGCAGGCCAGCTCTTGCCCGGTTGATGCGCAATGGGGGCCAGCGCGAGGATGCGGCCGGGCCCGGAGCCGGCAGACAGTTGAGGGTCGATGACGGCGGCAGCCTCCGCCCGCGCCTGTTCGTCGAGCCAGATCTCCGGGTCCAGCGGCGCGTCCGACCCCATCAGGCGCGACACCATCTCGACCTTGCGCAGACCCGTCTCCCAAGAGCGATTGTAGACGACGCGCCGCCGCGCCGGGATCAGATAGCTGAGCGCCGATCCTCGAATGTCGATGACCAGATCCCAGCGGGTGCCGACGACCTGTGTCCAGAGGTCCAGCCAGTGGCCGGCCATCTTCTTCTTATCCAGCACAATGGTCCGCACCACGCCGGGCGCGGAACGGAAGAAGGGGGCGGGCGGTCGGCCGCAGGCGACGGTGATTTCCGCCCCCGGCACCAGTCGCGCGATCTCGCGGATCACGCCCGACGAGATGACGCAGTCGCCGATGCGGTTGGAGGTGACAAACAGGACTTGCGGCGCATGAGGCATGGGCCTGTGTTCCGCCATCGCGTGATCGGGTCAAGCCCGCTGCCCTCTCTGGCAGGTGACGAACTCGGCGCGACACGGCACAAGACGCCATGACCGACCTTCAGACCCTGACCCGCCCCGACGGTGAAACCCTGGCCTACAAACGCGTAGTGGGCACTGGCCCGACCTTCGTCTGGATCGGCGGTTTCCGATCCGACATGGAGGGTACCAAGGCCCTGGCCCTGGATGCAGCGGCGCGGGAGCGGGACTGGAATTTCGTGCGCTACGATCATTTCGCGCACGGTCAGTCGTCGGGCGACTGGCGACAGGCGACGATCGGGCGCTGGCGCGAAGATGCGATCGCCCTGATCGACAGCCTGGAGGGGCCGATCATCCCCGTGGGGTCATCCATGGGCGGATGGATCGCGCTTCTCGCCGCTCTGGCGCGGCGCGAGCGGATGAAGTCGCTGGTGCTGATCAATCCGGCGCAGGATTTCACCGAACGGCTGATGTGGCCAAATCTGGCCGATGACGAGCGTCTGGCCATCCTGCGCGACGGGGAGACGACTATCGTCGAGGACGGGTTGGGGGCCTATGTCCTGACCCGCACGATGTTTGAAGAGGCCCGCAGTTGGCTGCTGCTGGACAGGGACATACCCCTGTCTGTTCCGGTCCATATCCTCCAGGGCCGCAAAGACCTGACCGTACCGTGGTCGCACCAGATTGAACTGATTCAGCGACTGACTGGTGGCGACGTGTCCATGGACTTGATCTCGGCCGGAGATCACCGCCTGTCGTCGGAAACAGACCTTGAGCGTCTGATCGAAACTGTTGCGCGGAACCGCTGATCGGTGTTGACATTAACTCAGCAGACCAGAGGACGAAAATCATGCGCACGGCCACAGTTTCCGCTTCGCTCGCCTTGATGCTCATGCTGGCAGCCTGCTCGACCACAGGGGGCACCAACACCTACGAAACCGAACTCCGCAAGCTGTCTGACGACTGTCAGGCGCGCGGTGGCATTCTGGTAGCAACAGGCCAGCAATCCGGGCGGCCTCAGAATGACAATGTTTGCGAAATCCGTGGCGGTGGAGGACGTCTGCCCAACAACTGACTACAGCAGGGCGCTGATCGCCTTACGCGCTGCGTCGCCGAGGTCAGGGCGTTTCAGAGCCAAGGCGACATTGGCTGTCAGCAGACCGATCTTGTCCCCGCAATCGTGGGTGATGCCGTCATATTCAACGGCCGTGAATGTCTGCGTTTTCATCAGCTGCGCCATGCCGTCGGTCAGCTGGATTTCCCCGCCCGCCCCGCGCGGCTGGTTCTGCAGGATGCCGAAGATTTCGGGCTGAAGGATATAGCGCCCCGAGATCGACAGGTTGGAAGGGGCCTCGCCACGTGGCGGCTTTTCGACCATGCCCTTCATGACGATGCGGTTGCCGGCGCGGCCGTCAGGATCGACGATGCCGTATTTGTGGGTCTCGGTTTCGGGCACGGATTCAACGCCGATCACATTGCCGCCGATCTCGGCATAGACCTCGGCGAGCTGCCTCAGGGCCCCTGGTTGCGAGTCCACGATGACGTCGGGCAGCAGGACTGCAAAGGGCTCATCACCGATGATGTCGCGGGCGCACCAGACGGCGTGGCCCAGGCCCAGCGGCTGCATCTGACGGGTGAAGCTCATCTCTCCGGCGGTGGCGAGCTCGGCGATCATGGCCTCCAGAATCTCGGTCTTGCCCTTGGCCAGCAGCTGGGCCTCCAGCTCGATCTGGTGATCAAAATAGTCCTCGATGGCCCCTTTAGATCGCCCCGTGACGAAGACGATATGCTCGATTCCGGCTTCGCGCGCTTCCTCGACGATGTAACTCAGGATCGGCCGATCGACGACATTCAGCAGTTCCTTGGGCGTGGTCTTAGTTCCGGGCAACACCCGGGTGCCCAGGCCCGCGACGGGCAGGACGGCCTTGCGGAGACGGCGGCTTTGGTCGGTCATGGATATTCCTGAAAAGCGGATCGAAGCAGCCTAACGCATTCGCCAGCCGTTGCGATCATTCAACCGTAACGGACTTGGCCAGATTGCGCGGCTGATCGACGTCCGTGCCCTTCTGGACGGCTGTATAATAGGCCAGCAACTGCACCGGCACGGCATAGACCAGAGGCGCGATCAGGGGGTGACAATCGGGCGCATCGACCCGGCGGATGCCCGTGCCGTGCAGATCGGGCGCGGATTTCGGCGCGATCATGATGACGGGACCACCGCGCGCGGCCACTTCCTGCAGGTTGGACGCGGTCTTTTCGAACACATCGTCCAGCGGGGCCAGGGCGACGGTCGGCGTCTCTTCGTCGATCAGGGCGATGGGGCCGTGCTTCAGCTCGCCGGCGGCATACCCCTCGGCATGAATGTAGCTGATCTCCTTCAGCTTCAGCGCCCCCTCCATGGCCAAGGGGAACATCGCCCCGCGGCCCAGGAACAGGACGTCGGTCGCCCGGGCCAGATCATGGGCCACGACCTTCAGCGCATCCTCCATCAGCATGGCCTCGGCGATCAGGCGCGGTGCCTCGAACAACGCCTTGACCAGTTCGGTCTCGCGGGTCGCGTCGATGGTGCCGCGCTGGACGCCCGCCGCCACGGCCAGAGCCAGAAGGGCCGAGACCTGGGCGGTGAACGCCTTGGTGGAGGCGACGCCGATTTCCGGGCCCGCATGCGTCGGCCACAGGTGGTCCGCTTCACGCGCCATCGATGACGAATGCACATTGACCAGGGCGGCGGTCTTCAAGCCCTTCGACTTGCACCACGACAGGCTGGCCAGGGTGTCGGCGGTCTCGCCCGACTGGCTGACGGCGACGGCCAGGGTGCCCTTCGAAAGGGCCGGGCTGCGATAGCGGAATTCCGACGCGATCTCGACGTCGCAGGGCAGGCCCGCCAGTTTCTCGAAGGCATACCGACCGATCTGACCGGCATAGAAGGCCGTGCCGCAGGCCACGATCTGGATGCGTTCGACCGTGGCGAAGTCGGTGTCGCCGGACTTGGCCTTCGCATTCACGAAGTCGAGATAGTGGCTCAGCGTGTGCTGGACGCTGTCGGGCTGCTCATGGATTTCCTTCTCCATGAAGTGCCGGTACTCGCCCTTCTCGACCAGGGCCGAGGAGGCGGAGACTGTCACGATCGGCCGTTCGACAGGCTGGCCCGACACGTCGAACATGCGTGCGCCGTCGCGATTCAGGGCGACGAAATCGCCCTCGTCCAGATAGCTGATCTTCTGGGTGAACGGCCCGACCGCCAGGGCGTCCGACCCCAGATACATCTCACCCTCGCCCCAGCCGACGACCAGCGGACTGCCACGCCGCGCGCCAAGGATCAGCCCGTCCTCGCCCTCGATCAGCACGGCCAGGGCATAGGCTCCGGTCAGGCGGTCGAGGACGGATTTGAAGGCGACCAGCGGATCATTGCCCTTGGTCAGCTCGCGATCCAGCAGGTGGGCCACGACTTCGGTGTCGGTCTGGCTCTCGAAGACATGACCCTCGGCTGCCAGATCGGCCTTGAGCTCTGCGAAATTCTCGATGATGCCGTTATGGACCAGGACGACGCGGCCCGCCTTGTGCGGATGGGCATTGGTCGTGGTCGGCGCCCCATGGGTGGCCCAGCGGGTGTGGCCGATGCCGATGGTCGACTCCAGCGGCTCGGCGGCCAGCACGGCTTCCAGTTCGCGGATCTTGCCCTTGGCCCGGCGGCGCTCGATCACGCCATCGACCAGGGCGGCGACCCCGGCAGAGTCATAGCCGCGGTATTCCAGCCGCTTGAGGCTGTCGATCAGACGGGGAACCGCCGGGCCGGTCCCGGTCACGCCGATGATGCCGCACATGGAAATCGTCCTTCAGGGAAACGGAAAAAGGCCCACTTTGCGTGCGGGCGCATGAGGGTCTAATCCGACCCTGAACTGTCACAGGTCGGATTAAGCGACAGCGGCGGGGTTCGCATCTAAAAAGCGGTTTCGCAAGGTTTCTGCGACACCGATCCAGGGAAGACAAAGCTTGGCCGACAGACGCTATTTCGGGACCGACGGCATTCGGGGCCGCGCCAATACCCACCCCATGACGCCTGAGGTGGCGCTGCGCGTCGGCCTAGCGGCGGGGCGGATGTTCATGTCGTCGGATGACCGCCGCCATCTGGTGGTGATCGGCAAGGATACGCGCCTGTCCGGCTATATGATCGAGCCGGCGCTGGTCGCGGGCTTCTCCTCGGCCGGGATGGATGTCCTGACCTTCGGCCCCCTGCCGACGCCGGGCGTGGCCATGATGACCCGATCGATGCGGGCCGATATTGGGGTGATGATCTCCGCTTCGCACAACGCCTATCTGGACAACGGCATCAAACTGTTCGGGCCCGACGGCTACAAGCTGTCGGATCAGGTCGAGCTGAAGATCGAATCCATGATGGACGAGGCGCTGGATTCCGGCCTGGCCCCGCCGGACAGGCTGGGCCGCGTCAAACGTATCGACGACGCCCAGGCCCGCTATGTCGAGATCGCCAAGGCCAGCTTCCCCAAAGGCCTGAGCCTGCAAGGCCTGCGCATCGCCGTCGATTGCGCCAACGGTGCCGGCTACAAGGTCGCGCCGACCACCCTGTATGAACTCGGTGCCGAGGTGGTTCGCATCGGTGTCGAACCAAACGGCCTGAACATCAACGCCAATTGCGGCTCCACCCACCCCGAAACGCTGGCCAAGGCCGTCGTGGCGCACAAGGCGCACATCGGCATCGCTCTGGACGGCGACGCCGACCGGCTGATCGTCTGCGATGAAAAGGGTCAGGTGGTGGATGGCGACCAGATCATGGCCATGGTCGCCATCGACTGGGCCCGGCGCGGTCTGCTGACCGGCGGCGGGCTGGTCGCCACCGTCATGTCCAACCTGGGGCTGGAGCGGGCCCTGGCCGCCGAGGGCCTGACGCTGGAGCGGACGGGGGTCGGCGATCGCTATGTCATGGAGCGGATGCGCCAGGGCGGTTTCAATATCGGCGGCGAACAGTCGGGCCACATCATCCTGCACGACCACGCCACCACCGGCGACGGCCTGATGAGCGCGCTGCAGGTGCTGGCCGTCCTGATCGAATCCGGCCGTCCCATGAGCGAACTGGCCCGCCAGTTCGACCCTGTGCCGCAACTGCTGGAAAACGTCCGCTTCACCGGCGGTAAGCCGCTGGACGACGCCGGGGTCAAGGCCGCCATCGCCGATGCCGAATCGCGCCTCAAGGGCCAGGGCCGCCTCCTGGTCCGCCCCTCCGGAACCGAAAAACTGATCCGCGTCATGGCCGAGGGGGATGACGAAGCCCTGGTCAAGGCGGTGGTGGCGGAGGTGGTCGCGGCGGTGAAGGCTGTGGGTTAGCAGAGGCGTTGAGCGCATGACGCGATATCTGGTCTTCGTCATCTGCGTGTTGGGCGCAGCGTTGGCCCCGCTTGCGGCAGTTGCCCAGAACACGTCCTCGCACACCATCACCATATCGCCTGCCCCCTATGACTGGCAGCAGATCGTCGGGCATTTCGACGCGCTCGCGGATGCGATCGAGACGACATCGGTTGAGGGCGCGACCACAGAGCCCTTTGATCCCGCGGCCCTTCACGACTTCAGGATCGTCTGTGCGGAACCGCTCGTCACCTGGGCGCGCGAGCTGATCCTTGCCGACTGTAGAGACCTCGCTGCCTGTGTCTCACGCAAGGCGTCGATGGAGCGGATCGCTCGGGGTCTGGCCGAAGAAGTGTCTGTCAGGCTCGACGACGATGCGCCGGACGCTGATGTGTTTCTTCGCCCTGGCATGGAATTGAAATCGTCCCTGCCGGATGGTGCCGAAGCCCTGTCGCTTCGATCCGCGCACGACCAGTGGTTAAGCGCATGGTCGATCCCCAAGAAGGTCATGGCTAACGAGAACGCCGTTGCCCGGGACGAGGCGCGGATCATGGACCGGGTATGGTGTGATATGGTCCGCGAAAACGCTAAGGCAGCGATCAGTCACGTTGAGGAGTTCGGCTTCCCGTCCGATGTGCCAAACTCCGGGCAGGGGCATCTGGTCACTGCGCTGGTCAATATCGCTATTCATGTCGCCTGGAACCCACAGCTCACAGGTCCACTGCGTGCAGCATCCGACGAAGCATTCGATCAAGGCCGTTTAAGCGGTTATCATGCGGCCTATATGGTCGATATCGACACCATGGCAAACCTGTCCGCCCAACGGATCGGCTTTCTCTGGGCCTGCGATGGCGCAAGCGCCTATCCGTCGCCACCGCTGATCGATCACCACGAAGCCGCAGAGCTTCGGCGGCAATATGGGCTACCCGCCTTGGAAGCCACTCAGGCCTCAAGATCGCGCCAGTGCATGTCGTGACTAGCCGGAAGCTATCTTGGACCGCTAAACCGCCGCCATGACCACTACCTTCGATGCCCAGGTGACCGCCGCCCTGTTCGATGCCACCGGGGCAGTCTTTGCCCTGGGCGACGGTTCGGTGCGGTTCGACAGCGGCGAGTTCAACGCCGCCCATGATGGGGCCATTCTGTGCGCGGCGGTGCACCCCTCGGGCGACGGGATCGTCACCGGCGGCGACGACGGGCGCGTCGTCTGGCACCGGCGGGGCGAGGCAGGCCTGCTGGCCAATGCGGCCAACGGCCAATGGGTCGATGCCATCGACTGTGCGGCCGACACCGGCCTGATCGCCTTTTCGGCCGGCAAGACGCTCAGCGTCATCGATGCGAAAGACGCCGGTTTTCGCCGCGACTTCGTGCATGAGCGGACGGTGTCCGGCGTGGCCTTCGATCCCAAGGGCCGACGCATCGCCACCTCGACCTATGGCGGGGCCTGTCTGTGGTACGCGCGGATTGCCGATCAAAAGCCGACGATGCTGAAGTGGGCCGGGTCGCACACCTCGGTGACCTTTTCGCCGGACGGTGCCTTCGTCATCACGGCCATGCAGGACAGCCAGTTGCATGGCTGGCGGCTGAAGGATGCCAAGGACCTGCGCATGGGCGGCTATCCGTCAAAGGTCCGCGCGATCAGTTTTCTTTCGAAGGGCAGTCTGATGGCCACTTCGGGCGCGCAAGGCGCGGTGCTGTGGCCCTTCATCGGCGCCAACGGGCCGATGGGGCGCGAGGCTACGGAGATCGGTTACGACGAGGGCAGTCTGGTCACCCAGGTGGCCTCGCAGGTCGGGCACAGCCTGCTGGCCGCCGGTCTGAACGACGGGCGCGTCTGGCTGGCCGACCCGGCGGCGCAGGGACTGAATATGTTGAAGGCCGAGAAGGGCTCGCCCATCGTGGCCCTGGCCATGAGCCGCGATGCGGGTCGCGTGGCCTGGGCGGACGAGGATGGCAACGCGGGCGTCGTCGTCATCTGACGAAGGGCGCTTGCCTGTCGCAAGCCGTCGCGCCACCCTCCAGACATGGCGGCACCCGGCACCCCTCGCAAAAGACGACCCATCCTGACGACCCTGGGCCTGCTGGCCCTGCTCGGCGTGCTGGGTGTGGCCCTGCTGCGCATCGTTCCACCGCCCATGACCTTTCTGATGAGTTCGCGGGCGGCCGGCGGGGCAGGTCTGGACTACCGCTGGCGGTCGCTGGACGACATTTCCCCGCGTCTGGTCGAGGCGGTGATCGCGTCGGAGGACGCGGGGTTCTGCGACCACTATGGCTTCGACGTCGAGGCGATCGAAAAGGCCCTGCGCGACAATGCCCGCAATGAGGAACGTGGGCGCGACCGCATCCGCGGCGGCTCGACCATCAGCCAGCAGACGGCCAAGAACGTCTTTCTGTGGCCCGGGCGCGACTGGGTCCGCAAGGGGCTGGAGGCCGGCTACACCCTGATGATCGAGACCCTGTGGGGCAAGCGCCGCATCATGGAAGTCTATCTGAACGTCGCCGAATGGGCCCCCGGCGTCTATGGCGCGCAGGCGGCGTCGCAGCACTGGTTCGGCAAGGATGCCGACGCCCTGACCAACCGCGAGGCCGCGCGGCTGGCCGCCATCCTGCCCTCGCCCCGCCGCTATCAGGCGGCGTCGCCCGGACCCTATGTGCGTCGTCGAGGCGGGCGTATCCAGGCGGCCATGGGCACCGTCCGCAACGAGAGGCTAGCGTCCTGCGTCCTGGGATGAAGGCGTCGCCGACCCGCGTTCGTTAACCTATGCCATAGGAAGCCTTCTTAACCGAAACCGGCGATCTTTTCCCGATTCATGGGCCAGCCGCGCCCGCGACCGGTGACGAGACGATCATGCGACTGTTGCAGAAAACGCGAGCCGCCCTGGCTGCCTTCGTGCGCGAGGCGGCCAGCGATAACCGAGGCAATGTGGCGATGCTGTTCGGCATGGCCCTGCCCGTTCTGGTGATGATCGTGGTCGGCGGGGTCGACATCAACCGGGTGTCGACAGCCAAGGTCGGCCTGCACGACGCACTGGACGCCGCGGCCCTCGCCGCCGCCCGCTCGCCCTATACGGACGCCGACGACATCCAGCGCGTCGGCATGGATGCGCTGAAGGCCAATCTGGCCGCCTATCCGACCATGAGCCTGATCGAGAACGAGACCAGATTTGTTCTGGTCAACGACGAGATCGTGGTCGCCGATGCCAAGGTGGATGTGCAGACCCTGGTCGCCAACATCTTCCTGCCACCCTATGGCAAGTTCATGAACGACCAGCTTCCGGTCGGCGTCCATTCCGAGGTTCACCGCTCGACCAAGGACATCGAGGTGTCCCTGGTGCTGGACGTCACCGGTTCGATGGCCGGCAACCGCCTGCGCGATCTGAAATCGGCCGCCAACACCCTGGTCGATCTGGTCGTGCAGGATCAGCAGAACATCAACCGCACGCGGATGGCGCTGGTCCCCTATTCCATGGGCGTCAATCCGGGCGGTTATATCGACACGGTGCGCGGCACGCCCAAGGGTCCGACCAATATCTCCGCCGCCTCCTGGATGAGCCCCGGTTGGGTCGCCAAATCCTTCAGCGGCGTGTCAAAGGCCAATCCGGGCGTGATCACGGCCAACAACCACGGCCTGTCGAACGGGGACTTCGTCTGGATCAGCGGCGTGACCCAGTCCGGCAGCGGCTCGGACCTGACCACACTGCTGAACGGCAAGGCCTACCGCGTAGCCAATGTCACGAGCAACACCTTCACCTTGGAAAACTCCGGCAGCTGGACGCCGGTCAACACCACGGGCACCAAGGACTATACGGCCAACAGCGGCTCGTTCCGCAAATGCCAGGTTTCGACCTGCGAAGTGGTTGTCACCTCCAACAACCATGGCCTGGAAACCGGTAACGACGTCAGCATCCGTGGCGTGACCGGAATGACCGAGATCAACAACGCTCTGGACGACGGCCGCACCAGCACGACAGCCCAGACCAATCTGTTCACCACGATCACCAAGCGTTCGGCCAGCACCTTCTCACTGAACGGTCGCGTCGGGCCGAACGTGTCCAACTATAGCTCTGGCGGCACGGTCCAGTGCCTGGAGTATGGGTGCGCCGCCTTCCTGTTCCAGAACCAGTCGAACAATCACTGGCGCATTCGACCTATCATCGATGGGAACGGACGCTCCTGCGTCAGCGAGCGGGTGGGCGGACAGGCGTATACCGATGCTTCGGCCTCAACGGCTTTTGTCGCCCCGGCCTATGCTTCGACGGACAATCCCTGCCTCGGATCCACGATCCTGCCGCTGACCGACGATCGCGCCCTGCTGAAAAGCGAGATCAACAGCTATGCCGCCGTGGGTTCGACCGCCGGTCAGATCGGCGTCGGCTGGGGCTGGTACATGATCTCGCCGACCTTCGGCTCGATCTTCCCGTCGGCCAATCGTCCCGACCCCTATTCGACCGACAACAGCCTGCTGAAGGTCGTCATCATCATGACGGACGGCGAGTTCAACACGCCCTATTGCAATGGGGTGGTCGCCGGCGCGGTTTCGGGCAGTGGCTCGACGACCCAGCACATCAACTGTGCGGCGACCAACGGTAATCCGTTCGCCCAGGCCGTGACCATGTGCAACGCCATGAAGGCCAAGAAGGTGATCGTCTACACGGTCGGCTTCGACATTGGCACCGGCACCGGTGGTGCTGGCGTGGACACGGCCCGCGAGGTCATGCAGCAGTGCGCCACCGACGCCAGCCACGTGTACCTGCCCAACAACGGCACGTCGCTGCAGTCTGCTTTTGCCGCCATCGGTCGGAGCATCAGCCAGCTGCGGATTTCCCGCTGACGAGAGCAAGACGCTAAAGCCGCGCGGGACCGCGTCCCGCGCGGTAGCGCCACTTAAATGAGCCGGATTTCCTTCAGCCGCTCTGTCAGGAAGTCTTCGGCCATGATCGCCTTGCCGGCATAGCGGTCGGGGTTGTCCGGCGTCACCGTCGAGGGGAGGCTTTCGATCACGAAGTCCGGGTTGAAGTGCAGGAAGAAGGGCGTCGAATAGCGGGCGAAGCTGGCCCGTTCCGGCGCGGGGTTGATCACCCGGTGGCTGGTCGACGGCAGGACGTGGTTGGTCAGCCGTTGCAGCATGTCGCCGATATTGACGACCAGAGCACCCGGCGGCGGCGCGATGTCGAGCCACTGACCGTCCGCATCCTTCAGCTGCAGCCCGGCCTCCTCGGCTCCCAGCAGCAGGGTGATCACGTTGATGTCCTCATGCGCCCCAGCCCGCACGCCTGACGCGCCAGCAGGCACCGGCGGATAGTGCAGCATGCGCAGGATGGAATTGCCCAGCTGGACCTTGTCGGCAAAGAAGTCGTCGCCCAGTTCCATATAGCGCGCGATGGCTCGCAGGATCTTTGCCCCCAGCTGATCCATCGCCGTGAACATCCCGTACAGGTGCTCTCGGAAGCCCTCGACCTCGGTCGGCCAGACGTTGTCGCGCATATACTGGCGATAGGGGTGACCCTCGGGCAGTTCGCGCCCGACGTGCCAGAACTCCTTCAGGTCCACGGTCGCCGCCCCCTTGGCCGCCTCGACGCCGAAGGGGGTCAGGCCGCGCGCGCCGCCGGTACCGGGCTGGTGATACTGACGCTTGATCCCTTCGGGCAGGGCGAAGAAGGCCTTGGCGTCGTCGATGGCCGCCTCGATCACCGCCTCGTCCAGCCCGTGGTCGGACACGACGGCAAAGCCATAGCGTTTGAACGACCCGCCCAGCTTGTCGGCAAAGGCCTGAAAGTCGGTGTCGTACAGCGTCATCGAGACCGGCTCGATGCCGCGGGAAGCGGTGGAGGGGTTGGCGCTTTCGGCGGTTGGTGTCGTCACGGCGGAAACCTTCTGGAACAGGACTGCGGTGTCCATACGCCCTGAACCCGCCGGTTGGCAAAGTCGGGGCGGCGTGACCAAACGCCCACCCGTCGCGTTCATGGGCGGTACAGGCTGGAACCTTCACTGTACGGATCGCGTTCCAGCGCCAATCGTCTCCTTGAAAGGACATTTTTCATGCGCGCCAAACTTTTTATTTCCGCTGTCAGCATGTCGGCCATCATGGCCACCGCCGCCTGCACCACGACCGACCCCTACAGCTCGACGCCCCAGCGTAACAACACCGGCACGGGTGTGATCGCGGGTGCCTTGGGCGGGGCCCTGCTGGGCTATCTGACCAACACCTCCAACTCCGAAGAAGGGCGGAAGAACGCGCTGATCGGGGCTGGTATCGGTGCCTTGGGCGGTGCGGCCGTCGGCCAGTATATGGATCGCCAGCAGCGCGCGCTGGAAGCCGAACTGTCCGGCACAGGTGTCGGCGTAGCGCGCCAGGGTGACAATCTGGTCCTGCGCATGCCGTCGGACGTGACCTTCGCTTCCAACCAGTCGTCGGTGAACTCCAGCTTCTATGCGACCCTGGACGATGTGGCCGCCGTGCTGCAGCGCTATGACCAATCGACCATCGACATCATCGGTCATGCCGATTCCGATGGTGCCGACGACTATAACCTGAACCTCTCGCGCCAACGTGCGTCGTCGGTCGCCCGCTACCTCGTCGATCGCGGCGTCCTGGCCGACCGCTTCTTCGTCGACGGTCGCGGCGAGAGCCAGCCGATTGCCGACAACGGCACGGCCTCGGGCAAGGCTCAGAACCGCCGCGTCGAGATCCTGATCCGCCCGTTCCGTGGCTGATCAGGCCTTTAGCTGACAAGATGAAGGCGGCTCCTTATCAGGGGCCGCCTTTTTCTATGCCCGGCCGATGGATGAATAACGGAAGCCGCGCGCTCGCATATCGTCAGGGCGATAGACGTTCCTCAAATCCACCATGACCGGCTGTTTCAGCAGGAGTTTGACCCGGTCCAGGTCCAGAGCCCGAAACTGATCCCATTCGGTCAGAATGACCACGGCGTCGGCCCCGGCCACGGCATCGTAGGGTCCATCCTTGAAGACGACGCCGTCCAGCAGCTTGGACGCCTCGTGCATGCCCTCGGGATCGAAGGCCTGAACCGTCGCGCCCGCCGCCATCAAGGCCGGGGCCACGTCCAGTGACGGCGCGTCGCGCATATCGTCGGTGTTCGGCTTGAAGGTCAGGCCCAGCAGGGCGACCGTCTTGCCCTTGAGATCGCCGTCCAGCGCCTTGGCCACCCGATCGGCCATGGCCTTTTTGCGGTCGTCGTTGATGCTGACCGTCGTCTCGATCAGGCGAACCGGCGTGCCCGCGTCGGTCGCGGTGCGCACCAGGGCCAGGGTGTCCTTGGGAAAACAGGAGCCGCCATAGCCCGGCCCCGCATGCAGGAATTTCGATCCGATCCGCTTGTCCAGACCGATGCCACGCGCGACCTGCTGAACGTCCGCCCCCACCGCCTCGCAAAGGTCGGCCATCTCGTTGATGAAGGTGATCTTCATGGCCAGAAAGGCATTGGCCGCATATTTCGTCAGCTCCGACGTGCGCCGCCCTGTAAACAGGATCGGCGTTTCGTTCAGGTTCAGCGGGCGATACAGCTCGCGCATGACCGCCTGCGCACGTTCATCGTCTGTGCCGACGACCACGCGGTCGGGCCGCTTGAAGTCCTCGATGGCCGCACCTTCGCGCAGGAATTCCGGGTTTGAGACCACCGCAAAGTCCGCCTCAGGTCGGCGTTCGCGAATGATGCGCTCGATCTCGTCGCCGGTGCCGACCGGGACGGTCGATTTGGTGACCACGACCGTGAAACCCTCGATCAGGCCCGCAATCTCCTCGGCGGCGGCATAGACATAGGACAGGTCGGCATGGCCGTCGCCACGTCGGGACGGCGTGCCCACGGCGATGAAGACGGCGTCCGCGGCCCGGATCGCCTCTGCTCCGTCCAGGGCGAACGACAGCCGGCCGCCGCGCACATTGGACGCGACCAGATCGTCCAGACCCGGCTCGAAGATCGGGATCTCGCCCTTTTTCAGTCGCTCGATCTTGGAGGCGTCCTTGTCGACGCAGGTCACCTCATGTCCGAAGTCGGCGAAACAGGCCCCGGAGACCAGGCCGACATAGCCTGTGCCGATCATGGCGACGCGCATGAGATATCCCTCTTTGAAGACCTGCGGGGAATAGCGAGGCCGGTGGCCTTTGACCACCCGGCCAAACGACACCGCCCGCCCTCGTTTCCGGGGGCGGGCGGTGGGTAGAGTGGATCGACTGTCCGGTAGGCCCGGGAGCCGGGGCCGGTCTTGCGACGGGCCCCGGTCCGTTGTGGCTTAACGGAAGTTGATGCCGACCGTGGCGCGACGGTTCAGCGGCTCACGCACGCCGTCAGCCGTCGGGCGGGCCAGGGCGGTTTCGCCCTTGCCGTCCAGCGAGATCACGCCGCCGTTGATGCCCTGGGCGACCAGAGCGTCACCCACGGTGCGGGCGCGGCGGTTGGACAGGCCGACGTTGTAGGCGGCCGAACCCGAGGTGTCGGCGTGACCGACGATCAGGATGCGCGTCGGACGACCCGACTTGGCATAGTTGGCGGCTTGGGTGACGACCGATTGAGCCTCGGCGGTCAGGTCCGAACGATCCCAGTCGAAGTAGACCACGAACTCGCGGTCAGCGGGGATCACCGGAGCCGGCGGGGTCGGGCGCGGTGCGGGCGGCTGCGGTGCGGGCGGCAGCGGCTGCGGGGCGGGCGGCGGCACATAGGCCGGCTCGTCGGCACCGAAGGCGTAGCGCAGACCCAGGGTCACGGTGTGGACGCCTTCGTAGCGACCTTCGTACGGGCCGATGGCCGAGGCCGTCGTCGAGGTGACGGTGTTGAAGCCCATGTTGGCGACCAGATAGCGGTAGGTCAGGTCGATGTTGGCGCGATCGCCCAGGCTCAGGGCCACACCGGCCAGGCCTTGGGCCGCCAGCTTGGTCGAGCTGTCGTCGGCGCCGACCGAGACGGTACGGGCCCCGGCGAAGGTGCCCAGCAGCTCGGTGTTGACCACGGCCACACCGGCACCCAGGCCCACGAACGGACGGAAGCCCCAGTCCTCGTTGCCGAAGTCATAGATGACATTGGCCATCAGGGTCGTGGCGGTGTGCTCGCCATCAGGGCTGTTGCAGGGGCCGGTGGCCGGAACAGCATTACACACGGCGGGCAGGTCGTTGGCCTGGTTCTTGACCTGACCCAGATCGCCGGCGCGATAGCCGCCTTCCAGTTCCACGCGCCAGTTCGGCGTGAACCGGTAGCCCAGACGGGCGAAGCCGGCGAAGTCGTCCTCGACCTCGATCAGCAGCGACGGACCCGTCGTCGTCGAGATCGCCTCGACGTCGTCGCTCCAGAAGTTGTAACCGGCGTCGATCGCACCATACCAGCCATTCGGCTCGGCAGACGCCGTGCCAGCGGTGAACAGGCTCGCCAAGGCGACCCCAGCTAGAAGTTTCAGCTTCATGTTAGTCCTCATACTCGTGATGATCGGATGTCCACGCTTCTACACGTGACACTCGGGAGGCCGAACGACATTGTGGCGCTCGGGTTCCGCCTTCCCGCCACCAATGCGGCAACTGTGGCATGATTTCAACATATTTGGCGAAGTTAACCAGAAATCATTCGTGAATTTGGTTCGCTAGGCCTTTGAGAGCGGTCGACTGGCCGCGCTGGACATGACTCCATCGCTAGCGCGGAGCCATGTGCGATGACAGCTTGCGTCACGGGTCGAGGTGTTTCAGACGAATTGTGAACTGGGAGCTTGAACGCATGACGATGAGATTTGACGGCCGGGTGGCGATCGTGACGGGAGCCGGCGGCGGCCTGGGTCGTGAGCATGCGCTGGCCCTGGCCAAGCGCGGGGCCAAGGTGGTCGTCAACGACCTGGGCGGCGCGCGCGACGGTTCGGGCAGTTCCACCACGGCTGCGGAAAACGTCGTCGCCGAGATCGTGGCCGCGGGCGGCGAGGCCATGGCCAATGCGGCCTCCGTCACGGATGCGGCGGCGGTTCAGGCCATGGTCGATGCGGTCATGGCGAAATGGGGCCGGATCGACATCCTGGTCAACAATGCCGGCGTCCTGCGCGACAAGACCTTTGCCAAGATGGAGCTGGAGGATTTCCGCTTCGTCATCGACGTCCATCTGATGGGGGCGGTCAACTGCACCAAGGCGGTGTGGGAGATCATGCGGACCCAGAACTATGGCCGCATCGTCATGACGACCTCGTCGTCGGGCCTGTACGGCAATTTCGGCCAGTCCAACTATGGCGCGGCCAAGATGGCCCTGGTCGGCCTGATGCAGACCCTGTCGATCGAGGGGGCCAAGAACGACATCCGGGTCAACTGCCTGGCCCCGACGGCCCATACCCGCATGACCGAGGACCTGGGCGCGGCCCTGCCGCTGGAGAAGCTGGGGCCTGACCGGGTCACGCCCGGCCTGCTGTATCTGGTCAGCGAGGACGCCCCCAGCCGTTGCATCCTGGCCGCCGGTGCCGGCGGGTTCGAGCGCGCCTATGTCACCCTGACCCAGGGGGCCTTCATCGACGGCGGCGACGCGCCCGAGCAGGTCGCGGCCCGCTTCGCCGAAATCTCGGACCGCGCCGGAGAAATCGTGCCCGACATGGGCGCGGCCCAGGGGATGATCGAACTGTCGAAGGCCCAGAAAGCGCATAGCTGACATTCAAGCTAGTTCGTCGAGTCTCTCTTGCCTTGACCCGACGGCAAGCGCTTACAGTCTCGGTGAGGAAACCCTGCGCTCAAGCAGCGAGCGACCGCGTCGCAAGCGTTAGCGCCCCAAAAAGAAAGATCATCCCCGATGCGTGAAGCCGTCATTGTCTCGACCGCCCGGACCCCCATCGGCCGCGCCTATCGCGGGGCGTTCAACGACACCCAGGCCCAGCAGTTGGGGGCCCACGCCGTCAGGCACGCCGTCCAGCGCGCCGGGGTCGATCCGGCCGAGATCGAGGACGTGGTCATGGGCGCGGCCCTGCAGCAGGGCTCGACCGGTACCAATGTGGCGCGCCAGGTGGCCCTGGCCGCCGGTCTGCCGGTCACGGTGCCCGGCATGAGCCTGGATCGTCAGTGCGCCTCGGGCCTGATGGGCATCGCCACGGCGGCCAAGCAGGTGATCTACGACCATCAGAAGATGGCGGTCGGCGGCGGTCTGGAGAGCATCTCCCTGGTCCAGAACCAGCATATGAACCTGTACCGGATGAAGGACGAGGCGCTGTTGAAACGGGCTCCGCACATCTATATGTCGATGCTGGAGACGGCCGAAGTGGTATCGCGCCGTTACGGGATCTCGCGCGATCGCCAGGACGAATATGCGCTGCAGTCCCAGCAGCGCACGGCCCAGGCCCAGGCCGAAGGTCGTCTCGACGCCGAGATCGTGCCCATGACCACGACCATGCAGGTGGTGGACAAGGCCACGGGCCAGGCCTCGGCCAAGGAAGTCACCCTGTCCAAGGACGAGGGCAACCGCGCCGACACGACGCTTGAGGGGTTGAAGTCGCTCAAGCCTGTCTTCGGTGGCGGCGAGGAAATCCAGCAGGGCGAATTCATCACCGCCGGCAATGCGTCCCAGCTGTCCGACGGGGCCTCGGCCTGCGTCATCATGGAGGCGGGCGAGGCGGTGAAGCGCAGCCTGCAACCGCTCGGGGCCTATCGCGGCATCGCTGTGGCCGGGTGCGAGCCCGACGAAATGGGGATCGGCCCGGTCTATGCCGTGCCGATCCTGCTGCGCCGCCACGGCCTGACCATCGACGATATCGGCATCTGGGAACTGAACGAGGCGTTTGCGTCGCAGGTTCTGTATTGCGCCGACACGCTTGGCATTCCGATGGACCGGCTGAACGTCTCGGGCGGGGCCATCTCCATCGGCCACCCCTACGGCATGAGTGGTGCTCGCATGACCGGCCACGTTCTGATCGAGGGCAAGCGGCGCGGGGCCAAGTACGGCGTCGTCACCATGTGCATCGGCGGCGGCATGGGCGCGGCGGGTCTGTTCGAAATCTACTGACCGGGTTCAGGCGCAGGGCTCGTTGTTGCCCTGCGCCTCCCACTCCGCCCGGCGCGCTTCCATCAGCTTGAACCAGCGGGCGCGCAGCGAGGCGGGCCGTCCCGGGTAACGGTCGTCCAGATAGTCGGCCTCGACGACCCGATCAGTGCGAAAGGTGCGGAAGTCGTCGCGCGTCTCGCACCAGCCGACCAGCAGCCGCGTCGTCTCGCGATAGCCGACCAGGCAGGGCCAGATCACCCGCCGGGTCTCGCGCCCCTGTTCGTCGGCATAGTGGAGGCGCAGCTTTCGGCCCGCATGGATCGCCGCGCGAACGCGGGCCATGTCCAGGGTCTCGACCGCATGCTGCCAGGCGGGCGGTGTCGACACCGCCGGCTCCATCACCACGGGGCGCAGTCGCTCGGGCACGGTCGCGGCGATCTTGGCGATCAGATCGTTGGCCGCCCGCGCCAGATCCGGGTCGCCGCGCCCGGCCACCCACTGCGCCCCCAGTACCGCCGCCTCGACCTCGTCGGAGGTCAGCATCAGCGGCGGCATGTCGAAACCGCCGTCCAGCACATAGCCGATGCCTGCCTCGCCCCGGATCGGCACGCGCTGCGCCATCAGTGTCGCGATGTCGCGATAGATGGAGCGTTTGGAGGTCTCCAACTCGGCCGCCATGGCGTCGGCTGTCACCGGCCTGGAAGACCGGCGCAGCACCTGGATGATCTGGAACAGTCGGTCGGCACGTCTCATTTTTTTGGGGCGCTAACGCTTGCCGCGCGGCGGCTCGCTGCTTGAGCGCCCAACTTGGTGGGCGCTATCGCAAACGACGCGGTCGTTTGCTGCTTGAGCGCGGGCTCCTTTCTCGATGACGGAACCATGATGCCACATCACTGCTGACAGCATGCTGGCAGCAGAGTGGCAGTAGTTCAAGCACGTCGGCGGCGAGGGGCCGCCTATCTTTGGGAGACATCAAGATGATCACTCTGTTCCACGCCCCACAGTCCCGGTCGTCGCGGATGGTTTGGTTGATCGAGGAGCTCGGCATCGATTGTCAGGTCCGCTACTGCCAGATCGCCGTCCGCAACGGCCAGACCGTGGGTGAGGCCGATCCGTCCAACCCACACCCGGACGGCAAGGTGCCGGCCCTGCGTCACGATCAGGCCGTGATCACCGAGTCCGCCGCCATCGCCCTGTATCTGACGGACATGTTTCCGGAGGCGGGTCTGGGCGCACCGTTGGGATCGGCTGAGCGCGGCACGTTGCTGACATGGATCTGCTGGGCGGTCGGCGAGCTGGAACCCGCCATCTGGTCCAAGATGACCGGTGAGGCGGATCGCGACCCTCTGGCAAAGGCGCGGTATCAGGCGGCTGCGGATCGGTTGCTGGAGGCCCTGTGGGTCGGACCCTATCTGATGGGCGAGCGCTTCACGGTCGCGGACATCATGGTCGGTTCCAGCCTGGCCTGGGCCAGGTCCTTCCTGCCGGAAAGCCCTCTGCTGGACGCCTATGCCGAGCGGCTGGCGCAGCGTCCGGCCCGGGTCAGGGCGGATGGCCGCGACAGTCCGATCGTCGAGGCCGTTCAGGCCGCATGATCGACGCGCCTGCGTCCATCACGCCTGGAGCCGGATGACGCAGGCGCAACTTCATCGCCGCTGTCGTATTAGGGCGGCGATGATCCAGCTCCCCCCGCCCCCACCGCCCGCCGTCGCACAGCTGTCAGAGGTCGTCGTCACCGCCGCCCGCCTGCCTCCCGCCGCCAGCGAGGCGGCATTTTCGGTGACGCGGCTGACGGCTGGCGATCTCGCTGGACAAGCGCGGCTGGACGAGGCGTTGTCGCAGGTACCGGCGGTGTCGCTGTTCCGGCGGACCTCCAGCCTCTCGGCCAATCCGACGACGCAGGGGATATCGCTGCGAGCCATCGCGCCATCGGGGGCGGGGCGGACGCTGGTGACGCTGGACGGGGTACCGCTGAACGATCCGTTCGGCGGCTGGGTGATCTGGTCCCAGGTGCCGACCGAGAGCCTGTCGGGGCTGGATATCGTGCGCGGGGCGGGGGCAGGGCCTTACGGAGCCGGGGCGCTGACGGGCGTGATCGCCCTGCGTGAGCGGGACATTGGATCGGTGCTGGACTTGTCGCTGGGCGAGCGCGGCGGAGTTCGGGCGTCGGGGTCTGGCGCGGCGACGGTGGGGCCGGTGCAACTGGTCGGCACAGCCCTGTACGAAAACAGCGACGGCTATGTGCCGGTGCGTGGCAATGCGGCCGGCGCGGCGGACACTGCGCTGGATCTGGACGTGAAAAGCGTGGCCTTGCGGGCCGATGTGCCAGTGGGTGCGGCCACTGTTTCGTTGCGGGCCTCAGCCTTCGAGGAAGAGCGGGGGTCGGGCCTCGCCGGAGCCAGGGCGACGGCGTCGGGCAACAGTCTGAGCGTGACGGCGGCGACTGCACCAGTCGCTGATCGGCCGGGCTGGCGGCTGCAGGCCTGGCGGCGGGAGAGCGATCTGGCCAATACGTCGGTGGCCGTCTCGGCGGACCGGGCCACCACGACGCCTGCCAACGATCAGTTCGAGACGCCCGCCACCGGCTGGGGCGTGAACGCGGCCTTGCGCGGGATCGGAACCGTCGGTTCAACCGGACGTCTGGAGTGGGAGGTTGGGGCCGATGCGCGGCTGGCGGAGGGCGAGACGCGGGAGCGGTTTCGCTTCATGTCTGGAGCCTTCACCCGCGACCGGATCGCGGGCGGCGAGACGACCGTGGCGGGGCTGTACGGCGATGGGTCGTGGACCTCGGGGCCCTGGCTGGTCGCGGGCGGGCTTCGCTACGACCGCTGGACAACGGAGAATGGCCGACGGCTGGAGCGCGACCGGGCGACCGGACTGCCGACGCTGGACGAAGGCGATCCGGATCGGTCGGGCGAGGTGGTCAGTGCGCGGCTGGGGGTCCGGCGCGATCTGGGCCAGGGCCAAGCCCTTCGTGCGGCGGCCTATAGCGGGTTCCGCCCCGCAACCCTGAACGAACTGCACCGCCCTTTCCGCGTCGGCAACGATCTGACCGAGGCCAATGCGGCGCTGGAGCCGGAGCGGCTGACCGGAGTCGAGGGCGGCTGGGCCTGGGAGAGGGAGACGGCGTCCCTGTCGGCTACCGTCTTCTGGAACCGCATCGAGGACGCCATTGTCAATGTCACCATCGGCCAGGGGCCCGGCACCTTTCCGCGCGCGGGGTTCGTGCCCGCAGGCGGCGTGCTGCGACAGCGCCAGAATGCCGGGACCATCGAGGCGACGGGGCTGGAGATCGACGGGCGTATGGCCTTGAGCGAGACCCTGTCCCTGCGCGGAGCCGTGTCAGCCACGGATGCGCGGGTCGACGGCGGCACGGCAGCGGCGCAGCTGACCGGCCTGCGTCCGGCCCAGGCTCCGATCTGGAGTGCGACAGCCGGGCTGGAATGGTCGCCTATGGATCGCCTGACCCTGTCCGCCGACGCACGCTGGGAGAGCCGACGGTTCGAGGACGATCTGAACAGCAGGGTGCTCGAGGCCGCAGTAACGGTCGATGCGCGTGTGGAATGGGCGGCGTCGTCCTCGGCCACAATCTGGCTGGCCGCCGACAATCTGTTCGACGCCGATGTCGAGGTGGCCGAGACAGGAACGGGCGTCGCCTCATTCGGCCCGCCGCAGACGCTGCGTGTCGGGATCAGACTGGCGCGTTAGAGGGCTCACAGACTCCCACTTGCAAATGGTTCTCAGTTTCGGCAAATAACGCCGGTGACCGACACCGCCGCCGCCCCTGCCAAGCCCAAAGCCGCCCTGAACGCCAAACGGTCGTTCTGGCTGAAGCAGTTGCATCAGTGGCACTGGATCTCGGCTGCGATCAGCCTGGTCGGCCTGTTCCTGTTCGCGGTCACCGGCATCACCCTGAACCACGCGGCCTCGATCCCGGCCACGCCGGTGGTGTCCGAACAGACCGCGACCCTGCCCGCGCCTCTTGTCGAGCGGCTGGAGGACTTTCCGGAAGAGACGACCGATCCCGTGCCCGACGCCGTCGCCCGCTGGGCCTCCGATGCGCTGAAGGTCTCCATCGCCGGTCGCCCGACCGAGACCACCCCGGACGAAGTCTATGTCGCCCTGGCCGAGCCGGGCGGCGACGGCTGGCTGACCATCGACCGCGCCACGGGCGAGGTGGTGCATGAGCGGACGACCCGCGGCTGGGTCGCCTACCTCAACGACCTTCACAAGGGGCGTAACACCGGAGCGGTCTGGTTCTGGTTCATCGACGTCTTCGCCGTGGCCTGTATCGTCTTTGCCGTCACCGGCTTCGGCCTGACCTGGCTGCATGCCCGCCAGAGGCCCTCGACCTGGCCGTTGCTGGGGCTGGGGCTGCTGATCCCCGTCGTCATCGCCCTGATCTTCATTCACTGACCGCTCACCGGATCTTCGCCCATGCGCAAGCTCACCTTCACCCGCGCCCTGCCCGTTCTGGCCGCCACCGCTGCGACCGCCGTCGCCGGACCGGCCCTGGCCGCCGACCTGACCGTGTCGGTCGAGATCCCGCGCCTGTCCGGCGCCTCCTATCACCGCCCCTATGTCGCCGTATGGATCGAGCGACCGGACAATGTCGCCGTGCGCACCCTGGCCGTCTGGTACCAGCAGACCGCCAATAACGAGGGCGACGGTAAGGACTGGCTGAAGGACATGCGTACCTGGTGGCGGCGCGGGGGTCGCGCCATGACCATGCCCGCCGACGGCATCTCCAGCGCCACAAAAGCCCCCGGTCGCCATACCGTGAGCGTGGCCGGAGCCCGACTGCGCGACCTGCCCGCCGGCAACTATGTCATGGTCGTCGAGGCCGCCCGCGAGCTGGGTGGACGCGAGGTCGTGCGCGTGCCCTTCCGCTGGGGCGGGGCCAATACGGCCCGAGCCACCGGTTCCACCGAACTGGGCGCGGTCAGCGTCACCGTCACCCGATAAGAAGGAAGACCCGTCATGAAGAAGTCGATCGCCATTCTCGCTGCCCTGGCGGCCCTGGCCGCGCCGCTCACCGCCCAGGCCCACCGCGCCTGGCTGGCCCCGACCGCCACGGTCCTGTCGGGCACCGACGCCTGGGTCGGCTTCGACGCCGGCATGTCCAACGGCGTGTTCATCCCGGACCATGCGGCGATGAACCTGGCCGGTCTGGTCATAACCGCGCCGGACGGCTCGACCGTTGCGCCCGAGAACATGATGCGCGCCCGATATCGCTCGTCGTTTGACCTGCACCTGACCCAGGCCGGCACCTGGCGCGTGGCCAATGTCATGAGCGGCGTCGTGGTCAGCTACAAGGAAAACGGCGAGCAGAAACGCTGGCGCGGGACGGAGGCCGAGATGGCCGCAGCCATTCCGGCGGGCGCGACCGACGTCTCGGCCACCCGCTCCGACAGCCGGATCGAAACCTTCGTGACCTTGGGTGCGCCGACCACGACGGCCCTAGCCCCGACCGGCAAGGGGATTGAGCTTGTGCCGGTGACCCATCCCAACGACCTGGTCGCCGGTGAGGCCGCGACCTTCAAGCTGGTGCGCGACGGCCAGCCCGCGGCCGATCTGGACGTCACCATCGCGCGCGGCGGCACCCGCTATCGCGACAATCTCGAGGAGATGACGGTCAAGACCGGAGCCGACGGCAGCTTCACCGTCACCTGGCCTGAGGCCGGCATGTACTGGATGAACGCCTCTGTCCGCACGCCCGCCCAGGGCGATCAGATGGCCGCCAGCGCCCAGTACAATGGCGTCGTGGAAGTGCTGCCCTGACCGACGGAATGCCGAGCGGCGCGGGCAACCGCGTCCTGATCCCGACACACGGCCGCCGCCCGTCGCGGCCTCCGGGCCGGACGATCTGGGACTTCGCGGGCCAAAGCATGGGGACCGACTGGTCCGTACGCCTGGTCGCGCCGCCCGATTGGACGCGGGCCGAGTTCCAGGCGACCATCGACGACGAACTGGCGCAGGTCATCGCCCTGTTCAGCCACTGGGAGCCGACATCGGAGCTGTCGCGCTGGAATGCGGCTCCGGCTGGCTTCTGGGCCGTGTCCGAACCGTTCTGGTCCGTGCTGAACGCGGCCATGGACCTGGCCGACGACACCGACGGCGCGGTCGACCCGACGCTGGGCGCCCTGGTCGATCTCTGGGGCTTCGGTCCGCCCGGCCCGCGCACCGGCCTGCCGACGGATGAAGAGATCGCGACCGCCCTGTCCATCAGCGGCTGGAGGTCTTTGCGGCTGAACCGCGAGGCGCGGGCGGTGCAGCAGGTCGGCGGCATGAAGCTGGACTTGTCCGGCATCGCCAAGGGCCATGCCGTGGACCGTGTATCCGAACGACTGACGGCGCTGGGCGCGACCTCGCATCTGGTGGAGATCGGCGGCGAGCTGCGGGGCGCGGGGGTCAAGCCCGATGCCCGTCCCTGGTGGACCGAACTTCAGGCCGCGCCCGGTGCGCCAGGGCCGCGTACGCTTGCGGCCCTTTTCGACATTGCGGTGGCCACCTCCGGCGACTGGGTCCGTCGCTTCAATGTCTTCGGCCAGACCTATGGCCATACGCTGGACGGTCGCACGGGTCGGCCCCTGACCCACGGTCTGGCCTCGGTCAGTGTCTTTGCGGAGACCGCGATGCGCGCCGATGCCTTGGCGACCGCCCTGATGGTCATGGGGCCGGCGGAGGGTAGGGACTATGCGGCGGCGACCGATCTGGCCGCGCTCTTCGTCCTGCGTGGTGCCGACGGCATGACCGAACACCTTTCCCCCGCCCTGATCGCCATGATGGAAGAGGGGGCGGAGTGACAGCCGACCCTGTGCGCTGGCTGTGGGCAGCCGTAGCTGTCGGACTGTGGCTGGGCGTCATCGCCGCCGTTGTGATCGCGCGCAGGCTCGCGCGCAGGCGAGACGCCACAAACGCCGCTGCACTGGCATCAGAGGGCCACGCGGAAGTGCTGGTCGCCTTCGCCAGTCAGACCGGACTGGCCGAGGAACTGGCTTGGATGACGGCACGGAGCCTGTCCGAGGCCGGTACATCGGCGCGTGTGGCTCTACTGGGCGACCTCGAAGCGGAGGACCTACGTGCGGCAGGACAGTTGCTCATCGTCGCCTCCACGACCGGTGAGGGCGACGCGCCGGACAGCATGTCCTGGTTCGTGCGCAAACAGATGTCGGGACCGGCCGATCTGTCCGGCCTACGCTACGGCCTGCTGGCGCTGGGCGACCGGACCTATGCGGAGTTCTGTGGTTTCGGCCGCGCCCTGGACAGCTGGCTTCAGGTCTCGGGCGCGACGCGGCTGTTCGACATGGTCGAGGTCGATAACGGCGAGACCGGCGCGATCCGGCACTGGCAGCACCAGCTGGGCCAGCTGACCGGTCATGCGGTCCAGGCCGACTGGACCCCGCCCGCCTATGACCGCTGGCGTCTGGTCGAGCGGACCCACCTGAACCCCGGCAGTCCGGGCGGCGAAACCTGGTGGCTGGCGTTCGAACCGATCGATCACGTCCCGGTCTGGGTAGCGGGCGATATCGCGGAGGTGGGTCTCCCCGCGCGCGAAGGTCAGCCGACAGCGTCACGCGAATACTCCGTGGCGTCCCTGCCGGGCGAAGGACACGTCGCCTTCATCGTCCGCCGGATGATCGCGCCGGACGGGACACCCGGTCTGGGATCGGGCTGGCTGACACGCGACCTGGCTGTCGGCGACGAGATCGGCATGCGAATCCGCACCAACCGCAGCTTCCATGGCCCGGCGATAGAGCTGCCCCTGATCCTGATCGGCAACGGGACCGGCCTGGCGGGCCTGCGCGCGCATCTGAAGACCCGCGAAGGCGCAACGCACGGCGGGACCTGGCTGATGTTCGGCGAACGGACGCGGGCACATGATGCGCTGCTGAACGCGGATCTTCACGCCGCGCTGGCTTCTGGCCTGCTGACGCGTCTGGATCGAGCTTTTTCACGGGATGCCGATGACGGTCGCTACGTCCAGACCCTGATCGCAGAACAGGCCGCCGACGTCGTCAACTGGGTCGAGCGCGGAGCGACGATCATGGTCTGCGGCAGTCTGGAGGGCATGGCGGGCGGGGTACATGCGGCGCTGGAGGTTGCGCTAGGAGCTGAGCGTGTGCAGGCCCTGACCGAGGCCGGGCGCTATCGTCGGGACGTCTACTAGACCTCGGACCAGCGCCGGATCAGGTTGTGATAGACGGCGGTGAGTTCCAGCACCGCCGCATCCTTCGGCCCCCTGTCCGCACTGACCCGCTGAATGGCTACGTCCAGCCGGAACAGGGTCTCGCGGTCCGCATCGTCGCGGATCAGGCTCTGCAGCCAGAAGAAGCTGGCGACCCGTTTGCCGCGCGTCACCGGCGTCACCCAATGCAGGCTCTTGGACGGATACAGCACCAGATCGCCCGCCGGCAGTTTGACCGACTGGGGCCCGTACATTTCCTCGATCAGCAGTTCGCCGCCGTCATAGTCGTCGGGCTCCGACAGGAAGAGGGTGGCCGACAGGTCGCTGCGGATGCGGATATCGCCCCCCACGCCTGACCTTTGGCGGATGGCGTTGTCGACATGCACCCCGAAATGCTCGCCCCCCTCATAGGCATTGAACAGGGGCGGAAAGATCGTGTGCGGCAGGGCCGCCGAGACGAACATCGGATTGGCGTTCAGGGCCTGTAGAATCAGACCCCCGATTTCGCGCGCTTCGGGCGAGTCTTCCGGCAACTGACGATTGACCTTGGCCGTCGCCGACTGGTGGCCGGAGGTCGCATTGCCGTCGGCCCAGGGCCCGGCGTCCAGACGCGCGCGCAGGGTGCGGACCTCGTCCTTGGAGAAGACCTCGGGGATGTGCAGCAGCATGGTCCGTCCTCGATGGTGAAACGCCGTCGACCCCGGCGCTGGGGAACGCCGGGGTCTACAGTCTGACGCGGATTGTCTCAGTAGCGAAGGTTCAGCGTCAGAATGGCCTGCCGCGCCGGGGCCGGGTCGGCGTGGTGCACCCCGTTGGTGCGCAGGATGTATTCCTCGTCGCCGGCGTTCTGAATATTGAGCTGCAGGGAGGCGCGGTCGTTGATGTCGTAGGACGCGAACAGATCGACGCGCGTGTATTCGGGCGCATAGATGCGATTGGTCCCGCCGCCTGCGCCGCCCTGGTTGCCGCCGAAGCTGCTGGACACATAGTAGACGCCGCCACCCAGGCTGAGGCGCGGGGTGACGCGATACGTCGAGAACAGGCTGACGGTATGCTCCGGCGTATTGGCCAGAGGATCGCCCACATTGACGCTGGTATTGGCGGCACGGACCAGTTCGGAATCCATCCAGGTATAGCCGCCGAAGACCTGCCATTCACGGGTGATGTTGCCCGAGATGCCCAGCTCGACACCCCTGACCTCGGCCTCGCCGACCTGTTCCGAAACGCCCGGCAGAACCTGAACCAGGGCGTTCTGGCGCTTCAGCATGAAGGCCGCGCCCGAGACGGCCAGGCGGTCGTTGAACAGATTGGCCTTGGCACCGATCTCGAAGCTTTCGGTCTCTTCGGGGTCCAGCACGTCGTTGCCGACGCTGCCGCCCGTGTTCTGATCGCCCGCCGAAATGGTCGGCGGGGTGGAGGCGGTTGCGTAGGACGCATAGATGCTGGAACTCGCCGTCGGCTTGTAGACCAGCCCGACCTGATAGTTGACGAAGTCCCAGCCATTGCTGACGGGGGTGTAGACCGGCGCCGCGACAGAGCCGGTGGCATTGATCCCGTCGACCGCATAGTCGTCGTAGCGGACGCCCAGGTTCAGCATCCACCGCTCGCCTAGCGCGATGGCATTCTGGGCATAGAGGCCGAGCGTGTCGGTCTGGCTGGAACTGATCAGTCCCCTGACGATGGTGCCGGTCCATGGATCGGACGGGTCGGGATCGTACAGCGGCGTGCAGTCGAACCCGGTCAGTGGCGCAGGGCAGGCCGAGCCACTGAGCGTCGTCACCGCATAGGAGGCCGTGCTGTTGTTCTCGCGAGAGAGCTCGAGGCCCACATTGAAGGTGTGCCGCAGACGGCCCGTTGCGAACTCGCCGCTCAGGTCGGTGACGTTGGCGATGGTCTCGGTCGGGTTCCAGCGCGACTTGGTGCCCCGCTTCATGACGTAGGTGCCGCCGACCAAGGCCACGCCGTTATTGGTGATATTGCCGCCGTCCCCGGGATTGGTCACGACATAGTCGTTCAGCGTCTGGGAATAGCGGCTGACGTTGCGAATGCGCAGGGTGTCGCTGAAGGCGTGTTTGAAGTCGAAGGTGAAGGTGTCGACCTCATTGGTCAGATAGTCCCGCGCCTCCAGCCCGTAGAAGCTGTCATAGGGCACATCCAGAATGCCGCTGTCGGTCGTGCGGATGCCGATCTTGGTGAACAAGGGGATGCCGTAGTCGGGCATCTGGTTCGACGTCAGATGATAGTAGCTGAAGGTCGCCGAACTTTCGGTGCCCAGTCCCGCCGCAAGCGACAGACCCAGCCCCCATTTGTCGTAATCGACACTGTCACGACCCGGGACATCGCCTTCCGCCGCCATCAGATTGAGGCGCAGGCCCGCCGTCTCGCCCAGGTTCCAGTTCTGGTCGATGGTGCCGCGCAGATAGCCGTCGGTGCCGACGCCCAGGCCGAAGCGGGTAAAGTCGGTCAGGCGCGGTGCCTTGGACCCCAGATTGATCGATCCGCCGCCCGAACCGCGTCCGGAATAGACCGAATCCGGACCCTTGATGACCTCGACCTGTTCCAGGTTGAAGACCTCGCGCTGCTGGCCGCCGCTGTCGCGGATGCCGTCGACGAAGATGTTGTTGCCCGACGACTGGCCGCGGATGAAGGGGCGGTCGGCCAGGGGCTGCCCGCCCTCGCCCGCGCCGAAGGTGATGCCCGGCGAGGTGCGCAGGATGTCCTGCAGCGAGGTCGCGGCGGTCTGTTCGATGATCTGCTGTGGAATGATGGTGATGGCGCGTGGGGTATCGACCAGGGGTGCGACAAACTCCGGCGACTGCGGCTCACGGCGAATACGCTGGCCGTTGACGTTGACGGTGCCCAGGTCCGTGGGGTCCTGAGCGCCGGCCGTGGTGATCGGTGCGTCCGGGCCGGGTTCCTCTGCACGCGTCGGCGTGGCGATCAGCATGCCTGCGGCGCTGGAGGCGAACAGGAGGGCGCGGAGCGTGTCGGCACGGGAGGTCATGGGCGTATCCGGTAAGAGAATAAATGCGAGCGGTTCGCATTATCACTTTCCGGCTTTGCCGCAACCTCTATTGCGACACATTCTCAAAAAACGCTCACATCGTGAGCTGCCGCGCGGCGAACGCTAGCGGTCCGAGAAGAGTCAGCGTGTCACGACGTCCCGCCGCATCGGGGCCAGCTTGGCCAGAAAGCGGTTCTGGGTGTGGAAGGGCACGCCCTCGGCGTCCATCGCCTGCTGCAGATGCTCGACCAGCGCGCCCATGTCCGCGGGCTGCAGGCCCAGATCGGCGTGGCTCTGCACCATGTCGCGGCCGGTGTAGCCGCAGCCGCCGTTCAGAATGTAGCAGAATTGCTCCTTCAGCGTACGACGCAGCCGCACCATGTCGGTCAGGGCGAAAATCTCGCCGATGCGGGGGTCCGCGACGCTGCGATCCAGCATGTCGTCGACGATGCGGTCGATGCCCTCGCGGCCATGGAAGGCCTGGAGCATGGCCGTGCCCTCGAACGGTGTCGTCCCGGCATTGGCGTTGGAGACGGTATAGGCCGCGACGGCCTCCTCGCCGGGATGGTGCGCCGGGTCCTGGGCCGTTGTTGTGGCCGCCAGGGTCGCTGAGACGGCAGCCAGAGCCAGTGTCTTGATCATGTCAGAAGCCTACCTGAAGCGAGAGATAGAGGCCGCGCTGGTCCTCGAAGGTGGCGATGGAGCCCAGGTCCGCCCAGGCCGCCGTCACCGACACATGTTTGTTGATCGCATAGGCCGCATAGACGTCGACCCAGTCGTCTTCCTTGGCGAAGCCCAGGTTGTCCGGCTTGGTCCGGTATTCGGCCCCGATCACCAGATTGCGGTTGACCAGCCAGCCGACGGAGCCCTCGAACTGGGCCTCATGGTCGTCGTTGACGTCGCCACCAAAGCCCAGAAGGCCGGTCTGGTTGGCGTTGGTCCAGCGCACAGTGCCGCTGACCATCACGCTTTGCGCGAGGAACAGTTTGGAGGCGGCGACATAGACCTCGGTGCCCTCGTCATCCCGGCCGCCGATGGCCGCGATGATTGCGCCCTGATCGTTCGACTTGTGCTGCACGCCGACCGAGACTTGGGGCACCCAGCGGTCCTGGTCATAGATGGCGTCGCCGAACAGCCGGACCTTCACACCCACGATATCCTGGGTGAAGGTGAAGCCCTGACCGAGGCCGAGCGCCGCTCCGGTGTCGCCGGTGTCGAACTCCTGACGCGCCACCGACAGCTCGACCCGGTCCCAAAGGCCGACGGCGGCCCCGACGCTGCGAAACTCATAGTCGGGCAGGTCGACGAAGGTGGCGTGGACATTGGCCCCGATGCCGTCCTCCTCGCCATAGCCGGTGATGGTGGACCAGGTCGCGATCCCGCCTCCACCGGATCCTTCGATAGAGGAGACGCCACCGGTCAGAAGCAGTTTGCCGCCGGAGCGGGAGTCAGGAAGGCTGTCGAAAATCTGTGCGGCGACAGGCGTGGTCAGGCCAACGAGAGCCACAACGGACAGCGCCAGTGTCAGGAGAAGATGTTTCAGCCTCATGCCGCCTGATATCCAGCGGCAACGTTAAAATGCAGTCAAAGCGAGCATCGACGCCTGAAACAATCGGAGGATGTGTATCAGTTACAGTATAGTTCAGGATTGAAAGTCGCTTTACTCCGGCTTTACGCGTGCAGGCCTATTGATGCCTGATGAAGTTCCAGTTTCTTTGCGTTTTGATCTTTTCGCTGATCGCGACCGCCGTCCATGCGGGCGATCTGACGGTAAGCGTGCGGGGCGCAAATGGGCGGGCGGTCAAGGATGCGGTGGTCACCGTGCACCCGGCGGCTGGCGTGCCGCGCGGACCTATCCGCTTTTCCTGGCCCTTACGGATGGATCAGCGCGACATCCAGTTTCAGCCCTACGTCCTGATCGTGCCAGTGGGCGGAACGGTCAGTTTTCCCAATCTGGATCGCGTGCGGCACCAGGTCTATTCCTTCTCGCGTGGCAACCGGTTCGAGCTGCCGCTGTATGCACGCGGCGAGGCTCCGAGCCGGACCTTCAGCGCCGTCGGCGTCGCGGCCCTGGGCTGCAATATCCACGACCAGATGCTGGCCTATATCAAGGTGGTCGACACGCCCTGGGCGGCCAAGACGGATGCTGCCGGAAACCTGACCCTGCGCGGTATTCCTGCGGGTGGTGCAACCCTGCGCGTCTGGCATCCGACACTGGCCGGGCGCGGCAATGAGATCAGCCAGGCCATCACGGTCGGCTCAGGTCCTGCCAGCCGCACGGTCACCGGCGACTTCAGCGCCCGGGCCGCAGTCAGATGACTCTCGTCGAACGGGGTCACAGACTGCTGGATTTTCGCCATCTGCGGACTCGGCTGACGGTGCTCTATCTCGGCCTGTTCGGTCTGGCCCTGATCATCAGTGCCATCGCCGTCGTGACGGCCGTCTCGGCCAGCGCCAAGGGCGTGGTGCGCGAGGAAATGCGGGCTTCGGGGGCCGTCTACGACCAGCTGTGGAAGGCCCGCTCGGCCCAGCTGTCACAGGGCGCGGGTGTCCTGGCCCAGGACTACGGCTTCCGCGAAGCCGTCGCCACCAATGATGAGGCCACCGTTCGGTCGGCGCTCGATAATCTGCGGGCGCGCCAGGGTGTCGATGGAGCTCTTATCCTTGGCACGGACGGCTATGCCACCACCACCGGCATGGCGCTGAACGACGACACCCTGGACATCCTCTACCGGAGCTTGGATTCCGGCCGCATCGAGGGCGGGGTCCTCAATATCGACGGCCAGCCGTATCAGATGGTCGCCGCGCCGGTGATGGCTCCGGTCCTGATCGGCTGGGTGGTCTTTGCAGAACGCCTGGATGCCGCCCAGATGCGCACGCTGGAGGGGCTGTCGGCCATCCCGCTGTCAGCCTCGGTGATCGTCGCCGCCGGATCGCAGGCCGAACAGTCGCAGCCCACGACGGTGCCGACGCCCGACGGACCGTCCATGCTGGTTGTCCGCACGTTGCCGAGTCTGGATGCCGACGCCGGAGCGGCCCTGCGCCTGACCTATCCGATCTCCAAGGCGATGCAGCCCTATTCGGCTCTGTTCATCTGGCTGGCCGTGATCGGTGTGGCGGGGCTCGCCATCATGACGATCGGCACCTGGGCCCTGTCGCGCGGCCTGACGCGTCCGATCGCGGCCCTCGATGACGCCGTACAACGCCTTCAGCAGGGCGACTATACCGAGGCCCCGGTGACCTCGGTGGACGAAATCGGCCGTCTGGCCACCAGCTTCAACGCCATGGTCGGCGATCTGCGCGACCGCGAAATCCGTCTGACCCAGATGGCGTTGCAAGATCAGGAAACGGGCCTGCCGAACCGAGTGGCCTTGGAGCAGCGTGCGCGTCAGATGCCAGAGGCCTGGGTCATCCTGTTCGGCATCGAACGCTTCACCGTCGTGCGCAATGCGATCGGCTATGACTCCATGGCCCTGCTTCTGACCGCTCTGGCGGAACGGCTGTCGCGGCTCGCGGCCGGGTCGCCCATCTCCCTGATCGGGGCAGGTGCCCTTGGTGTGGTCGTCGAGGCCAGCAGCCAGTCCCAAGCGGTCAAGCTGGCTGCCCGCATGGTCGAAACCGCCCAGACGCCGATCAAGGTCGGTCGCGCCAAGGTGGATATAGCTTTAACCGCCGGGGTTGCGGCCCATGACGGCGGCGATACCGATGTCTCCGTCGTCGACCGCGCGGCGATTGCCGTGGATCAGGCCCGCATCGCTCGCCAGACTGCCGCGGCCTTCGACGCCTCCGCCTATGGCGACCCCGGCGATAATCTCTCGCTGATCTCCGATCTGATGGCGGCCATGAAGACGGGCGGCGTCTCCCTGGCCTATCAGCCCAAGTACGATCTTCGCGCCCAGGCGATCACGGGCGTCGAAGCCCTGATGCGCTGGACCCATCCGCGTCGCGGGTTTGTCTCGCCGGATCTCTTCATCGGCATGGCCGAGGAAACGGGCCATATCCGCCCCATCACCGAATGGGCCATTCGCCGCGCCATCGAGGACCACCGGACGATGGCGGACGCGGGCCACGATTTGATGGTCTCGGTCAATATCTCCGGGCGGCTATTGTCGGACGATGCGTTCGCGGATTTTGCACTCGGAGAGGTCAAGGCCTCAGGCGCGCGCCTGTGTTTCGAGATCACCGAGACGGCGGTCATCGACCATCCCGACGTCGCCTTGCGCATTGTCGAGCGGTTCGCAGAGGCCGGCATTCCGGTGTCGCTGGACGACTATGGGTCGGGCCTGTCGTCTCTGGCCTATCTGAAACAGATCCGCGCCGACGAGTTGAAGATCGACAAGGCCTTCATCCTGGGGCTCGACGAGTCCGCTCGCGACGCCCTGCTGGTCAAGTCGACAATCGACCTGGCGCACAGCCTGGGCCTGAAAGTCACGGCCGAGGGCGTGGAGACGGCGAGTGCCCTGGCCCTGCTCAGCGGCATGGGCTGCGACCTGGCGCAGGGCTATTTCATCGCCCGGCCCATGCCGATGACGGGGCTGCTTGAGTTCTTGGCCGCGCCTGCCGTCAGCGAGGCCGAAGTCGCCGCCTAGACCATGCTGTCGATGCCGCAGGTCGACGGATCGCCCGCCTCATAACCACGGCGCAAGGCAGCGACCCGCTGGGCGGAAGAACCGTGGGTGAAGCCGTCGGGCTGGACCGCGCGACCGCTGCGCCGCTGCAGATTATCGTCACCGATGGCTGCCGCCGTGCGCATGCCTTCTTCCAGATCGCCCGCCTCGACGGCGACCTGGCCGTTCGACACCGCTGACGCGTTGCGGGCCCACATGCCGGCATAGCAGTCCGCCTGAAGCTCCAGGGCGACGGAATAGCGATTGGCCTCGGCCTGCCCACGCGCCCGTTGCTGGGCGCGCTGGACCTGCTGCGAGGTGCCGGTCAGGGTCTGGACGTGGTGGCCATACTCATGGGCGATCACATAGGCGCGCGCGAACTCGGCCCCCGAGGCACCTAGGGATGTCTCCAGCTCCTGCCAAAAAGAGAGATCGAGATACACCTGCTGATCCGCAGGACAATAGAAGGGCCCCATGGCCGCCTGGCCGGTGCCGCAGGCCGTGCCGGTCCCGCCTTCGTACAGGACGACGGTCGGCGGCTGATACCCCTGCATCTTCGTACGCCAGACATCGTCGATATTGGCGCCGATCACATCGACGAAGGCTCCGGCCTGATCCTCGGGACTGCCGACCTGACCTTGCTGGCTGCTGCCCTGACCCTGCTCGACCGTCTGCAATACGCCGCTCACATCCTGGCCGGTGAACAGATAGATCAAGCCGACGATGACGACGCCGCCCAGGCCCAGTCCGCCCGCAGCGATGCCACCGCCCATTCCGCGCCGGTCTTCGATATTGCCGCCGCGCCGTCCGCCCTGCCACCGCATGATCGCTCTCCCTCGCCCCGAAGCCCTCGATGGCCCAAGCTAGGCCGGAACGCCGCAGTGAGGGAAGGGATGCAGGGCGATCACGCTCAGGGGGCGGGTCTGTCCAACCAGGCATCGATCTGGCCGACCATGGCACTCTGTGCGCGCCGTCGCTCTTCTGCCGCCTGCCATGCCGCCCGTTCCTGCTCGGGTGAGCGCAGGGCCGGAAGGGGTCGCGGCTGGCCAGGCTCGGGCTGACGGGCCCCCACGATCCGATCCCGGCTCGCCTGTGCCTCCAGCTGTCCCAGCTGCGCCTCCAGGCGGCGCTGATCGGCCGCCAGTCGCAGCCGCTCCATCTCCAAGCGGTTCTGATCCGCGCGATACCTCTGGGCATCGACGGCGAGCGCGCCGGGCCGTGTCTGCCAGGCGGGTGGCGGAGTCTGAGCCAAAGCTGCCACGGGAATAGCCACGACAGCGAGTGCAAGGCCGAGCAAGGGGGACCGCAGGGCTTTCATCACGCCAACATGGCCCCGTAAGGCCGGATCGCCAAGCGTGACAGTTCAGACGTTATCCAGTGTCCAGACCCGAGTGCGCTTGACGGCCATGTCTTCCAACTCCCGCGTCGTCGGCACCTGACATTCGGCCAGCAACTCAAAACCGCTTTTGGGAAAATAGGTCCGCATCGGATCACCGACGAGAACGCGGATGCCTTGGTCCCGCGCCTGTAGCAGCCAGGCCAGAACGGCCTCGGCCATAGGCTTTTCGTAGAAGACATCGCCCGCGCAGATCACATCGACATCAGGCGCAGGAACGTCCAGCAGGTTCTGCGTCGTGAACGCCGCCTCGACCCCGTTCAACGCCGTGTTCAGCGCCACCGCCGCCTCGCAAAACGGATCGATATCGGCACACAGGACCGAGGCCGCGCGGGCCTTCATGGCGGCGATCCCGACCAGTCCCGATCCCGCCGCGAGATCCAGCACCGCCTTGCCCTCCACCTCCTGTGGGTTGTCCAGCAGCCAGCGGGCCAGTCCCTGCCCTCCCGCCCAGGCGAAGGCCCAGAACGGCGGTGGAAGTCCGATTTCCTCAAGTGCCTCCTCAGTCAATCGCCAGAGCGGCGTCACCTCGTCCGCCAGCCATAGAGAAATCTCTGGCGCATGCGGCACGGTCTGCACGCGCGTGTTGTCTCTGATGAAGGCGATTGGATCGGCGATGGGCATCCGTCGCAGAAGCGCGGCATCGGCCTCGGGTCAAGAGCAGCCTGCGGGACAAGTCAGGCGCGCCTGATAAAATGTCAGGTTGACACGACATATTGCTAGTGTAAGGTCAGCCTTACATCGAGAGGACGCCCAATGTTGAACGCCTGGAAGACCGGCACGCCCGCCCATCGGAAATACATCATCCGCACACTCGCCTTCATGATCCCCTATATGCTGGTCTGCATTTCGATGATGACGACCGATGCCTTCGACGACATCATCGGCAAGCCTGCGGGATGGGGTCTCGCCGCCGCCGTCGCTGCACCCGTCGTCGGTCAGTTGTGGGCGACGCTCAGCCTGATCCGCGAGAGCGACGAGTTCATGCGGGCCGTGACGGCCAAGCAGTTCATCGTCTCCGCGGGCCTGGCCATGGCACTGGCGACCTTCTGGGGGTTTGCCGAAACCTTCGCCAATGCCCCGCACCTGCCCGGCTGGCTGATCTATGCCGCCTTCTGGGGCATTTTCGGCTGTGTGTCGCCCTTCATCCAGGGCAGCCGCCCATGAAGAACCGGCTCAAACTTCTGAGGGTCGAGCGCAACTGGACCCAGGAACAGCTGGGTCAGGCACTGGGGGTCTCTCGCCAGGCGGTCAATGCGCTTGAGACCGAGAAGCACGACCCCTCGCTGGACCTCGCCTACCGGATCGCTGTCCTGTTCGGACGGCCCGTGGAAGACATTTTCGAAAACCCGCACGGCTGAGGCCGGCGACAACCCTCAAAACTGGAGACTGATATGTTGAACGCCTTCTTCAAGGCGCGGCCCCGGCTGCGTGCTGCCCTGTTCGGACTAGCCGTCTGCGCCCCCTGTTTCGCGGTCGGTGTCGGACAGGCCTTCGCCCAGGTGCCGAAGGCTGTTGCAGCCCCGGCCTTCGCTTCTGACCGGCTATCGGTGGAGGTGGTCGGCACCGGCTCCGATGTGATCCTGATCCCCGGTTTCGCTTCCTCTCGCGAGGTCTGGCGCGTCGAGGCGAACCGGCTGAAGGCGACCCACCGGGTGCATCTGGTCCAGCTGTCCGGTTTTGCGGGCCAGCCCTGGACGCATGGCGACGGCCCCTTCGTGGCCCCGATGATCGAGGAGCTGGCTCGCTACATCCGCGACGCAGGGCTGGAGAAGCCCGCCGTCATCGGCCATTCGATGGGCGGGCTGAGCGGCATACTGCTGGCCCAGGCGCATCCCGATCTGGTCGGGAAGGTCATGAGTGTCGATAGCCTGCCCTTCTTCAGCGCCCTGTTCGGGCCGCAGGTGACTGTGGAGGCCGCGCGCCCCTTCGCCGAACAGGCCGCGCAATCGATGCTGAACCCCGACGCTGACGCCTTCCGGGCAGGACAGGCCCAGAGTGCCGTCGGACTGGCGCGCGACCCCGCGACGCGCACCGCCATGGTCGATTGGTCGATGGCTTCGGACCGTCAGGCCCTGGCCTCTGCCATTCGCGACGTCATGACCACCGACGCCCGCCCGGCTCTGTCCACCATGACCACGCCGGTCTGGGCGATCTACGCGGCCGATGCGGACGGCGGAGCCCCGGCCGCCCTGGCCGATGCGATGTGGACCCGAGAATACGCAACCCTGCCCGGCGTGCATCTGGAGCGGGTCGACGACAGCCGCCACTTCATCATGGCCGATCAGCCGCAACGGTTCGCCGCGATCGTGGATCGGTTCCTTCAGGAGTGACCCTCTGAAAGCCAAACCATCGGCAAGACCTGCGCCGCGATCTGAAGGTGGCGCAGGTCATCTGTCTCTAGACCAAAGCCTATTTCACCGCGGCGATCCAAACTCCAGCTTCCAGCCCGATTTGATGCTGTCGATCTCCTCTCGCGGCAGTTCGGCGAAGGCCTTCGGGTTCTGCCGCAAAAAGTCAGAAGCGAGAGTGTCGCCACCTTCGGCAGCAAGCTCCACCAGCGCAGCGCCCATCGTCGTGTCGCCTGGACCGCCTTCGCCCACCAGCATCATCATTCCCAGCGCCCGCAGGGCGTGAGCTGACCCTTGGCTGGCCGCCCGCTCATACCACAGCCTTGCCTCCACAGGGTTGGCTGTCACGCCCTGTCCGAGTGCCAGCATGACGGCGAGTGAAATCATCCCTTGCTCGTAACCTTGTTCCCCCGCCTCCCTTACATAACGATAGGCTTGGACCGCATTTGCAGGCACGCCATCTCCTTCCAACAACATCATGCCCACATTCCATTGAGCCCGCGCGTCACCGGCGTCGGCAGCGATCTTCAGATGCCTGAAGGCGGAAGCCGGATCACGCGGGATTCCCCAACCGTTCTGATAGGCGCGACCGAGTAGAAACTGAGCATCTGAATTGACAGGTGTCGCCTCTACAGCGGTCTGCAGAAGACGAGAACCGCGCTCCAGATCTTGCGCGACGCCGGTACCGAGCAGGTAGGCGCGGCCCACAGGATAGGCGACGGCAGACCGAAACCGGTCGTCGAGACCCCGCAACAGAGCAAACGCCGCTTCATCGTCCGAAGGGTCGTCATTTTGCAGACGCTGCGTACCGAAATACAGGCGAGCGTTCTGGGAGCCCGCTGCCAAGGCCTCTTCCCACAGACGCTGTGCCCGCTCGTGGTCGGTCGTTATGCCAGGGAGGTCACTACCCAAGGCCATGGCCAGCACGGCCTTGGCTTCGATGTCGCCCGCAGCAGAAAGCCTTTCAAGATTGGCAACTCCCGTTGCCGGGTCGGCCTCGAGAAGAAGCATAGCCTGGCTGAGCGGATCTTTGACTCGAGACTGAGCGTTTGCGGACGCGCCAGCTAGAGCGAACAGTCCGATCGCTATCACAGCGACAAGTCGTGGCTTATGCATGTTGTCCCGCCTCCGATCCCCAGCATGACTGGAAACCGAAGGCTCAGGCAAGTGACCGCTACTTCAACCCAGCGGTGTCCAGATCAAGCTCTGTCAGCGGGATGACTTCGACGTTCGGATGCTTGGCGCGCAGGGCGTCGATGAAGGTCGAGGCGTCGCCGACGATCACCAGGCTGGCGCGATCGGTGGGCAGGTGTTCGGCGAACGCCGCCTGGACCTGTTCCGGCGTCAGCGCCCGGACGCGACCGGCATAGGCCGACAGCTCGCTCATCGGCAGGTCATAGAGCGCCAGATTGGCGACCAGAGAGCCCAGGCCGTCGACGGTTTCCAGCGAACTGCCGAAGGCGCCGGTCAGGATGGCCTGGCGGGTGGTCATCTCGCTGTCGGTCGGCTGGGTGGTGGCCAATCGGGTCAACTCGGCCAGGATCAGGTCGGAGACCTCGACGGCGGCGTCGTTGCGGGTCTGGGCCGAGGCGGTGAACAGCCCGTCCTCGCGCCGCACGCCGAGCGACGAGCGGGTGCCGTAACTGAGGCCGCGCTTGATGCGGATTTCCTGATTGAGCCGCGAGGTGAAGCTGCCGCCCAGCAGGGTATTGCCCAGGGTCAGGGGCAGGTAGTGGGCCTCTGTGCGGGAAACGCCACGCAGGGCGACGGTGACCGCGGCCTGACCGGCACCAGGTTGGTCGATGACTACGACGCGCGGAGCAAGAGGGGCCCCAATCGGGGCGGCGCGCTGATCGATGGGGCCGGTCTCCTGCCAGTCGCCAAAGGCCGACTGGGCCAAGGTTCGAGCTTGCGCCTCGGTGATCGCGCCGGAAAAGACCAGCGTCGCCTCCGACGGGCGATAGCGACGCTGATGGAAGGCGACGACATCCTCGCGCGTAATGGCGGGAAGGGTGGTCAGGGTGCCGCCGCCGGGCGCGCCATAGGCGGCATCACCATAGATGACGCGGGCGGCGGCTTGCGACGCCACCGGGCCGGGCGTGGCCAGGGCGACCCTCAGGCCGTCCAGTGTCTGGGACCGCTGGCGATCCAGCTCCTCGGCGGCGAAGGCAGGATTGCGCACCAGATCGGCCATCAGGGCGACGGTCTGCGGGAAGACGTTGGCCGGGGCGTTGGCATAGACATTGGTGAAGTCAGGGCCAGAGCCGGCGCCGATGCTGGCCCCAAGCTGCTCGATCTCCGTGGCGATCTGGGGGGCGCTCAGGGTCGCCGTCCCTTGCGTCAGCAGGGCGGCGGTCATGGCGGCGAGACCTGCCTTGCCGGTCGCTTCATCGCCGGAGCCAGCGTCGAAGTTGAGACGGGCGGAAACCAGCGGCAGGCCCTCCTTCTCCACGACCAGCACGCGCAGGCCGTTGTCCAGGCGGAAGTCGGCGACGGGCGGCGTGGCCGGCTCGACCGGCTCGCCCGGGTTCGGCATGGCGGCGCGCTGTCCCTCGGGCAGCAGTTCGAAAATACGGCCCACGGGGGCCAGATCGGCGACCTTGATCGGGGCGGAGACATCCACGTCCTGCACCGTCGCGGGATTGGCCTCGTCGGCGTTCAGATACCGGATGGCGATGCTGCGCTGATCGGTCAAATAGCGTCGGGCCACACGCTGGATGTCGGCAGCGGTCACGGCCTGCAGACTGGCGATCTCACGGTCGGCGGAGGCGGCGTCGCCGGTGTTGATCAGCGACCAGCCCAGCACATTGGCGCGGTCCTCGACCGTCTCGCGCTCGCGCAGGGCCCCGGCAATCAGTTCGTTCTTGGCCTCGGCCAGTTCAGCGTCGGTGACCGGCGCGTCCCGCAGTTTCGCGGCCTCGGCCCGCAACGCGGCCAGACCCTCTTCCGGCGTCTTGCCCTCGGCCATGATGGCAAAGGCGGTCAGGGCCCCGGCCTGCTGGCTGGCGTCCAGGCTGGAGCTGGTCTGGCTGGTGATCTGCTGATCGTAGACCAGCGAGCGATAAAGGCGACTGGACTCGCCGGTAGACAGGATGCCGTCCAGCACGGTCAGGGCCGCGCGGTCCGGATTGTCGTAACGCACCGTCGGCCAGGCCAGCACCACGGCGGGCAGCGGCACATTGGGGGCGTGGTAGGTGACCTCGCGCGGGCCGGTCGGCTCGGGCTCGCGCACATCATTCGTCGGCAGGGGGCGGTCGGGATTGTCGAGCCGGCCGAAATACTGGTCGATCCAGCCGTCCAGCTGGGCCTGATCGAAGTTCCCGGCGACGATCAGATAGGCATTGTCGGGCCGGTAGAAGGTGGAGTGGAAGCGGCGCACATCCTCGATGGTCGCGGCGTCCAGATCCTCGATCGAACCGATGGTCGAGCGGCGATAAGGATGCTCCTGATAGATCGTGGCGGGTACGAACAGGCTGAACAGGCGACCATAGGGACTGGCCAGGACGCCCTGACGGTACTCCTCCTTGACCACGTCGCGCTCGCTTTCGAACACGCTCTCGTTGACCACCAGAGAGCCCAGGCGGTCGGCCTCCGCGAAGATCAGCCGCTCCAGGTGATTGGCCGGGATGGTCTCGTGATAGGCGGTGACATCGTCCGAGGTGAAGGCGTTGTTGTTGCCCCCGACATCCTCGGTCAGGCGGTCGAAGGTCTCGTCGGGAAAGTTCTCGGTCGCCTTGAACATCAGGTGTTCGAACAGGTGGGCAAAGCCCGAGCGACCTTCCGGATCGTCCTTGGAGCCGACGCGGTACCAGACCTGGACCGTCACATTGGAGGTCGAGGTGTCGCGGGCGGTATAGACCTTGAGCCCGTTCCGCAGGGTCCGCTCTTGAAAGCCCAGTGGCGGCACGGTCACGCCGGAGGGAGCCTGGGCGGCCGCGGCGGAACTCTGCGCCATCGCGGGTGACGCCGCGGGCAGGCCGAGCATCAGGGCAGCGGCGCAGGCGGTCAGGATCAGGCGGGACTTCATGGGGTGGCTCCGAACGCCCGGACGGCGGGCGAGGCGGACCCTATCAGGGCAAAGGGCCTGCGCACCTTACGGAGTTGTAATCTCAGTCCAGTTTGAAGGCGTCCGCCAGCAGTCGGGCCTCGGCCGCCCGACTGGACCCCTTGCGCCAGGCGACCACGATCTCGCGGCGCGGGGCCTTGGCCGAGATGGGGCGCACGACTACGCCGGGCATGTCTGCCAGACCGGCACGCACGGCCATCTCGGGCAGGAAGCTGACCCCCAGGCCCGAAGACACCATCTGGACCAGGGTGTGCAGGCTGGTCGCGGCGAACACATCGTCGCCCTTGGGCGGGTCGATGTCGAAGGCCGCCAGGGCTTGGTCACGCAGGCAGTGGCCGTCCTCCAGCAGGATGAGGTCTTCGGCCTTAAGCGACCCCGCCGGAATGGGGCCTGTTCCTGCCAACGCGTGGCCGACTGGTGCCGCGGCCAGGATCTCGTCGTCGCCGATACGAGCATGGTCTATGCCCGGTGCCGTGTAAGGCAGGGCGATGACGGCGGCGTCCAGCTGTCCCGCCTTCAGCGCCCCGATCAGCCGGGGCGTCAGATCCTCGCGGATGAACAGGCGAAGGGCCGGATAGGCCGTCTTCAATCCGGGCAGTTTCGCAGGCAGGAGGAACGGCGCGACGGTCGGGATGACGCCCAGGCGGAACCGGCCCGACAGCGGCTTGCCCGCGTTCTTCGCTGCCTCGACCAGATCCTCGGTGCGGGCCAGGACGTCCTCGGCCCGGCGCACGGCCTCGGCCCCGACGGCGGTCAGCTGGACATTGCCGCGCGTCCGCTCGACCACGGCCGCCCCCAGAATTTTCTCGAGTTCCTGCACGCCCGCCGAAAGCGCCGGCTGGCTGACGTGCGCCGCCTCCGCCGCCCGGCTGAACGAGGCGTGTTCGGCCAGAAGTTTCAGATACTGGAGCTGTCGCAGGGTGGGGAGCATGCATAGGCCGAGGTTTGCGAGATTGTCAGGACCTATCAGTTGTCTTGATGGTTGGCGAGACGTCAGCGTCGTCCGACCGACACCGCGACCGTGGAGACGACCGATCATGCTGACGACGCTATTGGCAACCAGCCTGTTCACCCTGACACCCACACAGAACCTGTCGCCTTCCGAGCATGCCTTCGAAGAGGCCAAGCGGCTGGAGATCGAGGGCCATACGCCTGACCTCGTTTTCATGATGGAGGCCCGACACGATAACAGCCGGCAAATCGTCAGCTTCTATCGCGTCGATTCCAGGCTGACCGGCAACCGGTGGATTGTCCGTCGGCAACGGGATGGCGACGCCCTCTGGGGCGACAGCCCGGATGCGCCTCCCGCCCCGCTGGCATGGGCGGACTCAGGCAGTTGCCAAGGCATTCGGGCAACGCTGGAGGCGGTCGAGGACATTCCGCTGATGCCCTTGGATGTCTACCGCATCGGCTCGGAACATGGCGTCGATGCCCCGCTTGTCGTCGGTGGCGCACGAACAACCTTCTGGCTTGCGGGCGCATCGATCACGCCGTCGTTCCAGATGGTGGGCTACCATTATCTGGGGGACTGGTGGTCCGATGGTGAAGACGCCTTGCGATCCTGCTGGACGACCACCCGGCCACAGATCGAGGTCCGAGACTGATCCAGGGCCAGTGTCGGCGAGGAGCAGCAACACCCCTCGCCGACAGGTAAGGTCTAGGCCGCGACTTTTTCGGCGTGCAGGGCGCGCTTGGGCAGATCGTAACGGTCGTTCTCCATGACCTGGACCCAGGCCTTGACGAAGTCGCGCACGAACTTCTCGCCCGCATCGGCAGAGGCATAGACCTCGGCCAGCGCACGTAGCTGGGAGTTGGCCCCGAACACCAGGTCGGTGCGGGTGGCCGTCCAGCGCTGTTCGCCCGTGTCGCGGTCCGTGCCGACGAAGGTCTCGTCGGAGTGGTCATCGACCTGTTTCCAGGCCGTGCGCATGTCCAGCAGATTGACGAAGAAGTCGTTCGTCAGCTGGCCCGGACGATCGGTCAGGACGCCGTTCTGGGACTCGCCATGGTTGGCACCCAGAACCCGCAGGCCTCCGACCAGCACCAGCATCTGCGGCGCGGTCAGCCCTAGCAGCTGCGCCCGGTCGATCAGCAGTTCCTCGGTCGGGACGTTAAACTGGACCTGCAGATAGTTGCGGAAACCATCGGCGCGGGGCTCCAGGACCTTGAAGCTTTCGGCGTCGGTCTGTTCGGCCGAGGCGTCGGTGCGGCCCGGGGTGAAGGGCACGGCGATGTCGTGACCGGCAGCCTTGATGGCCTGTTCGACCCCGACGGAGCCGCCCAGCACGATCAGGTCGGCGATGGAGACATTCAGGCCCGACGACGCCTTGATGCCCTCATAGACCTGAAGAACCTTGGCCAGCTTGTGCGGCTCGTTCACATCCCAGCTGCGCTGCGGCTCCAGACGGATGCGCCCGCCATTGGCCCCACCGCGGTGGTCGGACCCGCGCCAGGTGGCGGCCGACGCCCAGGCCGTGCGGACCAGATCGGCGATCGACAGGCCCGAGTTGGCGATATGCCCCTTCAGCGTTGCGACGTCGGCCTCGGTCAGTTTCGGACCCGTGTGCGCCGGGATCGGATCCTGCCAGATCAGCTCTTCGGCCGGAACCTCGGGGCCCTGGTAGCGGATCTTCGGCCCCATATCGCGGTGGCACAGCTTGAACCAGGCGCGGGCGAACTGGTCGCCGAAATAGGCCGGGTCGGCGCGGAAGGCCTCCATGATCTTGCGGTATTCCGGGTCGACCTTGAACGCCATGTCGGCGGTGGTCATCATCGTCGGCACCTTCTTGCCCGGCGTATGGGCGGCAGGAGCCAGGGTCTCTTCCGGATTGCCGACGGGCTGCCACTGCTTGGCCCCGGCGGGCGAGCGGACCAGCTCATATTCATGGTCCAGCAGCATGTCGAAATAGGTCATGTCCCAGGTGATGGGCGTCGGCGTCCAGGCCCCCTCGATGCCCGAGGTGATGGTGTGGTCACCCATGCCGCTCTCGTGGCCCGAGACCCAGCCGAGTCCCTGTTGCGCGATGTCGGCCCCTTCGGGTGAAATGCCGACCTTGGAGGCGTCACCATTGCCGTGTGCCTTGCCGAAGGTGTGACCCCCGGCGGTCAGGGCGGCGGTCTCGACGTCGTTCATGCCCATGCGGGCGAAGGTCTCGCGGATATCACGCGCCGACTGCAGGGCTTCGGGCACACCGCCCGGACCTTCGGGGTTCACATAGATCAGGCCCATCTGGATGGCGGCCAGCGGCTCTTCCAGCGCCATGTCCTTGTCGGGCTGGATGCGGGTCGGCGCGCCCTCTGAGCCCACCCACTCCTCCTCGGTGCCCCAGTAGACGTCCTTCTCGGGCTCCCAGACGTCGGCACGGCCACCGCCGAAGCCGAAGACCGGTCCGCCCATGGATTCGATGGCGACATTGCCGGCCAGGATGAACAGGTCGGCCCAGCTCAGCTTGGCGCCATACTTCTGCTTGATCGGCCACAGCAGGCGGCGCGCCTTGTCCAGATTGCCGTTGTCCGGCCAGGAGTTCAGCGGTGCGAACCGCTGCTGGCCCGCGCCCGCACCGCCGCGCCCGTCGCCTGTGCGATAGGTACCGGCCGAGTGCCATGCCATGCGGATGAAGAAGGGGCCATAGTGGCCGTAGTCCGCCGGCCACCAAGGTTGGCTGTCCGTCATCAGAGCGTGCAGGTCGCGTTTGACCGCGTCGTAGTCCAGGGTGTTGAACGCCTCGGCATAGCTGAAGCCGTCGCCCATCGGGTCGCCGGTCTTGCCCTGCTGATGCAGGATATCGACCGCCAGATGGTTGGGCCACCAGTCGCGGTTGGTGCGGCCCAGCAGGCTGCGGCGCGCGGCCTTTTCCTTCTTGGGGTCGCTCAGGGGCGAGGGTCCGCCAGCGTTTCCGTCCATGATTCAGCTCCCGTGGATTATGGTTGTAGGGCCAGCCTATGCCCACAATGACGACAGGCAAAATCAATAAGTTTTGAGTTTGGGAACAACTGAAGTTATCAAGGTGCCGGGCAGGGATATCGACGGCGCATGATCTCGCGTATGCCGTCGGTAATGGTCATTCTGCGCCGCTGTGGTTCGGGGATCGCTTTCAGCCTGCGGAGCACATCTTCGGGGTCGAACGAGAAACCGTCCATCGGAATGCAGGTCTGGCTCGGTCGGTTCGCCTGCTGAGCGCGATACTGCTCGGTCAGGACGGCCGAAATGCCGGCCTCACCTTCGCGCTTCAATCGGCGATAATCAGATCTCAGGAGGGCCGTGACATTGCGTGGAATGCGGTCGGCCGTCGCGATGAATTCGTTCAGCGGCATGGTCTGGGCCGATGCTGCCCCTGGCCACAACCCGACAGCCATGGCGGCCACGGTCAGAAACAGAATACCCCTCATCGACCTTCCCCTGGTCACAGCTCTTGAAAAGTCACCGCCGAGATCGTGGATCAATCCACGGCAAATAATCCAGCCTCAGAACCTGATTCATGCCGCCTCTGCCATCCAGCGCATGCGGCAGGCCATGATGGCCGTTTCGCCCAGCCGCTCGACCAGCCGCCAATTGACCACGGCTCCGATCGGTGCGCCGACGACGGGGATCAACTGAGCCATTTTGGCCAGGTCGATGTGGTCGCGATACTCGATCTGGAAGGTGCGCCAGTCGTAATCGGTGATGGCCTGAGGCTGGTCGACATCGGCGATCCAGCGCTCCAGATCGGCGAGAGCCTCGGGGCGTCTGCGGGCACTGGCGAAGGCCAGGTGAAAGATGTGCAGGACGAACAGCCGCTCTCTCAGAGACCCGCCGCCCCAGCCATAGGCCGCCACGATGTCGGCCAGCATCCGCACCTTGATCGCCATCAGGGCCGGAAAGTCCGCCGCGGCCAGGACGAAGCCGCCCGCCCCCGCGACCCCGCCCTCGACACTGGCGGTGTTGCGATAGACCTTGATGGCAGCCCGCGCCCTGAACTCGGACGCGGCCAGGGTCCCGCGCGGACCAGGCTTGGCCTGCAGCACGTCCGAGCCGAATAATATGCCCTTGGTCATCGCCTCGACCCCGGCGGTGATGACCTGATGCACGCGCTCGGGGATGATGCGGTTGATCCGATCCTGTGTGCCGCGCGTGGCCTTGTCCCACAGGTCGGGGCGTTTCAAGACGCGGGTCCGCCAAGCCGCGACCTCGGCCCGCACCGTGGTCTCGTCCATGACGGTGACCAAGCCGTCGGGAGTGTCCTCGGCGGCGATCATTTCCTGTCCAGCGGTCATCAGGCCCTCCGGTAACGCGGGGTTACGGTTGCAGGCGAATGCGGCTGGGTCTAGACCGCCCCACGTTTCCTCCCCAATCAGCCACCCGGCCTCGAGTAGCGCGAAGCGCGATAGGCCAATGGAGAATGTTCATGGCTCGTGCGAAGATCGCCCTCATCGGCGCCGGAATGATCGGCGGAACCCTGGCCCATGTGGCCGCGCGCGAGGCGCTGGGCGACGTCATCCTGTTCGACATCGCCGAGGGTACGCCCCAGGGCAAGGCGCTGGATATCGCCGAGGCCACCGCCGTGATCGGCAGCGATGTCGCCCTGAAGGGTGCCAATGACTATGCCGACATCGCGGGGGCCGACGTCTGCATCGTCACCGCCGGTGTACCGCGCAAGCCGGGCATGAGCCGCGACGACCTGATCGGCATCAATCTGAAGGTCATGAAGGCCGTGGGCGAAGGCATCAAGCAACATGCCCCGAACGCCTTCGTCATCTGCATCACCAATCCGCTGGATGCCATGGTGTGGGCCCTGCAGAAATTCTCGGGCCTGCCCAAGGAGAAGGTCATCGGCATGGCCGGTGTGCTGGACAGCGCCCGCTTCGCCTATTTCCTGGCCGAGAAGACCGGCGTGTCGATCCAGGACATCCACGCCTGGACCCTGGGCGGTCACGGCGATGACATGGTGCCGATGGTGCGTCACTCGACCGTCGGCGGCCTGCCCCTGCCGGACGCCGTTGCAGCGGGCATGCTCAGCCAGGGTGACCTGGACGCCATCGTCGACCGGACGCGCAAGGGCGGCGGCGAGATCGTGGCCCTGCTGAAGACCGGCTCGGCCTTCTATGCCCCGGCTGAAAGCGCCATCGCCATGGCCCGTTCCTACCTGCTGGACCAGAAGCGCGTCCTGCCCTGCGCCGTCTGGCTGTCGGGTGAATACGGCCTGTCCGACCTCTACGTCGGCGTGCCCGCCCTGATCGGCGCCGGCGGCGTCGAAAAGGTCATCGAGTTCAGCACCAACGACGACGAAAAGGCGATGTTCAAGAAGTCGGTCGAGTCGGTCCAGGGCCTGATCCAGGCCTGCAAGGATATTGATTCCTCGCTTTCCTGAGGGCGCTAACGCGAGGCTCGCGGACGCTCGCTGCTTGAGCGCGGACAAGCGATCGCCCTCAAGCAGCGAGCGTCCGCGACGCGAGCGATAGGGCAACAAGAATGAAGGCCGCGGAGCGATCCGCGGCCTTTTTCTTGCCTATTGGCCTGGTGTTTGCCCGGTCAGCATTTGGGCGAAGCCGCGTAGCTGCTGGAGCCAGATCACGGCCGGTTCCTGAAGCTGGTCGGTCCCGGTCTGAGTCAGCAGGACGTCATACTGCAGCACGATACTGGGGTTGCCGCCGGTCGCCGGAGCCGGAGAGAAGGCGGCTTTCAGATAGCGGCTCTGCAGGTTCCACTGATTGGCCTGTTCGATGGTCAGAGGGCCCGTGAAGACGGCGCTGAACTGAAGGTCGTCGCACAGGGTGGTGCAGGCATAGAAGGTCAGGTTCCACGGCAGGGGCTCGTCGGCCACGCGCAGGATCTGGGCCCCGGTCACCGCTTCCGGCTCGCCCACCGATCCGCCCAGGCCTGTCAGCCAGGTCCGGGCATCGGCAACCGTGACGCCGACGGCGGGGGCTGGCGCGGCGGTGGGCGCAGGCGTTTGGGCCAGCGCCACGGTCGGCAAGGCGGCGCTCAGGGCGAGGGCGGCGAACAAGGCGGGCAGGCGCATGGGCGGGTCTCTCTTGATATCAGGCGACAACGGTGCACCGCAGGGTCCAGCAGAATTAAGGCCAGCCTAGACCGAACGCTCGCGCGTCATCCAGTCGGCGGCCTGCATTTCGTTCAGGCGCGAGGCGGTGCGCTCGAACTCGAAGGCCCCGACACCCTCGGGATACAGGCTCTCGGGCGCGGCCGCCGCCAACGTCACCAGCCGTGTTCCGGCTTCATAGAGTGCGTCGATCAGGGTCACGAGACGCCGCGCCTCCTGCTGATTGGCGGGGCTGAGCAGCGGCACATCCTCAAGGAACAGGGTATGGAAGCGCTCGGCGATGGCCAGATAGTCCTGCGGGCCCAGCGGCCTGCCGCAAAGGTCCGCGAAGGTGGCGCGGGCCATGCTGCCGGCGGTACGCTCAACGACCACATCGCGTCCCAGCACCGTCAGGTGCGCGGGCTCCTCCGGCTCGCCGCCGCGCAGGTCGGACCACAGGTCCTCGAATCCCTGTCGCGCCGCCTCGTCGACGGGTGAGAACCAGACCTTGCCGCCGGTCAGCCGGTGCAGGCGCCAGTCGCGATCTCCGGTCAGGGAGACGACCTCGCACCGGGCCTCGATCTGTTCGATAAAGGGCACGAACAGCTGGCGGTTGATGCCATTCAGATACAGCTGATCCGGCGCGCGGTTGGAGGTGACGGCCAGGACCACCTTCTTCTCGAACAGGGCCTCGAACAACCGCCCCAGGATCATGGCGTCGGCGATGTCGGTGACCTCCAGCTCGTCGAAGCACAGCAGCCGCGCCTCCGAGGCGATCAGGGCCGCGATCGGGGGAATGGGATCGTCGCCCCCCCTCTTGCCGGAATGGTGCGTGCCGAAGACGGCCTTGCGGGTCTTCGCATCCCCCTCGCGCCACTGGCGGACCAGGTCGTGGATACGGGCCATGAAGGCGTGGAAGTGGGCCCGCAGCTTCTTCGGCTCGGGCGTCGAGGTGACGAACAGATCCATCAGCATGGACTTGCCCCGCCCCGGCGGCCCCCAGATATAGAGCCCCCGCACCTCTGGCACGCCGCCGAACAGGCCGCGTCTGGCCAAGTTCTCCTCCAGCCGCTCCATCGCCGCGATCAGCGGGGCCTGCGCCGGATCGGGCGCGATGACCCCTTCCTCGATGCGGATATCATAGGCGGAACGGATGCGGGACGTCATGGCTCTCGCTTAACCGCGCGGGGTCACTGGTGGAAGCCGGGCGCACCGCATAAGGGCGACAAATGCCAGCAGACAACGAACTTGGACGCTCACCGCCAAAAACCGTTGCTTCGCGCCTGCGAAGGCCTACATGCAGAAGCTTCCCGCACTACCCCAAAGCCCTCAAGCAGCGAGCCGCCGCGCGGCGAGCGATAGGGCGTCCGAAGGACACACCAATATGAGCTACAAGGTCGCCATCGTGGGCGCTACCGGCAACGTCGGGCGCGAGATGCTGAACATCCTGGAGGAGCTGGAATTTCCGGTCTCGGAAATGCACGCCGTCGCCTCGCGCAAGTCCAAGGGCGTCGAGGTGTCCTGGGGCGACAAGACCATCAAATGCGAAGACATCGACAGCTTCGATTTCTCGCAGGTCGATCTGGTCCTGATGAGCGCCGGTGGCGACGCTTCGCGCGCCTGGTCCGAGAAGATCGGCAAGGCCGGGCCGATGGTGATCGACAACTCGTCGGCTTTCCGCATGGACCCGGACGTGCCGCTGATCGTGCCGGAGGTGAACCCGGACGACATCAAGCTGGCGTCGAAGAAGAACATCATCGCCAATCCCAACTGCTCGACGGCGCAGCTGGTCGTGGCGCTCAAGCCCCTGCATGACGCGGCCAGGATCAAGCGCGCGGTGGTCTCGACCTATCAATCGGTGTCAGGCGCGGGCAAGGCGGGCATGGACGAGCTGTGGAACCAGACCAAGGCCATCTACGGTCTGGGCGATGCGCGGCCCAAGCTGTTCCCCAAACAGATCGCCTTCAACGTCATCCCCTTCATCGGTTCCTTCCGCGATGACGGTTTCACAGACGAAGAGGCCAAGATGTGGGACGAGACCCACAAGATGCTGGACCCGGACATCAAGCTGACGGTCACCTGCGTGCGTGTGCCGGTCTTCGTCGGCCACTCCGAGGCGGTGGCGCTGGAGTTCGACAAGCCGATCACCCCGGACGAGGCCCGCGCCATCCTGCGCGACGCACCGGGCATCCAGGTGGTCGATAAGCAGGAGCACGACGGCTACATCACCCCCGTCGATGCCGCCGGCGAGCACTCGGTCTATGTCAGCCGCATCCGCAAGGACCCCTCGGTCGAGAACGGCCTGATGCTGTGGATCGTGGGCGACAACCTGCGCAAGGGGGCGGCCTTGAATGCCGTCCAGATCGCCCAGCTGCTGGACGAGACCGGCATGATCAAGCCGTCCTCGGGCTATCGCACCATCACGGTCTGAGGCCGTGACCACCGCCCCGGCCGGGGAGGATCGCAAGGCCCTGATCGCGGGCGTCGCCTGCTATGCCATCTGGGGCTTCATCCCCTTGGTGTTCCAGGCGATGGACCGGGCCGGGGCCGATGCCTTCGAGATCATGGCGCACCGCACGGCCTGGGCTGTGCTGTGGGCCGGGGCGCTGGTGCTGGTGGTGCGTCAGGGCGGACAGGTCATGCAGGCCCTGCGCTCGCCGCGCGTCATGGGCTGGATCGCCCTGTCGACGACGCTGATCGCGGTGAACTGGACCACCTATGTCATCGCCGTGAACAACGGCCGGACGCTGGACGCCAGCCTGGGCTACTATCTCAACCCACTTCTAAACATGGCGGCGGGGGCCTGGCTGTTCCGCGAGAAGATATCGCGCACCGGCCTGGTCGCCATCGCCCTGGCCGGGTGCGGGGTGGTGCTTCAGGCCGTGGCCCTCGGCCACCTGCCCTGGGTATCGCTGCTGCTGGCCACGACCTTCTGTGCCTATGGGGTGATCCGCAAGCGCGTGGCGGTCGATGCCCAGAGTGGCCTCTTCCTGGAATGCCTGCTGCTGGCCGGGCCCGGCCTGGCCTGGGTGCTGTGGATCGCGTCCCAGGGTCAGGGCCATTTCGGCCAGTCGACGGCGGCGACCCTGTGGCTGCTGGCCGCCGGGCCGATCACCGTGGTGCCCATGGTGCTGTTCGCCTGGGCCGCGCGGCGCATGCCCCTGTCGACCATGGGCTTCCTGCAGTTCCTGGCCCCCACCATCGTCTTCGTCATCGGGGTCAGCCAGGGCGAACCCTTCGGCCTGCTGCGGGCCATATCGTTCGGTTTCATCTGGGCCGGAGCCGTCGTCTTCGCCATCGGAGCCGTCCGGTCGCGCCGCAAGGCCGTCGTAGCCCCGGAGCCCGGCCTGATCGACGATCCCGCCGAGGACCGGAGCCGCGAGGCCGGACGCTAGACCACCGACGGGAAGGCGGCGTAACGTCTTCTTCTGAGTTGGGGACAAGCGATGGACGGCCCGCACCGAAGCCCCTGTGACGAAGGCCAGGTCCAGGCGGCCCCGCCGCCGACGCAGGCCCTGTCCGCCGCCCGCAAACGCTGGATACTGGTCGCCACCGTCCTGGGCTCCAGCCTGACCTTCATCGACGGCTCGGCTCTGGGCGTGGCCCTGCCCGCCATCCAGCGCGATCTGGGCGCAGGCCCCGCCGCCGTGCAATGGGTGTCCAACGCCTATCTGCTGACACTGGGTGCCCTGGTCCTGACCGGCGGTGCGGCAGGGGACCGGTTCGGGCGGCGCAGGGTCTTTCTGATCGGTGTCGTCGTCTTTGCTCTGGCGTCGCTGGCCTGCGGCCTGGCCCCGACGGTCGAGCTGCTGATCGGCGGGCGGGCCTTGCAAGGCATCGGCGCGGCCCTGCTGACGCCCGGAGCGCTGGCGGTCATCGGCGCGACCTTTCCGCCGGAAGAGCGGGGCAAGGCTTTCGGCACCTGGGCCGGGGCGGGGGCTCTATTCGGCATGATCGGGCCGTTGATCGGCGGCTGGCTGGCGGATCAGGCCGACTGGCGCTTCATCTTCTGGATCAACCTGCCGCTGGCCGCCCTGACCATCGCCGTCACCCTGAAGGCCGTGCCCGAAAGCCGGGACGACGATGCGCGGGGGCTGGATTGGACTGGAGCGGTGCTGGCCGTCGCAGGTCTGGCCGCCCTGACCTGGGCCCTGACCGCCGCGCCCGACCTGGGCTGGACCAGCCCGGCCATCATCGGCGGCATGGCGGGCGGTACCGTCCTGCTGGCGGGCTTTCTGGTTTCGCAGGCGCGGCAGAGCCATCCGATGATGCCACTGACCCTTTTCCGGTCGCCGGTGTTCAGCGGGGTGAACGTCCTGACCCTGCTGCTCTATTTCGCCCTGGGCGGAGCCATGTTCTTCCTGCCCTTCGACCTGATCCGGGTGCAGGGATTCAGCGCGACCCTGGCCGGGGCGGCCATGCTGCCGTTTGCGGTGGTCATGGGCCTGTTCTCGGGCGTCGCCGGGCGGCTGGCCGACCGCTTCGGCGCGCGACTGTCGCTCAGCCTCGGGCCGATCCTGTCGGGCGTCGGTCTGGCTCTGCTGGCCTGGCCGGGACCGGGCGCGGGCTATGTCGATGGGCCGCTTGCGGGGATGACGGTGCTGGCTATCGGCATGACCCTGGCCGTCGGTCCCCTGACCGCCACCGTCATGGGGGCGGTTCAGCCGGGGCACACCGGCGTGGCGTCCGGCGTCAACAATGCCGTGGCCCGGGTCGCAGGCCTGCTGGCCGTGGCCTTGCTTGGGGTGATCCTGTCCGCCGTCTTCGTCTCGCAGTCCGACAGTCCGGACGCCCGCGCCCTGCTGGGCCAGGTCATGGCCGGAGGCGATCTGGACAGCGCCGCCACCGACGCCTTCCATACGGCGTTTCGTGTCGTGATCCTGACCTGCGCAGCCTGCGCCGTCCTGGCCGGGGTCATCGGTGCCCTGACGGCGCCAGGAAAAGTTCAGACGGCGGAGTAGAGCGCCTCGATCAGGCGCGTCGCCCGCGGGTCACCCAGCAGGTGCGGCGACTGGCGGGTCATGACATAGGCCGCCGATACCCGCGCGCCCGGATCGGCCAGGGCGCAGCTGCCACCCCAGCCACAGTGTCCCAGCGTCTCCGGATTGGGGCCGAAGATGTTCAGCCGCTCGTTGCGCATGACCCCGGCGGCCCAGCTGACGTCGAAGGGCACGACCCGGTCCAGTCCCGCGATCCGCTCGCGGCGCATCTGGTCCAGCGTGTCGGGTGACAGAACCGTCCGCCCGTCCAGCACACCCGTCGTCAGCACCGACATGAACCGCGCCAGATCGGCGGCGGTGGCATGCATATTGGCCGACGGAATCTCCATGGTTCGCCATTCGGTCGAGCCCCGCCCGCCGGGGGCCGAACCCTTGTCCAGAAACGCCGCGCGCTTGACCGCATCGATGATGCCCAGATCGGGGGCGGCGGCGGGCTTGCGCATCTGGGCCACCCGCCCGTGCTCGGCCTCGGACAGGCCGATCCACAGGTCCAGTCCGGGAAAGTCCTGACGCAGGGCGGTGCCCATCGTTCGCCCATCGACGATGCGGAACAGCTCACCCGCCAGATAGCCTATGGTGATGGGGTGATAGCCGCTGGCCGTGCCCGGCGGCCACATCGGAGCCTGGGCACAGAGCTGATCCAGCACCGCCTGCCGGTCGAACCAGATGGTCGGATCGACCGTCTCCGAAAAGCCGGGCAGGCCCGACTGATGGCTCATCATCCGGGCGACGGTGATGGCGTCCTTGCCGCTCTGGCCGAAGGCGGGCCAGTAGCGCGAGACCGGCGCGTCATAGGCCAGCAGCCCGCGCTCGACGCAGGTGGCGATCAGGGTCGCCATCACGGCCTTGCCGGTCGAGAAGACAGGCGTCAGCGTCCGCTCGCCGAACGGCACCGTCCGCGCCGCGTCGGCCCAGCCGCCCATCAGATCGATGACCACCTCGCCGTCGATGCAGACGCTGAACCGCGCCCCCTGTTCGTTCAGCCCCTCGGGCGCATCGGTGAAGTTGGCGGCGAAGGCGTCCTTCACGGCGGCGAAGCGCGGCGGGCACAGGCCCTGGATGTCAGGCAGATCGGTCATGCAAGGGTTCTAGCCACGGCGAGACGGGACGTCACCCGGCTGTGCGATCGTCGGTGCCCAGAACGACACCGCCGCCCATGCCGCCACCCATTGCTCCGCCCATGCCTCCGCCACCGCCACCCTGGCCGCCTCCGCCTCCGCCCTGACCCCCGCCGCCTCGGCCCCCGCCGGAGCCGGATGGGCGTGACGGGCCTTGGGCCGGGATCGTCAGCCCGGCGGGAATGGGATCGAGGTCCAGGGCATGGCGGATGAAGTCTCTCAGCGACACCACCAGCTCATGCATCTGCGCAGGTCGGCCCTCCACCAGATCGAGCGCCGCCCTCTGAGCCAGCCGCACGTGTTCTTCCGTCCCCAGCAGGATGATGTCGGACAGGGCCGCCTCGACCGCGTCGCGGATGCGCCGGGCCCGATCGGAGCCACTGGCCGAAGCGTCGACGGCTGCGCCTTCGTTCGTTTCGGCCTGAGCCCGCCTCAGGTCGCGCATGTGGCGCGGATCTACGGCCAGGTCGCCCGTGAACGACCCGCCCAGCACCTTGTAGGCCGCGATCAGCGTCTTCAGCCGCTCGTTGATCTGGCGGTTCATGCGCTGCTGGCGCTGCTGGAAGGTCATCATCATCACCAGGCGGATGCCGACCCCGATCAGGGCGAACAGGGCCAGCCCGACCAGACTGGCCACCACGCTTTCCCACGAGCTCAGATCGATGCCGCGCATGCCATTCTCCTCAATCCGCCTGCACCCGGTCCAGCCAGGCCAGCACCCCGTCCGCCGCCACGACGCCCGAGGCCATCGTCGCCTGCAACAGATAGCCCCCGGTCGGGGCCTCCCAGTCCAGCATTTCCCCCGCCACGAAGACGCCGGGCAGGGCCTTCAGCATCAGGCGCTCGTCGATCTGATCCAGACGGACGCCGCCCGCCGAGGATATGGCCCGCTCCAACCCCTGCACGCCCGCCAGGGTCAGCCGCACCGCCTTGATCCGCTTGGCCAGTTTCTCGGTGCCCAGCGGCAGGTCTCCGGGGATCTCACGCAGCAGACCGACCGCCACCGGCGACAGTCCGCCGGCCTTTCTCAGCCAGTTGGTGACGCTGTCCTTGCCGCGCGGCCTCGCCAGTCGCTGGGCCAGCGCCTCCTCGCTGAGGTCGGGACGCAGGTCGATGACGACGGTGGCCGTGCCATCCTGCTCTATGGCCTCGCGCAGCCCCGCCGACAGGGCATAGACCGCTCCGCCTTCCAGCCCATAGCGCGTGATCATCGCCTCGCCGCGCACGGTGTCGCCACCATGCGTCAGGGCAATGGGCTTCAGCGGCTGACCGGCAAAGCGCTCCGCAAAGATCTCGGTCCAGGCCACGTCGAAGCCGACGTTGGAGGGGCGGAAGGGCGCGACCTCGACGCCGTCCGCCAACAGGCCCTCGCGCCAGGCCCCGTCCGACCCCAGCCTCGGCCAGCTGGCGCCGCCCAGCGCCAGCACCACCGCATCGGGTCGCTCGATCCGTTCACCTTGAGACGTGTCAAAGACGAACCCGCCGTCGCGCCGCCCGATCCAGCGCGAGCGCGTTCTCACCTCGACACCCAACTCCGCCAGTCGTCCAAGCCATGCCCTCAGCAGCGGCGAGGCCTTCATCGCGCGCGGAAAGACCCGCCCCGACGACCCCGTGAACACCGGCTGGCCCAGCCCCTCGACCCAGCCGATCAGATGCGTCGGCGAGAACCGTTCCAGCCAGGACGCCGCCGTATCCGCCGATTCCCTATACCGCGCCGTGAAGGCTTCGATCCCTTCGGAATGGGTCAGGTTCAGCCCCCCACGTCCGGCCATCAGCAGCTTGCGCCCCACCGACGGCATGGCGTCGTGCAACACCACGGCCACACCGGCCCGCGCCAGCCGCTCGGCCGCCATCAACCCGGCGGGTCCGGCCCCGATGACGTGGACGGTGGAGGAGGTCGTGGCGGGGTCGGTCATGGCGTCTTCCTAGCGGCAAGCGTCATCAACGCCTATCTTCTGTCGCATGAGCGTCGCCTTCACCCGCGAGGAGGATCTGGAGGCCACGGCCGCCGATCTTCCCGACCGTCCGATTTCGCCCCACCCCAATCTGGTCACGCCTGAGGGCCTGGCCGCGATCGACGACGCCCTGGCGTCCGCCCGTGCCGCCTATTCCGCGGCCCAGGCGCACGGGGATATCGAGGTCGACCGCACCGCCATGGCCCGCGCCACGCGCGACCTGCGCTACTGGTCCGCCCGCCGCGCCTCGGCCCAGCTGGTCGAAACCCAGCCCGATGGCCGCGTCCGCTTCGGCGGCTCCGTCACCATCGAACGCGACGACGGCCGCACCCAGACCTGGCACATCACCGGCGAGGACGAGGCCGATCCGGCCAGCGGCTCCGTCAGCCACGTCTCGCCCCTGTCGGTCGCCCTGATGGGTAAGCGCGTGGGCGACGAGGCGGTCGTGGCGGGCCAGACGGTCGAGATCGTCGCCGTCGATTGACTGTCCGCCAAAGGCAGAGGTTGTCCCCGACGCCCGCTTGCTCCACCTTGTCTGAAAATAGAGAGACCACCATCCATGGCCCGTAAGCCCAACTACAGTTTCGAACGTCAGGAACGCGAGCGCGCCGACGCCAAGAAGGCCGCCGAAAAAGCCGCCGCCAAGGCCGAAAAGAAAGCCGCCGCCGCCGCCCGCAAGGAAGCCGGCCTGCCACCGCTCGAAGAGGACTGAGACCTAGACCAGCCCGGTCAGGGCCGGAGCCTCGGCCGCACTGTCGGGGAAGACGCGAGCATCCAGTGCGGCCCGGTCCACGCCCAGGTGGTCACGCAGCACGCCCTTGAACACTGATCGTACGTCCAGCGTCGGGGCCAGGTCGCGGTTCTCGAACAGGCGATTGTCGGCCAGGGTTGGCCAGTCGCCGATGGGACCGCCCGGCTGCAAGGCTCCACCCGTAAGCAGCAGGGATGAGGCCGTGCCGTGGTCGGTCCCTTGCGTACCATTGGCCCTCGCGGTGCGCCCGAACTCGGTGGCGACGACCAGCACGGTCTGGCTCCACTGCGGGCCCAGGCCGATGCGGATACCGCCGATCAGGGCGTCCAGTCCGTCCAGCCGGGTCTGCATCTGCGCATTCTGGCGCGCATGGGTGTCCCAGCCGTCGACCGAAAGGGCCACGACATCGGCTCCCTGTTCGCCTGTCATCAGCCGTGCGACCGCCTGACCCAAGCCTGCGACATCGGCCCGGCGCAAGGGCGTGCCGTCGCTCATGGCCGAGGCCAGAGCTTCGGTCTCCAGCCCGCGCGCCAGACTCTGGCCCAGCATGGGATCCTCGACATAGAGGTCCTGCAGCAGGGAGGCGATGCGATCCTCGCCCTTGACCTGACCGCCGGGGGCCCAGCTGGAGGTCTCGGCCCGGCCGCGCAGGATCAGCGGCGTCTGGGCCCCTATCGACAGCCCTTTCAGCGCGCCCTGACCACCTGCCGAAACCAGCGCCCGGTTCAGCCAGCCGTCGCTTTGGGCTCTCAGACCCTCGCCACCGTTCTCCAGCACGTCCTGGGCGTCGAAATGCGAGCGGATACGGACTGGAATGGCGACGGCGGGCGCGAACCGCATCTGACCCTCGCCATGCATCTGATGCAGGGTGGTCAAGGCCGGGTGCAGGCCAAAGCCCTCGGACAAGGCCAGCGCCCCGTTCGCCTCTCCGGGCGCGCCGATGGCCAGCGGTCCGCGCAAGGCGCGATAGTTGGCATCGCCATAGGGCACCGTCACCGACAGCCCGTCCATGGCCCCGCGCGCGATGACGACGACCAGCTTGGGCCGGGTCGAGGCCGGTTGTGCCGCCACGCGCCCGGCATAGGCCAGGCCGACACCGGCGGCACCGAGGCCGCCCAGCAGCAGGCGGCGATTCATCTGGATCATCTGGGTCATCGACGTTGGAACTCCGGCGACATCAGGAACAGGGTCAGGGCTTCGGCACGGCTCTCGGCGCGGGCGATGGCCAGACGACTGCGCTCGCCCAGGCGCGGACCCAGGGCGGAGGCTGCCACGGCGTCCGCATCGGTTTCAGCGGCCAGGTCGCCGACGGTCTTGGCCCAGTTCAGGCGCTTGACCAGGGCATCCGGACCCGCCCAGTCCGCCGCTGTATCGGGCCAGCCCTCGGGCGAGGGGGCGGAAAAGGCCGGTTGCCCCATCTGGATCAGGGCTTGCTGCAGGGGCTGCGGCCGCTGCGGTCGGGTACCGAGCGCGCGGTGGGTTGAGACGATGAATTCATAGGGCGTCTTGATCTTGGAGCCCTGCGGCTCCCACGCCTCCGGGGCCTCGATCAGGGCGCGCGCCACCTGGGCCAGATCGCCGCGCGACGAGTTCCATGCGCTCTCCAGCTTCTGCACCATGGCCGGAGGTGGTTCATCGGCCACGAAATGGCGGGCCAGGTTGTGGCTCAGGCGCCGGGCGGTCTGGGGGGCGAGGGCCAAGTCGCGCAGGATGGCCCGCCCTTGCTCGACCCCGCCCTCGGCATAGGTCTTGCCGAGCACCGTCCGTGTGCCCGGCTCGTGAATGATGGTGCGGAAGACGAAACCGTTCTCGCTCTCAGGCTCCGCCAGGGCCGCGGCCCGGCGTCCTCGACGACCTTGGCCCTGGCCCTGGCCACCCCCTCCGCGATTGGTTGGAACCGACCAGCCGGTCAGCGCCCGCGCCAGTTCGGTCACGTCGGCCTGGGTGTAGCCACCGTCGGTGCCGAGAGTGTGCAGCTCCAAAACTTCCCGCGCCAGGTTCTCGTTCAGCCCGGCATTGCGCCTCTGGCCCGCGACACTGTTCGGGCCCACGGATTGGGCCTGATCCAGATAGGTCAGCATCGCCGGATGGCTCTCGGCCGCCAGAACGAGGTCCTCGAACCGGCCGAACACATGCGGCCGGATCGCCTCGCGCTCATAGGGGCCGATGAAGACGCCGGACTGAAACTTGGTCGCGGATACCGTGAAGGCATTGGCCCAGAACAGGGCCCAGCGTTCCGCGAAGCCGTCCGGGGTCGTCGCGGCCAGATCGGCGCGAGCCACGAACTCCCTCGCCGTCTCTTGCGCCAGATCGCGCCTGCTCTCGCGCCGCGCATCAAAGGCGGCCTGGGCCTCGTCCGACATAGGCGCAGTCTGCGCCGGGGTCTGCCCCTGCTGCGTCATGGCCGACATCGCCGCGCCCTCGGCCATGGGCTGAGCCATTGTCGCAGGCGGTGAAGCGTTTTCCGGGGCCATTCCCTCCCGACGGCGTATCTGCCGCCGTTGCTGGCCCGTCTGCTGATAGGCGAGCCAGTCCTGCACCCGCTCATCAGTGGTCGGCAGATCGCCTTGCGGCAGAGGCGCACCGCCAGGCCTGATCTGCGCCGCCAGCCAACCTCGGGCATCCTCGCCGACGGCCTCGATCTCGCCGGCTCGCGCACCCAGCCCGAACCGGGTCAAGGCAATGGCTGCGTTCAGGCTGGCACTCTTTGACATCCGCCGTCTCCTTGCCGCCCCCGATCCATCAACGCGCCTGACGAGTGAATCCGTCGGACAGCAAAAAGGCGGGCCCGTTTCCGGACCCGCCCTTCTGTTCGTTCAGCGTGAACTGGGCGTGGTCCCGGCTCAAGGCCGGGATGACAATCGGACGTCTTAGAAGTCCATGCCACCCATGCCGCCGCCCATGCCGCCCATGTCGGGGGCACCGCCGCCGGACGCCTTCTTGGGTGCGTCTGCGACTGCGGCTTCGGTCGTGATCAGGATGCCGGCCACGGAGGCGGCGTCCTGTAGGGCGGTGCGGACCACCTTGGCGGGGTCGATCACGCCCATGGCGACCAGGTCGCCGTACTCTTCCGTCTGGGCGTTGAAGCCGAAGGTGACGGAGCTGTTTTCCAGCACCTTGCCGACCACGATGGAGCCTTCGACCCCGGCGTTCTCCGAGATCTGACGGATCGGGGCTTGGATGGCGCGGCGGATGATGGCGATGCCGGCGGTCTGATCGGCGTTGTCGCCGGTCATGCCTTCCAGGGCCTTGGTCGCCTTCAGCAGGGCGATGCCGCCGCCGGGGACGATGCCTTCTTCAACGGCTGCACGCGTGGCGTTCAGCGCGTCGTCGACGCGGTCCTTCTTCTCCTTCACTTCCACTTCGGTCGAGCCACCGACGCGGATGACGGCAACGCCGCCAGCCAGCTTGGCCAGACGTTCCTGCAGCTTTTCCTTGTCGTAGTCCGAGGTGGTGTCCTCGATCTGGCGCTTGATCTGGCCGATGCGGGCTTCGATCTCGTCCTTTCCGCCGACGCCGTCCACGATCGTGGTGTCGTCCTTGGTGATCGTGACCTTCTTGGCCTTGCCGAGCATGTCGAGGGTGACGTTCTCGAGCTTGATGCCCAGGTCCTCGCTGATGACCTGGCCGCCGGTCAGGACGGCGATGTCTTCCAGCATGGCCTTGCGACGGTCGCCAAACCCAGGCGCCTTGACGGCGGCGACGCGCAGGCCACCGCGCAGCTTGTTGACCACCAGGGTGGCCAGGGCCTCGCCTTCGATGTCCTCGGCGATGATGACCAGCGGGCGACCCGACTGAACCACGGCTTCCAGGATCGGCAGCATGGCCTGCAGGCTCGACAGCTTCTTCTCGTGCAGCAGGATCATCGGCTCTTCGAGCTCGACCTGCATCTTGTCGGCGTTGGTGATGAAGTAGGGCGACAGGTAGCCGCGGTCGAACTGCATGCCTTCGACGACGTCCAGCTCGGTCTCGGCGGTCTTGGCTTCTTCAACCGTGATGACGCCTTCGTTGCCGACCTTTTCCATGGCCTTGGCGATCATCTCGCCGACTTCCTTGTCGCCGTTGGCCGAGATGGTGCCGACCTGGGCGATTTCGGAGTTGTTCGAGACCTTCTTGGCCGAAGCCTTGATGTCGGCCAGGACGGCGGTGACCGCCTTGTCGATGCCGCGCTTCAGGTCCATCGGGTTCATGCCGGCGGCGACGGACTTGAGGCCTTCCTGCACGATGGATTGCGCCAAGACGGTCGCGGTCGTGGTGCCGTCGCCCGCTTTGTCGTTTGTCTTCGACGCGACTTCGCGGATCATCTGGGCGCCCATGTTCTCGAAGGCGTCTTCCAGCTCGATTTCCTTGGCGACCGAGACGCCGTCCTTGGTCGAGCGCGGGGCGCCGAAGGACTTCTGGATCACGACGTTGCGGCCCTTGGGACCCAGCGTCACCTTGACCGCATTGGCCAGGACGTTGACGCCGCGCAGCATCTTTTCGCGCGCGTCGGTGGAGAATTGAACTTGTTTGGCAGCCATCAGGCAGCTCCTAAGTTTGAAATATCAGGGAAAAGGTCGAGGTCGAGGGTGCTTACAGCACGCCCAGGACGTCGGATTCCTTCATGATGATCAGGTCTTCGCCTTCCAGCTTGACCTCGGTGCCCGACCACTTGCCGAACAGGATGCGGTCGCCGGCCTTCAGCTCAAGGGCGTTGACGGTGCCGCGTTCGTCACGAACGCCGGGCCCGACGGCGACGACTTCGCCTTCCTGGGGCTTTTCCTTGGCGGTGTCGGGGATGATGATCCCGCCCTTGGTCTTGGATTCTTCTTCCACGCGCTTAACCAGCACGCGATCGCCGAGAGGACGAAACGCCATCTGTGTGTTCTCCGATGAAGTCTTCTAAGGTTTCTTCGCCAGTTCCCCCGGATCGGCCGTTTTGGCAGCCGCCACCCGAGAGTGCTAACGCGCCGGGGAAGTAGGGGGGGCACCCGCGCACGTCAAGCGCCGCCGGGCATTCTTGCCCGCATTCGCCGATCAGCCCGGCTGTACGCCGTGACTTTGCGATGAACGCGCAATGAACGACCGCCTCGCGGGGCGTTCAGGCTGACCGGTCTAGAACGTAGATCATGTTCGGCATGGTGCCGCACGAAACAGTCCGGAAGGAATGATCATGACCATGTTCTCCAAGATCGCTCTCGCTTCGCCGGCCGTCATCGGTGCGGCGGCTCTCACCTTGACGTCGGCCAGCCCGGCCGACGCCCAGAGCTATCGAGACCGCGACAACAACACGGGCCGCGACGCCGTGGTTGGTGCCGTTGTCGGCGGTTTGGCCGGTGCCCTGATCGGTCAGGGTGATGGCAGCTATATCGCCGGTGGCGCACTCGCCGGTGCGGCACTGGGTGCCGTCTCGTCCAACAACAGCTCCGATTGCGGCTACTACCGCGGTGGTCGCTGCTATCGGAACCAGGGCCACTGGGAGCGCGAGCACGGCATTGACCGCAATGCGCCCCGCTGGGAACAGCGCCGCGACTATCGCGAATATCGCCGCGATCGTCGTGAAGAGCGCCGCTATAACCGCGACTATCGCTACGACCGTCGCTGGTAACAGCCTCCCGTCGGTCGCGTGAGTAGGACCGGCCGTTGAAGGCGAGGATGGGGCGGGGATCTTCGGGTCCCCGCCCTTTCTGCATCCGGATCAGACCATCAGCCGCTTCATCAGTTCTGCCGTCGAGGCGTCCAGTCCCTCTGACGGTTCGCCGTTCTGCACGTCCGTCAGCACGGCCCTGGCCAGTTGCTTGCCCAGTTCCACGCCCCACTGGTCGAAGCTGTTGATGTCCCAGATCACGCCCTCGACGAAGGTCTTGTGCTCATACAGCGTCAGCAGGGCCCCCACCGCCTCGGGGCTCAAGGAATCCATCAGGATGGTCGTCGAGGGTCGGTCGCCGGGGAAGGTTTTGTGCGGGGCCAAGCGATCCGCCTCGTCCTCGTCCGCGCCCCCCGCGATCAGTTCGGCTCGCGCCTGGGCCTCGGTCTTGCCGACCATCAGGGCCTGTCCTTGCGCCAAGGCATTGGACCACAGGGGCGCATCGCCCTCGCGTGCATCCACGGCGGCCTCGGACGTATGGCCGACCACGACGAACTCGGCCGGCACCACCTGCGGTCCCTGATGGATCTGCTGGAAGAAGGCGTGCTGGCCATTGGTCCCCGGCTCGCCGAAGACGATGGGGCCGGTCGCCGTATCGACGGGGGTGCCGTCGCGCTTCACGCGCTTGCCGTTCGATTCCATCTCAAGCTGCTGCAGGAAGGCCGGCAGGCGACGCAGGCCGTGGGCATAGGGGGCGACGGTACGGGCGTGTCTCCCGCGGCCCTCGACATTGTAGATTTGGGCGAGCGCCAGCACGATCGGCGCATTCACCTCTGGCGACGCTTCCAGGAAATGCTGGTCCATGGCCCGCGCTCCATCCAGCACGCGCTGGAACACATCCCAGCCCAGAGCCACGGCGACAGACAGCGACACCGACGACCACAGGGAATAGCGCCCGCCGACCCAGTCGCGGAACCCGAACGTCCGCCCGCATCCCCAGGCCTCGGCCCTCTCCGGCGCGGCCGTGACCCCGACAAGATGTTTGACTATGCGGCGCGGCGACAGGCTTTCGGCCAGCCAAGCCTTGGCCAGCTCGGCATTGGCCAGCGTCTCCTGGGTGGTGAAGGTCTTGGACACCACCACGATCAGTGTCGTCTCCGGGTCCAGTCCCGCCAAGGCCTCGGCCATGTCGCGGGGGTCGATATTGGCCACGAACCGCAGCTGGAGCGTCGGCTCCAGCGGCTTCAGCGCCTCCCACAGCAGACGCGGCCCCAGGTCCGATCCGCCGATGCCGATGTGGACGATGGCATTGAACGGCTGGCGCGTGCCGCCGACCTCTGCGCCCGAACCGATCGCCTGGGCGTAGGCGGCGATCTGATTGCGCGTCTCGGCCACCTCCTTCGACACAGGCTCGCCCAAGGCGTGAAAGTCGGCGTCGTCGGCGGCGCGCAGTGCAGGGTGCAGCACCGCCCGGCCTTCGGTGACATTGACCGCCTCGCCCGCGAACAGGGCATCCCTGCGCCCTTCGATGTCGCAGGTCCGCGCTAGGTCCAGCGCCGCCTCGAAACCCTCCAGGCTCCACGACTGTTTTGAGACGTCCAGATAAAGCCCCGCCGCTTCGATCCCCATGCGCTGAACGCGGCCCGGATCGGTGGCGAACTGGTGCACGATGCGGGTGCCCTCGTCCTTGCGTGCGACGGCACGCAGCATGTCCAGGGCCTGGGTGCGAGGGGTCATGGGCAGCACTCTGTTACGGGGCGGGTAAACCCTCGTTTACGGGTCAGGCGTAGAGGGGTTCAACCGCCGATTTGTGATTCGGCCTGAATAGAGATGAGGTTCGCCATGTCCTGTGGTGTCGCCCTGGCCGTTTCCCTCCTGCTCAGCGATCCGAACGTGGCCCTGGCCGCAGCCCAGCCGCCCGCGGTTGCCTCCGCGCCGGTATCGGTCGCGGGCGAGGCTCTGTTCGTCGATATCGTGACCCGGTCGACCACGCTGAAGACCATGGCCGAGGGCTGGGGTACCTCAGGCCTTATCGAGCAGGATGGCTTCCTGACCGGTTCTGCCTTCGCCGACTTCAAGGTTCAGGCCACGGCGCTGGCCGAGATGGACATGCAGGGCCATCTGGTTCTCAAGGCGCGCGGCACCGACGGCGACCTGAAATGCATCCTGCGTGGCATTTCCGAGGACATGCCCAAAAAGGTCGCCGCTGTTGAAACCGCCACTACGAGCGCCGAGCGCCGCGTCGCGCTGGACGAACTGGTCTATCTGCTCAACGACAACGTCGAAGTCATCACCGCCCCGCCTCAGCCGGAAGTGTGATCCACAGCGACCTGGGCTTCCGGCAGGCCAGGGCGAAGTGAATCATTAACGCTCACCGATCGGTTCGACCGTCAGCACCACATCGTCCGGCGTCCCCAGACCGCCGACCGGGCACCGCGCCGCCTTGAGCTCCAGATCATGGCAGACGCGGACCTCGCGCAGGCGGTTACCGGAAGCCACGGCGATATAGAGGGCATCGCGGGGCAGACCGGGGTTGGTCGCCACGAAGGCGTCCCGAAGTTGGCCTGCGGTGGGTCCGCGCGCGCCGGGGGCAAGGGTCGTCGGATCGGGCCGGTTCAGCCCGTCATAAAGGCGCGCGGCATCTGCGAAATAGGCTTCCGGCGTATCCCAGCCACAGGTGCCGTGCGCCGCCCATTCATGCTGAACCAGACTGGCCGAGGGCGTGCGGCACAGGTTGGCGCGGATCGTCGTCTCGGATACCTGCGTTGCTGGGCGGCAGTAGCGGGGATAGGGCCGTCCGTCCGCATTCGGCCACAGGCCGTGCAGGGTCCAGCCAAAGCGGTTGCTGCTGCCGCAGGCCAGATCGCCCGCGCCATCACCCCTCGTCTTGCAGGTCTGGGGCATCCAGGTGACGGCCAGCATGTGGAACAGGATGGTCCGGTCAGCCACGACCTCGTCCGGTCGTACCTCTTCCATTTCGGGCAGGGCGATACGCGCGGGCAGAACGCAGGTCTCGGGTCCCGCAGCCGAGGTGACGAGGGAGTCCGGGTTCGCATTCAGCCGCGCCTCGCACGACGCCAGGGCCAGGCTGGCCAACGCCAGCAGACCGGCCGAACCCATCCAACTCATTACGTCGTCTCCGGTGTCGTCGTACTCAGGGTCTTCACCACATCCTCGATCCGCTTGCGGATATCGGGCACGGCGATGGTTTCCCAGAAGGCGGCTCTTGCCGGCGGCCCCAGGACCAGCAACCGGTCGTCCGGCACGCCGTCCGCGTTCAGCACGCGCCCCTGTGCATCCAGATCCAGCCCCAGCCGCAACGCACCCAGCCGCGCCCGGCCTGAGGCGATCAACGGCCCGGTCAGAGTATCCTTCGCGGGGTCATGCCCCGGCCCGGTGCAGTCGATCAGCCAGTGGCCGGCGACCGGCGGCTGTTCCGGTCCGCGCCGGGGTCGCCAGTCCAAGGTCACTCCCGTCTCGTCCTGATCGATCCGCTTGACCCGTCCCGCAATGATCGTCAGCCGACCCTCGGCCTCCAACGCCTCCAGCGAGGTGGCGATACTGTCGGCGATCCGGTGGCGGTGCACGTCCCACCACGGCCGCAGGTGGCGCACGAACCGCGCGCGCAGATCGCTGTCGGCTGCCATCCACAGGTCTGCGGTGAGGGGCCTAAGACCCTCCATCACCGAGCGCCAGCCGCTCTCGTCCGCCATACGCCGTGCCTCGGCCAGACGGCGCGAGGCGGGGGCGAGTTTGAGCATGCCAGTCGGGGTTGCAGGGGTGTCCGGCAGGGCCTCATGCGCGCGTGGCTTCAACCCTCGCCGGGACAGAGCTGTGGCCTTGCCCTTCCAGCCCCGGGCCACAAGCCACTGCACCATGTCGACCATGGTCAGGCCGGTGCCGACGATAATCACGTCGTCCGCGTCGCCGATCCGATCCAGTGCGCCCGGAGCCCAGGGATCACCGATGACACGGCTTTCCAACTCACCCGGCGCAGCCGTCTTGGGGGCCGGGTTGCCAGTGGCCAGCACGACGGCGTCAGCCTCGATCAGGCGTCCATCGGCCAGCCGGACGCCAGCGTCCGCGACTGCTATGGCCTCGCCGACAATGCGGGTGATCAGATCGGGATGCGCCGCTTCGACGCCGGCCAGACGGTCCTGCACATAGAGGCCGTACAGCCGCCGGGGTGCGAAGCTTTCGGGCGTGGCGCGGTCGGGATGATGGGCCTTCAGCCAGTCCACGAAATCGTCGGGCCGCCCCTCGACGGCGCTCATCCGGTTGGAGCGGACGTTCAGCAGATGCCCGTCGAACGGCGTCGAATAGGCGACACCCAGGCCGAAGTCGCCACCCCGGTCGATGATCATCGATGCGATCCCGCTCTCGGCCAGCCGCGCGGCCAGCATGGCTCCGGAGAAGCCCCCGCCGACGATGGCGATATGTCTGCCTGTCATGGCTCCCCCGAACCCGGCCAACGGCGCTTCAGATTTCCTGGTTGTACGCGCCGATTTCGGAGTATTTGGCCAGTCGCGGCTTCACCTCGTCATGGAACAGGGCGCGCATGTCGTCGGCCGAGCGCATGCTCTCGACCACCACCACCAGCTCCGGCTTGTTGGACGAGGCGCGGACCAGGACCCACGATCCGTCGTCCAGATGCACGCGCACGCCGTTGACGGTGATGGCTTCCACGATCTTGCGCCCCAGGACTTCGCCGCCTGAATCCGCCAAGGCCTGATACTCGGCCACGATCCGTTCCAGCACCTCATACTTCAGTTCGTCGTCGCAATGCGGCGACATGGTCAGGCTGGTCCAGGCGTCGGGCAGGGCGGCTTTCAGCTCCGAAAGCTTCTTACCGGGATTGCGGTCCAGCATGGCCAGCACGGCCCCCGCCGCCACGATGCCGTCGTCGTAGCCGTGGCCCAAGGGCGCATTGAAGAAGAAGTGCCCCGACTTCTCGAACCCGGCCAGGGCGCCCAGCTCGGCCGTCTTGCGCTTGATGTAGCTGTGGCCCGTCTTCCAGTAGATGGTCTCGGCGCCATTGGCCTTCAGCACCTCATCCGTCTTGTACAGACCCGTCGATTTCACATCGACGACGAAGGTGGCGTTCGGATGCAGGGCGCTCAGATCGCGACCCAGCATGAGGCCGATCTTGTCGGCGAAGATTTCCTCGCCCGTATCGTCTACCACCCCGCAGCGGTCGCCATCGCCGTCGAAGCCCAGGGCCAGGTCGGCCCCCGTGTCACGCACACGCTGGGCCATCTGCATCAGCATGGCATGATCTTCGGGGTTCGGATTGTATTTGGGGAAGGTGTAGTCCAGTTCGGTGTCCATCTCGATCACCTCGGCCCCCATCCGGCGCAGGGCCTCGGGCGCAAACGCCCCGGCCGTGCCGTTGCCGCAGGCCGCGACCACCTTGATCGGACGCGTGAGTTTCACCTTGGAGACGATGTCGGCGATATAGGCCTCGCGGAACCCCTCTATGCGTGTCAGCGAGCCGCCTTTGCGACCCACGCCCTCGCCGTTCAGCACGATGTCCTTCAGACGCCCGATCTCGTCAGGGCCGAAGGTTAGCGGCGGCTGGGCCCCCATCTTGACGCCCGTCCAGCCATTCTCGTTGTGGCTGGCGGTGACCATGGCCACGCACGGCGCATCCAGTTCGAACTGGGCGAAATAGGCCATGGGCGACAGGGCCAGGCCGATATCCAGCACCTCCATCCCGCCCTCCAGGAGGCCGATGATCAGCGCCTGTTTCACCGACAGGGAGTAGGAGCGAAAGTCGTGACCGACGACGATGCGCGGCGTCTGCCCGATCTCATGCACATAGGTGGCCAGGCCGAGGCCGAGGGCCTGGATGCCCAGCAGATTGATCTCCTTTTCCAAGATCCAGCGGGCGTCGTATTCCCGAAACCCCGTCGGCTTGACGAGGGGCGTCGTCTCATAGTCGGCCGTATTGGGTTTCAGATCCTGGCGGGGCTTGATCATCGTGTGGTCCTGATGCGTTTCGCCCTTGGTATAGACCGGGCGTCGGGACCGTCACAACGCGAGAGCGGCACAAGTGCTGCAAACCTTGACCGGTCTCTAGGCGCGGCCTACCCAAAACGGACCTGTTCGGAGAGTTGAATGCCCCGCCTGATCCTGCTGCGTCACGGCCAGAGCCAGTGGAACCTGGAAAACCGCTTCACCGGATGGGTCGATGTCGACCTGACCGCCGAGGGCGAGGCCCAGGCCCGCAAGGGCGGCGAACTGATCGCCCAGGCCGGCTTCCACCCGGCGGTGATGTTCACATCAGTGCTCAAGCGCGCGACGCGGACCGGGGCGCTGGCGTTGGACGCGGCCGGTCTGAAGGATGTGCCCGTCGTCGAGGACTGGCGTCTGAACGAGCGTCACTATGGCGGCCTGACCGGGCTGGACAAGGCTGAGACCGCAGCCACTCACGGCGAGGACCAGGTGAAGATCTGGCGGCGCAGCTACGACATCCCGCCGCCGCCTCTGGCCCCCGGCGGCGAATGGGATTTCGCGGGCGATCCCCGCTATGCCGGCAAGGCCATTCCCGACACCGAAAGCCTGAAGACGACGCTGGACCGCGTCCTGCCCTATTGGAACGAGGCGATCGCGCCGCGTCTGAAGGCGGGCGATGATGTGATGATCGCGGCCCACGGCAACTCCCTGCGGGCGATCGTCAAACACCTGTTCGCCGTGCCGGACGATCGGATCGTGGCGGTCGAGATTCCGACGGGCAATCCGCTGGAGATCAATCTGGACGCCGACCTGACCCCGACCGCCGCGCGGTATCTGGATGCGACGCGGGCGACTGAACTGCCGCCTCTTTCAGGACACGCATCATGACGGATGGCCCCAGCGACGCCCAGGCCGCTTCCGACGACATACGCTTCATGGGGCGCGCCATCGCCTTGGCGCGGGGCCATATGGGCCAGACATGGCCCAATCCTTCGGTCGGCTGCGTCATCGTCAGGGACGGCGAGGTGGTGGCTGAGGCCGCGACGGCGGCGGGTGGGCGCCCCCATGCCGAGGAACAGGCCGTGCCCGCAGCGGGCGACAAGGCGCGCGGGGCTACCGCTTACGTTACGCTCGAGCCGTGTGGGGCCCGGTCTTCGGGCCGGACGTCCTGCTCGCACTTTCTGATCGAGGCGGGGGTGACGCGGGTGGTGATCGCTGCGGTCGATCCCTCGCCGTTCGCCTCCGGGCGCGGCGTCGAGCGGCTGAAGAAGGCCGGGCTGGAGGTCGAGACGGGTCTGCTGTCCGATCAGGCGGCGGTTCTCTACGAGGGCTATCTGCACCGCGTCGAGACGGGCCGGCCCATGGTGCGCATCAGCACCGACGGAGAGGGATTCGACGCCCGCTTCGCCGCCTCGGCCAAGGCCGATCTGACCACCGAGCTGAAGCGCCTGGGCGAGGCCGGCTACACCCGCGTCTGGGTCGGGCCGGGCGACCTGGCCGATGCCCTGGCCGAACAGGGCCTGTTGACCGCCTGATCTTCGTTCCCTGCAAGGCTTCCTTAAAGCCTCGCCGTTAAGGATGAACGCCATGACGGGGGATACCGCAACCACGGTCGCCAGAAGGCGCATCGAACAGGCTGAACTGGACGCCATCTGCGCCCGGCACGACCGCCTGTGGCAGGCCAAGCCGGGCGGGGCCCGCGCCGTTTTTGCCTGGATGGATCTGTCGGGCCTGGACCTCAGCGACCGTCATCTGGCCGATGCCGATTTTTCAGCCGCCTGCATGATAGGGGCGAACCTGTCCGGCTCGCGGCTGGACAACGCCGTCTTCTTCGGCACGGACATGCAGGACTGCAATCTGTCCGAGGCCAGCCTGCGTCGCGCCGATCTGCGCGGCGCCTGCCTGCGCGGGGCCGACCTGACCGGGGCCGATCTGTTCGAGGCCGACCTGCGCGAAGGCACCATCGCCTCGGCCGACGCCAAGATGGGTTATCGCGTCATCGAGGCCCGTTCGCGCAACGAGACTCAGGCGCAAGGAGCCTGTCTGGCCGGGGCCAATCTGGAGCGATCCAAGCTGACGGGCGTGGTCGCCGTCGCCGCCGACTTTTCCGACGCCATTATGAAGGACTGCAAACTGGTCCGGGCCAACCTCAAACAGGCCAGCTTCCGAGGGGCCGATCTGGCCGGGGCCGATCTTTCGGGAGCGGACCTGTCAGGTGCCGATCTCCGCGATGCCATCCTGGTGGGCGTGAAGTCGGCCATGTGGCGCACCGACGGGGCGGACATGTCCGGGGCCCTGACCGACACCAAGTCTGCGGGCGAGCCCGTCTCGCGCATGCCCGCCGCCAGCATGCTGGCCGAACACGCCCAGTGGTGCGAGACCGGCGGCGCGTCCGGTCAACCGTCCGTGTTCGACGGCGTCGATCTGCGGGCCCTGCGTTCGATCACCGGCTACAATCTGACCGCGTTGTCGGCCAAGGGTGCGGTCTTCTATGGCCTGGACATGGAGGGGGTGCAGCTTCAGGGCGCCCATCTGGAGGGGGCCGACCTGCGCTCGGTCAACCTTAAAGGAGCCGACCTGCGGGGTGCACGTCTCAAGAATGCGCGACTGAACGGCTCGGACATGCGCGGGGCTCAGTTGGGCCCGCTGATGATTGCGGCCGATCGCCTGCTGCCTGCGGATCTGACCGGCGCGACCCTGCGCGGCGTCGATCTGTCGGGGGCCGACATGAAGCGGGCGGTGCTGACCGGGGCCGACCTCAGCCGCGCAAAACTGCACGGGGCCTGCCTGCGTCAGGCGGAGCTGACAGATGCCGACACCCACGGCGCCCACGGGCTGGAAGCGGCCCTCAACGCCTGACAAGAAAAAGGGGCGGCGCGAACGCCACCCCTCTCTAGCTAAACTATCGCGCGGTCGCGCGACGTGAAGGCTTAGGCCGCCTTGGTCTTCTTGCCTTCGATCAGGGCCTTGCCCGAACCGATCTCGATGCGGCGGGGCTTCAGAGCCTCTGGCAGTTCGCGAGCCAGCTCGATGGACAACAGGCCGTTGACCAGGTCCGCACCCTTCACGACGACATAGTCGGCCAGCTGGAACCTGCGCTCGAAGTCGCGCTCGGCCAGGCCGCGATGCAGATAGGTGCGCTGATCGATGTCGTCATTGGCGGTCTTGCGGCCCGTGACGGTCAGCAGGTTTTCCTTGACCTCCAGGTTCAGCTCTTCGGGCTTGAAGCCGGCCACGGCGATCTCGATCCGATAGGCATTCTCGCCCGTCGTCTCGATGTTGTAGGGCGGCCAGCCGTTTTCCTGGCTGGTGCGCGCGGCGCTTTCCAGCAGGCTGGCCAGACGGTCGAAGCCGACGGCGGAACGATAAAGGGGGGTAAAGTCGACAGTACGCATGTCATCCTCCTGAGGATCAGCAAGGTTGAACCGTTCCCGCGTTTTCATGGCCCGGAACGGCGGTTGGGGATCAGCCCGCACGGCCCGATGGTCGGCCCCGTTCGGTCTGGAGGACCCGATATCGGCATCCTCGAGAGACAAGGTGGGAAACGGTTTTTCGGCGTCAAGGGGTCCGGGAAGCGCGTCCTTCTGTCCTGACCGGCGTATCGAGACTTGCCCCGCTGCCCCGGGGATGGTCAGGGTAGCGCTACCGCCCACCGCATCCGGAACCGACCCCATGCGCCTGCTCGCCCTCGCCGCCCTGACCGCCGTCGTCCTGCCTTCCATCGTGCTGGCCCAGGCCTTGCCTGCCATGCCCACCGCCAATGAGACGCCGGCCCAACGAGCAGAGCGCCGGGCAGCCATGACCCCGCCGATGGGCCAGGAGGATGCCGCGCTTCAGGCCGCCATCGGGTCCGACACCCGGCCCGCCGCAGACGTAGCGCGCGACGCCTATCGCCATCCCTTCGAGACCCTGACCTTCTGGGGTCTGCAACCCGGTCTGACGGTGGTCGAGATAGAGCCGGGCCGCGCTGGGTGGTGGAGCCAGATTCTGCAGCCCTATGCCGAGGCGACGGGCGGTCGCTACGTCGCCGTCAACCGCCCGCTGGAAACCATGGGCGTCGAGGACGGCCAGGCCGATATGATCATCGTCGCGCGTGCCTTTCACAACTGGCATCGGGCAGGGCGCACCGACGCCTATCTGGCGGCCTTCTTCAAGGCGCTGAAACCCGGCGGCGTCCTGGCCGTCGAACAGCATCGCAGCGTCGATGGCCTGAACCCCGACGAGACCGCCCCGACCGGCTACATGCCCGAAAGCTGGGTCATTCGTGCCGCCCAGAACGCCGGCTTCGTCCTGGATGCCCGCAGCGAGCTGAACGCCAATGCCGCCGACGACCGCGATCACCCGTTCGGGGTCTGGACCCTGCCGCCCGTGCGCCGGTCCGAACAGGACGGCCGCACCCTGACCACCGAGGAACGCGCCGCCTTTGACGCCATCGGTGAAAGCGACCGCATGACCCTGCGTTTCCGCAAGCCCGAATAGGCTTCGGTTTTGACCCTGATGGTGAACCTGTCTACTTCCGTACGGATCGTTTCCGGCGGGAGGCTTGATGACTGAGGCGAGGACGAACGGCAGGCTTGTGACCTCACGCCGATCCTGGCTGGCGGGCACGGCGGCGCTGGGTCTCGTCGCCGTCGCGGGGTGTGGTCGCGAGGAGCCTTCGGCCCGCGACGCCGTCCCCGAGACGCCCAGCGGTCCGCCCGAGGGGTCGCTGGAATGGGCCATTGCGGGACCCTGGCGCTCGGCCAGCGACCGCGCCCGGGACGCCGACCGGCACCCTATGGAAACCCTGCGCTTCTTCGGCCTTCAGCCGACGATGACTGTCGTCGATTTCTGGCCAGGCAGCGGCTGGTACACCGAAATCCTGGCCCCATATCTGGCTGAGGGCGAGGGCCAATACATCGCCGCCGGTTTCCAGACCGGCCCGTTGACCGACCCGGCCCAGAGCCAGCTGATGGCGGCTTTCGAACAGCGGTTCACGACCGACAAGAGGCTTTACGGCGAGATCGTCCTCAGCGCCTTCGGCCCCACCTCCGGCCCGGTAGCCGAAGCCGGTACGGCCGACATGGTCCTGTTCATGCGCTACATCCATGCCTGGATGGCGGCGGGCATTGCCGAGAAGGCGTTTGCCGATGCGTTCGCGGCGTTGAAGCCCGGCGGCATCCTGGGCGTCGAGCAACACCGCCTGGGCCCCGAGCAGGATCAAGACCCCGCCGCCGCCAGCGGCTATGTGCAGGAGGCCTTCGTCAAACAACTGGCCGCCGAGGCCGGTTTCGCCTTCGTCGCGGCGTCGGAGGTCAATGCCAATCCGGACGACGACACCGACCACCCCTTCGGCGTCGAGACCCTGGCCCCCTTGCGTCTGACCGCCCCGCGCGGTGAGCCTGCCGATCCCGAGTTCGATCGTACCGAGTACGATGCCATCGGCGAGAGCGATCGCATGACCTTGAAGTTCAGGAAGCCCGAGTGACCGACACGACCGCCTTCACCGCCGATGCGCCCCTGATGGGGGTTCCTGGCGCTGCGCCTCCGCCCGGCGGCAAGGGCGAATGGTTTCGCGGGGCCGGGGGACTTAGGCTTCGGGCCGCCTTCTGGACTCCCTCGAACCTCGTCGCGTCCAAACCCCTCGGCACAGTGGTGGTCAGTCCGGGGCGAACCGAGCCGATCGAGAAATACTATGAGGTCATCGGCAACTTTCTGGCGCGGGGTTGGTGCGTGCTGGCGCACGACTGGCGAGGCCAGGGTTTGTCGGCCCGCCTGCTGCCGGACCGGCTGAAGGGCCACGCCCGCGCAGTCGAGGAGTTTCTGGACGACTACGATCGTCTGCTGGATGCCTTCGAGAGCCGCGCGCCCAAGCCCTGGATCATGGTCGGCCATTCCATGGGTGGCGTGCTGAATCTTATGAGCCTTGAACAGGGCGAGACGCGCTTCGCCGGTGCGGTCCTGTCGGGCCCCATGCTGCGCATCAAGACGGGCAAGCGGGCCATGTGGTCAGTCAAACTGGCCGTGCGCTGGAACCTGCGCCATGGGCGGGCCGGGGAGTATGTGCTGGACGATGCCGACGACCCCTTCGATCACACCTTCGAAAAGGACGCCCTGACCACGGACGAGGCCCGCTACGATCAGTGGCGACAGCAACTCTATGCCTGCCCCCATCTGGCCGTCGGCGGCCCGACCTGGGGCTGGCTGGCCTTCGGACTGAATGTGGGCGAACGCGCGCTGAAGACGGGGGCCCTGAGGTCTGTCCGGATCCCGGTCTGCATCGTTCAGGCCGCGGACGATGACAGGGTCTGGAAACAGAGCAGCCAGTGGGCCGCCCGACGCATACCGCGCGGCCGCTATGTCGAGGTGCCGGGAGCCAAGCACGAGGTCATCATGGAGACCGACGACAAGCGGGCTGTCTTTCTGGAAGAGTTCGACGTGATGGCCGCGACCGTCACGCCGGAAAACGGCACGAGGCCGGCCTAGAGCGCAGCGCGCCTGAGGGTCACCAAAGCCTGGTCGCGGATCGACACATCGCCGACGGCCAGGATCTGGCCGTTGCCGTCAGGCACCTCGCCGCGCCAATTCGTGACCGCCCCGCCCGCCGCTTCGACGACGGGCACCAGGGCCGACCAGTCCCAAACCTTCAGGCTGGTCTCGGCCACCAGATCGATCCGCCCCGCCGCGATCATGGCATAGGCATAGGCATCGCACCCCAGTCGGGCCAGACGCGCCGCCGCCCGCACCTGGGTCCAGGCCCCCAGCTCGGCACCGGTGAAGATGTCCGGGTCTGTGGTGGCAATCACCGCCTCCGTCAGGCGCGGGCAGGGTCGCACCTTGAGTGCCTGTGAATGGGCACCTTTCAGCAGTTGTGCGCCAGAAGGACCGCCGACGAAAATCTCGTCCAGATAAGGCTGGCCGATGATCCCGACCTCCGGCTGGCCCGCCACCCGCAAACCGATCAGATTGGTCCAGAGCGGTAGGCCAGCGATGAAGGCCCGTGTGCCGTCGATAGGGTCCAGCACCCAGACATGTTCGGCATCGGGCCGGTCCTCGCCATACTCCTCGCCGATCACGCCATGGTCGGGATAACGGTTGGCGATCATGCGACGCAGCGCCACCTCGGCCTCGCGATCGGCCTGGGTGACCGGATCGAATGCGCCCGGTCCGCCCTTGTCGACCTGCTCATAATCGCCCCGAAAGAACGGCAGACTGACCCGCGCCGCTTCGCGGGCCAGATCGATGGCGAACAGTTCAAACTCGGTCATAGATGGCCTGGGATCACAACAGGGAGACCGGCCAGTCACTGCCAGCCAAGGAGGAAGGCTTCAAGCCGCCGCCTGCTCCGCCTTGCGCACCGCCGACGCCCGCAGCTTCTCGCTCTCGGACTTCAGCTGACCACAGGCGGCCAGGATGTCGCGACCGCGCGGGGTGCGGATCGGGCTGGCGAAACCGGCCTTGTTCAGGATGGCGGCGAACCGCTCGATCGTACCCCAGTCCGAACACTGATAATCCGTGCCGGGCCAAGGGTTGAACGGGATCAGATTAACCTTGGCCGGAATGCCCTCGATCAGCTTGACCAGCGCCCGCGCCTCGTCTGGGCTGTCGTTGACGCCCTTGAGCATGACGTATTCGAAGGTGACGCGCCGCGCGTTCGACAGGCCCGGATAGGCCCGGATGCCCGCCATCAGGGCGTCCAGATCATACTTCTTGTTCAGCGGCACCAGAACGTCGCGCAGCGCATCGTTGGTGGCGTGAAGGCTGATGGCCAGCATGGCCTGGGTGCGGTCGCCCAGCGGCCCAAGTTGCGGCACCACACCACTGGTCGAGACCGTGATCCGGCGTCGTGACAGGGCGATGCCCTCGGGGTCCGAAATGATCTCTATGGCGTCGGCGACGTGGTCCAGATTGTAGAGCGGCTCGCCCATGCCCATGAAGACGATGTTGGACAGGCGGCGGTCCTCCATCGGCGACGGCCACTCGCCCAGGTCGTCGCGGCACACCTGGACTTGGGCCACGATCTCGGCGGCGGTCAGATTGCGCACCAGCTTCTGGGTACCCGTATGGCAGAAGGTGCAGTTCAGGGTGCACCCCACCTGGGACGAGACACACAAGGCGCCTGCGCGGCCCACGTCGGGAATATAGACCGCCTCGACCTCGATCCCCGGCGCGGTCCGGATCAGATATTTGCGGGTACCGTCCTTGGACACCTGCCGCTCGACGATCTCGGGCCGGGCCAGGGTGAAGGCCTCGGCCAGTTTCGCCTGCATGTCCTTGGCGACATTGCTCATCAGGGCGAAGTCGGTGACGCCGTGATGGTGGATCCAGCCCCAGATTTGGCTCGCCCGCATCTTGGCCTTCTCGGGCGGGCAGACACCCGCATCGATCAGCGCCTGACGCAGGCCTGCACGCGTCAGTCCCGCCAGATTGACGGGTCCGGGCTTGGCGGCGGTCGTGCGCGTAAGGTCGAGCGAGAGGCTCAAAGGGCGATATCCTGGACGGGCGGGAGGCGGGCCTTATACCACAGATCGGGCAGGATTTAAGGCAGGGTCAGTCATCCCCCTCCACCTCGTGAATCCGGTCGTCGTCCAGACCGAAATGGTGACCGATCTCATGGATCAGGACGTGGGCGATGATCTCCGACAATCCTACATCCCCGCGCTCGCACCATTCGTCCAGGATCGGGCGACGATAGAGGAATATGCGCGACGGCTCCGGCGCTGCTCCCATGCCGTCCCGCAGACCGATATCGACGCCGTGGTACAGGCCTGTGAGCTCGAACGGATCCTCCATGCCGAAGCTGGCCAACGTCTCCTCGTCGGCGAAATCGTCGATGCGGATGACGACATCGCCGGCGAGAGCCCGGAACGGCTCAGGCAGGACATCAAACGCTTCGCGCGCCAGTCGGGCGAAGTCGTCCAGTGACGGGGCGATCTGATCAGACCATGTGGAAAGGGCTGTGTCGGGCATAACGTTCATATCGGATGTCTGGGCCCTGCTCGCAAATCGCGCGACGCGGGTTATGGTTACCGAATCGAGGGGGCGTGGGGCTCCGCTTTACGGATCAGGGATGGCCGACGCCGACATCGCCTATGTCGCGACTGCGGGTGCCGCAGGTCTGGCGCTCGCGCTCAGCGCATGGGCCGCGCGGCTGCGTGGGCAGCTGGCCCGGCGCGCGGCGAAGGCCGAAGCCGATCTGGCGACCGCCCGGGTCGATCTGGCCGACCGCGACGGGGCTCTGGCGGCGTTCGAGGATGTCAGACTGGCCTTGACGCCGGATGGCCAGACACGACGATTGGGCTCCGAGGGCGCATGGCGCACCATCGTGGCCGAACTGGCCCTGAAACCACCCGCCCCCGACACCGATCCGGCGCTGGTCGTGCTGGATGCCGTGCGTCGCATGGAGGCCGAGCGGCTCGACGCCCTGATCGCGCGGGGCGAGGCCTTCGATGCCGTGCTGGAGGGGTCGACCGCCGCTTGGACGGTCGAGGGCCGATCCTCGGCCGGAGCCGCCTGGTTGCGACTGTCGCGACTGGCCCTGATGGGCACGGCGGCCGAGAGCGGTCTGGGTTTGCTTGCCGAGGCCTATCCGGCCCCAACCTGGATCACGGACGCATCAGGCAAGCTGGCCTGGGCCAACAAGGCGTGGCTTGCGGAACTGAAGGTCGACACGATCGAGGCGGCACGCGAACAGGGCCTGAGCTTCGACCGTGGGGCAGATGCCATCGTCGCCGAGGCGGGTCGCCTGCGCCAGCATCAGGAGGGGTTCCGCTGGACCACCGGCGATGGCCGAAGACGGGCCTGGCGCATTATGGCAGAGCCAGTGCAGGGCGGGGCCGGGGCCGTGCTGGCCTTCGCGCTCGACATGACCGAGGCGGAAGAGACGCGCGACACCCTGCGTCGTCACGTCGAAGCCCACGACGAGACGCTGAACCACCTTGCCGACGCCGTGGCCATCTTCGGTCCCGGCAAGCGCCTGGCCTTCCACAACACTGCCTTCCAGCAGCTGTTCAACATCGATCCGGCTTGGCTGGACGAGCGCCCCACCCATGCCGAACTGCTGGACGCCCTGCGCCAGCGCCGCCAGTTGCCGGAGGTCATCGATTACGCCGGGTGGAAGGCCAATGAGCTGGAGTTCTATGGGGCGACGGAGGCGGCACCGGACGACAGCTGGTCCCTGCCCGACGGTCGCACTTTGCGCATCGTGCGCCAGCCGCACCCTTTGGGTGGTGTGCTGCTGCTGTTTTCGGACATTACCGACGAGCTTCAGCTGCGCAGCCGGTTCAACGCCCAGCTGCAGGTCCAGACCGCCACCCTGGACAAGCTGAACGATGCCGTCGCCGTGTTCGGATCCGATGGACGCCTTCGCCTGCACAACGAGGCGTTCGAGACCTTCTGGGGCCTGCGTCCCGATCAGCTCGAGACGGCCGGGGAGTTCGACGCCATCGCCGCCCTGTGTCAGCAGACCATGCCCGATCCCGCCCTTTGGCTGGGCTTGAAGGCGCGCGTCGCCGATCCCGATCCGGAGAGCCGTGTGCCGATCTCGGGCGAGGGCCGGACCGTGGATGGCCGCGTCGCCGCTTGGCAGACTAGGCCCCTGCCGGACGGTGCGACCCTGGTCGCCTTTTCCGACGTGACGGCGCGGCGCGATCTGGAACAGGCCCTGGCCGCCAAGGCCGCCGCGCTGGACGAAAGCCAGGCCCTGAAGCGCGAGTTCGTGGGCAGCGTCTCCTATGAGCTGCGCACGCCGCTGACGACCATTGTCGGCTATTCCGAACTGCTGGAAACCCTGGGCGATCTGCCCGAGCGCAGCCGCCAGCATGCCGGTGCCATCCGCATCGCTGCCAGCCAGCTGGCCCGCTCCATCGACGACGTGCTGGACATGAGCCAGATCGACGCGGGGGAGATGGAACTGACGCTCGGCGACATCCGCCTCAGCGATCTGCTCGACGACGCCGCGTCGAAAGTCCGTGCACGGATCGAGGGGCGCGGAGCCAGCCTGATCGTTGACTGCCCGCCCGGCCTGAAGCCCATCCGTGCCGATGTCGGCCGTATCGCCCAGTGTCTGGACCATCTGCTGGACAATGCCACCCGCGCCGTATCCGAGGGCGGCACCGTCACCCTGGCCGCAGAGGCGACGACATCGGAGGTCCGCATACGGGTCGAGGATACGGGTCGCGGCATTCCCTACCACCTGCAGGCTCACGTCTTCGACCGGTTCGTCCGGCGCGAGCGCGGTGGACCCGGCGTCGGCCTGGCCCTGGTCAAGGCCCTGGTCGAACTGCACGGCGGCTGGGCCGAGGTCGAGAGCGAGCCCGGCAAGGGCGCCGCCTTCATCCTGCACCTGCCGCTGGAGGCGACCCCCGCTGCCGCGGCTCCGGAACTTCGCCTCGGCTAGCTTTCGGCATGTCTGCTATACAGCGGCGGAACACGCAGGACATCGCCATGGCCAAGCCCCTCAAGACCGCCCTGATCTACGACTTCGACGGCACCCTCGCGCGCGGGAACATGCAGGAAGTCAGCTTCATCCCGTCCATCGGCATGGACATCGGGGCCTTCTGGGCCGAGGCCGAGGCCCTGACCCAGGCCGCCGATGCCGACGGTATCCTGATGTATATGCAGTTGATGCTGCGCCATGCGCGCGACAACGGCGCGCCGATCACGCGTGAGACTTTGGCCGAACAGGGGCGCGAGGTGGCGCTGTTCGAGGGGCTGAAGGACCTGAGCTGGTTCGACCGGATGAATGCCTTCGGGGCCCAGTACGGCCTGGACATCGAGCACTACATCATCTCGGCGGGACTGGAGGAGATGATCGAGGGCACACCGATCCGGCCCGCCCTGACCCATGTCTTCGCCTCCCACTATGTCTATGACGAGAAAGGCGAGGCCGCCTGGCCTGCCGTGGGCGTCAACTACACGACCAAGACCCAGTACCTGTTCCGCATCAACAAGGGGGTCAACAATCACTGGGAGAACGAGCGTATCAACCATTTCATCCCGGACGAAGACCGCCGCGTCCCCTTCGACCGAATGATCTTCCTCGGCGACGGCGACACCGACGTGCCGACCATGAAGATGATGCACACCAAGGGCGGCTTCTCGATCGCCGTCTATGACCCGCGCTCCAACGAGCGCGACCAGAAGAAGGTCTACTCCCTGATCTCCGAGGACCGCGTGAACTTCGTCGCCGCCGCCGATTATCGCGAGGGCACGGCGCTGGACCTGATCGTCAAGGGCCTGATCGGACGCATCGCCATCAACGCCGGGACCATGCCCGCCGGGATCTGACCTGCCGTATTCGGAACATAGTTCGTCGGACGGCGTATTGCTCCGGTTGCATTAACCAAGGAGCCCGAATGTCGGAGCCGCTGCCGATCCTGCGCTATTCGACAGAGGCGTTTCCGCCAGAAGAACGCTACGCCAGATGGTATTTGAGAGACTGGCCGCGCCAGCGCCCGATCTATCGCACCCAACCGACCGAGCCGTTCAACACATCCTGGGAAACGACCCAGCTGGGCTCCATCATCTTTGCCGTCGCCACCATCACGGCGATGCGGTGGGAACGACACATCCAGGACATCCGCGACTCGGACTTCGATCCGATCATCCTGAACCTGATGGTGCGCGGCGAGGCGCAAGGGCAGATCGACGGCCTGCCCTTTCACGAGACGTCAGGCATGGGTCATTTCCACGACCTGTCTCTCCCGTCGCTGCACATGTCGACCGGCAGCTTTACCTACAGTTTCATCCTGCCACGCCCCGTGGCCGAGGCCTGGTTCGCGCCGCTTCATGACCTGCGGGCCTTGGTCCTGACGATGGAACAGGCTGCCCTGCTGATCGATTTCGCGGCGGCGGTCCACAAGGCGATGCCGGCCCTGACCCAGGCCCAGGCCGAGCCGCTGGGACGCAGTGCGCTGGAACTCATCGCCACCGTCCTGAAAGCGACCCGGCCCTCGACGACCCCCGTGATCAGCGCTGATGAGGCCCTGCATCTGCGAGCCTCGGAAGAGATCGAGCGGCGGCTCGTGGAGGGCGACGTGAGTGTCGAGGCGCTTTGCAAAATCCTGGGCGTATCGCGCGCCCGCCTGTTCGCGGCCTTTCAGAAGGACGGGGGTGTTCAGGCCTTCGTCCTGACCCGGCGGCTGGACAATGCGCGTGCGGCCCTGGCCGACATCTATCGGCACGAGACGATCGGCACAATCGCTCACAGGCTGGGCTTCAGCGACGCGGCTCACCTCAGTCGCTCCTTCCGCGCCCGCTACGGCATGACGCCGCGCGAATACCGTCAGCTTGTGGCGACCAATCTACAGGTGATGCGCACCGGCACCGCCCCTGAACGCTGATACAAGATTCAGCGACGGTCGTCCTAACGCGCTGGCAAGCCTCGGTGTACGGCCAAATGCGCTTCAGGATTGTGCGGAGAGGCTTGGGTCGGGGGACCATGGCTTGGCCCGCTGCTGGCGCTGGAGATCGAGGGGATTTCCATGATGGACGGAGCAGACGCTGTCTTACCGCGCGTTCGCTGGTCGGGTCGGGCGGGGCCTGATCCGACCGTCCGGGCGAACAGGAAGGGAGGACGTGATGGCGACGATCAGGAAAACGGGCACCACACAGACGCCCCCGGCCGCGAACGATATCGGCGAGGACAAGAGTTTCGGGCGCGCCTCACAGCTATCGCAGACCGCGCGCAAGTCCGGCCTCAACCCCCACAATGCCAAGGCAGAGGACGACCCTGTCGTGGAGCACGACGCGATTTCCATGAGCAAGACCGCCCAGCCTGCCGGCTACAAGGGTCACTGAGGTCTAACGGCCCCCGGCCCTCAGCCACGCCGCCCGGGCCGCAGCCAGTCGAGAGGGCACCAGCCCGCGCAACGATGCGCGCGCACCCTCCTTGAGCCCTACCTCGGTGCCCTTACTCCAGACGACCTCAGCCTCGATGGCGACGGCCTGCTCCAGATCGACGACCGTGACGCGCCCAGGCAAGGACGGGGCGCGATCCATGCGAACCTTCATCCCTCGAGGAGATCGGTCCACGATCAGACAGGCCAGCTCGACAGCCGGAGCGACGATCAGGGCGCGGCTGTGCGCCGGCCTGCGCGGCTCGAACCGCCGCTCGGGCTGCTGTGTCAGTGCTGGTTCTCGGGCAGGCGCACGATCAGGCCGTCCAGATCGTCCCTGACCCGGATCTGGCAGGACAAGCGGCTGTTCGGCTGAACATTCTCGGCGAAGTCCAGCATGGACTCCTCCATCGCCGATGGCCGGCCCGTTTCCGCGGCGAAGGCCTCATCCACATAGACATGACAGGTCGCGCAGGCGCAGGCCCCGCCGCAGTCGGCGTCGATACCGGGCACATTGTTCCGGATTGCGCCTTCCATAACGGACAGCCCCGTCTTGACCTCCACGACATGCTCGCGGCCGTCGTGTTCGATGTAGATAACCTTCGCCAACTCAGGCCGCCTGCTTCTTCCGCCCCGTGGCGACCATCAGCTTCTTGGTTTCTGCGATGGCCTTGGCCGGGTTCAGGCCCTTGGGGCAGACCTGGGCGCAGTTCATGATGGTGTGGCAGCGGTAGAGCTTGAACGGGTCCTCGAGGTCGTCCAGCCGCTTGTCGGTCGCATCATCGCGGCTGTCGGCGATCCAGCGGTAGGATTGCAGCAGGGCCGCCGGGCCCAGGTATTCCGTCTGGTTCCACCAGTAGCTGGGGCAGGAGGTCGAGCAGCAGGCGCACAGGATGCACTCGTAAAGCCCGTCCAGCTTGGCCCGGTCTTCCGGCAGCTGGATACGCTCCTTCTCCGGGTCCGGCTCGTCGGACTGGAGATAAGGCTGGATGCTATCGTACTGAGCGTAGAACAGCGTCAGGTCCGTCACGAGGTCCTTGACCACCGGCTGGTGCGGCAGGGGCGCGATAGAGATGTTGTGCGACGAGCATTCCTCCCAGCCCTTGGTGCAGGCCAGGGTGTTGCGCCCGTCGATGTTCATCGAGCACGAGCCGCAGATGCCCTCGCGGCACGACCGCCGGAAGGCCAGGGTCGGGTCGATCTCGTTCTTGATGTGGATCAGGGCGTCCAGCAGCATGGGGCCGTGGTCGTCGGACGACACCTCGAACGTGTCCCAGCGCGGGTCGGCATCGACCTCGGGGTCGTAGCGATAGACCTTGTAGGTCTTGACGTTCTTGGCTCCGGCCGGGGCCTTGTGAACCTTGCCGGTCGAGGGCTTGGACCCACGGGGGAGAGCGAGCTGGACCATCTTCAGTACACCCTTGTCTTGGGCTCGATATAGGCGATGTCGTCGGACATCGTGTAGTTGTGGACCGGACGGTAGTCGATCTTCACCGCGTCGCCCGGGACCTTCCAGGACAGGGTGTGCTTCATCCAGTTGGCGTCGTCGCGGTCGGGGTGATCCTCGCGCGCATGGGCCCCACGCGATTCCGTGCGGTTCAGGGCGCTCTCGATCGTGACCAGGGCCTGATCGATCAGGTTGTCGTATTCCAGCGTCTCGACCAGGTCGGTGTTCCAGATCAGGCCACGATCGGTGGTCTTGATGTCGGCCCCCTGCGCATGGATGGCGCGCAGCTTGGCGGTGCCTTCTTCCAGCGTCTTGCCGGTACGGAAGACGGCGGCGTCGGACTGCATGGCGCGCTGCATCTCGATGCGCAGCTTGGCGGTCGGGGTCGAGCCATTCGCGTGACGGAAGCGATCCAGGCGGGCCAGATGGACATCCGTCGTGGAGGCCGGGGCATCGGGCACGCGAGACGTCTTGTCCACGACCTCCCCGGCGCGCAGACCGGCCGCGCGGCCGAAGACGACCAGATCGGTCAGGCTGTTGGAGCCCAGACGGTTCGCACCGTGCACGGACACACAGGCCGCCTCGCCTACGGCCATCAGGCCCGGCACGACGGTGTCGGCATTGTCGCCGACCTTGGTCAGGACCTCGCCGTGATAGTTCGTGGGGATGCCGCCCATATTGTAGTGGACGGTCGGCAGGACGGGGATCGGAGCCTTGGTAACATCGACGCCGGCGAAGATCTTGGCGCTCTCGGAAATGCCGGGCAGGCGTTCGTGTAGAACCTTCGGATCGAGGTGATCGAGGTGCAGGAAGATGTGGTCCTTGTTCGGACCCACGCCGCGACCTTCGCGGATTTCGATGGTCATGGAGCGCGAGACCATGTCGCGCGGGGCCAGATCCTTCACGGTCGGGGCATAGCGCTCCATGAACCGCTCGCCCTCGGAGTTGGTCAGGTATCCGCCCTCACCGCGCGCACCCTCGGTGATCAGGCAGCCGGCACCATAGATGCCGGTCGGATGGAACTGGACAAACTCCATGTCCTGAAGCGGCAGGCCGGCGCGCAACACCATGGCATTGCCGTCGCCGGTGCAGGTGTGGGCGCTGGTGGCGCTGAAATAGGCGCGGCCGTATCCGCCTGTGGCCAGGATCACCAGCTTGGCGCGGAACCGGTGAAGGGTGCCGTCGTCCAGCTTCAAGGCTGTCAGACCAGTGCAGACGCCATCCTGCATGATCAGGTCCAGGCCGAAATATTCGACGAAGAACTCGACCTCGCGACGGACCGACTGGCCGTACAGGGTATGCAGAATGGCGTGGCCGGTGCGGTCGGCGGCAGCACAGGTGCGCTGCACCGGGCCTTCGCCGAAGTTGCGGGTCATGCCGCCGAAGGCCCGCTGATAGATCTTGCCTTCATCGGTCCGGCTGAACGGCACACCCCAGTGTTCCAGCTCATAGACGGCCTTGGGGGCATTGCGGACCAGGTATTCGATCGCGTCTTGGTCGCCCAGCCAGTCCGACCCCTTGACGGTGTCGTACATATGCCATTGCCAGCTGTCCTCGCCCATGTTGCCGAGCGAGGCGGAGATCCCCCCTTGCGCCGCCACGGTGTGCGAGCGGGTCGGGAAGACCTTGGTCACGCAGGCGACCTTCAGACCCTGCTGAGCGGCCCCCAGCGCGGCGCGAAGACCCGAGCCCCCGGCCCCCAGGACAACGACGTCATATTCGTGATCGACGAATTCGTATGCGGTCACGCGGTCAGACTCCGAAACCAGCCGGCAGCGGCGCTGAACCCAGCGCCAGCCGCACGATGAAGAAGACGCTGGCGGCGGCCAGCGCGAAACAGATCAGGTTCAACAGCCCGATCAGCAAGCCCTTGGTGCCCGGCTTGTGGATGTAGTCCTCGATGATGACCTTCCACGCCAGGCTGGCGAAGCCGAAGAAGACCACGGCCGTCACCGCCGCAAGGATGCCGTTCAGCGGGCTGGCGAACCAGGCCATGACGGTATCGTAGTCGGCCCCGGCCAGGGTAAACGCGCTCGACGCGACCCAGACACCAAGCGGCATCAGCAGCAGCAGGGCCACCCGCTCGGTGGCCCATTCGCCCGCACCGTGGTGCTCGGAGACGCGAACACCGTTTCTGTATGTAGTCCGACCGCTCACAGCGACACCCTCCCGGTGGAGAACAGGACGACCCAGAACAGCACCGCCAGCGGCACCGGACCCCAGACCGCAATATTGGACAGCAGGTCGGCGGGCTTGATCTGCAAGCCATTGCCCGTGTCGTTGATCAGGTGGCGCCCCCCGTTCAGCAGCAGGGAGAACAGCACCACCGTCAGGCCGAAGCCGATGACCAGGCCGAGCGGCGAACCGGCGAAGGCGGCCGCGCCTGCGAAAGCCTCTGGCCCGAAAGCCACCGCCGCCAGCCAGGCCACCAGAAACACCGCACCGACGCTGGCCGCCCCGATGGTGAAACGGAACAGGATGGAGGCGGTCATGGTCACGTGCCAGCGCCACACCTGCAGGTGGGGCGACAGTGGACGCGGCCGGCCGTTGGGCTGGATCACCAGGCGGCCGGTCTGATCGTCAGAAGGGTCGTTGCTGGGGTCGCCCGTCAGGGGGGAGCTTGACATGCGAACGGTTCTCAAAAAAGCCGTGAAAATTCAGGCGCGGACGCCGGTGAACAGGCTTTAGTCAGCAGGGGACCGGGGGTCAACGCACCAGACCGTCGCGGGGTGATCAGTGATCGGTCAGGCGGGACGGCGGAGGGCCTCAATCAGAGTTTCGCGCAGATCGGGAGCCCATGGCACCGCCGCCCCTCGTCCCCAGACCGGATCGGGCCAGACCGGATCATCCGCCCGACGGCCAATGACATGCACATGCAGCTGGGCGGTGACATTGCCCAGGGCCGCGACGTTCAGCTTCTCCACCGGGCGGTCGACCATCCGCCCCAGCGTGCGCACGGCGTCGCCCGCGCGCAGAACCTCAGCTATCAGCAGGTTCAGATCGGACGGCTCCAGCTCGTCCAGCTCGGTCAGACCGGCCCGGCGCGGGATCAGGATCAGCCACGGAAACCGCACGTCATCCTGCAGTCGGACCTGACACAAGGGCCATTCGGCGACTGCGACCGAGCCTGACTCGAAAGCGGGGTCGGCGCGGAACTCAGCTTCGGCACCCATCAGTTCAGAGCATAGACGACGCAGGCCTGATCCGTCAGTTCCCGCCGCGGCGGTTGAAGGGCCAGAGTTGCGGCCGCGATCTGATCTTCTGAAGGCGCGATCCGCGATCCGGTGACCGTAACAGGCGACGGCGGCGGTGCTGGCGGCGGCACATAGGCGGCTGCTTCCATGTCGTAAGCCACATCCGTCGCCTGCGACGCACCAGCTCCATAGGACGGCCAGCCCGCCAGGACATCGGTCTGGCAAGCGCGGCCCGTCGGGTCGATCACGCGGACGCCGCCCAGGGTCGCGCCGGCGTTGGAGGCCGCCTCACGCGCGCGGCGGGCGGCGTCCTTGACCGCCTCGGCCTGAAGCCAGGTCTTGGTCGCGTTGTCCGGCTGAAGGTTGAAGTTGACCGGGCTGATGGAGGTGGGCTGGGAGGCCACCACCGTGGCATAGACCCGCTCCAGCACCCGCACGTCGCGCAGGGTCACGCTGACATTGGCTTGGGCCTCGTAGCGTTCGATGCGGTCGGCACGGACATTGTCGCGCAGGTTGCCGGCCTCGTCGCGGTACTGGTCGTAGAGGGGGCGGGTGGACACGGTCGTCTCGACCCTGACGACGTCTTCGCCATAGGCCGCCAGGGCCTGGCTGAGGGCGCGAACCTGATCGGCGGCCTTTCGTGAGGCCTCGGCGGCGGTGCGCTCCACCGACTGGAAGCTGGCTCCGAACCCGGCGCGGTTGGCCGTGACCTCGGTGCGGACATAGCCGACCGAGGCGATGACCGGATCGCGCATCCACCAGGGCGCAGGCACATAGCGGTCGCCGATCGTCGCGGGCGGCGTCTGGGCGTGAACCGGAATAGCCGTGAGGCCCGTTGATGAGGCGGCGGCGGCAAGGGTCAGGGTGGTGAGCAGGCGACGCATGGCAATCCTCCGAATGTCTTCGGACACTGGCCCCAGGCGGCGTGATAGTAAAGCGGTTCAGTCAAGACGTCAGACTTGATCAGGCTATGGTGCCTATAGAAATTATTGATCAACCCTGTTGCCGCGAACGATTGACTTTGTGCAGCGCAGCGCCCATTTCGCACCTGCAAACGGCGCTCCCCCGCCGTCCCCAAAATCATCATCGTTTCAGGAGCACCCTATGCTGGGCGTCGGTCAAAAACTGCCGGAATTCAAGATCATCGGCGTCAAGCCAGGCTTCAACAGCCATGAGGAGAACGGCATCTCGGCGTTCGAAACGGTCACCCAGGACAGCTTCGAGGGCAAGTGGAAGGTCATCTTCTTCTATCCGAAGGACTTCACCTTCGTCTGCCCCACCGAGATCGCCGAGTTCGCCTCGCTGGCCCGCGATTTCGACGACCGCGACACCGTCGTCCTGGGCGGCTCGACCGACAATGAGTTCGTCAAACTGGCGTGGCGCCGCGACCACGCGGACCTGAACAAGCTGCCGATCTGGCAGTTCGCCGACAACGGCGGCAAGTTCGCCCGCGACCTGGGCATCCTGGACGAGGCCGAGGGCGTCGCCCTGCGCGCCACCTTCGTGGTCGATCCGCACAATGTCGTGCAGCACGTCTATGTCACCAACCTGAACGTGGGCCGCGCCCCCGCCGACACGCTGCGTGTCGTCGACGCGCTTCAGACGGACGAACTGTGCGCCTGCAACCGCCCCGTCGGCGGTGACGTGCTGGCGGCCTGAGCCGTTCAAAATAGATGAAATCGAGCAGGCGGCGGCTTCGGTCGCCGCCTGTTTTCCATCCCGCCCCAAGTTTTCAGGACCTACCATGTCGATCGACGCCCTTCGCGACCTGATCCCCGCCTATGCCAAGGACATCTCCCTGAACCTCGGTTCGCTCACCTCCGAGACAGTCCTCAACGATCAGCAGAAATGGGGCTGTTTCCTCGCCTCCGCCCACGCCATCGGCGTGGCTCCCGTCGTGAAGGTGATCGAAGCACAGGCGGCGACCGTCCTGTCGCCCGAAGCGATGAGCGCGGCCAAGTCCGCCGCCGCCATCATGGGCATGAACAACGTCTACTATCGCGCCCTGCACCTGATGAAGAACCAGGAGTACACGACCATCCCCGCGCGGCTTCGGATGAACGTCTTGGCCAATCCGGGTGTCGAGAAGATGGACTTCGAACTGTGGGCGACGGCGGTCAGCGCCATCAACGGCTGCGGCGGCTGTCTGGACGCCCACGAAGGCGTGCTGCGCAAACATGGCGTGCCCGCGACCCAGGTCCAGGCCGCCCTGCGCATCGGAGCCGTCGTCCATGCCGCCAGCCGGATCGTGGCGTCAGAGACGGCGCTGGCGGACTAGTCCGCCGTCACGTCCAACGTTGCTGGGGCCTCTCCGTATTCGACATAGCGGATGAACCGATCCCAGGCCCCGCTCATGACGCCATCGACCGCCTCGGCATAGGCCCCGACCCCCGGTCCCTCGACCACGAAGTCCATCGACACCAGCCAACCCCGATTTTCCGGCCCGACAGCAAACGTCAGGTCGGATCGGGTCGCCGTGTCATGAAGCGGTCCCAGGGCAGCGTTCATCGCCACCCGCTGCGGCTCGACCGCCGTGACCATCGCATGCTCGAAAATCGAACCGTCGGCCAACCGCTCGCACCAGCAGCCGCCTTCTTCCAGAGCCAGCGACAGATTCGCTGCATCGCCGGTGTAGGTATGGGCCGGATCCCACCATTTCGGCAGGTCCCCGACCGTGACGATCACGTCTTCGGGTGTGGTCTCCAGACCGACGGCAAACCGCAGGGTGAAGGCGTTGGCGCTTTTTGACACCACCTCGGCTGCGGCAGGTGTCGCCAGACAGCCGAGGGCCAGCGCAACCAGAATGGTCCTGATCATGTGCAATCCTCCCGTCGTCATAGGCCGACGCGCGGTGCCGCGCGTCAAGCGGCGGCGAAGCTCAGCGGCGCGCCCCAGAACTGGCTGACGCGATCGGATTGCGGGCCCGGCGTGCCTGTGGTCAGGAAGTCGCGACGGCCGGTTTCGCCCAGTCCGTATTCCGGATGGTGCGCGAAATAGCGATCCAGGGCATCGGCCACCGCCTGCGGCTGATGGATGATCGGTGTACCGGCAGGCAGAGCGGCGGCGAACAGGTCGGCCACGATCTCATAGTGGGTGCAGCCCAGGATGGCCTTGTCCGGATGGCGGCCGATGCGGCGGCGCAGGGCATCGACATGGTCGTTGACCACCACCGTAAGTTCCTCGGTCGGCGCGCCCAGCTCGATAAGCCCGGCCAGGCCGGGGCAGGGTTCGGAAAAGACCGCCAGATCCTCGCGCCGCTTGTCGATCTCGATCTCATAGACCCGGCTCATGGCCGTGGCGGCGGTGGAGAAGACGCCGGTGATCTCGATCGCCTGCTTCTTCTCGCCTTCGGCCCGGTCGCGCTCGCCCTCATAGGTCCAGGGCAGGCCGGTCGCCGCCTCGATGGTCGGCACGATGATGCCCAGCACATTGACCGGACGCCCGTGACGCGCGCGCGCCTGAGGCACCCAGGTCTGCTGCAGCCGGCGCAGGGCGATGGCGCTGGCGGTGTTGCAGGCCAGGACGATGACATTGGCCCCGGCCTCGAACAGTCGCTCGCAGCCGGCGCGGGTCAGATCGACGATCTCCTCTCCGCCGCGCCCGCCATAGGGGGCATTGGCCTGGTCGGCCAGATAGACGAAATCGCGGTCGGGGAACCGCCGCGTCAGTTCGCGGTGGACCGTCAGCCCGCCAACCCCGGAGTCAAATACGCCAATCGCCATGGCGCGGCTTTACCGCCGGGGCCGCGCGACGTCCACGTTCAAGATTTCAACCCTGTCATGTGACACATCCGTCGCAAACGGCTTATGTAGGGTTCAGACCCCATGAAATACCGGAGCTTCTTATGCACAGACGCCAACTCCTCATCGCCGGGGGCAGCCTTCTGGCGCTGTCGGCCTGCGCCTCCAACGGCATGTCGATGAACGGGGCCGACGCTCCCAGCGCCGCCTCCCTGGCCGAAGAAGCGCGCATTGCCCGTGCCGTTCTGCCCGCCCAGACCCCGCGCGCCGAGCTGCTGCAACCCTGGACAGGCCCGTATGACGGGGTGCCGCCGTGGGACAAGGTCACGGCGCCCAAGCTGCGCGAAGCGATGATCGAGGCCATGGATCTGGCCCGCGCCGACGTGGCCGCCGTCGCCAACAACCCCGAAGCCCCCACATTTGCCAACACCATGGTCGCCATGGAGTTGTGGGGTGCGCCGCTGGACCGGATCGTCAACATTTACAGCGTCATGACCGGCAATATCGGCGGCGAAGCCTATGATGCGGTCGATACCGAAATGTCGCCCCTGCTGTCGGCCTTCTTCGACGAGATCAACTTCAACGAACCGCTGTTCCAGCGGGTCAAGACGGTCGCAGACAACGCCGACGCCATGGGCCTGAGCGCCCAGCAGAAGCGCCTGGCCGAGCGCAGCCGAGACAGCTTCATCCGCTCCGGGGCCAATCTGGACGCCGCCGGCAAGGCCGAGCTGGGCCGGATCAACACCGCACTGTCCACCGCCTTTACCCGCTTCGGCCAGCGCGTCGTCGCCGACGAAAACACCTGGACGGTCATTCCGAACGAGGCCGGCGTCGCCGGCCTGCCTGCGTCGAACAAGGCCGCCGCCGCCGCGGCCGCCCGTTCGCGCAATCTGCAGGGCTGGGCCATCGTCAACACGCGCTCGGACGTCGATCCCTTCCTGACCTTCGCCGACGACCGGGCCCTGCGCGAGCAAGTCTGGCGCAAGTTCGTGAACCGTGGCGACAACGGCGGGGCAAACGACACCAATGCGATCATCGCCGAGATCGTGGCCCTGCGCGACCAGCGGGCCAAGCTGCTGGGCTATCGCAACCATGCCGAACTGCGCATGCAGGACACCATGGCCAAGACGCCGGCTGCGGCCATGTCGCTGATGAACCGCGTCTGGGCTCCGGCCAAGGCGCGTGTGGCCGAAGAGGTCGCCGACATGAAGGCCCTGGCCGGTTTCGACATCGAGCCGTGGGACTATCTGTATTTCGCCGAGAAGGTCCGCAAGGCCAAGTACGACCTGGATCAGAACGAGCTGAAGCCCTACTTCGAGCTGAACGCCGTGCGGGCCGGCTCCTTCGCCATGGCCGAGCGTCTGTACGGTTTCGAGTTCCGCCCGCTGCCCAAGGGTTCGGTCCCGACCTTCCATCCGGACGTTGAGCTGTACGAACTTTACGACAAGGCCAGCGGTCGCCTGATCGGGCTTTACTACACCGACGACTATGCCCGTCCCGGCAAGCGATCAGGTGCCTGGATGACCACCTACCGGTCATTCTCGACGCTGGACGGCTCCAAGGTCATTCTGGGCTCGAACAACAACAACTTCACCAAGGCCGAGCCCGGCCAGCCGGTTCTGATCTCGCTGGACGACGCCGAGACCCTGTTCCACGAGTTCGGCCACACCCTGCATTACTACAGCTCCAACGTGACCTATCCGTCGTATGGCAACACGCCGCGCGACTTCGTGGAATATCCGTCACAGGTGCATGAGCACTGGGTGCTGTCGCGCCCGATCCTTGACGGCTTCCTGAAGCACAACGAGACCGGCCAGCCGATGCCTCAGGCGCTGGTGGAAAAGGTTCAGGCCGCCTCCACCTTCAATCAGGGCTATGCCACGGTCAGCTATCTGTCCTCGGCCCTGGTGGACATGGACCTGCATACGCAGGCCACGCCGCCGACCGACATCGACGCCTTCGAGAAGGCTTCGCTGGAACGCTATGGCATGCCCAAGGAGATCGTGATGCGGCACCGCCTGCCGCAGTTCAATCACCTGTTCACCTCGGATGCCTATTCGGCGGGGTATTACTCCTACCTGTGGTCCGAAACGATGGATGCCGACACCTGGGCCTATTTCGAGGAGTCGGGCGACGTCTTCAATCCGGACATCGCCGGCCGCTTCAAGTCGATCATGCTGGCCCCGGGTAATACCACCGACCGCGCCGAGGCCTACCGCGCCTTCCGTGGTCGCGACCCGGACGTGGCGGCCCTGCTGAAGGTCCGGGGCTTCCCGACCAACTAGATCGGTCAGGCCGAGTGAAGAATGGGCCCGGTGGAGCGATCCACCGGGCCTTTTCGAACCCTAGACCTGGTTCGCACCGCGAGCGCGGGCGTAGTCCTGGCGGCGCGCTAGCGGCAGGGCCTCCATGAGGTCGTTGCGGACCATGGCGCGACAACGATGCGCCTGAAGCCCCAGACCCCCGGCGCAGGCCGAACGTGCGGCCTGACCGATACGACGATCGAGGGCGGCGGCACCCGCGGCCGTCGAGATGTCCAGATCGCCGATGCGGACCTGAACGCGACCGTCGGCAAGCAGGGGGGACTGGGCAAGGGCCGGCGTGGCGACGGCGGCAATCAGGGCGGCGGAAAGAGAGATAAGCGTCTTCATGGCGAACTCCTGCGGAGGTCAACGTCGCTCTTGGCGGCGACGCGGCGGGAGATACCGACGGTCTGTGGCAGTGGCTTTCGACTTCCAAGTCGGAACGGCGACGTCTTCATTAAATCGCCGACACGCTTGTGTCCGGATCAGCCGCTGTTGCGCAATCCGGCGGCCACGCCGTTCAGAGCCAGCAGTATGCCTTCGCGAACGCGAGGGTCGTCGTCCCCGGCCCTCCGTCTACGGATCAGTTCGATCTGCACGTGGTTCAGCGGCTCGACATAGGGCATGCGCAGGCGGATCAGGCGGTCCAGTTCCGGCTGGCCGCCCAGCAAACGGTCCTGATCGGTGATGGCCAGAACGGCGGCATGGGTCCGCTCCCACTCCTGCAACAGCGCCCCATAGATGCGGTCGGCGAGAGCCTGATCCGGCACCAGCGAGGCATAGCGGTGGGCTATGGTCATATCAGCCTTGGCCATCACCATCTCCATGTTCTGGATCAGGGTGCGGAAGAAGGGCCAGTCGCGGGCCATGGCCTGAAGCTCGTCCATATTCTCGCCCGCTATGGCCGACCCAAAACCGAACCAGCCCGGCAGCATGACCCGCGACTGGCTCCAGCTGAACACCCAGGGAATGGCGCGCAGATCCTCGATGGCGGTCGATGTGCTGCGCGAGGCGGGGCGCGAGCCGATCTTCAGGTCTGCAATCTCGGCGATCGGGGTCGCCGCCCGGAAATAGTCGATGAAGCCCTCGGTCTCATAGACCAGGCCGCGATAGGCCGACATGGAGGCCGCGGACAGCCGCGCCATCGTCGGTCCATGCCTCCGGGTCAGGTCTGCGTCCGGCGGCGGAGCCACGGACGCCAGCAGCACTCCGCAGGTCAGGGCATCCAGGTTGCGCCGCGCCACTTCGGGCTCGCCATATTTGTTGGCGATGACCTCGCCCTGTTCCGTCACGCGGATGCGACCCGCGACTGTGCCCTCCGGCTGGGCCAGGACGGCCGAAAAGCTGGAGCCGCCACCGCGCCCCACCGCCCCGCCGCGACCGTGGAACAGCTGAAGCCGAAGCCCGGCCTTGTCGGTGACCTCCAGCAGGGCCCGCGACGCCTCGTGCAGCTCCCAGGTCGAAGTCAGGTAGGAACCGTCCTTGTTGGAGTCCGAATAGCCGATCATGACCTCCTGCACGCCGCGCGCCTGGGCGACGGCGAGAGCCGACGGCGCTTGCAGCAGCCGATCCAGCGTCGGGCGCGCGGCCCGCAGGTCGTCGATCGTCTCGAACAGCGGCACGGCCTGGATCGGACAGGCCTCGGGCGCGCCGGGTCGGTACAGCCCGACCTCGCGCAGCAGCAGATAGACCTCCAGCAGATCGGACGCCGCATCGGTCTTGGACACCACATGGGTGCGGATCGCCTGTGGCCCGAAGTCGGTCAGCGCCTGGGCGGCCGCCACCAGGATCGCGCGCTCCTTGAGCGTCTCGGCCTGATACTCCGCATACGGATTGAACAGGGGCCGGGTGGACGCCAGTTCGGCCTCCAGCAAGACCAGGCGCGCCTCCTCGTCGAGCGCTTCGTAATCCTCGCACACCCCGGCGACCTTCAGCAGGTCCGCGACCACCCGCGCATGGACGTCCGAGTTCTGACGCAGGTCCAGGGTCGCCATGTGGAAGCCGAACACATCGACTGCAGCAATCAACCCGGCCAGGCCGTCGCCGGCAAAAACGCGCCCGTGGTTGGCGACCAGGCTGTCGTGCAGGATCGCCAGATCGACCCTGAACGCCTGCGGCCCGTCATAGGGCGCGGCTTTGAAGGGCGCGGGACGCGGGGCCGGACGTCCAGTCAGCCGGTCGTGCGTCGCCGACAGCCGCGCATAGATCTGGCTCAGCGCCCGGCGGTAGGGTTCGTCTGCCCTGTGCGGTGAAGCATCGCCGGAGCCTTGCGCCAGCGCTGCCAGTTCGGGTGACACGGTCGCCAGCGATCCCGACAGGCTGAGTTCCGCCCCCAGCGTGTTCACCTCGTCCAGATAGAAGCGCAGCACCGCCCGCGCCGCCGTCGCAAAGGCTGCCTTCAGCGCCGCTGCATCGACATTGGGATTGCCGTCCCGGTCGCCGCCGACCCAGGCCCCGATCCGGATGAACGGGGCCAAATCCGGCGCGTCCAGGCGACGGCGCCAATCGGCCAGTTGCGCCGGGGCTACCTTGAGAAAGATCCGCTCCAGGAACGACACCACGGTGTCGATCTCGTCCTGCACCACCAGTCCCGTCTGGCGCACCAGTCGCGTGGTCCACAGGATGGTGGCCTGCCTCCGCAATCGGTCGTTCAGCACCTCGGGCGAACAGGCGTCACCCTCGCGATCGCAGGCATCCAGCAGGTCCGATACGGCCGTGATCCGGTCGATCACGCTCTTGCGCCGCACCTCGGACGGATGGGCGGTCAACACCGGCGATATGAGCGCCTCATCCAGCAGAGCCTTCGCATCCTCCCGCGAACGACCAGCCGCCTTCAGCCGTTGCAGCGCCCCTTCCGGCGTGTCGGCCCGCGCGCCGGCCGCACTCTGATCCTTCGCCCGACGCTTGCCCGCGCGATCTTCCGCGACATTGGCCAGCAGAGAGAAGGCTGCGAACCCATGCGCCAGCCCCACCGCCTGATCCAGCGACAGTTCGGCCAGCAAGGCCTCAAGGCGGGACGCATCCTGCGAATCCGCATCGCGGTGATAGGCGACCGAAGCCTGCCGCACCGCCTCGATCCGGTCGTACAGATCCTGCCCGCCCTCGTCGCGGATCACCTCGCCCAGAAGCCCGCCCAGCAGGCGGACTTCATCACGCAGTCGGTCGTCGGCGGCTTGCATCATGGCTTGTTCTCTCAGCGGGGAGGCTGGAGCGGCCACCGTATCAGGGGTTTTAAGCCTGGCCATGGCAAACGGTGGCCCTGAAACGGAGTGTGTGATGCGCAACCTGATCGACCAGAGTCGACAAACCGCCGCTTTTCCCTCATAAGCCGCCGCTTCCGACGCAAGTGAACCTCGCGTCTCCTCCCACACGACCCCTGACAGTTCAGGACGAGGTGGGCGAGAACCCTCCGCCGACGTGATCGTCGCCGGGGGTCGTTGTCGTATGGAGCCGTTTCGCCTGCGAAGGGCTGGTGGCCCATTGTTCTGGATTCAGGTCGTCCCGACCTGAAGCGAAAATGGGCTGACGAGGTAGTGAATGTTCGAGGCTCTGAACGAGCGACTGTCAGGCGTTTTCGACCGGATCACCGGTCGCGGGGCCTTGTCCGAAAAGGACGTGACGGAGGCGATGCGCGAGGTGCGCGTGGCCCTGCTCGAGGCCGACGTCGCCCTGCCGGTCGTCAAGGACTTCATCGCCTTTGCCACCGAGCGCGCGACGGGCGAGGAGGTCATCCGGTCGGTCAAGCCCGCCGATCAGGTCGTCAAGATCGTCTATGACGGCCTGGTCGAGATGCTGGGCGGCGAAGAGCCGACGCCGATCAATCTGAACGCGACCCCGCCCGCCGTCATCCTGATGTCCGGCCTGCAGGGCTCTGGCAAGACGACGACCTCGGCCAAGCTGGCGCTGCGGCTGACGAAGTTTGACCGCAAGAAGGTCATGATGGCCTCGCTGGACACACGCCGTCCGGCGGCGATGGAACAGCTGGCCACCCTCGGCAAACAGATCGAGGTCGCCACCCTGCCGATCGTGGCGGGCGAGAGCCCTGTCCAGATCACGCGCCGGGCGCTGCAGTCGGCCAAGCTTCAGGGCTTCGATGTCCTGATCCTGGACACCGCCGGCCGCATCACCTTGGACGAGGCCCTGATGGCCGAGGTGGCCGAGGTCGCGGCCATCGCCAAGCCGGTGGAGACCCTGCTGGTCGCCGACAGCCTGACCGGTCAGGACGCGGTTCGCACGGCCCGCGCCTTCCATGAGCGCCTGCCTCTGACCGGCCTGGTCCTGACCCGCGCCGACGGCGACGGGCGCGGCGGGGCCATGCTCTCGATGCGCGCCGTCACCGGCCTGCCCATCAAATACATCGGGGCGGGCGAGAAGGTCGATCAGCTCGAGGTCTTCGACGCCCGCCGCGTCGCCGGCCGCATCCTGGGTCAGGGGGACATCGTCGCCCTGGTCGAAAAGGCGGCTCAGGACCTGGACGCCTCCAAGGCCGAGGCCATGGCCCGCAAGCTGGCCAAGGGCCAGTTCGACCTGAACGACCTGGCGGCGCAGCTTCAGCAAATGAAGCGGATGGGCGGTCTGCAGGGCATCATGGGCATGTTGCCCGGCGTCGCCAAGATGAAGGCCCAGATGGCCGAGTCGAATATCGACGACCGCATGATCCTGCGTCAGGAAGCCATCATCTCCTCAATGACCAAGGTCGAGCGCAAGAAGCCCGACCTGCTGAATGCGTCGCGCAAGAAGCGGATCGCGGCGGGAGCCGGGGTCGAGGTGCAGGACGTCAACCGCCTGCTTAAACAGCACCGCCAGATGGCCGACATGGTCAAGTCCATGTCCAAGGGTGGCGGCAAGGGCCTGAAGCAGATGGCCGCCATGATGGGCGGTCTGGGCGGCGGCGCGCCCGGCGGGGCCGACATGGCCCGGCTGAAGGCCATGGGCGGCGGCAAGCTGCCCGACACCGACGCCGAACAGATGAAAGCCCTCCAGGACCGCTTTGCGGGTCTGGGCGGCGGACAACTCCCGGGGGGGCTACCTAGCCTGCCCGGCCTACCCACCAAGAAGAACTGACTTTTATTTCCTAGAAAGAGACTGAAAATGCTGAAGATTCGTCTGGCCCGCGGTGGTGCCAAGAAGCGCCCGTACTACTACATCGTCGTCGCCGACAGCCACTCGCCGCGCGACGGCAAGTTCATCGAGCGCGTCGGCACCTACAACCCCATGCTGCCGCGTGACGGCGAGCAGAAGCGCGTTGTGCTGAAGGCCGACCGCATCGCCGAATGGCTGGGCAAGGGCGCACAGCCCACCGACCGCGTCGCCCGCTTCCTGAGCCAGGACGAGACCCTGGCCGACAAGGTCAAGTGGACGCAGTCCAACAACCCGAACAAGGCCCAGCCCGGCAAGAAGGCCCAGGAACGTGCCGCCGAGCGCGCCCAGCGTGAAGCCGACCGCGCCGAAGCCGAAGCCGCCGCCAAGGTCGAGGCTGCCGAAGCCGCCGCTCGCGCCAAGGAAGAAGCCGCCGCTGCCGCCGAAGCCGCCAAGAACGCGCCGCCGGCTGAAGAGCCTGCTGCCGAAGAGGCCCCGGCCGCCGAAGCTGCTGCGGAAGAGGCTCCGGCCGAAGCCGCCGCTGAGGACGCCCCGGCTGCTGAAGAGCCTGCCGCTGAAGAGAAGACCGAGGCCTGATCCGGTTCGATCCTGCTATATGAGACAAGGGCGGCGTCGGATGGCGCCGCCCTTTTGCTGTCGGAGCCCGTCATGACGGATCAGAAACTCATCCTCGTCGGCCAGGTCGCCGGCGGATTCGGCGTCAAGGGCGAGGTGCGGGTGACCGCCTATACCGCCGACCCCATGTCGCTGCTGGCCTACGGCCCGCTGCTGCGCGCCGACGGCAGCGTCGGCCTGACTCTGACCAGCGCCCGGCCCGAGAAATCCGCCGTCGTCGGACGCGCCCGGGAAATCACCACCAAAGAACAGGCCGACGCCCTGCGAGGGCTGAAGCTGCATGTGCCGCGCGACCTGCTGCCCGTGCCGGATGAAGACGAATTCTACCTGACGGACCTGGTCGGCCTTCAGGCGCGCGACCCGGACGAGGTCGTGCTGGGCACGGTCAAGTCCGTCCAGAATTTCGGGGCCGACGATATGCTGGAGATCGCCCCTGCCGAGGGCGGCCAGACCTGGTACCTGCCCTTCACGCGCGACTGCGTGCCCAACCTGCACATCGCCGACGGCTGGCTGAGAGTCGTGCGCCCGGTCGAGATCGGCGAGCGCGAGCCGGACTGATCAGTCCGTCGTATCGTCGATCGGTGCGTCAGGGCCATTCTTCTTGATCGATTCGATGGCGTTCTTGGCCGAAGCCTTCGACGCATAGCCCTCGGTCGAGAACATGGTCTCGCTGTTGTGCTTGAAGCGGACTCGAAACTCGCCAGCCTTGTCTTTGTAGATTTCGAACTTGTGGGCCATGTGACCACTCCCTCGTTTGGACACGGTGAAGCTGGCACAGCCATCAGGGGCGTCAACGTTCAAATGTCGGCTACCGCACACAGGATCGTGAGGCTGCCGCTGTGTCGATCAGCCCTCTTCGTCCGCCGCCATGCCCATCATGTGGAAGCCGGCGTCGACATGGATGACCTCGCCCGTGGTCGACAGGCCCAGGTCGGAGCACAGCCACAGGGCGGCTCCGGCGACGCCCTCCATGGAGGTGTCTTCCTTCATCGCCGACATGGCGCGGCCCTGGGCGATCATACCCCGGCCGCCCGAGATGCCCGCCAGCGACAGGGTCCGCATGGCCCCGGCCGAGATGGCGTTGACGCGGATGCCCTTGGGTCCCAGATCGCGGGCGATATAGCGGGTCGCGGCTTCCAGAGCGGCCTTGGCCACGCCCATGGTGTTGTAGTTCGGAATGGCCCGCTCCGACCCCAGATAGGTCAGGGTCACCAGACTGCCGCCATTGGGCATCAGCTTCGACGCTCGTTTGGCGACATCCACGAAGCTGAAGGCCGAGATGTTCATGGCCAGCAGGAAGCTGTCACGGCTGGTGTTGTCGACGAAACTACCCTTCAGCTCGTCCTTGTTGGCGAAGGCGATGGCGTGGACGACGAAGTCGATGGTGCCGAACTCGCGCTCCAGCTCCTCGAAGGCCTTGTCCATGGAGGCGTCGTCGGTGACGTCGGCCTGGATCAGCAACTTCGCCCCGACGCTTTCGGCCAGCGGACGCACCCGGCGCTCCAGCCCTTCGCCGAGGTAGGTAAAGGCCAGCTCGGCCCCCTGCGCGGCCAGTTGCGAGGCGATGCCCCAAGCGATGGAGTTGGCGTTCGCCACCCCCATGATCAGGCCCTTCTTGCCTTTCATCAGTTCGCCGGTCGGCATGGTCCAGGCGGATTCGGTGGCCATCATCTGTCTCCTCGCAATCGAAGCGAAGGGTTAGCAGGGGCCGCGCACGGACGGAAGGCTCAGGCCGTCTTCGCCGTCCGCCACTTCGCCAGACGCTCCAGAAGCGGCGTCGCCGTCACACCATGGATTATGATGGACGCCAGGACGATGAAACCGACAAGGGCCCATAGCCGCTCGCTGTCGCCGAACTCGCCATGGTTCAGCCCATAGGCGACATAATAGATCGAGCCGACGCCGCGTATGCCCAGAAAGGCCAGCAGCACCTTCTCCCTGAACGGCTGCGGCGCGCCGATCAACGACAGCAGCCCCGCGACCGGTCGCACGATCAGCAGGATGACAAGGGCCACCGCAACATCGATCCAGGTCAGGCTGGCCAGCAGGCCGTTGGCCAGCGCTCCGCCGAACAGGACAAGAAGCAGCATCATCAGTAGGCGTTCGATCTGATCCGACAGATCGTGCATCTCCTCGTGGAAATCGTGGTCCCGCTCCCAGTTGCGGATGGTCACCGCCGCCACGAACACCGCCAGAAAGCCGTAGCCATGCGCCAGCTCGGTCACGGCATAGGCCAGGAAGGTGGCGGCCAGGGCGATCAATCCGTCGCCCAGATGCGACAGCTGGCGGCTCGAATCCCGGAACAGCATCCAGCCGAAGGCCGCCCCGACCACCCAGCCCATGCCCAGCCCGGCGGCAATCTTCCACCCTACCTTGACCAGACCCCAGTCGATCAGGCCCTGGCTGGTCGCCAGTCCGCCCGCCGACGCCAGAATTGCCAGATGTACGAAGGGAAAGGCCAGGGCGTCGTTCAGGCCTGCTTCCGACGTCAGGCCGAACCGCACCTCATCCTCTTCACCCGACCCAGGCGGGCCGACCTGCACGTCCGAAGCCAGCACTGGATCGGTCGGGGCCATGGCCGCGCCCAGCAGCAAGGCCATCGGCAAGGCGAGGCCCAGGCCCCACATGCCGAGTAGCAGCACCGCCCCGATCGTAAGCGGCATGGCGATGGCCAGCAACCGCCAGGTCACGTTCCAGCGCTTCCATCCCAGCTTGCGATCCAGCTTCAGCCCGCAGCCCATCAGACTGATGATGACGACCAGTTCCGTCAGCTTTTCCGTCGCCGTGTCCCAGGCCCGCGGATCCGGGTTGAAGGCCAGCAGCCCGGTGGAGAAGACGCCCACGCCCACGCCCACGCACAGGATCGCCAGGGTCAGCGGCAGCCGCTTCAGCCCCACCGGTGCCCAGCTAACCAGCAGGATCACCAGACCGAGGCCCAGCAGAAACAGAATGTAGGGATCGAATGTCAGCGCAGTTTCCCCTTGCGCTCAAGGCGAGCGCGGCGGTTCAGGGACGCGCCGACGGCTAATCGGTTCCCGATCACACCTTCGACAGGATCAGGGTTCCGTTCGTGCCGCCGAAGCCGAAGCTGTTGGACATGACGTGTTTCAGCTCCCCGTCATGGCGTTCGCGCAGGATGGGCATGCCCTCGAACTCGGGGTCGAGGTTTTCGATATGGGCGCTCTCGGCCGCGAAGCCGTGCTTCATCATCAGCAGGCAGTAGATGGCTTCCTGTGCACCGGCGGCCCCCAGCGAATGCCCCGTCAGCGACTTGGTTGAGGAAATCATCGGCATGTCGTCGCCGAAGACGTTGCGGACGGCTCCCATCTCCTTGGAGTCCCCCACCGGCGTCGAGGTGCCGTGCGGGTTCAGATAATCGATCTTAGGATTGCCGGCCATTTCCAGCGCGATCTTCATGCAGCGCTCGGCACCCTCGCCCGATGGCGCGACCATGTCGTAGCCGTCGGAGTTGGCCCCATAGCCTGTAACCTCGGCATAGATGGTCGCGCCGCGCGCCACGGCCCGCTCGTATTCCTCCAGCACCACAATGCCTGCGCCGCCGGCGATGACGAAACCGTCGCGGTCCTTGTCATAGGCGCGACTGGCGACCGAGGGCGTGTCGTTGAAGTTGGACGACATGGCCCCCATCGCGTCGAACATGTTGGACATGGACCAGTCGATGTCCTCGCAGCCGCCGGCGAAGACCACATCCTGCTTGCCCCAGGCGATCTGTTCCGCCGCTGCACCGATGCAATGGGCGGAGGTCGCGCAAGCCGAGCTGATCGAATAGTTGATGCCCTTCAGCTGGAACCAGGTCGCCAGAACCGCCGAAGGACCCGAGGCCATCGCCTTGGGCACGGCGAACGGCCCGATGCGCTTGGGCGAATTCTTTTCCACCGTAGTGGCCGCCGCCTGCAGGATGACCTGGGTCGAAGGCCCGCCCTCACCGACGATCAGGCCGATACGCTCGGACTTGATCTCGTCGGCGGTCAGGCCCGAGTCCTTCAGCGCCTCTTCGAAGGCGATGTGACCCCAGGCCGTGCCGTTGGCGAGGAAGCGGGCAGCGCGGCGGTCCACATGCGGAGCCCAGTCCTCGGCCGTGACGCCCAGCGACGGCGGGGCCCAGACCTGGCTGCGGAAGCCATGCTGGATGTGGTCCGGCGCGGCCTTGATACCCGACTTCGCCTCGCGCAGGGAGGCCGCGACCTCGTCCTGGCCCGTGCCGATGGAGGAGACGATGCCCAGTCCGGTAACGACGACACGACGCATGGTGGTTTCCTTCAAATCTTCATCAGTCGCCGCGTTGACCGCGGTCTGTCTGCAAATGGGGTTAGCCGGCCGCCGCGTCCACGGTCTCGCCGCCGCCGAACAGGCCGACGCGCATGTCGTTGCAGGTGTAGATCACCTGTCCGTCAGCCTCCAGCACGCCATCGGCGATGCCCATGACCAGGCGGCGGTTGATCACGCGCTTCAGGTCGATCTTGTAGACGACCTTCTTGACGTCGGGCTGGACCTGACCGGTGAATTTGACTTCGCCGACACCCAGGGCCCGCCCCTTGCCGGGACCGCCGATCCAGCCGAGGTAGAAGCCCACCAGCTGCCACATGGCGTCCAGGCCCAGGCAGCCGGGCATGACCGGGTCGCCGATGAAATGGCACTGGAAGAACCAGAGGTCCGGATGAATATCCAGCTCGGCCTCGACATAGCCCTTGCCGTGCGCGCCGCCGTCGGCGTTGATCTGGGTGATACGGTCGAACATCAGCATCGGTGGCGCGGGCAGCTGGGCATTGCCCGGCCCGAACAGCTCTCCCCGGCCCGAGGCCAGCAGGGCTTCGTAATCGAACGACGACGGATATTTCGACAGGCTCAAGACGGCGGGCTCCGGACGATGCGGTGTTGCCGTGGGGTTACACGACCCGTCCCTCCCGCTCAAATGATTTAGGAGACGCGACCCGTCCCGGCCGGGCGCGCCGCATTGCACAGGGCGCGGTCCTGGGTGCCGAAGACGGCGGACTGGCGCACCCAGCCTCGGCGGCGACCCGCCTGAACCTGACACCAGCCCTCCTCGCATTCGTTGACCGACACCAGGGCGTTGGGCGACAGACGGGCACGCAGGGGCGAGCCGTCGGATCGGCGGGCGTGGATGCCGATCTCGGCGTCCGAGCGGTTCAGGACGCTGCGGCGGCTGGACACCACGCTGCGGTGGACCCATGCGACGGCCCCGTCCGGGTCGCAGATCTTGCGCCACTCCCGCGTCTCGGCGATCACCTGCACCGGCAGGCCCCGCGCGCGATATTCCCACAGAATCCGGTAATCCAGACCGGGGCCATAGCGGGCGCGCACCTCGTCGGATTTCAGCGACAGCCAGCGCGGCACCGGCTGGCCCGAGGGCGTCGGCCGACCATCGGGCATGGCCTGTCCTGCGCCCGCCATGACGGCGGCACCCATGACTGCCGCGACGACAGCCAGTCTTTGGAGGCCAAGTCTTTGGAAGAGAGGGCGAGCCTTGCTAGACACCGGATACGCTCGTTGAATCGAAGGCTGCCAATGTCCGCGCCCAAACTTAAGGTCGTATTAACCAGACGCTTGCCGGACGCGGTCGAAACGCGGATGCGCGAGCTTTTCGATACCGAACTGAATCTGACCGACCGCCCCATGGACCGCGCTGCTATGGAGGCCGCCGTGCAGCGTGCCGATGTCCTGGTCCCGACCATCACCGACACCATCGACGCCGACCTGATCGCCGGCGCCGGCGAACAGCTGAAGATGATCGCCAGCTTCGGCGCGGGCGTGGACCATATCGACATCGACGCCGCCGTCGGCCGAGGCCTGATCGTGACCAACACCCCCGGCGTCCTGACCGAGGATACCGCCGATCTGGCCATGGGCCTGATCCTGGCCGCCAGTCGCCGCATCGTGGAGGGGGCGCAGGTCGTCGCCGACGGCAGGTTCGAAGGCTGGACCCCAACCTGGATGTGCGGGCGCAAGCTGTGGGGCAAGCGGCTGGGCATCGTCGGCATGGGCCGCATCGGCCAGGCCCTGGCGCGCCGGGCCAGGGCCTTCGGCCTCCAGGTCCACTATCACAACCGCAAGGCCGTCAGCCCCCTAATCGCCGAGGACCTGGGCGCGACCTATTGGGACGATCTGGATCAGATGCTGCCCCGGATGGACATCATCTCCCTGAACTGTCCGGCGACGAAGGACACCCATCATCTGCTGTCGGCCGAGCGTCTGGCGCGCCTCCAGCCCCACGCCATCCTGATCAACACCGCGCGCGGCGAACTGATCGACGAGGCGGCCCTGGCCGAGGCGGTGGCGGCGCGGCGCATCGCAGGCGTCGGCCTGGACGTCTACGAGAACGAGCCTGCCATCCATCCCGGCCTGCTGGGCCACGCCAATGTCGTGCTCCTGCCCCATCTGGGCTCTGCCACCCTGGAGGCCCGTCAGGACATGGGCGACCGCGTCATCGCCAACATCATGACCTTCCAGAACGGCCACCGCCCGCCGGACCGGGTCATTCCGGCCATGTTCTGATCCCGGACGTCTTGACGGAATTGCCGTCCTGAGGTCCCCTGATTGTCGTTATCCGGGGGATTTTCATGACGTGTGGATTGAGCAAGGCTGCGCAGATTGCGCTGTCGCGTCGCATGGTGCTGGGCGGGGCGGGGGCCTTGTCTCTGTCCGGGCTGGTCCAGCCGGCACGCGCTCTGTCGGGCCAAGCCGCTGACGCCTCCACACCCTATCCGATCGACGCCTTCTTCCCCGGCCCGCACACCCGGTCCGCGTCCCTGTCGCCGTCCGGTCGGCGCATCGCGGTGCTGCAGGAGATCGGCACCGAAGACGAGCCACACGGTGTTGTCGACCTGATTGCCGCCGACGATCCCGAGGGCGAACGCAAGCGCGTAGACTTGGGCCCGATCCGCGCCGAAGCGATGGACTGGGGAAATGACGACCGCCTGCTGATCCGCGTCGCGATCACAAACAGGACGGTCTCCAGATCACGGGCCGGATCGAATGTCCGCCTGCCGGGCGTGGAGTTCACTTCACGTCGTGTCATCTCGATCGGCGCGGATCGCGGCGACGTGGTCCTGCTCTTTCAGGATCAGCGCAACCGCCTGCGACGCACCTTCGACATGGGCCGCGTCATCGACATGCTGCCCAACGATCCCGATCACGTCCTGATGACGGCCTGGGAGGCCGACGGCCGGCTGGCCCTGCATCGCGTCAACATCAATACGGGCAGCGCGAGCATCATCGAGCGCGGCAACACGACGACCTATTTCTGGAACACCCAGGGCGGCGTGCCCGTGCTGCGGCACGACATCAACGCACGCGGCACGATGGAGACCGTCTTTGCGCGCATGCCGGGCGAGACGGAATGGAAGCTATTGCGTCGGTCGCGCGTCCAGGACGCGCCCGATTTCTCGTGGATCGGCGAAACCGACAGGCCCGGAACCGTCCTGGTCTCGGCCCGCGCCGAGGGCGAGGATACGGAAAGCATCCGCGAACTGGATCTGGGCAGTCTGGCGGTCGGGCCGCCGATCAGCGGCCGTCCTGGTCGCGATGTGCTGTATGGCCTGAAGGATACGGCGGGGCGTTACATGGGGGCCGCCTACTATGGTGCGCGTCTGGAGTACGACTTCACCGAGCCGGCTCTGGTGCCGCTGCATGCCGGGCTGAACCGGTTTTTCGACAACGATTGCGATGTTCATCTGACCGACATCGACGCGGATCGGAATCGCTTCATGCTGCGCGTAACGGGCCCCACCGAGCCGGGTGCCTGGTTCTTCTACGACAAGACGGCCCGCGCCATCGTGAACGTCGGTGCGGTCATGCAGCTGGACATCGCGCGGCTGGGCGCGACCGAGACCGTGGCGGTTCGCACCCGCGACGGCGCAGAGATCGAGGCCTATCTGACCGCTCCGCCCGGGGGCCGGGCCGGACCGCTGGTCGTCTTGCCGCATGGCGGGCCCGAAGTCCGCGATACGCGGGCATGGGATACGCAGGTGCAAATCCTCGCCGCCCAGGGGTGGTGGGTGCTGCGTCCCAACTTCAGGGGCTCCGGCGGTTATGGCCTGGACTTCGCCCGCCAGGGATGGACCCGCTGGGGCGAACGCATGCAGGAGGATGTCGAGGATGCGGTGGCCCAGGTCATAGCCACCAAGGCCCTGGATGCAGGTCGTGTAGCCATCATGGGGACCAGCTATGGCGGCTATGCTGCCCTGATGGGGGCGGTGCGCCGACCCGAACTCTATAAGGCCTGCATCGCCATCTGTGGCGTGGCCGATCTGCCCGACATGCTGGCCTGGGAAAACCGCGAGGACGATACGCCGGGCAAGCAGATCTACGACTTCTGGACGACGCGGATCGGCGATCCCCAGACGGCGGGTGCCAGTCTGAATCAGGCGTCACCGCGCCGCCGCGCCTCAGAGATCGCCTGTCCGGTGCTGCTGGTTCATGGCGAGGACGACGGGGTCGTGCCCGTGATCCAGTCCCGTCGGATGCGAGATGCCCTGCGCAGCGCAGGAAAGTCCGTCGAACTGATCGAAATCGAAAAACACGGCCACGCCGACTGGCCGGCCGCGCAAGAGAAGGCACTGATGTCCCGCTACATCGCCTTGCTCAAACAGGCCTTTGCCTGATCAGCCAACGGCGCAGGTCGGACAGTGCGGGTCGGCGGCGATCGTGACCACCCGGGTCGTCGCGGCAAGTCCGTCGTAGATCAGCAATCGCCCCGTCAGCGGCTCGCCCACCTGCGCGATCAGCTTGATCGTCTCCATGGCCGCCATGGCTCCGATCACGCCGGCCAAGGCCCCGACCACGCCGACGCGCGCGCAGGTTTCGGCGTCGGGGGGTATTTCGGGCACCAAGCACTGGTAACAGGGCTGGCCTGTGAAGATGCCGACCTGTCCGCTCCATCGGCCCAGGGCACCGGAGACCAGAGGTACGCCTGCATCCACGCAGGCGGTGTTGACGGTGAAGCGGGTTTCGAAGTCGTCCGTACCGTCGATCACGACATCACAATCGGCCAAAAGAGCCGCCACGTTGTCGCTAGTCAGCCGTTCGGCTGCGGGCTCGATCAGAACATGAGGGTTTAGCGCCGTCAGGCGCTCCTCGCTGACATCCACCTTGGGACGATCCACGTCTGTGGTCTGAAACAGGATTTGCCGCTGCAGATTGGACAAGGCGACCGCGTCGTCGTCGATCAGCCGCAAGGTCCCGACACCCGCCGCCGCCAGATACAGGCTGGCCGGAGCGCCGATACCGCCGAGGCCGACAAGAGCGACGCGCGCGGCCTTCAACCGTTGCTGACCCGGCCCGCCGATTTCGGCCAGCATCAGGTGCCGGGCATAGCGTTCGATCTCGTCGTCGGAAAAGGTCACGGCTCCTGCCTAGCCCTATCGACGTCGACGGTCACGCCCCATCAGGCGGCCAGGCGATAGTCCAGCATGACCTGCACATCGCCGGCGGTCAGTCGGCTGAGGGTCGTCAGGCCGGTGCGGCGCATCATGGTCGCCGGATCGCGGCACAGCGCCATGGGCTCGTGCATCAGCCGCTCGGAGATCGGCGTATCGACGATGATCCGCATCCCCGTATGACGCGGATCGACCAGCAGGCGGCGGATCAGACGGTCGATATCAACCCGCCCACCCTCGATCGCCTGGACGATCCGACCCTCATGGAACATCACGCAGCCCGACAGGTGGTCGCGGCGATTGTTGCGATCGGACGCACCCAGAATCTCGGCCAGCGACTGGGTCGAGACACCGGTCGCTCCGACAGACTCGCTCACGTAGACTACGCGATGAAGCACGACGTTCTCTCAATTCGAACATTTGTGGGGTAATTAAGTGCTTATGTAACCCGTTACATTGGTCCAAATGTGGCGTCAAAAGACTTTGAATTCGTTCCGGTTTCGTCTTGCACGCCGCATTTCGGTCGCCATCTGAGCGGGATGACGCAGACATCCGACACCCCTTCCCCCGGCTGGCACGGCACGACCATCCTGGCGGTGCGCAAGAACGGTCGTACGGTGATCGCCGGAGACGGCCAGGTCTCCATGGGCCCGACCATCGTGAAGGGGGCGGCACGAAAGGTACGTGTCCTGGCGGGCGGCAAGGTCGTGGCCGGGTTCGCCGGGGCCACCGCCGACGCCTTCACCCTGATCGAGCGGCTGGAGGCCAAGCTGGAGCAGTATCCGGACCAGCTGGCCCGCGCCTGCGTCGACCTGGCCAAGGACTGGCGGACGGACCGCTATCTGCGCCGTCTGGAGGCCATGCTGCTGGTCGCGGACAAGACCTCCATCTTCACGGTCACGGGCGTGGGTGACGTTCTGGAGCCGGAATACGGCGTCGCCGCCGTCGGCTCCGGCGGCAACTATGCCCTGTCCGCCGCTCGCGCCCTGATCGAGGAGACGGATCTGGACGCCGAACAGGTCGCCCGCAAGGCGATGAAGATCGCGGCCGAGATCTGCGTCTACACCAATGGCAATCTGACGGTGGAAAGCCTCTGATGACCGACCTTTCCCCCCGCGAGATCGTCTCCGAACTGGACCGCTATATCGTCGGCCAGAACGACGCCAAGCGCGCCGTGGCCGTGGCCCTGCGCAATCGGTGGCGCCGCAAGCGCGTGCCCGACGATCTGCGCGATGAGGTGACGCCCAAGAACATCCTGATGATCGGACCGACCGGCGTCGGCAAGACCGAGATCGCGCGGCGGCTGGCCAAGCTGGCCGGTTCGCCCTTCATCAAGGTCGAAGCGACCAAGTTCACAGAGGTCGGCTATGTCGGCCGCGACGTCGATCAGATCATGCGCGATCTGGTCGAGGCCGCTTTGATCATGGTGCGCGACAGCCGCCGCATCGGGGTCAAGGCCAAGGCCGAGGCCGCCGCCGAGGAGCGCATCCTGGACGCTCTGGTCGGACCGGGATCGCAGCCCGCCACCCGCGACAGCTTCCGCAAGAAGCTCCGGGCCGGGGAACTGGACGACAAGGAGGTCGAGCTGTCGCTGGCCGACACCGCCTCGCCCATGCAGGGGATGGATCTGCCCGGCGGCGGAAACGTCGGCATGATCAATCTGTCCGAAATGCTGGGCAAGCTGGGCGGCAACCGCACCAAGACCGTCAAGCTGGCGGTCCGCGACGCCTTCGCCCCGCTGATCACCGAAGAGAGCGACAAGCTGCTGGATCAGGACAGCCTGACCCGCGAGGCGCTGTCCCTGGCCGAGAACGAGGGTATCGTCTTCCTGGACGAGATCGACAAGGTCGCAGCCCGCCAGGGCGCGTCCGGGGCGGACGTCTCGCGCGAGGGCGTTCAGCGCGATCTGCTGCCGCTGATCGAGGGCACGACGGTTTCGACGAAATACGGGCCGGTGAAGTCCGACCATGTGCTGTTCATCGCCTCGGGGGCCTTCCACGTGGCCAAGCCCAGCGATCTGCTGCCCGAACTACAGGGCCGCCTGCCGATCCGGGTCGAGCTGAAGGCCCTGACGCGCGACGATTTCGTGCGTATCCTGACCGAGCCCGAGGCCAATCTGATCCGCCAGAACCAGGCCCTGCTGGCGACGGAGAACGTCACCCTGACCTTCACCCCCGACGCGGTGGAAGCCATGGCCGATGCGGCGGTGGCGGCCAATACGACCATCGAGAACATCGGGGCCCGCAGACTGCAGACCGTGATGGAAAAGGTGCTGGAGGAGACCAGCTTCAAGGCCTCGGACCTGGCGGGCCAGACCGTCAGCTTTGACGGCGATCAGGTCCGCGACAAGGTCGGCGACCTGGCCCGCGACGCGGACCTGAGCCGGTTCATCCTCTAGCCGCCCGACTTGAATCCGGAACGAAGGCGGAACATAAGGGCGGGTGTCTGAGCTTCTGTCCATCGATCTGGTCTTCAGCCGACCGCAGACGACCCTGGCCGTCACGCGCGGCGCGGGGCGGCTGATGATCGACCTGGGCTATGCGCCGCTGCTGGAAGTCTGCCTGCCGAATGGGCGGCGTGCCGATGTGATGGCCATCGGGCGGCGGGGCGACATCGTCATCTGCGAGGTCAAGTCGGGGGTCGAGGACTATCGCGTCGATCGAAAATGGGGGGAATACGCCCCCTTCTGCGACGCCTTCTTCTTCGCCGTTGCGCCGGAGTTTCCGCAGGAGGTGCTATCGGACACGCCCGGCCTGATCGTAGCCGACGGCTTCGGCGGGGCGGTGGTGCGAGAGGCCCCGGTGACGCCGCTGGCCCCTGCGCGGCGCAAGGCCCTGACGCTGGCCTTCGCCCGGCTAGGGGCGCTCAGAACCTTGCGCGATCAGCCGGCGGGCTGAGCCGGGGCGACAACCGGACCGCTTTCGCCCGCGCTCATGATCGCCGCCGTCGAGGCCGCGCAGCCGGTCAGGGTCCGTTCTCCCAGTTCGACGATTGCCGTCAGGGGATAGGTCCGGTCGCTCATGCCGTCGGAGCATTCGGTGGCGGTAAGGGTGACCTTCATGGGCTGTCCATCGCTCGCCGCGGCCTCGAACATCGCCACCGTGCCCTGCACCACCGCCGCCGGTTGCGGGGCCCGCAGTTCCCCCGGCTCCGGGCTGGTGTAGATCATGTCGGTGCCGTTCAGTTCCAGGCTCCAGAACGGCTCGGTGCCCAGGGCCCGGACCGGCTGGCTGAGGTCGACGCCCGCCAGGGTTGGCGGCGGGGCCGCGACCTCGGTCGCCTTGATCTCTGCATCGTCCGACTGGGAGCAGGCGGCGACGGTGAGGCAAGACAGGGCGGCGAGGGCAAGCAGACGCATGGCGAATATCTCCTAGAGCCAGCCTTTGTGCCTGAACCAGGCGAGGGGGAGAAGGGCGGCCACCACCATGGCGATGAGCGCCGCCGGATAGCCCCAGCCCTGGGCCAGTTCGGGCATATGCTGGAAGTTCATGCCATAGATCGAGGCGATCAAGGTCGGCGGCATAAAGGCCACCGCCGCGACAGAGAAGATCTTGATGATCGACGACTGTTCGATGTTGATCAGGCCCAGCGCCGCCGAGAGCTGGAAATTGATCGAGGCGGCGACCGACTGATTATGCGCGATCAGGCTCTGGGCATCGCGGGTCAGGGAGCGCAGGTGCTCACGCGAGTCCGGATGTTTCTCGATCCCGGGATCGAGCGCGGCGAAGGCGAAGATGCGCGCCAGGCCGGACAGGCTCTGCTCGATCCGCGCATTGGCGATCTGGGCCCGGCCCAGCTTGCCGATCAGCCGGTCGAAGCCGACCGTCCGCCCGCCCGTGAAGATGTGGTTGGCCACCGCCTCGACCCGCGCCCCGTTCTTCGACAGGACATCCGAGGCCCGGTCCACGATCGCCTCCATCAGATGCAGGAAGACATCGACGCCGGTGTCGCAGGCCGACGGTTCGCGCTGCAGCTTTTCCACCATCATGGCGAACGGCTTGGGATCGAAATAGCGCACGGTGACCAGCGGCCCACCGGTCAGGGCGAAGGTCACCGGATCGGCGGCCGGAATGTCCTCGTCGCCCCGGTGGATGATGTCGGCCGTGACATAGGTGGCCCCGTTTTCGCGGTACAGGCGGCTGGACGCCTCCAGCTCGGCCATCTCGGCCTTGGTCGGGACCGACAGGGCGAGAAACCGCTCGACGATGCGATCTTCTTCCGGCGTCGGGTCGATCAGGTCTATCCAGACGGCGTTGGCAGGCAGGGTCCAGCCCTCACTGGCCACATCGACCGGTTCGCAGCGTCGTCCGTCAGAGCAGTAGATGTGGATCATGGGCTTGGTTAGCCCGACGGCGTCAGCCGATCAATTCAGACCGCTGGTCGAGGCGGAGGCCATGATGACACCGTTGCGCGACGGGCCCTGATACGGGGTCGGTCCCTCGGCGGGCGCATCCTTGTAGATGAAGCCATAGGTCGGGTAGACCGAGGTGCCCAGATCGTTGATCGGATTGTACCAGACCTTGACGGCGGTCCAGTCCCCATTGGCCGAGACGTCGACGACGGTGACGTTCTCCTCGACCTGGCCGCGGCTGCCGCCCCAGTTGGCGTGGGTGACACGGATCACGCGGTCGGTGACGATTTCGGAAACGACGGCGACATGGCCCCGGCTCATGCGGCCGCTCGGGCGGAAGGCCAGGACCGATCCGGTCTGCGGGCGTTCGCCCGTCGCATACTTGCCCTTGGCTTGGCCCCACCAGGTCAGGGCGTCGCCGTAGATATTGATGCCCGAGAACATGCGGGCGAAGGTCACGCACTGCCAGTAGGGCGCATCGGCCTGAACGGAGGGTGCGGCGACCAGGGCGGAAAAACCGAGGGTCAGTGCAACCAGGGCGGCCGAGAGGCGTTTCAGCATGCGGTGTAGTCCGGATTGTTACTGACTGTAACCAGACCTAGCCGATCGTCTCCGAGGGGTGAAGTCCCCCGCCGGCATTTTCCTTCTGTGTCTTCGCCGCAGCTGCGCGCGCCGAACGCCGATCCGCCATCCCTCGCAAAGCCTTGCGAGCCGGGCGTTCGATCAGGTGGTAGGTCCCCGCCGCGACCACCGGAATTAGCGCCACGACGCCCAACCACACGATTACGTGAAGTCGATCCTCCGCCCCCGTCGCCCTGGCGGCGAGGTTGACCCCGACCAGCAGGACCGGCGCATTGACCATGTAGATGGAATAGCTGATCTCGCCCAGATAGACGCCTGCGGCCGAGGCCATCAGCCCGCCAGTGGCGTTCTGGACGGACCCTAGCGCCAGGATCAGTCCACCCGCGAACAGGACGATGATAGGGTCCCAGAGGTTCAGCGAGGCGGCGATCACCATGCCCGCCGCGCAGACTATCGCGATCCAGCCTGCGCGGGGCAGGGTCCAGCGCCGATGCACCAGATACAGCGCACACCCCAGCATGAAACACGGCACGATCCGCAGCGCGCCCCACAGGAAGGTGGCCTCGGTCAGGGAAAATCCGGCCAGCGGCTGGAAGATCGCATAGATCGCCAGGGCCAGGCCCGCCGCCAGCACCGTCGCCAGCACCGGCCGCTCGCGCAGTCGCCAGGCCACGAAGGCGAAGGCCGGAAAGCTCAGATAGGCGAACCACTCCGCCGAGATCGACCAGGACGGATGGTTGAAGGCCGCAGACGGGGCCAGGCCCCAGGCCTGGGTCAGGGCCAGGTGGGCGAACAGCGAGCGCCAGTCCAGCAGGCTGTCGCTGACCGCGATCCCGGCCACGGTCGCCCCCAGACCCAGGGCGATCATGCCGAACAGGGTGGCCAGATGCAGGGGATAGACCCGCGCCAGTCGCGCCCACAGGAAGCCGCCGTAGGAAAAGCGCTTGGTGCCCGCCGCCTCGAGATAGACGTGGCTGAGGATGAAGCCGGACAGGATGAAGAAGGTCTCGACCCCCAGATAGCCCTTGGCCACGACATTGGGTGTGAAGGCCACGTCCAGATGTGGCCAGGCGGCGAACAGCACGACCCACAGGGCTGCGAAGAACCGCAGAGTGGTCAGGGCGCGCAGGTCGGCCGGAGCCTCCTGACCGAGGGTCGGGATCGAGGTCATGGCGCAAAGGCTACAACCTCGGGCTCTAAGAACCGTTAAGCGGTGACGCTGGGTCTCAGGCCGCGCATTCCGCCGGCTTGGTCTCGCCGGGTCCGTACTGGCCGCAGGCCCGGTCGATCTCGCCCTGGATCATCGCGCAGGGGTTGGCGGCATTGCAAGGCGGACGGGTCGCCGGGCTGACCATGATGCAGCGCTCGACCAGCCGGGCCGAGGCCTGGGGTCCGACCTCGGACAGGCATGAACCGGGTTCGCCTGCTGCGGCCTGATCGCCAGGCGACGCAACCTCAGAGGGGACGATCTCCTCCTGCGGCGGCGCATCGACTGGCATTTCGGCGGTCGGGGCCGCGATGACCTCTTCACCGCCCGTCGCCTCGTCGATGTCCGGCGTAGATTCGCCCTGTCCGCAGGCGGCGAGCGTCAGGGAAAGACAGGCAACAGCGAGGAGGGACAGACGCATCTCGGGGCTCCATGCGATCGGGCGAGCGGTCACCTTAGGCACGGTTCAGGGCTCTGCGAAACCCGCGCCTTTCATCTTCCGATCGGTTAGACGCGGCCCAAGGCCTGCCTTTGCAGGGCAAACAGCTCGGCACAGCCGCTCTCGGCCAGCTGGAATAGCCGGTCGAACTCGCCCCGGCTAAAGCCGCGCTTCTCGCCCGTGGCCTGGATCTCGACGATGGTGCCCGAGCCGGTCAGGACGAAGTTGCTGTCGGCCTCGGCATTGGAATCCTCTTCGTAATCGAGGTCCAGTATCGGCTGGTCGCTGCACACGCCACAGCTGATGGCCGCAACCTGGTCCAGGATGGGGTCGGTCTTCAGGACACCCTCGGCCCGCAGATAATCAAAGGCCGACGCCATGGCGACCCAGGCCCCGGTGATCGCCGCCGTGCGCGTGCCGCCGTCGGCCTGGACCACATCGCAGTCCAGCACCACCTGCCGCTCGCCCAGGGCCTTCAGATCGACGACGGCGCGCAGCGACCGCCCGATCAGCCGCTGGATTTCCTGGGTCCGGCCCGACTGTTTCCCCGCCGCCGCCTCCCGACGTCCGCGCGTATGGGTGGCGCGGGGCAGCATGCCGTACTCCGCTGTCACCCAGCCCTGGCCCGAGTTGCGCATCCAGCCCGGCACCTTGTCCTCGACCGAGGCGGTGACCAGCACCTTGGTGTGGCCGAAGGTGACCAGGCACGAGCCCTCCGCATAGCGGTTGACGCCGGTCTCCAGCGTCACGGCACGAAGCTGTTCGGGGGTACGGCCGGAGGGGCGGGGCGAGACGGTCATGAGATGGTCCTTGGAGGTAACAGCCGCGCTGCTTATCCTGAAACCATGACCGTGTCCCCCCCAGCCCATCACGAGGTGACCTTGCGCCCGGCGACGCTCGCCGATGTGCCGACGCTGGACGCCTGGGACCGCGAGCCGCACGTCATCGCCTGCTCCAACGACGATCCCGACGCCGATGTGGCCTTCGGCAGCGACTGGGCCGAGGAAGTCACCAACTCGGCCTATGAACTGACCTATCTGATCGCCGAGGTCGACGGACAGCCCGTCGGAGCGATGGCCGTCTGCGATCCCCACACCGAACCCAGCCATTACTGGGGCGAGATTGAGCCGGGGCTACGCGCCATCGACATCTGGATCGGCCCGCCCGAGTGGCTGGGGCGGGGCGTGGGCACGCAGATCATGACCTTGATGATCGACCGCTGCTTCGCCGAGGCGGGCGTAACCGCGATCGTCATCGACCCCCTGAACAGCAATACCGCCGCCCAGCGGTTCTACCGGCGTCTCGGCTTCGTCGAGGTCGGTCGCCGGATGTTCGATCAGGACGACTGTCTGGTCATGCGGCTGGAGAAGGCGGACTGGCAGTCCAGACAGGCGCTTCAAACATGACCTTCATCGGCTCCCCTTCCGCCTCACTGTCCGTGCTCGACGGCCGGGCCCGCGACATATTCAGGCGCATCGTCGAGGGCTATCTGGAAACCGGAGAGCCGGTCGGGTCACGGACCCTGTCGATGACCGGCATCGCCCTGTCGCCCGCATCGATCCGCAATACCATGCAAGACCTCACGCTGGCGGGCCTGCTGGCGTCGCCCCACACCTCGGCGGGACGGATTCCGACCCATGCCGGCCTGCGGCTGTTCGTCGATGGCCTGCTGGAGATCGGCGACATCGGCACCGAAGAACGGCGGGAGATCGACGGGCGTCTGGCTGGCAGGGGGCGCGGGTTCGATGAGGCGCTGAACGAGGCGTCCTCCCTGCTGTCAGGGCTGGCTGGCGGGGCGGGCATCGTGGCCAGTCCGGTGCGCGATGCGGGCGTCAAACATGTGGAGTTCGTGGCCCTGGGTCACGATCAGGCCCTGGCGGTGCTGGTCGGCGACGACGGCACGGTCGAGAACCGGCTGATGCCGCTGAAGGCCGGAGTGACGCCTTCGACCCTTCAGGAGGCGTCCAACTTCCTCAATGCCCGGCTGAAGGGCCGCCCCTTGCACGAGGCGCGCACCGAGATGCGGGTCGAGCTGGATGCGGCCCGACGCGAACTGGACGCCGCCGCCGCCCGCCTGGTCGAAGACGGACTGGCCGCCTGGTCCGGCGGGGCCGAACGCGAGCGGGCCCTGATCGTGCGCGGCCGTGCCAATCTGTTGCAGGATCGCGAGACGGTCGAGGATCTGGAGCGGGTCCGCGTCCTGTTCGACGATCTGGAGCAGAAGGAACAGCTGATCGGCCTGTTGGACGGAGTGTCCACGGCCCAGGGCGTGCGCATCTTCATAGGGGCCGAAACCAGACTCTTTTCACTTTCGGGTTCCGCCGTGATCGCGGCGCCCTATATGTCGGGCCGCCAGCGGGTGCTGGGCGCCATCGGCGTCATCGGGCCCGCACGTTTGAACTATGCGCGCATCATCCCGTTGGTGGACTACACCGCCCGGGTGCTGGGCCGAATGCTGGACGGACAAGAGACTTGAACGACACCCCCCATCAGGATCCCGAAAGCGGCTGGGACAACGATCCCGAGTTCGAAGCCGTGGACATTCCAGAGGCTCATCAGGCTGCGGCCGCCGAGGACGATCAGGCCCTGGCCAATATCGACGCCCTGATCGCCGAGCGTGACGAGTGGAAGGACCGCGCCCTGCGCGCCGTCGCCGATGCCGAAAACACCAAGCGCCGCGCCGAGACCCAGAACAACGACGCCCGCGCCTATGCCATCCAGAAGTTCGCCCGCGACCTTTTGGGCGTGGCCGACAATCTGGAACGGGCCCTGATGGCCGCGCCCAAGAACGCCGACGCCGGCGAGGCCGGTCTGGTCACCGGGCTGGAGCTGACACAGAAATCCCTGCTGTCGGCGTTCGAGGCCAACAACCTCAAGCGCGTGGCCCCTGCCGCAGGCGAGGCCTTCGACCCCCACCTGCACCAGGCCATGATGGAACAGCCGTCCGATACGGTGGCCGGTGGCAAGGTGCTGCAGACGCTGCAGGCCGGCTATGCCCTATTCGGTCGCACCGTGCGCCCGGCCATGGTCGTGGTCGCCGCCAAGGGTTCAGGTGCCGCAGCCGGCAATGCCGCCTATGCCGCCGAGGACGCGCCCGACGGCGGGCATTTCGACGGCAAGGCCTAGCCCTTCAGCTTCGCTCCGAACAGCGCCAGCAGCTTGGCCCAGCCATCGGCGGCGTCCGCCGCGCGATAACTGTCACGATAGTCGGCATGGAAGCCGTGCGGGGCGTCGTCAAAGACGTCGATGCGGCTCTCGGTCTGTCCGGCCCGCTGCAGGGCCGCGCGCATGGCCTCGACGCTGGCCAGCGGAATGCCGCGATCCTGCTCGCCATAAAGGCCCAGCACTGGAGCCTTCAAATCAGCGGCCAGATCGACGGGCCACGGCTGGCCCGACGCCACCTGTTCGGGCGTAGCGTTGGCGGCGGGGGCCAGTCGGCCGTACCAAGCCATGCCCGCGTCTATCGCCGCGAACCGCGCCGCTGCCTGCCAGACGACCTTGCCGCCCCAGCAGAAGCCGGTGATGCCCACCTTGTCGGTATTGGCCCAGGCCTGAAGGCTGGCCCATTCCAGGGTGGCGGAGAGGTCGCCCATGACCTGCTCATAGCCCGCCGCCGCCACGATCTGCTGGATGCGGGTCATGTCGGACAGGGGGGCCGGGTCCTCGACTCGAACGAAGAAGGCGGGCGCGATCGCCGCATAGCCCGCCTTGGCCAGCCGACGGCAGACGTCGCGGATATATTCGTGCACGCCGAAGATTTCCGACACCACGATGACCACCGGATAGGGGCCGTCGCCCTCGGGCCGCGCGACATAGGCCGGCAGCTGAAAACCGTCAGGCGCGGCATAGGTCACATCCGCACTGACCAGCCCTGTGCTGTCCGTCGCCACGGGCGCGGCTTGAGCGGCCAGGGCGGCGGGCGCATAGCCGGCGAAGAACAGCCCGCCCACCGCGCCGACGCCCAGCGTCCGGCGGCTGAAAACGAGGTCGTCGGCTTCGGGGCCTTCGGGCCGAACCAGGGTGGGCATGGGCGATCTCCGGCGGATAAGACGATGAGCAAACCCGGACACTGACCCAGCCGGACGCGTGCGTCCACTCACGAAGGCCGTGACATCAGCGCGCGCGGCGCAGGGTCAGGTTGATGCGCCCGCCCCCGGGCACCAGTGTGGATGAGCCCGCGATCAGCCGGTCGATGCCGTGCCGCGCCAGGCGCGCCGGGCCGGTCAGGGCGCAGACGTCGCCGGACGTCAGCCGGAACGACCGCGTCGGCCCGCCCTCGGCCGCGCCGATCCGGAACACCGCCGTATCGCCCAGCGACACCGACAGCACAGGCGCGGTCAGGTCCGCCTCGTCCTTGTCCTGATGCAGGCCCATCTTCGCTTGCTCCCGATACAGATTGACCAGACAGGCGTCGGGTGCCTCCGACCATCCGGTCAGCGCGGACCACAGGTCCAGCAGCATGGACGGGATCGGTGGCCAAGGCTTTCCCGTCAGCGGATGCGTCGCCTGATAGCGATAGCCGCCCCTATCGGAGACCCATCCCAGGGCACCCAGATTAGTCATTTCTACGGAGAAAGGCCGACCGCCGGGCGTTTCGGGCCGATAGAACGGGGCCGCCGCCTCGGCCTCCAAGACTTCTGCCAGCAGCGTGGCTTGCGCCTGCACCGACAGAGCGCCCGGCCACAGCCGGAAACCCTCGAGACCCGTCTGGATTTCCCGCACAGCGTTCACTCCCGAAACTCTATCATCACGCCCGGCCACAACACCCGCTGAATCGCACGCTAGGGCTTGCAGGCGGGGGGGGTGTTTCCCATATCGGCGACAACCGCTGGATAACCCCGCATGTCGTGGGGCTATCCATCCGGGACCCTGTAACAGACCAAGACCCTTGAATCGGGGGCGGTCACGCGCGGCGCTTCGCTTGAAAAGGCCGCCGCATCGCCCGCTGAATGGAGTGAAAGACTAGATATGGCCAAGATCATCGGCATCGACCTGGGCACCACCAACTCGTGCGTGGCCGTCATGGACGGCAAGAACCCCAAGGTCATCGAAAACGCCGAGGGCAACCGCACCACGCCCTCCGTCATCGCCATTCAGGAGAACGGCGAAACCCTGGTGGGTCAGCCCGCGCGCCGTCAGGCCGTGACCAACCCCGCCAACACCTTCTTCGCCATCAAGCGCCTGATCGGCCGCAGCTTCGACGACCCCGTGGTCGCGAAGGACAAGAAGATGGTGCCCTATGAGATCGTCAAGGGCCCCAACGGCGACGCCTGGGTGCGCGCCAACGGCAAGGACTATTCGCCCCAGCAGATTTCGGCCTTCACCCTCGGCAAGATGAAGGAGGCCGCAGAGGCCTATCTGGGCGAGAAGGTCACCCAGGCCGTCATCACCGTGCCCGCCTATTTCAACGACGCCCAGCGTCAGGCGACCAAGGACGCCGGCAAGATCGCCGGTCTGGAAGTCCTGCGTATCATCAACGAGCCGACCGCGGCCGCCCTGGCCTATGGCCTGGACAAGAGCGACGGCCAGAAGATCGCCGTCTATGACCTGGGCGGCGGTACCTTCGACGTCTCGATCCTGGAGATCGGCGACGGCGTGTTCGAGGTGAAGTCGACCAACGGCGACACCTTCCTGGGCGGCGAGGACTTCGACCTGCGCCTGGTCGACTATCTGGCCGACGAGTTCAAGAAGGAACAGGGCGTCGACCTGCGCCAGGACAAGCTCGCCCTGCAACGCCTGAAGGAAGAAGCCGAAAAGGCCAAGAAGGAGCTGTCCTCGACGGCCCAGTACGAGGTCAATCTGCCGTTCATCACCATGAACGCCTCGGGCCCTCTGCACCTGAACATCAAGCTGAGCCGCGCCAAGCTGGAAGCCCTGGTCGACGACCTGATCCAGCGTACCATCGAGCCCTGCAAGAAGGCCCTGGCCGATGCGGGCCTGAAGGCGTCCGACATCGACGAGGTGGTCCTCGTCGGCGGCATGACCCGCATGCCCAAGGTCGTCGAAGCCGTGAAGGCCTTCTTCGGCAAGGAGCCGCACAAGGGTGTGAACCCTGACGAGGTCGTGGCCCTGGGCGCCGCCGTTCAGGCCGGCGTTCTGCAAGGCGACGTCAAGGATGTGCTGCTGCTGGACGTGACCCCGCTGACCCTGGGCATCGAGACCCTGGGCGGTGTGTTTACGCCTTTGATCGAGCGCAACACCACCATCCCGACCAAGAAGAGCCAGGTGTTCTCGACCGCCGACGACAACCAGTCGGCCGTGACGATCCGGGTCTTCCAGGGCGAGCGCCCGATGGCGGCCGACAACAAGATCCTGGGTCAGTTCGACCTGATGGGCATTCCGCCCGCACCGCGCGGCATGCCCCAGATCGAGGTCGCCTTCGACATCGACGCCAACGGCATCGTGCACGTCACCGCCAAGGACAAAGCGACCAACAAGGAACAGTCGATCCGCATCCAGGCCAACGGTGGCCTCTCGGATGCCGACATCGACAAGATGGTCAAGGAAGCCGAGGCCAATGCCGAGGCCGACAAGTCCCGCAAGGAACTGGTCGAGGCCCAGAATTCGGCCGACAGCCTGATCCACTCGACCGAAAAGGCCATGGCCGAGCACGGCGACAAGATCGAGGGTGCCGACAAGACCGCCATCGAAACCGCCCTGACCGACCTCAAGGCCGCCCGCGACGGGTCCGATCCGGAAGCCATCCGGAGCGCGACCAACACCCTGGCCCAGGCTTCGATGAAGCTGGGCGAGGCCATGTACGCGGCCCAGGCCGGTGAAGGCACTGAGGGCGCGGCTCCGGCCGACGATGGCGTGGTCGATGCCGAGTTCGAGGAAGTCGCCCCCGAAGGCGCCGCGGACGACGACAAGAAGAGCGCCTGATCGCATCTGAACCGAAAGGACCCCGTCTGTCGTTCGACGGGCGGGGTCTTTCATAGAACTTGCATCATTTTGCCGGACACCCATGTCAATCCGGTCAGCCCAGTCCAATAACAGAATCTCCTGAGGGGACGGCCGGACGGGCAGGGGTAAGAGGACGAACGCCGCATGGCGACGCGTGACTATTACGAAATCCTGGAGGTCGAGCGGACCATCGATGCCGCTGGCTTGAAGTCGGCCTACCGCAAGCTGGCCATGACCCACCATCCGGACCGCAACGGCGGCTCGGAGGAATCCATGGCGCGCTTCAAGGAAATCTCCGAGGCCTATACCGTCCTGTCCGACACCCAGAAACGCGCGGCGTACGACCGGTTCGGCCATGCGGGCGTCAATGGGGGTGGCGGCGGCCAGCAGCAAGGCTTCCACGACGTCAACGACATCTTTTCCCAGGTCTTCGGCGATGCTTTCGGAGACGTCTTCGGCGGTCGCAGCAGTGGTCGTCAGCAGGGGCCGCGCCGCGGCTCGGACCTGCGCTACGACCTCGAGATCACGCTGGAGCAGGCCTACAAGGGGGCCGATGTCGAGATCCGGGTGCCCACGACCGCGACCTGCGACACCTGCGACGGGTCGGGGGCCAAGCCCGGCACCCAGCCGACCACCTGCGGCACCTGCGGCGGCGCGGGCCGTGTCCGTCAGGCCAATGGCTTCTTTCAGGTCGAGCGCACCTGCCCCACCTGCGGCGGCTCGGGCCAGATCGCCGATCCCTGCACGACCTGTCACGGACACGGACAGGTCCGCAAGAACCGCACCCTGAACCTGAAGGTGCCGGCCGGCGTCGACGACGGTTCGCGCATCCGCCTGTCGGGCGAGGGCGATGCCGGGACGCGCGGCGGCCCGCGCGGCGACCTGTATGTCTTCCTGTCGGTGACACCGCATGAACTGTTCGAGCGCGACAACCTGGACCTTCTGGTCACCGTGCCCGTCTCCATGACCACCGCCGCCCTCGGCGGACAGGTCGACGCGCCGTGTCTGGTGTCGGAGGCCTGCGACGGTCGCTGCCGCGCCAATGTGGACGTGCCCGCCGGTTCGCAGACCGGCAAGACGGTGCGCATCAAGGGCAAGGGCATGCCCCACCTTAACGGTCGCCAGCGCGGCGATCTGGTGGTCGAACTGTTCGTCGAGACACCCACCGACCTTACCGCACGTCAGAAGGAACTGCTGGAAGAGCTGGCCGCCTCGCTGGGCGAGACCCAGACGCCGCGCAACTCCTCCTTCACCGGAAAGGCCAAGCGCTTCTGGGCCGACATCCTGGGCGACACCGGCAAGGAAACGACGCAGTAGCCGCCCCCGGGGCTGGAGCCACGGCGTTTCCGATGCATAATCATCCGGTCCCGGATCGCTGTTCGGGCCACCAGCGGGGGTCTATCTGTTGAGCGCCATCTTCCATGCCGGTATTTCCGGAGCCCGGGGCCGCATGGGCCGCGCCGTCTCCGCCGTGCTCGACGCGCGCGAGGATGTCGTGGTCGCCGCCCGCTTCGACCGGGGCGAGACGCCGGACCTGTCCCTGTGCGACGTGGTCATCGACTTCTCGACCGCCGACGCCTCGGTCGAACTGGCGCACGCCTGCGCGGCCAGGGGCGGCCCCGCCCTGGTCATAGGCTCCACGGGCCTGACGCCGGAACAGGACGCCGAAATCCTCAAGGCCGCCGAAAGGATCGCCATCGTCCGCAGCGGCAACTTCTCCCTCGGCGTCAACATCCTGATCGGCCTGGTCGAGCATGCGGCGCAGCGGCTGGACGCTCGCGACTGGGACATCGAGATCCTGGAAACCCACCACCGCAAGAAGGTTGACGCCCCATCCGGCACGGCCCTGATGCTGGGCGAGGCGGCAGCCTCCGGGCGAGGCGTCGACCTCGCCGAGGTGCGCAGCGCGCCCTACGACGGGGTCGGCGAGCCGCGCGAAGCGGGCCGTATCGGCTTCGCCTCCCTGCGCGCCGGTGGGGTGATCGGCGAGCACACCGTTCTGTTCGCTTCGGACGACGAGACCCTGACCCTCAGCCATTCGGCCATCGACCGCAGCCTGTTCGCCAAGGGGGCCGTCGCCGCCGCCGCCTGGGTCCGCAGCCGCCCGCCCGGCCTCTACGACATGCAGGACGTCCTCGGCTTTCGCCAGGCCTGACGGCGACGCGTGACACGCCAGGGCACGAGCTACGGCATGGCGCTGCGTGCTGCGGCGGCGTTCAGCTTCTCCCTGATGTACGCCCTGATGAAATGGGCCGCGACGCTTCAGCCGTTATCGGCCGGAGAGATGGTCTTCTATCGGTCGCTCTTCGGCCTGCCGGTCGTTTTGCTGTGGGTGTTCGGCACCGGGGACGGCCTGGCAGCGATCTCGAGCCGCAGACCCATGGTCCACGTCTGGCGGGGGGCGCTTGGCGTATCGGGCATCTTCCTGATCTTTCAGGGCCTGCGCCTGTTGCCGCTGGCCGATGCGACGACCATCGGCTTCACGGCTCCGATCTTCGCGACCCTCCTGTCCATTCTTTTGCTGAAGGAGACGGTGGGACGGCATCGCTGGACCGCCGTCATCGTCGGCTTTCTGGGCGTATTGCTCATGGTCCGTCCCGGTGCGGCAGGTGCGCCGCCTTTGATGGGCGTGTTGTTCGCTCTGGGCGGGGCCTTCGTCGCCGCCTCCGTCACCGTCACCCTGCGCCAGCTGGGCAAGACCGAGACCGCGACCGCCATCGTCTTCTGGTTCTTCATGGCCTGTCTGATTGCCGGCGGGGTCGTGACCGCGATCGAAGGCCGGACCCTGGACTGGACGGTTCTCGCCATTCTCGCCGCGGGTGGACTGGCGGGTGGGCTGGCACAGATTCTGATGACGACATCGCTGCGGCATGCGCCGGTTTCAGCGCTTGTGCCGCTGGACTATCTGCAACTGGTCGGGGCCGTGGTGCTGGGTTGGGCCCTGCTCAGCGACGCCCCCACAATGGCGACACTGGCCGGGGCGGCCCTGATCGCCGGCAGCGGCCTCTATACCGCCTGGCGCGAGCGCGTACTGAGGCGCGAGATCACCCCCGCAGCGGGATAGCGGTCGGCCCTAGCGGCCGGTCGAGCCAAAGCCTCCAGCACCGCGAACTGTCTCGTCTAGAGTATCGACCTCGATCACCTCGGCCTGCTCGTGCCGGGTGATGACCATCTGGGCGATACGTTCGCCGCGGCGGATCACAAATGGCTCCTGGCCATGGTTGATCAGGATGACGCCGATCTCTCCGCGATAGTCGCTGTCAACCGTGCCGGGCGAGTTCAGACAGGTCAGGCCGTGCTTCAGCGCAAGCCCCGACCGGGGCCGCACCTGGGCCTCATAGCCCTGATCCAGCGCGATCTTCAGCCCCGTCGGCACCAGCGCCCGACTTCCCGGCTCCAGCGTCAGCGGCGCATCCTCCGGCACCGCCGCCCGCAGGTCCATGCCCGCCGAGCCGGTCGTCTCATAGGCCGGCAGGGCCAGGCCCTCTGCATGCGGCAGACGCTGGATACGCAGGGTGGTCATGCGGGCACTCTCACGCTTTGAAATGATCGGCGATGCGGGCGGCCAGCTTGCGCGCCACCTCGACCTTGCTCTGGCGCGGCCAGCGGTCGGGCTCGCCGTCGCGGGTGAACAGGGTCACGGCATTGCCGTCGGCCCCGAAGACGTCATCGGACACATCGTTACCGACGATCCAGTCACAGCCCTTGCGCGACAGCTTGGCCCGGGCATTGGCGTCCAGATCGGTGGTTTCCGCAGCAAAACCCACGACCAGTTTCGGCCGGTTCGGGCCGGGCGCGGACACGCCCGCCAGGATGTCCGGGTTTTCGATCAGGGCCAGCGACGGCGGTCCACCGGGCGCCTTCTTGATCTTTCCCGACGCCACACCATCCACCCGCCAGTCGGCCACGGCGGCGCTCATCACCGCGATGTCGGCCGGCAGGTTTGCCTCCACCGCCGCCTTCATGTCCTGCGCCGTCTCGACCCAGACGCGGGTCACGCCAACCGGTGCCTCGAGGGCAACCGGTCCGGACACCAGGGTCACCGTCGCGCCCAATCCGGCCAAGGCCTCGGCGATCGCATAGCCCTGCTTGCCGCTGGACCGATTGGTCAGGCCGCGCACGGGATCGATCGGTTCGAACGTTGGCCCCGCCGTCACCACCGCCGTTCGACCGGCCAGAGGTCTTCCGTCCAGCCCGCCCAGCAGGCCCTCGATGGCCGACAGAATCGCAGCCGGCTCGGCCATCCGCCCGGGGCCGAACTCCCCGCAGGCCATCTCGCCCTCGTCCGGCCCGACCAAAGCCACGCCGTGAAAGCCCTCGAAACTCTTCAGCCGCGCGACATTGGCCTGAACTGCTGGGTGCAGCCACATCCGTACATTCATGGCCGGTGCCAGCAGGACCTTCTTGTCCGTCGCCAGCAGGGTAGTCGAGGCCAGGTCGTCGGCCATGCCGTTCGCGGCCTTGGCGATGAGCCCTGCCGTCGCGGGTGCAACAACGACCAGATCGGCCCAGCGCGAAAGCTCGATATGGCCCATGGCCGTCTCGTCCTCGGGCATGAACAGGGCCTGGCGCACAGGGTGGCCGGTCAGGGCCGCCAGCGACATGGGGGTAACGAACTCGGCCCCGGCGGGCGTCAGCACGCTCATGACCTCGGCCCCGGCCTTCTTCAGCAGCCGCACCAGCTCCAGCGCCTTGTAGGCCGCGATGCCGCCGCCGACGATCAGCAGGACCTTGCGGCCGTTCAGGGAAGGCTGTGTCATGGTTCCCCTCTAGCGAGGCCGGGCGGCAGCGTCGAGTGACGGTTGCGCGAAATAGAACATTGCAAGAACACAGAACCTGTGATTACCCTCTAGTCGGTGGGTTCAACCGGGAGGGTTTCGTGACGAACAATACGATCAAATCGGCGCTGGCGATGACCGCTGCCCTTGTGCTGGCAGGCTGTGGCAATGGCGAATCCGCTGTCGAGACGCGCGATCGCAGCGCGGAGGCGCCTCAGGCGAGCCTGACCAGCGCCCCCTTGGCCGAAGATGGCGCATCTACACCTGTTGCCGAAGCCAAGCCGGCCCTGACCGCCAATCGGCGCGAAACGGTGGATGCCAAGACCGCCCGCCTGTTCGAGCGCAATGGCGCCGACTTCGGAGCGGCTACGCCCGACGCCTATCTGGCCAAGATCGAGCAGTTCACGCGCAATCCACCGACAGGGACAGAACGTGTCGAACGGCCGAATGGCGATGTCCTGCTCTACCAGGCTTCGACCAACACCTTCGCCGTCGTCTCGCGCGATGGCGTGCCCAAGACCATGTTCAAGCCGCGCGACGGGGCCAGCTACTGGGCCGAGCAGAAGGCTGCCGCCCCGACCTTCGGTCAGCGCAGAACCCCGAACAGCTCGGAGTAGGGCCGAAGGCCCGCGCTCAGCCCTCGGCTGGCTCTGGCCGCTCCGCCATGTCGCGGATGAGGTCCAGCGCCAGTTTCTGCTGGCGGGTCGAAAGCTGGGGGGCCAGACGGGCGATCTCGATCGTGTAACGGGTGGCCGGTTGCTCGTGATCGAAGGCCGTACCCTCTTCGGCCATGCCCGTGGCCGTCGAGCCGTTCAGCCCCTCGAAGAAGTAGCTCGTCTCGACTTTGAAGAAGCGGGAGATGTCCCAGAGCTTGGAGGCCGAAATACGATTGGTGCCTTTTTCGTATTTCTGGATCTGCTGGAACGTCAGGCCGAGTGCGCGACCCAGGTCGCTCTGGTTATAGCCCAGCGCCAGACGTTTCTCGCACACGCGTCGGCCCACGTGCCGGTCCACGGGGTGGGGTCCGTCCTCGCCTTTGCCTCTCGCCATCATCGATCCGTTCTGCGTCTGAAAGCCGTGCGCCATGGCGGCACGGTCGGGTGTCATGGTTCATTATAATCCACGCGTCCGCGAAAAGACCATGGCACCGATTACATCGGTTTTCTGACCTCTTCGCCCCTCACACGAACTATGGCCGTCAGCCGGCCTTCAAGACGCGAGCGGCGGTGTGCGCGCGGCGGAGTCGCCGGCCATCAGCCCCGCGCCTTTCTCGACCGCAGCCAGGACAACAGACCGGGCAGCAGCCCACAGCCGGTCAGTAGCCAGAACAGAATGTCGCCGTATCGGCCATAGACCGTGATGCCAGCCGGTCGGGGCAGCACCGCATCGATGACGCCGCTTCGGCCGTTGTCCAGACGCTGATCACCGATCACCCGGCCCCACGGATCGATCATGGCCGAGGTGCCGGTCGGTGTGGAGCGCACGACCGGCAACCCCGTCTCGATAGCGCGATAGCTGGCCAGGTTCAGATGCTGCAGCGGACCGGACGTGGCCCCGAACCAGGCGTCGTTGGAGATGTTCAGGATCCAATCCGGCCGATTAACCCCCGCCGTCGTGAAGCCTGGATACAGGCTCTCATAGCAGATCAGCGGCTGGGCGCGTGGCGCGCCGGGGATGTCGATCGGGGCGGGGCGGGGCCCGGCGCTGAAATCCGTCGGCATATGAGTCAGGGCCCGAACGCCCAGCGCCCCCATCAACCGCCCGGCGGGCAGGTACTCCCCGAACGGCACCAGCCGGTACTTGTCATAGGCCGCCGACACCGCCGGTGACGGGCCGCCCAGATTCTGAACGACGAGCAGGCTGTTGTAATAGCGCCCGCCCTCCGGCACCGACGGATCGGGCTCACCGATACCCGAACCCATCAGCAGCGTCTGTCCGGGCTTGAGCGCGCTCTGAATGGCGGCGGCTTCCCACGCCCCGGCCGCGAAGACATCGTTGCCGGACGCGGGCAGCGCCCCTTCCGGCCAGATGACCAGATCGGGGGTCACGGCGGCGGGCTGGGCGGTCAGATCGACATAGCCCCGCACGATGCCTTCATAGGCTTCGGGCGTCCATTTGGAGGCCTGTGCCACATTGGCCTGAACGATGCGAACGGTGGTGTCGGTCAGCTCCAGCCTTGCCTGCGACAGGCGCATCGCGCCGCCGACCACCAGGGCCACGACGACCAGCGCGCCCAAGGCCGCGGTCACGATCCGTCCGCGACGTGGTCCGGAGCCGAACAGCGGACCGAAGGCGGCGGCCGCCCCGACCGTCAGCACGCTCAGACCATAGACCCCGCCGATGGCCGCGAACTGCGACGCCGCCGATCCGGCCTTCCAGCTCGCCCCCGCCGGGTTCCAGGGAAATCCCGTAAGCACATGGCCGCGCAGCCACTCCAGCAGGCAGAACAGGGCGGTGAACACCAACACCCGCTCCAGCCCCCTGGGCCCGAACCGACGATAAAGCGCCGTCGCCGTCCCCCAAAAGAGGCCCAGCCCCGCAGGCAGGGCCGAGGCCGCGAAAGGGGCCATCCAGGCCTGGGCTGGATTGACCAGAAACGCCTCCGCCACCCACCAGCAGCTGATCAGGAAATAGGCGAACCCCGCCAGCCAGCCCATCCAGAAGGCTCCGCGCGTCGTGGCCGATCGCTCGGACAGGATCATCAGCAGGGCATAGCCGAACAGGCCGGGCAGAATGCCGAACGGCGGGTGCGCCAGCGCCGCGCCCGCGCCCGCCAGCAAGGCCAGGCCAATCCGCGCCCAGCGTTGGCCACGCCCCCTCGCACGTACGGCAGGCGGCGGCGTCAGTGATGCAGGGTCAGGCGCGGTCTGGCTCATCGGCCCTGTATGGGTCGGCGATGCCCAGGCTGGCAAGCAGGCGACGCTCCTCGGCCTCCATCGCCTCGGCCTCATCGTCAGCTTCGTGGTCATGTCCTAGCAGATGCAGCACACCGTGGATGGTCAGATGGCTGAGGTGATCCGACAGGGACTTGCCCTGCTCCACCGCTTCCGCCGCGCAGACGCCATAGGCCAGAATCAGGTCTCCCAGATGCGGGCGGGCGCTGTCCGGGGCCGGAAAGGACAGCACGTTGGTGGGGCGATCCTTGTCGCGGAATTGTCCATTGATCTGCTGCACATGCCCGTCGTCGGCCAGCAGGATGACGATGTCGCCGGCCGTGCCGCCCAGAGCCACCGATGCCGCGCGTTCCACTACGACGGCGACATCCGCGACAGCCTCGGACCAGGCCTCGTCGTCGATCTCGACCTCGATCATGCGGGGCCGGTGTCCTCGAGGTCGGCGGGCAGTCGTTTGCCCGCAGCGTCGGCGTCATAGGCCCGCACGATACGCTCGACCATGGCATGGCGCACCACGTCGGTGGCCTCGAACTCCAGCACGCCGACGCCCTTTACGTCCCGCAAGATGCGCAGCGCATGGGCCAGGCCGCTGTCGCGCGGATTGAGCAGATCGACCTGCGACGGGTCACCGGTGACGACCATCCGGGCCCCCTCCCCCAACCGGGTCAGGACCATCTTCATCTGCAGACGCGAAGTGTTCTGGGCCTCGTCGACGATGACGAAGGCATGGCTGAGCGTGCGGCCGCGCATGAAGGCGATGGGCGCGGCTTCGATCTCGCCCTTGTCGCGTCGGCGCTGGACGTCCTCGGCCCCCAGGATGTCGTTCAGCGCCTCCCAGATCGGGGCCAGATAGGGATCGACCTTTTCGTTCAGATCGCCGGGGAGGAAGCCCAGCTTCTCACCCGCCTCCACCGCCGGGCGAGTGATGACCAGCCGGTCCACCTGGCCCCGGCGCAGCAGATTGGCCCCGTAGGCCGCCGCCAGAAAGGTCTTGCCTGTGCCCGCCGGACCGACGCCGAACGACAGCTCGCAGCGGGCCAGGGTTTCCAGATAACGCGCCTGGGCATTGGTCTTGGGCACGATCGCCCCGCGCTTGCCGATGGGCAGGGCCATCAGGTCGCCGGTCGATCGCCCGCCGCCGCGAACCTCGCCAAGGGCGGCGCGCACATCGGCCTCTGTCACCGTCGCGCCCTTGGCGGCACGCTCGGTCAGGGTCTGGATAACCTGTTTGGCATTGGCGCGATCCCGAGCCCCGCCGTTGATCGAGACGCCCCCGCCCGGAGCCTCGACCAGCACCTTGAAGGCATCCTCGATAAGGGCGACGTGGCGGCTGTTGGGGCCGGTCACGGCGCGAACTGCTGTATCATCCAGCGCCAGAAACTCCGTTTCTCGAGCCATCAGTATCCTTTGTGTTCGCCGGGCAACTGCCCGGTCAGGCTGTTCTGCTCGCCGCTGGCGATGAAGACCGGAACGATCTGGCCGATCAGATGATCCGCGTCCTCGACATGGACCGACTGCAGGTAGGGCGAACGGCCAATGGCCTGATTGCGCTGGCGACCCTTCTTCTCGAACAGGACGTCAATGGTGCGCCCGCCCTGCGCTGCGTTGAACGTGGCCTGCTGTTCCAGTAGCAGGGCCTGAAGCGCGTGGAGCCGGGGCCGCGCCATGGCATCCGGCACCTGGGCCCCCATGGTCGCGGCGGGCGTACCGGGGCGCGGCGAATACAGGAAGGAGAAGGCGCTGGCGTAGCGGACGCGCCGGACCAGATCCATCGTGTCCTCGAAATCACGATCCGTCTCGCCGGGAAAGCCGACGATGAAGTCGCCGGATAGGGCGATGTCGGGCCGCGGCTCGCGGATGCGGTCGATCAGGTCGAAATATTTCTGGCGCCCGTGCTTGCGGTTCATCAGCCGCAACAGGCGGTCCGAGCCCGACTGCACCGGCAGATGCAGATAAGGCATCAGCTGCGGCAGCTCGCCATGCGCCGCGATCAGGTCGTCGGACATGTCGTTGGGATGGCTGGTCGTATAGCGGATCCGGTCCAGGCCGGGGATGTCGGCCAGGGCATGCACCAGCCGCGCCAGGCTGGAGGGTTTTCCGTCCGCCCCCTCGCCATCATAGGCATTGACGTTTTGACCCAGCAGGGTGACCTCGCGCACGCCCCGCGCAGCCAGCTCGCGTGCCTCGGCCAGCACCGCCGCGACGGGCCGCGACCACTCGGCCCCGCGCGTATAGGGCACCACGCAGAAGGTGCAGAACTTGTCGCATCCCTCCTGCACCGTCAGGAAGGCGGTCACGCCCGTGCCGCCCCGCCCCGTCGGCAGGGCATCGAACTTGTCGTTGGGTGCGAAGTCGGCCCCGATCCGCTCACCCCGCGCCCGCGCCGTCCGTGTCAGCAGCTCCGGCAGTTGATGATAGGCCTGGGGACCGACGACCAGATCGACCGCAGGCTGTCGGCGCATGATCTCCTCGCCCTCGGCCTGGGCGACGCAGCCCGCGACGGCGATGGTCATCCCGCGCCCGGAGGCGGCCCGGTCGTCCTTCATTTCGCGCAGCTTGCCCAGTTCCGAATAGACCTTCTCGGCCGCCTTTTCGCGGATGTGGCAGGTGTTCAGAATGACGAAATCCGCGCCCTCGGCCGTATCGGTCGTGGCATAGCCCAAGGGACGCAGCACATCGGCCATGCGCTCGCTGTCATAGACATTCATCTGACAGCCGTAGGTCTTGATGAACAGGCGCTTGGGCGCAGCGTCCGTCGTGTCGGCCGCGGGCGGGACGAGGGTATCGGTCATGGGCGACTATCTAGTCGCAGACGACGCCGGACGCCATGCGTCGCCGAAACGGCAGTGGCTCAGTTGTCTATGGTCGCGGGATCGACCCGGGCGGCGTGGCGCGTGAAGATCAGGCCTTCGCGCCCCGACGGTTCGGCCCCCTCTATGGCCTTGCCATAGAGCTCCAGCTTGTGGCCGACCAGTTCGAAGCCCAGACGCTGGGCAATCTCGGATTTCAGCCGCTCGATCTCGGCGTCGAAGAATTCGATCACCTCGCCGGTCTTGGTGTCGATCAGGTGGTCGTGGTGGTCGTCGCCGGCCTCTTCATAGCGGCTTCGGCCGTCGCCGAAGTCATGCTTCTCGACCACGCCCGCCTCTTCGAACAGGCGCACGGTGCGATAGACGGTGGCGATGGAAATGTGCGGATCGATCGCCGAGGCGCGGCGATACAGCTCCTCGACATCCGGATGATCCTCGGCATTCGACAGCACCCGCGCGATGACGCGCCGCTGTTCAGTCATGCGCATGCCGCGCTCGGCGCAGAGTTTCTCGATCCGGTCCATGGTGAGACAGGATAGTGGGCCAGGGCCGTCTAGGGAAGCGGTTGCGACAGTGTCTTCGTCAGCACCAGGGCATCGACGCGCGACCCGTCCCTACGCCCGTAATATCCGGCCCGACGACCCGCCTCTGCAAAGCCTGCCCTGGCGTAGAGCGCCCGCGCCGCGACATTGTCCTCCGCGACCTCCAGAAACAGGCGCGTGGCCCCCTGGCTGACCGCATCGACACACGCCTGCTCGACGAGGCGCAAGCCCAGCCCCGCCTGCCGCGCCGCCGGGCGTACCGCCAGGGTCAGGATTTCCGCCTCGTCAGCGACGGCCCGCATCAGGATGAAGCCGTCGGCTGCCTCCAAAGCAAAGACACCGGATTGATACAGCAGATCGTCGAAAGCCCTTGCATCCCAAGGCGACTCGAAGGCCTGGGCATGCAGATCGGCCAGACGCCCCGCGGTCGCAGCCCCTCGCACCGCCGGCGCGATGGGGACCATCACGTGCGTGCGACCCTGGCCTGACCGGGAAGGCGCGTCGGCGGCGTCGCGTCCGGTGCGCGGAGATAGAGAGGACGGGGCGGATGAGCTTGCGGATCGACCGCCGCCGTCAGCCGCGCCATAGCCGCAGGATCAGGCCCCTCTAGCGAATGGATCACCACGTGCCCCGAGCCCTCACCGACAAGTGCGGCCCCGGAGCCGACCAGATGGACGCGGTCGTCCCCCGCGAGAGGCGCATTCGTTCCGAGCTGGGCCACGAAAGCGCGCGCGTCATCGACCGCCCAGGCTTCGGCAGGGCCGACCGCGACACCCGCTCTCCACGCCCGACCATAGACCTGCCCGCGCCGCGCATCGATCAGGGCGACCACCGTCCGCCCCTGCTCGACCGAGGCATTCAGCGCGTCGAGCGACGATAACCCCACCACAGGAATACCCAGCGCGGCACCCAGACCCTGTGCGAAGGCCAGACCGACTCGCAGCCCCGTGAACGATCCCGGTCCGACGGTGACGCCGATCCGATCCAGCGCCTGAAAGCCGCCGCCCGCCTCCGCCACGACATCGCGCGCCATGCCCGCCAGCCTTTCGGAGTGGCCCCGCGTCATGCTTTCCGAGCGCAGACACAAGGCCCGGACGTCGTCGCCATCGGCTTCTAAGACTCCGGCCGTGCACAGGCCCAGGGCGGTATCGATGACGAGCACCCTCATTCTGCTGCCCGCCCACGTGGGACCATCAGCGATCGATGATGGCGGTGTCCACCTCGCGCTGTGCCAGGGCCGCGACGACCGTGGCCACGGCCTTGCGGACATCCGATCGCTCGATCATCGGGAAATCCAGCGCTATGGCCCTGCCGTCGGCCGTGGCCGTGAGCATGCGCAGTATCGCGCCATCGCCCGCCGCCTCCCGTTCCGCAGCAGGAAAGAAACTCTCCACCGACGTACCCAGTATCATGGCCACACGGTGCAGGCGCGAGGCCGAGATGCGGTTGGTACCGGTCTCGTATTTCTGGACCTGTTGAAAGCTGATCCCCAGTTGCCGCGCCAGGGCCGTCTGCGACAGGCCCATCGCAGACCGCCGAAGGCTGATGCGCGAGCCGACATAGGCATCGATGTCGTCGCGTTCGCCGAGATTGGGCATGGGAGACCATTCCGTATTGCAAACCGGATGCTTTCATATACAATCGTTCTGAGAAACAAAACAGTTTCATGCGTCCAGCCGTGCGACGACCGCCGAAATGGACTGTATCTCCTCGCGTCGAACCCTTTGCTCCGACCCAAACCCGTCCGGGCCGCCCCGCAGATAGAGGGTGGTCTCATCCGCTCCGTGATAAAGCCGGGCCAATCGTCGGCCATCCCGCAGCTCGACGATACAACCCTGATCGCGACGCGGCCAACGGCCGGGCTCATATTCCAGCACGACGCCCGACGCCGCCCATGGCCACAGGTCGTCGTTCGACACCTGAAACTGCTGGCGACGGGCGGTCCCGGCGGCAGGCTGCACACCAGAGAAAGCCCGGCTTGAGCTGCTGACGCCGGTCCCGGGTGTGGACGGTGGTGCAGGATTCACCACGCCAGTCTGAAGGCTCAGCGCCTCGACTGTCGCTCCGATGGCCTCCGTCAGGCGCCGCTGGATGTCGGGGCGGAACAGGCCGGGTCGTTTGCCGCCTTCATACAGACCCCAGGCCTGGCTGGTCATGCCAGCGCGTGCCCCCGCCTCAGCTTGGCTTAGGCCCTGCTCGCGTCGCAACCGCGCCAGGGCCTCTCCCAACGCACGGGCTTCCACATCGCTTTCGAATCTCGCCATCGATACAGTCTGACAGCGTCAGGCGAAAAGATCGAGTTTTGAAACCAACCGCCTTAGTAACCGGATGGTTTCAGAGAACCTGTTCAACCCGGGTCACCTCGGGCACGTAATGCTTCATCATCTGCTCGACGCCCGACTTCAGGGTAGCGGACGAAGAGGGGCAGCCCGAACAGGCGCCGCGCAGTCGCAGCGACAGCACTCCCGTCTCTTCGTCGAAGCTGTCGAACAGGATGTCGCCGCCGTCCTGGGCCACGGCGGGGCGGATGCGGCTGTCCAGCAGCTGTTTGATCTCGGCCACGACCTCTGTGTCGTCGCCATCCGGGCTGGAACTGTCGAAGTCGCCGCCGCGCATCAGGGGGGCACCCGAGACGAAATGATCCATGATGGCCGCCAGGATCGGGGCCTTCATCTGGGTCCATTCCAGACCCTGAGCCTCGCGCGTGACCGAGATATAGTCCTGGCCATAGAAGACGCCGGTCACCCCCTCCAGAGCGAACAGGGCCTCGGCCAGGGGAGAGACAGACGCCTCGTTGGACGTCAGGAACTCGTGCGGCTCGGCCGCGACGTCGCGCCCCGGCAGAAACTTCAGGACGTTGGGGTTCGGGGTGGGTTCGGTCTGGATGAACATGGTCGCTAAGTGCGCCCGGCACACTCGGTGTTCAAGGCCCTGCAGCAAACAGCCAACGCGCTCAAGCCGCGAGCGACCGCGTCGCGCGCGTTAGCGCCCCAAAAGCGCTAAGCCAGGTCCTCAATGTCCTGTTCGGTCAGTTCCCCGGGCACGATGGTCACCGGCAGCTTCCGGCCCGTGAACGCCGCGCCCTGTTTCAGCACGGCCGTGACCAGAGGCCCCGCGCCGCGAGACCCCTCGCCCGCGGCCAGGACCAGTATCTTGATCTCATTGTCCTCGCCGACGACCTTTCGGATGGCGGCCTGGGGTTCGCCGCGTTCGATCAGCAGGACCGGCATTTCTCCCGACCGCTGATGCGCCTGTTCGGCCCAGCCGTTCAGAAGGGTCTCGGCCTCAGCTCGTGTCTGGCGCTCGATCTCCTCGCGCACCCCGGCCCAGTGGGCATCGGACGCCGCTGGCGGAATGACCCGCAGCAGGGCGACCCGTCCCCCGGTCGAGCGCGCCCGCCGCGAGGCATAGCGCAGCGCCGCCTCGAACTCGGGACTGTCGTCCACGACCACCAGAAACTTGCGTGGCATCGAAAGGCCTCCCTCAGCGCCGCGACCCTAGCAGATCACCAGCCACCGCAAACATTCGCGCTCAAGCAGCGAGCCGCCGAGCGGCAAGCGTTAGCGCCCAGCTATGCCGCTCAAGCAGCGAACGACCGCGTCGTGAGCGGTAGTGCCTCAAACAGAACCCGCGATCTCTCTGAGCACCGCATTGGCGATGGTCAGCTTGGCGAAGCTCCAGCCGGTGCCGGAAGCCTCGATCTCGTCGACCGAGGCGCGGACTCCCTCGACCGTCTTCTGGCGCGGTCCGATCCAGGCGTCGACGGCGGCTTCCGCCGAGGCCTCGCTGGCCCCCACGCCGACACCCGAAGCCTTGGCCACCGCACGGGTCAGGACCAGCTGCTCGGCCATCAGGTCCTCGATCAGGCGACGCACCGCAAGGCGGTCGAAGTGATCCATGGACGGCACATTGCCCGCTGCGGCGCGCAAGCGGTCGAAGTCGAAGGCAGCCCCGACCTGGTGATACAGCATGGCCATGGCCGGTTCGGGCCAGCCCGCCTCACGCGCCAGATCACCGATGTCGGCGGTGGCGACCAGTGGCCTCAGCATGGCGAAGTCGCGCGCCATGGCCTCGCTGGCTCCCAGGGCCACAAAGGCCTGGACCCGGCTGTCCAGTCGACCCTGTTCAAACCGCGACAGCACCGAACCACCGGCGGCGCGCAGGGCGTCGGCGGCGGGGCGATAGGCGGCGATCAGGCCGTCGACGCTCGCACCCGGCTGCATGGCCCGACGTGCCAGCCAGGACGTCTGACGACGCAGGACGGTGGAGATTTCAGCATACAGGGCTGTCTGGGCCTCCGCCGGAATCTTGCCGTCCAGGGCCGAAACCTGGGTCCAGGCCTCATCGAGGCGGAACACCTGCCGCGCGGCCTCGAAGGCCAGGACCATGGCCCCGGTGTCGCACTGAGCCGAGATGCGCAGTCGTTCGGGGAAGGTCGCCCCGGCCATGTTGACGATCTCGTTCGACAGCACCGTCGAGATGATTTCACGCCGCAGCCGGTGGCGCTGCATGTCGGCCTCATACTTCGCCAGAGGAGCCGGGAAATAGTCGACCAGGGTCTTCTTGAAGAAGGGATCGTCCGGAGCCTTGGAGGCCACGATGTCGTCGAACAGCTCCAGCTTGGAATAGGCCGTCAGCACCGCCAGTTCGGGCCGTGTCAGGGCCTGCCCCGTCGTCTTCATCTCGGCCAGGCGCAGGTCGTCCGGCAGGCCTTCGACCTTGCGGTCCAGCTTGCCCTTGGATTCCAGCCACTGCATGAACCGCTGCTGGGCATCCAGCGCGCCTGCGCCCTCGGCCTGCTGCAGGGACACCGCCAGGGTCTGATCGTAGTTGTGGGCCAGCACCTTCAGGCCGACCTCGTCGGTCATGGAGGCCAGAAGCGCATTGCGGTCCTCGGCCTTCAGTGCGCCGGACGCGATGGCCGCCCCGGTCAGGATCTTGATGTTGACCTCATGGTCGGAGCTGTCCACGCCAGCGGAGTTGTCGATGGCGTCGGTGTTGATACGCCCGCCTGACCGCGCATAGGCGATGCGGCCCGCCTGGGTCAGGCCCAGATTGGCCCCCTCGCCGATGACCTTGGCCCGCACCTCGGCCCCGTCGATGCGGATGGCGTCATTGGCCTTATCGCCGGCCTGAGCGTGGGTTTCGCTCGGCGCCTTCACATAGGTGCCGATGCCGCCAAAATAGAGCAGTTCGACCGGGGCCTTCAGAATGGCCTGCATCAGGGTGGCCGGGTCGACGGCATCTGCATCGATCTCCAGCAGGGCCTTGATCTCGGGCGACAGTTCGATCGACTTGGCCGAGCGCGGAAACACGCCGCCGCCCTTGGAGATCAGGCTCTTGTCATAATCCTGCCAGGACGAGCGTGGCAGTTTGAACATGCGGTCCCGCTCGACCCAGCTGGTGGCCGGATCGGGGTTGGGGTCGATGAAGATGTCGCGGTGGTCGAAGGCGGCGACCAGCTTGATCGCCTTGGACAGCAGCATGCCGTTGCCGAAGACGTCGCCGGACATGTCGCCGACACCCGCGACGGTGAAGGGCTCGGTCTGGATATCCTTGCCCATCTCGCGGAAGTGGCGCTTGACGGCCTCCCACGCCCCACGCGCGGTGATCCCCATCACTTTGTGGTCGTAGCCGACCGATCCCCCGGACGCGAAGGCGTCGTCCAGCCAGAAGCCGTAGTCCGCCGAGACGCCGTTGGCGATGTCGGAGAAGGTGGCCGTACCCTTGTCGGCCGCCACGACCAGATAGGGGTCGTCCCCCTCGAACCGCACCACATCCTTGGGCGGAACGACCGAGCCATCGGCGGCGATGTTGTCGGTGATGTCCAGCAGGCCTGACAGGAAAGTCTTGTAGGCGCGAATGGCCTCGGCCTGCTGGGCGTCGCGATCGCCCCCGGCGCGGACGATGTCGGCCAGCTTCTTGGGGAAAAATCCGCCCTTGGAGCCGACGGGTACGATAACGGCATTCTTGACCTGCTGCGCCTTGACCAGACCCAGCACCTCGGTGCGGAAATCGTCGCGGCGATCTGACCAGCGCAGGCCCCCGCGCGCCACGGGTCCGAAGCGCAGGTGCACGCCCTCGATCCACGGGGCCCAGACGAAAATCTCCCTGAACGGTTTGGGAAGCGGCAGGTCTTCCAGCTCGCGCGAGGCGATCTTGATCGAGATGTAGGGCTTGGGCCGCCCGTCCGCGGCGACCTCGAAATAGTTGGTGCGCTTGATCGCCTGGACCAGCAGGGCCAGGCGACGCAGGGCGCGGTCGTGATCCAAGCTCTTCACCGCCTGAAGCTGGTCGATGATCTGGTCGAAGACGGCCTTCACTTCGGCTTCGCGCGACGCGGCATCGCCGCCCGCCGCCGGATCGAACTTGGTGTTGAACAGCTTCAGCAGGCTGCGCGCCACCGCCGGATAGTCGCGCAGCGCCTCTTCCTGCACGGCCTGGCTGGGGTCCATGCCGGTCTGCTGGCGATAGCGGGCCAGGGTGCGGATCAGGGCCGCCTCGCGCCAGTCGACGCCCAGCTCGATCACCAGCCGGTTGAAGCCGTCGCTCTCGGTCTGGCCGCGCCAGACGGCGGCGAAGGCATCCTCGAACGGCTTGCGCACATCCTCGAACTTCAGATCGCCGCCGCGCGGGTCCTCCATCAGGAATTCATCGACGTGGATGACCTCCCCACCCGCCGGGCGCAGGGTGTGGCCCCACTCCTCCAGCGTCTTCAGGCCCATGTCGGTCAGGATCGGCAGAACGTCCGACAGGGCCGCCGCCGCACCGCGCCGGTAGATCTTGAAGCGGAAATTCAACGGCCCGTCTTCGGCCGTGCGGAAGGCGCGAATGGCCACGGCATCGCTGTGGTCGCCGCCATCGGCGTCAGGGATGCCGGACGCACTCAGCCGGTCGATCTGCTGGAAGTCGAGCACGGCCTCGGCGGCGGTGTAGCGATCGCGATAGCCGGCACCGTAGGCCTCGGCCCAGCGCGCACTGGTCGGGCCGACAGAGACGTCGTCGACGCCCGCCTCGCGCAGGGCGCTCTCGAAACGGTCGACCCAACCGCGACCCGCCTCCTGAACCATGGCGTCGATCTCGGCGGGGTCAGGGCAGGGGTGATCGCCGGGCGTGATGCCGATGATGTAGTGGATGCGCACCAGCGGCTGGTCCGACAGCTGCGGATACCAGGCCGAAATCCGCCCACCCCAGGCCTGGGCCAGCAGCCGTCCGATCCGCTCGCGCACCGAGGCGTGGAACCGCTCGCGTGGGATGAAGACCAGGATGGAGACGAACCGGTCGAACGGGTCCTTGCGCGTGAAGGCCTTGATCCGCGGACGGTCGTAGAGGTGCAGGATGCCCAGGGCGCTGTCCAGCAGCTCGTCCTCGCCGATCTGGAAAAGCTCGTCCCGGGGGTAGTTTTCGAGGATGTTCTTCAGCCGCTTGTGGCTGTGGCTGCCTTCGATCTTGCCGCCGCGCTTCAAGGCATTGGCGACCTTGGCCCGGATCAAGGGCACTTCGGCGGCGGCGCGGTCATAGGCTTCGGCCGTGAACAGGCCGACGAAGCGGGTTTCGCCCGACGGACGCCCGTCCGGGCCGAACCGCTTGACCCCGACATAATCCATATAGGCGCGGCGATGCACGCGTGACCGGGCATTGGCCTTGGCGACGGTGACAGGCTCGGACAGATCAAGCTGTCGCTTCATCTGACGGGTCAGGACAGCAGGTTCGTTGGCACGGCGCAGCACCGTCCGCTCCGGATCGGCCAGAACGCCCAGGCCCTCGCCCGACTGGGACAGCGGGGCCTCGGCCTCATAGCCGCCGTCGGCCGTCCGCGGATAATCGTAGTCGCGGGCCCCCAGGAAGACGAAGTGATCCTGCTGAAGCCAGCGCAGGAAGGCGATATTCTCGGCCAATATGGTCGGATCGATGCCCTTGGGACCGGCCTCCAGGTGGGCGATGGCTCGTCCCATCAGTTCGGCCATCGCGGCGTGGTCGTCCACCGCACCGGCGACGTCCGCCAGGGTCTGGGCCATGGCCTCGCCCAGCGCGTCGCGGCGTTCCTGCGGCAGGGGGTCCAGAACGACGATAATGGTCGATTCGCGCCCGCCGTCCTCTTCCGTGACCGGATGGAACATGCAGCGGACGCTGACGCCCGCCTCTGCCAGTTCGCCCATGACGCTGTCGACCAGGAAGGGCCTGTCGTCCTGGATCACGATCAGGACGTCGTAGCCGAGCGGCCGCCCATTGGCTCCGTTCAGGGGTGAAAGCGTGATGCGGGCCGGCTCGCCGTGCGAGCGTCCTTCCGCCGCCGTCCAGGCCTGCGCCAGCAGGGTGGCCAGATCCTCTCCGCCCAGCTCAGGCGCCTCGTCGGCGGCATAGTCTTCCAGCGCCTGTGTCAGAAAGGAGCGCGCCTCGGCCCCAGGGGGGCCGCCCACCGCGATCGCAAAGCTCGCCTCCAGCGCCTCCAGGGTCAGAACCTGAGGAAGCACGGCTGCGGTTTCGCCTGACATGGCATATCTCTTGACGACGCGATCCGCTCCGGATCGCCGGTGGTGAACACACACTAGGCCGGTTCGCACTTTCGGCAAGCCGACCCTGTACCGGCCCGTCCGTAGGCCATGACGGCGACGACCGGAACCCCCAAAACCGAAACGCCGGCCTCCTTTCGGAAGCCGGCGCCCGGTCGTCGTCTCTCGAAGTCTGAAAGACCCTTAGAAGCGGACGTTCATGCCGATGCGGAAGGCATGGGTGTCATAGGAATCGAAGTTGGTGCCGATGTCCGTTCCGGTCGTGTTCGGGGCCAGGATGAACGGGTTGGTCGCCGGTGTCGTGCCGGTATTGCCGGCGCGAACCACCTGACCGTCACCGTCCAGCGAGGTGTACAGATACTCGCCCGTCACCGACAGGTTGGGGGCCAGGCGCCATTCCAGACCGGCACCGGCCTGCCAGCCGTCCATCTTGTCGTCGTTGGATTGCTCCACGAAACTGTTGGCGGTGTTGGTGGTCGAGAAGCGGTTTTCGACGTTGGCATAGGCCGCGCCGCCCGTGGCGTAGATCAGGGCCGGACCTGCCGCATAGCCCACGCGGGCGCGGATGGCGGCCATGTCCTGGATGTCTTGCGTGAAGACATAGTTGGCGGGCGTGGTGCTGAAGCCCGTCACCGAGCGCTGGCTGTCCAGCACGGAGACGTCGGCCACTGCGCCGACGACAAAGTTGCCGAACTGGAAGTCGTAACCGGCAACCAGGCCGCCCTGAACGCCGCCGGAGTTGTCGTCACAGCCGCCTGCGGCTTCATTGGTAATGGCGCGACCTTCGCAATAGCCGGGGCTGAAGGCGTCGTTGGTCGTGCCGTTCAGCACGACGGTGTCGTCGAACTGGCCGTCGAAGTCGCGGTCGAACACCAGACGCTGGTCGTCGTCGCTCTTGTTCTCGGCCCATCCGCCGTAGATGCCGACATAGGGTCCGCTCCAGTCGGGTGCGGACTGGGCCAGGGCAGGCGCGGCAACGCCGGTCATCAGCAGGGCCGTCGAGGCCATGAACAGGGTCTTGATCATTACTAACTCATCCAAATCTGGGGCGCGAACGCCGGGGAAGCCCCCTTCCGAGGCACTGAATGCAATGATTTTGCTGATGTTCCCGCCGGATGAAGACAGACGTGACAGTGTGTCTTCGCGGTCGCACAACGGATGAGCCTGGCCCCAGATACGACTAGACCGCCGAACGTGAGTCCGGCGGTCTGTCGGACCGGTCCCGGGAGGGGGGAGGGGAGGGACCGATCTCTAACGCCGCGGCTTCGGGGGGAGGGTGGGCCGCGGCGACAGGTGTGAGATAGGCGGCGGTTGTGGCCAATCAAGGGCAGGATAGACCCTGAAACTCCAATGAGGCGCGGCAGGTTGACGCGGGGTCAGGCCTCGCTGACCGCCGCCTGACGACGGGTGCGAGCGGCGGATTTTTCCTCGCCCTCATGCGCGTAGGGTGCCCCATCGCCCGACAGAAGGATGGCCATCCAGCGCGAACCCCTGAACTCCGCCAGGATCGCCATGGCCATGACGGCCAGTGGCGTAGAGAGGAACATCCCGGTCACGCCCCATAGTTGGCCCCAGAAGGCCAGGGCCAGCAGAACCACGATGGGGTCGATATTCTGATTGTCGCCCTGCATGCGCGGCTGGATCAGATTGCCGCTGACGAACAGGATCGTTTGCAGCCCGACCAGCAGGATCAGCGCGGGCCAGTAGCTCTGGAACTGCACCAGGGCGAACAGCGGCGGCACCAGACCGGCAACGGCCCCGCCCAGGACCGGGATAAAGCCGACGACAAAGATGACGAAGGTCCAGAACTCGGCGTTCTGAAGACCCACGGCCCGCATCAGGATCCAGGCGACCAGACAGATCAGCGCCCCGGTCACGGTCTGGACCCACAGATAGCCCTCGACCCCACCGCGGATGCGTTTGAACACCTCCAGCGCCTCGGCCCTGTCCGCACGTTTGGGGAACAGGCCTTCCATCTTGCGACCGAAGCCTTTCTGCGCCGCCAGCAGGAAGCCCAGATAGATCAGGACGAAGAAGGCCCCAGAGGCCACGCCCTGCGCCTGCATCGCCGCCTGGGTCAGATAGGAGCGCACGTCCAGCTGGGCGATCAGCTCGGTCGCTGTCGGCGGCTCATTGGCTCCCACCAGAGACCAGGCGTCCTGAAGGATTTGATCCAGACGCGGGCCGATGCTGGCCGAGACGCCGCTGGCCTGGCCGAAGAACCCCGCCGCCCCGTCGACGATGATGGCGATGGAGATGAAAAAGCCGATCGTCACCAGCGTCAGGGCCGCAATGCCCGACCAGCGGTGGGACAGGGGCGTGCGCTGGTCGATGAACCGCTTCACCCCGTCGATCATGATCATCAGGAAGATGGCCATGGCCAGCGGCGTCAGTATGCCCCTCAACCAATACAGCGCGGCCCCCACGGCGACCACGGCGATGATCACCAGGGCGTTGCGCGACACGGCAGAGGTCGGAAAGGTGATGGGCAGTTTCATGGGCATATGGTCAAGGTCCGGACAGACGTCGTCAACGGCCTTGAACCTTGTGGCCCGCCGGTAGACGATGAAGTGCGCAACCCCCGTTCGGAGTTCCCATGACCGAAGCCGCCCCCAGCCTTTTCCTCGGCCAGTCGCTGGACGACGACAAGGCCGCCCAGACCCTGCTGCTGGGCCGGGCCAACCGGCACGGTGTCGTGGCGGGCGCGACCGGCACGGGCAAGACGGTGACGCTCCAGATCATGGCTCAGGGTTTCTCGGATGCTGGCGTCCCGGTCTTCTGCGCCGATGTGAAAGGGGACCTGTCTGGCATCTGCATGCCGGGCTCACCCAATGAAAAGCTGCTGGCCCGCGCGGCCGGCATGGGACTGACGCTGACGCCCAAGGCCGCCCCCGTCGTCTTCTGGGATCTGTATGGTCAGAAAGGTCATCCGATCCGCACGACGGTCAGCGAGATCGGCCCGGTGATGCTGGCCCGCATGCTGAGCCTGTCGGAGGTGCAGGAGGGCGTGCTGTCGGTCGTCTTCCATGTCGCGGACAAGGAGGGGCTTCTGCTCCTCGATCTGGACGACCTGCGCGCCATGCTGGCCCATGTCGGCGAGAATGCCGAGCGGATCGGACGCGAGGTCGGCAATGTCGCGCCGGTCTCCATCGCCGCCATCCAGCGGGCGATCCTGCAGCTGGAACAGGAGGGCGGGGCCGCCTTCTTCGGCGAACCGGCGCTGAGGCTGGAGGACATGCTGCGGACCAGTCTCGACGGTCGCGGTCAGGTCAATGTGCTGGACGCCACCCGCCTGATGAACAGCCCGCGCCTCTATGCGGCCTTCCTGCTGTGGCTGCTGTCGGAGCTGTTTGAACAGCTGCCGGAGGTCGGCGACCCGGACAAGCCGCGCCTGGTCTTCTTCTTCGACGAGGCCCATCTGCTCTTCACCGACGCGCCGGACGCCCTGCGCCAGAAGGTCGAGCAGGTGGTGCGCCTGATCCGCTCCAAGGGCGTCGGCGTCTATTTCGTGACCCAGAACCCGGCCGACATTCCCGACAGCGTCCTGGCCCAGCTGGGCAACCGCATCCAGCATGCCCTGCGCGCCTATACCCCCGCCGAACAGAAGGGGCTGAAGGCCGCGTCGCAAAGCTTCCGGGTCAATCCTGCATTCGACACCGCCGAGGCCATTCAGGGTCTGGGCGTCGGCGAGGCCCTGGTCTCGACCCTGGACGAAAAGGGTGCGCCCCGCATCGTCGCCCGCACCGCCATCCGCCCGCCCGACAGCCGCCTTGGGCCCGCCACCGACGCCGAGCGCGCCGCTGTCATGGCCTCGAGCCCCGTGCGCGGGGCTTATGACACCCCCATCGACCGCGAATCCGCCGAGGAAGTCCTGGCCGCCCGCCGGGGCGAGGCCGACAAGTCGCTGGCCGAAGCCAAGCTGGCCGAAGCCCAGGCCAAGACCGATGCAGCCGCCGCCAAGGAAGCCGACAAGGCCGAGGCGGCCCGCCTGAAGGAACAGGCCCGCCAACAGGCTCAGTATGAACGCGATGCCGCCCGCGCCCGAACGCAAGCCCGCGCCCCCGCCCGCCGCTCCACCCGCGAAACCCCGATCGAAGCCGCCACCAAGTCCGTCCTGCGGACGGCGGGGAGCACGATCACGCGGGAACTGTTGCGAGGCCTGCTAGGCGGGCTGAAGCGGCGGTGAGCCAGCCGCAGCTGACAACTCTCCAGAAGGTCTCAAGTGACCGTCTAGGCCGCCTGTCTTGGCTCAAAGCCTTGGCTGACGACATACGGCAAGGTGCCTTGCCGGCTTTTATCCTTATTGCGCTGTTGGTGATTGCCGGATTGGCCGAGTGGCAAACAGGCGGCCCCTTGGCTTGGGGCCTGTCGCGACAAGCATTATCCGATGGACGATGGATAACCTTGCTGACGCATGCGGTTGCGCACGGCAGCCCCTGGCATCTGTTCATGAACTGTAGCGCGCTGATCGGCTTGACTGTCTACCTGCGCCCGTTTCTCGGCTTCAGCTTGAGTGGTTGGGCGCGGTACGGGTTGGTGCTAGCGGGGGCCGCTGGCGCGAGCGCAATCGCCTACATTCTTCTTCATCCCTCGGATGGATTGCCGATGGTTGGCGCTTCCGGGGCCATCTGTGGCCTCTGGGGCTTGGCGGTCCGTTGCGATACCGAAACACGCTTCGTCAAATCACTCCGCTCAAGAGACGTGCTTATCGGAATTCGAGAATTTTCCATCAGCAACCTCGTGCTTTTCGGAGCTTTGTTCCTGCTCGCTCGACTTGAAGGAGGCGCTGGCGGGTTGGCTTGGGAAGCTCACCTCGGAGGTTTTCTATTCGGTCTCCTCGCTGCACCTTGGCTGATCAAGCCAGCCGAGACGACTACGGTCGAGGCACCAGCCGCCACATCCTGAGGGGATGCCGCACGGCTCCAGCCTCTTCGCCCGCCGCCTCGCCGCGGCCCATGTAGAGGTCGGCGCGGACAGGGCCGCGGATGGCGGAGCCGGTGTCCAGCGCCATGACCAGACCCTGATAGCTGGCGCGGGCCCCGGCCAGATTGCCGCCGTCGGCGCTGATCCAGACAAGGTCTCCATAACGCCAGTGGGCCGGATCGATGGCGATGGCGCGGCGGGCGGGCAGGGCGATGCCTGCCGCCCCATTGGGATCGCCCCCGTCGTCGGGGTCCATGGCAAAGAAGATGTAGCGCGGGTTCAGGGCCATGACGCGCCTGGCCTCGGCCCCACGATGCGCGGCCAGCCAGGCGCGGATCGCCTCGCCCGAGGTGCCGTTGGCGGGCAGCAGACCCTGCTGGGCCATCGGCCGGGCGATCCCCACGAAGGTCCGGCCATTGTCGGCGGCATAGGAGGCGCGGGCTTTCGATCCATCCTCGAACGTTAGATAGCCCGAGCCCTGGATCTGCATGAAGAACAGGTCCTCGGCCCGCATCCAGGCCAGTGGGGCCTGGCCCGACACCGCCTGCGGCGCGGCCTCGATAGCGGCGCGGTCGGGCAGGGTCTGGCCGCGTGACCATCCCGCCGGCCGGGCCAGAACCGGCGCGTCAAAGGTCGCGTCTGGCCGTCGCCGCGCCTGATACTCCGGTGCGAAATAGGCGGTCAGCAGGCCCGGCGCGCCGTCATCGGTCCGCGCTGGCACGACGACGAAGCCGGTCTCGAAGAAGGCCCGCGCCATCGACGGGGTGACGGGGCGCGACGTCCGGCGGATCTGCATGGCCCGGTCGCACTGGGCGCGAGCGGCGGCATCGCGGGCGACGCCGCAGCCGTCGGTCCAGGCGTTGAAGGCCGCGAGATGATCCTCATAGGCCCACCCCGCCAGACTGGCCGGACCGTCGGCGGGGAGCGGAGCGTCGGGCGTCAGTGGCGGCGAGACCGGACCGGCAGGCGGCGGAAAGACGGGTTGGGATGTCACGGGCACCATCGACCCGCCGGAGCAGGCGGCCAGTACAAGCGTAGCCATAAGGACCAGCCCTGCCCTTAGCTGCCCCCGCGACCGATGCGCGGGGCGGCCAGACATCATGCCGAGGCGGATTCCGTCCGGGCCAGAACCCAGTTCGGATCGCTGGCCCCCAGGGTGCGCTCGAAGGTCCACAGCTCGGCCACGCGGCGCTCCTCGACCTGCTCCTCGGCGGCCTCGTCGGCGGATCTGATGCGGTTGCGCAGCTCGGCCAGGAACCGGACCTTGGTGATGGCGCGGTTCTCGTTGACCGTGGCCAGCTCGAGATCGGCTCGGGCGGGGTGCAGGAACTCGACCGTCTCGCGTTCGCCCCGCGCCTCACGCGCCGCGATCCCGGCCTCGAAGCTTTCCATCACCACCGGAGCCAGCAGGGGCTTCAGCGTCTCGCGATCCCCCTCGGCATAGGCGCGCACGATGGTCTCATGCGCCTGACGGGCCCCTTCCAGAAAACGGATCGGGTCGAAGTTCGGGTCGCGTGCTTTCAGTCCCGCGATCGACGCCAGGGTCACGGCATCCAGCACGTTCGGGCGTGCAACATTGGCCGGCTCGGGCACGGCACCGGCCCCGGCGGGCACCGGAGGCTTGGCGCGGGCGTCCTCCTCGGGCTGACGGCCGACCTTTTTGCCCAGCACATTGTAGAGCATGAACAGGACGACGGCGGCGATGGCGGCGTAGATGACGATCTGGATCTGGGCCGGCACAGGTATTCCTTGGGCTGTCGCCCGGAGACGGGCGGCGCGAGTGGTGAGGATTAGGGACTGATATGGGGCGACGCAAGGCGAACGCCACGCCGTGCGGCACCCTGGCGCTTCGGGCGACCCTCGCGCCCATGCTCCAGATTGCCGTGTTCGCCCCCTCGTGTTAGTCGCCGCGCCTCATGGACGCCCGCCGGCGTCGCCCCACCTTTCAGACAGATCGCGCCTCACGATGACCGACGTAACGCCCGCCCCGACCGACACGCCGACCGACAGCCAGACCGGTGCGCCCACCGAAGGCCAGCCCACCGGCCCCGGCTTCCGCATCGTCGCCCAATACGCGAAGGACCTGTCCTTCGAGAACCCGCGCGCGCCCGACAGCCTGCGTATCGAGGGCAAGCCCGCCATCGACCTGGGCGTTGAGATGAATGCCCAGGGCCGCCCCGATGGCCTGTTCGAGGTCGAGCTGCGCCTGACCGTCAAGGCGACCACCGACACCATGACCGTCTTCGCGGTCGAGCTGGTCTATGGCGGCCTGTTCGCCCTGTCCGGCGTGGCCGAGCAGGACATCGAGCCGATGCTGCTGATCGAATGCCCCCGCTATCTGTTTCCGTTCGCTCGCGAGATCATCACCGGCGCGACCTCGGACGGTGGCTTCTATCCGCCCTTCATGCTGGACCCGATCGACTTCGCTGGCATCTATGTGGCGCGCCAGCAGCAGATCGCGCGCGGTCCAATGGACACTGGCCAGGCTTGATCGAGCTTCGGGGGTCGGCTCAGCCGACCTCCACTCCGTACCCTGCCCACAGCGAGTGATCCTTGAGCGTCGCCTTCAGGAAGGCGGCGTGGATGGCCCGTTCCTCGTCGGTCGAGCGCGCGGCCAGGGGGCGCTCGCGCGGCGCATAGCCCTGGGCCCGGTCGGCGGCGACGGCAGCGGCCACGGCCTTGGCGGACGACAAGTCCAGACTGCGTTCCTTGCCTCCGCGCAGTTCCAGATAGACCTCGGCCAGAAGCCGCGCATCGATCAGGGCCCCATGCATCGTGCGGTCGACCAGGCTGATCTTGTAGCGTTTGCACAGGGCATCGAGAGAGTTGGGCATGCCCGGAAACCGGCTCTGGGCCAGTTTCAGCGTGTCGATCCAGCGGTCGGCCTCCAGCAGCGGATGGCTGCACAGGCCGCATTCGTGGTCGATGAAGCTGCGGTCGAAGGCGGCATTGTGGGCGATCACCGGCGCATCGCCGATGAAGTCCATAAGGTCCCCCACGATCTCCCTGAACTTGGGCGCATCCTTAACCTGTTCATCGGTGATGCCGTGGACGGCCATGGCTCCGGCTGGGATCAGGCGCTCCGGATTGACGAAGCGGTGAAACGTACGGCCCGTGGGCAGCAGATCCTGGATTTCGATACAGCCGACCTCGACCAGCCGGTCGCCTGTGCGGGGATCGAAGCCGGTGGTTTCCGTATCGAGAACGATTTCGCGTGACATAGCGTCTTAATGGGGCGCTTCGGCCTCTGGCGAAAGAGTCCGGCGCGGCGGTGTCCACGCCGGCGACAGAACCGTCCCCACGATTTCGGCGACCTGCGCTGTCGCGGCCTCCAGCCCGTGGCCGGTATCGACAATGAAGTCGGCCCGACGACGCTTTTCCGCATCGGGCATCTGGCGTTCCAGAATGGCATCGAACCGCTCGCGGGTCATGCCGGGCCGGGCCAGGACCCGCGCCGCCTGAATGTCCGCATCCGCCGTCACCACCACCACAGCATCCACGGCGGCGTCGCCGCCAGTCTCGAACAGCAGGGGGATGTCTAGCACGGCCAGTTTCACCCCGCGTCGTTCCGCCTCTACGAGATCTTCGACTCGGCGCCTCGCCACGAGCGGATGCACGATCTGCTCCAGTCGCCTGAACGCCTGACCGTCACGGCCCAGGGCTGCGGCCAGTCGGGCACGATCGACAGCCCCTTGTACGACCACGCCGGGAAAGGCCGCATCGACGGGTTCGACCGCTGCCCCGCCCTTGGCATACAGCGCGTGTACGGCCTCGTCGGCATTCCAGGTCAGGGCACCGTGATCGGCGAACATCCGCGCCGTCGTCGATTTTCCCATGCCGATGGAGCCGGTCAGGCCGAGCACGATCATGCGGTCTCTCCCAAGGCGTCCATCACCACCTGGCGGATGTCCACCGGCGGCACGGGCACACCAAAGATCGCCTCAAACGAGGGCCGGGCCTGTCCGATCAGCATGGCCAGCCCATCGACTGTGCGCAGGCCCCGCGCCCGCCCGGCCGCCAGGAACGGCGTCATCAGCGGGCGGTAAGTCATGTCCATCAGGACAGTATCATCGGCGAACCGGGCTACATTCACGTCCGGCTGCACCGACAGGGCGTTCACGATCAGTGCCGCGTTCTTCAGAGCCTCTGGCTCAACCACCGACACACCCAACTCGTCGGCCAGCGCCTCGGCCTTGGCCCGTGTGCGGTTCAGCAGCCCAACCTCAGCCCCCGCTGACTTGAGGGCTACAGCCGCCGCGCGTGTCGCTCCTCCTGCACCGAGTATGACAACCCGGTGCCCGGCGACATCGAGACCGGCAGCCTGTTCCGCCAGGGCCTGCATCAAACCCAGACCGTCGGTACTGTCGGCGAATGCCCGCCCCTCGCGAAAGACCAGAAGATTGGCGGATCCACAGGCTTCAGCGGTCGGCGTCGCCTCATCGGCCAGGCTTAGGGCCAGGGCCTTGTAGGGGGCGGTAATGTTTAAGCCCGCCAGCCGCCCGTCTCGACCCTCAGCAATCAGTGCCTTGAAATCCGCCTCGTCCTCTGGCCCGAAAGCCTCGTAGCTCGCCTCCAGCCCGGCCGCCGCGATCCAGGTCGAGTGGATCAGCGGGCTGAGCGAGTGGGCGATGGGCCAGCCCGCGACCCCGGCCCGGATCATGCGACCAGCACCCCGGCCCGCCTCAGTTCCTCGAGCACAGGCCAAAGCGGCAGACCAAGGACGGTGAAATAGTCGCCCTCGACCCGCGCAAACAACTGCGCGCCCATACCTTCCAGCCGATAGGAGCCGACGCAGGACAGGAGGGCTTCACCCTCGGCCGTCAGATAGCTGTCCAGAAAGGCGTCGGAAAACTCGCGCATCGTCAGGGTGGCGGTGTCCACGCCCGACCAGACGATCTGACCATTCCGTGACAGGGCCGCGCCGGAATGCAGCTGATGCGACCGACCCCGCATCTGCATCAACCGCGCCCGCGCCGCCTCCAGCGACTTCGCCTTGGAGACCAGGCCGCCATCGAAGGCCAAAGTCTGGTCCGCCCCCAGCACCCAGGCGTCCTCATGATGGCGCGACACCGCCAAGGCCTTCGCCCGGGCCAGTTCGACGGCCAGTTCGGCGGCGTCGTGATCGGCCAGCCGCGCCTTGATCGCCTCCTCGTCCACATCGGCGACATGGACGGTGAACGGCACCGCCGCGCCCTCCAGCATGGCGCGGCGGGCGGCGCTTTTGGAAGCCAGGATCAGGCGTTCGCTGTTCGGCATCACCAGCTGGCCCCTGCGCGCTGGGTGCGGCGCTCGTTCAGGACGTTGATGATGGCCGCTGCCGTCTCCTCGACCGACCGACGGGTCACGTCGATGACCGGCCAACCACGGCGCTCGAACGCCCGGCGGGCCTTGACCGTCTCGTCGCGCACGGCCTCCTGATCGGTATAGGCGCTGGTATGGGACGCATTCAGCCCATCGATCCGGTTGCGCCGGATCTGGACTAGTCGGTCGGGGGATACCGTCAGGCCCACGACCAACGGATTCTTCAGCCCGACCAGCCGCTCGCCATCCTCCTGATTGGGTACCAGGGGCACATTGGCCGCGCGGATGCCACGGTGCGCCAGATAGATGCAGGTCGGGGTCTTGGACGTCCGCGACACACCGCACAGGACCACATCGGCCCCTTCCAGCTGTTCCGTCGTGCCCTGGCCATCGTCATGCGCCATGGCGAAATCCAGGGCCGAGATGCGGTTGAAATAGTCGGTGTCCAGCGCATGCTGGGCCCCCACCCGCGTCGACAGCGCCGCGCCCAGATAGCGCGACAGAGCCCCGACCAGCGGATCCAGCGCGGCGATCTGGGGCATGTCCAGGACGCGGCACCCCTCCTCCAGCTGATCGCGCAGCTCTCGATCCACCAGGGTATGCAAAACTACGCCGGGGGCCGAGGCAATCTCGGCCAGGACCCGTTCCATCTGACGATCGGATCGCACGAGGGCATAAATATGCTCGATCGGAATCACGCCATCGAACCGCGCCACCACGGCCTTGGCCATCGCGTTCAGAGTCTCGCCGGTCGAATCCGACACCAGATGCACATGGAAATAGGTCGCCAGGCGCGATCGCCCGGCAGCACGCGCGGCATTCATGCCTTTGCATCCCTGACAGATCGCAGGTGGGGATGATCGCTCAAGATGACACGGACTCCTGTGGACGGGCCGGGGCGCCGAAACGCGACGACCGGGGTCCAATCCCTATAGCGCCCGCATCTTCACCCGGCGAGCGGGGACGACGGTGGAGCGCAACGCATCTTCGGGCAGCAACTGTCCAGAAGCGTGATCCTGTCCCCCGATCGACTGTGGAGTTCCTTAACAAGGTCTTAACGGCCCCCAGCTGGTCCCGGGCCCGGTAAGCCTCAGAAGGCCGTCCGTTAGGGTCTCGTTAGAACTTATCCCCGCTTCCCCCAGCCTGCCGATGCGCTGGTCACCCGGACATGACGACCTTGGGACAAACGCTCCGAAAGCGGAGTTATGATGGCGATTATCCCCGCTGTCCCCGGCCCTACCTTCCTCCTCAATTCAATCTTCGATTCTTTTATTGAGAAGGAAGGGGGTGCGACATGGGCGGGCTTGAGCGGGGCGGTACCGAAGGCTAAGCCCCAATCCAATGACCACGCACCCTGACACACCCCTGCTTCTCCGCGTTCTGGCCGGAGAGACGACTGACCGGCCTCCGGTGTGGTTCATGCGTCAGGCCGGGCGCTACCTGCCGGAATACCGGGCCTTGCGAGCCCAGGCTCCCGACTTCATCGCCTTCTGCCTGAACCCGCAGATGGCGGCCGAGGCGACGCTGCAGCCGATGAAGCGCCTAGGCTTCGATGCCGCCATCGTCTTTGCCGACATCCTGCTGATCCCCCAGGCCCTGGGCCAAGACGTCTGGTTCGAGACCGGTGAGGGGCCTCGCCTGGGAGAAATGCCATCCGTCGGCCATATGCGTGAGAAGGCTGAGGGCGCGGGCCGGTACCTTCACCAGGTGGGCCAGACCCTGTCTCTGGTCCGGGCCGAACTGGAGCCGGAGCGGGCCCTGATCGGCTTTGCCGGCGCGCCCTGGACTGTCGCCACCTATATGCTGGACGGACATCACGATACGATCGGCAAGGGCGAGCGCGCCACGGCCCGGAAATATGCCTACGAAGACCCCGCGCGCGTCGATGGCACGCTGGAGGTTCTTGTCGAGGCCACGGCCCATTATCTGAAGATGCAGGCCGATGCCGGGGCCCAGGTTCTGAAGATCTTCGAGAGTTGGGCCGAGGGTCTGCCGGACGATCTGTTCGAGCGCCTGGTCCTGCGACCGCATCAGGCGCTGGTGGCCCGTACGCGCGAACTGGGTGTGACCGTTCCTCTGATCGGCTTCCCGCGCGGCTCTGCCGCCCACGCCGAACGCTATGCGGCCGAAGTCGATGTTCAGGCGGTGGCGCTGGATACCGCCTGTCCGCTTGGCGTCGGCAAGCGGGTTCAGGCCATCAAACCCATCCAGGGGGCGCTCGATCCCCTGCTGCTAAGAGCCGGAGGCGACGCGCTGGACCGCCGCGTTGATCAGCTGATGGCGGCCTGGGGCGATGGGCCGTGGATCTTCAACCTGGGTCACGGGATCATGCCGGATGTGCCGGTCGCCCATGTCGAACAGGTCCTGCGTCGGATCGGTGCTCAATGACGGACGTCAGCCAAACACCCAGCGGACGGCGTATCGCCATCGTCCTGTTCAACCTCGGGGGGCCGGACGACCAGGCGTCGGTCAAGCCGTTCCTGTTCAATCTGTTCAACGACCCGGCCATCATCGGACTGCCCGGGATTTTTCGCGCGGCCATCGCGAAACTGATTTCCAGCCGACGCGAGACGAGCGCCCAGGCCAACTATGCCCTGATGGGCGGCGGTTCGCCCCTGCTACCCGAGACGCGGCGTCAGACGGAGGCCTTGCGTGCTGTCCTGACCGATCGCCTGCCGAGAGACGAGGTGCGGACCTTCATCGCCATGCGCTACTGGCATCCTCTGACCGAGGAGACGGCGGTGGATGTCGCCGCCTTTGGCCCCGACGAGATCGTTCTGCTGCCGCTCTATCCGCAGTTTTCGACGACGACGACGGAGTCCTCGCTGAAGCGCTGGCATGAGGTCTATGCCGGCTCGGGCCAGAGCCGGACCGTCTGCTGCTATCCGCAAGGGACCGGCTGGATCCAGGCCCAGGCTGAAGCCGTGCGCCAGAAGCTGGCCGAGGCCGGTGACGCCGCCGTGCGGGTGCTGTTCTCGGCCCACGGCATCCCCGAAATGCTGGTGACGAAAAAGGGCGATCCCTATCAGGAACAGGTCGAGGCGACCTGTGCCGCCATCGCCGCCGCCGCCGGCCTGGCCCCGGACGCCTGGACACTTTGCTATCAGAGCCGGGTCGGGCCGATGAAATGGCTGGGGCCCGCGACGCCGGATGCCATCAAACAGGCCGCGAAGGATGGGGTTGGGGCCATCGTCGTGCCGGTCGCCTTCGTCTCCGAACACATCGAGACACTGGTCGAGCTGGACATCGAGTATGGCGAGCTGGCGCATGAGCTGGGCGTCTCACCCTATCTGAGGACACCGGCAGTCGGTGTATCGCCCCTGTTTATCGACACCCTGGCCGATGCCGTGATCGAGGCTCTGCCGCGACAGGGCGTGGCTCCTCATGGACCCGGTTGCCAGGGCCGCTGGAAGGCCTGTCCCTATCAATGCCAGCGCAAGGCGGCGTGATGGACGCCGCCACCACCTTCGAGATCGTCCGTGGGCTGCATATCCTGGCGGTCATCGCCTGGATGGCCGGCCTGCTGTTCCTGCCGCGCCTCTATGCTTATGACGCTGAACAGGCGGACAAGGCCGAGCCCCTGCGGTCCGAAATGCGCGCGCTGCTGCGTCCCTGGCAGCGCCGACTGCTGAAGATCATCCTCAACCCGGCCATGATCGCGTCCTGGATTTTCGGCGTCTGGATGATCGAGATTCATGTCGTCCAGTTCGGACAGGGCTGGGCCTTTCTGGCGCAGCCGTGGATGGCGACCAAGCTGATCGGCGTCGTCCTGCTCAGCGGCTGGCATGGCTATCTGGCGGGACAGTTCAAGCGCATCCAGGCCGGGACCTCGACCCGCACGGGCCGTTTCTGGCGCATGACCAATGAAATCCCCTTCCTTCTGGCGATCGTCATGGTGTTGTCGGTGACGACCCAGTGGGTGTTCTGAAACGCGGCGACGCTTGACCTGAGCGTCGCGCCGTGGTTTCGCTGGCCGCGAACTGTCCTCCGTCTTGGGGCGGTCCCTCTCTCTTTGCGACGCCCGCCGGTTCGACCGTGGGAGCCCGTCGTACTCCCCTGACCCTCGGGTCCGACATTTCCAGATTTTTCCCGCCCGCCCGACACCCTGTCCGGCGGCGATGACGCTGATGGCCCTATCATGACCGACCAGACCGACACCCCGACCGAAGCCGAAACCCCCGTCGATGACGCCGCGACCGAGGTCGAACACGGCGCACCCGCTGCTGCCGACCTGCCCATGGTCGATCAGGAGGTGAGCGAGGACGACGATGAGGAGGGCGGCGAATCCAGCGTCCCCAACGGTCGCATCACGCTTCAGGAGCTGAACGACAAGACACCCGCCGACCTGGTCGCCTTCGCCGAAGGCCTGGAGATCGAGAACGCCGGCAATCTGCGCAAGCAGGATCTGCTGTTCGCCATCCTGAAGACCCTGGCCGATGACGAGGTAGAGATCATCGCCTCGGGCGTGCTGGAAATCCTGCCCGACGGCTTCGGCTTCCTGCGCAGTCCGGACGTGAATTATCTTCCGGGCCCGGATGATGTCTATGTCTCGCCCTCACAGATCCGCCGCTTCGGCCTGCGCAACGGCGATACCGTGCACGGGGCCGTGCGTGGCCCGCGCGAGGGCGAGCGCTATTTTGCGCTGCTGAAGGTGGACACCATCAATTTCGCTGACCCGGAAATGGTCTCGACCAAGGTGCTGTTCGACAATCTGACGCCGCTTTATCCCGACGAGCGTCTGATCATGGAAATCCAGGATCCGACCCTGAAGGATCGCTCGGGCCGGGTCATCGATATCGTGGCGCCGCTGGGCAAGGGTCAGCGCTGCCTGATCGTCGCCCCGCCGCGCGTCGGCAAGACCGTGATGCTGCAGAACATCGCCAAGTCGATCGAGCGCAACCACCCCGAGGTCTTCCTGATCGTCCTGCTGATCGACGAGCGGCCGGAAGAAGTCACTGACATGCAGCGTACGGTAAAGGGCGAGGTCGTGGCCTCCACCTTCGACGAGCCCGCCAGCCGCCACGTCGCTGTCGCAGAAATGGTGATCGAAAAGGCCAAACGGCTGGTCGAACACAAGCGTGACGTCGTCATCCTGCTGGACTCCGTTACCCGTCTGGGCCGAGCCTATAACGCCACCGTGCCGTCGTCGGGCAAGGTCCTGACCGGCGGTGTCGACGCCAATGCCCTGCAAAGGCCCAAGCGTTTCTTCGGTGCGGCACGCAACGTGGAGCAGGGCGGGTCGCTGACCATCATCGCCACGGCCCTGATCGACACCGGCTCGCGCATGGACGAGGTGATCTTCGAGGAGTTCAAGGGCACCGGCAACTCGGAAATCGTGCTGGACCGCAAGGTCGCGGACAAGCGCATCTTCCCGGCCATCGACGTTCTGAAGTCAGGCACCCGCAAGGAAGAACTGATCACGCCCAAGGATCAGTTGGCCAAGACCTATGTCCTGCGCCGTATCCTGAATCCCATGGGTCCGCAGGACGCGATCGAATTCCTGCTCGACAAGCTGCGTCAGTCCAAGAACAACGCGGACTTCTTCCAGTCGATGAACACATGATGTGGCCCTATCGCCTCGCACGCAGTGCGAGGCTGCTTGAGGGCCGATTCCTCAAGTAGTCTGACGCCGCGCGTCAGGCCTTCGGAAAACGAGTATGTTGTTTCACGTGAAACAGAGGGAGAGCGGCGATGAAGGTCACGGTAGAGGTGGATTGCACCCCGGCGGAAGCACGCGCCTTTCTGGGCCTGCCGGACGTCGCGCCGCTCAACGACCATCTGGTCGCCGAAATGCAGCGCCGCATGGACGAGAATATCACCGCCATGAAGCCCGAAGAGCTGATGAAGACCTGGACCAGCTATGGGCTTCAGGCCCAGGATCAGTTCCGAAAACTGATGGAGGCGGCGGTGCCGAAAGGGTGAGTCACCATTCCTCCCCCATCGGGGGAGGGGGACCGCGAAGCGGTGGAGGGGGCCAACCTCAAACGCTGACCTCTGGACCTGCCCCCTCCACCATCCTTCGGATGGTCCCCCTCCCCCGATGGGGGAGGAGACATTGACTATACCCCCCACCATTTTCGCCCTCGCTACCCCGCCCGGTCGAGGAGCCATAGCCATTCTGCGCCTGTCCGGTTCGGGCACCGATGCGGCTCTGAGCGCGCTTGGCGCAGGCGACTTAGAGCCCCGTATGGCCAGTCTCCGGACGTTACGCCACGGTGGATCGATCCTTGATCAGGCCGTCGTCCTGAAGTTTCCCGGTCCCAGATCCTACACCGGCGAGGACTGCGCCGAGCTTCACCTTCACGGCGGACGGGCTGTGGTCGAGACCGTCAGCGCCGCTCTGATCGCGCTTGGCCTGCGCCTCGCCGAACCGGGCGAGTTCACGCGTCGCGCGTTCGAGAACGGCCGCATGGACCTGGCCCAGGCCGAGGCGGTGGCCGACCTGATCGACGCCGAGACCACGGCCCAGGCGGCTCAGGCATTGGGCCAGCTGGATGGGGCCCTGTCCCAGACCTATGCCGGTTTCCGTCGCGACCTGCTGAAGGCCCTGTCTCTCGTAGAGTCCGAGATCGATTTCCCGGACGAAGAGGTGCCCGACAATCTGGCTCGCACGGCGGGGCCTGTGCTGAACGCGCTGATCGCGGACCTGAAGGCGGCCTTGGCCGACGCCCAGCGTGGAGAACGGGTTCGTGACGGCTATCGGATTGTTCTGATCGGCGAGACGAATGCCGGCAAGTCGTCATTGTTCAACGCCCTGGTCGCGCGCGAGGCGGCGATCGTCACACCTATCGCCGGCACGACCCGGGATGTCCTGGATGCCGAACTGGTCATCGGCGGCTATGCGGTGACTCTGTCCGATACGGCGGGTTTGCGAGACAGCGACGACCCCATCGAGGCCGAGGGCGTTCGGCGAGCGAGGGCGCGGGCCGAGGCGGCGGACCTGCGGTTGTGGGTGAGAGCGCCGGGTGATCCCGACGGCGTCGCGGCAGCATTCGCCAAGGCTGATGACCTGATCGTCCTCACCAAGGCTGACCTCGGGGCGGTTCCGCCCGTGCACGCGTCTGCGATCAGCGTCAGCACCACGACCGGCGAGGGGCTTCAGGCCCTGCACGACTGGCTCGCTGCCCGGCTGCAGGCGGATCTGTCTGGGGCCGACTTTCCTGCTGTCACGCGCGAGCGGCACCGGTTACGTCTGGTCGAGGCCCTCGCTGCGGTCGAGGCTGGTCGACGCGCGCTGGACATCGCCCCCGAAATGGCCGGCGACGACTTGCGACGCGCCGCCGACGCCCTGGCCCGCGTCACCGGCGCAATCGGGGTCGAGGATGTGCTGGGCGAGGTCTTTTCCAGCTTCTGCATCGGCAAGTAACGCCGGTCTGTTTCACGTGAAACACGGTACGGCCTTACCGGCATGACCTTGTGCCGTCTGGCTTTTCGGCTCGGCCTGTCCTATGTCCCCAGGCATGAACTCCACCCGTTTCGACGTCATTGTGATCGGCGGCGGCCACGCGGGATGCGAGGCCGCGGCGGCGTCCGCACGCGCAGGGGCCAGCACCCTGTTATTGACCCAGAAGCTCGAAACCATTGGGGAGATGAGCTGCAATCCGGCCATCGGCGGTCTGGGCAAGGGGCATCTCGTCCGCGAGATCGACGCCATGGATGGCCTGATGGGCCGACTGGGCGACAAAGCGGGCATTCAGTTCCGCCTGCTGAATCGCTCCAAGGGCGCGGCCGTCCAGGGGCCTCGCAGCCAGATCGACCGCCGCCTCTATCGCGAGGCAATGCAGGCCGAACTCGCGCAGACGCCCAATCTGACCTTGATGGCCGGAACCGCCGAAGCGCTGATCATGGACGGTGCCCGCGTCGTAGGCGTAACGACGGGGGAGGGGCTGGAGCTCCGCGCCGCTTCGGTCGTGCTGACGACCGGCACCTTTCTGAACGGCGTGATCTACAAGGGCGACCAGCGTATTCCTGCCGGACGCCACGGCGAGGCCCCATCGACCGGCATGGCGACGGACCTCTATGGCGCGGGCCTGATGATGGGTCGGCTGAAGACGGGCACCCCTGCGCGGCTGGACGGTCGAACCATCGCCTGGGATCGGCTGGAGATGCAGGCCGCCGATGACGAGCCGGTTCCGTTCAGCTTCCTGACCGACCGGATCGACGTGCCTCAGATCGCCTGCGGCATCACCCATACCAATGCCGAAACCCACCGGCTCATTGCCGAGAACCTGGGCGAGAGCGCCGTCTATGGCGGCCATCTGTCCGGCCGCGGCCCCCGCTACTGCCCCTCGATCGAGGACAAGGTGGTGCGGTTCGCCGACAAGACCTCGCACCAGATTTTCCTGGAGCCGGAAGGTCTGGACGATCCGACCGTCTATCCCAATGGCATTTCGACTTCGGTATCTGATGCGACCCAGTCGGCCTTCCTGCGCACCATTCCCGGTCTCGAAGCGGTCGAGGTCTTCCGCTTTGGCTATGCCATCGAATACGACTATGTCGATCCGCGCGAGCTGACCCCTGCACTGGAGGTCAAGAAGCGGCCGGGCCTTTATCTGGCGGGTCAGATCAACGGCACAACCGGCTATGAAGAGGCGGGGGCGCAAGGATTGATCGCGGGATTGAATGCCGCGCGTGCTGCCTCGGGGTCCGACCCTATCATCCTCGGCCGGGACCAGGCCTATATCGGGGTGATGATCGACGATCTGGTGACGCGCGGCGTGACCGAGCCCTATCGCATGTTCACCAGCCGCGCCGAGTATCGTCTGACGCTGCGGGCGGACAATGCTGACCGGCGCCTGACACCTCTGGCCATTCAGGCGGGCATCGTCGGTGAGGCGCGGCGCGGAGCATTCGAAATCAAGGCAGCGCAGCTCGCGGAAGCGAGCATTGTTTCACGTGAAACACGGTTTACGCCCAAGGAGGCTGTCGCTCTCGGCATCCCCGTCAATGCGGACGGTCAGCACCGGACCATGCGTGATCTGCTCGCCTATCCGGGTGTGACTTTGGCCGATTTCGAAACGGCCTATCCGCAGATTTCGACTTGGTCGAAGGCTGTCCGCGACCAAGTCGAAATCGACGCCGGCTATGCCACCTATCTGGATCGCCAGGTCGCGGATGCCGAAGCGCTCCGCCGAGAGGAGGCGCTCGCCCTACCCGTAGATCTCGACTATGCAGCTATCGGCGGTCTGTCGAACGAGGCGCGGGAAAAACTGTCTCTGGTCCAGCCTCTAACCCTCGGCCAGGCCGGTCGCATCGAAGGCATGACGCCGGGGGCTCTGACGGCTCTGCTGTCGCACGTGAAACGTCGTGTGGCCGCTTGACCCCTACCGAATTCCAATCCCTCACCAACGCCACGCCCGCCCAGATGGGTGATCTCGAGCGGTTCATCACCCGGCTGACCGAGGCCAATGCGGTCATGAACCTGATCGGGCCCGACACCCTGCCGGACGTCTGGAACCGCCATATCTGGGACTCCGCCCAACTTCGTGAGCATGCGCCAAGTGCTCAAGCCTGGGCGGATCTCGGTGCCGGTGCGGGTTTTCCCGGGATTGTTCTGGCTATCATGTTGAAGACCCAGCCCAAGAGCCACGTCTGGCTGATCGACAGTCTGGGCAAGCGCTGCCGCTTTCTGCAGGAAATCGTCGATGGCCTGTCCCTGCGGGCCACCGTCTTGAACGGGCGTGCCGAAGACAATGCGGTCACCGTCGAGGTCGTGACGGCCCGCGCGGTGGCCCCGATGGAAAAGCTTCTGGGCTATGCACAGCCTTATCTACAGCGCGGTGCGACGGGCCTGTTCCTGAAGGGGGAAAAGGCCGAGGCTGAGGTAGCCGAGGCGCGCAAGGTCTGGCAGTTCAAAAGTAACCTCTCTATCTCGCGCAGTGACCCGCGCGGCCGTATCGTATCTGTTCGGGGCATCAGCCGTGTCAAAACCTGGTAAGACCCGCGTCCTGGCCGTCTCCAACCAGAAGGGGGGGGTCGGCAAGACGACGACCGCCATCAACCTGGGCACCGCGCTGGCGGCGATCGGCGAAAAGGTCCTGATCGTCGACATGGACCCTCAGGGCAATGCGTCCACGGGTTTGGGTGTTCCACGTGAAACACGGCGCGTGACCATCTATGACGTGGTGGTGGACGGCCGGTCGGTGGACGACGCCGCCGTCCAGACGACGGTCCCCGGCCTCTGGATCATTCCCGCCGACGCCGACATGTCGGGCGTGGAGATCGAGCTCAGCCAGGCGGATCGCCGGTCTTTCCGCCTGAAGGACGCGCTGGCAGGGCAGGGTGCTGACGGCCATACGAAGTATGACTATGTCCTGATCGACTGCCCGCCGTCGCTGAACCTGCTGACATTGAATGCCATGGCCGCAGCGGATGCCGTTCTGGTCCCGCTGCAGTGTGAGTTTTTCGCCCTCGAAGGTCTGACTCAGCTGATGAAGACCATCGACATGGTTCGTCAGAGCCTGAACCCGTCGCTGGACATTCAGGGGCTGGTGCTGACCATGTACGATCGCCGCAGCGCCCTGTCCGGGCAAGTCGCCAACGACGTTCGGGCGCATTTCGGCGATAAGGTCTATGACGCCATCATCCCCCGCAATGTGCGGGTGGCCGAGGCCCCGTCTTTCGGCAAGCCCGCCTTGATCTACGACCTGAAATGCGCCGGTAGCCAGGCCTACCTGCGCCTCGCCCGCGAGGTCGTGTCGCGCGAACGCAAGCGCCGCCTGCTGGCGGCCTGACTTTAACAGAACGGAATCACCATCTTGACCGAAGCCAAACGTGGCCCCCAACGGGGTCTGGGCCGGGGCCTCTCGGCCCTTCTGGGTGAACAGGTGAACGAGGCCCCGGTCGATGGATCGCCCGTGCCCACCGGCGTGCAGATGGCCCCGATCGAGAGCCTGAAGCCCAATCCGGACCAGCCCCGCAAGGTCTTCGATGCAGGCGATCTGGAGGAACTTTCGGTTTCGATCCGCGACAAGGGTGTCCTTCAGCCCATCCTGGTGCGGTCGCAACCGGGCGAGGATGGCGTCTGGCAGATCATCGCGGGCGAACGCCGCTGGCGCGCCTCGCAAATGGCCCGCCTGACCCAAGTGCCGATTGTCGTGCGCGAAATGGATGACGTCGAAGTCTTCGAAGTCGCCATCATCGAGAACGTCCAGCGCGCCGATCTGAATCCGCTCGAAGAGGCGGACGCCTACACCCAACTGATGCAGCGGTTCGGCCGCACCCAGGATGCGGTCGCCGGCGTCGTCGGTAAAAGCCGCAGCCATGTGGCCAACACCCTGCGCCTGCTGCAACTGCCGGCCGACGTCCTGCAGTATGTCCGTAGTGGTCAGATGAGCGCGGGTCATGCCCGGGCCCTAATCACCGCACCCAATCCCGGGGCTCTGGCCGAACAGATCGTCCGGGATGGGCTGAACGTCCGCCAGACCGAGGCTCTGGCGCGCCGCGCGGCCGAAGGTCCCAAGCCGAAGAAGACCCGCCCCGGCGAGATCGACATGACCGGCAATGCCGACATCGCGGCGCTGGAACAGGATCTTGCCGACGCCTTGGGCCTGAAGGTCTCCTTGGCCGACAAGGGCGGCAAGGGCGAGCTGACCCTCCGATACGGCTCGCTGGAGCAGCTGGACGACCTGTGCCGGCGTTTGATGCGGTTGTGACGGCGATGTCGTGCTAGGTTGACACCATGAATGATACACCTTCCAACCCGACCGCCGAAGCGATGAAGAAGGCCCTCGCGGCCAAGAAGGCAGGGAGCGCCGCGCCCTCAAGCGGCGGCTTCAAGCCCGGCCAACATGCCGAGAAGAAGGTCGCTCAGCAGAATGCAGCGGCGAACAAGCCGGCGTTCCGCAAGGCGTCCAAGCGAGGCTAGAGGCCTCAAGTAGCGCGAAGCGCGTTAGGCCTAAGTTTCAGAGCCCCAACCGCCTCGCGCGCGCCGAAATTTCCAGGATCAGACGCTCGGCGATCAGCAGGTCTGGCGAGCCGGTCGTCTTGGTGGCGATGTCGGCGGCATTGACGCTGTCCAGCACGCGGTCGAGATCTTCCAGCCGCCAGTTGCGGGCCTGGCGCAGCATTTCGGCCTCCTGTTTCCAGAAGACGCCAGCGGCCTTGGCGGCCTCCTTGGAGCCTGCGCCATTCGACTGCAGCACGTTGATGCGGCGCAGCTTGCCCAGATGGATGGAGGCCTGGCGCACGGCCATGACGGGCGATTCTCCCTCGGCAAAGGCTCGGCGCAATCCAGCCTGGGCCGGCGCAGGGCGGCCACCGAAGGCCTGTAGCGCGGCGTCCTGCAACGAAGCGTCAGGCTCGACCCCCAGGTGCGTTTCCAGTTCCTCGACATCGATGGTACGGCCCGATCCAGGGCCGATATAGAGGGCCAGCCGCTCGATTTCCTGACGCATCAGGCCACGCTCGCGGGGCAGGCGCGAGACGAACCGGTCCAGCGCATCGCCAGTCAGGCCGACCTTGTCCGCCGCCAGCGCCTCGCGCGTCATGCGGGCCACGTCGCCCGTCTCGTCCTCATAGCAGGCAATGCCGACGGCTCCGCTGGAAGCCTCCGCCGCCTTGCGCAGAGCCGAGTCGCGGCCCAGGGCCCCAGCCTCGATGACCAGCATGGCGTCGGGATTGTATCCGCCGTCGGCATGGGCCTTGAGGGCGGCGGCCAGCATCTTGTCGATCGAGGCCTTCTCGGCCCCCAGACGTACGCGGACCAGACGGCGTCCACCGATCATGCTCAGCGCTGTCAGGGCCTCTTCCAGCCGCGCCTCGTCGCCGTCGATGTCGCTGTCGGTCAACAGGGTGACGTTGAACGGATCGTTCAGATCCGGGGTGATCGCCTTGCACAGAATCTCGGCGCGTTCGGCCACGCCCGAGCGGTCCTTGCCGTGGATGACGGCGGCGCGGACACCCTTGTCCGGCGACTTCAGAAAGCGATCGACCTCGGGCCGTTTGGCCAGGATCACGTTCTCCGCCCCCGCTGGGGGAGGGGGGCCATGCGCAGCATGGTGGAGGGGGCCAGCATCACTCGGCCGACAGCGTCCGCATCAGGTCCAGACGGATCAGGCGGGCCAGTTCGGCGGCGGCGCGCTCCTCGCCGTCCTGCTGGGCGGCGATGGCGGCATAGGGCTGGTCTGCTGCGGCATAGGTGGTGGTGACGGTCTCGACGCCCGTCACAGGCACCCCACCATTGAGGGGCGTCAGCGTCCAGGCTCCACGCACCGTCAACTCATAGCGGGTCGCGGTGTCGTCGATGCGACGCCCCAACGGACGCCGGGATTGTTCGATGGCCGTCTCCAGCCGGTATAGAGGCGCGACCGCACCATTGCGGCCCAGGGCGTCTTCCAGCTGCTCGCGCACGCGATAGCCCAGACGGTCGTCCTGGGTCGTCACAGAGATACGCGACAGGCTGGAGCCGACGGCACCTCCGTCACCATAGATCGGCGTAAAGCCGCAGGCGGAGACCAGAAGTCCCGCAACCGCGACAACCGTCAGGCCCAGCCCGCGCATCAGCCGACCACCAGATTGACGATGCGGTCCTTGACCACCACGATCTTCCTCACCGTCTGACCCTCCAGCCGTGCCAGCACCTCGGGATCGGCCATGACGATCGCCTCCACCTCTGCCGGGTCCAGACCGCGAGCAACGCGGATCTCGCCGCGACGCTTGCCGTTGACCTGGATGGGCAGGGTGACCTCATCGTCGGCCGCCAGCGCCGGATCATAGACCGGCCAGGGCGCGTCCAGGATCATCCCCTCTTCGCCCAGCCGCGTCCAGCCTTCCTCGGCCAGATGTGGTGTGAACGGCGCAACCAGACCCAGCAGGGCCTTCAACGCCTCGCGCCGGGCCTCGCCCCCCGCCCTGGCGCTGTCGCGGATCGTGGCGACGAAGGCATAGAGTTTGGCGATGGCGGAGTTGAAGCGGAAGCCGGTGATCCCTTCGGACACGGCCTTGATGGCCTTGTGCGTCTCGCGGGTCAGGGCGGCATTGGCCTCCGGCTCACCCGCAGAGGTCGGGTCGTAACCATCGACCTCGGCCCAGACGCGTTGGACGAAGCGGCTGGCCCCCTCGACGCCACCGGGCGTCCATTGCACATCGCGTTCGGGTGGGCTGTCGGACAGGACGAACAGGCGGCCAGCGTCCACGCCATAGGTGTCGACGATTTCCTGCGGCGCGACGACGTTCTTCCTGGACTTGGACATCTTCTCGATGTCGCCGATGGTCAGGGTTTCGCCGGTCGAGAGCTGGCGGGCCGAGCGTTTGCCGGCGTCATTGGTCAGCTCGACATCGGTGGGCTCGACCCAGGCCCCATCGGCGCGTCGATAGGTCTCGTGGACCACCATACCCTGGGTGAACAGCCCCGCGAAGGGTTCCCTGACCGTCATCAGCCCGGCGTCGCTGAGGGCACGGCTGATGAAACGGGCGTAGAGCAGGTGAAGCACCGCATGTTCGACCCCGCCGATATACTGATCCACCGGCAGCCAATGATCGGCAGCACTGGGCGAGATCGGCTCGGATGCATTGGGATCGGTGAAGCGGGCGAAGTACCAGCTGGAATCGACGAAGGTATCGAGGGTATCGGTCTCGCGCGCCGCTCCGGTCCCGCAGTTGGGACATTTGACGTGCTTCCAGGTCGGATGGCGGTCCAGCGGATTGCCGGGCGTGTCGAAGGTGACATCCTTCGGCAGTTCGACGGGCAGGTCCGCCGCAGGCACCGCGCCGCACTTCGGGCAGTGGACGATCGGGATAGGGCAGCCCCAGTAGCGCTGACGGCTGACGCCCCAGTCGCGCAGGCGGTACAGCGTCGCGCCCTTGCCCTGGTCCTGCGCCTCCAGCCGGGCAATCGCCTCGGCCTTGGCGGCGTTGACGTCCAGTCCGTCCAGAAAGTCTGAGTGGAAAATCGTGCCCGGACCCGTATAGGCCTCGTCCGTGACGCCGAAGTCGTCTCCCGCCCCGTCGGGCTTGACGACCGGCAGGATGGGCAGACCGTATTTCGTTGCGAACTCGAAATCGCGCTGGTCGTGCGCGGGGCAACCGAAGATGGCCCCGGATCCATAGGTCGACAGCACGAAGTTGGCGGCCCAGACGCCGACGGTGCGCTCGGGATCGAGCGGATGCCGCACGCGAATGCCCAGATCGACGCCCAGCTTCTCCGCCTTCTCGATGTCGGCTTCCGACGTCCCGGTCTGTGCGCAGGCCTTGATGAAGGCCGCCACGTCCGGTCGGTGTTCGGCGATGGCCTTGGTCAGAGGGTGATCCGGGGCGAGCGCCAGGAAGCTGGCCCCGAACAGGGTGTCGGGCCGGGTCGTATAGACCTCGATCGGATCGCGGGCGTGACTGGGCTGGCCGGCGTCTGATGCGGGCAGGAACTCAGGGGCCTGATCAATGGGCCACCACACGGTCGCGCCCTGGCTCTTGCCGATCCAATTCTCCTGCATCAGCCGGACCTTGTCGGGCCAGCGACCCTCAAGCTCCTTCAGCCCCTCGATCAGATCGTCCGCATAGTCGGTGATGCGCAGGAACCACTGGCTCAGGGTGCGTTTTTCGACCACTGCGCCCGAGCGCCAGCCGCGACCGTCCACGACCTGCTCATTGGCCAGAACGGTGTTGTCGATCGGATCCCAGTTGACCACCGCCTCCTTGCGATAGACCAGGCCGCGCTTGAATAGCTCCAGGAACCAGGCCTGCTGCTTTCCATAATAGGCCGGGTCGCAGGTGGCGAACTCTCGGCTCCAGTCGAGCGACAGGCCCAGCAGTTTGAGCTGGTCGCGCATGGCGGCGATGTTGGACCAGGTCCAGTCGCCGGGGTGGATGCCGCGCTCGATGGCGGCATTCTCGGCCGGCAGGCCGAAGGCGTCCCAGCCCATGGGGTGCAGGACGTCGAACCCTTGCGCCCGCTTGGAGCGTGCGACCACATCGCCCATCACATAGTTGCGGGCGTGGCCCATGTGGATGTTGCCCGACGGATAGGGAAACATCTCCAGCACATAGTATTTCGGCTTTCCCGTGCCTTCGGTCGGCGTGGAAAAGGCATGGGCCGCCGCCCAGCGGGCCTGCTGGCGGGGTTCGGCGGTCTTGGGGTCGTAGCGAGTGGCGGCCACGGGCTTCCTTCGGTCAGTCTTCGGACTTAGCGCGTCCTGAAGGCGAGCCTGAAGGAGGCGGGTCTCGATAGCTTGGGTTTAGCGGGTGTTGGACAGGTTGAGCTGACGCGCCTTGGTCAGGATCGCGTTCTCCAGGTCCGTCTCGGTCTGGGCGGCGACCGGGGCGGCGGTCCACTGACCGGCGGCGTCGCGGACTTCCTTGTTGACCGTGACGTTCAGGGCGTCGGCGCGCAGGCGGGTGTCCAGAATGAAGACGGTGGCCTTGAACCGCTCGTTCGGTGTCTGGGGGTCGCTGTACCAGTCATAGTTCACGACGCCGCCCCAGGGATCGGCCCCGGCCAGCGGCATGAAGCTGAGCGTATCCAGCGTGGCGCGCCACAGGAAGGCGTTCACGCCGATGCCGGGCTGGGCGTTCGCTGCGGCCCGGGTGGCATTGCCGCCCCCGAAGACGTCACCGATCGTGGGACCGAAGGGGCGATCCGCCGAACAGCCGCTCAGCACGATGCCGGAAGCGATCAAGGCAATCGTTGCGCCGCGAACCAGCACCATCAGACACTCCATCCCTATCAAAGGCGTGCGGCGGACCCATCCGCGCACGAGCCGGACCCGATCCGTGCGGGATCGAGGCCTGTCGCTGTGCTCTATAACACGGCGAAAAGGGGCGATGACAAGGCGAAGTCGTATCCTGCACGCGGATCGTGTCGCACCGGGGCGTGACGCCAGCGCCACAGCGGCACAACGAGTCTTGTGGAACAGGCTGTCACTCGCCACGTTCGGTTGACCGCGAGGGCAACAGGTGCCTAATCGCAGCAAGGACCGCGCGGAAAAAATCCAGCGCGGCGTCAAGGGTAGGTCATGCGTGCAGGTGCGGTCATCGCTGGACTGGTCGGGGGGCTGATGCTCCTGACGGTCGCTGACGTGGCCGCAGCGCAATCCAGCCGCCCCTCCGTCAACCTGACCGAGGCCCAGCGCGCCGCCGCGGTCGCCCCGTCCGGCCAGTCCCGCTTGCGTTTTACCGAGCGCGGTCGCTGGGGTCTGGACCTCAATCTGAACCAGCCTGTCGGTCGCGAGCGCAATCTCGGCGACGTCGAGGCCGGGGCCTATTACCGCGTCAACCCGCGCCTGCGCGTCGGGGCCGCCGCCGGCCTGGCCGAGCCCGAGGTCGATCCCGCTCGCCAGCGCGACCCGGACCAGCGCGCCGCCCCGCGTTTCCGGCTGGAATCGATCTTCCGCTTCTAGACCGCGTCAGTCCGGGCCGAAGGCCGACTGTATCGACGCAACCCCCGCCATGCCGCAGGCTCCGGACCCAATCAGTGATCGGAAATTACTGCTGTCGATCCCGCCCAGGGCATAGACCGGAACTGCGCTCGCACGAACGAACTTGGTCAGGCCCGGCAGGCCGAGCGGAGTCTTGCCGGACGATGTTCCGCCTGCCTGAAAAATCGGCGAGACAATGACGGCGTCCAGTTCTGAGGTCGCATCCAGCCCTTGCAGACGATGCACAGCCCCGGTGACGCGCCAGTCGGGTCGCGCCCTCGACACGGCCTTGGCCTGATCCAGCGCCCGCTCAGGCAGATGCACCCCGTCGGCTCCCACACGCTCGGCCAGCTCGGCATCCAGCCCGATCAGCAACAACCCATCACGGCCCGCCGTCGCCTCGCGTAGCCGCCGGGCGGTGTCATGGGCGTCGGCTCGCCCGAAGTGCCTGAACACCACGCCGGACCCGGCTGGCAGTCGGGCCGCCGTTTCCCACGGGCGCGGTGTTCGATCCGGATCGGTGAAGAACAGCAGGGGCGGAAGGTTCAGTGCATCACCCGGACTGGGGCGACCATCGGCGCGGCTGACTTTGGCGGCCTCGCGCGCTAGGACGCTGGCGACATCCCACAGGGTTTCGGCGTCCGCACGGTTCATGGCCATCTCTTCCCCCCTTCCCGCAGCGTCGTCCAGCCCGATCGCGGCCCGGTTCGCCACCGTGCGCGCCGACATCGCGGCGGCCTGTCGGGCGGCGGGCCGAGACCCTGCCGACGTCGCCCTGACCGCCGTGACCAAGACCCAGCCGCCTGAGGCCATCGATGCGGCCCTCGCCACCGGTCAGCGCGTGTTCGGAGAGAACCGGGTGCAGGAGGCGATGGCCCGCTGGGCCGACCGCCGCCCGCTGCACCCCGACCTGCACCTGCGCCTGATCGGGCCGCTGCAGACCAACAAGGTGCGCGAGGCCCTGGCCTTATTTGACGTGATCGAGACCCTGGACCGGCCAAAGCTGGCCCAAGCCCTGGCGACGGCTGGTCAGGCGATGGGAGTGGCTCCTCGCGTGTTGATTCAGGTCAACATAGGGGCGGAACCGCAGAAGGCCGGTGTGGCGATCGCGGACGCTCCGGCCCTGATCGAACAGGCCCGGAGCCTGGGCCTGACTGTCGAAGGTCTGATGTGCATCCCGCCGGCCGATGAGGATTCGGCTCCGCATTTCGGCCTGCTGGCCCGGATGGCGCGCGATCACGGGCTGGACGTCCTGTCGATGGGCATGAGCGGCGACTATCCGGTCGCCATCGCCGCCGGGGCGACCCATGTGCGGGTCGGATCGGCGCTTTTTGGCCAGAGAGACGCCTGAAACCGCGTCTAATCGCGCCCCGCCCTTGGCGAAAGCCGCAACGCTCGCCATTGTTGCAGTCATGGCAGCCCCCAAGACGATCCTGATCATCGACGACGACGACGACCTGCGCGAGGCGCTGGCCGAGCAGCTGGCCCTGCACGAGGCGTTCCGCCCGATCCAGGCCTCGACGGCCACGGATGGGGTGCGCATGGGGCGCGAGGTGCGGGCCGATCTGATCCTGCTGGACCTCGACCTGCCCGACATGGACGGCCGCGAGGCCTGCCGCCTGTTGCGTTCGGGCGGGGTGACGACGCCGATCATCATGCTGACGGCCCAGTCTTCGGATTCCGACACGGTGCTGGGCCTGGAGTCCGGGGCCAATGACTATGTGACCAAGCCCTTCCGGTTCGCGGTCCTTCTGGCCCGCATCCGCGCCCATCTGCGCAGCCACGAGCAGTCCGAGGACGCCGTCTTCCGCATCGGCCCCTATGAGTTCCGTCCCGCCGCCAAGGTGCTGGTCGACGACAAGGGCAAGAAGGTCCGGCTGACGGAGAAGGAAACCAACATCCTGAAGTATCTCTATCGCGCGGGCGGCAAGCCGGTGATGCGCGAGGAACTGCTGACCGAGGTCTGGGGCTACAATGCCGGGGTCACGACCCACACGCTGGAAACCCACATCTATCGCCTGCGCCAGAAGATCGAGCCCGAGCCTGGCCAGGCGCGGCTGCTGCTGACAGATGCGGGCGGGTACCGACTACAGCCCTAGACGTCGAGATCCATCGTCACGGGCGCATGGTCACTGGGCTGGGTCCATTCGCGGACGGTGTCGTGGATGCGGGCCGTGCCTGGCAGGACGGCGGGGGTCAGGCCGGGCGAGGTCCACAGATGGTCCAGCCGCAGGCCGCGGTTTGACTTGCGGAAATCGGCGGCGCGATAGCTCCACCAGCTGGCCAGCTTAGTCGGCTCCGGAATCTGGTCGCGCACCACGTCGCAGAAGCCCCCGGCGGCCTGGAGCCTGCGCAGCGTCTCGACCTCGATCGGGGTGTGGCTGACGATCTTGGACATATAGCGATGGTTCCAGACGTCGTTTTCGCCCGGCGCGATATTGAAATCTCCGGCCAGGACCAGCGGCCGCTGCTTGTCGCGGACCGCCATCTCGCGGGTCAGCCGCTCGTAATAGTCCATCTTGTGATCGAACTTGGGGTTCAGAGCGCGGTCAGGCACATCGCCGCCGGCAGGGATGTAGAAATTCTGCACCTCCACGCCCTCGACCATCACCCCGACGCAGCGGGCGTGTCTCTCGCGGCAGACGTCCAGGACGGGGGCCTCAGTGATCGGCTTGCGACTGGCGATGGCGACGCCGTGCCAGCCCTTCTGGCCGCCGATCTTGAGGTAGGGCATGCCCATCGCCTCGAAGGCGGCGCGGGGAAACTGGTCCTCCAGGCATTTAATTTCCTGCAGGCACAGTACGTCGGTGCCGCTCTCGGCGACGAACCGCGCGACCTGATCGATTCGCAGGCGGACAGAGTTGATGTTCCAGGTGGCGATACGAAGCATGCGCCGGTCTTAGCCGGGCGAGGTTTCAAACGGTAGCGGCTGAAACGCGCTCAAGCAGTGAGGCTCCGCGAGCCGAGCGATAGCGCCGAAAAAAATGCCCGGTCGTCTCCAACCGGGCATTTCAGGTGTCTCTCTCGCCGCCGGGAAGGGGATGACAATCCCGAACGGTCAGATCGGCTCTCGCCGCTCTGTGTCCAGAAAGACACAGGACGTAGAAAAAGTCAAGCTTAGTTCCGGCGCGGACGCTGAGTCGGGTCGCGCAGCTGGAACAGGCTGGCGGCCAGATTGGGCGCAGCCGTGACGCGGGTCAGCTGGGTCCGGGTCATGGTCCCCTGCGCATCGCGAATCGTCCACTCCAGCAGGCGCTCGGGCGAGCCGCCGAACATCAGAACCACGGCTCCGTCGTTGGGACGACGGGCGTCGAGCGCGGTGATCGAATAGCCGCCGTCCTGCATGCGTACGACACGGTCGATGCGGACGCCCTGATCCAGGCGGACCGTGCGGGCCAGGAAGGTCGACAGCGGCGTCTGGCTGAGCGGGACCTGGCGGAAGACGTTCAGGCGCGGGTCGTAGCGTTTGACGTTGCTGCCATCCGACACGACCAGCAGGCCAGCGGGGTTGGAGTATTCGAACCGCATCTTGCCGGGGCGCTGCAGCCAGAAGCGACCCTCGCGACGCTGCGCTCCCGAGGTCTCGACGAAGCTGCCCTGGGCCGAGGCCAGGTTCTGGAGGGTCGCCTGCGCGCGGGCCAGGATGGCGCGGTCGTCGGCCGACAGATTGGCCTGGGCGTGAACCGGCAGGGCGGCGACACCGGCAATGGCGGCGGTTCCCAGCGCAAAGGCGCGGCGTGTGAAGGTCATGGGGTCGTCTCCCGTTCGGGATGGTTGTTGAAGCGTCTGGTCATGCCCGGACGGCGCGGCGGTGTCATGACACAAGCCTGACCATATTCCGGCCTTGTGATGAAGCTTCGTTCATCGCGCGTAGACAAACGCCGTGCCTACCGACCGGTTGCGACGCACATTGACAGCGTCGCCCTTGGTCCGCAGCGTAATGCTGAGTTGGGGCTAGGGCGATGACCAGACTTCTGATCATTTTCGCGGTTGCCCTCGTGATGACGTCCGCGGCCATCGGCTGGATGCTGAGGGCCTATCATCTCGATGCGACGATAGCGGACATCTTTGTTTTCTGGGTGTCGCCGGTCCCGCAGTTGCTAGCGGTCGCGATCGTGGTCTTGTCGGGCTTCGGAGCAGTAGCAGGACTAAAGCGTAACGCTCGCCGCGTGCATATGGCGGCAATCACGGCAGTCGCCGTCGGAATGCTGGGTGCCGCCTACCAGGAACTGAATACACATTTCGGGACGCTGTACGACAGCGAGATAACCGACGCGACCATGGCTCCAGGGAGGCTCGCAAGTCTGGCAATGTTGGCTCTAGGCTTGTTCGGTGCCGTCCTCGGGCTGAGTATCCTGCAACTGAGGGGTAGCCCTCGTCGAAACTGACACCCCTCACACCATCGGCGGAGGACCCGCCAGCACGTCACGTTTGCCGGCATGGTTGGCGGGGCTGACCACGCCTTCCTGCTCCATCCGTTCGATCAGGGAGGCGGCGCGGTTGTAGCCGATCTGCAGGCGGCGCTGAACGTAGCTGGTCGAGGCCTTGCGGTCGCGGGTGACCACGGCGACGGCGCGGTCGTACAGATCGTCGCCGGAGGTGCCGCCACCCTCATCGAAGGGCGAGGCATCGCCGTCGCCGTCGGGATCGTCGGTGATCAGGTCCAGATAGTCGGGCTCGGCCTGGGCCTTCAGGTGGTTGCAGACGGCCTCGACTTCCTTGTCGTCCACGAACGGGCCGTGCAGACGGGTGATGCGGCCGCCACCGGCCATATAGAGCATGTCGCCCTGGCCCAGCAGCTGTTCGCCGCCCTGTTCGCCCAGAATGGTGCGGCTGTCGATCTTGGAGGTGACCTGGAAGCTGATCCGGGTCGGGAAGTTGGCCTTGATGGTGCCGGTGATGACGTCCACCGACGGGCGCTGGGTGGCCATGATCAGGTGGATACCGGCGGCGCGCGCCATCTGGGCCAGACGCTGGACCGCGCCCTCCACGTCCTTGCCGGCGACCAGCATCAGATCGGCCATTTCGTCCATGACGACGACCAGGAAGGGCAGCGGCTCGGGCCGGATCTTTTCGCTTTCGTAGACGGGGCGGCCCTGTTCATCGAAGCCGGTCTGGACGGTGCGCTCGAAATGCTCGCCTTTGACCTGGGCCTCGCGGGCGCGCTCATTGTAGCTGGCGATGTTCCGCACCCCCAGCTTGGACATGCGGCGATAGCGATCCTCCATCTCGCGGACCGTCCATTTCAGGGCGACGACGGCCTTCTTGGGATCCGTGACGACGGGGGCCAGCAGGTGCGGGATGCCGTCATAGACCGACAACTCCAGCATCTTGGGGTCGATCATGATGAAGCGGCACTCGGCGGGTGAATGCCGGTACAGGATGGACAGGATCATGGCATTGACCCCGACCGACTTGCCCGAGCCCGTGGTGCCGGCGATCAGCAGGTGCGGCATGCGGGCTAGGTCGGCGACATAGGGCTCGCCCCCGATGGTCTCGCCCAGGGCCAGGGGCAGCAGGTGGCTGGGCTTGTCGTATTCGGTCGAGGCCAGGAGGTCGCGCAGATAGACGGTTTCGCGCCGGGCATTGGGCAGTTCGATACCGATGGCGTTTCGGCCGGCCACGACGCTGATCCGACAGGCGCGGGCCGACATGGACCGCGCAATGTCGTCCGACAGGGCCACGACCCGGCCGTGCTTCACGCCGGGCGCTGGGACCAGCTCATACAGGGTGACGACCGGACCGGGGCGGATCTGGTCGATGACGCCGCGGACGCCGAACTCCTGCAGCACGCCCTCCAGCATCTTTGCATTGGCCTTCAGCGCCTCTTCATCGACGGTGCCGACGCGCTTCTCGGGCTTGGTCAGCATGGTCAGGGGCGGCAGGTCGAAGCCGGTCGAGGGACGAGCGAAGTCGAAGGCGACCTGGGCATCGTCGGCCTCGCGCTTCGACGCCTTCGGAGCCTTGACGGCGGCGACCTTTGGCTCTGGTGCCGACTGGGCGGGCAGCGGGGCATAGGCCGGCGCGGGCTCGGCCCAGGGCGGGGTTTCGGCGGCGTCGGGGGCGATGCGCCCGATCGACACGGCTTCCAGATCAGGCTCGGGAGCCGGGCGTTGGCGTTTCGGTGCAGGCGGGACGGCTTCGCGCTCGGCCTTGGCAGTGGGGGCCCTGCGTCGCATGCTCCCCATCCAGCTCAGACCGTCGGTCAGGTCCGAGACGCGCAGGCCGATGGCATAGCCGACGCCCCACAGGCCCAGCGGCAGGAAGATCACGCCCGCCCAGACCGGTGCGCCGGGCACGCGGATGGCGGTGCACAGGCTACGGACCAGCCCTACGATGCCGTCGCCCCAAAGGCCGCCCATGCTGGAGGCCAGCGGCCAGGCGGCGGGCGCGGTCAAGGCCGACAGGGCGGCGGACAGGCACAGGACGCCCAGCGTCGCCGACAGCGCCTTCAGCGGCGTGGGCTTGAGCCGTTGCTGGACGATGTCGCCAATGGCGCGGGACAGGCCAAAGGCGATCAGCAAAAGGGTCGCGGGCCAGGCGGCCAGACCCAGGGACTGCATGAGCAAATCGGCGAACAGGGCGCCGTTGGCCCCCAGCCAGTTGGTCGGAGCCGCGCCGGAGGCCGCATTCAGGCTGGGGTCGGACGGATTCCACGAGATCAGGGCGACCAGAAGCAGGCTCGCCAGCAGCGCCTGCAAGACGCCGCGAAACCGCACCGCGATCGGCGCGTCCCACAGGATGCGCGCACCGGTCCAGGCCTGCATTCCAATGGCGAGGGCGGCGGACATGCGGGGGCGAACTCCGGAACGGGTGACGTGACATCCCTTGTCGCCCGGACAGGGTTAAGGGGGCATTTACTCTGTCGTGAGGGCGCTATCGCTCGCGACGCGGTCGCGCGCTGCTTGAGCGCGGTTTTCGGGCGCTGTCGTTCGGCTGGTGGAGCCTAACTCCTTGAACGCCGCGACACGCAGAACCCTCGACCCTCATCCCTCATCCCTCTAACCTCGTCGGCATGACACAGGCTGATCGCTACGACGTTGTAATCGCCGGGGCCGGGATGGCGGGGGCGACCTTTGCCCTGGCCGCGTCGCAGGGTGGGTTGAAGGTCGTGCTGATCGATCCCCAGCCGTTCAGCGCCCAGCTGGCCCCGACCTTCGACGGGCGATCCACGGCCATCGCCTTTTCGACCTTCCGCATGCTGGACGCCCTGGGTGTCGGAGACGGCTTGCGGTCTCACGCCTGCCGGATGGATCACATCCTGGTCACCGACGGGCGGCGGCCCGGTGCGGCGTCGAAAGGGGCTTCAGCGGCCTGGCTGCGGTTCGACGCGGACGAGATCGGGGACCGGAACGGCGGCGAGCCTCTGGGATACATGGTCGAGAACCGGCGCATCCGCTCGGCCCTGGCCGAGGCCGTCAAGGCCGCCGGGATCGAGGTGCGAGCGCCCGCTGCGGTGAGCGCGGTCGAGGCCGGGCCGGGGTTCAGCACCGTCAACCTGGCCGACGGATCGGTCCTGACGGCCAGCGTCGTCGTCGGGGCCGAGGGGCGCGGCTCGCTGGTGCGCCAGGCAGCGGGGATCGACACTACCGGATGGTCCTATGGCCAGAGCGGCGTCGTGGCGACGGTGCAGATGGAGCGAGACCACGGCAATGTGGCGCATGAGTATTTCCTGCCCGCCGGGCCGTTCGCCATCCTGCCCCTGACGGAACGTCGGGCCAGTCTGGTCTGGACCGAGACAACCCGACGGGCCGAGGCGCTGCGCGATGCGTCGGACGAGGCCTTCCATTCCCACCTGCGCCGCCGCTTCGGCGACTTTCTGGGCCAGGTCACGGTGGCGGGACCGCGTTTCGTCTATCCCCTGTCGCTCCAGTTGGCCGAGGCCCTGACGGCCCCGCGCACGGCCCTGATCGGCGATGCGGCGCATGCCGTACATCCCGTGGCAGGACAGGGCCTGAACATGGGGCTGAAGGACGCCGCCGCCCTGGCCGAGGTGCTGATCGAGGCGATGCGGCTGGGCGAGGATATCGGCGCGGAGACGACGCTGGACCGCTATGCCCGCTGGCGCCGGTTCGACAATGCGGCCCTGGCGGCAGGATTCGACGCCTTCGTGCGGCTGTTCTCCAACGATATCGCGCCGGTCCGGCTGGCGCGCGACCTGGGCATCGCCGCCGTCAACCGTATCGCCCCCCTCCGCCGCGCCTTCATGCACGAGGCGGGCGGCGCGACGGGCGATCTGCCGAAGCTGCTGCAGGGTCAGGCGATCTGAGCCACAGCCCCGCTTCCGGCGGTCAGCGTGTAGCGCCCGGTTTCCATTTGACGTCCTCCGCCCCGTTGGCATTGGCGCGGCGGGCGGCGCAGAACAGGTGGTCGGACAGGCGGTTCAGATAGTGGATGGCGGCGGGAGTGACGGCCTCTCCGGCTTCGACCAGCCGGATCGCCTCGCGCTCCGCCCGGCGAGCCACGGTGCGGGCCAGATGCAAATGCGCCGACAGGGGCGCGCCGCCCGGCAGGATGAAACTGTCCAGCGGTTTCAGGCTCTCGTTCATCCAGTCGATCTCGGCCTCCAGCCGCTCGACCTGGCTGTCGAGGATGCGCAGAGCCTCCCATTTCGGAGCTGGATTCAGGGGCGTGGCCAGGTCGGCCCCCAGGTCGAACAGCTCGTTCTGGATGCGCGCCAGCATGGCGTCGATGCGATCATTCTGGCCGGAGTGCAGGCGGGCGACGCCGATGACGGCATTCAGTTCGTCGACACAGCCGTAGGCCTCGACCCGGGCATCGCTCTTGGACACGCGCGCACCCGACGCCAGGCCGGTCTGACCGTCGTCGCCGGTCTTGGTGTAGATGCGGTTCAGAACCACCACGGCTCAGGCGCCCTGCGTGGATTTCCACCACATGCCGACGACCAGCAGAACGATCGCCACAGCCTGTAGCGCAACCCGCAGCCGCATCAGCTTGTTGGAGTTCGACCGTGCATAGTCCCCGCCTCGATACAGCGAATAGATGCCGAACCCGAGGGTGATCGCCACCCCGCCGATGGCCGCAAGGATCAGGATGTTGAACACGTTTCCCATGTCGACAACCTAGGCCGCGCAGGACCGATACGCCATAGGCGCGGCTGCGACATGGTGGGCCAGGCCAAAGCGTGGCCGCTAAGGGCATGGTCATCTTTTTCTGACAAACACGGTTCGACCATGACCGACCGCTCCGTCCGCAACCTTGTCCACTTACGCAGCTCCGCCTCCACGGCGCGGGTGCTGAACCTGCTGAACGTCTACAAGGATCATGGCGACGAGGAGGAATGGGCGGAAAAGCCGCTGTTCCGCACGCCGCAGCTCAATCGCTCGATGATCATCAAGCACCGTCTGCGCCGCGACGAGCTGGACGCCTTTCCGATCAAGCGCCAGGTGGCGACCAAGATCGTCATTCCGATCGACACCAACGACCTGCGAACCGGGGGCCGGTTCCTGTTCGTAGGTCAGCGCCATTTCGAACGGCTGATGAAGGAGGCGTTCGGGGTCGAGCACGACCATCCCGACATGGCCACGCTGAAGCTGCTGGACCGGCTGCCGTCGCTCGACCCGTTCCTGCTGCGCGAACAGCTGAAGCGGAACGGGGTCGAGCCTGCGCCCTGCTATCTGGCGATCAGCGAATCCGACATGGCGCGGATGCTGCACTTCGTGGAGGAGGAGATCCGTCCGCTGGTGACGCTCAGCCTGGGCGGTGAGAACGCCAACTCCGCCTCGTCGCGGCGACTGGCCGGCAAGATCCTGTCCAATGAGCCGGGCGACCGCATGGAGGCCCTGCGCCACACCCTGCGGCTGGAGCCCGAGGACTATCAGGAAGGGATCTTCTGCTGGAAGGGCTTCCTCTACTACAAATGGGTGCTGAACAGCCTGCGCGGCGAGATCGACGGCGTGGCCAAGGCCGTGCGCACGGTCAAGCCGATCGGCAAGGTCGATCGGGCGGCCAAGGAATATCTGGACCGGGGCCGCGAGGTCCTGAGCGACCGGATCACGCAGACCTGTCTGGAAGTCTCGCGCACGCTGAAGATCTATGACGACGCCTATGTCGGCCTGTCGGTCGAGGGCGGAGCGAATGCGTTCCGGGACTTCCTGCTGTCGGCCCCGAACCTGTTCGCGCGCCTGGGCGATCAGCTGGGCGCGGTCCAGCATGTCGTCAGCTTCTGGCGGTTCCGCTTTGGCCCCAATGCCAATCCAGTCAGTGTCGATGAGCTGATCGACATCTTCATGGACTTCGAGAACGGCCTGGCTGACCGAAGCCAGGACCTCGGCCAGTCGATGATCGCGGCCTGATACGACAAGGGCCGGAAGCGAAACGCTCCCGGCCCAAATCATTCCACCATCGCGCTCAAGCAGCGAGCGACCGCGTCGCGTGCGCTAGCGCCCTCAATACCGATAATGATCGGGCTTGAACGGCCCCTCGGTTGGGACCGAGATATAGTCGGCCTGTTCCTTGGACAGGGTCGTCAGCTTGGCCCCCAGCTTGCCCAGGTGCAGCATGGCGACCTTCTCATCCAGGTGCTTGGGCAGAACATAGACCTGGTTGTCGTACTTGGCCTTGTTGGTCCACAGCTCGATCTGGGCCAGGGTCTGGTTGGTGAAGCTGGCGCTCATCACGAAGGACGGGTGGCCCGTGGCATTGCCCAGGTTCACCAGACGGCCCTTGGACAGCAGGATGATCTTCTTGCCGTCAGGGAATTCGACATGGTCGACCTGGGGCTTGATCTCGTCCCACTTCATGTTTTTCAGGCCGGCGACCTGAATTTCCGAGTCGAAGTGGCCGATGTTGCAGACGATGGCGTTGTGCTTCATCGCCCGCATGTGGTCGACGGTGATGACGTCCTTGTTGCCGGTTGCGGTCACGAAGATGTCGGCCTTGTCGGCGACGTCATCCAGGGTCTGGACGTCATAGCCTTCCATCGCGGCCTGCAGGGCGCAGATGGGGTCGATCTCGGTCACGATCACGCGGGCACCGCCCTGGCGCAGCGACGCGGCCGAGCCCTTGCCCACATCGCCGTAACCGCAGACCACGGCGACCTTGCCCGACAGCATCACATCGGTGCCGCGCCGGATGGCGTCGACCAGGCTTTCGCGGCAGCCGTACAGATTGTCGAACTTGGACTTGGTGACGCTGTCGTTGACGTTGATGGCAGGGAACGGCAGGTCTCCCTTCTTGGCCATTTCATACAGGCGGTGAACGCCGGTGGTGGTCTCTTCCGACACGCCGCCGATGGCGTTGCGGATGGCCGAATAGAAGCCGGGCTTCTCTTTCAGATACCGCTTCATGACAGCGAAGAGGGCTTCCTCTTCCTCGTTCTGCGGGTTGTCGAGGACCGAGGCGTCCTGCTCGGCCTTGGGGCCCAGCACGCACAGCAGGGTGGCGTCGCCACCGTCGTCCAGGATCAGGTTCGGATAGCCGCCGTCGGCCCATTCAAAGATCTTGTGGGCATAGTCCCAGTATTCTTCCAGCGTCTCGCCCTTGGTGGCGAAGACCGGCGTACCGTTGGCGGCGATGGCGGCGGCGGCGTGATCCTGGGTCGAATAGATGTTGCACGAAGCCCAGCGCACCTCTGCGCCGAGGGCTTCCAGCGTCTGGATCAGCACGGCGGTCTGGATGGTCATGTGCAGGCTGCCGGCGATGCGGGCACCCTTCAGGATCTGCGACGGACCGAACTCTTCGCGCAGGGCCATCAGGCCGGGCATTTCAGTTTCCGCGATCGCGATCTCCTTGTTGCCGAAGGGGGCCAGGGAGATGTCGCGTACGATATAGTCGGTCATGGGCGGGGGTCCGGTCGATAAGAGTTGCGGCGCATATAGACCGCCCCACCCCTCGCGGCAAGAAACACATAAGGATGTCTTTATGTGTTTGGCGGTGGCGCGACTCCTGTAACAGCTTGGCGGCACGGTTCGGTGGCGCTAATCAGCGGCCATGACCCAAGCGACCGCTCACCCCATGGCCACGCCCCGCAACGACTGGACGCTGGAGGAGGTCGAGGGCCTGTTCGCCCGGCCCTTTATGGAGCTGGTGTTCGATGCCGCGACGGTTCACCGCGCCTGGTTCGATCCGTCCGAGGTGCAGAAGTCCCAACTGCTGTCGATCAAGACGGGCGGCTGTGCCGAGAACTGCGGCTACTGTTCCCAGTCCGCCAGCTTCCAGACGGGGCTGAAGGCCGAAAAGCTGATGGACACCACCACCGTCCTGGCCGAGGCGATGGCGGCCAAGGCGGGTGGAGCCTCGCGCTTCTGCATGGGGGCGGCCTGGCGCGAGCTGAAGGATCGCGATACGCCCAAGCTGGCGGCGATGATTTCGGGGGTGAAGGCCCTGGGGCTGGAGACCTGCGCCACCCTGGGGATGCTGACGGCGGATCAGGCGCGCCAGCTGAAGGACGCGGGTCTCGACTATTACAATCACAACCTGGACACTAGCCCGGAATACTATGCTGAGGTCGTCACGACCCGGACCTATGACGACCGGCTGGATACGCTGAAACATGTGCGCGATGCGGGCATGTCGACCTGCTGCGGCGGAATCGTCGGCATGGGCGAGGCCCGCCGGGATCGGGCCGGTCTGCTGCATGCGCTGGCAACCCTGCCGGTCCATCCCGACAGCCTGCCGGTCAATGCCCTGGTGCCGGTGACGGGAACGCCGCTGGGCGACCGCGTCAAGCGTGAGGGCGAGATCGATCCGATCGAATTCGTGCGCACGGTGGCCGTGGCGCGGCTGGTCTGTCCGCGCGCCATGGTCCGTTTGTCGGCCGGCCGCGAGACGATGAGCCCGGAGATGCAGGCCCTGTGCTTCCTGGCCGGGGCCAACTCCATCTTCGTGGGCGGGAAACTTCTGACCACGCCCAATCCCGAGCAGGACGAGGATGCCCAGCTGTTCGCCTTGCTGGACCTGAAGTCCATGGCCCCGCAGATAGCACCATCACAGACGCGGGCCGCGTAACCGGACCTTAAGCGCGCCGTGCAAGGGTCCGGTCATGGATCGTCGCGCCCTTCTCGGCCTCGCTGCCGTTGCCGTTTCCGTCCCCTCCGCCTCGGCGGCGTCGGGCGGCGGCGGTGCCGCGCCCCAGGCCACCTTCATGCGCCTGCCGACCGTGACGGGCAGCGTCTCGGGGGCTAATGGTCGCCGCGCCGTCATGTCGGTCGAGATCGGGCTGGACGTGGCGGACGCCGCGCTGAGAACCCGCGCCATCCAGTCGGCCCCGCGCCTGCGCGCTGCCTATAATACCGTGGTGCAGCGGGTGGCCTCGACGACCCTGCCCGGCATGGCCCCGGATGTGGAGCGCCTGGTCGCCCAGCTTCAGGCCGCGACCAATGCAACACTGGGAAGGGCTGGTGCGCGCCTGCTGATCGGCACGGTACTGGTCGTCTAGTCGAGCGTCCGCGCTTCTTCCATCAGCATGATCGGCACGCCGTCGCGGATGGGGAAGGCCAATTTAGCCCCCCTAGACACCAGTTCCTGGCGCTCGCGATCGTAGGACAGGGTGCCACGCGTAACGGGGCAGACCAGCACTTCGAGAAGGCGCGGATCGACGGCGGTCGGGGTGTGGAAGGTGTCGGACATAGCGGCAGGGTATAGGTTTTAGGTTCTAGGTTCTAGAGAAGAGCGCAGATGGGCTACCGCCAGGTTTTCCGTTCCCTGAAACCTAATCCCGAAAACCTAGAACCTTTCTCACTGCATGGACGGCGCTTCGCCGTCTCCGGCCTCGGCGGCGTCGATAGTCAGAAGAGCGGTCAGGACGGCGGCGCGGTCTGGCAGGGTGAAGGCTTCCAGCAGCGCCTGTTTCTCCGCCCCGTCGAACGGCAGGGCCATCGACAGGCTATTGATCAGGGCCTCGGGCGGGGCGGTCTCCGCGGTATCCCAGTCGATGTCCAGGCCGCGCGTTTCCATATAGGCGCGCAGGGCGTCCAGCAGACGATCCCGATCCAGCCCCTCATCCTCGCGCGGCGGGGCGATCAGATCGGCCTCATAGGCACCGAAGTCCGCCCGGATCTGACGATAGGGCGTCTGGGCCGGGATTTCGCTGGCCAGCCGGAAGCGGGCACAGCCGGTCAGGGTGATCAGATAGCGCCCGTCCGACGTCTCGGCGAAACTGGTGATCCGGCCCGCGCACCCGACCGACGACAGGCTGGGCAGGCGGCGAGGGCCCGCCGTCGGCTGAAGCATGCCGATGATGCGGTCGCCCGCCATCGCATCGTCGATCATGTTCAGATAGCGCGGCTCAAAGATGTTCAGCGGCAGCTGACCGCGCGGCAGAAGGATTGTCCCGGGCAGCGGAAAGACCGGGATCACCTGGGGCAGGTCGGTGGCCTTGACGTAACCCTGAGCCACGCGGCGCTCCCTTAAGCGAACAGGATGGAGGACAGGCGGCGGCGGCCGTCTCGAGCCACGTCGGACGCTGGTCCCGCCGCTTCGAAGACCGTCAGTAGCTGTTTGCGGGCGGCCTGATCGTTCCACTCGCGGTCGGCCGCGACGATGGCCAGCAGGCTGTCCACCGCCCCCTTGAAATCGCCGCGCGCGGCCTCGGCCAGCGACAGGTCATAGCGGGCCTGATGGTCGGACGGGTCGGCGGCGACGCGGGCCGCCAGGGCCTCGGCCTCGCCTGTCGGGGCCACGGACGCCAGCGACAGCTGTGCGCGCAGGCTGATGACTTCGGCATTCTTGGAGGCGGGTGCGGCCATGGCCAGGGTCTGGCGCGCCTGATCGACGTCGCCGTCGGCCAGATAGACCCGCGCCATGCCAGCGATGGCGCTCTCGTTCTCCGGCTCCAGCGTCAGGACCTGGGCATAGGCCTGGGCTGCGCCGCCGAGGTCGTTCAGCGACAGGGACTCCGCGCCCAGCGACAGCAGCTGTTCGACGTCCGCGTTGATGCCGGGTCCGCCCGCCAGCTTGTCGATGAAGGCCTTCAACTGGCTTTCGGGCACCGCGCCCTGGAAGCCGTCGACGGGCTTGCCGTCTACGAAGGCATAGACCGTGGGGATGGACTGAACCCGCAGCTGGCCCGCATAGGCCGGGTTGGCGTCCACGTCGATCTTTACCAGCTTGACCTTGCCGCCAGCGGCCCGGACGGCCTTTTCCAGCATGGGTGTCAGGGTCCGGCACGGCCCGCACCAGGTCGCCCAGAAATCCACGATCACCGGCTGGACCTTCGAGGCCTCGACGATGTCGGCCATGAAGCCGGCGTCGGAGCCGTCCTTGATCAGATCGTCAGGCGTGGCGGTGGGGTCGGCGAAGCTCATGAAACGATCCTGTGCAGACAAGCGGTAACGCGGCAACGGTCAGATGGTCGCGGCGGTGTCGAACCTCAAGGGCGTCAGGACGGATCGGACCCGGCTCCGGCGGGGCTCAGCTTCCAGCGGATCTTGGTCTCGGCATCGGTGCGGGCCGAGCCGCGCACCACGATCTGGAGCGAGCGGCGGGTCAGACCCTCGTCGACATGGACCGAGGGCTCGATCGCCACGTCCGGCCCGTCGGTGCGGAACCACCAGCCCCGTCCCGAGTGGCCGCGCAGCAGGATGGAGCGCCGGTCGCGCGCCAGCGAGGCCTGGACGCCAGGCTCCAGCTGGAACCGCACGGCATAGGGCGCGGCAATGGGGCGAACCCCCTCGCGATGACCGGGCGACGGATGCAGCCGCTCCTCGGCCCGCAACTCGTCCAGCTTCTGATCCAGATACAGGCGGCGCTGGTGCAGCAGGCCGAAACGCGCGGCCCAGCCATCGTGCTCGGCCTCCAGCCAGACGGCCGCCTCGCCGTCGCGGTGATTGACTTCGACATGCAGGGGCGGGCCGATCAGGCGCGGGCCCATGACCTCGGCCTTCCAGCCGCCGAGCGGCTCGGCGATCGTGCTTTCGCCCAGGGTCAGCGTCGAATGACCGGGCGGCAGGCGCAGGCCCTGACGATCCAGCGCCTGGGGCGTCCAGCCGCAGCCGGTGACCAGCCGATCCTTGCCGCACAGGATTTCCAGCGCCATCGGCTGGGCGCAGGCTGTGGCGGACCAAGGCCCACGCGCGGGCCCGGCCGTATCGGCGATGACAGTCAGCAGGGGGCTCTGGATGCGGACGATGCCGCCGACGCTGCCTGACAGTGACGATGCGGGCACGCCGTCGTCATGCGCCCGCGCGGCGGCAACACGCGCCGCCGTGGACGGCCCGCCGCCTTGCAGGGTGGCCAGTCGGCCATCGGGCAGGGCGTGAATCCGCAAGGCCCGCGTCAGACGCTGGATGGCGCGGCGCACGGGTTCCGGCGTCGGCTCGGACACCTGGCCCAGCACATCGGTCAGGGTCAGCAGGTCCAGCAGCAGCTCCATCCCCGCCTCGGGGCTGCGCGAGGCATGGGAGCCGTCGCTCAGGACCGTGCGGCCCAAGGCGGCGGTCAGGCGATGCAGGGCCGCCCGGCGCAGGCCGACGCCCGGCTTTCCGGCCAGGGTGCAGCCCGCGACGGCCACGGCGGTCAGGGCGGTGGCCTGTTCAGCCAGGCTGGACGGCGGCCGCAGCAGCTGGCGCGCCTGACGGGCCAGCAGGTCGGCCAGTTTCAGTCGCTCGGCCTCGGTCGCGACCTGACCCATCCGCCGGGCCGCACAGGCCAGGTTGAAGGTCCGCCGCGCCAGGATGGCCGGGCTCCAGGCGAACGGCGACCAGCGTGCAAAAGTGCTGGCCCAAGCCAGGGTCAGCCGTAGGGCCTCACGCGCCCCGCGCTCCTCCTGCACCATCAGCGACGGCAGCCACTGGAAGGCGTGCAGTTCGACCGCAAAGGCGCGGTTGGGGCTGGGCCGGTTCCACGGATCGTCAGGCGCGGCAGCCTCCAGACTGTGACCTGCCAGGGTGAACCGCCCACCCAGCACCAGACGCCCGGCCTCCGGGTCGACTGGACGCGGATCGCGCGGTGTGGCCGCGAACCCCTGGGCTGGGCGAGCCCCCAGGGTCAGCGTATAGCCGGGCAGGCCGTAGAGCTCGATCCAAAGCTGGCGGCTGAGCAGCCTTCCGGCCAGAGCGGGCCATTGGCGCAGGTCGCCGCTGGACTGGCTGGTGCGCACCGGCGTGCGAACCGGGGCCCCACGCAGACCGGGGATGGCGTCGGTGACGGCGGTGTCACCGCCATCCTGCGGGTACTGGCCGGGCACAGTCACGCGCGCTTCAACGCCGCGATATTATTCGCATAGGCGGACGGCCCACCCTTGAACACGAACGACCCGGCGACCAGGGCGTCGGCACCGGCCGAGACGCAGGATGCGGCATTGGCCGAGGTTACGCCGCCGTCGATCTGGAGATGCGCTTTCGATCCGGCGCTGTCCAGCAGGGCGCGCGTTCGCTCGATCTTCCTCAAGGTGCTGTCGATGAACGATTGACCGCCGAAGCCCGGATTGACCGACATCAGCAGCACCAGATCCACAAGGTCCACCACCTCGGCCACGACATCGAGGGGCGTGCCGGGATTGAGGACGACACCGGCTTTGGCTCCCAGCTGGCGGATGCGGCCGAGCGTCCGGTGCAGGTGCGGCCCGCTTTCGGGGTGGACGGTCAGGATGTCGGCCCCGGCCTCGCGATAGGCCTCCAGCCACGGATCGACCGGCGCGACCATCAGGTGCACGTCGAACGGCAGGGTGGTGTGCGGCCGGATGGCCTTCACGATGTCGGGGCCCAGGGTGATGTTGGGCACGAAATGGCCGTCCATCACATCGACATGGATCCAGTCGGCGCCTGCGGCCTCCAGGGCGGCGACCTCCTCGCCCAGACGGGCGAAATCGCTGGCGAGGATCGATGGACAGATCAGGGGCGCGGTCATGACCGGGGGATAAGCCGGGACGCCCGCAGGGGCAAGCGCGGGCTTATACCAGTGGTGCCACGGCCGTGTCGGCCAGCAGGGCGGAGAAGCGGCGGATGGCCTCGGCTGTGAGGTCGGGGTCGTGGCGCATGGGCGGGGCGGAGGTCGGCTCGTCGAACGCATGCGTGCCCTCCGCGATCCAGGTCTCGACGTCGGCTCCGCAGTTGCGGACCATGGCATGGACCCGCTCGGCGTTGCTGACGCTGGTCAGATGGTCGGTGCGCGAAATGACAGCCAGGGTTTTGGGGCAGTGGGTCCATGGCCGCATCCGGTTCAGGGCCGCGATGCCGATGTAGGGGTAGCAGAGATAGACGGACTTCACGCCGTCCAGGGTGACCTCGCCCGGATTCTGAACGCCCAGCGTTCCGGGCGTCCGCCCCGCGCTCATCGCCTCCATGATGCCCCAGCCGCCGTGGCTCCAACCCGCCAGGACGATTCGCGAGGCGTCCACATCTCGCCGATGGGACACGCCATGCAGCGCGGCAAGAACATCCCCGGCCCGCTTGTCGCCGCGCAGTTGCAGGCCGGAGCATACGGTGGCCAGGGCGAAGGCCCGGCTCCAGCCCCGCGGTGCATAGGAATCGACGATGAAGGCGCGCCAGCCTGCGGCCCTTGCGGCCTCGGCATAGAGCGGAAGATGCGGCCGCAAACCCCCGCAGCCATGGAACAGGATCACCGCCGGACGCGACCGATCGTCGTCGGGGCCGACCTCGATCGTGTGCGGTTCAAGCTGGGTCCAGCGGGTGGCGAGTGTGTCCATTGAATTTCGCAAGCCCAGATCGCTGATGATTGGTCAGTTCATCGTGAACGCACACAGCTTGTTTCCGTCCAGATCGCGGAAATAGCTGAAGTATAAGCCGGGTCCGCGCACGCCCGGCGGTCCATCGCAGGTCCCGCCCAGTGACAAGCCCAGGGCATGAAAGGCATCGACCTCGTCGCGCGAGTCGAAGCTGAAGGCCGCCATCGAGCCATTGCCGACAGTTGCAGGCTGGTCATCGAAGGGACCCAGAACTGCGAAACTGGGATGGCGGCCATTCGGCCCATACACTCGACCGCCGGACGGATGCTCCATCAGGGCTTTATGGCCTATGGATTGCAGCAATCCGTCGTAAAAGCGCTTGGCCTCTTCCAGCCTGTTCGACCCGACTGTGGCGTAGGTCATCGCGGCCATGATCGCCTCTCCCTTGTTTCAGTGCCTGAACACCCGCACGCCCGTGAAGGCCATGGCGATGCCTGCCTCGTCGGCGGCCGCAATGACCTCGGCGTCGCGCATGGAGCCGCCGGGCTGGATCACCGCCGTGGCTCCAGCGGCGACCGCTTCCAGCAGGCCGTCGGCGAAGGGGAAGAAGGCTTCGGACGCACAGGCGCTGCCTTGCGCCAGCGAATGGGCCAGACCCTTGGCCTCACCGGCCTCCTTCGCCCGGATGGCGGCGATGCGGGCGCTGTCGCGGCGGTTCATCTGGCCGGCGCCGATGCCGGCGGTCTGGCCGTCCTTGGCATAGACGATGGCGTTGGACTTGACGTGTTTGGCCACGGTGAAGGCGAACAGCATGTCCTGCACCTCCTGCGGCGTCGGCTGGCGGCGGGTGACGATCTTCAGGTCTTCGGGCTTAATCAGTGCGACGTCCCGCGACTGGACCAGGAATCCCCCGCCCACGCTGCGGAACACCTCGCCCGGACCGTGGGGGTCGGGCAGGCCGTCGGTGATCAACAGGCGCAGGTTCTTCTTGGCGGCGAAGACAGCGCGGGCCTCTTCATCCGCACCCGGAGCGATGACGACTTCGGTGAAGATGTCGGTGATGGCCCGGGCATCGGCCCCGTTCAGCGGGCGGTTGACGGCGATGACGCCGCCGAAGGCCGAGACAGCGTCGCATTCCAGGGCGCGAGCGTAGGCCTCGCTCAGGTCGTTGCCGACCGCGACGCCGCAAGGGTTGGCGTGTTTGACGATGACGCAAGCCGGGGCCTGGAATTCGGCGACCAGTTCATAGGCGGCGTCGGCATCGGCGATATTGTTGTAGCCCAGTTCCTTGCCCTGGATTTGCTGCGCATGGGCGACGCCGGGGCGGACCTCGCCCGTGCGATAGAAGGCTCCGGTCTGATGCGGGTTCTCGCCATAGCGCAGGGTCTGGGCCAATGACCCGGCGATGGATTTGCGGGCCGGGGCGGTGTCTTCCAGCTGACCGGCGAACCAACCCGAGACGGCGGCGTCATAGGCGGCGGTGCGGGCAAAGGCGCGGGCGGCCAGGCGCTTGCGCAGGGCCAGCGACGTCGTGCCGTCGGCTTTCAGCGCATCGAGCAGTTCGGCCACTGATGTTTGATCGACGCAGACGGCGACATAGCCATGGTTCTTCGATCCCGACCGGATCATGGCCGGGCCGCCGATGTCGATGTTCTCGACCACGGCATCGAAGCCGCCGCCCGACGCCACGGTCGCCTCGAACGGATAAAGGTCGACCCAGACGATATCGATGGCCCCGATGCCGTGATCGGTCATCGCCTGGGCATGGTCCGCCGCATCGCGCACGCCCAGCAGGCCGCCGTGGACGACGGGGTGCAGGGTCTTGACCCGCCCGTCCATCATCTCGGGAAAGCCGGTCAGATCGGCGACGTCCTTTACCGGCAGGCCGAAACCGGCGATGGCCGCGCGGGTGCCGCCGGTCGAGACCAGTTCGACATCGAGGTCATGCAGGGTCCGCGCCGCATCCTCCAGGCCCGTCTTGTCGGACAGGGAGATCAGGGCGCGAACAGGCTTCACAGCATCGGGCGCAGGCGGAAAATCTGGAGCGGCAGGCATGGCGGCGTCCGTATCTGGAAGTGAAGTCGGGGAGACGCGGGCGGCTCTAGCACTGTCCGGGCCGCGATTGAACCGCAGCGCACCGATGCACCTGCAAAATCGGCAAGCACCGCAATATCCGCGCGGCCACTAAAGCTTGCTCAACCTCTTGCGTGTCAGATGGTCGCCTGGGGTTGGGGTTTTTGCGATGTCGAACCGCGTCTTTCTGGCGGTGCTGAGTATTCTTTTTGCGTCCGTGATGGCTGCGTCGGCTTCGGCAATGGCCCCGGAGCCTGTCCTGCCGCCTGCTGCAGAGGCCGAGGCGCTGGCCCGGTTCGTGGAGCGCCGCGCCGCGTCGACCAGCTTCGCCGAGCTGGAAACCTTTGGTCAGCGCGCCGCGACCCGTCAGGACCGGGAGGGGCTGAACCGGCTGTATCACGTCACCTGGACGATCCTGAACCAGGGCGAGTTTGAGCGCGCGACCCGGTGGAACAACCGTCTGGCCGCCGCCGCCCGGGCCCAGGATGACAGACGCTATATAGAAATCGCGGCGCTGAACGCGTTGACCATTCGCTACGATCAGGGAGAGGCAGCAGCCGCCACCGCAATGGCCGACTATGTGGACGGCGGTCACGACTGGTTCGTCCGGGCGCATGCGGCGCGACTGGTCGCCCTCAATCTGGTCGATCAGGGCCGGATCGGCGAGGGCTTGCAGCTGCTCACCCGCGCCCAGGCCGATATTCCCGCGCGCGATCCCTATGCCGACACCGCCCGCGCCGGCATCTGGGAAGTGGTCGGCATGGGGTTGAAGGATATCGACGACGTCGAGGGTGCGACCGCGGCCTTTCGCAAGTTCGAGATCGACTATTCCAACCCCGCCTATCCGCGCCCCGACTTCGACAGTCTGTACAATCTGACCAAGATGGCCGTGCGGATGGGGGACCTGGAGCGCGGTCGGGCGTTTGCGTCGGCGCACAGTGCCGTGGCGTCCCGGTCCGACCTGCCCGCCCTGGCCATCTACGACGCCGCCCTGTGTGCCCTCGTCGCCGATGCCAGCGCAAAGCCAGGGGACGTAATGGCCTGTCTGGATCCCTATGGCGAAAATCTCGGCGACGCCGCCTTCCTGGCGCTGGACGTCCTGCCCTTGCGGGCGATCGCCAGAGCCAGGACGGGCGATGTGGTCGGCGCCATGCGCGATCTGGAGGTCCTGCGCGGGCTGGAGACGTCGGCGGGCGACGGCTCGCGTCTGAGCGAGGTGCAGGCGGAAATCCTGTTCGCCCAGGGACGGTCGGCCGAGGCCTTTGCCCTGCTGCGGCGTTTCACGGCCGAGCAGAATGTCGCGCAAGCGCGTGCCTTCTCCGCCGGCGTCCATCAGGTGACCGGCGACATGCAGCAGCAGCTGGACGACCGCCGCACCCAGCTGGAAACGGTTCGGACAAAGACGCGCCTGCAATGGCTGGTCATCGCTGTCGGCGTAATCTTTTTGATGTGCGTCGGCGCGGGGCTGGTTTGGCAGACGCGCCAGGCTCGACGGCTGAAGGCGGCTCAGGAGCGGGCCGAAGCCGCCAATCGGGCCAAGTCGGAATTCCTGGCCAATATGAGCCACGAGATCCGCACGCCGTTGAACGGTGTCGTGTCCATGGCCGACGCCCTGTCGCGTCAACACCTGGACCGGAATGCCCATGAGATGGTCGATCTGATCCGGTCTTCGGGGGCTACACTCGAACGCCTGCTGACCGACATCCTCGACAGCGCCAAGATCGAGGCCGGTCAGGTCGCGCTGGAGGAGACGACGTTCGATCTGAAGCACACCGTCAATGATATCGCGCTGCTGTGGCGGGCGAAGGCGGAGGATCGGGGGGTCGCGCTCGTCTTTGACCTCGATCCCACCGCGCCGAAATATGTGTCCGGGGATGCCGTGCGGCTTCGCCAGGTCCTGACCAATCTGGTCTCCAATGCGCTGAAATTCACGGAGCAGGGCACGGTGACGATGACGGTGACGGCGGCAGATGCCGGCCGCATCGGCTTCGACGTGCGCGATACCGGCATCGGCTTCGATGCCGACCAGAAGGCTCGCATCTTCGGTCGATTCCAGCAGGCCGATGGATCGATCACGCGACGCTTCGGCGGAACGGGTCTGGGCTTGGCCATCTCCGCCGCGCTGGTAGAGCTGATGGGAGGCACCCTGGAGTGCGACAGCGCGCCCGGCCACGGATCAGTCTTCACCTTCGAGATCGACCTGCCCGAGGCGGCAGCACCGGTCGCGGCGTCGACCTCCATCACCCCGGCGACTGATATCACCGGACTGCCCCTGCGCATCCTGCTGGCCGACGACCATCCGGCCAATCGCAAGGTGATCGAGATCATGCTGGGGGTCACGGCCATGGAGCTGGTGGCGGTCGAGAATGGCCAGCAGGCGCTGGAGCGGTTCAAGTCCGAGTCCTTCGACATCGTGCTCATGGACATGCAGATGCCGGTGATGGACGGGTTGAGCGCGACGCGGGCCATCCGCGACGTTGAGGCCGGTCAGGGCAGCGACCGCACCGCCATTCTGATGCTGACGGCCAACGCGATGGCCGAGCATGTCACCCAGAGCCTGACGGCCGGCGCAGACGGACATCTGACAAAGCCCATCACCATGAACGCGCTTCTGGCTGCCATGAGCGATGTTCTGGTTGGCAAGACCTGGCGCGACGCGGCCTGACGCCGGGCTTCACAGCGCGCTGAAATCCACGACCACCGGCTCGATACCAATCAGCGTCAGGACGTTGCGAAAAGCCGCCTGATCCAGCGCCGTAGTCGCCGTATTGGTCAGGGGGTGAAAGTTGACTATGTCGGCGTCCCACAGCGCCTGATCGAGGACGAAGGTCACGCGTTGGTCCACGTCGTTGATGAGGCCTAGGGCCGTGACCGAGCCGGGTCGGACGCCCAGTGTCTCCCACATCAGGGTTTCATTGCCGAAGGACAGGCGATCCGAGCCGATCAGGGCGGGCGCGCGTTTCAGGTCGATGACCGTGTCCTGACGCGCCGAGATCAGCCAGAGTTTCCCCTTCTTGTCCTTGAGGAACAGGTTCTTGGTGTGGGCCCCGGGCAGGGCGGCCTTCAGCGCCTGACCCTCCTCGACCCGAAAAACGGCGGGGTGGTCGTGGGTGGTCTGGGCGATGTCGTGCTCAGTCATCCATGCCAGCAGCCGCTCGCGGTCATAGGCGGGAGTATGCGTCGGCTTGTCTTGGGTCATCATCGGTCGCTAGGAATGGGTCCATCCTCGATACCCGCCGGAGATCGCCCGTGGAACTGGAATGCTATCCGATGTCGCAGCGGCCGCCGGACCTGGTGCCGGGGCGCCAGTCGCGCGACTGGATGGACGCCTTCGCCAGCCGGCACCCCTATCGCTGCCTGCCGCTGAACATGGCCAATACGACGGGGTGGGAAATCCTGTGTCCCTTCGGCTTTTCCGCCGAATGGAACGGCGGACCGGCCCAGTCCGACATCGTCGTCACGCCCGACCGGCCCGAACCGGACGTGAAGCATTTCGTCACCTCGCACTTCACGCGCGGGGTTCTGACCATGCATCCGCAGTATCTGTTCCGCACGCCGCCGGGCTGGAGCATGACCTGCCAGGGCAGCCCCAACCACATCAAGGACGGCATTCAGGCCTTGGTCGGGGTGGTGGAGACGGACTGGTTGCCGTTTCCGTTCACGATGAACTGGATCTTCACCCGGCCGGGCAAGATCCGCTTCGACAAGGGCGAGCCCTTCTGTTTCATCACCATCGCCCAGCACAAGAAGGCGGAAGAGGCCCAACCGGTGATCCGCTCGCTGGGGTCCAACCCGACCATGCAGGGCCAGTACGAGGCCTGGCTGAAACAGCGCAGCGACTTCAACAGCCGCCTGGCCTCGGGCGATCCCGAGGCGGCCAAGGAGGCGTGGCAGCGGTTCTACTTCAAGGGCGAACTGCCCGACGACCTGGGCAAGGCCCCGGCCAGCCACACCAACAAGCGCCGGATGAAGATGCCGCGCATTGGCTAAAGAAAAGGGCGGCCCCATGGCAGGAGCCGCCCTTTCCAGTCTGGCTTGTCGTCTGGCCTACATCGCCCGGGCGACGCGCGGACCGAGGTTGTCGATGACTTCCCGCGCATCGAAGGCGTTCGGATCGTTGGCGGGCTTGCGACCGCGACCGATCACGATCTCGGACGTAGCCTCATAGCGGTCGATCTGGCGGACGTCGAAGTCCGGGCCGAACGGATCGCGCCACGGGCTCCACAGGCCGCGACGCGAATAGCGCCACGATGGCCCCCAGAACGGCGAATACCGGTCGTAGTAGAAGGGGTCGGTCGTGCCGGCCAAACGCGTGTCGCGGTCGGTGGCACGGTTGACAGTGGTAAACCAGTCGCCGCCGTTTTCGACGGTGACCTCGGCGGCGCGCAGCAGCAGAGACATCTCGACCTGATCGCGCGAGGTTACTGAGTTACCGGCGAAGTTGACGCGGAACCGATCACCCTCGATCCGCTGCTGTGAATAGCCGTAGCGGCTGTCGGGGCTGGCGGGGCCGTAAGGGGTGGCCGTGGCGCAGGCCGACAGGGCGAGCGCGGCAGTCGCCGCGAGCAGTACGGGCTTGAATAGACGCGTCTTCATGAAATTTCTCCTTGGCGAACCACGAAACGCCACGACAGTTGAACGGCGGATGAACGGGCCGGTTCCTGCGGCCCTTCGTCCCCTACAGTCGCGTCAAGATAAGTACGCAGGCCGCCAGCAACAGGATGCCGGTCAAGACGCCGAATCCGCGCCGGAACCGGGGCTCTGACATCCGCCGCGCCAGGGCCGCCCCGCCCAGGCCATAGGCCGACATCGACAGCACATCCATGCCGATGGTGGCGACCGCGAACAGGGCCAGTTGCGGTGCGGCGGGCCGGTTCACATCCAGGAACGGCGGCAGGACGGCGGTGAAGAACAGCACGGCCTTGGGATTGGCGATCTGGACCATGAAGCCGTCGATCAGGGCGCTGCGACCGGGCCGTACCGTCGTGTCCTCGGGATCGGCGGCCGTACGGAAGGCTCCGAGAAGGGACTTGATGCCCAGCCAGGCGACATAGAGCGCGCCGGCGATGGAGATCAGGCGAAAGGCCTCGGGGTAGGCCACGACCAACGCCCCCAGACCCAGGGCCGCCGCCCCGAACCAGACCAGGGTCGCGGCATTCATTCCGACTACGCCCAGCATCGCGCCCGCCTTGCCCCGTGCCACGCCATTGGCGACCGAGAACAGATTGGCGGGTCCCGGCGTGACCGCCATGACGGCCATCACCCCCAGAAAGGTCAGATACAGGTGCGGATCGACGGGCAGGCTGGCCATCAGGCCCTGTCGGGCTGTCCTGTCATGCGGTCAAGAGGGCAGGATCAGTCTTCGTCGGCAGCGGCGACTTCAGCCGCCGCTTCGGCCATCTCGGCGTTTGCCTCGGCCGTGGCGGCAGTGATCTCTGCAGATGCCTCGTCCAGCGAATCCATCGCCTCACCCACGGCATAGTCGGCCATCAGGCCATAGGTCGCCATGTGCTCCGGATCGTTGGAGGCCCAGGCCCCGTTGCTGGCGACGCCCTGGGCCGTGGCGAGGGCACCGGACACATCGACCTGGCTCATGGCGTCCGAGACGAGCGCCTCGACATCGATGTCGGCCAGGGCTTCGGCGGCGATGGCCGGGGCGACCTGGCTGGCGAGGGCGGTGAAGGCCATCACGTCCGGCTGATACTCGGTCCAGAGGGCGGCGATCCGCTGGCCCTTCTGCTCCTCGGTCAGGCCGGCGTCTTCGGAAATGGCCTCGGCGCGTTCGCCGAAGGTTTCCATCCGGGCTTCGAAGGCCTCGGCGGCTGCTTCCAGCGCATCTTCGGAGGGGCCGCGCACGTCACCGGCGACGGCGGCAGAAATCGGCAGCAGGGCCAGGGCGGCGGCGAGGGACAGGGCCTTGATCATTTTGGCGCTCCTTGTGGATGCGCCCAAGCTCTGCCCATGGCGATGCGATCTCAAGTGAAATCGCGGTAAGGCGGCAGGGCGAACCCCACCGCCTTGATTATGCGAGATCTACTGAGGCGTCGCAGGGGCTGCGGGCGCGGCCGCAGCGGCCAAGATGTCGGCCTTGACCTTGGCCGGGGCCCCTTTGACCTCGGCGGTGATCATCGGGATCATCTGCGCCATCTGGGCCTGTTGTTCAGCAGGCGCAGAAGCGGACTGGGCCGTGATGAAGGCGGACACTTCATCGGCGAAGGTGTCGGCGTCCGTCTGATAGCGGGCGGCGATGGCGTCCAGATCGGTGTTGGCCTTGGCCGTATCTCCGGCCGCGGCGGTCACCGCCGCCTGCATCTCGCCGCCCATCTGCTGCATGCGCGCGCCGAAGGTTTCGGCCTTGGCTTCGAACGCGGCCTCTTCGGCGGATTGGGCAGGCGCGGCCGGAGCGGCGGGCGCGGGCGGAGGCGTTTGAGCCAGGGCAGGAGCGGCGAAGGCGAACACGGCCGAGGCGGCCAGAACAGCGCGGAATGACATAGAGTAGGGTCCTGAAATCATTGGGCGGAGCCCATGCTCCTGGACCCAAGGTGTCACCTTTTGACGGCAACGGCGAGATCATTTGTGGCGAAGGGGCGGCGGCGCTAGCGTGATGTGAGTCCTCCGGAGCCGCCGATGACCCGACCTGCTGCAACCCTCACGGTCATCCTCGTCGCCGCAGGGCTGATGGGCGTGGCGAGCCCTTCGTCGGCACAAGGTCCGGCGCGGTCTTACGCCGTGTCCGGCGACTGCGCAGGGTGGCCAGCCACGACGGTGCGGATGGTGGCGGGGGCCTGCCTGGGCCGGGTCTGGCAGCGCTCGGGCAGTGACGGCCCGCGCATGCCGCGCGACCTGCTGGAGCTGGACGACGGCGACTGGCTGGTGTCCGATCTCGGCAGCTGGGACGCCGGGCGCGGGGCCCTGTGGCGCATGTCACCGCAAGCGGACGGCAGCGTGCGCTGGACCCGCCTGATGCGCGGACTGTCGATGCCGCACACCCTCACGCGCGGGCCTGACGGGCGGATCTATCTGGCGGAGATGAGCCGCATTCTGGCTCTGGACCCGGCGCGACTGCGTCCCGGCATGACGGGCGCGCCGGTGGTCGAGGGCCTGCCCGACAACCGCCTGCACGAGAACCGGCACCCGCTGTCAGCCTTCATTTTCGACGGTGACGGCAGCCTGCTGGTCAATGTCGGGGCCCCGACGGATCGCTGTCTGACCGTCGCCGGACAGCCCAACCGCAATGCGCAGGGTCTGTGCGCCGAGGACGACGATCAGGCCATGGTGCGCCGCTATGCCTATCGCGGACATGGCCGCTGGAGCGCCGACTGGACCGTCTTCGCCTCGGGCCTGCGCAATTCGGTGGCCATGGTCCGCCATACGTCGGGGGCCCTCTATCAGGGTGAGAACTCCGTCGATCTCAACACGCCCGAGCGGCCGTTCGACGAGATCAACCGTGTGGTGGCCGGACGGCATTATGGCTGGCCCTATTGCACCGACCGCGCAACGCCGCTGCCCGGCTGGACGGCGGCCCAGGCACAGTGTGGACGACGGACCGCGCCGGTGTCGCTGCTGCCGCCCCATGCCGCACCGCTGGACATGCTCTATTACGACGGTGCGATGTTCCCGCAGTGGCGCGGGCGGATGCTGATGAGCTGGCACGGTCATCGCCGCGCGGCAGGCCGGATCGTGGCGATCGAGACAGATGCCGACGGCGCGCCCCTGACCGACACCCGCGCCCGCTATGCCATCTATCCGCGCGGTTCCATGGCCTATCCCGTCGATGCGCCCGCGCCGCGAGCGGTGGTGCTGACGCCCGGCTGGAACCGGCAGGCCGATCACCCGCAGGGCTCGCCCGCCGGCATGGCGGTCGCGGAAGACGGTTCGATCTGGGTGGCCGACGACCGGGCGGGGGCCATTCTCAGGATCGCGCGGCCCTAGCCCCCGTTGCGCTTGGTACGCTTGCCGAGCACCCGCAGGCGGAGGGCGTTCAGCTTGATGAAGCCTTCGGCGTCGTGGTGGTCATAGGCCTGGACGCCCTCCTCGAAGGTGACCAGGTCCTGATCATACAGGCTCTGGTCGCTCTCGCGGCCGATGATGCTGACATTGCCCTTGTACAGCTTGACGCGGACGGTGCCGGACACGTTCGCCTGGGAGTGATCGATGGCGGCCTGCAGCATCTCGCGCTCGGGGCTGAACCAGAAGCCGTTATAGATCAGGTGGGCGTATTTGATCGCCAGCTCGTCCTTCAGATGCATGGCCCCGCGATCCAGGGTGATCGACTCGATGCCCCGATGCGCCGCCAGCAGGATGGTGCCACCGGGCGTCTCATAGACCCCGCGCGACTTCATGCCGACGAAGCGGTTCTCGACCAGATCGAGGCGACCGACGCCGTTGTCGTGCCCCAGCTGGTTCAGCCTCGTCAGGATCGTGGCGGGCGACATGGCCTCGCCGTCGATGGAGACCGCGTCGCCCTTCTCGAAGCCCAGGGTGAAGATCGTCGGCGTATCGGGCGCATCCTCGGGCGCGATCGTGCGCTGGTGCACGAACTCGGGCGCCTCGACCGCCGGGTCTTCCAGCACCTTGCCCTCGGAGGACGAGTGCAAAAGGTTGGCGTCGACGCTGAAGGGCGCCTCGCCGCGCTTGTCCTTGCTGATCGGGATCTGATGCCTCTCGGCGAAGTCCAGCAGGGCCTCGCGAGACCGGAACTCCCACTCGCGCCAGGGGGCGATGACGTGGATGTCCGGGTCCAGGGCATAGTAGCCCAGCTCGAACCGGACCTGGTCGTTGCCCTTGCCGGTCGCGCCGTGACAGACGGCGTCGGCCCCCAGCATCCTGGCGATCTCGATCTGGCGCTTTGCGATCAGGGGCCGGGCGATGGAGGTGCCCAGCAGATACTGGCCCTCATAAACGGTGTTGGCGCGAAACATCGGAAAGACGAAGTCGCGCACGAACTCCTCGCGCAGGTCGTCGACAAAGATGTTCTCGGGCTTGATACCCAGCTTCAGCGCCTTTTCCCGTGCAGGCGCCAGCTCCTCGCCCTGACCCAGGTCGGCGGTGAAGGTGATGACCTCGGCCTGATATTCGGTCTGCAGCCATTTGAGGATGATCGAGGTGTCCAGACCGCCGGAATAGGCGAGGACGACCTTCTTGACGGGCTTCTTGGCGGCTGCGGACATGGCGTGATCCCTGGAAAAAACGCGGGGAGGCGTCTCTGGCCGCGCTTAAACGGCCAGATCGTGGTCAATGCAAGTCCGCGTCCCTGCCGAAGGTTGTCCCCGCGTCAGCCGGGCTTTAGGACAGACGGTTCCCCCGACCGAAAGCCGACCATGCCCGACCAGACCGACAAACAGACCTTCTCCGATCAGGACGCCCTGGATTTCCACCGCGTCCCGACGCCGGGCAAGATCTCGATGGCCCCGACCAAGCCGATGGCGACTCAACGCGACCTGAGCCTCGCCTATTCGCCGGGCGTGGCCATACCGGTCCTGGCCATCGCCCAGGATGCGGACCTGGCCTATGACTATACGGCCAAGGGCAATCTGGTCGCCGTCATCTCCAACGGCACGGCCATCCTGGGTCTCGGCAATCTGGGCCACATGGCCTCCAAGCCGGTGATGGAGGGCAAGTCGGTCCTGTTCAAACGCTTCGCCGACGTCGACAGCTTCGATGTCGAGGTCAAGACCACGGATCCGGACGAGTTCATCACTGTCGTCAAGAACATCGGCGACACCTGGGGCGGGATCAATCTGGAGGACATCAAGTCTCCGGAATGTTTCGTGATCGAAAGCGAGCTTCAGGACCTGCTGGACATCCCGGTCTTTCACGACGACCAGCACGGCACGGCCATCATCTCGACCGCCGGCCTGATCAACGCCGCCCATATCGCAGGCAAGAGGCTGGAAGACCTGAAGGTCGTCCTGGTCGGGGCGGGCGCGGCCGGCCTGTCGTCCATCGCCCTGATGAAGGCGGTCGGCGTGCGGGCCGAAAACACCGTCATCCTGGACCGCGACGGCGTCGTTTACAAAGGCCGCGACAATGTCGATCAGTGGAAGGCGGCTCACGCCACCGACACGCCACACCGTTTCCTCAGCGAGGCCATGGTCGGGGCCGACGTCGTCCTGGGCCTGGCCGCCAAGGGCGCGATCACCAAGGAGATGGTGGCTTCCATGGCCCCCAATCCGATCATCTTCGCCATGGCCAATCCGGACCCGGAGATTACGCCGGAGGACGTGGCCTCGGTCCGCTCCGACGCCATCATGGCCACGGGCCGGTCGGACTATGTGAACCAGGTCAACAACGTCCTGGGCTTTCCCTACATCTTCCGCGGCGCGCTGGACGTGCGCGCGCGGCAGGTCAATCACGAGATGAAGATCGCCTGCGCCCAGGCCCTGGCCGCCCTGGCCCGCGAAGATGTGCCGGACGAGGTCGCCGCCGCATACTCAGGGCGCAAGCTGAAGTTCGGGCCGGACTACATCATCCCGACACCCTTCGACCCGCGCCTGATCTGGTACATTCCGCCCTTCGTGGCCCAGGCGGCGATGGACACGGGCGTGGCGCGTCGGCCCATCCCCGACATGGACGCCTATCGCGCCCAGCTGCGCGAGCGGGTCGATCCGTCAGCCGCCCTGATGCAGAAGATTTCCTCCGCCGTGCGGGCCGCCCCGAACAAGCGGGTGGTCTTTGCCGAAGGGGAGGAGGCGACGGTCATCCGCGCCGCCTGGGGCTTCAAACAGGCCGAGCTGGGCACGCCCATCCTTCTGGGTCGCGAGGACCTGATCCGTCAGAACGCCGCCGAGGCGGGGCTGGATTTCGACGCCCTGGGCATCGAGATCGTCAACGCCCGCGTGTCAGACAAGAACGCGGAATACACCGACTTCCTGTACGACAAGCTGCAACGCCGGGGCTATCTGCGGCGCGACGTCCAGCGGATGATCAACCAGGACCGCAACTATTTCGCGGCCTCCATGGTGGCGCGCGGCGATGCCGATGCGGTGGTCACCGGCTCGACCCGCAACTTCAACATGGTGCTGAAGGAGGTCCGGCGCGTGCTGGACGTCAAGGAGCGGATGATCGGCCTGTCGATCCTGCTGGCCAAGGGGCGGACCCTGTTCGTGGCCGACACCTCCATCCATGAACTGCCCGACGCCGAGGAACTGGCCGAGATCGCCATCCAGGCGGCGGCGACCGTGCGTCGCCTGGGCCGTACTCCGCGCGTGGCCTTCCTGTCTTATTCGACCTTCGGCAATCCGCCCGGCGACCGGGGCGAAAAGGTGCGCGAGGCCATCCGCATCCTGGACCGCAAGGGCGTCGACTTCGAATACGAGGGCGAAATGCCGCCCGAGCTGGCGCTCGATCCCGAGGCCCGCGCCAACTATCCCTTCATGCGGTTGAGCGCGGACGCCAACGTCCTGGTCATGCCGGCCATCCACTCCGCCTCGATCTCGACGCGGCTGGTCCAGGCCCTGGGCGGGGCGACGGTGATCGGTCCCCTGCTGGTCGGGCTGGAGAAGTCGGTCCAGATCGTCAGCCTGGGGGCCTCGGTCTCGGAGATCATCACCGCCGCCACCTTCGCCGCCTACGACGGCGTGGAGGTCAACGAGGGCTAGGGTCCGCTTCCGGCTGGCGGGCCAGGCCGCGACGCTCGGCCGCCAGCCGGATCCACTCCAGAAGGCAGAAGACGACGGCGATGCCGCCCAGCGTTCGAAATGTCAGATGGCGGCCGACCTTCTCGCCTCCATCCCCAGCCGGATCCACTCGACCAGGACGAAGACGATCGCCAAGAGGCCTAGCCAGGCGGCGATGATGAACATGGAGGCGAAGCCCTCCGTCTCAACGATCTCGCCCAGGGCACCTCGGCCGAGATTGCTGATCAGCACGCCCAATGAGAAGAACAGGGCGAACTGGACTGCGCCGAACACCTTGTTGGATAAGGCGGACAAATAAGCCACGAAGGCGGCCCCGGCGAAACCGCCGGCGATGTTCTCGCCGGCAATCACCAGCATCAGCCGCGCCAGGGGTTCGCCGATCTGGAAAATTCCAAACAGGCTATAAAGGCCCGTCGCCGACATGAACGCGTTGAGGTTCGGTGCCCCGAGCGCCAAGTCCACGAATAGTAGGTTGGTCGCCGAGGTCAGGATCGCGCCTACCATCAGGCTCCACATCCGGCCGATTGCCAAGAGAGCCCAGCCCCCCAAGGCGATACCCACGATGGTCATGACGACGCCGAAGGTCTTGGACGCTAGGGCCACCTCCGCATTGGTGTGACCCAAGGCTCCGCCCTCGCTGCCCATGTAGAACGGAAACGCGAACGGGCCCCAGACGCCGTCGGTGATCCGATAGGTCAGAATCAGTCCCAGGACCACCAGTGCGCCCCAGCCCAGCCGTCCCATCACCTCCACCAGCGGGGCCAAGACGCCATCATAGAGGATGTCGGCCAGCTTCGGTGCCGCCGAGCCCTCGTTCGCCGTCGGCGCCCGCCCTTTCCAGACGATCAGCCCGGCCAGGGCGGCGGGCAGGATCACGGTCGCACCGACGATCCAGGGCCCCCATACAGCCGTGAAATCGCGCGCGCTTGGCGCGGGCGTGACCGTCAGGGCCTCGACCATGAAGCGGATCAGCATAAAGGCCGCCCAGCCCCAGGCCGCCAGAGTAACGACCAGGACCGACAGCCTCAGACGCGGCGAGCCCCGACGTTCGCTCGCCACCGCCGCCTGCGGGGTCGGTGCGGGCTCCGGCGCGATCAGGGTGCCGATTAGGCCCAGTCCCATCAATAGGCCGGCAGTGGCGAACACGCCGGGCCAGCCCATAACCTCGGCCAGCAGCAGCGCCCCCGCGCCTCCGGCCAAGGCCGCGCTGCGATAACCGAGCTGATAGATTGTCGACAGAAGGTCGATGGGCACGCGCTCGTCCGCCACCTCGATGCGCCAGCCGTCGATGACGATGTCCTGAGTGGCAAAGGCGAAGGCACCCAAGGCGGCGCCCAAAGCTAGCGGCCCTAGGACGCCGCTTTCGGGCCGGGAGAGGGCGACCAAGCCCAGGGCCACGCCGATAACGATCTGCAGCACCAGCAGCCAGCTGCGCCGCCGCCCGAACCGTTTGCCGATCAGCGGCGGCGTCCATCCGGTCACGGGCGACCACAGGAACCGGAAGGCGCTGAACAGGCCGATCCAGCTAAGAATGCCGATGGTGGCGATTGATACGCCCGCCTCGGTCAGCCATGCGTTCAGTGTGCCGATCAGCATGGCGAAGGGCAGGCCCGCCGAGAAGCCGAGCAGAAGCATAGCCAGCGTCCGCCGCTCGCGGAAGGCGACCTTGATGACGCCCAGACCCTTGGGCGCGGTGTCGGTGGCGGCGACCGGTGCGGTGGTCATGGCGGGCGGGGTATCGGTCATGCGGTCGTGTCTCCGGGACGCCCCCCGGTCGTCAACCCTCGGCGCGTTTACTCTAGACGGCGACCTTGGCGCGGACGTCCCGGTTCGTCCAGCGGGCAAGTGTGGATCGCAGCGCTTCCAGCTCCAGCGGCTTGACCAGATGGTCGTCCATCCCGGCCTCCAGACAGGCCCGGCGATCCTCGGCAAAGGCATTGGCGGTCAGGGCGATAATGGGCGTCCGGTCGCCCGCCGCCCGGATGGCGCGCGAGGCCGTCGGGCCGTCCACGCCGGGCATACGCATGTCCATCAGCACCAGATCGTAGCGGGCGCGTTTCAGGGCGGCGATGGCCTCGGCTCCGTTGGCGGCGGTCTCGACCGCGCAGCCTTCGCGTTTCAAGAGAGTACTGGCCAGCAGGGCTCCGACCGGATTGTCCTCGACCAGAAGCACACGGGTGCCGGAAAAGCGCGAGGGGATGACCCGGTCGTCGTCGGACGGGGTTTGGCGAAGGCCGGTCGTGCCGCTGCTTTGGCCGATAGCCGCCAGCACCCGCTCGGCCAGGGAGGCGCGGCGCAGGGGCTTGATCAGATAGCCGTGGAAGCCGGCCGAGCGGTAGGCGGCGATCCGCTCCCGCTCCTCGGGTTTCAGCAGGACGATGGCGCGAACACCGGCGGGATGCGGCACCAGGGCATGGGCCTCGGGACGGGCGGCATGATCGACCAGGACGACCGGCGCGTCGGCGCGAACCTGTCCACCTGCAGCTTCGATCTGGGCTGTGGCGGCGGCACGGACGAAGGGATCGGGGCTGACGATGCCGACGGTGCGGCCTTCCAGCTCGCGCGGGCGATGGGTGCCCTTGGCGGCAGGAAAGTCGGCGGTGAAGCGAAAGCGGGCACCGGGGCCGTCGGGGCGGTCCGACACCTCGACCTGGCCGCCCATGGCGTCGGCCAGGCGGTGCACGACAGCCAGACCCAGTCCGGCGCCGCCGAAGCGCGAGGCGTCCGAGGCGTCCACATGGCCGAACTCTTCAAAGATGCGGGCGCGCGCCTCAGCCGGGATGCCGGGCCCCGTGTCATCGATGATGAAGGCCAGCCGGGGTTTGGAGGCCGACCCGCCCGCGCGTTCGACGTTGATGCGGACCCCCCCGGTTTCGGTGAACTTGACGGCATTTCCGGCCAGGTTGAACAGCACCTGCCGCAGACGGCCCTCGTCGCCGATGATGTCGGGGGCGTCGGCGGCGACCGACCAGGCGATCTCCAGTCCGCGTTCATGGGCGCGGGGGCTCAGCAGTTCGGCCACGCCGCGGACCAGGGCTTCCAGATCGACGGGGGCGGAATCGAACTCCAGCTTTCCGGCTTCCAGGCGGGCATAGTCCAGCAGGTCGTTAACCAGCCCAAGCAGATGTTCGGCCGACGACCGCGCGGCCTCGGCATAGGCGCGTTGGGCCCCGTCCAGCTTGGTTCGCGACAGCAGGCCCAGCATGCCGATCACCCCGTTCAGGGGGGTGCGCATCTCATGGCTCATCAGACGCAGGAACTGCTGTTCCGGCGCGTTTGCGCCGGCGGTGTTTGATTGGGCCTTGGTCTGCCGCGCCATCGTCGTCTCCTGACGTGGAGACCCTGCACCACAACCCCTTAAATTTGGCTCAAGCGGTCAGTAGGCGGGCGTATCATGACGCGCGGTCTGGCGTTCGAAGTCGCCCTGTGCCCCAACGGTGGTGCGGCGATAGATCAGGGCTTCGGCGATGTGGCGGCGCAACACGCCCTCACAGCCGTCCAGATCGGCGATGGTGCGGGCCAATCTCAGGGTTCGGGTCCACCCCCGGGCCGTGAGACCCCCGGCCTCGCCCGCCCGCATCAGCAGGGCCCGTCCCGCCTCGTCCGGCCGGGCGAACCGGTCAAGGGTCTCGCCCGAGGCGCGCGCGTTGATGGCTTGGTCGCGGGCGATGTCCGGGTCGATACCGGCGGAGCGCAGGCGGTCCTCCTGCATCGCGCGCGCAGTCTGGACGCGGGCCGAGGCCTCCGCCGTGCCCTCTGAGGGTGGTGGCAGGGCCATGTCGGCGGCCGTGACGGGCGGCGTCTCCACCGTGAGGTCGATGCGGTCGAACATCGGGCCGGAGATGCGGTTCTGATAGTCCCGCTGGCAGCGCGGAGCCTTGCCGCAGGCGCCGCGCCCGCCACCGCCCAGGCCGCAGCGGCAGGGATTCATGGCGGCGATCAGCTGGAACCGCGCCGGATAGCGGACATGGGCATTGGCTCGGGCCACCACGATCTCGCCCGTCTCCAGCGGCTGACGAAGACTGTCGAGCGCCTGGGCCGAGTATTCAGGTAACTCGTCCAGGAACAGCACGCCGTTGTGGGCCAGCGAGGCCTCGCCCGGCTTGGCCTTGTGCCCGCCACCCGTCAGCGCGGCCATGGAGGCGGAATGGTGCGGCGCGCGGAACGGCCGTTCGCGGGTCAGCGATCCCCGCTCGATCATCCCGGCCACCGACCACACCATGGAGGTTTCGAGCAGTTCCTTGGGCGTCAGCGGCGGCAGAAGGCCCGGCAAGCGCGCCGCCATCATCGACTTGCCCGAGCCTGGCGGTCCGACGAACAGCAGGTTGTGGCCCCCGGCGGCGGCGATCTCCAGCGCCCGCTTGGCGCTTTCCTGACCCTTGACCTCGCGCAGGTCGGGCACGCGTACACCGTCGCGCATGGCCCCCGGCTCAGGTCGCCGCAAGACCTGCACGCCCTTGAAGTGGTTGACCAGGCCGATCAGCGAGCGCGGGGCCAGCACGGCGACCTCGCCCGCCCAGGCCGCCTCCGGCCCATTGAACTCCGGACAGATCAGCCCCAGCCCCATCGCGTCGGCGGCCACGGCGGCGGGCAGGGCCCCACCCACAGGCGCGATCTGGCCGTCCAGCCCCAGCTCGCCGATCGCGGCCCAGCCGTTCAGGGCATCGGGCGGAATGACCCCCATGGAGGCCAGCAGGGCGAGCGCAATGGGCAGGTCGAAATGACTGCCCTCCTTGGGCAGATCGGCGGGGGCCAGGTTGGCGATGATCCGTTTGGACGGCAAGGCCAGTCCTATGCCCGCGAACGCCCCGCGCACCCGCTCCCGGCTCTCGGCCACCGCCTTGTCGGCAAGGCCGACGATGGTGAAGGACGGCTGGTCGCTGGACAGCTGCTGGACCTGCACGTCCACGCGCCGCGCATCCACCCCCTCGAAGGCAACCGTGACGACACTGGCGACCATGACCCGCTCCCGCTTCCCGCGAAGAGAACGAACCATGAACTCATGCGGATTGCAAGAGCGCGGTTATGCCGACGGTATCCGCCGCGTCTCGATCACGTCCCACATCAGGGCGGCGGCATCGACACCGCTGAACTGCTTCAACTGCTGCGCGCCCGTGGGGGAGGTCACGTTGATCTCGGTCATCCAATCGCCGATGACGTCGATGCCGACAAAGATAAGCCCGCGCTCCCTCAGGGTCGGGCCTATGGCGGCGCAGATTTCGAGATCGCGCGGAGTCAGTTCGACCGGAGCGGCCGTGCCACCGACGCGCAGGTTGGAGCGGACCTGATCCTTCAGCGGCACGCGGTTGATGGCCCCGACGGGCTGCCCGTCGACCAGCAGGATGCGCTTGTCGCCCGCCGACACCGCCGGCAGGAATTTCTGGATGACCAGCGGATCGCGCGATCCGGCGGCATGAATTTCGATCAGGGCCTCCAGATTGGGGTCGTCCGCCTTCAGCCGCACCACGCCCGAACCGGCCGCGCCGTGCAGGGGTTTCAGCACCACATCGCCGTGGCGTTTGTGGAAATCGACCAGGGCGACCGGGTCCGAGCTGATCAGGGTCGGCGGGGTCAGGTCGGGGAAGTGGGTGACCAGCAGCTTTTCGGGCGCGCTGCGCACCTGGGCCGGGTCGTTGACCACCAAAGTCTGGGGATGGACCGTCTCCAGCAAATAGGTGGCCGTCACATAGGCCATGTCGAACGGCGGGTCCTGGCGCATCAGGATGACGTCGACGTCCCGGCCGAGGTCCAGTTTCACCTCCTCGCCGAAGGTGACGTGGTCGCCCTGTACCTGTTTCAGGGTCACCGGGCGGGCGCGGCAGTACAGCCGGCCTTCGTCCAGGGCCAAGGTGCGGAAATCATAGACCCACAGCGGATAGCCCCGGTTCTGCGCCTCCATCGCCATCAGCCAGGTGGTGTCCGAGGCGATGTTGACCCCTTCGATGGGATCCATCTGGATGGCGACTTTCATGGGCTCGGTCCTCGGCTGCGCAGCCCAGACTAATGGGCAGGCGGGGCGGGCGGCGCAAGGCGGATCGATCTAGTTCAGCTGCATCCGGACCCGGTCGAGCGTGATCTGGCGGCGCGCGGCGAGCGGGTCGTCCAGGGTGCGGGCCTGGGCCAGGGCGGCCAGCGCGCCGGTCAGGGCCCCCTGCTTCTCGCGCGCGGTGGCGACGTCCAGCCAGGGGCGGTGATCCTCGGGGTCAAGAAGGGCGCATCGCAGAGCCGACCGCTCGGCCCCTTCATAATCATGGGCGTGGATGGCGCGGACGAAGACCATGTTCTGCAGCCGGATCAGCGCCTCGCGGTCGCTGACTGGGGCCATCAGCAAATCCAGCCGGTCGGCGACGTGGGGCGTCAGACCGGCCCGCAGCGCGCGACGGCTGAGCTCGGAGGGCAGGACCAGCCGCCCCTGGCTGAAGGGATCCAGTGCGACCGGCCCCTCGGATGTTTCGACCCGCAGCAGGAAGTGGCCCGGGAAGTCGACGCCGTCGGCCCTGAGATCGTTGCGCCGGGCGGCGTCCAGATAGAAGACGCTGAGCGCCGCCGACAGGCCGCGCCTGCGCTCGGCGATGTCGATGATGTCCGTATTGGCCGGGTCCTCGTGATGCAGCAGGTCGCCGTTCAGGCGGAAGTCGCTGCACATCGTTTCGGACAGCGCCTCGTCAGGCCCGTCCTCGATCAGTCGTTCGGCGAGGCGTTCGGCGGCGCGGTCGGCCAGGGCGCGGACGGGAGCGGGGTCGCGCAGGGGGGCGTCGTGGATGGCGCAGGCGATGGCGGCGTCCAGAAGCGGAAAGGCGTCGTCCTCGGCCTGACCGGCCTGGGTCAGAACGTCGATGGCCTCGTCGCGCGTCATGCTTCAGCCCCCTCTCAGCCCCTCCCCGTGGGCTCTATCCCTCGACGATAAACCGGAAACCGTCCGGGGGCCAGCGCCACAATATCGATCCGCAGCAGATGACCGGCCAAGCTGGGTCTTTGGCGCAACACCGCGCGACCGGCGGCCAGCAGGCGCTCGTACTGGTCCGGGCCGATGGCCAGCAGCGCCTGTTCGAGCGTCGCGCGGCGCTTGACCTCGACGACGGCCAGCGTCTTGCCCCGGCGGGCCAGGATGTCGATTTCGCCGGCGCGGGTCTTCAGCCGGAAGCCGAGCAGCTGATAGCCCTTCAGCATCAGCCAGACCGCCGCCAGCCATTCGGAGCGATGGCCCTGGCGGTGGGCGTGGCGGCCCAGGGTCATGCGCCAGCCCTGCTTTGCCCGCGCGACGGCGGCGGGTTTCAGCCGTGGGGCCCTGCGGCTCACCGACCCTGCATCTCCAGCGCCCGCTTGTAGAGGGGCTTGCGGGGCAGGTTCAGGGCGCGGGAGACCTCGGCGGCGGCCTCGCCCGGTGGCAGGCGGGTCATGGCCTCGGCCAGGGCGGCGTCGCTGTCAGCCTCGCTGGCAACCTCGACCTCGCCGGGGGCGATGACGATGACGATTTCGCCCTTGGGCGACTGGCAGCGTGGGTCGGTGGCCAGCCCATCCAGCGTCCCGCGCACGCATTCTTCGTACAGCTTGGTCAGCTCGCGGGCGACGGCGGCGGGGCGGGGCCCCAGGACGGCGGCCATGTCGGCCAGGCTGTCGGCCAGGCGCGGCCCGCTCTCGAAGAAGACGACGGTCTGGCGGGTGGTGCGCAGCTCTTCCAGGGCAGAGCGGCGGGCGCCTGATTTTGGCGGCAGGAAACCGGCGAAGGTCACGCGGTCGGCGGGCAACCCTGCGATGCACAGGGCGGCCAGCAAGCTGGAGGCGCCGGGGACGGGGTGGACCGGCAGGCCCTCGGCGATCACCGCCCGGGCCACGACGAAGCCGGGGTCGCTGACCAGCGGTGTGCCTGCGTCCGACACCAGGGCCACCACCGCCCCTTCGCGCAGGCGTTCGATGGCCAGTTCCGCCGCCCGGGCCGAGGCATGGTCGTCGCAGCGTTCCAGTTTGGCCTTCAGCCCATAGGCCGACAGCAGCTTGCCGGTCACGCGCGTGTCCTCGGCCAGGACCAGGTCGGCGGCGGCCAGAACGTCCAGCGCCCTGAGCGTCATGTCGCGCAGGTTCCCGATCGGCGTCGCCACGAGATAGAGGCCAGGCGAGACGAAGCGCGGCGGAGGGGCGGTCGGCGGAAAAAGCGAAGGTTCGGTCATCTGCCGCGACCCTGCCAGCGCGGGCGGTCAGGGTCGAGAGTCTTCATCGCGCCCGAAAAAGGTGCGGACGCGTGTTTCGGGTGAAACGGGGTGAGCGGGCCGGGCCCGATTCGCCTGTGCGTCCAGGCGCAACCGAGGAGTTCGACGTGTCAAAGACCGGCTGAGCGCCGCGTGGACGGGGTCTAGTGGGTTCAGCTGAGGATTATACCCCGGCTGAGGCGTGTGGTGAGGAGAAAGGGACCCTTGCGACGGACCTGAGGGGCCAATGTCTCCATCCACGGGCGCGAAGGGCCGGGAGGATCAGGGTCCGGATTCCTCCCTAGGCTTGCTGCAAACTATGCGGGACATTGGAAAAGGCACCATTCTTTTTGGGAAGCAGATGTTTCGCGCAGCTTGCCGGGGTTTAGGTGTTCGACCAGACTGCGATTATGCCGATGCCGCCATACACGCCAAGTCAACTGCTCGAAGGCCTTGCCGAACGGCCAAGCCTGCGCAGACGAATAGGTCTAGGTTGGGTGATCGTCGGGTCCTTGGTGGTGGCATTTATCGTCGCGATGGCTGTTGCGCATTATGGCTACGGAATGCCCGTGCATGATCAAGACACCGGAGCACCCTCGACGCCGGCCAACACTCTAACGATGTTTCTTCTAATTGGCGGCAGCGGAGCCTTCTTCGCTGTTATGGGCACACTCTTGCTGCGGTGGAAGCCAAGATAAGTCACGCGCGACTGAGGCGTATACTCAGACGAGTAATGCGCGAATAATCCCGTCCAGCACCGGTCGCCCCGTCGCGGTCGCGCGAACCTGTCCGGCCTCGACCTCCAGAAACCCGTCCGCGATCAGGTCGGCCAGCGGGTCCGCCTCGACTGTTCGTCCCAGCGTCGCCAGGTTTGCCAGCGCTGCCCCCTCGACCGTGCGCAGGCCCAGCAGGACCTTTTCCTCGGCGGCATCGGTGGGGGAGAGGCGTTGGTGTTCGCCCCAGGGGATTCCGGCCTCGACGCCGGTGACATAGTCGGCGATGCTCCGGTGGGCGACGGTGGCGGTGCGGACGCCGTCCAGGGTCAGGCGGCCGTGGGCGCCGGGGCCGAGGCCCAGATAGTCGCCGCCGCGCCAGACATGCAGGTTGTGGCTGGAGCGGGCCGCGATGCCGCGCGCGTGGTTGGAGACCTCATAGGCGTCGAAGCCGGCGGCCTGAAGCACGGCCTGCGTGGTCTCATAGAGGTCTGCGGCCAGATCCTCGTCGGGTGGCGACCAGGCCCCGCGCGCGACGGCGCGGCCGAAGGCGGTCGTGGGTTCGATGGTCAGTTGATAGGGCGAGATGTGCTCGAACCCCAGATCGAGCGCCTGGGTCAGGTCCTCGGTCCAGCCCGCCACCGTCTGGCCGGGGCGGGCATAGATCAGGTCGATCGACAGCCGGTCGAAGGCGCGGGCGGCGACGGCAACGGCACGCCGGGCCTCGTCCGCCGAATGGTTGCGGCCCAGAAATCTGAGCGCCTCGTCGTCCAGCGCCTGAACCCCCATCGAAAGGCGATTGATCCCGGCGTCTCTCAGGGCCGCGAACCGGGCGGCCTCGGCATCCGTGGGATTGGCCTCCAGCGTAATCTCGATGGGGCCGAGGGGCTCGAACCGGGCCGTGGCGGCGGCGATGATGCGGGCCACGGCGTCGGGGTCCAGCAAGGAGGGCGTACCGCCGCCGAAGAAGATGGAGGCCAGGCGGCGCGGACCAATCAGGGCGGCTTGCGTCTCCAGATCGGTCAGGATCGCCGCGACCAGATCCGCCTGCTCCTGATCCCGCCCCCGGTCGCGCACGACGTTGAAGTCGCAATAGGGGCAGATGCGCGCGCAATAGGGCCAGTGGACGTAGAGGGCGAGGGGTGTGGAGGGGTCGCACAGCCCCAAGACAAAAGTCTCCTCCTTCTCCCCTTGCGGGAGAAGGTGCCCCGGAGGGCCGGATGAGGGGTCGCGCAGACCTTTCAACATCGTACCTGGTAACCCTCCAACACGGATGGGCCGGTGCGACCCCTCATCCGTCAGGCTTCGCCTGCCACCTTCTCCCGCAAGGGGAGAAGGATATTCAGTCAATCAACGCATCCCGCAGCTTTTCGAAGGCCCGGGCCCGGTGACTGATGGAATCCTTGAAGGCGGGGTCCAGTTCGCCGAAGGTCTGGTCGTGACCCTCGGGGATGAAGATGGGGTCGTAGCCGAAGCCGCGCGTGCCCCGGGGCGGGAACGTCAGGGTGCCGTCGACGCGGCCCTCGACCACCACGGCGGGGCCGTGCGGCCAGGCCACGGCCAGGGCCGAGGTGAACCAGGCGGAACGATCGTTCGAGCCGATCTCTTCCAGCCGCTGCTCGACCTTCTTCATGGCGAAGGCGAAATCCTTGTCCGGCCCGGCCCAGCGGGCGGAGAAGATGCCGGGGGCGCCGTCCAGCGCCGCGATCGACAGGCCGGAATCGTCGGCAATGGCGACCTCTCCCGCCAGGTCCGCCGCATGGCGCGCCTTCAGCAGGGCATTGCCCACGAAGGTGCTCTCGGTTTCGTCCGGTTCGGGCAGGTTCAGGCTGCCGGCGGTGACGACGCTGTAATGTCCGCCCAGCAGGGCCTCGATTTCGGGCACCTTGCCGGGATTGTGCGTCGCCAGGACCAGACGCATCCCCTTGATTAGCTTCAGATTCATCGTCTTCACGCGCTCCGTTACAATCCATTGCCAAAGTTTAATATCGTTAAACGATATGTAACATGACTTCCTTCAGCGCACGGCCTATCTATTGTTTCAAGGACGGACGCCGCGACGTTCTCCGATCTGGCCAAAAACGGCAAGATCGATGCAGCGGAAACAAAACGAGGGGTGAAAACACCCCTCACTCAGGATCAACGGAGAACGACAATGAACACCATGAACGCTTCCTACTTCATCGAAAAGATCGGCCACGGCGTGATCAACACCATGCTGCTCGCCGCCCTGCCGGTCGCCCTGATCGCGACGCTCGTCCAAGGCCTGTAAGAACAAAAACGGAGCTTTGACGATCGGCATGACAAGCGCGAGAGTTAAGACCGCGTGTGGGTTCGCCGGACCCCGCGCGGCATCCTCGCCCTCTGCCCCGGCCTGACGACGAATAGGCCCTTTCGAATGCGCGTGCCGAAACTGCGATCTGCGGCCAGCCGCACCCCGGCGCGTTTGCCGGGCCTGACCTTCGGATCCGTGTCCAGCCTGTTGAGCGTCGCGCTCTGGGCGGCCTTCTGGATCCTGGCCCTGCTGACGCTGGCCACCCTCATACTCTTCATAGTGATGGCCTTTGTGCCCATGGGACCGATGGGCCTGACCGCGACCAGCGACGACGGCGGCACCAGCGTGCCGGTACCGCGCGCCTATATCCTGTTCGGCATCGGGGCCTTTGCCGGCTATTTTGGCGGCTTCACCCTGATCCTGCGGCACCTGCGCCGCATCGTGAACACCCTGCGCATCGGCGACCCGTTCGAGCCGGCCAATACCGGGCGGCTGCGCCAGATCGGCGTCATCCTGGCGGTCGTCACCGGCGGAGCCTGGCTGGGCCAGAGCCTGGTCTCGCGACTGGTCCGCGGGGCGCTGGAGGCACCGGGTCTGTTCGACCTGGTGACCCCCGCCTTTTCGGTTCTGGTCGTCTTCGTCCTGGCCGAGGTGTTCAAGGAGGGCGCACGTCTGCGCCGAGAATCCGAATTAACCATTTAACTGGCAGCGCGGTCAGAAGGCTCCGCCCTTCTCGACCCGACGCGCTGCGTTTAGAGAGACACCATGGCCATCCGCATCCAGCTTGACCGCATCCTGCTCGAACGGCGCATGTCGCTGACCGAGCTGGCCGATCGCGTGGGCGTGACCCTGGCTAATCTGTCGATCCTGAAGACGGGCAAGGCGCGGGCGGTGCGGTTCACGACGCTGGACGCCCTGTGCCGCGAACTGGACTGTCAGCCCGGCGACCTGCTGGCCTATGTCCCCGGTCCGCAGGATCATGGCTCGGACGAGGATGCCGACGGGACCGCGCCCGGCACGACATGACGCGGCGGGACGACCTCAGCCCCGACGACCGGCGCATCTGGTCCCGCGTGGCCGGATCGGTGACCCCGTCGCGACCGAAGAAGGCCCCGCGCATCGTGGTCGGGGCCGTCCAGCCCCATCCGCTGCCCGCGCCGCATCCGACCGGCAAGATCAAGGCTGCGCCCCGGCCGCTGCCGTCCTCTTCTCCTCCCGTATCTCCCCCCGCCTCACGCAGCGTGCCGGAGGTGCTGGAGCCGCGTCGGCAGAGGCGTCTGTCGCGCGAACGCGATCCGATCGAGGCGCGCATCGACCTGCATGGCTATGGCCGGTTCCAGGCCCAGGACGCCCTGACGGCCTTCCTGATGGGGGCGCAGGCGCGCGGCTATCGCTCGGTGCTAGTGATCACGGGTCAGGGGCGACGCGGCGGAACGGGCGTTATCCGAGGCTCGGTCCATGAGTGGCTGACCGGCCCGGCCCTGCGCGGCGTCGTCTCCGGCTTCGCCCCGGCGGCGCGCCACCACGGTGGCGACGGGGCGCTGTATGTGACGATCAGGCGGGGGTGAGGGCCAGCCCGGCCTCTTTCGCCAGCGCTTCCAGCGAGGTCATGGGTCGCGGTCCCCAGTGGGCGATGACTTCCGAAGCCGCCAGCGACCCCAGCGTGCCGGCGTCCTTCAGCGACAGGCCGCGCGCGAGGCCCAGCAGGACCCCGGCGGCGTATTGGTCGCCCGCGCCGGTGGTGTCGATCACCTTGTCGACCGGGAAGGCGGCGACCTCGACCCGTTCGTCGCCGGACAGCAGAACCGAGCCCTCGGGCCCGCGCGTGATGGCGGCGACTTCGGTCATGGAGGCCAGGCGGGCGGCGGCCGCGTCGAAATCGTCTGTTTCGAACAGGGCGGCCAGCTCGGCCTCATTGGCCAGGACAATGTCGGCCGAGGCTTCGATGAAGGCCAGCAGTTCAGCACGCCAGCGGGCGACGACGAAGGTGTCGGACAGGGTGATGGCGACCTTGCGGCCTGCGGCGTGGGCGGCAGCGGCGGCGGCCTCGAAGGCGGCGCGGGCCGGGGCCGGGTCGAACAGATAGCCCTCCAGATAGACGATGGCCGAGGCCGCGATCTGGTCGGCGTCGATGTCGTCGGCCGACAACTGGTTGGCGGCGCCCAGAAAGGTGCACATGGTCCGCTGGCCGTCCGGCGTGACATTGATCAGGCAGCGGCCGGTGCCCAGGCCCTGTTCGGCCCCGCCGGTCAGGACCGGGCTGTTAAACGCCACGCCGGCGGCGCGGATGTCGTGGGTGAAGACGCCGCCCAGGGTGTCGTCCGCCACCTTGCCCACATAGGCCGCGCGTCCACCGAAGGAGCCGACGCCCGCCACGGTATTGCCGGCCGATCCGCCCGAGGCCTCGACCCCCGCCGCCATCGCGTCATAAAGGGCCGCGCTCTGGCCCGCATCGACCAGCTGCATCGAGCCGGGCGTCAGGGCCTGAGCGCTCAGGAAGGCGTCGTCGCAGGGGGCCAGCACATCGACGATGGCATTGCCGACGGCGCAGACGTCGAAGAGGATTTCGGAGGCGGTGTTCTGGGTCATGGCGAGGCCTTACCCGGCGCGGGGCTTTCGCGCTAGATCGCCGCCATGACCCAGATTGCCGTCCTGACCCCCGACCCGTCCGATCCCTCCTACGCCGGTCAGTGGCCGGGCGTGCTGGAGCGGTTGCAGGCGGCGCTGGCGACGGAGGGTATCACGGTCGAACCAATGGCCTGGACGGACCACATCGAGGACGGGTCGCGGCTGGCGGCGTTCCCGCTGGTCCTGCCGCTGATCGTCTGGGGCTATCACCGCGATCATGCGCGGTGGGTGAAGGCCTGCGCGACATGGGAGGCCGCGGGGGTGCGGATGCTGAACCCGCCCTCGGTGCTGACCTGGAACTCGGACAAATCCTATCTGGGGCGACTGGCCGAGCGCGGCGTGGCGATGCCCCGGACGCAGTGGGTCGACGGCGTGACCCAGGCGGATGTCGATGCCGCCTTCGACCGGTTCGGCACCGATACGGTGGTGGTCAAGCCGCGCGTCTCGGGCGGGGCTTGGCAGACCCTGCGCCTGTCGCGCGGCGAACAGATGCAAGGCGCGCCTGAGGGTCCGGCGATGATCCAGCCCTATCTGCCGTCCATCGAAACCGAGGGGGAAACGTCCCTGCTGATCTTCGGCGGGGAGCTTAGCCACATCGTCAACAAGCGGCCCGTGAACGGCGACTTCCGCATTCAGGTCCAGTACGGCGGCCAGTATGTCGCCCTGCCCGAGCCGCCCGAGGGGGCCTGGGACCTTGCGCAGCGCACGCTGGCCGCGATCGACGAGGACCTGCTGTACGCCCGCATCGACATGGCGCGCGGTCCCGATGGGGGCTGGTTGCTGATGGAGGCGGAGCTGATCGAACCGGACTTCTATCTGGGCTCCGCGCCCGAGGGCGGACGGCGGTTCGCGCAGGCGGTCAAGGCAAGGCTGGCCCAGGCTGCGGCGTGAGGTCGCCTGTCGCGGACGGGCCGGCGTCCCCATGTCGATGGGCATGAAACGCCGACATCTCCTTGCCGCCGGCCTGAGCCTGCCTGCCCTGTCCGTACCTCTGGTCGCCTGCGGCCAGTCGGCGGCGCCTGCCCCGGAGACCGCCCCCCGCACGGAAGGTCTGGATGCGGCACTGACGGCGGCGGCGGTCGAGGCGGCGCGTGATCTGCCCAAGATGCGCGCCTTGATCGTGGCGCGCGATGGCCGGCCTCTGGTCGAGGAGGTCCTGCGTGGGCCAGGCTTGGACACGGCGGTCAACGTCAAGTCGGCGTCCAAGTCCGTCCTGGCCGCCGTCGCCGGGGCGGCGATCGGCGAGGGCCTGCTGACCGGGGTGGATCAGACCGTCGCCCCCTTCCTGTCCGACCGGTTCCCGGCCGATCCCGATCCACGCCTGAATGCCCTGACGGTGGGCCATCTGCTGTCGATGCGGGCGGGTCTGGCCTCGACGTCCGGGACCAACTACGGGGCCTGGGTGTCCAGCCGGGACTGGGTTCGTTACGCCCTGGCCCAGCCGTTCGAGAGCGATCCGGGCGGGACACTGATCTACTCCACCGGCACCTCGCACCTGACCTCGGCGGTGCTGACCCGGGCGTCGGGACGATCCACACTGGCCCTGACCCGCGAATTGCTGGGTGAGCCGTTGGGTCTGACCATTCCCGAATGGCCCGCCGATCCGCAGGGCATCTATTTCGGCGGCAACGAGATGCGCCTGTCGCCTCGCGCCTTGCTGGCGTTCGGCGAACTGTATCGCAACGACGGCCTGCATGAGGGTGTCCGGGTCCTGCCCGAGGGCTGGGTGGCCGCCTCGTGGGAGCCGCGCGGAAACTCGCGCTGGACGGGCGACGGCCACGGCTATGGCTGGTGGATGCGCAAGGCGCGGGGCCACGACGTCTTCTATGCCTGGGGCTATGGCGGCCAGATGGTCTTCGTCGTGCCGGACCTTCGGCTGACGGTGGTGATGACGTCGGATTCCGCCCCGGTCGAGGCGCGCGACGGTCACGTCCAGGCCCTGCATGCCCTGTTGGCCAACGGCTTCATCCCCGCCGCCGAGCGCGGAGCCTAGGCGGCCGCCTCACCAGACGCCATCAGGTCGCCGCGCGACGGACAGAGGTCGGAGATCACGCAGGCTGCGCACTTCGGTTTGCGCGCCGTGCAGGTGTAGCGGCCGTGCAGGATCAGCCAGTGATGCGCCTTGGGCAGCCAGGCGGCAGGCACGACCTTGTGCAATTGGGCCTCGACCTTGTCCGGCGTGGCGGCACTGGCCAGACCCAGACGGTGCGAGACGCGGAACACATGAGTGTCCACTGCGATGGCGGGCTCTATGCCCAGCTCGTTCAGCACCACGCTGGCCGTCTTGCGCCCCACGCCGGGCAGGGCCTGGAGGTCGGCGCGGTTCAGCGGCACGACCCCGCCATGCTGTTCCAGCACGATCCGGCTGAGCGCGATCACATTGCGGGCCTTGCCGCGATACAGGCCGATGGAGGCGATGTAGGGCACCAGCCCCTCCTCCCCCAGGGCCAGCATCTTTGCCGGCGTATCGGCGACCTTGAACAGTTTGTCGGTGGCCTTGTTGACCGAGACGTCCGTCGCCTGGGCCGACAGGGCGACGGCGACGACCAGGGTGAAGGGGTCGGAGAAGTCCAGCTCGGTCTTCGGCTCCGGCATGGTGGCCGCCAGCCGCTGGAAGATCGTCTCGACCCGATCCTCGTCCGGCGGCCACCCCAGGGTGCGGGGTGCGCGCTTGGGCGTCTTCGAACCCGGCCGATGAGCTGACGATGCGCCTTTCACGGATCTGACGGGGGTGTCGCGCTGGAGACCACGACCGCTTCAATAGGGCGTCCGGAAAGCCAGGTCCTGGCCGCCGCCTTCAGCTCTTCGAGAGTCATGTCGCGGTAATCGACTTCCCATTCCACGGCGTCGCGAAGCCTGTACGGCTCGCGGGCCGACCCATTCAGTGTTCCGAACCACCAGCTGTTCGTGGCCCGGTTGTCTGCAATGCGCGCCAAGACAGGCGTCCGCACATTGTCCAGCTCCGCCTGGGTCACCGTGCCCGAAGCGACATCGGCGACGACGCGACGCACCGCCTCGGTGACCCGGTCCAGATCTGCCGGCGAGGTGGCGACGGCGACCGTCATGGAGCCTTGGTCTCCAAAATCGTCGAAGCTGAGCGAGGCGCTCGGGCTGTATGTCGCGCCCAATGTCTCGCGGACCTCATCACGCACTCGCTCCTGAAGTATGGCCCGCAGCAACTCCAGGGCCCTCTGTTCCCTGCGGCGCGACGGCTCGGAGACGAACAGGGGCCAGATGGTCGAGACCAATGCCTGGGCAGCGGGGCCTTCGTGCGTGGCGCTGATCGTGGGGCGATCGTCACCGAACCGCAGCAGGAATACGTCGGCCGCCGTCGATGCTGTCGGTGTGCGGCTGGGCAAGGTCCCCATGGTCCGGGCGACAAGATCAATGACCTCGTCCTCGGGCATGTCACCCACGATGGTGAGCTCCAGTGGTGCCTGGGTCAGGACAGGCCGGAAGATGCGTTCGAAATCACTCATGGTCAGTGCGTCCATGGCCTCTCGTGGAGGCAGGAGACGCGGCGAGCCAGGGGTGAGCTCTTCGGCCAGTGCGAGGGAAAGCACCGTGGCGGGCTGGGTACGGTAGGCCCGGTAAAGCGAATCGATGGCCTGACGGCGCTGCCCCACGAAGTCGTCCCGGAAGCCGGGATCGCTGAGCAGGGCGCTCGCGAACTGTAGCTGAAGTTCCAGGTCCGAGGGTCGGGTCGATCCCGACAGCTGGAACGAGCGCTCCAGCATCTGCAGGCTCAGTCCGATGCGTCGATCCGGGAACATGTCCTGGATTTCGCGCAGGCTGTGTTTGCCCAGCCCGCCGGCGTTCACAAAGGCGGCACCCATGCTGGCGGTCTGGAAGTCGGCATCAGCGACCCCGGCGCGACCGTCACCCAGTCGTATGGCCATGGTGATCAGATCCCTTGTGAAGGCCACGGACTTCACGTTCAGGACAAGTCCGTTGTCGAATCGCACGCGGGTGAATCCCGGCTCTGCGATCGTTTCGCGCGAGACGATCCGGCCGGGTGTCCCCGCATCGCCATAGGCCCAGGTGGCGGCGGATTCGCCTATTTGTGCCGCCGGAAGCGGAGAGGCCGACACCTGTTGCCAGAGGGCCTTTACGTCGTCCTCGTTCGGCGGTTGCGGCATCACGATGGAGATCAGAGGCTCCGACCCATTCCAGGCGCGAGCGAAATCCTCGCGCACGTCATCGGCGGAAATGCCAGCGACGACGCTGTCATAGATGTCGGGAATGCTGCTCGGGTGAACGAACGCGCTGGCGTCCAGGTCATGGAGCGGAAAGGCGGACACGAGGGCGTCGGAAAGGCTTTCGCTGTAGCGATCGTCAGCCTGTTCGATGGCTGTGGCGTTGAATCGTTTCTGGGCGTCTACGATGCGGGCGATCTCTCGCGTTTCGACACCATGCGCCTGAAGCCGACGGACTTCCGTCAAAGCCGATGTTATGGCTCTCGCCCAGTCGCCTTCTGCAGCCGGCGTGACATTCAGGCATACGGCGTTGGCCTCGCGCGTCCAGGGCGACCATGCGACACCTGCCGAGGTGAACGGGGCGTCGGCCCCCTGAGCCAGCAAGGCCAGACGACGGTTGAGAATGCCCGTCCACAGGCCCCTTACGATGTTGGCACGACGGCGCGCGAGCGTATCGGGGCCCAGGGCCGTCCAGGCGGTCAAACGGCAGGCGCTGACGCCAGTGGGCAGCGTCTCGCTGGGGTAGACCATCACATCCAACGGGCGGGCGAGGTCGAACGGTGTCGCCTGCGATCTGGGTGGGGGCTCGTCCGTCGCCGTCCAGCTGCTGAAATTGTCGCGTACCGCAGTTTCAAGAGTATCCAGGGGCAGGTCGCCGACGACCGTCAGCACGGCGTTGTCCGGGCGGTACCAGGCGCGGTGAAACGCGGCCATGGCCTGGGCGTCGATGGTGCGAATACTTTCTGGAGTTCCGATAGGCTGGCGCAGGCGACTTCTGGCGGTGGGAGCGGCAAAGGCCTGATAGGCCTCGCGCCATGTGAGCGCCGGGCCCAGGCGCGCGTCATGTTCGGCCAGCACCACACCACGCTCGCGATTCACCGCGTCAGGTGTGAGCAAGAGGCCATCGCCAATGTCTCGCATCCACCCGAATGCGACCGCCATACTCGCCGCATCGGTCCGCGGCAGATCGACCTTGTAAGTGGTCGCGAAGGTCGAGGTGGAAGCGTTCTGATCCCGCCCAAAGGCCACGCCGGCTTCGGCGAAGCGTCGGGCCAACTCGCCTTCGGCCAGGCCCCGTGTACCATTGAAGGCCATATGCTCCAGAAAGTGAGCTATGCCACCCTGGCCGTTCGGTTCTTCATAACTGCCGACATCGAAGCGAAGCCTGATCGAAAGCCCGCCGGCCGGACGATCGTTGGAGAGCAGCGCGTAGCGCAGTCCGTTGGGCAGAGTGCCTTGCCGAACAGCCGGGTCCATCGGAATGACGGCGGCGTTCGACGTTTCCTGAGCAGCCGCAGGAACGGGACCGAGAGTCGAGAAGCAGGAGACGGCCGCGGCCAGGCAGGCGATCCAGATTATTGGGTGTTTCAAGTTCGCTCCGCGACCCGCACTTCAGCCCGTACACGCTAGCCGTGCGAACCCGGTTTCCCAAGGCCGAAAACGTAGGGTTGATTTCTGGACAGTCTTGTCCATTTATGCGCCACGTTCTTCTCCTCCCCGAGAGTGTCCCATGGCCCTGTCGCCCGTTCTCAAGAAACGCCTGCCCCTGATCGTCGGCGGGATCGCCGCCGTCGCCATTGCTATCGGCGGTGTGGTCTGGTGGCAGGGTCAGCAGCGGTGGGAGGGCACGGACAATGCCTTCGTTCATGCCGATACCACCAGCGTCAGCCCCCAGATCGACGGCTATGTCGTCGAGGTGCTGGTCGCCGACAACCAGCGGGTCGAGGCGGGGCAGGTGCTGCTGCGGCTCGACGATCGGGATGCCAAGGCGGGCGTGGCCCAGGCCGAGGCCAATCTGGCGGCGGTGACGGCGGCGGTGTCCAATGTCGATGCCCGCGCCATCCAGGAGCAGGCCACCATCGCCAGCCGCGCCGCCGGCGTCGCCCAGGCACGCGCCCAGGCCGATTTGGCCGCCCAGCAGGTCGAACGCTACGACCGCCTGGCCCAGCAGGGTTGGGTCTCGCAGCAGAGGATCGAGACCGAACGCGCCGGGGCCCGCACGGCCCAGGCCTCGGTGGCCGAGGCCCAGGCGGCCCTGGTCGCCGAACAGCGCACGGTCGGCGTCCTGGGCTCGACCCGCGAACAGTCGCTGGCGGCCGTGCAGCAGGCGCGGACCCAGCTGGAACAGGCGCAGCTGACGCTGGAGCGGACCGTCATTCGCGCGCCCGTCGCCGGTGTGGTCGGCGCGCGCGGCGTGCGCGTCGGGCAATATGTGCGGCCTGGCGGACAGGTGCTGTCCATCGTGCCGCTGGGCGACGCCTATATCGTCGCCAACTTCAAGGAGACCCAGGTCGATCGCCTGCGTCTGGGCCAGACGGTGCAGATCCACGCCGACGCCTTTCCGGGCGAGGACCTGACCGGTCATATCGACAGTTTCGCCCCGGCCACGGGGTCGGAGTTCGCGCTCATTCCCATCGAGAACGCGACCGGCAACTTCACCAAGATCACCCAGCGGGTGCCGGTGCGCATCCGCGTCGATCGCGCCGGAGCGGCCCTGCGTCCCGGCCTGTCGGTGGCGGTCAAGGTCGATCTGAAGAGCCCGGGTGGTCTGAGCTTCGCCGAGGCCGCCGCCGGGGTGACTCAGACGGCCGAGGTCGGGCGCTAGGGCCATGACGGCCGCCGCCCCCACAGTGACCGACAGCGGTGCGCCCCCGGCGGTGCCCGCCGTCAACTGGACCATCCTGCTGCTGGGCTTTGCCGGCATGGTGATCGGCCAGTTCATGGCCATTCTCGACATCCAGATCGTCGCCTCGTCCCTGCCACAGATCCAGTCCGGCATCGGGGCCTCGGCGGACGAGATCAGCTGGATCCAGACGGCCTATCTGATCCCCGAGGTCGTGATGATCCCGCTGTCGGGCTATCTGTCGCGGCTGTGGGGCACGCAGAAGGTGTTTCTGGTTTCCTGCTCGGGCTTTCTGCTGATGAGCATCGCCACGGGGATGTCGTCCTCGATCGAGGCGATGATCTGCTTTCGCGCTCTTCAGGGGTTCGTCGGCGGAGCCATGATCCCGACCGTTTTCGCCGTCGCCTTCACCGCCTTTCCGCCCAAGCAGAGGGTCACGGCCAGTATCGTGATGGGCCTGATCGTCACCCTGGCCCCGACCATCGGGCCGACGCTGGGCGGGCATCTGACCGAATGGCTGAGCTGGCGCTGGCTGTTCTTCATCAACGTCGTCCCCGGCGTACTGGTGCTGTTTCTCGTCGGGCGCTACGCCAATTTCGACAAGGGCGATCCGTCCCTGTCCAAGGGGTTCGACTGGTGGGGCCTGGCCCTGATGGCGACCTTTCTGATGAGCCTGCAATTCGTGCTGGAAGAAGGCTCCAAGAACGACTGGTTCGCCGATGAGATGATTCTGCTGCTGACCGTTGTCGCCGCGGTGACCGGTCCGGCCTTCGTCTGGCGATCGCTGGCCTATCGCAATCCGATCGTGGAGCTGAGGGCGTTCGCCAACCGCAACTTCATGGTGGGGGTGGTGATGACCTTCACCGTGGGCGCGGCCCTGTTCGGCGGGACCTTCCTGTTGCCGCTGTTCCTGTCGCGGGTGCAGGGCTATTCGCCGGCCGAGGTCGGGACGACCATGGTGGTGTCGGGCCTGTCGATGTTCCTGACGGCACCCTTCGCCGGGCGGCTGGTGCGGTTGCTGGACCTGCGCATCCTGATGTTCGTGGGCTTCATGTTGTGCGCCTGGGGCATGTGGGATGCCCATGCGGTCACCACCGAATGGGGCTTCTGGCAGTTTGCGGGCGTCCAGGCCATGCGCGGCGTCGGCGTCATGCTGGCCATGATCGCGGCACAACAGGTAACGATGTCGACCCTGCCCGATCACATGGTCAAGAACGCCTCGGGGCTGGTGAACCTGTCGCGCAATGTCGGCGGTGCCTTTGGTCTGGCGATGCTGAACACCTCACTGACCCAGAATACGGCCCTGCACATGAACGAGCTGACCCAGGCCATTCCCGTCACCGACGACCGGATGGCGACGATGCTGGCGGGCATGCAGGAGCGGTTCGCCGGCTCCATCGATCCGGCGGGCGCGGCGATGAAGGCGGTCTATGGCATGCTGCAAAGACAGGCCACGACGCTGGCGTTCGGCGACGCCTTTGCGCTTTTGGCCATCGCCTGTGCCTTTGCGGGCTTCGTCACCCTGCTGGCGCGTCCGGTGAAGCCTGGAGCCGCCGGGCCTGCGATGGACGCCCACTGATGGCGCGGGTGGCGGGACAGGTCGATGAGGCGAAGACCCAAGCCATTCTGGACGCGGCCCTGGCCCTGTTCGCCGAGAAGGGCGCGCTGACCTCCATGGAGTCCATCGCGCGTCGGGCAGGCGTGTCGCGCCAGACCCTGTACAACCGCTTTGCCTCCAAGGTGGAGATCGGCCAGGCGTTGGCGGCGCGACGGGCGGCGGCCCTGACCGAGCCGCTGCGCACCGGCGGTGAGCCACGGGCGGTGCTGGCCGGCTATGCCGAGGGGCTGCTGCACAAGATGCGCGGAGACACCGGGCCGGATGCCCTTCGTGGCGTGGCGCTGATGTCGCCGACCGCGCCGGAACTGGCCCAGGCCGTCTATCGCGCCGGTCCGGCCGAGGGCCTTCGACGGCTGTCGGCCTGGCTGGCGGAGCAGGATCGCGCAGGGCATCTGTCGATCCCCGATCCGGATGCCGCGGCCGAGATGTATGTCGGCATGATCATGGGCCACGGCCATCTGCGAACGATCCTGAACATCCCCCATCCGCCCTTCGATCTGGAGGCGCGGGCGCGGGAGACGGCGGAGCGATTCCTCAGGGCGTTCGCGCCGGGCTGAGCCTTGGCCCTCCTCGCCAATCGGCCTAGACCACGGTCAAAGTAGTTCAAGGAGCGTCGCCCATGTTGATCCATCTGTCGTCCTGGCCCGAGATCGATGCGCGGCTGAAGCAGACGAAGACCGTGGTGGTGCCGATCGGCTCCAACGAACAGCACGGGCCGACGGGCCTTCTGGGCACAGACTGGATGTGCCCCGAGATCATCGCCCATGCGGCGGAGAAGTCCGACGAGAGCCTGGTCGTTGCCCCGACCTTCAACATCGGCATGGCCCAGCATCACCTCGCGTTCGCAGGCACGATTTCGCTCCGCCCCTCAACCTTCATGGCCGCGATCACCGACTGGGTGTCGTCGCTGAGCCGGCACGGCTTCGAGCGGATCTATTTCCTGAACGGCCACGGCGGCAATGTCGCCACCATCGAGGCGACGTTCGCGGAAATCTATGCGGAGTGGAGTTTTGTCGAGGAGCGCCCGCCCTTCGTGCTGAAGCTGAAGAACTGGTGGGACCTGCCGGGCGTCAACAGCCTGTGCAACCGCCTCTTCCCGACCGGCCACGGCATGCACGCCACCCCGTCCGAGATCGCGGTGACCCAGGCCGCCTATCCGGACCATATCAAGACGGCCGACTACAGCCCGCAGATCGCGCCGTCAGGCCCGATCCGTGATGCGCTCGACTATCGCGCCCGCTTCCCCGACGGGCGCATCGGCTCGGACCCGGCCCAGGCCAGTCCGGAAAAGGGCCAGGCCATCATCGACGCCGCCGTGCCCGCCCTGCTCAAGGATGTGGCCGACTTCTCGAACGAAGTCTTGCCGCAGGGCTGAATGAGGCGCAGGGCTGGGTCATGACCACAATCGATCGCGCCTTGAAGACCGGCCGCAAGGTCAACCGGAACGCGGCCAGGGCCGGAGACACGGCCTGGTCCGGTGGCGAGATGCTGTCGGCCGCCGGCGACGTCATCGCCGCCCGGATGAAGATCATGGCCGACGGCCTGACCGACCCGGCCAAGGTCGACCTGAAAGAGCTGTCGCTGATGAGCAGCGAAAAGGTCGAGGCCCTGTCGGAATCGGCGGCGGTGCTGGGCCAGACCTTCGGCGACATCGGTCAGCGGCTCAACGCCAATGCCGTGACCGAGGCGGGTCTGGCCAGCCGTGCCGCCTCGGCCATCGCCGGGGCCGCGACCCCTGCGGCGGCCATGCAGGCACAGTACAGCTATGCCTTGGGCTGGTGGAGCCGCGCGGCGGGCCAGATGCTGACCCTCAACACCGAACTGCTGAAGGGCCAGGCCGAGGCGCTGAAGCCGATCCACCGTACGGCGGTGGCCAATGCGAAGCGGCTGAAACGCTGATCAACGTCTCAGCGTTTGCGGGCCACGATGAAGGGGCGGCGCATCCCGCCTCTGGTCGCATGGTCTTCGGTGGCGAGAAGTTCGAAGCCGGACGAGACGACACGCTCGCAAAGGCCCGTCTGCTTGAAGACGCTGACATGGGGGGCCTTGCCGATCGCCCGCATGATCGGCAGCAGGACGTGGCTCAACAGCGGGTTCATGTCTCCCAGGCAAGGCGTCTTGGAAATGAACAGGCCGCCGGGGACAAGCAGGGCGTGGATGCGGGCCAGGGTCGTGGGCACGTCGCGGACCATGTGCAGATAGTTGAGCCCCAGAACCGCATTGTAGCGCCCGACCTCCAGAATCGAGGCCTCTGCCGTCCCGACCTGAAAGGTCAGTGACGAAACGGGGCTGGCGGTCTGCTTTTCCCGGGCAATCTCGATCATTCCGGCGGAAAGGTCCGTCGCCAGATAGCGGTGCACGTCCCCGGCCAGTCGCAGGGCCGTGCTGCCGGTCCCGCAGCCCAGCTCCAGGACATGATCGTCGGGCCCCAGAAGCGCGCGGGTTCGTTCCAGGCTGCGCTCATATCCCGCCTGATCGGCGATGGCGTCCCTCGCATATTTGCGCGCAGCCCGGTCCCAGAATCGCGCGTCGGTGGCCGTCGTCATGCCGTGAACTCCTGTACGGCGTCGGTTATCATATGCGCAGGTCAGGTAAATTGCGGAAAAATGCAGGTTTGATATACGCTTTTGCATGAAAGGGATGGACTGGAACCATATCCGCGCATTTCACACGACAGCCATCTCCGGCTCACTGTCGGCCGCAGCGTGTGAGCTGGGCCTGACCCAACCCACCCTGTCCCGGCAGGTCTTGGCCTTAGAGGCCGAGCTGGGGGTCGCGCTTTTCGAGAGAAGAGGCCGCAAGCTAATCCTGACCCCGACCGGCATGGAGTTGCTCGATCACGTCCGGGTCATGGGCGATGCGGCGGGGACGCTGGCGCTCGCCGCCAGTGGACGGGCGCAGGAGGTGGGCGGGCGGGTCTGTATCTCGGCCACCGATACCTATGCGGCCTATGTGCTGCCAGACATTGTGGCGCGCATCCGGGCGGAAGCGCCGCAGATTACGATCGCGCTTGTGGCCTCCAACGCCTTCAGCGATCTGCACCGCGGGGAGGCCGACATCGCCATACGCCATGCCCGTCCCGAACGCCCCGGTCTGGTCGGGCGGTATATCCGGGACACTGAGGCGGGCTTCTTCGCATCAACCGGCTGGGTGGCGCGCCACGGCCTGCCCAAGAACCCAGCGGCCCTCGCGGCAGCCGATCTGATGGGGCTGGATGACCCGGACTTTGCGACCTACCTGCGGGCGATCGGTATCCCCATTGGCACCGAAGATCTGAGGATCGTGTCAGAATCATCGGTCACCCTCTGGGAGATGGTCAAGCGGGGCATGGGTGTCGGCCCAATGCTGTCAGAAGTGGCGGAGCGGACGGCGGACGTGGTCAATGTGCTGCCGGACATGGAGCCGATTTCCGTGCCGATCTGGCTGGTCACCCATCAGGCGCTCTCAACCAGCCCCCGCATCCGCTTGGTCCAGACCATACTCACGGAAGAACTGGAGCAGATGTAGGTCTAGCGGAACGGTGGCTCGTCGAAGGCGCGCAGCTTGCGAGAGTGCAGGCGATTGCCCTCGGCCCGCAGCAGGTCGATCGCGTGGATGCCGATCTGAAGGTGTTCCGAGATCGAGCCCTCGTAGAAGCGGTTGGCCTGACCCGGCAGCTTGATCTCGCCGTGCAGCGGCTTGTCCGAGACGCACAGCAGGGTGCCGTAAGGGACGCGGAAGCGATAGCCCTGGGCGGCGATGGTGGCGCTCTCCATGTCGATGGCGACGGCGCGGCTCTGATTGAAGCGCAGGGCCGACTTGGAATAGCGCAGCTCCCAGTTCCGGTCGTCGGTGGTCACCACGGTGCCGGTGCGCAGGCGGCGCTTGACCTCTTCGCCCGGCGCGCCGGAGACCTGTTTGGCGGCGTCATACAAAGCCCGCTGGACCTCGGCGATCGAGGGGATCGGAATGTCCGGCGGCAGGACCGCGTCCAGCACGTGGTCGTCGCGCAGATAGGCGTGGGCCAGGACATAGTCGCCAATAGTTTGCGAGGGACGCAGGCCGCCACAGTGGCCGATCATCATCCAGGCGTGCGGGCGGGTGACGGCCAGATGATCGCAGATCGTCTTGGCGTTGGACGGTCCGACCCCGATGTTGACCAGGGTGATGCCCGCATGGCCCGGCGCGGTCAGGTGGTAGGCCGGCATCTGGTGCTTCTTCCAGGCCGCGTCCATCGCCGCCGCCTCCAGATCCGGCGTGTCGCGCGTCAGCACCACCCCGCCTGCACACGACAGGGTCTCATAGGCGCTGTCCGGATCGGTCAGCTGGGCGCAGGCCCAGCGCACGAACTCGTCGACATAGCGGTTGTAGTTGGTGAATAGCACATAGGACTGGACGTCCTCGACCGGCGTGCCGGTGTAGTGGCGCAGCCGCGCCAGCGAAAAGTCGGTGCGCAGGCCATCGAACTGGGCCAGCGGAAAGTCGTTGTCGAGGTCAAACAGGCCGTCGGAAATCTCGTCGCCGATATGGGCCAGGTCGGTGGTCGGGAAATAGCGGGCGACGGCGGCGGTCTGGGTTCGGTCCAGCACCACGTCCGATCCGTCCATCACATAGGGAAACGGGATTTCCTGTTCAGACGGGCGTACCTCGAACGTCGCGCCATAGTCCTGTTCCAGCAGGGTCAACTGCTCCAGCAGATAGGGGCGGAACAGGTCGGGCCGGGTGATGGTGGTGGCATAGATGCCGGGGCGTGAGAGCCGGGCATAGGCGCGGCTGGCCAGATTGTCCGGCCGGTCACCGAACCAGCTGACCCGCAGTTCGGGATAGGCGAACAGGCCCTTGGCCCGGGCCTCGCCATCGGCGCGCTCGCCGGTTTTCAGGAAGCTGCCCACGGCGGCGCGCAAGTTCGCGACAGATTGGGCGTAGAGGGTTTCGAGGCGGTCCAGAGCCGCCAGTGCCTGCGTCGAGGCTGTCATCGTGTTTGTCATGATCTCCCCTAGCGGAAGAAGATGACCTTGGCGAGACAGCCACGCTTCATTGGGGCGCTAGCGCTCGCGACGCGGTCGCTTGCTACTTGAGCGCGGGTTTTGCACCGCTACGTCGGGTAGACCGCGCGGTTTCAGCCGAGCTCGCGGCGCAGGAAGGCGGTGACGTCGTCCAGAACCGGGGCCTTCTTGCGGAACAGGGGCGAGAAGGTCGCGATCAGGTCGGCGTGGTTCAGGTCGGGATAGAGTTTCGCCTCGCAGCGTCCACCGACGGCGATCATCCGGTCGCGCAGGATGATGGTGTCCTCGTCATGGACCACGACATCGTCGGTGCCGTGTCCCAGCCACAGCGGCGGGGCATCGGCGCGGGCGAAGGTCACCGGCTGGGTCAGGGTCGGGTCGGGCGCGCGGCCAAAGGCATTGCGCGAGGCGGCTACGTCGAAGGGCAGGAAGTCATAAGGCCCCGCCAGGCCGGCGGCGGCCTTGATCAGTTCGGGCTGGTCCACGGCCGCCATATAGCGGCGGTCCAGGGTGATCATCATGGCGAGATGCGCCCCGGCGGAATGGCCGATGACGCCCAGGCGAGCCGGATCGCCGCCATAGGTCGCGGCCAGTTCGCCTGCCCGAGCCGTGGCCGCCGCCGCATCCTGAATGAAGGCCGGGAAATGCACCCGGGGCACCAGACGATAGTCGGGCACGAAGACGACGAAGCCGCGCGCGGCCAGGGCTTGGGCCGCCCAGCCATAGACGGTGCGATCGCCCGAATCCCAACCGCCGCCGTAGAAGAAGACCAGCACCGGCAGATTTGTCGCCTGGGCGGGCGCATAGACATCCATCTTCTGGCGGGGGTCGTCGCCGTAAGCCAGGTCTCGAGCAACCCGCCCGGCCCCGCGATCGCGCGGTCCGACGGCATTCAGAAGCGACAGCGGCGAACAGGCGGCGGCGGCAAGGCCCAGCAGGGGGGCGAACAGGCCTCTTCGTGTCATGAGCGTCCTTCAGGCGTGGTTGCGCGTCAGATACGCACGAAGCGGCGGTTCGGCTCAATCTCCAACGAAATTAATGGCCTGCCGATCAGCGCCGAGCTGGGTCGTCATTTTTCATTCCTCGAACTGTCGTCAAACCTTTACAAATACGGGAAAGCGCGCATTCTTCCGTCCGAACCCGGAGCGAATTCGGGAGGATTTGGAGGATTTCCCGATGCGCCTGTCTGTTGCTTCGGTCGCAACCCTGCTGGTTCTGGCCAGCGCCGCGCCCGCCCTGGCCCAGAATTTTTCGACCCAGAACCAAGCCCAGCTTCCGCCTGCGCCGCGGGCTTCCCAGCAGGTGGCCCAGCCCCGCGCGGTCATGGTCTGCGACGCCGATGCCGCCACCCGTGTCGCCTTCACGCGCGAATATGGCACAGCCCCGGTGTTCATCACCGCCCGTCAGGCCGTCGATGTCCGCCGCACGGGCGAGACCTGGTCCACGCCCCGCTGCATGACGGCCCGCGAACATGACCGCTACGTCAACCTGACCCGGTCGATCGCCGCGCGGTGATCACATTAACAATGCGCTCAAGCAACGAGGCCCCGCGGGCCGAGTGATAGCGCCTCAAAAAAAGAAGCCCCGCAGTCCGTGCGACTGCGGGGCTTTGCGCTGTCAGGTCCGGATCACTCCGCTGGCTTCAGATACTTGTCCAGCCAGCCGAAGACCTCGTTGTGCCATTGCAGGCTGTTGGCCGGCCGCAGGACCCAGTGATTCTCGTTCGGGAAGACCACCAGTCGGCTGTCGATGCCCTTGCGCTGAAGGGCCGTGAAGGTCGACAGGCCCTGGGCGGTCGGTATGCGGAAATCCAGATCGCCCTGGATGACCAGCATGGGGTCGCGCCAGTTGCGCACATGATTGGCCGGGTTGAATTCCTGATAGCCGCGCGGATTCTCCCAGGGCGTGCCGCCATATTCCCACTCGGTGAACCACAGCTCCTCGGTGGAATAGCCCATGCCGAAGGTGTCGAAGACCCCGTCGTGGTTGACCAGGCAGTCGAACGCGCCCGACCAGTTGCCCGCGATCCAGTTGATCATATAGCCGCCATAGGACGCGCCGAGCGCGCAGGCGTGCTCGCCGTCGATGAAGTCGTACTTCTCCTGCGCGGCGGCCCAGCCCTTCTGCAGGTCTTCCAGCGGGCGGTCGCCCCAGTGCTGGCTGATGGAATCGGTGAAGGCCTGGCCGTAGCCGGTCGAGCCGTGGAAATCGATCATCACCACCGCATAGCCCGCGCCCGCATAGGTCATGGGATTCCAGCGATAGGACCAGCTGTTGCCGAACGACCCTTGGGGCCCTCCGTGGATCAGGAAGGCGACCGGATATTTCTGGCCCTCCACGGCATTGGCGGGCTTGATGACATAGCCGTGGACCTCCTCGCCGTTCCAGCCGGCGAAGGTGAACTGCTCGGCCTCGCCAAAGGCGCGATCGTCCAGTTGCGGGTTCACATTGGTGATCCGGATCGGCATCTCGCGACCCCGGAAGGTCTTGACGAACAGCTCGCTGGGCCGGGACAGACTGTCCTGGGCGAAGACGAAGCCGGATGGCGTCTGCTGAAAGGCCGAGACATGGCCTTCGCCCGTGATCGGCACGACGGAGCCCGAGGTTACATCGATGGCGAACAGACGGGTCTGACCCACGTCGCCGGCGGTGGTGTACAGGGTCTGGCCGTCCTTCGACCATTGCAGGCTGTCTGCCGACCGGTCCCAGTTGGCCGCGATCTGGCGCACCTGGCCCGAAGCCACATCGCGCAGGAAGACGGCGTATTTGTCGGCCTCGAAACCGGGGCGGGCCATGGCGCGATAGGCCAGGGTGCGGCCGTCGGGCGAAAAGACCGGTCCCGTATCCCAGGCCTCATTGTCGTCGGTCAGATTGTTCAGCTGTCCCGGTGCCGAGACAGAGACCTGATACAGGTCGAAATTGGTGCTCCAGGGCTCGGACTGACCGGCCTGACGCGAGGCGAAGACAACGGACTGGCCATCGGGTGTGAAGGTGAACTCGCTCTCGTCGCCGAAGGGCTTGGAAGGGGTGTCGCCGTCGAAGCCACGGGTGATCCAGACCGGCTCGCCCGTCGCCGCGCCGGTGGTGCCGATGTCCTGGACGAACAGGTGGTTCTGGGTGTGGTCGTTCCAGGTGTCCCAGTGGCGCACGAACATGCGGTCATAGACCTGTCCGGTGTTCTTCTGGGCCGCCACGGCCTGGCCGCGTTCGACAGAGGCCGCGAGGTTTTCCGCCTCGGGATAGACGGCCAGGGACACGACGACGCGCCCGGCATCGGGGCTGAGGCGGTAGGCATTGACGTCGGTGGGCAGGTTTGTGACCTGCACAGGTCCGGTGCCGTCGGCCTCTGCCCGCCAGACCTGGCTGGAGCCGGAGCGACCCGACAGGAAGTACAGCTTTCCATCCGCGCCCCAGCGCGCCGTAGTGGCCCCGCCCTCGTCGATGGCCAGGCGCACGGGCTCGCCTGGGTTGGTCAGGTCCACAGCATACAGAGCACCCGCCCGGCTATTGGCCGCCACATCCGTGGTCGTGACCGAATAGACGACCCAGCGCCCGTCCGGAGACACCTGCGGATCGCCCAGCCGATTGGCCGGGATCATGTCCTGATAGGTGAAGGGTGTCTGGCTCTGGGCGGTTGTCGTCGCGGCGGGCGACGCTGCGGTTGGGGCCTCGGCCAGGGCCGGAACAGCGGCGACGAGCGCCAGGGCGCAGCAGGCGCCGGCAAGCAGGGAGCGGTGACGCATCGGACGGTTCTCCTCGATCAGGCGACTGGCCTAGCACCGTCATCCACACAGGCAAAGCCGGGCCGCTTGCGGAGGTCCATGCAAACGGCGACAACCGGACCTGCATGACCCCGACCGCTTCGGCCCCAGTGAAGACAAAGCCGACCCCGCACATCTGCGAGGTGCTGATCGCCGAGCGGGCCCCGCGCCTGACCCGGTCGGTGTTCTGGCCGGCGGTGCGGCCGCTGCTGTACCGCCTGCTGGGGTTTCGGCATGCGGTTCGAATGGCCGATGCCATCCTGCCGCTGTCGGGCCAGGAGGCGCTGAAATACGTCAGCAATCTGCTGGATCTGCGCGTCTCGACCCTGAATCTGGAGCGGATACCGGCCAGCGGTCGCTGCCTGATCGTCGCCAATCATCCGACGGGGATCGCCGACGGCATCGCCGTCTTCGACGCGGTGCGCAAACGGCGAGACGACGCCATCTTCTTCGCCAATGCCGATGCGATCCGTGTCGCGCCGCGCCTGGGCGAGGCCATCATCCCGGTGGAGTGGGTTCAGGAAAAGCGCACGCGAGAGAAGACGCGGGCCACGCTCCAGGCTGCGAAGGAGGCGTTCGAAGCCGAACGCTGCATCGTCATGTTCCCGGCCGGCCGGCTGGCCCGCGTGGGCAAGGACGGCAGCCTGACGGATCCGGAATGGGCCCAGACGGCGGCGTCGCTTGCCCGGAAATATGATGCGCCCGTCATTCCCATCCATGTGGCCGGGCCGACGTCGAAACTGTTTCACCTGTTCGACCGGGTCTCGCAGGAATTGCGGGACATCACCCTGTTCCACGAACTGCTCAACAAGAAGCGCGGGGTGTTTCAGTTGAAGGTCGGCAAGCCGGTCGCGGCCTCGCGGCTCGACATCGATGCGGGCAAGGCAACCTATGCGCTGAAGGCCTTCACCGAACGGGTCCTGCCCGGCCAGCCGGACGCGGATTTCGCATGAGCGGGCTGACGATCCCCCTGGCCGATGCCGAGGCCACGACGCGGTTGGGCGCTGTGCTTGCCTCACTCATGGGACATGGCGAGGCCCTGTTGCTGTACGGCCCGCTGGGTATGGGCAAATCGACCCTGGCGCGCGGCCTGATCCGCGCCCTGACGCGGCCTGACGAAGACGTGCCCTCGCCGACCTTCACCCTGGTACAATTCTACGACAGCGATCCGCCAGTCGCCCATTTCGACCTTTATCGCCTGACGCGGCCGGAAGAGGCGGTCGAGATCGGTCTGGACGAGGCACTGGACACAGGCTTTGCCATCATCGAATGGCCCGAACGTCTGGGCGAGAACCCCGCCTCCTGGCTGGGGCCGGACCGTCTGGTCGTCACTCTCTCCGAAGACGGTGACGGACGCGTTGCGACCGTTTCTGGCGCAGGGACATGGGAGACGAAGCTGAAGGATCTGCATGTCTGACCGCGAGCAACAACGCGTCGAGTTTCTGAAGGCCGCCGGTTTGGGCGACGCCATGCGCGCGCCCCTGCCCGGAGACGCGTCCACGCGCCGCTATGAGCGGCTGACCCTGCCGTCGGGCACGACCCTGATGCTAATGGACCAGGCTGCCTCGGCCGAGAGCCCGCCCGCCGACCCCGCCTGGACGCCCGAGCAACGCCGCGCCTCCGGCTGGAACGCCACAGCCCGTCTTTCCGCCGGACGGATCGAAGCCTTCGCCGCCGTGGCCGCGCACCTGCGGAGCCTGGGCCTGTCCGCGCCAGAGATCATCGCTGTCGATGCCCCGGCCGGGCTGGCCGCTCTCGAAGACTTCGGAGACGACCTCTTCGCCCGCGTGATTGAGGCCGGAGAGCCGGAAGAACCGCTGTATCTGGCGGCGGTCGAAGCGTTGGCCCGCCTGCACGACGCTCCAACGCCGGACGTCCTGACTGGGGCGGCGGGCGAGTGGTCGCTACAGGCCTATGACGCGACCGCGCTGCAAGGCGGGGCCGATCTGTTCGTGGAGTGGATGCCGCAACTGGAGCCGGGTCTCGCTTTCGACGCCGCTGCCATCGACGACTGGCACGCGGCCTGGGCTCCAGTGGTGGCGCGCGGCGAAGCGGGGGCCGCCGTCATGGCGCACCGGGATTACCACGCCGAGAACCTGATCCGGCTTAGGGGCAGGGCGGGACCAGCCATGGTCGGACTGATCGACTTTCAGGATGCGGTGAAGGCGCACCCGTCGTGGGACCTGCACTCCCTGCTCCAGGATGCGCGCAGGGACGTGTCGCCTGTGCTCGAAGCACAGGCCCTGGACCATTACTTCGCCCTGCGGCCGCAAGTGGGCAGGGCTGAATTCATGCAAGATTATTCAGGTCTGGCGGCTCTGAACGAGGCGCGCATTCTGGGCATCTTTGCCCGCCTGATCGTGCGCGACGGCAAGCCGCGCTATCGCGCCTTCATGCCGCGCATGTGGCGACACCTGAATGCCAACCTCGACAAGCCGGGGCTGGAGCCTGTCCGCGACTGGTTTGCCCGCTACGTCCCTGAGGACAGCCGCCGATGAGCACCGCTCCCAAAACCGCGATGGTTCTCGCCGCCGGTCTCGGCACCCGCATGCGCCCGTTGACCGACGACCGACCCAAGGCGCTGGTCGAGGTCGGGGGGCGGGCCCTGATCGACCATGTGCTGGACCGACTGGCGGATGCGGGCGTCGAAAAGGCCGTGGTCAATGTCCACTGGTTCGCGGATCGGCTGGAGGCGCATCTGGCCGCACGGGGGCGCGGGCCCGAGATCGTCATTTCCGACGAACGGGCCGAGCTTCTGGAAACCGGCGGCGGGCTGAAGAAGGCCGCGTCCCTGCTGGGCGACGCGCCGGTGTTCGTGGCCAATATCGACAGCGTCTGGATCGACCGGGGCGATGCGCTTTCCGAATTGTCACAAATATGGGACCCGGAGCGGATGGATGCGGCCCTGTTGCTGGCCCGGCGTGAAGGCTCCATCGGCTTCGAGGGCGACGGGGACTTCTTTCTGGCGGACGATGGGCAGCTGACATTCAGGGGCGAGGCGGCGTCTGCGCCGTTTGCCTATATGGGCGTCCACATTTGTCGGCCCGACTATGTCGCCGAGGGCCCGGAGGGGCCGTTTTCGCTCAGCGGCCTGTGGCGAAAGTCGGCGGCGGCAGGGCGGCTGTTCGGCTGCGTGCTGGACGGCGACTGGATGCATGTCGGCGATCCCCAGGCCCGTGACGAGGCCGAGGTCCGGCTGGCGCAGGGCGGATGAGCACGGCGTTCGACCCCTTCTCGGGCCTCTCCCCGCGCTGGTACGCCATCGAGGCGCGGCGGCCGTTTCTGGACGATCTGGCGGCGGGGGTGTTGGCCTGGCTGGGCGAGCATCCGCCCGAGGCCCTGTCCGATGCCGTCATCCTTCTGCCGAACCGCCGGGCGGCGCGGGCTTTCACCTCGGCCCTGACCCGACAGGCCGAGGGGCGGTCCCTGCTGTTGCCTCAAGTCAGACCGCTGGGCGATCTGGAGGAGGACGAGCCGCCGTTCGCGCCGGGCGAGCTGGGTCTGGACCTGCCGCCCGCCATCGCCCCCCTGACCCGTCGGTTCGAGATGGCGCGGATGATCGTCGAGGATTTCCGGCCCGGCCTGACGCCCCTCAGAGCGCTGGAGATGGCGGATGCGCTGGGCGGATTTCTGGATTCCTGCCAGCTGGAAGAGGTCGAGGACATAGCCCGGGTCGCCACCCTGGTCGAGGGCGATCTGGCCGAGCACTGGCAAGCGTCGGCGGAGTTCCTGGGTCTGGCGGTCGAGGCCTGGCCCCGGCGGCTGGAGGCGATGGGTCTGGTCGATCCGGCCTGGCGGCGGGCGAAGCTGCTGCGCCTGCTGGCCACCGCCTGGACAGAGCGCCCGCCACAGCAGCCCGTGATCGCCGCAGGCTCCACCGGGTCCGCGCCGGCAGCCGCCGATGTTCTGGCCGCCGTCGCCGCCGCACCCCAGGGGTGCGTAGTTCTGCCTGGTCTGGATTTCGATTTGGAGGCCCGCGTCTGGGAAGACCTGGGCGAGAGCGAACAGCACCCGCAGAACGCCCTTTGGCGGCTGCTGAACCGGGCCGGTGTCGCGCGCGGCCAGGTCCGGCCCTGGTTTCGACCGCCCGAACCGGCCGAGGCCGCATCACGCGGGCGCGCCCGCCAGCGGCTGCTGAACGAGGCCCTGCGTCCGGCCCAGGCCACCGCCGACTGGCGCGAGACGATCCGCGATCTTCGCGCCACTGCCGCCACCGTCCGCTCCGTCGATCCGATCGCCGAAGGGCTGGAAGGCCTGTCGGTCGTCACGGTGCGGGCCGAGGAAGACGCCGCCGCCGCCATCGCCCTGATGATGCGCGAGACGCTGGAAGAGCGCGGCAAGACCTGTGCCCTGGTCACCCCTGATCTGGCCTTGGGGCGACGGGTCGTGGCGCGTCTGGAGCGATGGGGGATCACGGCGGACAGCTCGTCCGGCCAGCCGCTGTCGCGGATGGCGGCAGGGCGGCTGGTCGATCTGGCGGCCCGGTTCATGGCCGAGCCGCTGAACCCGCATGTGCTGCTGGGCCTGCTGAAACACCCGCTTGTCCGGATCGATCTGAACGACGCCGATTATGCGCAGGCGGTTGCAGCTCTGGAACTTTACGCCCGCGGCCCTCGCCGCCGCGACTGGTCGGGAGCCCGGCGCGCCCTGCTGAAAGCCACCCAGCCGCGTGATGATGGCCAGCCACCATCGGAGCGGACCCTGGCGGATGTCTCGATGGCGAGACAGCTTCTGGATTGGCTAGAGACGCTGTCGGACAGGGCGCGGGCCCCTCTTTTGCCGACTGTGGCGCTGGATGAGGCGGCGCGGGCCCTGACACGCCTGATCGAGAGTCTGGCCGGAGCGCAGATCTGGGCCGGGCCGGATGGAGAGGCGGCGGCCGCCCTGTTGTCCAGCCTGATCGAGGGCGGCGCGGCTCTGCCGCCGGTGACGCCGGCCGAGATGGCCGACCTGGTCTCGACGCTTCTGACGGAACAGACGGTGCGGACGGGCGGAGCAAACCAGCCGCGCCTGCGTATTCTGGGGGCCATCGAGGCACGGCTGGTGCGGGCTGACCGTATGATCCTGGCCGGGCTGGAGGAGGGCGTCTGGCCCAATGCCGCCCCGACCGACCCTTTCCTGTCGCGGCCGATGCGCAAGAGCCTGGGCCTGCCGCCGCCCGAGCGTCGTCTGGGCCAGACCGCCCAGGATTTCGTCCAGGCGGCGTGTGCCGACGATGCCATCCTGGTCCATTCCGAGCGCCGCGGGGGCCAGCCGGCAGTCAAGTCGCGCTGGCTATGGCGGCTGGAGATGCTGACGCGCGGGGCCGATGCCGTGGACACGCCCATCCAACTGCATCGTCCGTCCATCGGTCTGCAGCAGGCACGGGCTCTGGACGCCCCAACCCGCGCCACGCCGGACTATGCCCGCCGCCCCGCGCCCCGGCCGCCGGTCGAGCGCCGCCCGCGACAGCTGCCCGTGACCGGCGTCGAACGCTGGGTGCGCGATCCCTATGCGGTCTATGCCCGCTATGTGCTGAATCTGCGTCAACTCGACCGGCCCGGTCAGTCGGCGGAGGCCATCGCCCGCGGCCAGGCGGTACACAAGGCGGTCGAGCGACTGACCCTCAGCTGGCCCGACGTCCTTCCCGACGATTGCGAGGGCGAGATTTCCAGACTGCTGCATGAGGAACTGACCCATCACGGCTTCGAGGATGCGGCCATGGCGCGCGAGGCCCCGCTGGCGAGGAATGCCGCCCGCTGGCTGGCCGGGTTCGAGATGCGCCGGCGGGCCCGCGGCATCGACATCCGTGTGGAGGAGACGCTGGCCCTGACGTTCGACGCCCCCGCCGGGCCCTTCACCCTGACGGCCAAGGCCGACCGGATCGAACTGTCGGGCTCGGGCGCGGCGGTGCTGGATTTCAAGACAGGCCAGATCCCCTCTGCCAAGCAGTTGAAGACCGGCTTTTCGCCCCAACTGACCCTGACCGGGGCCATCCTGGCCGAGGCCGGATCGAAGACCTCCGGCCCGGTCGAGCCCGAGGAGCTGACCTATGTCCGCGTCGTCGGCCGCAAGGTGCCGGGCGAGGCGAAAACCCTGGCAGAGGGAGTGGAGGCGGCACATCTGTCCGAGGCGGCGCTGGCCGGTCTGAAGGCGCGGGTGGCGCGGTTCGACAGCGAACGAACTCCCTATCTGAGCTGGGTCGCGCCCCAGTTCATGGGCAATTTCGGCGGCAACTACGACCATCTGGCCCGCGTCTGGGAATGGCATGTCGTGGGTGGCGAGGAGGGCGAGACATGAGCGCGAACCCCTCAGCCCGCATCCTGCCCGACCCCCATCAGATCGCGGCGGCGGACCCGCGCCAGTCGGTCTTCGTCACCGCCAATGCCGGATCGGGCAAGACCTCGACCTTGGTAGATCGGGTGGCGCGGCTGCTGCTGCAGGAGGTCCAGCCCGGCGAGATCCTGTGCGTCACCTATACCAAGGCCGCCGCCGCCGAGATGCAGGCGCGGCTGTTCGACCGGCTGGGGGCCTGGGCCGTCATGGATGACCGCCGACTGGCGGAGTCCCTGGCGGATCTGGATGGGCGGGACGCTGAGACCCTGTCGGATCAGGATCTGTCGAAGGCGCGCCAGTTGTTTGCCAAGGCCCTGGACACGCCGGGCGGGCTGAAGATCCAGACCCTGCATGCCTTCTGCGAAAAGCTGCTGCGGCGGTTTCCGATCGAGGCGGGTGTCACGCCGGGCTTCACCGTGCTGGAGGATCAAGCCGCGACGGCCCTGTCGCACGGCGCGCGCGAGGACCTGGCGCGCAAGGCCCTGAACGACGAGGACGGCCCGATCGGCCGGGCCTATGCCCATTTCGCGGTCGAGCTGAGCTGGCCCGATTTCGAGGCCTTGCTGGCCCGAGTGGAGCAGGATCGCGTTCGTCTGATCGACTACACCCGCCGCGTCGCTGAGGGGCTGGCTCCGGGTCCGCACGCCCTGGTCGGGGCCGATCCAGATCGGGACGTAGCGTCTACCCAGGACGACTTCATGCGCTGGCTGGACCACGCGGAATGGCTGGCTGTTGCCGAACAGATGGCCACCGGCTCGGTCACGGATCAGGCCTGCGCCGCCCGTATGTGGAAGGTCGACTGGACGTTCCCCGATGTCTCGTCCGTTTTCCTGACCGGCGGCGCACCGCGCAAGTCGATGGCGACCAAGAGCGCGCCTGCTTCGGCGCGAGATTGGCTGACGGTGATGCAGGACAAGGTGGTCTCGGCCGTGGGACAGGTGCGAAAGGCCCGCGTCGCCGAGGACACCGTCCATGTCCTGACCCTGGCCCAGGCGCACGGTGCGCTTTACGATCAGGCCAAGGAAAAGAAGGGCGCTCTGGACTTCGGCGATCTGGTCGCGCGTACGGTCGAGCTGCTGACGGTTCGCGCCAGCGCGGCCTGGGTGCTGTACAAGCTGGACGGCGGCATCGAACACGTCCTGATCGACGAGGCCCAGGATACGGCCCCCGAGCAGTGGGACATCCTGCGCGCCCTGACCGAGGGCTTCTTTGCGGGCGAAGGTTCGCAGCGGTTCGGGGCCGGCAAGGTGGACCGCTCCGTCTTCGCCGTCGGCGACGAGAAACAGTCGATCTATTCCTTCCAGGGCGCGCGGCCGGAACGCTTGCGTCAGGAGGCCCAGCGGTACGACAGCCTGGTGCGCGGAGCAGGGCAGGCGTTCCAGGGTGTCGAACTGGCGACCTCCTTCCGATCCACGCCTGAGGTTCTCGCCTTCGTCGATGCGGTGTTCGAAAGCCCGGAGCGGACCACTGCGCTGGTCGGGCAGGAGATTGCGGCCATTCCGCCGCACAAGGCGATGCGGGCAGGCGATCACGGTTGCATCGACCTGTGGCCCCTCTACATCGACGAAAAGCCACCCGAGCGCGACGCCTGGGACGACCCGCTGGATCAGGAGCCGGTTCAGAGCGCGCGCAAGCGGATGGCGACCGATCTGGCCCGTGAGATCCGACGACAGGTCGAGACCGGGGCGGCGGTGCAGGACAAGGGCAAGCGTGCACTCCGCCCCTGCGGCTACGGCGACTTTCTGGTGCTGGTCCGCCGCCGCGATGCGACGTTCGAGGAGATTATCCGCGCCCTGAAGTCCGCCGGCGTGCCGGTGGCGGGGGCGGATCGGCTGAAGCTGTCGTCGCATATCGTGTTCGACGACCTGATCGCGATGGCTCGGTTCGTCTTGTATCCCGATGACGATCTCAGCCTGGCGGGCATACTGCGCAGCCCGTTCTGCGACGTGGACGAGGACAGCCTCTATGCGCTGGCGGGGGCCGATCCCAAGCGACGCAGGTTGTGGCAGGAGTTGCAGGCGCGGGCCGACGAGCGGCCGGAATGGCGGCGGGCATATGACCTTCTGGCCTTTGCGATCGAGGCGCGCGACCGCGATCCCTTCGCCTTCTTCTCGGCCCTGCTGAACCGGGTGGACGAGACGGGCGTCTCGGGTCGGGCTCGTTTCCTGACCCGGCTGGGCCGCGAGGCGGAGGAGGCCATCGACGAGACGCTGAACCAGGTCCTGGCCGCCGAACAGCGCGGCGCGACCGATCTGGAAACCTGCCTGGCTATGCTGGAGGCCGCCGACGTCGAGGTGAAGCGCGAACTGGAGGGGGCGCGGGGCGAGGTGCGCGTCATGACGGTGCACGGGGCCAAGGGGCTGGAGGCGCCGATCGTGATCCTGCCCGACACGACCGCACGGGCCAAGGCGCAGGGGCCGACCCTGATGCCGGTGGAGCAACCGGACGGAACCGAGGCCTGGCTGATGTGCCCCGGCTCAGAGAAAGAAGACTGCGAGGCCTCGGGCGAAGTGCGTCAGGCGCGTCAGCACCGGGTCGATGCCGAGACCCTGCGGCTGCTCTATGTCGCACTCACGCGGGCGCGGGACCGGATCGTGATCCTGGGGCGCGGCAGCGGAAAGTCGAAACTGGGCTATGACGAAGGCAGCTGGTGGGCCGCGCTGACCGAGACCTTCGAGCGGCTGGGCGCGCAGGTGCGTGACATCGGCGATGGGCGACAGAGGTTCGGCGTCGATCCGGATGTCCTTGCAGCGGGTGTCGGCAGTGTCGCTGACAGGATCGAGGTCCCGGCCTGGGCACGCACAGACCCCGCGCCCGACACCGCCGCCCGCTTTGCGTCGCCTTCGACAATGGAGGGTGCGGTCCGGATCGCTGCACCGTCGCCGCTCGCGGATTCGGGCGCGTCGCTGGGCCGTTTCCGTCGGGGCGACCTGATCCACCGGCTTCTGGAGCGGCTGCCGGATATCGCGCCTGACGACCGCACGGAAGCGGCCTCGCGGATGTTGTCTCGTGAGCGGGACATCGACGAGCCGCAGCGCCAGGAGATGATCGAGGCGGCTTTCGGCGTTCTCGACAATCCCCGGTTCGCGCCTGTGTTCGGGCCGGGTTCGCGCGCCGAGGTGGCTCTGACCGGCGTGGTGGATGGTGTGCCCATCTCAGGGCGTATGGACCGGCTGGTCATCGAGCCGAACCGCATTCTGGTCGTCGACTTCAAGAGCAACCGACCCGCACCGGACCGGATCGAAGACGCCGATCCGGCCTATGTGCTTCAGGCGGCGCTGTATGTCTCCATCCTGCGACAGCTTTATCCGGACCGCCCGGTCGAGGCCGCACTGGTCTGGACGGATGGGCCCAGGCTGATGCCGGTGCCTGTGCCGCTTCTCGACGCAGCCTTGAACGCGGCGCGTTGATTTTCTGCCCAATCACTCCCACATCGGATGCCCTAGGCCGAATCGTATCTGTGCGGCGGCTGATCTCTTGGCGCTCAAGCAGCGAGGCTCCGCGAGCCGAGCGGTAGCGCCCTCAACAAGGAGCCATTTATGGCGACGGTAAAAGTCACCGACGACAGCTTCGACGCCGACGTCCTGAAGTCCAGCACCCCCGTGCTGGTCGATTTCTGGGCCGAATGGTGCGGCCCCTGCAAACAGATCGGCCCGGCCCTGGAGCAGATCGCCGACGAACTGTCCGGCCAGGTGACCATCGCCAAGGTCAATATCGACGATTCGCCCATGATCCCATCGAAACTGGGCGTGAAGGGCATCCCGACACTGATGCTGTTCAAGGACGGTCAGATGACCTCGATGAAGGTCGGGGCCATGCCCAAGGGCAAGATCGTCGAATGGCTGGCCGAGGCAGGCATCGGCGGGTCCGCCGCCTGATCGGTTAGGGCGCCTGGCCGGTCAGTCCGGCCAGGTCTCGCGGCTGGTCCCCAGCACCTCGCCTGCCAGATACAGCGAGCCGCAAATGACAACGCGCCCGGCCCCCAGGGTGAGCGCGCGCGAAAAAGCCTCTTTCACCGAGGTCACGGGCGTGGCCCCCAGGCCATGACCACGCGCCACCGCTGCGAGCGCTTCCGGCTCTGCCGCCGCGCCGTCGAAGGGCACGGTGAAGACGTGGGCGGTGCTGTTACCGAAGGCGTCGAAAAAGCCACCGGCATCCTTGTTGCCAAGCATGCCGACGATCAGGGCCAGCGGGCGCGGCGCTTTCGCCTGGCGCTGGGCCAAGGCCTCGGCCAGGGCTCGGGCGGCGTGGGGGTTATGGCCCCCGTCCAGCCACAGCTCGGCGTCGGCGATGCGCGCCATCTCGCCGTACGGGCCCGCCGTCAGCCGCTGCATCCGCGCGGGCCAGCGAACGGATGACAGGCCTTCGACGATGGCGGCCTCCGGCAAATCCAGCTCAAGCGCCACGGCCACGGCCAGCCCGGCATTGTCGATCTGGTGTGCACCGACCAGCGCAGGCAGCGGCAAGTCCAGAAACCGCTCCTGGTCCTGATAGGCCATGCCGCCCCGCTCGGCGAAGGCGTCGAAGTCGGTTCCCATGACGGTCAGGGGGCTGTGCACCGCCTCGGCGGCCACGATGATGGCGTCCATCGCCTCTTCCGACTGGCGACCGATCAGGCCGCGTGCGCCGGGCTTGAGGATGCCGGCCTTCTCGACTGCAATGCCGCGCAGGGAGGTGCCCAGAAACTCGGCATGGTCCAGATCGACGGGAGTGATGACGCTGAGCAGCGGGCGCGCGATGACATTGGTGGCGTCCAGTACACCGCCCAGACCGACCTCGACGATGGCCAGGTCGGCGGGTGTTTCGCTCATGGCCAGGAAGGCGGCGGCGGTGGTGCTTTCGAAGACGGTGGCCTCGCCCGCCACACGCTCGATCCGGTCCAGGATGGCGTTCAGCGCAGCGTCCTCGATCAGCCGCCCCGCCAGCCGGATGCGCTCGTTGAACCGCACCAGATGCGGCGAGGTATAGGTGTGGACGGTCAGTCCGGCCGCCTCGGCGATGGCGCGAATGAAGGCGACGGTCGAGCCCTTGCCATTGGTCCCGGCCACATGAATGACCGGTGGCAGGCGGTCCTGCGGATCGCCGAGGGCGGCGCAGAGCAGGCGCATCCGGTCGAGCGACAGGTCGATCCGCTGGGGGTGACGGGCGCGCAGGCGGGTGTAGATGGGGTCCATGGCCGCGGGATCAGGCCGCGCGGCGCTGGCCGTCCATCAGCATCGACAGGATACGGCCCAGGGTGGCCGGCAGGTCGGCGCGGGCCACGACCTTGTCGACCATGCCCTTTTCCTGAAGGTATTCGGCGCGCTGGAAGCCCGGCGGCAATTTCTCGCGGATTGTCGCCTCGATCACGCGTGGTCCGGCAAAGCCGATCAGGGCCCCCGGCTCGGCCAGATGGACGTCGCCCAGCATGGCATAGCTGGCGGTGACACCCCCGGTGGTCGGATCGGTCAGGACGACGACGAAGGGCAGTTTCGCCGCCTTCAGCTCCTGAATGGCCAGGGTGGTGCGGGCCATCTGCATCAGGCTGAGCGCGCCTTCCTGCATGCGGGCCCCGCCGGCGGCGGTGTAGCAGACCAGGGGCACGCCGCGCTTCACGGCCTCCTGCGCGGCCTTGATGAAGGCTTCGCCTGCCGCCATGCCCAGCGAGCCACCCATGAAGGTGAAGTCCTGGACGATGACCACGGCGGGTGTTCCGGCCAGCGTGCCGAAGCCGATGGCCATGGTGTCCTTGCGACCCGCAGCCTTGCGCGCGGCGGCCAGACGATCCTTGTAAGGCTTGCCGTCCGAGAATTTCAGCGGGTCTTCCGGCACGTCAGGCGTGTCGATCGACTGATACTTGCCTTCGTCGAAGGTGGCGGCCAGGCGGGTCGGGGCGTCGATGCGCATATGACGGCCGGACGGCGTGACCCACAGGCTGGCCTCCAGGTCCGGGCGGTACAGCATCTCGCCGCCGTCGGGGTCCTTGACCCACAGATTGTCCGGCGTCGCATCGCGGCGGTTGACGATCTTGCGCACGCCGGGGGCAAAGCGCGACAGCCAGCCGCCGCGCTTCTCGGCGGGCTTGGCAGCGTCGGGCTTTGCGGCGGGGGCGGCGGGTTTGGTCTTGTCGATCATGGCGCGGCTTTAGACGGTTTCCGGCGTCCGCGCACCCCTGACCGCATCGGCCAGCTGACGGACCCTAGCCAGAACGCGCGGGGCGGGGGCTTCGTTCGCGTCCAGCGCGGCGGCGACCTCGTCGACCAGCACCGAGCCGGCGACGACGGCATCGGCGACGCGCGCGATCTGTGCGGCCCGCTCGGCCGTCTTGACGCCGAAGCCGACGGCGACGGGCAGGCCGGAGGCCTTGCGCACACGCTCCACGGCCGGGGCCACCGAAAGGGCCTGGGCTTCCTTGACCCCGGTCACACCTGCGACCGAGACATAGTAGACGAAGCCCGAGGTCCGCTCGGCGATGATCTTCAACCGGGCATCGTCCGAGGTCGGCGTGGCCAGTCGGATCAGTGAGACCTGGGCCGCATCCAAGGCGTCGCTCAGCGGTGCGGCCTCTTCCGGAGGGCAGTCCACGACGATGAGCCCGTCCACGCCGCTGGCGGCCGCATCGCGCGCGAAGGCTTCGTAGCCATAGGATTCGATCGGGTTCAGATAGCCCATCAGGATCAGGGGGGTATCCGCATCCCCCTGACGAAAGGCGGCGGCCAGGTCGAGCGTGCCCTTCAGCGTCAGGCCAGCCTTCAATCCCCGCAATGCAGCACGCTGGATCGGCGGCCCCTCGGCCATCGGATCGCTGAACGGAAAGCCCAGCTCGATGATGTCGGCCCCGGCGGCGGGCAGGCCGCGCAGGATCTCCAGCGCCTGATCTCGCGTGGGGTCGCCGGCCATGACATAGGCGACGAAGCCGGCCCGGCCCTCGGCCTTCAGCGCGGCAAAGCGGGCGTCGATGCGGGCGGTCGTCACTGCGGTGCCGCTCCCGTCCCCGCCGCACAGATGTCGCCTGGAATGGTGGCGAAGGCCAGATAGGCGGGCGCGCCTGGCGCGGGCACGCGGTCATCATTGGCGAAGGCCTGCATCTGGAAGGCCTCGCAGCCACCCGCGGGCTTGCGGCGCACATAGACAATCAGATTGGCGTCGCCGGCACCGACCAGCCAGCCCTGTTTGGCGAACTCGGCGGAATAGGCGTCGGCCACGCTCTGCATGCCGGCCTGGGTCGAGGAAATGCAGAAGGCGATGCGCGCCAGTTCGGCGCGACCGCCGCAGGTCGGGTCAGCCGTGGCCCCCGGGACCTCGGGCAGTTCGACGGTCTGGGCGGGAGGGGCCGGTGGCGGGGCCGTTTGCGCCAGAACTGGCGTCGACAGAAGCGCCACCACGGCGGTCAGGATCGAGGTTTTCATGGTCAAAGCTCCACACCAAGATGGGCCGCTACGGCAAAGATGTCCTTGTCGCCCCGCCCGCACATATTCAGCACGACGTCGCCGCCCTTCCCGACTTCGTTGGCAATCTCTCCGATGCGGGCCAAAGCGTGGCTCGGCTCCAGCGCCGGAATGATGCCTTCCAGCTTCGCGCAGAGCTGGAACGCTTCCAGCGCCTCGGCGTCGGTGGCGGCGCGATACTCGGCGCGGCCCATGTCCTTCAGCCAGGCGTGCTCTGGCCCGATGCCCGGGTAATCCAGACCGGCGGAGATCGAGTGGCCCTCTAGAATCTGGCCGTCGTCATCCTGAAGCAGATAGGTCCGGTTGCCGTGAAGCACGCCGGGGCGACCGCCTTGCAGCGAGGCCGCATGATCCGGTCCGTCCAGCCCGCGCCCGGCCGCCTCGACCCCGATCAGCCGCACCCCGGCGTCGTCGATGAAGGGGTGGAACAGGCCGATGGCATTGGAACCCCCGCCGATGGCCGCAACGCAGGCGTCCGGCAGCTTGCCCTTGCGGGCCAGCATGGCGGCGCGCGTCTCCTTGCCGATCACGCTCTGGAAATCGCGGACCATGGCGGGATAGGGATGCGGCCCCGCCGCCGTGCCGATCAGATAATAGGTGTCCTCGACATTGGTGACCCAGTCGCGCATCGCCTCGTTCATCGCGTCCTTCAGCGTACCGCGGCCCGAGGTCACCGGCACCACCTCGGCTCCCAGCAACTTCATGCGGAAGACATTGGGCGACTGCCGCTCGACATCGGTCGCGCCCATGTAGACGACGCATTGCAGGCCGAAGCGGGCACAGACGGTGGCGGTGGCCACGCCGTGCTGACCGGCCCCGGTCTCCGCGATGATCCGGGTCTTGCCCATCCGCATGGCCAGCAGGATCTGCCCCATGCAGTTGTTCACCTTGTGGGCGCCCGTGTGGTTCAGCTCGTCACGCTTGAACCAGATGTTCGCGCCCTCGAAATGGTCGGTCAGTCGTTCGGCCAAATACAGCGGGCTGGGCCGGCCGACATAGTCGGTCAGGAAGCCGTCCAGCTCGGCCTGGAACGAGGGGTCGGCCTTGGCCGCCTCATAGGCCGCCGTTAGTTCGTGCACGAGCGGCATCAGGGTCTCGGCGACGAACCGCCCGCCATAGGGGCCGAATCGGCCCTCAGTATCGGGCATGGCGTACTGGTTGGGGATGATGGCGTTCACGGGCGTGGTCTCGCAGGCAGCGAAGGCGGAAATGCGGTCTCCGTCACACAGCCTGAAGGAACGCCGCGATCCGGGCTGCGTCCTTAACACCCGGCGCGCTTTCGACGCCAGAGGACACGTCCAGCATCGGAGCGCCGCTGATCGCCGCAGCCTGGGCCGCATTCTCGGGATTCAATCCGCCGGCGAGGAACCAGGGACGGCGATAGGTGCGGCCCTGCATCATGGCCCAGTCGAACCGTGCGCCCATGCCGCCGGGCAGCGCCGAGCCCTCCGGCGGTCGCGCGTCGAACATCAGATGGTCGGCGACATCGTCCCAGATATCGGCGGGCTGCAGGTCGTCGGGCGTCGAGACGGGCAGAGCCCTGATGATGCCCGCGCCGGTCAAGCGACGCACCGCGTGCGCGCGCTCAGGTGTCTCGGAGCCATGCAGCTGGATCAGGTCCGGCTTCAGGATCAGGGCGATCTCTGTCAGCAGAGCGTCATCCGCATCGACCGTTACGGCCACGACCTTGGCCCGCCCCCGCGCCCGCTCGAACAGCGTCGCGGCATGCAGCGGCTCGATGTGGCGTGGGCTTTTTGAAAACACCACCGCGCCTACGAAGGACGCGCCATGGTCCAGCGCGGCATCCAGGCTATCGGGCATCGTCAGGCCGCAGATCTTGACGTCAGTCATCAGCCGCAGGTGCGCTTCACGTCCGCGGTGGTCAAGGGGCGTAGAGATCCGCATCCGGATCGGTCTTGCCGCGGATCGCCGCCCCGATCACCTGACTGGCGATCACGGAATAGGTGATGCCGTTGCCGCCCAGGCCCATGACGGCCCAGCTGTGGTCCATGTCGGGGATGGGGGCGATGGAGGGCAGGCTGTCGCTGCTTTCGCCGAATGCGGCGGCCCAGCTGTACTCCACCTCGAACTCCAGGTCGGGAAGCAGGCCTTTGAGCTTGGCGGCAATGGTGTCGCGCTTGCGCTTCAGCTTGGCCTGGTCCTCATGGGCGTCGGGCGATTCCTCGTCCTCGCCGCCGACGATCAGCCGACCGTCGCCACCCATGCGGAAATAGAGATAGGGGTCGGACCCTTCCCAGACGAGGGTGTCCTGCAGCCATCGGGGGCAGGTCGCGCGCGGCTTGGAGGCCAGAGCCCAGGAGGAGATGATCTTGGCCCCCGGCGTCGGCACGCCCTCGGGAAACTCATAGCCGCAGCAGAAGATCAGATGTTTCGCCCGCACCGCATGGCCGGCGTCGGTCAGCAGGGTAACCCCGTCCGGATCGCTGACCGCCTTCATGACTTCTACCGGGGAATAGACCCTGGCTCCGTTCGCCTGCGCCCGGCGCAGCAGGCCGGCGGCCAGACGGCCCGGGTCGGCACTGGCCGAACCCGTGTTGAAGATGGCCCCGGTGCGATCGATGCCGAAACGCTCGCGCAGTTCGGCGGGCCCGACATAGGTGCTGTCCAGGCCGATTTCGGCGCGGGCCTCGGCCTCGACCTCCAGCGCGCGGTGCCCATAGGTGTCGCCAGCCAGATACAGCGACGACTGTTCCTTCAGGCCGCAGACGATCCGCTCCTCGGCCACGATCCGCTTCAGCGCCTGAACCGCATCGAAGGATCGCAGATAGGCCCGGCGCGCCTTCTCGGCCCCGATTTTTTCGCTGAGGGCGGTCAGCGGCAGGTCGATCTCCCACTGCAGCATGGCGGTCGACGCCAGGGTCGATCCCGTCAGCGGGGGGCGGCGATCCAGCACCGCGACGGAATGGTCCCGGCTCAGCTCGCGCGCCATGAAGGCCCCGGTGATCCCGGCCCCCACAATGGCGACATCGGCGGAGATCGCCTCTTTCAGCGGCCGCACCGGAACGCCCAGACCAGGGCTGTCCGCCCAGAGCGGCCGACTGGTCCTTAAATCCCGCTTGTGTGTCGCGCCGCTCATGTCCGTTGCCTCCAGGCGCAGGCTAAAGCGGCGACAAGCCTTGCGGTTCCGTCAGGCGAAAATCAGCGCAGTCTCGTCCGGCGTCATCAGCCGCCACTGGCCGGGTTCCAGATCGTCGGGCAGGCTCAGTCCCCCGATCCGCTCGCGGTGCAGGCCCTCGACGTGATTGCCGACCGCCGCGAACATCCGGCGCACCATGTGATAGCGCCCTTCCGTCACCGTCAGCCGCGCCTCGGTCGGAGACAGTACCTCCAGCACGGCGGGCGACAGGGGCTTGTCCTCGCCCTCCAGCACCAGACCGCCCGCCTCGAACACCGCCTGTTCTGTGCCCACCAGCGCCCGGGCCAGGGTGGCGCGGTAAACCTTGGCTACATGGCGTTTGGGCGAAATCACCCGGTGCAGCAGGTCGCCGTCGTCGGTCAGCAGCAAAAGGCCTGTCGTCTGCTTGTCCAGCCGCCCGATGGTCGAAATGGCCGGGTCTCGCCTGCGCCAACGGTCAGGCAGGACGTCATAGACCAGCGCCCCGTCCTCCTTGCGCGAACAGGTCATGCCCAAGGGTTTGTGCAGCATCAGGACCAGGCCGGCGGGCGGGTCCAGCGGTCGGCCATCCACCTGCATCCGCGTCGGCAGGTCGGGGGTGACGGGGATGCGCCTAGACACATCGGTCAGTTCGACCCCGTCCAGCACGATACCGCCCGCCCGACCCAGCCGCGCCATCTCGGTGCGCGAGCCATAGCCCATCGAGCCCAGCAGCTTGTCCACTCGGCTTGTTGGTGGGCTACCGCGCTTCGCGCTACTTGAGCCCGAGGTGGGCGTGCTCACTTCACCGCCTCGAACAGCTTGTAGCCGCCCGCGTCGGCGACCATCCGAACCCGCTTGAAGGCCGCGTTCAGCTCGGCCTCATAGGGCAGGTGCCGGTTGGCAACGCACCACAGGACGCCGCCCTTGCCCAGCATCTCGGCGGCCTTGCGGATGAAGGTCTGACCCAGGCGGCGATCCTCAGCCCCGCCGTCGTGGAAAGGCGGGTTCATGACCACGAAGTCCAGATCGCCAGCGGTGTCCAGCGTGCGAACGTCGGCCCAGTTGATCGTGACGCGGGCGTCCTCGACATTGCGCCGCGCCGCCTCGACCGCGCGCCGGTCCAGATCGACCATGTGCAAAGCTGTCACGGCGAGCGATTTCAGCACGACGGTGCTCAGCGCCCCGTAGCCACAGCCCAGATCTGCCCCGCGCCCCTTCAGCGGTGGCAGGTGCTGGGCCAGAAGCAGCGATCCCGGATCGATCCGGTCCCAGGCAAAGACACCGGGCTGTGACCAGGCGTCCAGCCCCTCGACCAGACGCGGAGCCCCCGCTTCGATGGCCGCGTCCAGACCCGTCGCCGTTTCGGGCGCGGTGACGACACAGCGGCGATGGTGGGCCTTGGCTGTCTCTCCGACCGTGACGCCCAGCGCCTCCAGCTCCTTCTTCAGGCGCGACCCGCCCTTGTCCTTGGCCGCCATGACGTCCAGCCGTCCACCGGGCTTCAGCGCCCTGAGCGCCAGGGCCAGGGTATAGCGCCGCTCCAGTACGCCGGGCGGGGCATAGATCATGATGTCATCGACCGAACCGGGCGCGACGTCTTCCAGCGATGCCGAACCGGGGATCAGCGGAGAGACCTGGGTCGCGCTACCGGGCGGATCGAAGACGGCAGGCGGGCGGCCATAAAGGAGGGTACTGGTCATCTGCGGCTCCTTATCCGCTTTCAAGCCATAGGCGAAGCTGGCGAGCCCGGAACAAATCCGGCACAAGGCCTCGATGCTGGCCGACTCAGTTCGTAACGCCCCCCTGCCGACCCTCGACGACGCCCGCGCGACCCTGGAGCGGGTCTGGGGGCATGCCGATTTTCGCGGGCTGCAGTCCCAGGTGGTCACGGAGATTCTGGCGGGCCGCAATGTGCTGGCCGTCCTGCCGACGGGCGGAGGCAAGTCGGTCTGTTATCAGATTCCCGCCATGCTTCGTCCCGGTCTGGGTCTGGTTGTCTCGCCCCTGATCGCCCTGATGACGGATCAGGTCGAGGCGCTGAAACAGCAGGGGGTGGCGGCGGCGCGTCTGGACTCGGGCGTTTCGATGGACGACCGGTCCGAAATCTGGCGTCAGGCGCGGGCGGGTCAGCTGGACCTGCTCTATGTCTCACCCGAGGGACTGGCGCAGCCGCATCTGATCGATCGGCTGCGCGATCTTCCGCTGTCACTCATCGCCATCGACGAGGCCCACTGTGTCTCGCAATGGGGACATGACTTCCGGCCCGACTATCGCGGTCTGGGGCGGCTGGCCGAGTTGTTTCCCGATGTGCCGCGCATCGCCGTCACCGCCACCGCCGATGCCCGGACGCGCGAGGACATCGTCGCTTCGCTGCGGCTGGACGGGGCCCGGGTTCTGGTCGACAGTTTTGCCCGGCCGAACCTGCAACTGTCCGCCGAGCGCAAGGAAAACGGCTCGCGCGCCAAGGCCGATGCCCATGTGATCGAACTGGTCCGTCAGCGACGCGGCAAGTCGGGCGTCGTCTATTGCGGGAGCCGCGACGGCTGCGAGCGGGTGGCCGGGGCCCTGCGCGACGCCGGCGTCAACGCCATCGCCTATCATGCGGGCATGGATGCACGTCAGCGCGACCGCCTGCTGGCCCGCTTCCTGGCCGAGGACGGGGCGGTCATGGTCGCCACCATCGCCTTCGGCATGGGGGTGGACAAGGCGGACGTCCGCTTCGTCATCCACGCCGATCCGCCCGGATCGCTGGAAGCCTATTGGCAGGAGATCGGTCGGGCAGGCCGGGACGGCGAACCGGCCGAGGGCATCACCCTGTATGGTCCGTCCGATATCGCCTGGACGCTGAAGCGGCTGGACGGGCGGCCGATGGCCGAGGAGGTCAAGGCGGTGCAGGTGTCGAAGGCCCGCCGCCTCTATGCCATGCTTGACGGCGCGACCTGTCGGCCCCAGGCGGTGCGGCGCTATTTTGGCGAAACGGATGCGCAGCCCTGCGGCGTCTGCGACCTGTGCCTCGATCCGCCCGCCGTCTTTGATGCCACAGTGCTGGCCCAGAAGGCTCTGGCGGCGGTCCAGCGGCTGGGCGAACGGTTCGGCAAGACCCGTGTCATCGACCACCTGCTGGGCAAGACGCGGGATGTGCAGGGCTGGGAGACGGCGCTGTCGACCTGGGGTATCGGGGCGGACACCGCCAGTCACACCTGGCGCGACGTGGTCGATCACCTGATGTTCGACGGCCTGCTGGTCGAGGACCCGAACGAGGGCAAGCCCCTGATCCGGCTGGGTGAGCCGGAGGCCGTGCGCGCCGTCTATCGCGGCGAACGCGTCGTCGAGGTCCGCAAGGCCCCGGCCCGCGCGTCTTCTGCTCCCCGCGAGCGCACCCGAACGGGCCGCAACGCCGCGCTGGAGACGATGGATGCCGATGTCCGCGCCCGCTTCGAGGCCCTGCGCGCCTGGCGCCGCGACCGCGCCGCCGAACAGCGCGTGCCGCCCTATGTCATTTTCCAGGACAAGACCCTGCTGGAAATCGCCCTGGCCGAGCCGGGCGATCTTAACACTCTGGGCCATATCGCCGGGGTCGGTCAGACCAAATTGGACCGGTATGGCAAGGCCGTACTGGACGCCCTGACCCAGACGGCCCTCTGAGACCTGCGTTCGGCCGGTAACCATAAGGCAAGGCTTTGCCAATCTCGCCTTAAACTTTTGGGTGCAGGGTCGCCGTGTGATCCTGAATCGTGCGCCCTCTCCGATCGACAAACTGGCGATCGCCGTCGTGCATCAGCCCGAGCGCGCGCAAGTTCCGCCGTCGGGTGCGCGCGAGGACGCCCTGCGGTTCCTGCTTCAGACCGCCGCCGATGCGAAGATCACCAAGGTCGCCACCCGCCCCGACGGCGACGGCGAGCGCTGGCTGGGTCAGGCCTGGCCGTTTCCCTCGCCGTTTCAGGTCACCGTCCGCACCATGCCCATTTCCGACGGCGTGGACCGGATCGAGGCGCGGGCGCGTCGCTCGCTGGAGCGACTGGGTCTGCCGCGAGGCGACGCCCTGCTGATTTCCAGCGCCGCCGATCTGGCCGGGGCCGAGGGTCGCGCCCTGTGGGACCGTCTGTCGGCCCTGAAGGATCGTGGCCTGTTCAAGCGTATCGGCTTCTGCGCCACGGTCGAGGACGGCCCGGCCCTGCTGGCCCGGCGCTTCCAGCCCGACATCGTGCAACTGCCCGTCAATATGCTGGACCAGCGCGCGCATCGCACCGGCGTGCTGAGCGAACTGGCGGCGCTCGGCGTCGATATCCATGCCTCGTCGGTGTTTGCGGACGGCCTGCTTTTCGTGAGCGGCGAGGCCTTGCCGCCGGACATGGCGCGGCACAGCCATGCCCTGTCGCGCATCCGCCGCCGCCTGGCCGAGGCGCGTGTCGATCCCATGCAGGCGACCCTGGCCTATGCCCTTGGATTGCCGGAAGTGTCCGCCGTGGTCGCCAGCGTGGCCTCGGCCGCCGAACTGCGTGCCACCATCGCCGCCGCCCATGCGCCCGCGCCGGGCCTGGACTGGGAAGCGCTGCAGCTGGAGCCGGCGACCATCGCCACCGGCTCCGCCGCCCGGATCAGTAGCGCAGCCTGATACCGACATAGCCGCAGCGTCCCGGCTCGCCATAACCCAGCACCTGCTGATACCGCTCGTCCGCCAGGTTCTCGATCCGTGCGGTCAGGGTGACCGCCTCCGTCAGCGCATAGGCCGCATTCAGATTGGCCGTGACGAAGCCCTCGCGAGTGGCCGTGGCGAATCCGCCCGAGTCGTCCTGATCGCCCTCCGCGCGCACGGTAAGAGCCCCCGACAGCCGCTCGCCGGTCCAGCCCAGGGTGGCCGAACCGGCATGTTCCGGTACGCGCAGCAACCGGGCACCGGTCGTGCGATCCTCGGCATCGGTCCAGGCATAGGCGAGCGTCAGGTTGAAACCGCCGCCCAGCAGGGCACGTCCCTCCAGCTCGACGCCCTCCGACCGCGTCTCGGCCACATTGATGTAGCGGCCCGCGACATAGCTGATCTGGTTTTCGACGTTCAGGCGATAGACGGTGGCCCGGCCCTCGATACGGCCATCGGACGACGCCCATCCCAGAGCCAGCTCGACACTGTCGGCCGTCTCCGGAACCAGTTCGGGATAGGGCAGGGGTGCGAAGCAGAAATCGCACACCGCCTGGCTGACCGACGGAGCCTTGAAGCCGGTGCCGTAAGCGCCCGAGACGATGAAACCGCCGTCCAGCCTGTAGGCCGCCGAGACCCGCCCCGTCGTCTCCGAGCCGAAGTCGTCCGTGTCGTCCCAGCGCAGGGCCCCGGACAGGTTCAGCCGCTCGGTCACGTCATAGCGGGCGACGCCGAAGATCGAGGTGGTGCCCAGATCGTCTTCCAACCCGCTGGACAGACTGCCTGAGGTCTCCTCGCGCTCCACGCCGAACGCATAGTTCAGGGTGTCACCAGATTGGCCATCCGCCTGCCAGCGATAGACCTGGCGATCCGCCTCGAAGCGCGAGGGGAAGTCGGAGATGGTGTCGCGCACGATGTCGGAGGCCGAGACGCTGAACTGGTGGTCCAGGCCCAGGGCCTTCAGACGCACGCGTCCAAAGCCGGACCATTGCTCGCTCTCGGTGGTGTCCAGCGTGTCGGCGAGGGCGAAGCTCGGGGCCGGGAAGCCGTCGATGTCGGCCCGGCTGTTCGACCAGCGCGCGGCTCCGTCGATTGAGACGGTATCGGTAAAGGCATAGCGGCCCTTGGCCCCGACGGTGGTGTTCTCGAACCCGTCGGCCTCGGGGTTGCCGTCGGCCTCGTCCGCGGCACTGATCCCGTCCGTGTCGAAGCGCGAGACCCAGGCCCCGAAGGCATACTGCTCCTTGGCCACGCCTGCCGCCAGGCGGCCGCGCAGGGTGTCGAACGACCCCGCCTCGGCCTCGGCACGCATCCCGTCCACCTCCTGGGTCGTGAAGGCGATCACCCCGCCGATGGCGTCGGACCCCCACAGCGACGACTGCGGTCCCGACAGCACCTCGATGCGGTCGATGTCGCCCAGCTCGAAGCCGGAGAAATCATAGGCCCCGGCGATCTCGGCCGGGTCGTTGAGCGGCACGCCGTCGACCAGGACCAGGGTCTTGCCGGGCACGGCTCCACGCATGCGGACCTGGGCCACGCCGCCGAAGGCTCCGCTGCGAACGACGGAGAGGCCGGGCACATCGGCCAGGATATCGGCAGCAAAGACCGCGCCGCGCTGTTCGATGGTCGCGCGGTCGATGACGCGCGCTCCGGGCGTCTCGGCGACGATGGCCGGGATGCGGGTGGCCGTGACGACCACATCTTCGAGTTCGGGAACCTCCTGGGACCGGGCAGGCGCGGACAGGCCGACCGCCACCAGGGCAGTCGAAAAGAAAAGATGACGCTTCATGTGAGCGACTCCGTATGGCCCCGGCGTCGCGCGCGACGGGACGATGAAAGCGACCAACCCGCTCCGGACAGGTCCGGAACGGCGCAGAGATCGGGTCGCTTCGACGGAACATCCCTGCTGATGTCAGCAGGGGGCAGGCCCCACGCCTCTGTCTGGTCCCGGACAGCGGACGAGCGACGGGGGCGGCCAGGTCTCCTGGCTTGCGGATCGGCGGTCCATGTCCACACCTTCCCAGTTGTCTTGACGACGCCCAGTGGTGCCGGGATTGCGCCCGGATCGAACGACGGACCTCCCCGCCTACAGTTGCGGGCACAGCCGCGGTATCTGACCGCGTTCCCTTAACCGCCTGTCGTGTTTGTCGCAGTGCAACACGTGTTGCGCAAGAGGGTCAGCCGCGCCGCGCCTGCACCTTGGCCGCGCGCCGGGCGACGGACTTGCGCGGATCGGCCATCAACCGCGCGATATGCGGGACGAGCCAGCGATCGAGCTCGGGGTCGGTCCTCGCCCATTCGGCCAAGGTCTCCAGCGTACAGATCAGGACGATCCAGTCCGTTGCGGACGCCAGGTTGGACTTCAGCAGCCTCCTGGCCCTCGCCCTCTGATCCTCGCTCATGTCGTCGGCCAGGCGTTGGAAAAGCTGCGCCAGGGTCCATCGCGCCGAATCCTGATCCAGCCGGCCCACATCGTCGATCAGGGGGTCGATCAGCGGGACCAGCCAATCGTGGCGCTCGGCCTCGATCCGCTTCATGGCATTCGAGACACGCAGGCGGACCACCGGATCGGCGCTGCCGTAGCAGGCGAACAGTTCGCTCAACCGCTCTCTGTCGGCCAGCGCCAAATCGACGACCTCGACGGTGCGCCCCAGGGAATTGGGGTGACCGCCGCTGAGCATGGATTCGAAGCTGCCCATCCTGGCCTCCATGAGGGATCAGGTCACCTTTCCAGCTTGAGGCGATCCGCACAATCCGCCACCCTGTGGCGCTCCCATGAACGCTCTCCTCGTCCATCCGCCGAAAGTCGATCCCGTACCCTCTGCTGAGGGAACGACGCCGGTCATGGCCCAGTTTCTGGCGGCCAAGGCCAGCCAGCCGGATGCGATCGTCTTCTTCCGCATGGGCGACTTCTACGAGCTGTTCTTCAAGGATGCGGAGATCGCCTCGGCGGCCCTTGGCATCACCCTGACCAAGCGGGGCAAGCATCAGGGCGAGGACATTCCCATGGCCGGGGTGCCGGTGCATGCGCTGGACGGCTATCTGGCACGGCTGATCCGCCAGGGGTTCAAGGCCGCCATCTGCGAACAGATGGAGGCGCCGTCCGAGGCCCGCAAACGCGGCTCCAAGGCCGTGGTCCACCGCGACATCGTGCGGGTGGTGACGCCCGGCACCCTGACCGAGGACAGTCTGCTGGACGCCCGCGGGGCCAACCGGCTGGCGGCGGTGGCAGTGCGCAAGGGTCGGGCGGCGGTGGCGGTGGTCGAGCTGTCGGCCGGGACCGTCGATGCCGTCGCCTGTGCGCTGGAGGATCTGGGCGCGACCCTGGCCTCGTTCCGGCCGTCCGAGGTTCTGGTGCCGGACCGCCTGTTTTCGGACGAGGCGACGAAGGATGCCCTGAACGGATCGGGCGGGGTGGTGCAGGCCCTGCCTCAGGCCCTGGCCGAACCCGTCGGGGCGCGGGTGCGGATCGAGCGGCTGTATGGCGTCGCCTCGCTGGACGGGTTCGGCGCGTTCGAGGAGGCGGAGGTTTCGGCCCTGGGCCTGATCGCCGCCTATCTGGAGACGACGCAGGCGGGCCGGATCCCGGCCCTGACGCCGCCGCGCCGCTCGGGCGAGACCGGCTTTCTGGCCATCGACCCGGCCACCCGCCAGAGCCTGGAGATCGACCGCACCCAGCGCGGCGAGCGCGAGGGCTCGCTGCTGGCCTGTATCGACCGGACGGTGACCTCGGGCGGCGCTCGGGCCCTGGCCGAGCGCATCGCCCGGCCCCTGCGCGATCCGGTGGCGATCAACCACGGTCTGGACGCGGTCGAATGGTTGCTGGAGCGGCGCGATCTGCGGAGGGATCTGCGCGACACCCTGCGCGCCTCGGCCGATAGCGCGCGGGCGACCTCGCGGCTCGTGCTGGGGCGGGGCGGGCCGCGCGACCTGGCCGCCGTCCGCACGGCGCTGGCCACCGCCGAGCGGATCGCAGGCCTGTTTCCGCCCGAGCGCGACCCGCTCACCGGGGCGCCCGCCCGCATCGCCGGCTGTCTGGATCGGCTCAGCCTGTCGCCCGACCTGGCTCGGCTGCAGATCGACCTGGCGGAGGGCCTGGTCGCCGAGCCGCCGCATCTGGCCCGCGACGGCGGCTTCGTCGCCCCCGGCTATCGTCCCGAACTGGAGGCGGCCCGCACCCTGCGCGACGACAGCCGCCGCGTCGTCGCCGATCTGGAAGCCAGGGCCGTGGCCGACAGCGGCGTGCCCTTCAAGATCCGGCACAATGCCGTGCTGGGCTATTTCCTGGAGACCTCAGCCAAGGCGGCCGAGCCACTGCTGCGCCCGTCTGAAGCCAGTCCCTTCATCCATCGCCAGACCCTGGCCAATCAGGTCCGGTTCACCACCGTCGAACTGTCCGAACTGGATGCGAAGATCAGCCAGGCGGGCCACCGCGCCCTGGCCATCGAGGGCGAGACCTTCGAGGGCTGGCGGCGGACGGTGCAGGCGCTCGCCCTGCCGCTTCAGGACGTGGCCGAGGCCCTGGCTGAGCTGGACGCCCACGCCGCCCTGTCAGAATGGGCCGAGGAGGTGGGCGCGGTCCGGCCCGTCGTGGACGACACCACCTGTTTCGAGGTCACGGCCGGTCGCCATCCTGTCGTCGAGGCGGCGGTCAAGAAGTCAGGTGAACCTTACACGCCCAACGACTGCCGACTGGACGGGTCGGGCAGCGCCTGCGCCCGGCTGTCCATCGTCACCGGCCCGAACATGGCGGGTAAGTCGACTTTTCTTCGCCAGAATGCCCTGCTGGTCGTGCTGGCTCAGGCCGGGGCCTTCGTGCCCGCGCGCGCCATGCGGCTGGGCGTCGTCGATCGGCTGTTTAGCCGCGTCGGGGCGGGCGACGATCTGGCGCGGGGCCGCTCCACCTTCATGATGGAGATGGTCGAGACCGCCGCCATCCTGACCCAGGCGACGGAGCGCAGCTTCGTGGTGCTGGACGAGATCGGGCGCGGCACTGCCACCTATGATGGCCTGGCCATCGCCTGGGCCGTGGCCGAGGCCCTGCACGACCGCAACCGGGCCCGCACCCTGTTCGCCACCCACTATCACGAACTGGCCGGGCTGGAGACGCGGCTGGCCCATGTCTGCAACCTGTCCATGAAGGCGCGGGAGTGGAACGGGGAGCTGGTCTTCCTGCACGAGGCCGCGCCAGGGGCCGCGGACCGCTCCTACGGCGTCCAGGTCGCCAGACTGGCTGGTGTTCCTGCCGCCGTCGTCAGCCGCGCCCGCGAGGTGCTGGACCGGCTGGAGGGCGAAAAGGCGGCCGTCGGCAATCTGTCCGACCTGCCGTTGTTCGCGGTCGCCGAGCCGCCCGCCCCACCGCCGCCCTCCGTCGTCGAGGACGCTCTGAAGGGAATCGAGCCGGACGAGCTGTCGCCGCGCGAGGCTCTGGAGGCCCTGTATCGGCTGAAGGGTCTGGCGGGCCGGTGACCGAGGCCCTCGATGCGCGCTTGGTAGAGGCGGCTGCCGCTGCCGATGGGCCGACCGCCGTCGCCGCCATCCTGCGAGAAACCTGGGAGGCCGCTCGCGCGCGCGCCGGACGTCGGCTGGAGGCGGGTGGCGAAGGTGTGGAGGTTGCCCGGCTGTACTGCGCCGCCGCTGACGACCTGCTGACGGCGCTGTGGCGGGTGACGACGGAGACCCTCTATCCCGCGCACAATCCGACGGCGGCCGAACGTCTGAGCCTGATCGCGGTCGGGGGCTATGGACGCGGCGTCCTGGCCCCCTATTCGGACCTCGACCTGCTGTTCCTGCGGCCCTGGAAGTCCAGTCCGCGCACCGAGCAGGTGATCGAGTTCATGCTCCATGTCCTGTGGGATCTGGGGTTGAAGGTGGGTCAGTCCGCGCGGTCGTTGGATGAATGCCTGGCCTTGGCAAGGACCGACATGACCATCCGCACCTCCTCGCTGGAAGCGCGCTATCTAGCCGGGGATGTGGCCCTGGCCGAGGAGTTCGAGCAGAAATTCCGGGCCCTGGTCGAAAAGGCCGACCCCCGCGCCTTCATCGCCGCCAAGCTGGAGGAGCGCGACGTCCGCCACCAGAAGACCGGCGCTGTCCGCTATCGCGTCGAGCCCAACGTCAAGGACGGCAAGGGCGGCCTGCGCGACCTCAACACCCTGTTCTGGATCGCCCGCTCGCTGGCCCCCGAAAGCCCGCTGGGCGCACGCGTCCTCGATGACCTGCTGACGGCGCGGGAACGGCGGACGTTCGAGGAGGCGTTCGACTTCCTGTGGCGCACGCGCGCCCATCTTCACCGGGTCGCGGGCCGGGCCGAGGAGAAGCTGACCTTCGATCTCCAGCCCGAGGTCGCCCGGCGCATGGGCTGGCACGGGCGGGGCGACGAGCCGGCGGTCGAGCGATTCATGCGCCGCTATTTCCTGGTCGCGCGCGATGTAGGGGCCCTGACCCGCGCCATGTCGGCCAAGCTGGAGGCCCGGCACCAGAAGCGGACGATGAGCCTGTCGCGCCTGATCCCCGGCCGCCGGCGAAAGCTGGGGGTGGAGGGCTTCATCGAGGACGCGGGCCGGCTGTCGGTCACGGGGGCGGAGGTCTTCGTCGAAGCTCCTGAGAAGCTGCTTTATCTGTTCCGGGTGGCGGATCAGCACGATCTGGACCTGCACCCCGATGCCTTTTCGGCGGTGACGCGCTCGCTGTCGCTGGTCACGCCATCCCTTCGCCGCGACCCGGAGGCGACGCGCGCCTTCCTCGACATCCTGGCGCAGGGGCAGAGGCCCTACCGCGTTCTGACCCTGATGAATGAGACGGGCCTGCTGGGCCGGTTCCTGCCGGAATGGGGGCGGATCGTCGGTCAGACCCAGTTCAACATGTACCATGCCTATACGGTCGACGAGCACACGCTCCAGGCCATCGGCATCATCAACGACATCTGGCGTGGCAAGCTGAAGGCCGACCATCCGACCGCCACCGAGATCGTCCACCGCATCGACGATTTCGAGGCCCTGATGCTGGCCATGCTGCTGCATGACGTGGGCAAGGGCGGCGACCGCGGCCAGCTGGAGGATGGGGCCATCGCCGCGCGCCGGGCGTGCGACCGGCTGGGGCTGGATCCACGCCGGACGGAGTTCGTGGTCTGGCTGGTCCTGAACCATCTGGCGCTCAGCGACTATGCCCAGAAGCGCGACGTCTCGGATCCGGCGACGGTGCGGACCTTTGCCGATCTGGTCGGCGATCCCGAGCGGCTGCGGACCCTGCTTGTGCTGACCGTGGCCGATATCCGCGCCGTCGGACCGGGTGTCTGGAACGGCTGGAAGGGCCAGCTGATCCGCGACCTTTATCAGCGCACAGAGGCGGTGTTCCGGGGCGAGGCCGTAACGGGCACTGAGCCTCTGCAAGACCATCCCGAACTCGTGGCCGAGGCTTTGGACAAGGGCGCAGCGGCCCGGATTCTGACGGCGACCGATCCCGAAACCGCCAGCGCCGCGACGCGGGTGGCGGTGGCCGCGCGCGACCGGCCCGGCCTATTCGTCGATCTGGCGCGGGCTTTGGCCGAGGCGGGGGCGGATGTCGTGGGTGCCCGGGTGGCCACCGCTGCGGATGGCATGGCGTTGGACGTCTTCGAGCTTCAGGACGGGGCGGGTGCACCCTATGGCCAGGCCGAGCCGCGCCGTCTCACCCGGCTGATCGCAACCCTGGAAGCCGCCGCGCGGGGCAAGGGTCGCGCCGCAAACCTGCCCACCTCCGCACCCAACCCTCGCCGGGCCGCCTTCGACGTGCGCCCCACCGTCATCATCGATCTGGACCAGACGCCTGGCGCGGCGGTGGTGGAGGTTTCCGGGGCCGACCGCCCCGGCCTGCTGGCCGATCTGGCCCGCACCCTGGCCGACCACCGCCTGTCGATCCGTTCGGCTCATATCGCCGGTTTCGGCGAGCGGGCGGTGGACAGCTTTTATGTCACCGATGCCAAGGGCCGGACGCCTAGGCCCGGCAAGGCGCTGGATGCCCTGCGGCGCGATCTGGAGCTCGTGCTGGACCGACAGGCCGAGCCGGGCCCACGCCAGTCCGCCCCCGTCCGCGCCAGCGTGCGCGACGTCTCCGACCTGGGGCGTGGACGCAAGTCAATCCCCGTATCGCGCCCGCCGGAAGCGGTCTAAACCGCGCCCTGAACCCTCCACCGGACCATGGCCTTGACCCCGACCGACAAGCCGACGGCTTCCAGCAACGCCTCCGAGCCGATCGAGCCCGCAGCGGCCGTGCCCACGGCCTCCGCCACGATGGAGCCGCTGGTGCAGCCTCCCGCCTCGGGCACGACGTCCGGCAGGGGGGGCGGCATGATGCGGTCGTCGGCCATCTTCAGCGGCCTTACCCTGGTCAGCCGGTTCGCCGGTTTCGCCCGTGACGTGGTCATCTCGGCGGCGCTGGGGGCCTCGGCGGGACCGGCGGCCGATGCCTACAACACCGCCCTGAACTTCCCCAACCTGTTCCGGCGCATCTTCGCCGAGGGGGCTTTCGCCGCCGCCTTCGTGCCGGCCTATGCGAAGTCGCTGGAAACCGAGGGCGAGGCCGTGGCCGACAAGGTGGCCACCGACGCCTTGGCCGCCGTCGCCTTCGCCACCGTCATCCTGACCGTCGTCGCGCAGCTGACGATGCCGTGGCTGATGACCGTCATCAACGTCGGCTTTCTGGACGATCCGGCGCGGTTCAAGCTGGCGGTGATCCTGACCCAGATCACCATGCCCTATCTGCCGTGCATGGCCATCGCAGCCCTCCTGTCGGGCGTACTGAATGCGCGAGGCCGGTTCATCGTCTCGGGGGCCTATCCGATCCTGCTGAACCTGATCATGCTGGCCGCCGTCATTCCGGCCCAAGGCGACCAGATCGGAGCCGCCTACGCCGCCTCCTGGGCCGTGCTGGCCGCCGGCATTTCTCAGGCGGGCGTCTGCTGGTGGGCGGCGCGCAGGGCCGGGGCCGACATCCGCCTGAGTTTCCCGCGCCTGACGCCGCCGGTGAAGGCTATCATCATCACCGCCGTGCCCGCCGCCATCGGCAATTCCGCGACCCAGATCAACGTCTTCATCTCCGGCAATCTGTCCAGCTTCATCGCGGGTGGCCGGACCTGGCTGGCCACGGCGGACCGGCTGTATCAGCTGCCTCTGGGCCTGGTCGGCGTGGCTATCGGCATCGCCCTGTTGCCGCGCCTGTCCCGGGCCGTGGCGTCAAAGGATCTGGGCCAGCAGCAGGCCTCGATGGACGAGGCCCTGACCTTGTCGATGGCGCTGACGTTACCTGCGGCGGCGGCCCTGATGGCCATGCCCTATTTCCTGATCGACGCCCTTTTCACGCGCGGAGCCTTTCTTCAGGTCGATGCCATCAACACGGCCCATGCCCTGTTCCAGTTCGGCTGGGGCGTGCCCGCCTTTGTCCTGATCCGCATTCTGGCCCCAGCCTTCTTCGCGCGGGGCGATACGCGCACGCCGATGAAGTTTGCGCTGGTGTCCGTCGCCGTGAATGCGGCCTTGGCCATCGGCCTGTTTCAGCTGGGCTGGGGCATCGCCGGGATCGCGGCGGCGGTGTCGGGCGCGGCCTGGGCCAATGTGCTGCTGCTGGGCGGTACGCTGTGGAAACGAGGCGTCTACCGCCCCGGTCCGCAGGCGCTGTCGCGGCTGGTGCGGATCGGCCTGGCGGCTGCCGGTCTGGCCGTCGTCGTGGCCTTGGCGACCTCGGCGCGACCGATGATCGAAGCGCCCGTCGCGCAAGGCCTGTCGGCGTTGAACCTCGGCGTCGGAGCCAAGGAGGTGGCCCTGCTGCTGGTCACGGCGGTCGGCGGTCTGACCTATCTGGCCCTGGCCTTCCTCACGCGTGCCGTCACGGTCGCCGAGGTGCGCGGTCTGCTGCGACGCAGCCGCTAGGGCTTTGCCTTGCCGTCCACGGCACGAGGCGATAAGCGCGAGGCCATGACCGATACCGCCCCTTCGACCGCGCCCGCCTATGAGGGCCCCCGCCGCATCCTGTCCGGCATCCAGGCCTCCGGTGCCCTGCATCTGGGCAACTATCTGGGGGCGTTGAAGCGGTTCACAGAGCTTCAGGACCAGGGCGCGCCCTGCTTCCTGTTCGTGGCCGACATGCACGCCATTACCGTCTGGCAGGACCCCGCCAAACTGGCCGACCAGACGCGAGAGATCGCCGCCGCCTATCTGGCCAGCGGCCTCGATCCCGCCCGCTCGATCATCTTCCCGCAGTCGGCCGTGCGCGCCCATGCGGATCTGGCCTGGGTGTTCAACTGCGTCGCCCGCCTGGGCTGGCTGGACCGGATGACCCAGTTCAAGGAGAAGTCGGGCAAGCACAAGGAGCGGTCCTCGGTCGGCCTCTATACCTACCCCGTGCTCCAGGCCGCCGACATCCTGCTGTACAAGGCGACCGAAGTGCCGACCGGCGAGGACCAGAAACAGCACCTGGAACTGACCCGCGACATCGCCCAGAAGTTCAACAATGACTTTGGCGTGCCCGGCTTCTTCCCCCTGCCCGAGCCCCTGACCCAGGGGCCCGCGCCGCGCGTCATGTCCCTGCGCGACGGCTCGGCCAAGATGAGCAAGTCCGACCCGTCGGACCAGTCGCGTATCAACCTGACCGACGATGCCGACACCATCGTGGCCAAGATCCGCAAGGCCCGCTCCGACGCCGACGTCCTGCCGGACACGCTGGACGGGCTGAACGACCGGCCCGAGGCAAAGAACCTGGTGACAATCTATGCGGCCCTGGCCGACATGACCCGCGAGCAGGTGCTGGCCCAATATGCCGGTCAGGGTTTCGGAGCCTTCAAGCCCGCCCTGGCCGAACGGGCCGTCGAGGCCATGGCCCCCGTCACGGCCGAAATGCGCCGACTGATGGCCGATCCTGCCGAGATCGACCGCGTCCTCAAGGACGGAGCCGAACGCGCGTCCGCCATCGCCGATCCGGTGGTAGACGAGGTCAAACAGATCGTCGGATTCTGGAGGGGGTAATGCTGACGTTGCTGCTGGCTCTGGCTCAGGACCCCGCGGTTCAGGCGGTTCCGCCCGTCGAGATCACCGCGCCATCATCCGTCACATCAGGCGATCTGACCGTGCTTCACGGTACGATGATGGCCTGGAACAGGGGCGGTCAGCTGGAAGGCGAGGTCGCTTTCACGGTGCAAAACAGCGGCGCGCCTGATCGTGTGGTTTCCGTATCCACGCCGTCCGGCCCATCCGGCAAAATCTCGCTTCAGGTCGCGCGCGATGGCGTCGCCGCCAATCTGGCCGATGGCGACATGACCCTGGCAGCGGTCGATGCTGACGGCACGCCAGGCTTGTCGCGTGTAACCCTCGGTCTGACGGGCCTGACCAGCAACTACCCCATGCCGGTCCGCACCACGATCACTGTCCGGTTCGAGACGGCGGGCGAGGTGACCATATCGGCCGATCCTGTATCGCCCGCTCCGCCGCCACCGAATATGCCACCGCGCCTCTAGGGCATCAGCTGACGCGCTCCAGCCGTGCGACGAAGAAGCCGTCCAGGCCGCCCTTTTCCGCCCACATGGACGGCAGGATGCGCAGCCAGCCTTCGGGGGTCAGGGCCTCGTCGGGGGCACCGATGTCGGCCGGCATGGCCGGCGTGGTGCGGAAGGCCGGGTTTCTGCGCAGGAAGGCGATGATCTGTGTCTCGCCCTCCTCGCGTTCCAGAGAACAGACGCAATAGACCAGCCGCCCGCCCGGCCTGACGCGTTCGGCGGCGGCATCCAGCAGCCGGTGCTGGACGTCGGCCAGCTTGGCGACATCGGCGGGCTTGGTGGCCCGCAGGACTTCCGGATTGCGACGGAAGGTGCCGGTGGCCGTGCAGGGCGCGTCCAGCAGGACGGCGTCGAAGGCGCGGTCGTCCTCCCAATCCTCGGCGGGCACGGCGACGACCTCGGCCTTCAGGCCCGTGCGGGTCAGGTTCTCATGCAGACGCTTCAGCCGCTGGGCCGAACGGTCCAGGGCCACGACCGAGGCCCCGCTGGCCGCGATCTGCAGCGTCTTTCCGCCGGGCGCGGCACAGAAGTCGACGACCTGTTCAGCGGCCTGGGGAGCCAGCAGGCGCACGGGCACGGCGGCGGCCGCGTCCTGCACCCACCAGACGCCGTCCTCGAAGCCCGGCCATGTCGCCAGATCGCCGCGACGCCCGGTGCGAATCGTGCCGCCCGGAAGGATTTCCCCCTCCAGCGCCTCGGCCAGGGCCGCCTCGTCCAGACCGGGCTTCAGGCTCAGATCCGTCGCCGGCTCCTCGCGCGCCGCCAGGGCCAGACCGGTCACGGTCGCCTCGCCATAGGCGGCGCGCCAGCGAGCGATCAGCCATTCGGGCAGATTGGATTCTGCTGTGGTCAGGCCCGGCCCCTCTCGGTCGATCCCGCGCAGCACGGCATTGACCAGGTTCTTGTACGGCCGGGTCTTGGTGTCCCGCTCAGCCAGCTTGACCGCCGTGGACACGGCCGCAAACGCCGGGGTCTCCAGCACCAGGGTCTGGGCCAGCGCCACTCGTAGGATGGTGCGCACGGCCAGCGGCGGGCTCTTCTGCAGCTTGCGATCCAGGATCTGGTCGATCTCGCCCAGGCGGCGCAGGGCCGCCATGGCCACGGCGCGGGCAAAGGCGCGGTCGGGCGCGGGCAGGGACGACACCTCGCGGAAGGCCTGCGCCGCATCCATGCCGCCACGGCCGTCCAGAGCAGCATTCAGCAGGATGCCGGCGGCGACGCGCGCCTCCACCCCGATGTCGGCGGCCTCATCACGCTCTTCCACGCGCGGCGTGCGGGGCCCGCGCGCCTTGTCGGCCATGCGACGACCGCGGGCAGAAGAGTTCCGGCCCGCCGGGGCGTCCCGGCTCATACGGCCACCTGCGCGCCCAGCTCGACGACGCGGCCGGGCGGGATGTGGAAGAAGTCGGTCGGATTGGCCGCATTGCGGGTCAGGAAGATGAACAGCTTGTCCTGCCACAGCGGCATGCCGCGCGTGGCTGTGGCGATGACCGAGCGCCGCCCAAGGAAGAAGCTGGTCGACATGATGTCGAACTTCAATCCTTGTTTGCGGCACAGGCCCAGCGCCTTGGGCACATTGGGCTGTTCCATGAAGCCATAGGAGATGGTCAGCTTCTTGAAGTCATCGGAAATGGGCTCCATCGCAATGCGCTGATCGTCGGGCACGCGCGGCCGCTCGGTGGTGCGGACGGTCAGGATGATGTTCTTTTCGTGCAGCACCTTGTTGTGCTTGAGATTGTGCATCAGGGCGACGGGCGCGACGTCCGGATCGCTGGTCAGGAAGATGGCCGTGCCCGGCGCGCGGTGCGGCGGCCGTGCCTTGAGCATCTCGATCAGATCGACCAGCGGCAGGCTGTCCTTGCGGGTCTTGGTGGTCAGGATCTGCGTTCCGCGCACCCAGGTCCACATCAAGAGCACCAGCGCCGCGCCCAGCACCAGCGGCATCCACGCCCCGTCCGGAATCTTCAGCAGATTGGACGTCAGGAAGACGGTGTCGATGAAGCCGAACGGGATCAGGGTCCCCGCCACGGCCCACAGCGGCCATTTCCACTTCTTGGTGATGACCGAATAGGCCATCAGCGTATTGACCAGCATCGTCCCGGTGACGGCCACGCCATAGGCCGCCGTCAGATTGTGCGAGCTCTGGAAGGTGAACAGCAGCACCAGAACACCCACCATCAGCAGGCTGTTGACCGCCGGCACGAAGATCTGGCCGGCCTGCGTTTCCGAGGTGTTGCGGATGTCGATGCGCGGCAGAAGGCCCAGCTGGACCGCCTGCTGCGTCACCGAAAAGGCCCCGGTTATCACGGCCTGGGAGGCGATGACGGTCGCCGCCGTCGCCAGACCCAGCATGGGCCAGTAGATCATCTCCGGCACCATGCTCCAGAAGGGGTTTTCCGACGCCTCCGGATTGTCGAGGATCAGCGCGCCCTGACCCAGATAATTCAGGGTCAGGCAGGGCAGGACGAAATACAGCCAGCCGATCCGGATGGGCCCTTTGCCGAAATGGCCCATGTCCGCATACAGGGCCTCGGCCCCGGTCACGGCCAGAAAGACGCTGCCCAGGATAATGAAGCCCAGAAACCCATCGTTGATCAGCAGCTGCACGCCATAATGCGGCGACAGGGCCCTCAGGATCGAGATGTCGTCGAAGATGTGGTAGAGCCCCAGCAGGCCCAGGCTCAGAAACCAGACCGCCGTTATCGGCCCGAAAAACCGCGCCAGCTTGGCCGTACCGCGCGACTGGATCAGGAACAGGGCGATCAGAATACCCGCCGAGACCGGCACGATGAACGGATCCAGCCGTCCGCCGACGCCCGGCGCATCCTTGACGCCCTCGATGGCAGACAGGACCGAGATGGCGGGCGTGATGATGCCGTCGCCATAGAACAGCGCCGCGCCCACGACGCCCAGGATGAAGATGAAGGCGCTGCGTCGCCCGACGGCATGCTGGGCCAGAGCCATCAGGGCCAGGGTGCCGCCCTCGCCTTTGTTGTCGGCCCGCATCAGGAAGAAGACGTATTTGAACGTCACCACGATCATCAGCGCCCAGAAAGCAAGCGACACGACGCCGATCACGGCCAGATCGCCACCCACGCCGCCGCGCGCATGGTCGATCGCCTCGCGCAGGGCATAGAGCGGGCTGGTGCCGATGTCGCCGAAGACGACCCCGATGGCCCCGATGATCAGGCCCCATTTGCCGGCCTTCACATGGCCGCCCTCGCCCGCCGCCGCGGGGTGCGGATGGGCGGGTTGGGGGTGTGCAGGTGTGGAAGCGGCGGGAGCGTTGGCGTCGTTGGACGCGCTGTCGTCACCCACGGGAAGACGTCCCGGCCATGAGTATCCTCCGGGACGCCGCAGGATGCGGTTCCCATTGCAAGAGCGGCGAGCCTTTAGGCGCTTTCCATCGGCCGTTCAATCGTGCTGCACCTGCGAAGGTTCCGGCGATTTGTGAAAGCCGTCGGTCGTGACTATCTTGTGGTCCACACCATGTCCGACAGTCAACGTTTCCCGGTCGCCGCCCACACCTTGGCCTATCTCGCTCACAAGGGCGCGTACGGTCCGGGCGAAGCCGCGCCCAGCGCCGTTCTGGCCGCCTCCGTGCCCACCAATCCGGTGGTGGTGCGGCGCGTCACCGCCCTGCTGGCCAAGGCCGGTCTGATCGCCACGCGGCCCGGGGCGTCGGGTGGGGCCTGGCTGCTTCACCGGCCCGAGGACATCTCAATGGACACCGTCCTGCGCGCCGTGAACGGCTGCGCCCATCTGGGCTCGCCGCCTGCGGGGGCTAAGGGCTGCCCGATTAGCGAGCATATCCCCCGCCAGGTCGCCAAGGCCCTGACCGCCGCCGACGAGGCCGCTGGCCACGCCCTGTCCAAGATCACCATCGCCGACCTGCTGGCCGAGGATCCGCCGTCGCTGGCGGGGTATGCGCCGCATTCCTCCTGCCCCGTCGCGGCCTGAGGTGAATTCCGCCTTGCCCGGTGATGGCAGGACGATCCTGATTACGGGTGCTTCGGCCGGGATCGGCAAGCAACTCGCCTGGCAGTATGCGATGCGCGGCTGGGACCTGGTGCTGACGGCCCGCAGACGAGACGCGCTTGAGTCTCTCGCAGAGAGGCTTCGTGACCATCTCGCCACAAAGGTGACGGTTATCGCCGCCGACCTCGCGGACCCTGATGCCCCGTCTGCGCTTTTCGATGAAGTGGCTCGTCAGGGTCTGGTCATCGACGGCCTGATCAACAATGCCGGCTTCTCGCGCACGGCGGGCTTTCTGAACACCGATCCTGCGGACCATGCGGCCATGATCCGCGTCATGCTGACCGCGCCTGTCGCACTGGCCCGCCTGTTCGCGCCCGCCATGGTCGAGCGCGGCTATGGCCGTATCCTCAACGTCGCCTCACTGGCCGGCCAGATGCCCGCGACCGGCGGCGACACCCTGTACGGTCCGATCAAGAGCTTCCTGATCAAGGCGTCTCAGGGCCTGCATCTGGAACTGGCCGGCACTGGCGTTCACGTCACAGCCCTGTGCCCCGGCTACACCTGGACGGAATTCCACGACGTCAACGGCACCCGGGCGGAGGTCTCCTCCGCCTATCCCGCCTGGATGTGGCAGACGGCAAAACATGTGGCCGAGGTCGGCTATGCGGCCTGCGAGGCCAATCGGCCCAAGGTCACGCCGGGCGTCATGAACAACGTCATGGCGGGGCTGGCCAAACATCTGCCGGATGGCCTGGCGCTGAAGATGGTCGGCGGGCACGCCAAGCGGTTGAAACGCATCTGATCACCTCCCCAGTCGCTGGCGCGAACGGGGAGGAGTACCGATCAGTGCCCGCCCGCCGGATACGGCGTTGTAACGCCCGCAGCGAACATCCCCGGCAGGGCCTCGCCCAGGCCCATCAGGATGAACTGGATCGCGAGCGCGCACAGGATCAGGCCCAGCACGCGCACGATGATGGCCAGACCGACCTCGCCCAGCAGGCGGCTGATCGGCCCGGTCAGACAGAAGCACAGGAATGACACGCCTGCCGCCGCCGCAATGGCGATCAGGGAGGCGGCAGCCCCCGCCGGTCCGATCTTCTGGGCCTCGCCCGCCTGGATGATGATGGCCGAGATGGCCCCCGGCCCGATCATCAGCGGAATGGCGAAGGGCACGACCAGCCGCTGGAACCGGCGCTTGGCATAGCCGCGCACATCGGCCAGGTCGCTGGCCGCATCCTTGTCGACGAAGGAGGCCAGAAAGTCGTCGCGCGCCATGTCCAGCCCCAGGAACAGCAGCAGTATGCCGCCCGCGATGCGGAACGCCGCCAGCGATATGCCGAAGAACTGCAGCAGGCCCAGGCCGCTGAAGAAGAAGAAGCCCAGAAACACCGCCGCGAACAGGCAGATCATGGCCGAGACGGACACCCGCTGGCGCAGGCTCGCCCCCGCCGTCGCCGCTGCGAAGATCGGCAGATTGCCGATGGGGTCCAGAAGCGCGAACAGCGTCACGAACAGGTTGACGCCCAGATCGACCGCGTCCATGTGCTGGCCTCGCCCTTATTCGTTGATCCCCTCGCCGGTCCCCGACCGACGCGCGCGCTCGCGCCCGTCAGCCATAGCCGGTCCACCGGAGCCCGTCGATGACCTCTCGCCTTCTGACCGACGACCGACTGATCGTCGGCCTGGACCTGCCCTCCATCGAGGCGGCGCGGGACATGGTCCGGACGCTGGGCGGGACCATCAGCGCCTACAAGATCGGTTTGACCCTATTGGCACGCCCCGGCGGCGTCGCCTTCGCCCATGAACTGCGCGACCAGGGCAAGACGGTCTTTCAGGACTGGAAGCTGCACGACATCGGGGCCCAGGTCGAGGGCGCGGCCCGCGCGGTGGCCGAGGGCGGCTGCGACCTGCTGACCGTCCATGCCGAGCCGCAGGTGATGCGCGGCGCGGTCAAGGGTCGCGATGCGGGCGGTTCATCGACGAAGATTCTGGCCGTCACCGTCATGACCAGCCTGTCGGACGCCGACCTGACCGAGATCGGTTACGGCTTTGACGCCACCGCCCTGGTCGAACGCCGCGTGCGTCAGGCGCTGGACTGCGGCGTCGACGGCGTGGTCTCCAGCCCGCTGGAGGCGGCCCGTGTGCGCGAGATCGCCATCGAGGCCGGACGTCCGGACTTCCTGATCGTCACCCCCGGCGTGCGCCCCTTGGGGGCCGACAAGGGCGATCAGCAGCGCGTCGCCACCCCGGCCGAGGCGTTGACGGCCGGTGCCACCCATCTGGTCGTGGCCCGGCCCATCGTGGGGGCGGACAATCCCCTGCTGGCGGCGTCGGCCATCGTGGAATCCATCGACGGCCTGATGCGCTGATCCGCGCATGAAAAAGGCCGGGATGCGCGCTGCACCCCGGCCTGTTCACGATCGTCTGCGGTTCTAGCCGCGCTCGCCGGGCTCCTGGCGATAGTCGTGGCGCACCGGGGGTGGCGGGGGCGGAGGAGGGGGCGGCGGAGCCACCTCGCCCTGCAGGCCGTAATACTGGTTCGGCGTCAGCGGGACCTCATACTCCTGGCGCTCGATATAGACGTCGGGCTGCCGGACCTGCACGTCCGACTGGCGAACATAGACATCGGGCTGCTGGATGCGGACCTCACGTTCCATATGGACGCGCGGGGCCTCCATATGGACCTGCGGCGGGGCCAGGTGGACCTGCGGCTGGGGCACATGCACCTCGGGTGCGGCCACATAGACGTCCGACGGCGCGACATGGACCTGTGAAGGTTCGACGTAGACCTGCGACGGCTCGACATAGACCTGGGCGGGCTGGACATAGACCGGCGGGGCCTGGACGTGGACGGGCGGGCCCTGAACATAGACCGGCGGCGACTGCACATAGACCGGGGGCTGTTCGATATAGACCGGCGCGGGCTGATAGTGGTGGCGATAGTCCGCGCGGTAGTCGTCGCGGTACTCGTCACGATAGCGCGGACGCTCGACATAGTGGCTGCTGCCGGAAGACCGCTCTTCATAGCGCTCCTCGTAACGGCTCTCGCTGTAGCCATAGCGGCCGCCGCGCTGCTCATAGCCGTAACCGCCCGAGCAGGAGGTCGAACCGGGCTGGGGCCGACGGCCGAAGCCACCCAGGACGTAGCCATAGGGGCCGGTGCGGCAGGTCGAACCGCGATAGGGCTCCTCGGCATAGACCGGCCCGCCGAAATAACCGCCGTAGCCGCCTTCGGAATAGCCGCCGCCACCGCCGATGCTGGTGCCGCCATAGTTGGTGCCGCCGCGCACGCTGCGGACGTCATAGCTGCGGGCGTTCAGATAGCCGCGCGCGCCGCCGAAGCTGTTCGAATTGGCATTGGCATTGGCGTTTGCGTTCGCATTGGCGTTCGCATTGATATTGACGTTGTAGTTGAAGTTGCCGGTCGGGCGACCGGGATGGCCCCCGCCAGGGTGCCCGCCGCCGGGATGGCCGCCACCGCCGCAGCTGTTGCAGCCGCCGCCACCCCCGGGATGTCCGCCGCCGCCGCGCGGGCCACCGGCCAGGACGGGCGTCGCCGCCATCAGCATCAGGACAGCGGCACCGGCCGCCACAGTAAGGTTTCGCATCGCACAGGCTCCAACTCAGGAGCCTGTCCTAGACACGTCCGACAGACGATTCTCGCGCTTGCACCGAGCGGGGGAAGGTCGGGTTATGGTTTCCCCCAGAGGCGTTGAATTTAACCTTTTCCGTTCAGAGACGGGGCAAAACGGCCTCAGAAATCGATGGCCAGACCCTTCTTCTCCCAGTCGCCATAGCGGGTGGGTTCGGGCCCGGTCGGCCCGCCATGTTCAGGGGCCAGATCGCCTTCGGCCTCTGCCGCGCGACGATCCGCCGCTTCCAGCAGGGCGCGCCGCGCGACCTCGCTCAAAGGCCGCTCCGGCGTCGCATGGGGCACGTCGGCATTGAAGACGGGGGCCGGCTGGTCGTCGTTGGCGACGTCGTTCGGCGCGGCAGGGGTGGGGTGATCGGTCACAGCGCGGGCTCTTGAGGCAGGGCGTTCATGGCCGCACCTTAGCGGACTGCATCCGCAGTGCCCATGACGTGACCTTATGAACCATCTGAAGACCTTCATCCTGCTGGCCGTCCTGACCGCCCTCTTCGGCGGGCTCGGCTACATGATCGGTGGCGCGACCGGCATGATGATCGCGCTTGTCCTGGCGGGCGGCATGAACCTGATCAGCTACTGGAACGCCGACAAGATCGTGCTGAAGATGTATCGCGCCCAGCCGGTCGACGAGCAGCACCCCAATGCGGTGGTCCGCACCTATGTCGCCGATGTGGTCCAGATGGCGCGGGATGCCGGACTGCCGCGACCGATGATCGCCATCATCCCCAATGACCAGCCCAATGCCTTCGCCACCGGTCGCAATCCGGCGCATGCCGCCGTCTGTGCCACCACCGGCCTTCTGGACCGTCTGACGCGCGACGAAATCCGCGGCGTCATGGCGCACGAACTGGCCCATGTGAAGAACCGCGACACCCTGACCATGACGGTGACCGCGACGCTTGCGGGGGCCATCGCGGCCCTGGCCAATTTCGCGCTCTTCTTCGGCGGCGGGGACGACCGCGAGCGTCCGGGCGGCATCATCGGCACCCTGGCCCTGATGATCCTCGCCCCCATGGCGGCCGGTCTGGTCCAGATGGCCATCAGCCGCTCGCGCGAATACGAGGCCGACCGAGTCGGGGCCGAGATCGCAGGCGACCCCCACGCCCTGGCCGATGCCCTGCAGAAGATCGACAACCACGCCCGTGGCATCGTCAACCCGACCGCCGAACGCAATCCGGCCTCGGGCCAGCTGTTCATCATCAATCCCCTGGCAGGGCGCGGGGCCGACAATCTGTTCTCGACCCACCCCGCGACCGGCAATCGGATCAAGGCCCTGATGGAACTGGCGGCCAAGGCTGGCCAGCGTCCGCGACCGGCGGCCCGGGTCAGCCCGGTGGAGCGGCCACCCTTTCGACCGGCCACGACCAGCGTGCCGACGACGTCGCAGGTTCGCCCACAGGCCCGCTCAGGCCCCTGGGGCTGACGCTCACAGGGTCAGGATGCCGGTTCGCTCGACCTCGACCGGCCCGGTCATGAAGACGTGATCCGAGGCCTCGTCCCAGTCGATCTGCAGCAGGCCGCCGTCGACCTCGACCGCCGCATGCCGTCCCGTCAGTCGCCGCCGCGCCGTCGCCACCAGGGCCGCACAGGCCCCTGTGCCGCACGCCCTGGTCAGGCCCGCCCCCCGCTCCCACACTCTCAACCGGATGCGGTCGGGCGCGACCACGTGGGCGAAGCCGACATTGACTCCTTCCGGGAACAGCGGGTGATGCTCGATCAGCGAGCCCGAGCCGCGCACGAAGCCGTCGTTGGGCGTATGGTCCATGAAGAAGACGACGTGCGGATTGCCCATCGATACCGCGCCCGGCGTATGCAGCACCGGATCGTCGATCGGCCCGATCTGCAGCTCGATATTGCGGGTGTCCATCGCCTCGGCCAGCGGCACCTGGGTCCAGTCCAGACGCGGCGGGCCCATATCGACGCGGATTTGGTTCTCACCCTCGGCCCGCCACGCCGTCGTCGGTCCGCCCAGGGTATCGATGGTAACCCTGTCCTGACCCGTGGACTGCATCATCAGCCAGCCGACGCAGCGCAGGGCATTGCCACAGGTCTCGACCTGGCCGCCGTCGGCGTTCCAGACCCGCATGAAGACGTCGGCCGTGTCGCTGGGCTCCAGCGCAATCAGTTGGTCGCAACCTTCGCCCGTCTCACGATCGGCGATGGCGCGCACCTGCGCCTCCGTCGGGGCGAACGGCGTCTCCAGCGCATTGACCACGACGAAGTCGTTGCCGGCGCCGTTCATCTTGACGAAGGGGATGGTGGCCATCTGCGTCATATAGGAGAAATCATGGCGTTCGTCAGCGACCGTGCCTAGGTTGCGCCCATGACGACCGACGCGGCCCCCGACACGCCAGGACAGAAATCGGAAGGATGGCGCCTGCGCGCCCGCCTGCGCGCGCTCTATCATGGCTCGTCGCAGACGGCGGTGCGGTTCCGGCTCGGCGTCCTGATCATCGATCTGATCATCGTCGCCTTCTTCATCGCCGCTCCCCTGCTGAAGGAGGGCGGGCTGGTCTTCTACATCATCGACTATGTCATCGCCGCCATCCTGGCTCTGGACCTGGCCGCGCGTGCGCTGTGTTATTCGGACATCAAGGACTGGCTGAAGAAGCCGATCGTCTGGATGGACCTGTTCATCCTGGCGACCCTGCTGTTCCCGGCCTGGCTGTTCAACCTGGGCTTCCTGCGAGTGCTCAGGCTGTGGACCCTGGTCAACTCCGAGTTCTTCTGGAGGACCATCGGCCGACGCTACGACGACACCCGCATCGAGGATCAGGTCAAGGCGCTTACGGCCCTGGTGACCTTCATCTTCGTGGCCACGGGCTTCGTCTACACCAGCTTCGTCGGCACCTATGAGGGTATCAGCGGCTATATCGACGCCCTGTATTTCACGGTGACCAGCCTGACGACGACGGGCTATGGCGACATTCTCCTGCCCGGGAACTGGGGGCGGATCGTTTCCATCGTCATCATGCTGACGGGGGTGACCCTGTTCGTGCGGCTGGGCCAGACCCTGTTGCGTCCGCACAAGGTCCGCTTCCCCTGCGAGCGGTGCGGCCTTCAGGTCCATGACCCCGACGCCGTCCACTGCAAGGCCTGCGGCAATCTGCTGTGCATCCCGGACGAGGGCCACCACTAGCGGCTTTATGACAAAACAGTAACCTCCGCCGCCTGCGCCTTGCCGCGCGGGGGTCCGTCGTTAAGGTGCCCCGCCGACTTATCGTGCCGACTTATCGTTCAGGGGACTGTCACCATGATCCGCACCGCCGCGCTCGCCGCCCTTCTCGCTTCCACCGCTATATCGAGCGCCGCCATGGCCCAGACTGTCCCTGCACCCGCCGCGCCGACCGCGACCGCTGGCGGCGGCTTCGCCACCTCCGACGCGACTGACCCTTATCTGTGGCTGGAAGAGGTCGAGGGCGAGCGCGCCATGGAGTGGGTCCGCGCCCAGAACGAACGCTCGCTCGGTACACTGCAGGGCGACCCCCGCTATCAGACCCTGCACGACCAGGCGCTGGAGATCGTCCAGTCGCGCGACCGCATCCCGGCCCCCGGCTTCAACCACGACGGCACCATCGACAACTTCTGGCAGGACGCCACCCATGTGCGCGGCATCTGGCGCACCACGACGCTTGACAGCTACCAGACCGCCGAGCCCCAGTGGGAAACCATTCTCGACATCGATGCCCTGGCCACGGCCGAGGGCAAGAACTGGGTCTACAAGGGCTCGTCCTGCCTGCCGCCCGAAGAGACCCGTTGCCTCGTGAACCTGTCGGACGGCGGCAAGGACGCGGTGGTGGTCCGCGAGTTCGACCGCGCGACCCGCACCTTCGTGGACGGGGGCTTCAACCTGCCGGAATCCAAGGGCGGGGCCTCCTGGATCGACGCCGACACCCTTCTGGTCAGCCGCGACTTCGGCCCCGGCTCCCTGACCACCTCGGGCTATCCGATGATCGTCAAGGTGCTGAAGCGCGGCCAGACGATGGATCAGGCCACGACCGTCTTCACCGGCCAGCCGACGGACGTCTCCGTCTCGGGCTATGCCCTGCGCGATGCCGATGGCGTCATCCAGGCCACCCTGATCAATCGCGGCGTCAGCTTCTATGAGGGCGAGACCCACCGCCTGAACGCCGACGGCACGACGACGAAGCTGGAACTGCCCGCCAAGTCCAGCATCAACGCCCTGGTCCAGGGCCAGCTGGTGGTCACCACCGATCAGGACTGGACCGCCCCCTCGGGTCAGGACTTCAAGACCGGCGACGTCATCGCCTGGGACCTGCAGCGCTGGCTGGCCGACCCGGCCACCCCGGCCCAGCTGATCATCCGCCCGACCGAGCGTGAGGCCATCGAGGGCATCACTGCGACCCGCAACCGCCTGGTCGTCGCCCTGTACGAAAACGTGCGCGGCGGGGTCTATGTCTATGAGCCCAGCGCCACGGGCGAATGGTCGCGCACCCGCATGGACCTGCCCCAGAACGTCTCGGTCGGCGTCGGCTCGGCCTCCGAGCGGGACGACAGGATCTTCGTCAGCGTGACCGGCTATCTGAACCCGTCCAGCCTGTATCTGGCCGATGCGTCGACCGGCACGGCGGTGGTCAGCAAGTCCCTTCCGGCCAAGTTCGACGCCACCGGCATGACGGTGGACCAGTTCGAGGCCCGCAGCGCCGACGGAACCATGATCCCGTACTTTGTCGTCCATAAGGGCGACATGGCCATGGACGGCTCCAACCCCACGGTCCTGTACGGCTACGGCGGCTTCCAGTCGTCGTTGTTGCCCGGCTATTCCGCCACGGTGGGCAAGCTGTGGCTGGAGCGCGGCGGGGTCTATGTCATCGCCAACACCCGCGGCGGCGGCGAGTTCGGCCCCCGCTGGCACCAGGCCGCCCTGCAGGAAAACCGCCAGCGCGCGCACGAGGATTTCCAGGCCGTCGCCCAGGACCTGATCACCCGCAACATCACCTCCCAGCCGCACCTCGGCATCATGGGCGGCTCGCAGGGCGGCCTGTTCATGGGGGCGATGCTGACCCAGCGTCCGGACCTGATCAACGCGGCCGTCATCCAGGTGCCCCTGTTCGACATGCTGCGCTTCCACAAGCTGCTGGCCGGGGCCAGCTGGATCGCCGAATACGGCAACCCCGACGTACCTGCCGAGCGCGCCTGGATCGAACAGTATTCGCCCTATCAGCGCCTCGCCGCCGGTCAGCCCTATCCGGAAGTCTTCATCCACACCTCGACCAAGGACGACCGCGTCCACCCCGGTCACGCCCGCAAGGCCGCGGCCCGTCTGGAGGAACTGGGCTATCCGGTGCTGTTCTATGAAAACGTCGACGGCGGCCACGGTGCTGCGGCCAACCTGCGCGAGACGGCCCGTCGCCTCGCGCTGGAATACACCTATCTGTCCCGCCGCCTGATGGACACGCCGGCGGAAGAGTAGGCCTCACCATTCCTCCCCCGTGTAGCGCAGCGAAACGGGGGAGGGGGACCGCCGGCACGGCGGTGGAGGGGGCAAATCCCCGCACCTGTGCCCGGGCCCGGGGCGGGGGGGGGGGGGCCGCGGGGGGGGGGGGGGGGGGGGCCCCCATCCCCGCACCTGTGCCCGGGCCCGCCCCCTCCACCATCCTTCGGATGGTCCCCCTCCCCCGATGGGGGAGGAATGTACAAGCGGAGTAGACTATCGTGATCAGATACCTCATGACCGGCGTGGCCTTCGCCGTGATCGCCAGCGTTGCCCACGCCCAGAGCCCGGACTTGGCCCCGGCCCCCCACATGCCCGCCGACCTGACCCCCGCCGGGGTCCGCGCCGCCGACGAGCATCTGGCGCTGGAACAGGTGGACGGCGCCGAGGCCATGTCCTTCGTCCGCGCCTCCAACGAACGGGCGCTCGCCACCCTGACCGGCGATCCCCGCTATGAGCCTTTCCGCCAGCAGGCCGAAGCCATCCTGACCGCCACCGACCGTATTCCGGCTCCGTCCTTCCTCGGCGACGGCATCGGCAACTACTGGCAGGACGCGACCAATCCCAAGGGCATCTGGCGGCGCACGACCCTGGACGGCTACCGCTCCGCAGACACGCTGTGGGAAACCCTGATCGATCTCGACGCCCTGTCCCGCGCCGAGGGCAAGGATTGGGTCTGGAAGGGCTCCAACTGCCTGGCCCCCGACGAGACCCGCTGCCTGATCAGCCTGTCGGACGGCGGCAAGGACGCTGTCGTGGTGCGCGAGTTCGACACCACCACCAAGGCCTTCATCGACGGCGGCTTCATCCTGCCCGAAGGCAAGCACCGCATCAGCTGGCTGGACCGGGACACGCTTCTGGTCGCCACTGACTTCGGCGACGGCACGCTGACCGAGTCAGGTTATCCTTACATCGTGAAGTCGCTTTCGCGCGGCCAGACCCTGGCCCAGGCGACCGAAGTCTATCGCGGCGAACAGTCCGACGGCGGCTATGGCGTCAGCCCTGCCGTCTACCGCAACAAGGACGGTGCCGTCGAAGCCGTGCTGTTCAGTCGCCCGCTCGACACCTTCCGCTCAGAGACATGGCAGTGGCTGAATGGTCGGGCCGTCAAGCTGCGTATTCCTAATCGCGTTAGTGTTTACGGAACGATGGGAGATCTGCTGATCTTCTCGCCGGATGAGGCTTGGTCCTTCGCAGGTGCTGATGCACAGGCCGGCAGCCTTCAGGCCTATTCGCTGTCGACGCTCCGCGAGGGCAGCAGAGTAACTTTCGATAACCAAGCAAGCGAGATTTTCACGCCCGGCCCTCGCCAGTCGATCAGTGCCGTAACTGTCTTTTCCGATCGTGTGGTGGTGGCCATCAACGACAACGTTCGAGGGCGGCTGTCGACCTTCGCCAATCTGGGCGAATGGGGTTGGAGCGAGCGTCAGGTGGAGGTACCCGACAACAGCGCCGTGTCATTGGGAGATGCCTCCAAGAGCCGAGACGCATTGTTTGTATCGTCGCAGAATTTCCTCACGCCTCAGACGCTGGGCCTGCTTGAAGTCGATTATCTGGCCACGGCGCGTGAGCCTATGGTCGGACCGTCGCCCAACACGATCATCCGCCTGAAATCAGCTCCCGCCAAGTTCGATGCCTCCACCCACATCACCGAACAGTTCGAGGCCACCTCGGCAGACGGTGTGAAGATCCCTTATTTCGTCACCCGCCCGCGTGATCAGTCCGGCCCCGCCCCCACCATCCTGTTCGGCTACGGCGGTTTCCAGGTCAGCTTCCCGCCCGCCTACAAGCCCGAAATGGGCAAGCTGTGGCTCGAGAACGGCGGCGTCTTCGTCCAGGCCAATATCCGCGGCGGCGGCGAGTTCGGCCCGGCCTGGCACCAGGCGGCGCTGAACGAGAACCGCCAGCGCGCCTTCGATGACTTCGCCGCCGTCGCCCGTGATCTGGAAACGCGCGGCATCACCACGGCGCGCCGTCTGGGCATCTATGGCCGGTCCAACGGCGGCGTCCTGACCTCGGTGACCCTGACCCAGCATCCGGAGCTGATCAATGCGGCGGTGATCGAAAGCCCTCTGGTCGACATGCTGCGCTATCATGAACTGCCCGCCGGGGCCTCGTGGATCGGCGAATACGGCGACCCGCGCATCCCGGAGGAAGCCGCCTGGATCGCCGCCTATTCCGGCTATCAGAACCTGCGCGAGGGGGCCAACTATCCGCGCGTCTACATCACCACCAACACCCGCGACGACCGCGTCCACCCCGGCCACGCCCGCAAGCTGGCCGCGCGTCTGGGCGACATGGGCTATGACCACCTGTATTTCGAAGATACCGCAGGCGGCCACTCCAACGACGCCGACCCCGTCGCCAACGCCCGCCGCTGGGCCCGCCACTATGTCTATCTGGCCCAGCAGCTGATGGACTGACCGGACCGCCGCTCCGTCCCCGGATGGAGCGGCGCGACCTCGGGCGCATAGGGTGGACCGGTCATTCCGGAGACAAATACTCTGGCCCTTCTCGACCCCGGATGCGCCCTTCCGGACCCCTCCCGTATCGATTTTCCGATGCTCATCTCAGCACGGCCTTGGCGCGTGGTAGACTGGGCCATGCGCGGTCCTGAAAGGCCGCTCTGAGAGATTTTGCGGTCTTTGACAGTTCCAGCTCCGCTCCCGACCGCCCCAGGTGGCACGCGATCACACGCACAGCCGACACGGTCAGGACGCCCGTGTCTCGCCTCGAAAACGCAACGGAGACACTGGACCCGGTCGGGACAGATCAGGCCGCGACGGCGGCCTTGGCCTTCTTGGTCTTGGCGGGCTTGTCAGCCTTGGCCGGCTTCTCGCCCTTGCGGGCCAGCTTCTCGGCCTTCTTGGCTTCGCGGGCGGCCTTCTTGGCGGCGCGCGCCTCGGCCTTGGCCTTGTCGGGGGCGGCGTCGGCCTCTCCGGCCAGTTCGCTCAGCAGCTCCAGAAAACCGTCGCGCTTGCCCTTGGGCAGCAGGGCCAGGATGCGCTTGTCGGCGGCCTCGACGCGCACGCGGGCGGCCTCCAGCGCCTCCTGCCCCTTGGGCGAAAGCCGCACGGCCTTGGCGCGGGCGTCGATGCTGGACTTCTCGCGGTCCAGCAGGCCCTTGACCGTCATGCGCGACACCAGGTCGGCCAGGGTCGAGCGGTCGATACCTGTGGCGCGCACCAGATCGGTCTGGGTCAGGCCCGACTTCTGCGACACGGCCTCCAGCACCGCGAACTGGCGCTGGGTCAGGCCGTCGGCACCGGCTTCCTCGGAATAGATGTCCAGCGCCAGTTGCAGCACACGGTGCATCAGATGGCTGGGCGAGGCCGAGAGGCCACCGCGTTTGGACTTGTTGCCGGACTTGACCATTAAACCGTATCCCCTGCGGTTGCCATGAGGCTTAGCAGTCGCATTTTACGGTTTGACGACGGACGAAGATTCTTAAGCGCCGGTGTCCGGACCGGCGGGAGCCATCGGATCGACCGGCTTATCCGCCGAGGTCAGATTGCCCATGATCAGCGGGATCTGCGACAGGCCGAACACGGAGGATGCGATCCACAGCACGCCCCGGAAACTGACCCAGACATCCGCCGGGTCCAGATGACCCAGGCCGATGCGGGGCGCGACCATGGCCACCAGAGCCTCGCTGCGCACCGCCTCGTTCACCAGGGCCACGGCCAGGAAATACAGGCCGTATCGCAGGGTCAGGGTCCGCCAAGCCCGATCGTTGATCGGAATGACCGTCCCCAAGAGCGCCTTCAGCGGCTGTTTGTGCAGCAGATAGCCGCCCAGCAATGCCACGGCCAGGCCGCCGTTCAGGGCCGTCACCTTGATCTTGACCCACAGGCCGTCGCCGGTCAGCAGGGTCAGCAGGCCGAACACCAGGGCGAACCCGCCGACCAGCAGTGGCATCAGCGCCAGTCGCTTCTCGACCACCAGCCCGACCACCACCGCCACGGCCGAGCCCGCGACCAGCGCCCAGGTCGCATTGACCAGGGCCTCGTCTCCGCCCATTCCGCGCAGACGCAGCACCAGAAAGGCCAGGCCGAAGGCCAGCAGGCCGCCGAAATCCACCGCCTGACGCAGGCCGGAGGTCTTCTCGCCCTGGGGCGGCGCGGGATCCAGTTCGGGGGCGGTGTCGGTCTCGGTCATGCGGCTCAATCTTCCAGTCCCACCAGCGACCTTGAAAAGGCCCGGGCGTCGAAGGGTTGCAGGTCGTCGACACCCTCGCCGACGCCAATCAGCTTGATGGGCGCATCCGATGCCTGGGCCACCGGCACCAGCACCCCGCCCCGCGCCGTGCCGTCCAGCTTGGTCATGACCACGCCCGAGACATAGGCCGTCCGCCCGAAGATCTTCTCCTGCTCCAGCGCATTGCGCCCGACCGTGGCGTCCAGCACCAGCAGGGTCTCGTGTGGGGCCTCCGGATCGATCTTCTTGATGACGCGGACGATCTTCAGCAGTTCGTCCATCAGGGCGGACTTGTTCTGCAACCGCCCGGCGGTGTCTATCAGGACCACGTCATAGCCCTCGGCCTTGGCCTTGGTGTAGGCGTCGAAGGCCAGGCCGGCGGGATCGGCCCCGTCGCGGCGGCTCTCGAACGTCGCGCCCGCCCGCTCAGCCCAGACCTTCAGCTGTTCGCGCGCCGCAGCCCGGAAGGTGTCGCAGGCCACGATCATGACCCTGGCCCCCTGACCGGTCAGGTCCGAGGCGATCTTGCCCAGGGTCGTCGTCTTGCCCGAGCCGTTGACCCCCACGAACAGGGTCACGAAGGGTCGGGGCCCGCTCAGCGGTTCGTAGCGGGCCTGGTGGTTGATCAGTTCGGCGGCGACTGCCTCGGCCAGCGCCTCCTTGACCTCGCGCTCGTCGGCCCCCTTGCCAAACCTCAGCTCGCGGAACCGCTCGACAATCCGGTCGGTCGCGGCGGGGCCCAGATCGCTCTCCAGCAGATGCTCTTCCAGCTGTTCCAGAGCGGTCTCGGACAGCGGCTCCTTCACGAAGGTGGCGACAACCTGTTCGGTCATCTGTTTGGAGGAGCGGCTTAAGCCCTCGCTCAACCGCGAAAGCCAGCCCTTTTTCGGCGTATCGTTCATCCGTCGGGTTTAGCGGGGCTGACCTCATGCGTCACCCTTTACTCCGCTCATCCCGGCGAAAGCCGGGACCCAGTGTTTTGGCTAAGTCATTATTGCCTATATGAGCATGGCTGTCGGTCCCGACCACCGATGACGTGGCTCTCACTGGGTCTCGGCCTTCGCCGGGATGAGCGGATAGATTTATGGCAAACGCCCACCCCTTCCATTCCGCCCGCACCCACGGCTTCGTCCGCGTCGCCGCCGCCACGCCGGTGGTGCACACCGCCGATCCTGTGGCCAATGCCGAAGAGCATGCCGCGCTGATCCGACAGGCGGGCGAACAAGGCGTGGACCTGATCGTCTTCCCTGAACTATCTCTCAGTGGCTATGCCATCGACGACCTACTGATGCAGGACGCCCTGCTGGCCGAGGTCGAGCGTCAGATCGCCGTATTGGCCGAGGCGGCGGACGCGGCGGGTCTGGTCGCCGTGATCGGAGCGCCGGTCCGCAGCGGCGACGCCCTGTTCAACTGCGCCGTCGTGCTGGGATCGGGCTCGGTGCTGGGTGTCGTGCCCAAGACCTATCTGCCCAACTACCGGGAATATTACGAGAAACGCTGGTTCGCCCCCGCCGCCAGCCGATCCGAGGATACGATCCTGCTGAACGGTGAAACGGTCGATTTCGCCCCCGGCCTCATCTTCGAGGCGGTCGACCGGCCCGGCTTCGTCTTCGCGGCCGAAATCTGCGAGGACTTCTGGGCCCCTCAGCCGCCCTCGACGCGGGCGGCGCTGGCCGGCGCACGCATCCTGCTGAACCTGTCGGCCTCCAACATCGTGATCGGCAAGGCGGACGAACGGGCCGTGCTGTGCGCCAGCCAGTCGATGCGGGCCCAGTGTGCCTATGTCTTCACCGCCTCCGGCTGGGGGGAGAGCACCACCGACCTGGCCTGGGACGGTCAGGCGACCATCCACGAACTGGGAGCCCGTCTGGCCGAGGGCGAACGTTTCGCGCTTGAGAGCCATCTGACGACGGCCGACATCGATGTCGAGCGGATCGGCCTGGACCGACTGCGCAACGGCACCTTCGCTGACTGCGCGCGACTGGAGGGCGAACCCGCCACCGTGGTGCCGTTCGAAGCGGGCGAGCGCGCGTGGGCGGCCGATCTGATCCGCCCGCTGGATCGTTTCCCGTTCGTGCCGGACGATCCGGCGCGTCTGGATCAGGACTGTTTCGAGGCTTTCAACATCCAGGTCCAGGGCCTTATGCGCCGGTTGATGGCGACTGGCTCCAAGACGCTGGTCATCGGGGTGTCCGGCGGTCTGGATTCGACCCAGGCCCTGCTGGTCGCCTGCCGCGCCTTCGACCAAATGGATCTTCCGCGCACAGGTATTCTGGGCTTCACCATGCCGGGATTTGCCACCTCGGAGGGCACCAAGTCCAACGCCTGGGCGCTGATGAAGTCGCTGGGCATTACGGGTGCCGAGATCGATATCCGCCCCGCCGCCGAGCGGATGCTTAAGGACATCGGCCACCCTTATGCCGACGGCCAGCCGGTCCACGACATCACCTTCGAGAATGTGCAGGCCGGTCTGCGCACCGACTATCTGTTCCGTCTGGCCAATCAGAACGGCGGGCTGGTGCTGGGCACCGGCGACCTGTCGGAACTGGCCCTGGGCTGGGCCACCTATGGCGTCGGCGACCATATGAGCCACTACAACGTCAACGGCGGCGTGGCGAAGACTCTGATCCGGCACCTGATCCGCTGGGTTGCCGCGCGCGAGCACGAGGGCGCAGCGGGCGAGGTGCTGCAGGCCATTCTGGACACCGAGATTTCGCCCGAACTCGTCCCGGCCAAGGATGGCCAGATCCAGTCGACCGAGGCGACGGTCGGGCCGTATGCGCTGAACGATTTCTTCCTGTTCTACATCACCCGCTTCGGCCTTAAGCCGTCCAAGGTAGCGTATCTGGCGCATCAGGCCTGGAAGGATGCCGCCACCGGCCACTGGCCAGCTCATACGCCGGACGACGAAAAGGTCGAATACGATCTGGCCACCATCAAGGGTTGGCTGCGCAAGTTCCTGATCCGCTTCTTCCAGACCAGCCAGTTCAAGCGGTCCGCTGTCCCGAACGGGCCCAAGGTCGTCACCGGCGGCTCGCTGTCGCCGCGCGGAGACTGGCGGGCCCCGTCCGACGCGACGGCACGGGTCTGGCTGGACGAGCTGGACGCCAATATCCCGGACTAGATCAGGGAAGCTCGCTCAGGAACGGAAACAGCGCTTCTTTCACTGCCGGCTCGTCCAGCATAGGGGCATGTCCCACGCCAGGGACTTCAACATAGTCCATCTTGGGCGCGCGCTTGCGCATCTTGGCCGCGATCTCGGGACTGAGCAGGTCCGAGGTTTCGCCGCGAACCAGCAGCACCTGCCGCCCGCGCGTGAGCCGTCCGAACATCGGCCACAGATTGGGAACCAGTGCCTTGGCCCCGGCGGCGCGGATCGGCACGGCGATGTCGGGGTCATAGTCGGGCACAGGTACCCCTTCTGTGCCTATGCGGAAGGTGCGGCGGGCGAAGGCGTCCCAGTCCGCGTCGGTATAGTGCGGGAAGGCGATTTCGTTCAGGCGTTTCGCGTGGGCGGCGGCGTCGGCCCAGTCGTTGATGATGGCCGGCTGGCCGGCATAGCTAGCGATGCGGGCTAGTCCCACAGGTGAGACCTCTGGCCCGATGTCGTTCAGGATTGCCCCGGCCACAACCTTTGATCGGATTGCTGCTATGGCCATGGTGATCAGCCCGCCCATGGAGGTGCCGATGAAGACGGCCCGCTCGATGCCCAGCGCCGACAGCAGGCCCAGAACGTCCTGGGCATAGGTCGCGGGTTGATAGGTCATGGGATCGGTGGCGCGATCGGAGCGCCCGCGTCCACGCACATCGACGGCCAGGACGCGGCGACCGGCCAGGGCGATCTGAGGTGCGATGACCTCGAAGTCCGCCGCATTGCGCGTCAGGCCGTGGATGGCAATCACCGGCAGCTTCGCCTGACCGGCCACGGCAGCATAGTCCCGGGCCGAGAGATTCAGCCCGTCAGCGCTTTTCCAGCGGCGTTCGACAAAGTTGGCAGGCATGGCAGGCTCCGTGTGCGTTCGGCACAGTAATTCATCGCGGGGAGAAATCCCATGCGCCCGATCGGCTGCATCGGCGTGTTTGTCAGTCGCCCAGCAGGTCGGCGACGAACCGGTCCAGATCGCCGCCGTCGAACCGGAACCCCAGCACTCCCGCACGTCGCGCCGCCTCCATATCCGACGACTGATCGCCGATCATCAGCGAACGGTCGGGGTCCAGGCCATGCTCGACCACGGCCCTCAGGATCATGCCGGGATTGGGCTTTCGGTCCGGATGATCGGGATGGACGAAGGCCTGGACGGACCCTTGTGCATGATAGGGGCAGGCATAGACGGCATCGATCCGCGCGCCGTCCTCGGCCAGGGTCTGGACCAGCAGGTCGTTGAAGGCCTGCATCTGGTCCAGATCGAACAGGCCGCGTGCCACGCCCGACTGATTGGTCACGATGACGCAGACGAACCCCGCGGCATTCAGCCGCCGCACAGCCACCTCCGCACCTGGCATCAGGTGCAGCTGGTCGGGGCGGTGGGGATAGCCGACGTCCTCGATAAGCACGCCGTCACGGTCGAGAAAGGCGGCGGGGCGGCCTAGGGTCATGCGCCGGGATTAGGGGATGCAGGGCCGGGCTGGCAAGCGGCGGCGCTTGCTTCGTTGCAAGCCGTCACCCGAAGTGACCTGCCCCGATTTGGCGCCACGGTTCGCATTTTGCTAGTGACCAGCCTCCCGACGCGCCGCAAGCTGGCGGCGTTATCCGCCGGCCATCGCGTCCGGCCGCTTCGGAGCTGTCCGCCATGACCATTCCCTTCATCGACCTTCAGGCCCAGCGGCTGCGCCTCGGCGGCAAGATCGAGGCCGCCGTTCAGGAGGCCGTCGTCGGCGGGGCCTGGGTCATGGGGCCGCAGGTTCGCCAGTTCGAGGCCGATCTGGCCGCATTCGGACAGGCGAAACATGCCTTGGGCTGCGCCAACGGGACTGACGCCCTGATCCTGCCGCTGATCGCCTGGGGCATCCGCACGGGCGACGCCGTCTTCTGTCCCAGCTTCACCTTCACCGCGACGGCCGAGGTGGTGCCCTGGCTGGGGGCGACACCGGTCTTCGTCGATGTGGATGCGCAGACCTTCAACATGGACCCGGCCCATCTGGAGGCCATGATCGAGGCGACGCTGAAGGAAGGCCGGCTGAAGCCGCGCGTCGTCATCGCCGTGGACCTGTTCGGCCAGCCCGCCGACTATCCCGCCATCCGCGCCATCTGCGACAAGTACGGACTGCAGCTGATCTCGGACTCGGCGCAAGGGTTTGGCTGCACCCTGCATGGCGAGCATCCGATCAAATGGGCGGATGTGACCACCACCAGCTTCTTTCCGGCCAAGCCGCTGGGTTGCTACGGCGACGGCGGGGCGGTCCTGACCGATGACGATGACCTGGCCCAGGAGATGGATTCCCTGCGTGTCCACGGCAAGGTCGTGGCCAAGGACATGCAGGCCGGTGCCGCCGACTTCGCCCACGACCCCAAATACCTGGCCATGCGCATCGGCATGAACAGCCGCCTGGACACCATCCAGGCCGCCGTCCTGATCGAGAAACTGAAGGTCTTCGGTCAGGAGATCGAATGGCGCAACGCTGCCGCTGACCGCTACAACACCGGCCTGGCCCCGCATGTCGCCAGCGTGCCGCACGTCATAGACGGCGGCGTTTCGATCTGGGCCCAGTATACAATAGAGCATGCGAACCGCGACGGCCTGGCCGCGCATCTGAAGGATCAGGGCGTGCCCACCGCCGTCTACTATCCCGTCCCCATGCATCTGCAGCCCGCCTATGCGCGCTTTTCGGCGGGTGAGGGTAGTCTGCCGGTGACGGAACGGCTGAAGGAGCGGGTTATCAGCCTGCCCATGCACTCGGACCTCGACGCGCCAACGCAAGACCGCATCATCGACGCCGTCGCGTCCTTCAAGGGTTGATCCGATGATCCAGAACCAGACCCCCCTCAAGGTCGGCGTCGCCGGCGTCGGCGTCATGGGCCGCAACCATGCCCGCGTGCTGGGCGACATCCGCGACTTCGACCTGACCCACATCTTCGACGCAGACGCCGTCACCGCCCAGGGTGTGGCTGAGCTGTACGGCGCGACGCCGGTCACGACGGTTCAGGCCTTCGTGGACGCGGGGCTGGAGGCGGCGGTGGTCTCGACCCCCAACCGCACCCACGCCGATCTGGGCGTGGCCCTGCTGGAGCGCGGCGTTCACGTGCTGGTCGAAAAGCCGATCGCGGCGACCGTGGCCGATGCCCAGCGTCTGATCGATGCGGCCAAGGCGAATGACCGCGTCCTGATGGTTGGTCAGGTCGAGCGGTTCAATCCCGCCGTCGATGCCGTCAAGCGCGCCATCGCCGATGAGAAGGTGATCTCCATCCAGATCACCCGCGTGGGCCCCTTTCCCCCGCGCATGGGCGAGGTCGGGGTGGTCATCGACCTGGCCGTCCACGACATCGACATCATCCGCCATCTGACCGACAGCGAGATCGTCGAGATCCAGCCGCAGCTGGCCCGCACCAAGGCGGATCGCGAGGATACGGCCCTGCTGCAGTTTCGGCTGGAGAATGGCGTGATCGCGCACATCACCACCAACTGGGTCACGCCCTACAAGACCCGCACCCTGCAGGTCGCCACCCAGAACAAGTTCGTGGTCGCCGACCTGATGACCCGCCAGGTCACCGAATATTTCGGCCAGCAGCCCGACGGCAGCTATTCGACCCGTGGCGTCATGAGCTGGCCCAGCGAGCCGCTGAAGAAGGAGCTGGAAGCCTTCGCCCATGCCATCCGTACCGGCGAGACGCCTGCGGTGACCGGCGAGGACGGCCTGCGCAACCTCGAAGTCGCCCTGCGGTGCCTCGGCGAGGCCTAGGGCCATGTCGCGGCCGAGCCGCCAGGTTGGCCGCCGGATAGGCTTGGCGGCGACGTTTCTGGTCGTCGGGCCGATCGCGGGCGGGCTGACCTTCCCGCTTGTCATCGGCATCGATCATCTGATCTGGCCCGATAACCCCGCCCGGTTTGCGCTGGCGGGCATGTTGCTGGTTGGGGCGGTGCTGACGCTTCTGCCTGCGCTGATCGCGGGGATAGCGGGTGCCATCACCTCGCGGCGCTGGAAACGACGAACTGGCTGGCTGGGTCAGGCGGCCGCGTTCGGGGCCGCCATGACCATGTTGGAGGGGCTTTTGTTCGCCCTTCTGTCAGGGCCAAGTGCCGCTGCCTTGTTCCAGACGACGCAGTCCGCCACCCGGACGCTGATTCTGATCGTGATGTTCGGGATCGTCGGCGCTGTTGCCGGTCTGGTAGGCGCGGTGGCGACCCAGGGCTGGCGTCCGAAGAGCTTGTCCGGCCTCTATGCCGAGACCTTCGACTAACCCTATGCTGACGCGTGGCGTCAGGTCGCGGCAACGGGTGGGAGCGGACGGCGTTTGGCTGTGACCCGTCACCAAGCCGATCGGACCTCCCCATGGCCTACCGCACCCTGAACCCCTACACCGAAGCCGTCGTCAAGACGTACGATCCGCATACGGACGACCAGGTCCAGACGGCTCTGTGCAAGGCGGACGGCGTCTTCAAATCCGACTGGTGTCAGGGCGATATCGCGCCGCGTCTTAAAGTCCTGTCGCGGATGGCCGAGCTGCTGACCGAGCGCAGCGACGACCTCGCCGCCAAGATGGCCGAGGAGATGGGCAAGCCAGTCACCCAGGGTGCTCAGGAGATCGAACTCTGCGCCGGGATCGCGCGATACTATGCCGAGAACGCCGCCGAGCTTTTGAAGCCCCAGCCCTATGAGAGCCAGTTGGGCGAGGCCTGGGTCCAGCATCATCCGGTCGGCGTGCTTCTGGCGGTCGAGCCCTGGAACTTCCCGATCTATCAGCTGATCCGCGTGATCGCTCCGGCCATCGCGGTCGGCAATCCTGTGCTGTTCAAGCACGCCGGGATCGTGCCAGGCTGCGCGAAGATGTTCGAGGCTCTGGTCAAGGACGCGGGTGCACCGGAGGGCATGGTGGCGACGCTCTTCATCTCCTCGGAACAGGTGTCCGACCTGATCGGTGACGACCGCATCCAGGGCGTCGCCCTGACCGGGTCGGAGGGCGCAGGCTCCAAGGTCGCAGCGCGCGCGTCCGAGATGCTGAAGAAGTCCACCCTGGAACTGGGTGGCAGCGATGTCTTCGTGGTGCTGGACGATGCCGATGTGGCCGCCGCCGCCAAGGCCGGGGCCGAGGCGCGCCTGTCCAATGCCGGTCAGGTCTGTACGGGGGCCAAGCGGTTCATCGTCCAGAAGGCAGTCGCCGACGCCTTCACCGCCGCCTTCACCGAAGGCATGCAATCGGCCCTCATGGGCGACCCGATCGACGCTTCGACGACCCTGGGCCCCTTGTCATCGGATGACGCGCTGGAAGGCCTGATCAAACAGGTCGATGCGGCCGTCGAACACGGTGCCGAGCTGTTGACCGGCGGCAAGAGGGCGGACCGCAAAGGCTTCTTCTATGAACCCACCATCCTGACCGGGATCACCTCTGACAACCCGGCCTTCCATCAGGAGTTCTTCGGCCCGGTAGCCCTGCTCTATGTCGTCGAAGACGACGATGCCGTCGTCGCCCTCGCCAACGATTCCCCCTACGGCCTGGGCGGCTCGATCTTCTCGGGCGACACCGACCGGGCGCGCAAGCTCGCCTCGCGGATCGAGACCGGCATGGTCTTCATCAACACCCCGACCACCTCCATGCCTGAACTGCCGTTCGGTGGCGTCAAACGCTCTGGCTATGGCCGCGAACTGGGCGACTTGGGCATCAAGGAGTTCGTGAACCGCAAGCTGGTCGTGGTCGCGGGCTAGGCTCAGCCGCCGACCATCTGCATACCCAGCCATTCGGCGATCAGGGCGGGCTTGTCCCCGCCCTCGATCTCGACGGTCAGTTCGTGCTTGATCAGCCACCGACCCCCGCCCTTGTCTTCGGCAGACAGCAGCTTGAACCGGCCGCGAACCCTGGAATTGACTGGCACGGGCGCGAGGAAACGCAGCTTGTCGAACCCGTAGTTGACGCCCATCACCACACCCTCCAGCGGAGCGACGGCCTCATAGGACATGCCGGACGCGAGGCTGAGCGTCAGAAAGCCATGGGCGATGGTGGTGCCGAACGGGGTCTGTTTGGCCAGTTCGGGGTTCACATGGATGAACTGATGATCGTTGGTGACCTCGGCGAAGGCGTCGATGCGGGCCTGGTCGATCTCGATCCAGCTGGAGACGCCGACCTCGGTGCCGATCAGGGATTGCAGTTCGCTGGGCTTGGGCATGGCGGTCCTCGTCTGGGTTTCGAGACCAGACTGACCGGGAAGCGCGGCGCGATCAATGGGCGACGAACCGCCCCTCGATGATGTCGGAGAACAGGCCCGGATCGACATTGCCGCCTGACAGAACCAGGACGGTCGTCTTGCCCGCCGCCTCGACCTTGCCCGACAACAGGGCGGCCAGCGACACGGCCCCGCCGGGCTCGACCACCTGTTTCAGGGTCCGGAATGCAAAGGCCACAGCTTCGGCGACTTCCGCGTCCGAGACGGTGACGACCCGCTCCAGGCGCCGGTTGATCGGGAACGTCAGCTCGCCCGGCCGGTCGGTCATCAGGGCATCGCAGATCGAGGGGTGGGCGACCGGTGCATGGGTCAGTCGCTCTCCGGCGGTGAGCGACAGCAGGGTGTCGTTATAGGCTTCGGGCTCGACACCGATCACAGAGGTATCCGGCGACAGGGCGACCATCGACAGATTGATCCCGGCGATCAGCCCTCCGCCGGACGCCCCGCAAAGCAGCTGATCGATCCGCTCGACACCCTGCTCGCGCGCCTGTTCGACGATCTCCAGCCCCGTCGTGCCCTGGCCCTCGATGATGAAGGGGTCATCGAAAGGGCGGACCAGGACGCTGCCTTTGGTGGCCGCGATCTCCTCGCCGATGGCTTCGCGGCTCTCGGTATAGCGGTCGTACATGCGCACCTCGCCGCCAAAGGCGATGACGCCCTCGACCTTCACTCTGGGGCTGTCGGCCGGCATGACGATGATGGCGTGGGTGCCCATGCGCCGGGCGGCGGCGGCGACGGCCTGGGCATGATTGCCCGACGAATAGGCGACGACGCCGCGGGCCAGTTCGTCAGATGTCAGCCGGCTGATCCGGTTCCACGCTCCGCGGAACTTGAAGGCCCCTGCGACCTGCAGGTTCTCGGCCTTCATCAACACGCGCCCGCCCAGACGTTCGTTCAGCGCGGGGCTCTCGATCAGGGGCGTGCGGACGGCGTAGCCGGCGATCTGGCGGGCGGCGTCGCGGACGCCCTCGAAGGAGGCGGTGTGCATAGCCCCTCTTACCTTGGCGGGCGGGGTTTGCGTAACCCCGCGCTCAAGTAGCCCAAAGGGCGATAGCGCATTAAGACTGCCGCCATGAAAAGCCTGATCCTCGCCATCGACCAGGGCACAACCTCGTCGCGCGCCATCGCCTTCGAAGCGGCCCCGGAAGGCGGTCTTCGACCGGTGGCAGTCAGCCAGATCGAACTGCAGCAGCATTTCCCGAGGTCGGGTTGGGTCGAGCATGACGCGGCGGAAATCTGGTCCGCGACGCTGCAGACCTGTCGCGAAGTGATCCGCAAGGCGGGCGGCGTCGGACGGTTCGCCGCCATCGGGATCACAAACCAGCGCGAGACGGCGGTGCTGTGGGACGCAACCACCTCCGAACCTTTGCATCGCGCCATCGTCTGGCAGGATCGGCGGACGGCCGATGTGACCGCACGTCTGGCGGCTGCAGGGCATGAGCCGGAAGTTCAGGCCGCGACGGGTCTAATCCTCGATCCGTATTTTTCAGCCTCCAAATTCGCCTGGCTGCTGGACGCCGTGCCGGATGCTCGCGAGAGGGCCGCGCAGGGTGAGGTCAAGCTGGGCACGATCGAAAGCTGGCTGATCTGGAAACTGACGGGAGGCACCAGCCACGTCACCGACGCGACCAATGCGAGCCGCACATCGCTGATGGATCTGAAAACCCGCCAGTGGCGGCCCGATCTGGCCGAGCTGTTCAATGTGCCGCTCGAGGCCCTGCCCCAGATACGCGGCTGTGCGGATCATCTGGGTGACTGCGAGCCGTCGTTGTTCGGGGCCGCCCTGCCCATTCACGGCGCGGCGGGCGATCAGCAGGCGGCACTGGTGGCTCACGGCGCGCTCAAGGCCGGCGATGCCAAGATCACCTATGGCACCGGGGCCTTTCTGGTGGCCAATGTCGGGACCAAGCCTGTCGCCTCGACCAGCCGCCTCTTGGGCACATTGGGCTATGACGCAAACGGTCAGGTCGCCTATGCGCTGGAGGGGTCGATCTTCTCGGCAGGATCGGCGATCCAGTGGCTGCGCGACGGGCTGAAGGTCATCTCCGAATCGCGCCAGTCGGAAGCGATGGCGCAGAGCCTGACCGACAATGGTGGGGTCTATCTGGTGCCGGGTTTCACCGGACTGGGCGCCCCGTGGTGGGAGCCGGACGCGCGGGGCACGATCGTCGGACTGACCCGAGACTCCGGACCGGCGCTTATGGTCCGCGCGGCGCTGGAGAGCCTGGCCTATCAGACGCGCGACCTGCTGGACGCCCTGGCTCGTGACGGCGCGCCCAGGCTGAAGGTGCTGAAGGTCGACGGTGGTGTCACCGCCAATGCCTTTGCCATGCAGTTCGTAGCCGACATCTGCGACATCACTGTCGAGCGTCCGGCGTTTCAGGAGATGACGGCGCTGGGTGCGGCCAAATTGGCGGCGCTCGGCGTGGGCCTGATCGACGATCTGGACGATCATCCGGTCGAGGCTCCTGCGGTCTGGAAGCCGCGCATGGATGCGTCCACGCGCGAAGCATTGCTGAAGGGCTGGCGCGGGGCGGTTCGAGCCGCCATCATCGCCGCAAACCCGGATGACGCATGACCCAGACCGACACTGAGACCACCCCGGACGGCGAAATCAACACCGACGCCCAGGCGACCTTTTCCGGCACGCGCGAAGTCGATCCGCGATACCGTCTGGACGAGCCCGCGCTCGAGCGCTGGATGGCAGACAACGTCGAGGGCTATGCCGGGCCCTTGACCGTGCGCCAGTTCAAGGGCGGCCAGTCCAATCCGACCTATGAGCTGACGACACCCGGCCACACCTATGTTCTGCGCCGCAAGCCGCCGGGCACCCTACTGCCTTCGGCCCATGCCGTGGACCGGGAATTTACCGTGATCTCGGCCCTTCATGCGCAGGGCTATCCCGTCGCACGACCGTATGCTCTGTGTACGGATGACAGCGTTATCGGCTCCATGTTCTACGTCATGGACAAGGTCGAGGGTCGGGTGCTGTGGGACCTCAAACTGCCCGGCATGTCCCCGGGTGATCGGCGCAGCATTTATGACGCGCAGGTCGATGCCCTGGCGGCTCTGCATGCCTTCGATCCCGCCGCCATTGGCCTGGGCGACTACGGCCGACCCGGCAACTATTTCGAACGGCAGGTCGGGCGCTGGACCAAACAGTATCGCGCGTCCGAGATCGAACCGATCGCGGCGATGGACCGGCTGATCGAATTCCTGCCCGCCACCCTGCCGCCGCAGGGGCCGACGCGGATCGTGCATGGCGACTTCCGCCTCGACAATCTGATCTTGGCCCCGGACGCGCCTCAGGTGCGGGCCGTCCTGGACTGGGAGCTGTCCACACTCGGCGATCCGATGGCGGACTTTTCCTATCTGCTGATCGCCTGGGTCATTCCGGCGACCCAGAAGAATGGCCTGGCCGGGATCGACATTGAGGCTCTGGGGATCCCGTCGGTGGCCGAGACGGCCGACCGATACGCCCGCCAGACGGGCGGCGACGTACCCCCCAATCTGGACTGGCTGTTCGCCTACAACCTGTTCCGTCTGGCCGCCATCTGCCAGGGGATTGCGGGGCGTGTGAGGGACGGCACGGCCGCCTCTGCCCACGCGCGAACGATGGCCGCCCAAGTCCCGATGCTGGCCGACGGCGCGCTCGCCTTTGCGAAAAAGGCCGGGGCCTAGTTGCTCAGGATCTGGACCTTGGTCCAGACATCGCCCCGGTTGACGACATTCACTCTCAGCCGCGTCGCCGCCGGGGGTTTGAGCGTGCAGCTGGGATAGTGGTCGTCGAAGCCGTCGGCGCACAGAATCTGACCACGCTCGTCGCGTACGATCAGGTCGATATTGGTGTCGCCGTCACCGATGGCAGCCACTCTCAGGAGTTGCGCTCCTCTGGCATCCACCACGAATGACCAGGTCTCGCGCGAGTTCAGCCGCTTGACCGTCGAGATCGGCCCTACGCCGAAAGGAGAGGCGACCACACCGGCGATCGGTGCGGGTGGCGATATCGGCATGGGCACCGCAGGTGGCGGTGGAGGGGTGATTGGGCGTGGTGGCGGAGCGGGAGCGGTAATGGGCGGCGGCGGGGGCTCGACGGCTTCGGCTGGGGGCTGGACGCTTCTAAGGCGGGAGCCGGTAACCACCGTATCATCCAGTTCAAGGCGGGCGTCGCCGAGAGCGGCCGCTTCCTGGCGCAAGGCATAGGGCGCCAGGACCGGCTCCAGACCCGCATCCCCATCCGGACCCGCTCGCATAGGGACCTCGGCCAGCATGCGGGCCGCGATCAGGAGGGCGGCCGGATCACGATTGGCCCGCGCCCAATCCACCAGATGGGCGACGACCAGCGTCCGGGCGACACCGCGGGATTCAGGCGTCTCGTCACCCGCATCCACGGTCTGGACCGGATCGGGGATCGAAAAGGCATGCGCCGCAGGTCCGAGGGGCGACATAAGCAGCGCCATCATCGGAATGTGGACGATCGATCTCATCATGTCGCCTCCGCACTCCATGCCGCAGGGGCGAGCTTGCACGGCTGAACACAGGGTTCAAGCCGAAGTGCCTGACGAAAAATGACGAGACCTGGCCGGGGCTATCGCGGTGCCAGCACTGCGCCGGCCAGAATGCGGCGACTGCCCTTGGCCTGGATCAGCACGGCGACAGCCTCGCCTTGAGCCATTTCATCAGGCAAAGCGTACAGGACGGGGCGACCGGTCCACTCGCCGAGGGTCTCGACGCCCAGGACGACGTTGGTGTGGCGTAATCGACGGCCACGGTTTTCACCTGCCGAAACCACCACGGTCTGTGCGCCGGGCTTGTAGCGCACGGCCACGACCTCGGCCCCGCCCTCGGGCGATGTGCCGGAGCCCACGCCGACGCGGTCGCCCGTTTCGCGGAACTCGATCTCGGGTGGGTTGGCCGGGCGCGTCGCCTCTTCGTCAATGGCCGCCTGAAGCGCAGGCGGCTGGGCCAGGGCGACCTGACGACGACCGTTGATGACGATCTGGGGCGTGGAGACGTCGCGCACGCGCAAGGGACGGCGGTAGGCCCTTTGACGCTGGGCAAACTCCGGCCGCGCGAACGTGTCGCGCCAACCCAGATAGTCCCAGTAATCGACGGCATAGGTCAGGGCGATCACGCCCGGCTCATCCGCCACGGCCTCCAGCCGGCTATTGGCCTCGGCGCAGACGCCGCAGCCCTGGGCGGTGAACAGTTCGACCACGACGGGATCGCTGGGCCCCGGAACCTGATGGCGGACTTCGCGCACGCCCGTGGGCTGGGCGGTCGAGGTCGCCGCGACGAGGGCAAGCCCAAGGGCCGCCGCGGGTGTGATCCAGCCCCGGTTACGCATGGCGCGACCATAAACACGGTGCGCGCGGATGTGCCGCTCATTTTCGCGTGAAGTCAGACGCGGATGTCGACCAGGGAGCCCGGGCGCAGGTCGCGTTCGCCGGCTGATCCGGTGCTGTCGGACCGCGAAGCCGTCGTGATCGAAGGCCGCACAGCGACCTCCGTCTTCGTTACCGGCGTCGGCGAAATCCCGGCCAGGGCGGCGCGGAAGAAGTCGGATGAGCGGGCCGCCTGCGCCGCCGGCTGCGGGGCCGTCGGGAACAGGGTGGAGGGCAGGTCGGGACGAATCGCGCTCATGCCGACAAGGTTAACGAAAACGGTGTGGAGAGGGTTAACGCCTTACTCCGATGGGCGCGGTGTGGCGGTCGGCAGGGGCCTGGCCGGGGCCTGCATGGCCTGGACCAGGCGGTCTATTTCGGCATCGCTGACCAGGGGGCCGGAGAATTTAGCGACCACCTTGCCCATGGCGTCTACGGCAAAGGTCTCGGGCGCGCCCGTGATGCCCAGATCTAGACCGGCACGGCCCTCCCGGTCCACCAGGACGATGGAATAGGGATTGCCGAGTTCGTCCAGGAAGGCACGTGTGGCGACGGGATCGTCCTTCCACGCCACGCCGACGACGGCCACACCCTGCTCACGCAAGGCCAGCAGCCGGGGGTGCTCGACACGGCAGGGCGCGCACCAGCTGGCGAAGACATTGACCAGCATCGGCTTGCCGACGCCGGCGGTCTTCAGATCGACCTGGCCGGGGCCCGGCTCGGTGCCGGTTAGGATCGGCAGAACCGTCTCAGGGATAGGCTGTCCGACGAGGGCGGCGGGGCGATATTCATTGCCCTGAGTCTGGCCCTGCGACAGTGACCGCGAGGCCACATCACCCAGCTTCAGGGCCGCGAACACGATTAGCCCGACCAGCAAGGCCAGGGGAACAATAGCCAGCCAGCGGTTCATGGATTATCGTCCTCAAGTCGCTTCAACGCGGCCTTCCAGCGACGCGAGGCCATCAGCGCCCGCAAGGCCAGCGCCGACAGCACGACCGCGCTGATGGCCCAGCACGGCCAGACGTAGGCTCCGTAAGCGCCCATATCCAGATCAAGCAAAGTCGGCCTCCATGGCGCGGCGGGCGGTCAGCGACAGCACCCGGCGACGCACGATCTCGGTGCGGATGGAGGTGATCCAGTAGGCCAGGAAGAAGACCCCGAACGCCGCCATCATGATCAGGAGCGGCGTCAGCATGGAGGCCGCCATCGATGGTCCGTCTTCGCGCAGCAGGCTGGCGGGCTGATGCAGGGTGTTCCACCAGTCGACGGAGAATTTCACGATGGGCAGGTTGATCAGACCGACCAGACCCAGCACCGCCGCGGCACGCGCGGCCTTGGCCTCGTCGTCGATGGAGGCCCGGAGCGCCATATAGCCAATGTAGAACAGCAGCAGGACCAGCTCCGACATCAGCCGCGCATCGCCCCAGACCCAGAAGGCTCCCCACATCGGCTTGCCCCACAGGCTGCCCGTGATCAGCGCCAGAAAGGTATAGGCCGCACCCGGCAAGGCCGCCGCCCGCGCCGCCGCATCGGCCAGCGGATGGCGGAACACCAGAGCGAAGAAGCTGGAGATGCCCAAGGCTAGATAGATTCCCAGACCCACCGAGGCGGCGGGCACATGCACGAACATGATCCGCACCGTGTCGCCCTGCTGATAGTCCTCGGGCGCGACGAAGCTCAGCCATGTGCCGATGGCCAGCAGCAAGCCGGCCCCGACCCACAGCACGGGCGTGATCGGGCGCGTGAAGCGCAGGAACCGGTCGGGATTGGCGAGGCCGAACATCCGCCTCCCTTTAAGGGGCTTGGCCGCGCGGCGCCATATGTCCTGCCGCTGTGTGCTACAGCGTCGCGCCAATCGCCCGGAGACGACCAATGACCGATGACGTGACCAGGGATTCCAACGGCAACATCCTGGCCGACGGCGATAGCGTAACCCTGATCAAGGATCTGAAGGTCAAGGGCTCGGGAGGGGTAACGCTGAAGCGCGGCCAGCTGGTCAAGAACATCCGGCTGACGGGCGACACCGACGAGATCGAGGCCAATGTCGAGAAGGTGCGTGGGCTCGTCTTGCGGACGGAGTTCGTGAAGAAGGCGTGATGGCCTACCGTTTTTGCGCCGAGGTCAGAACCTGCACCACGCCCACGACCAGCCATACCCCGCCGATCAGGAGCAGCAGGTCGCCGGTCATCTTGATCAGGCCGTAGAGCGTCACTGTCTCGACCGACCGCGCCGTTGCCTCTGCCGCGAGCGCCGTGAACCCCGAGGCGATCAGTATGGCAACCGGCCAGACGAGCGGTTGCAGCCGCCCTCGCTTCACATCAAGGCCAGGGTCAGGGCCTTGATGTCGGTGTATTCGTCGATGCCGTGGGTCGAGCCCTCGCGGCCGTAGCCGGAAGACTTCACCCCGCCGAAGGGCGCGACGGCGGTGGACATCAGGCCGGTGTTGATGCCGCACATACCCGCCTCGATCCGGCGGCCGATACGGAAGGCGCGGTCCAGGTCGCGGGTGAACAGATAGGAGGCCAGGCCGAACTCGCTGTCATTGGCCTTGGCCAGCACCTCGTCCTCGCTGTCGAACGGGAAGACGGGGATCAGGGGGCCGAAGGTTTCCTCGTCGCGGAACAGCTTGTCGTCGCCGCCCATGGTCACGGTCGGCTGGAAGAAGCGGCCGCCCAGGGCGTGGCGCTCTCCGCCGGTCAGGACCTTGCCGCCCGAGGCCTGTACCTTCTTCAGATGCTCCTCGACCTTGGCAATGGCCTTGTCCTCGATCAGGGGGCCGACCTTGACGCCATCCTCAAAGGCCGGGCCGACCGGGATCTTGGCCACGGCCTCGGCCAGTTTGTTCGCATAGGTCTCGGCGACCGACGCCTCGACATAGACGCGGTTGGGACAGACGCAGGTCTGGCCCGAGTTGCGGAACTTGCCCTTGATGGTCTCGGCCACGGCCAGGTCGATGTCGGCGTCGGCGAAGACGATCAGGGGGGCGGCCCCGCCCAGCTCCATCGACACCCGCTTCAGCGTCGGGGCGCACTGCTCCGCCAGTTTGCGGCCGACGGGGGTGGAGCCGGTGAAGCTGAGCTTGCGGATCAGGGGCGAAGCGGTCAGGACGCCGCCGATGGTCGCCGCATCGCCGGTGACGACGCTGAGTGCGCCCTTGGGCAGACCCGCCTGATAGGCAAGCTCGGCCAGGGCGATGGCGGTGAAGGGGGTCTGGCTGGCCGGCTTGACCACGGCGGTACAGCCGGCGGCAAACGCAGGCCCCAGCTTGCGGGTCAGCATGGCGGCGGGGAAGTTCCAGGGCGTGATCAGAGCGCAGGGCCCGACCGCCTCGCGGAAGGTCAGGATGACGTGCCCAAGCGGACTGTCCTGGGTTTCGCCCAGCAGACGTTCGGCCTCGCCTGCGAACCATTTGATGAAGCCGTTGGCATAGGCGACCTCGCCCTTGGCCTCCTCGAACGGCTTGCCGTTTTCCAGCGCCATCAGAGCCCCGAGGCCCTCGGTATTCTCGTCGATCAACCGCGCCCATTCACGCAGGAAGGCCGCGCGCTTGTGCGGATCGGAGCGCGACCAGTCTGCGAAGGCGTCGTGGGCGGCGTCGATGGCCTGTTCGGTCTCGGCGACCCCCAGGTCCGGGATATGACCGATGATCTCGCCAGTCGCAGGGTCATCGACTGCAATGCCTTTTCCGTTCGCCGCAATCGGCTGGCCCGCGATCAGCGCATGCTGGCGCAGCAGTTTCAGTCCGGCGTCACGGGCGGCGGTATTCATGTCTGATCCTTTGAGCTGGTGCATCATGAGGTGAGCATGACGCCAGCCGCTTTCAACGCTCACTCGCCGATGGTGTTCAGATCACGACCGCGTGTCTCTGGTAGGAACAGCAAGGCGACAACCGCGGCCACTGCGGTGAAGCCGACCGAATACCACAGGCCGAAGTAGATATTCCCCGACCAGGCCACCAGCGCAAAGCTGGCGGCGGGCAGCAGCCCTCCGACCCAGCCGGTGCCGACATTGTACGGCAGGCTCATCGCCGTATAGCGCACCCGCGTGGGGAACAGCTCGACCAGAGCCGCCGCCTGCGGCCCATAGACGGCGGTCGCGGCGATCATGAAGATCATCAGGATGCCGAACACGGCCAGCAGGTTGATCCGCGCGGGGTCGGCTACGGTCGGATAGCCGGCCTGTGACAAGGCGGCCTTGACCCGCGTCTCGACATCGGTGCGCGCCGCTTTCAGCGCCGCCGTATCCAGACCCGTACCCTCGACCGAGGCGACTTCGACCGAGCCGACCCTCACGACCGCAGCGGCTCCGACGGGGGCCGCGACATTGTCATAGCTGACGCCCGCATTGGACAGGACGTTCTTGGCCAGATCGCAGGAGGAGGCAAAGGCGGCCTTGCCCACAGGATCGAACTGTACCGCGCAGGTGGCGGGATCGGCGACGACCGTCACAGGCGAGGTCGCCTGGGCTTCGGCCAGGGCCGGGTTGGCGGCGCGCGTCAGGGCGTGGAAGCCGGGGAAGACCGCGATCAGGAACAGCACCATGCCGCCGACCATGACCGGCTTGCGCCCTACACGGTCCGACAGCCAGCCGAAGAAGACGTACAGCACCGCCGAGGCCACGGTGATGGCCAGGATCAGGCCATCGACGGTCGAGACCTCGATCTTCAGCACCCGCTCCATGAAGAAGCGGGTGTAGAAATAGCCCGCGTACCAGACGGCACCTTGCGCAAACATGATCCCGACCAGGGCGATCAGCACGAATTTCCCGACCTTCCAGGTGGCGAAACTCTCCTTGAAGGGGGCCTGACGCTCGGTGCTTTCGGCCACCATCCGCTTGAAGGCCGGGCTTTCGTGCAGCTTGAGCCGGATCCACAGCGACACGACCAGAAGGAAGAAGGACAGCAGGAAGGGGATACGCCAGCCCCATTCATCGAAAGCCTCGGCCCCCATGATGGCGCGGGTGATCAGAATGACGCTCAGCGCCATGATCAGGCCAATGGCGGCGGTGGTCTGGATCCAGCCGGTCAGGAAGCCGCGCTTTTTCGCAGGCGCATGTTCGGCCACATAGATAGCGGCCCCGCCGTATTCTCCGCCCAGGGCAAAACCCTGCGCGATTCTGAGCAGGATCAGAAGGATCGGAGCCGCGATGCCGATCTGGCCAAAGTCAGGCAGAAGACCGATCGCGACGGTGGCCACACCCATCATGGTGATGGTCACCAGAAAGGTGGTCTTGCGTCCTGTCTTGTCGCCGAACCAGCCGAACACCAGGGCCCCAAGGGGGCGCACGACAAAGCCGACACCAAAGGTCAGCAAAGCCAGAATGTAGGACGTCGCCTCGCCCACATCGGCGTAGAAATGTCTGGCGATGATCGTCGTCAGCGAGCCGAAGATGAAGAAGTCGTACCACTCGAACGCGGTCCCGGCGGCCGAGGCTCCGACAACCGTGCGCAGGCCCGGCCCCTCATCATCGGAATGATCTCTGTCGGCTGTCGCTCTATTGGCCATGAAACGCCTCCCCGCGCCGGAATCTGCGGGTCGTCTTGGCGCCCCTCACAGCCCATGCTTAGCGCCGGAAATCGCAAGCGGAAATAGCAAAGGCCCGCCGGTGGGGGGACCGGCGGGCCTTCTTCAACCGAGCCGCGCGTCGGGGGGAAACGCGGTCGGGAACTCTCGTGCTGTAGAGCCTAGTTCTTGGCTTCTTCAGCGGCGCTGGTCACGGCGTTGCCGGCGGCGGCAGCGTCCTGGCCCACACCCGAAACGGTGTTGCAGGCGGCGGTGGTCAGGGCGGCGGCGGCGGCGACCAGGATGAAAATCTTGCGCATGGTGGGCTCCTTAGAACAGAAAACGCTGTCTTGAGCCTATCAATGCCGTTGCGCGGCAGAGGTTCCCAGATCCGAAGGATCAATCGGCGTGACGGCTTCCGGCGTGGCAAAGGTCATGCGGGCCAGGGTGCCGCCCGACGGCGAAGGGACCATCTCGGCCGTGCCGCGCAGCTGTTTGGCGAAGGCCCCCATCAGGGTACGACCGACGCCCGCGCGTTCGGTCTCGCTGACACCCGGCCCGTCGTCCTCGACCTCCAAAACGCTGGTGTCGCCATCGACCTTGAACCGGACTTTCAGGTCTCCACCGCGACCGGCGAAGGCGTGCTTCTGGGCATTGCTGACCGCTTCCACCAACCACAGCGCCAAGGGGGCCAGCTTATCGGGGTCCACGACAAGTGAGTCCGCCTCGACCGATGAGGTCACCACCGGCCCACGTCCGGCGTCACCCGCGACGAGCTGGCCGACAAGATCGGTCAGAAAGACCCGCGCATCCGCATAGCGGAGGTCGTCGCTCTGATAGAGGGTGCGGTAAATCAGGGCGAGGGCCGCGATCCGCTGGCGCGTGTCGCCGACGGCCGCCTTGGCCGGGGCGTCGGTGAGGGCCCGCTGCTGCATCGACAGCAGGGACGAGATGATCTGCAGATTGTTCTTCACCCGGTGGTGGATCTCGCGCATCAGCGCGTCCTTCTCCTCCAGCGAGGCCGTCAGGCTCCGGTTGCGGGCCGAGATGGTGTCGGCCAGATCGTTCAGCGTACTGGCCAGATTGCGGATCTCGGCGGGGGCATGCACGGCCTGGGTCGGCCGTACGCTGAACTTGCCCTTGGCGTACAGGGCCGCGACCCGCTCCAGATAGACCAGCCAGCGGACCACGATGCGCTCGCTGACCCAGGTCACGCACATCAGGGCCAGAAGCCACGCCAGAACCGGAGCAAAGAAGGCCCCCAGCGGGTTGAGCCGGGCCCAGGACAGCAGATCGGGCGCGGGCGCCGACAGCAAGGCATAGACGTTGCCCTCGGCGACGGCGGTTCCGGCATAGACACGGGGGCGCCCGCGAGAATCCCGGCCTTCGAAGATCGTCGATCCCTGGCCGCGATCCTGATCCACCCAGCCATCCAGCTCGGAGCCGTTACGTAGCAGGAAGGCGTCGCGCTCGGTGACGGTCAGGAGCCGACCTGCGGCGTCGGTGAGAGCCGCCTGTGAGCCCTCGGGCAAGGCCGGGTCGTTGATGTCGGGCTGGAGCCGCGACAAAGGCACGGACGCCAGCATGACGCCGTTGAACGCCCCCATGGGCCGTTCCAGACGGATGGCGACAATCAGACTGGGCACGACACCTGGGGCATCCGGAGCGCGGACCACGATGGTGTCCTCGCCTGCGCGCAGCCTCTGGAACCACGCGCTGCCGGCGGCCTGAGACAGCCAGGCGGGCGGTGCCTCCGTGAGATTGTCCGACGCACAGGTCGGCTGACCCGTCACACTGAGCCGCGCCAGGCCGTCGATGTCGTCCAGACGTTGTACCAAGGACGTCAGGCGCGGGCGGCAGAACAACTCCAGCGCCTCAGGCCTCAAGGCTTGCAGCAGGACGCTGGTGCTATCCAGCCTCGCCTTGGCGGCGGCGGAGGTGCGCTCTACGGCCAGTTGCAGGTCGGCCCGCTGATCCACATCCTGAGCCTCGAAGGCGCGATTGGCCTGGAATGCACCCAGGATCAGGATGGGCAGCAGGGCCACGGCCATGGCCAGGCCCAGGCGAAAGCGGATGCCGTGCAGGCGCGACCCGCGCCGCCGTCCGAACGCCTTGACCAGCCGTGCCACCCTATCGATCCGGAGTGCCGCTCAGACGATCGGCCGCCGCCAGAATGGAGCGCATGGCGTCGCCTGCTGCGCGCCCGTCTCGGCCGTAGGCTCCGGCTTCCAGTGTGGCCAGCAGAGCCTTGCGCGCGCGCGAAACCCGGCTCTTCACCGTGCCGACCGCGCATTGGCAGATTTCCGCGGCTTCTTCATAGGCAAAGCCACCAGCGCCGACCAGTATCAGGGCCTCGCGCTGTTCTTCGGGCAGGGTGTTCAGCGCCTGCCGAAGTTCGTCGAGGGCTAGCGGCGATTCCGGATCGTCGACGGCGACCAGAGTGCGCTCGGCCGCTTCCTGATCTAGCTGCGACTGACGCCAGGAGCGTCGCTTCTCCGAATAGAACTGGTTGCGCAGGATCATGAAGGTCCAGGCCTTCATGTTCGTACCCAGCTGATAGCTGGCCCGGGCGTCCCAGGCCTTCATCATGGCATCCTGGGCCAGATCGTCGGCCGCCGTCGGATCGCCCGTCAGGGTGCGCGCAAAGGCCCGCAGATGCGGGATCAGCGTGACCAGTTCGCGTTTGAAGGCACCATCGTCAGCGGAGTCGGGCTTGGGCGGCGCAGAGGTATGGGCGCTCACGCCTTGTCACTCCCGCGCTCGTCGGCGCGGCGGAGGATGTCCAGAAACTCGTCCGGCACCGGCTCATTGACGACATTGTCAAACAGGTGGCGGAGTTTGACCCCGATGGCTTGCTGGCGCAGACGGGCTTCTTCCAATCCAGGGCCTTTGGCGGCGGGCGGACCCGCGGATTCGTTGTGATCTGTCATTAAACTATGGTCGCGCCCTGGACTTGTTGTGGGCCGGGAACGCGGCACAGGCGGGCCGGTTCCGGCATGACAAAGGTTTAATGCTCAAGCTTGGTTCTCCCGTCGGGAACCGTAGCGTTTCTGGCACGTTGACGCGGCTTGCAAAGGCCTCATTGTCGAAGGCCAACTTCCTGTCGGGGACTACAGTATATGAGCCTTCTGGCCCGCCTTGCGCCACACCTGCCCTACGTCCGTCGCTACGCCCGCGCCCTGACCGGCGATCAGACCACCGGCGACAACTACGTCCGCGTCGCCCTGGAAGCCCTGGCCGCCGGAGAGCGGCAACTGTCCGCCGACATGACCCCGCGTGTGGCCCTGTATCATGTCTTCCACACCATCTGGACGACGACGGGTGCCCAACTTGAGGACCGCAGCGGGATGGATGAAGGCGATGCCTCGACCCGCCTGATGCGGATTTCCCCGCGATCGCGTCAGGCCTTTCTGCTGACGGCGCTGGAGGGCTTCACCCCTTCGGAGGCGGCGCAGATCCTGGATGCCGACGCCCATCAGGTCGAACGCCTGATAGCAGAGGCCCAGTCCGACATCGACGCCGAACTGGCCACCGACGTTTTGATCATCGAGGACGAAGCGATCATTTCCGCCGACATCGAAAGCTTGGTTACGGAACTCGGGCACCGGGTGACCGGTACGGCCACCACGCATGACGAAGCCGTCGATGCGGTCGCCCGCCATCGACCGGGCCTGGTCCTGGCCGACATCCAGCTGGCCGACGGTTCCTCGGGCATAGATGCGGTCAAGGATATCCTGCGCAAGTTCGATGTGCCGGTTATCTTCATCACCGCCTTCCCCGAGCGGCTGCTGACCGGCGAACGTCCGGAGCCGACCTTCCTGATCACCAAGCCCTTCCAGCCCGAGACGGTAAAGGCCGCGATCAGCCAGGCCCTGTTCTTCCATCCGTCGCGCCAGAAGCAGGCCGCCTAAAAAACCTAAGTCAGTCCATGCGAAAAGGCCCGGTCGGCGACCGGGCCTTTTTTGTTGCCATGAACGCCGATCTTACTGGGCGGGTTGTGCAGAAGTCGTCGGCGCATTGACATTGGGGGCCTCGCCCGTAGGCGTGGCAACCGGTTGGCCGGTGCTGGTGGTCGGCGCGTCAGCGGTCGGGGGCGTCGCGGCATCGCCGTCAAAGGCCTGGGCATCGACAGCCTGTCCACCGACATTGGCGTTGGTGCGCGCAAATCCGCCCTGGCTGACAAACCACATGCCCAAGAGCAGGATGGCCACAGCGGCGGTGGAGATCAGCAGAAGGGTTAGGATACGAACCCCGGGGCGGCCACCGCGAACATATTGCGCCTCGACCGGTCTGCCTTCATGGACGGCGTCGGCGGCTTTGTCGTGCGGAGAGGGGTCGGTCATGTCGCGGTTCCTGCAGCTTGAGCATAATGGTGTCGTCTCAACGTTTGCTGTGACCCGCCGTTCCCTGTCAGCACGCCAGCCTCGTCGCCGCGGAAAATCGAGTGTCCACGGAACCCGAGTCGATGAAGCTCGTTAACCTCGTGCGGAGGCGGCGACGCCCCCCGACTTGAGACCGGCGATAGCTGGTCTGTCGCCTCCGCGCCTCATTCTCGATGATGCCACTTCACGGCGGTTCCGGTAACGGAGCCGCCGTTTTTCTGTCGCGTCGGACGGTCTGACTGGACAGGCCCGTCTTGATGGCCACTATGCGCGTCTCGAATGAAAACCTCAGGGAGACCGCGATGGCTCGCATCAATCGTCAATGGGTCCTGCGCCAGCGCCCCAAGGGCCTGATCCAGCCCGGCGACCTCGAATTGATCGAGGCCGAAATCCCGGCGCTTCAGGATGGGGAGGTTCTGGTCCGCACCATCTATCTGTCGCTGGATCCCACCAACCGCACCTGGATGAACGACGCCGAGGGCTATCTGCCCGCCGTGCCGCTGGGCGGCGTCATGCGGGGCCTGACGCTGGGCGTCGTCGAGGAAAGCCGGTCCGAACGGCACAAGGTCGGGGACATCGTCTCGACCGCTGCGGGGGGCTGGTCCAACTATGCCGCCATCCCCGATAGTGCCGTGTCACGCGTGCATCGTGCACCGGGCCTGCCGCTGACCGCCAACATGTCCGTGCTCGGCATGACAGGCATGACGGCCTATTTCGGCGTCACCGACGTGCTGAAGGCCAAGCCGGGCGAAACCCTGGTCATCTCGGCCGCCGCCGGGGCCGTCGGCTCCATCGCCGGACAGGTGGCCAAGGCGCGGGGCGCGCGTGTGATCGGCATCGCCGGCGGGGCCGAGAAATGCCGCTGGCTGACCGAGGAGCTCGGCTTCGACGCGGCCATCGATTACAAGAACGAAGATGTCGGCGAGGCGCTGGATCGCCTGGCCCCGGACGGCATCGACCTGAATTTCGAGAACGTCGGCGGCGACATCATGATCGCCGTCTTCAACCGGCTGAAGGTCCATGCGCGCATGGCCGTCTGCGGCCTGATCTCGGCCTATAATGCGACGAAGATGCCGCCATCGCCGAACTTTTCGCGCATCATCACCCATCGCCTGAGCGTCCAGGGCTTCCTGGTCATGGACTATGCCCCGCGTGCGCGGGAGATGATCGCGGAGATGGGCCCCTGGCTGGCCGACGGCACCATCAAGTGGAAGGTCCACGTGGATGACGGGCTCGAGGGTGCGCTCGATTCGCTGAACCGGCTGTTCACCGGCGATCACGACGGTAAGCTGCTTGTCCGCGTGTCCGAAGAACCGGCAGGCTGAGGCCGATCGCATGAGCGAGCCGCTGCACACCCACTTCGAAGACCTCGGCGTCGGCGAGGTCATCCCCCTGGGGGCCTGTACGGTCGACGAGGCGGCGCTGGCGCTGTTCGTGGAGCGGTTCGCACCGGGCTGGGACGCCAGCTATGGTGCGCCGGACGCCATGACCTATGCCCTGTGGAGCCGGCTGTTTGCGGACAAGTCCGGCAGTTGGGCCCAGTCCAAGGTGCTGGCCGTGGACGGTCTTCGCTTCATGCGCAACCCGCCGGCGGGCGAGCTGATGCGCGGCCGCATGACGGTGATGGGCAAGGATCCTGTGGGTGACGACAAGGGCATCGTCATCGCCTCCCACGATCTGCTGGACGAGGCCGGTCGTCTGGTCTTTTCGTGCCTGACGCGGGCAGTCTTCGTCAGGCGCTGAGCCAGAAAAAACCCCGCCCGGCGAACCGGACGGGGCTGATTTTTTACGCAGCCTGAGGATCAGGCGTTGCCGGCGGCCATCTGGTCCTTGGCGGCCTTGTCGAAGGCCAGGGCGATAAGGCGGTCCCAGCCCAGCAGCGATACCAGATGGGCGTAGATCTGACCCAGGGCACCGTTGTCGCGCAGTTCCACCAGCTTGTCGGCCGGCAGGGCCTTCAGCTTGTCTTCGGAAATCGCAAAATACTCGGCGATCTTCTGCACCTTGCCGGCGGTGCCGTCCGGGTTGCGCGGTGTGAAGTTGGCTTCGCGAGTCTCGAACAGGTCCAGGTCGGTCAGCATCTTGACGAAGCTGTCCGTGCGCTGGCGCTCGGTTTCGAAGTTGTTGCAGAACTCCAGGGCCTGCTGGACATAGGGGCTGGGCTGGCCGTCCACGAACAGGGGCTGGGAGCCGCCGTCCTTGATGAAGGGGGCGTTGCGATCGACACACAGCACCAGGCGCTTCTGTGCATCGTCATTGGCGAAGACGAAGGGATAGCGGCGCACATAGGCGGGAATATAGGCGTCGCCCCGGAAGTGGCCGTCGTCGCCGACGAACAGGTTCTCGCCGTCGCGCAGGCCCATGACGGCCACCGGCTGTTTGTTGTCGCCGACGAAGATCACCGGATAGGACAGGGTCGCAGGTGCGAACTCGGTCACCGTCAACGGCACGATGTTGGTCGCACGGACGAAGTCGTAGGGCCGGTCGACCGGATCGACGCCGAGGGTGCCGTGCGCCTCGATCGAGAGCGGCTCGGGCTGGGTGTAGAACAGGACGTTGCCGGTCAGGGAGGCGGTCGAGGTTGTGTCGGTCATGGACGCGATGCGAGCTCTGGAATGAAGGGAAGGGCGGTGTCTAGCCCAGACCGGCGGCGGCGGCAAACGGCACCGTGTTCGCCATATCGGTTCCACCCCTCGGTTGCGACGAACCCCTCGAAGCCCTAGCTTCAGGCCATGGGCGACAGCTGTCATCACACGCACCACGACGGCCCGCCGGATGTCGGCGCGGTGCGGCTGGCCCTGGGCGAGGTCGAGCGTCGTCTCGCGGACCAAGGCGAGCGGATGACGACGGCCCGCAGTCGCGTGCTCGAGCTGCTGCTCAGTGCCGGGGAACCGATGAAAGCCTACGACTTGATCGCCAGGTTCGGGACAGACGGGGTGCCGGCCAAGCCGCCGACAGTCTATCGCTCGCTGGAGTTTCTGGAGCGTCACGGCCTGGTGCACCGCATCGCCTCGATCAGCGCCTATGTCGCCTGTACCTCGGGCACGGACGCCCACGCTGCGGCGTTTCTGATCTGCGATTGCTGCGGCGCGACGCAGGAGGTGTCGGCGACCCTGGCCGACGGGCTCGATGCGGCGGCAGCGTCGAAGGGTTATGTCATCGAGCGCACCACGATCGAGGCCCACGGTCGATGCGCGGCCTGCGCCTGACCTGATCGCTGGTAACCCCCGAGCCGATGGCCTATCTGCCATCCATGGACGCGATCCGGCTCTCCCCGCCCCGCCGCCTCAGCCTGCCCGTCGACAACCGATGGGGCGCGGGCGAGATGGCCGTGCTGGACTATGGCGACCCCGATCGACCGGTGGACGTGGTCTTCGTCCATGCCAACGGTTTCAACGCCATGACCTATCGCAGCCTGCTGGCCCCCTTGTCCGGCTCCCTCCGGCTGTGGTCGCCTGATCTCAGGGGGCACGGTCATTCGACCCTGCCGACACCCACGCAGGGACGGCGCAACTGGGCCGATCATCGCGACGATCTAGTGGCTCTGCTGGACGCCGCGGACGGACCGCCGGTCGTTCTGGCCGGCCATTCGATGGGGGCGACCTCATCCATCCTGGCCGCTGCTGAACGGCCTGACCGGGTTTCGCAGCTGGTGCTGTTCGATCCGGTGATCTGGAGCCGCCTGGCCGTCGCCGCCTTTCACCTGCCGTTGCTGGATCGGCTGGCGAGCCGTATTCCGCTTGTGAAGAATGCGCTCAAGCGCCGCGCCGTGTTCGAGAGCCGCGAACAGGCCATGACCGCCTATGTCGGGCGAGGGGCCTTTCGCGGCTGGCCCGAGATGATGGTCGCCGACTATCTGGCCGACGGCCTTATCCAGACCGACGACGGTTTCGTCCTGACCTGCCCACCCGAGTGGGAGGCGTCCAACTATGCGGCCCAGAGCCACGACCCCTGGCGCGCGCTGAAACGCTATGGCGGCCCGGTCCGTATCCTGAAGGCGCAGGCCGGATCGACCAGTCATGTGCCGGAGCATCCGCGCGGCCTGCCGAACGTCACGGTTCAAACCGTCGAGGGCGGCACCCACTTCTTCCCCATGCTTCAGGCCGACGTGGCCCGCGACGCCCTGTTTGAGGCGGCGGTCTGACCCGACGCACACGGTCGCGCTGGCGTCGGCTCGACCGACCCGCTAAACCGCCGCCAACAAGAACAAGCGGCTCTTTCAGGGAAACGTCCGACCATGCGCGACATCAACCATTTCATCGACGGTGCCAGCTTCACGGGCGCATCGGGGCGCTTCTCTGATGTGTTCAGTCCCAACACCGGTGAGGTTCAGGCCCGGGTGCAACTGGCCAGCGTCGAGGAGACGGACCGCGCGGTGCAATCGGCCCAAGGGGCCTTCGAAGGCTGGTCCTCGACCAACCCTCAGCGTCGCGCGCGGGTGATGTTCGAGTTCAAGCGTCTGGTCGAAGCCAATATGACCGAACTGGCCGAACTGCTGTCGTCCGAGCACGGCAAGGTGGTCGCCGACTCGAAAGGGGACATCCAGCGCGGGCTGGAAGTCATCGAGTTCGCGTGCGGCATTCCGCATGCGCTGAAGGGCGAATACACCTGGGGTGCCGGCCCCGGCATCGACGTCTATTCGATGCGCCAGCCGCTGGGCGTGGTCTCGGGCATCACGCCGTTCAACTTCCCGGCCATGATCCCGATGTGGATGTTCGGCGTGGCCATCGCGGTCGGCAACACCTTCATCCTGAAGCCCTCGGAGCGCGATCCGTCGGTGCCGGTACGTCTGGCCGAACTGATGATGGAGGCGGGCGCTCCTGCGGGCGTGCTGAACGTCGTGCACGGCGACAAGGCGGCGGTGGATGCCATCCTGACCCACCCGCTGGTTCATGCCGTCAGCTTCGTCGGCTCGTCCGACATCGCCCACTATGTCTATCAGACCGGCGCGGCCAACCATAAGCGGGTCCAGGCCATGGGCGGCGCCAAGAACCACGGCATCGTCCTGCCCGACGCCGACATGGATCAGGTCATCAAGGATCTGTCGGGGGCCGCCTATGGCTCGGCCGGCGAGCGCTGCATGGCCCTGCCGGTGGTGGTGCCGGTCGGAAAGAAGACGGCCGACGAACTGCGCGAGCGGATGGTGGCCGAGATCCCGTCGATGCGGGTCGGCGTCTCGACCGATGCAGGGGCCCATTACGGTCCGGTGGTCACCGCCCAGCACAAGGCGCGCGTTGAGGGCTGGATCGATCAGGGGGTCAAGGACGGGGCCGAACTGGTCGTCGACGGTCGCGGCTTCAGCCTGCAAGGGCACGAGCGCGGCTATTTCATCGGCCCGTCGCTGTTCGACCACGTCACGCCCGAGATGGAGAGCTACAAGGAAGAGATCTTCGGCCCCGTGCTTCAGATCGTCCGCGCCGCCAGCTTCGAGGAGGCGCTGAGCCTGCCCAGCAAGCACCAGTACGGCAACGGCGTCGCCATCTTCACCCAGAACGGCCGCGCGGCCCGCGACTTCGCCGCCCGCGTCAATGTCGGCATGGTCGGGATCAACGTCCCGATCCCGGTGCCGGTCGCCTATCACACCTTCGGCGGCTGGAAGCGCTCGGCCTTCGGCGACACCAACCAGCACGGTATGGAGGGCGTGAAGTTCTGGACCAAGGTGAAGACCGTCACGGCCCGCTGGCCGGACAGCGATCTGGAGCATGCCGACTCCAGCTTCGTCATTCCGACGATGGGGTGATTATTTGACGTGCCGCTAGAGAGTTTCAAAAGAGAATGAGTTTTGGGGCGAAATGAGAAAAGTCGTTTTCTACGCATTGGCTTCAATGACGCTGTTGGCGGCTTGTCCGGTGTCCGCGCAGGTCTTGATCCTTCCGCACGATGCGCGCTCCGGCCAGGCCCTGCAAAATGTTGAAACCGCTTCTGTACAAGCACAGCGGATGGCTACGCTCACTACGGAACTGTTGGCTGATCCTCGCTTAGCGACAGCGCCCACGCCTGAAGCTTTAGCCGCCCTCATTGAACCTCGGCGATCAGATTATGTCGCAGCCCGAGCGCAGATACAGGCGATTAAGGCCAATCTTGCAGCCTTGCCGTCGGTGTCCAACCCTGACGACCCTGCTCATCTGCGACTAACTGACCATACTGTGCAAAGTGCCGTTGAACTGGCCGACAAGTTGGATGCCCTGATGCTCAGCACGATCAATCTGATCGATGCTGTTCGCGCCGGTGATAGAAATAAGGCGATGGCTTCCGTCACCGCCCTCACCACTGGTGGCGTAGTTATCATGCAAGCGCAGGCTATCAGCTTGCGTGCTCAGGCAGCGTTCGTACCACAGGATAACTCAAGCTTTGATCAATTGATGGCTCTTGCCTGCCTGACTGACGGGGTGGCAGCATTACAAGTCGGTATGGCTGGCGGCAACCGACAAGAATCTGCGTCAGGTCTTCGTGTTGCCGAGCGCTGCGTCTTCAAGCATGTTGGCGAGGCCCGGCAGAAATTCGAACGCGAGAAAGCCGCGCCACCGCCCCCTTCAGTTGCTGATTTTGCGGCTCGTGTCATCCCGCTGTACGAAAATATCCTGGACTTGCTGGAAGAGGGCCGCGCTGTTGAGGCCTCAGCAGCAGACGCAATCGATAGAGGTGACAGTATTGAGTCGCTTGTCACCACGGAGTTCGCAAAGCTTCAACGCGTCATGACCGGCATACAAGCGAACGGTGCGGAAATCGCTCGCATTCAGGCCGACCAATTGAACTAGGGTGCCTACAACTCTCCGGGGTTCGGTGCAGCACTTTCGGGACACGGGCGTTAGACTAAGCCATACCGCAAAGCTGGAGTGCTCCGTCACATGCGTCGTTTTCTGGTCTGGACAACCCTTCTGATCATCGTCGGCCTGGCGCTGGCCGGGGCGGGCTACTGGGGCTGGTGGAACTATTTCGCGCGGTTCCAGCCGGTGACGGTCAGCCAGAACCAGGCCGAAATCCAGCGGCTGCTGGACGATGCGCCTTGGGTGTCGCCGGGCGATGTGACGGGCTCCCCAGTCTACGTCGTCGGCTATCGTGACAGTGACGCCCTGATGCGGTTCCAGCGCGAGGAGGGGCCCAAGCTGCGCGCGGCGGGGACCGACCTGCGCGTGGTGATGTTCGCCCGGCCCGACGTGGAGGGTTTGGCCCAGTCCACGGCTGCCGAGCGGGCCACGGTGGCCGAGCTCTGGCTGACGCGCGACTGGACTCTGTACCGCCGCTGGACCGACACGCCGGCGGCCAACTGGACGGCCCCGGGGCTGGCCCCCGCGGACGGCGATCTGACCCGCACCGCCATCGTCGCGGGCGGACGCGACTTCGCCCGCCGTCTGGGTGACCTGCTGGAACCAAGTGGCGTGCGGGAGGGCTACCCCGTCATCCTGTGGCGGGACCGCCAGGGGTTTCTGAAGGCCTGCGCTTGCACCGACGCCCGCTCCTGGGCCTATATCCGTGACGATCTGGGCGCGCCGGATCGGGTCGCCGCGGACGGAGCGCAGGCGACCGAGGCCGTCCCCTATGACGAAGGCGGCCCCGCTGTCCCGCCACCCTCAGGCACGCAGGCATTGCCCTATCCCGATCTGACGGTCCCTCCGGTCGCGGCACCCGGCGGGATGGAGGGCCAGCCCATCCCGCAAGCTCGTCAGCGTTCCGGGTCGGGCGTGTCGGCTTCAGGCGAGGCTCAACCCGCTCCGCGCCCGACGCAGACACCACGGTCGCGCACGACGCCGCAGCCCAAGCAGGAAGAAGATACTACCTTCTTCTAGGTGTGCGTCAGAGCACCCGCTCGCAGGTCTCGATCAACCGTGCCAGATCGGCCTCGTCCTGATACAGGCCAAAGCCGAAGCGGATGGTGTCGTCGCGCACATCGGTGACGACATTGGCCTCCAGCAGCCGCGCCCGCCAGGCTTGGGCCTTGGGGTGCCGCAGGGCCAGGAACCGCGCGCGATTGGCGTCGTTCGTCATCGGATTCAGGATTTCGGCATCGGCCAGCCGCCCGACCTGACCGCCCTCGACGGCCTGCTGGAAGGTGCGCATCAGGCCGTGGGCATGGGCGGCGATGTCGGCGGTGGTCAAGCCCGCCTCGTCCAGCGTCCGGCGCACGCCGTTGAAGCGATACAGGGGCGTGGAATCCATCGTCGCCCCCCAGAACCGGCCCGCATCGGCGCGGTACTGAACGCCGTCCGGCGGCCCCATCAGATTGCCGAACTCGGCGAACCAGCCGGTAGAAACAGGTCGCATGCAATAGCCGTCGGGCGCATGCAGAATGCCCGCCCCCTCGCCCGACATGGCGTATTTATAGCCGCCGGTGACATAAAAGACCTTGTCCGCCACCGCCGACAGATCGGTCGGCGTGGCCATGAAGCCGTGATAGCCGTCCACGACCACCCAGGGCCCGGCCGGATCGGCCAGCGCCGCCAGCTCTTCCAGCCGGTTAAAGCCCTGGCCGGTCTTGAAGAAAATCTGGCTGATCACGATCAGGTCGAAACCGCCGCCGCGCGCGGCCTCCACAAACCGCTCGTCGAAGGTTTCGAACGGCTCCAGCGGCACGCGCGTGACCACGGCCTGGCCCGCCTCTTCCCATCGCTCGGCCTGACGGCGGAAGGCGTGGAATTCGCCGTCGGTAGACAGGACCCGGATCGGCTTGCGCTCGAGGCCCGAGATGATCCGCAGCAGGAAGTCATGGGTGTTGGAGGCGAACACCACCGTGTCCGGCGACGGCAGGTTCAACTCGGCCGCCACATGTTTCTGCGCCTCAGGCACCACGTCACCGAACACCAGGTCCCACTTGCGATCCGCGAACTGATTGGCCTCGACCCAAGCCCGTACTTGCCCATCGAAACTGGCGTCCGGCCACAGATGATGGCTGTGCGCTGCAAAGTGCAGTCGATCAGGGTCGAGCGACAGGGCGCGGGAGAAAAGGTCTTTACGCGCACCGGCCATCAATCTCTCCGTCGTCAGCACCATCGCCGGTCCACAGGCCCAGCCTAGCGCTCAAGAAGCGAGCCGCCGCGCGGCAAGCGTTAGCGCCCTAGATCAACGCCCCGTGGCAATGCTTGAACTTGCGTCCCGATCCACAGGGGCAGTCGGCATTGCGCGGCGTGCGCTCCCAACCGGCCGGCAGCAGATCGACTGGCAGGCGCGAACGGTCGTCGCCGGTCAGCTGGCCTTCCGGGTTCTGGGCCGAGGGGTGATTCATCTCGTTCTCGCCCGTGCCGGGGTTCAGGTGGATTTCTTGGAACTCGGGCATGTCCATGGGCGGCGGGGCCTCCTGGAAGCGGAACTCCACCGTCATCAGCCAGCGGGTGACGTTGTGGCGCAGCTCATACAGCAGCGTCTCGAACAGGTTGAAGGCCTCGGTCTTGTACTCGTTCAGCGGATCGCGCTGGCCATAGCCACGCAGGCCGATGACGCCGCGCAGGTGATCCAGGTGAACCAGGTGCTCGCGCCAGGCCATGTCGATCTGTTGCAGCAGGAACTGGCGCTCCAGACCGCGGGTCTGGTCGGCACCCAGCATTTCCAGACGCTCGGCGGCACGTGCATCGGTGGCGGCGATGATCCGCTCTTCGATCTCCTCATTGGACACGCCTTCCTCGGCGGCCCAGTCATGCAGCGGCAGGTCCAGACCGAGAGTCGACTTCACCTTTTCGTCCAGGCCGTCGATGTCCCACTGCTCGGCATAGGCCTTGGGCGGCATGTGCTTTTCGACCAGATCGGAGATGACGTCGGCGCGGAACTCGTTGACCAGTTCGGACAGGTCGGTGGAGTCCATGAACTCCTGACGCTGCTCGAAGACGGCCTTGCGCTGATCGTTCACGACGTCGTCGTATTTCAGCAGGTTCTTGCGGATGTCGTAGTTGCGGGTCTCGACGCGCTTCTGGGCCGTCTCGACGGCGCGGTTCAGCCAGGGGTGCGAGATCGCTTCACCCTCGGCCACGCCGAAGCTGCGCATGATCGCGTCCAGACGATCACCGGCGAAGATGCGCAGCAGGTCGTCCTCGCAGGACAGGAAGAATTTCGACACGCCGGGGTCGCCCTGACGGCCGGTTCGCCCGCGCAGCTGGTTGTCGATACGGCGGCTTTCGTGGCGCTCGGTGCCCAGGACGAACAGGCCGCCCGCAGCCAGGGACTTCTCCCTCTGGACCGCGATCTCGGCCTTGAACTGGGCCTCCATGGCCGCCTCGTCCTCGGGCGTGACCTCGATGGCCAGGTTGCGCTGGTCCTGACGCCATTTCTGCAGCTTCATTTCCAGATTGCCGCCCAGCTGGATGTCGGTGCCGCGGCCGGCCATGTTGGTGGCGATGGTGACCACGCCGGGCAGGCCGGCGTCGGCGACGATGAAGGCTTCCTGCTCGTGCTGGCGCGCGTTCAGCACGCTGTGCGGAATGCCCTTGCCGGTCTTAACCTCGATATCGAAGTCTTCGTCCTTCAGCGCCTGATAGGCCTTCTTGGCCGCGGCCCGTTCCTTGGGATCGTCGCTGATCACCTGAGCCAGCAGGTGCTGGTGCTGCGGCTTCAGCGTCTTGATCTGGACCTCGTAGCTATGGGTCTTCAGCAGTTCCGACAGGGTCTCGGACTTCTCAATCGACACCGTACCGACCAGGATCGGCTGGCCCTTGACGTGGCATTCGGCGATCAGATTGGCGATGGCCTGGTTCTTCTCGGCCTCGGTGCGGAAGATTTCGTCGTCGTGGTCGATGCGCTTGATGGGCCGGTTGGTCGGCACCTCCAGCACGTCCATCTTGTAGATGTCGAGGAACTCCTGCGCCTCGGTGGCGGCCGTGCCGGTCATGCCGGCCAGCTTTTCGTAGAGGCGGAAATAGTTCTGGATCGTGACCGAGGCCAGGGTCTGGTTCTCGGGCATGATCTTCACGCCCTCCTTGGCCTCGATGGCCTGGTGCAGGCCTTCGGACAGGCGGCGGCCCGACATCATCCGACCCGTGAATTCGTCGATCAGGACGATCTCGCCAGCCTTGATGATGTAGTCCTTGTCGCGCTGGTAAAGCGTATTGGCCCGCAGCGCCTGATTGACGTGGTGGACCAGGCTGACGTTGGCGGCGTCATACAGGCCGGTCGTATCCTCGGCGAACAGACCGCGCTCCTCCATGACCTGTTCGATCTTTTCGGAGCCTTCTTCCGTCAGCAGAACCTGGCGCTGCTTCTCGTCCAGGTCATAGATCGACTTGTCCTTGATCAGCTCCTTCACGATGCCGTCGACGATCAGATACAGGTCCGAACGGTCCTCGGTCGGGCCCGAGATGATCAGAGGCGTTCGCGCCTCGTCGATCAGGATGGAGTCGACCTCATCGACGATGGCGAAATGGTGCGGGCGCTGCACCATTTCGTGCCGGTCATAGACCAGGTTGTCGCGCAGATAGTCGAAGCCGAACTCATTGTTGGTGCCATAGGTAATGTCGGCGGCATAGGCGGCCTGGCGCTGGCCCGACGACAGGCCGTTGACGATCACGCCGACGTCCATACCCAGGAAGCGATAGACGCGGCCCATCCATTCGGCGTCGCGGCGGGCCAGATAGTCATTGACGGTGATGACATGCACGCCCTTGCCGCTCAGGGCATTCAGATAGGCGGGTGCGATGGCGACCAGTGTCTTGCCCTCGCCAGTCCGCATCTCGGCGATGCCGCCGTCGTGCAGGATCATGCCGCCGGTCAGCTGAACGTCGTACTGACGCTGGCCCAGCACCCGTTTGGAGGCTTCCCGCGCGACGGCGAAGGCCTCGTTCATGATCTTGTCCAGCGTCTCGCCATTGGCCAGGCGATCCCGGAAGGCGTCGGTCATCATGCGTAGCTCGTCGTCCGACAGGGCGGCGAACTTGTCTTCCAGGGCGTTGATCTTCTGGACCCGCCCCATGAATTCCTTGACCTTGCGGTCGTTGGAGGAGCCGAAAATCTTCTTGGCGATGCCGAGCATGAATGATCCGAAGGCGGGCGAGCGGTTGGGGCTCTGGTACGAAAAAGGTCCCGAAGGAGCGGCGAGGGTTTCGCGCCGAAACGGCGGCCTCCTCGGCGGCGGCCCGTCGCACCTGAAACAGGGCGCGCTGCATGGGGCCGCGCGGACGATGAAACCCCTCGACTTGGGCGCAGGCGGGACTTAAGCACCGACCTTATCCCTGTCAACGCGAGGGCCTTTGCCGCCCTGTGACGGAGCTTGCCCCATGCAGCTTTTTCGGCCCTCCGTGATGACCGTCGCGCCGGTCCTGTTCGCCGCCCTTCTGGCCCTGTCGGCCTGTGGTCGCGCAGGAGGCGACGATCGTCCGCCCGAGGCCAACGACCGGGCCGTGGCGCGGGTGCAGGACCAGACGATCTGGGCCTCCGACGTCAAGCGCGAGGCGGTGGCCCAGGGCCTGATCGGCGAGGCGGAACCGCTGGACGTCAACGCCGATCTGTTCCGCCGCGTGCTGGATGAGGTCATAGATCGTAAGCTGCTGGCCGCCGAGGCCGAACGGCGCGGACTGGACGACGACGCCCTGGTCCAGCGTCGTCTGGAGGCGACGCGCGAACGCATCCTGGGCGACGTCCTGATCGAGGAGCAGGTCTCGGGCCAGGTCAGCGAGGCTCGAATACAGGAACTGTATCGCGACCAGGTCCGTCAGGCCCAGACGACCGACGAGGTCCGTGTCCGCCTGATCCTCAGCCGCACGCGAGAGGAAGCCGCCGCCGTGATCGGCGTTCTGGCCCAGGGCGCGGCCTTCGAGGCCGTGGCGGCGCAAAGCTCCATCGACGATGCGACGCGCTTCTCGGGCGGCGATCTCGGATATCGCACTCTGGATGTCCTGCCCCAGCCTTATGCCGATGCGCTGCGCGACCAGCCGGCCGGCTCCACCATGGGCCCGGTCCAGACGGAGGCCGGATGGGCCGTACTGCGGGTCGAGGATCGCCGCCGCGAGACCCCGCCGACGCTGGAGCAGGCCCGGCCGCAGATCGTCCGCTTCCTGACCTATGAGGGTATCCGCCAGCAGCTGGAACAACTGCGGGGACGCGCGAAGATCGAGCGCCTCATCGGCGAGCCTGAGGCCGCACCCTCATCCGCTCCCGCAGGCCCGGCCCGATGAGCAAGACCCCGACCACCGGCCGTTCGACAGGCCAGAAGATCGAACACGCCATCGAAAAGGCTCTGGATCCACTCGCCACCGCCCTGAAGCGCGCGACCAAGCCTGTGGCCGCGCCTGTGGCCGTGGCCCCCGGCAAGCCGGGCTTACAGGTGTCGCCCCTGGCCGTGCCGTTCCCGACCATTCCGCCGATCGCAGGCGTGGAGATCGCCACCGCGCGAGCGGGCTTCTACAAGCACGAACGCGACGATCTGGTGGTCTTTTCCTTTGCGCGCGGCACGACCTGTGCGGGCGTCTTTACCCGCCACAAGGTCGGATCGGCCCCCGTCGACTGGTGCCGCCGGCATCTGGACGCCAGCGATGGCGGCAAGGATGTGAGGGCCCTGGTCGTCAACGCCGGTTGTGCCAATGCCTTCACCGGCAAGGCCGGGGCCGACGCAGCCCGGCGCACAGCCTCCGAGGTCGCCAAGCGGTTCGGCTGCCGCCAGCGCGATGTGATGCTGGCCTCCACGGGGGTGATCGGTGTCGTACTGGACGACCGCAAGATCGCCGCCAGGATGCACGACATCGAGGCCAGACTGGATCCAGACGGCTGGGCGAAGGCGGGTCTGGGCATCATGACCACCGACACCTTCCCCAAGGGGTCGTTCGCGGAATGCCAGATCGAGGGCCATACGGTCCGCATCGCCGGCATCGCCAAGGGGTCGGGGATGATCGCGCCGGACATGGCCACCATGCTGGCCTTCATCGTCACCGACGCCGATATCCACCCCAGCGTGCTGCGTGCCTTGCTGGGCCTGCATGTACGGACGACCTTCAACTCCGTGACCGTCGACGGCGACACGTCGACCAACGACACCTGCCTGCTGTTCGCCACCGGCGCATCGGGGGCACCGCGCATAGGTCGCGTCGGCGACCGGCGGCTGAAGGCGTTTTCTGCGGCGCTGGACAAGGTCATGCTGGATCTCGCGCACCAGTTGGTTCGCGACGGCGAGGGCGCGACCAAGTTCGTCAAGGTGACGGTGGATGGGGCCGCCAGCCCGGCCTCGGCCCGCAAGCTGGCCAAGTCGATCGCCGACAGCCCGCTGGTCAAGACGGCCATCGCCGGCGAAGACGCCAACTGGGGCCGGGTCGTCATGGCCGTCGGAAAGACCGAGGAGCCTGTCGATCGCGACAGTCTGGCGATCCGTTTCGGTCCGCATCAAGCCGCCATCGACGGGGCACCAGCCCCCACCTACGACGAGGCCAAGATGAGCGCCTATATGAAGCGGTCGGAGATCGACATCACCGTCGACGTCGGCTCCGGTCGGGCGTCGGCCACCGTCTGGACCTGCGATCTGACGAAACGCTACATCGAGATCAACGGCGACTATCGCTCGTGAGCGACACCCTCCCCACCGTTCTCGTCGTCGCGGCCGCCCTGATCGACACCGACGGGCGGGTGCTGATCGCCCAGCGGCCCGAGGGCAAGGCGTTCGCCGGGCTGTGGGAGTTTCCCGGCGGCAAGATCGAGCCGGGCGAGCGGCCGGAGCAGGCGCTGATCCGCGAACTGCGCGAGGAGCTGGGCATAGAGGTCAGCGCCGCCTGCCTGGCCCCGTTCGTGTTTACCAGTCACGCTTACGATTCTTTTCACCTGTTGATGCCACTGTATTTACTCCGACGCTGGTCGGGCACGGTGCAGCGGCGCGAGCATGCGGCATTGAAATGGGTGAAGCCGAACCAGCTTTCGGACTATCCCATGCCTCCGGCCGACGAACCCCTGGTCGCATGGTTGCGCGATCTTCTCTGACCCGCCTCTGCGTACGGGGAACGAATGCGACACCTGATCTCGCGTTTTCTGGCCGATGAAGACGGGGCGACCGCCATTGAATATGGTCTGATCGCCGCTCTGGTGGTTGTCGCCGCCCTGGCCGCTCTCAGCGTGTTTGCCGACACCAGCACGGGCGTTTTCAACAAGGCCATGAACCAGATCGGCAGCGCGATCACCGGAGCCTGATTCAGGCTCTAGCCGCCGGTCTGCTCTTTCACGCCAAGCGCATCCGCCAGCCTGACCTTGGCCGATCCACGCGGCAGCGGCTTTTGCTGGCTTTCGTGTGGCGCCCATCCCGCCAGGTGGATGATCTCGAACGTCGCGGGCACGCGACCATCCGGCCCGGCATGGGCTTCGGCATAGAGGGCCGCCGCTCGGGCCACGATGGCGCGGGTCAATGGTCGCGACGTTCCGGCCAGCACATTGGTCTCCCCCATCGCCCTGAGATCGCGCACCAGCGCCAGCACGTCCGGATAGCGCACCACCACCCGATCGACGTCGCTGACCGGCAGGGCAAATCCGGCACGCTGCAACAGGGCCGCCCCGTCGAAGCCGTCGGCGAAAGGAGAAACGCGCGCCTGCGCCCCGCCGCGCACTTCCAGCTCGGCCTGGGTCAGAGCTCCGCGCAACTCCTTCAGGGTGCCGGCGCCCAGCAATGTGCCCATGAACAAGCCATCCGGCTTCAGCGCGCGCCGGATCTGAGTCAGGGCACCCGGCAGGTCGTTGGCCCAGTGCAGGCTCATCAGGGAAACGATCAAATCCTGCGACTGGTCGGCCAGGGGCAGGGGCTGCGCGCCCGGAGCCGCGCGCGTGCCGGGGTCGGCAACCGTCTTGACCGCTCCGACCCTTGACGCCGCGACACTGTCGGCCAGCCGTCTCGCGAACCGGCCAGCATGCGCCGACAGGTCGACGGCGTCGGGAAAGTCGCGCAGGATGACCTCCAGACTGTTCACCGCATTCTCGGCGGCGCGGTCGTGCAGGAAGTCGGCCCCCGAGAACAGGCGTTCGCTCCGGGCCAGGCGGGCAGCGCGACGGCGGGCGTCGAAGATGACGGGAGGACCGGGGGAGGTGTTCATGGCTGTGCAGGATGGGGGCTGGCGCGCACGATTGAAAGACGTGGGTCCCATCGTCCTGTTCGGCCGCCGTATGGGACGCGGGCTGGCCGACCTGCTGCTGCCGTCGCTGGCGCACGACAGCCCTGAGGCCACGGCCTCGGCGGGCCTGACACCGGACGCCTGGAGCCGCGTCATCTTTCTGGAAGATCCGGTGTGCGACGGCTGCGGTGCGGCGTTCGAGGCGGACGGTGGGGCCTTTGCCGCCAGCCGATGCGCCGCCTGCCTGGCCCAGCCCTATGCCTTCGACCGTGCGCGAGCGGCCTGCGTCTATGACGAGGCGTCGCGGGGACTGGTGCTGAAGTTCAAGCACGGCGACCACCAGCCGTTCGCCCCGCTTTTCGCGCGCTGGATCAGCCGCTCGGCCGCAACCCTGCTGGAACAGGCCGATGCGGTGGTGCCGGTGCCGCTTCACCCCTTCCGTCTCATGTCGCGCCGCTTCAATCAGGCCGCAGAGATCGCACGACCGCTGGCGGCCTCCAGCGGACTGGCCTTCCTGCCCGACGCCCTGGTGCGCCAGACCCATACGACCAGCCAGGGCGGCAAGTCGCTGCGAGGGCGCAGGTTGAACGTCAAAAAGGCCTTTGCCGTCACCGAGACGGGTCGGCGTCAGATCAGGGGGCGGCGCATCCTGCTGATCGACGATGTGCTGACGACCGGCGCGACCGCCGAGGCCTGTGCCCGGGCACTGCTGGATGGCGGAGCGCGGGCGGTCGATCTGGCGGTGATCGCCAGGGTGCGAACCGCGCGGGAATTGCCTACATAGGGTGCAACCCCAACCCTCGCCGTCCGGTTAGAGGGTGATCTTGAACCCTCGGAGAACCGCCTTGGTCGACGTCGTCATCTACACCAAACCCGGCTGCCCCTACTGCACGGCGGCCAAGGCCTTGCTGGACAAGAAGGGCGTGGACTTCACCGAGATCGTCGCCTCGAACGATCCCGAGAAGAAGCAGGAAATGATCCAGAAGTCCGGCGGACGCATGACCTTCCCGCAGGTGTTCGTGGGCGAAAAGCACATCGGCGGCTCCGACGACCTGCATGCGCTGGATGCGCGCGGCGGTCTCGATCCGCTGCTGGCCGCCTGACGTCAGCCCATGACTAGCCTGAAGGTCGCCCTGACCCAGACGCGAACGCCCGCGACGCCGAAAGGCGCGCTGGACCACGTCGCGCCCCTGATCCGACAGGCGGCAGCGGGCGGCGCGGAGCTGATACTGACGCCCGAGGCGACCAACTTCCTGATCAAGGACCGGGCAGCTAGGGACGCGGTGTTGGCCGATGCCGATACCGATCTGGTGGTACAGGGCCTTCGCGATCTGGCCCGCGAGCTTAAGGTTTGGCTGCTGATCGGCTCGGCCATCGTCCGGTCGGGGCACGCAGGCGACGACCGAGCGGCCAACCGCTCGATCCTGATCGACGACACCGGCGCGGTGGTGAGCACCTACGACAAGCTCCACGTCTACGATGTCGATCTGCCGACGGGTGAAAGCTGGCGCGAAAGTGCCTCGATCCGGCCGGGCGACGCCGCTGTGGTGGCCGATACGCCGTGGGGCCGGCTGGGGCTGACCATCTGCTACGATGTCCGCTTTCCGCATCTGCATCGGGCGCTGGGCAGGGCCGGGGCCGCTATGATCGCTGTACCGGCCGCCTTCACCGTCCCGACCGGAGAGGCGCACTGGGAAACCCTGCTGCGAGCGCGGGCCATCGAAAGTGGGGCCTATGTCCTGGCTCCGGCCCAGGCTGGTCAGCACGAAGACGGTCGTCGCACCTGGGGTCGCTCCACCGTTGTGGCTCCTTGGGGCGAAGTGGTCGCCAAACAGGAAAATGACGAACCCGGGGTGCTGTTCGCCACCCTGGACTTCGACGCTGTCAGCCGGGCGCGCGAGGCCATTCCGCAACTGACTCACGACCGCGACTTCGCGCTGCCCGACGCATGATCCGCTACGCCCTGAAATGCGAGCACGACCACGGCTTCGAGGCCTGGTTCAGCGTCTCGGCCGACTATGACGACCAGGCGGCAGGCGGCCTGATCGAATGCCCGTTCTGCGGCTCGCACGAGATCGGCAAGCAGATCATGGCTCCCGCTGTCGCGGGCACGCGCAAGTCAGCGCCCTCTGCCGATCCCGCCGCGATTCAGACCATGATGATGCGGGCCGCCCGGGAGGTCCGATCCCATGTCGAACAGAATTTCGACTACGTCGGCGACGCCTTCGCCCGCGAGGCCCGCGACATCCACGAGGGCCGCTCCGAGAAGCGCGAAATCTATGGCGAGGCGACGCCCGCCGAGGTGAAGAAACTGCGGGACGACGGTGTGCCTTGTGCCCCTCTGCCCGTCCTGCCGCCCGATCCATCCAAGGCGCACTGATGGCCGCCTCTGCGCTGGCCTGGCGTTCTATGACCGAAGCCGACATCAGCAGCGTGGTCACAGTGGCGCGGCTGTCATTCCCCGATCATTTCGAGAGCCGGGCCTGTTTCGAGAACCGGCTGGCGCTCTGCCCGACCATGTCGTTCGTCCTGGCCGACGCCGAGGATACTGTGCGCGGCTATCTGTTCGCCTATCCGTGGAAGGGCCAGACCGCCCCGCCGCTGAACACCCTGATCGAGGCCATCCCGGCGGATGCCGATCGCATCTATCTGCACGACCTGGCGCTCGATCCGGCGGTGCGCGGCGGCAGGCATACGCGCGCCATCGTCGAGCGTTTGATCGATCAGGCGCGGGCGGAAGGCTGGACAACCATGGCGCTGGTCGCGGTGAATGACGCGACGGCCTTCTGGCAACGGATGGGTTTCCAGCCGGTCACGTCTCCGGCGCTGGCCGCAAAACTGGCGAGTTATGGCGACGACGCCCGCTACATGCTCCGGACTCTCTGACGATCAGTCCTTGGTGGCGATCATCATATAGTTGATGTCGGCCTCGCCCTCGCTCCAGCGGTCGTTCAGCAGGTCGTATTCCAGACCGTAGGGGCCGGTGACGGTGACCGGCTCAGCGGCCAGCATGGCGCGGATCTCGTCAGGCTTCAGGAACTGTCGCCAGTTGTGGGTGCCTGCGGGCACCCAGCGCAGCACATATTCCGCCGCGACCTTGCCCAGCAGCAGTCCCTTCAGCGTGCGGTTCAGAGTAGCCACGATCATGAGGCCGCCCGGCTTCAGCAGTCGCGAACACGAACGCACAAAGGCTTCCGGATCGGCGACATGTTCGATGACCTCCATGGTCAGGACGACATCGAACGGCCCCGCGCCCTCCGCCTCCAGCTGCTCGACCGTGGCGGCGCGATAGGCGATCTCGAGACCGGTCATCTCGGCATGAGCCCGCGCCGTGCCGATGTTCTCGGACGAGGCGTCGATGGCGGTGACCTCGAAGCCCAGCCGCCGCATGGGCTCTGCGATCAGCCCGCCGCCGCAGCCGACATCCAGCAGGCTCAGGCCCGCAAAGGCCTCGCGCTTCTTGATGTCCCGCCCGAACCGCTCGGCGACCCGATCGCGCACGAAGGCCAGTCGCGCGGGGTTGAATTTGTGCAAAGGCGCGAATGGTCCGTGCGCGTCCCACCAGGTCTCGGCCTGGGCCGAAAACCTCGCCACATCGGCGGGGTCGATCGAGGGGCCGGAGGCCTGGGCGTCGTTGGTGTCCATAAGACCCTGTTGCCTTTGGGGTTTGCGCGTCGTCCGCCGGTCGCTAGAAGCAACCGTGGCTGCGGGAGTGAACCCTGACGCCATTCGATACCATACAGCCTCATGGCACAGGGAACGACACGCTGAAATGACGCGGCTGGTGATGAAATTCGGCGGCACCTCGATGGGCGACCTCGAGCGCATCCGCCGTGCTGCCCGCATCGTCGCCGCAGAGGCCGCGACGGGCAAACAGGTCGCCGTCGTCGTCTCGGCCATGGCGGGCAAGACCAACGAGCTGGTGGCCTGGACCGACGGCGCGGGCCCGCCTGGGGCAGGCGTGGCTCTGTCGGACGACGAATATGACGTGGTCGTCGCCTCGGGCGAACAGGTGACCGCGGGGTTGCTGGCCCTGACCCTGCGCAACATGGGGCTGAACGCGCGCAGCTGGATGGGCTGGCAGATTCCGATCCTGACGGACGACGCTCACGGCCGCGCCCGTATCGAGGACGTGCCGGGCGAGGTTCTGGGGGCCGCCATGGACGCGGGCGAGATCGCCATCGTTCCCGGCTTTCAGGGCGTGACCCGCGACGGGCGGATCACCACCCTCGGCCGCGGCGGTTCCGACACCTCGGCGGTGGCGGTCGCGGCGGCGCTGTCCTGCCCCTGCGACATCTACACCGACGTGGACGGCGTCTATACGACCGACCCCCGCATCGAGAGCCGGGCCCGACGGCTGGAGCGGGTCTCCTTCGAGGAGATGCTGGAGATGGCGTCCTTGGGGGCCAAGGTGCTCCAGACCCGATCCGTCGAACTGGCCATGGCCAAACAGGTGCCCGTACGGGTCCTGTCCAGCTTCATTGAACCTGACGAAAACGGCGCGCTGCCCGCCAATGCCGGCACCCTGATCTGCGACGAGGAGGAAATCGTGGAAAAACGTATCGTATCCGGCGTGACCATGAGCCGTGACGAGGCCCGCATCACCCTGCTGGGGCTTGCGGATCGGACCGACGCGCCCGCCGACGTCTTTACCCGCCTGGCGGAAGCCAATGTGAACGTGGACATGATCGTCCAGTCGCAGGCCCGGACCGAAGGGGCTGTCAATCTGACCTTCACCACCGGCCGCAGGGATGCTCAGCGCGCCGCCGAGCTGATGCGGGCCGAACAGGCTCAGATCGGCTTTGAGGAGCTTCGCGTTGACGAGGACGTGGCCAAGGTCTCGGTCGTCGGAGTCGGCATGCGCAGCCATGCGGGTGTCGCCCAGACCATGTTCCGCGCCCTGGCCGACAAGGGCATCAAGTTCCAGGCCATCTCGACCTCGGAGATCAAGATCAGTGTCCTGATCGACGCGGCCTATGCGGAACTGGCCGTCCGCGCGCTTCATTCCGCATACGGTCTGGAAGCGGTCTAGGAATAGTCACATCAAGCGCCCATCTGCGGCGTGAGCTTTACGGGAGGGCGGATTGGCGGCTGGCGGATTGACGACGAGGGGGCCGCGCAGCCTGCTTCGCCAGATCCGCGAGGCGATGGCCGGTGCGGCTCCGGCCCAGGAGCGTCTGGACCATGTGGTCCGCACCATCGCCCAGTCGATGGTGGCCGAGGTCTGCTCCATCTATCTGCGCCGGTCGTCGGGTGAACTGGAGCTGTTCGCCACCCAGGGTCTGAAGCCCGAGGCTGTCCACAATACCCGCCTTCGCCCCGGCGAGGGCCTGGTGGGCGAGGTCGCCCGCACCGCCCAGCCGATCAGCCTGTCGGACGCCCCGTCCCACCCCAGCTTCTCCTATCGTCCGGAAACGGGCGAGGACCCCTATCACGCCTTCCTCGGCGCGCCCCTGCTGCGGGGCGGGCGGGCCATCGGCGTTCTGGTCGTCCAGAACCGCTCCGAGCGGCGCTATGACGAGGAAGAAGTCGAGGACATCCAGACCATCGCCATGGTCCTGGCCGAGACCGTGGCCAGTGGCGAGCTGCTGGCCCAGGACGAGCTGCGCGATATCGAGGTCGCCCCGCACCGTCCGGAGCGGCTGAAGGGTCAGCGGTTCGCCGAGGGCCTCGCCTATGGTCAGGTGGTCCTGCATGAGGCCCCGGTCCCGCCGGAAAACCTGCTGGCCGAAAACCAGCAGGTGGAGGAAATCCGCCTGCGCGAGGCCCTGATCGGGCTGAAGGCGCATATCGACGCCATGCTGGAGGGCGGGCGCGTCAAACTGGCGGGCCAGTCGTTCGAGGTGCTGGAAACCTACCGGATGTTTGCCGACGACCGCAGCTGGAACCGGTCGCTGGAGGAGGCGGTACGCACCGGCCTGACCGCCGAGGCGGCGGTGGATCGGGTACGTAATGAGCACCGCGCGCGCTTTGCCCAGGCGCGCGACCCCTACATCAAGGAGCGGCTGCACGACTTCGAGGATCTGGCCAACCGCCTGCTGCGGTTTCTGGCCGGGGACAAGCCGGGCGAGAGGGACCTGCCCGACGACGCCATTCTGGTGGCCCGCAACCTGGGGCCCGCCGACCTGCTGGAATACCCCCGGCACAAGCTGAGAGGTCTGCTGCTCGAAGAGGGCTCGGCCGCCAGCCACGCCGCCATCGTGGCGCGGGCGCTGCAGATTCCCTGCGTCGGTCGCCTCATGGGCCTGCGCGACCGCCTGTCCGAGGGCGATCTGGTCATCGTCGACGGCGAAACGGGCGAGGCCTATCTGCGCCCCCGCCCCGACATGCTGTCCGCCGTCCAGTCGCGCATGGAGGTCCGCAGCCAGCGGCAGGCCGAGTTCGCCAAGCTGCGCGACGTGGATGCCGTCACCCGTGATGGCCAGCGGATCACGGTCCTGACCAATGCCGGTCTGGCCGTCGATCTGGAGAATCTGGACGCGACGGGGGCCGAGGGCATCGGCCTGTTCCGCACCGAGTTCCAGTTCATGGTGTCCGAGGAGTTGCCGCGGCTGGACAGCCAGACGGCGCTCTACAAACTGGTGCTGGATACGGCTGGCGACCGACCCGTCACCTTCCGCACCCTCGATATCGGCGGCGACAAGGTGCTGCCCTATCTGGAGACCGAGCGGGAGGAAAACCCGGCTCTGGGACGGCGTGCCATTCGTCTGGGCCTGGACCGGCCCGGCCTTTTGAGATTGCAGCTACGGGCCCTTCTGGCGGCGGGTGCAGGACGCGAACTGCGCGTCATGTTCCCCATGATCGCCACCGTGGACGAGTTCAGGGCTGCGCGGGAACTGGTCGATGTCGAATGCGAATGGGCACGCAGGCGAGGGCGCGAACTGCCGGCCCTGCTTCGTGTCGGGGCCATGATCGAATGCCCCAGTCTGCTGTGGCATCTGGATGCCTTGCTCCCCCTGACGGACTTCGTCTCGGTGGGAACAAACGATCTGTTCCAGTACATGTTCGCCGCCGACCGGACCAATCCGCTGGTATCGGACCGCTACGATCCGCTCTCGCCGCCTGCGCTGAGAGCCCTCGCCGAAATCCAGCGCAAATGCGCCGATACGGGTACGCCGGTGTCCGTCTGCGGCGAACTGGCCGGGCGGCCGCTGGAGGCCTTTGCCCTGCTGACCCTCGGCTTCACCCGGTTGTCGGCGCCGGCGGGCGGGGTGGGGCCGGTCAAGCGGATGATCCTGTCCGCCGATCTCGGTGCCGCCAAACGCGCCATGACTGGTCTCCTCGGGTCGTCGGCCGGGTCGATCCGGGGCGAGCTGGAATCCCTGGCACGCAAGCTGAACGTCATTCTGTAGGCCCGGCATTGAAGCGGTCTGTGCCCTGTTCTATGCACGGACAGGTCTGCGGCGGCGTCGTGCGACCAAGGCATTGCTGACGAGGACGGCCTGATGGCGAAGAGAAAGGGGGCGGTCTCCACGGATGTCGGCCCTCGCGCCGATCCCGCCGACGCCTCGGTCGAGGATGCGCTGACGCTGGGCGATGCCCTGCGGGCCGCGCGTGAGGCCAGCGGTCGCTCGCTGGCCGAGCTGTCGACCCAGACCCGCGTCCATACCCGCTATCTGACCGCCATCGAGCAGAACGACTTCTCCATCCTGCCCAACCGGGTGTTTTCCATCGGCTATGTCCGCTCCTATGCCGCCGCCCTGGGGCTGGACGAGCAGACGGCGGTCGAGCGGTTCAAGCGCGAGAGCCCGGATCCGACCGTCCCGCTACAGGCCCCATCCGGCATCGCCTATGAGGATGTAAAGCGAAACTCCGGGCGTCTGGCGGTCGTCGGCGGCCTGCTGCTGGTCGCCGTCGTCGGCTGGAACATCTTTCAGCGCGTCAATCTGGTCCAGGCTCCGCGCCCGTCCGACATCGCCCAAGTGCCACCGAACTGGACCACCGAAAAGGCGTTGGACAAGACGGGCCTGCGTCTGGCTCCGCCCGAGCCCGCGCCCGCCGACCAGACGGTGCCCCAGCTCTATGTGACCCCGGGTCTGGAGATGCAGATGACGGGGATCGCCGCGCCGACGCCCGAACAGCTTGCCGCTGACGCCGCCTCGGCCCAGCCCGTGCGCAAGGCCTTCAACCCGCGCGGGGCCTTGTATGGCGCGCCCGCCACGGCGTCGCAGGTGGTAATCCAGGCCACCCGGTCGGCCAATATAGTGGTGCGTCTTCCTGACGGGCGCATCCTGTTCGCGCGACAGCTGAACGCGGGGGACGCCTGGCGCGCGCCTATCGGTCTGTCGGCGACGCTGGACGTCTCCGAGCCTGCGGCCTTCGATGTCTACATCAATGGCGAGTTCGCCGGGGTCATGCCGGCGCTGCAGGTCCCGCTCGGACAGTTCAACGCCCGCGCCGAGGCCCAGCTGCGTCAGGCGGCCGCCGAGACTGCCGCTCGCGTCCAGCAGTCGCAAGCGGCCGCCCAGGCGCGTGCGGCGGCACAGCCTCGGCCCACCGCTGTCCCAGCCACGGCCCCTGTCCCGCCACAGACCTCCCAGTAAGCCTGCGTCGCCACTGTCTTGGCCTTGTCGTGGTCTTGTGAGTTGGCATGCCCTATATTCCACGACCATGAGCGCTGATCATTCCTCCGAACTGGGTCACGTCCGTCCTTGGCGGCATATCGAGCGGCGCAAGAGCCGTCAGATCATGGTCGGCAATGTCCCCGTCGGCGGCGGTGCACCGATCACCGTCCAGTCGATGACCAACACCCTGACCTCGGACGCCGCGGCGACCCTGGAGCAGATCCGTCAGCTGGAAGAGGCCGGGGCCGATATCGTCCGGGTCTCCTGCCCCGACGTGGAATCGACCGCCGCCTTCAGGACCATCGCCCGCGAGTCCCACGTGCCGCTCGTGGCCGACATCCATTTTCACTACAAGCGCGGGATCGAGGCGGCAGAGGCGGGCGCGGCCTGCCTGCGCATCAATCCCGGCAATATCGGCAGTCCCGACCGCGTCCGCGACGTCATTCAGGCGGCCAAGGATCACGGCTGCTCCATGCGCATCGGCGTCAACGCCGGCTCGCTGGAGCGCGAACTGCTGGAGAAGTACGGCGAGCCCTGCCCCGACGCCATGGTGGAGAGCGCCCTGAACCACGCCCGCATCCTGCAGGACCACGACTTTCATGAGTTCAAGATTTCGGTGAAGGCGTCCGACCCCTTCCTGACGGTCGCCGCCTATCAGCAACTGGCCGAGGCCATCGACTGCCCGCTGCATCTGGGCGTGACCGAGGCGGGGCCGCTGCGCACCGGCACCATCAAGTCGGCCATCGGCCTGGGCTCCATGCTGTGGGCCGGGATCGGCGACACCATCCGAGTCAGCCTGGCCGCCGATCCCGTGGAAGAAATCAAGGTCGGCTTCGACATTCTGAAGTCGCTGGGTCTGCGCCACAGGGGGGTCAACATCATCGCCTGCCCGTCGTGTGCGCGTCAGGGTTTCAACGTCATCGAGACGGTGGGGGTGCTGGAGGAGCGGCTGGCCCACATCACCACGCCCATGTCGCTGTCCATCATCGGGTGCGTCGTCAACGGCCCCGGCGAGGCCCTCTATACCGATGTCGGCTTCACCGGCGGCGGTGCGGGGTCAGGTATGGTCTATCTGAACGGCAAGATCGCCCACAAGCAGCACAACGACGGCATGATCGAGGAGATCGTCGCCCAGGTCGAAGCCAAGGCGGCGGAACTGGATGCGGCCCGGGCCGGGCCGGCGGCGCTGGAAGCCGCGGAGTAGGGCTCCTACTGCCTCTGGATTATCCGTTAGGCATTCTGCTAGTTTTGGTGTGACGGTCGGGCTGGCCGTCCTGTTCCTTTGGAGGGGAAATATGCTGTCTCGTGCCCTGACTGGCGCGGCTCTCGCCGCTGCGCTCGCAGTATCCGCTTGCGCCACGTCCGAGGACGTCGTGCCTGTGCCCTATACCACTAGTGCGGCCGCCCGAGTGCCTGGAGCGGAGTCCATCGCCGTTACCGTAGCCGGCACCGACGCCAGAACCGAAAACCGAGCCCGCATCGGGGTGCAGATCAACGGCTATGGCATGGACATGGCCGCCATCCGGGCGACCGAGGAAGTCTCAGACATCGTTAAGAACGCCATCGCTGCCGAGTTGACCCAGCGCGGCTACAACGTCGGGTCAAGTGGCGCGCGCGTGAACGCCACTGTCGAGACCTTCTTCAACGAGTTCGAGTCCGGCATGTGGGCTGGCAAGTCGATTGCCAATGTCGCCATGACGGTCACCGTAACTGGGCGAAACGGTCAGCAGGTCTACAGCCGACGCGTCACCGGCCGTGCCGAACGCTCCATCCAGATCGCCAATGGCGGCAATGCGGCTACCACCCTGTCACTGGCACTGTCACAGGCTACTGAGACCCTGATGGCCGATGCGGCCTTCACGGCTGCGCTCGCTCGCTGAGTAAAGACTGAGGGCGTTCGGGTCGCAGCCAGCGGTCCGAACGCCTAAGTTCAGCGTGGCGTCTCGCCGCTTTGGCCAAAGGCGCGTTCGCAGATATCCGTCGCAAGCGCCTCGCTCATCTGTTCCTCCGCCTGAGCCAGACCAACCGCAGCGAACAGACCGCCGCCGCCGACGGATCGCGACACGTCATAGTCTCCAACCTTTTGGCCCGTAGCCGGATCGATCAGGCCGACCTGGGCGCGGATGACGTTGGAATCGCCGACGAAATAGGCTGTCGCGGCATTGGATCCCTCCAGCGCCAGTATCTTGACCTCCATACGCAGAGGGACCGTACCCTGTGCGCACTCGCTCATTCTTTCGCGCACCTGACGCTGGAAAATGGCTGGAAAGTCGCTGGAAACCGTATCTGGCGCGTCAATCAGCACGATATCGCCGATCGACGCCGTGGCTGCACGTTCCGCAGACAGAGCGATGATGGTGTCGCTGCTGCTGTAGGTCACGCATCCGGCCAGGCCGAGAGCCAGCAAAGTGACTGGAATGATCATTTTCATTAGAGGACCCGGAAAGCTGCCCAGCCATAGATTCCATGGACGATAACCGTGGCTTGCCACTTGTCGCAAGAGTGCTTCTTTGAGGACTTGTCTTACAGAAGCACTTCGACAGTTCGCCTCAACGGCACACATGGGTCGGACGTCAAGCTGGTAGACACACCAGCGTTCGGTGTCTAATCAACACGAGTGATCTCTGCGTGTTGCGGAGAGTTCCTGGGGGAATCCTGTGAAGAAAACTGCGATGGCGCTCGCCGCCACGATGCTGCTTGGTGCCTGCACCACAACTGAACGCGTCAGCGTTGTCCAGCCCGGCGATAGAGCCATGACCTGCGAAGGCCTGAGGGCTGAGTTCGTTAAGCTTGATGAGATCACCAAAGACGGTCAGAGCGACCAAGGCGTGAATGCCGCCAACGTCGGCGCTGTGTTGTTTTTCTGGCCTGCAGCCGTCGGGAACTACTTCTCGGCACGTGACGCCATGCAGATCGCTGATCGTCGCAAAGAGCACCTCATGACGATCTACAATGAGAAGCGTTGCGATAACCCCGCTAACGCCAATCTTGTGTTCCGCGTGCCGAACGCTCTGTTGGCCCCTATCGGCTATGGTATGCACTAACGCCCGATTGCGTTAACGAATGTGAAGGCGGGACCGGCCGAGCGCTGGTCCCGCCTTTTTCGTGTCAGGCGATGATGCCCGCCAGTTGCAGGCCCTGGAAGATCGACAGGATCAGCAGCAGGCTGCCCACCGCATAGGTCAGGACCTTGCGCGGCACCTTCTTAACGATCAGCCCGGCGAAGGGGGCGGCGATCAGGCCGCCGACGACCAGGCCCGCCACGGCGGCGAAATGGTTCTCCAGCGCGCCCGCCTCTTCCCAGTGACCGGTGACCAGGGCCCAGACGAAGGTGGCGCTGATCGCCACGGTCAGAAAGAACTCGGCGGTGTTGACCGTGCCGATGGCGCGGCGCGGTTCCTGACCGGCGCCCACCATGGCGGAAGAGACCGTCGGGCCCCAACCACCGCCGCCGATCGCGTCCAGAAAACCGCCGACGACACCCACGGGGGCCATCAGCCAGGACGGCAGACGGCGCGGGCGGGTGTCATGTCCAGCGCGCCACAGGATCCAGATACCGATGACGGCCAGATAGGCGATCACGAACGGCTTGATGACGTCGCCCTCGATGCCCGCCAGGATATAGGCTCCGAACACGCCGCCGATGATCCCGGCCAGGGCCAGCGGGACGAACAGTCGCCATTCCACATTCCTGTGCCAGACGTGACTGCCGGCCGAGGCACCGGTGGTGAAGACCTCGGCGGCATGGACGCTGGCGCTGGCGGTGGCGGGCGGCACGCCCAGCGCCAGCAGGACCGAGGAGGAGATGACGCCGTAGGCCATGCCCAGGGCTCCATCGATCGCCTGGGCCAGGAGGCCGACCATCAGAAACAACAGGAAGGTATCCATCCGCGCCCCTCTAGTCCTGCGAAAGGACCATCACCCAATCTAATGCGTCTGGTGTCGAAGCGTTACCGCTGCTGACGCCAACGTTATCGACGGTGTCCGGCACATCGACAGGTGCGGGCTGACGGGGTAAGGCTCCGCCCCTTTTCAAGACCCAGGATTTACTGCCCTTGCGACTGCCCCAGGCCCGGCTCGATCAGGTGCTCGACCGCTTCCACCAGGTGGAGGCGCGGATGGGTGCGGCCACGGACGGTCAGGAGATCGTGCGCCTGTCCAAGGAACACGCCGAGATGAAGCCGGTGGCCGATGCGGTCATGGCCCTGGCGAAGACCCGTGCGGAGATGGCTGATCTGGAAGCCATGGCGTCTGATCCCGAAATGGCCGAGATGGCGGCGGAGGAGCTTCAGGCCCTGCGCGAGACCCTGCCGGAGATGGAGCGGGAGGTGGCGCTGCTGCTGGCGCCGCGCGATGCGGACGAGAATGCCAGCGCCGTGCTGGAAGTGCGGGCCGGGACGGGCGGGGACGAGGCGGCCCTGTTCGCGGGCGATCTGTTCCGCATGTACAGCCGCTATGCCTCCAGCCGCTGCTGGCGGGTCGAGATCGACAGCCTGACCGAGGGCGACGCCGGGGGCTACAAGGAGGTCATCGCCACGGTCACGGGCGAGGGCGTCTTCGGTCGGCTGAAGTTCGAGAGCGGTGTGCACCGCGTCCAGCGCGTGCCGACCACGGAATCGCAGGGCCGCATCCATACCTCGGCGGCGACGGTGGCGGTGCTGCCCGAGGTCGAGGACGTCGAGATCGAGATCCACGACAAGGACATCCGCATCGACACCTATCGCTCGTCGGGCAGCGGCGGCCAGCACGTCAACACGACCGATTCCGCCGTTCGGATCACCCACCTGCCGACCGGCATCATGGTGACCTCGTCGGAGAAGTCGCAGCACGTGAACCGCGACAAGGCGATGAAGAACCTGCGGGTGCGGCTGTACGACATGCAGCGCCAGGCCAAGGATCTGGCCCGGTCCGATACGCGCAAGAGCCAGGTCGGGTCCGGCGACCGGTCCGAACGCATCCGCACCTACAACTTTCCGCAGGGTAGGGTCAGCGACCACCGGATCAACCTGACCCTGCACAGCCTGCCGCAGATCCTTGAGGGGGACATCGACCCCCTGCTGAACGCCCTGATCGCCGAGGACCAGGCCGCCCGCCTGGCCGATCTGGAAGCCGAACTGGGCTGACGGCCGGACGAAAAACAGAGTCCGCTCATTCCACTCGGCCCACCCTGGGGTCCAGTGTCTCCATGAACCAGAAAACGGAACCGTCGCGCGCGTCATGACGCAATGATGCGTGGAATTCGCTCACCGCCTGGGGTCGGCGGAGCGGGGTGGGAACTGTCAAAGACCGCAGGCGTGGGCCCGCAGAGGGGCCTGAGCGCATTCTACCACGGGCCAGAGGCGTGCTGAGGAGGACGGTGCCAGGACCGCCGGGCGAGGGTCGAGAAGGGCCCGTTCGGGGTCCGGATGGACCGGAGTATCTGTCTCCGGAATGACCTTCCGGTGACGCTAGCCCCGCGCCATGTTGCGTTCGATGACCGAGGCGGCCTGCTGGGGGCCGAGGTCGTGGGCCAGGGGCGCGCGGAACCTGCCGTCCGGTCCCATCAGATAGACCGTCAGCGAGTGGTTCATGGTGTAGCCCTCGCCCTCGCCGACCTGGCTGTAATAGGCGCGGTAGGCATCGGCGGCGGTGCGGACCTGCTCGGGCGTGCCGGTCAGGCCGATGACGCCTTCGGGAAACCCCGGCGACGACAGATAGTCCTTCATCGCCTGGGGCGTGTCGCGGGCCGGGTCGACGGTGATGAAGACGATCTGAACGTCCTTGGCCTTGTCGCCCAACTGGCGCTGGGTCGCTTCCAGCGCGGCCAGGGTCGTGGGGCAGTAGTCGGGGCAGTAGGTGAAGCCGAAGAAGACCAGCGACCATTTGCCGTTGAGGATCGACTGATCGACGGGCTGGCCGTCCTGATTGACCAGCTGGAAGGGGCCGCCGACCTGCGGCTGGCCGGTTCCGGTCTCTGTGAAGGTGACGGCGTCCGTGGCCGTCTGGCTGCGACCGCCGACGACGACCAGGGCCACGACCACGATGGCGGCGGCGATGGCGATACAGGCGCCGGCGAACAGCAGGATGGAACGGCGCGGCATCGTGACCCTCATGGAACATGCGCAATGGCGGCAAGCCGGGCTATAGAAGAGGCGTGAGCCAGACCCAAGCCCCGTTTTCGTCGCAGGCCGACCCGCCGGAAACCGGCCGTTTCGGCGGCTGGCGCAACCTGCCGCGCCGCAGCCGGGGCCTGAGCCTGCGCACGCTGATCATCCTCCGCTGGATGGCGATCGCCGGACAGAGCGCGACCGTGGTGGTCGCCACCGGCTGGTTTCATTTCGACTTGCCGCTGTGGCCCTGCCTGGCCGTCATCGCACTCAGCGTGGTGATGAATCTGAATGCCACCGCCCGGTTGAAGCGGTCGGACGGGGCGGTGGCCGATGGCCGGACCACGGCCCTGCACCTGGGCTTCGACATCCTTCAGCTCAGCATGCTGCTGGGGCTGACGGGCGGGCTGCAGAACCCGTTCAGCCTGCTGCTGGTCGCGCCGGTGACGGTGGCGGCGGCCTCTCTGCCGGGGCGTCAGGCGGTGCTGATGGGGCTGCTGGTGCTGGCCGCGACGGTGGCCCTTTTCTTCATGTCGATGCCCCTGCCCTGGCAGGCGGGGACGGAGCTGGAACTGCCGCCGCTGTACCGGTTCGGCACCGGGCTGGCGCTGGTGACGGGCGTGGTTTTCACATCCGCCTATGCCTGGCGGGTGGCGGCGGATGCTGAGAAGCTGGAGCTCGCACTGGCCACCACGCAGGATGTCTTGCAACGCGAGCAGAGGCTGGCGGCGCTGGGGGGGCTGGCGGCGGCGGCGGCGCATGAGTTGGGCACGCCGCTGGCCACCATTCAGGTCGTGGCCAAGGAGCTGCTCAGGGCCTCGATCAAGGACGGACCGGCGGCCGAGGACGCCGCCCTGATCCTGCAGCAGGCCGAGCGGTGCCGGGACATTCTGAAACAGCTTTCGCAGCAGCCAGAAGAGGGCGACGCATCCTTCGCCGATGTCGGGCTGAAGGCCCTGCTGGAGGAGGTGACCGAGCCGCATCGCGGCTTCGATCTGGCCTTCGAAGTGTCGGTGCGCACCGCCTCGGGCGAGCCGGAGCCGCGGGTACGACGCCTGCCCGAAGTGATCCACGGGCTATCGACCCTGGTGGAGAATGCCGCGGATTTTGCGGGGTCGAAGGTGCGGGTGCGGGCCCTGGTCGATGCGGGCTTCATCGAGATCGAAGTGGTGGACGACGGGCCGGGCTTTCCGGCCGACATCCTGCCGCGCCTCGGCGAGCCCTATGTGACCAGCCGGCCGCAGGGCAAGGCCCGCCGGGCCCTGGCGGCCCAGATCGCCTCCTCGGTCGCCGCCGCCACGCCGGGTCGCAAAGGACGCAAGGTCAAGCCGGTGCTGACGCCGGAAGCGATCGCGCCCAGCCAGGGCGGCATGGGGCTGGGCTTCTTCATCGCGCGCACCCTGCTGGAACGCACGGGCGGCAAGGTCGCCGTAGGCTCGGGCGACGGGGCGACGGACCGCAGCCAGCCGCGCGGCGCGCGGGTGGCCGTGCGCTGGCCGAGGCCGGCCCTGGAGGTCGCGGCTCAGGATCCTTCGGTCGAGGACGCTTCGGCGTAGTGTCGCACCCCCGAAGCTGAACCTTGACCGCAGTCGTATCGTTACCGATGTCCCTGCCAAGGAGAACACCGATGGCCGAAGTCGAGACGAGCACCGAAGACCGCATCGCCGCCCTGGCGGACAAGAGCCTGTTGTTGCTGGACGACGACAACGCCCTGCGTACGCGGCTGGGCCGGGCGCTGGAGAGCCGGGGCTTCGAAGTGACGCTGGCGGCGTCTCTGGCCGAGGCGCGCGATGCGCTGAAGACCTCGCTGCCGGCCTTCGCCGTGCTGGACATGCGGCTGGAGGACGGCAACGGCCTGAAGATCGTGGAGGCCATCCGCGACCGGCGCGAGGACGCGCGGATCGTCATGCTGACCGGCTATGGGGCCATCGCCACGGCCGTGGCGGCGGTCAAGGCCGGGGCGGTCGATTACCTTCAGAAGCCCGCCGATGCCGACGATGTGGTCAAGGCCCTGCTGGCCACGGGCGAAGCGCCCGAGCCGCCCGCCAATCCGATGAGCGCGGATCGCGTTCGCTGGGAGCATATCCAGCGCGTCTATGAGCTGTGCGACCACAATGTCTCGGAGACGGCGCGTCGTCTGGGCATGCACCGCCGGACCCTGCAACGCATCCTGGCCAAGCGCGCGCCGCGCTGAAGCCTACAGACCGACGTCCCAGACGCCGGCGTCCTTCATGCGGGTTTCGCGGGCCTCTTCGGCCCTTCCGCCCAGGTCCTGGGCCATGCTGCGGATCGAATCGGAGACGGTCGTTTTGTGCACCCCTGGCACAATGGCATGGGCGAAGGCGCACGCGGACAGGCGCAGAAGTTTGAACCCATAGCGTGACGCCGCAACCATATGCTGGACATAGGTTTCCTCGACCTCGCGCGGATGGTCGGCGAACAGGCGCTTGAAGGTGCGGATCATTTGGTCATCCTAACCTGCGACGGCGCGGGCCTCTACCCGTCCGGCCCATTCTGTCCTAAACCGCGCGCCAGAACAGGGGTCCGGTCGTCACGCTCGCTCACGATCGCATGAGGCCCCGATACGCTTCAGGGACGACGACCATGGCCGACGGCAGCACCACTCCGCAGAAGACCTTCCGCTGGGATGACCCGCTGGACCTGTCCGGGCGGCTGACCGAGGACGAGCGGGCGATCCAGGACGCAGCCCGGTCCTATGCCCGTGACAGCCTGTTGCCCCGCGTGGTCGAGGCCTTCCGCGACGAGACCTTTGACCGCGCCATCATGACCGAGATGGGCCAGATGGGCTTCCTGGGGGCGATGCTGCCGGAACAGTATGGCGGGTCCAGCGTCAGCCATGTCGCCTATGGATTGATCGCGCGCGAGATCGAGGCGGTCGACAGCGGTTATCGCTCGGCCATGTCGGTGCAGTCTTCGCTGGCCATGTATCCGATCTATGCCTTCGGTTCCGAGGAGCAGAAGATGCGGTTTCTGCCGAGGATGGCGGCGGGCGAACTGGTGGGCTGTTTCGGCCTGACCGAGGCCGACGGCGGTTCGGACCCGGCGTCGATGAAGACCAAGGCGGTCAAGGTCGAGGGCGGCTATCGCCTGAACGGGGCCAAATACTGGATCACCAATTCGCCGATTTCGGACCTCGCCGTCGTCTGGGCCAAGCTGGATGACACGATCCGGGGCTTCATCGTCGAGCGTGGCATGGAGGGGTTCACCACCGACAAGATCGGCGACAAGCTGAGCCTGCGCGCGTCCATCACCGGGGACATCGGCCTGAACGACGTCTTGGTGCCGGAAGAAAATCTGCTGCCGGGCGTCAAGGGTCTGCGCGGGCCGTTCAGCTGTCTGAACAAGGCGCGCTATGGCATCGCCTGGGGCGCGATGGGGGCGGCGGAGGCCTGTTTTCACCTGACACGCGATTACGTCGGCGAACGCATGCTGTTCGGGCGGCCGCTATCCAGCCGCCAGCTGGTGCAGAAGAAACTGGCCGACATGCAGACCGAGATCTTCCTCGGCTTCGAAGGTGCGCTGGCGCTGGGGCGTCTGCTGGATCAGGGGGCGTGGGTGCCCGAAGCCATCTCCATGATGAAGCGCAACAACTGCGGCAAGGCTCTGGCCATCGCTCGCGAGGCCCGCGACATGCATGGCGGTGCCGGCATCACCGGCGAGATGCACGTCATGCGCCACGCCATGAACCTGGAAACCGTCAACACCTATGAGGGCGCGCATGACGTGCATGCCCTGATCCTGGGCCGGGCGATCACGGGCGAGAGCGCTTTTTGAGAAAAGGGCGCTAACGCTCGGCTCGCGGAGCCTCGCTGCTTGAGCGGAATTTTTGGGCGCTAACGCTCGCGCCGCGAGCGCTCGCTGCTTGAGCGCGGTCCTTTCGCCCCTGGCTTAGTCCTTCGGCGGCTCGGCGCGGGTGCCGGTGTTGATCTCGGGCACATAGAGGCCGGTGACCAGGCGGGTGGCGAAGCCGGCGGGCTGGGTGCGCGGGCCATAGCGGGCGCAGGGGTCGGGGTCGGCGATGGGACGCACGGCACGGCCCGTGGGAGCGAAGGCGTCACCGACGGCGTCGCCGAACGGCTCGGCCATCTGCAGGGCATCGCCGACGCGCGACAGCGACGGGCTGTCGGTGCCGACGACATTGGCGTTGCGCGCCCAGGCCAGGGCCGCGACCTGCATGCCGCCCGGCGCGACCAGCTCGGCTTCGGCGGCCAGGCCCCCTGTGGTGCCGGGCACGCGCAGGGTGCCGGGGCCGGGGATCAGCACATAGGCTACGGCGGCGACGCCCGAACCGGCGGCACCCGTCGGCGTGATGCCCGTCACGGCCGAGCGCACGCGGGCGGCATTGGCGGCGTTGTCGACGATCGTGAACCGCTCGCTCATCTCGTAGCAGACCTGACGGTCGACCTCGCGCAGGACCAGCGCCCGGTCGGCCTCGGACAGGGCGTCGCCCGCGCCGGCGACAAGCACCGATGGCTCCAGATAGACCTGCTCCACGGCATTGGCCGCCGCCTCGTCGCGCCGTTCGCGGATCGAGGCGCGCAGGGTGTCGTCGCGGGCGGTCAGGCCGTCGTAGGTGGTCAGAAACCCGGCGTTCGCGGCGGGCGCCGTCTGGCAGGCGGCGAGGGCGGACCCCGCGAGCAGCAGGAGGGCGAAACGCTTCATGGCAGAACCTGTCGGTGGGAGGAGATCGTGCGCCCTAACGCGCGGACGTCAGAAAGGATCAGAGGCCTGTTCAGAAACGATCATGTACCGGTACATTGTCTTCACTCGGCCACACCCTATCGTTCGTCCGGAACGAGGGAGTGCGGTATCTTGGACGGAGAAATGATGGCGGTTTCGGCGGAAGATCCGTTCGCCCAGTTGCGCGAGGTCTTCGCCGGGCGCAGCGCCCTGTTGCTGGAGGACGACGCCGCCCTGTCCGCTCACGTGGCGGATCGCCTGCTCGGCGCGGGGTTCGAGCGTGTCGAACGGGTCGAAAGCGGAGAAGAGGCGCTGGCCGCCGTCAGCGGCGCAGCCTTCGACGTGCTGATCATGGACCGCATGACGCGCGGCCTGGACGGGCTGGAGACGCTGAAGCGCATCCGGGCGGGCGACAGCCTGTCCTACGATGCGCCGGCTCTGATGCTGACCGCGCTGGGGGCCGAGCGTCAGCGGGTCGAGGGTCTGATCGGCGGGGCCGACGACTATCTGTCCAAGCCGATCGGCGATGAGGAACTGCTGGCGCGGATCGCGGCCCAGCTGCGTCGCGCGGCACGGCGGGCCCGGCCCGCAGGGGCCGATCTGGTCAACGGCCCGTTCCGGCTGGCGACCGGCGCGCGCACCCTGAAACTGGAGATCGGTGGGCAGTCGCGGCTGATCGACCTGTCGCCGCTGGAGTTCGCCATCGTCTGCGAGCTGACCGCGGCGCGGGGGCAACCGGTGACCAAGACCATGCTGTGGGAAAAATGCTGGGTGGAGTGGAAATTCCTGCCCGACAACTTCGTCAACATCATCGATGCCCGCATCAGCGCCCTGCGCAGGCGGCTGAAGGAGCAGGCTCCCGAACTGGGCGAGGACCTGCACCCCCTGATCGTGTCGGCCCGCAGCCAGAGCCTGATCTTCCGCGACCTGTCCGACTGGACGGAATGACGCGCGGCCGCCGGCGGGATTGGCTCAGCCTCGACGGCTTGCGACGCAGGTTGGGGCGCGGCACCTCGACCCAGCTCGTGGTTCTGATGACGGTGGTCGCGGCCTTGGCGCTGACGGGGTCGCTGTATGTGACCAGCGCGGCGGTGCGGACGGACCAGCGCGAGCAGGCGGCGCTGGCGGCGCTGGATGACTATGGCTCCATGGTCCAGAAGCTGGGCATCGAGACCGGCCTGGGCAGCGCGACCCTGACCGAGGGCGACACGGCCTTTCTGGCCGGCTGGCTGGCGACCTTCCAGAGCGGCAATGCGCGAGGCGCGCGGACGCTGGAGGTAACCTGCCGCACCGGCCGGGGCGGGGCTGGCGTGCGTTATATCCGGTCGCCGGTCGGGCCGCCGGTGGGCCTGGCCGCCCTGGCCACCACACCGGCCGATCGTGCCTATGGTCTGGGCGAGGACGTCTATGTCATCGCGCTGGAGAAGGGGGCGTTGTGCCCCGATCGTGCGGTGGAGGTCGTGGCCGTCCGCCGCCCGGTCGGCCCCCTGGACATCATCGTCGGTCGCGTCGTCGATCGCTCGGGCGAGGCCTGGGGCCGGGCCGTGATCGTCGTGCTCGGGGCCGGGCTGGCCCTTCTGGCCATGGGACTGGGCGCAGCGGCTTTCGCCCGCCAGCGCCTGACCCGCGCCGTGACGGAGGTCAGCCAGGCCCTGGACCGGGCCGGGGTCGGCGACTTCTCGCTAAGAGCCCCCAAGACGGCGGTCGCCCCCGAGCTGACCGAGCTGACCGGCCATGTGAACGGGACACTGGACCGTCTGGAGGAGCTGCTGAGCTGGCTGCGGGATTCGGCCGATCAGCTGGCGCACGATTTCCGCACCCCTCTGGCCCGTGCCACCGCTCGGCTGGACCGTCTGAAGGAGGCCGAGCTTTCGCCCGAGGCCCTGCGTCTGGCCCAGGAGGTCGAGGCAGACCTGACCCAGCTGACACGCGCCATGAACGAGGCCATGACTCTGCGCGACGGCGAGGCCTGGGTGTTCGAGACCGTTCGTCTGGACGAGCTTGGGGCGGCGGCCGCCGAACTGTACGATGCCCTGGCCGAGGATCGGGGCGTGACCATCCGCGTAGAGGCCGAGCCCGTTCAGGTTCTGGGCGTGCGGTCGCTGCTGCTGAGGGCCGTGACCAATCTGGTGGACAATGCGGTCAAGTTCTCGCCCGAAGGCAGTACGGTCACGCTGACCGTCGGGATGCGCGATGACCGACCCTTCCTGACGGTCGCCGATCAGGGGGCCGGCTTCGCTGCGGAGGCTCTGAGCGATCCGGCGGTCGCTGTCGCCAGGGCCGTCGCGCAAGGTCGGGAGAGCCACGGCATGGGCCTGGCCTTCGTCCGCACCGTCCTCAAGCGCCACGGGGCCAGCATGACGATTGGTGACGCCGCGCCGGGGGCAGTCGTCACGGCGCATTTCTCGCGCTAGGGTCGCCTCTGATCCTTAGAGGTGTGCGATGCGGCGTTTGATGATCCGGGCTTCCCAATGGTCGGCCATGGCCTTGGTCGCGGCTGTGCCGCTGACGATAGCGGGGCCGGCGGCGGCCCAGGATCCGACCTTCTTCGACAATCAGCGCGGGGTGTTCAGCTTCGCCACCGGGCTGGAACAGTCCCTGCCGGCCGTGGTTCAGGTGACCACCCTGGCCCAGTCCAGCGGGCCGTCGTCCGGCGACAACGAACCCCGCCAGATTTCCAGCGGCTCGGGCGTCATCGTGGATGCCGCTCAGGGCATCATCATCACCAACAATCATGTGGTCGAGGGCGGGGGCAAGTTCACGGTCGATCTGTTCGACGGACGACTGTTCGACGCCACCCTGGTCGGGACAGACAAGGCGACGGACCTGGCTGTGCTGAAGATCGAGGCGACGGGTCTGGCCCAGGTCGAGGTGACGGATTCAGAGTCCCTGCGGACCGGCGACCTGGCCTTTGCCGTCGGCTATCCGCTGGGTCTGGACCAGACCCTGACCATGGGCGTCATCTCCGGCCTGGGGCGGTCGGGCATGGGCGACCGGATCGAGGACTATATCCAGACCGATGCGGCGGTGAACTCCGGCAACTCCGGCGGGCCGCTGCTGGACAGCCGGGGGCGGCTGATCGGCATCAACACCTCCATCCTGTCGGGCGGCGGCGGCGGCAACGACGGCATCGCCTTCGCCGTGCCGACGCGGATCATGCTGTACGTTGCAAACCAGCTGCGCGAGACCGGAGAGGTCAAGCGCGGCAAGACCGGAGCCATACTGGGGTCGCTGAACGCCACGCGCGCCCGCAGTTTCGGCCTGCGGATCGTGCGCGGGGCCGTGGTCGAGGATGTGGCCCCGGGATCGAGTGCCGAGGCCGCAGGACTGAAGCGCGGCGACATCCTGACCCGCATCCACGACAGGGCCATCTCCAATGCCGGGACCGTCAACGCCACCATCGGCGTCGCCGCGCCGGGGACGGAACTGGCGGTCGTCTATCTGCGCGACGGGGTCGAAGCGCGCACGACCCTGACGGTCGAGGATTCGACCACCAAGGACGTCGCGGTCGGGGCCGAGGTCCTGATCGGACGCGGTGCCTCGGTGCGGGCGGGGTCGGATGGACTGGTGGTGTTCGCGGTCGAGGGCGGATCGTCCGCCGCAAACGCCGGGCTGATGGCCGGTGATGTGATCCGCTCGGTCGAGGGACGTCGGGTATCCAGCCTGTCGGCCCTGGGTCAGGCGCTGGAGGGCGACGGGCGGCGACGCCTGAGCGTCGAGCGCGGCGAGGAGACGCCGACGATCACCCTGGACTGAGCCCGATCCCGGACAGCAAAACGCCCGCCTGGCCGGAGGGGGGGAAGGTGGCTGGGCGGGCGTCTCTGCTTTGGAGGAAGCATCGGCCCGCCGGAGCCCATCGTGGAGAAATCCAGGGGGGCTGGGGGGGCTGTTCAGGTTCCGGGACCGCTCCGGACTCTGGCGAGCCGATGAGACAGGTTTCACCCTCCATGACGGCGGGCGATGGGCCGAATGGCGGCGATTTCGTGTTCGGGCGTTTTTATTGACGAAGCGGCGTTCGGTCGGCGACGGATGCTGGCATTTGGCCGGATGCCGCCTCATCTTCATGGCATGAACGATGTCGCCGACCTGCAGTCGCAACCGGGCCCGGTCTTCTTCGACCGGACCGAACTGGCCCTGATCCTGAGGGTCTATGGCCGAATGGTCGCGGCGGGCGAGTGGCGCGACTATGCGATGATCGGGCACCGGGAGGTGGCGGAGTTCGCCGTCTTTCGACGCTCGGGCGACGCACCGCTTTACCGGATCGAGAAACGCCCGGCCCTGCGGCTGAAACAGGGGCAGTGGGCCGTCATCGGCGAGGGCGGCATCGTCCTGCGCCGGGGACGCGAGCTGCCGCAGGTATTGCGGGTGTTCGACAGTCGGAAGTTTCGGGTGGTGGAATAGGAAGGGGCCCCGGCGCTTCCGCCGGGGCCCTGTCCAAATCACTCATCGCGCTGAAGCAGCGAGCCGCCGCGCGGCGAGCTTTAGCGCACCAAAGTGATCACCGACGCCCACCGAACAGCGCCAGCAGAAACTGGAACATGTTGATGAAGTTGATGTACAGGCTCAGCGCGCCGTAGCTGGTGGCCACGCCCATGGCGTTGCGATCGCCGCCCAGGGCATAGTAGGTCATCTTCAGCCGCTGGGTGTCATAGGCGGTCAGGCCGGCGAAGATCAGCACGCCCAGGGCGCTGATGATGAGCTGCATCATGCCGCTCTGCAGGAAGATGTTGACCACCGAGGCGATGATCAGGCCGATGACGCCCATGATCAGGAAGCTGCCGAAACCGGTCAGATCCTTCTTGGTCGTATAGCCGAACAGGCTGAGCGCGCCGAAAGCGGCGGCCGTGATCAGGAAGGTCTGGACGACCGAAGCGCCGGTGTAGACGAGCACGACGGTACCCATGGACGCACCGATCAGAGCCACGATCAGCCAGTAGAGGCCGCCGGCGCTGGCCGCCGTCGGGTTCTTCATGACGAAGTTGGAACCCAGCAGAACGACCAGGGGCGAGAAGGCCACGATCATGCCCAAGAGGGTGAAGCCGGTCAGGCGGGTCACGCCGTCCGGGAAGACCTGGGTCGCGAACAGCAGGTCGCGCACGGCCGGTACCGAGCCGGTGACATAGGCCAGGACGGCCGAGACCAGCAGGCCCAAGGCCACCTTGTTGTAGACGCCCAGCATGAAGCTGCGCAGGCCCGCGTCGACCGACATGTCGGCGGTGACGGGGGCGGAATAGCCGTTTCTGAAATCGCTCATCGCGAGATCGTCCTCCAAATCCGGCCGGGCGAACCCCGACCTTTGCAACAATATCGGGCGCGACCGGCCCTTCCGCAAGGAAAACCGGACTTGGGGCAAAGGCTGCATCCCGCTACGAACGGTCGCATGATCCGTCTGTTCACAGCCCTGTCTATCCCCGAGGATGTGGCCGAGAGCCTGGCCGTGCGCCAGACCGGCCTGGCCGGCGCGCGCTGGCGAACGGCGGAACAGCTGCATGTCACCCTGGCCTTCTATGGCGAGATCGACGAGCGCCGGGCCGACGATCTGGCGCTGGAACTGGAGCGGGCGCAAGGCACGGGTCCGTTCGAGATCGAGGTGGCGGGGGTGGGTGCGTTTGGGGACGCGCATCGCAGCCATACCCTGTGGGCCGGGGTCGCGGCCAGCGAGCGGCTGGGCGTCCTGGCCGGGCGCTGCAAGGCGGCGGCGGAGCGTGCGGGCGTGACGATGGAGAAGCGGACCTATCACCCGCACGTCACCCTGGCCTATCTGAACAGCCAGACCGATCCGGCCCGGCTGGGAGCCTGGGTGGCCCAGAACAATCTGCTGCATTCGCCGCCGATCCGCATCGAGCGCTTCGGCCTGTATTCCAGCACGCTGAAGGGCGACGGCAGTCTGTATCAACTGGAGCAGGTGTATCGCCTATGACCGGGCCCATCCTTGAGACCGAACGCCTGACCCTGCGTCCCACGGCGATGGAAGACTTCCCGCGCTGGGCCGAGCTGATGGCCGATCCGGAGACGGCGCGGTTCATCGGCGGTGTGCAGCAGCCCCCGGCGACCTGGCGGGCGATGATGTCGATGGCCGGGGCCTGGAGTTTGACCGGCGTGGCGATGTTTTCGGTGATCGAGCGCGAGACGGGGCTGTGGCTGGGGCGGATCGGGCCGTGGCAGCCGCTCGGCTGGCCCGGCACCGAGGTGGGCTGGAGCCTGCATCCGGATGCCCACGGCAAGGGCTATGCGATGGAGGCGGCGGTGGCCAGCATCGACTATGCCTTCGATGTCCTGGGCTGGACCGAGGTCATCCACTGCATCGATCCGGACAATGTGCCGTCGCAGAAACTGGCCGAAAGGCTGGGCTCCGCCAACCGGGGCCCCGGCACCCTGCCCGCCCCCTTCGAGACCGCGCGCATCGACATCTGGGGCCAGAGCCGGGATCGATGGCGGGCGCGAGCGCGTTAAGGCCACGCTTTGCGCGCCCCGGCCCTTCGGCTAACGAGGCGTCAGGGTCTATTTGAAGGGTTTGCGATGCGCGTACTGGTTCTGGGTGGTGACGGCTTCTGCGGCTGGCCGACGGCGCTGCACCTGTCGGCGCGGGGCTGGGACGTCTGCGTCGTCGACAACCTGAGCCGCCGCAACATCGACAACGAACTGGAGGTCCAGTCGCTGACGCCCATCCGCTGCATGGGCGAGCGGATCGCGGCCTGGAAGGAGGTCAGCGGCAAGACCATCGACTTCGTCAACATGACCGTCGGCAAGGAGTTCGACCGGCTGGTCGCCCTGATCCGCGACTGGGCCCCCGACAGCGTTGTCCATTTCGCCGAGCAGAGGGCGGCCCCCTATTCGATGAAGTCGGCACGGCACAAGCTGTACACGGTCGACAACAATCTGAACGCCACCAACCATCTGCTGGCCGCCATCGTCGAGAGCGGGCGCGACGTGCATCTGGCGCACCTGGGGACGATGGGAGTCTATGGCTATACGACCGCCGGCCTGCGCATCCCGGAGGGCTATCTGAAGGTCACGGTGGACACCGACTTCGGCCCGACCGAGCAGGAGATCCTGTTCCCGCCGAACCCGGGGTCGATCTATCACATGACCAAGACCCAGGACGCCCTGCTGTTCCAGTTCTATGCCAAGAACGACGGCGTGCGGATCACCGACCTGCATCAGGGCATCGTCTGGGGCACCCAGACTGAGGAGACGCGCAAGGACGAGCGGCTGATCAACCGGTTCGACTATGACGGCGATTACGGCACCGTTTTGAACCGCTTCCTGATGCAGGCGGCGGTCGGCTATCCGCTGACGGTGCATGGCACGGGCGGCCAGACGCGGGCCTTCATCCATCTGCAGGATACGGTGCGCTGCGTCGAACTGGCGCTGAAGAACCCGCCGAAGACAGGGGATCGGGTCAAGATCCTGAATCAGATGACCGAAAGCCGTCGGGTCCGCGACCTGGCCGGGATGATTGCCGAGATGACGGGGGCCGAGGTCCACAATGTCCCCAATCCGCGCCAGGAGGCCGATGAGAACGAACTGGTCGTGGCCAATGACCAGTTCCGCGATCTGGGGCTGAAGCCCATCACCCTGGCCCAGGGGCTGATGGACGAGGTGACGGACATCGCGCGGCGCTATGCCGACCGGGCCGATCCGGCCAAGGTGCCGTGCGTGTCGACCTGGAACAGCCGACGGGCCGAGGCGGTGAAGACGGAAACCGCGGTCGCGGTGACGCCACCGCGCCCGGCCACGCCCCGCGCCGTTTCGGCCTGAGCCCTTCATGACCCAGGTCGCCAAAGCCTCATGCCTGCTGATTTTCGGTGGCGGCTGGCTGGGTGAGGCCGTCGCCAAGGCGGCTGTCGCGCGCGGTGATCGCGTCGTCCTGACCAGCCGCGATCCAACGCGACGGGCAGAGCTGGCGGCCTCCGGTTTCGAGGTCGTTGATCCCGCCGACTCGACGGCTTTGACGCAAGCTGTTGGCACTGCGAAAGCTATCCTCGTCACCGCACCGCCCGGGGCATCGGGCTGTCCGGGGCTGGAGGCCCTGGTGCCTGCGATCACCGCATCGGGGGCCTATCCGGACTGGATCGGCTATGTCTCGTCGACCGCCGTCTATGGCGACCGGGACGGAGGCTGGGCGTTCGAGGACGACGCGTTGAATGCCGCCAGCCTGGAGGGCGCGCGCCGGGTGCGGGCCGAACGGGACTGGCTGGATGCGGGCCAAGGCATGGGGCTGACGGTTCAGATCTTCCGCCTGCCGGCCCTGTACGGCCCCGGCCGCTCGCCGATCGAGCGGCTGAGAGACGGCACGGCGCGACGCGTGCGCAAGCCCGGACAGGTGTTCAACCGCATCCATGTGGACGACGTCGTCAGCGGCCTGTTCGCCTCCATGGCAAGGCCCCAGCCGGGCCGGGCCTATACGCTGTGCGACGACGAACCGGCCGCGGCGGATGCGGTTATGGAATGGGCGGCCACCGAAATGGGCCTGCCCCAACCGCCCGAGGTCGACTGGACCGATCCGTCGGTGAGCGACGGCATGCGGCGGTTCTATCTGGATTCCAAGCGGCTTTCGAACGCCCGGGCCAAGGCCGAGCTGGGCTGGCGGCCCCAATATCCGACCTACCGCGAAGGCCTGAAAAGCCTGATGTGAAGCAGAAACGCGCTACGTACGATCCCGCTTCGACAATGTACTTTACAATGCAAAGCACTTGTTCTATGTGGTCGGTCAAGGAGGACTTCATCATGACCCACGACCCCATCGACACCCCCGCCGACATCGCCTGGATGCGCCAGCTGGCCGAGGAAGGAGTCAGTACCCCCATGCGCGGCGGCTCGTTCCTGATGACCGGCGGCCTGGTCTTCGGCATCGCCAGTCTGGTCCACTGGGCCTTTGCGACCGGCCTGCTGCCGGGCGGTATGGACTCCGTCTGGATTCCCTGGTTGGCGTCCGGCCTGATCTATGCCGCCTTCATCGCCATCGCCACGCCGCAGCTGAAGCGGATGGAGACGGTTCAGACCACGGCCAACAAGGCCTCGGCCATTGCCTGGTCGGCCATGGGGTGGGGCATCTTCGCGATGTTCGTCTCGATGGTGGCTCTGGGATGGAAACTCGGCGTGGACACCATCCCCGTCATCTCGGCCCTGATCCCGTCGATCATCCTGGTCTTCTATGCCACCGGCTGGGCGGTCAGCGCGGTCATGCACCGCTCGCGGGCCATGTGGATCCTGTCGATCGCCAGCTTCATCGCCGCACCCGCCCTCGCCCTGTTCGCGGGCAGCACGGCGCAGTACCTGGCCTATGCGGCCGCGCTGATCGGCCTGATGGGCCTGCCCGGCTACATCTTCATGCGGGCGGCCGGAAAATGAGCGAGGCCGCGGCAAAGGTCGAGGACGGCTTCGACATCAACCGCATCGACGACGTCATCCACGGCCGGGTTCGCCTGGGGATTATGGCGATCCTGTCGGGGGTGGAGAGTGCGGACTTCAACACCCTGAAGACCCGGCTCCAGGCCACGGACGGCAATCTGTCGGTACATCTGCGCAAGCTGGAGGATGCCGGGTTCGTGGCGGTGACCAAACGGTTTGAGGGGCGAAAGCCCCTGACCGAGGCCAGTATGACCCCCTCGGGGCGAAAGGCCTTCATCGCCTATCTGGATGCCATGCAGGGGCTGGTGAACGGCTCGCCGGGCTGAGACATCGATGCGGTGGCGAGCGGTCATGGGGTCGGCTAGAAGCGCCCCATGACCGACCGCATTCATCGCTTCGACGACCTGGATAATTTCCGAGATTTCGGGAACTACGACACGGCGTCGGGGCGGCGGCTCAAGACCGGCCACCTGTTCCGCGCCGGGCATCAGGCGCGGGTCAGCGACGCGGATCTGGAACGGCTGGAGGCCCTGAACATCGCCACCGTCGTCGATCTGCGCCGCCCCAGCGAGCGGCGGGATCAGCCCTCGCGGCGCTGGGCCGGCTTCGACGGGCTGGTCATCGAAAGCGATCTGGACGACGGCGGCGAGGCCCCGCACATGAAGTTCCTGCGCGAGGCGGAACTGACACCCGTGTCAGGCCGCGCCTTCATGATCGACACCTACCGGACCCTGCCGTTCGACGAGGGGCATCTGGACACTTTCAGCCGGTACTTCCGCGCCCTGGGCGATAGCGGTCGGCCCGTGCTGATCCACTGCGCGGTCGGCAAGGACAGAACCGGGACGCTGGCGGCCCTGACCCATCATCTGATGGGCGTGCACCGCGACGACATGATCGCCGACTATCTGCTGACCAATACCGCCGTCGATCTGGAGGCCCGCGCGCCCGCGATCGCGCGCCAGCTGGAGAAACGGACGGGCCGCGTTGCCTCGCATGAGGCGGTGGTCGCGTTTCTGGGGGTCGATGCGGTGTTTCTCGAGACGGCGTTGGCGACGATCGTCGAGCGCCATGGCTCGGTCGACGCCTATCTGGAACAGGCGCTGGGCGTGGACGCCGCTCTGCGCGACCGGATCGGCGAACGGTTGAGCGCATGACCCTGGCGGTGCGCCAGGCAAGGGCGTGCGACTGGCGCGAGCCCATGGCTGTGGCCAATGAATTGAGGGATCGCGACGGACTGCTGGCCTTGCTGTCCGATGGAGGCGCGCTGGGGCGGCGATCCTTCGTGGCGGCCGAACCGGACCGCGTTCATGTCAGGCCGCTGGTGGACAGCACGCGGCTGGAGGCGCTGCGGGATCCGGACTTTGCCACGGCCACGGTCGGCCTGATCGCCTATGACGCTGGGGCGCGACCGGCGACGGGCGAACGGGTGTCGAACTGGCCCGACCTTATGCTGGCGCGCTATCCGGTGATGCTGGTGTTCGATCACCAGGCCCGGACAGTCGAGGCCGTGGGACGCGGCATCGATGCGGTCGCGGCACAGGAGGCGTGCGACCGCGCGGCGAGCTGGCTCGACCAGGCCGTAACGCCACAGGTCCCGCCGGCACCGGCCGTCGCCTTCGTGGAAGAGGAGCCGCCATCGACCTATCGCGCCGCCGTCGCCGACGTCGTGGACCGTATCGCGGCCGGCGAGCTGTTTCAGGCCAATATCGCCCGGGCCTGGTCCGGGACGTTGAAGCCCGAGGCCGGGCCATTCGACGTGCTGCTGCGGCTGGCCGGACGCGAGGCCGCCTTCGGGGCGTTCTGGCGGATCGGCGACCGGGCCATCGTGTCGAACTCGCCGGAGCTGTTCCTGACCTTCGACCCGGACGACGGGCGGATCGAGACCCGCCCCATCAAGGGCACCCGCATGCGCGATAATGATCCAGTGCGCGATGCGGCCCTGGCCGCCGATCTGCGGGACAGCGCCAAGGATCGGGCCGAAAACCTGATGATCGTCGATCTGATGCGCAACGACTTGTCACGCGTCGCGCACCCTGGATCGGTTCGCGTCGAGCGGTTGTTCGAGATCGAGAGCCATCCGACCGTGCATCATCTGGTCTCGACCGTCGTGGCAAAGGCAAAAGACGGCTCGAGCGCGGCGGACTTGCTGGAGGCGACCTTTCCGCCCGGCTCCATCACAGGGGCCCCCAAGCATCAGGCGATGAAGGTGATCGCTGCGCATGAGGCCCCGCGCGGGCCCTGGTGCGGGAGCCTGTTCCACGTCGACGATGATGGAATGCTGACGGCCTCGGTCCTGATCCGGACCGCCTCGTTCGAACGCTTTGATGGAATTTGGCAGTTCAGGACCCTGGCCGGGGCCGGCATCGTCGCGGACAGCGATCCGGAGGCGGAACTGGCCGAGACGGACGCCAAGATCAGGGCGCTGCGAGAGGCCCTTGCGGATTAGCAGTCAGAGCAGAGCACCTTGTCCACCACGCGCGGCCGCAGATAGTAGGTGCGCTGAAGTTTGGTGATCCCGGGCAGATATCTGTCGACCGGCGATTGATAGTCATAGATGGCTTCGGACAGGATCAGGCTCTCGCCATTGTTGATAAGGCCCGCCGGCACGGTGACGGTCCCCGTGCGCGGGGTCATGCCGCGGCCGAAACTCCAGTCGACCCGGACCACGCCGGTGTTGTCGCGCGTGACACTGGACACACGGGTCTGCAGAGGGCTGGGCGAAAACGGCTCCATGATCTGGTTGCCGATGTTGAAGATGTCGGTCAGGTCGTTGCGTGTCACCTGCTGGGCCTGGGCGGTCAGGTCGGCCACCATGGAGGTGACGTGGCTCATCCGCTTCTGGGCCATATAGGCCTGGCAGACTTCGACCATGCCGAAGTAAAGGGCGATCATTATGGGGGCCAGGAGTGCGAACTCGACGGCGGAGACGCCGCTCTGATCCTGTCGGAACCGCTTCAGCCATTTCAAGGTGGCGATCCTCCAGGTGACGATCCGCCCGGTTCGTTCCGGAAGGCCGTGGCCGACATCAGCCGCGCATTGCCATCACCCAGCCGCGACAGGCCCTGACCCAGGAAGGTCGTCACCAGCGGCTGGCGATACCAGACCCGTACCAGTACCAGACTGCCGGCGGTGCCGTAGTTGAAGTCCATCTGGCTCTCGTCGAAGCTGGTGCCGCTGCTCATCGGATCGGGAGCCGGCGATCCGAAGGCGGGGATGACACGGACATCGATGCTGACGCGGTCATCGCACTGGGTGGAGAAGATACTCATCCGCCCGCACAGCTGGTCGCGAAACTCCGGCGCGGTCATGTCGGCGGCCTCGGCCTGACCCGTGCGGATCAGGCGACCGCTTTCGATGGTTGCATTGCCCAGGACGGAATCGACCACGAAGACCAGGCCGAGCTCCAGAAGGGCGAAGATCATGAAGGTGAACGGCAGGATGACCATGGCGAACTCGACGGCGGCTGCGCCTTCGCGCTTGCCGCCACGCCCTTTCGTCATGGGTCGCCCGCGTACACGCCTCATGGCCGAAATGCCTTACTGGGAACCAGCGGGCGCGGCAGAGGCGGACCTGCCGCCGGACGAACCCCTGGCCGTCGCAGAGCAGGACGAACCGCAGGCCATCTCGGTCGACTGACCGCCGCGCCAGACGCGGACACGTCCTGCGCCGGACCCGTCGCTGACGATCACCTGGCGTTCGAAGACGGTACGGCCGATGGCGTCCACGGCCACGATCTCGGTCACGCCATAGCCTTTGCCCGTGATGTACAGCGTGTTGGAATCGACCACCGTCACATCCGCGATCTGGGGATTGCCGACGATGACGGACCCGGCGGCACCGCGCAGCGGGACGCGCACGGCCTGATCGATGCTGACATTCAGGGGGGCGGACTGGGCCGTTGCCGCCAGCGGCGAGGCCATCAAGGCCAGGGCGCTGAGAGGGGCCAGAAGACGGTGGGGTCGGGACATGGCGTCGGTATCCAATGAACGGGCGCGCGCGTGAGCGTTGGCCGATCATCGGTCGCAATCCTGAACAAAGGCTAAAGCCTGTCGCGCAGTTGCCGAATACACGAAACGAGGCGGTTCTGCGGCCTGAAATCAGAGAAAAATGGTAAATGCAAAAGTAACCATGACGAACTACCTCACCTTAACTTCGGTCGGTGTTTATAGGCATTGTTACGGGGGTGAAGCGGGCGACCGACCTCTCCCACAGTTGTCCGCTAGACCTTTTTTGAAAGAGAACACACATGACCAAGTTCATTTCCAAGTTCGTGTCCGACGAGTCGGGCGCCACCGCCATCGAATACGGCCTGATCGCCGCCCTGATCGCCGTCGCGATCATCACGGCCCTGACCCTGCTGGGTGGCAACATCAGCAAGGCCTTCAACAAGGTCGCTACGGAAGTCGGCAAGGGCGCCTAAGCCCTACCGGTTCTCAGAACCCGAAGAAGGCCGGAGCGGCGACGCTCCGGCCTTTTTCTTGTCCGGTGCCGGCGCGCAACCAGACTTTAACGCGTGGTCGTTTACCAAGGTGCCATGGACATTCTGATCTTCCTGATACTCGCGATCATGCCGGCCCTGACCATCGTCGCGGGGCTGAAGGACATCACGACCATGACCATTCCGAACTGGATTTCGGTCGCGCTGATCATCGCCTTCTTTCCGGCTGCGGCGGCGGTGGGTCTGCCTCCGATGACCATCCTGGTGCATGTCGGTATCGCGTTTGCGGCCCTGATCGTGGCGATGGGCTTGTTCGCCCTTCGCGTGTTCGGCGGTGGTGACGGCAAGCTGATCGCCGCCACCTGTCTGTGGATGGGCCTGTCCGGGACGGGGCCGTTCGTGCTGTGGACAGCTGTGATCGGCGGTCTGTTCTGCCTGATCGTCATCCTCGCCCGCCAGCATGTCCGCCCCTTCGTGTTCGGCGCGCCGGCCTGGGTCGATGTGCTGATGGAGCCGAAGGGCGACATTCCGTATGGCACCGCCATCGCCGCGGGGGCCCTGATGGCCTATCCGGCGTCGCCGCTGGTCATGGCCTTTCTGGCCCGTTGAGCGAACGGCGAAGTTTGAAAAACATCGGTCGCCGCGTTTAGGGGGGCGTTAACCCCCGACCCCCATGATCATTAACGGTAGAGCGCCACAGGACCCGGTCCTGACGGGGTGCGACCCTGCCGGAGATCGTGATGAAGCCTGCAAGAATTGCCGTGATCGGGGTTGCCGCCGTCGCCGCCATCGGCCTGGCCCTGGTGGTTCGCGCCATGGGGTCGGGGGGTGAGCCGACCGCCACCGCCACCGCCGCCCCCGTCGAAACCCGCCCCATGGCCCAGGTGCTGGTCGCCGCTCAGGATCTGGCCCCCGGCCAGCGTCTGACCGAAGCCGATCTGGCCTGGAAGGAATGGGCCGTCGATGAGGTCAATCCCGCCTTCATCACCGATGGCTCCGTCCCCATCCCTTCGGCCGAAAAGTCCGAGGAAGACATCAAGGCCGAGGCCGAAGCCGCCAAGCCCGAAGGCGCTGTCGCCTCCGTGACCCGTGCGGCCACCAATCTGGCTACCGGCGGGGCCAAGGCCGACTATGTCGGTTCGGTCGTGCGCGAGCCCATACTGGCCGGCGAACCGATCATCGCCCGCAAGATCGTGCGCGCGGGCGACAGTGGCTATATGGCCGCCTATCTGGAGCCCGGCATGCGGGCCATGTCGATCGCGATCGGCGTCGAGACGTCCGCCGGCGGTTTCATCCTGCCTGGCGACCGGGTCGATGTGGTCCTGACGCGCGAGATGGAAAGTGCCTCCACCGAAGGCAGCCGCAACAAGTTCGATTCCAGAACCGTTCTGCAGAACCTCAAGGTGCTCGCCATCGATCAGGCGACCCGCCTGGGCGACGATGCCCAGACCGTCGTCGGTGCGACGGCCACCCTCGAGGTCTCGCCTCAGGATGGCGAAGCCCTGGCCCTCGCCGTGGCCGAAGGGGACCTCAGTCTGTCGCTACGGTCCTATGCCGATACCGGAGGACCGTCTGGGCGGACCTACGCCCGCGCCGCACAAGTTCAACCGTCGGCCGTTCGCGTCTATCGCGGCGGCGCACCCGAAGTGGTGGTGGTCCAATGAAACGCCTGCTTCTCGGCTGTCTGGCGGTCCTGACCGTCGCCGCCCCCGTCATGGCCGCGCCGTCCTTGGCGCAGGCCCAGTCCCGGTCCTCGCTGCCGATGGGCGCGGGCAGCCAGCTGATCAACCTGCCGCGCGGCTCGTCCATGGCGGTGGATCTGCCCGCTGACGCCCGCGACGTGATCGTGCCCAACCCGGTCGTGGCCGAGGCCATGCTGCATTCGCCGCGGCGCATCACCATCATCGGCCTGCAGCCGGGCGAGACCGATGCGGTCGTGCTGGATGCCTCGGGCCGGACCATCCTGTCGCTGCGCATCCGCGTCGATGCGGGCGTGTCGGCGCTTCAGGACACGCTGAGCCGGGTCATGCCTGGCTCTCAGGTGCGTGCCGAGGCGGTCAATGATAGTATCATCCTGACCGGCCAGGTCGGCAGCCCCGGCGAGGCCGATCGCGCCACCCAGGTGGCCCGCGCCTTCGTCGCCGCGCCCGAGAAGGTCATCAACATGATGACCATCGGCGGCTCCGATCAGGTCATGGTCAAGGCCCGCGTCATCGAGGTGCAGCGCAACGCCGTCAAACAGCTGGGCGTCGACGCCACCGCCCTGGTCCAAGGCGTCGGCGACGGGCTGCGGTTCGCCCAGACCGCCACATTCGCCGTGTCCGGAAGCCAGTTGGGCGGCGGCAGTCTGGGGTATAGCGACGGCTCGTTGAACACGACCCTGCGGGCTTTCGAACGGGCCGGTCTGGTCCGCATCCTGGCCGAGCCCAATACGACGGCGGTCAACGGCGAAAGCGCCGAATTCCTGGCCGGCGGCGAGTTTCCCGTGCCGGTGGGACGCGACAACGACGGCAACATCCTGATCGAGTTCAAGCCCTACGGCGTGCGTCTGGCCTTCCGCCCGGTCGTGCTGTCCGAGGGTCGCATCTCTCTGCAGCTTTCGACCGAGGTGTCGGAACTGTCGACGCAGGGGGCCTTTACCCTGGGTGGCACGGCCGACAATGCCCTGATCATCCCGGCCCTGGCCGTGCGGCGGGCGTCGTCGACGGTCGAGCTGCCGTCGGGCGGCTCGCTGATGATCGCCGGCCTGCTGCGCGAGGATCTGCGCCAGAACATCGATCAGCTGCCGGGTCTGGGGTCGGTCCCGGTCCTGGGCGCCCTGTTCCGCTCGCGCGACTACATCAGCGGCGAAACCGAACTGGTCATCATCCTGGAAGCCTACATCGTCTCGCCGACGTCACCCGGCAATCTGCAGACCCCGGCCGACGGCCTGGTCATCGCCAATGACGCCCAGACCATCCTGTTCGGCCAGTTGAACCAGCGCTACGGCGGCGGCACGGCCACCGCCGCCGCACCGGACGCCGGCTGGACCGGCCCCGTCGGCTATGTGATCGAATGAGGTACGCCGTGAACCACGCCCCCATCGCCGCCCTTGCCGCGCTCGCCCTGACCCTCGGGGCCTGTTCCACCGTGACGACGGGTCAGATGAATACGGCTCCGGTGACGCCGCTGTCGCAATATGTGCTGCAGGTCGAGCCAGGCGTGGACCGCATCGCCCTGGCCGTGCACGATCAGGGGCTGTCGGGCAATCAACATGCGGCGCTTCGCGGGCTGGTCTCGCGGTTCGCGGACCAGCGGGCCGAGGTCCTGCGCATCGAGGCTCCTACGGGCAACGATCCGGTGGCGGCGGCCCAGGCCTATGCCATGCGCGACGCCATCCAGGCGATGGGCGTGCCCGGCGATCGCATCCAGGTCGTCGGCTATGATGCGCCGGATTCCCGTGCGCCCGTGCTGGCCGGGTTCGAAGTCTTGCGGGCCCATGTGCCGGATTGTTCGGCCGAGCCGCGCAGCCTGGGCTCACGCTTCTCAAACCTGCCGACCGGCGGCTTCGGCTGTGCCGTCACGGCCAACATGGCGGCCCAGATCGCCGATCCGCGCGACATCCGTTCGCCCCGCACCTTCCAGCCGGCCGACAGCGGTCGGGCCGCCGTGGTCTTCGCCCGCTATCGCCAGGGCGAGCTGGCCTCAGCCGAACAGGAAACCCTGGTGCGCGGTCGCGTCGCCCAGGCCGTGGAATAGAACCGATGAGCAACGCCTTCGCACCCCGCGCCTTCGAGGATTTCGACGAGGACTTCGACCTGGACATGGGAGCCGATCTGACGCCGACGCCGGGGCACGCCCCGCACCCTACGGCGGCCTCCGCCCATCCCGGTTTCGTCCAGGCCCCGGTGCAGAGTGCGGAAGAGCGGGCTCCGCTCCGGTTCACGGCTCCGGCCGGTATCGCGCCCGTCGTCCCTGCGACACCCGCCGCCCCGGTCCCGGACGCGCCGGCCGACTGGACCGCAGTCGTCTCGCCTGAGGCATCGGCCCCCCTTTCGATGCACGTCCCGGGCCAGGACGCGCCTGTCCCGCCGGTGCCTGCGGACGCCGCCATGCCGGCCCTTCGTCCTGCCGAACCGGATTACGATTCCACGGGCTACAATCCGGTCGGTGACATGGTCGCGGGCGCATCCGCCGCCTTTTCGCCGCCGGTCACGACCACGCCGGAAGTGTCGGTGCCGCGCATCGCCATCCACATCTTCGCCGAGCGTCAGGACACCCTGGCCGCCGCCGACCGCGCGGCCCAGGACCGTCGCCTGTCCCGGGCCACGACCCAAATCCGCATCGGCGGCATTCCCGCGGCCGTCGAGGCTTACAGCCAGGAGCCCACGCCCCCGCTGATCGTCGTCGAATGCCTGAGCGATCCGCAGCGCCTGCTGTGGGAGGTCGACCAGCTGGCCGAGGTCTGCGACGCAGGCACCAAGGTCGTGGTCATCGGCCCGACCAACGACATCCTTCTGTTCCGCGAACTGATGCGGCGCGGGGTCAGCGAATATCTGGTCGCGCCGCTGCAACCGCTGCAACTGATCACCGCCATCGGCGGCCTGTTCGCCGATCCGGCCCAGCCCTTCATCGGTCGCTCGATCGCCTTCGTCGGCGCGCGCGGCGGCTCGGGGGCCAGCTCGATCGCCCACAACACCGCCTATGCGATCAGCGAGAAGATCGGGGCCAATACGGTCATCGTCGATTACGACCTGCCGTTCGGCACGGCCGGGCTGGACTTCAATCAGGACCCGCTGAACGGCGTCGCCGACGCCCTGACCCAGCCGGACCGGCTTGATGCCACTCTGCTGGACCGGATGATGGTTCGCTGTACCGACAAGCTGAGCCTGTTCGCGGCTCCCGCCACACTCGATACCGACTGGGACATCTCGGCCGACGCCTTCGAGGAGGTGACCAGCCAGATCCGCTCGACGGCCCCGTTCGTCATCCTCGATCTCCCCCACCTGTGGTCCGGCTGGATGCGCCGCACCCTGATCACGGCCGATGAAGTGGTCGTGGTGGCCACGCCCGATCTGGCCAGCCTTCGCAATGCCAAGAACATGATGGACCTGATCCGTCAGGGACGCCCGAACGATGCGCCGCCGCGTCTGGTGCTTAATCAGGTCGGCGTGCCCGGTCGCCCGGAAATCCCGGCCAAGGATTTCGGCACGGCCCTGGGTGTCCACCCCAGCCTGATCATTCCGTTCGACCCCAAGACCTTCGGCACCGCCGCCAACAACGGCCAGATGATCGTCGACGCCGGGGCCAAGTCCAAGGCGGCGGAAGCCTTCCAGACCCTGGCCCAGATCGTGTCCCAGCGCGAACTGCCCCAGGCCCAACCGTCGAAGATGCGCGCCCTGCCGGCACCGTCCGGCTCCAAGCCCGCCGGCAAGTCTTTGTTCTCCGGCCTGTTCAAGAAGAAGTCCTGATCCGTGTTCGGCAAGCGTACAGGTCAACCCGGCAGTCCCCCGCCCGCAGAGCGTGCAGCGGCGGCCGCGCCTCTGCCCAAGCCGGTGATCGGGGGCAATGACGACCTGATGCTGGACGAGGCGCCCGCGCCCCAGGCCCAAGCCTTTGCCTTCGGCAGCACGGAATCCATCGCCGCCGCCGACGCCCAGCAGCGCAAGAAGGACAGCTACACCGCCAAGCCCGCCTCCGAGGCCGCCGACCGGCTGGATGCCCTGGCCAATCGCCCGCGCGAGGTCGAGACCAAGCCCAAGGACGGGCCCGGCCCCAAGGCCACTGCCGGTTTCGAACAGCTGAAGAAGGCCCAGGCCGTCGCCGAGATCGTCCGCGAACAGTCAGACTATTATCACGCCACCAAGACGACCATCTTCAACGCCCTGATGAACACCATCGACCTGGCCCAGCTGGCCGGTCTGGAGGCCAAGGCGGCGGCGGAGGAAATCCGCGACATCGTCGCCGAGCTGGTGGCGATCAAGAACGTCTCCATGTCGGTGGCCGAGCAGGAGCATCTGGTTCAGGACATCGTCAACGACGTCCTGGGCTACGGTCCGCTCGAACCTTTGTTGAGCCGCGACGACATCGCCGACATCATGGTCAATGGCGCGGGGCGGGTCTTCATCGAAGTGAACGGCAAGGTCCAGCTGACCAATATCCGTTTCCGCGACAACGCCCAGCTGATGAACATCTGTCAGCGGATCGTGTCGCAGGTCGGCCGCCGCGTCGATGAAAGCTCGCCCATCTGCGACGCCCGCCTGGCCGACGGCAGCCGCGTCAACGTCATCGCGCCGCCGCTGGCGATCGACGGTCCGACGCTGACGATCCGGAAGTTCAAGAAAGACAAGCTGACGATGAAGAACCTGGTGGAGTTCGCCTCCATCAGTCCGGAAGGTGCACGCGTCCTGGGCGTCATCGGTGCGTCGCGATGCAATCTGGTGATCTCGGGCGGTACAGGCTCGGGCAAGACCACCCTGCTGAACACCCTGACCGCCTTCATCGACCCGACCGAGCGCGTGATCACCTGCGAAGATGCGGCCGAGCTGCAGCTGCAGCAGCCACACGTGGTCCGCCTGGAAACCCGTCCGCCCAATCTGGAAGGGCAGGGGACCATCACCATGCGGGATCTGGTCAAGAACTGCCTGCGGATGCGCCCCGAACGCATCATCGTCGGCGAGGTGCGCGGACCCGAGGCCTTCGACCTGCTCCAGGCCATGAACACCGGCCACGACGGCTCCATGGGCACGCTGCACGCCAACAGCCCGCGCGAGGCCATCAGCCGGATGGAATCCATGATCACCATGGGCGGCTATGGCCTGCCGTCCAAGACGATCCGCGAGATGATCGTCGGCTCGGTCGACGTCATCGTTCAGGCCGCGCGTCTGCGCGACGGCTCGCGCCGCATCACCCACATCACCGAGGTGGTGGGGCTGGAAGGCGACGTCATCGTGACCCAGGACCTGTTCGTCTACGAGATCACCGGTGAGGACGAACACGGCAAGATCATCGGCCGTCACCGCTCGACCGGCATCGCGCGCCCGCGCTTCTGGGACCGCGCCCGCTACTACGGCCTGGAGCGCGAGCTGGCCGAGGCCCTGGACGCGGCGGAGTAAAAGACGATGCTGCCGATCCTCGCCGCCGTCCTGGCCTTCATCACCATCGGCGGCCTGGGCTGGGCCTTCGTCGGCGGCGGCGATTCCAGCGAACAGGCGCTGAAGCGCGCCCAGACATTCTCGACCACCAGCCCCGGCAGCGCCGCCGCCCGCAAGGCCGCCGCCAATACGCCCGAAGCCCGCCGCAAGCAGATCATGCTGCAGCTGCAGGAATCCGAGCGGCGCGAGCGCAAGGCCCGCGTCACCATATCCGCCAAGCTGAAACAGGCCGGGCTGAAGATGTCGGTGCCGGTCTTCTGGATCGTCAGTGCCGTCCTGGGCGTCACGGCGGTGCTGGTGACCTTCGTCCTGGGCATCAACATCTTCATAGCTCTGGGCATCGGGATCGTCTTCGGCCTGGGCCTGCCGCGCTGGGTGGTGGGCTTTCTGGGCAAGCGCAGGCGGGCGAAGTTCTCCCTCGCCTTTGCCGATGCCGTCGACGTCATCGTGCGCGGTATCAAGTCCGGCCTGCCCGTCCACGACTGTTTCAAGATCATCGCCAAGGAAGCCCCGCTGCCGCTGGGGCCGGAGTTTCAGACCCTGGTCGAGGGGCTGGGCGTCGGCCTCACGCTGAGCCAGGCGCTGGACAAGATGTACGAGCGCATGCCCACGCCGGAGCTGAAGTTCTTCACCATCGTGATCGCCATCCAGCAGAAGACGGGCGGCAACCTGGCCGAGGCGCTGAACAACCTTTCGGTCGTGCTGCGGGCGCGCCGGATGATGGGCGAGAAGATCAAGGCCATGTCGTCCGAGGCCACGGCCTCGGCCGGCATCATCGGCTCGCTGCCGCCGGCCGTCATGATCATGGTCTGGCTGACGACGCCCGACTACATCATGAAGCTGTTCAATGACCCCCGGGGCAACTTCATGCTCCTGATCGCCGTCCTGATGATGAGCTTCGGCATCTTCGTCATGAAGAAGATGATCTCGTTCAAGTTCTAGGAGCCGGGTATGAACGACATCATCGCCTTCTTCACCGACGTCCCGACCCTGCTCAGCATCGTCGTGGGCGTCCTGGTGTTCGCCACGGTCATGACCGTGCTGAGTTCCTTTGGCGGCGGGGTCAAGCTGGAGGGGCGTATGAAGGCCGTCGCCGCGCGTCGCGACGAGCTGAAGCGCCGCTCGCGCCAGGCCATGGCCAGCAACAATGCGCCCGGCGCGCTGCGCCACACCGACGATGGCTTCAAGAAGACGGTGGTCGAAAAGCTGAATCTGACCAAGATGCTGGAGGACCCCAAGGTCGCCGAGAAGATGGCCCAGGCGGGCTTTCGCGGGCCCAAGCCCCTGACGACCTTCTACTTCTTCCGCTTCTCGATGCCGTTCGTGCTGATGGCCGTCGCCATCCTCTATGTGTTCGTGATCAACGACTTCGGCCTTGACCTCATGCCGCGGATCGCCATCGTCATCTTCGCGGCGGCGATCGGCTTCTATGCGCCCAATCTGTACATCGGGAACCGCATCTCCAAGCGGAAGACCTCGATCATGCAGGCCTTTCCCGATGCCCTCGACCTGCTGCTGATCTGCGTGGAGGCCGGCATGTCGATCGAAGCCGCGATCAGCAAGGTCAGCCAGGAGATCGGCGCCTCCTCCATCGATCTGGCCGAGGAACTGTCTCTGCTGTCAGCCGAGCTCAGCTATCTGCCAGATCGGCGCATGGCCTATGAGGGCCTGGCCAAGCGGACCAATCATCCGGGCGTCAAGTCGGTGGCGACGGCCATGACCCAAGCCGAGACCTACGGCACGCCGCTGTCGACCGCCCTGCGTGTCATGGCCAAGGAAAACCGCGAGCTGCGCCTGTCCGCCGCCGAGAAGAAGGCGGCCTCGCTGCCGGCCAAGCTGACGGTGCCGATGATCCTGTTCTTCCTGCCGGTGCTGTTCATCGTCATCCTGACGCCTGCGGTGATCAGCATCATGGATACGATGAAGAACAACTGAGGCCGGGTCAGACCTCGATCGCGGCGCGCCAGCCCTCGGCCACGTCCTCGACCGCTCCGCGCAGAACCTTCTTGTGCTTGTCGAAATGCATTTCGCCGCGCAGGCCGGTGAAGATATAGCCGTTTGCGACGATGCTGCTGCCCGGCTCCAGTTCCTCGATCTCGAAATAGCGCATGGACTGAAACCACAGGCCGCGCTTTTCGGTCCAGACCAGCTGGGCATTGGGCTGCCAGTCGCTGACGACCGCCTCCACCTGACGCGGCGCTGCGTCGGTAAGGGTTTCCGTCAGGGCGACCTTTCCGCCGAAGGCGATGGTGCCGCTGATGCCCTTTTCGATCGGGTTCCAGCGGTCCCAGCTGTCCAGCTGTTCGATGACGGCCCAGATCCGGTCGACGGGGGCCTGGATGCCGAAGCGTTTCTCGATGCGTGCGATCGTGGTCATGCCGCTGATCTGGCACGACTTCCGGGCAAGTTAAAGTCAGCGATTGCCCTCAGGGCCAGGCTGCGACGCCGGGGGCGTGTCGGCTGACGGCGTCTCGTCGCGTCCCGGCAGGTCTTCGGGCCCGACGCGCAGGCGCGGGCTGACGAAGCACAACAGGGTGGCCACCGCCAGCATCAGGGCATTGGCGATGAAGGGGCCCGGCTCGGCCAGCTCGTACAGGGCCACGCCGATCACGGGCGGAGCCAGGAAGCTGAGGCCCGCCAGCGACATCATCAGCCCGGCGACTGCGCCCTGTTCGTGGCTGCCCACGGCCAGGGACGATCCGGCGGTGAAACCGGGCCGGGCAAAGCCGACGCCCATCGACACCACCGCATAGCCCATGACCACGCCATAATAGCCGGGCGAGGCGATGCTGAGCAGATTGCCGACCAGCGCCAGTCCGGCCCCCCAGCGCATCAGGTCGCGCGGCTGAAGCTTCAGCAGAGGGATCAGCCCCCACTGGGCCAGAAGAGTGGCCGCCGCGCCCGCGAACATGGCCAGGGCGATGAAGGGCTGGGTGTCGGCGGCCTGGGTGCCCGTCACCGCCAGTTCGTCGATGATGTGAAAGCCCAGAACCGAAATGTTGATCGCCTGTGCCCCGGTGATCAGCAGGCCGTACAGCAGATAGTCCCGCACGCGCGGGTCCTTCCACAGACCTTTCCCCGTCGTGTCGCGCCGTCCGCTGGGGGAGGGGGTGCGCACCACATCGCCGCTGGGCAGACGCCGCCAGACGACGATCAGGGCGATCAGACCCATGGCCGCGAAGCCGTACATCGGCCCGGCCAGACCGATCAGCGGCAGGACGAAGAGGGGGGCCAGGGTCGGCCCGATCACCGTGCCCAGGCCTTGCGCCGAGGCCAGAAGGGACATGGCCTGGGTGCGCTGTTCGGGCGTGGTGCGGTCCGCGACATAGGCCTGGGATGCGATGGGTGCGGCCGATCCGAAGACGCCATAGACGGTGCGCGCGATCGCCATCAGGGCAAATGCCAGGCCAACGCCCAGCCACCGCTCCAGCCCCGCCGTCGTCGCCAGGCCGAAACCCGTCATCGACAGGACGAACCCCGTCAGGCCGATCATCATGACCTTCTTGCGCCCCAGCCGGTCCGACAGTCGTGCCCAGAAGGGTGAGGCCACGGTCCACATCAGGGCGGAAATGGCGAAGGCGCTGGCGACGAGCGTATCGCTCAGTTCGAACGCGCGGCCGATATTGGGCAGCACCGACTGCAGCGCCATGTTCCCCGCCGCCGCGATCAGGCTGACGCAGAACAGTATGGCGAAGGCGGGCGAGCGGAGGTTCACAACGCAGTCCTAGACCCGCCGCCGCGGCAGGTCACCCCCATTCCTCCCCCTCCGGGGGAGGTGGGGCGGCGCATCTTTGCGCCGTGACGGAGGGGGCAAACGCAAGCGCCGGAGTTTGAAGTTGGCCCCCTCCACCCCTTCGGGGTCCCCCTCCCCCTAGGGGGGAGGAATGAGCTTCAAGCGGCGGTCGTCGTCCAGCCCAAGACGCGCCTTGACTTCGAACAGGTCGGCCCCCGCCGGCACGATCAGCAGGGCCTTGGGATTGGCGGCATTGACGGCCACCACCGCATTCCTGGGGCAGACATCGAAGCAGTCGGTGCTGATCACGGCCAGCTCGGCCTTACGTCCCTTGCCCGCCTTCAGATATTTGCGCAGCGCCTTCTTCAACGTCTTGTCGCCGTCGGGGCCAAAGCCGCCGTCCAGCTTCTTCTGGCATTTGCGACAGACCAGGACGACGTCGCGCCAGCGGGTTTTTGCACTCTTGATCGCCATGTCCGCCAGATCGCCGTTCGTCCCGCCGGACGCAAGGGCGGCGTTTCAACACAGCTGAGATTAACCATACAAGATGTGGTTCCTGTGGACGGACGGAATCGCACATCTTGCGTCAATTAAGCGCTCGTTTACGATTGGTGGTAGGTCGAGACCTTCGGAGGGATGTCTGGACCCCATATATTGAATCCGTACCCCGGAGGGCATGATGACCGCAGGCTGGACAGAAGATCGCGTCGGCGCGCTGACGAAGCTGTGGCTGGAGGGTCAGTCGGCCAGCCAAATCGCCAAACAGCTGGGCGGCGGCGTCACCCGCAATGCCGTCATAGGCAAGGTGCACCGCCTCGGCCTGTCGGGCCGGGCCGCCCCGTCGCAGCCCGCACGCGCCACCTTCCGCACCGCCCGTCCGCGCCCTGCGCCCCAGGCAACGCAGGCCCCCTCGGCCCCGCGCCGCATCGAGGCGGTCCAGCCGCGCCCGGCCGCGCCGTCGGTGCCTGCGCCCATGCCCGACCTGCCCGGTACCGCCACGGTGATGACCCTGGGGGCCCACATGTGCAAATGGCCGATCGGGGACCCGTCGTCGTCGGAGTTCACCTTCTGCGGCCGCCGCGCCTCGGAAGGCGTCTATTGCGTCGAACACGCCCGCGTCGCCTATCAGCCCCAGGTCAAGAAGGGCGGCTCCAACGATCTGGCCCGCAGCCTTCGCAGGTATATTTAGGGCGCTAACGCTCGCGACGCGGTCGCTCGCTGCTTGAGCGCGTCGCCGGTGCTGCCTTCAGCATCTACATTTCCTGGCGCTCAAGCAGGCGATAGCCGATAGCGCCCCAAGAAATGTCACGAATGGCTCCTAGAGAGCCGCCCTCCACCTCGGCGACGCACCCGCATGCGCCGTCGAGTGACTGGGGCGGGGCTGCGGTTATCCGGGTTGACGCAGCCCCTCACCATTCTTTGAGGGGCTATCGCTTGCCGCGCGGCGGCTCCGCTACTTGAGCCCTGTTTTTGGGCCTAATGCTCGCGAAGCGGACACTCGTTGCTTGAGCCCGATCTCGACTTGTCATCCCGGAAATCGCGCCAGCGATTATCCGGGACGCACGACCCCTCTTTTGATGCGCTCCCGGAAGACGCGCAGCGGCTATCCGGGAGACGCCCAGCGACGTGCCGACTGTCTCCCGGATAATCGCAGGCGATTTCCGGGAGTGTTCTGTCCACGGCGTTCAGCGTCCCGGCTCTTCGCTTCGCTACGGCCGGGATGACAATGCTTCAGTTCAGCACCCGCCTCTGTCCCGGCACATCCAGGCTGAAGGCCGGGATGGCGGCATCGAAGCTGCGGCCTTCTGAATCCACCATCGCATAGCTGCCGACCATGGAGCCGGACGGCGTCGTCAGGGGGCAGCCGGACGCGTAGGTGTAGCTGCCGCCCGGCGCGATCACGGGCTGTTCGCCGACCACGCCCGGGCCGCGCACATCCTCGACCTGGCCACGTGCGTCGGTGATGATCCAGTGGCGGGCCATCAGCTGCACCGACACGCCCGTCAGGTTCACGATCTCGACCTGATAGGCCCAGACCCAACGCCCGGCGTCGGGGTTCGACTGGCCCGCCAGAAAGCTGGGGCGGACGCGGACGACGATGCCGTCGGTCTCGGCTTCATAGGCGGGGGTGTCATGCATCGGCCTATCGTCCGCCGCGGGGGCCAAACGTCAAGCGTCAGAGGGGGAGACACGGCGCGAATTCGTGTAAGTCGGCTCCCATGCAGTCCATCGACCTTTCCGTTGCGGGCATCCTGCCCTGCCAGTCCATCGAGACCCTGATCGCCACCGGCGCGATCGCGTCCGACACCCCCTTCGACGCCGATCAGGTCCAGCCGGCCAGCCTGGACCTGCGCCTGTCCAATGAGGCCTGGCGGGTCCGCGCCAGCTTCCTGCCGGGCCAGCGCAAGGTTCTGGACCGGATCGCCGACGTCTCCATGCACCCCATCGACCTGTCGGGCGGCTATGTGCTGGAAAAGGGCTGCGTCTACATCGCCCGGCTGCAGGAGCGGCTGAGCCTGCCCAAGGGGCTGATCGCGCGCGCCAACCCCAAGAGCTCGACCGGGCGGGTCGACGTCTTCGTGCGCCTGCTGACCGATCAGGGGGCTTCGTTCGACGATGTCGCCGAGGGTTATGACGGGCCGCTGTACATGGAGATCGCGCCTCAGACCTTTTCCATCCTGGTCCGGCCCGGCACGCGGCTGAACCAGCTGCGGCTGAAGGCGGGGGAGCCGCCCAAGCTGGAGACCCGCAGCGTTGGCGTCGACCTTCGGGCCGGGGACAACGGCATCGTTGGCTATCGCGGGCGCCGCCATGCGGGCGTGGTCAACATGGACCATATCGACGGTCACGACCCGCGCGATTTCTGGGAGCCGCTGACCCTGCGGCGCGGCGAGCTGCTGCTCGATCCGGGCGAGTTCTACATCCTGGCTTCATCCGACGACGTGGAGATCCCGGTCGATCAGGCCGCCGAGATGACCCCCATCGATCCGTCGGTGGGCGAGTTCCGAGTCCACTATGCGGGCTTCTTCGACCCCGGTTTCGGCACGGACGAGGCGCATGGGGCGGGGTCGAAAGGCGTGCTGGAGGTCCGCACCCACGACACGCCGTTCCTCCTGGAACACGGCCAGATCGTCGCCCGCCTGGTCTATGAACCCCTGACGGAACGCCCCACCCGCCTGTATGGCGAAGGCGGCAGCCACTATCAAAGCCAGGGCCTGAAGCTGAGCAAGCATTTCAGGGTGTGGTGAGGGCGAGGTTCTAGGGGCTAGGGATTAGGGATTAGGGGTAGGATGCCAGGGTTTCGAACTGCTCTTCCCTGGAACCTAACACCTAGACCCTACCCCCTACGAAAGCCGATCCGCCTTCCTCAGGCTCGGGAACACCTTGGCCCAGATGCCCGTAGCGGCCAGAGCTCCGAGCCCGCCGAACACCGCCGCGCCGACCGGCCCCAGGAAGCGCACGGCGACGCCGCTGTAGGCCTCGCCCAGTTCGTTGGAGGCACCGATGAACAGCATGGAGACCGAAGACACCCGCCCGCGCATGTGATCGGGCGTGGCCAGCTGGATCAGGGTCTGGCGGATGTTGACGCTGATCATGTCCGCCCCGCCGCCGATGAACAAAGCGAGCGCACTGAGCCAGACAAAGTGCGACAGGCCGAACGTAAGCGTGCTGAGCCCGAATACGGCCACGGACGCGAACATCCACAGCCCCCCATGCCGCACGATCGGAAAACGGCTGAGATACAGCGCCACCAGCAGGGCCCCGACCCCGAACGACGCCCTCAGCAGGCCGAATCCTTCCGGCCCCACATGCAGGATGTCGCGCGCGAAGATCGGCGTCAGCAGGGCCACCCCGGCCAGCAGCACCACGACGAGATCCAGCGATATGGCCCCCAGCACAATCTTCGTCTTCCACACATAGTCCAGCCCCTCCTTGACCAAAGCGAGGGGCGACACCCCCGTGTCGGTGAAGATCGGCCGCCCGCTGGTGCGGATCAGCAGGATCGAGCCGATCGCCAGAAAGAACAGCCCCATGGCCACGCCGTAAGCCCAAGGCACGCTGAACCCCACGATGACTCCGCCCAGGGCCGGGCCGGCGATGGCCCCGGTCTGAAAGGCGATGGACTGGGCCGCGATGGCGGGCGGCAGGGCCTTGCGCCCCACCACCATCGGCAGGAAGGCCTGGCTGGCCGGGGCCAGAAACGCCCGCGCCGCCCCGAACACCGCCGCGACGGCCAGCAGGCCCCACAGCGGCGGATTGCCGTGCAACGCCATCAGCAGGAAGCCGAGGGCACACATCGACTCGACGAAGACCGAGATGGTCACCGTGTGCTTGCGATCGCGCCGGTCGGCCATGGCCCCGGCGGGCAGGGTGAAGGCCAGCAGCGGCAGGAACTGGCACAGTCCCACCAGCCCCAGATACAGGCTGGCCTCGGCGATCGGATGGTCTCGCCGCGCGATCTCATAGACCTGCCACAACAGGGCCGAGGACTGGATCTGTATCCCCAGCACCGCCGCCACCCGCCCCAGCCACAGCAGGCGAAAGTCGCGGATGGCCCAAGGGCTGGACGGGCCGTCTGGCGGGGGTGGAGGCTGGACGGGCTCGGTGGTCTCGATGGTCTCGGTCACGTGCGGCGATCGACTTTCGGAAAGGGGGTGCCGTCGCGGCGCAGAAACACATCCTGCCGGAACACCATGTCGATGTCGGGATAGTCGCCATTGTCACCGCCCGGCACGCGAGTGCCGACCTCCAGCAGAACGGCCTCGGCCCCGGATCGGTTCTCGATCTTGTGGCCGTTGGGCACCCCGGCCTTGAAGCCCGCACAGTCGCCCGCGCGCAGAATGGTCTCGCCCTCATCCTCGACGAGCACGACCTCGCCGGAGACGACCCAGACGAACTCGTCCTCGCCCTCGTGCCAGTGTCGCTGGCTGGACCAGGCCCCATCCGGCAGCCGCAGAAGATTGACCCCGAACTGATCCAGCCCGACGGCGTCGCCCAGACGCCAGCGGCGGCGCGGCTTGCACGGCGCGGCGAACGCTTCGGGATAGCCGGTGCCATGGCCGGTGGGTGCGGCATCGATGTCGATCTTGGGCATGATGACGCTCTTTGCGCGGGTCGGGGCTTTGCGTAAAGCTTGGCTCCATGAGCGCCCCATCAAACCCTGTAATCGATCCTGTCCAACTGACACGGGACCTGATCCGCATCCCTTCGGTCACCCCGGCCGACGAAGGCGCGATGGATGTGCTGGAGCGGGCGCTGACGGGTCTCGGCTTCACCTGCCGCCGGATGGTGTTCGAGGGGCCGTCGGGCATTGGGTCCGATGCGCGGATAGAAAACCTGTACGCCCGGCGCGGCACCGCCTCGCCCAATCTGTGTTTCGCCGGACATACCGATGTGGTCCCGACGGGGCGCATCGAGGCCTGGTCGTCCGATCCCTTCGCCGCCGAGGTGAAGGACGGGGTCCTGTACGGGCGCGGGGCGGTGGACATGAAGGGCGGCATCGCGGCCTGGACGGCGGCCGTGTCGCGTGTGCTGGCCCAATCTTCCGAAGAGGGGCGAGAGCCAGTGGGATCGCTGTCCTTCCTGATCACCGGCGACGAGGAGGGCCCGGCCCTGCACGGCACCAAGCGAGTGGTCGAGGCCCTGATGGCCGAGGGCGAGGTCATCGACGCCTGCGTGGTCGGAGAGCCGTCCTCGCAACAGGCCCTGGGCGACATGATCAAGGTCGGGCGCCGCGGCTCGCTGAACACCTGGATCACCGTCCACGGCAAACAGGGTCACGTCGCCTATCCGGACCGGGCGGCCAATCCCGCGCCGGTGATGGCCCGGCTGCTGGCCCGGCTGGCGGACCACGAACTGGATCAGGGGTATGAGGCGTTCCAGCCGTCGAACCTGGAAATCACCACCATCGACATCGGCAACCCGGCCACCAACATCATCCCGTCAGAGGCCAAGGCCCGGCTCAACATCCGCTTCAACCCGACCCACACGGGTGACGATCTGATCGCCTGGCTGAACAGCGTGGCGGGCGAGGCGCAAGGAGCCAGCGGCCTGCGGATCGAGCTGGAGCATCTGTGCTCCGGAAACGCCTTCCTGACCCCCGCCGGCGATTTCGTGACGGCGGTGCAGGAGGCGGTGGAGGCCGAGACCGGTCGCCGCCCGGTCGCCTCGACCACCGGCGGCACCTCCGACGCCCGCTTCATCCGGGCGATGTGTCCGGTGCTGGAGCTGGGCCTGGTCGGCCAGACCATGCATCAGGTCGACGAGCGGGTGCCGGTCGCCGAGCTGGAGGCCCTGACGAGTGTCTATGAGAGGGTGATCGGGGCCGTCATGGCCCGCCTGGCTAGCTGAACCAGCTGAGGACCAGCAGGGCCGCGCCGAAGACCGCCGCGAAGGAGAGGCAGAAGAAGACGGCCTCGCGCATGCGACCACCGCCACTTTGGCGCTGCATCGGCGGCAGATTGACGGGGAGCTGGCGCATTCCTGTGATCCCGGGCCGCAATCGGCCCCTCGATCCGCGAGATTGCGCTCACAAGGTTTTCAGCGGGTTGATGAATATGGTTTCCCGGTCATGAGCGCTCCAGGAACCGCAGGGCCGTAAGGACATGGGCCTTTACCCCCACCGGCAGCACGGCCTCGTTGACATCGAAACTGGGCGAATGGTTCGGCGGCGAGGTGGCCGGATCGACGCCGTCGGCGCTGGCTCCCAGGTGGTAGAAGACCCCCGGCACCTCTTGCGACAGATAGCTGAAGTCTTCGGCCACGGTGGTCTCCGGGCTGGCCGGATTGACGTTGCCTGAGCCTGCCGCCTCCTCCAGCACGGGGGCAAGCCAGGCCGACAGTTCCTCGTTGTTGAACACCAGGGCCGCGTTCTGGCGCACGGAAAACTCGGCGGTCGCGCCATAGGCCTCGGCCACATGGCCGACGGCGGCCTCGGTCCGGCGCACCAGATCGTCGCGTTGGGCGATGTCGAAGGTGCGCAGGGTGCCGGACAGCACGGCCCGATCCGGAATGATGTTGTAGCGAACGCCCGCATCGATCGTGGCGATGGTGAAGACCGTCGGCGTCGTGGTCGGGTCGATGGTGCGTGCTGTCAGCGTGTTGATCGTCTCGATGACCTGCCCCGTCACGGCGATGACGTCGACGCCCTTCCACGGCCAGGCCCCGTGCGTCTGGCGACCGTTCAGGACGATGTCCACCCGGTCGGAGGCCGCCATGAAGCCGCGCGGGCGATAGAAGATGGTCCCCGGTCGCCCCGGCACGACGTGCAGGCCGAAGATGGCGTCGGGACGCGGATCCCTCAGCGCGCCCTCCTCGATCATCAGGGCGGCACCGCCCTTGGGCTCTCCGGGAGGGGCCCCTTCCTCGGCGGGCTGGAAGATGAAGACGACCGTGCCCGCGATCTGGTCCTTCATCCCGGCCAGAACCTCGGCTGCCCCCATCAGCATGGCCACATGGGCGTCATGGCCACAGGCGTGGGCCACCGGCACCGTATTGCCCATATAGGTCCCGGTCGCGGTCGAGGCGAAGGGCAGGCCCGTCGCCTCCTCGACTGGCAGGGCGTCCATGTCGGCCCGCAGAGCCACCGTCTTGCCGGGTCGTCCCCCGCGCAGGATGCCGACCACGCCGGTGCGCCCGACCTCCGTGCGGACCTCCAGCCCCAGCGCCCGCAGATGCTCGGCCACCGCCGCCGCCGTGCGCGTCTCGGCAAAGCCCAGTTCGGGGTTGGCATGGAAGTCGCGCCGCCAGGCGATGACGCGCGGATTGACCGCCTGGACCGCCGCCTCGACGCTGGCGACCGGAACCGCGTCCTGGGCGAGGGCAACCCCGCCCGAAAGCGCAAGCACGACGGACGAGGCGAGAAGCAGGCGGCGCAGGCGCATGTCGGGCTCCGGAGCAGGAATAGTGTCCGTTCGCAGGTTGCGGGCATGTCAGGGGGTTGCGCAAGGGCCGTCGAACCGCGATCTGGCGGGGATGACCGATCTGACCTCGACCCGTCCCGCTGGACTGCCCCAACCGCGTCGCTACGACGGGGTCAACTGGGTGGGGGTCAAGACTCTGTACCTGCGCGAGGTGCGCCGGTTCTGGAAGGTCGGGGCCCAGACGGTGGCGGCCCCGGTGGTGACCACGCTGCTGTACATGCTGGTCTTCGTCGTCGCGCTGAAGGACTCGCGCCCGCCGATCGACGGCACGCCGTTTGCGGAGTTCGTGGCTCCCGGCCTGATCATGATGGCGATCCTGAACAATGCCTTCGCCAACGCTTCCTCAAGCCTGATCCAGGCCAAGATCATGGGCACGGCGACGGACTTTCTGACGCCGCCGCTCAGCCCGCTGGAGCTGACCATCGGCTTTTCCATGGGGGCGGCGACACGCGGTATCGTGGTCGGGGCGGTCACGGCCGTCTGCGTCATGCCGTTCGCGCGTCTGGGCCTGGCCAATGTCGCGGCCATCCTGTGGTTCAGCCTGACGGCCTCGCTGATGATGGGGATGCTGGGCGTCTTCGCAGGGCTCTGGGCCGAAAAGTTCGATCAGCTGGCCGCGGTGCAGAACTTCCTGATCATGCCGATGACCTTCCTGTCGGGCACCTTCTACCTGGTCGGCAACCTGCCCGAGCCGTTTGCCACCATCAGCCATTTCAACCCGATCTTCTACATGATCGACGGCTTCCGCTTCGGCTTCATCGGCCATGCCGAAGGCAATGTCTGGATCGGCGTGGTTACCAGCGCGGCCCTGACGGTGCTGGGGGCCTATGCCTGCTGGCGAGTGTTCAAGTCGGGCTGGCGGCTGAAAAGCTGACGGCATTTTAAGGTGCGCCCGGTCGAGGACCGCGCTACCGAGGCCTCCTGATCATCCGGGGGTCTCATATGCTGTTCCGCTCCATCGCCATCGCCGCGCTCCTGTGCGTCGCGACGCCCGTCGTTGCCCAGACCGCCGAGGACCCCACGGGCCTGCGCGGCAAAGTCGCCGCCTTCGTCCAGCCCACCAATGAGGCGCGGACCCAGGCGGTGATCGACCTGGTCCGCGCCGCCGGGTTCGAGCCGGAGGTCGAGACGTTCCAGGGCGGCAACGACCGCACCGGCCCGATGACCGGCCGCAACGTCACCTTCACCGTCGAAGGCACCGACACCGACCTGACCGGCGAAATCCTGCTGACCGCCCACTATGACGCGGTCACGCTGCGCGACGGCAGCCTGTCGCACGGCGTCGTCGACAATGCCGCCTCGGTCGTGGCCGTGGTCCGCGCCGCCGAGCTGCTGCGAGCCCAGCATCTTGGGCATACGGTCCGGGTCATCCTGCTGGATCAGGAGGAGCTGGGCCTGATCGGCGCGCGCAAATGGATCGAGGCGCACGGCCTGACCGATGTCCGCGCCGTGGTGAACTCCGACGTCGCCGGCTATGGCGACACCCTGATGTACGGTCAGAACAACGGCGATCAGTCCGCCTTCGTCACCCGTGCGGTGCGCGAGGTCTGCGCCGAACGCGCCATGCCCTGCGTCGGCTTTCCGGTCTATCCGCCGTCGGACGACCGTGCGTTTTCGGCAGCGGGTGCGCCGGTCGTGTCCCTGGGTTTTCAGGATCATGTCGGGGCCCATCAGATGTGGCTGGCCTTCAATGGCGGCGAGACCAACGGCCTGGCCGAAGGCTTCGTGCCGCAGGTGTTCCGCCTGATCCATTCCAGCGAGGACACGATGGAACAGCTGGACCCCGCAACGGTCGAACTGGCTGGTTCGGTCTATGCCGAGCTGGTCCGCAAGCTGGACGGTCGCCTCGCCTCGGCGGATACCCCACCTGCGCGATAGCTATTCGCAAGGCGGGCCCTCCCCGCTAAACTGTGGTCGATGATCGCCGCTCATTATCCGTCGCAGGGCTCCTCGGCCCGCTGGCTTATGCCGCTGAATGCGGTGCTGGCGGTGGTGTGTCTGGTGTTGTTTTTGCTGGCCATCGAGCAGAGGCAGGCGGTCCAGGCCTGGCACGCGGTGCGCGACGGCGCGGCCCCGGCGATGCAGCGGGCGGGCGACTGGCTGGGCGATCGGACAACCGATGTCCGCCAGGCGCTGGATCCGACCCCGCCGGTGACCGCTGACCCGGCCGATGTCCTGCTGACCGGAACCTTCGTGTCGGTCGATGCCGAGGCGCCGATGGTCGTCACCTTCGACGGTCCGCGCGTGGTTCTGGGCGATCAGTCCCTGACGACCCGCCCCTTGCGGATCACCGCCGGAGCGGACGCCTTCGCGCCCGGCGAGACCTTTGCCGAGCGGCTGGATGCGCGCCCCGATGCCCAGATCGAGTTGCGAGAGGTCGTGCCGGATTCAGAGGCGGAGGCAGTCGCGCCCTCGGCCCTGTGTGCAGGCACCGCCCCTGCGGCGCTGGCGCTTCTTCACCGACAGGACACCGTCGACCTGATGCTGTTTGCGCCAAGGTCCGAAGCGACATCGCTCGGCGAACCCTGTGTCGTCGTCGCCTTGAAGGCCCCATGAAGCGGAGGCGCAGGCACAGCCGCACCGGCGGCGCTCTGGCTCGGGGCCTGCTGGCCGTGGCGCTCGGCGTCGTCGCCGCCCTGTGGACCTGGACCGCGGCGGGCGACGCCGCGCTGGCTCCCCGTCCCGGCGAGGCGACCACTCGGGTCCATCTGCTCAACAACGGCTTTCACACCGATCTGGCCGTGCCGCGTGCGGCCCTGACCCGGCGCCCTGGCCCCTTGGGCGAGGCCGCGCGGTCGCTGGCCCCCGGCGACTGGATCCTGATCGGCTGGGGCGACGCCAAATTCTATGTGGATCAGAGCCCGATGGAGGGGCGGCTGCTGGACGGGGGGCGCGCCTTCTTTGCGCCGGGCAATCGCTCGGTCATCATGCTGGATCCGGACCAGACCGATCCGACCACGCGCTTTGCCGCCGCCAATCGCAACGCACTGACCCTGTCGCAGCGCGCCCTGACCCGGATGCTGGACCACGTCGAGGCCTCGCTGGAGCTGACCGACGGCGCCGCCCGCATCGCGGCCCGCCGCCCCGGTGATGACGCCCGCTTCTATGCCAGTCGCGAGCATTTCTGGATCGGCCACCTGTGCAACCACTGGACGGCAGGCGTCCTGAATGCGGGCGGCATCACCGTGCGTCCGCTGCGCTCCGTTACGGCGGGCGAAGTCATGACGGCATCTGACGTGACGCGGCGGCTCCCTTTTCTGCAGTCGGACCGCACTCCATAGTCCCTGCTGAGAGGCCATGACGGCCCGCAGTGAGGAGGGTTTGATGGCGAGGTTCTGGCGTCTGTCAGGGGGCGCGGCTCTGGCTCTGATCCTTGCCGCCTGCGACGCGCGGTCCGGGGCCACAGCGTCTGTAGACGCCCCTACCGTGCCGACCACCGACGAGAAGATGGCTCCCGTCGCAACGCCGCCTGTCCCACCTGCGGAGGTCGGCACTCAGAGCACGCGCCGTCGTCCGTCGCAGTCCCAGGCTGAAAGCCGCTTGCAGGCCTTCTATGCCATCTGGGGCCGGGTGCCGCCGGTTACCCTGGACACTCCGACGGGTCAGGCGATCTTTCGTGACGGCGAAGTCTCCTACTTCGGTGGCGGACGCGCGATGCTGGTCGCCTATGGCGATGCGGCAACCGACACGGGCCGGGGCGCGATCGCCTTGCGCTATCTGACCGAGGGCGAGAACGGGCTTCAGGCCGGGCCGGGACAGCTGCTGTTGATCGAAGGCGATCTGGGGCCCCGGGGACAGGCCGACTGGGCCATCCGCCGCGATCTGATGAGCGATCCGGTCATGATCATCGAGAACAACGGGCCATGGGCTGACTACGGCTGCGTGGGGGCCAATCTGGTCGCGCTGACCGCGGCGGGTCCCGTTCTGCTGCAACCCGGCGACCGGCGCGTGCGCCCGCTGCGCAATCCGGACAACCTGCCCCTCTGTTGACCGTCGCCGGGCGGGGTGCTGGACTTGGGCCGTCCCGAGGCCTAGACCCCGCCCCTTCGCTTTTTCGAGCCGGGTCCGAGCCCCGGCGGGCGACCAGGAGACACCGCCATGAGCACCCGCAAGTCCAGGCCCGCCGCCAAGGCCGGTACCGTCAGCCAGCGGCAGCTGCGCGCCTCCGAAATGATCCGCCACGCCCTGGTCGAGGTGATGCGCGAGAACGAGATCCATGATCCGGCCCTGACCGGCGTCTCGATCACGGTCAGCGAGGTGCGGCTGTCGCCCGACCTGAAACACGCCACCTGTTTCGTCGAACCGCTGGGCGCGGGCGTGGAGACCGCGCCGGTCGCCGGTCACGAGTCGGAAATCATCAAGGCGCTCAATACCCATGCCAAATTCCTGCGCGGTGCGCTGGGGCGGCATATCGACATGCGCTTCACGCCCGACCTGCGCTTCCGCCACGACGAGAGCTTCGTCGCCGCCGAACGGTTGAACCGTCTGCTGGATGATCCCCGCGTTCGGGCGGATGTTGCGCCCCGCGATGAGGACGAGGGATGAGCGGCCTATTCCTCCCCCACCGGGGGAGGGGGACCGCCTGCAAGGCGGTGGAGGGGGCCACCCCCCCACACCGGCGCTTGCGTCATGCCCCCTCCACCCCGCTACGCGCGGTCCCCTTCCCCCGCTTCGATGGGGAGGAATAGATGGCCCGCAAGAAGCGCGGTGATGTCGTCAACGGCTGGGTCTGTTTCGACAAGCCGTACGAGATGGGCTCGACCGAGGCGGTATCGAAGCTGCGGCGGCTGTTCAATGCCCAGAAGGCCGGTCACGCCGGGACGCTGGACCCGCTGGCCAGCGGCATCCTGCCCATCGCCCTGGGTGAGGCGACCAAGACCGTGCCGTTCCTGATGGATGCGGAGAAGGTCTACCGGTTCACGGTCAACTGGGGCGTCTCGACCGACAGCATCGATCGCGAGGGCGAGATCGTCGGGCGTTCCGACGTACGGCCCAGCATTGAGGCGGTGAAGGCGGCCCTGCCATCCTTCGTCGGCGACATCGACCAGACCCCGCCGCGCTTTTCTGCCATCAAGGTCGACGGGCAGCGCGCCTATGACCTGGCGCGCGACGGGGCGGAGTTCGAACTGGCCAGCCGCCGCGTGACCATTCACGAGGCCGCCGTCACCGATGCGCCCGATGCCGACCACGTCGAGATCACCATGCGCACCGGCAAGGGCGTCTATGTCCGCTCGCTGGCGCGGGACCTGGCCCTGATGCTGGGGGCAGAGGGGCATGTTTCGGCCCTGCGGCGCGAACGGGTGGGGCCGTTTTCCGTCGATAACGCCGTGACACTGGATATTCTGGCCGATCTGGTGCATAGGGACGCCGCCTCGGAAGGCTTGCTTCCCGTTGCGACCGCCCTGGACGACATCCCGGAGCTGGCCGTGACGGAACAGGACGCCTTCTCGCTTCGGCAGGGACGGCCGATCGTACTGCTCCCCAGACAGGTCGAGACACTCAAGGGTCAGCTTAGCGGCGACGCCCGGACGGTTTCGGTTTTCCTGGGCCAGACGCTCGTCGCTCTCGGTCAGTTGCGGGCCGGTCGGTTAGAACCCGACCGCGTATTCAATCTCTAGGCCGGAGCCATTTGGCGAAGGCCGGGACCAGACGGCCTCAAGTAGCGCAAAGCGCGTTAGGCCAAGAAAGGACTCCTACGATGTCGATTACTGCTGAACGCAAGAACGAAGTCATCGCCGAGAACGCCCGCTCCGCCGGCGACACCGGTTCGGCCGAGGTCCAGGTCGCGATCCTGTCGGAACGCATCGCCAACCTGACCGAGCACTTCAAGACCCACAAGAAGGACAACCACTCGCGCCGCGGCCTGCTCAAGATGGTCTCGCAGCGTCGTCGCCTTCTTGACCACCTGACCAAGGTCGATCGCGAGCGTTACACCGCCCTGATCACCAAGCTGAACCTGCGCCGCTAAGGTGTAGTTCGCGGAAAACCGTTTCGAGGCGCGGGCCATGTCCGCGCCTCTTTCCGCACCTAGAGACCAGCCGCGCGCAGCGGTTTTCGTAACTGCGCAGACGCGAGGGCCATACCGGTCCTCTTCCACTCCCGGATCGACCGCCATGGGGCGGCGCTCCCTGGATCGAAGGACTGAACACCCGACGCATCCGCACCCACTGATGGGACTCCGCCGGGAATACGCCCGCCGGAACACGAAAGACGAAACATGTTCGATATCAAACGCAAGACGATCGACTGGGCCGGCCGCCCGCTGACGCTGGAAACGGGCCGCATCGCCCGCCAGGCCGACGGCGCCGTTCTGGCCACCTATGGCGAAACCATTGTCCTGGCCACCGTCGTCTACGGCCGCGCGCCCAAGCCGGGCCTGGATTTCTTCCCCCTGACCGTCAACTACCAGGAAAAGACCTTCGCCGCCGGCAAGATCCCGGGTGGCTATTTCAAGCGTGAAGGCCGTCCGACCGAGAAGGAAACCCTGGTTTCCCGCCTGATCGACCGTCCGATCCGCCCGCTGTTCGTCAAGGGCTTCAAGAACGAGACCCAGGTCGTCGTCACCGTGCTGCAGCACGACATGGAGAACGATCCCGACATCGTCGGCCTGGTCGCCGCCTCGGCCGCCCTGACCATCTCGGGCGTGCCCTTCATGGGCCCGATCGGTGCCGCGCGCGTCGGCTATATCGGCGGCGAGCTGGTCCTGAACCCGACCCTGGACCAGATGCCGACCTCGGACCTGGACCTGGTCGTCGCCGGCACCCAGGACGCCCTGATGATGGTCGAGTCCGAGGCCAAGGAACTGTCGGAAGACACCTTCCTGGACGCCCTGATGTTCGCCCACCGCGGCATGCAGCCGGTGATCGACGCCATCATCGAGATGGCCGAACACGCCGCCAAGGACCCGTTCGACTTCACCGCCGAGGATCACTCCGACGTCGTCACCCAGATCCAGTCGCTGGTCGGTGAGGACATCAAGGCCGCCTATACCCACGCCGGCAAGTACGAGCGCCGCACCGGTGTCGATCAGGCCAAGAAGAAGGCCGCCGAGGCCCTGGTCAAGACCGAGGAAAACCCCGACGGCGTCGATTCCGCCAAGTTCGGTGCGGCCTTCAAGGAGTGCGAAGCCCACGTCCTGCGTCGCGACATCATCGACAACGGCCACCGCGTCGACGGCCGCGCGCTCGACAAGGTCCGCGACATCGTCTCGGAAGTCGGCGTCTTCCCGCGCACGCACGGTTCGGCCCTGTTCACCCGTGGTGAAACGCAAGCCATCGTGGTCGCCACTCTGGGTACCGGCGAGGACGAGCAGTACGTCGACGCACTGAGCGGGACCTACAAGGAGAAGTTCCTCCTCCACTACAACTTCCCTCCCTATTCGGTCGGCGAGACCGGTCGGATGGGCGGCGCGGGCCGTCGGGAAATCGGTCACGGCAAGCTGGCCTGGCGGGCGATCCGTCCGATGCTGCCGTCGTCGGAGGACTTCCCCTACACGATCCGTCTGGTGTCGGAGATCACCGAGTCCAACGGCTCGTCGTCCATGGCCACGGTCTGCGGTTCGTCGCTGGCCCTGATGGACGCGGGCGTGCCCCTGAAGAAGCCCGTCTCGGGCATCGCCATGGGCCTGATCCTGGAGCCGTCGGGCGAGTTCGCCATCCTGTCGGACATCCTGGGTGACGAAGATCACCTGGGCGACATGGACTTCAAGGTCGCCGGCACGCGTGACGGCATCACCTCGCTGCAGATGGACATCAAGGTCGCCGGCATCACCGAAGAGATCATGAAGAAGGCCATCGCCCAGGCGTCGGCCGGCCGCCTGCATATCCTCGACGAGATGGACAAGGCCATCGACGGTGCCCGCACCGAACTGGGCGAGTTCGCGCCCAAGATCGAGTCCATCAAGGTCCCGGTCGACAAGATCCGCGACATCATCGGCACGGGCGGCAAGATCATCCGCGAGATCGTCGAAAAGACCGGCGCCAAGATCAACATCGAGGACGACGGAACGGTGAAGATCGCCGCCTCGGAACAAGAGAAGATCGACGCCGCCAAGAACTGGATCAGCTCGATCGTGTCCGAGCCCGAGCCCGGCACCATCTACACCGGCAAGGTCGTCAAGGTCGTCGACTTCGGTGCCTTCGTGAACTTCTTCGGGGCCAAGGACGGCCTGGTCCACGTGTCCCAGATCTCCCTGGAACGTGTCGCCAACCCGGCCGACGTCCTGAGCGAAGGCCAGGAGGTCAAGGTCAAGTTCCTGGGCATGGACGATCGCGGCAAGACCAAGCTGTCGATGAAGGTCGTCGATCAGGAAACCGGTGAGGACATCACCGACAAGATCAACGCCGAACGCGCCGAACGTGGCGAGGCACCGCTGTCCGACGACACCGGCGGCCGTCCCAAGCGTGAAGGTGGCGGTGACCGTGATCGCGGCCGCAGCCGTCGCTAGAACGCGACGACGTCTCTGAATGAACGAGGCCCCGGTGGAAACGCCGGGGCCTTTTTCCTTTAACCCTTCTCCCCCTGCGGGAGAAGGTGGCAGGCGAAGCCTGACGGATGAGGGGGTCGCACCGGCCCGTCGGCGTCATATCGATCCGATGCAAGATGTCGAAGTCCGTGCGACCCCTCATCCGCCCCTCCGGGGCACCTTCTCCCGCAAGGGGAGAAGGATGTAGAGAAGACGCATGACCCAGTCCTCAGGCCCGCTTGTCGGCATTCGCGTCCTCGACCTGTCCCGCGTTCTGGCGGGGCCCTGGGCGACCCAGACCCTGGCCGATCTGGGGGCCGAGGTGATCAAGATCGAGCGGCCGGGCACCGGTGACGACACCCGCCAGTGGGGCCCACCGTTCACGGTCAAGGCCGACGGCTCACGCGGGGATGCGGCCTACTTCCTGTGCGCCAACCGGGGCAAGAAGTCGGTCGAGCTGGACATCGCCACGCCCGACGGCGCGACCGCTATCCGCGATCTGGTCGCGTCCTGCGACGTGCTGGTAGAGAACTTCAAGACCGGGGGCCTGAAGAAATACAGTCTGGATTACGCCAGCGTGTCGGCCATCAATCCCCGTCTGGTCTATTGCTCCATCACCGGCTTCGGCCAGGACGGGCCGGATGCGCATCGGGCCGGTTACGACTATATGATCCAGGCCATGGGCGGGCTGATGTCGGTCACGGGCCAGCCGGACGGCGCGCCGGGAGCCGAGCCGATGAAGGTCGGGGTGGCGGTGGTGGACCTGTTCACGGGCCTGTATGCCTCCAACGCCATCCTGGCCGCCCTGATGCATGCGCGGGCGACGGGCGAGGGCCAGCAGATCGACATCGCCCTGTTCGATGTCCAGGCGGCCATGCTGGCCAATCAGGCGTCCAACTATTTCGTCTCCGGCACGGCCCCGAGCCGTATGGGCAATGCCCACCCCAATCTGGCTCCGTATCAACCCTTTCCTTGTACGGACGGTATGGTCGTGATTGCCGTCGGCAATGACGGACAGTTTCGCGCACTGGCACAGGCCCTGGGCGCGCCCGGCCTAGGCACCGACCCCCGCTTCATCACCAATGCCCTGCGGATCGAGCATCGTGCCGCCATAACGGCGGAAGTCTCGGCATTGACGGCCGGTCACGACATGGCCGGCCTGATGGGGCTTCTGGAGGCGGCGAATGTCCCTTGCGGCCCGGTCAACACCATCGATCAGGTCTTCGACGAACCCCAGGCGAAACATCGCAGGCTGGAGATCGAACAGGCCCGCTCCGACCTGACCCACCCAGTACGGACAGTTGCCTCGCCCATCCGCATGTCGAGGACGCCCGTCGAATACCACCGCGCCCCGCCCGCGCTGGGGGCGGATACGGATGAGGTGCTGGGCCGCCTCGAGGCTCAGTAGCCCAGGGCCAGCATGACGCAGCCCGCCAGCGGAAAGACGACGAAGAACAGCACGACCACGACGACACCCGCCTTCTTGGCGTGGCTCATTACGCCGTGGACCTCGTCCTCGTCCAGTTCGCCGATCCGACCCGGCGTATGGTCGATCATCCATTCGCCGGATATCTCGGCCTCGTCGGCAAACTCGCCCGCCCGCATCCGGGCGATGATCCGGCGCGCTTCGGCGATCTGTCGGCTGGACGCGATCACGCGCACACCACCCAGGGCGATCAGCATGTCCGGATTCATGGTGGCCATGTCGCGGTCGGGCAGGCGCGCGTCGATGTCGTGACGCCGCAGCAGCGTCACTGCAAGCTCGGCCTCTGGCAAGGTCGAGAAGCGGGCGACCTCCAGAACGTCCATCCCGCCTCCCCCGTGATCTTGCGCTCTACAGATCCAGCAGAGCCCGGGCCGGGTCTTCCAACAGGTCCTTGACGCGGACCAGGAAGGTCACGGCTTCCTTGCCGTCGACGATGCGGTGGTCGTAGCTGAGGGCCAGATACATCATCGGGCGGATTTCGACCTGGCCGTTCACGGCCATCGGACGCTGGACGATGTTGTGCATCCCCAGGATGCCCGACTGGGGCGCGTTCAGGATCGGCGTCGACATCAGCGACCCATAGGTACCGCCGTTGGTGATGGTGAAGGTGCCCCCCTGCAGATTGTCCAGGGTCAGGTTGCCGTCGCGGGCGGCCTTGCCCAGGGCCCCGATGCCCTTTTCGATCCCGGCCAGCGACAGGGTGTCGGCGTCCCGCAGGACCGGCACGACCAGCCCCTTGTCCGTGCCGACGGCCACGCCGATGTCGTAGTGGTTCTTGTAGATGATGTCGGTGCCGTCGATCTCGGCATTGACCGCCGGGATTTCCTTCAGGGCCGCGACGACGGCCTTGGTGAAGAAGGACATGAAGCCCAGCTTGACGCCGTGGCGCTTCTCGAACGCTTCCTTGTACTGGTTCCGCAGGGCCATGATGTTGGTCATGTCCACCTCATTGAAGGTGGTCAGCTGGGCGGCCGTATTCTGCGATTCCTTCAGGCGGCGGGCGATGGTCTGACGCAGGCGCGTCATCTTCACCCGCTCCTCGCGTGGCTGGTCTGCGCGCGGGGCCGCCGGTGCAGCGGCGGCAGGCGCAGGAGCCGCAGAGGCGGCAGCGGCGGGTGCCGCAGGGGCCGATCCGATGGCGGCCACAGCATCGGCCTTGGTCACATTGCCCTTGGGACCGGTCGCCTTCAGGCCGGCGGCATCCAGATTGTTCTCGGTCACGACGCGCTGGACGGCCGGCGACAGGTGCGGGGCCTCGGAGGTGATCTGGGCCGAGCCGCGGTTGGCGGAGCCGCCGCTGGCAGGGGCGGCGGCAGGCGCAGGCGCGGCGGATGCAGCGGCACCCGAGGCCGAGATGCTGCCGATCTGCTGGCCTGGGGTGACGGTCGAGCCATTGTCGACGCTGATGGTCAGGACGCCGTCGGCGGGCGAGGACACTTCCACCGCCACCTTGTCCGTCTCGATCTCGACCAGCAGTTCGTCTTTCTTGACCGTGTCGCCGCTCTTCTTCAGCCAGGTGCCGATGGAGCCTTCGGCGACGCTCTCGCCCATGGTCGGCACGGCGATCGGCAGGCTGTCGCCACCCGAGCCGGAGGCCACGGGCGCATCGGCACGGACAGGCTCGGCGGGCGCTTCAGCCTTCGGTGCTTCGGCCTTGGCGGGGGCCTCGGCTTTCGCGGCGGGGGCAGCGGCGGGTGCCGCAGCGGACGCGCCTTCGCTGATCACGCCCAGGACGGTGTTCGGCACGACCGTGTCGCCCTCGGCCGCCTTGATTTCGCTCAGCGTGCCGTCGGCGGGCGCGACGACTTCCAGCGACACCTTGTCGGTTTCCAGCTCGACCAGGACCTCGTCCTTCTTCACCGCATCGCCGACCTTCCTGGTCCATTTGGCGATGGAGGCTTCGGAGACGGATTCACCGAGGGCGGGGGTCAGGATGTCGGCCATGTCGAGGTCCAGGCTTTCGGTAAGGGCGTCAGGTCAGTGTGGCAGGTGCGGCGGTATCAGGCGAGGGCTTCGGTCGTGAAGGCTTCCAGTTCCTTCAGGTGGCGGCTCATCAGACCCGCCGCCGTCGAGGCCGAGGCCGGGCGGCCGACATAGCGGGCGCGCTTGGCCTTGATGTCGAGCTTCTCCAGCGTCAGTTCAAGCCACGGATCGACGAAGGTCCAGCCGCCCATGTTCTTGGGCTCTTCCTGGCACCAGACCAGCTCGGCCTTGGGGAAGCGCGCCAGCTCGGTCATCAGCGACTTCATCGGCCAGGGATAGAACTGCTCCAGTCGCAGGAAGTAGACGTCGTCGACGCCCGCCTTTTCGCGGGCGTCCAGCAGATCATAATAGACCTTGCCCGAACACAGGACGACGCGGCGGATGTCCTTGTCGGCCTTGATCTTGATGCCCGATACCTCGGGGCGGGTCTGGGCGTCGTCGTGCAGCACGCGGTGGAAGGATGAGCCTTCGGCCATATCGGCCAGGGTCGAGACCGCCTTCTTGTGACGCAGCAGCGACTTGGGCGTCATGATGATCAGCGGCTTCCTGAACGGCCGGTGCATCTGGCGGCGCAGGATGTGGAAATAGTTGGCCGGGGTGGTGCAGTTGGCGACCTGCATATTGTCCTCGGCACAGGCCTGCAGGAACCGCTCCAGACGCGCCGACGAATGCTCCGGCCCCTGACCCTCGTAGCCATGCGGCAGCAGCATGGTCAGGCCGCACATGCGCAGCCATTTGCGCTCGCCCGAGGAGATGAACTGGTCGATCACCACCTGGGCCCCGTTCACGAAGTCGCCGAACTGGGCCTCCCACATCACCAGGGTGTTGGGGTCGCTCAGCGCATAGCCGTATTCGAAGCCCAGCACCGCCTCTTCGGACAGGGCGGAATCGATGACCTCGAACTGGGCCTGGTCACCGCCCAGATTGTTCAGCGGCACATAGCGGGCCTCGGTCGTCTGATCGACGATGCCGGAGTGGCGCTGGCTGAAGGTGCCGCGCACCGAATCCTGGCCCGACAGCCGGACCGGAAAGCTCTCGGTCAGCAGCGATCCGAAGGCCAGGCTCTCGGCCGTGGCCCAGTCGATGTTCTGGCCCGTCGTGATCATCTCGCGCCGACCGTCGATAACGCGCTTCAGCGTCTTGTGGATGTCGACCTGGTTCGGGATGGTGGTCAGGCGATGGCCGATGTCCTCCAGCTTGGCACGCGGCACGGCCGTCTCGCCGCGGCGCTCGTCGCCGTCGGGCAGGCCCACGCCCTTCCACTGACCGTCCAGCCAGTCGGCCTTCTTGGCCTCGAAGCTCTTGCCCGCATCGAACTCGGCGTCGAGGAAGGCCTCGAACTTCGCGACCTCGGCATCGACCTCGGCCTGGCTGATCACGCCTTCCTCGACCAGACGCTTCGAATAGATCTCGCGCGTCGAGGGCAGGGCGCGGATCTTGGAATACATCAGCGGCTGGGTGAAGGTCGGGTCGTCGCCCTCGTTATGGCCGAACCGGCGATAGCAGAACATGTCCACCACCACGTCCTTGTGGAACTTCTGGCGGAACTCGGTGGCCACCTTGGCGGCGAAGACGACCGCTTCGGGATCGTCGCCGTTGACGTGGAAGATCGGCGCCTGAACCATCAGGGCCACGTCGGACGGATAGGGCGAGCTGCGGCTGTTGCGCGGGCTGGTGGTGAAGCCGATCTGGTTGTTGATGACGAAATGCATCGTCCCGCCGGTGCGATAACCCTTCAGCCCCATCAGGGCGAAGCATTCGGCGACCACGCCCTGACCGGCGAAGGCTGCATCGCCGTGGATCAGCAGGGGCATGACCTTGCTGCGGTCCAGCGCCCACTGCTCTTCGGGGATACCGACATTGGCCTCGCGGATATCGAACGCCTGTTTGGCGCGCGCCTTGCCCAACACGACCGGATTGACGATCTCGAGGTGCGAAGGGTTGGCGGTCAGCGACAGGTGGACGGTGTTGCCGTCGAACGCGCGGTCCGACGAGGCGCCCATGTGGTATTTGACGTCGCCCGAGCCCTCGATGTCGCTGGGCACGGTCGAGCCGCCCTGGAACTCGTGGAAGATGGCGCGGTAAGGCTTGCCCATCACCGCCGCGAGGGTGTTCAGCCGCCCGCGGTGGGCCATGCCGATGACGATCTCGTCGACGCCCAGCGCCCCGCCGCGCTTGATCATCTGCTCCAGCGCGGGCACCGCCGCCTCGCCGCCGTCCAGGCCGAAGCGCTTGGTGCCGGGGAAGCGTTTGTGCAGGAACCGCTCGAACCCTTCGGCCTCGATCAGCTTGTTCAGGATGGCCAGCTTACCTTCCCGGGTGAAGGCATTCTCGGCGAACTTGTCGGGGCCCTCGAACCGCTGCTGCAGCCAGGATTTCTCCTCCGGCTCGGCGATATGCATGAACTGGATGCCGATATTGCCGCAGTAGGTGCGCTTCAGGATGTCCAGCACCTCGCGGATGGTGCCGCTCTGCAGGCCCAGGACGCCGTCCAGATAGATGGGCCGGTCCAGATCGGCCCCGCTGAAGCCATAGAATTCCGGCGTCAGCTCCGGGTTCTGCACCGCCTGTTCGATGCCCAGCGGATCCAGATTGGCCTGCAGATGGCCGCGCACGCGATAGCTGCGGATCAGCATCAGGGCGCGGATGGAATCGTGCGCGGCGGCGCGGATGGCCTCGGCCGAAATGTCGGCGGGCGCTGAGGTGGCGGGAGCGGCGGCTACCGGCGCGGCTGCGGGCTTCTTCGGATCAGGCTTGGGTGCAGGCCACCGCCCGTCGAACACCGCCTCAGCCTCGGTCGGTTCCGAGGTCACCGGACGACCCCATCCACCGGCGGCACCAGAGGCCTTCACCGTCTCGGCATTGTCGCGCAGCTGGTCGAAGAAGGTGCGCCATTCGGCCGAGACGGAGGCCGGATCGGCGGCCCACTGGCTGTGCAGGTCCTCGATGAAGGCGGCATTGGAGCCATAAAGGAAACTGGTCTCGGCAAAGACCTGATTCAGTCGGCCGGCATCGTCCGCCATGTTCGTCTCGTCGTCCCTTCGGGCCCCACGGTCACAACCGCGTGAAGCCAGCGCACTGCATATAGGCGCTGTTTCCTGACGGGTCATGACCGAATGGGGGCAAACCGGCATGAATTTGGTCGCAGCCCCAAAGAAAAACGCCCCCGACCTTGGTCGAGGGCGTCCTCAGATGAACCGGACTGGCCGTTCAGCCCTTCAGCACTTCCACCAGCGTCTTGCCCAGGCGGGCGGGCGACGGCGAGACGCGGATACCCGCCGCCTCCATGGCCGCGATCTTGCTCTCCGCATCGCCCTTGCCGCCCGAGACGATGGCGCCGGCGTGGCCCATGGTGCGACCGGCGGGCGCGGTGCGGCCCGCGATGAAGCCGGCCATCGGCTTGGAGCGGCCCTTCTTCGCTTCGTCGATCAGGAACTGGGCGGCGTCTTCCTCGGCCCCGCCACCGATCTCGCCGATCATGATGATGGAGTGGGTCTCCGGATCGGCCAGGAACAGTTCCAGCACATCGATGAATTCGGTGCCCTTGACCGGGTCGCCGCCGATGCCGACCGCCGTGGTCTGGCCCAGGCCTTCGTTGGTGGTCTGGAACACGGCCTCATAGGTCAGGGTGCCGGACCGCGAGACGATGCCGACATTGCCCTTGGAGAAGATGCTGCCCGGCATGATGCCGATCTTGCACTCGTTGGGCGTCAGGATGCCGGGGCAGTTGGGGCCCAGCAGGCGCGACCTGGAGTTTTCCAGACGGCGCTTGACCTTGACCATGTCCATCACCGGGATGCCCTCGGTGATGCAGGTGATAAAAGGGATCTCGGCCTCGATGGCCTCGATGATGGCATCGGCCGCGCCCGACGGCGGCACATAGATGACCGAGGCGTCGGCACCGGTCGCGTCCTTGGCTTCGGCCACCGAAGCATAGATCGGCAAGGTTTCGCCGTGCGATCCGGTCCAGGTCTGGCCGCCCTTGGTCGGGTGCACGCCACCGACCATCTGGGTGCCGTGATAGGCCAGCGCCTGTTCGGTATGGAAACCACCCGTCTTGCCGGTCAGGCCCTGGACGATGATCTTGGTGTTCTTGTCGACGAGAATGGACATGGCGGCTCGCTTCTTTTGTTCAGGCAGGGAGGAAGGGGTTTACGACGCGGACCGACCCATAGGTCTGGCCGTGATTCAGATCTTCGGAATAGACGGTTTTCGCGCCCAGCCGCTCGGCGGCGGCGATGATGGCTCCGTCCCAGTAGGACAGCTGATAGCGACGGGCATGGTCGATCCCGGCCAGCGCCACCTCGGGCGTCACCGGCTGGCAGGGCTTCATGGCGACGATGCGGACCCACTCACGGGCCTTGTCCGGGGTCAGGGGGGTCGCGCCCTTGCGGGTAGCGTTATCGTAGAACTCGGCCAGCACCTGGCCCGAGGTGCAATAGTCCTCGCTCAGCACGATCTCGCGCGCCCGCTCCCATCGATGGCCCGCATGTTCACGACCCAAGGCAGCATAGAGCAAGATGTTTGTATCCAGAAAGACCTCAGAACTCGCGATCAAACCGAGGTTCCCCGCTGTAGGTCTCTTTGCGGCTGGGTCGCCAGTCGCCCATGTCGCCGTCGGATTCGTCGATCAGCTTCAGCAGCGCCTCGCGCGCCTCGTCCTTGGACGTTTCCTGCTGAACCATACTGGTCAGAAACCCGCGCACCATCTCGTTGACGCTGGTCCGCTTCATGGCCGCCAGCACCCGCACCTTGTCCAGCAGGTCGTCGTCGATGGCGAGGGTCAGGTTACGGGTCACTGTGGAAATCTACACGGGTTATGTGGAGCACACAATCCGTGGGCCAATCCTATTGCTTGGGACGCATATACATCATCATCGTCCCGCCATCGAACTCGTCGCTCTCTTCATTGATCAAGATCATGTGCAGGTTGCCCAGATAGGCCGATTGTGCCACGGCCGCATCGGATGGGCGCACAGGCGTGCGCACCCCGCCTTGCTGGCTGAAGGCGTAGCCTACCATTCCGTCCTGCGTGAGTGCGCGATGCATGTCCATGCCGACCCACTGACGCAGCAGGGGACGCGGATCAGGGGTAAGCGGTGCCTTCGTTTCAAAGTTTCCGCCCATCACGGCACAGACATTCATGGCCAGCCCTGCTTCCTCAAAGGACTGGGTCGAGGTTCCCACCATCAGCAGACTGATCGCCCCGTCGTCCTCCGCGTTCATCAGGACCGTTACGGTGTCAAAAGGGCTGTCTGGGTCGCCGGCAAAAGCTTCTCCCGGTATCTCAGCCCAGCCTGCCGAACGGCCCATGCTGAGCGCGCGCGCTCCGTCCCCCTGACCTTCGCCGCATAGCGTTTTGAAGTGGGCAAACAGGGCTGACTGCTCCTGCGCTACCGCCGACGTGGCCATCAGTGACAGAGCCGCGACCGAAGCCGCTAGAAATCGAACCATGAAACCCCCTCCAGCTGACGTTCGTCGTCAGCGATAGTATCTGGATATCAGGGGATTGCAGGCGGCGCTACGTCGAGGCAAGGCGAAAGACATCTCATCGCGTACGCCCGGTCACGTCATGGCCACCAGCATCCGCACCGTCAGCAGGTCGCCGTCGATGACGAGGGTCAGGTTGCGGTCACGGCAATAATCTGCACGGGCTACGTGGAGCGCACAATCCGTGCAGCGCCCTAGTCGATGCGGGGCAGAATATAGAGCAAGGTCGAGCCTCGACCTGTCCGATCCAGGGCGATCAGTCGCATCTGTCCCGTACCGGCCATATCGAGGAATTGCGCGTCGCTCAGGCTGCGTGAAGGCGCGCGTCCCTCCGGCGTCTGAAGCCAGGCGTAGGCCTCCAGCCCCATGCCACGAACCGGCGCAAACCCCATGACCTGACGCAGGCGTGCATCTACCGCGCTGTGGTCGGCCGGCTGGGCGCTGACACCACAGAACTCCATCACGACCGTCTCCCCACCGAGGCGCCGCGTCATGGTCCCGACCATCACCAGGCTGACGTCCGTGGCATTGGTGCGCATGAAGCCTGCGCGATCCGAGCTGTTGCGCATGCGTGGCACCATGCTTTCCGGCACGGGTGCAAAGCCCTGCGCCTGAGCCAGGCTAGACACCTGCCCCCGGTCGCCCTGGGCCGCAACGCAAATGCCGTCGAGCGCCGCGATCAGGTCGGTCGGTGGCGGCGCGGCCTGATCCTGCGCCAGTGCCGCTGCGGACGACGCCGAGAGGACAAGCCCGAAGACCACCGCTCGGCGCAGGCTGGCGAACATCACCCCACCGCCGCCACGATCTTCTGCGCGGCGTCGTCGAGGTCGTCGGCCGACGTAATGGCCAGGCCGCTCTCGTTTAGGATCTTCTTGCCCAGTTCGACATTGGTGCCTTCTAGGCGGACGACCAGCGGCACCTTCAGGCCCACTTCCTTCACGGCCGCGACCACGCCCTCGGCGATGACGTCGCACTTCATGATGCCGCCGAAGATGTTGACCAGGATGCCCTGGACGTTCGGGTCGGCGGTGATGATCTTGAAGGCCGCCGCGACCTTCTCCTTGCCGGCGCCGCCGCCGACGTCGCAGAAGTTGGCCGGCTCCTTGCCGTACAGCTTGATGATGTCCATCGTCGCCATGGCCAGGCCCGCGCCGTTGACCATGCAGCCGATGTTGCCGTCCAGGGCGACATAGGCCAGGTCCCATTCGGACGCCTCGATCTCCTTGGCGTCTTCCTCGGTCTCGTCGCGCAGGGCCTTGATGTCCTCGTGGCGGAACAGGGCATTGCCGTCGAAGCTGACCTTGGCGTCCAGCACGCGCAGGTGGCCATCCTTCATGACGATCAGCGGGTTTACCTCCAGCATCGCCATGTCGGTTTCGACGAAGGCCTTGTACAGGATGGGGAACAGGCGCTTGCCGTCTTCGGCCGCATCGCCGGTCAGGCCATAGGCGGCGTTGATGGTGGCGACGTCGGCCTCGGTCACGCCGGCTTCCGGATCGATGACCACGGTCTGGATCTTTTCGGGCGTGTCATGGGCGACGGCCTCGATGTCCATGCCGCCCTCAGTCGAGACGACGAAGGCCACCCGGCCGTGCTCGCGGTCGACCAGCAGCGAACAGTACAGCTCGCGCTCGATGTCGGCCCCGTCCTCGATGTACAGGCAGTTGACCTGTTTCCCCGCGTCGCCCGTTTGCGCAGTGACCAGGGTGTTCCCCAGCATTTCCTTCGCATGGGACACGGCTTCCTCGACCGAGAAGGCCAGGCGCACGCCGCCCTTGGCATCCGGGCCCAGTTCCTTGAACTTGCCCTTGCCGCGCCCGCCGGCGTGGATCTGCGACTTCACGACATATAGGGGGCCGGGCAGGGACTTCGCTGCCGCCTCGACCTCATCGACCGAGGTCACGGCCACGCCCGCCGCGACCGGCGCGCCAAAGCCCTTGAGAACCTGCTTGGCCTGATATTCGTGAATGTTCATGGGAGACCGCCGGACTGGGGAGGAGAGTTGCGGCGCTTATAGGCGGCGACGGTTCGCAGGTGCAACCGTTCTCCCTCCCCCTCTGGGAGAGGGCGCTCGCGCAGCGAGCGGGTGGGGAGGGCTGGGCGATACAAACACAGTCGCGGCTTGGTTTGCCCAAGCCCCTCCCACCCGGTCTCCGCTTCGCTGCGACCACCCTCCCTCAAGAGGGAGGGAGAACCTCAGTCGACCCAGTCCTTCTTCAGCGTCCGCGACGCCCCGATCAGCAGGATCGACGCCAGCACATAGAAGCCCATGCCGGTGTAGATGGCCCAGCGCAGGCTTTCGTCACCGAAGCGCGGTGCCAGAAGATCGCTCATCCAGCCGAAATAGAAGAAGCCGACCGCGATCCCCAGAAGGTTGTTGAGCAGCAGGAACAGGGCCGAGGCCGTGGTGCGCATGGCCGGCGGCACCAGATGCTGGACCGAGGCCGTGATCGGTCCCAGCCAGGACAGGTTCAGCCCCGTCGGGATCAGGAAGATCAGGAAGGCCATGGTCAGGCCCCAGGCCTTGTCCGCGCCCGGCATGACCTGTTCGATCACCCAGGCCGAGTTCATGGCTAGGATGAAGCAGGGAGCCGAGATCAGGAAGGCGATGGCGGGCACCAGCGGATAGGCGCCCTTGCCGCGCCTGGCCAGCTTGTCGGCGATCAGCCCGCCGCCCCAGATGCCCGCGATGCCGCCGATCAGGGCGATGCCGGAATAGTACCAGGACACCTCCGTCAGCGTCATCTCGAAGCTGCGGATGAAGAACAGCGGCAGCCAGCCGGCGATGCCATAACCGCAGACCGAGGAGGATGCCGCCCCCAGCGCCAGCAGCCAGAAGCTCTTCTTGGGCACGACGACCGAGGCCGTGGCGCGTGCGATGAACAGGGAAATGCCGATCACCCCGGCCAGCAGGGCACCGAACCCGGCGGTCAGGCCTGCGGAGACCGCTCCGGCGCTGATGGCCTGGACCAAGGCGGTGGCGGCGGCGATGGCGGCCACGACCATCATGACGATGGCCGTGATGGTCCCGACCCGCGATGTGCCATGCAGCGCTCCGGGACGAGCGGGGGCGACGGGCGGCGGCGGCGCGATCCGGGCCGCGTCCTGGCCCCCACGCGGCGGGTCCTTGACCGTCATGCGCAACAGCGGCGCGACCAGCAGGCCCAGCAGGCCGACCACGATGAAGGCCGTCTGCCAGCCGTAGGCCGCGGCCAGCAACCCCCCGACCAGCGTTCCCGCCGCCGTGCCCAGCGGGATGCCGAAGGCGAAGGCCGCCAGCGCCCGCGCCCTCTGATGCGGTGGGAAATAGTCGGCCACCAGCGAATAGGCCGGGGCCACACCGCCCGCCTCGCCGACACCCACGCCCATGCGATAGAGGAACAGCTGGCCGAACGACCCAGCCACGCCGCACAGGGCGGTGAACCCGCTCCAGACCGCCAGGGCCCCCGTCATGATCCACACCCGGCTGTAGCGATCGGCCAGCCAGGCCAGCGGAATGGCCAGGGTCGAATAGACCGAGGCGAAGGCGATACCGCCAAGCAGGCCGAACTGGCTGTCCGACATGTTGAAATGCGCCTTCAGCGGCGCGGCCAGGATGCCGATGATCTGGCGATCCACGAAGTTCAGCATGTAGACCAGGATCAGGATCGCCAGCACATAGAAGCGATAGCCGGTCGAGGGCACCGGGGCCTCCGGAGCCTCGGGCGATGGGGCGGCGACGTCCGTGGTGCTCATGGCGTTTCCCTCGATGTCTTCTTGTCTTTGATCGAACCGTAGCGGCACCGTTGGACACCGCAACGAAAAAGGGCGGCGGCCCTTGCGAACCGCCGCCCTGATCGGAAAAGCCGGACCCTAGTAGCGGGCCGACAGCTTGATCATCACCGTCTGGGGCGCGCCGTAATAGGCGGTGCGGATGTTGCCGACGGACGAGAACTCCTGCGCGTCTGTCCGATAGACCTCGTTCAGGATGTTCTGGCCATAGACGCCGACCGTGTAGCGGCCCGAGACGTCGGTCCAGGCCACGCGGGCGTCGAACAGCCAGTAGTCGTCCTGGAACATGCCGGGCAGCTCGACGGCGCTGTTGACCGGCGTGTTGTCGACGGCCAGGGCCATGCGGCTGCGGTATTTGGCGACACCGCCAAAGGTGACTTCGCCGCCGCCGTTCGGAACCTCGGCGACATATTGCAGCCCGTAGCGCGCCGTGACGCGCGGCGAGAAGGCAGGCTCCTGGAAGGCGCGGCTACCGCCAAAGGCCGTGAAGCGGGCATCGGCGAACTCGTCATACTCGGCATCCAGAAGGCCGATCTGGGTGTCAAACGTCAGGTTCGGCGTGATCGCAAATGTGCCCTCGACCTCCAGACCCGAGATGTTCAGCGCCCCGGCGTTGATGACGCTGAGCACGGGAGCCGGCAGGTTGGTGATCGGATCGACGTCCAGGCCCGACACACGCGCCTGGAAATCCTTGTACTCGGTCGTAAAGGCCGCCACGTTCAGGCGCAGACGGTTGTCATAGCCCGTGGCCTTGAAGCCGATCTCATAGCTGTCGGCCGTTTCCGGATCATAGCGCGTCGCCTCGGCGGCCGAGTTGGCCCGGCCGTTGTAGCCGCCCGACTTGAAGCCCTGCGAAAAGCGTCCGTACAGCATGACCTGATCGGTCAGCTGATAGTCGATCGACGCCATATAGGAGGTGTCTTCGAAACTGGCTTCCGGCGGTGCGAACGGGAAGGTCGCGTTGAACGCCGGCAGGGCGCTGAAGAAGGTCGACGTCGTGCGACGATAGTCCTTGTCCTCTTCGGTGTAGCGAATGCCGCCCGAAATCCGCAGGGCGTCGGTCAGGGCATAGCTGACATTGCCGTAGGCGGCCTTGGAGGTCGTCTCAAGCGTGTCGTCGACGGTGCGCAGGAAGCCGGAGTTCAGGAACAGCGGCCCCAGCAGATCGTCGGCATAGGCTTCCTGATGCGAGTCGATGTTCTCACGCAGATAATACAGGCCACCAACGGCCGTCAGCGGACCGGAATCATAGGTCAGCTGCAGCTCCTGGCTGAACTGGTCCTGATCGACAGCGACCAGGGCGCTGGACACCTCACGCGGCGTCGCGTCGAAGTCGATGTAGTCGCCGGTGTTCAGGCGGCGATAGGCCGTGATCGACTTCAGGGTCAGGGCGTCGCTGAAGTCGTAGCCGACGTTCAGGGCAATGCCGCGCGACTCCAGCCGCGTCTCATTGGGCAGGGTCGGATCGACCACCGTCTGGAACTGATAGCGGGGCAGGGGCGAGGGCACGGTCACGATCGTCTGGCCGCTGGAGCCCACCAGATTGTTGGTGTTTTGACCCACCGTCAGGCCCGCATCGTCCGTCGAATAGTCCGCCGTCAGATCGACGCGCAGGTTGGACATGGGGTCCCAGGCCAGGGTGGCACGCACGGCCTGGGTGTTCTTGTCGTTGTATTCCTCGCCCGTGACCGGGTTGGAGACATAGCCGCCACGCTCGGAATGCAGGGCCGAAATGCCGAAGGCCAGCGTGTCGCCGATCGGGCCGGACACCGCGCCCTGCACGTCGATCATGTCATAGCTGCCATAGGCGACCGAGCCGCGCGCGCGGAACTCCTGGCCCGGACGGCGCGACACCAGACGTAGCGCACCGCCGATGGTGTTCTTGCCGTACAGCGTACCCTGCGGCCCGCGCAGAACCTCGATCCGCTCCAGATCCAGCAGGTCGAACTGCGTCCCGCGGATGCGGCTGTAATAGACGTCGTCGACATAGACGCCGACGGCCGGGTCGAAGGTCTGCAGCGCGTCGGGCTGGCCGATGCCGCGGATGTAGATGTTGGTGGCGTTCGACGAACCCCGGCCCTGCACGAGGTTCAGGTTGGGCACCGAGCCCTGCAGGTCGGTGACCTGGGTCGCGCCCGTGCGCTCCAACGTCTCGCCCGAGAAGGCCGAAACGGCCAGCGGCGTGCGTTGCAGAGATTCACTGGTGCGCCGCGCGGTGACGACGATGTCTTCCAGACCCGTCACCTCGTCCTGCGGAGCCGTCGAAACGGGCGCCTCCTGTGCCAGGGCCAGACCCGAAAAGGCGGTCCATGCGGCACCGGCCAGCAGTGCGGTCTTTACGTAGCGATTCATGATGAGCCCCAATCCTGATGTTTCGTCCCGGACGCTTATTTATTCAGCGTTCAATGATTTTCGGTGAACGTAACCGGTTTCCGCCCGCTGTCAAACGGCGGCGCTTACCCTGGGTCATGTGTGCGCCCGACTGTGGCCCCGTTGCCATGACCGGCGGTTGAGGCCTAAGCCTTGCCGTCATGACCCGGTCCGTCGCCAAATCCGCTTCCGATGCCAGTGCCGCGCCTGCCCGGCGAGGCCGCCCCCGCAAGGCGTCGGAGGCCGGCCTGGCCGACACGCGCGACCTGATCCTGGATGCGGCCGAGGATCTGTTTTCCAAACACGGCTTCTATGGCGTCACCATCCGCGAGGTGGCGCGCGAGGCGGGCGTCGATACCGCCCTGATCCACTATTATTTCACCGCCAAGCGCGGCCTGTTCGACGCCGTCTTCCTGCGCCGGGCCGAGGTCTGGAACAACGAGCGGGTGGACGCCATCAATCGCTATGCGGCGGATAATGCAGACGCGATGACGCTGGAGGGGCTGCTCGAGGCCTTCCTGCGCCCGCCGTTTCAGTGGTCGCTCAAGGGCGGGCCGGGCTGGAAACACTATTCGGCCCTGGTGGCCCAGACCAATGCCAATCCGGCCTTCGGGGGCGAAACCATGGCCCGCTATTTCGACCCGGCGATCCATCGTCTGATCGAACTGATCCGACAGGTCCTGCCGGGCGCGCGCGAGGTCGATCTGTACTGGGCCTATCACAACCTGTCGGGCGCCCTGACCCTGACGCTGGGCGAGACCGGGCGGCTGGATCGGCTGTCCAACGGTCTGTGTCGCTCCGGCGATCTGGAGACGGCGTCCGACTATATGGTACGGTTCGCGGCGGCGGGATTCCGCGCGGTCTGCACCCCTACCTCAGCGTGATCGACTGTCGCGTGCCCGTCGCCGGCAGGTCGAAGGCGGCGGCCTCGAACGACGGCGGCCCGAATCGGCCCCTGGCATTGCGCGAAAAGCCATAGGCCTCCTTGGGCAGGCCGACGGGCCAGGTCGACAGCCGTCCGTTGCCGTCGGTGTCGTGGAAGACCGCCACGACATAGCGCCCCGGCTCAAGATCCGTCAGCGTCGTCGTCGTGACCGGCCCGGTGCGGTCCACCATGACCGTGCGCACCGCACCCGTGCTGCGACGCAGGCTCTCGGCGTCGCGATAAAGGGCGATCGCGATCTTGCCGCCCGAGGCCTCGGTCGTCAGCGACAGCGTCAGGTCGCCGGCCGTGGCGGCCCCCGCGCTGAACAGGAGGGTGGCCAGGGCCATCGATAGCGTCTTCATCCCGGCTCCGTTTCGTGGTCTCAAGGGGCGGACAGTTGCGGGGAGCTCCTTACAGCATGGCCGAGACGTCCGCGACGCACGATGTCGTGCGCATCGCCATCGACAAGCGTCTGATGCGCGGCATCGGCGTGGCCTTGGCGGCCGGGGTGGTCCTGGCCCTGACCGGGGCGTTCGGCATGGACGATGCGCCGCTGACGATCCGTCTGATCTACTGGCTGATCGTCATGCTGATCGGATCGGTGTGGGGGCATGTCTGCTCACGCGGAGTCGAGCGGTTCATCGACCTGGAGACGCGACCGTGGCTGGGGGTGCTGGTGCTGACCCTCGTGATCTCAGGCCCATTGTCGGTCATGGTCTGGGCCGCGACGGCCCTGATGTTCTCGGCCAACCGGTCGATCGATGTCGCCGACCTGCCGCTGTTTCTGTTTCCGGTCACCCTGGTCACGGCCGTGCTCAGCGCGCTGAACATCTTCCTCCAGCGCAAGCCGGTCCAGACCCACGCGGCCCCCGTGGGTACGGCCCCCGCCCGCTTTCCAGACCGCCTGCCGATGAAGCTGAAGGGGGCGACCATCCATGCGGTGGAGTCAGAGGATCATTATCTGCGTATCCACACCGACCGGGGTTCGGACCTGATCCTGATGCGGCTGTCCGACGCCCTGATCGAGCTGGAAGGTCTGGAGGGGGCCCAGACGCATCGCGGTTGGTGGGTCGCACGCGACGCCGTGCGCGGGCTCAGCCGGGGCGACGGCCGCGCCACCCTCACGCTGGAGGGTGACATCCAGGCCCCCGTCAGCCGCCGCTATGCCAGGGCCCTGCGTAACGCTGGCTGGTACTGATCACCCCGCCCAGCAGCCATGGAAGCCGGCAGGCAGGGCCACATCGGCCCGCCATGTGCAGACCGGCCCGTCCGAGACATGTGCGGCCTCGAACACATGCAGCTCCGTCGTCCCCCGGCGCAGATTGATCGACGGCGCGACCAGCCAGGCCTCGCCCTCGGCTGAGCGCCCCGGCTTGGGCACGAAGACCGCCTCCTCCATGATCTGGCCGTCGCCGAATTCGAACGCATCCGACCGCCCCGTCTGCCAGTCATGCACGGCCAGTCCGGTGGGCAGCGGCCGCCCGCCACGCTCGCCGGCGACATGAACAGTCAGCCGCCGTTCTAGCCCGGCCCGGCGCGGATCGCCCTTGGGAAACTCCGCCGTTACGCCCGACTTGACCATCTCGGCCCGACCGTCCGTGTGCAGGGTGATCAGCGCCAGCTGGGCCGGCTCGCCCGGTACCGTGCCGCGTCCCTCGACCAGCACGCGCGCGCCCTCGACCGCAAAGGCGACATCCTTGCCGGCCGCCAGATCGAACTGGATGGCTCCGTCCGCCCGCTCCCAGGCATCGCCCAGGTGGAAGAAGCTGAAGGTTGGCAGCTCATAGATCCGGCGGCGGCTCAGATCGGCCTTGTCCACCACCATGACCTGGGTGCCCATGTCGGCGTGCCAGGCGAACTGGCTGGCATAGGGCATCCCCGCATGGTCGAAGACCCAGGGCTGCATGACGATGATCAGGTGCCGCGCCGTGGCGGTGAAGTCGTGCATATAGCTGGCGCGCGGTAGCTGGATCACCTGCGCGTCCCGCAAGGATCGATCGGCGTTCAGATGCCAGACCACGGCCTTGTCGCCGTTCATGCCGATGTTCCAGATCGTGCCGTCCGGCGCATAGCGAGGATGCGCCTGGAACGGCATGCCCTTCAGATCGTCCCTCAAGGTCACGAAGCCGCCGGTCGACAGGTCCGACCCCGACATCTCCAGCGGTGCGCCGCCCTCCCACAGGGCCCAGACCTTGTCGCCCGCCGTCATCACCGCCGTATTGGCCGCATTGGCGTCGTCGTTGGAGCCGATGCGGGCGCGGGCGTCGCCTGCGGTGCCGAAGCCCGGCGTGACCACGGCGTCGATCTCGGTCTCGTACCGTCGCTTGGGCGTATCGGCGAACCGGGCGGCCAGCGTCGCCTGCCCGCCGTCGATGCGGAACGCCCGCATCAGGCCGTCGCCGTCGAACCAGTGGGTCGCGCTGCCGCCCGCCCTGCGGAACTTGCCCGGCCCGTTGCGGAACAGGGTGCCCATCAGGTCCGCCGGAGCCCGGCCTCGCACCAGGCTCAGGGCGCGCGGCGCGACGTCCGCCTCCAGGTCCGCCGTAGCCAGGGCCCAGTCGGCACTCCCTGCCTCGGCGCTGGCCTGCATCGCCGCCATCGCCCGCACCGTTTCCGGCGTGACCACGGCGGCCGACAGGGCGGCGGCTCCCATCATGAATGAGCGGCGAGAAGCGAGCATGGCGGACCTCGAAAGGAAGAGAGGAGAAGGCGGCGGGCGACCGGTCGCGGCCTATTTGATTTCGATCGTCTGGGCCGTGGCTCCGGCGACCGCGAAATGCGCCCGGTCCCAACCCGCCGGCCCCATGTTGCCCCGCGCATTGTTGGAGAAGGCATAGGGCTCGACCGGCATGCCGAAGGGGTTGGTGTCCATCCGGCCATTACCGTTGACGTCGTGGAACGCCTTCACCGCATAGTCGCCGGCGGGGAGGTTCTCGAACACGGCCACGACGTGGCCAGAGGCAGGGAGGGCTTTCGACGCGACAGGTGCGCCGCCCGAATAGGCCGCCTCGGCATCGTACAGCGAGATCATCACCGTGCCGGTGTTCGCTCCGGTTTCGAACGTCAGGGTCAGGGTGTCGCCCGCCGGTTCGGCATGGGCGGCGGCGGTGCCCAGCAGCAGGGCGAGGGCGGCGGTGGTGGCGGCGATACGGTTCATGGCGTGATGTCCTGTCGATGGCGAGACCCGACCACCGGGCCTTTCGATGACCAGACGGTGCCGTCGCCGATCGCCCTGCGCCACGCCGATTGCAGGATCGCCCGCGCCGCCTTCGCCACCGACCACAGGTGTTCGTTCGCGAAACGCGAACGGACAGGCTCACTATCGTCCGGTCAGGGCTCCACCCCGATATCGCGCCGGACCTTGCGCTTCAGAACCCGGTCCGCCATCGCCTCGGCATGCTTCAGGGTGAAGGCAAGCGCCGCCGGATTGCCGCGACGCGGCCCGACGGAGTCCGCCATGACCGCTCCCCGCTCGCCCAAGGGCGCGGGCTCGCCGGTCGTCGTGTCCAGCGCCGTCTGATGCTCGATCTCGGCATTCAGCTTGGCCCCCATCAGGATGATCTGCACCGATAGCCAGGTCCACAGCAGAAAGCCCATGATGGCCGCCAGCGGGCCATAGGAATCGGTGCGGACGAAGTTGGTCAGGTACCAGCTGAACACGAATGACAGCCCCACGCTGAGCACGGCGGCGAAGACGGCCCCAGGTGTCAGCCAGCGCCACCGGGCCCGCGCCCGACACGGCCCGATCCGATAGATCAGGGTCAGGGCCGCCGCATAGCCGACGAACAGCAGCGGCCATCTCAGCGGAGCCAGATAGGCCCACTCGTCCGCCAGTCCGAACAGGGCCAGGAAGATCGGCACACCCACCACCAGACCCGCGCTGATCATGACGGCCAGCAGGCCCGTCACCGTGAAGGCCATGCACAGCAGATTGTAGGTGACGATGTTGCGCTTCTCGACCTCGTGATAGGCTAGGTTCAGCCCGTAGAAGAGCGTCTTGATCCCGTTGTTGGCGATCCACAGCGACAGACCCAGCGTCCACACCAGGGTGAAGGTCAGCTGGCTGTTGGAGTTGCCCGCCAGCCGCGCCATCTCGTCCCCCAGGAACTGGATCACATTGGCGGGCAGGAAGGCGTAAAGAAAGCTCAGCCGCCCCCAGGCATCCGCCGGATCGGCGAACAGGCCATAGATGGTCACGAAGGCCGCCAGCGTGGGAAACAGCGACAGCAGGATGAAGAAGGTCACGCCCCCGGCGACGAACCCGACCCGGTCGCCGAAATAGCCCATGGCCACGCGCCAGGCGATGTCGGCCCAGCCCTTGCGCGGTATGTGATGCGGGTGTTCGGCCAGCCGCCCCCGACCGGGCTCTTTGGCATCGAAGTCATGCGGCTGCGGCGGGGCGGGTGGCAGGATGTCGGGCCGGGCCGGGCGCAGCTCCACCCCGAATTTGTGTCCGCGCGTATAGAGCAGATGCGCCGCCCCGGCCCCCGCCGCCAGACCGCCCGCGACCGACACCAGTATACCCCACAAGCCCAGGCGCGGCCGGTCGGCCCCGTCTTCGTCCCAGACGTCTGTCTTTCTCGTCATTGCGCGCAAACGATCCATCATCGGAGCGCGTTCCTGCACCCTGCGCTTGATATTCCCTCAAACCCGCGCCAAGGCCAGCGTCATGACCGATACATCCTCTTCTCCTACCCTGGTCACCGCCTGGAAGGCCGCGACGGCACGCTTGAAGGAGGGCCGGATCGACAGCCCCTCCATCGACGCACGCCTGTTGCTGGAGGTCGCAACCGGTGCGGGCCGGGCCGACATCCTGACCGACCCCTACCGCGCCGTGACGCCGGATCAGCAGGCCACCCTGGACGGCTATCTGGAGCGCCGCCTGAAGCGCGAACCCGTCTCGCGCATCCTGGGCAAGAAGGGGTTCTGGAAGATCATGCTGAACGTTACCCCCGACGTCCTCAGCCCCCGCCCGGATACCGAGGCCATTCTGGACGTCGTCATGCTGGCGTTTCCGCCCCATCAGGCCTTCACCATGATCGACCTGGGCACCGGCTCGGGGGCCATCCTTCTGGCCACCCTGGCCGAGCGGGCGGGGGCCCGGGGCGTCGGCACCGACATCTCGTTCGAGGCCCTGGCCGTCGCTCGTGACAATGCCGCCAGCCTGGATCTGGACGGTCGCTGCGACTTCCTGAGGACCGAATGGGCGGCCGGAATGGCGGACCACAGCTTCGATCTGGTCGTCTCCAATCCCCCCTACATCCCGTCGGACGACATCGACGGACTGGACCCCGAGGTGCGCGATCACGATCCACGCCTGGCCCTGGACGGCGGCCCCGACGGGCTGCAGGCCTACCGCGACCTGGCCCCCGAAATCCTGCGCATCCTCAAGCCCGGCGGCATCTTCGCGGTCGAAATCGGCTGGGACCAGGGCCCGCAGGTCAAGGCCCTGTTCGAGGCGCAAGGGTTCACCGACGTCATCGTGGTCAAGGACCTGGCCGACCGCGACCGCGTCGTCACCAACGGCCCCGACCCCCGGACCAATCCCATTCCAAAGATGTAGCATGGGTCGCAAGGGCGGTTGCGATTAGCCCTTGGAAACGCCACGATCCCGCGCTACATCATCCTTGTCTCCCACCCAAAACGCACGCCTTGGACCGGTTCTGGCCCAGTCTCGCGCGTCCGGGCATGTGAAGGTCGGGCCGGTCGCCCGGCGCACCACGGGCGGCAACGGATTTCCGATCACATCGTCAGCGGGGATTGGCCTCGCACGAAACGGAAGACGACCCCGGACGGCGACAGGCTGCATCATCTTGCAGGCCCGCCCTCCCTCACGAAAAGCACGGTAAGCGCCGATGAGAGATTTCAAGGGCATGAAGCGTCAACGCGGACGCAACAGAAAGCCCGGCCAGGGCGGCGGCAACAACCACGCCAACGCCACCAACCCCAACCGGTCCTGGGACTCGCAAGGGCCCGAAAACATCAAGGTTCGGGGTAATGCCCAGACCGTCTATGAACGCTATATGCAGCTGGCGCGCGATGCGTCCGCCGGCGGCGACCGCGTTCTGGCCGAGAACTATACCCAGCACGCCGAACACTATTTCCGCGTCCTACGAGCGCTTCAGCCGTCGCGCCCCGTGTCCGAGATCGCCCAGCGCGAACTGGCCGGCCAGGGCTTCGACATCGACTTCGAGGACGAAACGGGCGCCCAGGCCGCCGCCATCATGGCCGCCGAAAAGGCCGAGGCCGACCGCGTCGCCGCCGCCGAGGCCCGTCAGCGCGAACAGGAAGAGCGCCAGGCCGAGCGTCAGGCCCAGGGCGGCGACCAGCCCCGCCGCGAATGGCGCGACCGTCCCGAGCGCAACGACCGCCCTGACCGCTATGACGACCGCGAGCCGCGCGAACCCCGCGCCGAGGGCGAGGGCCAATCCGGAGAGGCCCGCGAAGGCGGCCGTCGTGAAACCCGCCGCGAACGCTGGGAGCGTCGCCGCGCCGAGAACGGTGGCCGTCGCTTCGAGAACGATGGCGAGGGCGGCGGTGCCGAGACGACCTCCGACGATCAGCGGCAGGCCGTCGACGCCGTCGACGCGACCTCCGCGCCCGCAGCGGAGTCCCATGACGCCGGCGAGCGCCCGGCCCGCGCCGAGCGTCGCCCCCGTCGCGACGCACTGCAGGCCCTTGACGATCAGGCTGACGATGCGCCGTCGGCCCTGCCCGGGTTCCTGACCCGCTCCACGGCCCCCGCCGCGCCTGTGGCCGAGGCCGCGGACGAGACTCCCGCCGAGGCTCCGGCCCCCAAACGCCGTGCGCCGCGTCGCAAGGTCGAGGCGGTTCCCACCGAAGACTAGCGCCAGTCGCGCACTACCCCAGGTCGCATTTTCACGATCGCTCAATCTATTCGCGTCAAGGTTGCGGGCGTGAATGGGGGGGGTTGGCGATGGAGTTGCTGCTTGTTCTGACGGCAATAGGGCTGACCGGCCTGCTGGGAGCGGTCCGGCTGGCCATGCGGGCGCGGGCCGAGGCGGTTCGTCTGCGGGCCATCAACAATGCGCTGGAATCGCGGGTGGCCGAGCGGACCCGCTCGCTGCGCCAAGCCCTCGACGCCGCGGGCGATCAGGCCATGGCCCTGGCCGCCGCCAACCGCGCCCGCGCTGATTTCCTGGCCGGCATGAACCACGCCCTGCGAACACCGCTCAATGCGGTCATAGGCTTCAGCGACCTGTTGACCCGAAATGCCGAGCACGAACCGCTGACCCATAAGCAGGCCCGGGCCGTGGCCGAAATCCGCATCGCGGGATCGCGTGTGCTGGGCCTGATCGACCGCATCCTGGACTTTGCCGACATCGAGGCGAGACCCGTCGCCGTCTCGGTAGCCCGGATCGATCCGCTGCTGATTGTCCGCCAGGTCGTCGAGGCTCTGCGGGTTCAGGCCACCGAGGCCGGTGTCACCCTCCAGGCCCCCGCCGCCAGCCCCGGTTACAACCTAGCCGCCGATCCGGAGCGGCTGCGTCAGATCCTCACCAACCTGCTGTCCAATGCCATCGACCACAACAGGCGCGGCGGAACCGTCCTGATCGAGGTGCGCCGTGCCGACAATCGCATGATCCTGGCGGTTCATGACGACGGCCCGGGCATTGCACCGGAGCGGATGGCGGACCTGTTTCAGCCCTTCTGCCGTCTGATGCCCGGAGCGGATCGTCAGAAGGCGGACGAGCATGCGGCGATCGGCGTCGGTCTGGCCGTCGCCCGCCGTCTGGCCGAGGCCATGGGCGGCACCTTGACCGCTGCCAGTACGCCCGGCGAAGGCTCCAGCTTCACCCTGACCCTGCCGGCGGCGATGGCCGCATCGCCGGCGGCTTCAGGCTCTATGGATGAGGTGAGTGAGGCCGTCGATCTGGCCGCCCTGACCGTCCTCTACGTCGAGGACAACGCCGCCAACATCACCCTGATGCGCCATGTCATGAGCGCGCTCGGACCGTCACTGCACATCGCCGAGACGGGCGCGGCGGGTGTGGCCCTGGCGCGCGATCTGCGACCCGCCGTCATCCTGCTGGACATTCACCTGCCTGACGTCGACGGCTTCGAGGTCAAGGCCCGCCTGGCCGAGGACGAACTGACCCGCGACCTGCCGGTTGTCGCCCTGACCGCCGGCTCGGGGCCCGCAGAGGCGCGGCGGGGCCACGACATGGGCTTTGCCGCCTGGCTGACCAAGCCGCTGGATATCGCCCTGCTGACCACGACCCTGCAGCAGGTGGCGGGTGCGGGCCCGCCGCAGCCACGACGCCGTGCGGCCTGACTGCGGCCACCGGACGGGTTGACGCCGGGCGGTCGCGGTGGCCCTTAGCGGGTGTCTCGCCCGGGAGTGCCCATGTCGCGTCGAACTCGATCTTTCCTGCTGCTGGCCATGGCAGCCACCGTCATCACCGCCTGTGCCACGCCCGCCCCACCCCCGCCGCCCGTTCCGCCCCTGCCGGGCCAGACCAGCGACAGCGCGCTGCCCGACTGGCGCGGCGTCGTCACCCGCGCCGACCGCAGCCGTTTCGACCGCCGCAACGCCGCCTGGCGCGACGCCCTGCGTCAGGCCCGCAGCCTTCAGGGATCGGGCGACCTGGCTTCTACCGGAGCCCTGATCGATCCGGATGCCGGTATCGATGGCGTGACGCCGCCGGTTGGAAACTATCGCTGCCGCACCGTCAAGCTGGGCTCGCAGGGAGGCGACGATGGCCTGGGCTATGTCGTCTATGGCTGGTTCGCCTGCCGCATCGAGCAGACGCCGAACGGCCTGAAGTTCATCAAGCGCACCGGCTCCCAGCGCCCGTCCGGCCTGCTGTTTCCGGAGAATGACCGCCAGATGGTCTTCCTCGGTTCGATGGCTCTGGCCGACGAGCCGGCGGCCAGTTCCTATGGCCAGACGCCCGACCGCGACATGATCGCCGTGATGGAGCGGATCGGCCCGGCGCGCTGGCGGCTGTTCATCCCCTGGCCCACGGCGGAGTCTAAACTGGACCTGATCGAACTGGTACCCGCCTGACGACCTTGCAGAATATCGCCGTCGTCGGGGCGGGCCCCTCCGGCCTGGCCTTCGCCCTCATGCAGGCGCGCGAGGGTCGTCGCGTCACCCTGTTCGAGCGGTTCGAGGCGGCGGGACCGGTCGGGGCGGGCTTCATGCTGCAGCCCACCGGTCTGGCGGTCATGGACGACCTCGGCCTGACCCCGGCCATCAGCCGTCTGGCCCAGCCCATCGACCACATCTTCGGGCGGGAGGCGCGTCGCGGCCGGGTGGTTCTGGACGTTCGTTACAGCGACCTGCAGCGCCCGCGCCAGGCCCTGGGCGTCCACCGCGCCGCCCTGTTTCACGTTCTGCATGAAGCGGTGCTGGCGTCGGGTGTCGAGATCGTCACAGGCCGCGAGATGATCGCGGCCCACGCCGGTCGCCTGACCGACGGGGCGGGGCGTCACACCCCTGCCTTCGATCTAATCGTGGACGCTTCCGGGGCCCGTTCGCGAATCGCGGCGGACCATGGCGCGCGGCCTCGCCCACTCGCCTTCGGGGCCCTTTGGGGGACGGTGCCCTGGCCGGGGGCGCCGTTCGACGAAACCGCGCTGCAACAGGTCTATCGCGGCGCGTCGAAGATGATCGGCGTCCTGCCCATCGGCACCCGTCCGGGTTCGGACGATCGCCTGGCCACTTTCTTCTGGAGCCTGAAAACCCGGGACCATGCCGCCTGGCGCGCAGGCGGTCTGGAGCGATGGAAGGATGAGGTGCGCGGCCTCTGGCCCGAGACCGCCCCGATCCTCGACGGCATCCACGACCCGGATCAGATGACCCTCGCCCGCTATGGGCACCACACTCTGTGGCGACCCCATGCCGACCGCCTGGCGATCATCGGGGATGCGGCGCATTCGACCAGTCCGCAACTGGGTCAGGGCGTCAACATGGGGCTGCTGGACGCCCAAGCCCTGACTGTGGCCCTGCGAACGCGTGACGACCTCTCGTCCGCGCTCGCGACCTACGCCCGCAGCCGCCGCTTGCATCTCAGCCTCTATCAGGCTCTCAGCCTCGGCTTCACGCCCTTCTATCAGGCGGACGGCCGCCTGCGCCCGTGGGTCCGCGACCACATTCTGGGCCATGTCGCCCGCCTGCCACTGGCTCCGCGCCTGCTGGCGGCGACCGTCGCGGGCCTGCTCCTCGACCCTCGACGGGAGGGGCTGGATCGCGCGCCGCGCTGAACCTCACCGGTTTCGGGCCGTTGATGATGGCGAACAGCGTGGAGTTTGCCCGATGCGTACAGTTCTCGCCGCCGCCTCGACCGCCCTTCTTCTGGCCGCTTGCGGTCAGGGCGCTGGCCCTTCTCAGGATGCTCCGCGCCCAGAGGATGCGTCCGGGTCAACCGATACTTCGACACAGCCCACCGATGACGCGCCGCCCCTTTCGACTCCGGCTAGCCCACCCACTGCGACCGATACCACCCCGGCCAAGGGCAAGCAGGGCGGGGCCGACGACTGGCGACAAGTCGTAAATGCCGCCGATGCCGCCAACCTGTCACGGCTGGATCAGGCCTGGCGCCTGGCCCGTGCCGAGGCCGACGACAAGGGGTTCGCAGACGAGGTCACCGCCCTGGGGCCGCTCGCCGATCCCAATGCGGGTCAGGTGGGGCGGCTACAGCCTCCTCCGGGCACCTATCGCTGCCGCACCATCAAGATGGGGACGAAGAGCGAGGTTGGCCTCGCCTTCAACCCCTATGGCTATTTCCGGTGCACTATCGAACTCACGCCCGGTGGCGACCTGATCCTGACCAAGGTTACGGGATCCCAGCGCACACGCGGCCTGCTCTATCCGGACACGGATCGTCGCCTGGTCTTCGTCGGAGCCCAGGCCTGGGGCATGGATGAAACCGGCTTCCCCCGCTACGGCCAGATGCCCGAGCGCGATCAGGTCGGCGCGTTCGAACGCATCGGCCCCAACCGCTGGCGCCTGGTCATTCCGTGGCCGCGCGTGGAATCGAAGCTGGAAATCCTCGAGCTGGTCGGCTGACCGTCAGACCTTCGTCAGCCGCAGGTCGTGATAGTCGTAGCTGAAGTCCGCGTCCGGACTGACGGCCTTCATCGTGGCCGAGACCGGAGCGCCGCCCTCGATCTTGAAGGTGATGAAGGCGTCCTCCTCCCGCTTGTCCGCGAACCGGGTGCGCAGGGTGTCGCCGTCATAGGCCTCCAGCGGCCCGGTCAGGCTCGGCGTGCGGGTGAAGGTCAGGTGTGGGACCGTGCGGCGGTTGCGACCTCGACCCGTCGTCTTCAGGGCGATGACGATGTCGCCGTACCAGGGATCGCGCCATGTCCCGGCATAGGCTTCCAGAGGCAATGACGGCGGTGCGCCCGCCGCCTGTTTGACATCGATCTCGGCGGCGGCGGCGATGGATTTGACGTCGCCTTCCGCCCTCAGGCGAGCGCTATCGGCGATCCAGTCAAAGGCGGGGAAAGCCCGGTCCTGGCCCAGGATGATGTCGACGATCCCGCTGCGCAGGGCCCGCAGCAGGAAGCTTTCCTCGGCATTGGTAAAGTAGGAAAAGCCCGTCATGCGCCCGGGCAGCAGGACGGTGCCGGAGATATAGCCGGGCGCCCCCCCGCCATGGGTGATCATCCGCTCGCCGCGATAGTCCATCACCTGCCAGCCCATGGCATAGGTGGCGGCGATCGCGCGTCCCGGCATGTCCGGCGTCGGCCCGCCCGAGTTGGAGATGATGATGTTGGGCTTCCACATCTCGTCGGCCCGCGCCTCGGCATACAGGCGCGTGCCGTCGGGCAGCAGGCCCTTGTTCAGCTGCACGGCGATCCACTTGGCCCAGTCCACGGGGTTGGTGACGAAGCCGCCTGCCGCTCCGGCCGAGGTCCAGTTCCAGACCTCCTGGATCGATTGGCCGATGACCTGGGTCTCGCCCTGATAGCGCAGCGGCGGCCCGATCCGTCCGTGCGGCAGGGCCGAGACCGCCGGGTCCGCGCCCGCCATCACAGGCAGGGTCTCGGTCATGCCCAGACGGTCCAGGATGCGCGTCTGGACGAAATCCTCCCACGCCATGCCCGATGCCGCCGCAACGACCTCGCCCGCCACCACGAACATCAGGTTGCAGTAGTTGTAGCCTGCGCGGAATGCCCCCTCGATCGGCACATGGGGCACCGCCGCCATGATCTCGGCGCGCGTGCGGTCGCTGTTGGGCCAGAACAGCAGGTCGCCCGCTCCAAGGCCAAATCCGATCCGATGACTGACCAGATCGCGCACCGTGACCATGTCGTTCAGCTCGGGCTTGGACAGAGAGAAGCCGGGCAGATAGGTCCGCACGGGCTCGTCCCACTTGACCTTGCCCTCGTCGACCAGAATGGCCAGGGCCGCACAGGTCACGGCCTTGGTGTTGGAGGCGATGGCAAAGCGCGTGTGTTCGTCGATGGGCGTGGCATCACCCTTCTTGCGCACCCCATAGCCTCGGGTCAGGGCCGTCCGGCCCTCGGTCACCAAGGCCACCGACACCGCTGGCTGATCCGGAAACGCCGCCATGGCACGCCTGACGAACCCATCCACCTGCTCGGCCAGTGACGCGCCGTCATTGGCCGCAGCCTGCGCCCAGGTCCGGGCGGGCAGGATCGCGGCGGTCGCGGCACCCATGGAGGCGAACAGGGTGGTCCGGCGGGTGGGGCGTATGGACATCGACATCTCCGGCATGGGCTCGAACCAGACCTAGCCCGCCAGCCTGGTCGACACCAGCGCCGCTGGCCTTTGGTCTGTTTGGATCAGCTCAAGTATAGATGACCGTTCTGCAATGTTCGGCCTCGTCTTTTCCTGCCCTGATCATGACGAAGAAGTAACTCGCAACGCGGTCAAGGACGCTTTACGTCAGCCGCAATGACACCGTGTTACGTGACCGGTGCGAGGGGATTTCTCATGACGTCGTTCAAATTCCTGCTGCTGGCCGGCACGGCCCTGGCGGCTTCGTCGGGCGTAGCCGTTGCCCAGACCGCGCCTGCGCCCCAGGCCCAGGCCCAGGCCCAGGCCCAGGCCCAGCGGCCCGCCGCCCAGACGCCTGCCCAGACGCCAGCTCCTGCAGCCAGCCAGACGCCGGCCCCTCAACAGGCCCCGGCAGTGGCTGAGGAGGAAGAGGAAGACGAGGCCTCGGCCCTGTCCGACGTCGTCGTCACCGCCCGCCCGAACGAGGTCCGCACCTCCATCGATTCCACCAGCTACAGCCTGGCCAACGATCTGCAGGCGACCACCGGCACCCTGGCCGACGCCCTGCGCAATGTCCCCTCGGTCGAGGTCGATCCCGACGGCAACGTTAGCCTGCGCGGCGACAGCAATGTCACCATCCTGGTCGACGGTCGCCCCTCGACCCAGTTCAACGGCCCCAGCCGCGGCCAGATGATCCAGCAGATTCCGGCGGACCAGTATGCCCGCGTCGAGGTCATGACCAACCCCTCGGCCGCCTACAGCCCCGAGGGCTCCGGCGGGGTCATCAACCTGATCACCAAGCCCACGACGGTGAAGCCCAATGCCACCACCACCGGCTCCATCCGCGCCAACATCGGCGATGCCGGGCGTTACAACCTGGGGGCCAGCGTCGCCCATGTGAACGGCAAGCTGACCCTGTCGGCCGACGCCGGCGTGCGCCATGACGGCTATGTCGCCGAGGTGAACCGCCTGCGCGAGCGGCTGGATACCGGTTCGAACCAGTTCCTGGAATCGCGCACGACCTCCCAGGTCGATGGCGCGTCCGACAATGTCTACGTCCGCCTGGCCGCCGAATACAATCTGGATACCCAGACGCAGCTGGTGGCCGAGCTGCGCCACACCGAGGTCGACGCCGGTGGCGATTCCGTCGAACTGTTCGAGGCGGATGCCGCCGGCGGCGGGATCGCTTCCAGCTATCGCCGCACGTCCGACGGCGGGTTCGAGGGCCAGTTCTCGGGCGCGACCGCCCGCGTCGTGCGCCGTTTCGGCAGCGAGCCGGGCCACGACTGGACCAATGAGATCCGCTACGACCGCAACCGATTCCAGTTCGGCGGCGACACCTTTACCGATCAGATTTTCCCCGCCGCGACGCCCTTCTTCGAACTGATCGATAACCAGAACGAACAGGACCAGATCGGCATCACCAGCGCCTATGTCCGCCCCTTCTCGAAAGGCGGGCGCCTGCGTGTGGGCTATGAGCTTCAAGCGACGATGCTGGAACTGGACAACTCGGTAGCGCGTGGCACCGACCGGGCGGCCCTGACGCCGGACCCGACCGTGTCCAACATGTTCAACGTCGACCAGACGGTGCACGCCGTCTACGCCACCTATGAGCGGCCGTTCGGCGAGAAGCTGTCTGCCCAGTTCGGCCTGCGGCTGGAACAGGCCAATCTGGACCTGGATCAGATCACCTCCAACATCCAGACGTCCCAGGACTATTTCCGTGCCTATCCGACCGGCCACGTCTCCTATCAGCTAGACGACACCCAGACCCTGCGTGCCAGCTACAGCCGCCGCATCCAGCGGCCTCAGCCCGGCGATCTGAACCCCTTCCTGACCTATGGTGACCTGCAGAACGTCCGCTCGGGCAACCCCGACCTGCTGCCCCAGGAAACCGACTCCTTCGAGTTCAGTTGGCAGAAGCGGGTGCAGCAGACCTTCTATCAGGCCACCCTCTACTATCGCGACACCCAGGACGCCTTCACCCAGGTGACCAGCGACATCGGCAACAATGTCTTCCTGACCCGTCCCGAAAACCTGGGCTCCAGCCGCTCGACGGGTCTGGAGCTGGTGGCCAACGGGGCCCTGCACCCGACCCTGCGCTACAACGTCAGCGTCAATGTCTATCGTCAGGAGATCGACGCGGCGGGCATCCCCGGCGGCGTGGATTCCGAGGGCGAAAGCGTTTCGGGCCGCCTGTCCCTGAACTGGCAGCCGACCCAGGCCGACTTTGTCCAGCTCACGGGCATCTGGACCGGCGATCAGCTGCTGGCCCAGGGCACGCGCGAGCAGTCGACCCTGGTCAACTTCGGCTACCGTCGCAAGCTCAGCCAGGACTGGTCTCTGCAGATGACGGTGCGCGACGTGTTCGACGACTTCGGCTCGACCACCACCCTGTCGACCCCGACCTTCCGGGACCGGACGGACCAGACCTTCGGCGGGCGCGCGGCCTATATCGGCCTGACCTGGAACTTCGGCGGCGGCCAGCGTCGTCCCGAACAGTTCGACTTCGCCCCGCCCGCCACGGGAGGCTGACGTCAGCCAGGCGCGGGCCTCAGGTCCGCGTCTCCCAGGCCAGCCAGGCGGCGACCACGACCAAGCCCCCGGCCATGACCGCGCGCATGGCGGGTCCCTGCATCCGCCGCAGGATCACGCCCGCCGCCCCGGCTCCGCCCAGCACGATCAGGCCGTGCACCAATACGGCCACGGCCAGATGCAGGCTGCCCAGCGTCACGGCCTGCGTCAGGGCCGCGCCATGCCCCGGCCGCATGAAGGTCGGCAGCAGTGCCACATAGAAGACCGCCGCCTTGGGGTTCAGCAGATTCCCCGCCAGGCCACGCAGGAACAGCCCGCGCAGGGTCCGCACGTCCGGGGTCGGGTCGGTGGCTCCCGGCTCGCGCCAGGCTTCCCACGCCAGCCACAGCAGGAACAGCACCCCCGCCCAGCGCAGGGCCTGATACAGCGGCGGCCAGGCGGCAAAGACCTGCGTCAGGCCAAAGGCCGCCGCCACCATCCATATCGCCAGCCCCAGCGTCACCCCCGCCACCGCCGCGAACCCGGCCAGCCGCCCGCGCGCCACCGACACGAGCGCCAGCCACCCCATGTTCGGCCCCGGCGTCAGCTCGATCAGGGCCACGGCCAGCAGGAAGGGGCCGATGACGGCCGGGTCGACGGGCCATGCGGAATGCGGGATCACGGGCGGCCTCCTCTGACGATCAGCCTAGGCCTCGCCCGTCCGCCGCGACAGTCCCGATCGTGACCTGGGCTACCCCCTTGTGTGACCCGATCGTCACACCCACCTCGATCACAGCGGCGCGTCGCTCAGCGGAGGGCGGGCCGGACCACATCCGCCTGTCCAAGGGGACTCCTATGAACCTCGACCTTTATTCCGACCGCGCCAAACAGGCCGTCCAGTCAGCCCAAAGTCTGGCCCTCGCGCGCAGCCACCAGCAGTTCGCGCCCGAGCATCTGCTCAAGGTGCTGCTGGAGGAACGCGACGGCCTGGCCCGTAACCTGATCACCGCCGCCGGCGGCGACGCCGCCAAGGCCGAGGCCGCGACCGAGACCGCCCTGAAGAAGCGCGCCCAGGTCAGCGGCGGCAATGGCCAGCTCTATCTGGACGGCGACACCGCCCGCGTCTTCGCCGCCGCCGAGGAGGCCTCCAAAAAGGCAGGCGACGCCTTCGTCACCACCGAACGCCTGCTCAGCGCCATCGCGCGCGAGGGCGGCACGGCGCGCGAGATCCTGAAATCCGTGGGCGCCACGCCCGACAAACTCGACGCCGCCATCGCCGACATCCGCAAGGGCAAGACCGCCGATAGCGCCGGGGCCGAAGACGGCTATGACGCCCTGAAACGCTATGCCCGCGACCTGACCCTGGCCGCGGCCGACGGCAAGATCGACCCCGTCATCGGCCGCGACGAGGAAATCCGCCGCACCATCCAGGTTCTGGCCCGTCGCACCAAAAACAACCCCGTCCTGATCGGCGAACCCGGCGTCGGCAAGACCGCCATCGTCGAGGGCCTGGCCCTGCGCATCGTCAACGGCGACGTGCCCGAGAGCTTGCGCGACAAGGTCGTCATGGCGCTCGACATGGGCTCGCTCATCGCCGGCGCCAAATACCGCGGCGAGTTCGAGGAGCGGCTGAAATCCGTCCTGGCCGAGGTCACGGCGGCGGAAGGGCAGATCATCCTGTTCATCGACGAGATGCACACCCTGGTCGGCGCCGGAAAGGGCGACGGGGCCATGGATGCCTCCAACCTGCTCAAACCCGCCCTGGCGCGCGGCGAGCTGCACTGCGTCGGGGCCACGACGCTCGACGAGTACCGCAAATATATCGAGAAGGACGCGGCGCTTGCCCGTCGCTTCCAGTCGGTCTTCATCGACGAGCCGACGGTCGAGGATACGGTCTCGATCCTGCGCGGCCTCAAGGAGAAGTACGAGGTCCACCACGGCGTGCGCATTTCCGACAGCGCCATCGTGGCCGCCGCCACGCTCAGCAACCGCTACATCACCGACCGCTTCCTTCCGGACAAGGCCATCGACCTGATCGACGAGGCCGCCAGCCGCGTGCGCATGGCGGTCGACTCAAAGCCCGAGGCGCTGGACGAGATCGACCGCCGCCTGGTCCAGCTCAAGATCGAGCGCGAGGCCCTGAAGAAGGAGACCGACAGCGCCTCCAAACAGCGGCTGGAAAAACTAGACGACGAGATCGACGACCTCCAGGCCCAGTCCGACGACCTGACCGCCCGCTGGAAGGCGGAGAAGGACAAGGTCGGTCAGGGGGCCCAACTGCGGGAGACTCTGGACCGCCTGCGCGCCGACCTGGCCCTGGCCCAGCGCAACGGCGACCTGGCCCGCGCGTCTGAGATCGCCTACGGCCAGATCCCCGGCATCGAGAAACAGCTGGCCCAGGCCGAGGAGAACGAGGCCGACAAGTCCGGCCCCCTGACGCCCGAGGTCGTCGACGCCGAACAGATCGCCGCCGTCGTCAGCCGCTGGACCGGCGTTCCGGTCGAAAAGATGCTGGAGGGCGAGCGCGAGAAACTGCTGTCGATGGAGGACGCCCTGCGCCACCGCGTCGTCGGCCAGGATGCGGCGGTGGAGGCCGTCTCCGATGCCGTGCGCCGCGCCCGCGCCGGCCTGAACGACCCCAACCGCCCGCTCGGCTCCTTCCTGTTCCTGGGCCCGACCGGCGTAGGCAAGACCGAGCTGACCAAGGCCCTGGCCGCCTTCCTGTTCGACGACGAGGCCGCCATCACCCGCATGGACATGTCCGAATACATGGAAAAACACTCGGTCAGCCGTCTGATCGGTGCCCCTCCCGGCTATGTCGGCTATGACGAGGGCGGGGCCCTGACCGAGGCGGTGCGCCGCCGCCCCTATCAGGTGATCCTGTTCGACGAGGTCGAAAAGGCCCACCCCGACGTCTTCAACGTGCTGCTCCAGGTGCTCGACGACGGCCGCCTGACAGACGGTCAGGGCCGGGTCATCGACTTCAAGAACACCCTGATCATCATGACCTCCAACCTGGGGTCGGAAGCCCTGGCCGGTCAGGCCGAGGGTGACGACGTCGAGAGCGTGCGCCCCTATGTCATGGACCAGGTCCGCGCCCACTTCCGGCCCGAGTTCCTGAACCGCATCGACGAGATCATCCTGTTCCGCCGCCTCGGCCGCGAACAGATGGGCGGCATCGTCCGCATCCAGCTGGCCCGGTTCGAAAAACTCCTGGCCGACCGCCGCCTGACCCTGGCGCTCGACGACACCGCCACCGCCTGGCTCGCCGACCGCGGCTACGACCCCGTCTATGGGGCGCGCCCGCTGAAGCGCGTCATCCAGAAGGACCTGGTCGACCCGATCGCGCGCAAACTGCTGGCGGGGGAGATCGAGGACGGCAGCGTGATCGCCGTGTCAGCGGGGGCGGACGGGCTGGAGATCGGGAAGGCGCGGGTGCATTAGGGGCGCGACGAAAGATGCTGTCTAGCCACGCCTGTCCCGTAGCCTAGCTAGCTCTTCGGTCACTAGGTTTGCCGGCAGTTCGAAGAAGTCGAACAGTGCGTAGATGGGTGTAACTATCTGGGTGACGAACTCAGGGAGATTTTCACTTATGCGATCCGCATCGATAGCCAGCCGAGTTTCGTAGCGCTCCTGCCGGGCCCGCCGGCCCGGCATGATCCATCGAAGGCTGTCGCCGAGCGAGACGAGCTCTCGATCGGCTAAGCCGGTCCATTCAGCCATGAACGTCACTCGCGCCGCTGGGTCGCCGAATCCACGAGCCATGGCGGCAGCGTGCATGAGAACTTCGCCAATTCGCCATGTCGGTAGCGTTATGTCGAAGCCTGTGCCCGGGGGTCTGCGTTCCGTTCCATCTTCCTGATATCCACGAATAAGAAAGAACAAGCCGTCCGGAGATACTCGCCAAAAATCCGAGTGCGCGGGATCGCGGTCGTTCTCTTCAGCTCCGAGCCAGCACTCGATCGCACCATCCTTCACATAAGGCGCGATTTCGGCCCTCGTCGGCACCCAAAATGGCGGCCATCCTGTAAGTTGAGGGTATCCATTCAAAATGTCCCGAAGCCGAGCCAAGTTAGGTTGCTCGATATCGCCAGTAAGAGAGTAGCAGACGGCGTAATGTCCCAACGGAAGTCGAACAGCGCTATCGACAGGCGACGCAGCAACAAGATCGGTCCATCTGGCCATCGATTGAGCAAACCAGTCGGCTAGGCGATCCGCCTGATCCGGACGGGCGGCCGACGATCCGCCGCCTGCGAGAATATTTCGAAAGCTGTCGAGAAGGTCTTCCCGTCCATTTGTCAGGCAACGGCGCAGGAGGGTGTCCCACTCACCACCAGTCTGCGGGCCGTCGCTTTGTGGGCCGGGGCGACGGATATAATAGATGTTCTGGCGTATTTGTTGTTGGTTCGGCCCATCTCGTGTGCTGCGTATAGGGAACGGGTGTCCTCCTGGAACCAGTACAACGGGATATTCTCTGCCTTCCAAATCACGAGAGACCCGGACGTCGCAGTGAAACGCCGGTTCTGCATATCGAGCGACAATTCCGTTCACAGCATCTGCGTTGAAAGCCGAAAGATCAGGCGGGCGTCCGTCGGCTTCGCCGACTTCTGCGCCCTGTTGTTCTTTACCTATAACCAGCAGACCGCCGCCGTGATTTGCAAGCGCGATCAAGGCTTTGGCCAAGACTGCTTGATGTTCCCGAGTGGACACATCAATCCACCCTTTTAGTTCCACATCCAGTGACTCTCGGGGATCACGAAGCGTGTCCTCAATACGCAAAGTAAGCTCAGCTATATCGGGCATAAAGCAGGTATCTAACGCTCAACCAGAAGGCGCAACCTATTTCAGCCCATTCGAATCGATGCCGTACAGGTGGAGTTCAAACACCTTGCTCCAACCCTTCTCCCATTGGGAGAAGGTGCCCCGGAGGGGCGGATGAGGGTCGGTCGGGGCCGTCGGCGCAAGCCGTCGCACCGGCGGGGATACGGCTGACGCCGGGCGGCAGGCGACCCTCACCCTTTCGGCTGGCGCATCGCTGCGCTCTGCGAGCCTCAAGCCCTCTCCCAACGGGAGAGGGAAAAGCTACAGATCCAGCGCCCGCGCCTGTGCCCGGATCGCCGCGTCGATCTGCTGCGGTTCCGCCAGCGCCTGTTCATTGGTGAACCGCACCACGGTCCAGCCCAACGCCTCGATCTCTTGCTGACGCAGATGGTCGTTCAGCACCACATCGTCGCGCCCATGCACCCCGCCGTCGATCTCGATGACCAGCCGCAGCGGAAGACAGGCGAAGTCGACCACGAACCGGCCCACTGGATGCTGACGCCGGACCTTCCAGCCGTCGACCGCCCCGCCACGCAACCGCGACCAGACCCGCTCTTCGGCCAGGCCGCCCGTCTGGCGCAGCGCGCGGGCGCGGGGTGTCAGGCGACCGGCGGTCACGTCATGGCCCTCAATCCCCCAGCACAGGCATCACCTCCACCCCGTCGCAGACGAAGATCGACATGTGCGGATGGTCGTCGAACAGGCGGACGGCGGCCTCGTGCGAGGGGGCTTTCACCACCATGAAGACGGTCAGCAGATTGACCATGTCGGTCACCGCGCCCGCATCGGATATCCGCTTCGTCGGCCCCAGCGGCCCGCCGATATACAGGATGTGGTCGCTGTGCGCCGCTTCCCACGCCCTGACGGCGGCGACGCCGCAGGCGGCGGTCTCGTCCTGCTCTTCCTTCGTCATCGCGCGCCAGGCGGCCCATTTCGGCCCGGCCTTGTCGGAGGTGAAGACGGCCAGATAGCGGGCGTCGGGCATGGGTGTCTCCGTGGCTTTGCATCCCCTGTGTATCATGGGACGTTGAAGGGCGAACCGACACGAAAGGCCCTGCCATGATCCGCTCCGCCCTGTCCGTTTCCCTCGCACCCGTTCTGGCCCTCGCGCTCGCCGCCTGCGGCCAGGCCGAGACGCCCGAGCCCGCGGCCCCGGCAGCCCCCTCGGCAACGGCCCCTGCCGCCACGCCGGCCGCGCCCCCAACCACCTCACAGGCCACGCCCGCCGGGCTGGAGACGGCCCTGCGCGGCCTGCACGCCGACGATGGGGCCCTGACCTATGCCCATGCGTCCGTCGATCTGAACGGCGACGGCACGGACGAGGTCCTGGCCTATGTCATGGGGCCGATGGTCTGCGGCTCGGGCGGGTGCAACCTGTATGTGCTGGCGCCAGATGGCGGGAACGGGGGCGAGGGCTGGCGCGTCGTCACCCGCACCAGCGTGACCCAGACGCCCATCGGCGTCCTGCCCACCTCGACCAACGGCTGGCGCGACCTGGCCGTCTCCATCGGCGGCGGCGGGGCTGACGCCGGCTGGGTGCGCCTGACCTATGACGGCCGGACCTATCCGACCAATCCCACCGCGCCGCCCGCCACGCCCCTGGACAGTGCGCCCGACGTCACCACCCTGATCGCGTCCGAACCCGACGCCCGCCCGCTGCCCTGAGCGGGGCGACCACAAGCGCGTGATCGGCGCTAATGATTTTGCAGTGCGGCGCACTATATGCTGCTGTGCCGTATCGTGACCGTTCGCGGTCGCCGACCAGGATCGACATGCTGTATTCGCTGCACGAGCTCGCCTACGCCTCCGCCTCGCCCTTCCGGATCGGAGCCCAGATGGCCCGGACCTTCTGGTCGTCGCCGCTGAACCCCGCCGCCGACACCGCCATCGGCCGCACCGCCTTCGCCTCGGCCGAGCTGTTCGAGAGCGTGACGCGCCGCTATGGCAAGCCGGACTGGCGGCTGGACACCATCACCGTCGACGGCCATCCGATCCGCACGACCCAGCAGGTCATCTGGTCCTCGCCCTGGTGCCGGCTGATCCGGTTCGCGCGCAACATCGGCGACCTGAAACGGGCGAAGAAGCCGGTCGCCGCCCCGTCGGTGCTGATTGTCGCTCCCCTGTCGGGCCACTATGCCACCCTGCTGCGCGGCACGGTCGAGGGCTTTCTTCAGGACCACGACGTTTATGTCACCGACTGGTCCAATGCCCGTCAGGTGCCGATGCTGGAGGGGCGGTTCGACTTCTTCGACTATATCGACCACGTCCGCGACATGCTGGCCGCCATCGGGCCGCGCGCCCATGTGGTCGGCGTCTGCCAGCCCGGACCGCCGGTCCTGGCCGCCTGCGCCCTCATGGCCGAGGACGAGGACCCGAACCGGCCCGCCTCCATGACCTTCATGGGCTCGCCCATCGATGCGCGCCTGTCGCCGACGGTGACCAATGAACTGGCCGAGGCCAAGCCCTTCACCTGGTTCCAGTCGAACATGATCCACACCGTGCCCTGGCCCTATCCGGGGTTCGGGCGGCGCGTCTATCCGGGCTTCGTCCAGCTCTACAGCTTCATGTCGATGAACGAGGACAAGCACATCGACGCCCACCACCGCTATTTCCAGGACCTGGTCTCGGGCGACGGCGACGGGGTGGAGAAGCACGAGGAATTCTACGACGAATACCTCTCGGTGCTGGACCTGTCGGAGGAGTTCTACCTCCAGACCATCGACATCGTCTTCCAGCAGCATTTGCTGCCGCGCGGCCTGCTGGAGCATCGCGGGCGCAAGGTCGATCTGACCAAGATCACGGACATCGCCCTGATGACCGTCGAGGGGGCCAAGGACGACATCTCCGGCGTCGGCCAGACCCAGGCCGCGCATGGTCTGTGCACGCGCCTGACGGACGACCAGCGCGTGCTGTATGTCCATCCCGACGTCGGCCACTATGGCGTCTTCAACGGTCGCCGGTTCCGCGACGACATCTATCCCCGCGTCCGCGACTTCATCGCGGCCCATGAGGTGGCCAGTGCAGTATCGGAACGGCCAGCGGCTGCCGCCTGAGGCTCTGGGAGTCGCCGCCCGGCTGTCGGTCAATCCCCGCGCCCGCCGCCTGTCGATCCGCATCGACGGACGGGCGGGCGAGGCCGTGCTGATCGCGCCCAGCGAACGCAAGCTGGGTGAGGTCGTGGCCTTCGCCCGCACCAAGACCGACTGGATGCTGGATCGCCTGGCCCAGCGCCAGCCCGGCACGCCGATCGTGCCGGGTGCGACCCTGCCCCTGTTCGACCGCCCGACACGACTGGTCGCCGTGCCCGGGGCCGGGGCCGCGCGCCTGACCGAAGACGCCGAGGGCCCCGTCATCCTGTCCGGCGGGGAGGGGGAGGCCTTTGCCCGCCGCGTCGAGAACCTGTTCAAACGCATCGCCCGCGACACGCTTCAGGTCCGCACGGACGTGCATCTGAAGACGCTGGGGCCCAAGGCCGGGCGGGGTCCCGTGAAGATTTCCATCGCCGACCCCAGGTCCCGCTGGGGCTCCTGCAGCCCGCACAACCGCACCATCCGCTACAGCTGGCGGGTCATCATGGCCCCGCGTGCGGTGGTCGACTACTTGGCCGCCCACGAGGTGGCCCATCTGGTCCATGCCGACCACAGCCCGGCCTACTGGTCCGTCGTCCACGACCTGATCGGCGACCACCGCCCCTATCGCCGCTGGCTCAAGGACCACGGCGCGGCCCTCCACGCCGTGGGCCGCTAGAAGAACAGCGGCTCGCGGCTACGCTCGGGCTGGCGGTCGTCCGGCCGTTGCGGCTGGGGCGCTGTCGGGCGCACCACGGCGGGCTCGCGCCCTCGCGGATCATTCGGGTCGCTCCGTGCCGGAGGTGCCGAGGGCTCCTCGTAGACACCCTCATTCGTCTCCGCCGGCGGATTGTCGCCATAGGGATCGCCGATCTCTTCCAGCATCTGGCCGATGGGCGTCGGGGGCTGCCAGCCTTCGGGCATGGCGGGACCGTCCGGAATGGCCGGGGCGTTCAGGCGCGGCAGGGCCGCCTCCATGAAGCCGCGCCAGATTGCGGCGGGGGACGAGCCGCCGGTGATGCCGCGCATGGCCGTATTGTCGTCCTTGCCGACCCAGACGGCGGTGACGAAGCCGCCCGTGTAGCCGACGAACCAGGCGTCCTTATAGTCCGAGGTCGTGCCCGTCTTGCCCGCGATATCCCGCCCCGCGATCCCCGCCGACCGGCCCGAGCCGGAGGTGACGACGCCGCGCAGCATCTGGTTCTGGTAATAGAGGAAGGGGTTGGAGATGGCCTGAACCGGTGCCCCCTGACGCGCGTCGCGCTGATAGATCACCCGGCCCTGCGGCGTGCGGATGCGGCTGATCCCGTAAGCGCTGACACGTCTGCCGCCATTGGCGAAGGCGTCATAGGCCTGCGCCATTTCCAGCGGACTGACCTCGACGGCCCCCAGGGCCATGGCCGGCTCCAGCCCGATCCGGCTGGTGATCCCAAGGCGGCGCGCGGCGCGGGCGACGTTGTCGCGCCCGATCTGGTCCGCGATGCCGGCGGCCACCGTATTGGTCGACTGGGCGACCGCATTGGCCAGGGTCGTCTCGCCGATGAAGTTGCCAGAATAGTTGCGCGGCGACCAGTTACCGATGGTGATCGGCTGATCCACGACGCGGCTCTCGGGCGTATAGCCAGCCTCCAGCGCGGCCAGATAGACGAACGGCTTGAAGGCCGATCCCGCTTGGCGCCGGGCCTCGGTGGCGCGGTTGAACTGGCTGTCGGCATAGGACGCCCCGCCGATCATGGCCCGCACCCGCCCGTCGCCGTCCAGGGCGACCAGGGCGGCCTGTTGGACGCCCTTGCTTTCGTCGCGATCAAGGATGCGCCGCACGGCCCGCTCGGCCGAGGTCTGCAGCGTCAGGTCCAACGTGGTCTCCACTACCAGGTCCTCGGTCGGTTCGCCGACCAGTTCGCGGATCTGGCGATCCAGCCAGTCGACGAAATACTGGGCATGCTGGGTCGCCAGGGTGCGCGAGACCCGCACCGGCGTGGCGGCGGCGGCGTCGCGCTGCTCTACTGTGATCACGCCCGCCTCGACCATTTCGTTCAGCACGACGGTCGCCCGCCCGGCCGCCCGCTCGCTCTCGGACACGGGCGAATAGCGCGACGGTGCCTTCAGCAGACCGGCCAGAAGCGCGGCCTCGCCGACCGTCAGATCCTTGGCTCCCTTGTCGAAATAGCGCTGCGACGCCGCCTCGATGCCATAGGCTCCCGCGCCGAAATAGACCCGGTTCAGATAGAGGGCGAGGATCTCCTTCTTGGAGAATTTCATCTCCAGCCAGACGGCCAGCATCAGCTCCTGGACCTTGCGCTTCATGTTCTGGTCGGGCGACAGGAACAGGTTCTTGGCCAGCTGCTGTGTCAGGGTCGAACCGCCCTGGACCACGCGCCCCGCGCGGATGTTGGCGACCATGGCCCGGCTCATGCCGATGGGGTCGAAGCCGGGGTGGCCATAGAAACGCCGGTCCTCGATCGCCACGAAGGCGGCGGGCACATAGTCGGGCAGGCTGTCCAGATCGGCGGGCGGGGCCATCTGGGTGCCCCGCACCGCGATCAGCGCGCCGTTGCGGTCCAGATAGGTGATCGAGGGCTGGCGATCGACATTGTAAAGGCTGGCCGTGCTGGGCAGGTCGCGCGCGAACACGGCAAAGAAGACGACCAGGAAGATCAGCGCCCAGACCGCCAGGACCGCGCTCCAGTAGAAGAAGCGTTTCCACCCCGTCCGCTTCGGCTTGGCACCTTTCGGAGCAGGGCCGGTGTCATTCTCGAAACGCGCGCCTGAACCCGCCATCATTACCCTCATCAAGCCGATGCCCGGTCATAGCGGGTCGCGCGGCATACGGAAACGGTGCCCCCCGTTTCACACGATCGTGAGCACCGTTTCCGCCGAAAGCATGGCCGTTCGCAGGGCTATTCTAAAAACGCGTTCACCTCGGCCAGGAAGCGCTCCGGCTGATCCAGCATGATGAAATGGGCGCTGTCGTCGATCCGCTTGAGCTCGACACCGGGCAGGGTTGCGAACGAGGCCTGATAGATGGCGTCGGTGATTTCGGGCGTCATGCGCGGGTCGTTGAACTTTACGTAGAGGACCTCGGTCGGTGCCGTGATCCGCGCCAGTTCGGGACGCAGGTCGGTTACGATCAACTCACGATAGGCACTGGACGAGACGGCCTGATCGCTGGTGCGGGCGTCTTCCAGCGGTCCCGCACGCAGGCTTTCGGTGTTGATCATGCCGGTAACCGCAGCCTGGGCTTGCGCGGTATAGGCCTCTGGCGGGCTGTTGGACATGCCTTGATAGATCTGCTCGGCTATGGGGGCGACGCTCTCTGCCGTCGCGCCGGGCGGTCCGAACATCGCGCCCATGAAGGGCACCATGTCCACGACCATCAGCTTGCCGACCGCATCTGGGTGCCGGGCCGCCAGCATCATGCCTATGGTGCCGCCCATGGAGTGGCCGATGACGGCGGGCCTAGTCAGTCCCTGTTCTGCGATGTAGCGCGCGATGTCTTCGGCCACCGGCGCGGCGACCGAACCGGATGCATTGTCCTCGGCCGGTGCGCCGGCAAAGCCCTGAACATGGATGCGGTGGATGCGATAGCGATCCTTCAGGCCCTCCGTCAGTCCGTCCCAGACCTCGGGCGAGGACGACAGGCCGGGGATCAGGATGATGTCGCCGACCGGCTGCTCAGGTCCGTCGACGCGGACATGGAAACGACCGGATTCGAAATCGGCATGCTGATGGCCGTGGTCGGCACCGGCGTGACCGGCATGATCGGCGTGCTGGGCCAGGGCAGGGGTGGCCGCGGTCGCCAGAATGGCAGCGGCGACAAAGGCTAGGGTTCTGTTCATGCGTGTTGTCCTCCCGACGATCACCGCTCAATACCACTTCGCTTTATGATGTAAAGTGCTTTCTTTGTCCCGCGACGCTGGCAGGCGACAAGCGCGTTGAAGCCCAATACGATGGGCGCATGCCCGCCGATACCGCTGATCTCTCCGCCACCGCCCGACCTTCGCCCGCGCCCACGGCCTTCGGCAAGGGGTTCGTGCTGGACACCTGGTATTTCGTCGCCCTGTCGCGCGAGGTGAGGCCCGGCGACATGAAGCGACACGAACTGCTGGGCGAGCCGGTCCTGATCGGTCGGACGAAGGCCGGCGCGGTCTATGGCATGCGCGACATCTGCCCGCACCGGGCCGCCCCCCTGTCGGCCGGACGGCTGGTCGACAAGCCGGGCGAGGGCGAGACGATCGAGTGCTGCTACCACGGCTGGCGCTTCCGCCCGGACGGTGTCTGCGCCGCCATCCCGTCCCTGGTCGAGGATCAGGCCTATGAACCCGAGCGTATCCGGGTCCGGTCCTATCCGGTCCGCGAGAGCCAGGGCATGATCTTCGTCTGGATGACGTCCGATCCGCGCAGTCCCGCCGAGCCGGATCATGAACCGCCCGTCTTTCCCGGCGTGGTGGGCGGCGAGGCGCGCCTGGTCGAGGCGATGGATTTCGATAGCCACATCGACCACGCCGTCGTCGGCCTGATGGACCCGGCCCACGGCCCCTATGTGCATCAGCAGTGGTGGTGGCGCTCCGAGCATTCGATGCACGAAAAGTCCAAGGCCTTCGAGCCGCGCGACCTGGGCTTCGCCATGGTCCGCCACGCGCCGTCGTCGAACAGCCGGGCCTACAAGATCCTGGGCGGAGCACCGGCGACCGAGATCACCTTCCGACTGCCCGGCTATCGCTGGGAGCATATCCAGGTGGGGGAAAAACAGGTCCTGGCCCTGACCTGCCTGACGCCGATCACGGAGACGAAGACGCGGATCACCCAGATCTTCTGGTCCGACCACTGGGTGTTCGGCATCGCTAAACCCTTCCTGCGCCAGGGTGTGCGCGCCTTCCTAAAACAGGACGGCGGCATGGTGAACCTGCAGAACGAGGGCCTGCGCTACGATCCGGCCCTGATCTGGATCGACGACGCCGACAAACAGGCCAAATGGTACCAGCAGCTGAAGCGCGAATGGACCAAGAGCCGCGCCGAACAGCGGCCGTTCGCCAACCCGGTCAAGGCGGCGACGCTGCGCTGGAAGAGCTGAAGTCGCTCAAGGCTCGCGAGTGACGGCCGACGACCCAGTCCGCGCTCAAGCAGCGATACGCCGCGCGTCGAGCGGTAGCGCCCAATGCGCGCGCTCAATCAGCGAGCGACCGCGTCGCGAGCGTTAGCGCCCAACAAAAAACCCGCCGGCAAACCAGCGGGTCTTTAGATTACTGTCGGGCCAGTTGGCCCGCCAGGATCAGGTCCATCTGCTTGCGGGTATGGGCCGTCAGCTCTTCCATCCCCCAGCCGTCGTAGGCGGCGAAGCGATAGTTGGCCATGTACAGTTCCCAGATCATGCGGGTCATCAGCGTCACGTCGACGTCCTGACGCAGCTCGCCTTCGCGGATGCCGGCCTGAAGAATACCGGCGATGGATTCGACGAAGGGCTTGGCCATGGCGCGCTGGCGTTCGTTGGCGTCTTCGGGCTGGAACCAGGCGCGGGCGAAGATCGCCTGAACCAGCGGCAGATGGTCCAGACCGCGATGATAGCCGACCGACAGGGCCGAGGTCAGGCGCTCGGCCGCGCGACCGTCCGCCGTCGCCGCCGCCTGAAACGCTTCCAGGGTTCCGGCCAGGTTTTCCGCCAGGACCGCCTCGAACAGTTCGGACTTGTCCTGGAAGTTGGCGAAGACCGCCCCCGTCGACATGCCGGCACCCTTGGCGATGTCGCGAATGGTGGCGGCGTCATATCCGCGCTCCGCGAACAGGACGCGCGCGGCCTCCAGCACCTTGGCGTGGGTGCGGACCTTGGCGGCCTGGCGTCGGTTCAGGCGCGGGGCCTCGATATCGGCGTCGGTCTGGGTCGTGGGCAAAACGGAATCTCGCATGAAATCGGTTACTCGACTGGCGGCTTGAACCCTTGTGCCGCGTGAAACTGGATCACCGAAGTGACGGAAGGAATGGAACACGGCGGCCGCAGCACACCGAACGTCTTTCCGGACAGCGCGGCTGTTGACCACCGAACGATGACCAAAATGGGGTGCAGGGATTAACAGCCTGCCCGTTTCGGCAACACAATTGGTGACACCCTGACAAACTCAAGGCCGCGTCAGCTCCGGTTCGTGGCCCGCAGCGCGCGCGGCCGTCGGGCTGTCTGTCCATCGGGCATGGCGGCCTGAAACAGCTTTCGATAGCGATCGCGACGTTCGTGAACGGACGCCAGCACCAGGCCCATGGGCACCCCCAGATCGACCAGGGTGTTCTCGGCCAGCTGCAGGCTGGCCTCGGTGGTTTCCGGCACGGCATCGGTCACGCCCAGGCGATACAGCCGCTCGGCATGACGGTCGTCGCGGGCCCGCGCGATCAGGATCAGATCCGGCCTCAGGGCGCGGGCGGCGACCACGACCTCGTCCACCTTGCCCGGCGCATCCATCGTGACAATGACCGCGCGGGCCGTGTCGATCCCGCACAGCCGCAGCATCTCCTCGCGTCCGGCATCGCCATAGAAGACATTGGCCCCCTCGGCCCGCCCCATGGACACGGTCGAGGGATTGGCGTCGATCGCCAGAAACGTCTGGCCGTGCTCGGTCAGCATCTCGCCCACCAGCCGCCCGACCCGCCCGAAGCCGACGATCAGCACCTGATTGTCCGTATCGACCGGCACCAAGGCCTCGGGCGGCAAATCCGGATGCGCCGCCTCGACCCGCTTCGTCAGGCGACTGGCGATCAGGGCCATCAGCGGGATGGTGAAGATGCTGATGGTCGCCGCCAGCAGCGCGGTCTGGGTAAAGCCGGGTGATCCGATCCCCTCCAGCACCCCGGCCCCCAGGATGACGAAGGCGAACTCTCCTGCCGGTCCCAGGACAAGGGCTGTCTCGATCGCGGTGCGATTGTTCAGTCCCCACAGCCGCGCCGCCCCATAGATCAGGCCGATCTTGACGGCGGTGAGCAGGGCCGCGAGACCGAACACGCCCCAGGGATCGGCAGCGACGGCATCCAGGTCCAGACCGATGCCCACCCCGACGAAGAAGACGCCCAGCAGCAGCCCCTTGAACGGCTCGATCGAGATTTCGACCTCGCGCCGGAACTCGGTTTCCGCGAGCAGCAGTCCGGCGATCAGCGCGCCCAGACTCATCGACAGACCCGCTGCCTGGGCCGCCAGGCCGGAGCCGACGACGACCAGCAAGCTGGCGGCCACGAACATCTCCTGCCCCTGGCCCTTGGCCTTCGCCTTGGCGACGGAACGGAACATGGGCCGCAGCACCAGCCGCCCCAGAGCGACCAGCAGGGCCAGGCCGATGGCGGCGGGGACCAGCGTCAGCAGGGCAGGGCGCAGCACCGCAGGATCGAAGTCCCCCCCGGCCGCGGTCGCACCCTGGGCCAGGGCCGCCAGTACGGTGACGGTGATCAGGATCGGCGCGACGGCCAGATCCTGGGCCAGAAGTATGGAGAACGTCGCCCGACCACTGGTGGTGGTCACCCGCCCGCGCTCGGCCATGACCGGCATAACCACCGCCGTGGATGACAGCGCCAGCCCCATGCCCAGCACCGCCGAGGCGACCAGCGACTGGCCCATCAGCATGAAGACGCCACCCAGCACGACGGTGCAGGCCGCGACCTGGGTCAGGCCCAGGCCAAAGACCAGCCGTCGCATCGCCTTCAGCCGTTCCCACGACAGCTCCAGCCCGATCATGAACAGCAGGAAGGCGACGCCTAGTTCCGACAGCGACCGAATCTGGGCCGCATCGGAGATGGTCAGCCAGCTTAGCCAGGGCAGGGTGTCGGCCAGTCGGGCCAGCCCCTGCGGCCCCAGCAGCACGCCGGCGGCCAGAAACCCCAGCACGGGACTGATCTTGAAGCGGTTGAACAGGGGCACGACCACGCCCGCAGCCGCCAGAAAGACCACCAGATCCTTGTATTCGCCGCCGCCGTGTCCGCCCGCCATGATGCTCCCGCCTGTTGCGGCGCACTATCGGGTGCTGCGCCCTCAACGCCAAGCGAAAGCCTGACCGTGAGCGCCTCAATCCGCATCATGACGAAAAATTCAGGTTACGGCGCGGAATCAAGGCGTAGGGTCCGCGCCGACATCCTCCGCCTTCTGAACAGCCAAGGTTTGATCTGCATGAAGACCCTGCTCCTCGGTGCCGCTATCGGCGCTCTCGTCCTGCCCGCCGCCCCCGCCTTCGCCCAGCATTTCAGCGACGACGGCCACGACCACGCCTGCATCGACGAGGCCTGCACCGTCTTCGAACTGTTCCAGGCTCCGCCCGCCCCCGCCGGCGGCACGGTCCAGGGCTACCAGGGCATTGCGACGCCCAAGTACGGCACCTGGGGTTTCGACCTGGCCGGGCGCGACACCTCGGTGAACCCGGGCGACAACTTCTTCCGCTATGCCAATGGCGCGGCGCTGGACCGGCTGCAGATCCCGTCGGACCGGACCTCCTACGGCTCGTTCAACCTGTTGCGCGAACTGTCGGACAACCGGGTCAAGGTGATGATCGATGGGCTCGCGGCCCGCACTGACCTGACCGCGGGATCGGATGAGCAGAAGATCGCCGACGCCTATCGCTCCTACATGGACGAGGCCCGGATCGAGGCGCTGGATGCCCAGCCGCTGGCACCCTATCTCGCCGCCATCCGCGCGGCCGACACTCATGACAAGGCCGCCGTCTACATGGGCTCGACCCAGGGCAAGGTCGGCGGCTCCATCTTCGGCACCGGCATCACGACGGACCAGAAGGCCCCGACCCGCTACGTCGTCTCGACGGGCCAGTCGGGCATCGGCCTGCCCAACCGCGACTACTATCTGGCCGAACGCTGGGCCGACAAGAAGGTGCTGTATCAGGCCTATGTCGCCCGCATGCTGGAGATGATCGGCTGGGAAAACCCGGTCGAGAGCGCCGCCGCCATCGTCGCCTTCGAGACCCGTATCGCCGAGGCCCACTGGACGCCCGAGCAGAACCGCAACCGCGACGAGACCTACAACGAATACACCATCGCCAAACTGGCCGAGGAGGCTCCCGGCTTCCCCTGGCAGGACTACTACAACGCCGTCGGCGTCGGTGAAGTGCCGCGCCTGATCGTGCGTCAGGACACGGCCCTGCCGGCCATCGCCGCCATCTATGCCGAGACGCCGATCGAGACGATCCAGGCCTGGCAGGCCTTCCACACCACCGACGATGCGGCGGGCCGTCTGTCCAAGCGCTTCGCCGACGCCCAGTGGGAGTTCCGCTCGCGCGACCTGCAGGGCCAGCCCATGCAGCGCCCCCGCGACAAGCGCGGCATCAGCTTTGCCGAGGGCATGCTGGGCGAGGCCGTCGGCCGCCAGTATGTGGCCGAATACTTCCCCGCCGAGTCCAAGGCCAAGATGGAGGAGCTGGTCGCCAATCTGCGCCTGGCCCTGGCCGCCCGCATCCAGAACTACGACTGGATGAGCGCCGAGACCCGCGCCGCCGCCGAGGAGAAGCTGAACAAGTTCACCGTCAAGATCGGCTATCCGAACAAGTGGCGCGACTATTCCGCCCTGGAAATCCGCCCCGACGACCTGTTCGGCAATGGCGAGCGCGCGGGCCTGTTCCAGTGGAACTATCAGCTCGCCCGCCTGAACCAGCCGGTCGACAAGGACGAGTGGGGCATGACCCCCCAGACCGTGAACGCCTATTACAACTCGACCAATAACGAGATCGTCTTCCCCGCCGCCATCCTGCAGCCGCCCTTCTTCGATCCGGACGCGGACCCGGCCGTCAACTACGGCGGTATCGGCGGCGTGATCGGCCACGAGATCGGCCACGGCTTCGACGACCAGGGCTCCAAATCCGACGGCGACGGCGTGCTGCGCAACTGGTGGACGCCTCAGGACAAGGCCAATTTCGACGCCCTGACCGCGCGACTGGGCGAACAGTACGGCCAGTTCGAGCCGATCCCCGGCTTCAAGGTCCGCCCGCAGTTGACCATGGGCGAGAACATCGGCGACGCCGCCGGTGTGGCCGTTGGCCTCGCCGCCTATCGCCTGTCGTTGAACGGGGCCGAAGCCCCGATCCTGGACGGCACCACCGGCGACCAGCGCTTCTTCTACGGCTGGGCCCAGGTCTGGCAGTCCAAGTATCGCGAGGCCGCCCTCAAGCAGCAGATCGATACGGACTCCCACAGCCCGGCCGAGTTCCGCGTCATCGGCCCCGTGCGCAACACGGACGAATGGTACACCGCCTTCGACGTCCAGCCGGGCACGGCCTACTATCTGCCCGAGGATCAGCGCGTCCGCATCTGGTAGCGGCCGGCGGATGGAATGATGAGGGCCGGGGCGGCGACGCTCCGGCCTTTTTCATGCGTCGCCTTGGCTGGGCTTCAGGCACAAAAAAGCCCGCTGCGGGGGATACATCGCAGCGGGCTTTCTTTCGCTCTTTAAGGAGCGGACGTTTCCTCCCCGAAACGCCTCCAGGAGCTGCTGCGCCGAAACGCTGCGCTTCCGAGTACGACCAATTGACGACAGTTTGCCGCACAAGTCAATGATTGGTCAGGCAATACAGGCCGTAACCGCTTGGTTATCGACGATAACTTACGCGGGCCCCAGCGTTGCTGTGACGATACGCCGGACCGTCTCGACCAGCTGGCTGCGCTCGACAGAAAGTTGTCCGGGCCGCTCGGCCTTCCAGGCGTCATTGCCCGCGATGGCCGAGGCGGCGGCGCGTCCCGCGTCCAGATCCTTGATGGTCACCGTGCCCGCCGCGATCTCGTCACCGCCCAGGATGACGGCGACGGGCGAGCCGCGCCGGTCCGCATATTTCATCTGCGCCTTCATGCCCGCCCGGCCCAGGTACAGCTCGGCGGCGATGCCCGCGTTCCTCAGCTCGGCCAGCGCCTCCAGATAGTGCGGCATGTCGGCGTCGGAGAAGACGATCAGCACCACCGGCCCACGCACCGCCGCATCCTCGGCCCGCCCTGCGGCCCTGAGCGCCGAGGCCAAGCGCGACACCCCGAACGAAAACCCCGTCGCCGGTAGTCGCTCGCCCGTGAACCGCGCCACCAGATCGTCATAGCGGCCCCCGCCGCCGATGGAGCCGAACCGCACGGCGCGGCCCTTGTCGTCGGTGGTCTCCAGCAGCAGTTCGGCCTCGAAGACTGCACCGGTATAGTATTCCAGCCCGCGCACGATGGTCGGGTCGAACCGCACCGCGTCCTCGCCGACCTTCATCGCCTTCAGCGCCTGATCGATGGCCGCCAGCTCATTCAATGCCGCCTCGCCGATGGTGCCCAGGCCGCCCGCGCGCGCGACGGCGTCCAGCGTCTCCGACCGGCTCAGCCCGACGTCCCCGGCCGAGGCCAGAAAGGCCTCGATGGTCGACGCCACGCCCAGGGGCAGTTGCGCCCCCTTGGTATAGTCACCGCTGTCGTCCAGCCGCCCTTCACCCAGCAGGGCCGCGACACCCTCCCAGCCCAGGCGGTCGAACTTGTCGATGGCCCGAAGCGCCGTCAGCTTCTGGACCGGATCGGTGACCCCGCCCGCCTCGAACAGGCCGTCGAACAGCTTGCGGTTCGAGACGCGGATGACGGCCTGATCCGCGGCCAGCCCCGCGGCGCGCAGACCTTCGCCGGCCATGGCGATGATCTCGGCATCCGCCTCCGGCCGGTCCGAGCCCACGGTGTCGGCATCGCACTGGGTGAACTCGCGGAAACGCCCCGGGCCGGGCTTTTCATTCCTCCACACGGAGCCGAAGGCATAGCGCCGGAACGGTTTGGGCAGGGTCTCCCAGTTCTGGGCCGCGAACCGGGCCAGCGGTGCGGTCAGGTCATAGCGCAGCGCCATCCATTGATCGTCGTCGTCCTGCAGCGCGAATACGCCTTCGTTCGGCCGGTCGGCGTCGGGCAGGAATTTGCCGAGCGCATCGGCGTATTCGAACGCCCCCGTATCCAGCGGCTCGAACCCCCAGCGCTCATAGACCTCCGACACCTGACGCACGATGCGTCGCTCGGCGATCAGGTCGCGGCCGCGCCGGTCGGCAAAGCCACGCGGATTGCGGGCCTCGGGGCGGGCGGGGGCAGTCTCGGTCTGGTCGGTCATGCCGCGCGATTAAGCCATCGCCGGGCCAGCGGCAACGATCACGTGGCGATCAGGCCGCGGCACCTTTTCGCAAGGGCAGCCGCCGTCCCTGGGTCAGGCAGCGCCAGACCCATTCGAACGGCCCCATCCGGAACTGCGACAGCCACAGCGGCGACCAGACGATCAGCACGGCCCACACCCCGACCACCCACATCCACAGCGTCCCGGGCTCGGCGCGCCCGAACAGCATCGGTCCGCCGGGCATGACGGCCAGGGCGACGAAGATCACGTTGGTCATCAGATAGTTGGTGAAGGCCATCCGTCCCACCGGCGCGAAGATCGCCAGCACGGCCTTGACCGGCGTCCTGGCCAGAAGAACCAGCGCGGCGACATAGCCCAGGGTGATGACCACGGCGAAGGCCGAGAACAGGCCTGCCAGCCCGCGCGTCGGGTCCGCCGCGACCGGTGCGGCCAGGTTCTGACCCATCAGGATCGCCAGACCGATCAGATTGGCCGCCCCCAGACCGATCGCCAGGACATAGGTCCACATCGGGGCCCGCCCCGACAGGAAGCCGGACTTGTAGAGCCCCAGCCCCAGCATCATCAGCGAGACGGTGACCGGGATTAGGATGGCGCTGCTCGTCTGATACTGGATCCAGGCGACCAGATTGTAGAGCAGGTAACCACCGCTCCGAACCTCTTCGATCTTGGCTAGGGTCCCGGCGGGCGACAGGCTGTCGGCCATGCTGGCGCGGATCTCGGCGGCCATTTCGGCCGGCATCGCGCCCCAGCCCCACAGCGTCAGCCCGCCCAGCAGCGACAGCGACAGGATGATGCCGCCGCCGACCTTGATCAGCCGCCCGGCCGACCACGACCGGAACATCATCATGATGAAGCCGCAATAGGCATAATGCAGCAGGATGTCGCCGGACCACAGCAGCAGCCCGTGCGCCACTCCGAAGACCAGCAGCCACAACAGACGGCGTTGCAGCAGCGGTCCGCGCTCCGTATTCGACCGCTCGCCCCCGACCAGAAAGATCGACACCCCGAACAGCATGGAGAACAGGGTCCGCCACTTGCCCTCGAAGAAGACCCGCTCGACCCACAGCGCCGTCTCATTGGCGCCATCGACCGCAAACGGCATGGCCTCGCGCATGGAGATGATCTCGCCGGGCCAGGCAAACGCCAGACAGTTCACGGCCAGAATGCCCAGCACGGCCAGTCCGCGCAGCATGTCCAGATTGAAGATGCGCTCCGTCGTCGCCGATGGCGCGGCCGTCATGGTGGCGTCGGTCATGTCCTGCTCCCCCGAGTGTGAAGACAAGGACGTTTTACATCAGATCAAGCCTGGCGAAACTGAATTCCGCGTAATGTGACGTGGCCTAGAGCTTGCGGCGATCCATGACGCCCAGGCGGTCACGCACCTCGGGCTGTGGTCGGAAGGCCAGAAAGGCCACGCAGAAGCCGGCCCAAAGGGCATAGCTGACCCCGACCAGCACCGCGATGGGCAGGCCGCCGACGCCATAGATGAGCAGCGTCGTCTCGGTCGCCCCCGCTGCACGGCCGGGCGAGCCCGCCTCCAGCGACCCGGTCACCGACATGATCAGGGCGGCCACCGCCGCCACCGCCGCCGCCAGCAGACCGCCGTACAGCAGGAACCGCCAGATGACCGCCAGGCGTGTCGCCGGACGCCCGTCGCGCTGACGCTCTCGCTCCATCAACCGCATGAAGCCGGGCACAGCCACCAGGCCGATCAGCAGGACCAGCAGGCGCCAGTCCATCTCGGGCCCCGGCATCCAGTTGTCGGCGGCAGGTCTCCAGATCGGCAGGGTCAGGATCAAGGGCGGCCAGCAGGCCCCCGCCAGGGCGGCCAAAACGATCCGGTGTGGCTCCTTGCGCCAGGTCACGCGCTCTCGACCGGGCAGGTTCAGCGGTGTCGCGGCGTCGCTCATCCGCTCGCCCTAGCGGGTCGGCACGGGCGTATCGCCCGAATAGTCGTAGAAGCCGCGCCCGGACTTGCGCCCCAGCCAGCCGGCCTCGACATATTTCACCAGCAGCGGACAGGGCCGGTATTTGCTGTCGGCCAGGCCGTCGTACAGCACGTTCATGATGGCCAGGACGACGTCCAGTCCCATGAAGTCCGCCAGCTCCAGCGGCCCCATCGGATGATTCGCCCCCAGCGTCAGCGCCTTGTCGATCGAGGCGACATTGCCGACGCCCTCGTACAGCACATAGATCGCCTCATTGATCATCGGCACCAGGATGCGGTTGACGATGAAGGCGGGGAAGTCCTCGGCATGGGTCGTGGTCTTGCCCAGGCTCTCGGCGAAGGCGACGGCGGTCTCATAGGTCGCGGCCGAGGTCGCGATGCCGCGGATGATCTCCACCAGCTTCATCACCGGCGCGGGCTTCATGAAATGCAGGCCGATGAACCGCTCGGGCCGGTCGGTCGCCGAGGCCAGGCGGGTGATCGAGATGGACGATGTGTTCGACGCCAGCAGCGTCTGCGGGGCCAGATGCGGAACCAGTTCGGCCAGCAGCGCCTTCTTGACCGCCTCGTCCTCGACTGCGGCCTCGATCACCAGATCGGCCTTGCCCGCTTCGGCCAGCGACGCTGCGACGGTGATCCGCGACTGGGCCGCATCGGCGGCGACGGTATCCAGCAGGCCGCGCCCCACCTGACGGGCCAGGCTGGCGGCGATCGCGGCCTGGGCCTGCGGCACCCGCTCGGCCACGGCGTCGTACAGCGCGACCGAATAGCCGCCGGTCGCGATCGCCTGGGCGATCCCCGATCCCATCTGGCCCGCGCCGATGATGGCGACTGTTCTGATCGTGGTCATCTAGTCCGGTGGTCTGGCAGGCCCTGGGCCCTGTCGGACCGGCACCTTAGGACGGTGGCCGGACCGCGCAAGACCGGATATCGCGCCGCAGCACGATCGATCCGGGGCGTGGCCCGAACGTCGCGCCGGCTCAGTAGTAGCCGACCAAGTTCAGGATCGCCGCCTGCGACGCCGGCAGCAGGAAGATCTGGATGCCGCGGATGATCAGGATGACGATGATCGGCGAGATGTCGATGCCGCCCAGCGGCGGGATGATCCGCCGAAACGGTGCCAGCACCGGCCCGACGATCCGATCCAGAAAGTCCGCGATCTGGGCCACGAAGCGATTGCGATGGTTGATCACATCGAAAGCGAACAGCCAGCTCAGGATCGCCTGCACGATAATCGCCAGCAGCAGCAGCTGAAGCAGCGCCCCCAGGATGAAGAACACAAATCCGATGATCGCGACCATGCCGCCAGGGCTCCCTGCAAGATGAACCGTGCTTCTAGCGTCAGCGAGGCCCGGACGCCAACGGTTCCGGTGACGCAAGGCAGCTCCGCGCAACGCCCGTTGACACCGCCGCCATCGCCCCCCTATGTCCCGACCTTGCCTGCATCCCTGCAAGGGGGCCGTAGCTCAGTTGGTAGAGCGCGTCGTTCGCAATGACGAGGTCAGGGGTTCGACTCCCCTCGGCTCCACCAGGCGTTATTCTCCATCACAGCGTTATCCCATCTTGACGGCAACGCTTGTCGGGTCGATGACGGCTTGAGGGCTGGTGCATCGGAATTTGAGGGGGAAGACAATGAACAGGATTATCGGCGCATGCGCGCTGGTCGCGGCGCTCGCCGTTTCGCCTCAGCTTGCTTTGGCGCAGGACGCCAGTCTGAAGGCGAACTTCGGATCGGTCAGTCTGAACAACGGCTTCACGCCGGATCCGCATCGTGTTTCGATCACGGCGGGCGGGTCGATCGATGCCTATGAGGACACGCCTCTGCCGGAGGCCTGCGTGGGCATGATCAGCGACGCGCCCGACTATGAGGTGAGCTACAGCGCAGGCAGCCTGCCACTGGTGTTCCGCACCCTGTCGTCGGTGGATACGACCCTGATCATCAACGGGCCGGACGGCAGCTGGTCCTGCGACGACGACAGCTATGGCGATCTGGATGCCGAGGTGCGGTTCAACCGCCCGCAGAGCGGCACCTATGACGTCTGGGTCGGCACGTTCGGCGGTTCGACGGCGGCAGCGACGCTTCTGATCACCGAGACGCCCTGAGCCGAGGCTGGCCGGTCTACTGGTCTTCGTCGAAGCGGCGGGCGACCAGGTCCATCAGGGCGTCGATGGCGTCCTGGGCGTCTTCGCCCTCAGCCACGATGTCGATGGTGCAGCCGTTGCCGGCCCCCAGCATCAGCAGACCCATGATCGACAGGGCATTGACGGTGACTCCGTCGCGCGTGACGCGGATGTCGGCCTCGAAGGCCGACGCCGTCTTGACGAACTTGGCGCTGGCCCGCGCGTGAAGCCCGCGGGTGTTGCAGATGTTGGCAGTGGCCGAAGCCCGGGTCGTCGTATCGGTCATTTCTCGCCCTGCAGAACCCAGGAGGCGACGGAGATGTATTTGCGCCCGGCGTCCTGGGCGTGGGCCACGCAGGCCTCCAGCGGCTCACGCCCGCGCACGCCCGCCAGCTTGATCAGCATGGGCAGGTTCAGTCCGGCGATGACCTCGGCATGGGTCTCTTCCATGACGGATATGGCGAGGTTGGAGGGCGTGCCGCCGAACATGTCGGTCAGCAGGATGACGCCGTCGCCGTCATCGACGGCCCGGGCCGCATCGACGATGTCGCGACGACGACGCTCCATGTCGTCTTCGGGGCCGATGCAGATGGCGGCGACGCCGCGCTGCGGGCCGACGACGTGCTCCATGGCCGACAGGAATTCCGAGGCCAGCCCCCCGTGGGTGACGATCACCAGCCCGATCATGACAGGTCTACCAAGCTGACGCCCCGTATTCCGACCGCCAGTGGCGGGCCGCAAGCCGCGCGGAATAGCCCAAGTCCGCGCGGGGTTAAAGCCGTCGTGACAGGACTGTGACCTTTTCGACCGCAGAAGCCTCGAATCCGCGCAGCATCACGCGAGGCAAAGCGATGCCGCAATGGGTTTCGAAATCGGCTTCGGGCAGCCGCTCGACGGCATCGGCCGTCAGGGCGACGACCAGTCCCAGACGGGCTTGTGCGAGGGTCGGCTGATGCAGGATGCCCACGCCTCGCGCCTCGATGCGTCCGGTGATGGTCGTCGGGGCTGTGCCATACAGATGCCCGCCGCTGGCGAACACATGAGTGTAGTCGTCGGCGACCAGCCGCCAGCCCCGGGCGATCAGGCGAAAGGCCAGGTCGCTTTTCCCTGCGCCGGACGGGCCGGTCAGCATGACCCCGATCCAGCCGCGACCGGGCCGGAACAGGGCTACGGTCGTCGCATGAACAGGCTGGTTGGTCATCCGCGTCGCGACTGGGCAATGACGGGCAGGGCGACCTCGAACCGTGCGCCTTCGACCGTGCCGTCGACGGCCATGCGATTGGATGCCTGGACCCGACCGCCATGGGCCTCGACGATCTGACGCACGATCGACAGCCCCAGGCCGGAATTGGCTCCGAACGCCGTCCCGCGCGGACGCGAGGTGTAGAAGCGCTCGAAGACGGTCTCCAGATTTTCGGCCGGGATGCCTGGACCGTCATCGTCCACGATCACGCGGATGGGCAGGTCGGGGTCCGTCGGATCGCGGCGCAGGATCAGCCGGACCTGACCACCGGGGGGACTGAAGGAGCGGGCGTTGTCGATCAGATTGCGAAACACCTGACCCAGCGGCCCGTCGCGCCCGGTGATGCGGATCGTCTCGGTCGAGGGCGTGAAGACGACCCTGGCCTCTCCCGGTCTGTGACCCGCCGCATAGACACCGGCGATCTCGGACAGGAGCAGGTTGAGGTCCACGGCCCGGGGTCGGTCGCGGTTCAGCTCCGCATCCAGCCGCGAGGCGTTGGAAATGTCGGTGATCAGCCGGTCGAGCCGTCGCACATCCTGTTGCAGTAGACCGGTCAGCTTCTCGCGCTGGGCGTCGGTCTTGACCAGCGGCAGGGTTTCCAGCGCCGAGCGGATCGAGGTCAGCGGGTTCTTGATCTCGTGGCTGACGTCGGCGGCGAAGGCCTCGATGGCGTCCATCCGGTCCGACAGGGTTTCGGTCATGGTCTCCAGCGAGCGGGCCAGGTCGCCGATCTCGTCCTTGCGGCCCTCCAGATCGGGCAGGGAGATAGCGCGGGCCTGCTGCAGCCGCACTGCATCCGCCGCCGCCGAAAGCCGCATGATCGGCCGCGCCACGAACAGATACAGCACCAGCGAGCCAAGGATGTTGACCGTCAGCGCGACCAAGGCAAAGGGCATCAGGGCCAGGCGCTGGGCGTTCAGGGTCGCCTCGACATCGCCGGCCTCCAGCGTCAGCACGCCCAGCACCTGACGCACATGGCGCACGGGGATGGAGACCGAGACGACGCGGTCTCCGGATTCATTGATCCGCACGCTGGCCTGGTTCTGCCCGCCGAGGGCCCCCTCGACCTCTGTGGCCAGCTGACGACGCGCCTCCTCGACCTGGCGGGTGGTCCGTTCGGCGGCCTGTGACGGGTCGTCGGAGGGCGTGCCGGCCGGTCTGGCGTCGGGCAGGGTGCTGCCCGGAATGGCCTCCGTCACCGCATAGCTGTCCAGCACGATCAGCCCGTCGATGTCGAACAGTCGGGCGCGCTGACCTTCCGGAATGAAGATGTCCCGGAAGAGTCCGGGCACGTTCTGCACGTTGAACGCGGGCGTCGGCTCGCCCACCGTATAGTCTTCGTCGGCCAAGACATTGGCCAGAAGCTCCGCCTGCGCCGTCAGCGATTCCTGTCGGGCCTCGATCAGCCCGCGCTGCCATTCGTTCAGCGCCAGCGCCCCGCCCAGCAGGATCAGCAGGCTGAACAGATTGAGTGCCAGGATGAAACCGCCCAGCCGCGAGCCGCCGAAGCGGCCCAGCCGTCGGCGACCCGAGGGTGCGTCCTTTTCGGACGGATCAGCTTTCGCGGTAGCGGTATCCGACGCCATACAGGGTCTCGATCGCGTCGAACTCGGGATCGACCACCCGGAACTTCTTTCGCATCCGCTTGACATGGCTGTCGATGGTGCGGTCGTCGACATAGACCTGATCGTCGTAGGCGGCGTCCATCAGATTATCGCGGCTCTTCACGAAGCCGGGGCGCTGGGCCAGAGCCTGAAGCAGCAGGAACTCTGTGACCGTCAGCTTGACGGGCTTGCCGTCCCAAGTGCTTTCGTGACGCGCGGGGTCCATCGACAGCTTGCCGCGCTTGATGGCCTTCGAGCCGCCTTCGCCGGCTGCGGGCTCAGGCTCGCCGCCGTCCGCACCGGTCCGGCGCAGCAGGGCCTTGACCCGTTCGATGAGCAGCCGCTGGCTGAAGGGTTTGTGGATGTAGTCGTCGGCCCCCAGGTTGAAGCCCAGGATCTCGTCGATCTCCTCGTCCTTGGAGGTCAGCATGATGACCGGGATCTGGCTGGTCTGGCGCAGGCGACGCAGAACCTCCATCCCGTCCATGCGGGGCATCTTGACGTCCAGGATCGCCAGATCGGGGGGCGAGGTCTCCAGCGCTTCCAGTCCCGCCGCCCCGTCGTGATGGGCCGTGACCTTGTGGCCGTGGCTTTCCAGCGCCAGCGACACGGAGGCCACGATGTTCTCGTCGTCGTCGACCAGGGTGATATTGGCCAAAGGGCGGTCTCCTTGAGCAGTCGTCAGATGGATACACTGGTCGCATGAACGCGCGACAAGCGTAACCGTTCGATGCGGAACATCCGCAAGAATGCGGCACAAACATGGGCCGGTGCGCCGCGATGCGCAATGAAACGCCGCCTTAAAGCCTTTGCCGCTAGGCTCGCGCCGTAAACAGCGTCGAGTATCTGATGGCCGGTTCGATCCACTACGAGGTCTACATCCGCAAGACCGCTCCGGCACCCTGGGCCCTCCAGATGGCGACCGAGGAGCGGGCCGTGGCCATGGAGACTGCTGAGGAACTGCTGCGCGACGACCGCGCTGCCGCTGTGCGGGTGACCAAGGAGACACTGGATCCCGAGACCATGGAGTTCCAGAGCCTGACCCTGATGACCAAGGGGGCCCCGGAGATCAAGCGCAAGCGGCTGGTCTCCGAAGATCAGACCGGGCCACGCTGTCTGGCCCCGACCGATCTGTACGAGCCGCTGGCCCGGGAGACGATCGGACGGGTGCTCGAGGACTGGCTGAAGCGGCAGGGGGTGACGACGTTCGAGCTGTTGCACCGTCCCGACCTGGCCGAGCGGCTCGAGGCGTCCGGGCTGGAACTGCAACATGCCATCCAGAAGGTCGCCATCCCCGAAAGCCAGGCGGTAGGTCAGCCGGTCCACGACCTGGTCCGACACTATCAGAAACTGGCCGAGCGGACGCTGGAGCGCGTCGTGGCGGCCGGGCGACGCGAGCTGTTTCCCGGTCTGGAGAACCGGTCCATCGCCGATCTGGCGCATCGGCTGTCGGGCAAGTCCGAACGCGGCTTCATCATGGGCGGGATCGTCGCAGGTGCTCTGAAAGGTCTTCGCGGCGGTCGGGCCCGCGTCGACAAGCTGATGGATCTGGCCGAGGGCGCGCCGATGGACGGGCCGCCCCATGCCCTGGTCATGGTGCCGATCGAACAGATCCTGTGCGAGATCATGGCGACGCGCACCAGTCTGGCCGATGTGCTGGGGCCTTCGCTGGACCAGGGTGCCTCCCTGGCGGCCGTCGTGCGGATGGTCGCCCCGAAGGAAGTGGCGGCCCTGATCGCCCAGGACGAGAAGCTGGGCCTGCAGATCCCGGCCGTGACCGGTCCGGCGGCCCGGCTGGGCGAGCGCTTGCAGGACGGCCAGTTCCCGCTTCTGGCCTCGACCCTGGCGCGGATGGTGCTGCGTGAGCTGATGAGCCCGCGGCGGCTGCGACCCGGCGATGCCGTCGGCGAAATCGACATCATGCGCACCCTGGCCATGATCCTGACGGCTACGGCCGGTCGGCTGCTGACGCTGGAGGAGGTGCAGTCCGCCTTCTCTGAACGGTCCAAGAGCATCATCACCGCCGATTTCGTCGCCGCCTTCGTCGCGCCCTGCGAGACAGTCCTGTGTGAAGCAGAATCTCTGACGCGGCTGTGCGAAAACGTCACCGGCACGGCCAATAAGCGGTCGGCGGCACGGTGGCTGGCCGCCTGTATCAACTCCCTGCGGTTCGAGAGCGAGATGCGCTCGGGTGCCGGCGGCCGATCGCCGGCGCAGTCGCTGGCGATCCTGGCAGGCCTGCAAAGAACGGTCCTGACCTGCAGCCTCGCCGAGCGCGAGGAGCAGGAAATCGTCACCGCCATCGGTCTGGTCGGTAGCGGAGTCGAGACGGAGGCGCGGCTGATCGCCATGCTGACCCGCGCCAAGGCGACCCCTCACCAGAAGCTGACCGCCCTGCTGAAGATGGCGGCTGGAGAAACGGCACCGCTGGGGCCCGTCGCCGACAGGGCCAAGGCGGAGGCGCTTAAACTGCTGCGTCAGCCGGACACCCGCGAGACCCTGTCACGTTCTCCCCAGGCGCTGGCACCGATCAAGACCCTGATGCAGGCGGCCGGGCTGGCGGCCTGATCAGTCGAAGATGTCGAAGATGCTGTCGCGCTTCTTCTTTTTGTAGCGGTAGTCGTCGTCGCGATAGGGACGCTGGTCGCGATAGCCCTGCGGGTGGCCTTGATGGCCCCAGGGCTGCGACGGCGGTTGCTGCGGCGGTGGCGCATACGCCTGCGGGGGCGGGGCCTGCGGAGCCGAGGCCCGACCGTCTGCGGTGGCCGAATCCATCAGCTTCTCCAGCTCGCCACGATCCAACCAGACGCCACGGCAGGACGGGCACATGTCGAACTGGACGCCATTGCGATCCAGCGTCTGCATCGCGCTATTGTCGTTGGGGCACATCAGCAGCGGCATCTGGCATCTCCTTGATCGTTGATATGTTCAAGCTAAGGCGCGACCGATCGTTCCGCCATAGCGGCGTTGCGCCGCGTACCCACACTCGGCTGTGCTTAGAACTCCAGCCAGCTGTCGCCGGGATCGCGGTCTCCGGGCGACAGGCGCTGCTGGCCCCAAGCGATGATCATGAACAGCTTGTGGCTGCGCAGGTTGAACTCGCCCTTCATCGGCACGACGGCCCCCAGCGGGGCACCGCTTTTCGGCTCGTACAGAAAACCAGAGAACTCGGCCACGCCGACCCGGTCGCGCCGGCTGTAGACCGACAGTTCGGGGATGGAGACCACATTGAAGCTGTCGTTGATCGGCACCTGCATCTGCGGCAGGCCGAAGACGCGGCGCATCTGTTCCAGCGACAGGGTCCCGGCCCGGATTTCGAAAACCGCATCCGCCTCGGTCTTGGACGGGGCGATGAAATAGCCGGCTTCCGACAGGGCCGCGCGGATCGCGCTGACGGCATAGGGCGCGCTCTCGGCCCGGAAATACAGATCGTCGACAAAGACCTTGGAGCCCACGGGGATCGGCAGGGTCAGGCCGTCCACCGCCCGGTCTGCCGCGCGGGCGACCAGCAGCTGCTCCGTCGCTGTGCGAGACGGATAGGTCTCGGAAGTCGAGGCGCAGGCGGACACAGCGACGGCCGCCGTCAGAGCCAGGACAGATACGGCGCGGGCCGACGTCGTCATGCCTTACCAGCTCCCGGTATTGGCCATCGACACCCAGGGCTCGGCCGGGGAAAGGGCCTCGCCCTCCTGCAGCAGTTCGATGGAGATGCCGTCCGGAGAACGAACAAAGGCCATTCGACCGTCGCGCGGCGGGCGGTTGATCGTCACGCCTCCCGACTGAAGCCGCGCACAGGCGGCATAGATGTCGTCGACCTTATAGGCCAGATGGCCGAAATTGCGCCCGCCGCTGTACGTTTCGGGGTCCCAGTTGAAGGTCAGCTCCACCTCGGGCGAACGCTCCGCCGCCGAACGATCCGCGTCCTTGGAGGCGGCCAGGAACACCAGGGTGTAGCGCCCTTCCTCATTCTCCATCCGCCGGACTTCAGACAGACCCAGCAGGTCGCAATAGAAATGCAGCGAGGCGTCCAGATCGGTGACCCGGACCATGGTGTGGAGATAGCGCATGGCGTCCGTATGCCTTGGGGGAGGGGCGGAAGTGAGGCTGTATAGCGTCAGAATGTCAGGGCCGCGACTCACGGCCCGTTACGCGAGGATCGCTCGCCCTCGCCTCGCCACAGATTTCCGGCTAACCACGCGCCGCAGTTCGAAACGCAGGCCTCATGACCGATCTGAACGACCAGCATACCGACAATCCGGACCAGGGCTTCATCGCCCTGGTCGCCGACCTTGCGGCCGTCAGCGGCCCGGACGGTCTGACGCTGCGCGAAATCCGTGATCGCCTGGACGAGCGGGCCTTTGGTCTGATGATCCTGATCCTGGCCATCCCGTGCCTGGTCCCGGCGCTGTATGGTGTGCCCCAGATCGTTGGCATTCCGATCCTGCTGCTGGCCGGTCAGATGCTGGTGGGTCGCGTTGAGCCCTGGCTGCCCGAAGGCATCCTGAAGCGGCGCGTGACCAAGGCCTGGCTGGAGCGGATGGCCGATTTCGCCACCAAGCGCATGGGTTGGCTGGAGCGTCTGTCGCGTCCTCGGTTGAAAATCTTCGCAGAAGGCTGGGCCGAGCGGGCGGCGGCCTTCTTCATGATCCTGGCCACGCTCACCATCGTCCTGCCTATGACCAATACGGTGCCGTCGGTTGCGCTCAGCCTGCTGTCCGTTGGCCTGATCCAGCGTGACGGGCTGTTCGTGGCGGCGGGCGCGGCGGTGGCGACGGCCTGGGCGACGGCTCTGATCGTGGTCGGCATCGGCTTCTTCGTCGGCGCGGGCTGGGCGGTCTCGCTGATGGCGCGGTTCGGCGGCTGATCACGCATCGACGGCGACCCAAGGCCCCGCTATGAACGGGGTCCGATGAGAGCAACCTATCGTCTCCTGACGCGGTGGTGGACCGCCTTCGCACTGGCCGCGTCGCTGGCCCTGCTGGGCGCGGCGCATGCGTTTGAGCGGTTCGGTGGGCTGGATCCCTGCAATCTGTGCCTCAAGCAGCGCGAGGTCTACTGGGGCGCGGTCGTCGTCGCGGCCCTGGCGACGGGCTGGCATCTGATCAGTCGCGGCAGTCGCGGGACGCCTCGCGTGGCGGCCTTCCTGCTGGCGCTCGTGTTCACGACCGGCGCGATCACGGCGATCTTCCACATGGGCGGCGAGATGAAGTGGTGGGCCCTGCCGGCGACCTGCATGGGTGGCACGGTCGATGCCAGTTCGGCGGTGGACTTCATGCTGGGCACCGGCACGGTCGAGCCCATCGTCAGCTGCGGCGACGTGGCGTGGCGCTTCGCCGGCATCAGCATGGCAGGATGGAACGCCCTGATCTCGGTCGGCCTGGCCGGGTTCAGCCTGCTCGCCGCCAAGAGGCCCAAGGATGCCCGTGCTCCCAGAAACTAGGCTCCCAGAAGCTGACGCCCCTCGCGGACCATTGCCGCGCCCCGGCCTGGGCGCGAGCCGCCGTCGCCGAGCGGAAATCCTGCGCGTCGATCACGCTGGGGAATACGGCGCGGTCCACATCTATCGTGCTCAGCGGGCGGTGTTCGAGGGGCGGCAGGGCAAGTCCGTCATCGCCGGCGACATGGCCGAAATGCAGGCCCAGGAAGCCGTCCATCTGGCGCGGTTCGACGCCCTGCTGAACGCCGAGCGGGTGCGGCCCACGGTCCTGATCCCGCTCTGGCGGCTGGCCGCCATCGCGCTGGGCACCGGCACGGCCCTGATGGGCGAGAAGGCGGCTCACGCCTGCACCGAGGCGGTCGAGGACGTGATCGAGAAACACTATGCCGACCAGATCGCCGAGCTGTCGGACAGCGACCCGGAACTGGCTGCCGAACTGGCCGTCTTCCGCGACGAGGAACTGGCCCACCACGACCACGCCATCGAGCACGGCAGCCGCGAAGCACCGGCCTATCGGTTGCTGAGCGCGGTCATCAAGGCGGGATGCCGGGCGGCGATCAAGGTGTCGGAAAGAGTCTGATTTCGACGCTTGATCGGAACAAGACTTCGGGCATCATTGGGATTGTTCAGTTCACGAATGATCGCGAGCCCTCTCATGTCATTTGCTTCAGCCTTGTCGGCCCTGGCGTTGGTCATGGTATCCGACCAGACGCCTGCACCGGCACCGCAGGTCGTCGTGCCATCGACCCAGACCGCTGTCGCTGAGGCACCGGCGACGGCTGCCACTCCAAATCCCGCCGGCGAGATCGTGTGCAGAAACGAGGTCGCCACGGGACGCCGCGTTCCCAAACGTGTGTGCCGTAGCCGGGCCCAGATGCAGGCTGAGGCTGCCGCAGGTCAGGACGCGTTGCGGCGGGCGCAGGAAAACCATCGCCGAAGCAATCCAGACTAGCCTAAGCCTCGACGTCGAAGGCCAGCAACAGCGTCCGCTGGGCCGGATTGTCGTTGTCGTCGGACAGGATGTAGAGACGCGTTCCGCCGTCTCTCGCCACGGCCGCCATGCCTTCGAAATTGTCGGTCGTGCCGGGCAGCTTCAGCTCGATCAGGACGGGCCCGAGCGTGCCGTCGGCCGCCATGCGCCGGACTTGGGCGCGGGCATCCAGCGGCGGGCGATAGGCGCGCTGGACGATGAAGACGCCGCTGCCAGATGGGTCGCGATCCATGCCGGTGATGCGATAGGCTCCATCATCCAGCGCGTCCTGGGGTACGGGCGTGACCACATCGCAGGCGGCCAGCGTGCAGTCCCAGACGCCGCCGGATTCGCCCGCCACGCGCCAGCCTGCGCCGAGCGCCGACAGGCCCTCCATGCCGTCGTTGGGTGTGAAGGCGACGTCGGGGTGTCTGACAGGTGTCGGGCGGTTGGCCGGGGTCGCCACCGGCCCGTAGTTCCAGATGCGGTGGTCGCGCTCAAAACTGACCAGGAGGTCGCCGCCGTCTGTGAGGGCCAATCCTTCGGCGTCGCCGTCCGCCTTGTCCGTGATGGGGGTGCCGTCGGCCAGGGTCAGTCGGCGCCAGGCCAGGCCGGTGACACCGACCAGCCGTCCGCTGCGGTTCAGCACCAGATGCCCGCGCACCAGATCGCCCGCATCGCTGACGCTGACGAAGCCGTCCTCGCCGATCAGCTTCAGGTCCGACAGGCTGCGCAGGGGCGAGCCCGCTTCCAGAACCAGTTCGACGCCGCCGGCAAACCGGACGCCTTCGGCCAGTCGCGCGCCACCGGGCAGACCCAGGCCGACGGGACGAATGCCGGGCGCGGTCGGCGTCCAGCCGGGCGGAATCGGCGGCGATACGACCGGCCAGGCCCCGGCGCAGGCCGCGATGGCCAGCGCCGCAAAGGCAGGCACCAATCGGGACAGGGCACGCATCGATAGGGTCTTCATGCGCTCAAGCGGCCCGACGCCGCCGAGCCGGTACTGCCCGGTCGTCGGCCTCGAACAGTTCGGCCAGCTTCTCGACCATGACGCCGCCCAACTGCTCGACATCGACGATGGTGACGGCGCGACGGTACCAGCGGGTCACGTCATGGCCGATGCCGATGGCGATCAGCTCGACGGGCGACTGGGTCTCGATGCGCTCGATGACCTGACGCAGATGCTTGTCGAGGTACAGGGCCGCATTGGCGCTCTGCGTGGAATCGTCGACCGGCGAGCCGTCGGAAATGACCATCAGGATCTGGCGGCTCTCGGGCCGGGCCTTCAGCCGGTCGTGCGCCCAGGTCAGGGCCTCGCCGTCGATGTTTTCCTTCAGCAGGCCTTCGCGCATCATCAGGCCCAGGTTCTTCTTGGCCCGCCGCCAGGGCGCGTCCGCCGCCTTGTAGATGATGTGGCGCAGGTCGTTCAGCCGCCCCGGACTGGCCGGCTTGCCTGCGGTGATCCAGGCTTCGCGCGCCTGGCCGCCCTTCCAGGCGCGGGTGGTGAAGCCCAGTATCTCGACCTTGACGCCGCACCGCTCCAGCGTCCGTGCCAGGATGTCGGCACAGACGGCCGCCACCATGATCGGCCGCCCGCGCATGGAGCCAGAATTGTCCAGCAGCAGGGTCACGACCGTATCCCGGAACGGGCTTTCGCTCTCGGCCTTGAACGACAGCGGGCTGGTCGGGTCGGTGATGACGCGGGTCAGGCGGGCGGTGTCCAGAACGCCCTCCTCCAGATCGAAATGCCAGCTGCGGTTCTGCTGGGCCATCAGGCGGCGCTGCAGCTTGTTGGCCAGGCGCGACACCACGCTGGACAGGGCCGTCAGCTGCTGATCCAGCAGGGACCGCAGCCGTTCCAGCTCCATCGGATCGCACAGCCCGGCGGCGTCCACCACCTCGTCGAAGGCTGTAGTGAAGACACGATAGGCGTCGATGGCGCGTCCGTCGTCCTGGCTCTGCTGGAGATTGGGCAGGGCCCCCTCGTTCATCTCAGGCCCGTCGTCGGAGGCCTCGCCGTCGGGATCGGCGGGCGTGCCGTCGGGGCGGCTGTCACGCTCGTCGCTGGCCTCCTGATCGTCTGCGGTGCCCTCCATCGACTGGTCGCCAGCGCCGGATTCGTCTTCTTCGTCCTGGTTCTGATCGTCGGACGGATCGGGCTCCTGCGGGTCGGGCTCGTCTTCGCCGTCGTTGTCCGAGCGGTCGTCGCCACGTCCGTCGCCGGGGTCCATGTCCAGGGCGCGCAGCACTTCCTTGAGCCGATCGGCGAAGGCGGTCTGATCGTCGGCGACCTCGGCCAGGGCGTCCAGCTTGCGCCCGGCCCTGGTCTCCAGGTCGACCCGCACCAGATCGAGCAGGGTTCCCGCTCCGTCCGCCGCGCGCTGGCCGGTGAGGCGCTCGCGGACCAGCAGCGCCACGGCCTCGGCGACCGGCACCCGCTCGGCCTCATTGACGCGCAGCACCCCCGTCTTCTCCAGCCGGGTCAGAAGGGCCGCATTCAGATTGGCGCGGACCCCGGCCAGCGACTTCGAACCCACGGCCTCGACCCGGGCCTGTTCGACGGCTTCGAAGACATCGGCGGCGAGGGGGTCGACGGGGCGCAGCCGGGCGTTCAATGACTCGTCGTGATTGGCCAGTCGCAGGGCCAGCCGGTCCGCCTGACCACGCAGGGTGGCGCTGTCGCCGGCCGACGGATCGCGCGGCGGATGCGGCAGGGTCAGGACACCATTCAACAGCCGCGGCCCGTCCGACCCGAACGTCACCTCCAGCTCCGACTGCTCGGCCAGGGCCCGCGCCGTATGGGCCAGCGAGCGCTTGAAGATGTCGGCAGGGGTTTCGGCGGAGGCCATGCGGTCGATTAGCCTGTTGGAACGGCCGTGAGAAGACAGCCGTCATGGCCGCCTGCGGAAACCCGCAGCCGGTTGACGGTGGGATGGGCCGGCGGAGCGCCGGGCTGTCGCCCGGAGACCGTAGGAGATGTGTGTTTCGGCGACAGACTGAACGCTCCGCACGAGATGTCTGACCGGTGGCTGTCGGCCTGGGATGGAGGGGCTTCCCCCACCCAGGACCAGCGACGCTCTTAGCGCCTTGCCGACATGGCCTCCGGCGGGACGGTCGGGGCCTTGCGAACCCGATCCCGTGAACAGCGCAGGTTCCCTGCCATACGCTCTTTGTCGGAGACGACTGACGTCGTCCCCTTGGGCGACGATCTGAAGCGCACCACCCACCCCTGCTCTTGCAAGGGCGTCAGCGTCGCCGAGACCGCCTCCCTCCCGCTCATCTCGTTCCCGCCGCGACAAGCCGCAAGGCCTTGCGCCCTTCCCGGCGACGGGACGGGGAGGATTATGGGGCACGCGCTTCCTATGGCGGGGACAGGTCGCTGCTCGTGCCGGATTGCGGAGCGGGATCAGGGGGTTGGCGGATTTGTTTGTGCGGGTTGGGGCTGAACTCTCAGCATGTGGTCGCTGGTCTCTAAGGTGGGTCACCTTGTCATCCCGGCCGAAGCGCAGCGAAGAGCCGGGACGGGGCGGGCCTTCTCAGCCGAGACTTCCGGTCAGACCGCAGGGCTGAACCGGAAGACGGGTACGGTCTGGCTGTGTGTTTGTGTGCCCCACAAGCGGGGACGCCGCTACCAGTCTCCCGGCTCGCCGCTGCGCGTCGTCCGGGAGGGTGTTGGGGGTGCGCCTGCCGTCCCGGCTCTCCGCTGCGCTTCGGCCGGGATGACAAAAGAAGTGGTCTCCGCAGCGCGGGATCGGGGTGGCCGGCTGTCGGGGGGGGGGGAGGTAAGGGAAGGTGGAGGCTTGAAGGCAGGGCCACCTCACGCGACAAGACCGAATGACCACCACGTTCGGCCGCATCGCCTATGAAGCCCTCGACGTCTGCAACGGCGTGGAGATGGCGACGATCGAAGCGGCGGTGGCGCGCACGGGCCTGAGCCAGGGCGCGCAGGCCGTCGATATCGGGACGGGCAACGCCAGTGTGGCCATCCGACTGCACCAGACTTTTGGTCTGGACGTGACGGCGATCGAGTTCGATCCGGTCATGGCCGAGCTGGCGGCGGCGCGGATCGCGGCGGCGGGGGGCGGCGTCGATCTGGTCCTGGGGTCTGCGGCCGAGGTGCTGGAACAGCGACCGCCCTTCGATCTGATCGTCGCCCTGGGGACGACCAATCTGACGGGGGAGGGACGGCCCAGTCCGGAGGCCGGGTTTGCGTTTCTGAGGCGGCATGTCCGGCCCGGTGGCTGGCTGCTGTGGGGCGATCTGGTCTGGCGGGGCGAACCCTCCGAGCCGTTGAGGCAGGTCGTGGAGGCAACAAATCTGTATACGGACGATAAGGGATGGGTCGCAGCGGCACAGGGCGCGGGCTTTGCGCTGAAGTGGCGGGAAATCTCGTCACAGGCGGTCTTCGACACCTATGCCCGCGATGCGGTCGGTGCGGCGCGATCCTGGCTGGAAGCGCATCCCGATGCGCCCGAAGCGGATGCGGTGCGCTTCCATGCCGACCGCATGCAGGCCGTCTTCGAGTTCGGCCATGGCCTGATCGGCTTTGGCCTGTATCTGTTTCGCGCGCCAGTCCCCGATAATTGCTAAGGCGATTTCCGGGATGACAAACTCGATGACTGAGCGTCAGGCGGTCCGTAGAATACCGTTCACGACGTGAACCGGCCAGGGCGTCAGCCGCCCTCCGGCACAGGGACCCCCGGTGCACAAGCCGCTGAGCGGCTCGAACACCGCGCCGTGCCAGCCGCACAGGATCAGCCCCCCATCCGGGGTCAGATAGCGATCCAGCTCGATGGCCAGCGGATAGCCGGCGTGGGGACAACGGTCGACATAGCCGGCCACCTGCCCGGCCTTGCGCACCACGAAGCCATGGAAGAAGGCTTCGCCGATCTGAAGCACGAAACCGCGCGAGCCGGGGTCGGCGATGTCGTCCTCGGCGCACAGGGCGACATCGGGCGGGGTCTTCCAGACGCGCGGGCGTTCCGGCGGCGCAGCCTCGCTCATCCCATGGCCGCGCTGCGCGGCGGGGCCTCGCCCGGCACGCGGTCCATGGCCAGCAGTTCCATGCGGAAGACCAGAACGGAGTTGGGTGGGATCTGACCCGACGAGCGTGCGCCATAGCCCAACTCGGGCGGGATATAGACCAGCCATTCGTCGCCGATCTTCATGCGCTGCACGATCTCGGTCCAGCCGGGCACGACCTCATTGAGGGTGAAGACGGCCGGGATGCCGCGCTGATAGGAGCTGTCGAACACCGTCCCGTCGGTCAATGTGCCCTCGTAATGGACGCTGACCAGGTCGTTGCTGTCCGGGCTTTCGCCGCCGGTCGGGCCGGATTTCAGCACCTTGTACTGGATGCCGGAGGGCGTGGTCTGGATGCCGTCGGCCTTGGCGTTGTCGGCCATGAAGGCCTCGGCCTCGGCGATAGCGGGATCGACCGGCGGCGTGTCCTCGCCGCGGTTGCAGGCGGACAATGCCGCGAGCATTCCGATGACGGCCAGTGGCCTAGCCCATCCGTAGCGCATAACCGGCCTCCTCAAGTCCCTGTCTGATCTCGTCGGCATGCGCCGCGCCGCGCGTCTCGACCATGATGTCGAACTCTGCGCCCTTGGCCGGCACGTCCAGCGCCAGCCGGTTGTGCACCACGTCGATGATGTTGCCGCCCAGGCCGCCGATGACGCCGCTCATCTTGGACATCATGCCCGGCCGGTCGTCGCCCAGGATGCGATAGACGATCAGCCGCTTCTCGCGCACCAGCTCGCGGTTCAGCACCACAGCCAGCATGCGCGCATCGATATTGCCGCCGCACAGGACCAGACCGACCTTCATGCCCTTGAACTTCTCCGGATAGGCCAGAAGGGCCGCCAGCCCGCCCGCGCCCGCGCCCTCGGCCACCGTCTTTTCCAACGTCGCATAGTAGGAGACGGCGGTCTCGAAATCCGCCTCCTGACAGACCAGGACCTCCTCGATCAGCGGGTCGGCGATGGCGAAGGGGATGTCGCCGACGGCCTTGATGGCGATGCCCTCGGCGATCGTCTGTCCGCTGCATCTGGGGGTCTCGCCGCGGCGCTTGGCGGTGAAGGAGGGATACATGGCCGCCTCGACGCCGAAGATGCGGATGTCCGGCTTCATCGCCTTGGCCGCCACGGCGCAGCCTGCGATCAGACCGCCGCCGCCGATGGGGATGATCAGGGCGTCGAGGTCGGGCGCGTCCTCCAGGAACTCCACGGCACAGACGCCCTGTCCGGTGACGATGCCTTCGTCGTCGAAGGCCGAGATGAAGACATAGCCCTTCTCGTCGCGCAGGCGGTGCGCCTCTTCGGTCGAGCCGGTGAAGTCCAGCCCCTTGATGACCACCGTGGCCCCGTGTGCCCGCGTGCCGTCCGCCTTCACGAAGGGGGTGCCCTCCGGCATGACGATGGTGACGGGAATGCCCAGCCGACCGCCATGATAGGCCAGGGCCTGGGCGTGGTTGCCAGCGCTGGCCGCGACGACGCCGCGCCTGCGTTCGTCCGGCGTCAGCTGCAGCAGGCGGTTCAGGGCCCCGCGCTCCTTGAAGCTGCCGGTGAAATGCAGGTTGTCGAACTTGACCCAGACCTCGGCCCCGGTCAGCTGCGACAGGCGGCGGGAATGGCGCACCGGGGTGCGATCGACCTGGCCGGCGATACGGTCGCGGGCGGCCAGAATGTCATCGAAGGTTACGCTCATGGGGTGTCCCTGCTGTCCGGTCTGACGCCGGACTGATGCCCGCTTTTGACCCAGCGGAAGGCGGGCCGCAACCTTGACCTTCGACCCCTTTGGGCCTTCTGTGCGCCAGCCCAGTCGCACGCTTACGGAGACCCGACCATGTCCACCCTCAAGCCGTTCGCCCGTCACATGATCAGACGCCCCCTGATCGCCCTCGCCGCCGTCGCCAGCCTGAGCGCCTGTGCCACCGCGCCGATGGGGCCGGTCTATGGCGGGGCCATGTCCTCGACCTTCAGCGCGGCGGACTTCGCCTGGTCGGAACGCTCGGGACCGGCGTCCATCGATGGCCGGGTCGACTACCGCCGGGACGGCCAGGCGTTTGCGTGCACTGGTTCGGTCGTGCTGACGCCGGTTACGCCCTATACCCGCCACCGGTTCCAGACGCTGTACGGTTCGACGGATCGTGCGGCCCTGCCGGCCTCGGTCGTGCGATCGCGCAATGTGCCCGATCCGAACGGGGACTATCGCTCCTATGTGCGTCAGGCGACCTGCGCCAACAACCGCTTCGCCTATGAGGGCCTGCCCGACGGGGAATGGTTCCTGATCGCCACAGTCAGCGCGGGCGGCGATCCCATCGTCCTGATGCAGCGGGTTCAGACGCGCGGCGGGCGCCGGGTGCCGGTGACGCTGTAGCGTCGCCTGACGCGGTTCATCCGATCACAGATCGGTTTGTGAACCCCGTTCGCCTTTGTTTCGCCTTGTCTGACCCGCTTGGGTCGCGTTCGTCCATTCTCAGGAGGGAGCGCGTCCATGTCCCAGCACAACATCACCGGGTCCGAAGCCTTCGGCAAGAAGCCCATGGTCCTGCTGCGTTCGGTCAAGACCGGCGCCTTCCGCCGCAAGCGCGCGGCCCGTACCTGGGCCGCCTTCGTGGCCGGAGCGGTGGTCGCTGTGGTCGGTGGGGCGGTGGCGATGGCGGCCGTCTTCGGGCCGACCCTGTTCGGTTAAACCATCAGGATTGGGCGTTGCGGATCGCGGCGGCGCCGGCAAACGGGGCGATGAGGCCCGCGAACAGGACGTAGGCGGCCAAGAGGGCGAGCGCAGGGAGCGGGGACAGGCCGTTCGACGCCCGCTCCAGGGCCCCTGCGCCGAACACGACGGGCGGGATGAACAGCGGCAGGATCACCACCGCGATCAGCAGGCCCCCGCGCTTTGAGCCCAGGGCCAGTGCTGCGCCGAGGGCTCCGGTCAGGGCGAACCCCAGCCCCCCGATCAGCGCCGACAATGCGACCAGCGGGGCCAGCGACGGCGGCAGACCCAGGGTGATGGCCGCGACCGGCGCGGTCAGGGCCAGTGGCCAGCCGACCGCCAGCCACTGGGCCTTGGCCTTGGCAATGACGACCAGCTCCAGCGGCACCGGACCCAGGCTCAGCAGATCCAGCGTGCCGTCCTCCAGATCGCGCTCGAACAGTCGCTCCAGCGACAGGATGGACGACAGGGCCAGGGCCAGCCAGGCGATGCCGCCTGCCACGGGCCTGAGACCTGCCGGATCGCCGCCCGCCGCCAAGGGCACCAGCACCGTCAGGCACAGGAAGAAGCCGCAGGCCAGCAGCGGTCCGCCCCCGCCCGACCAGGCCAGGGCCAGTTCGCGGCGGAACAGGGTCAGCAGGCCGCTCACCGTCCCCCTCCCAGATCGAGCGTGCGGGCCGGGACGGGCAAGGGGTCGTGGACGGCGGCGATGACGGCCCCGCCCTTGTCGACATGCGTCTGAATCAAGGTGCCCATGACCGCGCGCCAGCGGGCGTCCAGCGGGCTGAGCGGTTCGTCCAGCAGCCACAGCGGGCGCGGCGCGGCGATCAGCCGGGCCAGGGCGAGACGACGCTTCTGCCCGGCCGACAACTGGCGCACCTCGAGGTCAAGCAGGGGCGTCAGGGCCAGCAGGTCGACGGCGGCAGCGATGCCGTCGGCGTCGGCCCCCGCATAGCGCGCCTGAAACGCCAGTTCGTCGCCGGCGCGGCGTGCGGATTTCAGACCATCCAGCGGGCCCTGCCAGTGCAGGTGCCGCCGGCGCGCCTCGGACAGCTCGACACCTTCATAGGCGACCGTTCCCGCGTCGGGCCGCAGAAATCCGGCCAGGGCCCTCAACAGGCTGGTCTTGCCGGCGCCATTGGCCCCTGTCAGGGCGACGACCTCGCCTGAGGCCACGCCGAACGTCAGATCACGGATCAGCACCCGCTCGCCGCGCGAGATCGTCAGGCCCGAAACGCTCAACATGGCACGCTCAGCATGAGGGCCTCGCCCGCGTCATTGGTGGGTCAGCCGACGTGAGGCGTGACGATGCCCAGCGGCAGGGTGGTGACGTTCTTCACGCCGCGGGTGACGATGTGGCTCTCGCAGTCCGAGACGATGCCCAGGCTGAGCAGCTTGTTCCTCAGGAACTGGTCGAAGGCATGCATGTCGGAGGTGATGATCCGCAGGACGTAGTCCTCTCGTCCTGTGATCGTGGCGCACTGGACCACCTCGGGCCACTGGGCCACGGCGGCCTCGAAGATGTTCAGGTTTTCGGTGGAGGGCAGGCTGAGCTTGACGATGGCATAGACTTCGAAATCCAGGCCCAGCAGGGTGGCGTCCAGCAGGGTGACGCGCTTTCTGATAAAGCCCGTGTCCTCCAGCCGCTTGATCCGGCGCCAGCAGGGCGAGGCGGACAGGCCCACGCGCTCGGCGACTTCGGCGACCGACAGTCCGGCGTCCTGTTGAAGGATATCCAGGATGCGGGCGTCGACGGGATCGAGATCATCAGCCAATGCGTTTCTCCCATTGTTGTTATAGGGCAATAAAATACCCGTGAACCGCAGAGTGCAAGGTGAAATTGGGCGAGCCTTGGCCAGCGCCCCATGCTAACACGACGATCACGAGGAAAACGCGGTCGGATCAACCGGACAGCAGGACGGAATGAACAAGCCCAATAGCCAACCCCTGTCGTTGCGCGTGCCGGAGCCTTCGGGCCGTCCGGGCGACCCCACCGACTTCAGTCATCTGAAACTGGACGAGGCCGGCGTCGTCGACCGGCCCGAGGTCTCGACCGCGCCCTATGACATGCGCGATCACGCCTTTCGCCTGGTACGGGTCCTGGACGATCAGGGCCAGGCCGTCGGGCCGTGGAATCCGCGCCTGGACGCCGAGACCCTGAAGAAGGGTCTGAAGGCGATGATCCTGACCCGCGCCTTCGATGACCGGATGCACCGGGCCCACCGTCAGGGCAAGACCAGCTTCTACATGAAGTGCACGGGCGAAGAGGCCATCGCGGTCGCTCAGGGGATGATCCTGAGCCGCGAGGACATGGGCTTCCCCACCTATCGCCAGCAGGGACTTCTGATCGCGCGCGGCTATCCGCTGGCGACCATGATGAACCAGATCTATTCCAATGCGGCGGACCCCATCAAAGGTCGCCAGCTGCCGATCATGTATTCGGCCAAGGACTATGGCTTCTTCACCATCAGCGGCAATCTGGGGACGCAGGTTCCGCAGGCCGTCGGCTGGGCCATGGCCAGCGCCTACAAGGGCGACGACAAGATCGCCATCACCTGGATCGGCGACGGCGCGACGGCGGAGGGCGACTTCCACAATGCCCTGACGTTTGCCGCCGTCTATCGCGCGCCGGTGATCCTGAACATCGTCAACAACCAGTGGGCCATCAGCTCCTTCCAGGGCATCGCCGGCGGGTTGGAGACGACGTTTGCGTCCAAGGCCATCGGCTATGGCCTGCCGGCGCTGCGGGTCGACGGCAACGACTTTTTGGCCGTCTGGGCCGCGACCCAGTGGGCCGAGGAACGGGCACGGACCAATCAGGGCGCGACGGTGATCGAGCTGTTCACCTATCGCGGGGCCCCGCACTCGACCTCCGACGATCCCAGCCGTTATCGCCCCGGCGACGAGCACGAGAAGTGGCCGCTGGGCGATCCGGTCATGCGCCTGAAGCAGCATCTGATCGCGATCGGCGAATGGTCGGACGAGCAGCAGGCCGAGGCGGAGGCCGATGCGGTCGCCCAGGTTCGGGCCGCCGGCAAGGAATCCGAGGCCATCGGCACCCTGGGTCAGTCGCGCCCCAGCGTGAAGGAAATGTTCAACGAGGTCTTCGCCACCGAAGACTGGCGTATCGCCGAACAGCGCGGCGAGGTCGGGGTCTGATCATGAGCGAGCAAACCTTCACCGAATCCGACCGCACCGACGGCATCGAGCCCGATATGGTCGACCAGAATGCGGCCCCGAAGTCCGAGACCTCGGACAAGCCGGGCGTTCAGCCGATGAACATGATCCAGGCGCTGAACTCGGCCCTGCACGTCAAGATGGCCGAGGACCCCGACGTCCTCAGCTTCGGCGAGGACGCGGGCTATTTCGGCGGCGTGTTCCGCGTCACGGACCAGCTGCAGCAGAAGCACGGCCTGACCCGCAGCTTCGATGCGCCCATCAGCGAATGTGGCATCGTCGCCGCCGCCATCGGCATGGGGGCCTATGGCCTGCGTCCGGTCGTGGAGATCCAGTTCGCCGACTACATCTATCCCGCCTATGACCAGATCGTCAGCGAGGCGGCCAAGATGCGCTATCGCTCGGGCGGTCAGTTCACTTCGCCCATCACCATCCGCAGCCCCTATGGCGGCGGCATCTTCGGCGGCCAGACGCACAGCCAGAGCCCGGAGAGCCTGTTCACCCATATCGCCGGGCTGAAGGTCGTCATTCCGTCCAACCCCTATGACGCCAAGGGCTTGCTGACTGCGGCGATCGAGGACGACGATCCGGTCGTCTTCTTCGAGCCCAAGCGGCTCTACAATGGCCCCTTCGACGGCTGGCACCAGAACCCCGTCAGCCCGTGGAAGGCGCAAGCTCTCGCCCAGGTCCCGACCGGCAAGTATGTCGAGCCGATCGGCAAGGCCCGGGTGATGCGCGAAGGCAGTGACGTCACCATCCTGGCCTATGGCACCATGGTCTGGGTCTCGCTGGCCGGGGCCGAGCACGCCGGAGTGGACGCCGAGGTCATCGACCTGCGCTCGCTCGTGCCGCTGGATATCGAGGCGATCGAGGCCAGTGTGAAGAAGACCGGGCGCTGCGTCATCGTGCACGAAGCCCCCAAGACCTCCGGCTACGGTGCCGAGCTATCGGCCCTGGTGCAGGAGCGGTGCTTCTATCATCTGGAAGCCCCCATCGCCCGCGTCACCGGCTGGGACACGCCCTATCCCCATGCCTACGAGTGGGAATATTTCCCCGGGCCGCAGCGCGTTTCGGATGCGTTGAAAGCTGTCATGTCGGGAGGTCGCTGAGATGGGTCGTTTCGTCTTCAAACTGCCCGACGTGGGCGAAGGCACCGCCGAGGCCGAACTGGTCGCCTGGCACGTCAAGGTCGGCGACACGGTCGAGGAAGACCAGCTGCTGGTCGACGTCATGACCGACAAGGCGACGGTCGAGCTGACCAGCCCCGTGGCCGGCAAGGTGACGGCCCTGCACGGCGAGCCCGGCGTGATGTCGGCGGTCGGCTCGGCGATTGTTGAGTTCGAGGTCGAGGGCGCGGGGAATGCTGCGGAGGCTGCTAGCCCCTCCGTCTCCTCGCAAGAGCTCGAATCCACCTCCCCATCGCTGCGCGAAAGGGAGGAGACAACCGTCGCTGCGGCGTCTCCTCCCCACGCCAGTGGGAAGGGGGACCACGAAGTGGTGGAGGGGGCGGCACCGGCATCAGCCGGCAACTACGTCTTCAAACTGCCTGATGTCGGTGAAGGCACCGCCGAGGCGGAGCTGGTCGCCTGGCATGTCGCGGTCGGCGATGCGGTCGAGGAAGACCAGCTTCTGGCCGAGGTCATGACGGACAAGGCCACCGTCGAGCTGACCAGCCCGGTCGCGGGCACGGTCGCGGCCCTGCATGGCCAGCCGGGACAGCAGATCGCCGTGGGCGGGCCGCTGGTCGGGTTCGATGTCGAGGGCAAGGGGAATGTGGTTGCCGCGCCGCAACCTGCCCCCCTCTCCCTTGATGGGAGAGGGGCCGGGGGTGAGGGTGATGCTGCCAGCCGTCCGGGCACGGCCAGCAAGGCGACCGCGCCTGCGTCTTCCACCAAGTCTATTGCTCCAACCGCTGTCACCCCCACCCCAACCCCTCCCCCATCAAGGGGGAGGGGCTCTGTCGAGGCGAAGCTATCCGACCGGAACCAGCGCCCCCTGGCCTCCCCCGCCGTACGCCAGCGCGCGCGCGACATGGGCGTCAATCTGCAGTTCGTGCCGGGCTCGGGCCCCGCGGGCCGGATCGACCATGCCGATCTGGACGCCTTCGTGTCCGGTGCCGGCCAGACATCGTCCGTACCCGGAACATCGGCCCCGACCTACGCGAAGGCCGAAGGCACCACCGAGGTCCGCATCATCGGCCTGCGTCGCAAGATCGCGGAGAAGATGGCCGAGAGCGTGCGCCGCATTCCGCACATCACCTATGTGGAAGAGATCGACGTCACGGCTCTGGAGGAACTGCGCGCCCATCTGAATGCCCAGGCCAAGACGACGGGCAAGGCCAAGCTGAACGTCCTGCCCTTCATCGCCCGCGCCATCGTGGTGGCCCTGCGCGACCAGCCGCAGATCAACGCCACCTATGACGACGAGGCGGGCGTCCTGACCCAGCATGCCGCCGTGCATCTCGGCATCGCCGCCCAGACGCCGAACGGCCTGATGGTGCCGGTGGTGCGTCATGCCGAGGCGCGCGACCCCTACGACACCGCCGCCGAGATCGCGCGCGTGTCGGGCGCGGCCAAGGACGGTTCGGCCAAGCGCGAGGAACTGTCCGGCTCGACCATCACCATCACCTCTCTGGGCACGCTGGGCGGGGTGGTTCACACCCCGATCATCAACCACCCGGAGGTGGCTATCATCGGCCCCAACAAGATCGCCGAACGGGTGGTGGTGCGGGACGGCCAGATGGTCGTGCGCAAGATGATGAACCTGTCCTCCAGCTTCGACCACCGCATCGTCGACGGCCACGACGCGGCGGTCTTCGTCCAGCGGATCAAGGGCCTGCTGGAGCATCCCGCGACGCTGTGGATGGGGTGAGGGCGTGTATCGATTAGCAGCGATGACGGTTGTTCTCTGGGCAGCGACCGCTGCACCAGTTCTGGCCTGCGTTCCGCCGCCGCCAGTTGATTGGCAAAACATGTTGGCGAACCAGAAAGTGTCGATCTTTTTAGGCACTGTGGATCGGGTTGAGCCTCTCAGTGAGAGGCCTCATTGCACGGCCACTGTTTCAAGTGCTCGTGCCCACATCGGTTTGACGCAGGTAGTGAAAGGGCAACCAGCCATTCTAACGGCTGAAGTGGTCGGTGTGACGGAAATACGATCTGCCGATCCAATCATAATGAATTGCTTTTATTATCTGCCTTTTCGTGTTGGCGACCGCGTCTTCGTGGTTGACGGCCCAAACGTTGGCCAGCGGCAAGTCGTAAGTATTAAGGAAGCCGTCGGTGTCCCGCAGCTAGTGCCATTCGTTGAGAGCCAGCCATGACCCAGACCCTCAAAACCAAAGTCCTCATCATCGGTGCTGGCACCGGCGGCTATGTCGCCGGTATCCGCTGCGGCCAGCTGGGGCTCGACACCATTCTGGTGGACGGCGGTGACGGGCTGGGCGGGACGTGCCTGAACGTCGGCTGTATTCCGTCCAAGGCCATCATCCATGCGGCGTCCAAGTTCGAGACGGTCCGCAAGGCCGCCAATGGCGGGACGCTGGGCATCAGCGTGGCGGACCCGGTGATCGACTTCGCCCAGACCGTCGCCTGGAAGGACGGGATCGTCAAAAAGCTGAACGGCGGGGTCGCGGCCCTGCTGAAGAAGGCCAGGGTCAAGGTCATCAAGGGCTGGGCGAATTTTTCAGACGCCAAAACCTGCACGGTGAAGACGGATGACGGCGACATCGTCATCAGCGCCGAACACGTCATCCTGGCCACGGGGTCGGAGCCGGTCGAACTGCCCTTCCTGAAGTTCGGCGGCGACGTCATTTCCTCGACCGAGGCCCTGTCTCTGGATGCGGTGCCGGAGCGGCTGGTCGTCGTCGGCGGCGGCTATATCGGGCTGGAACTGGGCATCGCCTATCGCAAGCTGGGGGCCCAGGTCGCCATCGTCGAAATGGCCGACCGCATCCTGCCGCTCTATGACAAGGCCCTGACCGATCCGGTCGCCAAATGGCTGGAAAAGCACGGCGTCGAACTGCATCTGGGGGCCAAGGCCGGCGGCTTTGGAGAGGGCCAGCTGTCCATCACCACGCGCGACGGCACGCCGATGCAACTGCCCGCCGACAAGGTGCTGGTGACCGTGGGCCGCCGCCCGCGCACCAAGGGCTGGGGTCTGGAAAACATGGGTGTGACCATGGATGGGCCGTTCGTGAAGATCGACGACCGCTGCGCCACAAACATGAAGAACGTCTGGGCCGTCGGCGACCTGACCGGCGAACCCATGCTGGCCCACAAGGGCTCGGCCCAGGGCGAGGTGGTGGCGGAAATCATCGCCGGACACGACAAGCGGTTCGATCCGGTGACCATCGCCGCGGTCTGTTTCACGGAGCCGGAGATCGTGTCCGCGGGCCTGGGCCCGCTGGACGTCGAGGGCCGCGACGACATCATCAGCGCCATGTTCCCGCTGGCCGCCATCGGCCGGGCGCTGGCCATCGAGGCGGGCGAGGACGGTGGCTTCGTGCGCGTGCTGGCCTCGAAGTCCGATCACCGCCTTCTGGGCATCCAGGCCGTCGGCCAGCATGTCGCCGAACTGTCCAACAGCTTCGCCCAGATGCTGGAGATGGGGGCTGTGCTGGAGGATGTCGCGGGCGTCATCCACGTGCATCCGACCCTGGGCGAAGCCTTCCACGAGGCGAGCCTGCGGGCGCTGGGGCATGCGATTCATATCTAGGGAAGAAGGCAGTAGGCATGAGGCAGTAGGCAGTAGGGAAGCGCCACGCCGCCCAGCACCGTCTCTTCCTGTTGCCTCATGCCTACTGCCTACTGCCTCCCTTTCGTCCAACCGTCACAATCCTCTGGTCTAAGCGCCACGAACCTTTCGGAGCTGTTTTCATGACCCGCACCCTGCTCGCCGCCGCCTCGGCCGTCGCCCTTCTGGCCCTCGGGGCCTGTGGAGATGGCGGGGCGGGGTCGCAGACGGCGCGGTCGGGCATCTGGGCGGCGGGCTCCTCGACGGTCTTCCCGTTCGCCAACCGCGTGGCCGAAAACTTCCAGCGCACGACGGGCGGGGCCTCGCCGCGGGTGGAATCGCTGGGCACCGGCGGCGGGATCCAGGCCTTCTGCCAGGGCATCGGCCCGGCGACCCCCGACATCGCCAACGCCTCGCGCCCGATGAAGAAGTCGGAATACGACATGTGCGTCGCCAACGGCGTCACCGACATCGTCGAAATCAAGATCGGCTTCGACGGCATCGTCATCGCCACGGCGCGTTCGGGCAACAGCTTCAACTTCTCGCTGGACGATCTGTACGAGGGTCTGGCCAAGGAAGTGCCGGGTGCCAACGGCGCCTTCGTCGCCAATCCTGCCACGACCTGGAACATGGCCAATCCGGCCCTGCCGAACCAGCGCATTCAGGTCTATGGCCCGCCGCCCACCTCGGGTACGCGCGACGCCTTCCTGGAACTGGGCATGGTGCCTTCGGCCAAGGCCAATCCGGTGCTGGCGGCCCTGGCGGAGTCCGACGAGGACCGGTTCGAGGCCCTGGCACAGACTCTTCGCGAGGACGGCGGCTGGGTGGACTCGGGCGAGAACGACAATGCCATCGTCCAGACCCTGACCCGCACCCCCGGCTCGCTGGGCGTGTTCGGCTTCTCCTTCCTGGAGCAGAACCTGGACACCGTTAAACCCGAGACCATCGACGGCATCGCCCCCACGGTCGACACCATCGCGGACGGTTCCTACCCCCTGTCGCGTAGCCTCTACATCTATGTGAAGAAGCAGCACGTCGGCGTGACGCCGGGCCTGGAGCAGTTCGTCATGGAGTTCATGAGCGAAGCCTCCGCCGGTCGCGGCGGCTATCTGCAGGACCGTGGCCTGGTGCCGCTGCCCGCCGATCAGCTGGCCGCCCAGCGCGCGATCGCTCAGGGCATGACCGTGATGCAGGCCCCGGCGGAATGATGCTGGTCGTGGCGGCAATGCTGGGTCTCGTCGGCGTTCAGGAGGCCGCACCCACGCCCCTGACGCCGTTCCGGGACGTGCCCTGGACCCGCAGCCCGCAGGTCGAATATCCGGCCGCGGCCCTGTCGCGCGGTGTGGACCGCGGTGCGGTGACCATCGACTGCGCGGTTGAAGCAACGGGCGCGCTGACGGACTGCAAGACGACCGAGGATCAGCCGGCCGAACTGGGCTTTGGCCGTATGGCGCTGTCGGCCATGCGTCAGGCCCGTGTGGACACCCAGCGCTGGACCCAGCCGCGCGTGGCGGTGCGTCTGTCTTTCGTCTCTCGCGAAGCCTAGACCTTCGACGGCAGGAACGGCGAGAAGGTGATGACCGTGAAGGTGTCGCGGATGTGCGGCCGGGTCTGGACCGACTTGGTCACGAAGGTGCCGATGTCCATGTCTTTCGGCAGCTGGAACTTGGCCAGCAGGTCGTACTGGCCCGAGGTCGAATAGACCTCCGAGACGTGCTCGACATTGTCCACCATGTCGGCGGCGACATCGTTGGCGTGCCCCAACTCGCATTTGATGAAGACGAAGATGGCGGTCATCATGGCGGGGGTCCGAGAGTAGGGAGTAGGGAGTAGGGAGTAGGGAGTAGGGAGTAGGGAGTAGGGAGTAGGGAGTAGGGAGTAGGTTTAGGGTCTGGATCGCTGCGGAGCCAGCGTGAATGATCCGAACGGGCCTGCTAAGTCCTTCATTCCCTAATCCCTATTCCCCATTCCCCCACCTCGGAGCCTCCGTCCTGAACCTCGAAGCCGAATACAACAACCGTGCCCTGGTGCCCGACCATCCGGCGGTGATGCAGGGCTGGCGCGAGCGGGCCGAGGCCGCGCGGCGGCCGCATCCGCCGCGTCCGATCGCCTATGGGCCTGGCGAGCGGGAGATCATGGACCTCTTCGAGGCCGCACCGGGTGCGCCCATCGCCGTCTTCCTGCACGGCGGCTACTGGCAGGCTCTGGGGCGGGAGTGGTTCAGCGGCATCGCTCCGTCTTTTCTGGCCAACGGTGTCAGCCTGGCCATTCCATCCTACGATCTGGCACCGCAGGTTCGGCTGGGCCGCATCCTGTCGCAGGTGCGCAATGCGGTGGAGGCGGTGCGCGACCTGTCGCCGACACGCACCCGCCCGGTCGTCTTCGGACATTCCGCCGGGGGGCATATGGCGGCCTGCATGCTGTCCGAGGGGCGGGCCGGTGCCGCCGTGGCGATCAGCGGCGTGTTCGATCTGGCCCCCCTGATCGAGACCAGTCTGAACGCGGCCCTGGGTCTGGATGCCCGGGAGGCGGCGGCTCTGTCGCCCATCCACTGGCCCGTCCCGAACGGCTCGACCCCCGGCGGGACGGTGCTGGATTGCATCGTCGGCGCTGACGAAAGTGCGGAGTTCATCCGCCAGTCGCGCATGATGGCCGACCTGTGGGGTGATCAGGGTGTCGAGACGCGGTTCGAGGCGGTCGCGGGTGCGAACCATTTCACCGTGCTTGAGCCCCTGTTCGAAAACGACAGTGCGATGACCCGACGCATCGCAAATCTGGCCTGCAACAGTTGACGCGAGCGGCGAACGCCGTTTGGAAGAACGCCGGATACCCGACATACCGAACTCCTCCCCAGAGACCTCATGTTTCGTGCGCTGCGCCGTCTTGTCCGCCGACTGAAATGCAAACGCCATCGCTGGCGCCCCGACCGACGCCGCCCCGGCATCGAGTTCTGCGACCTGTGCCAGGCGACCCGGCATGAAAAGCCCGGTGCCGCCTGACGGGCGAAACACAAAGTTTGACGGGCCGGCTTTGACACGACCCGTGCGGTGGTTAAGCAGGTCTGTCCCGAACTCCGGTGGAGCCTGAACGCCGATGCGCCACGACCGTCTGTCCGTCCTGACCGCCCTGGAAGCGCAGGGCGTCGCCCCTGTCTTCTATCATCCCGACCGGGACGTCTGTCTGAACGTCATCCGCGCCTGCGCCCGGGGCGGCGCGCCGGTCGTGGAGTTCACCAATCGCGGCGACTTCGCCTGCGACCTGTTCGGCGAGATCGCACGGGAGCTTCAGGCAACCGATCCGCACATCATCCTGGGCATCGGCTCGGTCGTCGATGCAGGGACCGCCGCCCTGTTCCTGAACCGGGGCGCGCGGTTCGTGGTCAGTCCGGGTCTGGTGGAGGAGGTGGCGCGCACCTGCAACCGGCGCATGACCGCCTATTTCCCCGGCTGCGGCTCGGTGAGCGAAATCCTCAAGGCCCAGGAACTGGGCTGCGAGATCGTCAAACTGTTCCCCGGTGCCAGCGTCGGCGGGGCGGACTTCGTCAAGGCCGTCATGGGGCCCATGCCCTGGACCAAGATCATGCCCACCGGTGGCGTCGATCCTGACGCGGCCTCCATCGCCAAATGGTTCGGCTCGGGCATCGTGGCGGCTGGGATGGGATCGAAGCTGGTGACCGACGCTGCGGTCAAGGCGGGCGACTGGGCCGGCATCGAGGCCAGCGTCCGCCAGACGGTCGAGGCGATCAGGACGTTCCGCTCAGGGACATAGGCCCTCCCCATCGCCGCAGGCGACGGGGAGGACAAGCGGTGCCTACAGCCCCAGCGTCGGGCTGTTCAGATCCAGATCGGCCGCAGGGATGACCACCACATCGGGATGGGCGGCGCGCAGGGCGTCGATGAACATCGCCGACTGGCCGACCACGACGACATAGGCCCCGTCCGCGCTGACGGCCTGGGCCGCCTGGGTCACGGTCTCGGGCGTCGTGGCCCGGATACGGTCGGGATAGGCCTCGACCTCGCTGAGCGGCAGGCCGTTGGTGACGGCCTCGGCCAGGACGCCGCCCAGACCCCCCGTGGTTTCGGTCGCGCGCGAGAAGCTGCCGGTCAGCCAGGTTTCGCGGTTGGTGACGTCGGTCTCGCTGACCGGTTCGGTCCGCAAACGGTCGAACTCGGCCAGAACCAGGGCGACGACCTCGGCGGCGCTTTCGTTCTTGGTCTGGGTGGTGGCGGACAGAAGCCCGCCGTCCACGCGCGTCGCCAAGGATGAATAGGCCCCGTAGCTGAGGCCGCGCTTGGCGCGCACCTCCTGGAACAGACGGCCGTTGGAACCGCCGCCGATGATGCTGTTGACCACGCTCAGCGGATAGAAGGCCGGGTCGGCGCGACGCGGACCGCGCACGGCGGCGGCGACGGCCGCCTGACCGGCGCCGGGCAGATCGATCACGATGACGCGGGGTGGGGTCGGGGCGCCGGCGCGGTTCGCCACGACGGGCAGGGCCTCGGCAGGCTTGGTCCAGTTGCCCAGGGTGCGTTCGGCGAAGGCGACGGCCTGATCGGGCGTCATGCCGCCGGTCACGATCATGGCGGCATTGTCGGGCCGCCACCAGCGGGCGTGGAAGGCGGCGATCTCGTCGCGGGTCAGCCCCTGCAGCGAATCCGGCGTGCCCGAGCTGGGCGCGCCATAGGGGGCCGCACCATAGGCCAGTCGGCCCAGCACCAGAGAGGCCAGCGGCCCCGGCTGGCGCAGATTGACGCGCAGGCCGTTGACCGCCTGGGTCCGGCTGCGCGCCACTTCATCCTCGGCAAAGGTCGGGCGCATCACGACATCCGCCAGAACCGCGCCCGCGGCGTCCGCGGACGCAATCGGCGCGGACAGGAACAGGGTGGTGGCATCCGCCCCGGCCCCGCCGCCGATATTGGCTCCCAGCGCCTCCAGGGTGCGGGCGATCTCCGGGGCCGTGCGATCGCCAGCCCCTTGCGAGGCCAGGGCGGCGGTCATGGTGGCCAGACCCGGACGCTCCGTCGGATCTGCCGCCGCGCCGCCGCCGATGACCAGCTGGGCATTGACGATGGGCAGGTCGGTGGACTTGGCGACGATCAGGCGCATGCCGTTCGACAGTGTCCGCTCCACGATCTGGGGCGCGGCGACGGTGCGGACCTCGCCCGGTGCGGGCGGAGCCATGCGCTGGCCTTCGGGCAGCAGTTCGTTGGCCGGCAAGATGGCGGGCGGCACCGTCACGAAGGTCGGCATGGGGGCCGGGTTCTTCCAGCTGTCCTCGGCCACGCCCGCAGGCCGCGCGCTTTCGTCTTGATAGCGCACCGAGACCCGCGCCTGTTCATCCAGATAGCGACGGGCGACCCGCTGCACATCGGCGGCGGTGACGGCCTGGATGGCGACCAGATTGGCGTCGGGCGCGCGTGGATCGCCCTCGTCCACCAAAGCGCGGCCCAGGATGAAGGCGCGGCCCGAGGCGGTTTCGCGCTGGCGCAGTTCGCTGGAGACGATCTCGGTCTTGGCCTCAGCCAGTTCGGCCTCGGTGACGGGCGCGTTGCGGATGCGGTCCAGCTGGGCGTTCAGCGCGGCCTCGACATCGGCAATGGCCTTGCCCTGGGCGACCGTGGCGCTGACGACGACGGAGCCGTCCTCCTCCAGCGTGCTGGACCCAAGGCTGGCGTTCGAGGCCAGCTGGCTCTCATAGACGAGCGCCTGATACAGGCGTGAGCTGTCGCCGCGCGACATGATGGCCGACAGCACCTCCAGGGCGGCCGCGTCCGGATCGGAGGCCTTTACCCCCGGATAGATGGCGGCCACGGCGGGCAGGGGCACATTGGGGGCATAGGCCTCGACCAGCCGCGGCTGGGTGCGGGGCGTTTCCACCGGGCGGGTCATCACAGGCACCGGGCGCGCCGGATTCTCGATGTCGCCGAAATACTGATCGACCCAGGCGTCCAGCTGGGCCTGGTCGAAGTTACCCGCCACGATCAGCGTCGCGGTCGCGGGACGGTAATAGGCCTCGTGAAAGGCGCGCGCGTCCTCGATGACGGCGGAATCCAGCTCCTCGATTGATCCGATCACGCTGCGCCGGTAGATGCTTTCATCGAAGGTGTTGTCGCCGATCACGAAGGTGCCGAACCGGCCGTAGGGCGGGGCATAGACGCGCTGGCGCAGTTCCTCCTTCACAATGGAGCGTTCGGCGTCGAAGACGGCCTGATCGACCACGGGCCGGGCCATACGCTCCGCGTGGGTCCAGAGCATGGTCTCCAGATACTGGGGCGGGACCGTCTCATAGTAGTTGGTCATGTCCTGGCTGGTGGAGGCATTGCGCGTGCCGCCCGCATTCTCGACCAGGGTCGCGATCTGGCCATAGGGCAGGTTGACCGTCTTGCGGCTGAGGATGTGTTCGAACAGGTGGGCGAAGCCGCTGCGGCCCTGCGGATCGTCCTTGCCGCCGACGTCGTACCAGACCTGGACCGTCACCGTGCCGGCGGTCGGATCGGGCATGGCATAGACGTCCAGGCCGTTGGCCAGTTCGCGATGGCTGTATTCCAGCGGCGGCACCGCGATCGGTGCGGGCGCGCTCTGCGCCCAGCTGACGACGGGCATGGAAAGGGCGAGCAGCGAAGCTCCCAGTAGCGCGGCGGTGCGTGTCATGTGGCGGTTCCCGATAGGCGTCTCTGAACAGATGCCAGACCCTATCCCGCGCAACGGCCAGCCCTAGTTACGAACTTGTAATGATCGCCTCGACCTCGTCCCGCGTCGGCAGGGAGGGTTGGGCCCCGGGCCGTGTCGCGGCGATCGCTCCGGCGGCGCAGGCGAAAGTCAGGGCGGCTTCGGGCGACTGACCCTCCAGAAGGGCGACGCAGATGGCCCCGACGAAACAGTCGCCGGCACCCGTGGCGTCGACCGCCTTGACTGTGGGCGGCGTGGCCGAGGCGATCAGGGCTCCGCGCTGGTACATCTCGGCCCCGCGCGCCCCCAGGGTGATGATGACCCGCCCTCCGCCGTGATGCAGCAGGTCGCCATAGAAGGCGGCCTCGTTTTCGTTGACCACGATCAGGTCGGCGCGGCGCAGCATCTGATCCGATACCGGCGCGGCGGGGGCCAGGTTGACGCAAACGAAGTCGGTGGCCCGACCGACCGCCGCCTCCACCGTCTCGACCGGCAGTTCCATCTGAAGGATCAGGGGGCATTCGATCCGCGCCGGAAGCTGTTCGGGCATGACCCGGTGATTGGCCCCGGCCGCGACGACGATCTGGTTCTCCCCGTCCGGATCGACCGCGATCAGTGCGACGCCCGTCGGAGCCTCGGCATCCGTCAGCACGCCGCCGGTATCGACATCGTCGGCGAGAAGGAGAGCGAGCGCCTCCTCGGCCATGCCGTCGCGCCCGACGCGCCCGATCATGCAGACCTCAGCCCCCAGACGCTGCGCCGCCAGCGCCTGATTGGCCCCCTTGCCACCGGGATGCCGTGCCAGGGTCGCGCCCGTCACCGTCTCGCCGGCCTCCGGCAGGCTGGGCGCAGAGGCCACGAAGTCCAGATTGATGGACCCGACGACGGTGATCCTCACGCACAGCTCTCCGCGATCAGATCGAAGACACCGTCGGCATGGACCCCCGTGGCCCAGCGATGGGTTGCCGTTTCTGGATCGACCCGGAACTCCACAGCAGTGTGACCGCGCGTCAGCTCGCTCTGCACCTCCACCGCGATCCGGCAGGGCTTCAGTTCGAACAGGTCCGGGTTCATCAGCCAGGCCACGGGGCAGGGGTCGTGGATCGGAGGTGAGTCCCAGCCGACGATCCGCTTTTCCACGTCCTGCGAGAACCGCATCATCGCTGCCGCCGTATCGCCGCGTGCGGTCCCCAGCGCCGCCAGGCGCGCGATCCTTGCATCGGTCGCCCGCACGCGATGGGTGACGTCCAGACCGAACATGACGACCGGACAGGCGCTGCGCAGCACCTCGTCCGCCGCCTCCGGATCGGCCCAGATGTTGAACTCGGCCGAGGGGGTGATGTTGCCGCCTTCGCTGCGGGCACCGCCCATGACCGCCACCGGCCCCAGTCGCTTCTGGATCATCGGCTCCTTGCGCAGGGCATGGGCCAGATTGGTCATGGGCCCCAGTATGGCCAGGGCCACCGACCCCTCAGGCCGGCTCATGACATTGTCGATGATGGCGTCCACGCCATGCCCGTCGGCGATGCCGCGATCAGGCGTGAAGGGCGGCAGATAGCCCAGCCCCTCCTCGCCGTGAAACTCGCCGGCTCCCGACGGCTTGCGCCGCAATGGTCGGTCCGCGCCGGGCCGCACCGGCACGTCTTGGCGCCCCGCGATCTGGCGCAGCATCAGGGCGTTGCGCGTCGTCTTCTTCAGCGGGACGTTGCCGCCGACTGTCGTGACCGCCAGCAGCTCCAGCCGCGTCGACCCGAACGCCAGCATCAGCGCCACGGCGTCGTCCACGCCGGGGTCGCAGTCGATGATCAGGGATTGCGTCGTCATGCGGCAGGTGTGGCGGGCGTCGCCGATTTAGGCAACCTCACCGGCAGCGATCGACACACGCCTGCGCCAGCACTTCTGCGGAATCGACCAGCGGCACCGACACGTCCTCTGCGTTCAGCAGCAGGGGCACCTCGGTGCAGCCGGCGATGACGACCTCGGCACCCGCATCGGCCAGGGCGGCAGCGAGGCGACGCATCTCGGCACGCGCGGCATCGCTGGTGTCGCCGCGCTTCACGGCATAGACGCATCCCATGAAGGTCTCGCGGTCCTGCCCAGTGAGGCGGACGATCCTGCACCCCCTGGCCTGGAGAGATCGGGTGTAGAGCGCCTCGCCGCCCGGCGTGGCCAGGACGCCGACCTTCTTGGGCGCGGCCTCGCCCTTGGCCGATAATGCCGCCTCTGTGGTCTCGGCGATCATGTCGATGAAGGGCAGGCCGACTTTGCGGATACCGGCCGCCTGGGCGTGGGCGGTGTTGCAGGGCATGGCCAGAACCTGGGCCCCCGCGTCCCGCAGCCGCATCGCCATCTGGCCCAGGACGCTTTCGGCGGCATCCGGCTGGCGGTTGCGGTCGGGCACCTTGGGATTGATGTCGGCGATGATGCGGATGTGGTCTGCATCCCCTTCCGCCGGGGTCAGGGCCTGAACCCGCGCCAGAAAGGCCACGGTCGCGGCGGGGCCCATGCCACCCAGGACGCCGAGAACCTTGCTCACAGCGCGCCCTCTAGTTCGCCCTGATAGCCGAACAGGCCCTGCGCCCCGCCGGTGTGCACGAAGACGACCGTCTCGCCCTCGAACCGTCCGGCCCTGGCCAGGGCGATCAGCCCCTTCATCGCCTTGCCGGTGTAGACGGGGTCCAGAACGATGCCGTCGGTTCGGGCGGCCAGTTTCAGCGCTTCGATCACCGCCCCGTCGATCAGGCCATAGCCCTCGCCCACATAGTCGCAGTCGGCCACGACCATGGCATCCGTGACGGCGTCGGGCCGGCCAAGCAGGACCGCCGTCTCCTGCGCCAGCTTGAGCACATTGGCCTCCTGTTTCGGCTTCGGAGCGCGCACCCCGATACCCAAGACGGGGATGTCCGCACCCATGACCGCCAATCCGGCGACCAGTCCCGCATGGGTGCCTGCGCTGCCGGTCGCCGTCACGATCCGGTCGATGGGCAGGTCCAGCTCGTCGGCCTGGACCACGATCTCGCGCGCGCAGTCGACATAGCCCAGGGCTCCGGTCGCGTTCGAGCCGCCGCCCGGGATGACATAGGGCCGGCCGCCGCGCGCCCGCACCTCGGCGGCCGTCGTCTCCAGCTCGGCCGGCATATCCGATCCGCCGTCGACGAAGCGTATGCCTGCGCCGAACAGCCGGTCCATCAGCACGTTGCCGTTGTGGACATAGTCTGTGGCCTTCGACCCTGTCCGTTCTTCCAGGATGACCTCGCATTTCAACCCGTGGGCCGCCGCCGCCGCCGCCGTCTGGCGCACATGGTTGGACTGGACCGCGCCCTGGGTCACCAAGGTGTCGGCCCCCTGTTCGAAGGCCTCGCCCAGCAGGAATTCCAGCTTGCGGGTCTTGTTTCCACCCCCGGCCAGGCCGGTGCAGTCGTCGCGCTTGATCCACAGCTCGACGCCCAGCGCCTCCGACAGGCGTGGCAATGGCTCCAGCGGCGTCGGCAGATGGGCCAGACGGACGCGGGGAAAACGGGCGAGATGCATGGGCGGGCTCCGGTGGTGCCGCCCCTTCTAGACTCCCGCCGTCGATTTGCCGACCTTAGTTCACCGATGCGGCGTCGAGGGCTTCGTTCAACAGATCGACGATCCGGTCCGCTGTGGGGTCTTCGGCCTCGATCAACCGATCCAGTGTAACAGCCTGCGCCGGGGAGATGCGGGCGCTGGCCATGGTCCAGCCTTCAAAGCGTCGGGCCGGAATGGGCTCGCGGCCGATGATGGACACTTCGCGATGCCTGCGATCTCCGTTCAATCGCTTCAACAGATTGTCCAGGGTCGCCGGTGGGCCTTCGATGACCTGGATGTAGCGCTCACCATGCGCCGCCAGGACTCCGGTCAGGCCGTCGCGATCGTTGTTGCGCTGCGACTCGGCCAGAATGGTGGCAAGGTTGGTCAAGGAGCCGGTCGATCCGGTCGCCCGGCTTTCATAGACCAGCCGTTCCAGTCCTGCGTTCATCGTCCACTCCGCCCTGATCATCGCCTAATGCCAGAGGCATGTCGGGGTTGCACGGCGTCTGTTCTGTCCGCATGGCGACACGGTGGCGAGTTGGCTGGCGGGACGATCAAGCGGGCAGGGCCGCTGTCTTCCGTGCCGTGCCGATTGGCCCCAGGTGCGTCTGGTCGAAGTCCGTGCCCAGTTTCAGTCCGTAGCCCAACATGCGGTCCCAACCGATATGCGCGCCCCAGATCAGGGCCACGGGCAGAAGCGCCGGCATCCAAAGCAAGCCTGCAATGGCCAGCACGGCCGGGCCCACTTCGGCATGCGTCAGATTATAGGCCCACATGCCGGCCCGCGGGGCGATCCAGTAGGCGGCGAACGACAGGTCCGGCACCAGGAACAGCGCAGCAAACAGCCACCACGAGGCCCCGACCTGGGCATACAGCACTGTGCATACTCCCAGCATCAGTAGCCCCTCCAGTCTCAGCCAGCGTCTGGTCGATATCGCATCATTCGGCTTGGTCATGGTCAGCTTCTTTTAAATGTCCCACTAGCGTGACAAATCTATATGTCTCATTATCGGGACATGTCAACTGATTCGTCGCATCCCCGTCCGCGTGGCCGCTCCGGCACAGAGGCCGCTATCGTCGAGGCGGCGCAGCGCCTGTTGCTGCGCGATGGCTGGTCGGCGCTGAATGTCCAGTCCCTGGCGGCGGAGGCGGCGGTCGACCGCAAGCTGATCTATCGCTATTTCGACGGCGTCGACGGCGTGGTCGCCCGCCTCGCCCGTGCGCTGGATCTCTGGCTGGGCCAGACCCTGGCCGAGGCTCCGCCCAGCACGGCCGCCACCTATCGCGACTTCGCGCGCGAGACGCTGAAGGCCTATCTCGGGGCCCTGCGGGCCAACCCCCTGATCCTGCGGCTGCTGGCGTGGGAGCTCAGCGAGGATACGCCGCTGCTAAGGGGCATGGAGGCGGCGCGCTCTGCCGTCATTCAGGACTGGGTCCGTAGCCGCCGACCCCGCCTGCGTCTGCCGCCCGAGGGCGACGTCTTCGCCCTGAACGCCGTCATGCTGGCCGCCGTCCAGCATCTGGCCCTGACCGGGGCCAGCCGGGGCCGGTTCGCGGGGCTGGAGCTGGACGCCGCCGGCTGGGCCCGCATCGAGGCGGCCATCGACCAGCTGACCGCTGCCTGGCCGGATTGACGGCCGACTTCAGTCGCAGGCTTTTTCCATGGCCTGGAAATGCGCGCCTTCCGGCTCTGCGGGCAGTTCCGGTGCGGCCACGGTCGCGACGTGCGATCCGCCCTCCAGCGTCCGGTGCACCGGGCATTTGTCGGCGATCTCCAGCAGTCGGGTCCGCTGGTCGGCATCCAGATCGCCGTCCAGCGTCAGCACGCGCTCGAACACATCGGCGGGGGTCTGGCCCGGGCGTTTCTGGTGCCGCACCTCGACCGAGGCATGGGCCAGCGGCAGACCCTTGCGCTCGGCATAGAGGCGCAGCGTCATGACCGTGCAGGCCCCCAGACCCGCCGCCACCAGCTCATAGGGTGTCGGCCCGCTGGCCAGGCCGCCGACCGCCACGGGCTCGTCGGCCATCAGGACCGCACCGCCCGCCTGGACCTGGGCCTGGAACCTGCCCTGTCCCGTCTCGGCGACCCGCACGACGCCGTCGGCAGGCGCGGCATCGACGGGCGATTCGACCCTGTCCAGATATCGGGAGGCCCAGGCCGCGATCACCCCGGCGGCATAGTCGGCGTCCTCGGCACGGCTCAGCAGGTGGTCGGCATGGTCCAGCGAGACGAAGCTCTTGGGGTGTTTCGCCGCGCCGAAGATGCCGCTGGCCTCCTCGATGCCGACGGTCTGGTCCAGCGGCGAGTGCAGCACCAGCAGCGCCTTGTTCAGCCGGGCCAGCCGCGCCGCCTGGTCCTGCGCCTTCAGGTCGTCGGCAAAGCCCGCGCCCACCGATACGGGCCGCCCGCCGACGTCGGCGCGGTGGGTCTCGCCGTGTTCCAGATCGTGCACGCCGGGTCCCAGCAGCTTCAGCACATGGGCCACGTCGAACGGCGCGCCGATGGTGGCCACCGCCCGGATACAGTCCAGCGACCCTGCCGCCGCGATCGCCGCCGCCCCGCCCAGGCTGTGGCCGACCAGCAGTTGCGGGGTACAGCCGTGCGCCTGCATGTGCCGCCCCGCCGCGATCAGGTCGCCCACATCGGTGCTGAAGCCGTGGGGCATGGGCTCGGCCCCGGCCTCGATCCCGGCGAAGTCGATCCGCAGCGTCCCGACCCCCAGCGCCGCCAGCGCCCGGCTGATCCGCGTCGCCGCCAGATTGTCCTTCCCGCAGGTGAAACAGTGGGCGAACAGGGCCCAGCCGCGCGCCTGTCCCGCCGGCCGGTCCAGCCGCCCGTGCACTGTCCGTCCGTCGTCACAGGTGAAGTCGAAGGGGTCGCTCTGCATGTCGTCTCTCCGTGGCGATCGGTCTGACCCACCTTACGACCTGCGCGTGACAAAGGTTGCCCCATTCCTCCCCCATCGGGGGAGGTGGTGCGACGCATCTTCGCGCCGTGACGGAGGGCGCAAACCGCGCATTGGGTGTCTGGGTCCGGCCCCCTCCACCGCGAAGACGCGGTCCCCCTCCCCCGACGGGGGAGGAATGGACACCAGTTCCCCTTCGGCCTATCGTCGCGTCGTTCTCCGGGGGGCGGCATTCGAGCCGCTGAGATTGGCGTAGCCGCCTGACCCGTCGAACCTGATCCGGGTCATGCCGGCGAAGGGATGAGTAACACGCGGTCCACGGCCCCTCGCCACAGGACCCCGCGCCCGACGTCGGCGGAGCCCTCTTGCACCAGAGGCCGCCATGAACATCCACGTCACCAACACCCCGCCCGAAGAGCCCAATGTCGAACTGGCTCTGAAAGACGCCCGTGACGAGGTCATGCGCGAGACCGGCACCATCCCCACCGGCGAGCGGGCCGGGTCGCGCAAGGTCTATGTGGCCGGCGAACTGTACCCCGACATCCGCGTCCCCTTCCGCGAGGTGGCGGTGCATCCGTCGGCGAACGAGCCGCCGGTGACCATCTATGACAGCTCGGGCCCCTATACCGACCCGACCGTCACCATCGACATCAAGCGCGGCCTGCCGCGGGTGAAGTCGTCCTGGCAGCTGGATCGCGGCGACATCGCCCCGGTGGCCAATCCCCGCGAGGTCAAGCCCGAGGACAACGGCCATGCCAGCGGCAAGAACCTGGCCCCCCGCTTCGACACCTCCCACCACCGCGTCTTCAAGGGCGTCGAGGGCCGCCCGGTCACCCAGTACGAATACGCCAAGGCCGGCATCATCACGCCCGAGATGGAATATGTCGCCATCCGCGAGAACCTGAGGCGCGAGCAGACCGCCCCCTGCATCCGCGACGGCGAGGACTTCGGCGCCAGCATCCCCGACTTCGTGACGCCGGAGTTCGTGCGTCAGGAGATCGCGCGGGGCCGCGCCATCATCCCGCACAACATCAACCACCCCGAGGTCGAGCCGATGATCATCGGCCGCAACTTCCTGGTGAAGATCAACGCCAACATCGGCAACTCGGCGGTGCTCAGCAGCGTCGACGACGAGGTCGACAAGCTGGTCTGGGCCACCCGCTGGGGCGCCGACAACGTCATGGACCTGTCGACCGGCCGCAACATCCATAACATCCGCGACTGGATCATCCGCAACTCGTCCGTCCCCATCGGCACCGTGCCGATCTATCAGGCGCTGGAGAAGGTCAACGGCGTCGCCGAGGACCTGACGTGGGAGGTCTTCCGCGACACCCTGATCGAACAGGCCGAACAGGGCGTCGACTATTTCACCATCCACGCGGGGGTCCGCCTGCCCTTCGTGCCGATGACGGCCAAGCGGGTGACCGGCATCGTGTCGCGCGGCGGCTCCATCATGGCCAAATGGTGCCTGTCGCATCACCGCGAGAGCTTCCTCTACGAGCATTTCGAGGACATCTGCGACATCATGCGGGCCTACGATGTCTCGTTCAGCCTCGGCGACGGCCTGCGTCCCGGCTCCATCGCCGACGCCAATGACGAGGCCCAGTTCGCCGAGCTGCGCACCCTGGGCGAACTGACCAAGATCGCCTGGGCCAAGGGCTGCCAGGTCATGATCGAGGGCCCTGGCCACGTGCCGATGCACAAGATCAAGGCCAATATGGATGAGCAGCTGAAACACTGCCACGAGGCGCCCTTCTATACGCTGGGGCCCCTGACCACCGACATCGCGCCCGGCTATGACCACATCACCAGCGCCATCGGTGCGGCAATGATCGGCTGGTTCGGCACGGCCATGCTCTGCTACGTCACGCCCAAGGAGCACCTGGGCCTGCCCGACCGTCAGGACGTCAAGGACGGCGTCATCACCTACAAGATCGCCGCCCACGCCGCCGACCTGGCCAAGGGCCACCCCGCCGCCCGCCTGCACGACGACGCCCTGAGCCGCGCCCGGTTCGAGTTCCGCTGGGAGGACCAGTTCAACCTCGGCCTCGACCCCGAAACCGCCCGCAAATACCACGACGCCACCCTGCCGAAGGAGGCCCACAAGACCGCCCACTTCTGCTCCATGTGCGGCCCGAAATTCTGCAGCATGAAGATCAGCCAGGACATCCGCCGGGACGCGGCGGCCCAGAACGACGCGGGCGGCTCGCTGGCAGAGGCTGAGGCGGGGATGGCGGAGATGTCGGCGAAGTTCCGCGCCGGGGGCGGGGCCATTGAGGTCAAGCTCTAGGACGATACAGGCGACCCCGAAAAAACGCCGAAAGGCGTCATTCCGGAGACATTCTGGCTCTGGCGAGGGCGTCCCTGCGGGCGTCCTCGTGCGGGGAAAGGGGATGTTCCGGCCTGACGACGGCGGGACACGGATCGGATTTTCAAAGACCGGACAGCGACCGCACGGCCTTTGCGGCCCGCGCGAGGTCCATTCTAACCCGGTGGCAGGGTGTGGGTGGGAGAACGTCCGGATTTATCGCGCGCTCAGGGTCCAGAAGGCACGGTCAGGGGCGCGATGTCTCCACAGGATGGGGGTCGGGAAGGGTGGGTCTTGGGAAGGATGGCGATCAGACAGGACATCCGTCGGGACGCGGCGGCCCAGAACAATGCGGGCGGATCGCTGGCAGCGGCTGGGACCGGGATGGCGGAGATGAGCGCGAAGTTCAGGGCCGGGGCGGGGTGGTGCAGGTGAAGGCGTGAAAACTGCGCTGAGCATTAGAGCATAGCTTGAGTCGACTCGCGACGCTCCCTGGCGCAGCCTTGAAGCTGCGAATCACTCCCGGAGCCCTATAGTGGCGAGCTTCAAGATTAAGACTGATGTCGGCTCTCAAGACTTCACAGTTAATCCAGGGGGCTCTCTGGTATTTCTCGGTGCTAACGGAGCCGGAAAAACGCGTTTGGGCGTAGCCATAGAAGCCCAGCTCGCACACAGGCCCTCGCGAGCTCATCGGATCTCTGCGCAACGCTCTATCGCTATGAATGCAAAGCTCATTCCGCCAAGTCTCGACGAAGCAGAGCGAGCGCTTTTCCATGGTGGGAAAAACGCTCAGGAGGACTATTCCCACACACAAGTTTATCGTTGGAAGCAGAAACCCGCGACCCAACCATTGGATGATTTTTCGGCTCTACTGGGAGCCCTTTATGCCGAAGAGACCAACGTTTCTATCAACTATCGGCGCGAAAGCCTGGGCTCGAAGAAGCGTGTCGTCCCCGCTCAGACCAAACTCGATCGGTTGAAGGAAATCTGGGAAGAAATCCTCCCGCACAGAGAGCTAGTTATACTCCATAACGACGTTCAGGTTCGTCCCAAGGGCAATACGCGCCAATACAGTGCGTCGGAAATGAGCGATGGTGAGAGATTAGTATTTTATATGATCGGCCAATGTCTGATGATAAAAAAAGGTTCTACAATAATAATTGACGAGCCAGAACTTCATTTGAATAGATCAATAATTGGTTCACTTTGGGATATTATCGAAGCAGAACGCAAAGATTGTGGTTTTGTATATATAACTCACGACATTGACTTTTTGAACTCGAGGCAGGCCGCTGAAAAATATTTCGTAGACTCGATCGATTTCGAGGCTGGCCCTTCTTGGGATATCCGATCCCTCCCGTCCACGTCAGGGATTCCGGATGGCGTCATGGGGGTAATCGTTGGGAGCCGAAGATCAATACTATTCGTCGAAGGCGAGGCTGCCAGCCTCGATATTTCTCTCTATCGCCGAGTATATGACCAATACACCATTATACCGCTAGGTTCATGCGAAGCCGTAATTCATGCGGTTGCTAGCTTCCGAGAAAACGGACAACTTCATCATCTCAGCTGCGCCGGGATAGTCGATTTAGACGGACGCACTTCATCTCAGGTAAAAGCGCTGGAGAAAAAGGGTGTTAAGGCTCTGCCGGTTTCGGAAGTGGAGAATATTCTGCTGCTTCCATCGGTGTTCAAGGAAGTAGCCAAGGCGTTTCATTTTTCCGCAGAAGAGCTCGACGATAAGGTCGCAGCGCTGGAGACCGTCATTTGCGAACAGGCGAGCTCAAGTGCCCAAGGCGCCGCTTTGCGTTTCGCCCGACGCCAGATCGATGCGTCGATGAAAGCAGTGGACCTCAAAGGAAAGGATGCTGCGGAAATTCAGAGCCGGCTAACATCTGCGATCGGATCTATCGATATCGTCAAGTTGGCGGGCGACAGAGAGAAAGAGATTCATGAAGCGATAGCTAAGCGAGATACGCCCAAGCTCTTGGCTCTGATTGACCAAAAGGGTCTGCTTTCCGAAGCTGCGAAAATTCTGGGAGCGGAGAACCGCAAAAGGCTGGAAGAATTTGTCGGGAGGTCGCTTTCGTCGACAACTGGCGAGTCTCTCCGCCAGGAACTGCTCCAAGCTCTCCCGTCCGTGTAAGTCGGCTGACAAGGACGCTTCAAAAGCTCCCCACCTTCCCCCCTCAACGCCTCCTCGAACACCGCTACCGGCTGCTCGCCCGAGATCAGCCACTTCCCCTCCACTGCTACGGCGGGCACGCCGTTGATCCCGCGCGTGACCCACAGTGCCTCCGACGCCCGAGCCCTACGACCGATCCTGACGTAGCCGCATGCTAGCCCTGCCTCCGTTCGCAAACTGGGAGGCAGACAGAGGACAGACGGATCACCCACGCTGTACGGCAAGGGGCGCAGTGCGCCGGATGAGGTCTGGGGGCGGGTGCGGGAGGACGATCTGTCGGGCCTGCCGGGGATCGAGGTCTGTCGGCGGCACGGGGTGGGGCTGAGGGCCATGCGCAACCGGGCGGCGCGCGAGGGCTGGCGGCGCACGGACCAGCCCTGGACCCCGCCCAATACCCTGGACCCCGATGACGAAGGGGTGTCGCTGGAACACGAGATCGACGGCGACCTGGACCGGGTCGAGCTGCGCCAGCTCTCCTTCGTCGCCTGGCGCCGGATGCAGCGCGCCGTCCTGCGTGGTCAGACGGCCGAGGCCCTGCGCTGGCGCCGCGTCCGCCTCATCCTCGACGCCGAGGCGATCGAGGAGGATCAGGCGATGGAGCAGGAACAACGCCGCTGGGACTACCTGCATGGCCCAGCCGAAGTGGACAGAGTGGACTGAGTGGACTGTGTTTTCAGTCCTTCTCCCCTCCGGGGGAGAAGGTGGGCCGGAGGCCCGGATGAGGGGGATGCCGGCCGCGCGCTCATCGTCGGACGGTCTGCGATTGACACAGCCCCCTCATCCGACCCGCTTCGCGCGCCACCTTCTCCCCCGAGGGGAGAAGGCTATGTCTGGGCCACCTTGCGCAGCGCTTCGGCGAAGACCTCGGCCGGTTGGCCGCCAGAGATCAGGTACTGGCCCTCGATGACGACGGCGGGGACGGCGGTGATGCCGCGGGCGCGCCACAGGGCCTGGGCGGCGCGGACCTCGGGCGCATACAGGTCGTCGGACAGGACCTCGACCGCACGGGCCCGGTCCAGGCCGGCGGCCGCGGCGGCGTCGGCCAGCACGTCCGGATCGGTCAGGGACCGGTTGTCGGTGAAGTGGGTGCGGAACAGGGCCTCCTTCAGCGCGCGCTGGGCCGACGCTCCGCCGGTCTCGTGCGCCCAGTGCAGCAGGCGGTGGGCGTCGAAGGTGTTCCAGATGCGGCTGTCGGGGCCCATCCGCATATCGAACGCTTTGCCGGTCTTGGGCCAGGCGTCCTCGGCCCGTTCGGTGATCATGGCGCGGTTGGCGGCGGACTGTTCGGGGGTGGAGCCGTATTTGCGGGCGATGTGCTCGCCGATGTTTTCGCCCTCCGGGACCATGCCGGGGTTCAGCTCGAACGGCTGGAAGGTGACGGTCGCCTCTATCCCCTCGGCCCTGACGGTGGCCAGCGCCTGTTCCAGCCCGCCCAGGCCGACCACGCACCAGGGACAGACCACGTCGGAGACGAAGTCGATGCTGAGGGTGCGGGTCATGCGAGGGCCTTGGATGGAGGGAGAGAGGGGGTGAGCGTCAGGCGACGGTGACGCCCTTCCAGAAGGCGATGCGGCCCTTGATCTCCTTGGCCGCATCCTTGGGATCTGGATAGTACCAGGCCGCGTCGCGGTTCTCCTGACCGTCGACGACGACGCTGTGATAGCTGGCCGTGCCCTTCCAGGGGCAGTTGGATTTGGTGTCGCTGGGTTTCAGGACGCCGTCGGTGACCGCGTCCGCCGGGAAGTAGTGGTTGCCCTCGACCACGACGGTGTCGTCGCTCTCGGCTATCACCGTGCCGTTCCATGTCGCCTGAACCATCGTCGTCTCCTGTGAGGGTGAGGTCGGGATATGGGGGGTGCGGGGCCGGTTGGAAGGGTGCGGCGGCTGGGCCCCCTCCACCGCTTCGCGGTCCCCCTCCCCCATGAGGGGGAGGAGAGGCTTCCGTTGTCAAAAAGGACCGGCTAACGTCCTCGCTCTGGAAGCAAGCGAGGCCGTCATGTCCGATCTGGAAACCTTCCGCGCCGAGACGCGCGCCTGGCTGGAGGCCAACTGTCCCACCGAATGCCGGGGGCCGCTGGAGAACGAAGAGGACCGGGTCTGGGGCGGGCGCAATCCGACCTTCAAGACGCCTGCCCACAAGCGCTGGATGGAGGTCATGGGCGCGCGCGGCTGGACCGCCCCGGAATGGCCGACGGAATATGGCGGCGGGGGGCTGAGCCGCGAGGAGGCCAAGGTCCTGGCCAGCGAGATGCGCCGCATTGACGCCCAGATGCCCCTGTCGTCCTTCGGCATCTGGATGCTGGGCCCGGCCCTGCTTCAGTTCGGCACGGAGGAACAGAAGAAGCGCTTCCTGCCCGAGATCGTGCGCGGCGAGATCCGCTGGTGCCAGGGCTATTCCGAGCCCGGCGCGGGGTCCGACCTGGCGGCCATCCAGACCAAGGCCGAGGATCGCGGCGACCACTGGATCGTCAACGGCCAGAAGGTCTGGACCTCCTATGCCGACAAGGCCGACTGGATCTTCTGCCTGGTGCGGACCGATCCGGACGCGCCCAAGCATCTGGGGATTTCGTTCGTTCTGTTCGACATGGCCAGCCCGGGTGTCTCGACCCGCCCCATCGTCCTGATCAGCGGCAAGAGCCCGTTCTGCGAAACCTTCTTCGACGACGTGCGCGTGGAGAAGGAAAACCTGGTCGGCACGCTGAACCGCGGCTGGGACGTGGCCAAGGCGCTGCTGGCCCACGAGCGGACGATGATCGGGGCCATGGGCAGCCTGGGGGCGGGCCGTCCACTCGGCCAGGTCGCGGGCGACAGCGTCGGGCTGGATGACGACGGGCGTCTGGACGACCCGATCCTCCGTGCACGGATCGCCGATCTGGACGTCGACATGGCCGCCTTCAACCTGTCGATGGAAAGGGTGGGGGATCAGGTCAAGGCAAGGCAGGCGCATCCCGCCATCGCGTCGATGCTGAAATACTATGGCTCGGAGCTGAACAAGCGCAGGCACGAGCTGATCATGGCCTCGGGAGGTTCGGACGCCCTGGAGTGGGAGGGGGAGCGTTCACGCAACGGCACCGCCGCCCGCGACTGGCTGCGGACCAAGGCCAACTCCATCGAGGGGGGCACCAGCGAGGTCCAGCTGAACATCATCGCCAAACACCTGCTGCAACTGCCGGGAGCCTGAGACCTTGCCGCTGATCCTGACCGAAGAGCAGACCATGCTGAAGGAGGCCGCCGACGGCTTCCTGAACGAGAATGCACCGATCGCCCATCTGCGCCGCTTACGCGACACTCACGATGCCGACGGGGTCTCGCGCGACCTGTGGAAGGCGTTCGGCGAGATGGGGTTTGCGGGGGTCATCATCCCCGAGGAGCATGGCGGCACCGGCCTGGGCGCGGTCGAGGCGGGCGTGGTGGCCGAGGCGCTGGGCCGGACCCTGACGCCATCGCCCTTCATGGGGTCGGGGGTGCTGTCGGCCAAGGTGCTGATCGATGGCGGGTCGGCAGAGCAGCAGGCGGCATGGTTGCCCCGCATCGCGGCGGGCGAGGCGATCCTGTCGCTGGCCGTCGACGAGGGGGCCAAGCATCGACCCTCCGCCATCGCCACGACGGCGGAGCGGTCGGGCAATGGCTTCAGGCTGAATGGAGCCAAGGGGTTTGTTCTGGACGGCCACGTCGCCGACGCCCTGATCGTGGCGGCGCGCACGGAGGAGAGGCTGACGCTGTTCCTGGTCGATCCGAAGACGGCGGGCGTGGAGATCGAGCGGACCGTCATGGTCGATGCCCACAATGCCGCGCGGGTGACCCTGACCGACGTCGAGGTCGATGCGGATGCGGTGATCGGTGCGGTCGATGGCGGCGAGGGGCTGCTGGAGGGCGCACTGAACCTGGGCCGGGCCTGCGCGGCGGCCTCCCTGACCGGGGCGGGGGATCAGGCGTTTCAGCTCACGCTGGAGTATCTGCGGACCCGCAAACAGTTCGGCAAGCTGATCGGCGAGTTCCAGGCCCTGCAGCACCGCTCGGCCCATCTGTTCACCGAGATCGAACTGGCCCGCGCCGCCGCGCTGGGTGCTTTGCAGCGACTGGACGCGGGGCGCGAGGATGCCGGTCTTGCCGTCTCGGTGGCCAAGGCCAAGGCCGGGCGCGTCGCGGAACTGGCGGTGCAGGAGGCGGTCCAGATGCACGGCGGCGTCGGCATGACCGATGCCTTCGACGTCGGCCTGTTCATGAAGCGGGTGCGGGTGCTGAACGAACTGCTGGGCGACGCGGGCTTCCATACGGAACGGCTTGCGCGGGCGAAGGGGTTCTGACGGACTTACCTCCATTCGCCTGCGCGAATGGTGAGGTTAGGTGACGGCACCCTCGTGCCCCGCTAAACCCTTATGCCAAGGGAGAACGCACATGACGCGAGCCAACGCGCCTGAATACATGTCCGGCTTCGGCAATCACTTTGCGACCGAGGCGGTGGCCGGGGCCCTGCCGGAGGGGCGCAACTCGCCGCAGCGGGTGCCGATGGGGCTGTATGCGGAGCAGTTGTCGGGAACGGCCTTTACCGCGCCACGGTCCGAGAACCGGCGGTCGTGGCTGTATCGCCTGCGGCCCAGTGCCCAGCATCCGGCCTACAAGCCGTTTGCCCAGGGTCGCGTGCGGTCGGGGCCATTCCATGATGCCCCACCGTCGCCGAACCGGATGCGGTGGGACCCGCTGCCGATGCCTGATGCCCCGACCGACTGGGTCGAGGGGCTGGTCACCTACGGCGGCAATGGCGATGCGGAGGCCGGGGCGGGGACCGGTATCCACCTGTATGCCGCCAACCGGTCGATGGTGGACCGGGTTTTCTACTGCGCCGATGGCGAACTGCTGATCGTCCCGCAGGCGGGACATCAGGTTTTTGTCACGGAGATGGGACGCATCGACGCGCAGCCTGGCGAGATCGTCGTCATTCCGCGCGGCGTGCGGTTCCGGGTGGAGTGCGCCAATCCTGATGGGGGCCCTATCCGGGGCTATGTCTGCGAGAACTATGGGGCGGCCTTCCGCCTGCCGGATCTGGGGCCGATCGGCTCGAACGGCCTGGCCAATCCGCGCGATTTCCAGACACCGGTCGCGGCATTTGAGGACGTGGATCGGCCAACCGAGTGCGTGCAGAAGTTCGGCGGGCGGCTGTGGACCACGAACTTCGATCACAGCCCGCTGGACGTCGTCGGCTGGCACGGCAATCACGCGCCCTACAAGTACGACACCGCCCGGTTCAATACGATCGGCACCGTCAGCTTCGACCATCCGGACCCGTCGATCTTTACGGTCCTGACCAGTCCGTCGGACACGCCGGGCGTGGCCAACTGCGACTTCGTGATCTTCCCGCCGCGCTGGATGGTGGCCGAGGACACCTTCCGCCCGCCGTGGTTCCACCGCAACGTCATGAGCGAGTTCATGGGGCTGGTGACCGGCGAATACGACGCCAAGGAGGGCGGGTTCGCACCGGGCGGCGCGTCCCTGCACAACTGCATGAGCGGCCATGGTCCGGACCAGGCCAGCTATGACAAGGCGGTCGCGGCCGAGCTGAAGCCGGTCAAGATCGAGAATACTCTGGCCTTCATGTTCGAGACCCGAATGCCGATCCGCACCACGGAATGGGCACAAACCAGTCCGACGATGCAGCTGGACTACGACGACGTCTGGACCGGGTTCGACAAGGGACGAGTGGAATGAGGCGTATACTGATCGCGGCGGCAGCCCTGATGATGGCGGCCTGCCAGCCCGTGCCGACCACCACACCGACCCAGACCGCCTCGACCGACACGCCGGCGGTGCAGACGCCCGCGCCCGGCACGGATGCGGCTGCCTGTGCGGCCCGGGGCGGCAAGATGCTGCCGCAGGGGCGGATGCAGTCGCTGCAGTGTGTCGTGTCCTATGCCGATGCGGGTCGTCGCTGCACGGACGGCGACGATTGCCAGGGCGACTGCCGGGTCGAGGAGGTCAATGGGGCCCCCAATGCCGGAGCGGCCGCGGTCGGTCAGTGCCAGGCCAACAGCAGCCGCTTCGGGTGCTACACCACGGTCGAGGGCGGCAAGGCCGAGGCGACGATCTGCGTCGACTGACGGCCATGAAAAACCCCCGCCGCGATTGCGACGGGGGTCTTCACATCGTTCATCCGGTCAGCGACCGGAACGCGAACGCCCGATCTTACTGAGCGGGGGTGTTCGAGGTGGTCATGCCACCGTCCATGTTGCCGGCGCGGGCTTCGACGGCGTCGGCTTGTTCGTCAGCCTTTTCCTGCACGGCGTCGGCCTGATTGTTCAGGGCGTCGCGAGCCGCGTCGGTGGTGGCGGCGTCAGCCTGGTTTTCCAGCTGGGTCGCTTCGACGTTGGCGTTCGCCTCGATGGCGTCGGCTTGTGCACCGGCTTCCTTTTCAGCGGCGTTTTCGCAGGCGGCGAGGCCGGCGAAGGCGAAGGTGGCGGCGGCGGCGATGATCAGTTTACGCATGGATAGTTTCCTCCAGTGAGGTCCGGATAACGTCACCGATCACAAACGGTTCACGCGCCCGTGAAGATTTTTATCCGGCGTCGGAGAAGGCCACCCGCGCCGCGCCCAGGAGGGCGGCGTGCTTGTGCAGGATCACCTTGGTGGGAATGGCGGCCATATAGTCGGCGAACCGGCCCTTGCGCTCGAACCGCTCGCGGAAGGGGCTGGCCTTGAGGAAAGGCAGGATGCGCGGCGCGATGCCGCCCGCAATATAGATGCCGCCCCGCGCACCGGTGGTCAGGGCGATGTCGCCAGCCACGGCCCCCAGGATGGCGCAGAACCGGGCCAGGGTGGCCCCACAGGCGCTGTTGGGATCTTCCATCGCCTCGGTGGTGATCTGGGCCGGATCGTCGATATGGGTCTCGCGCCCGTCGATCTCGGCCAGGGCTCTATGCATGTTCAGCAGGCCGGGCCCGCAGATCAGCCGCTCGATGGAGACGCGGTCGTAGCGGCGACGCAGGATGCGCAGGATTTCGTCCTCGACCGCGTCGCCCGGCGCAAAACAGGCGTGGCCGCCCTCGGACGGCATGGCGATCTCGTTGCCGTGAATGTCGCGTGCCAGGGCCGAGACTCCGAAACCGGTACCGGGGCCAAGGACGGCGATGGCCGAGCGCTCTTCGCCTTCGTCGGGGCCGCCCAGCGACGCCAACTGATCCTCCGGCACGACGGGTGCGCCCCAGGCCAGGGCTTCGAAGTCGTTGATCAGCCGCACCGGATTCAGACCCAAGGTCGCCAGTTCAGTTTCCGATACCTGCCAGGGCGAGTTGGTCAGGTCGATGGTCCCGTCGGTCACAGGGCCCGCCACGGCGATGACGCCGCCCGTCGGCTTGACCTCGCAGCCGTCGATGAAGGCCTTGACCCCGCCCAGGAAGGTCGGGTGCTCTGAGGCCGGAAAGCTCTCGTGATGCTCCAGCACGGGCTTGCCACCTATCATGTGGGCGATGGCGAACCGGGCATTGGTGCCGCCGACGTCCCCGACCAGCAGGGTCTTGTCCCAGTTCACCGTCATCAGGCAGTCCTCACTACGTTAGCCGACCGTTGCCCGGTCTTTGTGATCGTTTGTGGCTCAGGCGTCCACGGCCCGGTCGTTGACGTTGTTGTCGGGCAGGGTGTCCTTGTGGTCGGTCTGGCCGGGCGGCAGGCCGAAACAGACGCTGGCACCCTCTTCGGCGGTCGAGACGACGTGGCGGAAGGCCCCGAACAGTTCGCGGCCATAGCCCCAGGTGGAGCCCTCGGCGTGATGGGACGACCGGACGGCGGGCGCGCGTTCGGCCAGATCGGCGACGTCGACCGTGGTCAGGACCCCGGCCTCGGCATCCAGGCGGATGATGTCGCCGTCGCGGATGTTGGCGATCAGGCCACCGGCCAGGGCCTCCGGCGAGACGTGGATGGCGGAGGGGGTCTTGCCGCTGGCTCCGGACATGCGGCCATCGGTGACGAAGGCGACCTTGAAGCCCTTGTCCTGAAGGATGCCCAGCGCAGGCGACAGGCTGTGCAGTTCCGGCATGCCGTTGGCGCGCGGGCCCTGAAAACGCAGGACGACGATGACGTCGCGGTTCAGCTTGCCGTCCTTGAAGGCCTGCAGGGCGTCTTCCTGGGTCTCGAAGACGGCGGCGGGGGCCTCGACGATGCGGTTCTCGGGCTTGACCGCCGAAATCTTGATGACCGCCCGGCCCAGGTCGCCCTGAACCAGACGCAGGCCGCCCTCGCGGTCGAAGGGATCGGAGGCGGGGCGCAGAATGTCCGTGTCCAGACTGTCGGTGACGCCGTCCTTCCAGACCAGCTCGCCATCCTGAAGGATCGGCTCCCGGAAATAGTGGTGGATGCCCCGGCCCATGACGGTGGTGACGTCGGAGTGGATGTGGCCCGCATTGGCGAGTTCGCGGGCCACGAAGGCGACGCCACCCGCGGCCTGGAAGGCATTCACGTCTGCCGAACCGTTGGGATAGACGCGGGCCAGAAGCGGCGTCACGGACGAGAGCTGATCCATGTCGGTCCAGTCGATCAGCACGCCGGCCGCGCGGGCCATGGCGACCAGATGGATGGCGTGGTTGGTCGAACCCCCCGTGGCCAGCAGGGCCACGATCATGTTGACGATGGACTTCTCGTCGATGACGTCGGCCATCCGGCCCTCGCCGCTGCGGGCCAGCTCGACGGCGCGTCTGGCGGCGGCGGCGGTCAGGGCATCGCGCAGGCCGGTTTCGGGATGGACGAAGGCGGTGGAGGGCAGGTGCAGGCCGCCCAGTTCCATCATCATCTGGTTGGAGTTGGCGGTGCCGTAGAAGGTGCAGGTGCCCGGAGAGTGGTAGCTGCCGATCTCGCTGTCCAGCAGGGTCTGGCGATCGACCTGGCCCTGGGCATACAGGGCGCGGACGCGGGCTTTTTCCGCATTCGGAATGCCGGACGGCATGGGGCCGGCCGGGGCAAAGACGACGGGCAGGTGGCCGAAGGCCAGGGTGCCGATGAACAGGCCGGGCACGATCTTGTCGCAGACGCCCAGAGCCATGACGGCGTCGAAGGCGTCGTGGGTCAGGGCGATGCCCGCCGACATGGCGATCAGGTCGCGGCTGAACAGCGACAGCTCCATGCCGGGACGACCTTGCGTGACACCGTCGCACATGGCCGGGGTGCCGCCCGCGACCTGGGCCGTCGCGCCGACGGTGCGGACCGCGTCGCGGATGACGGCGGGGAAGCGCTCGAACGGCTGATGCGCCGACAGCATGTCGTTATAGGCGGTGACGATGCCGACATTGGGCTTGGACCCGTCCATCGCTGTCAGCTTGTCGGCGATGGTCTGGCCCGCGAAGGCGTGGGCCCAGTTGGCGCAGGACAGCTTGGCCCGCCCCGCCCCGCTGTCGCGCGCGGCATCCATGCGGCGGATGTAGTCGGCGCGGGTGGCGCGCGAGCGTTCGACGATGCGGGCGGTGACCTCGGCGACGACGGGGTGCAGGTTGGCCATCAGGCTTTCTCCGTCCACAGAACATCCAGCGGCACCTTGGCGGCGATCAGGGCGGCGATGGGCTGGATGGCGGGATCGCCCGCCGCCTCACGTTCGAAGACGTCGCGCTTGGCGGTCCCGGTCAGGGCCAGGACGACCCGCCGCGCCTGGATGAGATAGGGCAGGTTGATCGATAGCCGCTCCAGACTGGGGGCCAGGCCGTCGCGGCCTTGCGGCACGCCAAGGACGGTCGGCTTGAGCGCGGGTGAGAGCAGGGTTTTCAGGGTGGGGCTGTAGGGGAACATGGAACAGATATGGCCATCCTCTCCCATGCCGAGAAGGACCCCGTCGAGACGACCGTGCGGAGCCAGGGCCTGAGCCGCGCAGGCGGCGGCCCGATCGACGGTGACCTCGGCATGATACAGCGGCACGAAGGATGCTGCGGCCGCAGGACCGGTCAGGAGCGTCCGCTTGAGCAGGGCCGCGCTCGAGTCCGGCGAGGTCTCGGGCACATAGCGCTCGTCGATCAGGGTCACGGCGATGCGGGACCAGTCGAGGTCCGCTTCGGCCATCCGGGCATAGATGGGCGAAGGCGTCGAGCCGCCGGAGCCTGCGAAAGTCGCCCTGCCAGTTTCGCTCAGAGCGTGGCCGAGCGTATCGGTCAGGAGGGTGGAGCAGGCGTCGGCCCAGTCCGTGCCGGTGGCGAAGGTCCGGATGGCGGGTGCGGTGTGATCAGTCATTGCCGGTGTTCCAGCGCCGACCGGTCCGGTCCAGAAGCAGATCGGCTTCCGGTGGACCCCAGGTTCCGGCGACGTAGTCCCTGGGCTTGAAGGCCGCGCCTTCCCAGGCTTCGGAGACCTGATCGACCCACTTCCACGCCTGCTCGGCCTCGTCGCGACGAACGAAGAGGGTGGAATCGCCCGCCAGGGCGTCAAGCAGCAGCCGCTCATAGGCGATGCGGCGACGTGGCGGCTTGGCGGACTTGTCGTTCTGGCCCCAGGAGAGGGACATCTGGATGGGCTGAAGCTGCATCCGCTGGTCCAGCCCCGGCTTCTTGTTCATCACCGACAGCGAGATGTCTTCCTCGGGCTGAAGCTCGATGACCAGGCGGTTGGCCGTCACCTGGCCCCGGTCGTTGTCGAAGATGGAGTGGGGCAGGGCCTTGAACTGGATGACGATCTCGGTGCGCTTTTCCGGCAGGCGCTTGCCGGTGCGCATGAAGAAGGGGACGCCCGCCCAGCGCCAGTTGTCGATGTCGGCACGGATGGCGACGAAGGTCTCGGTGTCCGAATCCAGCCCACGCTCCTCGTCATAGCCCTTGACCGGCTGACCCTCGCTGGTGCCCGCCACATACTGTCCGCGCACGGTGACGCGCTCGGCCTCGTCATGGGTGATGGGGCGCAGGGAGCGCAGCACCTTGACCTTTTCGTTGCGGACCGAGTCGGGCTCCAGATCGCTGGGCGGCTCCATGGCGACCAGACAAAGCAGCTGTAGCATGTGGTTCTGGAGCATGTCGCGCAATGCTCCGTACTCGTCGTAATAGGGCCAGCGGTCGCCGACGCCGACGGTCTCGCCGACTGTAATCTGGACGTGGTCGATCGAGAGGTTGTTCCACAGCGGCTCGAAGATGGTGTTGCCGAAGCGCAGGGCGATCAGGTTCTGGACCGTCTCCTTGCCCAGGTAATGGTCGATGCGGAACACCTGCTGTTCGGAGAAGGCATCGGCGACGGCGTCGTCGATTTCGCGGAAGGTTTCAAGGTCGCGTCCGACCGGCTTTTCCAGCACGACGCGGTCGTCGGCCTCGGCCAGGCCGGCGGCGCGCATGGCGGTGACGATGCGGGCATACAGCGAGGGCGAGACGGCCAGGAAGCTGGTGCAGGTGCCGGGGCCGACCTTGTCCTTCAGCGGCTTCAGGCTCTCGGCCGAGGTGGCGTCGACGGCCAGATAGTCGAGGCGGGCCTCAAGTTTGGCCCACGCCGCATCGGACCAGGCGTCGTCGGCCTTCGCCTTGCTCTCGACCGATTGACGGACGCGGGCGACATAGTCCTCGCGGCTCTCTTCGGACCGGGCCGCGCCGATGATCTTCAGATCGTCGGGCAGCAGGCCGTCATGCTCCAGATAGTAGAGCGAGGGCAGGAGCATCCGTAGGGCCAGATCGCCTCCGCCGCCGAACAGCACCAGTGCCGCCATCTGCGCTCCTTCTCTCTCGTCAGACCCTCTAGCCCTCAGGGTCTTTGGCCGGTTTTGCGCGTGTGGCCAACACGTCGAGCACATCCTGAAACACCAAGTTACGCGATCGCAGCAGCACCAGCAGGTGATAGATCAAATCCGCGGCCTCGCTGGTCAGTTCCTCATCGGGACCGGCGGCTCCGGCGAGTGCCGTTTCGACCCCCTCCTCGCCGACCTTCTGGGCGACGCGTTTGGGGCCCTCGGCGATCAGGCGGGCGGTCCAGCTGGTCGCCGGGTCGGCCGCGGCGCGTTCAGTGATGGTCTGTTCCAGACGGGCGATGCGGCCCAGACCCGGCGCGTCCTCCTCGCCGAAACAGCTGATGCGGTTCAGGTGGCAGGCATTGCCGACGGGCCGGACTTTCAGCACCAGGGCGTCGCCGTCGCAGTCGGGCGTGATCGAGACGACATGCAGACGGTCGCCCGAAGTCTCGCCCTTGCGCCACCGCCCGCCCCGCGAGCGGGAGTAGAAGGTGGCTTCCTTTGAAGCGATCGTCTCGTCCAACGCCGCGCGGTCCATATAGGCGAGCGTCAGCACCTGCAGGGTGGCGGCGTCCTGCACCACCACGGGGATCAGGCCGTCGCCCTTGGCGAAGTCGAGGGTGTCGGGGTCGATCATAGTCTTACCTCTATACCGTCGCGCTCGAGCTGGCGTTTCAGGTCGGGGATGGCCAGGGCACCCGAGTGAAAGACGCTGGCCGCCAGGGCACCGGATACATCGGCCTGCTGAAAGACATCGCGGAAATGTTCGGCCGCGCCCGCGCCGCCGGAGGCCACCAGCGGAATGGTCAGGCAGGCGCGCGCGGCCTGAAGCTGGGCGATGTCATAGCCGCGCCGCACGCCGTCCTCGTCCATGCAGTTCAGCACGATCTCTCCGGCCCCCAGACCTTGTGCCTCCACGATCCAGTCCAGGGTGCGGCGGCCCGCGCCGCGGCTGGCGGTCGGGTCGCCGGTGTATTGATGCACCACCCAGTCGTCGCCTGCGCGCTTGGAATCGACGCCCAGGACCACGCATTGGGCACCGAAGCGATCGCTCATCTCGCCGATCAGATCGGGGCGTTCCAGGGCGGGGGAGTTGATCGAGACCTTGTCGGCGCCGTGGTCCAGACAGCGGGCGGCCTGATCCACACTGCGGATCCCGCCAGCCACGCAGAAGGGGATGTCCAGCAGCCGGGCGATGTCGCTGACCCAGTCGTAGTCGAGGGTGCGCCCCTCAGGACTGGCGGTGATGTCATAGAAGACCAGTTCGTCGGCCCCCTGGTTGCGGTAGCGGGCGGCCAGTTCCGAGGCGTCGCCCATGTCGACGTGGTCCTTGAAGCGGACACCCTTGACCACTCGCCCGTCGCGCACGTCCAGACAGGGGATGATGCGTCTCGCGGTCATTGCACCGCCACCGCTTCGTCCACGGTGAACCGCCCCTCATAGATGGCGCGGCCGACGATGGCCCCGTCGCAGCCGATGGCGCGGGCGGCCTTCAGGTCCTCCAGCGAGGACACGCCGCCCGAGGCCTGAACCTTCAGGTCGGGGCGACGCAGCATGATCTCGGTCAGCAGTTCCAGATTCGGGCCGGTCAGGGCCCCGTCTCGGCCGACATCGGTGACCAGCAGGTGTCTGGCCGTACCCGCCGGATAGCGGTCCAGCGCAGCCCACAGGTCGATGTCCGCTGCCTGGGTCCAGCCCTTGAGCGAGGGAACCCAACGCTCGCCGTCGGCCCGCACGTCGATGGCCAGGGTCAGGCGTTCCGGCCCGAACCGCTCCAGCCAGCCGGCGACCGTGTCCGGGGCCGAGACGGCGAGGGAGCCGACGACCACGCGGCTGACCCCGGCGTCCAGCAGGGCCTGGACATCGTCAGCGGATCGCACCCCGCCGCCGGACTGGATGCGGATGTCGATGGCCCCGGCCAGTTCGCCGATCAGGGCGTGCTGGACCGCGCGGCCTGCTTCTGCCCCGTCCAGATCGACGATATGCGCCCACCGGGCCCCCGAGGCGACGAAGCCCGCCAGGCGCGCGGCCGGATTGGTGTCATAGGCCGTCACCTGATCGAACCGCCCGTGCATCAGGCGCACGGCGACGCCGGCTCTCAGGTCGATGGCGGGATAGACGATCATGCGGGCAGGCCCAGAAAGTTTTGCAGGATGCGCGCCCCGGCCTTGGCCGAGCGCTCCGGATGGAACTGGCAGCCCCAGCGGTTGGCGTTGCGAACAACGGCCGGGACGACGGTGCCGTAGTCGGCGCGGGCCAGGGTGGCCGGGCCGTCGGGGCAGACGAAACTGTGCACGAAATAGGCCCAGTCGCCGGGTTGAACGCCCTCCAGCAAGGGGTCGTGTTGCACGACCTCAAGGCGGGACCAGCCCATGTGCGGCACGGGCAGGGACGGGTCGATGTCGAAGCGTGTGACGTGTCCGGGAATGAGGCCCAGCGTCTCGACGCCGTCGCCGTCGCCTTCGTCGCTGGCGTCGAACAGCAGTTGCTGGCCCAGACAGACGCCGAGCAGGGGACGTGGAAAGGCGCGGATGGCTTCGACCAGACCCAGGGTCTCCAGGCGCGCCATGGCATAGGCGGCGGCCCCGACACCGGGCAGGATCAGCCGCTCGGCCTCGGCGATGTCGGCCGGATCGCTGGTCAGACGCACGGAGGCCCCCAGCCGCTCCAGCGCGAACTGGACCGAGGCGACATTGCCGGCACCGTAGGAGAGGACGGTGACGGGGATCACAGAACCCCCTTGGTCGACGGCACGACGTCGCCCTCGACGCGGATGGCCTGGCGCAGGGCGCGGCCGAAGGCCTTGTAGACGGCCTCGGTCTTGTGGTGGTCGTCGTGGCCGGTGACGGTGATGTGCACCGCCGCCCCCATGGCCTCGGCCAGCGAGCGGAAGACGTGGGCGGTCAGATCGGTCCGGTAGTCGCCGATGAAGGGCGTCGTGAACGTGCCCTCGAACAGCGGATAGGGACGGCCGGACAGGTCGATGGACACCGAGGCATTGGCCTCGTCCATCGGCAGGACGAAGCCGTAGCGGGCGATGCCGCGACGTTCGCCCAGCGCCTGTTTCAGGGCCTGACCCAGGGCGATGGCGCTGTCCTCGATGGTGTGGTGCGGATCGGTGTGCAGGTCACCCTCGCACGACAGCCGGATCGAGAAGCCGCCGTGCGCCGCCACCTGCTCCAGCATGTGATCGAAGAAGCCGACGCCGGTGTGGATACTGACCGGGCCGGTCGCGTCCAGATCGACGGCGCAGACGATGCGGGTTTCCTTGGTGTCGCGCACGGCCTGTCCAGTGCGGTTGGCGCGGGGCTGGCCGGGGGCCAGGTCGAGAGCGGCCAGCAGTCGGTCATTGATCTCCGGTCGAGACGAGACGGGCAGACGCAGCCGCTCGCCCGCCTGTTCGGCCACGACGCCGAACCGGGCCAGGGCGGTCAGGACGGCGGCGGGATCGGAGGGGCGAACCATCAGCACAGGGCCGACACCGGCCTCGACCGTCATCTCGCGGGCGATGGCTTTCGACAGACGCTCGCGTTCGCGCATGGTCGCGGCGATGCGCTCGCGGGTTTCAAGCAAGCGCGACGGGTCGAGCGCCTGAAGCGCGAGACGCAGGCTGACCTCGGGCAGGGCATAGGGTTCCATGACCGACGCCAGACGCGCCAGGGTCTGGGGCTGTGCCAACGCGGACCCGACCCGCGCACCCGCCAGGCCGTAAGCCAGCGACAGGCTGCGCAGGACCACCAGATTGGCGTGGTCGCCGATGACGGTGGCCGCTGACGTGGCGGAGGTGAACTCGGCCATGCCTTCGTCGACGACCAGCAGGGCGGGGGCGAAGCGCTCGGCCATTTCGGCCACGGCCTCGGGCGAGCCGAGGGCACGCAGGATGACAGCCCCGGTTTCGGCGGTAGTGCCGGGCCGGGCATAGATGTCCGAAAGTGTCGAATAGGGTTGAGCCTTCGGGGCCTCGACGGCCACGCCCTCGCGGGCGGCGAGGCGATAGATCAGCTCCAGCCCGTGGGTCAGGCCGCGCACCGGCAGGACCTGATCGGCGGCGACGCCATAGATCTCGGCCATGCGGGCCGCGAGGGCTGCGGGCTGGGCTGGATAGCGGTCCAGGCCTTCGCCGCCGGAGACGAGAGGGGCGAAGGGGGCGGGCAGGTTGGCGATCATGCCTCGACCCTCAGATCCGCCGCACGCGCGTGCGCTTCCAGACCTTCCAGACGGGCCAGACGGGCCGCGACCGGGGCCAGGGCGGCCGCGCCCTGTTCGGAGACCGACTGCACGGACATGGAGGTCATGAAGCTGGCGGTGGTGACGCCGCCCAGGGTCTTGGCCCCGCCGTCGGTGGGCAGGACGTGGCTGGGCCCGGCGGCATAGTCACCGAGCGTCTCGGCGGCATAGGCCCCGACGAAGACGGCCCCGGCGGCGGTGATCTTGTCCACGCGCGTTTCGGCGTCCTCGGTCTGAAGCGCGAGGTGTTCGGGGCCGTAGGCGTTGGAGACGGCGCAGGCGGTGTCGAGATCGGGCACCCGGATGGCCCGGGCCTCGGCCAGGGAGGCGCGGGCGATGTCGGCGCGGGGCAGGGTGGCGATCTGTTCGTCCACCTCGGCCAGGATTTCGTCGATCATCCGCTCGCTGTCGCAGACCAGCACGACCTGGGCGTCGGCGTCATGCTCGGCCTGGCTGAGCAGATCAGCGGCGGCCAGGACCGGATCGGCGCGGCGGTCCGCGATGACCAGCAGTTCGGAGGGGCCCGCAGGCATGTCCACGGCGGGACCGCCGGGACGGGCCGACGCCTGCTTCTTGGCCTCGGCCACCCAGGCATTGCCGGGGCCGTACAGCTTGTCGCACGACGGGATGATGCCGTCCTCAAGCTCTGCGCCGAAGGTCAGGGCCGCGATGGCCTGGGCCCCGCCGACCAGCCACAGGTCGTCCAGACCGGCCTCGGCGGCGGCGAAGATCATGGCGGGGTGGGGCGAGCCGGACTTCGACGGCGGTGTCACCGCGACCCTGCGACCGACGCCTGCGACCTCGGCCGGAATGGCTAGCATCAGGAGGGAGGAAAACAGCGGGGCCGAGCCGCCGGGCACATAGAGGCCGACGGTCGAGAGCGGTCGCCAGACCAGGCGCGAGCGGACGCCCGGCGTGATCTCGACCCATTGTGAGTCTTCGGGCCGCGTCGCCTGGTGGAAGATGCGGACATTCTCCGCCGCCATGCGGATGGCGCGGGTGTCGGCGGGGGCCAGCGCCGACCGCGCCTCGGCCACCACATCGGGGGTCAGGGCCAGGCGACGCGGCGGGGCACCGTCCAGCTTGACGCTCCAGTCCGTGACGGCCTGACCGCCCCGGGCCTGCACGTCGTCCATGATCTGGCGGACCGTGTCGGTGACGCGGGTTTCGGTGCGCTGGCGCGGGCGGGCGAGGGCTTCGATGCGGCCGGCCGCATCCAGCGAATTCCAGTCGAAACGCTTCATCACATCATCTTCTCGATAGGCAGGACCAGGATGGCCGAGGCACCGGCGGCCTTCAGCTTCTCCAGCGTTTCCCAGAAGACCGCCTCCTGGCACACGGCGTGGACGGCCACGGCGTCGTCGCGGCCCGACAGGGGCATGACGGTGGGCGAGCCTGCGCCTGGCAGGATGGCGGTGATGGCGTCCAGCGCCGAGCGCGGCGCGTTCAGCATGACGTATTTGGCCCCCTGCGAGGACACGACGCCGCTCATCCGCTCGATGATGCTGTCCAGCAGATGCGCCAGGCCGGGTTCGGGTGCGACGGGCGAGCGGATCAGCACGGCCTGACTGTCCAGCACCGTGTCCTTCGCCACGAGGCCATTGGCCTCCAGCGTCGCGCCGGTGGAGACCAGGTCGCAGATGGCGCTGGCCAGTTTCAGTCGGGGCGAGACCTCCACGGCCCCGCGCATGGTGACGATGTCCGCCGCCACGCCGCGCTCGTCGAGGAAGCGGCGCAGGATCTTGGGATAGGAGGTGGCGATGCGCAGGCCGTTCAGCGATGCCGGCCCGTCATAGGCGAGAGTCGGGGGCACGGCGATCTTGAGCGTGCAGCGGCCGAAGCCCAAGGGCATGACGACCTCTGCGACGGGCCCACCATTACGGGCCTCTTCCAGCACATTTTCGCCGACCACGCCCAGGTCGCAGACGCCGTCCGCCACGAAGGTGGGGATGTCGTCGTCGCGGACGCGCAGCAGGTCGATCGGATAGTTCTCCACCCGATACAGCAGATCGTTATTGCCCTTGATGACCCGCAGGCCTGCGTCGCGGACGAGGTCGAGGCTGCGCTCCGACAGGCGGCCGGATTTCTGGATGGCGATGCGAAGTCGCCCTTGCACGGTACTCATGTAGTCAACTCAGCCTTTGATCCGGTCCAGCACCAGGCGGTAGCCTTGATGCGGCATTTCCTTGAGGTAGCGGGCGACCCGCACGACGGTGGTGGGGCTGGCATGAGCCTCCACCGCGATTTCGCGATACGACTTGCCGCCGCCGTCCAGCAGACGGGCGACCTCCCAGCGCTCCGCGAAGGCGCGCAGTTCCGCCGGGGTGCACAGGTCGTTCAGAAACGCCTGAACCTCCTCGCGGGTCTTCAGCGACAGCAGGGCGTCATAGAGCGCGACCCGGCTCAGGGTCGTGTCGGCGGCGGAGCGGGTCGGGGCGTCGGTCATGGTGTTCCACTATGGTGTAACGCTGGAACGGTCAAGGGGCGAAGTTCGGGATGGAAAGGTGTCGCAGGCCTCTCTATCTGAGCCTCATGGACAAGGTTGTGATCATCGGCGCGGGGCATGCGGGCGGGACGGCGGCCGCGCTGTTGCGGCAGTATGGGTTTGAGGGGCAGATCGTGCTGGCGGGGTCGGAGGCCGTGCCGCCCTATCAGCGTCCGCCCCTGTCCAAGGCCTGGCTGAAGGGGCATGCGGAGCGGGACGATCTGCTGCTGAGGCCGGATAGCTTCTATGTAGAACAGGACATCGCTCTGCGGCTGGGCGTGACGGCGACCGCCATCGACAGGGCGGGGCGCAGCGTGGCCTTTTCGGACGGCACGACCGAGACCTATGACGCCCTGATCCTGGCGACTGGGTCAGTGGCGCGAAAGCTGGCCATCCCCGGCGCGGACCGCCCTGACCTGATCGAACTGCGGACGCTGGGGGATGCCGAACGGCTGAAGGCCAAGCTGGGGCCGGACAAGCGACTGGCGGTGGTCGGGGGTGGCTATGTCGGTCTGGAGGCGGCGGCGTCGGCGCGCGCGCTGGGGGCCGAGGTGGTGGTGATCGAGCGGATGGATCGGGTGCTGGCGCGGGTGGCGTCCGAGACCCTGTCGACCTTCTTCACCGCCTGGCATCGCACCCAGGGCGTCGACATCCTGACGGGGGCCGGGGTCACGGCGTTCGAGGCGGACGGCGTGCGGTTGGCGGACGGACGAGTGATCGCGGCGGACGCAATTCTGGTCGGGGTCGGGGCTCTGGCCAATGAGGCGCTGGCGCATCAGGCAGGGCTGGACTGTCTGAACGGCATCGTCGTGGATGAAACGGCGCAGACCAGCGACCCGGTCATCTGGGCCATCGGGGATGCGACCCACCGCCCGATCCCGGTGCACGGTGCGCTACGCCACCGGCTGGAGAGCGTGCCCAATGCGCTGGAGCAGGCCAAACAGGCCGCCGCCGCCATCACCGGACGCCCTGCGCCCGCGCCTGAGGTGCCGTGGTTCTGGTCCGACCAGTATGAGCTGAAGCTGCAGATCGCGGGCCTGCCCGATGGGGCCGACCGCCAGATCGTGCGGGGCGTGCCGGATATCGATGCCGACCCCGTCGGCTTTGCGGTCTTCCATCTGGCGGGCGCCCGGATCGTGTCGGTCGAGGCCGTCAATGCGCCGGCCGAGTTCATGGCGGGCCGCCAGATGATCGCGCGTGGTACGCCGGTGGATGCGGAGAAGCTGGCGGACACCTCGGTGTCGATGAAGCTGGTCGCCGTCTAGCCGATCGTCAGGTCCAGCTGGCGCGAGATCAGCAGTCGACCCGCACCCAGATCCAGCGCGGCGCGGCGGCCCTCGAAGGCCTCCATCCCGACCAGACCATCGGGGAAGTTGGGCAGGGCGGGCTGTTCGAAGACGCCGACCCGGACCCGGCGGTACAGTTGCTCGGCAAAGGTGACGGTGCGGGCCTCGACCGTATCGGCGCGCATTGAGCCGCCCAGGACCAGGCTGACGCCGCTCTCGCTGGGACGCCCGTCCAGCAGGCCGACGCCTGCGGCGGAGCCGCGCGACACCGCCAGCAGGGAGGATGAGCCGGTGTCGACGACGGCGTTCAGTACATTCCCCTCAACAGTGACCTCGGCGACCAGGGCATTGCCGTCGCGCACCACCTCGGCCTCGATCAGACCCTCGGGCGGGACGAAGGCACCCGGCACGATCAGGCGGACGTGACGGCGGTCGGCGTCCAACGCCAGGATGACCTGTTCCAGCACATCGCGGCCCAGGATCAGCGGCGTGGCCAGCCCCTCCACCGCCGCCAGCGGACCGAGGTCCAGAATGGCAGCACGGAGCCCTTCTATGCGAAGGCCCGGCAGGTCGAGGTCGAGCGTCGTGCCGCGCCCGACCTGCGATCCGCCGCCGACGCCATAGGCCAGCAAGGGCATGTCGAACAGCGAGCGCTCGCGCGGAGCCAGGGTCGCGACGAAACCGCGATCCACCACGGAATACTGGGCCCCGGTATCGATCAGGGCGATGACGTCCCGGCCCTCGATCGTCGCCTGTATGGTCGGGACGTTGGCGCGTCGGGCGTAAGGCGACCAGGGCGTCGCATGGCCGTCGGCAAAGGTCAGATCGGGCTTGGGCCAGATCAGATTGTCGCGCGCCCACCAGGCCGCGCCGGCGACGGCGGCCAGTCCTGCGGCGCGGATCAGGAGATTGCGGCGGTTCATGCCGCTTCAACATGGCGGCTGGCGCGGGGCGATGCCAGAGCGTGTTTGTCGCGGGCAACGGCGACCTGATGGATGCCCCCCGACATCCATCAGGCCCCTTGGCCAGACCGGTGTCTCCGACGCCCGGTCGACCGTCCGTGTGCAACCGGACGCGAGCGGGACTGGACCATGCCTCAGGGTCGCCGTCGAACGGCTTCACCCGTCAGGCGAACGGCGTGGCTAACGCGCGCCGAAGGGGACGATACGGTTGGCGGTGTCGTGTCCGATATCGGCGGATCCCAGGAAAGGGATTCCCGACCGGGCGCACCAGTAGCGGGCGATCTCCTCCGCCGTCAGCCCGAACGCCGGGTCGTTCTCGACGATGTCCGAGACACGGCCCAGCCGGATACCTGCGACGCGCCGGATCGAGGCCTGGCCGGTCAGGTGAAACATCATCCGGTCGATCCGGTACAGCGGCTCCGCCACATCCTCCAGCATCAGGACGTGTCCCGTCAGATCGGGCTCCAGCGCGGTGCCGACCAGGGCATCCAGAATGCTGAGGTTGAAGGCCACGGCCGGGCGCGGATCGGTATGCAGGGACGGCTCCCACCCCTCACGGTCGCCCTTGGTCAGCCAGCGCAAAGCGCGATAGGCGGCTGCGTCCTCGCGCACCGCGTCCGAGGCCATCGGGCCGTGGGCCAGGTGCGGAAACCCGGCCTTGTAGAGCAGGGCCAGCAGGCTGCCGGCGTCCGAATAGCCCAGATAGCGTTTGGTCCGTGCCACATTAGTCAGGCGCGGCAGGACGGCCTCTGCGATCCGGCACGAGCCATAGCCGCCGCGCGCGAACCAGATTGCGTCCAGACGCGGATCGTTGGCGAACTCCACGAAGGCGCTGGCCCGTGCCGCGTCGTCGCCGCCGAAATGGCCGTGCTTCAAGAAGCAGGCCGGGTGAAAGACCACAGACACGCTGCCGTCCGGATAATGATCGGCCATCCAGGCGTGGACGGCCTCGGCGCGACTGCGGTCGAAGCGCGAGCTGGCGTTGACGATACCGATCTTCATGAGGTTGTGGTCTCGCGCTTCGCCCGGAAACAAAAATGATCTAGTCAGGCGACCCGACCTTCCCCGGTTTCGCCCCCCGAGATCAAGCGTGCATCAAGACGACTATTTCTTCTGCGGTATCGGCGGCTCGGGCATGCTGCCCCTGGCCCTGATCGTTCAGTCGCGTGGCGGCCATGTCGAGGGCTCGGACCGGTCCAACGATCAGGGGCGGACACCGGAGAAGTTCGACTGGCTGCGCGGCCACGGCATCGCCCTGCATCCGCAGGATGGGTCGGGCGTCACCCGGGCGGACCAGGTCGTCGTCGCCACGGGTGCGGTCGAGGAGACGGTGCCCGACATTGGCGCGGCCCGGCGGGTTGGCGCTCGAATCGTGACCCGGCCCCAGATGCTGTCCCAGCTGTTCAATGCGGCTCCGACCTCCGTCGGCATCGCGGGGACCAGCGGCAAATCCACCATCACCGGCATGGTCGCCTGGATCCTGCATCAGGCCGGGCGCGCGCCGACCGTCATGAACGGCGCGGTGATGAGGAATTTCGTCGATCGCGATCATCCTTATGCCTCGGCCCTGATCGGCGGTCGGGATCTGTTCGTCTCGGAGGTCGATGAATCGGACGGCTCCATCGCCGCCTATGACGCGACCGTGGCGGTGGTCTCCAACATTTCGCTGGACCACAAGTCGATGGAGGAGTTGCGCGACCTGTTCGGCGGCTTCGTCGCGCGGGCGGATCGCGCCGTGCTGAACCTGGACAACCCCGAGACGGCGGCGCTGGCGCAAGGGTTGGTCGAGGCGAGGCGGCCCGACGCCGTCCTGACCTTTGCACTCGGCAACGAGGAGGCCGATCTGTCGGCGCACGATCTGGTGCCGCAGCCGACCGGCATGCAGTTCACGTTGAACGAGCGCGCGACAGGAGCCAGCTCTTCTGTCGTTCTGAATGTGCCCGGGGCCCACAATGTCGCCAATGCCTTGGCGGCTTTGGGCGCGACGACGGCGCTGGGTGTGCCGTTGGCCGAGGCTGTTGCGTCGCTGGAGACTTTTGCGGGTATCCGGCGGCGCATGGAGGTGGTGGGGACGGCCAATGGTGTCACCATCATCGACGACTTTGCCCACAACCCCGACAAGATTGCCGCGACGCTGAAGACCCTGCACGCCTTCGACGGGCGGCTGCTGATCCTGTTCCAGCCCCATGGCTTCGGACCGCTGAAGCTGATGAAGTCGGAATTCATCGAGGGATTCGCCGGCCTCATGCGGCCCGACGACGTACTGCTGATGCCAGAGCCGGTCTATTATGGCGGCACGACCGACCGCAGCGTCGGCAGCGAGGACATCGCGGCAGGCGTGCGGGCCCATGATCGTCACGCCGAGGCCTTGGCGACGCGCGAGGCCTGTGGCGACCGGCTGATCGAGATGGCGCAGCCCGGCGACCGGATCGTGGTCATGGGGGCGCGGGACGATACACTTTCGACCTTTGCGGAAGGTCTCGTCGAACGGCTGAAATCGTCCGCTTAAGGACTGTATTTAAACAGAATATCGCGAAAGGTTCACGAACGGCAAAGCTGCCGTTAAAGGTCCCGAGTCTATGGCTCGCTGCCCACAGGAGTAGCGTATGGCCCGGATCGGAGACTTTGCCAGCGTCGCGCCGCCCGTGGGCCCCGACACGCCCGGCGCCGAAGTCTTCGACCGCTTCCAGCGCGAGGCGGATACCCTTGTCATCGCCGTGGTCGATGCGGATCAGCGTCCGCTGGGCCTGATCGAGCGCAATGCCTTCACCCTGAAGATGGCCGCCGAATTCGGTCGCGCCCTCTATGCCCGCCGCCCGGCCTCGACCTTCATGGATGCGAACCCCCGCGTGCTGGATGCCGATGCGGACGCCGAGATCCTGTTCGAGAGTATCGATGCGGCCAATCTGGGCGGCTTGCTGAACGGCTTCGTGGTGACGCGGGCGGGCCGGTATCTGGGCGTGGGGGCCGGTGTCCACGTGCTTCAGGCCGGCAGCGCCATCCACAAACGCCGGGCAGAGGCCATGAGCGAACTGGCCCAGGACCTGGTTCGCGCCGAGGCCGAGGCCCGCGCCTCCAGCCGCGCCAAGTCCGAGTTTCTGGCGGTGATGAGCCATGAGATTCGCACCCCCCTGAACGGTGTGCTGGGCGTCGCGGCTCTGATGGAGCGGGAGCTGACGCAGGAGGCCATGCGCCCCTATGCGCGAACCATTCTGGATTCCGGGCATAGCCTGCTCCGGCTGCTGACCGATGCGCTGGACATGTCGCGGGCTGAGGCCGGCCTGATGAGCTTCGAGACGGCACCGGTTCATATCGATGCCATCGCCGCCGATCTGATGGCCCTGTGGACGCCCAGGGCGCAGGAGAAGGGGCTGACCCTGACCGTTCGCTGCGACACGGCGGGCCATGACTGGGTGGTTGGCGACGAGATGCGTCTGAAGCAGCTGCTCAACAATCTGATCGGCAATGCGCTGAAGTTCACGCCCTCCGGCGAGATCGCGGTGCATCTGACCAGCGGGTGGGAGGAGGGGGCCGTGCGTCTGATCGGGACCGTCGACGACAGCGGTCCGGGCATCGACGAGGCGACGGCGCGCACGATCTTTCAGCCCTTCAATACAGGCAAGGCCGGACGCGAAGGGGCAGGTGCCGGTCTGGGTCTGGCCATCTGTCGCCAGATCGTCGAGCGGATGCAGGGGGTGCTGGCGGTCGAGCGATCACCGCAGGGCGGCGCGCGGTTCCGATTCGACCTGGCGCTGCCTTGCGCGGGACCCGAGATGCGCGGCGCGGTCGAAAGCCTGCCCGAACCGACGCCGCACGAGACCCTGCATGTGCTGGTGGTCGACGACAACGCCACCAATCGCTTCGTCGCCGGCAAGCTGCTGGAAATGTTCGGCTGTACCCACGAGACCGCCGATGACGGCGCGCAGGCGGTGGAGCGCGTCGGTCAGCGGCCCTTCGATCTGATCCTGATGGACGTGAAGATGCCGGTGATGGACGGGGTGGAGGCGACACGCGCCATACGGGCCGCGGGCCAGCCGCAAGCCTCCATCCCCATCGTGGCCCTGACGGCCAATGCCGATCTGCGCGACGAGATCGAATATCTGGCGGCGGGGATGAACGGCGTGGTGCAGAAGCCGATCCAGCCCGACCTGCTTCTGGCGGCCATCCGGCGGGCCCTGACGCCGTCGGAGCTGGAGGTTTCGCGCGCCGCTTGAGGATCATCACGCCTATGCGGTCGTCAGACGCTCAGGCCGCGCGGATATCCCCATCCTGGTCCGAAGGACTCTCGATGGCGCGGAGTGTGGATACGAAGTCGTCGCGCCAGACGCTGACATCGGTGTCGCGCACCACCTGCATCAAGGCCTGATACTTCCGCTTGCGCTCTTCCAGCGGCATGGTGAGGGCGCGTTTGATAGCGTCGGCGACCTCTTCGCGGCTGAACGGATTGACTAGCAAAGCCTCGCCCATCTGTTCGGCGGCCCCGGCGAAGCGCGACAGGACCAGGACGCCGGGGTCGTCCGGGTTCTGGGCCGCGACATATTCCTTGGCGACCAGGTTCATTCCGTCGCGCAGGGGCGTCACCAGACCGACCCGTGCGGCGCGATAGATGCCCGCCAGCTGGTCCCGGCGATAGGTGCGGTTGATGTAGCGGATCGGCTGCCAGTCCATGTCGGCATATTCGCCGTTGACCCGCCCGGCCAAGGAATCCAGCCGCCCGCGAATGTCCTGATAGGTGTCGACATCGTCCCGGCTGATCGGGGTGACCTGCAAAAGGAAGACCTGCCCGCGCATGTCGGCGTTGTCGTGCAGGAACTGCTCATAGCCGAGCAACCGTTCCTCCAGCCCCTTGGAATAGTCCAGACGGTCGACGCCCACCATCATCGAGCGGAAGGCCGAGGAGGCCGCCATCCGGTCGTAGGTGCGACGCCCGAAGGCGGAATTGCGAGCCTCGAGAAAGCCCTCGACGTCGATGCCGATGGGAAAGACGCCCGTCTGAACCGTTTTGCCGAACGCCTCGAGCGCATCGTTGGGCAGCAGCTTGCCGTCCACGCTGGGTTCGGAGGCCACGTAGTCGCGGAACAGATCCAGCCATTCGCGGGTGTGAAAGCCGATCAGGTCGTAGTCGAACATCGACTCCACCAGCCGACGGTGGTGGGGCAGGGTGACCAGAAGCTGGCGCGCGGGCCAGGGCGTGTGCAGGAAGAAGCCGATCCGGTTCCTGATGCCCAGGCGGCGCAGGTCCCGCGCCATGGGTATCATGTGATAGTCATGGACCCAGATGATGTCGTCCGGCTGGATCAGCGGGGCCAGAACCTCGGCGAAGCGGGCATTGGTGCGCTCATAGCCCTCGCCATAGGTGCGCTCATAGGCGGTCAGATCGACCCGGTGGTGAAACAGCGGCCACAGCGTCTTGTTGGCATAGCCGTTGTAGTATTCGTCGACGTCCTGGGCCTCCAGATCGACCAGGGCGACGGTGACGCCGGCGCGATCCTCGATCTTGGCCTCGCCCGTGAACGTCTCGACGGTGTCTCCGGACCAGCCGAACCACAGGCCGTCATAGGTCTTAAGCGCCGCCGACAGGGCCATGGCCAGACCGCCCGCAGACCCGGCGGAGGGGTCCTTGGGGGCCGAGACGCGGTTGGAAACGACGATCAGGCGGCTCATGTCGAAACGCTCATCGCGCGTCCGTCCAGGATCGGCTGAGCAGGACCGCGCAGTTGATGATGCCAACCAGCGAATAGGTCTGCGGATAGTTCCCCCACAGCTCGTTGTCTCCCAGCGAGATGTCTTCGCTGAGCAGGCCCGCATGGGTTCGGCGGCTCAGCATCTGTTCGAAGATTTCGCGGGCTTCCTCGGTGCGGCCGTTCTGATGCAGGGCCTCGATGAACCAGAAGGTGCAGAAGTTGAAGGCCGTCTCCGGCTCGCCGAAATCGTCCGGCTCGACATAGCGGAACAGATAGGGGCCCTTTTTCAGGTCGCGTTCGATGGCGTCGAAGGTGGCGACCTGGCGCGGGTCCATCGGGTCGATGAAGCCCAGATCGGTCATCTGGAGCAGGGAGGCGTCCAGCTCGCGATTGCCGAAACTGGCGGCGAACCGGCCTTCGTCCGGCAGGAAGGTCTCGGCCTCGACCCGCTTGTGGATGACGTCCGCCCGCTCGCGCCAGAAGGTCGCCCGGTCCTCAAGGCCCAGATGCGCCGCCGCCTTGGCCAGCCGGTCGCAGGCGGCCCAGCACATGACCGAGGAATAGGTATGGACCCGCGCGATGGTGCGGAACTCCCACAGACCGGCGTCGACTTGATCGTGCATGGCAAAGGCGCGGTCCCCGACCCTTTCCAGGGCGTGGAAGTCCTCGACCGTACCGGGGCGCAGCAGCCGCTGGTCGTAGAAGCTCTGGACCAGCGGCAGGACGATCTGGCCATAGACGTCGTGCTGCAGATGCTCGCGCGCCTGATTGCCGACGCGCACCGGCTTCATGCCGCGATAACCGGCGACCGTTTCGGTGATCCGCTCGTCGATGTCCTCTTCCAGACCGACGCCGTAGACGGGCTGGACGTGGCCACCCGCCGACTGGTCGACGAGATTCCTAAGATAGGCGAGGTAGTTCTCCAGGATGTCGACCGCACCCAGCCGGTTCAGGGCCCGCACGGTATAGTAGGCGTCGCGGATCCAGCAGTAGCGATAGTCCCAGTTGCGTCCGCTCTCCGGGAACTCGGGCACCGAGGTCGTCATGGCGGCGACGATGGCCCCCGTCTCTTCATAGGCGCACAGTTTCAGGGTGATGGCGGCGCGGATCACCGCCTCCTGCCAGTCCAGCGGCAGGTACAGGGTCCGGACCCAGTCCTGCCAATAGGCCACGGTGCGATCCAGAGCCGCCTCCACGCCTGCCCCGACCTCCTGGTCATAGCCCTCGTCCGGCCCGAGGAAGAAGGCGTGAGGCTTTTCGAGACGGAACGTCCGCTCGTCGAGAATATGCGACACCGGGCAGTCGGTGGTCAGGCGGAAGGTGACGTCGGTGCAGACATAGCGGATGTGGTTCGATCCACTGGTGCAGTCCGCCCGACGCGCGCCCCAGTCCGCCGAGGGGCGCAGGCGCACGGTAATGCGAGGAGATCCGCTCAGCGGACGCACGATCCGTCCGAACGCCAGCGGGCGATAGGTGCGGCTGTGCTTCATGTGGCGAGGGGCGAAGTCGATGATTTCGACCGAGGCACCGTCCGAGGCCGTCAGCACGGTGCGAAGCACGGGCGTGTTCCGGATATAGGCCTGCTCTACCGAAACCTGCCCCTTCAGCCGGATATCCCAGAATCCGTGGTCGGGATCGTCACCGTCCATCAAGGCCGAAAAGACGGGATCGCCGTCGACGCGCGGGGCACAGGCCCAGACAAACCGACCCTCGCGGTCGATCAAGGCGCTGATCGAACAGTTGCCGATGGGGGCGAGGTCCAGGTTGGGGGTCATGCGATCTCCTCGATCCGGTCCAGCCAGTCCAGCACGGCGTCCACGTCGGGCAGGCCGAAGCGAGCGGCCGTTTCGCGCGATGGTCCGACCAGGACGCCGAACCCGCCCAGTGCCTCGGCGGCCCGGAAGCCGTATTCGTCCGTCAGATCGTCGCCCAGCATGACCGGTATGGCACCCCTGAACGGGGCCTCGTTCATGAAGGCCGTGAGCGCGGTCCCCTTGTCCGATCCCGGTGTCTTCAGCTCGATCACCAGATTGCCGGGCTGAAGGCTCAAACCCGTCTCCTCGGCCAGGCGTTCGGCCAGGGCCTCGGCGGCGGCGGCATGGGTCGGTGCGCCGCGGAAGTGAAGGCCGGCGGCGACCGTCTTGTCCTCCACGATCATGCCGGGTCGGGTGCGGGCGAAATCATCGAAGGCCTCGACCGCCTCGCGCACGGCGGCGTCGGGCTCGGAGCGCAGCATCTCGCCATCGGCACGGCGACGCTCCAGCCCATGCACGCCAGAGGCCGAGGCCACCGCCTCGTCCGCGATCCGGTCGATCTCCTTGATTGTGCGTCCGCTCAGAATCGCGACCCGCCCGGAGAGGCGTTTGCCCAGCGATTTCAGGCTGGCCGTGCGGCGCGGGTCGGCAACCACATCGTCCGGCGTCGGGGCCAGAGGGGCCAGGACGCCGTCCATGTCCAGAAACAGGGCCGGGCGACGAAGGCGGAGGGGCGGGGGCGGCAATTGCGCGGGGATGTCGGCGCGCGCTGTCGCGGCACCCTGGGTCGTCTCTAGCGTCACCATGGGCCTCCTAACGCATCAATCGCCGGGGGTTTCCCTGCAAGCGTCACCTTTTCTTCGCGGGCGCAGCATGACGGGGAAGGGGCTTAACATTGTGAAACAGGCGGGGATGGGTCAAATCCCTGTCCATGAGCACGCCCGAGCCCCTCTCCGCCAATCCCGCCGCCATGGTCGCCAGGGCGCGGGAGGTGATCGCCCTGAACATCTCTGCGCTGCAGCAGCTGGAGGCGGCGATCGACGACAGCCTGGCCCGGGCGGTCGAGATCATCCTGTCGCGTCCCGGCTATCTGGTGGTCACCGGCATGGGCAAGTCGGGCCATATCGGCGGCAAGATCGCCGCGACCCTGGCATCCACCGGCACCAACGCCTTCTTCGTCCATCCGGCGGAGATGAGCCACGGCGACCTGGGCATGCTGCGCAAGGATGTGACCCTGCTGGCCATCTCCAACTCCGGCGAAAGCCGGGAGCTGCGCGATCCGCTGATTTACTGCCAGCGTGAAGGCATTCCGGTGATCGGCATCACCCAGAGGCCGAACAGCTTTCTGGCCCGGATGTCCGCCGTCTGCCTGACCCTACCCAATGCGCCCGAGGCCCATCCCGACGGCCTGGCCCCCACGACCTCAACCCTGATGACCCTGGCCATGGGCGATGCCCTGGCCATGGTCCTGACGGAGCGGCGCGGCTTCACCGCCGAGGACTTCGGCCTGCATCATCCCGGCGGCAAGCTGGGCATGAGCCTGCAGAGCGTGCGAGACTGGATGGGCGACCGTCCGCCCGCGCCCGCCACGGTTCCTCTGGATGCCAGCTTCGCCGAGGTCGTCTCGGCCATTACCGAAGGTCGCAAGGGGGCCGCCGCCGTAATCAACGCCGGTGGCACCCTGGCGGGCATCGTCACCGACGGCGACGTGCGCCGGGCCTTTGCGCGGGGCGATCTGAGCGGCCTGACCGCCGCCGATGTCATGAGCCCGCGGCCCAAGGTCATCGACCCAAGCGCGCGCATGAGCGACGCCATCGACCTGATGACCCAGAACAAGATCGCCACGCTTCTGATCGTCGAGGACGAACGCCCGGTCGCCATCGTACACATCGCCGAGCTGATGCAGGCGGGCTATGTCGGCTAGCCGAACTCGGCTGCGCCCCGTTTGACCATGTCCTGGACGATGGGGTCCATCAGACAGCCGACGACCTCCAGATCATAGGCGTCCTCCGCCGCCGCCCGGTCCGTCAGCCGGGGCAGTTTGGTGGGGCGCAGGGATCGCAGGCGATATTCGGATTTCAGAACCGCGCCGTGCGCATTGATGCGCTCCAGCAGTTCCAGCCGGACACCGGCCTCGCTCTTCAGAAGGGTATTCCTGACGGCCATAGTCGCCTCCCCGATGTGGCGAGGATGACACGGCGTTCTGCAAATGTGGAGTCACGGCATGGTGAGTGGCGACCGCCTTCAGCCGTACATGTCGCCCAGATAGACGCGGCGGACCTCGGGGTCGCGGATCACGTCCTCGGCCTTGCCCTCGAACAGGACCGAGCCGCCCGAGATGATCGAGGCGTGGTCGATGATTTCCAGCGTCTCACGCACATTGTGGTCGGTGATCAGGACACCGATGCCCCGGCCCGCCAGATAGCGGATGACCTGGCGGATGTCGGCGATGGCCAGGGGGTCGATGCCAGCGAAGGGTTCGTCCAGCAGCATGAAGCTGGGCCGACCGGCCAGGGCCCGCGCGATCTCGCAGCGGCGGCGTTCTCCGCCCGACAGGCCAGAGGCCGGGGCGTGCCGCAGGTGGTCGATGCGCAGCTCCTCCAGCAGGCGACTGGTCTCGTCGGCGATGGCCTTGGCACCCGTGTGATGCAGTTCGACGACGGCGCGCACATTCTGCTCGACGGTCATGCCGCGGAAGATGGAGGCCTCCTGCGCTAGATAGCCCAGGCCCATGCGGGCGCGCTGGTACATCGGCTGGGCCGTCACGTCCTCGCCGTCCAGCCAGATGCTGCCGCTGTCCGGCGGGATCAGGCCGGTGATCATGTAGAAACAGGTGGTCTTGCCGGCGCCGTTGGGCCCCAGCAGGCCGACGACCTCGCCGCGCTGAACGTTCAGGGAGACGTCCTGCACGACCTTACGCTGGCCGAAGGCGCGGGCGATATTGCGCACACGCAGGCCCTTGGTCGCTTCGGGCGCAGGGGTGGCGTCCGCCGCGACCGGCGCTTCCAGCACATTGAGGGCCGACAGTTCCTTGCGCGCCATGCGTCAGGCCGAGCCGCTAGGCTCAGTTCCCCGCACTATTCGGATAGAAGACGCCCTGGACCCGACCGTTGGAGCCGCCTTCCAGCCGCGCCGATTCGGTGCGGGTGTTGTAGGTCAGGCGCGAGCCCGTCGCGACATTCTCGCCCTGGGTCAGGATGACATCGCCGGTGACCACGATGGTGTCATTGGCGGTGGTGTAGGTGGCGCGGTCGCCGCGGATCGTCTGGTCCGGCGTCACGAAATAGACGTTGCCGGTCGCCTCCATACGGCTGTCTGCCGTCTGGTTCAGACCGGAAATCTGGTCGGCGCGGAAGCGGTTGTTGCCCTGGATCAGTTCGGCCCTGCCACGCAGGGTCAGGGTATCGCCCGCATATTCGACGGTGTCGCCGCTCCAGGCGATGGGGGCGTCGGCGCTGCTGCCCCGCGCGGTCTGGGCATCGCCCAGGCTCGGGACGGCCAAGGCGGCCAGCAGGATGACAGCGGCGGCAGTGAAGGTCTTGGTCATGCTCATGGATCCGACGGCTACGGGTTGAAGGTCCCGCGCACCTTGTTATCGCCCGCGCCGCTGAACACGACCCGGTCACCCTGTTCATAAATGGCATAGGACGAAGCGTTGATCGTTCCAAGGGGGCCCGTGCCCTGAACACCCTTGTTGCCGGTCACAATGCCGGTGGAGGTATCGACCACGGCCTCCGGCGTCACCAGGGTGAAGCCCGAGCCGCCGTCGGCGATCCGCACGTTCGGCCCGATGGTGACGGTCTTGGCGACCTGATCGTAGGTGCCGCCATCGGCCGTCAGTTCGGTGACCTTTCGACCGCCCAGGTTCAGCCTCAGCGCGGGGCCGACCAGGCGGAAGCGGCCGGTTTCGGGATCGCGGATGGCACCCTTGGCCCCGATGACGAAGCTGCGGCCCTCGGCGTCCTGGCCGTGAAACATGGGGTTGTCGAGGCGGACCTCGTTGCTGGCCCCGGCCTGGCGCTCGACGTCCGACATGACGGTGCGCAGGACGATCCAGCTGATGGTCCCGCCCGCCAGCACCAAGATGACGACCGGCAACACCCGGCGCAGCAGCCGGACCCGCCGCGAGCGCGCGCGGAAGGCCGCGGCCGTCGCGGCGACGCGGGCCTCGTCATCATGGTCGCGGATGTCGTCGGGCGTGGTCATCAGCTGTGCGCGAAGATGTCCATCTCGTCCCAGCCGGCCAGATCCAAGGCGGACCGCGTCGGCAGGAAGTCGAAACATTTGCGGGCCAGATCGGTACGGCCCTCGCGCGCCAGCATCATGTCCAGCCGGGCCTTGGCGGCATGCAGATAAAGGACATCAGAGGCGGCGTAATCCAGCTGGGCCTGCGTCAGCTCGGCATTGCCCCAGTCGCTGGACTGCTGGGCCTTGGACAGGTCGACGCCGACCAGTTCGCGCACGACGTCCTTCAGGCCGTGCCGATCGGTGTAGGTGCGCGCCAGTTTGGAGGCGATCTTGGTGCAGTAGACGGGTCGGGTCTCGACCCCCAGGTGCAGCTGGAACATGCCGATGTCGAAGCGGCCGAAGTGGAAGATCTTGGTCACCGCCGGATCGGCCAGCAGCCGCTTCAGGTTCGGACAGTCATAGGCCGGGCGGTTCAGGCGCACGACATGGGCGTCGCCGTCGCCGGACGACAGCTGGACCACGCACAGGGGGTCGCGGCGAAAACGAAGCCCCATGGTCTCGGAATCGATCGCGACCTCGGGGCCCAGATCCAGGTCGTCGGGCAGGTCGCCCTGATGCAGATAGACGGTCATACCCTCCCGTAAACCAGCCGGGGCCGTGAGGCGATAGGCAGCCGGTCAATCAGCGGGTGCCGGGGCCCACAACCTTGTAGGCCCTCTTCAACCAGGCGCGCATTCTGGCGTCTACGGCCTCCCCCTTTTCCAATGTGAAGCGATGGGTGATCACCTTCTTGGTCGTATGGAAGGCCGCTTTCAGATGCGGATGATCGACGGTTTCCAGAAGATCGATCGAACACTCCAGATAGCGTCCTTTGACATAGGCGCTTGCAAATGCCCGTTTGCGCTTCCAGCTGATCATGGACTTGGTGACACGCTCTTCGACGTCCGGCCCCGCTGCGTTGGCGGCTTTCCTGAAGGCGCGCAGCAGAGCAGTACCGTCGGGATTCTTGTGGGAGAGATAGGCTTCCAAGGCATCCGTGGACATGAACGGATAGTTCGTCAGAAAAAACACGGTTCCGCCTCTGCGGCCCTCAGAAACGAAAACGGCGTCGCATCTTGTCGATGCGACGCCGTTCGAATGATTGGTGCCCAGGAGAGGACTCGAACCTCCACGACCTTTCGATCACTGGCACCTGAAGCCAGCGCGTCTACCAATTCCGCCACCTGGGCCCGGATGTCGCCGCGCCGGAGCGCGTTTCCATCTGGAAGGCGCGGACCCTTAAGGCAGGGTCCAAGTCGGGTCAACAGGGTTTTATCGCCATTGCGTTGCGAGCGGCGGGCGCATCGTCTAATCCCCGGCACAGCAAGGGTTCGGCCAGCCATGTCCGCCCCGGTTTCGCGTCGTCTTCGGAGCAGTTCGCCATGAACGAAGTCACCCCCGGCCTGGTCACCGTCTTCGGCGGCTCCGGCTTCGTCGGCAGCCAGGTGGTCCGCGCTCTGGCCCGCCGCGGCTGGCGGGTGCGGGTGGCCGTGCGCCGCCCGGACCGCGCCTATGACCTGAAGCCCCAGGGGGACGTGGGCCAGATCGTCGCCGTCCGCTGCGACGCGACCCGCCCGGAGGATGTCGCCGCCGCGCTGAAAGGGGCCGATGCCGCCGTCAATCTGATCGGCATCCTGTACGAAAGCGGCAAGAGGACCTTCGAGGTCATGCACGTCGAGACCTCGCGCGTGGTCGCCGAGGCCTGCGCGGCAGTGGGTGTCGATCGCCTGGTGCAGATGTCGGCCATCGGGGCCAATCCGGAAGGGGCGTCCGACTATGCGCGCACCAAGGCCGAGGCCGAGATGGCGGTGCGGGCCGTCAAGCCGGACGCGGTCATCGTGCGTCCGTCCATCGTGTTCGGGGCGGGCGACAATTTCCTGAACCAGTTTGCCCGCATGGCCCAGTTCGCCCCGGCCCTGCCCCTGATCGGCGGCGGACAGACGAAGTTCCAGCCGGTGTATGTCGGCGATGTGGCCGAGGCCGTGGCGCGGGCTGTTTCGCTGCGCGAAGCGGCGGGCCGAACCTTCGAACTGGGCGGTCCTGCGGTCATGACGTTCGAGGACCTGCTGAAACTGGTCCTGCGCGAGACCTATCGCCCGTCGCGCGGCCTGGTCCCCCTGCCGTTCTTTGCCGCCAAGATGATCGGCGGGATGGCCCAGCTCAGCACCATGGTCGGCATCCCGCCGGTCCTGACGCGCGATCAGGTCGTGCTGCTGGAAACCGACAATGTCGTCGCCGAGGGGGCCGAGGGTCTGGCCGCACTGGGCATCGAGCCGACGGGCGTGGAGGCCATCGCTGCCTCCTATCTGTGGCGCTACCGAAAGGGCGGCCAGTTCGCCTCTGCGCCGGTGAAGACGACGCCAGTCTGAGGACCAGGCTTCAGGCGATCCCGGCCCACACGAGGCCCAGGCCGATCACGCCGACCACGATCCGCCACCAGGCGAAGGGCGCAAAGCCGTGGCGGGCGACGAAGTCCACCATGGCCTTCACCACGACCCATCCGACCGCGAACGAGACGACGAAGCCGAGCGCAATGATCCAGGCGAAGTCGGCGTCGATGGATGCGCCGGACTGGACGATATCCCACCCGGAAGCCGCGACCATGGTCGGGATGGCGAGGAAGAATGAGAATTCCGCCGCCGCCCGCTTGTCCAGGCCCAGCACCAGAGCGCCCGAGATGGTTGCTCCGGAGCGCGAAACGCCGGGAATGACGGACAGGCACTGGAACAGGCCGATGCCCAGCGACCGCTTCCACGACACGGTCATGGCGTTGTCCTCGGTTGGGGCCGGCGCGAACCGCTCCAGCGCCAGAAGGCCGAAGCCGCCGAGGATCAGCGTGGTGCAGATCACGGTGACCGCCAGACTGCCCTCCACGTCGAACAGAACCTCGGTGATGAAATCGTACAGAAAGACGCCGGCGAACACCGAGGGGATGAAGGCGACGGCGATGCTGATGGCGAAGTGACGGGATTGCGGATCGGTCGGCAGGGTGACCAGCACCTTCCACAGGCGCGCGAAATACAGGGCCACCACGGCCAGGATCGCCCCCAGCTGAATCAGCACGACGAAGGAGGCCCAGCGCGGATCGGTCAGGCCCAGCAGCTTCTGCGTCAGAAGCAGGTGGCCGGTTGACGACACGGGGATGAATTCGGTCAGGCCCTCGACGATGCCCAGGATGATCGCTGCGATCCAGTCCGCCATAGTGTCCGCTCAAGGCGCGGCACCGTCGCCGCGACACAGCCTTTAGCCAGAGAGCGGACGATAGGCGAGCCTCGGATGCGACGTATCTGCGCGACATCGTTCGCCTTGGCATCGTGGGCGCTTTCCGCGACAAGGGCCGTGAATGACATCCGTACCCTCGTCCGACGCCCGCGCGGCCACCCGCGACATCACCCGCCTGGCGGTGGGTGTGGCGGTCGTGCTGATCGTGCTGAAGGCCTTTGCCCTGGGAGCGTCAGGGTCGGTGTCCATCCTGGCGTCCCTGGCGGATTCGGCGCTGGATCTGGTGGCGTCGCTGGCGACCTTCTTCGCCGTACGCTGGGCCGCCGCGCCTGCGGATGAGGACCACCGCTATGGCCACGGCAAGGGCGAGGCCCTGGCGGCCCTGGTCCAGTCAGGTCTGGTGTTCGCCTCGGCGGTCTTCATCGGCTTCGAGGCCATACAGCGGATGTTCGACCCTCAACCCGTCAGTTCGGGCACCACGGCGGTCATCGTCGTGGTGCTGTCGATCGGTCTGACCGGCTGGCTGATCTGGATGCAGTCGCGGGCGATGCGCCGCAGCGGGTCGCTGGCCGTGGCGGCCGACCGCGCCCATTACGCCAGCGATCTGGCGGCCAATGGCGTGGTGCTGATCGGGGTCATCTCCGGCACCTTCCTGGCAGCTCCCGGACTGGATGCAGCGGCGGGATTGCTGGTTTCGGTCTGGCTGTTCTGGGGTGCGATCGGCATTCTGAAGAACGCCTCTGATCACCTGCTGGACCGCGCTGCGCCCGAAGAGCAGCGCAAGGCCATCGTCGCCGTCGTTCTGTCCGATCCGCGTATCTCGGGCCTTCATCAGTTGCGGACACGTATGGCCGGGACGGTGCTGATGATCCAGATGCACGTCGATCTGGATCCGGGCCTGACCCTGGTCGCGGCCCATGACATCGTGGTGGAGGCCGAGGATCGTCTGCGCGCCGCCTTTGCCGGGGCCGACATCCTGATCCATGCCGATCCACGGGGTCGCACGCGGCCTGAGGATACGGCGGAGGCGGCACCTGCGAATGCGGGGCCCTGGGACTGAAATCGCGGCGTGCCCCGCCGCATAGCTAACGCGGGCTTAACATCCCCGGTCGCATAAGGGCCGGATGTCGGACCCCGTCCTGTATCATTTCGCCTTCGATCCCGCCTCGCGCAGCGTGCGCCTGGCCCTGGGCGAGGCGAAGCTATCGGTGGTCGAGACACCCGTTCGTCCGTGGGAGGACGATTGCCCGGTCGGCCCGCTGAATCCGTCGGGCATGCCGCCGGTGCTTCAGGTTACGGAACACGGGCGCCTGCTGACGCTGTGCGAACCGGCGGCCATTCTGGGCTGGCTGGAGGATCGGGCCAAGGGCGACTTCCTCCTGTCCACCGACCCTGCCGAGCGGGCCGAGACGCGCCGCCTGATCGGATGGTTCGACCGCCGCTTCACCGATGACGTCAATGCGGTGCTGCTGCACGAGCGGATGGAGAAGCCGCTGTTGCGGCTCGGCCCGCCAGAGGCCCGGGCCCTGCGGGCGGGTCGCGAGTCGCTGCGTACCCATCTGACGATATTCGAAGACCTGCTGACGCTTCGCGATGCTCTGGCTGGCCGCCGTATGGGTCAGGCCGATCTGGTCGCCGCCGCCCATATCTCGGTCCTCGACTATTTCGGCGAGATCGCCTGGGCCGCCTATCCGGGCCTAAAGACCTGGTACATGAAGCTGAAGTCGCGGCCCTCTTTCCGGCCGCTGCTGGCCGACCGCTTCCCGGGCGTGTCGCCGTCGCCCCATTATGCGGACCTCGACTTCTAGCGCCAGCAGGGTCAAACGACGGCCATGACCGGCGACCTCCGCGACAGCATCCGCACCGCCGCCAGCACTCTGGGCTTCGACGTCTGCCGCTTTGCTTCAGCGTCCGAGCCGTGGAGCGCGGGCGAGCGGCTGGCGCATTTCGTCGAGGCCGGGCGGCATGGCGAGATGGGCTGGCTGGAAACGACGCTGGCGCGGCGATCCCATCCGACCGCCATGTGGGACGGGGCTAGGACGGCCATCGTCCTCGGCCTCAACTATGGGCCAGGGCATGATCCCCTGCCGGAGATGGCGGACCGGTCGGCGGGATACATATCGGTCTATGCGCGCGGCGACGACTATCACGAGGTCATCAAGGGGCGGCTGAAGACCCTGGCCGGTCAAGTGGCGGCGCGGACGGGGCAGGACGTGAAGGTCTTCGTGGACACCGCCCCCCTGATGGAAAAACCGCTGGCGCAGCGAGCGGGTCTGGGCTGGCAAGGGAAACACACCAATCTGCTGAGCCGTGATCACGGCAACTGGCTATTCCTAGGCGTTATCCTCAGCGCTGCCGAGATTGAGCCCGATGCACCTGAGGCGGAGCATTGCGGGTCCTGTACCGCCTGTCTGGATGCCTGCCCGACGCAGGCCTTCCCGGCCCCATTCCAGTTAGATGCGCGGCGGTGCCTGTCCTATCTGACCATCGAGTTCGCTGGCCCTTGGCCGGTCGAGTTCCGCACGGCGACCGCCAACCGCATCTATGGCTGCGACGACTGTCTGGCCGTCTGCCCCTGGAACAAGTTCGCGTCGGAAGCGCACGAGGGGCGAGTGAAGGCGAGAGACGCGCTGGTGTCGCCAAGGCTGGCCGATCTGGCGGCGCTGGATGACACGGCGTTCCGGGCGCTGTTTTCAAAGAGCCCCGTCAAGCGGATCGGTCGGGATCGGTTCATCCGCAATGTTCTTTACGCGATCGGCAACAGCGGTGACACGGCTCTGATCCCGTTGGCCGAACGATTGCTTAGCGACCCCGCACCGGTCGTCCGTGGCGCGGCTGTCTGGGCGTTGTCACGGCTGGCGCAAGTCGAAGACTTCGCCCGATGGCGTCAGCGAGCCTTGCCCGGCGAACAGGATCCGACTGTCGCGGAGGAGTGGGCCCGCCCGGATTGGCAGACCCCCTAGTGCTGGCCTGCCGCCCTACTGCGGACGGCCCACCACGGCATCGACGGAGTTGGTTGTTACCGGGTGATAGCCGGGGCGTGCCTCGGCATAGAGGCGGGTGGCAATCGGACGGCCCCACTCGCCCTGACCCCACAGGCTGGTGAACAGGGGCAGGACGAATTTGCGGCGGCCCTGGGTGGTCAGAAACCGCTCCAGCGTCGGCACGGCGGGCTGATAGCGATGCTGGACCGCGATCTGAAGCCAGGCGAAGACCAGTTCGGCATTGCCTTCCTGTCGCAGGTTCAGGCTCGTCTCCAGATCGGCCAGCTGGGCGTCGGAGAACCAGCGGCCCGAGGCGGGCGGCACCGGGGGGTGCCAGGCCAGGAACCGCTGGCGCTCCTGTGTCGACCAGTTGGCCCAGGGGATGGCTGAGGCGGGACCGCCCTGCGCGAAAGCCAACGCTGCGGCATCCACCGGGGCAAAGGCATCTGACACCGGCGGCTGCCAGTTCGACGGCATGCCGGGCTGATAGATCCAGGCGTCCATCATCAGTTGCGCCTCCAGCGCCGGCGTGGTCACCAGATGGGCGCGGATGTCCTCCAGGAACAGCTCGGTCGTCATGGGGCGGAAGGCGTTGCGCTCGAAATAGCCGGTCAGCCAGGCGTCGAACTTCTCACGCCCGACGATCCGCTCGATGGTGCGCAGGAAGGCGGCCCCCTTTTCATAGGCCACGTCGGTCAGGCCCTCGTCCGGGTCGCGCCCGGCCAGGTCCAGCTTCAGCCGGGTGTCGGCGGGCGGCAGGCTGGCCAAGGTGTCCTGAAGATCGCCCCAGCCCAGGGACTGCAGCATCAGGGCGCGGTCGCGCCCCTCGGTCGCCTCCATGATCCGGTTCTCGAAATAGACGGTGAAGCCTTCGTTCAGCCAGAAGTCGGCCCAGGTCGCATTGGTGACCAGATTGCCGGACCAGCTGTGCGCCAGCTCATGCGCCACGAGACTGACCAGCGAGCGGTCGCCCGCGATGATGGTGGGTGTGGCGAAGGTCATGCGCGGGTTTTCCATCCCGCCGAACGGGAAGGAAGGCGGCAGGACCAGTAGGTCGTAGCGGCCCCAACGATAGGGGCCGTAAAGCGCCTCGGCCGCATCGACCATTTCAGCGGTCGGGATCAGCTCGTCATGGGCGGCGCGCAGGCGCGACGGCTCGGTCCAGACGCCGGTCCGCTCGTCGATGGCCTGAAAGTCGATATCGCCGACACCGATGGCGATCAGATAGGGCGGCACCGGATTGGTCATGGCGAAGCGCCAGCGCTTCTGATTGTTCGGGCCGGGCTCACCGTTGGGCGTCAGGCTCTCGGCGGACATCACCACGGCCAGGTCGGAGGGAACTGTGATGGTCGCGTCCCAAGTCTGGCGGATGCCGGGGCTGTCCTGGGTCGGGACCCATGTCCGGGTCAGGATGGCCTGGCCCTGGCTGAACATATAGGGCTGACGACCGCCCGCGGTCTGGGCCGGGGTCAGCCATTGCAGGGCGGCTGCGTCGGGGCGGGTCGCATAGGTGATGACGATCTTGCGCGCCTCGCCGATTTGCACCGTCAGGGCGTGACCCAGAATCGGGTCGTCGCGGCCTTCGGTGAAACGCAGAGCCTGGCCATTGCTGTCGGTGATCGAGCGGATATCGAGGTTGCGGGCGTCCAGCACGATCTCGGTCGCACCCGGCTGGGCGGCGATGTCGAGGGTGGCTGTGCCAAACAGGCTTTTGCCCGCAAAGTCGGCGGTCAGGTCGAGGGCGACGTGCGTGACCCGCGCGATATTGGGCTGGGCATAGGTGTGGATGTCCTGCGGGATGGGGGTCATGGCCTCCGACGCCGCGATGGCCGCGACGGCTCCGGGATCGGTCTTCATCGCGCCTGCCGTCTGACAGGCTCCCAGTGCTGTCGTCAGAGCCATCATCGAAACCATCATCAGGGGGCGGACCATCACGCGTCTCCTCGCATCAACTGTGCCGGGACAACGCCTCGCCCGGACGAAAAGATCAAGGGGCGGGCGCGGTCGCTGCGGCGTTTCTGCCCGTGAACAGCCGACCCTTTTCGGCCACCAGCACCAGCACCAGAGACGCCAGCCCCAGGCCGACGAAGCCCAGCGTCATGGGCGTGGCGCTGCCATTGAACTGCTGGCCGATCAGAAAGCCCAGGCTGGCCCCGAAGGTGGTGGAGATGAACCCCTGGGCCGAGGAGGCAGTGCCCGCGATATGGCCCATCTTCTCCATCGCCATCGAACCGAAATTGCCCGCGATGAAGCCGAAGCAGAACATGGTGAGACCTTGCAGGACGGCGAAGGTCCAGATGGTTTCCATGCCCATCAGGTTCACCGCCGAATGGATGCCGGCCATCGCAATGAAGCCGATGAGGGCGGTGTGGGAGATCAGCCGTGACCCCAGCTTCTCGACCAGTCGCGCGTTCAGCAGGGATGCCACGGCGATGCCGCCTGCGACCGCGCCGAAGACGGTTGTGAACAGATGTGGGGCCTCGAACACGTCGAAGAAGATCTGCTGGCTGGAGTTGATGAAGCCGAACAGCGCGCCTGTGATGCAGGTCATGGCCAGGGTGTAGCCGATGGACTGGCGCTCGGTCAGGGCCTGGCGAAAGGCCCCGGCGATACGGCTGACCTCGATCGGCATCCGGTCGTCGGGGGACAGGGTTTCCGGCAGGCGGATCGCGGTCCAGATCATATAGGCACTGCCGGCCAGGGCCAGCACGCCGAAGATCCACGGCCATGGCGCGACCGTAAGGATCAACTGGCCCAGGGTCGGGGCCAGGATGGGGATGCCGAGGAAGACCAAGAAGCTGAGCGACATCACCCGGGCCATCGTCCGGCCGGAATAGCGGTCGCGCACGATGGATACGGCGAGCACACGGAGGGCCGCTGCACCAATGCCTGTGCCGACACGCGCCGCGATCAGCAGCTCGAACGTCGGGGCAAAGGCGGCCAGCGCGCTGAAGATCACATAGACGCCCAGGCCGAACATCAGCACCGGTTTGCGCCCATAACGGTCAGCCAGTGGGCCATAGACGATCTGGGTAATGCCGAAGCCCAGCAGATAGGCAGTGACCACCCACTGGCGGCTGTTTTCATTGGCTACGCCCAGCGCTTCGCCGATGGCGGGCAGGGCGGGCAGCATGGAATCGATGGCCAGTGCATTGAGCGCCATCATCATGGCGATCAGGGCGACGAACTCGGGAAAGCCGGGGCCTTTGACGGAGGTTTCAGTGCCGGCCTGTGTCATGTCGGGTCAGATGCGCCCCCGCGACGTGCATCGCAACCGTGCTGCCATGACATTTCGCAACAGCGAAGGCTCGCGGCCACTCTACGGGGTGAACTGGATCGTGCGGGCAAACTGCACGTCACGCGGGCCGGGATCCACGCGGCTGTCCTGCACCAGCGCCACTGCCGCTTCTCCAAAACCCAGGCCCGGATGGGTTTCGCCCAGCACGAAGCAGGCTTCCACCTTGCCGCTGGCGCGAGCGGTGCATTCGACCGTCACCGCTACACCCGCCAGGACCGGAGCCTCAGCCTCTTCCTTCGTTTCAGTCGTCACCATCGCGGGACGAAACTCGGCCGACGACTCCTCGCGCCATGTCGAAGGGTCAGTCGGACCGGCAGTCAGGGCGATGGCAAACAGCAGAGCGATCATGGGGCTAGCCTCCTTGCCCTGTTAATGATCCCGAAAGGACTGCGTTCCGTCAGACGGTGACGTGAGCGGGCGAGCAGCTTTGCCATATGAACGATTGCTGACAGCCAAGCTGTCGATGCGTTCAGCCAAGGTTTGCCAGAAGGATTCCATCGAACCGGGTCAGACCCGCACACTCGAAAGGACATCCCGATGGCCAGCGCAGCTCTGCAAACCGCTCCAGTCAGCGCCGAGATCCGTGCGCTGATGACCGCACCCGAAACCCGCACCGATCGCATCGCCCGCCTGCAACGCGAGGCCCGCGCCCTGGCGCTGGACGATGTCGAGGCCTTGGTCCGCCAGATGGCCGAGGTCGTGCGGGCCGCCGATGACATCGCCGACGGTGGAGACGCCTATCCAGTCGGGGTGCGCGAGGCCGCGCAGCGCCTGGCGGTCGATCTGCAGGCGCGTGCAGACACGCTGAAAGCGATATCGGGCCGCGTCCTGATCTGAAGAGATGGTGCCCCGGGTCGGACTCGAACCGACACTCCTCTCGGAACCGGATTTTGAGTCTGATTGAAGTTACCGTAACCATCTGTAACAGAACAACTAAATCAAGCGCTTTGCGTTGGTGTGCTAATCGTTGTGCTAGCAGGGCATAAAAAATCGCGGTCCCGCAGGCCGCGATCTCAGGAAATGGTCGTCGATACGGCTGGGTGAGGTCAAGCGGGCCCCTCACCTATGGCGGGGAGCTCAAATCCAGCAACTGTCCGCCAGGCGTCTATAGCGTTTTGCAGGACGCTGCTGAGTGCACGCGGACCAGCATTGGTCAGCACAACTATCTGCTCGACGCCGCCAAACTTGCCCTCACCAAAAGCAAGCTCGCCATAACCGGTGCTGAGCGCCAAGACGGCTTCGGCTGCGGCGACCTGCCGTTGATCCAGGTGACGGGTGAGGATTGAGTGCTTCAAGGCGTCGGCGACATCCCGCACGAGTGCGACATCTGCAACGGGCCGTTCCGTTCGCAGCATCCTGCAATGGGGCTCTAGCCACGCAACAACTTGCGGCGGTGTGCGAACGCCTTCCGGCAGGAAATGAGCCCGCGCGCGAAGAACGACTTCGCCGAAATGATGAAGATAGAACGCAGCTGCGCCGCCTTCGCGCAGAGCGTCGTAGCGGGCGCGGTTTATCCGCCCCTCGTCTTTTGATGCGACCGCGTGACTGAGCTCGCGCTCCGCTCGCAGATATGCCTGCCAGGCGGGGATCACGATCTCAAAGAAATGCTCGTCCCACGGAAGCTGCATCAGAAGCCTTCTAGGGCTGGCTCGATCATCCCCTGCCAGTGCTTGAGCAGCGGCAGGATCGTGATCCGATAGAGCAACCAGTTCGCATAGTAGACATCCTCGGAGAAGCACGCGCCGCCGCTCAACTGACCGTGAGCGATCTCGTGGCGAAGTGCCGGCCCCGGCCTCACGTTGAAGAGACGATCCACCTCGTCGGCAAGCTCGACACCCAGAGCCTGATCGAGCTGAGGCCGCATCCTCTCGAACATCTTGCTCAACGCTAGATCCTCCTCGGTCGCGTCGTCTCGGCGCTTCGCTGGGTCGTGACCCGCTTGCTTGAGCACGTAGCGGAGGCACGGCTCAAGCTGCGGCAATAAGAGGTGGGTGGCCGACATGAAGTCGCCCTGGAAAAACCGGGCAAAGCCCAGCGTGACCAGCGGCGCTTGGGAGAGGGGAATGAATGGCGAGGCGTGCACGATTTCGGCGAAGTGCCGCTCGCCCAACCCGAACCGACCGTTCAGTAGAGCCCGCGCCGGATGGATCAGTCCCGCGACCACATGCACCCGCCGCAGGTTTTCGTGCCGGCTGATGGTGTGATTGAACCAAGATTCATCCGGTTCACCACGCAGGCTGGCCCCCGACGACTTCGCCGTGGTCCTGCCGTGCTCGTCCAAATGAACGGCCGAGAACATCGTTGCCAGCGGCGACTTGTCGAGGGTTTCGAGCGCCTCCTTTCGAAGTTGCGCCGGGTCGCGCGAGCGCTCCAGCAGCGCGAATTCGCGAAGGCCGTCGCTCAGGCTGCACTCGGAGAAAAAGGCTTCGACGGCCTCTCTTTCTTCCTTCACATTGATCTCGAACTTGAGCGAGCTCATCTCCTTGAGCGACGCCTTTTGAAGGCGGCGAAGCTCCAGCTCTAGTTCCGATTCGACATCCTCCATGCCCTCAACGTGTCGCAGCTCCTGAAGTGCATCCATCACCCAATGCGCTTCGGCTGCGGCGGAGTCTTTGACATCGTTGCGCATCAGCAAGGTCTGGTGAACCGCGCCCTTAAGTGCACGCTGTCGACCTGTTTGGTCCTGAAGCTTCTGGTGAAGTCCGGCCGCAAAATTCCACAACCCGTGCACGGCCATGGGATAGGTGCCCGCCGGTGCAGAAGATGCGAGCTTCTCGGCATCAGCAGCCGCAGAGGCCGGATCAACCGCCTCGTAGTACAAAGCGATCTCACCAGCCCGCGCGAAGGCGACATAGCCGTCGCCGACTTTCGCTTTGTCCATGATCGCCTGCACGAGGTCTTTAGGCCGCTGAGGCATCTGCCCGCGCTTCGACGTGCGATAGGCTATCTGCAAGGCGCGGTGGGCAATGTCTGTAGCGGCCAGGAGGTCGGGACCGCGCTCCTCCATAAAGGTGGTCATGGTTCCTGAAAGGATCGCCTCTCCGCACTCACAGTAGGCCTCAACGGCCAGAGCCGCTGCGCCGCCTTCCCTGTGATCGTTTGTCCAGACGATGTCCGCGAGGCGTGCCCTCAACGCAGGGTGCGTCGTCTCTTCCAGAATGTCGCGAAGAGCGGCGCTTTGAGGCCCGACGAAATCCTCGGGCAATGAGGATCGTCGGGGACCGTTGGAGAACAGCGGCTTCCAGACATCGGCGCGGTCATCCGGCCGCAACCCGATCCCACAAAGTGCATGCAAAAAGGCGAAGACAGCGTGCTCGTCGGAACCCTCTTCGGTTTCTGCGAGCGCCTTCCGATACGCCGTCGAAAGGTCGTAGGCATCGACCTTCTGCAGGCCGCGTACCGGCCGTTCGAAATCGGCTGATCGTAGCGTCTCCGCATCGATGAGAGGCGACGCGTCAGATTCCGTTTCGGCGTCGTTCGGAGCATCTGATTCCATGAGGTCATTCTACCTCACCGATAGCGTCAGCTCCGAACAACCCGTTTCTTTCGGCTCTCAGAACAGCGAGAGCTGTCGACTGGCCTTTTCGTGATCGAGCCACTCGCGCGACTGCGCCATGGAGTCGAGCCAGGCTTGGACGTAGCCGACGGGGCCACCGACCTCGTCGATGTCGTCGAAGTGGAGGAAGTGCGAGCGGTAGCCCGTTTCCGTGATCGGCAGAGGTGCGCGCTTCGGCTGAACGGCTGTGACGGTCAGATGCGACGCCGCCAGCTCATGCTCCCGCGCGATGCTGAGCCAGTCGCGCTCAAAGGTGATTTCGATGTTCACGCCCCGCCAATGCAGGGCGTGAACTTCGATGTTGCGCTCGGCGGTCATTCCGCCACCGGACGTTCGGTGATGGCGCGCATCACGATGCGGCCGGAGAGCGGCATGGCTTCGCAGTTGATGCTGAACCCTTGGCCGTCCTTGTTCGGCCAAGCTGCGCCGATGGGGGTCCAGATCGAGTTTTCACCTTCGCCAACGACACGGAAGAGGCGGTGGGTCGGCTTGCGGCCGAAGGGAAGAGATTGGGTGGTCATGGTGTTCTCCTTCATGTTTGCCGCGGTCCATTCCGCGGCTTCATGGGGAGAGGTCGGCGTTGGCCGCTGAGCCAGCGGTCAAACCCCGCGCAGCGCCCCGGCAGGGGAACGGAGCTGCACGAAGCGCGCAAGCGCGAAGGAAGCGAGTTGGGTTGATCGGTGGCGGGCCTGCGCCATAACGCTCACCAGAACGAAGCCGCGCATGGTTCTACGCATGCATCTGGAGATTCAGTACGTCCCCAGCGTCTCAGACCTGCGGCGACACCCCCCTTACGTGTGGTGCAAATCTGCGGTGCTGAGCTCCTACTGCGCCTTGAGGTCGTCCGTAGCGGTAAGGGTCAAGTATCGGGCTCGATCACGCGACCTACCCCCTCGCTGGCGACCTGCAAGGACCATCTCTCCGCGTGTCAGGTCAAACCCAGCCGCGCGATAAGCGGCGCCGATGCTGCCGAAATGACGGGAGATGAACTTGATTGACGGAAGGTGCGGGCTGTCCTGGATCACCGCGAGGTTGAGGTAACCTTTCTCTTGATAGAGCTCTTTGAGCCGTCGAATGATCTCTTCAGGCTCCCGACCGGCTGCATCGACATGCTGTCTGCGCTTCTTGTCCGACTTGTAGGGCACAAGCGCCCACGCGGCTTCGACCGATCCGAACCGACGTGCGTAGGCCCCGACGCCTTGAACATCTGTTGATTTGTCCATCAGCGTCTTAGTCAGATAGCCATGCTTGAGGAGTAAGCGCCGTAAGCGCTCGATCATCTCTTCGTCCGTCCACATTTTCCCCTTATCGAGAGCGGCGAACTTTGTTTGGGCAGCGGCATATAGCTTAGGCGAGACAAGCGGCTCGGCGACCTTGATCTTGATCCACCTATCCGGCGGATTCGGCGTGACCTTACCGAACCGGCTGATGACCCTATTGAAGCTGTAGATGCCCGCTGCGATCTCGTTCCTGAGTATGTATCGAACGCGATCTTGCTCCCAAGGACCGGGCCGCCGATAGGGTCGGCCGAGCTTGTTGAGATGGTGGGCAATGGCCGTGGGACCCATCATGCCGTTCACGAAGAGGTCGAAGATCATCCGGACATTGTCGATCTCTTCCTTCGGGCCGTGGACCAAACGAACGGTTTGATCGGGGCCACGCCGCTCGCCGTTTGCGAGGATTCGGCCAGGCGCGCCGTCCTTGTGAAAAATCTGACGTGCGAAGCGGTAGGGTGCTGCGCCACCACATTTGGCACCGCCCAGCATGTGCCGCCTGAGCGACGCGCTGCATCGCTCTGAGAGCTGACGGCTGTATTCGGCGGCCATCACGCGTTTCATGCTTTTAACGAGCGAGGAGGTAGCCGAGCCGTCATCATCGAAGGCTTCGGAACAGTATCGGACGGATACCCCGGCTTCCCGGCAGAGAAACTCGTAGTGCGCTGCCTGATCGGGGTCTTGGAAGCGGCCCCAACGACTCACATCTAAGACCAAGACGGTGGAAAACGGCGCGCCGCTCATGACGTCACGAAGCAGGGCTTTGAGGCCGTCTCGGCGATTGATTGTGACGCCGCTCCGACCTTCATCAGTGTAGCTTTGAACGATCTCGAAACCGTTCTCGCTTGCGTACGCAAGGATTGCGGCCTCCTGGTTGGCGATGGAATAGCGTTGCTTATCCGTCGACATGCGCAGGTACTGTGCTGCCTTCAGCATATGTGGTCTCCAGGGGGGGATGCCTAAGTCTCTGCTAGGCCGAGACTTCAACCAACATGGAGAGGGAGTGGTCTACCCACGAACTCAGCGGCTTCGTTCCCGATCATGCGGCCGATCCTCGTACCAGCCACCGCGTACTCGCACGCGCTCCTTCCCAGAATTCTGGCCATACGGGTTGTCTCGATCTTCTCCGATCAGGCTTCGTCCTCGATCCCCCGCCGCTCGATCGTCACTAGCTCCGTGACGTTCAGCGAAGGCCGTGAGGTAGTCCAGGGCGACGTCTTTTGATCCGTCGCGTCCCAACGACTCCGCGAGACGAGCCGGGGTCGCGAAGGCATCGCGGCCATAGTGCAGTGCCATCCCATCCCGATGCCGGGTCATCGCGACGTTGGCTGCTTGCCGGTCCATGTGAGGTGTGGCCAGGACATGGGCATGATCGACGGTCACGCCTTGAGACTTGTGAACAGTGGCGGCGTAGCCATGGTCGATGTCCGGATAAGATTTGGGATCGAACGAAACCCTGCCTCCTCGGTCGAGTCGCACCGTCATGCTGCTGGGACCGACGGTTTCGACCTCTCCTAGCGAACCGTTCTTCACCCCGATCGACTTCTCGTTTCGGAGGAACATGATCCTGTCGCCCGAGGCGAACGGTTTCGCTCCCCGCGTCGTTTCGGTCTCTCGATCCGGGCCAAGGGCACCCGCTTCATGAAGCTTGCTTCTCGCCAGCGTGTTCAATTCGGCAACGTCGCTTCGCCTGTAGGCGAGCATGATCTGACTGGCGTCCGGCTCCTTCTCGCGGGTCTTCGCCCATCCAGCGACGACGGCTGCTTGAGCGTCCGCGTGTGAGGCATGGTCTGTGACCATCCCGGCCGCTGCGTACCGGTCGATCGCCTGGCTCGTGCGTCCGGTCGCCAATTCCCGTGTCGCCTGCTGCTGCCAGTCGGTTTGCTGGCGTCGCACCTCGGTGATCTCGGCCGCTCCGTGGCGTTCCGCCAGCGCCCTGAAGGCTGCTCCTGCTTCGATGGCCTGCAGCTGCTCCGGGTCTCCCACCATCACGACCTTCGCGCCGGCGGCTTCCGCGTGTTCGACGACACGCTGCATCTGTCGCGATCCCACCAGGCCAGCTTCGTCCACGACGAGCACATCGTCGGATGAAAGTCCGTCCCGGCCACGCGCCCAAGAATGCTCGAGACTGGCGATCGTCCGTGACGGAATGCCAGATCCTCCCTCAAGGCTTTCTGCGGCGATGCCGGACAGCGCCGCGCCTTGAACTCTGAACCCGCTCGCCTCCCATGCCTCTCGGGCGGCGCCGAGCATGGCGCTCTTGCCGCTTCCCGCGTAGCCGACAACAAGAGCCAGGTCGCCACTGCCTGTCACATGGTGGAGAGCGTCCCGCTGCTCGCCCGAAATATCCAGTCCGCGCGCCTTCGCGCTCTCGACCGCCTTCTGGACGAAGGATTCAGGAACGCGATGGCCGTCGGTCTCAGACAGTCGTGCCGCTGACCGCTCCAGGTTCTGCTCGACTGCGAGCATTTGGCGGCTGGTGAACCGCTCGCGACCGTCCCCATCCTGGCCCAGCGCGACCAAATCTGGAGAGCCATGAATGGCGCTGAGGACCCGGTCGAACTGCTCCTTTCCGTCGGAGTGCCGGTGGGCGAAACGCGCCATGTCGTGGCGTGTGAAAGTCGATTGCTGACGCGTGATCGCATCCAGCGCGACCCGAGGATCTTCAGCGATGGTCTCGCCGTTCTGCCGAGCGATCTCTCGATGGTCGGCGGCCCGCTCAGCCGCTTCCCCTCGATACTCTCTGCGCGCGCCGGCTGGACCGATCTTGTCTTGGGGCTCGAGTTCGATCCCCTGATCCTTGAACGAGCGATGGTCGATGCGGGCGTCGATATCCAGTCGCGCAAGCCGCTCGTTCGCGTGGTCGCCCCAAGCCTCGCGCCAGTGCTTCAGAAGCTCAACGTCGTTCCACTCACGGACCTTTGGTCCGAACCCCTGTTCTCCGGCCTCTCGCATGGAGAGCATCACGTGGGCATGGGGCTTGGGTGAGCCGTCAGCAGCAGTGTCCCAGTGAACGTTCAGATCCGCGACCATCCCCCGATCGACGAACTCTCGTTGGACAAACGATCGGGCCAGATCGACGGCGTCGTCCCGATCCATTTCGCGCGGGATCGAAAACTCCACCTCGCGGGCTAGCTGCGCATCCTTTCGCTTCTCTCCAGCCTCGACTTCATTCCAAAGGGTCTCTCGATCTTTCCAGCGGTCGGGCGATTGCCCCGGCGCGAGAATCTCTGAATGAATGACCCCGGCCTTGTTCGTGAAGTCATGAGGTCGATCCAGCCTGTCGTCGTGCAAACGCGACGCGGCGCGATAGGCAGCCGCAGCAACCGCGCTCGATCCGGTGGCGCGGGAGATCACTTTCGCAGAGAAGTGATAGATCGCCACCGGCGTTCCCTCATCCTCAGCAGCAACGTCGGCACGACGTATAAGCGCGCACTTCCAACAAGCGGTTGGAAGTGACTGGCTCTACGACCGTAAACTCCCGGATGCGACAAAGAGCAAATTACATGCTAGGGTTTCACGGCAAGTTGTAGTGTCAGGTGTGGGCCATCCCATGCGTAAACCACGAGATATCGACGCCGAACTCCAAGCGTTGGAGGCGAAGGCGAAAACGTTACGAGCGCAGAAAATCGCGCAACTCGGCGAACTGGTTGTGGCGACCGGGGCCGATGCACTTGAGTTCGATGTTCTCACCGGCGCGCTGCTAGCCGTCCGGGCCAACGAGCGCAGTGAGGACAGGGAGGCGTGGCGTCAGCGGGGCGCCGCCTTCTTTCAAGCAGGTCGCGGCCGGCGAAAAGCTTCGTCGTAGAGCGACGAGAAACACGCTCGCACTTCGTCGAGTCCGCACCTCCATGAACCGGGCTCAGGCTTTGCGGGCGCGACTGGATACTCGGAGTTGGGTCATGGAGCGTCGCAAGCGAACTCGGGAGCTCATTGAGCTCGGCGGGCTGGTCCAGAAATCAGGTCTGGCTGAGCGCATCCGCGATGATCGGGCGGCGTTGCTCGGCGCTTTCCTGACCCTGGTCGAAAGCTTGGACGATGACAGGGGCACCGATCTCCTGTTGCTGTGGCGACGACGCGGCAAGCGCGCCTTCGAAATGGGTGCCGCGCCGAAACCGACGGAGGTCCCATGAAGACCCTCAAGCTCATAGGCCTGGTCATCTTGGGCTATGTGATCGGCAACCTTGTGGGGAACGTCGCTCTCGCGGGACTGGGCGCCAGTGGAACTGTGGTGACAGGAGCCCTGCGCTCCGTGGTGATGCTGGGTTCAGGCCTCACGGGCGCAGCACTGGCATTTCTGATTTGGCGCCCTCGAAGCGAAGCGGTCCCCGACGTGCATGGGTCAGCTCGGTTTGGCGGTGAGAAGGAACAGCGCGAGCTTGCCAGTATCGATGACGGTTTGATTGTCGGCCGCTCGCATCGCGGTGTTCTGATGCGATACTCCGGAAACTCGCACCTTTTGACGGTCGCGCCGACCCGGTCGGGCAAGGGTGTCGGTGCGATAATCCCAAACCTGTTGACCCTTCATAGATCGGTCCTCTGCATCGATCCAAAGGGGGAGAACGCTCGCGTTGCATCGCGAGCCCGCTCCGACCTGGGGTCCGTCTTCGTACTCGATCCCTTCGAGATTTCCGGCGTGGCCGGCAGCTGTTTCAACCCTCTGGCCGAACTGAAACCCGACAGCGTCGATCTGGCGGAGGATGTGGCGGCGGTGGCGGATGCGCTTGTCTACGACCCTCCGGGGCAGGTCGGTGAAGCTCACTGGAACGAAGAAGCCAAGGCGCTGATCGCCGGTTTGATCCTTCATGTCGTGACGACCGCCGGTCCAATGCAGCGCAACTTGGCCACCGTGCGCGATCTGCTGACCACCACGCCCCAACGGTTCGAACAAGTCCTGAAGACAATGCAGGCGAGCCTCGCCGCCAACGACCTCGTAGCGCGGGGTGCGAACCGTCATTTGTCCAAAAGCGATCGTGAGGCCGCTGGAGTGTTGTCGGCCGCCCAGCGGCACACGCATTTTCTCGATAGCCCCCGAATGACGAAGGCGCTGAGCCGGTCGGATTTCAAGCTGAGCGATCTGCAAAGCGAACTGACGACCGTGTTCGTCGTTCTTCCGCCAGATCGGCTTGGAACCCACGCTCGTTGGCTGAGACTGCTGGTCGTACAGGCGATCAATGAACTCGCGAGGTCGAGCCCTGGACGCAACGTCCCACGACATTCGGTTTTGCTACTGCTCGACGAATTTGCCGCTTTAGGCCGCCTTGAACCCATTGAGCGAGCCTTCGGATTGATGGCTGGTTACGGAGTCCAGCTCTGGGCGATCCTTCAAGACATGCATCAACTCAGGAGTTTGTACGGGGAACGCGCCGGGACGTTCCTGTCCAACGCGGGGGTGACTCAGATTTTCAATGTCTCAGACGTCGACACGGCGACTTGGGTGTCCCGAACGCTGGGCGCAGAAACCCAGTCCTATGTCACGACCGGCAGCACGGTCAGCGATGCGCCCGGCCAATGGCGACCGAACCGGAGCTACTCCAGCAATCTGAACCTTACCCGGCGCGATCTCCTCACCCCGGACGAGGTGATGCGTGTCAGTGATGATGAGTTGCTCCTTCTCCGCCCGGGCGCTCTGCCGCTCGTGGCTCGAAAGGTCCGCTACTTTGCCGATCCAGAATTCGCGGGGCTGTTCGATGAATAGGCGCGGTTCCGACAAGGGCCTTCGCGAAGAGCGCGCGTTCGAGCGATCTTCGCAGAAACTCAAGCGACCCCGGACCAGCCTGCACCATCTGCCAGTGGGCAAGCAGGAAGAGATCGCGTGGGTGCGGCGCCTGATCTTCGAAGAGTTCGCTAGAGCGATCTCGCAGCGAAAAGCGGAGGGCATCCGAGACGGCAAAATTCTCAAGCTCATTCTGCATGGCGCCTACACGTCCGGCGCCTGGGTAGACGATCCAGCAGGGGTATATTTCGCGGACTTCGAGTTCCTAGTGGTCGTCAGCAATGACCGGCTGGCCGACGTGGGGGAGTTCTGGTCGGACTGTGAGAGAAAGCTCCTCTTCGCCGCGGCCGACCGTGTGCACCTTCGGACCCAAGTGAGGCTTTCCATTCAAAGCCTCGATGCGATCAACGGTCAGATCGAACAGGGGACGCCATATTTCAAGGATATCCTTGAGCGCGGCGTACTTCTGCACGACACACCCGGGCACCCGTTCTCTCAATACGGCGCCCCACGATCGGAAGATCTGGAAGCAGATGCCGAGTTGCATCTTGAGGAGGGTATGGCCCTACTTGAGGAGTTTCTGGGTTCGGCGAAACTTTCAATCGCCAACCGTTGGTGCCGCAAGGCAGCGTTCGATCTGCACCAAGCCACGGAGCGCCTCTACAATATCGTGTTGCTGGTCTTCACGGGCTACACGCCGCACACCCATAATCTTGTGCAACTCCGGAGGCTCGCGGAGCCCTTGGACAAGAGGCTGCACAGCGTTTGGCCCTCGGATTTGAAGGAGCAGCGGAGATGCTTCGAGCTCCTGAGAGGTGCCTACATAAAGGCGCGGTACAATCGATATTATCGTGTCACCGATGACGAGCTTCGGTGGTTGCAGGGCCAGGTCGAGTACTTTGTCGATCTGGTGGACGAGATATGCTGGGAGCGGATCGAAGGCTTGTCACGGGAGCGTCGGGCTGAGCGATTAAGCGTGCGGGAGCCGACTGAACAGATCATCGCTAACTACTTCGCGGCGAGGGCGATGCACCCCGGCCCGATCGTGGATCAGCGTCTGCTGCCCCACTCAAAGTCTGACATCAAAGAAGCGATCCTAACGGCTCTCCGCGAGACCGATGATCTTGAGACCGTTCGGAAGCTTACCGAAGGCTTCGTGGGATTGGCTGATTGGCTTCTCGTGAACGACGAAGAGCTTGCGGTGCTCGAAGCCAAAGAGCGACGGGCCGTCGAATCCAACATGTCTCATGCTTCCAAGTACAGACGATTGGCGAACCGGGTAGCCGCCAACACAATCGTTCTCGGTGCCGAGCTCGGGAGGGCAATGCAGCGAACCTCGCGTGCTACTGATCGCATGTGATGCAGTTCGTTCGGCCGTGTAGCCTTCAGGGCTCCACCGCTCTTCGATCGGAGGGTCCTCCTCTTTAGTTGAAAGGTCGGCGAATGATCGGTGATGATGATGGCCCAGAACCTTGGCCGGATAGTTTCACGGCCGGGGTGGAGTGGTTGGATTTGCTGACGGCGCTTGAGAAGGAAACCGAACGCGGTCGAGCGTTGATGCAGGCCCACTTCCTCGACGATTTCCTCGGGCGGGCCTTACGGAACTACATGGTGGAGGGGGAGGGCGCGAGAAAGCTGATGGCTGGCTTCAACGCCCCGTTCGGGACGTTTTCGGCAAAGATCGCAGGTGCTGCCTCGCTGGGCTTGATCGTTGAGCGGGAGTTCAAGCTGCTGGATGCGCTTCGAGAATGTCGCAACGTCTACGCCCACTCGATTGCAGCCGACTTCACGGGCAAGAAGGTAAAAAAGGCGCTCGCTACTCTCGCGCGAACCTTTAACCTCGAACCAAGGAGCGCGCCGGATTTCGTCATTGAATACGCGGGTCGCATGCTTGTGACGGAACTGATCAATCGCCCGGCATGGGCCGAGCAAAAGCGCTTGAGAGTCGAACTCTGGCCGCAGCACCGACCTGACTAGGCCCGCAGCGCTCAGATCATTTTGTTGCCTCCAAGGAAGCTGGGGTCTTAGCGGAACTCGTACACGCGCCACGCGTGCGCATCTGGCGGCATTTCACGCCGACGTGTAGCGTTCCACCGAGATCGACCGACGGGGATGGAAGTCATGGTTCTGAGTGCCGAAACGCGAATCCAGAAACTTGCTGCGCTTCGCGAACCGGAGGACGGCCAAGTCGTCCAGAAACTCTTCTACAGAGGTGACACCAAGCCTCACAAAGTCTCGACCATCGACCTGGATTATCTGATCTACAACCGGCACAATGGTCGGCTGGAAGCGGAGATGATCACTTGGGAACAGGAGAACGTGGTCTCCCCCGATGACTACGACGACGATCTGCACGAGAAGATCGAGGAGCTGCTCTGGGACTCCGCACCCCAGAAGAACAAGCAGACGCTCTCTGATCTCAATGACAAAGGTCAGCAACGCCCAGGCATCGTGAGCCTCGATGGTGTAATCATCGACGGCAACCGGCGCGCCATGCTGCTACGGCGGCTTGAGAAGAAGACCGGTCAGAAGCAATATTTCGACGCGATCATCCTTCCGGACGCTTATGCGGATAACCAGACCGAGATCGTCCGTCTGGAGACGCAGTACCAGCTAGGTGAGGACGCGAAGGTCGATTATGGGCCCCTGCAGAAATACCTGCATGTGAGGCGCTTGGTGGACCTCGGGATTCCCGTCGAACAGATCGACAAGCTCATGAACGAGCGTCCCGGCAACGCAAAACGCCTCCTCGATATCATGGCGCTAATGGACGACTACCTCGAGCACATCGGGTGCCCGCGCCTCTATACCATGTTGAAGGATAGCGACGGGACGAAGGAGGGCATGTTCGTCGATCTGCACAACGACCTGAATCGCATCAACGGGGGAAAGCACAAGATTCCTTGGGCCTTCGATCCCGAGCTGGATTCCATGGAACTGCGTCTCATCCAATTCGACTACATCCGTCTCGGCGACTTCGCGGATGCCAAGAAGGTTTATCGGGAGATTTCACACCAAGGTCAGGGCAAGAATTTCTTCGCGACAAAGGAGATTTGGGAGGCCTTCAGAGACGGGCATCAGAAGGCGGTCGATCCCGTAACGGCGGAGATGGGGTCGCTTCAGGACTTCATGCACGACAACTCCGATCAGTTTGAGAGCAAGGCCGATGCCGCCAAGGCGCGCGACCTCAATTGGTCTGAGCGCGTCCGCGATCAGATGAAGCGAAATTTTGGCCAATCTAGCTACAAGCTCAATCTGGCCACGGAGGTTCTCAAACCTGGGGAATACCTCAAACGCGCAAAAGACTATCTCGACAAGATCGATTTGGAGAGTGCGGCGCTACTTTCCGCTACTGAGAACTTGGCGTTGGCCACCGAGATCAATCGGCTCACCTTCGCCATAAAGAAGAAGTTCGAAGAGCAAGCGCGGGCTGAGGCTCGCGTGGGCTGATGTCAGTCAGCCTTGAATTCGACGCCGTGGGGGAGATTCTCGTCCTCAAAGGTGCCGATGACGCACTCCGGCGAAATCCCCTCTTCGCGGCTTACCTTAGGCAAGCCAGCGGGACAGTCGAGGCGTCTGGGGATGTCCATCTCCCCACCTCAGCAGAGGCGCTGACATCCCGCTATCAGGGCTTGTCCAAGATTTTCGGACGGATCGGCGTCGGCCTTACCTCCAGCGGGCACGTCTCCGATGCGCTTGAGCTGGTGGAGGCGGAGGAACGGCGGTTCGCCGATTTCTCGCGTCACGCCGATGACATCTGGCACGGACAGATAGAGACTGAGGAGTTCAGAAACTTCGTGTCGGTGGTAGAGGCCGCCTGCCCGGGCCGTACCTTCTACCGCAAGCAGTTGTTGTCGGCCTTCCATCTCGCGTTCTCGCAGCACGCCTGCAATTTCTCGGTGCCAGGTGCAGGCAAGACTTCGATCGTCTACGCGGCTTACGCCTACTTGAAATCCCTCCCTCCGGAGGATGAGAAGGGCGTCGATCGCCTTCTGATCGTCGGGCCGCTCTCATCATTCAAGGCTTGGGAGGACGAGTTCGAAGAAATCTTCGTTCGCCGCGCAAACTCCAAACGGATCAGCGGGGCAGTGTCGATCGCGGAGCGGGCCGACCATCTGCGTGGCATCACGCCAGGGTCTCGCGCCGTGGAGCTAACGCTTACCTCATATCCGACCCTAGTGAACAACGAGGAGGACTTCCGGGTGCTCCTGCGTCGCGGCGGGCGGGTGATGATGGTCCTGGACGAGGCGCATTACGTCAAAGGCCCCGATGGCCAACAGGCAAACGCCGCGCTTCGGCTCGCGCCACTGGCGCGGTCCCGCATTGTGTTGACCGGCACGCCGGCACCCAACGGCTACGAGGACTTGGCGAACCTCTTCAAGTTTCTCTATCCCATCCGCCAAATCGTGGGGTTTCCGGCCGCGACGCTACGCGCCATGACCGACGGCGCGATGCCATCCGCCGTCGCCGAGTTGAAGTCCCGTATCCGGCCGTACTTCACGCGTATCAGGAAGAGCGACCTCGGGTTGCCGGAAATGACCGAGCGGCGCGTCCCGGTGGCAATGGGTGAAATCCATGAGCGAATCTACCGCACGCTTGAGCGGAAGATCGTTCCGCAGTTGCGTTACGAGTTGGATCGCCCCGAGGCGCCCGTGCGGGTTCGCGCGCGGCTCATCCGTCTACGGCAAGCGAGCGTCAATCCAGAACTATTGCTCAAGCCGCTCGATGACGAGGGTGTGTTCGATACCGGCGGCACCGGCGACTTCACGATCAGCGAAGTCGAGGTCGCCGAACAGATCCGATCGTTCGACGCGATGTATGATCTCTCGCGCCTTGAAATCTGCCGGGAGTTAGTCGAAGGCATCCTCCGCGATCAGGGAAAAGTGCTCATCTGGTCCTACTTCCTCGGAAACCTGGAGCGTCTGCGCCAAGCCTTCAGGGAGAGCGCCCCATTCGTCGAAGTTCTGACCGGTGCCACCCCGGTCGCGTCAGGGGATTCCGATGAGGACCCAGCCGAGGGCACGCGGGAAGCCATCATCGACGCCTTTCATAAGGCTGCGGGACCGGCAATCCTGATCGCCAACCCTCAGGCGGTTGGGGAATCGATCTCCCTCCATAAGGCCTGTCGGTCGGCGATCTATTTCGACCGCGATTTCAATGCCGGGCGCTATATCCAGTCTAAGGACCGCATCCACCGGTACAATCCGGCAGGCGGTCTCCCCGTGACCTACTACTACCTCGTCGCGGCCGGTACGGTAGACGACGACATCGACGCGCGTCTGATCGTTAAGGAGCAGCGACTGGCGGACCTAGTCGATGCCGATGACATCCCGCTCCTCACAGGCATGGGTGACGCAGAAAGCACTGACGATATCCGCGCGATCCTTGATGCGTATGAACGTCGCAAGACCCGCTGATGGCCTGCTTCCCGCGAGGCACACCCTCGCCCTGCTCGGCCTGTTCGGCCAAAGAGCGGAGGGGTGCACTGAGGAGCGGGCGCTCGCCGACCTCACCGCAGTCGTCTCGGCGTCACGGGCACGGACGCGCAACACCATCGCACTTCTGTCCCGGTTCGGCTTGCTCAAAGCAGTGGACCAGACGCGCCTGGCCGTGAGCGTTCCACAAGAGCACTTCCACTCAAGCATAGCGTCGGCCACCGCCGCCCTACTCGCCAAACGGATAGAAGTCGTCGGCCCTCGATGCCTTCAGGCCCGGGGCGAGGACGGTCTTTGGTTGGACTCCCGACTCTTACCCGGCTGGGAAGATGGCCTTCCGCTCTGGCTCTTGGAGTTCGAAGTCGCGACCCGGCCCAGCGCCAAGGAGCGCTACTGGAGGATCACGCCACTACATAGCGACATCTTCCTGCGGGCCGCACGTACTGCGAACCGCGAGAGCGTTCGGCGCCCGATGACGCCAGCGCAGCTCGAAGCGGCGCTCGCCGCACAAGCTGAGCATGGTTTGGAAGCCGAGCTCTGGGTCCTCGCCTATGAGAAACGCCGGCTCGCCGCCCACCCACTCCTAGACCAAGTCCGACGGGTGTCGGAGGAGAACGTCTCCGCTGGGTATGACATAGCTTCCTTCTCCGGACTGACAGTCCTCCACCACGACATGCACATCGAGGTAAAATCCTTCGCTGGAGAGAAGCGGTTCTTCTGGAGTCGCAATGAGATCGATGTGGCCGCCACGCTTGGGGAGGCTTACGCGCTCTATCTAGTGGACCGTCGGCGTTTCGCCGAGGTGGACTATGAACCAGAAATCATCCTTGGCCCCTATACGGCGTTGTTTCTCTCAAAGCCCCCCGGCTGGGAGATTTCGCCGGAGACGTTCGAATGCACCGCCATTGGCTGATCGCGCTGCTGTCGCAGGGGTCTCCAAACTACGGCCCCTTGGCGAGTAGTGGCTTGCGGTGTGCCCGGGTCGGAGCACCTGTGTGCTTTGCGAGCTCCACATTCGCCAGCGACCCAATCAGAATACCCGCGAGGATCAACGGCGCGTTGCGGACAAGCTTCGGCACACCGGGTATGTCTGTGGCCTTGTCGCCGAAGTTGCGCGTGATGGCCCGAGTGATTGCCGCTTGCGCCGCTACGTCGTGCGGCGTCAACGCCGCTTTGACCAAACCTCCGATTTCGGCCAACTCGTCCAGCAGCATAAAGGCTCGCGTCTCACCGGGTCCACGATGACTCCACAGGGTCTGCATGTTGCTGATATCCGCACGGCGGATGAAGGTGACGAGGCGGTCCAGTGGCGCCGAGCACGCTTGGGTGACTGCCGTCGGGAGTTCCGCCAGCAGATCACGATACTGTTGCTCGTCGAGCGGGAGAGTCTGGATCGATTTCGATGTTCCGAACCAGAACGCGACCTTCCAATGGGGTAGTTCTGCGACGACGCCGTTCACCAATTCAAACCGCACCCCGCTCTTCAGCCTCAGGCTGGTGATCGCGAAGCGGAAGTTGCGATTGAGAGGGTAAGTCGCGCCGGGCTGGTCCGGAATGGTCTTCGTTGGTGGCGGGGTGGGCGACGTCAAATCTGCAGCCGCTACTTTCAGAGTCGGCAGAGCCTCAGGTTCACGCCCCATGAAGGCCTGGGCGACGAGGAACGAGAAGGCGGGCGGGATCGCATTTCCAACCATCCGGAGCTTTTGGGCATAGCTCCCCCCGTAGAACTGGAACGTGATCGGGAAGCCTTGGAGGGAGGCGCGCTCCCTCACGGTGAGTCGCCTGAAGGTGTCCGCTGCGCCAGGGGTCTCGATAATGATGCTTTCGCGTGAGACGCGGGTACAGGTGGCCGTGATCGTGCGAACGCTGCGATCCAGCGGATCCGGGAAGGGCATCGAATTGTAGACCGGATGGGTGACCTTCGCGGCTCGATTAATCCGAACCTCCTCCAGATTCAGCACCGCCTCTACGTCATGGTCCTGAAGGGAATCGTGCGGGATCGTAAGACCGTAGAGGGGATCGATCACAGGATCGGCAGCAAGCGCGGCGACGACTTCTCCCAAGGTCCGTCTTGGAGCCTTCTGTGAGTACGACTCCAACAACGAGAAATCGAAGTTCCCGGCGATGCACCTGCGACGACGTTGGGGGACGCCAAAATCCTCCAAGTTCACGATATGGGGTTCGAGGCCCAAGTGGGCGAACCGGTGCAGACGCCCGCCCTCTAGCAGCTCCTTCCTGATGATCGGCGCCACACGAGGCACGTTTTCCATAGCCCAAGCCTTGGGACGGAGATGGTCCACGACGCTGAGGAAGCGGATAATGTCTTCGAGTCCATCATCGAGATCGCCGCTGCCGCCGCGATTGGAAAACGAAAACTGGGTGCACGGCGGGCTACCAACGACGATGTCGATGTTCTTGGGGAGCTCTTCAAATGTGAGCCGCCTTATGTCGACCGTTTGGGCTTGGTGCAGATTGTTCTTGAAGTTTGTCTCATTCGCCGGACCCCAGCGTTCGTAAGAAGCCACGACCTCCACGCCCGCCAAGCGTAGGCCAAGCGACCACCCTCCGACGCCCGAATAGAGATCTATCGCTCGCATTACTGACCTGCTTCCACAGAACGCCGGAATGCGCTCTGTCACACTGAACCCTATTCCAATGGGAGCCACAAGATCTAGGGGGCGCATCCGCTCTCAGCGCGTCGCGCGGATTGATCGGCACCATTTTCTGATAGTTGGTGCGGGTGGCCGGGGTCGAACCGGCACTCCTCTCGGAACTGGATTTTGAATCCAGCGCGTCTACCAATTCCACCACACCCGCACAGGCCTAGCGGGTTCGATCTACAAGGCGCGGGCGCGGCTTTCAACAGATGTCGTGCGCAGCGTCACCCGTGCCCGTACAAAGCTAGTGGCAGTCGGGAGATGGGGAAACCTATCCGGTTTCCAGAGCCAAGCGCCTGTGCTCGGCCCTATGACAAGAGGCGCACAGACAGGCCAAATCCGCGATGGACGTGCGGTGATCCTCAGCCATTTCACTCACCGGCGTCGTGTGATGGACCTCGAATACGGCTTCAGCAATGGCCGAGGGAAAGACGGCGTACCAATCCGTGCTGCAGCAGGGATTCTCGCACGTGAGTTTTCCCTCGTTCCGCCGACGGACATCCGCCCGCTTCGCGGCGACAGCCTGACGACTGCGTCGGCGCTCCTTCCGGAGGTGCTCCGCAAAGCGGGGATTGCCCTCCGCCCAGCTTAGTTCTTCCTGTTCCGGCGGCGTGTGAACGGCGGAACTGTCCTCAGCTCTGTCTTCAAACTCCGTGCGTTTCGCAACGATGGCGAAGCCCGCCTCCTGGATGATATCAAAGCAGGGAAGCCCCCAGCCGGCGCTGAAGTGAGCTGGAAACGTCTCGATGCCAAGGACTTGCTCTAGCGCTAGGCCAAACACCTTCTTAGGAGCGAGGCGTTCTCCTGTGGAGGAGACCACTTCATAGTCGCGAGACGAGGAGAAGTTCGGGGCATCCTCACCCGCCAAGAGGCGATCCACCGCGTTCCTAATGTGAATGGGGCGGACCTGAGAGAGCTCAGCGGTGCTAAGGCGGCGGATGGCGGGCGGCACCGCTTGCTCTTGCCGGTTGAACTCTCCCGGCTGGAGGGCCAGCAGGCGAATGACTTGGCGTTGGGTGATATTGAAGTCGAACCGCACCTGCTTGGTGGAATTGCCTCCCACCGTTCCTTCAGTCTGCCCGAACCTTCGCAGCCGGACCCTGATGGCCCGCGCTAGGGCGTCGCCGTCGAGCATCCTGATCTCGTCGCGAGAGAGCAGGACACGCTCCGGCTCCGGGCGCTTTCTAGCGACAGTGCTATCAATCAGCACGCGATCGAGGACCTCAGGACGACGCCGGGCTCGCCGACAGATTGCGATGAGTGCCGGCGCGTGTCCTTCATTGCGGGACGGGCGGCCGCCAGTTGATCCGCCCCGGCTGTGTAAGATGACCGATGAGTCGACGAGATCAATGCGGGCGTCGAGAATTTGGCCAGACTCAGCTTCGATCAGGTATGGCATGAGGGGTTTGATACCGTTCGTTGCCCGATCGGACTAGATGATCTGGACGATGCATCGGCACCATCTGCATTGCGTGTCCCACCCCTTTTACTTTTGAGTCGTGTTCACAGCGATGGGCGTTCGCCCTGTGAGGTCGAGCGGGTTCCCGCTCTTCGGCTCGGCTTAGGACGCCGAACGTTGATGGCCGACGCGTCGATCATATTCTTGATGTGGGACGCATAATACTTCTCGATCATCTCAACGCTGGTTCGGCAGTTTTTGGCGATCTGATAGATGTCGGCACCTTCCATGAGGCGCATCGAAATGTAGGTGTGCCGCAGGCTGTAAGCGGTGCGCACCTGGCCGTCCCGATCACGCTTGAGGTCCAACTCATCGAGCACCGTGTTCAACAGTTCACGCGGGGTGCAGCCGAAGACCTTCTCAGTGGGTTTGGGCGCTTTCGCTCCGGCTGCAGTGTTGCGTTGAACGAGACGCCGGAACGGCTGCACGGCACCTGGCATGCTCTTGCAGTAGCCGACGCCGCGCTTGCCCCTTACTTCGATCTCAAGGATTCGCTCGCCGCTATCCTCATCCAAGACAATCTCGACGTCGCGGAACTCCAGGCGCCCTGCCTCGTCCGGGCGCAGGCCAGTGTTGACCATAAACAGAACGTAGTCGTGCAGTCGCTGGCTTTCGAAAGCCCAACGGCCACGGTTGTGCCGGGGGGTCGCCGCTCGCTCGCGCGTGGCCTCGTAGAGGAGCTTGTATTCGGTCGGCGAAAACCACGCGCGGTGGACGATCTTGCCTGAGGCTTTGTAGGGCGTCGAAAGGTCGGGAAGGATGGCGAGCCAGCCGTGGCGGTTGGCGGTTTTCAGGACTTGGCGAAGCGTCACGATCTCATGGTGCAGCGTCGTGCGGGCCGGTCGCTTTGGCTCTCCGGTTTTCGGGTCGAGCCGAGAGGTCATCCGGTGAACCCGGTACTCCTGCACCAGTCCCGGTGTGATCTCGCTCAGAAGCTTATCGCCGAAAAAGGGGTTGAGGTGGACCCGCAGTCGGTCGCTGTGGCCTTTGACGTATTCCGGATTTCGCTCACCTAGCGTGAGGGCTTCATACTCGCGGACGAACTGCTCTCCGCCTTCTCGGAACGTCTTGCCTGATCGTTTTGGCGCGATGCCTCCACCGAAGCGGTGTTTGCCTTGAAGGGTGAGATACCAATCCTCGGCAAAGTCCTTCGCTAAGGCCAAGCTGTCCTGCTTCGTAGTGCTGCGAAACTGGCGGCCGCCGACGGACGCGGAACACTGCCAGTGCGGGCTGTTCGGCCGCCTGAAGACCTGGACTTTGCCGCCAAGAAGCGCGTGTCGAGTGGTCATCGGCAGAGCCTCCATTTGGGCTCTTTGCGCTAGCACTGCGCTAGGCGCTTGCGTCTCCATAAGGGCCTAAAAGCTCCATTAAATCAACATTTCAGGAGTAAACCTGTCGTGATTTAAGGGCTTTTGAGTCCGGCGCGTCTACCAGTTCCACCACCGGGGCCCGCGTCGCGTCCTTTAGCCGGACTGGACGGCCCGTGCCAATAGCTGGTGCCAATAGGTTGCGACCAGCCGTCCACTCGCAGCACGCAATTCTGCAACCGCCCCTCTTGCGTTTCACTGTGGTGTAACGCATCTGGCGTGGATGAGCGCTGCCGAACTGCCCGACCTTGCCGTCGTCCATGAACATCCGGAGTGGTTCGAGCCGCTGTTCGCGGCGCTGGATCGGCATGGCGTCTCCTATGTGAAGGTGCCGCTGGCGGGGCATGGGTTCGATCCGGCGGCGTCGCCTGCCCCGGCACGGGTGGTGTTCAGCCGCGTGGCCATGTCGTCCTTCCTGCGCGAGCCGGAACATCCGATCTTCTATGCCCAGAGCCTGTTCGACCACTGGCAAGGACAGGATACGCGGGTGGTCAATGCCTCGGCCCTGAACATCGACACCTCCAAGGCCCGGCAGATGAGCCTGATCGCGCGGCTGGGGCTGAAGGGGCCGGCGACACGGGTGGCGCATCGCCAGGCTGACATTCCGGCGGCGGCGGACGGGCTGCGTTTTCCCGTGCTGGTCAAGGCAGACATCGGCGGCGCGGGCGCGGGCATCACCCGCTATGAAAGCCCCGAAAGCCTGGCCGAGGCGGCGGGCGAGAAATGGTGCCCCGTCGGGGTGAACGGCATCTCCCTGATCCAGGAATATGCGCCGCGCCGGAACGGCAAGATCACGCGGGTCGAGACGCTGGGCGGCAAATACCTGTACGCCATCGACATCGAGAGCCCGGGCGACGCCTTCGACCTGTGCCCCGCCGATGCCTGTCTGGTGCGGCCCGGTGCGCCGACCCTGACGATGACCAAGGCCACGCCGCCTGACGAGATCATCGAAGCGGTCGAACGTCTGGCCGTCGCAGGCGAGATCGAGGTCGGGGGCGTCGAATATCTGATAGACGACCGGGACGGGTCGGTGCTGTTCTACGACATCAATGGCCTGTCGAACTTCGTGGCCAATCCGGTCGAGGTTCTGGGCTTCGATCCGCACGACAATCTGGTCGCCTGGCTCAAGGGCATCATCGACGACGAAAAGAGAAAGGCCGCGGCATGAGGTACGGCTACTGGGCCCCGGTCTTCGGCGGCTGGCTGAGGAATGTCGACGATGAGCGCGAGGCGTCGTGGGAAAACCTGTCGCGTCTGGTCCGGCGCTCGGAAGAGATCGGCTGGGACCTGACCCTGATCGCCGAGCTGAACCTGAACGACATCAAGGGGATCGAGGCCCCGGCCCTGGATGCCTGGTCCAGTGCGGCGGCCCTGGCGGCGGTGACCAGCACAATCGAGCTGATGGTGGCCGTACGCCCGAACTTCCACCAGCCCGCCCTGTTCGCCAAGGCGGCGGCCAATATCGACCGGATATCCGGCGGGCGGCTGGCGCTGAACGTCGTCTCGTCCTGGTGGGCCAAGGAGGCGGAAAGCTATGGCCTGCAGTTCGACCAGCATGACGACCGCTATGCCCGCACGACCGAATGGCTGCAGGTCGTGGACAGGCTGTGGACGCAGACGCGCACGGATTTCGAGGGGCAGTTCTACACGCTGAAGGACGCCATCGTGGAGCCCAAGCCGACGTCAACGTCTGCGAGGCCTCGCCCGGTCATCTATGCGGGCGGCGAGAGCGAGGCGGCCAAGACGTTGATTGCGCAGCACTGCGACGCCTATGTCATGCATGGTGACGAGCCCGAGCATATCGCCGCCAAGATCGCGGACATGAAGGCCCGGCGCGAGAGCTTTGGCCTGCCGCCCATGTCGTTCGGCATGGCGGGCTACGCCGTCGTTCGCGACAGCGAGGCCGAGGCTGATCGGGAGCTGGAACGGATCACCACCATCCCCGGCCTGGCCGAGGGCAATCCACCCGCCGGCTTCGCCAACTTCGATCAGTGGCTGTCGGGCACCGAGCTGGAGCGGGAGCTGAAGATCCGCGAATACAGCGTCTCCAACCGCGGCCTGCGCCCCGGCTTCGTCGGCACGCCCGAGACGGTGCGTGAACGGATCGCGGAGTTCGAGGCGGTCGGGCTGGACCTGCTGCTACTGCAGATGTCGCCTCAGGAAGAAGAGATGGAGCGGTTCGCGGCCCAGGTGATCAACGGCTGACCGAATAGACGCTTCAGTCGCGCTGCCGGGCCTCGCGCTCACGTTGACGAAGTTCGCGTCTCTCGCGCCGTTCCTGATCCGTTTCGAAACCCTCAACCCTGAAGTCGGCCCGAAAGGAAATGCGAGCCGGCCGCAGGGGTGCGCCCGCTTGCGCCCGATCTACAAGCCGCGCGTCTTGCATGGCATCAAGTGTGGCGCGTCCGAACCGGCCGTCGTGAGGGAGTTCGCTTTCCACCACGCAGTCCCGGGCTCTGCCACTGGGATCCGCAATGCAGGTCACGACCGCGAAGCCTCTCGCGTAGTTGGTTTGCGGGAAGCGAGGCCGGGGTGCAGTCTGCCACGTGATGTCGCGGGGCAGCCCGTCATCGGGTAAAGCGTCAAGCTCTGCGTCGAGCGGGTCTACAAGCGGTCTGCTGCAACGGGTCAGGACCTCATCGATCGCGCCAGCCGAAGGCGGCAGGTCCACGACATATGTCAGATCGCGGCCGCCATCAGCACCACCGGGAACCGTGATCCTCAAGGGACCGCCTTTCCGAAATCCGCGCGCCAGAGGCGCTGGTCGATCGGCGACTGCGACCGAGTTCACCGTGGTGGACGTCCAGCGCGTCTCATAGGGGTCGTTGTCGCCGAACTTCAGCCGCAGCGTGCGACGCTGAGCGTCATCTGCGGGCAGGCCGCTGACGACAGCCGAAAAGTCACCGTCACGGCACCGGAACCCGAGCCCCAGGCCATTTGAAAACTCCGTATAGGCAAGTGTCGTGCGAGTGCTGGCATCCCCATGCAGGTCCCAGTCCCCCGCTGCATCCTGGGCCGAGGCGACAGGAGCAACAGTCAATGAGACCAGCAGGAGAATGGTGCGACGCATGAGAATACTCGGGTTTTTGAACATTGATGACGAGCGTGGATACAGCAAACCTAGAACGCAAGCGTGGCCGCAGCCCGATCAGCTTTTGTCAGATGCTCAAACCGCTTCCACCGTCTGTTCGATCGCGCCGAACAGGGTGTGGTGGTGGTCGTCCAGCATTTCGATGCGGACGGTGTCGCCCGGCTTCAGGAAGGGGGTCTCGGGCTTGCCGCGCAGGATCGTCTCGACCGTGCGGACCTCGGCGATGCAGGAATAGCCCAGACCGCCTTCGCTGACGGGCTTGCCGGGGCCGCCGTCGGCGTCGCGGTTGGACACGGTGCCCGAGCCGATGATGGTGCCGGCCCCAAGGCTGCGGGTTTTGGCCAAATGGGCGATCAGGGTGCCGAAGTCGAAGGTCATGTCGGTGCCGGCGTCGGCCTGGCCGAAGTCCTGGCCGTTCAACTGGACCGACAGGGTGCCGTGCAGCTTGCCATCCTTCCAGCGATCGCCCAGCGCGTCCGGCGTGACAAAGACGGGCGAAAGGGCGCTGGCGGGCTTGGACTGGACGAAGCCGAAGCCCTTGCCCAGTTCGGCGGGGATCAGGTTGCGCAGGGATACGTCATTGACCAGGCCGACCAGCCGGATAGCCTCCAGCGCCTGCTCACGCGTCGCGCCCTGCGGCACGTCGCCGGTGACGACCACGACCTCAGCCTCCAGGTCGCAGCCCCAGGCCTCATCGGCCAGGGGGATGGGATCGCGCGGGGCCAGGAAGCCGTCGGAGCCACCCTGATACATCAGCGGGTCGGTCCAGAAGCTGTCGGGCATTTCGGCTCCGCGCGCCTTTCGCACCAGTGCGACGTGGTTCACATAGGCCGAGCCGTCGGCCCACTGATAGGCGCGGGGCAGGGGGGCGGCGGCATCGCGTTCATGGAAGCGCCCGCGCGGTACGCCGCCATGCTCCAGGCTTTCGGCCAGGGCCCGCAGATCGGGCTCCAGCCGGTCCCAGTCGTCCAGCGCGGCCTGCAAGGTCGGCGCGATCAGGAAGGCGTCCGTGAACCAGTTGAGGTCGTTGGAGACGAGGACGAGGCGACCGTCGCGGCCGTGCTTGAGCGAGGCGAGTTTCATGCCTCAAGGCCTAAACGGTTTTTCCGCAAAGGGAAGCGGGTGGTTACGCGGGCGGGGTGATCAACGCCTTGGCCTCGGCCCCCGTGCGGGCCCCCATGTCGCGCACCTCGACCTCGACGGCGACGGCCCCCTCGGGTTGATGCGCCCACAGATAGCGCCGCTCGACCTCGACCTCTCGACCCGAGGGCGCGAAGCCGGTGAAGATGTCCCCCCACGGCGTAACCGCCTTGAGATCGGACCAAGGCAGGGCGCAGGCCGCGTCCAGTTCCTCGATAGCCATGGCGGACAGTTCGTCGTCGGGAGGTGTCATCAGTAATCCGCAGGCACGACAGACTCGTCGGCATAGATGGCGACGCCTGCCGGTCCAGTTCCAGACACGGCCCCACGGTACATCCCCGAAGTGGTCATGGCGAAGGCGGGGACGCCTTGCCGGTCCATGACGATCACACCGCCCGATCCGCCCAGAGCCAAGGCTTCATCGACCTCAGCCTGACCAGCCGCTTGAGCGGCACCTCCCGTCGCTATCCGCGCACAGATATCCCGCGCCACCGTGGCCCGTATGAAATACTCGCCGTCGCCCGTGGCCGAGACGGCGCAGCCGTCGGCGTTGGAGGCATAGGTGCCCGCGCCGATCACCGGCACATCGCCGACGCGGCCCCACTGTTTCGCGGTCATGCCGCCGGTCGAGGTGCCGGCGGCCAGGTTGCCGGACTGGTCCAGCGCGACCGCGCCGACCGTACCGAACTTGCGCTCGTTCAGGGGCGGGGCCTGGCTCTCGTCGATGGCGGCCTGCGGGCCGGGCGCGCCGGCAGGCCGGGCAGGGATGGGCAGGTTGCGCGCCCTGAGCGCCGTCTCAAGCCCCTGCCAGCGGCGCTCGGTGAAGAAGAAGCTGGGCTCGACCTGCTCCAGACCGACCGAGGCCGCGAAGGCGTCGGCGCCTGAGCCGATCAGCATGACGTGCGGGCTCTGCTCCATCACGGCGCGGGCGGCGGCGATGGGGTGGCGGGTGGTGGTCAGGCCCGCGACCGACCCGGCAGTCAGGTTCGAGCCGTCCATGACGGCGGCGTCGAGCTCATTGCGACCCTCGGCGGTGAAGACCGCGCCGCGCCCGGCGTTGAACAGCGGATCATCCTCCATGATCTGGATCGCCGCCTGGACGGCATCCATGGCCGAGCCGCCGCGCGACAGGATGGCCTGACCCGCCTCCAGCGCCCGGGTCAGGGCCGTGCGATAGGCGGCGTCCTGCTCGGGCGAAAGGCTGTCGCGCTCAATCACGCCTGCGCCCCCGTGAATGGCGAAGGACCAGCGTGGCGCTTCGTCCGGGACTGTCTGGGCGAGGGCGGGCGAGGCCATCAGGGCCAGGGTGACGGCGGCGGGGATCAGGCGGGTTAGGGTCATGGAGAGCAGCGTCGGTGATCGCGTCGCCGAACTCAAGCCTCAGGTCGTGATCGCCTGACCGCAGCAGGGGCAGACGGCGTGGGCAATGCCGAACAGGGCGGTCAGGGCGGCGGGGGCCAGCATCCGCTCCGGGGGGGCCGTCTCGATCCAGTCAGGACCCAGGGCCATCACCAGATCGACACGCGCTGCGAAGGGCAGATGGTGGGTCGAGGCGATGACGGTGCGGCCTTCGGTGGCCAGGCTGCGGATCGCAGTCTCGACGGCCTGGGCATGGGCGAGGTCCAGCATGGCCAGTGGCTCGTCCAGGATACAGACGGCGGCGTCCTGAACGAACAGACGGGCGATCAGGACCAGCTGTTGCTGACCGCTGGACAGGCGGTCGAAGGGGCGGGCGGCCAGATTGCCGATACCCAGTCGGTCAAGGGCGGCCTCCGCGGTCGCCAGATCGGCAGGGGCGAGACCGGCGGCCCAGCGACGGCGTCCTGCGCGACCCAAGGCCACCAGATGCAAGGCCGAGAACCCCGCGCTGACCTCGCCCGGCGGCGGCAACCAGGCGGCGGCACCGTCGCGCGAGACGATCCCTTCCAGCGGTGGCAACAGGCCCGCCAAAGTCTTCAGTAGCGTCGTCTTGCCCGCGCCGTTTGGCCCGATCAGAGCGATGACCTGACCGGCGTCAAAGGTCTGGTCCAGCACAGGCAGGCGAAAGCCCGCGCGGCCGGCGACCATACGATGCAGGGTCAGGCCGCTCATGACCGCCGCGCCGTGACGATGAACAGGGCCAGAAAGGCGGGCGCTCCGACCAGCGCCGCCAGCAGGCCGACGGGCAGTTCCGCCGGACCGAAGGCGGTGGCCAGGCGATCGATGGCCAGGGCTGCGAGGGCACCGATCGCCATGGAGGCAGGGATCAGTCGGCCGGCCTGTTCTCCGACAAGGCGGCGCGCGGCGTGGGGGGCCAGCAGGCCGATCCAGCCGACCACGCCCGCGATGGCGACGGCAGCAGAAGTCATCAGGGCGGCTGCGGCCAGGGCGATCACGCGCAAGGGGCCGGCAGGCAGGCCCAGTGACCGCGCCTGTTCCTGTCCCAACGACAGCACGTCCAGCCGGAAGCCGAGCCAGATCAGGATGGTCGCGCCGACGATCATCGGCGCGAGACTGGACAGCACTTCAGCCATGTCGGCTCTGGTGAATGACCCCAGCAGCCAGTAGGTGATCGACGGCAGTTGCGAATAGGGCTCGGCCGCGATGACGACCAGGCCCAGCCCGGCTGTGGCCAGCGCCCCCGCGACGATCCCGCACAGGATCAGGGCCAGCCGGCCGTCGGTGTAGTTCGCCCTGCTGCTTGCCAGGCCGGCGCAGATCAGGGCCAGCGCCCCTGTCGCCAGCCCGCCCGCAAACGCCGCGCTTTGCACCATCCAAGCCCCGGCTCCCAGAAGAAGGGCCGTCGCGGCGCCCAGACCGGCACCGGACGTCACGCCCAGCAGGTCTGGAGAGGCCAGCGGATTGCGGAACAGGATCTGAAACGCCGCCCCCGCACCCGCCAGTGCCGCCCCGCACGACAGGGCCGCGAGCAGGCGGGGAAGCCTCAACGACAGAGCCAGTTCGGCCTGCGCCGACCCCGCGCCCGCCATCGCCCGCAAAAGGTCGGCAGGCCCCACGCCCAGCGGTCCTGTCGCCATGACCAAAAACCCGAGCGCGAGGATCAGCGCGGCCAGAAGCGCGGTGGTCAGGGATGCGGGCGCCGGCCTCACCGGATCCAGCGCGGGCGGGCGATCTCGACCGGTGCCATGCCGTACAGACGACGCGTCAGGGAGCCGATGGCCAGGGCGCTGCCCTCCGGGTCGGCCAGCCAGAGGCATCCCAGCAGCCGGTTCACCGACGGCGGCCGATCGACCCAGCCGAACGGCACATCCGGCATCAGCAGCAGGCGGCGGCGCGTATTGTTTCTGCGCCACGCCCAGACCGGGTCGCTGCGCATGGTCTCGGCGAAACCGGGGCTGAGGGTCACGATCGCCTCTGGATCCCAGGCGGCGATCTGCTCGCGCGTGACCCGGCCGATGTCCTGGCCGCCGACCGCCACATTGGCCCAGCCGGCCCCTTCCAGCACCTCGGTGGCGAGCGCGCCCTTGAAGCCCGTCTCCAGCCCGTCACTGCCACGGGCATAGTAGAAGCTGGGGCCCGGAGGCGCCTTTGCCCATGCCGCGAGCGTTTCAGCGGCCTGGACAGCAAGCGGCTCCACGGCCGACGCCGTCCCCAAGAGGCGCGCAGCCTGACGCAGGGCCTCCGGAATGTTGCGCAGCGCCCCGTCGATCAGGGTCCATTCGACGCCCAGTCGCGATCTCATCCGTTCGGCCAGCGCCTGAAAATTCGGATCCAGATCGCCGTAGTCGATCACCCGGCTGGGTGAGAGGGCCGCGATGGCTTCCAGATTGGCGGCGGGTCCCGTGCCGGACAGGCTGCCCAACTGGGGCAGCTCTGATGCGGTCGCCGGCAAGGTCGCCAGGCAGTCATCCGCCGGGCGGCGAGGCCATCCTGCCAGCCGCTCGCGCGCGACGGCCCAGATAAGGAGAGCTGCAGGCTGACCTGCGGCGACCACGTCGCCACGCACCGTCGCCGACTGGGGGGGCGAACACCCTGCAAGGGCCGCAAGGCCTCCCAGTCCAGCCAGAGCCGATCGCCGTGTCGTCGTCATGCCGTCCGCTCGTCCGTTCGGGGGTCGTCGATATTGTGACGTCTGAAGCCTGCGGATGCCAGTGAGGAGCGAATTTACCCTTAACCCTTGTCCGGACTTGGTCCGTGTGCTGGTTATGCCCCCTTCGCGCGTCAGGTGGGGCGCAGCATCATAGGGAGTGAGCCGTTGAGTACGACGGACGCAGGGGGGGCGCTGATCGGCGATCCTCGCAAGACGTTTCTGGGACACCCGCGGGGGCTGGTCGTCCTGTTCTTCACGGAGATGTGGGAGAGGTTCTCCTTCTACGGCATGCGGGCCATGCTGACTCTGTATCTGATCCAGCACTTCCTGTTCGGCCCGGTCGAGGCGCAAGGCATCTATGCCGCTTATGGCGCGCTGGTCTATCTGCTGCCCGTCGTGGGCGGTCTGATCGCCGACAAATATCTGGGATCCAGAAAGGCCGTCATCATCGGCGCGGTCCTGCTGGTCGCCGGTCACTTCACCATGGCCTTCGAGGGCTCTGGCGGACGTCAGTTCATCACGGCTGGCGGTACGGAATATGCGATTGAGGTCGAGGGTCGAAACACCGACCGCCAGCTCTATGCCGTGACCGATGCCGGTCGCGTGCCGATTTCGATCGCACCCGAAGGCGTCAGCGTCGTGGATGTGGCCGGACAGCCTGCGGGTTCCGGAGCCCAACTGGCGACGGCCGCTGCCTTTCCCGCGACAATCGCGGCGGACGGCTACACGACGCGCACCGAGCGCGATGCGCCTGGCGAGATGACACTGTTCCTGGCGCTGTCGCTGATCATCGTCGGCGTGGGCTTCCTGAAGGCCAATATCTCGACCGTCGTGGGTCATCTCTACGAAGAGAACGACCCGCGTCGTGACGGCGGCTTCACTCTGTTCTACGTCGGCATCAACCTGGGCTCGGTGCTGGCCACGGGACTGTGCTCCTACCTCGGCTTCACCTACGGCTGGGCGTACGGCTTCGGGCTGGCGGGCTTCGGCATGCTGCTGGGGCTGGCGACGTTCCTCTTGGGTCAGTCCTGGCTGGAAGGCCGCGGCGGACCGCCGAACCCGGAGAAACTGGCAGGCACCAAGGTGCTGGGCATTCCGCTGGAAGCCACCTTCTGGATCCTGGGTCTGATCGCCGTCTTCCCGGTCTGGCTGCTGATGCAGCGTCACGAGATCATCTCGACGGCCCTGCCTTGGCTGGCGGGCGTCATCTTCGCTGTCGTGGTCGGCTACACTTTGATCAAGCTGAAGGGTGCAGAGCGCAACCGCATGCTGGTGGCCGAAGTCTTGATCTTCTTCTCGGTCCTGTTCTGGGCCCTGTTCGAACAGGCCGGCTCGTCGCTGACCCTGTTCGCGGACCAGTCCACCGCCATGCCGTCCTGGTTCAATGCCGGCTACACCCAGATGTTCAACCCCGGCATCATTGTGATCTTCGGCCCGATCTTCGCGGCGCTGTGGGTCTGGCTGGGCAAGCGCAACAAGGAGCCCTCGACCCCGGTCAAGTTCTCCTTCGGTCTGATGTTCGTGGGTCTGGGATTCCTGGTCCTGGCCTGGGCGGCGGCCACGCAGGCGGGCGTCGATTTCCGCGTGCCGCTGTTCTTCCTGTTCCTGACCTACTTCTTCCACACCATGGGCGAGCTGTGCCTGTCGCCGGTCGGCCTGTCGATGATCACCAAGCTGTCGGTGGATCGTCTGGTCGGAATGATGATGGGCGTCTGGTTCCTGTCCAGTTCGGTCGCCCACATCGTGGCGGGCATCATCGCCCAGGCCACGGCGACCGATACGGTGGCGGGCGTGGTGACCAACCCGCAGCTAGCGCTGGACACCTATGGCTCCATCTTCGGGACCATCGGCTGGACCGGCGTCGGCGTGGGCGTTCTGCTCCTGCTGCTTTCGCCCATCCTGAAGAAGGGGATGTCGGGCGTCCGGTGATCATCTGATGGCTGAGTAGTCGAAGGCCCGGCGGAGCGATCTGCCGGGCCTTTTTCTATGCCATGCTTTCAGAACGTCTTGCGTACCGTCAGGCTCAGGAAGGTCCGGGGGTCGATGTCGCGGGTCTCGGTGATCCGGATCGGGCGGGGTTCGCTGCGATCGGCGAAGACGGTGCGGTTGACCTGAAAGTCGTCCCAGACGTTCAGCTTGGCGCGCAGGCTCCAGCCGGGGGCGGGTTTGTATTCGATTTCCGCCTCGTAATAGTCCTTGCCCTCGAAGCCCGAGATTTGATCGGGACCATAGGTGTATTGCTCCAGCGACGTCAGTACGGTCAGCCGGTAGTTGATCTTCCAGCTGGGAATGTCCTGGGTGAAGGTGATGTTCGGCTGGCTGGGGCGCAGGCCGGAGATCGCGCGGATACGGCCGGTGGTCGGATCGGTGACCTCGGTGTGGTTCCAGTCGTTACGGAAGGACAATTTTCCGCCCGAGACGCCCAGCTTAGCCAATGGCAACACGACGTTCAGCGACAGCTGATCCAGCGTTCCGTCGCCGATGTTGCCGACGGCAGACAATCCGTCCTCCAGCGGGATGCGGTCGATGGCGTTGGTGATCTCGTCATGGCGGTAGCCGATGGAGACCACGCCTTCGCCCCAGAACCGGCGCTCGTAGACGATCTCGCCGATCCAGCGCTCTTCCGGCGACAGATTGACGTTGCCGCCCAGGACTTCCTCGTCGCTGAGGTCGGCGCTGGCGGCGAAGTCGCCGAAGTCCAGCTGGCCCACCTCGCGCTCGACGCGGGCGCGGACCTGATGGTTGGCCCAGGGGGTCCAGGTCAGTTGCAGGCGGGGTTTGACGAACTCGAAGGTCCGCTCCGAATCCGCCCCGCCCGACTGGCTGATGGTCGAGCGCTCGAGCCGCAGGCCGCCATCCAGCGACAGTTTGGGCGTGATGCGCCAGGTCGACTTGCCGAACAGCTCGCCGCGCGTCTCTTCGACCTTGACCGAGGCGGAGGGCAGGGGCACGGGCGTGCCGCCGACCGACAGGGCCTGGGTCGTATCCAGCATGTTGTAGGCCACCTCTCCTCCAGCCTCGAAGGTCAGGTTCGGCGACTTCTCCCAGCGCAACAGGCCGCGCAGGATCGATTCCGAGGCATTGCCTTTCGAAGCGAAGTCGACCGTCGGTTCAGCCACCCCGCCCATCGTCTCGTCGAAGGTGGCGACATTGTCGAAGGTGGTCTGTTCGTGGATCAGTCGGGTTTCGAGGCTGAGGTTGGCACGCAGCGGACGGGTGTAGGTCACACCCATCTCGAAACTCTCGTCCTCGCTCTCGAAGGTTTCCAGGCGGCGGCTGTCCGGCGAGGTGAACAGGTCGAACCCCTGGAAGTCGCCGACGCCATAGCGGGTCGTGGCGTCGATCTTGCCGCCCAGGAAGGGCGAGGCGTAGTTCAGCCGCGCCGCCGTGCCCCCGCCGTACTGATCATTGACATAGGCTTCGTCCGACACGACTGCGCCTGTGCCGTTCCGGACCACCGTGCGGCCGGGCCCATTGGCATCGCTGGTGCCGATGCCGTCGGACACGACCAGACTCCAGACCTTCTCACCGGCGCGCGACGTGAACTGATAGCGGAAGCCGTAGACGTCGCGCCCAGAGCCCTCGAAAAGGACGGCGTCGGACTGCAGCACATGTTCGCTGCTGGTCGTCGATTTCAGGATCACGTTCACGACGACGGGATAGCCCTGCATGTCGATGCCGGGCGCGCCGCCGCGGATCAGCTCGATCCGCTCGACCTGGGCGGCCTGGACACGATTCAGGGCGCTTGACCCGCTGTCGTTCTTGGAGGCCGGGCGCGAGCCGTTGATCAGGGCGTTGCCGACCGCCCCTTCGAAGCCGCGTCCGCCATCGCCGTCGTCCAGATCGAAACCGGGTACGCGGCTGACCATGTCCAGAGCGGTATTGGGACGGGAGTCGGCGAAGAAGTCGGGCCGGAAGATCAGCACGCCCTGCTGACCGGCTTCGGCCTGCGGAGCCGGCGTGTTCTGTCCCGGAGCGTGAGCGGAGGCAGCACCGGCGCTCAGCAGGACGGCCGTGGTGGCCAGCAGGATGGTTTTGGTCATGGCAGGATTCCCCTCGTGTGTTGGCGAGAGGTGTGGCTGGATGTCGCGGCCGTCTCCAGTTACAAGCTGGACAGGTGGATTAAATCGACGACATCATTACACGGATTTCATCTTCGTGTTCTTGATAAGACAGTTATTGCGTGCGTTCTATTGATCGAAACAAGGACAGACGATGAAACATAGTCTTGCAGGCTTTGCCGCCGCCACCCTGATGTCGGTCGCGACCGCAAGCCTCGCCCAGACGGCACCCCCGACCGCGGCTCCTGCCGATCCTCAGGAGGAGGCGACCACACTGGACGAGGTCGTCGTTCTGGCGCGGCGGTCGGGCGCGCCGATGTGGACGGTGACACAGGGCGACAGCACCCTGATCCTGGTCGGGGCCATCGGGCGTATCCCGCGCGACGTAACCTGGCGGCCCGACGATCTGGAGGCGGCGGCCGCGCGGTCGGACCTGATCCTGACGCCGGCGGTAGGACAGGCGTCCCTGTCGGATGTGTTTCGCGTGATCTGGCGGGCCCGCACGATCGGCCAGATGCCGCGCGGGACAACGACCGCCGACTATCTGACTCCGGACTATCAGACGCGGCTGGAGGCCATAATGGCCGGCGAGCGCAATCAGGGTTGGCGGACCAAAAGCCTGCTGTTCCTCAGTATGGATCTGATGAAGGACAAGGCGGGATACGGCCAGGGGCGCGAGGGCGAGGGCGCGGTCGATGTCATCAAGCGGGCGGCCCGACGTGGGCGTGTTGAGGTGCGACCGGTCGGTACCGTACGCGGCGACGAGATCGTCGACAGCCTGATCACCGCCCCCCAGACCGAACACGTCGCCTGCACCCAGGCCGCGATCGCCGCCGCCGAATATGGACCGACGGCCGGACGCGACCGGGCCGAGGACTGGCGCGCCTTGCGTGTGCTTGAGGTCGTAGCCTCGCCCATCGACCGGGCCCTGAACGTCTGCTGGCCCTGGGCTGACCCGGAGATCGGCTCACAGCTGCATCAGCAGTGGGCTGTGGCCATCGAGACGGCCATGACGGGTTCCGGTGTCACCATGGGCGTGGCCCCCATCCGCCTGCTGGCCGAAGAGGGCGGCGTTCTGGATGGCTTGGAAGCGCGCGGCTTCGGCGTTGTCGGGCCGGCATGGAAGTAGGGAACGCCTAGCGGCCAGATACGACGAAGGCCCGCCGGTTCCGGCAGGCCTTATGCGTTTCGACGGGAGCGGGCGAAGAGATTCGAACGCTCGACCCCAACCTCGGCAAACTCACGCTGCCCGGTGCGCGGACAGCAAAAAGGCCCGATCTTGCGACCGGGCCTCTTGGTCTCGACTGGAGCGGGCGAAGAGATTCGAACTCTCGACCCCAACCTTGGCAAGGTTGTGCTCTACCACTGAGCTACGCCCGCAATCAGTCGGAGGCGGGCCTATAGCGGAGGGGCCGCACCTCTCGCAAGTCCCAAACGCAAAATTCTGCGCTCAAGCAGAGAGGGACCGCGTCCCGAGCGTCAGCGCCCTACCCGAGCCTCAGCGCGGAGCCAGCCGGATGGCTCCATCCAGCCGGATACACTCGCCATTGATGTAGACGTTGCGGGCCAGTTCCAGCACCAGGGACGCATAGTCCGACGGCTTACCCAGTCGGCTGGGAAAGGGGATGGCGGCGGCCAGACTGTCCTGAACCTTCTGGTCCATGCCGGCCATCATCGGCGTCCACATGATGCCGGGCAGGATGGTGTTCACGCGGATGCCTTCCTGAGCCAGATCGCGGGCCACCGGCAGGGTCATGGCATAGACGCCGCCCTTGGACGCCGAATAGGCCGCCTGGCCGATCTGGCCGTCCTGGGCCGCCACCGAGGCGGTATTGACGATCAGGCCGCGTTCGCCATCCTCCATGGGCTCCAGGGCGACCATGCCCAGGGCCGACTGGCTCAGCACGCGGAAGGTGCCGAACAGGTTGATGCGGACCGTGCGCTCGAAGCTGGCCATGTCATGGGCGCGGGTCTCGCCCGTGTCGCGCTTGCGGCTGACGGTCTTCTGGCCCGTGGCGATACCGGCGCAGTTGACGGTCAGGCGCTCCTGGCCGTGGGCGGCGCGGGCCTTTGCGAAGGCGGCGGCCACCTCCTCGTCGGACGTGACGTCGACCTGGCAGAAGACGCCACCGATCTCGGCGGCAATGGCCTCGCCCTTTTCGGCGTTCATGTCGAACAGGGCGACCTTGGCCCCCGTGGCGGCGATGGCGCGCGCGGTGCCTTCACCCAGGCCCGAGGCCCCGCCCGTGACGACCGCTGCGATTGACCCGTCGAGTTTCATGGCCTCTGTTCCTATATGGGATTGAACGAATGACGATTGCGGGGCTTTAGCCGCCATGACCACGAATACCAAGCCGATGACGCCCGACGAGGCCCTGGACCCCAAGCGCGCCTTGGTGCCCTCGGTGCTGGCGACCAACGAGGTCCGGGTTCAGAAGGGCTTCTGGCCCAAAATCCGGCGTACGGCGGCCCGCATCCCCTTTGCGGGACAGGCGCTGAGCGTGTGGTTCGCCGCACGTGACCCCGAGACGCCTCTGGCGGCCAAGGGGCTGATCATGGGTGGCCTGGCCTATTTCGTCCTGCCGGTGGATGCCATCCCGGACATCTTCGCCGGCATCGGCTTCACCGACGACGCGGCCGTCATCGCCGCCCTGATCGCGACGCTGGGGGCCAATATCCGGCCGAGGCACAAGAAGCAGGCCGATGCGGCGCTGGAGCAGCTCAAGCGCGACTGATCGGTTGCGGGCTTTTCCCGCGACCCTCGCATCGCGCACGGCCAACCCCACAGAGTCAGGCGGACAGGCAGACCACCTGGGCCACATTCAGGTCGCGGCGCAGGTCGTCGGCGACCTCGCCGTAGTTTTCGATCGTGATGAAGCGATCACGCAGGCGCTCGCCGGCGGTCTGGATCCCGCGCACGGCCGGCCCGAAGGTTTCGGGCGATGTGGTGTAGATGCGGCCCCGTCTCGGGCTTTCGGCAATGGTGACGCCGACGGCCCGGCCCTGACGGTCCAGCACCGGCGCGCCCGACAGGCCGGCCAGGGTTCCGCCCAGGCCGTCTGTTCGCCCGACCTCGGCCCAAGCCAGCACCGGCTCATCGCGCTGTCCGCGTCCGCGCACCCGCAAGGTTTCGCGGCCCAGAAGGCGAGACGTCGCCTCACCCGGGCGAGCCTGAGGGTAGCCGGGATGATAGCCCCGCTGGCCTGACCGCAGGTCGCGTTCGGGGGTGACCGGAAGGGCGGGTGTACCCCCGTCGGTGATCAGAAGCGCGATGTCGGCCCGCGAGGCCAGACGCACATCTGCGGCGACGGCACGCCCGCCCCCGACCATGATGGCCGGTTGGCGACAGCCCTCTACGACGTGGCGGGCGGTGATCCAGCGGCCCTTGCGGGCGACCGAAAAGGCGGTGCCGGATGAGGGCTGAAACGGGATGTCGGGCGCATTGACCGTCACGGCTGGATCGAACGGCGTGACCGGCCCCAGCAAGGGGCCCTCGGCCTCGGCGGGCGCTTGGGCGACAGGCGCATCCGCATTCTCGCGCTTGCTCAGCGAAAACAGCAGCAGGCCGCAAGCGACAGCCAGATAGATCAGCCAGTCGGGCGGGCGCGGCATCGTCCCGCCTCAGCCGGTCAGGGCGGCCGCGAGGATTAGCGCGGTCGACAGCTTGGCCCCGACCAGCAGGATTGCGGCGGCGATCTCGCCCTGGCGGATGCGTTGGGGCAGGCCGGTCAGCAGCATGTCAACCAGGCGGAAGGCCAGCAGTTGCAGCGCCACGGTCGCCACGCCCCAGATCAGGATGTCGCGTACCGAGGTCGAGACGTTTAGGCTGACCGCCAGCGGAATGGCCAGGCCGACCAGCACTCCGGCCAGGGCCAGGGCCGCGGCGGCATTGCCCTGACGGATCAGGGCCACTTCCTTCCACGGCGTCATCCAGACATAGACCAGCGCGCCACCCAGCATCAGCCCCAGGGTCACCGCCAGATGCGCGATCATAGTCGGAAAGCCGGTGGCGAACGCCTGGAATTCGGCGCTGTCCAGCACGGGAGGGAGGGTCGAGGCGTCCATGGCGTCCGGTCGATCAGAGGTTGCAGACGCTTGCCCGCTTTTCGCCGTATTCCGCAAGCGTTGCGGGGACACAGTGTGCAGGAAAACGTCGCGACATCAGATCGGCGGCCTTAGGCGGCCTCGCCGTCGTGGAGCGATTTTGCCAGGTCCAGCAGGCGGCGACGCGGGCGCTCGTCAAGCTGGTAGTAGGCCTGGATCAGGTCGAGGGTTTCCTTCCTGGAAAACATCTCGCCGCCCTGACCGGCGCTGCCTCCGCGCTCCATGGCCTCTTCCAGACCATCGTAGAAATAGCTGACCGGCGATTCCAGCGCCTCGGCCAGTTGCCACAGGCGGGCGGCCGAGATGCGGTTGGCCCCGCACTCGTATTTCTGGATCTGCTGAAAACGGATGCCGACCTGATGGGCCAGCTGCTGCTGGGTCAGGCCCAGCAGGCGACGCCGACGACGAAGACGGCGGCCGAGATGAAGATCGATGTCCGTAGCCATGTGCCCATTCCCTGCAACTGTCCCGATGCGGGACAACTCGCCTGTGACGGCGCAAGGGGCATGCCGGGCTCCCGCGCAGAGGGAATGCGGCGAAAATCGGAGCTGGCTGACAGTGGAGTTTGTCGACCCACGCAACCTGATTGTCGCAGGTGCATTTACTGCGCGAGCTTCGCTTTGGAAGAGAGGGACTACACTATGGGTATCATTGGATGGATCATCATCGGTATCGTGGCCGGCTGGCTGGCTGAAAAGGTCATGGGTCGTAGCCACGGCCTGATTACCAACCTGATCGTCGGTATCGTCGGCGCTATTCTGGGTGGCTGGATTTCGGGCACCTTCCTTGGAATCGACGTGGGCGGCTTCAACGTCGTCACCTTGATCGTCGCGTTCCTGGGTGCCTGCCTGCTGCTGTTCCTGCTGGGCCTGGTCAAGCGCCGCGCCTGATCTTTGGATCAGTGAACTAGAAGAAGGCGGCTCCAATCGGAGCCGCCTTTTTTTGTGCCTGGGCCATCGTCGTATCAACAACAGCCGCGCCAGCGGTCAACGCCTTGGCCATCCTCTTCACAACTGTAGCCGGACGCGAGAGGCACTTCAGAGACCTGTGATATGCCCAGGGTCACATTGCGCACGATCTGCCAAGGACAGTTACCGGCTCGAGGTTGCGGATCAAGCAGCAAAAAGGGCGGCCCCGAAGGACCGCCCTCTTCATGTGACCGAGCTAAACTACTCGGGCGACGTCGTGTCGTCGTCACCGTCGGTCGTCGGCGGCGAAGCCGGGTCGGTCGGTTCGGCTGGCAGCGTGGGCTCGCTGGCGGCCGGAGGCGTCATCGGCTCCGACGTCGGGGCCGGCGGTGCCGTCTCCGAAGCTGCCGGAGCAGCGCCTTCGATCGCCGGGGCAGCGCGGAACTGTTCCGCATTCCAGCCCACGGTCACGCCGGGTCCATTCTGCTCGACGCCGCCCGAGACGGGCACGCCACGCAGTTGGCCGTCGCTACCACGGACGGTCAGTTCCTGACCGGCAGGCGTGGAGCGAGCCCCTTCCAGGGTGCCCAGCGGGGTGCCGTCAACGCCAGCCACAGGCGCACCGGGCGTCAGGGTCAGGGTTTGCGGCTGGGCCGGTGCCGGGGCCGGAGCGGCCGGAGCCATCGGCTCCTGCGGCGCGGTCGCCGGGGCAGGGGGAGCAGGAGGCGTCTGCGGGGCCGTGCTGTCCTGGGCGAACGCGGGAGCGCTCATCAGAAGCAGGCCGGCGACACCAGAGAGAAGCGCGGTCTTACGCATGATATCCACCTAAATTACGCGAGCGGGAGGAGGCTCGCCACGAGATAGAAACACGGATCATTGCGGATTGTTTCGTGCGCCCCGAAATGACCTTTTCCTTGCCGGGTTTGGCCGATTCCGGGTCTAAGTCGGCCATGACTGTGGCCCGTCCCGTTCGCTGGAGATTGTTCAGGCGTCTGGGGGCTCTCGCGTTCGAGGCCTCGCCGCAGGTTTTTGCGATCCTCAGCTTTATGGCGGGACTGGTCCTGCTGGGCTCGGCGGCGACACCGGCGATCGGGGGTCGGCTGGAGGCGCTCCTGAGTGTGGCACCACCCTTCCTGATCGACCTGTCCCATTTCGCGGCCAGTCTGGCGGGATTTGCCCTGATCCTGCTGTCGGCCGGCCTGTGGCGACGGCGGCGCGGGGCGTGGTGGGCGGCCGTCATCGTCCTGCTGGCGGGCGTGGCCTTTTCCCTGCTGAAGGGGCTGGAATGGGAAGAGGCGATCGAACTGGCCTTGATCGCGGCCTTCCTGATCCCGGCCCGAAAGGCCTTCGACCGTCGCTCGCGGCTGGACGAGCCGCTGTCGCCCTTCTGGCTGATGATGCTCGTCGTTGCTGTCGCGGCGACGCTGTGGCTGGGCTTCTTCGTCTATCGCGACGTGACCTATTCGGACGAGCTGTGGTGGACCTTCCTGACGGATCGCCAGGCGTCGGGCTTTCTGCGCGGGGGTCTGGCCGTGGCCCTGCTGACCGTCCTGGTGGTGGGCCGGTCCCTGATCAGTGCCCCCGGTGCGCGCAGTCATGGTCCGGCCTCGTCTGCCGACGTGGCGCGCGCGGCGGCACTGATTGAGAGCGCGGATCATGCCGCGTCAGAGGCCTGGCTGGCGACCCTCGGCGACAAGGCCCTGTTCTTCAGTGCCAGCGGCGACAGCGTCCTGGCCTATCGCGTCATCGGTCGCCGCTGGATCGCCATGGGAGAGCCAGCCGGTCGGCGGGACGAGCGGGTTGGCCTGTTGTGGGACTTCGCCGCCCTGGCCGATTCCTATGGCGGCGCGCCGGTCTTCTACTCCGTGGGCGAGGGCCTGCTGGGCGATCTGGCGACGCTGGGACTGGCGGTGCGCAAGGTGGGAGAGAGCGCGGTGATCGACCTGGCCACCTTCTCGCTGGAGGGCAAGGCGCGCCAGAACCTGCGCACCGCCGTCAGTCGGGCCGAACGCGAAGGGGCCAGTTTCAACCTGCTGCCGCCCGGATCGGCGACGGGGCTGGCCGATCAACTGCGGATCGTGTCAGACGCCTGGCTGACGGACCATGAAGGCTCGGAGAAGGCCTTCTCGCTGGGCCGATTCGACGTCGGCTATCTTGATAGAACCCCTCTGGCCGTGGTGCGCCAGAACGGACGCGTCGTCGCCTTTGCCAATCTGCTACCCGGCCGCGGACCGGCTCCGGTCATCGCCGTCGATCTGATGCGGCATGTGGAGGACGCACCGCCCGGGGTGATGGATTATCTGTTCGTGCGCGCGATCCAGTGGGCGAGAGAGGAGGGCTTTGCCGCGTTCGATCTGGGCATGGCTCCGCTGTCCGGGCTGGAGGATCGCCGCCTCGCGCCGGTCTTTGCAAGGGTGGGTGCCCTGGTCTTCGAGGAAGGCGGGGCCCTGTACGGCTTTCAGGGCTTGAGAGCCTTCAAGGCCAAGTTCGGCCCGGTCTGGACGCCCCGCTTCATCGCCGCGCCGCCCTCTACCCCGCTGGCCTTCGCCCTGCTGGACGTGGCCCTGCTGACCAGCGGCGGCTGGCGCGGAATGCTGGGATTGAGGCGCTAGGCAAGGAAAAGGCGACACGGCCTGCGCCATGTCGCCTCCACCATCTCAAAATCTCGAACGGATCAGTCGTCGCGCGAGCGCTTCTTGCGGAAGCTGGGGTTCAGCACCTGTTTGCGCAGGCGGATCGACTTGGGCGTGACCTCGACCAGTTCGTCTTCCTCGATATAGGCGATCGCTTGTTCCAGCGAAGGACGGCGCGGCGGGGTCAGGCGCACGGCCTCGTCCTTGCCGGCGGCGCGGATGTTGTTCAACTGCTTGGCCTTCATCGGATTGACGTCCAGGTCGTCCCAGCGCGCGTTCTCGCCGATGATCATGCCCTGATAGGTCTTTTCGCCGGCCCCGACGAACATCACGCCGCGATCCTCGAGGTTCCACAGGGCGAAGGCGGCGGTTTCGCCGTCCGAGTTCGAGATCAGCACGCCCTTCAGACGGCCCTCGATCTTGCCCTTGTGCGGCTCATAATGGCTGAACACGCGGTTCAGCACACCCGAGCCGCGCGTGTCGGTCAGGAACTCGCCCTGATAGCCGATCAGCGAGCGCGACGGGCACGACAGCTGGATGCGGGTCTTGCCCGCGCCCGACGGGCCCATGTCCTTCAGCTCGGCTTTGCGGGCTGACAGCTTCTCGATGACGATGCCGGAGTATTCGTCGTCGACGTCGATCATGACGTCCTCGATCGGCTCCAGCTTCTCGCCGTTCTCGCCGGTCTGATAGACGACGCGCGGGCGCGAGATGCTCAGCTCGAAGCCCTCGCGGCGCATGTTCTCGATCAGCACGCCCAGTTGCAGCTCGCCACGACCGGCGACCTCGAAGGCGTCCTTGCCGCCCGTCTCGGTGACGCGGATGGCGACATTGGCCTCGGCCTCCTTCAGCAGGCGGTCGCGGATCACGCGCGACTGGACCTTGTCGCCTTCGCGACCGGCCAGCGGGCTGTCATTGACCGAAACGGTCATGGAGATGGTGGGCGGATCAATCGGCTGGGCGGGCAGGGCCTCGGTGACGTCCAGCGCGCAAAGCGTGTCGGCCACGGTGGCCTTGGACATGCCGGCGATGGCGACGATGTCACCGGCCTCGGCACCCTCTTCGACCGGCTGGCGCTTCAGGCCACGGAAGGCCAGCACCTTGGTGATCCGGCCCTGTTCGATGGTCTTGCCGTCGCGATCCAGCGCCTTGATGGCCAGGCCGGGGACGGCCTTGCCGCTTTCGATACGACCGGTCAGCAGGCGGCCCAGGAAGGGATCGCTTTCGATCAGGACGTTCAGGATCTGGAAGGGCTTGTCCTTGTTCTCGACCTGTTTGGGCGGCGGCACGTGGCGCACAATCAGGTCGAACAGCGGGCCCAGATTGTCGGACGGCTGGTTCAGGTCCAGCGTCGCCCAACCGGCGCGGCCCGAGGCATAGATGTGGGGGAAGTCCAGCTGCTCGTCCGTCGCGCCGATGGCGGCGAACAGGTCGAAGGCGGCATTGTGGACGCGGTCCGGATCGGCGTGGGCGCGGTCGACCTTGTTGATGCACAGGATGGGTTTCAGGCCCATCTTCAGCGCCTTGGTCAGCACGAATTTCGTCTGGGGCATGACGCCCTCTTCGGCGTCGACCAGCAGGACGCAGCCGTCCACCATGCCCAGGATCCGCTCCACCTCGCCGCCGAAGTCGGCGTGGCCGGGGGTGTCGATGATGTTGATGCGGGTCTCGCCCGCCTCGCCGTTCCACAGCACCGAAGTGGCCTTGGCAAGGATGGTGATGCCGCGCTCGCGCTCCTGATCGTTGGAGTCCATGGCGCGCTCGGTCGTCGCCTCATTGGCTCGGAAGACGCCGGACTGGGCCAGAAGCTGGTCCACCAGAGTGGTCTTGCCGTGGTCGACGTGGGCGATGATGGCGACGTTGCGCAGGTTCATTTGAGTATCACGAATAGGCGGCCGGAACGGAGGGGCCGCTGGGCAGAGGCATAATTGCGGGAAGGCGCGCGCCTCTTACCGAAGCGCGCGCCTAAAAGCCACCCTATAGCCCGGTTGGGGCGGATTGAAGGCTTCAGACCTTGGCCGACTGTCTGCGGACCCAGGCATAGAGGGCGAAGGCCAGACCCGCGAAGACCACCAGACCCGCAATCATGGCGGGCCAGGCCGAGCCCTCGGGCAGCATGGCGAACGGTGCGTCATTGCCGGTGCCGACGATGACGCCTGCGGTCATGACCAGGAACAGGCTTTCACCCACGATCAGGCCGCTGGCCAGAAGCACGCCCATGCGGCGGCCGACGTCGGCGAAGCGGGTCGTCTTGATCGCCCGGTCGTAAATCCAGCCGCACACCGCCCCGATGACCAGCATCGTCGTGACCGCCGCAGGCAGGTAGAAGCCGATGCCGACCGCCAGTGGCGGCAGCTTCATCTTGCCCTTGGTGGCGCTGTTCAGAATGATGTCCAGCACGATGATCACCGCGCCGATCACGGCGCCAAGCCCGATCAGGTCCCAGCGCAGGTCGCCGCCGATGACGCCGCGCGCGAGGGCCGAGATCAGCGTCGCCTGCGGTGCAGCCAGAGGCTCGTCCGCGATACCCTTGGGTCCGCCCTCGAAGCCGAAGGCGGCGTTGAGCAGGTTCAGGATCAGGGGAATGACGATGGCGCCGGCACCAACACCGACGATCAGGGCCGCCTGCTGACGCCAGGGCGTGGCCCCGACCAGTTGGCCGGTCTTCAGGTCCTGAAGATTGTCATTGGCGATGACGGCGACGGCAAAGACGATGGCCGTCACGATCAGGGCGAAGGCCACAACCGATGGATCGGCAGGCAGGCCGGCCAGCGCAAGCACGCCCAGCATCAGGACCGAGGCGATGACGATGGCCAGGATACCCACGCCCGACACAGGACTATTGGACGAGCCGATCAGACCGGCCATGTAGCCGCAGATGGCGGCGACCGCGAAGCCGATCAGGATGACATAGATCAACCCGCCCCCGACCAGCAGCCAGGTCGATCCGGCCAACGTCGGATTGCCCTGGGCGAAGAAGGCCAGGATGAAACCGATGCCGATCAGGCAGGCGACCGAAAGGCCGGCCACGATGTTGATCGGAATGTCCTGTTCGGTCCGGTCCAGCACCTCGCCGCCCTGACGACGGCGATTGGCGGCGAGCGCGGAGGTCAGCCCGCCGATCAGCGGTCCGGCCAGCTTGATCAGGGTCCAGATCGCGGCCACGCCGATGACGCCCGCGCCCATGAAGCGCACTTCGCGGCTCCAGACGGTCATGGCCAGTTCTTCGGCCGGGGCACCCGGCGGCAGGGTCGTGGCGATGGATGGAATGCCATTGGCGGTGAGCCAGGCGATGGTGTCCGGGCTGGTCAGGATCGGCACGGCGATGCACCAGGCCAGGATCAGGCCGAACAGCTGCGCCAGTCCGACACTGAGCCCGATCAGGTGACCGGCCCCCAGAAGTGCGAACTGCATGCCGAAGCCGACGCCGGTGGCCCCGCCACCCAGCGCCGCCGGCAGTTTGATGAAACGCGCCGTCTCCGCCGCGAACACCCGGCCTGCGACCAGCAGGGCATAGCCCGCCGACACCAGCGCGCCGGTGACCACGACCCACAGGCCGGCCGCGTTCTCGCGCACCGCGCTCTCGGTCTGTTCCGCCCCGCGCGAGCCGACGGTCAGCACCTCGGCCGCCGCGACGCCCTCGGGGTAGGGCAGGCCCGCCTCGACGACGAGCGCGCGGCGCAGCGGGATGGAGAAGGTCACGCCCAGCACCCCGCCGAAGACGCAGATCAGCACCGATTCCCAGAACGGAAACTCCAGCCACCAGCCGACCATGACCAGGCCCGGCAGCACGAAGATGATCGAGCTCATGGCCCCGCCGACCGAGGCCACGGTCTGAACGGTCATGTTTTCCCAGATGGTCGAGGTCTTGAACATCCGCAGGATGGCCATCGAAATGACCGCCGCCGGAATGGCTGAGGCAAACGTCAGCCCTACCTTCAGTCCCAGATAGGTATTGGCGGCGGTGAACACGACGGCCAGCAGGCAGCCCAGAACCAGGGCGCGCAGGGTCAGTTCGATGCGTTTGACACCCTTCACGGGTGCGCTCGCGGGTGTGTCTATCATGGTCGTCGTCCCTCTCCGAACGGCGACGTAAACCGGAAAACCAGCCAATGGCTAGGGCTTAGTGCGCAGGTCGCGCCACGCCCGCCTGACGCGGCCGCCCGTGTCAGACCGCCGTGCCGCCCACGGTCAGGCCGCCGATCTTGAGCGAGGGCTGGCCGATGCCGACGGGGACGCCCTGGCCAGCCTTGCCGCAGACGCCGACACCGGGATCGAAGGCGAAGTCGTCGCCAATCATCTGGATGTGGGTCAGGGCCGTCGCACCGTCGCCGATCAGGGTCGCCCCGCGCACCGGGGCGGTGATCTTCCCGTCTTCGATCAGATAGGCCTCGGTGCACTGGAAGACGAACTTGCCGTTGGTGATGTCCACCTGGCCACCGCCAAAGTTGGCGGCATAGAGACCGCGCCTGGTCGAGGCGATCATGTCGGCCTTCGAATCCTTGCCGCCCTCCATGAAGGTGTTGGTCATGCGCGGCATGGGCATGTGGGCGAAGGACTGGCGACGACCGTTGCCTGTGGCCTGGGCCCCCAGCTGACGCGCCGACAGCCGGTCGTGCATCAGCCCGACCATGATGCCGTCCTCGATCAGGACGGTACGCGAGGTCGGCGTGCCCTCGTCGTCGATGGTCAGGGAGCCACGACGGCCTGAGATGGATCCGTCATCCACGACGGTGACGCCCGGTGCCGCCACCCGCTTACCCATCTTGCCGGAAAAGACGGATGAGCCCTTGCGGTGGAAGTCGCCCTCAAAGCCGTGGCCGATGGCTTCGTGCAGCAGGACGCCGGGCCAGCCTGCGCCGAGAACCACGTCCATCTCTCCGGCTGGACAATCGACGGCGTCCAGGTTGATCAGGGCCTGCCGTAAGGCTTCATCGACCTGTCCTTGCCAGCGATCGGGCGCGATCCAGGTCTCGAACCCGGCACGGCCGCCTGCGCCTGAGGACGCGCTTTCGCGGCGGCCATCACGCTCGACGGTGACGGAAACGTTCAGCCGGACCAGCGGACGGAGATCCTGCATGCGCAGGCCGTCGCCGCGCAGGATTTCGATCTGGCGGCGCTCGCCCGTCAGGCTGGCCGAGACCTGGACGACGCGGGGATCGCGGGCGCGTGCCCAGGCGTCGATCTCTGCCAGCAGGGCGATCTTGTCGGAAAAAGCGGGCGAGGCGAGGGGATCGACGGCGTCATAGAGCTTCTGATTGGTGGCGCGGGGGCCTTCGCCGACGATGGCGGCATGTCCGGCCTTGGCCAGGGCTGCACTGTCGGCGGCGCGGCGCAGGGCCGGGCCGGTGATCTCGTTGGCGTGGGCATAGCCGGCGGTCTCGCCCGCCACGACCCGCAGACCGAATCCTTCGGAGGCGTCATAGGCGGCCGACTTCAGTCGCCCGTCGTCGAAGACCAGCGATTCGCTTTCAGAGCGTTCGAAATAAAGCTCCCCGTCGTCGGCCCCGGCCAGAGCGCTCTGCAAGATCGACAGAGCTTCGTCGGCTGCGACATCGACGCTGTCGAGAAGGGCGGGCGGGGAAACATGCAGGGTCATGCAGGCTAGATAGGGTGTCGCGATTGCGGCGTCACCCCGGACAGACAAAAGGCCCCCACCCGTGCGGGCAGGGGCCTCCTGGCGTCCTCGCTGTCGGCTCAGTCCTGGTTCAGCGAACCGTTGCCGCTGATGGTCTGTTCCAGACGGGCCGGACGGCGGGTCAGGGTGACGTCGCCATTGCCGGACAGGTCGACCGTGGCCTGGCCGGTCGGGCCAAGATGAGCGTCGCCATTGCCGCTGACGGTCACGGTGGCGTCGGTCATGGCGACCGCCTCCAGATCCGCATCGCCGTCGCCGGAGATGTCGAGCGAGACGGTCTGGGCGCGGCCCTGGACATCGACATCGGAGTTGCCGGACAGGGTCAGGTTGAGCGCTGGCTGATCATAGGCCCGCACGCTCAGTTCGCTGGACCCGGCCACATCGAAGGTGGTGACCGAGGGGGCGGTGACGGTGATCTTCAGCGCCTCGGTCTCGCTCCAGCCCTGGATGCCTGTGCGGCTCCAGCGGATGTAGGCGCGCTCGCCTTCCTCGCCGTTCAGCAGGGTCAGGCGGCCGTCCGTGAAGCGAACGCGGTCCACGACCGTGCTGGGGCCGGTGATCGAGATACCGGCCTCGGTACCCTGGACGTAAGTCACGTCGGCGGGCAGGTCGATGGCCAGAGTGTCTGTACCGGTCCATTCGATGGTGCGGGTGGTCTGGGGCGAGACCTCGCCGCGCTCGACGCGGAAGCTTTCGTCGCCCGCCTCGTCGTCGGTGATGACCCAGGTCCAGCCGGGACCGGCCAGGTCGCGACCGCCCAGGGCGGCCGCCCCGCCGATGCCGACCACAGCCAGGACGAAGCCGACGCCGGTGATGATGAGAAGATTGCGGATCATGAAGGTCTCTCCTCAGACTTGATAGGTTGCGGGGGCTGACGTCCCCAGGGCGGGTTTCAGAACGCGATAGTGCAGGCGGGCGTACCAGACGGTGGCATCGACCAGCCATTTGGTCAGCAGAGCACCGAGGCCCGTCATGAACATGCCGATCCCCATGATGCCGATGCCCAGCAGGACGGCGGCAAACGCCCCACCCGGTCCACCCAGGAAAGGCCCGACGACCAGGGCGATGGCCCCGCCGACGAAGACGAACACGCCCATGAACAGGACCGTCAGCACGGTGCCGAACACCGGCAGGACGATCGGCAGCAGGATCAGGATGTCCAGCGCCCCCAGGCCGATCAGGCCGAAGATGGCCCCGACGGCGGCCGAGGGATTCTGTTCCTGGGTCCAGCGCTGGGCGGTGGACTCCGCACGCAGTTCGCGGGCCAGACGATCGGGATCGCCGAGGGCCGCGGCCACTTCGGCCTCCGACCGGCCGGCCGCGACACCGTCGCGGAAGTGGCTGTCGTAGTCCGAGATGATGTCCTGGGCGGCGGCGATGGGCAGGCCCACCAGTCCGCGCCGCAGACGCCCCATGAATTCCTCGCGTGTCATTGTTTCGGCTCCCCTTGATCGGTGGTGGCGACGGGCGTGGCTTCGGGGGCGGCGGGGGCGTTCATGACGCCCTCCACGGCCCGGACGAAGGCGTGCCATTCGCGGGTCTGTTGTTCGAGCGCGGTGCGCCCCGCCTCGGTCAGGCGATAGTATTTGCGCGACGGGCCGGACGGCGATTCGACCAGGTAGGTCTCGACCTGGCCCTCGGACTGCATGCGCCGCATCAGCGGATAGATGGTGCCCTCGCCCATATCGATGGCGTCGGACAGGGTGGCGGCAATCTCGTAGGCGTAGCTTTCGCGTCGGTTCAGCAGGGCCAGGACGCACAGCGTCAGCACCCCCTTCTTCAACTGTATCTCTATGGTTTCGGGCACCGTGGCGTCCTCCTGCGATATCGAAGGTGTATCGCAAGGTATCTGGCGTCACAAGGTAGCATGCGAAACATGACACCGATTTAATCGACGGATGGATTTCGCATGCGGCGTCCAGACGCTTGGCAAGCGGGGGACAGGGCGATATGGACCGCGCAACGACCGCTGCGAGCTTTCGGGCTTGCGGCGACTGTTTGCGATTCACTCGCAAACGTTTGCGGCAGAACGGTTTTTATGAGGAAGTCTCGTATGGGGATGGGCACGCGGGCCCGGGGTCTGATCGGCGGCGGTTTCGCCGGTCTCTGCCTGGCCATCTTTGCCGCTGCGCCGGCCTGGGCGCAGGACCTGATGGGTCAGCCAACGCCGGGCGGCATCGGCCTGCAGCCCGCAGCCTCGCCGCTGAAGGTTCAGGCGCACCATTTCCACGACTGGATCCTGATGCCGATCATCACGGTCATCACCCTGTTCGTGCTGGCGCTGATCATCTGGATCGTCTTCCGCTATAACAAGAAGTCGAACCCGACCCCCGCGCGCTGGAGCCACAACACCCTGATCGAGGTGATCTGGACCGTCGTCCCGGTCCTGATCCTGGTGTTCATCGCCCTGTTCTCGTTCCGCCTTCTGTTCGCCTATCACAACATGCCGACGCCCGACCTCACCGTGAAGGCGACCGGCAACCAGTGGAACTGGTCCTACGAATATCCGGACCAGGGCATTGCGGAATATGTGTCCAACATGCTGCCGGAAGACGAACTGGCCGCGCGCGGCATGCCGCACAGCCTGTATCGTCTGGCCGCCGACGAGCCGATCGTGGTGCCGGTCGGCAAGACGGTCCGGGTGCTGGTCACCGCCGCCGACGTCATCCATGCCTTCGCCCTGCCGGCCTTCGGTCTGAAGACCGACGCCATCCCGGGCCGCGTCAACGAAACCTGGTTCAAGGCCGACCGCGTCGGCACCTTCTACGGTCAGTGCTCGGAACTGTGCGGCGTCGATCACGCCTTCATGCCGATCCAGATAAATGTGGTGACGCAGGCCGAGTTCGAGGCCTGGGTCGCGTCCAAGGGCGGTTCCATGACGCCGAAAACGCCTGAACAGGCTCCGGGCGGCACGGCGGCCCAGGTCGCGGCCGGCACGACTGGTGCCGCCACGGTCACCGAAACCGCAGCCCCTGCGCTGGCCCCGACGGCCCAGACGGCGACGACGCCCGCTGCCCCCGCCACCCCCGCTGCCCCCGCGACGGCTCCCGCCGCCGCGCCGGCCGCCCAGTAACGATACGCGAGAGCCCAGAACACATGGCCACCGCAGCCGAAAACCTCGCCCACGATCACGACGGGCATCACGACCACAAGCCGGGCTTCTTCACCCGCTGGTTCCTGTCGACCAATCACAAGGACATCGGCACCCTGTACCTGCTGTTCGCCATCATGGCGGGCATCGTGGGCGGGGCGCTGTCGGGCCTGATCCGCTGGGAGCTGGCTGAGCCGGGGATCCAGATCTTCAAGGACGGTTCGGTCGTCAATCTGCTGGGCCTCGTGGAGCAGTCCAAGCACGGCTATAACGTCGTGGTCACCGGCCACGCCCTGATCATGATCTTCTTCATGGTCATGCCCGCCATGATCGGCGGTTTCGGCAACTGGTTCGTGCCCATCATGATCGGTGCGCCGGACATGGCCTTCCCGCGCATGAACAATATCTCGTTCTGGCTGCTGGTCGCGGCCTGGATCCTGCTGATCGTGTCGCTGTTCGTCGACGGCGGACCGGGCAAGGGCTTCGGGGGCGGCTGGACCATCTATCCGCCGCTTTCGACCACGGGCCACACCGGGCCGGCAATGGATCTCGCTATCTTCTCGCTGCACGTCGCAGGTGCCTCATCGATCCTGGGCGCGATCAACTTCATCACCACCATCTTCAACATGCGTGCGCCGGGCATGACCCTGCACCGGATGCCGCTGTTCGCCTGGTCGGTGCTGATCACCGCCTTCCTGCTCTTGCTGTCGCTTCCGGTTCTGGCCGGTGCCATCACCATGCTGCTGGCTGACCGCAACTTCGGCACCAGCTTCTTCGACCCGGCCGGCGGTGGCGACCCGGTGATGTTCCAGCACCTGTTCTGGTTCTTCGGCCACCCCGAGGTGTACATCCTGATCCTGCCGGGCTTCGGCATCATCAGCCACATCGTCTCGACCTTCTCCAAGAAGCCCGTGTTCGGTTACCTGGCCATGGCCTATGCCATGGTGGCCATCGGCTTCGTCGGCTTCATCGTGTGGGCGCACCACATGTACACGGTCGGTATGAGCGTGAACCTGCGCGCTTACTTCATCGCCGCGACCATGATCATCGCCGTGCCCACAGGCGTGAAGATCTTCAGCTGGATCGCGACCATGTGGGGCGGTTCGCTCAGCTTCAAGACGCCCATGCTGTGGGCCATCGGCTTTATCTTCCTGTTCACCCTGGGCGGCGTGACCGGCGTGGTCCTGTCGAATGCCGGCATCGATTACAGCCTGCACGACACCTATTATGTGGTGGCGCACTTCCACTACGTCCTGTCTCTAGGGGCCGTGTTCGCGATCTTCGCGGGCTTCTACTACTGGTTCGAGAAGATGTTCGGCGTGAAGTACAACGAGTTCCTGGGGTGCGCGCACTTCTGGATCATGTTTGTCGGCGTGAACCTGATCTTCTTCCCGCAGCACTTCCTGGGCCTGCAGGGCATGCCGCGTCGCTACATCGACTACCCGGACGCCTATGAAATGTGGAACCACGTTTCGACCATGGGTTATCTGATCACCGTCGTGGGCGTCGCCGTCTTCCTGATCATGCTGCTGGAGGCCGCCATCCGCCGTCGTCCGGGCGTGGCCAATCCGTGGGGCGAAGGCGCAACCACCCTGGAGTGGACCCTGTCCTCGCCGCCGCCGCACCACCAGTTCAATGAACTGCCGGTGGTCAAGGGTGACGACCACTAACCGGTTCCTGCGCACCTGAGCTAAACCGGGGGCCGCTCTTTCGAATGAAGGGGCGGCCTCTGATCTTTTTGGTGCGCTACCGCGCTTCTCGCTACTTGAGCGCGGTTGGTGCGCCACTCACGTTCGCGCTATGGAGCGCGAGAAAGCCTCATGACTGAAACCTCCACACCCGCCCTGTCGACAGCCCAGCCGGAAGATTTCTTCCAGCTACTGAAGCCGCGCGTGATGTCGGTGGTGATCTTCACCGCCGTGGTCGGGCTGGTCGTCGCCGGCGGCGACATCGACTGGATTTCGGCGGCCATCGCCATCCTGTGCATCGCCGTGGGGGCCGGGGCGGCGGGCGCGTTGAACATGGCGCTGGAGGGCGAGACCGATGCCCTGATGCGGCGCACGCGCGGGCGACCGGTCGCGGCCGGCCGGGTCAACAAGAATGACGCCATGACCTTCGGGGTCATCCTGTCCGTGTTTTCCGTCATGCTGCTGGGGATGACGACCAACTGGGTGGCCGGCGGCCTGCTGGCCATGACCATCGTCTATTATGCGGGCTTCTACACCCTGCTGCTCAAGCGCCGGACGCCCCAGAACATCGTGATTGGCGGAGCCGCCGGGGCCTTTCCGCCCGTGATCGGCTGGGCGGCCGCGACCGGCCAGATGCCGTGGCAGGCCTGGCTGCTGTTCGCCATCATCTTCCTGTGGACCCCACCGCACAGCTGGGCCCTGGCCCTTTATTCGGCGGGCGATTACGCCAAGGCGGGCATTCCGATGATGCCGGTGGCGCGCGGCGCGAAGTCCACGCGGCTTCAGATCCTGATCTATTCGCTGGTCTTTGTGGCCGTGGCCATCGCGCCGGGCTTCACCGGCCTGGGCGGGCCCGTCTATCTGGCGGTGTCCATTCTCGGTGGCCTCGGTTTCCTGCTGCTGGCCATCCGCCTGTGGCGTTCGCGTGCGGGCGATGCGCCCGACAAGGCCGAGGCCGTGGGGCGAGAGGCCGCATTGTATGATGTGCGCGCAGAGGCCAAACCGGCACGCAACCTGTTCGCCTTTTCGATCCTATATCTGGTGGGCCTGTTCGCGGCCCTCTTGATCGAGCGGCTGACCGCCATCGTGAGTTTGTGAGATGATGACCCTGCGTCTGACCCCCCAAGAAGTGAGCGCCCGCAAGAAGCGTAACCTGGCCATCGCCGGGGTTCTGGTCGGCTTCATCATCCTGGTGTTCGGTGTCACGGTGCTGAACCTCAAGCGCAACATCGACGCGCGCAAGGAGGCCATCGCGGCCGGCCAGCCCGTCGGCTACGCGGGCTGACACGCGATGGAACGTAAAAACCTCATCGCCATCGCCTGCGCGGGCGGCGTCATGTTCATGACAGGCGCGGCCTTTGCGGCTGTACCTCTGTATCAGATCTTCTGTCAGGTCACGGGCTTCGACGGCACGGTCAAGAAGGCAGAGAAGGCTCCGACCGCCGACAAGGTTCTGGCCGACACCGTGCTGATTCGCTTCGACACCAATGTGCGCGACCTGCCGATGACGTTCCGGGCCGAACAGGTCAGCCAGCGGGTGCGTATCGGCGAGACCGGCATGGCCTTCTTTGATGTCACCAACACCTCGGACCAGCCGATCCAGGCGACCGCAGCCTACAATGTCGTGCCGGAACAGTCGGGACCCTACTTCCAGAAGCTGCAGTGCTTTTGTTTCGACAGCCAGACGATCCAGCCGGGCCAGACGATGAAGTTTCCGGTTCAGTATTTTGTGGCCCCGGAGATCGCGACCGACGCCGAGGCGAAGGGCATCCGCGAAATCACCCTCAGCTACACCTTCTATCCGACCAAGGGTGCGGAAGTGGCGGCTGTGACGCCTTCTGCCTCTGGCGTCGCCGGATAGCGGGCGCTATAGCCCACAATTACGATTTCGACCGTACAAGAGACCCTAGATGGCCGACGCCCACGCCGCTCCGCATCACGACTACCACCTGGTGAACCCCAGCCCGTGGCCGCTGGTCTCGTCCATGGCCACGGTGGTCATGATGATCGGGGCTGTGGTCTGGATGAAGGGTCTGGTCACCGTGGCCCCCGATGCCGAAGTCACCCTGGCCGGGGCCCTGTTCGGCAAGGGCGAGATGGCTCTTTTCTTCGCCGGTCTGGCCGGCGTTCTGGTCGCCGCCTTCGCGTGGTGGGCCGATGTGATCAAGGAAAGCCGTCAGGGCGACCACACCCCAGTCGTGTCACTGGGGCTTCGCTACGGCATGGTGCTGTTCATCGCCTCCGAGGTGATGTTCTTTGCGGCCTTCTTCTGGATTTTCTTCGAGATGTCGCTGTTCAACGCGGCGCGCGAAAACGTTCCCGAAATCGGGACCTGGGCCGACACCGCCGCCGCCTGGTCGACCTGGCCGCCCAAGGGCATCGAGACCCTGGACGCCTGGCAACTGCCGCTGCTGAACACCGTCATCCTTCTGCTCTCGGGCACGACCGTCACCTGGGCGCACCATGCGCTGCAGCAGGGCGATCGCAACGCGACCAAGATCGGCCTGGCCATCACCGTGGCCCTGGGCGTGATCTTCACGGGCGTGCAGGCCTATGAGTACCAGCACATCATCCACGAAAACCTGTTCTTCAACGACGAAGCCGCCAACTCGGGCCTGTACGGGTCGATCTTCTTCATGGCGACGGGCTTCCACGGCTTCCACGTGCTGCTGGGCACCATCTTCCTGGTCGTCTGCCTGCTGCGTCTGCTGGCCGGCCAGTTCACGCCCGAGAAGCATTTCGGCTTCGAGGCGGCCGCCTGGTACTGGCACTTCGTGGACGTGGTCTGGCTGTTCCTGTTCGCCTTCGTCTATGTGGTCTTCGGTTGAACCCAGACCCACAGTCTGTGACGCCAGCGCCGGCCCGGATCGATGCGATCCGGGCCGGACTGCTTTGCCGCTGCCCTCATTGCACCAAGGGCCCGCTGTTCGCGGGGTTTCTGAAGGTCGTGGACAGGTGCGCGGTCTGCGGGTTCGACTTCACGGGCCTGAACACCGGCGATGGCGCGGCCATATTCATCATGCAGATCGCGGGCGGAATCGTGGTGTTCGGGGCCCTGTTCGTTCAGATCGCCTATAACCCGCCGATCTGGGCCATGCTGATCGTCGCGCTACCGCTGGTGGCGGGACTGTCCCTGGGTCTGATGCGGCCGGGCAAGGGATTGATGGTAGCGCTGCAGATGGATCATTCCTCCCCCATCGGGGGAGGGGGACCGCGAAGCGGTGGAGGGGGCAAACCCCAAGCTCTAAAATCTGCGGCCAGCCCCCTCCACCACCCTTCGGGCGGTCCCCCTCCCCCGGCGGGGGAGGAATAGATGCGGCGGCGTTTCCCCTTCGGGCTGACGATCGTTTGCTTCGTCGCCTTCGGCCTGCTGATCAGCCTGGGCAGTTGGCAGGTGCAGCGGTTGCAGTGGAAACAGGGACTGATCGCGCGGTCGGAGGCGGCGACGACATTGCCGCCCGTATCGCTTGAGGCGCTGGCGCAACTGCCTGACCCCGAGTTCCGCAAGGCCGTCCTGACCTGCGACTTTCAGAACCAGCCCTTTGTCGAGCTCCAGTCCATTCATGACGGCCAGGCCGGGGTGCGTCTGATCTCTGCCTGCGAGGGTTGGCTGGTCGATCTGGGCTTCGTGGCCGATACGGTCAGCACGCGTCCTGCCCGTCAGTCCGCCGCCATTCCTGCCATCATCGCGGAGGCGCGCCGGGTAGAGGCCCCCAACGGCTTTGCTCCACCCCCGGACGGCAACCGCTTCTATACCCGCGACACCGCCGCCATGAGCCGCGCCCTGGGCATGCAGGGGGCGGTACGGCCCTATGTCCTGTTCGCCACCGGTTCGGCCTGGCCGCAATGGGCCGAGTTGCAGCCGTCCGCTCCGCCGCCCGCCTTTTCGAACAACCACCTGGGCTATGCCCTGACCTGGTTCGGCCTGGCGCTGGCGGTCATCGCTTTCTACATCGTGTTGCTGCGTCGCAGGTTGCGCGCCGACGGTCTCACCAAAGACACCGAAGAGAGTTCCACCTGACCACCCTCCACACCCTGTCAAATGGCGTTCGCGTCGTCTGCGATCCCATGCCGGGCTTGCGTACTCTGGCCCTGACCGTGGCCGTGCGTGGCGGGGCGCGGTGGGAGGACGAGGCGCGCTCCGGCTGGTCCCATTGCCTCGAGCATCTGGTGTTCAAGGGCGCGGGCGACATGGGTGCGCGCGACATTGTCGAGCGGGTCGAGGCCGAAGGCGGCTCCATCAACGCCTCGACCGGCTATGAGCGGACCAGTTTCGACATCCGGGCGCTGGACGGGTCCCTGCCCTTGGCCATGCAGATCCTGTCCGATCTGGTGTTCCGCCCGACGCTGGATCCCGCCGAGATCGAACGCGAAAAGGATGTGGTCGCCCAGGAGATCGCCGAGGCCTTCGACACGCCTGACGATCACGTCTTCGAATTGGCCCAGACGCGGGCCTGGGCCGGTCAGCCTCTGGGTCGGCCGATTCTGGGGTCGGTCGAAAGCCTGAAACCGCTGGATCGCGAGGGTATCGGACGCTGGCGCGCCCAACTGTATTCGCCCGACCGCATGGTGGTGGTGGTGTCGGGGGCCGTGAACGAGACCGAGCTGCTGGCCCTGGCCGAGCGCTGGTTCGGCGACCAGACGGCGACGCCTGCCCAGGTTCCGGATGCGCCGCGCTTCGTCGGCGGCGACGCGGCCCTGACCCGACGGATCGAACAGGCCAATATCGTCTTCCAGCTGCCCGCCCCCTCCGCGCGCGACGCGACCTATACGGCTGCGCGGCTGATGACTGAAATCCTCGGCGGCGGCATGGCGTCTCGTCTGTTCCAGAGCGCGCGCGAGCAGCGCGGTCTGGCCTATGCCATCGACGCCTATCACGAACCCTATGAGGATGCGGGCATTCTCGGCATCTATGCGGGGGCGTCTGCCGACCGGGCCGTCGAACTGGCCCAGGTTTGTGCCGCAGAGCTGAAGATGCTGGCAACAGAGGGGCCGACGGCCGTCGAGCTTTCGCGGGCCAAGGCGGTGCTGAATGCAGGCCTGTGGATGTCGGACGAAAGCCCGGCGTCGCGCGCGGGGCGGCTTGCGGCCCAGGTGCTGATCTTCGGCCAGCCCATCGCGTCCCAGACCATGGCCGACCGGACCCTTGCCCAGACGATTGAGGATGTGCGGGCCGCTGCGGCGGGCACACTGAGCGCGGGCAAGGCTGCAACCGCCGTTCTGGGTCCCAAGGCTGCGGCCAAGGCCGGCGAGGCGTTCAGGGAAGCTCTTTTCGCCTGATCGCGCGAGCGCTATCGTGTCGCGATGGCCCTGCTGGACTGGATCACCGAAGCGAGCGGGCCTGTGGTCAAGGGGCAGGGCGTCATCCTGCGCCTGCCGCGTGGTGCCGACTATGAAGCCTGGGCGGAGCTGCGTCGGGCATCGCAGGCGTATCTGCAGCCGTGGGAGCCCTTGTGGCCCGATGACGACCTCAGCCGCATCGCCTATCGGCGCCGGATGTCGGTCTATCAGCGCGAGCGGGAGGCGGGGAACGCCTGGCCGTTCTTCATCTTCGACGAACGGTCGCGCGCGCTGCTAGGGGCGATCACCCTGTCCAACGTAAGGCGCGGCGTGGCCGAGACGGCGACCCTGGGCTACTGGATCGGTCAGCGCCACGCGGGGCAGGGCCATGGCACGGCTGCCGTGCGCGCCGCCGTAGACTATGCCTTTGAGGCCCTGCGGCTGCACCGGGTCGAGGCGGCCTGTGTGCCGCACAACCAGGCCTCGCGCCGGGTACTGGAAAAGTCGGGGTTTGCGCTGGAGGGCCGGGCAAAGGCTTATTTGAAAATTAACGGCGATTGGGCAGATCATCTCCTGTTCGGCGTCGTGAATGACGGCACCAAACGCGGCGGCTGATTCCCGGCCGTCCAGTCAGGACCGGATTTTGCGTTGAACACTCGTTCCAGAAGTCTGGCCTGGGATGCGACGACGGCGATCGAGGCGCTGGCCGCCGCCGATACGGCGCTGTGGATCTGGACGCCGTCCGAGGACCAGATGCGGTTCACGGGGGCGACGCGAGCACTTGGTCTTGGACCGCTTGCCCCGGAATGCACGGGCGCGGCCTTCTGTGCCGTGGCCATGCCACAGGACCGGACCCTGGCCGAACGTATCCTGAAGCCGCAGGAGGAGGGGACGGAGGTCGCCGTGCGCCTGCGCATGCGCGATGCCCAGACCTGTATCTGGCGCGGCGTGTGGCTGGAGGACGGTCTGCGCGCGGCCGGTGTCGTGGCGCTGGAGACCAAGTTCGCGGCCTCGGAACGCGATGTGCTGACCGGTCTGCTCGATCGCCGGGCCTTTGTCGCTCGGCTCGGTGAGACTCTGACGCAACCTGGCGAGTACGAGATTGTTGTCGCCGATGTCGATCGATTGCGCCGCCTGAACGAAGCCCTGGGTCACGATCGGGCCGACATGATGCTGGCGGCGCTTGGCTCGCGCCTGGCCGCCGCCTTCGTACAGAATGCCCACTCGGCCCGCATCGGCGAGGACGAGTTCGCTGTGGTCGTGCCGCGCGGCAGCGGCAGCGCCACCGAGCGGATGCGCGAAGCGCTGGAACAGCCGCTGCGCATCGCCGGTTTCGACATCTATCCGACCGTGTCGATCGGGGCTGCCAGTGCCGAGGGCGGGCCGGATGCGGCCGATCCGTCCGAGCTGCTGCGTCGGGTCGAACTGGCGGTCGAACAGGCCAAGAGCGTGGGACGCGGTGGCATCGCGGCCTATGGCCGGGCGCTGGAAACCGACAGCCTGTCGCGTCTGGCGCTGGAGTCCGACCTGCGCAACGCCTTCCTGCGCGGCGAGATCGAACCCTTCTATCAGCCTGTGGTGAACCTGCAGACGGGGGCCGTCGCGGGCTTCGAGGCCTTGTGCCGGTGGCGGCATCCGACGCGCGGCCTGGTGCCGCCGGACGCCTTCCTGGGGCTGGCGGCCGAAATGGGGCTGATGAACGACCTGGGCCTGCTGATGATGACCCAGGCCTCGCGCCAGCTGGCCGAATGGCTGGCGCGGCATCCGACGGCGGGCAAGCTGTTCTGCAGCGTCAATCTGTCGGTCGGCGAGATCGAGCGCCCGCGCCTGGTCGAGGACGTGACCCGTATCATCGCCGAGGCGGGCCTGCCCGCCGGTGCTTTGAAGCTGGAGGTCACAGAGGGCGACATCATGCGCGACACCAGCCGCGCGGCCGAGGTGTTGCAGCAGCTGAAGGATGCGGGCGCGTCGCTGGCACTGGACGATTTCGGAACCGGCTTCTCGTCCCTGACCTGGCTGGCCAAGCTGCCGTTCGATACGCTGAAGATCGACCGCTATTTCGTTCTGACGATGGACAAGGACGAGGGCTCGGCCAAGATCGTCAAATCGGTCGTCAATCTGGGCCGCGACCTGTCGCTCGAAGTCGTGGCCGAAGGCGTCGAGAACGCCGGCCTCGCCGCCCTGCTTCTGGATGCCCAGTGCCATTACGGCCAAGGCTTCGGCTATGCGCCGGCGCTTCCCGCCCAAGAGGCCGAGGTCTATCTGAACGAGTCGCTCGCCGACGGCACGGCCCCGATCAAGGCGCGGTCGGCTTGAAGCCGATCCTGCCGCCTCTGCCCCACCGACGTATTGACTGGATCTATGTGGTACTCGCTGTGCTGATCGTGGTCGGTGTTTCGTATGCAACCAGTCAGAGGCAGCCGGGATCGGTCAGGACGGCGCTGATCGAGGGCGATCCGTCGCTGTCGCGTAACACCATCGATCTCGAGAACACAGGTTCCTTTCTCGAACGCGATGGCACCACCCCCCTCAGACAGCGGTTATGGTGCGGTACAGTCCGGGGGCGCGAGAGCGGACAGATTGCTGCAGTCGTCTACAAAGGGCGACGATTGTCGGGCGCGCGCGTGTTGGAAGTCGCAGCAGAATGGCAGGCTCCGCTTAGCGAACGCGAGCGGTGGCTTCTGGCGGAATGTCGCCGTTTGACCTAGGCGCGCCCGCTCTGGCCCGACAGGCGGGCTGGGTCGATGCCCAGGGTGCCCAGCGCTTTAGACCATTTGGCGTCGTAATCGGTGTCGAAGATCAGGTCGGCGTCGGCCTCGGTCGTGATCCAGACGTTTTCGCCCATCTCGTCGTCCAGCTGACCCTCGCCCCAACCGGCATAGCCCAGCAGCAACACCGAGCGACGCGGACCCGCGACCGGATCGGTCATGGCGATCAGGGCCTCGCGTGTCCCGGTCATGGCCAGACCCTGGCCGAAGGCCATGGAGGCGTCGTCGATCAGCCAGTCGTCGGTATGCAAAACGAAGCCGCGCTCGCGTTCGACCGGACCGCCGATCAGGACGGGGCGGTGGGCGGTCGTGTCGGGTGCCTCGGTCTTCAGCGTGGTCAGCACGTCCTTGAGGTCGACCCCAGGCGCGGGCCGATCCAGGCGCAGGCCCATGGCATGGTCGGGCTCATGCGCGCAGACCAGGATGACGGCATGCTCGAACCGGGGATCGCTGATGCCGGGCATGGCCACCAGCAGCCGCCCCACGAGGGATTGGAAATCGTCCATCCGTCTATCATCGGGTCGCGCTTGCCGCGACGCAAGACATTGAACCGTCGCATGTGGGTGCCGGACACGATCAGCCTTGGCGGCAGGAGCCGGTACGCCTATCTGGGCGTTGAGACGTCTCTCACCCACATCGGAGCCTGACCATGACCATCCAGATCGGCGATCGCATTCCTTCGGCGACCCTGACCCGCGCCACGGACGACGGCCCCAAGCCGATCACCACCGACGAACTGTTCGGCGGCAAGACGGTGGCCCTGTTTGCCGTGCCCGGTGCTTTTACCCCGACCTGTTCGGCGCGCCATCTGCCGGGCTTCAAGGACCATCGCGGCGACCTGTCGGCCAAGGGGGTGGACACCATCGCCTGCATCTCGGTCAACGACGGCTTCGTCATGGGGGCCTGGGCCGACAGCCAGGGTATCGGGAAGGAAGACATCCTGATGCTGGGCGACGGCAACGGCGACTTTACCCGTCAGATCGGTCTGTCCATGGACGCCAAGGGCTTCGGCATGGGCGAGCGGTCGCAGCGCTATTCGATGATCGTCAGGGACGGCGTGGTCGAGCAGCTGAATGTCGAACAGGGCGGCGAGTTCAAGGTGTCTTCGGCCGAGCACCTGCTGGGCCAGCTCTAGGAGTGTCAGGCGGCGGCGCTGGTTTCCAGCGTCGCCTGCTCCATCGTCATCACATGGGTGATGGCCCCGATCAGCATGGGCGGTGTGATCGGCTTGGGCACGAAATAGGTCATGCCGGCGTCCGTGCAGTCCTGGATGTCACGCGGAGAGGTGTCGGCAGTGACGGCGATGATCGGGGTGCGGGCATTGGGGCCGTTGCCCGCCCGGATGCGCCGCGTGGTCTCGCGCCCGTCCAGTTCGGGCATCCGCACATCCATGAAGATCAGGTCGAAGGCGTTGGTCCGACAGATGTTCAATGCCGCCATGCCGTCCGCCGCTGTATCGATGTCGCAGCCCAGCGGTTGCAGGATCAGCTGGATGGCCCGACGGTTGATGTCGTGGTCATCGACGACCAGAACCCGCATCGGCCGGCCCTCATCCTCGTCTGTCACAGGCTCGGGAGCCGCCTCGGTCGGGACGGTGTCAGTTTCCCCAGACGCTGGTTCGTGCTCGACGACCGCGGGCCGGGGGGGCGGCGACGTCAGGGCGACGGGAGCGGCGGCCACGGCCGCCAGGCCTTGGGCGATCGCATCGCGACTCGCCTGATCCAGAACCATCGAGGCGGCAGGGACGGTCTCGGTCGCTTCCAGATGCAGCGCCAGGGTGAAGGCCGCGCCTTGACCTGGTCTGCTGCGCGCGGTCAGACGCCCGCCCATCAGGCCCGCCAGCTGACGACTGATGGCCAGACCCAGGCCGGTTCCGCCGTGGGTCGCACTGACGCCGTCGATGGTCTGGTCGAAGGGGGTGAAGAGGCGCGACAACTGGTCGGGCGTCATGCCGGGGCCGGTGTCGGCCACCTCGATCAGGACGGCGTGGCCGCCTGCGTCTTCCGCCCAGGCATTCAGGCGCAGGGTAATCGCGCCCGTCTTGGTAAACTTGATCGCATTGGAGATCAGATTGTTCAGCACCTGACGCAGCCGCATGGGATCGCCGCGCACATGGGCCGGGATCGTCGCCGCACCCTCGACGCGCAGACGCAAGCCCTCGGCCCGCACGGGGCCATCCCACAGCCGGACTGTCTGGGTCAGAAGATCCCGAAGATTGAAGTCGATGGCATCGACCGTCATGTGGCCGGCGTCCAGCTTGGCGTGGTCCAGCAGGTCGTCGAGCAGGGCCTTCATCATATAGCCCGCGTCGCTGATCAGCCGGGCCTGGCCACGCGCGCTCGAGTCGGTCGCGCCCTGCTCCAGCTGGGAAGCACCGGTCAGAATGGCGGTGATGGGCGTACGTAGGTCATGACCGATGGCGGCCAGAAAGGCGCTGCGGCCTTCCATGATGCGCTCGGCATGCAGGCGCTTCTGATCGGCCTCGATCCGGGCCGTCGCCTCTGCGGATTGGGCGGCGTTCAGCTTGGTCCACATGGAATAGGCAAAGCCCATGAAAACGGCGACGGATATGGCCGCCGCCACGACCAGTGTGGAAGACGCTCCATAGATGTACATGAAGACCGGCGTCAGGATCATGTAGATCGACTGCGGCGCGATGGTCAGCAGCAGCACCGCCAGCGAGCGCGGCGAGTTGATGATCGAATAGGTGGCAGAGCCCGTCATCATGATGACGGCGCACAGCCCGCCCATGGGCCCGCCGACGAGCCAGAGCGGTATAGTCAGACTGCCGTAATAGCAGGAGTTGGCGGCCAGGGTCAGCCAGCCGAAGGCGCGGCGCACACCGGTCAGCCGCGGTACGCTGCCTGACAACATGGGCCGGAAGGTCCACAGGTCCACGGCCTGAACGGCGAAATAGCCGGCCAGCCAGATCAGGCTGAAGACACTGCCCAGCAGGGGCGTGAAGACCATGGCCGTGATGGCGGCAATACACAGGCGCACCGGCAGGGCCTTGCGGCGCTGGCGGATCGCAGCGCTCCAGTCGCTGCGGGTCTCGGGCGAGGATGTGACCGTGGCGAGCGCCATGCTAGGTTCCGACATGGGCGATTGGCCCACCTGAAACCTATGGCAGACCGGCCCTAACGCTCCGTCAACGTGCAGTTCCGACCGCTTCGGCCACGCTTGTGAAGCCATCGTCGCGCAGGCACTGGACCAGATCGCGCTTGATGCGTCCGACCAGGCCCGGCCCGCCATAGATCAGGGCGGAATACAGCTGAACGGCGGCGGCCCCGGCGCGAATGCGATCATAGGCTTCCCGACCGCTGTCGATGCCTCCGACGGCGATCAGCGGCAGCCGGCGGTTGGAAGCCGAGGTGGCAGCACTCAAGGCCGCGCGAGCACGGGCCTGAAGTGGCCGCCCCGACAAACCGCCTGCCTGATCGCGATCCCGGGCCGTCAGGCTGTCGGGGCGATCGAGCGTGGTGTTGGAAACGATCAGGGCATCGATGCGATGATCGATCGAGGCCTCCACGATCAGAGCGATCTCGTCCGGCGTCAGATCGGGTGCGATCTTCAGAAAGACGGGCGTGGGATCGTCTCCGCGCGCCTCGGCCAGCCGCCCCAGAAGGTCGTCCAGCGCGGCCCGCCCCTGCAGGGCGCGAAGGCCCGGCGTATTGGGCGAAGAGACGTTGACGGTGACATAGTCCGCCACGCCCTTCAGCCGTTTCAGGCCGGTGACATAGTCTGCCGCCTTGTCCTCGGTGTCCTTGTTGGCCCCCAGATTGGCACCGACAACGGCATCGGTCGGGCGCGCCTTCAATCGGTCGGCGAACGCCTCCAGCCCGGCATTGTTGAACCCCATCCGATTGATGATCGCCTGATCCTCGGCCAGCCGGAACAGGCGCGGGCGGGGATTGCCCGGCTGGGCGACAGGTGTCACCGAGCCGCATTCCACAAAGCCGAAGCCGAGCCGCGAAAGGCCACGCAAGGCCTCGCCGTTCTTGTCCAGGCCTGCCGCCAAGCCGACGGGATTCGGCAGGTCCAGCCCGACCAAGCGCGTTCTCAGGATAGGATCATCGGGCGAAGCCGCCGGCAGTGGCAGGGTCTGCAGCGCGCGGATTGCCAGGCCGTGAGCCGTTTCCGGGTCGAGCAGGCGCAGGGCGGCGGCCCCAAGGTCGGACAGGCTCATGGCGCGGCCTCTGCGGGCCAGGTCGTGCCGCCGTCAGCGAAGCGGGGCATGCCGGTGCCGTCGACCGCCAGCCCGCGCACAGTTCCAACAGCCATCATCGGCAGATCGCCGTAGATGTGGGGAAACAAATCCCCGCCGCGGGAAGGCTCCCAGCGGAGAGTTTCAGCCAGAGCCGTCAGATCCACCTTGACGAGGCGCAAATCTTCACGATCCGCATAGTGTTTGCTGGCCGTGCCCGGCAGTTGTTCGGCGGTGGACAGGTGGATGAATCCGTCGGCCCGGTCCAGCACCGAGCCGCGATAAACCCCCTGAGCACGCGCCGCCTGCCATTCGCGTCCATCGACGAGCTTGTAGGCGATCGCGGTCATGCGCCTGCCAGATCGCGGGGCTGAAGGAAGGCCTCGAAGGTGCAGCGTCCGGCCACATCGACGGTAAAGACAGCACAGGCCCCGGGCGGAAACCCACCGCTCATCTGGTCAAGCACGGCCGGAGAGGCGGCGCTTTCGACCAGATATTCGACGGCCAGCAGATGAATGCCGGGATTGTGGGCCACGAGCATCAGACAGCCCGCCTCATCCTCCACTGCCTCGACGGCACGCCGCAGGGTTTCCGCGCCCGCATTGTAGAGGGCATCCTGTTCGCGCAGATCGACGTCGCCGAAGGCCTCATGCGCCAGGTCCCAGGTCTGCCGCGTGCGCGCGGCGGCGGACACCAGTGCCAGGTCGGGGCGCAGGCCTTTTCCCGCCAGGGTTCGACCCATCTGCATGGCATCGGCCCGCCCGCGCGCGGACAGCACACGCTCGCGGTCGTCGCCCGAGGGAGACGCCCGCTCGGCCTCGGCATGGCGCATCAGGATCAGTCTTTGCATGGACAGCCCTTTAGGGGCGTTCGGGCCGCACCGCCAGATCGCGGCGCACCCGAGAGGCGGGTTGTGGGGCCAGGGCCGGTGTCCTGACCGGTACAGTCGCGACGGCACCGCCGGGCCTGACACGCGCATAGGCCTGACGCGTCGCTTCCAGCAGGATCACCCCCGCCGCGCCGGGCATGACATGACGCCCGATCTGCTCGAGCCCATCGGCCACTGGCAAAAGCGGCCCCCAGGGCGGGACATACAGGGTCTGGGACCAGGCGGTCGGCTCCAGACCCGCACTGCGCACCAGCCGCTCCAGTTGTCGCCGGGTGAAGGGTCGTCCATGCCCGAAGGGCGTGTTCTCGGCGCGGGCCCACAGGCCGCCGCGCGCCGCCGCCACCAGAATGATCCGCCCCGCCGGGGCCAGGACCCGCACGGCTTCGTTCAGTAGCCTCTGGGCGTCGTCGGCCTCTTCCAGCGCATGGACCAGCAGGACCCGGTCGAACGCTCCCGCGGCGAAGGGGAGTGCACGGTCGTCAACCAGGACGGTGCGGTTCTTGCCGATCGATGGCCAGTGCTCGACCCCCTGACCGCCCGGCATGGCCGCGACCAGGCGACGCGCGCCGATGAAGGCGTCCAGCCACGGCGTGGCATAGCCGATGCCCAGAACGTCACAGTTGACGGCCTCGCCCCAGGCATCGTCCAGACGGCGCGCCAGCAGGCGACGGACCAGCGCCCCGGCAGGTTCGCCATAGAAGGTTCGAAGATCTTCGATGCTGTGCCGCATGTCCGCAGCATAGGCCGGACGGTGCCGGCCTGCTAGGATGCGGCATGACCCTGGATGTGCGCCTGTTTCCCTGCCTGAGCGACAACTATGGCCTGCTGATCCGGGATGCCGTGACCGGCATGGTCGCTGCAGTCGACACGCCGGATGCCGAAGCTATTCTGGCCGATCTGGAGGTGTCCGGATGGGGGCGTCTGGACCTGATCCTGAACACCCACTGGCATGCGGACCACACCCAGGGAAACGCCCGCCTGAAAGCCGAAACCGGATGCCAGATCGTGGGGCCGGAAGAGGTGCGCCGCGTCTCGGCGCTGGATCGCAAGGTCACCGGCGGCGACGCGGTGATGCTTGGGCAGACGGTGTTTCAGGTGTCCGATGCCCCAGGACACACCCTGGGCCATATCGTCTATCACGCACATGAAGCGGGCCAGGCCTTCGTCGGAGACGTGCTCTTCCCGCTGGGTTGCGGACGTCTTTTCGAGGGTACACCCGAGCAGATGTGGGACAGTCTGCAGACGATCGCAGCCTGGCCAGACGAGACGGTGATCTGGTCCGCCCATGAGTATACGGCCGCCAACGCCCGGTTTGCCCTGAGCCTGGGCGACCGGCCGGAAATGGCGGCGCATGCGGCCGGTATCTTCGCGGAGCGGGAGGCGGGGCGACCAACGGTACCGACGACTCTGGCGGTCGAGAAGGCGTTCAACCCGTTCCTGAGAGCGGCGAATGCAGCCGAGTTTGCCGCGCGTCGCGCCGCCAAGGACGGCTTCAGCGGTTAGGGGTGCGCGGTTCGGGCAGCAGGGCGCGAATGACGCGCGACGATGATGGGCGACCGGCCTGTCCCTGACTGGGGTCGACGACGACGACCAGCCGCCCCCGGCTGTAGGTCACGGAGGCGCGTGCGCCCTCGGTGATGGTGATGCTGCGCAGGCCGCTCAGGCTCGAGCGGGAACTGGGCGATCGGGCGATACGCGCCACGGCGTCGGTCGTGACGATGAGGGCCTCGACACAAAGCGCTTCGGACTGGTCCCCATCCAGATTGATCTCGATCAACCGACCCAGGGCCTGGCTCAGCATCACGCTGCGCCGCGCCATCAGGTCGAACAGCCGAACGGGCCCGAGCGTAGGCGGTGCCAGGCTCTGCCCAGCCCCTGCATAAGAAGCGGGTGAGCCTCCTGGCGATCGGGGCGTGAACACAGTAATGGCACCGCCTTGGGTGACGCGCAGGACCTGCTCGCCCGCATCGTTGCGGTAGATGACGTCGCCCCTCGGTGCCGCCGTTGGGCGTAACACCCACGTCTCCTCGCGCCGCTCGAACCGCACCAGGGGGCGGGAGCCCGACCGGTCGATCATGAAGGCCTCGCCGGATTCGGCGACGTACCGGCCGCTGGGTGGGAGCGTGGGCGAAGGCGAGCCCTGGGCGCGCAGGCGATTGCTCTGCTCGGCCTGGGCGTTGCTGCGGGTCTGGGCTGAAGCGGCGTCTGTGAGTGTCAGCAGAGACAGGGCCCCCGCCACAACGGCAAGCGCCATCATGGTCGGAAGCGGCCGTCGCGCCCTTCTGACACTCGCCAAGATCATGGGCCGATTGGTGAAACCCGCGCGCGGCGGATTTTGGGCAGGCTTGCGGTCAACCGACCAGATACTGACCGCCGTTCAACGACAGGGTGCAACCTGTGACATATCCGGCACGCTCGCCACACAGCCAGGACACCATATCCGCGATCTCCTCGCCCTTGCCAAGTCGTCCGACGGGGATCTGGGCAATGATGCCGGCCAGGACCTTTTCGTCCATCGCGCCGACCATCTCCGTGTCGATATAGCCCGGCGCGATACAGTTGACGGTGACGCCCTTGCGCGCATTCTCCAGGGCCAGGGCCTTGGTGAAGCCGATCATGCCGGCCTTGGCGGCGGAATAGTTGGTCTGGCCGATCTGGCCCTTCTGACCATTGATCGAGGAGATGTTGACGATCCGGCCGTGACCCCGGTCCCGCATGCCAGTGATGACCTGGCGCGTCATGTTGAACACGCTGTCCATGTTGACGCGGATCACGTCGGACCACTGGTCGTGGCTCATCTTGTGAAAGAAGCCGTCGCGCGTGATGCCGGCGTTGTTGATCAGGACGTCGATGGGGCCCAGCTCGGCTTCGACTTCCTTGACCGCGCGCTCGCAGTCCTCGAACGAGCCGACATTGCCCTTTACGACCATGACGCCCAGTTCGCGCGCCGTGGCTTCGGCCGCTTCCGTATTGCCGGAATAGCCGGCGGCGACGGACAGGCCGTCTTCCTTCAGCCGCTGAACGATCGCCTTGCCGATGCCGCGGGTCCCACCCGTGACCAGAGCCACTCGTGCCATGTGCGTATCCTGTCCTCTGGCGGGAGCCTCTCAGATGGGCTCCCTGCGCTGGACGGACCCTAGACCGCCCTTGTCGCGGGCATCAACCGCCGACAGGTAAAAACTGGCAGCCGATCAGGCCGCCAGCTTTTCGATGTCCAGCACGAAGCGGTAGCGGACGTCGGACTTCTCCATCCGCTCATAGGCTTCGTTGATACGGTCCGGCGCGATCAGTTCGATGTCGCAGGCGATGTTGTTGGCGGCGCAGAAATCCAGCATCTCCTGGGTTTCGCGGATGCCCCCGATCAGTGAACCGGCCACGCGGCGGCGACGCCACAGCAGGGGCATGGCGAAGACCGGCATGCCCTCGGTCGACAGGCCCAGCATGACCATGGTGCCGTCCTTGGCCAGCAGGTTCAGGTGTCCGGCGATCTCGTGCGTTGCCGAGACGGTGTTGATGATCAGGTCGAACTTCTCGGCCGCCGCCTTCATCGCATCCTTGTCGGAGTTGATCAGGAAATGCTTGGCGCCCATCCGCTCGGCATCGGCCTTCTTGCGGTCGGAGGTCGAAAGGACGGTGACTTCCGCCCCCATGGCCGCAGCCTGTTTGACCGCCATGTGACCCAAGCCGCCTAGGCCGACAACGGCGACCTTCGAGCCCGGTCCGACGTTCCAGGTCTTCAGCGGCGAATAGGTCGTGATGCCCGCACACAGCAGCGGCGCGGCCGCATCCAGAGGCAGGCTGTCGGGAATGTTCAGCACATAGTTCTGATCCACCACGATGGCGTCAGAATAGCCGCCCTGGGTGATCGTCTGGCCGACCTCGCCGCCCTTGGGATCGGGCGAGCCGTAGGTCTGGGTCATGCCGGGTACGCAGTATTGCTCCTCGCCTTCCTGGCAGGGTTTGCACTGGCGGCAACTATCGACCATGCAGCCAACGCCGACCCTGTCGCCTTCCTTGAAGCGGGTGACATTGGCTCCGACGGCGGTGACGATGCCCGCGATCTCGTGGCCCGGAACGATGGGGTAGGTCGTGTTGCCTAGGTCGTTCTTCACGATGTGCAGGTCGGAGTGGCAGACGCCTGCGAACTTGATGGCGATGGCCACATCGTCCGGGCCCGGATCGCGCCGCTCGAAACTGTAGGGAGCCAGCGGCTTGTCGGACGCAGTGGCGGCAAAGGCGCGGGTGGCGATGGGCATGGGTGGACCTCCGTGATCAGTGGCTCAGGTGAGGCCGACGGTCCCGCTTCGCAACGCCCTCAGCCCAGTTTCTTTATCAGCGCCTGCGCTGCCGCCGGGTTGCGCACCTTTGCGCCCGAGATGAAATAGGCGAAGACGTCGCCGCGTTTCGCCCAGGCCTTGGTCTGGTTCGCCACCGCATCCAGTTCGTCGGAGGTCATGCCCATGGGTTCATCCTCGCGGCTGGACATCAGCCGGGCATAGGTAAAGTCGGCCGTCGGCTGGTCGATCCGGGGCCATTCGGGGGCCTCGTCGTCGACGGCATAGACGATGGCCGCGCCGTATTTCGCCGCCAGATCGTAGAACTGCGGGGTGTCGAAGGTCGGGCTGCGGACCTCCAGCGCATGGCGCAGACGCAGGCCGTCCTTCTCGGTGGGCAGCAGCTTCAGAAAGCCCTCGAAATCCTCGGCATCGAACTTCTTCGTTGCCATGAACTGCCAGTTGATGGGCCCAAGCTTGTCGCCCAATGCCGTCAGCCCCTGGTCCAGAAACCGGTCGAAACTCTCCTTGCCTTCGCTCAGCACCTTGCGATTGGTGCAGTAGCGGCTGGCCTTGACCGAAAAGACGAACCCGTCAGGCGTCTCGTCGCGCCACTTCATCCAGCTGTCGGGCTTGAAGGTGGAATAGTAGGTGCCGTTGATCTCGATGCTCGTAAGCGCGCGGCTGGCAAACTCCAACTCGCGTTTCTGGACCAGATCGGAGGGATAGAAGACGCCGCGCCAAGGTTCATAGGTCCAGCCGCCGATGCCGATGTGAATGGAGTGGGTCACAGGTCGTCACCTATCGGGTCAAATATCCAGTTCTCGCGTGCCGAACGAATGCGTACGATAAAGATGCCGTCATTTTCGATCTCGTAGATGATGACGTGCGCGTCTTGCGAGTAGGCCCGCACGGGCGGCACCATTTCAGTTCTCAGCCTGGTGGCCTCTGGATATTGGCTCAGATAGGCAAACGTTTGTTCCAGGTCTGTCAGATAACGTTCCGTCCGCGCCGGCCCAAAACGCTCCAAGCCGTCCCAGAAAATCATCTCCAGATCGAGATCAGCCGCCCGCGAAAGCCGGTATCGGCTCATGCAGCGCCCTTGCGACGTTCGAACTCAGCCTTCGCCGCTTCGAATATCTGCCGGGGCGTTCTGTCGGAAACGCCGCTTGCACGGCCCTCGTCGATCAGCCGCTGCATGGTGGCGATCTTTTCTGCCTTGATCTGCTCGCGCCGGATCAGATCGCGAACGACATCGCTGGAGTTGCCATAGCGACCCGTTCGGGTCTGGTCTTCGACCCAATCCTTCATCGCATCGGGAAGGGAGATGTTCATAGTGGCCATCACCAGAAGATCGCCTTTATGGCAATCCTTGTCAATTGCTGGCCTTGGTCAGAAATCCTTCACCCCGCGATCGCCGCCTGCATCCCGGCCAGCAGGCTGGCGGCGGTGATGGGTTTGGGGACGTGGTGGTCGGCGCCGGCGGCGAAGGCCTGGTCTCGGTGTTCGGCCATGGCGTTGGCGCTGAGCATGACGACGGGGGTGCGCGGGCGGCCAAGGTCGCGGGCTTCCAAGTCGCGGATGGCACGCGTGGCGGTCAGGCCGTCCATCACGGGCATCTGCATGTCCATCAGGACGATGTCGAACAGGCCGCCCTGGAAGGCGGCCAGGGCCTGGGCCCCGTCGTCGACGGTCACGACCTCGGCCCCGTGCGTTCCCAGGATCAGCTGGACGACGCGCTGGTTGGTGGGGTGATCCTCAGCCAGCAGGACGCGAAGGGCGGGCAGGGGCTCAGCCGCAACGTCCGGTCGGCGCAGCTCGGTATGAGCGAGGCCGGTCTGCAACCGGACGAGCGGCAACTCGACCATGAAGCGGCTGCCGACGCCGGGGGTGGAGGTCGCCGAAATGCGGCCGCCCATCAGCTCGACCAGAGCCTGACAGATCGACAGGCCCAGTCCCGTGCCACCGAAGCGGCGTGTGATGCTGGTGTCGGCCTGGCTGAAGCGATCGAACAGGCGGCGGGCATGATCGGGACCGAAGCCCACGCCGGTGTCCTCGACCTCGAACTTCAGCAGGGCGTGGCCGTCTTCATCATCGGTGACACCGAAGCGGACGATGACCGATCCGACGGCGGTGAATTTGACGGCGTTGGACAGCAGATTGCCCAGCACCTGACGAATGCGAGTGCTGTCGCCGATGAAGGTGCCATGGGCGTCAGCCGGTCGCTCCACGATAAAGGCCAGGCCGCGCTCTTCGGCTCGCGGGCGAATGACATCCAGCGGCGCGACAATGGCCTCGTCCAGATCGAAGGCGCGCGCCTCGATGTCCAGCTGCCCGGCCTCAATCTTGGACACGTCCAGAATGTCCGAAACCAGCCGCTCCAGCGTCCGTCCGGAAGCGTTGATCAGCGTCACCATCTCGGCCTGTTCGGGGCTGAGCGAGGTGCGCGACAGGGCATCGACGATGCCGATGACGCCGTTCAGGGGCGTTCGGATTTCATGGCTCATATTGGCCAGGAAGTCGGACTTGGCGCGGTTGGCCGCCTCGGCGGCGGTCTTGGCCTCGATCAAGGCGCGTTCGGCGCCGACCTTTTCGGTCACGTCGCGGGCGACACCATAAATCCGGTCGCCGAACCGGTGCGCGCGCCATTCCAGAGTGACGTCGTGACCGTCCCGGTGGCGATAGCGATTCACGTGACCGATGACGGGATCGCCCGGCTGGCGGTTCTCGACCTCGACGACGCTGTCCAGAGTGCCCGGCAAATCTTCGGGGTTGAGCAGGTCCAGCAGCCGCCGCCCTTCGATCTCGTGCGGATGATAGCCCAGGACGGTGAACCAGGAGGCGCTGGCCTTGATCACCAGGCCGTCCATGTCGCGGACCACCAGCAAATCCAGCGAGACGTCGAAAAAGGTATCCAGATCGACCCGTGCCACGTCACCGGTGCCGACGTCGGGCGTAGTGGCGAGGGTCAGGCAGTTCATCGGCAACGCTTCCTACGTGGAACGCCGAACATATAGCCGGGAGGGGTTAAGGTCACCTTTGCGGTGACAGATCAGTCGTCGCCGTATAGGCACCGGCGATGCCTCTGCGGATTGAGGCGTGTTGGGTCAGTCTATCGAAGTCTGCGTCCAGCAAGGGGCCAGGGCTGCCATTGACGCGGTCATCCACGCCCCCAATGCCGAGGCTTCATCCCCAGACAGGATCACGTCGCCCGACGTTCCCGACCCTGTGTAAACACCCCTGGTTCTGATCGTATACGTGCGGCCGTCCATCGTCACAGTTTCGACCGGTGGAGGTTCAACCTTGCCGAAAGGCACATCGCGATAGTCGATCACGGGCATTTCGAGTTGCTCCACGAGAGCGAGCACAGCGCCGATCGCCGGACAATGCCTGCCATCGGCCAGATGCGTCTCTGGACCATCCGTCCGGCGCGCGACCCACACGGCCCTGCGATCACCACCATCGGGCATCCACACGACTCCGAACTCGAGGGTGAGGTCACCCGAATGGGCCGATGATCGTGTCGTGGCTGTCAGTTGAGCGTGCGGAAAGACGGGTGTCTCTATCGCTTGTTCAAACATGTCGGGGCATGCCTCGCAGTTTCTTTTCAGGCCGCAACTGTGCGATTCAGTCCGAGTCTGGCCGCCAGCAAGGGGTGAGTTCGGTCAAGGTTTGTGAAAACCAACGCCCAACGTCTGAGTTGGCATTGGCTGTGAAAGTCAGTTGGGACGCAGACAAGCTTTGAAATCTCGCTTGGGTGCGGACGGTGAGGCCTCCACTTCCAGTCAGAAGGTCGTCGGGCGGGCCTTCGATCAGGGTGGGGTGTGCTCGACCTTGCAGATCCAGCAATCGCGGGACGGGCACGGACAGGTTGGCAAATGCGGTGGTGACAGTATCGACCTGCGGGCAGTTTCGGCCATCTGCGATTTGCTGGACGGATTTAAAATCTTCGATCCGCCGATATCTGATCACGGAATAGTTTTGTGCTTCAGAGCGGACGCCCTGGATAGAAATAACTTCGTATTTTAGAAAAGGTCTATTATCTCTGGTTATCGAAGCTTGGTATCGTTGAGCGAACTGATCTGCGTCTCTGATCATCGCCATATCAGGATTGGTGCCAACTAGGTGGTTCCTTGGCCCTGAAACTTCGGATAGCCTGTCAGGCGGTCTAGGTAATGCATGACTTCCGCACGCGGATAGAGCCAAACAAGCGGACGATGCGAAGGTCGCAAAGGTGAATAAGCGCATCACGAGGTCTCGTCGCATCCGTCAGGGGAAATGGGTAGTGGTGTCGGTATTGAGCCGTTTTTGAACCCGATTTTATCCTTGTACGGAAAGGCTCTGATGATGCCTTCACAATCTCTGATGTAAAGTATAAGTCCGTGATCGATGTTTCCACCAGTTAGCCGGTCTGCAAAATCCCAATCGTTAATTGATGGTCTTTGGTTGTATTCAAGCTGCCGGTAAAGTTGATAGTCTGATCCGTTACAATAGATTTCTGCTGCATGGCTGTGATTGAATCCGGAAATTGCCGATAATGGTATGCCGCCATAATCATTTGATAGTCGGTTGAAATCCGTAGACGACACGGCAGAGCCGACAGGTAAATCGTCGTGTCGGCCAGTAGCTTCTCTAACTCCAGAGGTTACAGTGTCGCCGTCTCTCTTCCATGTAACCGAAAAATGCTCAACCTCATCAGCTCGGCTGCCCAGATTTCTAACTTTTTCGCCATACCTTTTTGCTGCACAATCAGTCTGACGTCGATTCTCCGCCTCCGCATCCTCCTCCGTCCAAACGCTTTCCGGTTCGATCGGGGGCGCGTCCAGATCGATGGTGCGAACCGGGCTTTCGGGCACTGAGCCCCCCCCCGCCGGGTCCGCCGCCACGGGGGCCGCCCGGTACGGCGCGTGTGCCGATGACGATCACATCGGTGAGTTGGGTAGGGCCGTCGGGCATGCGCATCTCTCCTGAATGTTCAAACCCAAGGTAGCATCGAACGGTGTTGCCCGGCGTCACGACTCCGTGTGCAGCGACACGGCCCTCGCGGGAAATCAGTAGGCGAAATCCCGATACATCCGGCCGACGTCGCCCTGCCAGTCGCCGTGATACAGGTCCAGCAGGCGTTCCGCCGGGGTGATGCCGCTGTCGGCGATGTCTTCGAGCTCGGACAGATAGCCGCGCTCGTCGACCATGCCGCCGCTGAAGCGGGCGCGGTTCTTGAGACCCTGTTTGGCGATGGCGACCAGATCGACGGCGATGTCGCGCACGGATCGACCGGCGACCTCGGCCTTCAGGCCCAGTCGGGTCACGTCGCGGCGCAGCCGTTCGTGGTCGGCGATATCCCAGTCCTTGACCAGATCCCAGGCGGCGGCCAGCGATGGCGCATCATAAAGGACACCGGCCCAAAGGGCCTGCAGGGCGCAGATGCGGCTCCACGGCCCGCCATCGGCCCCGCGCATCTCCAGATAGGCCTTGAGACGCACCTCGGGGAAGAGGGTGGTCAGGTGGTCATTCCAGTCCTTCAGCGTCGCACGCTCGCCGGTCAGGGCGGGCAGTCCATCGGTCATGAAGCTGCGGAATGACTGTCCCGAGAGGTCCACATAGGTCTCGCCCCGCTTGGCGAAATACATCGGCACGTCCAGCGCATAGTCGGCATAGCGTTCGAAGCCGAACCCGTCCTGAAACACGAAGTCCAGCATGCCGGTGCGGTCCGGATCCGTGTCGGTCCAGACATTGGCACGGGCGCTGAGGAAGCCGTTGGGCCTGCCCTCGGTGAAAGGCGAGCAGGCGAACAGGGCGGTGGCGATCGGTTGCAGAGCGAGCGAGGCGCGGAACTTGGCGACCATGTCGGCTTCGGAATCGAAGTCCAGGTTCGACTGGATGGTGCAGGTGCGCAGCATCATGTCGAGGCCCAGCGACCCCTTCTTCGGCATATAGGCGCGCATGATGCCGTAACGGCCCTTGGGCATGATCGGCACATCCTCGCGTCGCCACATCGGGTCGAAGCCTGCGCCCAGGAAACCGAGGTTCAGTTGGTCGGCGACCTGTTTGACCTCCATCAGGTGGCGACCGGTCTCGTCGCAGATTTCGTGGACGTCCTTCAGCGGGGCACCGGACAGTTCGAACTGTCCACCGGGCTCCAGGCTGATGGAGGCCGTCATGCCTTCGGCGTTCTTGCGCTCCAGGGCGATGACGTGGCCGGCCTCCTCGACCGCGCTCCAGCCGAAGCGCTGCAGGCCGGTCAGCATGGCCAGGATGCCGCTCTCGCCCTCATAGGTCGGGCGGCGTAGCGTGGTGCGGTCGAAGCCGAACTTCTCGTGCTCGGCCCCGATGCGCCACTGGTCGCGGGGCTTGATGCCCTTGGACATGGCCCCGATCAGATCGTCTCTGGAAAGCGGCGCGTGATCGGCCATCTGTAACCCCTGCTGTCGCGGCTAGATGGTGGGAAACGCAACGCTACTCAAGAGGGCTCGATTATTTGCCCTATCGCTTGCCGCGCGGCGGCTCGCTGCTTGAGGGCTAACGCTCCCAATCGCCCGCCGCCGCTTGCCACAAGGTCATGGCCGCGATGGCGGCCGTGTCGGCCCGCAGGATACGCGGACCCAGCGATACGGCGGTGGTGAAGGGCAGGGCACGCAGCCGATCGCGCTCTTCGGGCGAGAAGCCGCCTTCGGGTCCGATCAGGATGGCCCAGGGCGCGGGAGGCAGGGCTGAAAGCGCCTGGGCGACCGGGGCACCGCCCGTCTCGTCACAGAACATCAGGCGGCGGCCGTCCTGCCAGCCGTCGAGGATGTCGGACAGTTTCACCGGATCGTCGATCAACGGCACGTCCAGACGCCCCGTCTGTTCGGCGGCCTCTTCGGCGATGGCGTCCAGGCGGTCCAGGCGGATGCGGTCGGTGTTGGTGCGCTGGGTCAGGGTCAGCCGGAACCGGCGAGCGCCCAGTTCGGCGGCCTTTTCGACAATGGTTTCAACCCGCGCCTTCTTGACCACGGCGACGATTAGGTCGAGGTCGGGGCCGTATGCCTGGGGCCGGACCTGTTCCTGAGCCTTCAGGATGACGCCCTTCTTGAGCACCTCGACGATGGTGCAGCGCCATTCGCCGTCCTGACCGTTGAAGACCTTGAGGTCGTCACCCGCCTTCAACCGCATGACCTGTGTCAGATAGCGCGACTGGTCCAGCGTGGGCGCGACGGCCGCGCCGGCGGACAGGGGCTGGGGGACGTGGAGGCGGATCATCGGTCGTAGTGATACCGGCATTGGGCGATCAAAAGCGCGTCGTCCGTCACGCGATAGACGAGGCGATGTTCCTGGTCGATGCGCCGCGACCACCATCCGGAGAAATCGCCCTTCAACGGTTCAGGCTTTCCAGTCCCGGAAAAAGGTGTTCGCTGGCATTCCGTGATCAGCCGGTTGAGCTTTCGCAGCATCTTGCGATCATGGTCTTGCCAGTGAAGGTAATCCTCCCACCCGTAGGCTTGGAAGGTCAGCTTCATTCTTCGATCAGTTCGCGAACCTGACCGCCGCCCGCATCGAGTTCGGATATCGCTTCACGCAAGCGCGCGGCATTGGCCGGGCTGCGCAGCAGATATTCGGTCTCTTGCCAGGAGGCGAAGTCCTCCAGCGACATCAGCACCGCGGCTGGCTTTCCGCCCTCGCGCGTGATGATGGTGTAGTCATGGTCCGCCGTCACTCGATCGATGGCCGACGCGAGATTTTTGCGGAGTTCGGTGACGGACATAGCATTCATACCATGAATGTACAGATTTATGTACACTCACGCAAGCGGGCCGTCAGAGCGTCCGTGCGATCAAGAGCTTCATGATCTCGTTCGTGCCGCCATAGATGCGCTGGACGCGGGCGTCCTTGTACAGCTGGGCGATCGGGTACTCGTTCATATAGCCATAGCCACCGTGGAGCTGGAGCATCTCGTCGATTGTTTCGCCCTGGATGTCGGTGACCCAGTATTTGGCCATGGAGGCGGTGGCGGCGTCGAGCTGGCCCTTCAGGTGCAGGCTGATGCAGTGGTCGGTGAAGACCTTGGCGACAGTTAGCTTGGTCTTCACCTCGGCCAGCTTGAACTGGGTATTCTGGAAGTCGAGGATGCGTTTGCCGAAGGCCTTGCGCTCTTTCACATAGGCGATGGTCTCGGTCAGGCCACGCTCTGCGGCGGCGACGCCCTGGACGGCGATGTTCAGCCGCTCCTGCGGCAGTTGCTGCATCAGCTGGACGAAGCCCTGGCCCTCGTTGCCGCCGATGATGTTTTCGGCGGGGATCTTCACGTCGTTGAAGAACAGCTCGGAGGTGTCGTTCGCCTCCATGCCGATCTTGTGCAGGTTGCGGCCGCGTTCGAAGCCTTCCGCGCCGTCGGTTTCGACGACGATCAGCGACGTGCCCTTGGCCCCCTCGGCGGGGTCGGTCTTGGCCACGACGATGATGAAGTTGGCCAGCTGGCCATTGGTGATGAAGGTTTTGGAGCCGTTCAGGACGTAGCCGTCGCCCGACTTGACCGCGGTGGTCTTGATGCCCTGCAGGTCCGAGCCCGCGCCCGGCTCGGTCATGGCGATGGCGCCGACCAGCTCGCCCGAGGCCAGCTTTGGCAACCAGCGCTGCTTCTGCTCCTCGGTGCCGTAGTGCCAGATGTAGGGCATGACGATCGCATTGTGCAGGCTGATGCCGAAGTGGTCGGCCCCCTTCCAGCCCAGCTGACGCATCAGCACGACCTCGTGGCGATAGTCACCGCCCATGCCACCGTCTTCCTCGGGCATGGAAATCCCCAAGAGGCCCGCGTCGCCCGCGTCGTTCCAGAGCTGGCGCGGGACAGAACTGTCGGCGATCCACTGGGCGAACTTCTCGGGCGGGGCGTGCTCGTCGATCCATTTGCCGACGCTGTCGGAGAAGAGGGTGATCTCCTCGTCCTGCATGAAGTTGGGATCGGGGCTGTTGAGGATATTCATGAGGCTTCCCAGGGTTGTTTCTTCCGGTCATGGTCGCCGGAGTTTTTGGAGGCACGCTATGCGAGGACAGCTGTGGTTGGTGGCGCTAGTCTTCAGTTTGTCGGGGTGCGGTCCCGTCTATAACGAGCCGATTAGTGGGCCCTACAGGCTGTGGGCTACCGACATCGAAGAGCAAATGCATGTCTGCTACGCGCTGGAAGATGGTTGCATAGGCCGGATCCCAGAGACGGTTTTTGAAGTTGGCTTTGACGACCAGTACGTCGTCGCCGCGACCCATCCGTCCCCAAATTCGACGGCATATTTCTACATCATCCGCGGGACTGATGGCCCGAATGTCGATCCTTCCATTTCAGTTCGTGGCCCCTTTGACGCGACTGCCTTTGCTGCCGAACAGTCGCGTCTGGGATTGCCGAAACTCAAGTCTATCGATTGATCAGAACGCCTCCGCCGGAAGCGCCATCAGCACGTCCGCGCCGGTCTTCATCTTGGCCAGATGCGCATGGGCGTCGGGCAGGATGCGTTCGACGAAATAGCGGCCGGTGGCGATCTTGTTGGCGTAGAAGGGATCGTCGGAACCGGCGTCGATCTTGGCCTGCGCGGCCTTGGCCATCTGGGCCCAGAGATAGGCCAGGGCGGTGATGCCGAACAGATTCAGATAGTCGGTCGAGGCGGCCCCGGCATTGTCGGGATTGGCCATGCCGTTCTGCATCAGCCACATGGTCGCTTCCTGCAGCTTCTTCTTGGCGTCGGCCAGACCCTCGACGAAGGGCTGCACCGGACCCTCACCACCATTCTCGGCCACGAAGGCGTCGATGTCGGCGAACCAGCTCATGATGGCGCGGCCACCATTGGACGGCAGTTTGCGACCCACCAGGTCCAGCGCCTGAATGCCGTTGGTGCCTTCATAGATCATGGTGATGCGGGCATCGCGCAGATACTGCGAGGCCTGGAAATGCTCGGTATAGCCACTGCCGCCGTGGACCTGCATGGCCAGGCTGGCGACGTGGAAGCCCTTGTCGGTCAGATAGGCCTTCAGCACCGGGGTGATCAGGCCCATGTAGTCATGGGCCTTCTGCGCCTCGGCGGCGTCTTGCGAGCGTTGCAGGTCGGCCTGGAGTGCGGTCCACAGAATGAAGGCCTGGCCCCCTTCGACGAAGGCCTTGGCTTCCATCAGCATACGACGCACGTCGGGGTGAACCAGGATGCTGTCGGCGGGGCCGTCAGGGTTCTTGGGTCCGGTCAGGCTGCGGCCTTGCAGGCGGTCCTTGGCGAACTCCACGGCGGCCTGATAGGCGGCGTCACCGATGGCCAGGCCTTGCAGGCCGGTGCCCAGGCGGGCCTCGTTCATGACCACGAACATGTTGTTCATGCCCCGGCCTTCCTCGCCGATCAGCCAGCCGGTGGCACCGTCGTACTGCATGACGGCGGTGGCGTTGCCGTGGATGCCCATCTTGTGCTCCAGGCCCGCGCACATCAGCGAGTTGCGCTCGCCCAGGCTGCCGTCGTCATTGACCATGACCTTGGGCACCAGGAACAGCGACAGGCCCTTGATCCCGGCGGGCGCACCTTCGACGCGGGCCAGGACGGTGTGGATGATGTTGTCGGTGAAGTCGTGCTCCCCAGCCGAGATCCAGATCTTCTGGCCGGTGATCTTGTACGTACCGTCGCCCTGAGGGACGGCCTTGGTCCGCACCATGCCCAGGTCCGTGCCGCACTGGGGCTCGGTCAGGTTCATGGTCCCGCCCCACTCGCCTGTGGCCATCTTGGGCAGGTATTTGGCCTTCAGCTCTTCGGAGGCATTGGCGTGGATGCCGGCATAGGCCCCGGCGGTCAGGCCCGGGTACATGGAAAAGGCGGCAGAGGCGGCGGCGGTGAACTGGCCAAACGCCATCGACACCACGGCGGGCATGCCCTGTCCGCCATAGGCCGGATCGGCGGCCAGCGCCGGCCAGCCGGCCTCGACCATGGCTTTGTAGGCCTCCTTCCAGCCCTTGGGGCCCGTGACCACGCCATTGTCCCAATGGCAGCCTTCCTTGTCGCCCGAGTGGTTGATCGGGGCGATGACTTCCTCGGCGAACTTGGCCCCTTCTTCCAGGATCTGGCCGACCAGGTCGGACGAGACATCGGCAAAACCGGGCTGGTTGGCGTAGCGATCGATCTCCAGAACCTCATTCAGGATGAAGGTCAGGTCGCGGACGGGGGCCTTGTAAGCCATGGGTCAGGCTCTCGCTTTGAAGGGATGAAGGGTGTGGTCGGGGTTCATGCGGGCATTCAGCAGGCTGGCATATTCTTCGGCGCCGGGCAGCAGGTCGGGGCGGTATTCGCCCAGCTTGCGCTCCATGACGGCGCAGGCTTCCTCGGCGGTCTCGATGGCGGCGTCCAGGTCTTCACGCTGCTGTTTCAGGGCGGCGATCTGGGCGCGGTGGCGACGCAGGGCCACGGCCATCTGATGGGTGTTATGGTCGTCGTGATCGTAGAGATCGAGCATCTGCTGGATCTCGACCAGGGAAAAGCCGATGCGGCGGCCGCGCAGGATCAGCTTCAGCCGCGCCCGGTCGCGGGCGTCATAGACGCGGGTCTGACCCTTGCGCGCAGGGGTCAGCAGACCCTTGTCCTCATAGAAACGCAGGGCCCTGGCCGTCGCGCCGAACTCTCGGCACAACTGGCGGATGGAGTAGGTGCGATGATCGTCGGCGGTCGCCATGGCTGACGTCATAACTTGACGTGCACGTAAAGGGAAGCCTTGGCGCGCTTAGCCTGCTAGGATGCGACAATGGCCCGCAAACATGTCAATGACGCCGGTACCGCCAAGCGCGACCTGCCCAGCAAGATCTGCGTGGTCTGTGGCCTGCCGTTCAGCTGGCGGCGCAAATGGGCGCGGGACTGGGATCAGGTGAAGGTCTGTTCGGACCGATGCCGCGCGGCGAAGCCGAAAGCCTAGCGGACCTCGCGGCCCCGGAACCACAACACGGGCACGGTCATGGCGATCAGGATGGCATTGGTGATGGCCGGCCCGGCTTCCAGGCCCAGGGCATGCACGGCCAGCATGATGGTTTCCAGCGCCAGGAGGCCGGCGGCGGCGGTCAGCATCAGCGGACGCCCATGCTTCCAGGACACGACCGGGACCAGCAGCAGGATCGCCAGAACGATCTCGGCCACGCCCAGACCGCGCACCATATTGGAGGGCACCAGCGCGGGCCAGCTCATCAGCTGGACCAGATTGGTCATCGGTTCGGTCAGCTTGGCATAGCCGGCGGCGGCGAAGAACATCGCAAGCCAGCCCTGCAGCGTCCACAGGGTGAGGTTGCGATAGCTCGCGAACAGGCGCGAGCGGGCGGGGGTCAGAACCTGAGAGGTCATGTGATTATACGCCGGGGAGGGCGCTCGCTTTTTGATTGGTAACAGTCGCGATATCGGATTGAGCCCACCGGTTCGCAAGGGTCTTATAGCCGCGCTTGTGCGATTTGTCATCAGCAGATGACATCAACGGATGACTTATTGTTTCTGGCGGCCGAAATGCCACACGGACAGTCCGCTCAGAGGCGCGACTGACGCACCTCTTCGATCCGCTCCAGCTTGGCGTACAGGGCGGACCAGTCGTCGCGGTCGGCGATGTCGGCCCAAATCGATTCGACCTCGTCGATCAGCATTTCTTCGGGCTCGGGCTGGGCGAAAACGGGGTGCTCCAGCCTCTCGGGCCGGTCGGGCGCATGTTCGAACAGGGCGAAGCGGAAGGCGTCGAAGGCCTCGCCCTGATACAGCTTGCCGCGCGGCCCGCCGAGCGCTCGCGCCGATGAAGCGAAGCCGGTGAACCAGTCGTGGAACAGCGGCTCCCAGCGCAGGGCCTCGCCGCCCTCCTTGAGCAGGGCCAGGGTCGCATCCAGCAGGCGCTGGTCCGCCGCCTCGCCGAGGCTGAGCACGCCCAGTCGCTCCAGAAAGGCCGCGCGGAGTTCGCGGATATAGGCGGGGCCGAATCCGTTCAGAGCTTCGGTCAGTGGTTCGGCCTCGGCGACCAGCTTCAGCGCACCGCCCAGCTGCGTCAGGGCCCAGAAGACGGCTTCGGGCTGCCGGGCAAAGGCATAAAGGCCGGTCTGGTCGAAGTAGGCGGCGGTAAACTCGGGCTGATACGACGGCAGGAAACGCCAGGGGCCGTAGTCGAAACTCTCGCCCGTGACGTTCAGATTGTCGGTGTTCAGCACGCCGTGGACGAAACCGGCCGCCACCCACCGCGCCGCCAGCCGGGCCGAAGCCTGGACGACGGCGGCGTAGAAGGCCGGTGTGTCGCCCGCCGGGACGCCGGGGTGGTAGAGACTGCGAGCGTGCTCGACCAGCATCTCGATCATGTCCGGCCGGTTTAGATAGGCCGCGCGCTGGAAGGTGCCGAACCGGACATGGCTGTGCGACAGCCGCACCAGGACGGCGGACCGGGTCGGTGACGGCTCGTCTCCGCGTTCCAGCGCCTCGCCTGTTTCGATCAGAGACAGGGCGCGGCTGGTCGGAACGCCCTGGGCCTCCAGCATGGCGGCGGCCAGTACCTCGCGCACGCCGCCCTTCAGAGTCAGACGCCCATCACCGCCGCGCGACCAGGGCGTGGTGCCGGAACCCTTGGTGCCGAGGTCGAGGAGCCTATGTTCCGGGGCGTTATCGCTCGCGACGCGGTCGCTCTCTGCTTGAGCGCGAGATGTCTCGCGCATCTGGGCCGCGAGGAACCCTCGGCCGTCGCCCAGGTCGGGATTGTAATGCCTGAACTGGTGCCCGTGATAGCGCATGGCGATTGGGTCAGGTTGGCCGGGCAGGGGCTCGAACCGTCCGAAGTGAGCGATCCATTCCGCGTCGGTCAGAGTGTCCAGCCCGACCGTGACTGCGGCACGGTCGTTACGGATGCGCAGGCGGGTCTGAGGAAAATCGGCGGCCTGAACCGGATCGCCGAACTCGGTCCCCAAGGCGGCGAACTGCGGATCGGGGCGATAGGCGGGCGAAACGGGCATCGGTCGCAGATGCGACCTGCAAACGCCCGGCGCAACCACCGCGTCGGTTGATCGTATGGTGCGGTGCGCTAAGATGGTCGCAGAGATCAGGTCGGGCTTGCCCCGGCCAGGCCGGCGCCGATGCGCGAACCCGGTCCGGCACCCGTCGATAACCCGGTGCCACGTACAGACCTTTTCTTATCGGAGGCCGACGTGGCGCGCAGGATCACGATCAATACACTCAACTTCCTCAAGACCGAGGCCGCGTCGGGCCTTGTGCTCGGCCTGGCGGCTGTCGCGGCTCTGATCGTGGCCAACTCGCCTTTGGCCTACGGATACTTCTATTGGCTGAAAAGCGAGCATGTCCTGCAGGTCGGGCCGCTGATGCTCGAACTGACCATTTCCGACTGGATCAAGGAAGGTCTGATGGCGATCTTCTTCCTGGTCGTGGGGCTGGAGATCAAATACGAGATTCTGAAGGGCGAACTGAGCGATCCGCGCAAGCTGGCGACCCCGGTCCTGGCGGCCATCGGCGGAATGCTGGCTCCGGCAGGGGTCTATCTGCTGGTGTCCGGATTGGCGGCAGGTCCGCATGAAGGCTGGCCCATCCCGCTGGCCACCGATATCGCCTTTGCGTTGGCGGTATTCGCCGTCGCCGCCAAGAAGCTGCCCTCGTCGCTGCGGGTGTTCCTGCTGACCCTGGCCATCGTCGATGATCTGGGGGCCATCGCCCTGATCGCCGTGCTGTTCTCGTCCGGCATTGAATGGCTTCCGCTGGCCGCTGTCGCCGGCCTCTTGATCGCGGGCGCGATCGGCGCGCGGCTGACACGTGTACCTGCGCCGTTTTGGGTTCTGGGCTTTGCGTTGATCTGGTATCTGACGGTGCTGGCTGGTCTGTCGACGTCGCTGACGGCGGTGGCCTTCGCCCTGATCGTGCCGGTCGAGCCCCGCAAGTTCGACGACCAGAGCCCGCTGAAGGAGGCGATGCACGACCTGCACCCCTATGTCGCCTTCCTGGTCCTGCCGCTGTTCGCCTTCGCCAAGGCGGGCGTCAGCTTTTCTGGCCTGTCGCTGGATCAGGCGATGGCACCACTGGTGATCGGGATCGCGCTGGGCCTATTCGTCGGCAAGCAGATCGGCGTGTTCGGCATGGCGTGGCTGGCCTCGGCGCTGAAGCTGGGAGCCAAGCCGACCAACTCGACCTGGCTGGAAGTCTACGGCGTCAGCCTGCTGTGCGGGGTCGGCTTCACCATGAGCCTATTCATTGGCGTCCTGGCCTTTCCTGGCGCGATCGATTCGGTTGAGCAGGTCGAGGTCAAGCTGGGCGTTCTCGGGGGCTCCTTCCTGTCCGCCGTGGCCGGCGCGATCGTGCTCGCCATCGCAGGCGCGCGACGCAAGAAATTGGCTGCAGCCCACACGGATACTGACGCCAGCTAGGCGAATATTGACCTAAGGTCATCGTTTTCTGTCGCTTTTGCGTCACAGTTTGGCGACGCACGCGGTTGAAATGTGTCGTGATGATGTGCGGCTGCTTGTCGCTGACTCGGGATAGGCTTACCCAAAAGGTTGGACTTTCCGCGTTCCATCAGAAGAGCGCGGTCCAGGGATCAGGAAACGCCGCGGCGACCGCTGAATGCGGGGCCCGGCATAATGTCGGGGAAGCCATATGCGCCTTACCAATCTGCTTCGTTCCACAGCCTCCGTCGCCGTCGTCGGTGCCGTGGCCTTCGGTTTCGCCGGTGTGGCCTCGGCCCAGTCGGCCGAGCAGGACGGCCCGACCACCATCGACGACATCATCGTCACCGCCCAGAAGCGCGAGCAGAACCTTCAGGACGTGCCGATCGTGGTCACCAGCCTGTCGGCCGAGACGCTGAACGACGCAGGCGTGCGCGACATCAAGGACCTGCAGATTCTGACGCCGGGCCTGACCGTGACCTCGACCTCGTCGGAAGCCTCGACCACCGCCCGTATCCGCGGCGTCGGCACGGTGGGTGACAACCCCGGCCTGGAAAGCTCGGTCGGCGTGGTCATCGACGGCGTCTATCGCTCGCGCAACTCGGTCGGCTTCGGCGACCTGGGCGAACTGAGCCGCATCGAGGTTCTGAAGGGCCCGCAAGGCACCCTGTTCGGCAAGAACACCTCGGCCGGCGTCATCAACATCATCACCGAGGCTCCGTCGTTCACGCCCGGCTTCAATGCCGAGGCCACGGTCGGCAACTACGGCACCCTGGGCGCCTCGGGTTCGGTCACCGGACCCATCAGCGACACCCTTGCCTTCCGCCTGTATGGTGCCCGTCGCGTCCGTGACGGCTTCTACAATGTCGATATCGGCGACGGTCCCCGCACCAACCGGGACGACCAGAACCAGGACTTCGGAGCCGTCCGCGGCCAGCTGCTGTGGCTGCCCAACGACAACACCTCCTTCCGTCTGATCGCCGATTACGCCTCGCGCGATGAATACTGCTGCACCGGCGTGCAGATCCGTTCCGGCCCGACACAAGCCTTCATCGACTCGCTGTCCGCCGGATCCGGCGCGCGTCCGCCCGCAGCGGGCTTCGCGCCCCTGCCATTCTCGCGCACGGCCTTCGCCAACCGCGAGTCCGGACAGGAAGTGAACGACAAGGGTGTCTCGCTGGAGGCCAACTTCGACATGCCGTCGATGTTTGGCGGCGCAACCCTGACTTCCGTCACCTCATGGCGTGACTGGTCGACCGAACTGGGTCAGGACATCGACTACACCGGTGCCGACATCGCCTACCGTGTCCAGGACGAGGACAACGGCTACGCCGTTGAGAACCTGACCCAGGAGTTCCGTCTGGCCGGCCAGACGGATCGCTTCGACTGGCTGGTGGGTCTGTTTGCGACCAAGGAAGACATCACGCGCGACGACAGCTGGTACTTCGGGGCTGACTATACGCCGTACATCTCCTTGCTGCTGACGGCCACGCTCAATGCTCAAACGCAGACCCGTCCGACACCTCCTGGCCCCGTACCGATCAATCCGGGTCGCGTCGGATGCTTCACAACGCCAGGACAGACAGCCGCTGGTCTGGGCGGGTGTCTGTACAGCCCGACCGCCTCGACGGGCCCGGGATTCACCGTGGGGCAGGGTTATCGCGATACCTATGAGCAGGAATCGACCTCGATCGCCCTGTTCACCAACAACACCTGGCGCGTCACGGATCAGTTCGAACTGACGCTGGGCCTGCGCTATACGATGGACGACAAGTCTCTCGACGCACTGCAGCAGAACATCAATGGCAACGGCAACACCTGTAGCGCCGCGCAAGGCAATGCGGGTGCCATCGGCCAGGCGCTGTTGCCTACCGGGACGCCAGCTCAGCAGGCCGCAGCGGCAGGAAGCATTCTGGGCGTCTTCTGTCTGCCCTTCACCAACAGCGCCTTCAACAACCGCCCGATCGCCGAAAGCACGGACGACAGCGAGCTGACCGGAACACTCAAGGCGGCTTACCGCCTGAACGACTCGTTCATGTTCTATGGCTCGTATGCGCGCGGCTACAAGAGCTTCGGCTACAACCTGGACCGGGTGCACCGCACCGGCACCATCACGCCCGTGTCGACGCTGTTCTTCCCGTCCGAGTACGTGGACAGCTACGAACTCGGCGCCAAGATGACGCTGCTGGACCGCACCCTGCTGCTGAACGTCACCTACTTCGATCAGACGTTCGAAAACTTCCAGCTGAACACCTTCAATGGCGTGGGCTTCACGGTCGAGCCGATCCCGGAGCTGACTTCGCGCGGCATCGACGCCGACATGGTCTGGTTCACCCCGGTCGAGGGCCTGAGCTTCCAGGGCGGTCTGACCTATACGGATGCCGAATATGGCGTGTTCACGGCCGCCGATCTGGTGGACCCGAACAACTTCCCGGCCGCCTCGCTGCTGCCCGGCTCGCGCCCGTCTTTCGCGCCGGAGTATTCGGCCTCGCTGTCGGTCAACTTCGAACGCAATCTGGGCAACGGCCTGCGGGGCGGGTTCAGCCTGGCCGGCAAATATATGTCGGAATACAACACCGGTTCCGACCTCTCGCCCTTCAAGCTTCAGGACGCCTTCACCACCGTTAACGGCCGCATCACCCTCGGCAGCGAGGATGAGCGCTGGACGCTGGACATCTGGGCCCAGAACCTGACCGACGAAGAGTACATCCAGGTCGGTTACAACGGTCCCCTGCAAGGCACTGCCTTCCAGACGACGGTTCAGGGGGCGGGCACCAGCAACCCCGGCACCTTCTACAACCGAGCTCTGGATACCCAGACCTACAACGCCTTCCTGGGGGCACCTCGCACCTACGGCGCGACCCTGCGCTTCAAATACTGATCACGGCCTCTTCGGAGGTCTCGACAAGGAGCCGGTCGGGGGAAACCTCGGCCGGCTTTTTCGTGCGCTGGTATAAGGGCGCAGCCGGTTCCCGGATGAAACGGAGGAAGTCGCTTGTCGGTTGACGCACACCCGCAACGATTGCCCGTTGCGCGCGCGGGGGATCGCCAGACGGCGCGTCCGAACCGCAGCGCGCAAAGACGCCAGCACCGTCGCCACGTCTGACACCAGATGCGGATAGGCGATGATTGTGCCGAGCGGGGGCCCTGACACGGCGTCAGGGATCAGCGCGCTTTCATGCTCGTCTACTCGGCGGGCGCGTCCTGGCGGTTCTCGCCGTGCTGGTGATGGAACATGCGGCCCAATCGCCCGCCCACGCGCGTCTTGGCACCGTCGATCAGGCTGAAGGCCGCCGGGACGAAGATCAGCGACAGGGCTGTGGAGGTGATCAGCCCGCCTATGACCGCGATGGCCATGGGAGAGCGGAACTCCGTCCCTTCACCGATAGCCAGGGCGATAGGCAACATGCCCAGACCCATGGCCAGAGTCGTCATGATGATCGGCTGGGCCCGCTTGTGCGCCGCATCCACGATGGCGTCATAGCGGTTCAGGCCCCGCTCCATGGCGATGATGGCATAGTCGACCAGCAGGATGGAGTTCTTGGCCGCGATCCCGGTCAGCATGATGATTCCGATCAGGGCCGGCATCGACAGCGCCTTTCCGGTCACCAGCAGCAGGAAAAAGGCCCCCCCGAACGACACCGGCAGGGCGGTCAAGATGGTGATCGGGTGGAAGAAGCTCTTGAACAGCAGAACCAGCACCAGATACATCAAGAGGATACCGGTCACGATGGCGAAGATGAAGCCTGATGCGGTCTCCTGAAGGTTTTCCAGCTCGCCCGACACCGCCTGGCTGACACCATTGGGCAGGGCCTTCATGGCGGGCAGGGCATTCACCCGTTCAGAGGCCTGGCCCAGGGTGATGCCGTTCAGCTCCGCCGTCAGGGTCGCCACGCGCAGGCGATCCAGACGGGTCAATTGATTGGGGCCCGCGCCGAAGCTGATATCTGCCACGGATGAAAGGGGCACCGCCGCGCCAGACGCGGTCGGCACCTGCAGGTTCTCGATAATGCCCAGGTCGGCACGCGAATCCTCGGTCAGCATGACCCGGATAGGCACCTGACGGTCGCCCAGATTGAACTTGGGCAGCAGCTGGTCCGCATCCCCCAGGGTTGCGACGCGTGCGACGGAACTGATGTCGGAAGCCGTCACGCCCTGCTGGGCAATGTCGGGCTTGGGCGTGATCAGGATCTCCGGGCGCACCAGGGCGGCCGAGGAGATCACGTTGGACAGGCCGGGAATGTCGCGCATCTGACGCTCGACCGCCGCCGCCGCATCCTCCAGCACGGCCCCGTCGTCACCGACCAGCGAGATGGACACCTGGCCGCCGCCGCCGCCCTCGACCCCGAACTGGACGCGGGCCCCGGGGATCTGGCGCAGGATCGGCCCCATCTCCTGTTCGAAGGCCTGCTGGCGAATGTCGCGCTCGTTCTTCTTGACCAGATTGATGGTCATGCTGGCGCGACGGACCTCACCGGCGCTGGAGCCGCCTCCGGGGCCGAAGCTGGTGGTCGCCGAGCCGATGGAGGCATAGACCGACTTGACCTCGGGCCGCGCCGTCAGGGCCGCTGTGGCGCGCTGCACCACCGCATCGGTCTCGGCCAGGGTCGCGCCGGGCGGAAGTTGCACGCTGACGCTGGAGCGCGACACGTCCTCCACAGGAATGAATTCGAACGGCAGGCGCGAGGCCAGGAAGATCGAGAAGATGAAGAAGAGGGTCCCCAGACCCATGACCCACAGACGGTGGTCAAAGAGCCGCCACAGGATGTGCCGCCGGAAGAAGCCGCCTCGCCGCTGGGCGCGATCCGCCTTCAGCTGGGGCGAGCCGGAATGGCCCAGCCCCCAGCGCAGCAGCCGCAGATAGGCGGTCATCCAGGCCGGGTCGCGGTGTTCCTTGCCCTGGTTCGCCTTCAGCATATAGGCGCTCATCAGGGGGGTCAGGGTCCGCGCGACGACCAGCGAGAAGAAGACGCTGACGCAGGTCGCGATGGCGAAGCTCTTGAAGAACTGGCCCACGACGCCGGGCATGAAACCGGTGGGCGCAAAGACGGCGATCAGGGTCGCGGTCGTCGCGATGACGGCCAGACCGATTTCGTCCGCCGCCTCGATGGCCGCCGGATAGGGGGCCTTGCCGTCGCGTATGTGCCGGACGATGTTCTCGATCTCGACGATCGCGTCATCCACCAGAATGCCGATGGTCAGCGACAGCGCCAGCAGGGTCACGACGTTCAGCGACTGACCCGTCAGGTCCATGATCAGGAAGGTCGGGATCAGCGACAACGGCATGGCCACGGCCGCGATGAAGGTCGCGCGCCAATCCCTGAGGAAGATCAGCACGACCAGCACCGCCAGGCCCGCGCCCAGCACCAGAGCCTCGACCGAGGCGTGGAAATTGTTAATCACATCCTGGGTGGTATTGGTGACCTGGGCGATAGTGACGTCGGGCAGTTCGTCGTCCAGCTTTTCGATCTCGGCCTTGGTGGCTTCATAGACGTCCAGTTCGGACGAGCCCTTGGAGCGGCTGACGGAAAAGCCGACGACTTCCTCGCCATTGAACCGCGCGCGGCCGCGGGCCTCTGACCATTCGTCGCTGATCTCGCCGAGGTCGCCCAGCCGGACGGACCGACCCGCGACCGGGATCAGGGTCTCGCGCAGGGCCTCGACCGACGGGGCCGAGCCGAGCGTGCGGATCGCCTGTTCGGTGCCGCCGATCTCGCCGCGCCCGCCGGGCAGGTTGATATTGCTGGCCCGCAGCTGGTTCGACACGGCCGCTGCGCTGACGCCCTGGGCCGCCAGTTTCTCGGGGTCCAGCTTGATGCGGATTTCGCGGGCGACCCCGCCGTCGCGGCTGACCTGGCTGACGCCTTCGATCGACAGCATGCGTTTGGCGACGGTGTTGTCGACGAACCAGCTCAACTCTTCCGGATTCATGCCCGGCGCCCGCACCACATAGGTGGCGATGGGCAACTGGGTGAACTCGATGCGCTGGACAATCGGTTCCTGAACGTCGGCGGGCAGGTTCTGGCGGATGCCGGCAATGGCGTTGCGAACGTCGTTGGTCGCCTTCTCCAGGTCGACGCCCAGGTTGAAGGTGATGGAGGTCGTCGAGACGGAATCGCTGATGGTCGAGTTGATGTCGTCGACCTCGCCCAGGCCGGCGACGGCGTCCTCGACCAGGCGGGTCACCTGGGTTTCCAGTTCGGTGGGAGCGGCACCGGACTGGACCACCGACACGGCCACGACCGGTAGATCGACGTTGGGGAAGTTGTTGGTCGGCAGCCTGAAATAGCTGAGCGTGCCCGCCACCGTCAGGACGATGAACAGCAGCACGATCGGAATCGGGTTCCGGATCGACCAGGACGAGATGTTATTGAAGTTCACGACCTATTCCGCCTTCTGGGGGGCAGCGGCCTGGACCGGGCGGGCCGGGGTCGGGGGCGCGATACGCACCAGATCACCTTCGCCCAGGAAACCTGCGCCATCGACGACGACGCGCTGACCGGCCTGCAGGCCGGATGTGATCTCCACGGCCTGACCGACTCGGGCGCCGGTCTGGATAGGCACGAAGCGCACGGCCTCGTTGGTGCCGATGACATAGGTGCCGGGCTTGCCTTCGCGATAGACGATGGCGGCGGACGGGATGCTGAGCGCAGGGGCGACACCCACGTCGATGGTGGCGCGGGCATACATGCCGGGCCGCAGCGATCCGCCGGGAGTCAGGGCGATGCGGGCGACTCCCAGCCGGGTCTGGGGATCGACTTCGGGCGTCACGATACGGACCGTGCCGGTCGTGCGGCCGGACTGATCTCCGACAATGCTGGCCGGCGCGCCCGGCCGCACCAGCAAAAGGTCCGCTTCCGGCACGCGGGCGTCCAGTTCCAGCCGTCCATCACGGACAATGCGGAACAGCTCGGTTCCCGCTCCGATGATCTGGCCGCGCGTCACGCTACGGCTGGCGATCAGACCCGACACGGGCGCTCGCACCGTCGCCTGACCCAGACGGGTACGGATTTCGGACAGGGCCGCCTGGGCGGCCGCCAGATTGGCGGAGGACGAGCGCTGGTTGGCCAGGGCCGTATCCAGCGATGCCTGGCTGAGGAAGCCGCGTTCCTTCAGTTCCTGCGCGCGGGAAAGGGCCGCGTCGTCGCGCGCCAGATTGGCCTGGGCCGTCTGTACCTGGGCCTGCGCCTGCCGGACTTGGGCCCGCAGCAAGTCGTCGTTCATCTGCACCAGCACCTGGCCCTGACGCACATAGCTGCCTTCGTCGACCAGCACGGCCGTGGCGGTCAGGCCCCCGGCCTCGGCACCGACGGGAACCTCCTCCCAGGCCGAGACGCTGCCGGAGGCGTCGACCTGACGCGGCAGGGAGGTCTGGGTCACCGTGGCGGCCGTCACCGTCTGGCGGGACTTGGGGGCCTCGGCCTTTTCCTCGCCGCCGCTGCAGGCGACGACGGCAAAGGCCGCTCCGACCATCATCAGGCTGCGAAAAGCGGTCATGGTCTGCGCCATGTCGTGTCCTTTGGTGCGATGCTCGGCGGGAGGAGACGCCGCGCTGTAGGCAGGGCGCAATGCCCGACCGTGTTGTCATCAACGGTTGATTAGCTTGTGGCTTTGCCGTGCGGAAGCGGTTTCCCGTCGATTACCACAATGTAATGCGCCACCGTGACAGATCATCTGGCCCGTGCATGCGGCGTCGAAATGTTCTAGACGCGCCCCAGCATGACGACACCTCCCATCGACCGAATCCGCAACTTCTCCGTGGTGGCCCATATCGACCACGGCAAATCGACCCTGTCCGACCGCCTGATCCAGGTGACCGGTGGCCTGACGGCGCGCGAGATGTCGTCGCAAGTCCTTGATAACATGGACATTGAGAAGGAGCGGGGCATCACGATCAAGGCGCAGACGGTGCGCTTGCATTATCGGGCCAAGGATGGGCTGGACTACGTCCTCAACCTGATGGACACGCCGGGCCATGTGGACTTTGCCTATGAGGTGTCGCGGTCGCTGGCGGCGTGCGAGGGCAGTCTGCTGGTGGTCGATGCGTCGCAGGGGGTGGAGGCCCAGACCCTGGCCAATGTCTATCAGGCGATCGACAACAACCACGAGATCGTGCCGGTCCTGAACAAGATCGACCTGCCGGCGGCGGAGCCCGAGCGGGTGCGCCAGCAGATCGAGGACGTCATCGGTCTGGACGCCAGCGATGCGGTCATGTGCTCGGCCAAGTCCGGCATCGGCATCGAGGATGTGCTGGAGGCCATCGTCACCCGCCTGCCGGCGCCCAAGGGCGATCCGGACGCGCCGCTTAAAGCCATGCTGGTGGATGCCTGGTACGACCCCTACCTGGGCGTCGTCCTTCTGGTCCGCGTCTTCGACGGCACGCTGAGGGCCGGGCAGCGGGTCAAGATGATGCAGGCGGGCTCGACCCATCTGGTCGACCGCGTCGGCGTCTTCCTGCCCAAGAACACCCCGGTCGAGAGCCTGGGGCCGGGCGAGGTCGGCTTCATCACCGCCCAGATCAAGGAGGTCGCCAACGCCGCCGTCGGCGACACCATCACCGACGAGAAGAAACCCACGGCCGAGCCGCTGAAGGGGTTCAAGGACGTGCAGTCGGTGGTCTTCTGCGGCCTGTTCCCGGTTGACGCCGCAGATTTCGAGGACCTGCGCGCCGCCATCGGCAAGCTGCGTCTGAACGATGCCTCGTTCACCTATGAGATGGAAAGCTCGGCCGCCCTCGGCTTCGGCTTCCGCTGCGGCTTCCTGGGCCTGCTGCATCTGGAGATCATCCAGGAGCGCCTGAGCCGCGAGTTCAATCTGGACCTGATCGCGACGGCCCCCAGCGTCGTCTACAAGATCCAGAAGCGCGACGGCACCGAGATCGACCTGCACAACCCCGCCGACCTGCCCGATGTGATGCAGATCGAGACGATCAGCGAGCCCTGGATCAAGGCCACCATCCTGACGCCCGACGAATATCTGGGCGGGGTCATCAAGCTGTGTCAGGACCGCCGCGGCTCTCAGGTGGAACTGTCCTACGTCGGCACGCGCGCGCTGGTGGTCTATGAGCTGCCGCTGAACGAGGTGGTCTTCGACTTCTACGACCGGCTGAAATCCATCTCCAAGGGCTATGCCTCGTTCGACTACGAGATCACGGACTACAAGGTCGGCGACCTGGTCAAGATGAGCATTCTGGTCAATGCCGAGCCGGTCGACGCCCTGTCCATGCTGGTCCACCGCGGCCGGGCCGAGACGCGCGGACGCGGCATGGTCGAGAAGATGAAGGAGCTGATCCCGCCCCACATGTTCGTCATCCCGATCCAGGCGGCCATCGGCGGCAAGATCATCGCCCGCGAAACCGTCCGCGCCCTGCGCAAGGACGTGACGTCGAAGTGCTATGGCGGCGACGCCACGCGGAAGAAGAAGCTTCTGGAGAAGCAGAAGGCCGGCAAGAAGCGCATGCGCCAATTCGGCAAGGTGGAGATCCCGCAGGAGGCGTTCATCGCCGCGCTGAAGATGGATGAGGATTGAGGAAGGCCTGAGGGCTTAACTCAAGTTTTCTGCTCGCAATTCAGGTGTCCGGAGCAAATGATCGAGCACGGCTCACGATACGCTGAGCCAGCGCGTCTTTTGCACGCTCTGTCTCTCTCTGAAGTTTTTCCATCAGCGCGCCTTTTTCTGCGGCGTTGAGGTCTTTAAATGCTTGGACCAAGGCGTCGCTTAGAGCGGTGCTCTCTGGAAGCGGCTGATCAAGGGCTATCTCATCTAACTCAGCCCGAACAATCGCTGTAAGCTGGTAGTTTGCAAGGTTATCCGCTTTTGCCGAAGATGCTTCAGTCTTCGTCAGATGCTCTCGAATTCTTCTGGCAATTTTTTCTTGCGCAGATATCAACTGGCGGAGTCTGTGCCAAGATATCAGTCCGCTCAAAGATGCGGCTGCTACGGCGGAGAATGGCAGGAGGAAGTCGACCATCAGATTTCGATTGGCTTGTTAGAGAAGACGTGCATTTCGATCCTTTCGACTATGCCGAAGCCAACGACGACGCCAAAGCCGATCCACAAAATCAAATCTAAATCGAGCTCAATTCCAATCAGTAAAGGTCCAAAGCATCCCGCAGCTACTATTGCGGTAAACCAACACACCATAGAGGTGTGTCGAATTTTGGTTATGACTGCATAGGCGGCAGAAAATGTTACGAGACAGGAGGCTGCGTTCGCTGCCGAAATACCACCAGTGATGATACGCTCGATGGCCAAAGGAGCTAGCGGGAAACAAAATATGGCTAAGCAAGCCAGTAAGACGGCGGCCCATTGGCTCCAAACCGAAGGAGCTTTTGGCTCTTCAGACTGCTCCTGATTCAAACCCAATCTCCCACGGCCCGCATCCCAGCTTAGGTTCCGAAGTGTCGAAGTTCCAGAAAGAATTGCAGGTACAGGTGGCTGTGCAGTTGCAAGGTACTACCGTAAGCAATACTCCCCAGTAGAACGCCCAGTTTCGGCCGCTCAATCCGTCCAAATGTCCCGCGCTCGCGGCAAGAACACCGGCGCCAAACTCACCGTCCGCCGGCTGATCCAGCCCTTGGCTATCGCTTCCGCCTGTATCGCCGCGATCTGCCGGGCACGCCCGATCTGGTCTTCCCGGGTCGGCGCAAGGTCATCTTCGTCCACGGCTGTTTCTGGCATCGGCATCCCGATCCGGCCTGCAAGCTGGCGCGGATGCCCAAATCACGGCAGGAGTTCTGGGGACCCAAGCTGGAGGGAAATCGCGCGCGCGATCTGGCCAAGGAAGCGGCGCTGACGGCCCTGGGGTGGGAGGTATTGACGGTGTGGGAATGCAAATTGCGCGACCTGGCTTCCCTGTGGAACAAAATTAGAACATTCTTGGCTCAGCGATGATCCGCTCCCCGGGAGACACGGCATGACCGGCCACGCCATGACGTCCATCGAACTGTTCGCCGGAGCCGGAGGCCTGGGGATCGGTCTGCATCGGGCCGGGTTCCATCCGGTGAAGGTGGTGGAACGCGACTCCTATTGTTGCGACACCATCCGCGAGAATCAGAAGCGGCCGGGGTCGGTGGTGGCCGACTGGGCGCTGGACCAGGGCGATGTGCGGCATGTGGATTTCAGCGCGCACGTAGGATCGGTGGACCTGATCTCGGGCGGACCGCCGTGCCAGCCCTTCAGCATGGGCGGTAAGCACCGGGCCTATGACGACGCGCGCGATATGTTCCCCCAGGCGATTCGGGCGGTGCGCGAGGTCCAGCCGCGGGCCTTCGTGTTCGAGAACGTCAAGGGTCTGACCCGGACCGGTTTCCAGAATTATTTTGAGTACATCCAGCTACAGATGCGGCACCCGGAGGTGGTGGCGCGGGCGGACGAGGACTGGACCGATCATCTGGCGCGGCTGGAGCGGCATCATGTGTCGGGATCGACCGAGGGGTTGAACTATCATCTGGTGACGCGGCTGTTGAACGCGGCCAACCACGGAGTGCCGCAGCGGCGGGAACGTGTGATCTTTGTCGGCTTCCGGACCGATCTGGCCGAGGAATGGCATTTCCCGCGCGAGTTGTTCAGCGCCGAGGCCCTGGTCTGGGACCAGTATGGTGACGGGTCGTATTGGGACCGGCACCGGGTGGCGACCAAGGATCGCCCAGACAACCCCGTGCTGAAAGCCCGGGCCGAGCGGATGGGTGAGCGGCCGGCGAGTCTGGCCTGGAAGACGGTGCGGGACGCAATCGCGGACCTGCCGGACCCGGAGCAGCAGTCGGCGAAGGCGCGGGCCGTGGCCAATCATCGGTTCCAGGCGGGGGCACGTAGCTATCCGGGGCACACCGGCAGTCCGCTGGACGAACCGGCCAAGACGTTGAAGGCCGGAGTGCATGGGGTGCCGGGTGGCGAGAACATGCTGCGGCGGCCGGACGGGTCGGTGCGATACTTTACGGTGCGTGAGAGCGCGCGGCTGCAGACCTTCCCAGACGACTATGTGTTCCACGGGTCGTGGACGGAGACGATGCGGCAACTGGGCAACGCGGTGCCCGTGCGGCTGGCCGAGATCGTTGGTCGAGACGTGGAGCGGGTATTGAGGCTGGCGGCGTAATGGCAGGTTACACCGAGTTCGAGTTCGATCTGCCGGATGCGCTTCTGACGCACCTTATCAAAGTCTTGGATGGCCTCGAGCCCGCCCCGCTTGCGGCGGGTGTGGTGAGCTCGGTTCCTGAAGCGCAAGGTGTGTACCAACTCTTTCTCGATAACGAGCTGGTTTACATCGGAAAGACAGATGCCGAGGCTGGGCTGCGCAAGCGGCTAGATCGCCATGCATTCAAGGTCCAACATCGCTTGAACCTCGACCCCGCACGGGTCTCGTTCCGGGCTGTGCGCATCTTCGTTTTTACGGCTATCGATCTCGAAACCCAGTTGATCCGTCACTACGCTGCGGGTGGGACTAGGTGGAATAATCGGGGGTTCGGTGCGAACGATCCAGGTCGCCAGCGCGACCGCACGAAGGTTCGGTCAACCAACTTCGACGCTCTTTACCCGATTGATCTAGACCGCGAAATCGAGCTTGATTTCAGTCAGGACACCAATGCGGGGCAGGTGCTGGCGAGGCTTAAACAGGCTCTGCCCTATACATTTAGGTATCAGACGGAAAGCGGACGTCGACCGGCGGCCGAGCTCACTCAAACTGAAGTGCTGATCCCGCGCGGCCCAACGACCACCCGGCAGCTTCTGAAACATCTCGTTGCTCAGTTACCGACCGGCTGGCAGGCGACGGCCTTCCTGCATCAGGTGATCCTCTACCGAGAGACGATCGATGATTACCCGGACGCGACGGTTTTGGCACGTTCCTGATCGCTGACGTCAGACCCGCAAGCCAGGCTAGACGGCTGAGCGGGGAATGCCAGGGCGGAAGGCGGCGTCGGTTCCGGATGGATACGATTGGATATCGCGCACTGGATTTGTTGGTGACATGGGCGTTTGCGGGGCGATCTGTGCACTTTGCCTGACACAGGTCGTGGCGGGGTTAGGCTTGTGGGCATGACACAGGCGAAACAGACGACTGAAACTGCGGGCGATGCGCCGGCGATGGCGAGGACCGATCCGCGGCGTGGGCGGGAGCGGCGGCCGTACAAGATCCGGGGGCCGGAGACCTGGGCGCTGATCCGCGAGAGCTATCTGGCGGGGGCGTCGGCGCGGCAGCTGGCGGCGCGATACGATGTGACGGAATGGGCGATCTGGCGGCGCGCGTGGAGGAAGGGCTGGACCAAGCAGGACCGGGTCGAGCCGGTGCCGCCGCCCGCGCTGGAACCCCTGACGCCTGAGGTTGACGGGGGTGCGGGGGCGGTCGATGGGCCTGCCGATCCGGGTGCCCTGTCGCGCGAGGCCTTGGCCGGGGTGGCGCGGGCGATGAAGCAGGGGCGTCTGGATGAAGCACGCAAGCTGGCGCAGCTGGCCGCGTCGCTGGGGCGGCTGGGGGAGGGGCCGGGCCGGGGCGGCTTTACCCTGAACGACATCGTGCGGGTGAGCTTCGATCCCGAATACTGTGCCGAGGTGATGGGGATCGATCCCGATGCCCCGCCTGACCCCGACAAGCAGGAGTACTGGGATCGGATGCGTGAGGCCCGCAAGGCCACCGCCGCGGCGCAGGTGGCGCTGAAGACCAAGGGCTATCGCGAAGGTCGCGCCGAGCTGAGGGCCGAGCTGGGGCTGGAGCCCGAGCCGGTGCCGGAGCCGGGGACGGAAGGGGCGGAAATCTATTATTTCTATGCGGGCGGGGTGTATCGCCTGCGCAAGCGGTGAAGGCGGGCGCTTCACGTGTGCCCGGTGACGGCCGGAACCGGATGTCGCCCTAGCCATTTCAGCCTGCATGAAAACAGCCATCGTCACGGGAGCCGCGGGCCTGATCGGCCGGGGGATATGTCAGGCTCTGATCGCGGAGGGCTGGATCGTCGCGGCCTTCGATCTGAAGCCCGGGCCGGAGGGGACGCGGTCGGTGATCTGTGACGTGGGGGACGAGGCGTCGGTGACGGCGGCGTTTGCCGAACTGGGGTGGGAGGCACTGGACCTGCTGGTCAACAATGCGGGGATCGCCCAGCCCGATCGTGGGCCGATGGCCGAGCTGTCGCTGGCCGAATGGCGCAAGGTGACGGACAGCCACCTGACCGGGGCCTTCCTGATGAGCCGGGCGGCGATACCGCTGCTGGAAACTGCTGGAGAGGGTGACGGGGCCATCGTCAACATGGTCTCCACGCGGGCCTTCATGTCCGAGCCGAACACCGAGGCCTATGCCGCCTCCAAGGGGGCGCTGGTCGCGCTGACGCATGCCATGGCGATCAGCCTGGGGCCCAAGGTGCGGGTCAATGCCATCGCGCCGGGCTGGATCACCGATGACGACGACCTGAGGCCGGTCGACCATCAGCAGCATCCGGTCGGCCGGGTGGGGCGGCCCGAGGATATTGCCGGGGCGGTGCTCTATCTGGCCGGGGCGGGCTTCGTGACGGGTCAGGTGCTGAGCGTCGATGGCGGGATGACCCGCAAGATGATTTACGCGGACTGAGGCCTTTAGCGCCTGATGGAGCCGAGGATCGGCTCGAACAGGTGCCGGGTCAGGTGGTGGACGACCGGTACGACGACGCCGTCGCCCGTCAGGTGCAGGGCGTCGCCCTGGCCCTTAGGCAGCCGATAGCTGTCGGGCAGCCCCATCAGGCGGGCGGTCTCGCGCGGGGACATCAGCCGCGAGCGGAGGCGGTTGCCGTGGACCTCCAGCACGATCTGGCGACTGGAGCCGCCGCCGGGGGTGCGCAGGCAGCCGGCGATGCCGTCGAAACGGACCTCGGCCCGCTGGATGCGGTGGCCGTTCTCCTGACGGGTGCGGCGATAGGCGGTGCCGTGGGTCAGGGTTCCGGTGCGGCGGGCGGCGGCCAGCTTCTGAAGGTTCAGCGGGCTCATCTGGGACAGCAGGCGGGCGGTCTGGTCCGGCGTGTGCCAGGGGGTGGCGGGGCTGTCGGGTTTGATCAGGTCCGTCAGGGTGGCGTTGCGCGGCGGGGGCTCGGGCAGGGACCACCACAGGGTGCGGGCGGCGACCTCGGGCCGCAGGGAGCGGACGGCGCGAATGACCGCGGGCGTGTGGAAGGGACCGTATGGCGTGTCGCTGTGCAGGGCGGGATCGAGTGGGATGCGGTCGTGCACGCCGATGACGAACAGCCGCGGTCGCGACTGGGGCAGGAACCGCTCGGCATCGATGACCAGGGCCCCGGGGCGATAGCCGCCCTCGGACAGGGTGCGCATCAGCACGGCGAAGTCGGCCCCGCCCCGCGACGTCAGGGTGCCGCAGACATTCTCGATGGCGACGATGGCGGGCGCGCGACCCTCTGCGGCCAGACCCTCGATCACGCGCCAGAAGCCGTGGAAGGCTCCGGATCGGTGGCCTGCCAAGCCTCGACCGGCGCCTGCCAGCGACAGGTCCTGACAGGGGAAGGAGGCCCAGGCCAGGTCGGCCTGACCGGGCAGTTGATGAGCCGTGATGTCGGCGACGTCGCCTAGGTGGAGTTCGTTGGTTCCCCAGTTGGCGCGATAGGCGGCGGCCTTCTTCGCATCGATGTCGTTGGCGAACCGGCAGGTCCAACTGGGGCCGAGGCCGGCACGGACCATGCCGCCGCCGGCGAAGAATTCGTAGACCTCAGCCACGGTCGTCGATGACGGTCAGCTCGGGCCAGCGGGCGCGGGCGCTGGCGACCGCCTTGTCCCAGCCCTTGGCACGCCGGCGGTTCGGATTGGGGCGCAGGGTCATGGCGAACAAGTCGTCCAGACCGAAGGGGGCGGCGACGGTAATGCGATCGTCGGACTCCAGCCGGATGCTGACGGCAAAGGCCGGGGCGACGAAGCGGGACAGGGCCTCGTCGGTACTGGCCAGCGGCTCATAGGGCTCTCCGAAGCGATCGTGGAACCACAGGTGGACGCGGGCCTGATTGCGCACCTCGACCAGGTCGCGCAGGGGCGGATCGAACGCGGCGGCGACGCGGCGGATGACGGCGTCCTCGGCATCGTATGAGGTGTCTGGGTCGAAATAGCCCAGGTCGTAGTCCTTGATGCCATAGCCGATGGCGCGACCGGTCTGGTGGTTCCAGACGGCCTGATAGACCGCGCCGGAAAACACGCGCCAGTCGGGGAGGTCGAGGGCGCGGACGGTGGTCAGGACCTTCATCAGTTGCGGCTGCTGCCGGACGATGGCGACGAGGCGGCTTTCGAGATCGTCCATGCTCAGCGGTCGCGCACGGGCCAGGCGTGATCCAGCGGGCCGTGGCCGCCGCCCAGGCCCGGTGCACGCCGGATGGCTTCGGACACATAGGCCCAGGCCCCGGCGACGGCGGTCTCCAGCGGCAGGCCCCGCGCCAGACCGGCGGCGCAGGCGCTGGCCAGGGTGCAGCCGGTGCCGTGGGTGTGGCGCGTCTCGATGCGGGGCCCCTCCAGCAGGGTCTCGCCGGTCGGGGTGATCAGGACGTCGATCACGGTCTCGCCCGGCACATGGCCGCCCTTCATCAGCACGGCCTGTGCACCCATGCCCAGCAGGAAGTCGCCGGCGCGACGCTGGCCGTCCAGGTCGGTGATGGTGAGACCGGTCAGCGCCTCGGCCTCGGGCGCATTGGGCGTCAGCAGGGCCGCGCGCGGGATCATCAGGGTACGGACGGCGGCGACGGCGTCGGCGTCCAGCAGGGGGTGGCCGCCCTTGGCGATCATGACGGGGTCGACGACGGCGGGGGCGGACGTGGTGTCGAGAATGGCGGCGACCCGCTCGATCACCGCGATGGAGCCCAGCATTCCGGTCTTGACCGCATCGGTGCCGATGTCGTCCAGAACGGCTCGAGCCTGTTCTTCGATGAGGTCCAGCGGCAGAGGATGCACCCCGTGGACGCCCAGGGTGTTCTGGACCGTGATCGCGGTGATGGCGGTGGCGGCGAACCCGCCCAGCATGGTGATGGCCTTGATGTCCCCCTGGATGCCCGCGCCTCCGCCGGAGTCTGACCCGGCGATGATCAGGACGCGGCCGAGGTCGGCGGGGGGTGGCGGGGTGCGGGCGGGCATGGAGGTGAGATGGCGCAAGGCTGCGATCAGGGCAAGGCGATCTGTATTGCCGTATAACTATATTGCTGATAAGGGATTTACATGCTCGCCGCCCTTCAAGCCCTGTCCGACCCTCATCGCATGGCGATCATGGCGATGTTGGCGGATGGCGAACGTCCCGCCGGTGACTTCGTCAGCGCCTTGCCCATCGCCCAGCCGACGGTGTCGAAACATCTGTCGGTCCTGCGCGAGGCGGGGCTGGTGACGGTGCGCAAGGACGCCAATCGGCGGCTGTACCAACTGAACCCCGCACCGCTGGCCGAACTGGACGCCTGGCTTCAACCCTATCGCCGGTTCTGGACGAACCGGCTGGATGCACTGGAAGCGCATCTGGACAAGGAGTTTGCACAGTGAGCCGGTCAGAATTGCCTTACATTCCGAGAGCCGCGGCGGGCACCCTGACCCGTATCCATGGCGGGTGGGAACTGCGTTTCGAACGACGCTTGCGGCACGCGCCGGAGCGGGTGTGGCGCGCCCTCACGACTCCGGAAGGACTGGCTTGCTGGCTGGCCGAAGCGAAAATCGACGCTGCGCCCGGCGGATTGATGCACCTGCATTTTCGGCAGCCGGACCACGAATTTATGCCGGATGTGCCAGAGCGGCGGATGCAGCACAACGAGGTGTTGGTGTCGGAACCCTTCACTCGGTTTGAGCACACTTTTGGCGGCCATCCGGAGTCTGTCGTGATCTGGACCCTGACGCCACACGGCGACGGCACGCATTTGTCGCTGGTACATCGCGTGCCTGAAAGCTGGTCGGATGCGCGCACCAACGTGCTGAGCGGGTGGCACCACCATATGGAAGGTCTGGACGATGCTTGTCGCCTGACCCGCCATGCCTGGGACTGGGACCGCTGGTTCGCGCTGCGTGACGCCTATGGCGAACGGATCGGGCAGGCGGAGACGGACGACGACTACCGCAATGACTGGCGCACCCCCGCACATGCCAACGCCCAGGAGAACGCGAATGACTGACTATACCCGAAAGGTGCAGGCCGCCTGTTCGGCCGCCGACGCCTTCGTCGCCTTGACGGACCACATCGACCATTGGTGGTCCCGTGACTTCGACGGCCGAGCCGATGCGGTGGGTCAGGAATTTACCGTCCGGTTCGGGCGAACCTTCAAGACGTTCCGCGTTGTTGAACTGGAGCCTGGCTCGAAAGTGGTGTGGCTTTGCGTCGCCAGTCACCTCGATCTGGACGGGCTCAAGACGAAGTCGGAGTGGGACGCCACGCGTGTGGAATGGACGCTGCAACACATGGGCGGGGTGACGATGATTGAAGTGTCGCACTTCGGACTGACGCCGGCACTGGGCTGCCACGGAGCCTGTGAACAGGGTTGGGACCATTTCCTTGAGCACAGTCTTGTCCCATTTCTGGAGACCGGCACCGGACATCCGTCCGAAGGAGTTGTCGCTCCCGGCGCGCTGGAGAGCGCGACATGACCGATTGGCTGGATCAATTGGTGGGGGACTGGACCTTCGAGGGACGCTCGGTGCCTGACGATGCCGAACAGGTCCGCACCGGGACCGAGCGGGTGACCCGGCAAGGGGCCTGGATCGTGATCGACGGCGAGGGCTACCGCTTTCAGTTAGCGACGGACCCGGCCACCGGACGGGTGACGGGTGACTTCGTCCATTGGGAATACCCGCAGCTTTGGACCTACGACGGCTGTGTCGAGGCAGGCGGACGGTTGCATCTGCGCAGCCGTGGCCCCGACATGGAGGGCCAGGGAGCGGAGGCCGAGTACGACGACGTCTTCGAGATCGTCTCGCCGGACGAGCGACGCTCTGTCGGTCGGATCAAGGCGGCCGACGGCACCTGGCAGGATTTCAGCCGCACGACCTATTGGAGGACGGGCGACTAGCTCCGCCCCGATGGCTCAGGCTGAAGGTCCGGCCGCCGAAAGTGCCGCCTGGAGCTTCAGAGCCTGGACCGTTTCGCGCACGTCGTGGACGCGGATGACGGCAGCGCCGTTGCGGGCGGCCTCAAGCGCGAGGGCCAGCGAGCCGCCGAGGCGGTCGGCGGCGTCGGTGGCGGTCGGGTCGATGGACTGGATGGTGCGCTTGCGGCTGGCCCCATACAGAATGGGCAGGCCGGTGGCGGTGAGGCGGTGCAAGTCGCGGGTCAGGGCCAGGTTGTGCGCAGCGGTCTTGCCGAAGCCGATGCCGGGGTCCAGCCAGATGCGGTCGGGGGCGAGGCCGGCGGCCATGACCTCTCCGGCCCGGACGGCCAGCCAGTCGGCGACCTCGGCGACCACGTCGTCGTACTGCGGATCGTCCTGCATGGTCTGGGGCCGGCCCTGCATGTGCATCAGTACGACGTCGCATTGCAGCGCGATGGCGGTGGCGACGCTGTCGGGGGCGAAGTTTAGGGCGGTGACGTCGTTCCAGATGTTGGCCCCGGCGGCGACGGCGATGCGGGCGACATGGGGCTTCATGGTGTCGATGCTGATGGCCCCCGACCATCCGGCGTCGCGCAGTCCGGCGATGACGGGGGCGGTGCGGGCGATCTCTGTGTCGACGTCCACGGGCGTCGCGCCGGGCCGGGTGCTCTCGCCGCCGATGTCGAGGATGTCCGCGCCCTGTTCGGCCAGACGCAGGCCATGGGCGATGGCGGCCTGGACGGTGTCGTGATGGCCGCCGTCGGAGAAGCTGTCGGGCGTGACGTTGACGATGCCCATGACGCGCGGGCGGGAGGGGGGGCGGGAGTGGGCCATCAGCTCTTGCCGCCGATCAGACCGGCGATAGCGTCAAGATAGGTGCCGAACGCCTTGCGGCCCTCGGGCGTGATGGTGACGCGGGTCAGGGGCTTGTTGTCCTTGAAGCTCTTGGCGATGGCGACATAGCCAGCCTCTTCCAGCTTCTTCAGATGGACCGACAGATTGCCCTGGGTCGCCTCCAGCGCAATCTTCAGCTCGGTGAAGTCGGCGGTGTCGGCATCGACCAGATAGACCATGATCCCCAGCCGCAGGCGACCGTGGATGACGTCGTCGATCCGTCCGAGGTCGGCCAGGCCCATGCGTCAGGCCTGCCTGGCCGAGCGCGCGTCGCGCAGCATGATCCAGCCGGGCAGGGCGAAGAGCAGGAACAGGGCGGCGGTGCAGACGCCCAGATACCAGTCGACCTGACGCACCAGCAGACCGAGCGCGACCGCCGTGACCCACCCGCCGATGGCGGTCGCCAGCATCCAGGGCTTGCGCTTCAGGGTGTAGACCAGCAGCCAGGCCGATCCCTGAAGGCAGAAGACCACGGCGGGATAGTAGAGCCAGACGGCGAAGTCCTGATCCCGCATCGCACCGACGCCGAAGATGATGATGACGGCCACATTGGCCATGCCTGCGCTGCTGAAGGCGGCGTTCAGGATGCGGGTGGCCAGGGGGCCGCGCGTGCCGCCGACGCCGTCGGCCTTGTCCTTGCGGATGGCCCAGATCAGCACGATCAGGAAGGCGACGCTGATGCCGATGACGAACGCCAGATTGGCAAGGTCCGGCCAGACGATCACGCCCGTCGCCTGACCGATATGGAACAGGCATTGGAGGCCGTAGAGCAGGCCGCCCGCCAGATAGGCGACAGCGAGGGTCAGCTGCGGCTTGCCGCCACCCTCGACGATGGCGCGCATGAAGGCCAGGTCGTCTTCGGCGGAATGCAGGCGGGGCGGGGTGGGCATGCGGGTGTCTCCGGCGACCGGCTCGTCCCTGAGGTGAACGAGCCGGTTCGTAATGGCAAGCTATTCGGCGGGCACGGCGTCGGGAAGCGGAGGCTTGCGCCACGGGACGCGGCGTCCGTTCAGCGCCTTGCCCACAAAGGTGTGGCGCACCAGCAGTTCGTAGCTGATGAGCGACACGGCCAGGACGCCGAGGACGATGCTTCCCAGCTTGCCCCACCAGGGCAGGGCGACGTCCAGCATCAGCACCTGTCCGGCCATGACCAGCGGCGGATGGATCAGATAGATCCAGTAGGAGGCGTCGGCCAGATACCGTCGCACCGCGCTGTAGCCACTCATGAACCGCAGCGACAGGCTGATGGCGGCGAAGGTCGCGGTAAAGACGGCGAAGGCATAGACGGCGGCGGCGAAGGCCTTCATCGACGGGTCGGTCACCGGCACCAGTGACGGGATAGGTCCGCCGGAAATCATCAGGGCTCCGGTGCCCGTGCCGATGGCCACGAGGCTGAACAGGGGCCACAGCCGCTCGATCCGGGGCAGCAGATCGCGGCGGCGGTCCAGCAGGATGCCGAGCGTGAACGCCAGGCCGAAGCCGGTGACGGCGGCCGGGTTGGGCACGAAGCCTTTGTCCGGCGTCGGAATGCCAAAGAAGACGATCCAGTCCGGCGTCAGCCACAGGGCTACAGCCAGGGGCGCGGCAAGGACGGCGGGTGTCCAAGGACCGATCAGGATGCCAGTCAGGCGGTCCAGGCGCTTGGGCAGGCCTCCATCGCGGTCGATGCGCTGGCCGATCAGGCGGACGGCGAGAAAGACGCCGTAGAAGAGCAGCAGCACCCAAAGGAACCACAGGTGCAGCAGGGGGAAGGTTTCCAGCGTCAGGGGCGGCGGTGGCGGCCCGTCGGTCGGGATGGAGCCGCCGTTGTCGATGGCCGCCTTCCAGATGATGACGGCTATGACCGCCGGGAAGACGACCCACCACATGCCGAACATGGGATTGGCGATACGACCGGCGCGATCCTTGACGAAACCCCAGATGCCCCGGCGTCCCAACAGCAGATGGGCGAACAGGCCTGCAATCAGGAAGAAGGTCGTCATCCGGAACAGATGGATGGCGAAAAACAGCACGCCGGCGACAGGCGAGGTCTGGCCGTCCGGAAAGAGCCAGATCGGTGTCGGCAGGTAGGACAGGCTGGCGTGCAGGACGACACCCAGGACCAGGGCGATGCCGCGCAGGGCGTCGAGGCCGTGCAGGCGCTCGGGTGGATGGATGCTGGTGGACGACATGGGTTGCTCTCCCCCTTCAGTTGATGAGGGCGAGATATCATAGACTAGTTTATAACACAAACATGTTGGCCTGCGGATTGCGCCGTCATTATTTGCGAGAAGGGGCAAGCAAAAGGCCCCCGGATCGCTCCGGGGGCCTCTCATCGCTTTGTGTGCTGCCGTTAGTGGACGGTCGGCTGTTCGACCTCGACGGTGACGCCGTCCGACACCGGAGTGATCGGCACGGAGACCGAAGGCCCGGCGTTGGGGAAGTTGTTCTCGTCGCGGTTGGGGGCCAGGCCCTTTTCGATCAGGTCCTTGATCTCCTCGCCGGACAGGGTCTCGTATTCCAGCAGGGCCTGGGACAGCTTCTCGTGGTCGGCGGCCTTCTTCTTGAGGATCTTGCGGGCCTCGTCCCAGCCGGAGGTAACCAGCTTCTTGACCTCGGCGTCGATGATGCGGGCGGTCTCCTCCGAGATATTCTGGCTGCGCGCGACCGAGTGGCCCAGGAAGACCTCCTGCTCGTTCTCGCCATAGGCCACGGTGCCCAGCACGTCGGAAAAGCCCCACTGCGTCACCATCCGCTTGGCCAGCTTGGTCGCCTGCTGGATGTCCGAGCTGGCGCCGGAGGTGATGTTCTCCTTGCCGAAGATCAGCTCCTCGGCCACGCGGCCGCCAGCCATGATGGCGATGCGATCGACCATCTGCTGATACTTCATCGAATAGCGGTCGCCCTCGGGCAGCTGCATCACCATGCCCAGGGCCTGGCCGCGCGGCACGATGGTCGCCTTGTGGACGGGATCGGCCATCTTGACGTTCATGGCGACGATGGCGTGGCCGGCCTCATGATAGGCGGTCAGGCGACGCTCTTCCTCGTTCATGGCCATGGACTTGCGCTCGGCGCCCATCATGACCTTGTCCTTGGCGTCCTCGAAGTCGCGATGGGTGACCATGCGACGGTCCTTGCGCGCCGCCATCAGAGCCGCCTCATTGACCAGATTGGCCAGGTCGGCACCGGAGAAGCCGGGGGTACCGCGCGCGATGGTCTTGACCGCGACGTCGGCGGCCAGGGGCACATCCTTCATATGGACGCGCAGGATCTTCTCGCGGCCCGAGACATCGGGATTGGGCACCACGACCTGACGGTCGAAGCGGCCGGGACGTAGCAGGGCCGGGTCCAGCACGTCGGGACGGTTGGTCGCCGCGATCAGGATGATGCCTTCGTTGGACTCGAAGCCGTCCATCTCGACCAGCAGCTGGTTCAGGGTCTGCTCGCGCTCGTCATTGCCGCCGCCCAGACCGGCGCCCCGGTGACGACCGACGGCGTCGATCTCGTCGATGAAGATGATGCACGGAGCATTCTTCTTCGCTTGTTCGAACATGTCGCGCACTCGGCTGGCACCGACGCCGACGAACATTTCGACGAAGTCCGAGCCGGAGATGGAGAAGAAGGGCACGCCCGCCTCACCGGCCACCGCACGGGCCAGCAGGGTCTTGCCGGTACCGGGAGGGCCGACCAGCAGGGCGCCCTTCGGGATCTTGCCGCCCAGGCGCTGGAACTTGCCGGGATCCTTCAGGAAGTCGACGACTTCGGTCAGTTCTTCCTTGGCCTCGTCAACGCCCGCGACGTCGTCGAAGGTCTTGCGACCCTTGTGCTCGGTCAGCAGCTTGGCCTTGGACTTGCCGAAGCCCATCGCACCCTTAGCGCCACCCTGCATCTGACGCATGATCAGCAGATAGAAGCCGATGATCAGCAGGATCGGCAGGGCCCCGATCAGGATGCTCAGCCAGATGGACTGGCTGGTGCCCTGCGGATCGACGTCAGCCCCGGCGACCGCGATGCTTTCCAGAAGTTCGGCGTTCGGCAGGGGGGTAATGACGGTCACGACCTGATTGTCGCGCAGGGTGACCTTCAGCTTCTCGCCGCGAGATTCGACCTTGGCGATCTGATTCGCGTCACGCGCCTTCAGCAGGTTGGAGAACGACATCTCGGCCGGACGCTGCGCGGCCTTCTGGCCCGGCATGGGGGTGTTGCCCCCGCCGCCAAAGGCCATGAACAGCGTCAGCGCGCCCAGAATGATGACGCCCCAGATGGCGAAATTGCGCAGATTCATTCTCGTCTCGATCCCTTGGGACGCCAGTCTGTCCCGTCAATCTGTGATGTCAGCATCCGAAATAGGCGTTTCCGGGTCGCTGCGCCATGGTTCGCTCAGGACAGATGGCGCTCATGCGTCACTGCGTCCAGTGCCAGCGCCAGCCTCTGTTCGACCAGGGACCGCGCCAGACCTGTGGTGCCTGCAAGAACCGGGGCATTCGAACCGTTCCGGATCAGTACAGGTCGGGTGGGCCGCGCGGCAGGCGGGAAGGACTTGAGCACCGCACGGTCGGCCTCGGACAGAGCGGCCATGCGACCCGCGGCGGCGGTGACGGTCCAGCCGGGTTCATCGACCGTGATGGCCCAGCGACCGTCCCAGATAGCCTCGACGCACGGAGTGAGGTCGATGTCGGGCGGCGGGCGGCGCATGAACTCCCCGGCCTCGCGGTGGATGAGGATATGGTCAGGGGTAGCGTTGAGGCGGGCCCCGCAGAGGGTGGCGGTGAAGGTGTCGCCGGCAACCAGTCTGGCGGCAAGGGAGGCGAGGCGGTCGCCGCGCGGCATACGGTCGAAGCCACCGGCGCAGACCAGGGCGAACGAAAGAATTCCTGGGGACACGCTTCGGTTCAGCGTAATGCTTCCCTCTCCCGAGGGGAGAGGGCTTGAGCGCACAGCGGCATCGCCGCTGCCTTTGCGCCAAAGGGTGAGGGTGTCAGGACCCAAGGTGGTCAAACACCGCAACCCCTCATCCGAGGGGGCTGTCGCCCCTTCACCTGCTCCCAATGGGAGAAGGAAACTGCGCGCGCGACTTCTCGCATATTTAAGGTCTTGGTTCGCAGGATCATCGATCCAGGCCTCGCCCTGCGCCGTCAGCCAGTCCCGCAAGGCCTGGCGCCGCACCTCCAGCATCGGCCGCAACACCATCAGCCCACGCCCCTGCGGCCAGACAGGGGAGGGCGACCATTCGCGCACCCGCCCCAGCGTCGAGCCTTCGGCCCGCATCCAGTCGCCCTCGGCCACGTCGTCGGCCGTGTGGCCCAGCAAGATCACTCGGGCCCCGCTCGCGCGGGCCGCCTCGGCCAGCAGCGCATGGCGGGCGCGGCGGGCGGCGGCAGGTAGGCCGGTGACCGGTTTCGGCCCCTGCCAACTCAGGCCTTGCCAATCGGCTCCCACGGCCAGGGCGGCGTCTCGGGCAAAGACCGTCCAGCCTGCGCTGTCGGGATTGAGTGCGTGATCGACCGTCAGGGCCAGGATGCGACGACCGTTGGTCTGCGCCCAGGCCAAGGCCAGTTTCAGCAGGGCGAGGGAATCACCGCCGCCCGACAGGCCGAGGGCCAGCGGGGCGTCGGTTCCGGTCTGAAGCCTGGCGCTCAGGCGATCGAGCACACCGGCGAAGGCGTGGTTCGCGTCGGCAGGCGAGGTCAGGTGCACTCCGCGTCGGACCGCACCCGCGCAGCCACGGCCCTAAGATCCTGGGACGCGCGGGCATTGTAGCGGCGGGTGAACTCGCCAAGCGCCGCACAGGCCTCGGCCGGACGCTGGGTTGCGGCCAGCCCGCGAGCCAGTTTCAGCGTGACTTCTCCGGCCCAGGCGTCTGTCGGCCAGCCACGCAGGGCGCGGGCATAGGCGGAGACGGCCGCACCCTGGTCGCCCGCTGCACGCACCGCGTCGCCGATGCGCCATTCGGCCTCGCGGCTTTCGGCGGTATTGGGCCAGTTGGCGATGACGCGCTCCAGCGCCTCCAGACCGCCCTGTCGGTTGACCGTCACGAGCGTGCGGGCGGCGGCCAGATCGCTGGCGGCGCTGCCGGTGGGGGAGGCGGCGGCCTGTTCGGCCTGGGCCTGGCGCTCGGCGGCGGCAGCCTGTGCGGCGGTCTCCATTGTGCGCAGGCGACCCTCGGCATCGCGAAGGCGGGTGCCGATGGCGGCGTTGTCGCGCTGGCTTTCGTCCAGCTGGAAGCTGAGGCGCTCCAGATCGCCGTTGACGCGCTGGACGGTGGCTTCGAGATCGCGCAGGCGGCGGTCCATGATGCCGACCTGACCTTGCAGGGCGACGACCTCCGGGTCAGGCTCGACCAGCACCGGCTGACCGGCGGCGTTGCGCTGAGTCACCGCCCGTTCCAGTCGGCGGACATTGCGGTCCAGTTGCTCCAGGCGACGGTTGTCCCACTGCACGGCCGGCAGGGGTGCGGTCTGGGCCACCACGGTGGTCGTCCCGGCGATCAGGACCAGGCCGAGCACGGTCAGGACGGCATTGCGGGGGCGGAAAAGGTCAGCGCGCTTCATGCCCCTGTCGTCCCACCGATTTGCGGCGTCTGCAAGGCCGCGTCAGGCCCCCAACCCCAGCATGATGATCGCCAGGATAAACAGGGTCAGCACGATGGTGCAGAAGATCAGCAGGGCAAAGGTGCGCCACAGGGCCGAGAAGATGCGAAGGCTGTAGGTGCCCTTCAGCTGTGCGAACATGTGCACGGGTACCCACAGCATCAGGACCGTACTCAACGTTCCACCCACGGCCGCCCGCCATCCCTGGCCCGCACCGCTGATGGCCCCCGCCGCCATCAGGCCCAGACCCAGCAGGGCCATGAAGGTCAGGGAGTAGAGGACGAAGACGCCGTGATCGTACCAGGTAAATCCGCGCTTCCAGAGGAACAGCAACCAGACGAAAGGAATGGAAAGGGGCACCAGCAGGAAGGCGAATTTGTAGAGCGTCTGCTGCACCTTGTAGAGGGCGAAGTCCGGGTTGGAGAGCTTGTGCAGGATCTTGGTCTGCATCTTCTTGTCACCGACGCCGACGTTGACGCGGTCGTCGTGAACCGCGTCGGCAATCTCCGCCTGCCAGCTACCGGCTGCGAGACCATCCGGGCGCGGACCGCTGATCTTGGCCGCCTCGAGATTTTGCAGGCGAAGCTGGGCTCCCGCGAGCGTATTCTTGTAGACATCCAATGTCGCGGCGCTGCCGGGTGTGCCAGCCTGCGCACTGCGTTCAGCCTCGGCGACCAGGGTCTCGGCCTCTGCAACCGTCTGGCGCGCCTCGACGATGCGCTCGTCGAGCGAGTGCTGGTTGATGTTGACGACCGATCCGCCGCCGAAGCTCATGATGAAGAACATCACGAAGACGGTGAACAGGAACATGGCCAGAGGCGAGATGTAGCGGGTGCGCTTGCCCTGGATCCACTCGCGCGTCAGCCGCCCGGGATTGAAGGCCAGCAGGGGCAGGGTCCGCCAGATACGGGCGTCGAAATGCATGACGCCGTGCAGGACTTCCTCGACCAGATGCAGCAGGGTGCGGTGCACATGGGTCGGCTGGCCGCAGTTGGAGCAGAACTTCCCGCTGACCGGCTCCCCGCAATCAGAGCAGAGGCGGGTCTGCTCGCCGGCCTCGCCGGTCGGCCTTTCGACGGCCTTGGCGATCAGGCCGCCCGTGACCGCGCCGCCTGCTGCCTCGATGTCCACGCGCCTCTCCCCCAAGCCGACCGCAGTATCTTACGGCTTCGCTTGATCGGGCGGAATACGCAGGCGCAACAAAAAAGGCACCGGCCGGAGCCGATGCCTTTTTCAAAGTTCAGATCGTTGCCGTCAGATCAGCGCATCGCGCCCGAGACGATGGCCGTGTGGCCGTTGCGGTTGCGGGCGAAAGCGTCCTCGGTCGAGCCGGCGGCGATCGGACGCTCCTTGCCGAAGCTGATGGTGTCGATGCGACCGGCGGGGATGCCGCGCTGGACCAGATAGGTGCGGATCGACTCGGCGCGGCGTGCGCCCAGGGCCAGGTTGTATTCGGCGGTACCGCGTTCGTCGGCATTGCCCTCGATGCGGACCGTCACCTGCGGATAGCGCTGCAGCCAGGCGGCCTGGGCATCCAGGCGCGGCATGGCGTCGGAGCGGACCTCATAGCTGTCGAGGTCGAAATAGATGCGGTCGCCGACGTTGACGACGAAGTCCTGCTCCGAACCGGCGGCGGGGGCACCCAGATTGCCGCCGTCCACATTACCGGTGCCGGCACCGGGATAGACAGGGTTGTTGGCGGGCGGCACTTCATTGCCGGCACCGGTATCGGCCGGGCGGCGCGGGGTGCAGGCGGCGATGGCGGTCACGGCGACGCCGACGGCGGCGATACGCATCAGGTTCGAGGTCTTCATCATGGGACGTCTCCTAAGTCTTCGGGGCCGAGGGCTCAGCTTGGCTGTATGAACCGAATAGGGCCGGTTCGTGTCATGGGGAACCGGGGTAACGCGGGTTTGAACGATTAGGCTCCCGCCGGTTCCTGATTTGATGGGCTCAGGCTGGACAGGCGTCCGCGCCGCGCCCACCCAGATTGGTAGGCTGTTCGTCCAGCAGGGGTGACCAGGCCGGGCTGCTGCCCCGACCGGTATAGCCGGATTGCGAAATCACGCGGCCCGACAGGTCCACGGTCCACAGCCGGGTGTCGCCGCCCGGGCTCTGGCGCGCGAACATGATGTAGCGGCCGTTGGGGGCCCAGGACGGGCCTTCCTCGAAATAGCTGGAGGACAGGATGCGCTCGCCCGAGCCGTCAGCGTTCATAACCCCGGTCGAGAAGCGGCCGCCGCTCTGTTTCGTGAAGGCGATCAGATCGCCGCGCGGGCTCCAATTCGGGGCGGTATACAGGCCGCCGCCCCGTGCGACGGCGCGCTGGCCCGAGCCGTCCGACCGCATCACATAGATGCGCGCGCTACCCGAGCGGTCGGAGGTGAAGGCGATCTGGCTGCCGTCGGGGTTGAAGGTCGGCGAGGTGTCGATGCCCGGATCGCTGGTCAGGCGACGTATCTGACGGCTGGACAGGTCCATGACGTAGATGTCGGTATTGCCGCCCCGGATGATCGAGAAGGCCATCTTGGACCCGTCGTTGGAGAAGCGCGGGGCCAGCACCTGGCCGTCGAACTCGCCCAGGCTTTCGCGACGACCGGTGCTGAGATTGTACAGATAGATGCGGCTGTAATCCTTGCCGAGCGCGACATAGGTGACCTCGTTCGGGTCATGCAGCGAGAAGCGCGGCGACATGATGATCTCGGAGCCATCCGTCAGATACTGCGGATTGAACCCGTCCTGATCCGAAATGGTCAGGCGCGACAGGCGATTCAGCTGGGTCCCGCTTTCGGAGACGAACAGCACGCGGCTGTCGAACAGGCCGGTCTCACCGGTCATGCGCTGATAGATCAGGTCCGCGATCTTGTGCCCGATCCGGCGCCATTGCTCAGGCGTGGCGGTGAACTGGTAGGAGACCAGTTGGCACTGGCGATAAGGATCATAAAGCCGGAAGCCGAAGTCGTTGCGGCCGTCTGGACGCGGCGTCACCGCGCCATACAGCACGGCCTGGGCCCCGATGGAGGTCCACTGCGGAAAGTTCGGCGCATTGGCCAGGGTCAGGCCTGTCTCGACGAAGCTGTTCGGATCCAGCGGCTGGAAATAGCCGGTGCGACGCAGGTCCTCGCGGATCACCCCGCCGACATCGGAGCCATTGGGGCCGTTGAAGTTGACCACGGCGATCTGGAGCGGGCGCAGGACGCCCTGGTCGATCTCGACCTCGACGGGACCACCGGTAGGAGGGGTCTGCGGCGTCTGGGCGTTGGCGGCACTGGTGGCCATGGCGACGGCGGCGACACCGGCCAAAAGTCTGTTCAGACGCATGAATTCAAGCTCCCGCAGTTGGGTGGTCGTTTCGGTCGGCCGGGCCGTCGAGGACGCACGACGCCAGCATGGCCGGGATTGGGGCGACTTTGGGACAGCCAAGCTGTGCTGTCACCCCGGTGGCGGAAACGTGACCCGTCCTCACCGGTTCCGGCATGCGCGCTCGGTATTGAAGGTCGGGCGGAAGGCTCCGCCCGGAAAATCGTTCGGGACATCGAACGGTGCGGTCTGGCGGATGGCCCGGACAGCAGCGTCGGCTGCGGCACGCCAGACAGGGTCGCTGCGGGCACCAATCAGGTCCGGCCCGTCGGTAATCCGCCCGCGCGCGTCGATCGTCACGTCCATCTGGATCCGCAGGTCGCGAGCGCCGGGGATGTCGCAGGGCAGGGTCCAGTTCGGATAGACCTGGTTGAAGATGGCGGTGATCTGAGGCCCAGTTGCCTGCGGTGCCGCGCCCCGCCCCTGCTGACCGGTACGGGGCCGGTTACCGGGCGCGGTGGCTGTGCGGGGCGGCCCGGACAGGGCGTCCAGATCGAGCGCGGGCTGGTTGCGGGGTGGGGTCGCCGGGCGCTGGGCCGGGGGGCGTGGTGTCGGCTGGGCGCGCGGCGGTGTGGGTTGTGGACGCGGCGTGGGGGCTGGCCGTGTCGGGGCGGGCGTGGGGCGTGGAGCCGGTGGGGTCGGCTCGACGACCGGCACCGGCTCGGGCGGCGCTTCGACGGGAGCCGTGGTGGCATCCTCGGTGACCACTTCCTCGCTGGGGTTGTCGGCGGGGCCGGCCTCGATCACCACGTCCGAGACGATCGACACCGGCACGGCCGTGACGGTCGGCAGAGGGGCCTTAACCCAGCCCAGGCTGCTGGCCAGGACGGCGATGCCGATCACGCCCGCATGCAGCAGGACCGAGGCGATCAGGGCAGGCGCGGGCCGTTGCATCGCGCGTCAGCCCTCCTCGGCCGAGGCAGCGGTGTCGGTGATCAGGTTCAGCTTGGTGAAGCCTTCGGAGGACAGTCGGGCCATGACGCGCGCCACGGCTTGATAGGGCGCACGGCCGTCGGCCCGGACGAAGACGGGGCGTTCGCGGGCGCCCTCGCCGCCCTCCTGAGCCACGCGTAGGACCAGATCGTCCCAGCTCACGCCGCCTTCGCCCACGAAGATTTCGCCGTCCTCCTTGATCGAGACGGTCACCGGCTCGTCACTGGCATCGACGGCCCCGGCCTCGGTCTTGGGCAGTTCCAGAGGCACGCCGACGGTCAGCAGTGGCGCCGAGACCATGAAGATGATCAGCAGCACCAGCATGACGTCCACCAGGGGCGTGACGTTGATCTCGCTCAGCGGCTGTTTGCGGGCACGGCGACGACCGCGTCCGCGACCTCCGCCCCCGGCTGCTCCACCCATGGCCATGGCTCAATACTCCCGGCGGGCGGTATCGTCGTAGGGACGGCTGGCTGGCGTACTGGGCGCCGGGCCGCTCAAGCGGCGCGCAACGGCGGCCTGCAGGTCGTCGGCAAAGCTCTCCAGACGGCCGGTGAACTTGCCCGCGTCGATCGAGAACTTGTTGTAGGCGATATAGGCCGGGATGGCGGCGGCCAGGCCCAGGGCCGTGGCGAACAGGGCCTCCGAGATCGCCGGGGCCACGGTGGCCAGATTGGTGTTGCCCGAGGCGGCGATAGCCCCGAACGCATTCATGATGCCCCAGACCGTGCCGAACAGGCCGACGAACGGTGACGACGTCGCCACGACCGACAGGACGCCCAGCCCGTTCTCGACCCGCTGGCTTTCCCGCGCGATCAGACTGTCCAGCGCCCGGTCGATGCGCGAGACCAGCAGATTGCCCTGATGCTCGTTCAGCGGACCGCGCGTCCGTGTCTCGCGCCAGTCCGCCAAGGCGATGACCAGCATGCGCGGCAGGGGGTGTTCGGGATTGGTGCCCGCCTGGGCCGCGATATCCTCCAGCGACCGGCCCGAGCCGACCTCGGCCTCGAAGGCCCTGGCGCGGCTGTTCAGCCCGCTGAACTTGATCGCCTTGTCGATGATGACCGCCCAGGACCACAGCGAGGCCACGACCAGTCCGACCATGACGGCCTTCACGACCAGATCGGCCGCCATGAACATCTCGATCGGGTTCAGCATGGACGTGGCATGGGCGGCGATGGTCATTCAGGCGTCCTCGGTCGCGATTCGGGCATGTGGCTCCATCCCTGTGCACCGGATGGAGGTGGCGGTTGTGTGGCGGTGTGGCGCGGGTCTAGCCGGGTGTGGCCCCGGCGTCACTCGGTCAGCGTCTGACGGTTGCGTGAGCGGCCTATTCGGAACGCTGTGGCGCAGGCGCATTCGGCTGAACCGCCACCGAGACGGGCGCACCCACGCTGATGATCACGCCCTCATGACCTTCCTTGGCGATGGAATAGGTGGCGGCGTCGCGCAGCAGCTGGTCCTCGCAGGCCACGTCATTGGCACGGCCCAGGTCCTGACAGCCGCGCTTGGCCGCGTCCGCCCAGCCGCGGACGCGGCGCGTCGCCGCCTCGGCCCGCTTGATGGCCGCCTCGTCCTCGGCGGCGGCCTGGGCGATCAGAGCCTGGCGGGCTCCCTGCTGATACTGCAGCTCGGCCTGACCGGCCATCTTGCGTTCCCAGACCTTGTAATAGGGACAGCCGACCAGGCCGCCGCCGAACAGCAGCACGGCCAGCAGGATGACGGTGATCAGCAAGGTCCAGCCCTGGCGCTCGGTCATGGTGGTCTGCGACATCTCAGGTCTCCAATTCGATCAGGGTGTGAGGGGCGGCCAGCCAGGGGCCGACCTTGTCTTTCAGGGCTTGCGTAGGGCGGCGTGGGCGGCCGTCCATGTGGATGCAGACGACCTCGACCTCGGCCTTGCACAGGACCTCGTCGCCGCGCGTGACGGTCTGGTTGATCAGCAGGCGAGGGCCCTTCACCGCATCATAGTGCGTGCGCACGATCAGGGCGTCGTCGATGCGGGCGGGCTTGTGAAACGTCAGACCCATCTTCGACACAACGAAGGCCAGCGGCCGGTCGCCGTCCAGCAGTTCCGCATGGCCGATGCCCATCATCCGCAGGGCGTCGGACCGCCCCCGCTCGAAATAGCGGACATAGTTGGCATGGTAGACCAGGCCGGTGAAGTCGGTGTCCTCGTAATAGACGCGGACGGGCAGGCGATGCTCGCGCCCCTCGAACCGCCCGGAGGTGGGAGTGTCGATCATGGCGTTGGCCTGGGAGCGGGACGGCGTTCCATGAAGCCGGGGCAGTCGGCACGCACCATGGCCGTGAATTCCTTGGGCAGGGGGTCGTTGTCCAGCAGGATGCGCTGGGGCCGCGAGACGAAGGCCACGACCTCGGGCTCGCCGCGCCGCCCGGCATAGCCGCACAGGGCCAGACCGTCACCCTGTTCGGTGTAGCGCAGCTCGGCCGTGCGCCCCAGATGCTCGCGCAACTGGGTCAGGGCGCGGGCCTGACGGTCCGGCTCCTGCGGCGTCAGGGCCCCGTTCTGCACGAAGATCCAGGCCGCCAGTCCGCCCAGCACCAGCACCGCGATGCCCAGCACCACGATCAGCCGATCCGTTCTGATGACCCGACGCGCCATGCGGCCAAGCATGCCGGGGTTCGCGGCGAACGTGAAGCCGTCACGACCCGGCTATTTTCCACCGAACAGATCAGGGGCCTTCGGTGGTGCCGGCGGTTCGGTCAGACCCAGATGGGCATAGGCCTTGGCGCAGGCCATGCGGCCGCGCGGGGTGCGCTGGATGAAGCCCTGCTGCAGCAGATAGGGCTCGATCACATCCTCCACGGCGTCGCGGGCTTCTGCGATGGCGGCGGCCAGGGTGTCCATGCCGACGGGGCCGCCGCCATAGTTCTCGATCAGAGCCTTGAGGAAGCGGCGGTCGTTGGCGTCCAGCCCGACTTCGTCGATCTCCAGCCGCGACAGGGCGCGGGCGGCCACCAGTTTCGATATGGTCGGCGCCCCCTCTGCGCTGGCGAAATCCCGGACGCGGCGCAGCAGCCGGCCGGCCACGCGCGGGGTGCCACGGGCGCGGGAGGCGATCTCGCGCGCGCCTTCCTCGTCGATGGCGGCCCCCATCTTGCGGGCCGCGCCGGTGATGACCCGCACCAGTTCCTCGGGCGTGTAGAACTCCAGCCGAAGGGGAATGCCGAACCGGTCGCGCAGGGGCGTGGCCAGAAGGCCTGCCCGCGTCGTGGCCCCCACCAGGGTGAAGGGGGCCAGGTCGATCCGAACCGACCGCGCCGACGGCCCCTCGCCGATGATCAGGTCCAGCACATGGTCCTCCATGGCGGGATAGAGGATCTCTTCCACCGTCGGGGCCAGGCGGTGGATCTCGTCGATGAACAGGACGTCGCGCGGTTCCAGATTGGTCAGGATGGCCGCCAGATCGCCCGCCTTGGCCAGGATGGGGCCAGAGGTGGCGCGAAATCCGACGCCCAGTTCGCGCGCCACAATCTGCGCCAGGGTCGTCTTGCCCAGGCCGGGCGGCCCGAACAGCAGGACGTGATCCAGGGCCTCGGAACGCCCGCGCGCGGCGTCGATAAAGACCTTCAGATTGCCCTTTGCGGCCTCCTGACCGACGAACTCGGACAGGGTCTGGGGCCGTAAGGCGCGGTCATAGGCCTCGCCGGGGGCGGGCTCGGGAGAGATGATGCGGTCGTCGGTCATCGCCCCAGCTCCTGCAAGGCCGCGCGGATGACGGCGGACAGTTCCGCCTCCTCACCCAGCCGGATCAGGGCCTGATCGACGGCGCGGCGGGCATTGATCTCGGCGACGCCCAGACCCAGCAGGGCGGATACCGCCTCGCCGGCCACGCTGGGCACAGGCGCGAGGGCTTCCGAATGCATCCCCGGCGCGCTCGGCGTGAAGCTGACCTCGCCCAGCGGCTTGCCCTTCAGTTCGGTGACGATGCGCAGGGCCAGTTTGGGACCGACGCCGTTAGCGCGGGCCACTGCCGCCTTGTCTTCTCTCGCAACGGCCCCGGCCAGCTCTCCGGGCGGCAGGACGTCCAGCACCGACAGGGCCGCCTTTGGCCCCACGCCCTGGATGCCGGTCAGGGTGGTGAAGGCGCGGCGTTCGTCGCGGGTCAGGAAGCCGTAAAGGCGTGGGCCGCTCTCGGCATTCCAGACATGCTCGATATGCAGGGTGGCCTCATCACCGGGCGCGGGCAAGCGCTGGAGAGTGCGCGCCCCGCAGGCGACGACATAGCCGACCCCGGCGCAGTCGATCAGGCAGTGATCCTGCTCCACCTCGGCCAGCAGGCCGCGAATGCGCCCGATCATGACGCCACCGCCAACAAGGCCCGCTTGCGCAACTGGGCATGGGTGATGGCGACGGCCAGGGCGTCAGCCGCGTCGGCCTTCACCTCACCAGCGGCGGGCAGCAGGCGTTTGATCATGAAGGCGATCTGGCTCTTGTCGGCATGGCCCGCCCCGACCACAGCCTTCTTGATCAGATTGGGCGAATATTCCGCGACCGACAGGCCGCAGCGCGCGGGAGCCAGCATGACGGCGGCGCGGGCATGGCCCAGCTTCAACGTGGAGGCCGGGTTCATGTTGACGAAGACCTCCTCGATCGCCGCCTCGTCGCAGGCATGGGCGGCGCAGATTTCGGACACGGCTTCGAGCAGGAACAGCAGCCGTTCGCTGAACGGTGCGGCCTCGGGCGGGGCGACCACCCCATGCGCGACCCAGCGCAGCCGCGACCCCTCGGCCACCACCACGCCCCAGCCGGTGCGGCGCAGGCCGGGGTCCAGGCCCAGGATTCGCGTCCCATTCTGAATCAGCGCGTTCGTCATTCGTTCCAGTCATGCCGCAAAGACGGTTAGCGAACAATGACTGAAACGGAGCGCGCCTTCAGCCGTGCTTTTCGACGTAGGCGTCCGGGTCCTTGTTCACCGGCTTGATCCCGGTGATGTGCTCGGCCTCGAAGGCGGCGAACTTGACGGCAAGGTCGTGCCGCATCTCCAGATCGGCGTTCAGGCGAAAATCGGTCAGGCCCTGACGCTCTTCCTCGCCCATGTGCTTGGAGTTGACGACATTGGCCTGCCCCACCGCCTCGAACCAGCCGGGCGAGCCAACCTCGTGGTTCTCGACGGCCTTGACGGCATCGCGCAGCTTGTTGTGGTCCTCGATGGCGTCCTCGGTCTCGCCCGCGACGGTGCCGTCCTCGGCGTCGTTGGCCCCTTCGCCGATCTTCATCAGCTGCGGATAGAAGAACCGCTCCTCGGCCTCGGCATGTACATCCAGAAACGCGGAAAGCCGGCCCCATACCGCCGTGAGGGCGTCGGTGTCCTTCGGATCGATCTGCTCGATGATGGCGAACAGGCGGCGCTGCTCCGCATGGTCGTCGAGGATCAGCTGGGTGATGTCCATGAGGTCGGCTCCGGCAAGGCTTGAAGCCGCATAATCGCCGCCGCCCCCACCGGTTCCGCGCTAACGACTCGCAAGCCTCAGCCCGCGTACTTCGCCAGGTCCTCGTCGGAGATGTCTTCGTTGGAGAAGACGTTCTGCACGTCGTCCTCCGCGTCCAGGGCGTCCAGCAGCTTCATCAGGGTGCCGACGGCCTCGCCGGTGACCTGGACCTCGGACTGCGGCTTCCAGACGATGGCCGTCGACTTTGGGTCGCCCAGAACCTTGGACATGGCCTCGGCGACCTCGTTCAGATCCTCGAAGGCCGTCCAGATCGTGTGACCAGGCGCGTCCTCATAGATGTCGGGCTTGACCAGATCGCTCTCGACGTCCTGGGCCCCGGCCTCGATGGCGGCCTCCATGACGGCATCCTCGGTCCCGGCCTCGGCGGGGTAGCGGATCTGGCCGACCTTGTCCCACATGAAGGCGACCGAGTTCATCTCGCTCAGCGCGCCGCCGTTCTTCTTGAAGGCGGTGCCGATGTTGGAGGCGGCGCGGTTCCTGTTATCGGTCAGGGCCTCGACGATGATGCCGACGCCGCCGGGGCCGCGACCCTCATAGCGGACCTCTTCCATCGTATCGACGTCGCCGGCCGAGGCCTTGTTGATGGCCCGCTGGATCACGTCCTTGGGCAGGCTTTCGGCCTTGGCGTTGTTGACCGCCAGACGCAGGCGCGGGTTCATCGCGGGATCGGGCAGGCCCGACTTGGCCGCCACGGTGATGTCGCGCGAGAGCTTGGAGAACAGCTTGGAGCGCTGGGCGTCGGCTCGCCCCTTGCGGTGCATGATGTTCTTGAACTTGGAATGGCCGGCCATTGTGGTCTCTTTTTAGGGCGCTAACGCTCGCCTCGCGGAGGCTCGCTGCTTGAGCGCGGGATCGGCTGTAGGTTTGCGGCAGTGTCGCGGCGGTGGCGTCGCGGTGCCCGGTTGCGCGCATCTAGCGGATGATGCGAAGCCTGTCACGATGCAGGAACCGTAACGGTTTGATGGTATTATTCCTCTAGAAGGCGGTGAAGACCGCAGCTGACGGGGCCAAGGGAAACGACATGACCGCCGAAGACGTCATCTACAATTCCAAGCTCTATGACGAAGACGACTTCAACGAGCGTGGCCCCGACATCGTCGAATGGTATGAAGCGCGGCCCGTGACGGTGCCCGCCGCCGTCGCCGCCGGTTCGATCCTGGGGGCCTTCGCCTTGGGAGCTCTGACCGCCGTCGGCATCCTGTTCCTGACCGGACAGCTCGACGACTAGTCCGACCGGCCCGCGCTTCAGTCGGCCTTCAGATTCTCCACCACCGCCCGCAGCCGCTCGGGCAGGGGCTTGGGCCGCCGGGTCTCGGCGTCGACATAGACGTGCACGAAATGTCCGATGGCGGCGGGCGCATTCGCCCCACGCCGGAAGACCGCAAAGCCGTAGTTCACGCTGGACGTGCCGACGTGGTCGACCTTGATCCCCACCTCGATCACGTCCGGGAACTTCAGCGACGAGGTGTAGCGACAGCCGGAATCGACCACCAGGCCGATCGATTCCGTCAGCGCATCGGCGATCAGCAGATGCGAATTCACGGCCGAGTCCACGAACTCATAGAATTTGGCGTTGTTGATGTGGCCATACTGGTCGTTGTCGGCCCAGCGGGTCGAGACCATGTGAAAGGCCTTGTAGGTCGCGCGTTCGGCCAACGGCCCTTCATCTCTCTTCGGCATCGGTCGTCTTCTCCCTCGGCGACGCGAACCGTCGCTCTTCGACCGCGACGCTCCCGCTTGGACGACGCCGCGTCAAGCGCCTATCGATAGGTCTCGATCACGAAGGCGCTGGTTCCGGCGCACACCCGGGGAGGGCTCATGACCATTCAGACCCGCGCTGCGGTCCTCCGTACCGTCGGGGCCAGTCGCCCCTATGCCGACAGCCGTCCGCTGAGCGTCGAGACGGTGACGCTCGATCCGCCCGGCCGGGATGAAGTTCTGGTGGCGATCAAGGCGGCAGGCCTGTGTCATTCGGACCTCAGCGTCATCAACGGCGACCGGCCCCGCCCCCTGCCCATGGCCCTGGGGCACGAGGCGGCGGGGGTGGTGGAGGCGCTCGGCGAGGGCGTGACCGATCTGGCCATCGGCGATCATGTGGTCATGGTCTTCATGCCCTCCTGCGGCCACTGTAACCCTTGCGCCGAGGGGCGACCGGCGCTGTGCGAACCGGGGGCGGTCGCGAACGGCAAGGGGGAACTGCTGGGCGGCGGGCGGCGGCTGCACGACGATCAGGCGGCGCTGAACCACCACCTGGGCTGTTCCGCCTTCGCCGAGCGGGCGGTGGTGTCGCGCCGGTCGCTGGTTAAGATCGATCCAGCCCTGCCGTTCGAGCAGGCGGCGCTGTTCGGCTGTGCGGTTCTGACCGGGGTCGGGGCGGTGGTGAACACGGCGGGCGTTCGGGCCGGGCAATCGGCGGTGGTCGTCGGCCTGGGTGGGGTCGGGCTGGCCAGTGTTTTGGGGGCCCTGGCCAGCGGGGCGTCGCCGGTGGTGGCGGTCGATCTGTCCGAGGACAAGCTGGCCCTGGCCCGCAGCCTGGGCGCGGTGCAGACGGTGAATGCCGCCGATGCGGATGCGGTGGAGCAGGTTCGGGCCCTGACGCATGGCGGGGCAGACTATGTGTTCGAGATGGCCGGGTCCGTGCGGGCGCTGGACAGCGCCTGGCGGATGACGCGGCGGGGCGGCACGACGGTTACGGCCGGCCTGCCGCCGCCCGATGCGGCCCTGGCGGTCAATGTGGTCTCGCTGGTGGCCGAGGAGCGGACGCTGAAGGGCAGCTATATCGGCACCTGCGTGCCTGCCCGCGACATCCCGCGCTATGTCGCCCTGTTTCGGGAAGGACGACTGCCGGTCGATCGATTGATGACGGGCCGCGTCGCTCTGGACGATATCAACGCCGCCTTCGACCGGCTGGCGGACGGGCAGGCGGTGCGCACGGTGGTCACCTTCGACGCATAGAGAAAGGGGCGCGACCCTTTCGGATCGCGCCCCTCGAACGCCTGAGGAATGGCTCAGGGTTTAGTAGCGGCGATTGTCATTATCGCGACGCTCATAGCGGACTTGGGCCGACAGACGGTCGTAGCGTCGGTCCAGATCGTTGCGCTCGCGCACGGTCAGGCCACCGCGCAGATAGTTGCGCTCCAGATTGACCAGGGCGATCAGTTCGCCCCGCAGACGGTTGGCCTCGCGGCGGCTCAGCGAGCGGTTGCGCTCGCCCTGATCGATGCGGCGGTCCAGATTGTATTTGCGCTGGGCGATTTGCTGCCAGCCGCCGTTGTGCTGGACCTGCACATAGCCGTGGCCGCGCGCCGGGCCATAGCCATAGGACTGGGCCGCAGCCGGGACCGCGACGGAAGCGGCCACAAGAGCCAGTGCGGGAATGAGAGCCTTCTTCATCATCGGTCTTCTCCTTGATGCTTCACGCCGACCGGGGTGGCGGCGTTGATGTGGAGAAAACCATTCCCCCGCTGAGCGCGATCTGAACGCGCCGGGTCAGGTTTCATTCATGCAGATGAAATCGGGGACAGGGGAGGGCGTGGCGGCTGACTTGCTTAGCCGTGGTGTCCGCTATCGACCCATCGCAGACATTCGGAAGCTTGGTCATCGCAAACGCTCCTTAATGGGTCCCTGGTAGATACCGATTGGTGCAATGAGGAACCGCCGGATCGTGGATTGCAAAGTATCCCCAAGCCCTAGTCGTCGGCGATTGCTGGGCGGCGTAGCAGCAATGAGTGCGCTCGGAAGCAGCCTCACTGGGTGCAAGCTCGCGGGTAGCGTTCGAAAGCCTCCCAAGAACTTCAACTTCCGGCTGACAATCACCGCAGAAATGGGCGGCCAGACCAAGACGGCATCGACCGTTCAGAACTTTGCGTGGCGAGGATGGTCGACCCAACTCGCCAGCATGAACAGCCTCGTTTACCGCAGTGACGGCGAAGGAGCAGTTCTGGATTTCGGCAGCGACGGTGTCGTCGTCTCAACAGTCATTCGTCTTTTTGACTCCGTCAGTGAAACCAACCGAACCGCCGTCTGGGGCCTGAGACCTCCTATGACTCGTGAGTGGCCCGCCGCAAACTATCTTGCGACCGCGCTCCTGGGGGAGCGACCAGATGATATCGAAGTGGCGAACTGGTGGCTTCCACTTGCAGACTTGGCGACCAGCCGGGATGTCGATCTTGAGCTGAAAGATTTGCAACTCGTGCTGTGGTTCAAGGACCACTTGATCCCAGCGGGGGTCGCAAGGGTCGATGTTGATGCTCCGCCACCTGGCACACCCCGCCTCATATCTGCGACGATCTCAATCACTCAAGACCCGCTGACACAAGGTCAAGTCGCCACGGCCCTGCCGTGGATAGATGACTACTATCAGCGCGGCTTAGACCTCGGGGGTAACCCCGGGATCATGACGACGCCGGCTATTACGGACGCCGTGATCGCTGCTGATATTCTCGGCTACCGAAACCTTCCCGATCGCCCGCCCCGCCCACGCTGATATTTGGCCAAGCGGCATGTCCGCTTTCCACCCCAAACCGACACTGAGCGTTTCTGCTTTCGGGCCCACGCAGGCCGCGTCTATCGAGCTGTGGCCTTATCTGCGCAAAAGACCGCCCCAAACGGTGAAATCTGTCTAGACTGTTCGTTCAGCCGTCGTTCAGAGCCTGGGGCCTAATCACACCGTCATGCCACGGATTTTTGTCATTGCTGTTGCCGCCCTCATGGCCTGGGCCCCTCTGTCGGAGGCGTCGGCGCAGGATCGTGGGCGCGGGCGCGGGCCCGATCGCGAGCAATCGCAGGAACGCGACCGCGAGCGGCCCTCGATCAGCGCGGGCGAGGCCCTGTCGATCGCCCGCGGCCGGGCGCGGGGCGCGCGGTTCGTGGGCACCATGGCATCCGGAGGCGGCACCTATGTGTTTCGCTTCGAGAGCCCCGAGGGGCGGATTTTCGATATCACCGTCGACGCCCGCACGGGCCGCGCGGGAGGAGGTTGAATGCGTGTTCTGCTGGTTGAAGACGACGTCGATCTGTCGCGTCAGTTGAAGACCGCCCTGGGCGACGCCGGCTATGCCGTCGACCATGCCGCCGATGGCGAAGAGGCGCATTTCCTGGGCGATACCGAACCCTATGACGTGGTGGTGCTGGACCTGGGCCTGCCCAAGATCGACGGCGTGTCGGTGCTGGAGCGCTGGCGGCGCGACGGCAAGACCACGCCGGTGCTGATCCTGACCGCGCGCGGCGCCTGGTCGGACAAGGTCTCGGGCTTCGACGCCGGGGCCGACGACTATCTGACCAAGCCGTTTCATACCGAAGAGCTGCTGGCCCGCCTGCGTGCCCTGCTGCGCCGCTCGGCCGGAATCGCCTCGGCGACCCTGTCGTGCGGTGGGCTGCGGCTCGATCCGCGCGCGGCCCGCGCTACGGTCAATGGCGAGCCGCTGCGTCTGACGTCGCTGGAGTACCGCCTGCTGCATTACATGATGATGCATCAGGGCCGCGTCATAAGCCGGACGGAGCTGGTCGAGCATCTGTACGATCAGGATTTCGATCGCGATTCCAACACCATCGAGGTCTTCGTCGGGCGCCTGCGCAAGAAAATCGGCTCAGACCGGATCGAGACGGTGCGCGGCCTGGGCTATCGGCTGACGCCGCTGGCGGGTGAGTCCGAAGCGGCGTGAGCCTGACGGCCGATCAGGGGGACGAGCCTAAGCCGGAGCCGGTCGCCGAGCCCCGGTCCTGGGGACGATATTTCGGACGGCCAGGGCGGTCGCTGACGCGGCGTCTGATCTGGCTGGCCTCGGCCTGGATCGTCGTGGCCCTGGTGCTGACCGGCTATGTCCTGACGTCCCAATTCCAGGAATCGGCCCTGCGGCGGCTGGGTACCACTCTGCTGGACACCATCGACGAGACCGTGGTGGCGACCAATGCGACTGATTTCAGCGTCGTGACCCGCCCCATCGGCGATGCGCGGACCCAGCGTTTGCTGTCCGGTCGATACTGGGTGGTGGCCGAGGTCCAGCCGAACGGCGAGGTGCACTTTCTGTCGCGCTCGGCCTCCCTGCCGGTCGGTGAACTGACCGTACCTGCCGAGCTGCCGGACCGGCTGGCGGACGCCAAGGGTCAGGTCATCAGCTATGACGACATCGGGCCCAAGGGCGAACCGCTTCGCGTCGCGGCCAGCATGAAGGAACTGCCGGGGCGGACACGGCCGGTCGTCTTCATCGCCGCCATCGACCGCTCCGACGTGGACGCCGACACGCGCCAGTTCGCCCGCATCACCTGGATCGCCCTGCTGATCCTGGGCCTGGGTCTGGTCGCGGCGGTCTTCCTCCAGGTCCAGATCGGCCTGCGCCCCCTGTTCGGCCTGCGCAACGAGATCGCCGATGTGCGCAAGGGCCGCGCGGCCCGCATCGTCCAGCACTATCCGATCGAGATCCAGCCCCTGGCCGAACAGGTCAACCGCCTGCTGGACGCCAATCAGGAGACGGTGGAGCGCCAGCGGACCCATGTCGGCAACCTGGCCCATGCGCTGAAGACGCCGCTGTCGGTCATGCTGGCCGAGGCGGGCAGCCAGCAGGGCCAACTGCCCGATCTGGTCCGCAAACAGTCCGAGATCATGAAGGCCCAGGTCGAGCATCACCTGCGCCGCGCCCGCGCCGCCGCCCGCGCCCAGAGCCTGGGCGAACGCACCCCCATCGGCGACGTGCTGGACGAGATGGCCGTCATGCTGGAGCGGGTGTTCGAGGAAAAGGGCGTCGAGATCGACTGGCGCGCGCCCGACGATCTGGCCTTCCGCGGAGAGCGTCAGGACCTGCAGGAAATCCTGGGCAATCTGATGGAGAACGCCTCCAAATGGTCAAAGCGCCGGGTGCGCATCTCCGCCGGCCCGACCGGTCTGGGCCAGATGGTGGTGGTGGTCGAGGACGACGGCCCCGGCCTGCCCGCCGATCAGCGCGAGGCGGCGCTGGAACGCGGCGCACGCATGGACGAGACGACGCCGGGCTCTGGCCTGGGTCTGTCGATCGTGGTCGAGCTGACGCGGGCCTATGGCGGCCGGATCACCCTGGGCGACAGCGACATGGGCGGGCTGAAGGTGCTGCTGGAACTGCCCAGCGCCGAGCTGTGAGACCTCTCGACAGTGAATCTTAACCCGGCGGGGTCAAAACGGCACAGGTTGCGACGACCGTAGCTCTCGGGATTACAGTATGTCCGGGCTGACGAATGCCCAGCGCGAAGGCTTGCGGTCCCTGATGTCGGGGCTGAACGACGTGCGTCTGGGTAAGGTCGCAACGGCCGTCGGGGCCATGCCTGGCCAGACGGCGGAGGCCTTGGCCGTCATGATCGGCGTCGAACTGCGCGAGCGGAACCGCAAGCGGCGCGTGCTGGGTCCCCTGATGCCGATGTTCCGGCCGCGCCCGGACGGAGTGCAGGCCCTGACCTTTCCCTCCATCGTGCTAGAGCGGCTGTGGGCGATGGCGCGGGCGTCGGAGCCTGAACTTCTGACACGACTGGACGGCGGCGAGGCAGAGGCTGCGCTGGTCGCCGAGCGGCTGGGGATGGCGGCGGCGAATGCGGCGCGCGATCAGGCCGACGACCTGTGGCCCAGCGCCTATGTCGAGCCGCTGGAAAACCTGATCCTGTGTCTGGACCTGCTGCCTGTGGCGCGGCGGGCGGTGACGGGGCTGCAAGCCTGGCTGAAACGGCCGGACGACCAGGAACTGGCCGCGCTGCGACTGGTGCTGCGAGATGCGGAAGCCGTCAGTCCGGAGGGGCCGCGTGCCCTGATCGACATCCTGTTCGCCCATATGGACGATGCGGTGCTGGTCCTGCGCCTGCTGCCCCATGTGTCGGGCGCGGCGGCGTCGGCCTCCCTGATGAGCGGATCGGAGTTCGGCATCTTCGTCGATCGCCTGATGGCGGCGATGCAGGCGCGGGCCGCGCGGATCAATGCCTTCCGGCCCGGTCGCGACATGACCGGGCTGGAAGCCGTCGTGGCCGACCTGGACTGGTGTGCCACCGTCCTGGCCGAGGTGGATGTGGTGCTCGACCCCGAACCCTACAGCGAATGGGGTCAGGTCATGCGCAAGACCCGTCAGTCGGTCGGCGGGACGCTGTCCAATCTGATCAGGGCGACCGAGACGGCGGTCGAGGCCGGCCTGCCCATGACGCGCACGCCCCTGGCCGGGCGGATGACGCGTCGCACGCCGCGGCTGGATGTCGAAACGACGCCGGGGCCGGACGCTGCCGGTCCCTTGCTGAAATTCGTGGCGGCGCTGCGCAAGACCGCACCCGTCTTCGGCTGCGAGGCCGAGCGCCAGCGGCTGGTCGAGGGCCTGACCGAGCGGCTCACCGACTATGCCGACGAGGCCCTGACCCTGGTCAATGCGGGCGAGGTCGAGGACAAGCCGCGTGCCCTGAAACAGATCAAGCGCGCCGCGACCTGGCTGGCCCTGATCGAGGCGAATGACGTGGCACGATCCGTGCGGCGGCGGGTCGCGGTGGCTGACGGCGTCGCACCTGCCGAGAAGGCCTCGTCCGACGCCGCCTGATCAGCTAAACGGCGCACAATGACGGTTTTCTGGATCATGACGGCGCTGGTTGCGGCGCTCGCGGGCCTGCTGGTGCTCAGTGCGGCGCGGCGTGGGGCCGATGCGGCAGGCGAGGCCGAGACGGCGGCGGCGGCCGTCGAGCTGTCCGAACTGGATCGGCTGAAGGATCGCGGCCTGCTGGACGAGGCGGGCTGGACCGCCGCGCGGGCCGAAGCTGGACGACGCATTCTGTCGGCGGAACGTCAGGCGGCACCCGTTGTCGCGGGTCGGCTCGACCGAACCTGGGTGCTGGGCGGCATCGGCCTCGGGGTCGCGGCCACGCTGGGGCTGTACTTCCTGATCGCCACGCCGGGCCTGCCCGACCAGGGCTTCGAGAGCCGCGTCGACGACTGGGCCACCTCGCCCGAGACGCTGGAAGCGCCCCAGATCGCCGCCGTCGTGGCCCGCGTCGTGCGCGACCGCCCGGACGACCGTCAGGCCCTGCTGATGCTGGGGGCCGCGCGGTTCGAGGCCAACGATCCGCTGGCGGCGGCCTCGGCCTTCCGCCGCGCGCTGGAACTGGATGCGAACGACGCCCAGGCCTGGGCGCGGCTGGGCGAAAGCCTGGTGCGGGCCAATGGCGGCATCGTCGGCGCGGATGCAGAGGCGGCGTTCCGGGAGTCTCTCAATCGCGATCCGGACCAGCTGGGGGCCCGCTACTTCCTGGGCGAGGCGGCGCTGACGCGGGGCGACACGGCCATGGTGCGCCAGATGTGGATGCCGCTGATCGCCGCGCTGGACCCGGCCGATCCACGCCGGACCGATCTGGAACGTCGCCTGCCCGCAGAGGGCTCTGCACGATGAGCTGGCTGCCGAAATCGCCCAAGGCGCGGCGCAGGCTGTGGGTCGTGGCGGCCGTCGCGCCGATCCTGGCCCTGGCCGTCGGTCTGTCGCTGTATGCCATGCGCGACAGCGTCACCTTCTTCTTCTCGCCGTCCGAGGCGACGGTCGAAAAGGCCCCGGCGGGTCGTGTCGTGCGTCTGGGCGGGCTGGTCGAGGCGGGCAGCGTGTCCAATCCCGGCCCCGGCGAGGTCACCTTTGCCGTCACCGACAATGTGGCGACGACGCGCGTCGTCTATCGCGGCGACCTGCCCGATCTGTTCCGCGAAGGGCAGGGGATCGTGGCGCAGGGAGCCTTCCTGCCCGACCGCACCTTCCGCGCCACCCAGGTCCTGGCCAAGCACGACGAGAACTACATGCCGCGCGAGGTGTCCGACCGGCTGAAGGAAACCGGCGAATGGCGTCCGGCTGAGGCGAGCCAGCCGTGATTATAGAGCTTGGGGCCTTCGCCCTCATCCTGGCGCTCGTGCTGTCAGTGCTGCAGACGGGTTTCGCCGTAGCCGGGCGGCTGCGGCGCAGTCCGGTGCTGGCGGGTGCGGCCGAGGGTGCGGCTCTGGCCAGTGCACTGGCGGTGGCTCTGGCCTTCGCAGTCCTGATCTTCGCCTTCGTGATCTCGGACTTCTCGGTCTCCAATGTCGCGGCCAACAGCCACACCGACAAGCCGATGCTCTACAAGGTCGCCGGAGCCTGGGGCAGCCACGAGGGCTCGCTGGTGCTGTGGTGTCTGGTCCTGACCGGGTTCGGGGCGGTGCTGGCGCGGGCGAGGGGCCTGCCATTCGGGCTGAAGGCCTGCGCGGTCGCCACCCAAGGGGCACTGGGGGTGATGTTCATCGCCTTCGCCGTCTTCACCTCCAACCCGTTCGCGCGGCTGAACCCGGCCCCGTTCCAGGGGGCATCGCTGAACCCGCTGTTGCAGGACCCGGCCCTGGCCTTCCATCCGCCGCTGCTCTATGCGGGCTATGTCGGGCTGTCGGTCTGTTTCTCGCTGGCCGTGGCGGCCCTGATCGAGGGCCGGCCCAACTCCAGCTTCTGGCCCGCATGGGGGCGATGGGTGCGACCTTGGGCCCTGGCCAGCTGGGCATTCCTGACCGTCGGCATCGGGCTGGGCAGCTTCTGGGCCTATTACGAACTGGGCTGGGGTGGCTGGTGGTTCTGGGACCCGGTCGAGAACGCCAGCTTCATGCCGTGGCTGGTGGCTGCGGCCCTGCTGCACAGCGCGGTAGTGACCGAACGGCGCGGGGCGCTGGCCGGATGGACGACCTTCCTGGCCCTGCTGGCCTTCACCTTCTCCATGCTGGGGGCGTTCCTGGTGCGGTCCGGCGTGCTGACCAGCGTGCATGCGTTCGCGGTCGATCCTCAGCGCGGCCTGATGCTGCTGGCCATTCTGGGTCTCACGGCGGGGCTGGCCTTTGCCCTGTTCGCCTGGCGCGCGCCCAAGCTGAAGGGCGGCGGCCTGTTCGCGCCAGTGAGTCGCGAGGGGGCGCTGGTCCTGAACAACCTGTTCCTGACGGCGGCGGCGACGACCGTGCTGCTGGGCACGCTCTATCCGTTGCTCCTTGAGGCGACGTCCGGCGCGACCATCTCGGTCGGCCCGCCCTATTTCGCCCTGACCTTCACGCCCCTGATGGCGGTGGCCTTCCTGATCCTGCCTGCGGGTCCGTTGCTGGCGTGGAAGCGGGGCGATCTGAAGGGCGTGGGCCAGCGGCTGATCGTGGCGGCGGGGCTGGCGCTTCTGGTCGCGCTCGCGGGCTGGATGGCCTTCGAGCCGAAGAAGGCGCTGTCGGCCCTGGGCATCGGTCTGGGCGGCTGGCTGATCCTGGGCAGTCTGGCGGAATGGGCCGAGCGGGTGCGGCTGTTCCGCGTGCCGGTGGCCGAGACCTGGCGGCGCGCGCGCGGCCTGCCGCTGGGAGCCTGGGGCATGACCCTGGCGCATGCGGGTCTGGGCGTCTTCGTCCTGGGGGCGGTCGTCGAGACGGGATACCGGCTGGAGGCTGCGCGCCCGCTGGCCATCGGCCAGTCTATCGGGGCCGGACCCTGGATCGTGCGTCTGGATGCGGTGCAGGTCGTCGAGGGCCCCAACTATCTGGCCGAGCAGGGGCGTCTGACGGTCGACCGCGCCGACGGTCGTTCGCCCTCGACCGTGACCGCCGAACGGCGCTTCTTCCCGGCGGGCGGTCAGACGACGACCGAGGTGGGCCTCGATTTCCGGGGTCTGGACGATGTCTATGTGGTGCTCGGCGAGCGGGCGCGGACGCCTCAGGGCGACGCCGCCTGGAATGTGCGTGTGTGGTTTAACCCCTGGGCGCGGCTGATCTTCCTGGGGCCGACGATCATGGCTCTGGGTGGCGCGCTGTCGCTGTTCGACCGGCGGCTGAGGGTCGGGGTCGGCAGGCGGCGGACCCCGGCAAAGGCGGTGAAGGCGTGAAGCGGATTTTCCTCATCGCCGCGACGTGCTTGGCACTGGCCGCGCCCGCCTCGGCCCAGGAGCCGCCACCAGCACCTGACCGGCCCTTGCCCGATGCCGCCCAGGAAGCCCGCGCCCAGGCCCTGTTCGACGATATCCGCTGCGTCGTCTGTCAGCACGAAGCCATTGCCGACAGCCCGGCCGGCATCGCTGGCGACATGCGCGGCCTGGTGCGAGACCAGATCGCCGATGGAGCCAGCGACCAGCAAATTCGTCAGGACCTGGTCCGGCGCTATGGCGACTTCGTCCTGTTCAAGCCACCGGTGCGGGGCGGGACCTGGCTGCTGTGGTTCGGGCCGCTGATCCTGATGCTGGCGGCCGGTGCGCTGATCCTGTGGCGCGGACGGCGTCGTCCGGCCGAGGTCGCGCCCCTGACGGCGGAAGAGGACGCCCGTCTCAGCGATATTTTGAAGCAGGAGGTGGTTCGCCGCGATCCTGACGCAAAGCCGTCCAACGACTAGCGATCTGTGGCGGCAGGATTGCCCCACGGGGACAGTGCGTTAGGCTGTCGCTTCTGACTGATGACTGAGCGGATGCATTCGCGTTCGCCAAGGGAAGACAAGGCTGTCGATGATGAAGCGTAAGGAGTTCATGCTGGGGGCCGTCGCGGGTCTCTTCTTTGCCGCCGCCGCCACGGCGGGCGGGGTGATCGACTGGCCGACCGCAGAGGCCGGGCCCGTCGCGGGCGTCTCGGGCCGGCTCAATGCCAGTGCCGGGGCCAATGGCGTCGCCTTCGCCCCGCCGCAGGGGGCTCCCCTCAGCTTCGCCGATATCTTCGCCCAGGTCTCTCCGGCCGTCGTCCAGATCGAGGTCGAGACGCGGCGCGAGGCCACAGCCGCCGACAGCCTTGTCCAGATTCCGGGGCTACCCTTCGCCATTCCCAACCCGAATGCTCAACCGGACGAGGACGGCGGCGTCCGCGGTCGCGGTGCCGGCTCGGGCTTCTTCATCTCCGCCGACGGCTTCATCGTCACCAACAACCATGTGGTCGAGGACGCGACCGAGATCACGGTCAAGCTGGCTGACGGTCGCGAGATCGAGGCGACGGTCGTCGGCCGCGACGAGGCGACCGATCTGGCCGTCATCAAGGTGGATGGCTCCGACTATCCCTTCGTCACCTTCGAGGAGTCGGCCCAGCCGCGCGTAGGCGACTGGGTCGTCGCCGTCGGCAATCCCTTCGGCCTGGGTGGCACGGCCACGGCCGGTATCGTCTCGGCCCTGGGTCGCGGCAGCCTGGACCGCCGGACGCCTTATACCGACTACATCCAGATCGACGCGGCCATCAACACCGGCAACTCGGGCGGTCCGACCTTCGACATCTACGGCCGCGTGATCGGGGTGAACTCCGCCATCATCTCGCCGGGCATGAACGGGGGTTCGGTCGGCATCGGCTTTGCCATCCCTGCCTCGGTCGCCAAGCCGACCACGGATCGCCTGATGCGCGGCGAGACGATTGCGCGCGGGTATCTGGGCGCGACGCTGCAGTCCTTGAGCCGCACGGAATGGCGTGCCCTGGGCCTGCCCGCTGATTTCAAGGGGGCCTATGTCGGCGACGTGACGCCGGGTGCGCCTGCGGCCGAAGCCGGCCTTCGCGTGGGTGACTATATGGTCAGCGTCAACGGCACTGTCGTCGACGGCAGCACCGAGGCGACGCGCGAAGTGGCCCGTGTCAGCCCTGGCGACAACATTCGTCTGGAGATCATCCGCGATGGTCGTCGCCAGACGCTGAACATTCGAGCCGGTACCCGTCCGTCAGAGACCGAACTGCTCGCCATGAACTCGGATTCCGGCGGCGCAACTACGCCCGGTCAGCCGCCAGCGGCAGCCGGTCAGGTCGTCGAGGGCATGACCGTGGCCGCGCTCACGCCCACGCTGCGCCAGCGTTATCAGGTGCCAGATACGGTCAACGGCGTGGTCATCGCCGACGTCGCCAGAGGCTCGGCCGCCGCACGGGAAGGCTTGCGTGCCGGCGTTGTCATCACGCGCGCGGACAACAAGGTCGTGACCACTCCCGCCGAGCTAGCGGCCGCAGTCGAAGGCGTGCGGTCGTCGAATCGGCCGGGCATCTTCCTGCTCCTGCGCAGCCAGCAGGGACCGGGCCAGATCGTCCTGCCGTTGTCGGACGACTGATCGTCCGAAGTCTGTCCAAGCCTTAACTCACGGGTTCGCCGCCGATGCGCTAACATCGGCGGCGAATCTGTATCTGGGAGGGGCTTCATCATGCGCATTCTGGTCGTCGAGGACGATGCCGAGGCCGCGACCGCCATGGTCCGGGGCCTGACCGAGGCCGGGCATGAGCCGACCCATGCCGTGGACGGGGCCTTTGGCCTGCTGGAGGCGCAGAAGGGCGGCTATGACGTCTATGTCGTGGACCGCATGATGCCGCGCCTGGACGGGATCGGCATGGTCGAGACCCTGCGCAAGGACGGCGACCAGACCCCGGTCCTGTTCCTGTCGGCCCTGGGCGAGGTCGACGACCGCGTCGCGGGCCTGAAGGCCGGGGCCGACGACTATCTGGTCAAACCCTACGCCTTTTCCGAACTGATCGCCCGGGTTGAGGCCCTGTCTCGCCGCCGCGAGACCGGCAGCGTCGCCACCATGCTGAAGGTCGGCGATCTGGAGATGAACCTGATCAGCCGCGACGTGCACCGCGCCGGCCGCGAGATCGACCTGCAGCCGCGCGAATTCCAGCTGCTGGAGTTCCTGATGCGCCACGCCGGCCAGTCGGTGACCCGCACCATGCTGCTGGAGAAGGTCTGGGAATATCATTTCGACCCCCAGACCAATGTCATCGACGTCCACATCAGCCGCCTGCGCGCTAAGATCGACAAGGGCTTCGACCACGCCATGCTGCAGACCGTGCGTGGGGCGGGTTACAGGCTGGAGGCCTAGGCCCCACAGCGTCAGATGCGTCTTCCCTCCCTCCTTCGCCGCACGCCCTTCCGGCTGACTCTGCTGTTCCTCGCCCTGTTCGCGGCGGCGGCGGCGGCGATCCTGGCCTGGGTCTATGTCGCCTCGGCGTCCGAGGCGCGGGCCAGGACGCAAGCCGAGGTGACGAGCGAGCTGACGGTGCTGACCGACATCTATCGGCTGCGCGGGCTGGATGCGCTGAATGCCGCCCTGGTGGATCGCACCATCACCGGCGGCTCCTATCTCTATATGCTGATGGATCCGCAAGGCGCGCTGATCACCGGCAGCCTGACGGAAACGCCGATCGACATCGTGCCGCGCGGCACCGGTGACGGCGGCGCGACCCCGACGTGGGACACCTTCCGATATACCGACACCGACGCCAGCGGGCGGGTGACGCGGCCGGAATCGCTGGGGGTCCAGGTGCGGCTGTCGGGCGGAGAGATCCTGTTCGTCGGCCAGTCGATGGGCGATACCGAGGCCTATCTGGCCCGCCTGACCCAAGCGTTATGGGGCGCGATGGGGATCGTCCTGCTGCTGGGTCTGGCGGGTGGTCTGTTGATCAGCCGCAATCTGGAACGGTCGATGCGGCGGCTCCAGACGGTGGTCACGGGCGTGCAGGAGGGCGATCTGAAGGTGCGGGCCGTCGTGCGTCCGAACGGCGACGAACTGGACGAGCTGGGCCAGGGGCTGAACACCATGCTGGACCGGCTGGAGGGGTCGATGGCCTCCATCCGGCATGCGGGCGACGCCATCGCCCACGACCTGCGCTCGCCCCTGACCCGGATGCGGGCCAAGCTGGAGGTCGCGCTGATGGATGCCGAGGACGGCAAGATCGACGGCGTCGATGCAGTCCAGCTGGCGCTCGACGAGGCCGACAGCCTGCTGAAGACCTTCAACACCGTGCTGGCCATCGCCCGGCTGCAGGCGGCGGCGGGCCATACGCCGGACCCCAGGGTGTTCGACGCCGCCGATCTGGCCGCCGACATGGCCGAGCTGTACGAACCGGCCAGCGAGGACAAGGGGCTGGAGTTTTCGGCCGAGATCGAGCGCGGCCTGATGATTGAGGCCAACCAGCCCTTCCTGGCCCAGGCCCTGGCCAACATCATCGACAATGCCATCAAATACACGCCGACCGGCGGGGCCGTGATGCTGCGGGCGCGACGGCGCTCGTCCGGCGAGATCGAGTTTTCGGTCACCGACACCGGGCCGGGCGTGCCGGAGGCCGATCGCGACCGCGTCACCGAACGGTTCGTCCGTCTGGACAACAGCCGCACCGAGGCGGGGTCGGGCCTGGGCCTGTCGTTGGTCGCCGCTGTCATGGAGGCCCATGGCGGGCGCATCCAGCTGGACGAAGGTCCCGGCGTCTACAACGGCTTCGGCCCCGGCCTGCGCGTGGCCCTGGTGGTCCCGGCGGCGGGCGGATGAGGCTGGCGGACAGCCTGCGCCCGTGCGGGCCGGTAGTCAGTCCGGATGCCGCCGATCGTGCGCATGAGCGTCTGACCGAGGCGGCGAAAGAAGGCGGCTGGAACACGACGCTGGAGGCCGCCTGGCCTGCTCTGGCTCCGATCTTTGCCGCCGCCCCCTATCTGTTCGGTCTGTCACGGAGATGGCCCGACACCCTGCGGGCCTTGCTGGAGAGCGATCCCGATCAGGCGCTTGACGCCCTTCTGGCCCGCACCGAGGCCCTGACCGGCGGGGCGGACGATATCCGCGCGCCCCTGCGTCGGCTCAAGGCCGAAGTGCATCTGCTGACAGCGTTATGCGACCTCGGCGGGGTCTGGAACCTGGATCAAGTGACGAGTGCACTCAGCCGCTTCGCCGACGCCTCGACGCAGGCGGCCCTGCGCGCCGTGGCGCATGATCAGCGAGAGCGGGGCAAGCTGGTCTCGCCGCCCGACGATCCCCGCGGCCCTGTGCCCGGCCTGTTCGGCCTGGCTATGGGCAAGCATGGCGCGCTTGAGCTCAACTATTCGTCCGACATCGACATCAGCCTGTTCTGGGACCCCGATGCCCTGATCCCGGCCCTGGCCGAGGGGGTGGAGCCCCAGCGGTTCGTCGACCGCATGGCCCAGGCCTTGTCGACCCTGATGCAGGAGCGGACGGGCGACGGCTATGTGTTCCGCGTCGATCTGCGGCTGCGGCCCGATCCATCCTCGACCCCGCCGGTCGTCGCCGTACCCTTCGCACTGTCCTATTACGAGGGCGTCGGCCAGAACTGGGAGCGGGCCGCCTTCATCAAGTCACGCGCCATGCTGGGCGATATCGGCGCAGGGCAGGCGTTCCTGAAGGCGCTGGTGCCCTTCATCTGGCGGCGCAGTCTCGACTATCCCGCCATCCTCGACATCCAGTCGATCAAGCGACAGATCCATGTCCACAAGACCGGCGAGGGGCTGGAGGCGGCGGGGGCCAATCTGAAGCTGGGGCGCGGCGGCATCCGCGAGATCGAATTCTTCGCCCAGACCCAGCAACTGATCCTGGGCGGGCGCGATGCCGCCCTGCGCAGTCCGCGCACCGTCGATGCCTTGGCCCGGCTGCGCGATGCCGGTCATGTAAGCGCAGAGGTCTGTGCCGAACTGACCGCGGCCTATGTCCGCCTTCGCGGGCTGGAACACCGGGTCCAGATGCTGGACGACGAACAGACCCACAGCCTGCCGGTCGACCCCGTCCGCCGGGCCATGGTCGCGGCCCTGGCCAGAGAGGGCGATCTGGCCGCCTTCGACGCCGATGTCGAAACCCTGTTGGTCCGGGTCAACACCCGCTATGGCGAACTGTTCGAGGGCGAGGAGGAACTGTCGTCCGCCTATGGCTCGCTGGTCTTCACCGGGGTGGAGAACGACCCGGAGACGCTGGCCACACTGGGTCGGATGGGGTTCGCCGAGCCCGCGTCCGTCGCCGACACGATCCGCAGTTGGCACCACGGCCGCATCCCCGCGACCCGCAGTGCGCGGGGGCGGGAGTTGTTCACCCGCCTGGCTCCGCGTCTGCTGACGCAGCTGGCAGACCTGTTTCAGGATGACCCTGGTGCCGTGGACCCGGCATTCCGCCGGTTCGCGGTCTTCTTTTCCGGATTGAACAGCGGGGTTCAGGTCCAGGCGCTGTTCCTGGCCCAGCCCAAGCTGTTCGATCTGGTGCTGGGCCTGCTGGCCTTTGCGCCCCGGCTGGCGCGGACGCTGGGGCGCTATCCGGCGGCGCTGGACAGCATGCTGGATGCGCGGTTCCAGACCACGCTCGGCGTCAACACCGGCCTGTTCGACCAGATGGCCGAGGAGGCCCGCGCCGCAGACGACTTCGAGGCGGCCATGAATGCCGTCCGCCGCCTGCACCGCGATCAGATGTTCCGCATCGGCGTACAGGTCCTGACCGGTCGCATCGATCCTGAGGAGGCAGGCCGCGCCCATGCCGCCCTGGCCGATGCCGTCATCACGGCCCTGGCCCCCGTCGCCATGACCGAGACGGAGCGTCAGGGCGGGCGGCTGCCCGGCGGCGTCGTCGTCGCCGTCGCCCTGGGCAAGGCCGGCTCGCGCGAGATGACGGCCAGTTCCGACCTGGACCTGATGACCGTCTATGACGCTCCGGACGAGGCGGTGGCGGACGCCAAGGGATGGGCCGCAGGCGTCTTCCAGGCCCGCTTCACCCAGCGGCTGATCGCGGCCCTGTCGGCGCATACGGCAGAGGGCGGTCTGTATGAGGTCGACATGCGGCTACGCCCTGGCGCAGCAAAGGGGCCAGTGTCCCTTCGGCTGTCGGCCCTGATCGACTACTATGCCAGCGAGGCGGACACCTGGGAGTTCATGGCCCTGACCCGCGCCCGCGTCGTCTGGGCCAGCGATGCAGGTTTCGGCGAGCGGGTGACGCAGGCCCTGGGCGACATCCTGCGCCGGCCCCGTCCAGACGTGAATGTCGCCGCCGACGCCCGCCGCATGCGCGATCTGATGAGCCGCGAGCGACCGGGGCACGGGGCCTGGGATCTGAAACTGGCCCCCGGCGGTCAGGTCGATGCCGAGTTCGTGGCGCAGGTTCGGCAACTGGCGGCGGCGGCGAAGGGTGGGGCGCTGACCGTCTCGACACTGAAGGCTCTTGCTGAGGACCCGGCCCTGGCCGACGCCTGGCGTTTGCAGCAGGGCCTGAGCCAACTGCTGAGCGCCGCCTTCGACGAGCGCCCCGACCCGTCGCAGGAGCCCGCCGGCCTGCGTCGCCGTCTGGCCGAGGCGGCGGGATGCCCGGATTTCGAGGCTCTGACCGAACGGTTGGCACAGGTCCGGCGGCAGGCACGCGAGGTCTTCGACCAGGTGCTCCCGCCGCTCGCGACGGAATGACGACACTGTTGCGTTTGATCTCCTGACAGGGCGACCCGACCGCTGCGGCGGTTTCAGGAGACAACCGGAATGAAGAAGACAATCGTGATCGGTGGCATGGTCGCCGTGACCTTTGCCGCCCTGGCCGGCGGCGTCATGGCGCAGCAGGCCAATCGCCCGGCGCGCGCCCAGGCCGAGATGACTCAGGCAGCCTTCGTCGATGCACGCATCGCACGCCTGACCGCGGCCGATGCGAACAACGACGGTACCGTCACAGCGGAAGAGCGCCAGGCCGCGCGTCAGGCCAAGCGAGCCGAGCGTTCGGACAGCCGTTTTGATCGCATGGACGCCAACGGCGACGGCTCCATCAGCCGGGCGGAGTTTGATGCCCTCCGCGAAGCCCGCGCCGAACGCGGCCCGCGTCCCGAGCGTGCCGGCATGCGGGGTGCCCGTGGCAACCGAGGCGGCGAACGGGCCGCCCGTATGGCCGAACGTGGCCCCGTAGTGATCGCCGAAGCCCGCGCCAAGGCCGAGCAGGCCTTTGCCCGCATGGATGCCGATGGCAATGGCGTCGTGACCGCCGCCGAACGTCAGGCGGTGCGAGGCGAACGTCGGGCCCGCATGACCGAGCGTCGCGCCGCCCGGCAGGCCGCGCCTGCGCCGGCCGCCGCGCCGATGGCCGAATAAGCCGTGGCCGGGGCGGCGATCAGCGCCAGTGTGCAACTCGCCGCCCCGGCGCGTGTTTCGGCTCGACCCGGATCAGGATTCTGGTCCAGAACAGCGGTCTGGCGGGAGCGAACCGATGAGGCCGGATTGGCGCTGACCGCCGACCCCGATGAAGATCTGGTGCGCCGCGTGGGTCAGGGTGATCCGGCGGCCATTCAGGCGTTGGTGGCGCGCAAGCTGCCGCGCATGCTGTCGCTCGCCCACCGCATGTTGGGCGATGCCGCCGAGGCCGAGGATGTGGCGCAGGAGGCAATGCTCAGGGCCTGGAAACAGGCTCCGCGCTGGACGCCGGGACAGGCCAGGTTCGACACCTGGCTGCACCGCGTCGGCCTGAACCTCTGCTATGATCGGCTGCGCAAGCGCCGGGAGATCGCGACGGATACCCTGCCGGAACGCGTCGACGAGGGCCCCGCCCCGGATCGCGGTCTGATGGCGGCGGCGACGGGGGCGAGGGTCGAGGCGGCCCTCGCCGGCTTGCCCGACCGCCAGCGCGAGGCCATCGTGCTGTGCCACTATCAGGAACTGACCAATATCGAGGCGGCCGCCTTGATGACCATCAGCGTGGACGCGCTGGAAAGCCTGTTGTCACGCGGACGGCGGGCATTGAGACTGGCCCTGGCCGACATCCGGCCGGGAGCCGAAGGAGCATGACGACCATGACCCCGGCGCGATTCATCGCCCTGACCGAAGCCTATGGCGCAGACCGCCGACGCTGGCCCGAAGCCGAGCGCGCGATGGCGGAGGCGTTCGTTGCCCGGCACCCGGAGCAGGCCCGACAGGCTCTGGCCGCTGCGGACGGTCTGGACGCCCTGCTGTTCGCCTCCCGCCCGCTGCAACCTTCGGCGGCCTTGCGGGACCGCGTGATCGCGGCGGCCGCTGTGCGTCAGGGTCGCAAGACCTGGTGGAACCGTCTGGGCCTGGCCATGGGGGCGGGCTGGGCGGCGGCGGCCTGCGCCGGCGTGGTGGCCGGCGTCGTTCTGACCGATCAGTTCACCGCCAATGCCCAGGCCGATGCCGTGCTGTATCAATCCATGCTGGTCGGCGTGGACGACACCGAGGTCCTGGGATGACGTCGCGCGGGCTGAAGATCGCCCTGGGCGTCTCCGTGGCACTAAACCTGTTCGCGCTCGGCGCGGGCGCGACGCTTTATGTCTCGCAGGCGCGGATCGCCCAGCAGGTCGAGGCCCAGACGCGGGCCCCGCGCGAGGGCTCGCCCCAGCGCCTGTTTGATCGCCTTTCGCCGGAGGAGCGTCCGCGTGTCCGCGCCGCCATGCGCGCCTCGGCCCTGGCGGCGCGTCCCGATTTCGAGCTGGCCCGCGATCGCCGCCGCGACGCCATCGCCATGGCCGCCACCCAGGACTTCGATCCGGAGCGGCTCACGGCCCTGCTAGCCGAGTCGCGGGCCGCGGATCAGCGCGGTCGGGCGCGGATGGAGCGCGACACCGTCGCCCTGCTGGCCACGGTCGAAGGGCAGGACCGCGTGGTGCTGGCAGAGATCCTGAAAAAGCGACGGGACCGGAGCCGACCGGCCGCACCCGCTGGAGACCGCACGGCCGCGCCCCCGGCCAACTAGGGTTCAGGCGGCGCGGGCTTGAGCCGGTGAGGCCGCCTCTGCGGATGATCCAGCCGCCGTGGGCCGTTTGATCGGGACATCAAAGCTGACGGTCGTGCCGCGCCCGGGCTCGCTCTGCATCACCAGCTTGCCGCCGTGCAGTTCGATCAGCGACTTGGTCAGGGCCAGGCCCAGGCCGGTGCCTTGCGTGGTCTTGGAATGCTGGCCCTCGACTTGTTCGAAGGGCTGGGCCAGTCGGCTCAGGTCCTTGGCGGCGATGCCTATACCGGTGTCTGTCACCGCCACGCGCAGTCGCTCGTCATCCAGTTGCGATACCGCCACGACGATGTCGCCGCCTTCGGGAGTGAACTTCACGGCGTTGGAAATCAGATTCAGCATCACCTGCTTCAGGGCCCGCTGATCCGCCTCGATGGTCGGCAGGTCGGGCGCGTCGATGATCAGCTTCAGGCCCGCCTCCTCGATCTTGCCGCGCATCAGCAGGGCCGCGTCGGTCGCGACCTCCTTCAGCGACACCCGCTCGTAGTGCAGGGTGACCTTGCCGGCCTCGATCTTGGCCATGTCCAGGACGTCGTTGATCAGGCTCAGCAGATGCTGGCCCGACTTCAGGATGTCGGCGGCATAGCCCTTGTATTTGGCATGGCCTAGAGGTCCGAACATCTCGTTGGCCATGATCTCGGAGAAGCCGTTGATGGCGTTAAGCGGCGTGCGCAGCTCGTGGCTCATATTGGCCAGGAATTCGGACTTGGCCTGGTTGGCGGCCTCGGCGCGGGTCATGGCGACTTCATATTTGCGGGCCAGCAAGCGCAGCTTGTCCTCGCGGTCTTCCAGCTCGGTGATGGTGGTGTGCAAGGCCTCCGTCGCCCGCTGGCGCTCGGCCTCCTTCAGCTTGATGGCGGTTATGTCGGCCGCGGTCACGACCGAGCCACCGTCGGAGGTCTGGCGCTCGATCAGCTGCAGCCAGCGCCCGTCATTCAGTTCGATCTCGCGCGCACCCTCGCGGCCACCGGTGGCGGGCTGGTCCGACTTGATGGCCAGGGCGGCGATCTGGTTCAGATCCTGTTTGAACGCGCCGCGTCGCAGCACCCCTTCGCCGAAATCGAAGGTTTCCTGGAAGGCCTGGTTCGACAGGATCAGTCGCCCGCTACGGTCAAACAGGACAAAGGCGTCGGAGACGCTTTCGATACCGTCACGCAGGCGCATTTCTGCCGCCTGGGCCTGGGCCTTCGAGCGCCGGGCCTCGGTCGTATCCAAGGCGATACCGAGCACGCTGGTGAAGCCGGTCTCGCCACGCTCGCCCCGCGCCTGGCCTCGTGCGTCGATCCAGCGAGCCTTGCCCTTGGCGTCGGGCACGGGAAAGCTGACCTCGAAGGTGCCGAACATCTGGCTTTGCTGAAGCGCGTGCAGGACCGCGTCATGATAGCTGTGGTGGATCCGGGCCAGCACCGTCTTGACGGGCAGGGAGCCGCCTTCTTCGAGCCCCAGCAACCCGGCCATGAAGTCCGAGATGGTGATGATCTCGGCCTCGGTGTCCCATTCCCAGACGCCGCAACGCGCCGCCTCGACCGCACCGCGGAAGCGTTGCTCCGATGCCGCCCAGGCCTTGCTGATGCTCTGTTGCTTGCGCTCGACCAGCAGGACCAGACCAATAACGGCCAGCCCCAAGCCGGCAGGAATGATGAGAATCCAGCTGTCGCTGAACCAGCCCAGCGCCCCCCCAGTTGCACCGGTCGTGGCCACGGCGATCAGGTCGGTGCCCGCAATCGGCAGGGCCATGCGACGCACGCTCCTGGCGTCAATCTTCAATTGATCGGCCTGCCCGTCTGCGCGGATCGGCCGGACGGCCAGACCCAGACCGTTCAGATCCTGCGCCGACGTCTTCACGACCGTGGTGGGCCCGGCCAGCAGCCACAGTTGCGCCCCGTCGCGCGGCTGCAGCGACGGCAGGGGAACGCGTCCGACCAACCGACGACTATCCGCCAGCTCGCGCGATATGAGCAGGTGCTGCCGGTCGCTGGCCAGGGCGGGGCTGATGTCCGATGCGGCGAAAGCCTCTGCTCGATCCCCTGCGGTGGCCCCGACGCGGCCGGATGGCGCGACAATGGCGAAGCTGGCGTCCGGGGCCGCCGCGCGGGCCTGGGCGACGATCTGGGCGTCGGATGTGCCGGAGCGGATTGCGGCCCGGCCGGCCGCCTGTACCGGCGCGATCAGCCGCTCGACCTCCAGCGCCAGGATGCGCGCCTCGCGGTCCACGGCTTCCAGACGCAGGCTGTCGGTCTCTGCGCCGGGCTGAGCGACTTCGCGCGTGAACAGCAGCATGCCCAGGGCGATGACCAGCACGAGCGCCAGTATCCCGACCCGCAACCAGGCGGGCGCGCCGTCACGACGGTCGGTCGCCCGACGCCCCTCGGCGGTTATGCGGCGCTCTGTGCTCCGCAAGTGTTGATCCCCCAGCTCAAATCACCAGAGCCGGAATCTAGGCTGCGTCGCGGATTCGTGTCGAGGACTGGTTTACCGATCCTCAACGCTTTCAGGCGGCCTGTGACTCAGAAGACTCGCGCCGGGCCGGCTTGACCTTCGGTCGAGCCAGAACATCGGTGATCGATTGCAGCAGGCTGCGGGCCTGACGGGCCAGCTGCACCATTTCGGGCGGTGCGTCGTCGGGGTCCTGATCGACCGCCTCGACCAGTTGCGAGGCGATGACCATCAGCTTTGGAGCCGCCGCGATCAATCGGGCCTGAAACTCGATATGGTCCGGATCGCGATCATACTCCGCGCCGGGCACGCGCCAGCCGCCCCAGTCCATGCGGTCTGTGACCACCACGGGATAGGTGCCGGGGAAGGGGTGATGGGTGCAATCCTCGGGCTGCTGCCACTTGTTGCGCACCCGCATCAGCCGCCACAGACCCATATTGGCCGATGAGGCATCCTCGGTGGGAACGAACAGCTCATTGGCCTGAAACTCGCGTCCCAGCCCGACCTCGTAGGTAACTCGGATCGGCTCGGAGAAACCCTTGGCCCAGACCGGCTTGACCTTCTCGATCTCGGCCCAGGCTCCGACGCACTTCACCCAGACGGTCTGGCCCTTTTGAAACTGTGCGAGTGCCATGGTCTCATCCCTGTTGAACACACAAGGTGGCGTCCAGCCGTGAACACACGGTTCCGCAAAAAGGTTAAGACGACAATCTTCAGCGCGAAATCGACTCCAGCGCCTCGCCCGCATAGCGCTCCTTGACCCGCGTCGACAGGTCGCCCAGCGACACCACGCCGACCAGACGACCGTTCTTGTCCAGCACCGGCAGGCGGCGGATCTGCCGGCTGGCCATGGCGTCCAGCACAGTCTTCAGATCGTCGTCCGCCCGCGCCGTCATCGGGTCGCGCGACAGGCATTCCAGCACGGTGGAGGTCGTCTCCGCCCCGGAGGCCAGGCCGCGCACCACGATGTCGCGGTCGGTGATGGTGCCGATCAGCTGGTCCCCGTCGGCCACCGGCATGAAACCGAAGTTCCCGTCCTTCATGCGGCGAGCGACCTCCTGCAGGGTGTCGGTCGGCCGTGCGACCTGGACATCCTTGCTCATCACGTCACGGACTTTCATCGGGAGCTCTCCAGCGGTTTCGATGCTGCCAGAACCCTTGCCGTGGGCCGGAGTTCCCGTGACGCGATCAGGGCCGCGTCTGAGCGGGTAACCCCTGCGCCGCCCGCACCATCTGAACGAACGCGGCGCGTTCTCCATAGGGGTCGTCGCCGCGCGCACCCTGTGCTTGGTCAAGGACCGCGTCCCAGCCATAGCCGACCTCCATCCACGGATCGTCGCGCAGCTTCTGGCCGAGGGCGGCGACGGCCAGAGCCCAGCGGGTGCTTTCGGGTGCCGAGCCTGCGCTTGCGCCATTGCCGCTGTTGGACAGGACGCGCTGGATCAGGCGTGAGGTGTCGCCACCGGGCGGCTTGAACCGGACCTGGACGAAGCCGACCTCGCCGTCCGGATCGCCGCCGCCGACGCCGATCGAGCGATTGGCCTCATAGCGGCGCTCTGGGATCTGGCTGGGGCCACCCACGGGCGTGATCTCGTACAGGGCCGTGACGGACGCCCCCGATCCGACCTCGCCCGCGTCGATGCGGTCGTTGTTGAAGTCTTCCTCGTTCAGCAGCCGGGTCTCATAGCCGATCAGTCTGTATTCGCTGACGCGGGCGGGGTTGAACTCGACCTGGATCTTGACGTCGTCGGCGATGGGAAAGGCCCCCTTGTCGAAGGCCGGGCCGAACAGGCGGCGCGCCTCGTTCAGGTCGTCGACATAGGCGGCGGTGCCATTGCCGGCCTGGCTGATCGCCTGCATCCGCGCGTCCTGATAGTTGCCGCGCCCGAAGCCATAGGCAGACAGATAGATTCCGGTTTCCCGCTTGGCGGCGACATAGTCCTCCAGCCGCTGATTGTTGGTCTGGCCGACGTTGAAGTCGCCGTCGGTGAACATCAGGATACGGTTGACCTTGTCGCGCCCGAAGGCGGCTTCGGCCTGCTGGTAGGCGTTGACCATGCCCTGCGCGCCCGCGGTCGAGCCGCCCGCGTTCAGCGCCGCCACGGCACACCGCAGCTTCAGCTTCTGATCGCCCGGTGTGGGCCCGACGGCCGTGCCGACGTCGGAGGCATAGAAGGTGACGGCCACACGGTCCTGCGGCCTAAGCCGGTCGATGATCAGGTTCATCGACTTCTGCGCCAGGGCCAGCTTGTCCGGCGACTGCATGGAGCCGGAGACATCGACCATGAAGGTCAGGTTCAGCGGGCGCCGCTCGGCCTCCGGCAGTTCATAGCCCTGCAGACCGATGTGGACGATCTGGCGTCCCGGCGACCAAGGCGAGGCGACCACCGCCGTGGTGATGGCAAAGGGCTCGGATGCCGAGCGCGGCCGCGCATAGCCATAGTCGAAATAGTTGACCATCTCCTCGATCCGCACCGCATCGACCGGCGGGCGACGCCCCTCGTCGACGAAGCGACGCACATTGGCATATGCGGCGGTATCGACGTCGATGGAGAAGGTCGAGACCGGCTCGTCCGCGACGCGCTTGACGGGGTTGGGCGTGGCGTCGGGATAGCGTTCGGTGTCGGCGGGGCGGGGCGAGCCTGGAGGCGTTGCCAAGCCAGTGGAAATTATCGGCGCGCTGGTCTGATAGTTCTCGGCCGCTTCAATCCGAATGCGGCTGCCCGTTGCGACGACGCCATCGAGCGCCGTCTGCCCATTAGGCAGGCTCTGCACGACAGGCGGTCGCGCTGGCGCGGGTGGCGGGGACAGGGGCATGGGGGCCGATGGCGGCGGGGGCGGTGTGAGGCGATAGCGCGTGCGGTCATCCCCATCACCGGCTACCGGGAGAATGAAGCCATAGGGTCGGCAGGCTGCCGCCGACACTGCACCATCGACAGGCTTGTTCGGATCGAACGCGTCCCGGTTCTGCGCGGCGACGGTGAACGAGGTCCCCGGCGCGGTCAGACTGAAAGCCATCAGGGCGGTGACGGCGGCGGTCAGTGGGCGGTACGTCATGGACAGGCCTTCCCTCGGTGCATCTTGCGGATAACACGAGGCTGGTCGGGCGGTGGCGAAACTGTGGCCTCGGCACATGACGGTATCTGACCGCCCCCGCACTGGCGCAGCGGTGCCTTAAGCCCCACTATGGTGTCTGGCACGGGCGGGGGACTGAGATGGCCGAGGCGAGCACAGGCGTTCAACTGGTGCAGGTCGCCGCCCTGCTGGGGGCAGGCGTGGTCGCCGTGCCCCTGTTCCGAAAACTGGGCCTGGGCTCGGTCCTGGGCTATCTGGCCGCCGGCCTGGCCATCGGTCCGTTCGGCTTCAAGCTGTTTGCCGAGCCCGAGACGGTGCTACACGTCGCCGAGTTCGGCGTCGTCATCTTCCTGTTCATCATCGGGCTGGAGATGCGGCCCGGAAAGCTGTGGAATCTGCGGCGGGAAATCTTCGGCTTGGGCGTCGCCCAGGTGGGGCTCAGCGGCCTTCTGCTGACGCTGGCGGCCATGGCCTTCGGCGTTCCCGCGCCCGTCGCCTTCATTGCCGCCATGGGCTTCGTCCTGTCCTCCACCGCCGTGATCATGCAGGGGCTGGACGAGCGCAATGAGCTGAATACGCCTGCGGGTCAGCGGGCGGTCTCCATCCTGCTGCTGGAAGACCTGGCCATCGTGCCGTTGCTGGCCATCGTCGCCGTTCTGGCCAGCACCATGGGCACGGCGGTCGACGGTCCGCCGCTGTGGCAGACCATCGCCCTGGGCCTGGCCGCCATTGTCGCCGTCGTCGTGGCCGGTCGCTATCTGCTCAATCCGGTCTTCCGTTTCCTCGCCCGGCATGGCGGACGCGAGATCATGAGCGCCGCCGCCTTGCTGGTTGTCGTGGGGGCCGCCCTGATCATGACCCTGGGCGGTCTGTCCATGGCCATGGGGGCCTTCCTGGCCGGGGTGCTGCTGTCCGATTCCAGCTTCCGCCATCAGCTGGAAGCCGACGTCGAGCCGTTCCGGGGCCTGTTGCTGGGCATCTTCTTCGTTAGCGTGGGGATGTCGCTGAACCTGGCCGTGGTGCTGGCCGACTGGCCGATCATTCTCGGCGGCCTCGCCCTGTTCATGGTCGTCAAGGCCGCCGCCATCTATGGCGTGGCGCGCCTGCTGAAGGCCTCCAACCGCGAGGCCGTCGAGCGCGCCGCCATGTTCGCGCAGGGCGGAGAGTTCGCCTTCGTCCTCTATGCCGCCGCCCTGGCCGCCGGGGTGCTGGATGCCCGCTCCAGCGCCATCGCGACCGCCTTGGTCATCCTGTCCATGGCCCTGACGCCGCTGACGACACTGGTCGTGCGCCGCCTGATGCCGCCCGCGCCGGAACTGTCGCCGGACGAGGCCGAGGGGGTCGATCATGCCAAGGGCCTGCGCGAGCGGGTTCTGATCATCGGCTTTGGCCGCTTCGCCCAGGTGGTGTCCCAGCCCCTGCTGGCGCGCGACGTGGACGTGTCGATCATCGATTACGACGTGGAGATGATCCAGGCCGCCGGGAACTTCGGCTTCAAGGTCTATTACGGCGACGGTGCACGCCTGGACGTGCTGCGGGCCTCGGGCGCGGGTCAGGCCGAGACCATTCTGGTCTGCGTCGACAAGCCGGAGGTGGCGGACCGCATCGTCGAACTGGTCAAGGCCGAATTTCCGCTGACCAAGCTGTTTGTGCGCGCATTCGACCGGGGCCATTCCATTCGCCTGGTCCAGGCGGGGGTGGAGTACCAGCTGCGCGAGACCTTCGAGAGCGCGCTGGTCTTCGGTCATCAGGTCCTGATCGACCTGGGCTTCAGCCAGAACGAGGCGAGCGCGACCATCGAGGATGTCCGTCGCCGCGACGAGGAGCGGTTTACCCTGCAACTGGCCGGCGGCCTCACGGCCGGACGCGGCCTCATGCGCGGCAACGCGGTCACGCCCCAGCCCGCGCCCTACGTCAAGCCCCGCCGCGAGGGGCGCGCCCTCAACGAGGAGGCCGCCGAAGCTCTGGAGGAAGAGGACGAGCGGGAGAAGGCGGGGGTCTAGCTGCGCGCCTCGGGTTCGCCAGCGGCCGCGATCTGGTGTAGACGCCGCCTCCCATGAACCGCCGCCTCTCGATCGCCCCGATGATGGACTGGACCGACCGGCACTGCCGGGCGTTCCATCGCACCCTCACGTCGCGGGCCCTGCTCTATACGGAGATGGTGACCGCCCCCGCCGTCCTGCACGGCGATCAGGAACGGCTGCTGGGCTTCGACGCGGTCGAGCATCCGGTGGCCCTGCAACTGGGCGGGTCCGATCCGGATCAACTGGCCCAGGCCGCCCGGATCGGGGAACAGTACGGCTATGACGAGATCAATCTGAACGTCGGCTGCCCGTCCGACCGGGTCCAGTCGGGCCGGTTCGGGGCCTGTCTGATGCGCGAGCCGGAACTGGTCGCCGACTGCATGGCCGCCATCAAGGGTGCGGTCGCCGTGCCCGCCACCGTCAAATGCCGCATCGGCGTGGACGATCAGGACCCGGAGCAATCGCTGTTCGCCACGGTCGACGCCTGCGCTGCCGTCGGCATCGACACCTTCATCGTCCATGCCCGCAAGGCCTGGCTGAAGGGGCTGTCGCCCAAGGAAAACCGGGACGTGCCACCTCTGGATTACGCACTGGTCCGGCGACTGAAGCGCGAGCGGCCGCATCTGTCGATCAGCATCAACGGCGGCATCGCCTCGCTGGACGAGGCGGAGGCGCATCTGGACGACGCCGACGGCGTGGCCCTGGATGGCGTCATGCTGGGCCGCGCCGCCTATCACGAGCCGGGCCTGCTGGGTCAGGCCGATCGCCGCCTGTATGGAGCGGACACGCCGGACGTGGACGCCTTCACCGCCATCGAACGCTACAAGCCCTATCTGGCCGCGCGGCTGGAGGAGGGGGTGTCGTTGTCGTCGATGACCCGCCACATGCTGGGCCTGATGCATGGCCGTCCCGGCGCGCGGGCCTTCCGCCGCATCCTGACGGTCGAGGCCCTGGGTCCGCGCGCCGGGCTGGAGGTTCTGGACCGCGCCACCGCGGCGGTGCGCGAGGCCGAGGAACGGCGGCAGGCGGCCTGACGTCGCCGCGTCGTTAATGATGCGCGGGCGACACGCCGGGCGCCTCATGTATGGCTACGCTTTCGGCGATTGTGGCGACGATTGGGCGTTCGCGTTAACGTCCGAGTCTGGAGCCAACGCCATGTCCGACACCCCGCCTGCCAATTCGAAAGCCGCTCTGAGAATCGTCCCCGGCGAGGCTGAAATCTACGACCTGATGCGCCAGCCTGAAACCACGTCTGAACGCGTCAAACGGCTCCAGCAGGAGGCCCGTAGCCTGGCTGTCGAACAGGTCGAGGCGCTGGAAGTGCTGTTGATGCAGGCGTCGCAACTGGCCCGCGAAATCGCCGAGGGTGGCGACGCCTATCCCGTCGGCGCGCGCGAACTGGCTGGACGCATGGCCTCGGACCTGCCGACCAAGGTCGAGACGCTGAAGGCCATCATCAGCCGCGTCTAGGTGGCGACCCGGGCGGGTCGGTCCCGAATGCGCCTCGCCAGCCTGAACACGACGATCGCCAGGATCACCAGCACCAGCGGGATGATGACGGGGGCCAGGAAGGCCACGATCACCGTCAGCACCGCCAGCACATCCTCGATCAGCGACACGATCGGATTACCCAGCCCTCCGGTCGTGGCGGTCGAGCCGACCCGCACCCCCGTCTGCGCCGCATTGAAGGCCAGGGCCGTAGGAGCCCCCACGATGATGCCCGCCACCGCCGCCGTGGCGGGATCGACACCCCAGAACACGCTGCCCGCCGCCACAGCTCCCGCAATGGGTCGGGTGAGATAGCCGACGGCATTCAGCGCATGGTCCACCGCCGGGACCTTGTCACCCGCAAACTCCGCCACCGCCGCCACGCCCAGGGCGGAGATCGCGGGCCATGACCCCAGCCAGTCCATCTGGTCATTCAGCCGGATGCCGAACATCTCGAACTTGGCCGCCAAGGCCAGCATCAGTAGCGGCAGAAAGGTGCGCAGACCCGTCGCCGAGGCCAGCCCCAACCCCAGAAGCGCGGGCAGAACCCAGGTCTGAAGCGGGCCGACAGCCGCGCCCACCTCTGTCAGATCCAGTCCCGGCATGGCCTCTACTCCTCACGCATCTGTGTGGCTGAACGCATGATGCGCGGGAACGGCGCGTCGCTCCATGGTCTTTTCAAGAGACCCCCGGACTGATGCGCCAACAGAAGAGCCCCACCATGACCGACCGTTTCGAACCCCGTGCCGAAAACATTGCTGACCAGGAACGCGACATCCAGTCCGGCATCGACGCCAAGGCGAGTGGCGGATCAGACGACAAGAACGGTGGGGCCATGCAGGCCGGAGCGCGGCGCTATCCCGCGCCGCCCTTTCCGAAGCAGCACCAGACCAAGCCCGGAGACGAGGCCGCTCTGAATCCCGCGCCCATGTACGATGCGCCGTTCTGGAAGGGGTCGGGCAAGCTCGATGGCATGGCCGCTATCATCACAGGCGGTGATTCCGGCATCGGTCGCGCGGTCGCCGTCCTGTTCGCCCGCGAGGGCTGTGACGTCGCCATCTGCCATCTGGACGAGGACAAGGATGCCGAGGATGCCCGCGCTGCCGTCGAGGCCGAGGGCCGCCGGGCCATCGTCCTGCAGGGCGATGTCTCCGATCCCGGCTTCTGCGAGGCCGCGGTCAAGGCCACGCTGGACGCCTTCGGACGGCTGGACGTCGTGGTTCCCAATGCCGCCTTCCAGCAGCATGTCGAGGCGCTGGAGGACCTGACGTTCGAGCATTTCGACCGGACGCTGAAGACCAACCTTTATGGCTATTTCAACCTTGTGAAGGCGGCGGTGCCGCACATGAAGGCGGGCGGTTCGATCGTGATGACCGGCTCGGTGACCGGCATGATGGGCAGCAAGAATCTGCTGGACTATTCGATGACCAAGGGCGGCATTCACGCCTTCGCCCGATCGCTGGGCACCCATCTGGCTCCGCGTGGCATTCGTGTGAACGTGGTTGCGCCCGGCCCGGTCTGGACCCCGCTCAATCCCGCCGATCAGCAGGCCGACAAGGTCGCGCAGTTTGGTGCCGACACCGTTATGAAGCGCCCGGCCCAGCCTGAGGAGATGGCCCCCGCCTACGTCTTTCTCGCCTCCCCCCAGATGTCGAGCTACATCACGGGAGAGGTTCTGCCGCTGATCGGGGGCTATGGGGGTGGCTGATATCGACCGCTACGGCCGAGATATCAGGCCAGTATGTCCGAAAACTCTGGATGCCGCTTCAACCAGGCGACGGCGTAACTGCATCGCGGAGCCAGCTTCAGCTTTTCGCCACGGGCGTGTTCGGACAGGGCGCGCATGAATTTGTCCGCCGCGCCGGTGCCACGCAGGGCGGGGTCGGCTTCGACATGCAGGATGATGCGCGTGTCGCCTTGCGTCGCATAGTCGGCGAAGACGATTCTGGTCTGGCCGTCCTCATCGACGAAGCCCTGTTCGAAGCGGTTCTCGTCCCGCACGTCGCGCAAATCACTCATCTACTGTCCCCGGTCGTCTGGTACGCCAATGTCGGCTATCCGACACACCAAACCCCCCTTGCCTTGACCCGTTCCAGCTTGACTGAAAAGAGTTTTTTGCCTGAGCCTCAGGGCGCGCGGTCGCGAGCCAGTGCCCAGGCCCCCAAGGCGCTGCGGATCGCGAACCACAGTGTCAGACCGATCAGGGCCAAGCCGCTGATCACGGTCAGTGGCAGCAGCCATGCCGCCTGGCTCAGGTCCATCAACAGGCTGACGATCCCGACCATGCAGATCGCGGTCAGGACGATGTTGATCACCGCCGAGGTCCAGAACAGCGTCACCTGTCGATCCAGATGCCGGCGGGCCAGGCCGCTCGCCCCCCCTCGCGCCGAGACCGCGACCAGCATGCCGACCAGCGCCAGAAGGTTGGCGCTGGGTAGCGCCAGGACATACAGCACCCAGACGATCATGGCCGCCGGCTTGCCCGCCGATTCATGGCTCTGGTTGAACCGGGGGCGGCCCGGCTCGGGCGGCAGGACTGTCATCGGCTCAGATCCACCAGCCCGCCGGATGACGGATGGCGCGACCGGCCTTCAGCGCCAGCACGCCCGCCGCGCCACGCACGATCACCCAGATCGCCAGCAGGAACAGCACCGGCACGCCCAGCGCGAACGGGGCCGCGATCAGTACCAGCCCGACCACCGCCGCCACCGCCGCTGCGAACAGGGTCCGCCGCTGATACTGGTGGTGCGAACGGGCGATGGCGTTGTCGGGTGTGCCTCGGCCCATCAGAGCCAGCAGGCCGACCACGACCGATACGCCCAGCGTCGGCACCGCGAACAGGATCAGGGCATAGCCCAGGAACAGGCCGGCACCATCCTTGGGCAGGGCCGGCGGATCGTCGTGGCGGCGCCCCCTGGTGGAAAACTCGGTCGGCTCGAACACCGAACCGGCGCTGGCCATGCTGGGGACGGGGGGCGGCTCGGATGCCGCCGGGGCCGGTGTCGTCTCGGCCTGGACGGCGGCAAAGGCGGGCGATGGACGCGGGTCGAACAGGTCCGGCTCGGCCTCCCGCGTCGATCGACCGGGGGCGACAGGCGCAGCGGCGGCCTCCGCCTCACGCGCGCGCCCAGCCAGGGACGCGGGCGACGAAAACCCGATCAGGTCGTCGTGGTCGTCCGGCGTGCGGTCGGGACGGTTGGGGTCGCCGGGTTCGGCCATGGACTTCCTCGGCTGGGCAATCGGTTTACGCCGCCGACAATGACGCCGCCGCCGGTCCGGCGCAACTATCCGCGCGCCAGCACGACCTCGCACCCCGGCGCGACGACACCCTCCAGTGCCCCCGGTTTTTCGATCCGCACGGCACAGCGCTGCACCCGCGCATCGTCGTGACAGGCCAGGGCCAGCCGCTGGGCAAAGGTCTCGACCAGGCCGATATGGCCCGCGGCCACGATGGCGCGGGCGGCGGCGGCCACGTCTTCATAGCTGACGGTGTCGCCCAGGCGTTCGACCGGACCGGGCACCAGCGTCAGCGTCACGTCGATGACCAGCGTCTGCAGCCGATTCAGCTCGTGATCGTGGATGCCGATCCCGGCCTGGACCGTCAGGCCGCGCACGAAGACAGTCAGACCCTCGTGGCGGACGGGGTCGCCGGCGGCGAAGGGCAGGGGGCTGGCACTCACACGATTACTCCAGGATGTCCGGGGTCTTCCAGGCCAGGTGCTGACCCGCATCGACAGCGATCATCTGGCCGGTGACCAGATCAGCCTCAACCAGCCAGCGCACGGCCTCCGCCACTGCCTCGGGGCTGCCCGGACGCTGCAACAGGGTGGCGGCCGCCTCTGCGGCGAATTCTTTGTCGGTCTGATGGATGGAGGCCAGGGTCGGGCCGGGGCCGACGCCATTGACCCGGATGCGCGGGGCCAGGGCCTGGGCCAGGGTCCGCGTCGCCCACCACAGGCCGTTCCTCGACAGGGCATAGGAGATGAAACGCGGATCGGGCTTCAGCACCCGCTGGTCCAGCAGGTTGACGATGCAGGATCCGTCCGCCGCCTGGGCCGCAAAGGCTTCGCTCAGCACGATGGGGGCCCGCAGATTGGTCTCCATATGGGCGTCCCAGGTCTCGCGCTCCAGCGATCCCACCCGGTCGTCCTCGAAGACAGAGGCATTGTTGATGAGCACCCCCAGCGGGCCGATCGCGGCCACCGCATCCGGCACGATACGGCGAACCTGCGCCTCGTCCGACAGATCGCCGCCAACAGTCTCCGCCCGACGACCCTGCGCCCGCACCTCGTCTGCGACGGCCCGAGCGGCCTCCTCGGACGATCGATAGTGCACGACGATGTCGAACCCGGCCTGCGCCAGTGTCAGGCAGATGGCGCGCCCGATCCGCTTGCCACCGCCCGTGACCAGGGCGGCTCCGCGACCGGTCGGGGTATCAGTCAACCCGACCGAACTCGATGACGTTGATCACGCCCAGAACCGCGACGAAACCGAGAATGACGAAAAGGGCCAGCATGGGATGCTCCTGAAACTGGGCTTGCAATAGAACTGCCGGGGCCGATCATCAAGAGCGGGCGGTCAGCGGACAGGTGCGCCACACCGATTCCGGTGCTAGCCGTGGTCCCATGAACCCCAACCTCTTCTCCATCGTCCTGATCATCCTGGCCGGCGGCGCGACGGCCTTGCAGGCCCCGACCAATGCCAGGCTGATGACCGCCGTCGGCTCGCCGGTGAATGCGGCCTTCGTGTCGTTCGCCGTGGGGACCGCCGTGCTGGGGCTGATGGCGGTGCTGTTCCAGACCCGACCGGACATGGTCGCGGCGCGATCCCTGCCCTGGTATGCCTGGATCGGCGGGCTTTACGGCGTCGTGTTCGTCATCGCCGCAACCTGGGGCGTGCCAAGGCTGGGGGTCGCCCTGACCATCACCCTGATGGTGGCGGGGCAGCTGCTGATCAGCCTGATCCTGGACCATTTCGGCGCGTTCGGTGCCCCACAACAGCCCATCAATCTGGGCCGCCTGGCGGGCGTCGCCCTGGTAATCGGCGGGGTGCTGATGGTGCGGCGGTTCTGATCGGGCGGATTGAATGTAACCTTTGCGTCGTCGCCAGCGAATGCACCGGACACGCACAGGGGGCCTCAATGACCGACATCGCCATTTCCAGATCGTCCAGTCTGGACGGCCGGGCGGCGCTGCGACTGGGGATCGTGCTGATCCTGCTGGTCTTCGGCTATATGAAATTCCTGCCCTATGAGGCCGAGGGGGTCGCCGGAATCGCCCGCGACTATTGGCTGTTCGGCTGGATGTATCCGCTGATCGGTGTGGCCGGGGCCTCGATCGTGATTGGTGTGCTGGAGCTGACGGCGGGCGTCCTGATCGCCCTGGGCGGGCGCATTCCGCTGGCCGGTCTGGTCGGGGGTCTGATGGGGGTGGCGACCTTTCTGGTCACGCTCAGCTTCTTCTTTACCGCGCCGGGCATCGTGCAGGAGGGGTATGCCTTCCCCGCCCTGGCATCGACGGGTCAGTTTCTGGCCAAGGATATCGGCCTGCTGGCCATCTGTGTCTATCTGACCCTGGATGCCCGCGCGCGGTTGATGCGGACGCGCTGAGCGGTCGCGCGTCGTCGCGCGCCGTCCTATATCGGGTGGGATGCCGACCGACTCGCCCGCCCCTGAAACCCTGCCGCTGGTCGCCGCCGATCTGATCCGCGACGAGGCGCGGCGTGCGCCGGACAAGCCGGGCGTCTATCGCATGTATGGCGAAGACGGGACCTGCCTGTATGTGGGCAAGGCGCGGTCGATCAAGAAGCGCATCCTGCAGTATGCGCAAGGGAGGTTCCACACCCAGCGCATCGGCCTGATGGTCAGCCTGACCCGCTCGATGGAGCTGGTGGTCACGGCGTCCGAGACCGAGGCCCTGCTGCTGGAATCCAACTTCATCAAGAAGCTGAAGCCGCGGTTCAACGTCGTGCTGCGCGACGACAAGTCCTTCGCCGAACTGATGATCCGCAAGGACCATCGCGCGCCCCAGGTGAGGAAGCATCGCGGGGCGCACACCACGCCCGGCGACTATTTCGGGCCGTTCGCCTCGACCTGGGCGGTCAACCGCACCCTGAACACCTTGCAGAAGGCCTTCCTGCTGCGGTCCTGCTCGGACAGCGTCTATGAGACCCGCACCCGGCCCTGCATGCTGCACCAGATCAAGCGCTGCTCGGCGCCCTGCACCGGCCTGATCAGCCTGGAGGACTACGGCCAGCTGGTCGGGGAGGCGTCGGACTTCCTGAAGGGCAAGTCGCGCGCCGTCATCGCCCGCCTGTCCGATGAAATGACCGCCGCCGCCGAGGCCATGGACTATGAACAGGCCGCCCGCGTGCGCGACCGTATCCGCGCCCTGTCGGCCATTTCGATGGAAAACTCCGTCAGCGCCGAAGGCGTGGCCGAGGCGGACGTCTTCGCCCTGTTCAGCGAGGGGGGCCAGGCCTGCGTCCAGGTCTTCTTCTATCGCGCCGGCCAGAACTGGGGCGGCCGCGCCTATTTCCCGCGCGTCGACCGGACCGACACCGACCCCGAAATCCTCGCTGCCTTCCTGGGCCAGTTCTATGAGGACAAGCCGGTGCCCCGGCTGATCCTGTCCAACATCCTGCCGTTCGAGAAGGAGCTGCTGGAGGAGGCCTTTTCGATGAAGGCCAAGACGGCCGACGGCCGCCGCGTCGTCTCGATCGAACAGCCGAAACGCGGCGACAAGGCCGCCCTGATCGACCACGCCCTGACCAATGCGCGCGAGGCCCTGGGTCGCAAGATGGCGGAAGGGTCCGCCCAGGGCAAAATCCTGGATGAGGTCTGCGAGGCCTTCGGTCTGGACAGTCGCCCCGAGCGGATCGAGGTCTACGACAACGCCCATATCCAGGGGACCAATGCGGTCGGCGGCATGATCGTGGCCGGACCCGAGGGCTTTCAGAAGTCGCAGTATCGCAAGTTCAACATCAAGGGCACGGACCTGACGCCCGGCGACGACTACGGTATGATGCGCGAGGTCATGCGCCGCCGCTTCGGCCGCCTGGTCAAGGACGAGGAGGAGGGGACCGAGGAGGTCGTGCGCCCCGACCTGTTGCTGATCGACGGCGGGGCCGGGCAACTGGCCGAGGTGCTGGCCGTGCTGGCCGACCTGGGGCTGGACGACATCACGGCCGTGGGCGTGGCCAAGGGGCCGGACCGCGACGCGGGCAAGGAGCATTTCTTCATGCCCGGCAAACCGCCCTTCATGATGCCGCTGAAATCGCCGGCTCTCTATTACATCCAGCGTCTGCGGGACGAGGCGCATAGGTTTGCCAACGGAGCCCACGCCAAGCGCCGCTCGATGGACATCAAGAGGAACCCGCTGGACGAGATCGAGGGTGTCGGCCCGGGTCGCAAGAAGGCCCTGCTGCACGCCTTCGGCTCCGCCAAGGGCGTGGGCCGCGCCTCGGTGGTGGATCTGGTCAAGGTGGACGGGATCAACCAGCCGCTGGCGGAGCGCATCTACGGCTTCTTCCATCCGGAGACACGGGGCTAGGATGCGGCGTCAGGAGACACCGGCATGATCGACTTCGCCCAGGGCACCGTCCATGTCGCCGGGGCCGATCTTCAGGCCGCCGTGCAGGCCGACCCGGAGATTCTGGCCCTCTGGCAGGCGCTGACCCCGCTGGGCCGCAACGAGTTCATCTGCTGGGTCGAGGACGCGAAACAGCCCGCGACCCGACAGCGTCGTATTCAACGCACGACCGAGGAACTGAGCGAAGGCCAGAAGCGCCCCTGCTGCTGGTCCGGCTGCATCCACCGCACCGACAAGGCCCCCAGCCGCTGGCAGCAGGCCGTGCTGATCGACGGAAAGCGCAAGCCGTAGCCCAGCCCCTATTGCCGCGCCGGCAACACCGCCATCAGCGCTCGCGTGAAGCCGACCGGGGCGACGGTCAGATGATCCTCATCCTCCAGCACCGTCGAGCGGACGCGCAGGCCGGGATAGTTTCTCGACGTCAGAACCCGTTCCATGGTCCGCAAGTCGCCAACCATGTCGACCTCTGTATTTCGCCTGCTGTCGCCGGGGACCTCATAGGCGCCGATGTACATGAAGACGTCGGCAATCAGGTTGCGGTGGGTGCTGGCATAGTCCGCCTCCATCTTCATGATGTGGCGGCTGTCGAACCAGAAGGAGGGGCTGCCCAGGACGTAGGCCTTGAACAGGTCCGGCTCGGTGAACAGGATCTGGGCCCCAAGCAGACCGCCATAGGAATGGCCCAGCAGCACCCGCTGCGTCGGGTCCGCGCGAAACCTATTTTCGACGAAGGGCAACACCTGCGTCTTCAGATAGGTCTGATAGGCCGCTCCCCCGCCATGCAGGGTTGAACTGGCCCGTCGTGGGCCGTTCGGCGTCGGCGTATAGTCCCGGTTGCGGCTGGCGACCGGATTGTCGCCCTTGGCATAGGACAGACCGACCAGGATGAACTCCTCGACGACGGGGCCTTCCAGATTCACACGCCGCGCGATCTGGCGAATGATCGGAAAGGCGTAGTCAGCGTCGGTCACATAGAGCACCGGATACCGACGGTTCGGACTGGTCGCATAGCTGGCGGGCAGGCTGACGAAGATTTCGTACTCCCGACCCGAAACCGGATCGGGCACGGCCCAGACCTGGGTGCCTTGCAGCACATAGGGCGATCCGTCGGCCGGGGCAGCCTGCGTTTGCGTCGCCTGGGCATCGGCCCTGTCCGAACAGGCCGACCCCAGAAACGCGGTCGTCAAAACCAGCACCAAAACCAACGCTCGCATACGCAACTCCCCGAACAACCTTGGCCTTGCGAGCCTAGACGTGAATGTGGCTGATCTTGGCCGGAGCGGCCACGTCGCATGGGCCATCAACCGATCCAAGTCAGGCCGATGTCCCATGACAGAGCGGCGCGACGACAGTCCCGACATCCCTCTCCCGCGGGCGTCGCTGATCGCCTATACCGCCCTCATGACCGACGAATCTTCCGACACCCTCCTCGCCGGCTATCGCCGTTTTCGCCAGGACCGTTGGCCCGAGGCCAAGGCCGAGTATGAGGCGCTTGCCGCCGGGCAGAAGCCGCACACCCTGATCGTGGCCTGTTCCGACAGCCGGGCCGATCCGGCTTTGATCTTCGACGCTGCGCCGGGTCAGCTGTTCGTGGTGCGTAACGTCGCCAACCTGGTCCCGCCCTATGAGCCGGACGGCCAGCTGCACGGGGTGTCCGCCGCGCTGGAGTTCGGGGTGAAGGTGCTGGGCGTATCCCGCATCGTGGTCATGGGCCATGCCCACTGTGGCGGCGTGGCGGCCATGCGGACCGGCGCGCCCGACAGCGTCCGCGACTTCGTCGCACCCTGGATCGCGCAAGGCGAGCCCGTCGTGCGCCGCGTGGCCGAGGCGGTCGAACCGGATCAGGTCGAGCGCGCGTCGGAGGAGGCCATCGTACGCCTGTCTATCGACAATCTGCGCACCTTTCCCTGGATCGCCGAGCGCGAGGCAGCAGGCACGCTCCAGCTCAGCGGCCTGCATTTCGGCATCGCCGACGGCATCCTGCGGGCCTTGCGCGGACCGGGCCGGTTCGAGGCTCTGGACTGAGGCGTCTCGCGATCCTCGCCTAAGGCAACGAAGCGTGGCACATGCCGTTGACCAGACAGCCGTGCCCGAGACGGAACCGAGATCATGACGCCCAGCCATCCTGCCAATCCCATTCCGAACATCATCACCGGCCTGAGGCTGTTTGCCGGGGTGATCATGTTTCTGATCCTGGCGGGCGCTGCGCCGCAGGGTGTGCCGATCCTGTCGGAGTATCTGAGCCCTGACGACCAGTTCCGGTTCGGCCGCACAGCTTTCGTGATCTTTGTGGTGGCCGCGTCCAGCGACTGGATCGACGGCTTTCTGGCGCGGCGGTGGAATGCGACCACGCGCTGGGGGGCCATTCTGGATCCCATCGCCGACAAGGTGCTGGTCACTGGCGCCATTCTGGGCGTCCTGGCCTGGGGTGCTCTGCCGCAGATCGCCATCCCTTGCGGCCTGATCCTGTTCCGCGAGTTCGCGGTCTCGGCCCTGCGCGAGACCGTGGCAGGCAAGGTCAAACTCCCGGTCACCCTGCTGGCCAAGTGGAAGACGGTCTTGCAGATGATCGCCCTGGGTGCGCTCCAGGTCGCCCTGCTGTGGGACGGCTTCGGCCTCCCGCTGGAGTGGCAGCCCCACTTCCAGGTGTTCGCCTACGTCCTGATCTGGGCCGCCGCCATCGTCACCCTATGGACCGGCTGGCAGTATTTCTCGAAGGCGCAGCAGAAGATGAGCGCGGTTTAGGATTCTCCCTCCCCTTCATGGGGAGGGATGTCGGCGCGAAGCGGCGACAGGGTGGGGTGCGTCTCGGAGAGCTCCGGCCCTTTCTGACTCACCCTGGCTCAGCCTTCGGCCTCGCCGTCCCTCCCCATGAAGGGGAGGGAGAAGGGTCACTCCACCCCCAACTCCGCCACCAGCCGTTCCATCCCGTACACATCCCGCAGCGCCGTCGTCACTGCCCCGGTGGTCACGATGACCGAGCGATTGACGTTGCGGTCATAGCCATAGGCGTTGCGCTGGGTCAGGACGGTGGAGTCGAAGTTCGCCCCCACGATCTCGCCCGCCGCGTTGACGACCGGTGACCCGGACGAGCCGCCGATGGTGTCGGACGACACCGCCATATTCAGCACCGTGTCGCCGTCGATCCGTTCGCGCGCGGCCAGCAGCTTGGGCGCGACATCGAACGGAGCCGAGCCGGTCGCCCGGTCCCACAATCCGCTGAAGGTCGTGAACGCCCCGAGGCGCTGGCCCGGAACGTCGGTGCCCTCGATCAGACCGTAGGTCAGGCGCAGCGTTCCGGTCGCATCCGGATAGACGCTGTCGCCGTAAGCCTGGAAGCGTAGGGCAGCCAGTTGCTCGGACGCGCGGGCGGTCGGCGCATCGACGCGGGCTTCCCAGTCTGAGCGGATAGCGCGGGTCGGTTCCTGCAAGGTCAGCAGATACTGGATCATCGGATCGTCCGACGCCTGGATGGCCGCCAGGCCACCCTCCCACAGGGCCCGGCGCACGGCGGGATCGGCCAGGGTCGTGCCCTGGACCAGACGGGCGGAGCGCGCCTCGGGCGATTCATCGCCCAGCAGAACCGCCATGCGCGGGTCATCGACCGTCAGCCATTCGCGCGTCTTGGACAGCCACCATTCCATCCGGACCTGATCCAGCGCCGGATAGACGGGGCGCTCGGCGAACAGGCCGGACTGGACGGCGGTCAGGCGGCTGTCGGCAAACTCCGGCAGGCGTTCGGCCGACGGCTTCTCCCGCTCCTGCGCCCCGCGCACCAATGTCCGGGCCCAGTTGAACAGCTGCGATCCGCCCGCCACTGGCGTGGTACCCAGGCCGGTTCCGCCTTCGAGCAGGGCCATGGCAGGGTAGAGTTCGCGCGCGATCGGCTGGACCGACGACAGGGTCGTCCACGGATCAGCGGCGGTCTCGGCGACCACTTGGCCCGCCATCGCAGAACGAATGCGCGTCTGGAAGTCGACCTCCGCCTCGGCCTTCATGCGCATGAAGCCGGGGTCGGTCAGCGCCCGCATCCGGCCTAGCCCACGCTTGTAGGTGTTCTCCAGGCCCACGATCGGGTCCATGGCGATGAAGGCGTTTTCTTCGCTTTCCTGGCTGAAGCGGATCAGTCGCCCGCGCAGTTCGCTGGCCAGCAGCTGATCCATCGGCAGGACCACGTCGCGGATGGTGAACAGCTGGTCCTGGGTCAGCAGGCGCTGGGTCGCGCCGGGGCTGCCGGACACGAAGACGGGCGTGCCCTCGACGGGCTTGTCGGCATTCCACTTGAAGTGGGTGGGTGTCGCAATCGGAGCGCCGTTCTCATACAGGCGGATGAAGGCCGCATCGATGGCGAAGCGGGGGAAGCTGAAGTTGTCCAGGTCGCCGCCGAAGGTCGCGGCCCGATCCTCCGGAGCCCAGGCCAGGCGTACGTCGGAGTATTTCTTGTAGGTGTAGAGCTTGAACTGGCCGCCGCGATACAGGCTGACGACCTGACAGCGTTTGTCGGTCGCGTCGCCGCACGCCTCCTGCTCGATCCGGCCCGCCTCGGCGTCGCGCGCGCGGGTGAAGGCCTGGCCCTCCAGTCCGGCCCCGGCCGCCTGCATCCGCTCGGTGACGTCGCTGATCTCGGTCAGGATTTCGGCCGTGCCGCCAGGGCATTTCAGCTCCTCATCGCGGCTGCGTGGGGCAAAGCCGGTCTCGGCATAGTTGACCGCCTGGGTCGACAGATTGGCCACGCAGGTGGCGACGCAATGATTGTTGGTCATCACCAGCCCTTCGGCGGAGACCAGGCCCGCCGAACAGCCTCCGAACTTGACCGAGCTCAGCCGCACCCGGTCCAGCCAGGCCTGATCGATATTGGTCCCTAGCGTGGCGTTGGCCCGCGCGATGGGGAAGTTGTCGAAGGTCCACATGCCTTCCTCGGCCTTCGCCGTAGAGGCTGCGGCGAGGGTCAAGAGGGCGGCGGCGAGGACGGGGGTGAAGCGCATGAGTGACTCCTTGCCCTTCTCCCCCTTGCGGGAGAAGGTGGCCCGGAGGGCCGGATGAGGGGTCGCACTAGTGGGTGCGATGGTCGGTGAAAGACCATGAATGACGAAGGGGTCGCCCGGCAAGACCGGTGCGACCCCTCATCCGTCAGGCTGCGCCTGACACCTTCTCCCGCAAGGGGAGAAGGATCGTTACTCGACCCCCAGCTCTTCCAGCAGGCGCGGGCTCGGATAGACGACCCGCAGCGCCTCGGTGATGGCGGCGGTCGAGACCGACACCGTCCTGTTCAGGTTGCCGTCATAGCCGAACGACCCACCCAGCGAGTGGATGTTGCCGTCAAACGCCGTGCCGATCACCTCGCCGGCGGCGTTGATCACGGGCGAGCCCGAGTTGCCGCCGATGATGTCGTTGGTCGAGACGAAGTCATAGACGGTCTCCTTGTTGATGCGGTCCTCTGCATCCAGGAACTTCTGCGCCGCATTGAACGGCACCGAGCCGGTCGCCCGCTCGTACAGGCCGCCCATATAGGTGAAGGCCGGCACCGTCACGCCGCGATAGGTCCAGCCCTGGACCTGGCCATAGGACAGGCGCAGCGAGAAGGTCGCATCGGGATACAGGTTGTCGCCATAGACGGCGAAGCGGGCCTGGGCGACGCGCTCGGCGGCACGAGCCGTCGGGGCGCTGACCGTGCTGGCCCACTGGGCTCCCACCTCGGCACCGGCCGCCTCATTGGCCAGGACGAAACCGATCAGGGGATCGGCCTCGGCCAGTTGCTCCGGCGTCATCGACAGGGCGGCGACGCGGAAGGCCGGATCGGCCAGCTTGGTCCCGGCGATCAGACGTTCGGCCAGGGCTTCCGGGCTTTCGCGGCCCAGCATGGCCTTCACCTGCGGATTGTCGACCGTCAGATATTCGCGGGTCTTGGACAGCCACTGACGCATCTGGATTTCGTCGATGGCGGGCGTGACCGGCAGGACGGTGGACAGACGCCCTTCCAGGGCCGTGCGCTGGGCGGGTGTGATGCGGCGCTCGGCCTCGGGGCGGGCGTTGTCGCGGGCGACCCCAGCCACGGCGCGGGCATAGCTGTACAGCTGCGAGCCGCCACCGGCTCCCTGCACCAGCTGGCGATAGGGCAGGTAAAGGTCTCGCGCGGCCGCCTCGACGGTTTCCAGTTCGGCCCACGGATCGCCGATGCGTTGCAGCAGGGCAGGGTCGGCGGCGACGCGCTGGCGCAGCTCGGCTTCCTGCTGGCGCTTGGTCGCCATGAAGGCCGGGTCGGTCAGGGCGGCCTGCTGGCCGTACCAGACCTTGAAGCTGTTCTCGAGGCCGAAGATGGTGTCGAACGACGCGCGATAGGCCTCGTCATCCTCCAGCGAATACTCCAGCAGACGCCCACGCAGTTCGGACCCCTGGATCAGTTGCGTCGGCAGGGCCTGGTCGCGCAGACGTTCCAGCTGGCTCATGGTCAGCAGACGCTGGGTCGTGCCGGGGTTGCCGGCCACGAAGGTGACGTCGCCTTCCTTGGGCGCCTCGGGGTTCCACTTCAGGAAGTTGGGCGTCTCGACCGGCTTGCCGTCCTCATAGGCGCGCAGGAAGCCGGCATCGAGCGCATAGCGCGGGAAGTTGAAGTTGTCGGGGTCCCCACCGAAGAAGGCGGCCTGGTTCTCGGGCGCGAAGACCAGACGCACATCGTCATAGCGGCGGAACTTGTACAGGGCATAACGGCCGCCGCGGTAGAAGCTGATCACCTGGCAGCTGAACTTGGGATCGCCCGCGCAGTTCTCTTCCTGGATCTTGGTCGTCTCGGCGCTGCGGGCCGCATTGAAGGCCGCGCCTTCCAGGCCCTCGCCGGCCGCCAGCACGCGGTCGGTCACGTCCACGATGTCGGTCAGGACCTCGGCCGTCTGGCCGGGGCAGGTCTTCTCTTCCTCGCGCGTGGCGGGCATCCAGCCGTTCTTGACGTAGTCGTTCTCGGGGCTGGACAGGTCCTGCACGCAGCCGACGACACAGTGCCAGTTCGTCAGGATCAGCCCGTCCTCGGACACGAAGGAGGCGGAGCAGCCCTGCAGACGCACCGCCGAGTTGCGGACCCGGTCCAGCCAGGCCTGATCGATGCGGGTGCCGTATTTGTCATTCACCATCTGGATGGGGAAGTTGTCGAACGTCCACATCCCCTCGTCGGCCTTGGCCACGGTCGGGGCGGCGGTGACGGCCAGGGCCCCGGCGACGGTGGCGATGGAAGCGGTCGCGGCGATGGCGGACCGAAGCGAACGAAACAGCATGTCTGGTGGTTCTCCCTGGCCCGTCCATTCACTGCGGGCTGTTACAGGATAACTAGACCTGAAGACGCGCCGTCGTCCACAGGCTCTTTCATGTCAGGGTTCGCCGCCTTACCCCGATTTAACTTGGCCGGAACATCTGGCGGCGTCACATAGCGGACAACCAAGGGGTCCCATGTCTCTCGCTCTTTCCACCCTGCTGTTCGAGTGGCGCCGCTACATGGCGGCCGTCATGGCTCTGGCGCTGTCGGGCCTGCTGGTCCTGGCCATGACCGGCGTCTTCATCGGCATCGGCAAGGGCTTCACGGCCCAGATCGAACGCTCGCGCGCCGACGTCATCGTCATGCAGCCGGGAGCCAAGAGCCTGATGGGCGGCCCTTCCGGCGTCCCGCGCCGCTTCATTCCTCTGGTCTACAACAACCCCGAGGTGGTCGAGGTCCAGCCGCTGGACGGCTCCAACGGCGCGTTTCAGTCGGTGAAGAACGTCGATCCGACCTTGTCCCAGGCCGACCGCGCCAAACAGGACGCGCCTCAGCAGAAATGGGTCCAGGCCAACATCATCGACACCACGCCGGATGCCGTCACCATCCCGGTCGACTATTCCCAGGACCTGATCGACGCCCTGCGCCAGCCCTATACGGTCGCCGTAGACGAAACGTCCCTGCCGACCCTGGACGTGAAGCTGGGCGACAAGGCGCTGTACAATGGCCAGACCGTCACCGTCGTCGGGGTGACGCGCGGCTATCCCAACATGATGCAGCCCGTCGTGGTCATGTCGCGCGACAGCCTGCGCATGTTGGGTCAGGCCGACACCGGCCCGCGCGTGGGTCCGCTGATGGTCAAACTCCGCAATCCGAACGACGCCCGGCTTGTCGCCGATCAGCTGAACGAAAGCGGCGACGGCCAGTGGAAGGCCTGGACCCGTCAGGAACTGGCCGACGCCAACGCAGGCGCCATGTTCGAGGAGGGCATTCTGGTCATCATCATCGGCGGCTGCGTGGTGCTGGGCATCATCATCGGCGTGGCCATCACCTGGCAGACCCTGCGCGGCGCCATCATGGCGAACATCAAGGAGTTCGCCTCGTTGCGGGCGCTCGGCGTCGGCATGGGGTCGTTGCGCCGCATCGTCATGGAGCTCAGCTTCTGGGTCGGCGTCGTCGGCGTCGGGGCGGCCATCCTGCTGACCTGGCTGGTGTCGCTGCTGGCCATGATGAACGGGGTGATCATCGCCCTGCCGCCCGTGTTGCTGATCGTCGTCGGCGGCGGTCTCATCCTGATCGCCATGGGCTCGGGCCTGTTGTCGATGGGCATCCTCAAGAAGAGCCAACCTGCGGACCTGCTGCGATGATCGGCCATACCAAGCTGCACGGCCGTCACGGCTCCGCCGCCATCGAGGCCACCGGTCTGGTCAAGCGGTTCAAGTCCGGCAAGGCCTTCGTCGAGGTGCTGAAGGGCGTGGACTTCGACGCCCGCCACGGCGACCTGACCATGGTCATGGGCCCGTCGGGTTCGGGCAAGTCCACCCTGATCGCCGCCCTGTCCGGCCTGCTGCGGCCCGAGGCCGGGCGAGTGGACGCCCTGGACGTCGACGACATGTGGAAGCTGTCGTCGGGCCGGATCGATAAATTCCGTCTGGACCACTGCGGCTTCATCTTCCAGGGCTTCAACCTGTTCCCCGCCCTCAGCGCCCTGGCCCAGGTCACGACGGTGCTGAAATATCAGGGCCTGTCGCCCGATGCGGCCAGGAAGCGCGCAACCCTGGCGCTGGAAGAGGTCGGCCTGGGCCATCGCCTGCACCAGCGGCCTTCCGCGCTGTCGGGCGGTGAGAAGCAGCGCGTCGCCATCGCCCGCGCCCTGGCCAAGGACCCCAAGATCCTGTTCGCCGACGAACCGACCTCGGCCCTGGACGGCGAGAATGGCCAGGTGGTCATCCGCCTGCTGCGCCGGGCCGCGACCGAACATGGCGCGGCGGTCATCTGCGTCACCCACGACCCGCGCCTGGAGGCGTGGGCCGACCGGGTCATCCACATCGAAGACGGCGTGATCATCGACGATCAGCGCCGCATCCCCAATCCCGACGCCACGCTCGCGTCGCACTGAACGCCCTGAAGGACCTCCAAGAATGCCCGGCTTCCTGAAAAGCAAATGGACCTGGATCGGCGTCGCGCTGATCGTCGTCATCGGCCTGATCGTCGTCTTCATGAACAACGCCGCCGCCGCCAAGAAGGCCGAGGAGGCCGAGCGCGAGGCGACCAAGGTCGAGAGCCCCTATGCGGCCATCGCCAACGGCAAGGTCGATGTCGAGGGCGGCATCATCCAGATCGCGGCCCGTCGCGGCGGCGTCGTGCGTGACGTCCTGGTCCAGGAAGGCGACCGCGTCACGGCCGGCCAGATTCTGGCCCGTCAGGAAGACGACGAACCCCGCCTGGCCCTGCAAAGCGCCGCCGCCGACGTCGCCCAGGCCGAAAGCCAGCTGCGCCAGATCCAGGTCGATATCCGCACCGCCCAGCGCGAGTTCGACCGCCTGCAACAGCTGGTCGCCACCAACTTCGTCGCCGCCCAGCGGCTGGATCAGGCCCGCGACGCCATCGCGACCGCAGAGGCCCGCATGGTCTCGGCTCGCGCCGCCGTCGACACCGCCCGCGCCCGCCGCGATCAGGCCGCCTACAATGTCGAGCTGACGGTCATCCGCGCGCCTGCCAACGGTCGCATCGTGCGCCGCTATGCCAACCCCGGCGCCGGTGCCTCGACCCTTAACGTGTCGAACATGTTCGATCTGGAGCCCGACGCCCCGCGCATCGCCCGCGCCGAGATCGTCGAGAGCGACATCCCCAACATCCGCGCCGGTCAGGCCGTCGAGGTCACGCCCGAGGGCGACACGACCAAGGTCTATGTCGGCACCGTCCTGCGCCGCGCCGCCGTCTTCGGGGCCCGCAAGCTGGCCTCCGACGACCCGTCGCAACGTTCCGACGAACGCGTCGTCGAGGTCGTCGTCACTGTCGGCGACGCCCCCCTGCTGATCGGCCAGCGCGTCCTGGTCAAGTTCATGAAACCCGGCGAAACCGCAGGCGCCCCCCGCACCGCCACCGTCGGCGTCCCGGCCAACCGCTCGATGCAGACGCCGAACCGGGGGTAGGTCGCACTAGCCCAACGCCCTCGCCGCGACATAGACGGCGACTATCAGGATCAGGCCCGCGAACAGTTTGCGGGCCAGGGGGGCGCGGGTCGACAGGCGCTGGGCCAGGGGCTGGCCGATGGCGGTTCCGGCCAGGCCGCCGACAGCCATGGCTCCGACGATGGGCCAGTCGATCAGGCTGGAGGCGGCATAGTTCAGCGCTGTCGTCGCACCGAAGGCGGCGACGCTGACCAGCGACGAGGCCTGGGCCATGGCCAGGGTCATGCCCGTGGCCGCCATCAGGCCGGGCACGATCAGGAAACCGCCGCCGATACCGAAGAAGCCGGACGCTGCCCCGACGCCCGCACCCGAGACGGCCAGGGCCGGAGCCATGCCGGGGTTCAGGCGCACGGCAGTCGAGCCCTCGCTGCGTGCGGGCCTCAGCATGGCCAGGCCGACGACCGCCATGGCACCCGCGAAGAAGATCAGCAGGCTGTGGCCGTCGATGGATTTCGCTAGGGTCGAACCGGCCAGGGCCCCGACGATGCCGAAGGCCGCGAACAGGCTGGCGCAGGGCCAGCGGACCCGCCCCGCGCGGGCCTGTCCGGCCAGGGCGGTCAGGGCATTCAGTGACACACCGGCCGCCGACGCGCCGATCGCCACATGCGGATCACGCACCCCCACGACATAGAGCAGCAGCGGCACGGCCAGCACGGACCCGCCACCGCCGAACACCGTCAGCAGCAGCGAGACGACCAGGCCGCTCGCCATCGCCAGCCCCAGTTGCAGCAGGTGCGGGTCCACGGCCTATGCGGCCTTCGCTGTACGATTCCAGGGCATGGCGGCCAGCAGGGTCGCCATGCCGCAGAAGCCGGTGGCCCCGGCCACGAACAGACCGGCCCCGACGAAGGCCGACAATCCCCAGAAGCCGGGGTGGACCAGCAGACCCAGGGCCGCGCCCAGCAGGATCAGTCCGCCGGCCGTCATCTGGACCTGGCGCATGATTTCCAGCGGAGCCTTGCGGTCCTGGCGCACGGGTAGGCCCGCTGCCTTCCAGGCCTCCAGACCGCCCTCCAGCACATAGGCCTCGCCCGGAACGCAGGCAGCCAGTTTGGCGGCGTTGACGCCGGTGCGGTTGCCTGTCCGACAGGTGAAGACGACGGGCCTGTCATGGCCGAGCACCTCACCGGTCATGCCGGACAGCGGGGCCGGGCGCGATCCGGCGACGTGCTCGCGCGCGAACTCGTCGGCCTCACGGATGTCGATCAAGATCATCTCGCCGGCCTTCATGCGGGCAGCGACGTCTGCGGGGGTCAGGGTCTTGAGCATGTCAGTCATCCTTGGGGGAGGGCGGGCAGTAGATTTCGATCAGGACGGCGATGACCTTCAGGGCCGCCGGGTCGGCGATGCGGTACAGGATCGACGTGCCCTCACGCCGCGTGGTCACCAGACCCTCTTCGCGCAGCACCGCCAAGTGTTGTGACAGGGCGGACTGCGACAGGGCCACCGCCGCCTGCAACTGCGTCACCGACCGCTCCTCGTCGCCCAGCTGGCACAGCACCATCAACCTGTGCGGACTGGACAGGGCCTTGAGCAGGGCCGAGGCGCGGCCCGCATTGGCCTGAAAGGCTTCCAGCCCGATGTCATCGATATCGATCATGTCGCCAATATATTAGACATTGCTAAATTAGCAAGTGCTCATATATAAAAGCTCCAGAAGGAGCTCCCCATGACCCCCGTGACCCCCCCGCCGCTCGATATCGCGACCCCGGACGTCGAGGCGTATTTCGACGCGGCGACCCATACGGTGACCTATCTCGTCTCCGACCCGGCGACGGGCCAGGCCCTGATCATCGATCCCGTACTCGCCTTCGATGCCCCCTCGGCCCACACCGACAGCCACGCCCTGACGGCCCTGGTCCAGCACGTGAAAGACAAGGGCCTCAATCTGATCGGCGTGCTGGATACCCATGCCCATGCGGACCATCTGTCGGGGGCCGATGCTCTGCGTGTCATGACCGGTGCCCCCATCGGCATCGGGGCCAGGATCACGCGCGTTCAGAAGACCTTCGGCGACCGGTTCGAGGCGACGGACGTGACACCCGATGGTTCGGTCTTCGACCGGCTGTATGACGACGGCGACACCTTTGCCTTGGGCCGGCTGACGGTCGAGGTTCTGCACACGCCCGGCCACACCCCGGCCTGTGTCAGCTATCGGATCGGTGATGCCGTCTTCGTCGGTGACACCCTGTTCATGCCGGACTACGGCACCGCGCGGTGCGACTTTCCCGGCGGCGACGCGCGGACGCTTTACAGTTCGATCCAGCGTCTGCTGGCCCTGCCGGACCAGACGCGGATGTTTGTGGGGCATGACTATCTGCCGCAAGGACGGACCGACTTCCGCTGGGAGACCACGGTCGCCGCTCAGAAGGCGTCAAACATCCACATCGCCGGCCGCAGCGAAGACGACTTCGTCGCCTTGCGCGAATCCCGCGACGCGACGCTGAAGCCACCCCAGCTGATCTTGCCGTCCCTGCAGATGAACATCCGTGCCGGGGCCCTGCCGCCGCCCGAAGCCTCGGGCCGCCGGTTCCTTAAGACTCCGCTCAACGCCATCCCTTGAGCCGTTATCAGGCCAGCGCCGCCTCCATCACGGGATCGCGGCCTGCCGCGATCGCTTCGGCCGTGCGCGGGATGCTGATGTCCGGCGCGATGCCCGCATCGGGCTGGGGCTGCTGCGGGAAGGTGCCGATCAGGGGCAGGTCGGCCTCCAGGCCGGTCGCGGGCAGGCGCAGGAAGTAGAAGGCCCCGCCGTTGATGCCGCGCCGATTGCCGCCGGTGGTCTCGCCGATCAGGGTACCCAGCCGCTCGCGCTGGACCATCTGGGCAAAGCCGAATGTGGCCGAGCTGTTCTGCGGCCCGATCAGGACGCGAACCTCGCCCGTGAACCGTGGCCCCCTGGGGGCGATGACACCGCCTTCCTCGGCGCTGCGGGCCAGGGTCAGGAAGCGGTCGTCATAGGGTTGGGCATCCTCGCCCCAGTCGTCGAACTTGCGGTCCCAGGTATCCAGCACGGGACGCAGGTCATCGGGGATGCGGCGATAGCGCACCAGCCGCCGCGCCGTGTCCGGCACGATGGGCCGCTCGATCAGTCGCGCGGCCAGCGCGTCGCCGCAGTCCAGCCCGCCCTCATTGGCCCGGATATCGACGACCAGCCGTACAACACCTTCGGCCACCAGCGCGTCCATCCGGGCATTCAGCCAGCCGGCCCAGTCCCAGTCGCTGTTGTACAGGCCCCACCCCGGCATGGTCAGCACCGCCGCCTGGCCGCGCCGCTCCATCGTCCAGGCGGGGGTGTCGTCGCTGGCGTCGATCACCGGTGGCCGCTGGGCCCGCCTCGCGTCCAGAGAGATCGCGTCCACCTCGGTTCGGCGCGTGCGGCCGTTCGGGCCCACCACCTCCAGCGCATGGCGGGGACGCGAGCCGAACATCAGGGGATAAAAGACGTCGAAGCTTTCATAGCCGTCCTGCCCCTGGACCGACATCAGCTGACGCCGCTTGCCGTCGTTGCCGCCGTCGGCGCGGGCCACAGTCATCAGCCCGGCCAGAACCTCGCCTGCCGCACGGCCATTCAGCCGGACGATCTCGCTGCCCGGCCTGATGCCCGTGCCGGTCGGATCGGCTGTGACGATCATGCGGTCGCCCAGCCACAGGAACGGGAACGGCAGGCGGTCGGAGGCCTCGAACAGCCGCGTCTGGACCGCCCGCGACTGGTTGTAGAAATTGGCATAGGAATGCCCGCAACGCAGCGTCGCCAGAAATCGCGACAGCCGCAGATAGAAGGCCTCCAGCGGTTGGGGCGTCGCGCTGTCCGCCTCCAGCCGGTCGAAACCGGCGGCGATCTGCGCCGGCGTAGTGTAGCGCAACAGCCCCGGATGCAGCGTCTCATAGGCGCGGCGCAGCAGCCGGATGTCCTCGCGCATGGCCGCGGGCGACAGCGTCTCGACCTGAGCCAGGGCCCTGACGGGCCGGGACAGAGCGCCGACGGCGACCGCCGCCGCCCCGACGCCCACCAGTTGACGGCGAGAGAGGGCGACCCCGGTCAATGGCCACCGCCGGTCAGTTCCGCCTCGGCTCCGCGCGTCAGCTCGGCCGGCAGCCCGTTCACATACCGCGTCAGCGCGTCGCCATACTGACGCAGTTCGGCGGCCCGCTCAGCCGTCTCGCCTTCGCCTAGGGCCGCGAAGCCGGCGGTCATGTCGCGGGCATAGGCGTCGACCTCGGGTTTCAGAACGGCGATGCGCCGGGCAATCGACTGGCGGCGCATCTCGGGGCGGACGGGCAGGGCGATGTCGGCCTCGATGGCCTCCACTGTGGAATCCAGGACCTGCTCGAAGCGGGCGGTGCGCACCTCCAGCGCGACCTCGCGCGGTTCGGTCGGCTCGAGCGTCAGCAGCAGGGCGGATGTCAGGGCAAGGATCAGCATGGTCGGGCTCCGGTTGTGAAGGCGGCCACCCTGACTCGTGGCTTGTCCCCTGGCGTCCCAGATCATCGCTACAGTATTTTATTCACGATCTGACACCTGCGGCACCCGGGCCACCCCGGCGCGATAGGCCTGCGGCGTCTGGCCGAACCGGCTGCGGAACGCGCGGTTGAAGCTGGCCTTGGAGCTGAAACCCGCCTCCAGCGCGAGCGTCAGCACGGAGGCCGTCGCGCCCCGGTTCATCTGCTCGGCCACCGCCTCGCTACGCAGGTCGTTGACGAAGGTCGAGAAGTTGACGCCCAGCCCCTCGTTGATCGCCCGCGACAGATAGCCGGTATTGGTGCCCAGCCTCGCGGCCAGCGTCGTCAGGCTCAGCTCCGGCTCGGCGGCCCAGCCTTCGCGGCGGACGGTGTCCGCCCAAGCGCGGCCCTGCGCGCCCCAGTCGCGTGCGGGACTGGCCGGCGAGGGTGCCACCGCCGTCAGCGCCTCCAGCGTCGGATAGGCGACCCGCGTCTGACGCCAGCTTTCGATGGCCAGATAGACCGTAATGGCGGCCAGCCCGGCATACAGGCCCATCAGCCCGCGATACCCCAGCGGCGAGATTGCGTCCCACAGTCCATAGACCGTCCACAGCCCGGCCAGGACACCGGCCGCGACCATGGCGCGGTTCAGCCAGCGCAGGGCGAACCGCGCATCGTCGCTGCGCTGCTGCGCCAGGGCATGGCGGTAGGCCTTGAGCAGACGAATCGTAGCCAGGCCATAGACAAGGAAACTGATGGTCAGCCCCACTGTAAACACCGGCCCCGTGATCGGCAGGCTGAGGTCGGCCCAGGCATTCTTGAGCGTCAGGGGCAGGGCGAAACTGACCGCCTGCCACGTGAACTGCACCCCGCCCGGGATCAGATGCCGCCAGCCCCGCACCGGCCACCGTCCCCGCGTCAAGGCATGGGCGTACAGATACAGCAGCGGCGGGGCCCACAACGGATTGGCCACGGGCAGAAACGTCAGCCACCGCCACTTGTCATAGGCCCCGGCGAACCCGATCAGCCAGGGCGTGAACACCCCGACCAGCACCAGCAGCAGCATCGCCATGGTCCGCGCGGCCGTCCGCCCGTGAAAGGCGGTCCACAGCCCGACCGCGATGGGCAGGATGACCGCCGCCGCGACGGTCAGCACCGCCGTCCTCCATCCGAACACCAGCCCCTCGATCATGGACGCAGCCTGCCCCGAATGTCGTTGTTTGTCAGCGTCCCTCGAACGTCGGCGCCCGCTTCTGCAGCACCGCGCTGACCCCCTCGGCGTGGTCCTCCGTCAGGTGTGCCAGGGCCTGCATGGCGGCGGTCATTTCCAGGATCTGGTCGAAGGTGGCGTCGCGGCCCTGGCGCAGCAGGGCTTTGGTCATGCGCAGCGCATGCGGGGCTTGGGCGGTCACCTGCGCCGCCGTCGCCAAGGCCTCGTCCAGCAGGCGGTCGGCGGGCACGATCCGGTTGACCAGGCCCCAGTCCAGCGCAGTGGCGGCATCCAGCGTCCGCCCCGTGAACAGCAACTCGGCCGAGCGGGCATAGCCGACGTTGCGCGGCATCAGCCAGGTCCCGCCGTCGCCCGGCAGTATGCCCAGCTTCAGGAAGGGCACGCCGAAGCTGGCGGCCTCGGACGCGATTCGGATGTCGGCCAGCCCGGCGATGTCGCACCCCAGCCCCATGGCCGGGCCATTCACCGCCGCGATCAGCGGCACCTCGAGCCCATAGAGCGACCGCACGATCCGGTGCACGACCCGGCGATAGTTCTCGCGGATGTCGACGCCGGTGCCGCCGAACAGATCGCGCCGGTCCCGCATGGCGGTCAGGTCGCCGCCTGCCGAGAATGCCCGCCCCGCGCCGGTCAGGATCACGCACGACACGGTCCGGTCTGCATTGACCGCCTCGCAGGCCGCGGCGAACGCCTCGCCGTCCTGCGGATCGGGCAGGGCATTCAGCCGCTCGGCCCGGTCCAGGGTCCAGATTTCGAGGGGGCCTCGGCGTTCGCGTGCGATCAGGGTCATGGTCACGCTGTGCCGCATTGGCTTGTCGCGCTCAAGCCATGTCCGGTGATCCTGCTCCACCCACGCTCATGTAGCGGAGGCTCCGCGAGCCGAGCGCTAGCGCCCAAACACGCGCTCAAGCAGCGAGGCTCCGCGAGCCGAGCGATAGCGCCCAAACACGCGCTCAAGCAGCGAGGCTCCGCGAGCCGAGCGATAGCGCCCAAACAAAAGCCCCGGTCCTTGCGGGGCCGGGGCTCGGTCTTCTCACTGCCGCAGTCGCTTTCTAGCGCTTGCGGTCCAGTTTGATGGGCACGAAGTTGGATGGGTGGCTTACCGCGCGGTCGCCTGCGCCGTTCGTATTCTTCGTGTTCACCAGCATCCCACCCCACAGGGCGAAGGACATCATGGCGTGCTGGAGGTTGCGCTCCTTGTTATTCATCTTGGCGTCTCCTTTCGATGAAAGATGAAAAGAGACGCGTCGTGCTTTTCGGGGATCTCACCGTCATAGTCGTTTCGCGTCAGCGTCCTATCTAGCGCACGCGCCGAAAAATGCAAGATTTATACTCCGCAACCGGACCATATTTCGCACTGATGTCATCTAACGTGTCCCCGTCGCCACAAGGTCCCCCGCGCTCCATCGCCACCCCCTGCGTCCAGGTGTGCGTGGTCGACGGCGCCTCCAGCCTGTGCCTGGGTTGCTACCGCACCCTGTCCGAGATCGCGGGCTGGAGCGGCTTCAGCGATGCTGAACGTGCGGCGATCATGGCGGAGCTGCCTGAGCGCGAGCAGGAGGTTCTAGGTTTCAGGGGCTAGGTTCTAGGGCCGAACCTGTTCCGGCTTGCGCTCTCCCTAGTCCCTTCTCCCTAGAACCTAACCCCTCGCCTTAACCCCCCGTCCACCACGCCCGTTCACCGCATACCAACCGACCCCTGCCAGTATGCCACAGCCGCAGAAGCGGTCGTGTTCTGGTGAGTGTGTTCGGTCCGATGCGTTTGAACCTGTCCAACCTCGGGGTGGTGACCCTGGCGATCGCCTGTTCCCTGACGGCCGCCTTCTGGGTCAACCAGCTCGGCGACCGGGGCCAGGCCCAGGCGGCGGTTGTGCCCATGGCAGCACCCGCGACCATCCACGTCGCACCGGCACTCGCCACCGGCCCCGACACCCGCATCGCCCGCTCCGAAGACGGCCACTACTGGGCCGAGGCGCGCATGAATGTCCGCACCGGCGGCCGCCCCATCCGCGTCATGGTCGATACGGGGGCCAGCGTGGTGGCCCTCACCCGCGCCGATGCCGAACGGCTGGGCGTGCATGTCACGGCCGCCGACTTCTCCGGCACCATCATCACCGCCGCCGGCCGCGTCCGCGCCGCGCCCGTCACCCTGGCCTCGGTCAGCATCGGTGGCACGCGCGTCAACGACGTCGAGGCCCTGGTGATCGAGAACGGCCTGCCGCACTCGCTTCTGGGCATGAGCTATCTGGGCCGCCTGTCCAGCTTCACCGCCACGCCGACGACGCTGACGCTCAAAAGCTAGAGCGCCTTGACCACCACCGACAGCGCGGTCGCCAGCAGATAGAACGCGAACACGCGCCTCAGCGTCGTCTTGTTCAGCCGGTGCGCCAGCCGCGCGCCATAGGGGGCCACGGCCGTGGTCAGCAGCCCCATCACCACCGCCGCCGGTATGTTGACATAGCCCAGCGACAGCGGCGGCCGCCCGCCCGCATCCCAGCCGAACGCCACGAACCCGACCGTCGCCGCCGCCCCGATGGCCAGGCCAAAGCCCGACGCTGTCGCCACCGCCTGATGGATCGGCCGCCCGCACAGGGTCATGGTCAGGCCGCCGAAACTGCCGCCTCCGATCCCCATCATGGCCGACAGCCCGCCGATGACGGTCGCCGTCACCCGGCGGCCCCAGCCCGTCGGCATGTCCTGCCTCAGCACGATCCGCTCGGGCAGCAGCCCCATCTGCGCCGCGATCAGGGCCAGACAGACCCCGTAAACGATGGCCAGCCCCTCCATCGACGTGAAGCCCGCCACCCCCGCCCCGATCAGCCCGCCCAGCGCCACCCATGGCGTCCAGGTCTTCAGCACCACTTCGTCCACCGCGCCATGTTCGCGGTGCGCCTTCAGCGACCGCCAGGACGTCGCCACGATGGTGGCCAGCGACGTGCCGATGGCGACATGCAGATTGCTCTCACCACCAAGCCCCAGCACTTCGAACGCATAGAACAGCGCCGGCACGATCACCGTCCCGCCCCCGACCCCGAACAGCCCAGCGATCAGCCCCCCGACCAGCCCGGCGGCCACGAGCGCGGCCAGCAGCATCAGAATCTCGTTCAGCGGCAATGCAGTCATGCCAGCGGTCTAGACGGTCCTGAATCGACCAGCCAGAACAGATCCTCCACCGTCGTACCCAGGGCCCGCGCCAGGCTGAGCGCCAGGATCGTCGACGGCACGAACACCCCGTTCTCGACCGTATTCACCGTCTTGCGCGACACGCCCGCCAGCGCCGCCAACTCGACCTGCGTCAGCCCCGCCGCCGTCCGCACCTCCTTAAGCCGCGAGCCCAGGCGCGGGTCACTCATCGTCGCTCGCTGAATCCGCTTGATTGGCCTCGCGATCCAGCCAGGCAAAACGAAACCCCGCCGTGGCCGCTGCAACGGTCAGTGAAACGATCATGGCCATGATGCCCACGTCGGCTCGCCAGACCATGAGCCCCAGCGCAAGGGTCGTGCATGCCATCAAGACCACGAACGCCGCTTTCAGGGCCTGCGCACGGAACACCTGCGTCAGTTCATCGTCGAGAAAGCGCCTGTTGGTGATGGAGTACTTGTCCCACCCCAACACCATGAGGACGACCAGCCACGCATAAAGCACCGGCATGCCCAACCGCAGACATGCCATCAGGCTGGGCCCTTCCGCCTGGATATCACCAGAAGCCTCGTAGGCGACATAGAGCAGCGCCAGTCCAACGACAGGGAAGGTCCAGAGCATCCGGGACCGCTCGGCCTGCAAACGATCCCGTTTCGTCTGCGCCCGCTGGCCGATCTGTTCCGACCGCGATGGGTGATGCCAGGCCGCCAAGATCAGTCCCACGACCATGACGGCAAACCCGATCCCGGCCAGAACACCCGCCGCCGTCGCCGCATCACCGGTGCGTCCGTCTCCGACGACGAATCCCGCCACGCAGGCCACTACGCCGACCGCGGTCAGAACCAGCCCCCAGCCATACCGACGCGCCCGGTCATTCAACGCCCGCTTCACCTCGCCCTGATCCCGCATCACCGCCCAACCCCTTACATGATGTCACCTGTGGGTTACATGTCACCTTGGGGTTACATCAGTCAAGAGGCTTTTTCAGGTTCCCGCCGTACGCTGTACGCGCAGACGCAACCTCCACAGTTGGCAGCCGTTCCGACCGCAACTTCCACTCGGGACATCCCTGCGATGACGACGACCAAGACTTCTTCCATCCGTACTTTGGCCCTGGCCACCTCGGCCCTGCTGCTCAGCTCGGGCGCGGCCCTGGCTCAGACGCCCTACAACTCGACCCAGTCCCAGACCCAGCAGCAGCCGTCGCAGCAGCAGGAAGCGATCGGGGCCATACTCGGGGCCCTGTTCGGTGACCGTCTCGGCGTCTCCACGGGCGTCGATGCGCAATGGGCCGCTGGCCGTCGTCCGTTAAACACGCAACGAAACCAGTTCTACAGCCGCATCGATGCGGACGTGCGTTCAGGCAATCTGTCGTCCTATGCCGGCGACCGGCTCAAGACCGACTATGACGCCCTGGTCCAGCTGGAGACCCGCTACGGTTCCGACGGTCGCTTCACGGCCGCCGAGCGCAACGATCTGAACGGCCGCTACAGCCGCCTGACCCAAGCTGTCGCCGACGGGGGCTATGGCAGTGATGGTGGATCGAACAACGGCTATGCCTCCGTCGCCGGTGGCCGGGTCGAGTTCGAGGCCCGCGTCGATGCTGCCGTTCGCAATCGCCGCCTGACCCGCACCGAGGGTACCCGCCTGAAGTCCGACTATCAGGCCCTGATCCAGGTCGAGTCCGGCTATCTGCGCGACGGCTCGCTCAGCGCCCGCGAGCGCGACGATCTGGAACGCCGTCTGGACGCGCTGGACGCCCGCGTCGGTGATGTAGGCTACGGCGGCGGCACCACCGCCCCGCTCGACAACCGCACCCGCCTGTCAAACATCGAGCGCGCGCTTTCGAACAATGCTTCGGCCATCGGTCGCACCGAAGCCGCCGACATCGCGGTCGAGCACGGCGACCTGGTCCGGCTGGAAGCCGCCTATGCCCGCAGCCAGCCGTCGTCCGACGACCGCGCCTATCTGGATCGCCGCATCGGCGAGCTGGAGCTGCGCGCCCGCATCCGTCGCTGATGCCATTCTGCTGCCCATGCTGACACCCGCTGTCAGCATGGGCGGTGCGCTGCGGCTGGCATAGCGGCCCGCCAGTGCCTAGATGGTGTTCATGGCCCGTTCCGCTCCGACCCCAGGCAAGCCCGTCAAACCCGTCCATGTCCCCGGCCAGTCGGCGCAGGGCGTGGCGGAGGCGTCGGCCCCCTTCATCTTCGACCCGGCGGTGGCGTCCAACAAGCTGCCGATGTTCGCCCCCGTCACCGGCCCGCGCCTGACGCCGGAGGAGGCCCCTGGCAAGCCCAGCGACTGGGTCCCGCACCGCCCCGATCGTCCCGCCGACCGCAAGCACATCCCCTTCCGGCTGGAGACGAAATACACCCCCGCCGGCGACCAGCCCTCGGCCATCGCCGAACTGGTCGAGACGGCCAAGACCGGCGAGCGCAATCAGGTCCTGCTGGGTGTCACCGGCTCGGGCAAGACCTTCACCATGGCCAAGGTCATCGAACAGACCCAGCGTCCCGCCCTGATCCTGGCCCCCAACAAGACCCTGGCCGCCCAGCTCTATTCCGAGTTCAAGAGCTTCTTCCCCGACAATGCGGTCGAATATTTCGTCAGCTACTACGACTACTATCAGCCTGAGGCCTACGTCCCGAAGTCCGACACCTACATCGAGAAGGACAGCTCGATAAACGAGCAGATCGACCGCATGCGGCACTCGGCGACGCGGGCGATCCTGGAGCGGGACGACGTCATCGTGGTGGCCTCGGTCAGCTGCATCTACGGCATCGGCTCGGTCGAGACCTATACGGCCATGACCTTCACCCTGAAGGTCGGGGACCAGATCGACGAGGCCAAGCTGCGCGCCGATCTGATCGCGCTGCAGTACAAGCGCAACGACCTGAATTTCGACCGCGGCATGTTCCGCAAGCGCGGCGACGTGCTGGAGATCTTCCCCGTCCACATGGAGGACCGCGCCTGGCGCATCCAGATGTTCGGCGACGAGCTGGAGAGCATCCAGGAGTTCGACCCCCTGACCGGCAAGAAGACCGCCGATCTGGACGAGATCACCGTCTATGCCGCCAGCCACTACGTCACCCCGCGCCCGTCGCTGAACCAGGCCATGACCGGCATCAAGGCCGAGCTGAAGGAGACGCTCGACTGGATGATCGAGAACGGCAAGCTGCTGGAGGCCCAGCGCCTGGAACAGCGCGTGCGCTTCGATCTGGAGATGATGGAGGCCACCGGCTCCTGCGCCGGCATCGAGAACTATTCCCGCTGGCTGACGGGCCGCAGCCCCGGCGAGCCGCCACCCACCTTCTTCGAATACATCCCCGACAACGCCCTGCTGTTCGTGGACGAGAGCCACGTCACCGTGGGCCAGATCAGCGGCATGTACCGGGGCGACTACCGCCGCAAGTCGACCCTGGCCGAATACGGCTTCCGCCTGCCCAGCTGCATCGACAACCGCCCGCTGAAGTTCGACGAATGGGACGCCATGCGGCCCCAGACCCTGTTCGTCACCGCCACCCCCGGCCCGTGGGAGATGGAACAGACGGGCGGCGTCTTCACCGAACAGGTCATCCGCCCCACCGGCCTGATTGACCCCCCGGTCGAGATCCGCCCGGTCAGCGGCCAGACCCGCAACCAGGTCGACGACGTCATTGACGAGGTGAAGGCGGTGGCGCAGCAAGGCTACCGCTCCCTGGTCACCACCCTGACCAAGAAGATGGCCGAGGATCTGACGGAGTACATGCATGAGCAGGGCATCCGCGTCCGCTACATGCACTCCGACGTCGACACCCTGGAGCGGATCGAGATCCTGCGCGACCTGCGCCTGGGCACCTTCGACTGCCTGATCGGCATCAACCTGCTGCGCGAGGGGCTGGACATCCCCGAGTGCGGCCTGGTCGCCATCCTGGATGCGGACAAGGAGGGCTTCCTGCGGTCGGAGACCTCACTGATCCAGACCATCGGCCGCGCGGCGCGGAACGTCGACGGCCGGGTCATCCTGTACGCCGACCGGATGACCGGCAGTATGGAGCGCGCCATCGCCGAGACGAACCGCCGGCGCGAGAAACAGCAGGCCTATAATGCCGAACACGGCATCACGCCCGAAAGCGTCAAGCGCGATATCAAGGAGATCATGGCGAGCCCTTACGAGAGCCGCGAGATGGATCGCCTGACCCGCCCCGGCGTGGCCGAGGCCGCCAAACCCTTCACCGGCTCCAACTTCCAGGCTGCCCTCAAGGACCTGGAAGGCCGCATGCGCAACGCTGCCGCCAACCTGGAGTTCGAGGAAGCCGCCCGCCTGCGCGACGAGATCAAGCGCATGAAGCTGATGGACCTGGAGTTCGCCAACGACGTCATGACGGCGGAGGGTCAGGCGGTGGACAAGGCCGCGCCGAAACGCTGGCGGGCCGAGGCGGCGGCGGAGAAGGCGGAGGCGTTCCGGAAGGGGCGGTAGTTTAAGTGGCCGGGGGAAATAAATGTCGATCGATCGTGTAGCCAAGGAGATTGGGCGCTTTCTGGCAAGCGACCGACCCGAAGTCCTCTGTGTCCGTGGTAAATGGGGGGTCGGCAAAACGTATGCGTGGCGTGGCTTTCTCGAGAAAACACGCAAGAGCAATAATTTGGCGCGGCAGCCATATGCCTACGTTTCGCTGTTCGGCCTCAACTCGCTTGACGACCTTCGATACGCAGTATTCGAAAGCACCGTTCCTCCCGAAAACGCATTAACTGGACCAACCTCTGAGACCTTCGGGGCCTTGGTCGCCAAAGGAAAATCTATCGGCAGAAAGACTACCGCCTGGCTTGGACCTGCCCTCAGCATTATGGGCGCTGGTGACTTGGGGACAGCGCTATCAAAATCGGCATTTTTGCTTGTCCGCGACCAGCTTGTTTGCCTTGATGATTTGGAGCGTGCTGGCGACGGGCTAAAACCTCGTGATGTTTTAGGGCTTGTTTCTTTTTTGAAAGAGCAACGAAACTGCCGTGTCGTTATACTTCTCAATGATGAAGCTTTGGGTGACGACGATCGAGCGGAGTTCTTTCGACTGCTTGAAAAAGTGATCGATGTATCACTTGTTTTCGCGCCCACACCAAGCGAGGCCGCATCGATTGCGCTTAACCGTGATGAACCGGTCCATATCAAACTCCGCCGATACGTTGAGGCTTTGAGCATTACGAACATTCGGGTTATAAAAAAGATTGAGCGCCTTGCATTAATTTTGGCAAAAGAAGTTGAGCCGTATGACTCTAGAGTTCTAGAGCAGGCAGTCGCGGCTTGTGCGATAGCAGGCTGGGTTGTTTTTGAGCCTGACAATTCTCCGTCTCTTGACTTCGTTCGAAACTATAATGCTGTCATTCTCGCGATGCGAGACCGGGACAACAATCCTACGCCCGATGAGGTTCGTTGGAGAGATATTTTTTCGAGTATTTCGTTCCTACATGCCGATGATTTTGATCAGTTAATATTTGACGGTGTTGTTGTTGGCTATTTTGATCAAGATAGATTGATTGCTGAGGCAAAGTCACTCGACGAAAAATTCAACCGCAATACGCGTAACAGTTTCGCTAAGGCCTGGGATAGTTACCACCACTCCATTGCAAAAGAAGACGATGAAGTTATTGAATCTATTTTTAATGGCGCTATTGAGAACCTAGCAGAGATTGATGCGTCAAACATCAATAGTACAATTTTTCTTCTCCGGGAGTTCGGTCGCAATCGCGACGCCGACAACTTGGCGCAGGCGTATGTTGCCGCCCTGCCAAATGAACTGCGTGCTTTCACGCTTGATGGTCACCATTTTATGCCCGATCAACCTGTTGATGCAGCGCTAGCGGCGGCACTTCAGGCGCGATACGAAGGGTTTGAGGATGAACGAGACCCTCGACGCGTGCTTATGGAGTTAGCCCAGGGTCAAGGTTGGAATACTGAAGATGAACGACTGATGGCGCAGCTATCTTCAGATGAATTTCAGAACCTTATTGAGAGCACAGAAGGGCCCCAGCTTCGTGCTGTAGTGAAGACTGCTCTGCGAATGGCCGAACAAGGGGGAGAAAGTGCCCCACAGATCAAGGCTTCTTTGCATGAGGCTCTGTCTCGAATTGCAGCGAAGTCACCCTTGAGGGCGAGAAGGCTTCGCTATTGGGGGTTCGCAGGCAAAGTTGACCCTGCTGATGCGGTTAGGGGATAGTCTCGTGTCATGGCTTCCCGCACCTATGCCAGTCTCTGAGGAATTGCGGATCAAGGTCTCTCCCGGAACTATCCTTTCGACGAGAACAACTTATCGAAGATAACCGGCTTGTTTCACATTTGCGCTCGCGTCCCGATGAGTTCGGAAGCGTTCCGCGCCGTGAAGGCTAACCTTTAATGATCTACCCGCTATGGTGGGTCAATGGGGATCATTACCAACTGCAGGTGGGAGTCATGGCGTAGCTCTGCGTCTGACTTCGTGCGAGCATTTTAATCATGCCCATCCAGCCCGCGCATATCGTGGAGGCGCTGTCCCAGCTCGGAGGCGAGGCGCATCTTAGTCAGATCGTGCCAAAGGTTGTTGCGCTTGTCCCGGACCATGAGGCTGCAAGCCCGTCTGCCAGCGTCCGGGCACGCCTTCAGGAAGGCTGGGCGGGCTCTGCGCACTTCAAAGGCGTTGCTTTATTCGAGAATGTCTATGGACCGGCTGCGAGGGCGGGAGTTTGGCGCCTCACGTCCGACCTTCTCTCTCCAGCAAACCCCGATGGCGTGCTGGATGGAGCGGAAGCCGAAATCGAGGCGCAGGAGGGGCGTGCGGCCCTTCGCGTTCATATGAGGCGGGAGCGGTCCCGGAAGTTGATCACGACATTCAAGGCATCCCTGACCAGTTTTGCATGTGAGGCTTGCGGCGACGACATGGAGGCCATCTACGGCGAACTTGGTGCCGGGTATATTGAGGCTCACCACAGACTTCCAATCGCGTTGATTGAAGAGGGCGAGACAACCAAACTCTCTGACCTCGCGGCCTTGTGCGCCAACTGCCACCGCATCATTCACCGCAACGGACTGATGGCTGTTGAAATACTAGCGGCTCGCCTGCGGTCACGTCGATCCTTCGCCATTGCTGCGGAGTCAGACAGCGCTGAGTGGGTGGACGACGTACCTGATTAGAGCGTGCAGCGCTTAGCCTGACGATGAGGACCACTCCCGACCCCCATCCTCCCGCCCCTTCGCGCCCTTCGCCGACCCTTCCCGACCCTCGCGCGGCTGAGCCCTGAAACTTTATTCCCATCACGTCCGAACACGGGGTGTGTCGTCGCGACCCCCATCCTTTCAACACCTTGCGTCCCTGGCCGGTCCTTCCGGACCCCGCTTCCTCAGCACGGGTGCGGGCGGGGGCATAATCGTGGGGCCGGGCATCGGGGTCCGGCGGTGAGGCGGTGAAGGATCGGATGACGGCACGGGACGGGAAGGGGGCGCAGCCGCTGGAGCGGGTGGCGGCGCGGTTGGCACAGGCGCAGAGCCTGCTGGACGGCATGCTGCGCCTGCAGAAGATGATGCAGGCCGGGGCACCGGGGAAGATGCAGGATGTCCTGCTGGCCCGGCTGGAGCGGCAGGCCGCGCGGCTGCAGGCCGGGGTGCGGCGCCGATGAAGGCCCATCCGCGCACCACCTATGTGACCGCCGGGGCCGAGGCCTGGAGCCTGATCCGGGGGGCCTATCTGTCGGGCCTGTCGGCGCCGACGGTGGCGGCGCGGTTCGGGGTGTCGGTCTCGGCCCTGCGCAAGCGGGCCCGGCGCGAGGGCTGGACCAAGCAGCAATATGCCGCCGCTCGCGCCCTGCCGGACGGGGCGGCCCCTCTGCCCGTGGGTCAGGTCGTGCCCGCATCGGTGACGGCACCTGCCGGGGGACCTCCCGTCCTGGCCGGTGGCCTGTCGGAGGATGAGGTGGTCGAGGTCCAGCTGCCCAATCCGACGATCCAGCCGGGGGCGCTGGCTCGCCGCGCCCTGGCCCATGCGGCCCAGGCCGTGCGCGACGGTCAGGGGCTGAATGCCGTGCGCCTGGCCCGCGCCGCCGCCGAGATCGCCCGCCTGGACCAGCTGCTGGAATGGGACGGCGACACCGACGACGAGGGACCGGAGGCCGAGGCCCGCTTTCGCGGCCGTCAGGACATCATGCGCGTCTTCATCCGCGAACAGGCGCTGGACCTGGCCCGCCGCATGGCCGACGGCCGCCCCCTGCCGCCCGCCTATGTCGAGCTGGAGACCATGCTGGCCCGCCAGGCCGCCATGCGTGACGGGGAGGGCGCGTCGTGACCGCGTCCGGACATGGAGACAGTGTCTCCACAATCCCCCTTTCCGTTTTTCCGGACGGCACGGAGACACTGGACCCTGAGGGGCGCGCAAACGCCCGCCCTGCGGCCATGAAAAAGGGCGCGGCAGCCGTGGCCACCGCGCCCTTCTGTCGTTTGGGTCTCTTCAGGCTTCAGAGAAGCTTGAGGTCCACCGCCGAGGTCTTGCCGCGCTGGTTTTCCAGCTCGTATTCGACCTTCTGGTTGTCATCCAGGCCTTGCAGGCCGGCCTTCTGGACCGCGGTGACGTGTACGAACACGTCGGAACCGCCGCCATCGGGCTGGATGAAGCCGTAGCCTTTGGTGGAGTTGAACCACTTGACCGTGCCGGTCGCCATGTCTGCGTCTCCGTAAACGCGCTTTGCCAGGCAGGTGTCCCTGCGGGATCACCCGTCAGTCCATCTGGAACAAGCTCGTTCGAGGAAGGAGCAAGCACGGGTTTGGACCCCGCACGAAATCCGGACTGCGCTGATGTTCTCTCCCGCAAATCCGGGCCGGTCAACAGCAAAGCGAATCGGTCGCGCTTGAACAGGGTTACCGTCAGCGCGCGCACAGGCTGTAGGACGCGCCGTCCAGATGCAGGTGGTCCGCATGGGCCGCATTGTAGTCCGGCGTCAGGACGGTCGAGAACAGGCGGCACGCCCCGTCCCGGAGCCGCGTCAGGAAGGGGCGCGCCTCCGCCCCCGCCGGACCCTGGCCCGACCAGTCGTCCAGCACGGTCACCTTCTGCCCGTCCGCCAGGGTCACGCCCGCGACGTCCAGCGCATTGGCCTTGGCATGCTCGCTGGGCCGGGCGCTGGCATCGGTCTGGCCATAGATGCGGCGGCAGGAGTAGGTGCCCATGCTGTCGACGCGGGCGACGTCCTGACCAAAGCTGGCCCGGGCCGCCGGCTGCAGCACCTGGCGGTCCCAGATGACGTAGCGGACGGCCAGGGGGCACTGCATGACCAGGCCGCCGGGGCTCAAGGGCGTGACCGCCCCGCCCGTGATCCGGACCGCGCCGCGCACGACGCAGAAGCCGCCGTCGTCCCGGTCCGCCGCCCGCTCGACCGTGACGCCCGCATCGCGCAGCACCTGCATGCAGGCCTCGGTCTGGGCGGTGATCTGCTCGGGCGCGGCTGTGGGCGGCAGGTCCAGGCTGGCCACCTTGGACTGCGTCGCCTGGCCGATCGGCCGGTCCAGATCCAGCGGCTTCCACGGCAGGTCCTGGTGCGGCGCGAAGGCGTTCAGCAGGGCGAACAGGGCGCAGACCGCCAGGCCCGCTTCCCACATCAGGTTCCAGAAGTCGGCCAGATCACGCTTCATGCCGCCTCAGCGTGGCGGGAGCCGCAAGCCAGCGCAAGCGGAACCGTGGCCGACGGTTGCCGTCCCGCCCGCGACGGCGCAGCATGCGGCCATGAGCAAGACATCGGACTATGAAGACGAACTGGTGCGACTGCAGATCCAGCTGGTCGAAACCCAGGCCTGGACCATCGAACAGGGGATCAAGACCGTGATCGTGTTCGAAGGCCGCGACAGTGCGGGCAAGGACGGGGCGATCAAGCGGATCACCGAACACATGGCGCCGCGCCAGACCCGCGTCATCGCCCTGGCCAAACCCAGCGAGCACGAGCAGGGGCAGTGGTATTTCCAGCGCTACGTCCGGCACCTGCCGTCGTCGGGCGAGACCTATCTGTTCAACCGCTCCTGGTACAATCGTGGCGGGGTGGAGCCGGTGATGGGCTTCTGCACGCCCGAACAGCACACCCAGTTCCTGAAGGACGCGCCGCGCTTCGAGCGGATGCTGACCGACAGCGGGATCGTGCTGATCAAGCTGTGGCTGGACATCACCAAGGCCGAACAGGCCGAGCGGCTGGAGGCGCGGGTCGAGGATCCGCTGAAGCGGTTCAAGGTCTCGTCGCTGGACGCAGAGGCCCAGGACCGCTGGGACGCCTATTCCAAGGCGCGCGACCAGATGCTGGAAGCCACCCACTCCGGCCATGCGCCCTGGACGGTGATCGCCACCGACAAGAAGAAGGAGGCGCGGCTGAACATCATGCGGCACATCCTGCGCCGCCTGGGCGCCCCCGGCGTCAAGCCGTCCAAGCCCGATCCGCACATTGTCTTCGACGCCGACAAGGCCGAGGGACGTCTGGCCCCCTAGAATCCCAGCTCGGCCCGCAGGGCCTCCGCCGTCATGCCCCCGGCCCGCAACTCGGCCAGGGTCACCGACCGGTCGCGCTTGGCATAGCGCCGCCCATCTGGCCCGGTCAGAAGCGCATGATGGTGATAGACCGGCCTCGGCCAGCCCATCAGCGCCTGGATCAGCACCTGGATATGCGTGGCCTCGAACAGGTCGTGACCGCGGATGACATGAGTAACCCCTTGCAAGGCGTCATCATGGGTGACGGCCAGATGGTAGGCCGTGCCCGCGTCCTTGCGGGCCAGGATGACGTCCCCGGCGGTTTCGGGTCTGGCATGGATGCGGCCGGTTTCGCCGTTCGGTCCGGAGCCTTCCTCGACGAAAGACAGGTCGTTCCAAGCGTCGTCGCCCAGTTCGTCGCGGGCCCGATCCAGCGACAGGCGCCAGGCGAAGGGCAGGCCCTGGCCCAGCATCGCCACTTCTTCATCCGCGGGATGAGGGCCGGGCCGCGCGGCCTCGAGCGAGCCATGTGGCGCATCTCCGATGGCGTCCAGAAGCGCCTTGCGGGTGCGAAAGCAGCGGTACAGCAGGTCGCGGTGACGCAGCGTGTCTACGACCGCGGCATAGTCCGTCAGATGCTCCGACTGTCGGCGCACCGGCCTGGGCCAGTCCAGCCCCAGCCAGCTCAAATCTTCCAGGATGCCGACGTCATACTCCGGCCGACAGCGGGTCGGATCGATGTCCTCGATCCGAAGCCGCCACTGTCCGCCTGCATCCGTGGCCAGCCTGTGACCCAGCAGGGCCGAGTACGCATGCCCCTTATGCAGTCGGCCGGTCGGGGAGGGGGCGAAGCGGGTGACGAACATGACCACACGATAGCGGGAAGCGGACGCGGTAGAAGCCCGGCGCTGCGCATCTCTTGCCCCCGGCGGACGAAGACCTAAGGTCCAGCGATGCCCAAGCCTCCCAGTCCCGCCGATCTTGACGCCGCTCGACAGCACCTCGCCGCCATCGATCCCGCCCTAGCCCGCGCGCATGCGCGGACCCCGATGCTGGAATGGCGGCTGCGGCCCGGCGGGTTCGAAGGCCTGTTCCGCATGATCGTGGAGCAGCAGGTCTCTGTGGCGTCGGCCGCCTCCGTCTGGGCCAGATTGCAGGCCGGGCTGGGGGAGATCACGCCCGAGGCCCTGCTGGCGCATGACATCGACAGCCTGCGCGGCATGGGATTGTCGCGGCAGAAGTCGACCTATGGCCAAGGGATCGCCTTGGCCCAGATCGAAGGCCGGATCGATCTGGAGCATATGCAGACCCTGTCGGACGATGACGCGATCGCGGCCCTGACGGCGCTGAAGGGGGTCGGGCTATGGACAGCGGAGGCCTATCTGATGATGTGCGAGGGGCGGCTGGACGTCTTTCCCGGCGGCGACGTTGCCTTGCAGGAGGCGATCAAATGGGCTGACGGGACCGAGACCCGGCCCGACCAGAAGGCTGCCTATGCGCGGGCGGAACAGTGGCGACCTTACCGGGCGGTGGCGACGCATCTGCTGTGGGCCTGGTACACGGGCGTGAAGCGTGGCGAGATCGTGCTGGCTGAGGGTGGGCCTGAGCCGGTAGAACCGCGAGAATGAGCCCCATCGTCGATCCTGCCCTTGCCAGTCCCGAGACCGTTCTGGGGGCGCTGGACTTTGCCGGCGTCGCCGTTTTCGCGGCGACTGGTGCACTGGCGGCGGCGCGCGAGAAGCATGATCTGGTCACCTTTGCCTTTTTCGGGGCCATCACGGGCGTGGGCGGCGGGACGCTGCGCGATCTCCTGATCGGGGCACCTGTCTTCTGGGTGCAGGACTGGCGCTATATCGCGGTTTGTCTGTTCGCCTCGGTGGCGGTCTGGCTGGTGGGGTCGCGACCCTGGCGGTTCCGGGCCCTGCTATGGCTGGATGCCATCGGGCTGGCGGCTTACGGCGTGCTGGGTGCGGCCAAGGCGGAGGCGTTCCAGGTCGCGCCCCTGATCTGCATCGTGATGGGGGCGCTGACGGCCTGTTTCGGCGGGATCGTGCGCGACATCCTGGCGGGGCAGCCGTCGATCCTGCTTCGTCGTGAGATCACGGTGTCGGCGGCGCTCTTGGCGGCCACCCTGTTCGTCATCGGGCGAGCCGTGGGGCTGGAGGCCTGGCCAGCGGCGGTGCTGGCGGCTTTGTGTGGCTTTGCCCTGCGCGCGGGGGCCCTGGTCTGGGGATGGAGCCTGCCCGGCTTTCCGGGAAAGACGAGTTGGGGCGGCTGAGCGCTCTGTCGCCAAACCGTCTCGCACCCGTCACCACGCGATGATCGCCAAGGCGTCGAATCAGGTCTAGGCTTCATCAATAGCTTGGGAAGGAGACCTGTCTTCAGTCCTCTCGCGTGTGCAAAACCCGCCCGATCCGCAGCCTCGACAAGGAGGCCGTGATGCAGGTCACCCATCGCCAGCTGTCCGGCTTTCCCGCCCTCGTGCTGAATGCGGACTTCCGGCCCCTGTCCTATTATCCGCTGTCGGTCTGGCCGTGGGAGGAAGTGGTCAAGGCGGTCTATCAGGACCGCGTCGATGTGGTCTCGACCTATGACAAGGTCGTGCGCAGCCCCTCGATGGAAATCGCGCTGCCCAGCGTGATCGCGCTGAAGACCTATGTCGACCAGGACCGCCCGCCCGCCTTCACCCGCTTCAACGTCTTCCTTCGCGACGGCTTCACCTGCCAGTATTGCGGCGACACCGCTGAGCTGACGTTCGATCACGTGGTCCCGCGCTCCAGGGGTGGGCGCACCACCTGGGAAAACATCGTCGCGGCCTGCTCGCCCTGCAACCTGCGCAAGGGCGGCCGCACACCGCAACAGGCCGGCATGCCGATCCGCCGCGAGCCGCACCGCCCCAACGCCTGGCAGCTGCAGCAGCACGGCCGCCGTTTCCCGCCGCACTATCTGCATCAGAGCTGGCTGGACTATCTGTATTGGGACATCGAACTGGAGCCGTGACCGCTTATATCTGGTCGGCCTTGGTTGGCATCAATCCGGGCAAGAGGCTGACTGCAAGCAGCAGCATGACGATAACGGGAAGCCCGGAGACGCTGGCAATCGTGTCGTTCAGGCCATCGCGGCTCATGGATCCGCCATATGCGTGGCGCAGGGCATAGGCCATCAGCAAAGGCACCACGATCAGCAGAGAGAGTCCGCAGGCGATACGGTTCTGCCCTCTCATAGTCATCCAGATCGCCATCAAGGCGATGCCGGCGTTGGTGGCGAGTTGCCAAGCCTCATGCAACCTCGCGTGGGGCGGCCAGTCGGGGTTGAACAGGTGGCTGTCGTTGATCTCCAGCACGGGAATGGCGACAACGATTATGAAGCCCAGCAGGATGACCGGGGTCATACTCAGCCACGAGCGATGTGTTTTCGCCGAAGCCCTGGCAGAATCCGGGATTGTGTCGAGCGTTGGCTTGGTCATGTCAGAACTCCTGACCCAACGTTCCCATGAGAGCGTTGCGCCAACCATGCAGACGGGCGAAAGAGTGGTATGCAGGAACGTATGGATTGGGATGCGCTGTCGTTCGACTGGAACCACGCGCGTGCCTTTATGGTGACTGCCGAGTTGGGATCGCTTTCCAAGGCTGCGGAAGCCTTGGGTCTCAGTCAGCCGACATTGAGCCGGCAGGTAGAGGCCATCCAGCAAGCCTGGGGCGTGGTGCTGTTCGAACGGGCGGGGCGCGGGCTCGCGCTGACGCGGGCGGGTGCCGAACTGCTGAGTGAGATGCGCGGAATGGGCACCGCGGCCTGGCACGTCAAGGCCGCCGCAGACCGTCGGACGGAGAGTATGCACGGTACCGTCGTGATTGCGGCCAGCGACGTCTATGCGACCTCGCTGTTGCCGTTGGTCGTGCCAGAGATTTCAAGACTCTTCCCCGAGCTTGCCCTCGAAATCGTTGTGGAGAACGGCCGAACCGATTTGAGGCGGCGCGAGGCCGACATTGCCATCCGCAGCTATGATACCGAACACCCCGATCTGATCGCGGTCAGGATGGGATGGGACATCGGAGGCCTTTACGCTTCACATGACTGGGTCGAGCGCCATGGAGCGCCTGAAGCGATCGGCGATCTGGAGACGTTGCCCCTGGTGGGCTATCCGGGTCAGAGCTGGCTGCTGAAAGGGCTGATTGAGCTGGGCTTTCCGCTGTCCGAGGCGAACCTGCGGATCGTGTCGGAATCGCACCTGACGCAGTGGGCGCATGTTCGGGCCGGGGCAGGCGTGGGCGTCATGACGCTGAGGGTGGGAGATGCCGATCCGTCGGTGCGCCGCCTGCTCGCCGACATGCAGCCGCTTAGATTTCCGGTCTGGCTGGTGACGCATCGCGATCTGAGAACAAGCCGCCGTGTTCGCACGGTTTTCGACATGCTGCAGGCCGCCCTGTCACCCCTTCTGGAACGCCATTGGTCGTCGGGCGATCCTGTTTTCGCAGATCCAGACTGACATCGTAGGGCGTGGAGCCTGCCACGGAACGGCCTCATCGGCATGGCGTTGACGAGCGGCCCGCAATGCCTCAGTCGAGCCTCCATGAAAATCCGCGTCCGTGCCGAACTGGTCTATCGTTTCGATCCTCCGACGGATGCGATCTACAAGATTCAGGTGGCCCACTGGCCGGGTCAGAACATCCTCGAGGAGACGCTGACCACGACGCCCGAGGTGGATTTCCAGCATGATCAGGACGACGAGTTCGGGGCGCGCACGTTGCGGGCGCATCTGCAGGGCGAAGTCGCTCTGGTCTATGAGGCGGTGGTCGACAACGGCACGCTGAAGGGTCTGCCGCCGGTGACGGTCCAGCATGACTGGAACGACCTGCCGGCCGAGGTGCTGCCCTATCTGAACCCCAGCCGCTATTGCCCGTCGGACCAGTTCGGACGGTTCGTGGAGCGGACGTTCGGCGGCACGGTCGGCGGCGACCGGGTGCTGAAGATTCTGGACTGGATCGCCGAGAACATCGACTACGAGCCGGGGGCCTCGGACAGCGAGACGACGGCGTCGCGCACCTTCATCGACCGGGCGGGCGTCTGCCGCGACTTTACCCACATGGGCATCACCCTGTGCCGGGCCTCGGGCATTCCGGCGCGCGCGGTCAGCGCCTTCGCGCATCAGCTGAACCCGCCGGATTTCCACGCTATCTTCGAGGTCTGGCTGTCGGACGGCTGGTGGCTGGTCGATCCGACGGGGCTGGCCCCGGTCGAGGGTCTGGTCCGGATCGCCTGCGGGCGCGACGCCGCCGACATCGCCTTCCTGACCACCCAGGGATCTTGCCAGATGGTGCGCCAGTCGGTGACGGCCGAGGCTGTCTAGTTCCCGCCGGACGCCTTCCACGCCTCGATGAAGTCCAGACGGCGCAGGACCTTGCTGTCCGGATCGATCAGGATGTGGCTGCCGGCGCGGGCCTCGACGAAGCCGCGACCGCCCGGCATGGCCACGGTCGTGCGCCGGCCGTCGATCTCGACCTCGACCGGCATGGGGAAGGGCTTGCCGTCGCCGGTGACCCATTCCAGTGCAAGGCCGCGCTCGTCGCGGCTCTGGCGCAGGTCGGGCAGGGCGGCCTGATACAGATAGCCGTCGAAGAACCAGCCTAGATCCTGTCCGGCCTCCTCGTTGATCAGGGCCAGGAACTCGCGCGTGGTGCCATAGCGGGGCTGGAACTGGCCAGGTTGTGGCGTCGCCGTGCCATAGACCAGGCGGGTCACGGCGCGGAAGAAGGCCTCGTCCCCGACCAGCATGCGCAGGGAATGCGAGATCAGCGAGCCCTTGTTGTAGAGGTCCAGACCCGGCCCGGTGTCGCCCTCATAGACCTCGGCCACGGCGCGGTCGGTGCCGGAGACGACGGGATAGCGATTGATCAGGTCCCGCCGCTGCTGCAACAGGCTGGCCTGCATGAAACGCTCGCCGTTCAGCCAGCGGTCGTAGAGCGGCTGCATATAGCTGCCCAGCCCTTCGTGCAGCCACATGTCGTCGGCGTTGCGGTTGGTCAGCTGATTGCCGAGCCATTCATGGCTCAGCTCGTGATGCAGCAGCCAGTCGAAGCCGCGCCCGTCCAGCCGGTAGCCATTGCCGTAGGCGTTGATGGTCTGGTGCTCCATGCCCAGATGCGGCGTCTCCACCACCCCCATCTTTTCGTCACCGAAGGGATAGGGGCCGACGGTGGCCTCGAAGAAGTCCACCATGGGCGCGAACTGATCGAACAGGACCTTCACCTTGGCCGGATCGTCGTCGCGCAGATACCAGTAGGTCAGGGGGATGACGTTGCCGAACCGGCTGACATAGTCGGTGGTCATCTCGTCATACGGCCCGATGTTCAGGGCGATGGCATAGGTGTTGGGGCTGCGCGCGCTCCAGTTCCAGGTCGTGGTGCCGTCGCCGTTGTCGGTCTTGCCGACGAACCGACCGTTGGACGGTGCCGCCAGATCGGACGGCACGGTGATGTGCAGATCGACGCGGCCCGGCTCGGCCAGCGGATGGTCGATGCAGGGCCAGAACAGGTCGCAGCCCTCGCCCTGAACCGCCGTGGCGATCCATGGCTTGCCGTCGGGGGTGCTGGACCAGACGAAGCCGCCGTCCCAGGGCGCACGCGGCGCGACGCGCGGCTGGCCGGCATAGGCGATCCGCAGGGAGGCGGTCTGGCCCGTCTGAAGCGTGCGACCCAGCGGCACGGTCATGCGGCCCTCGGGATTGGTCCAGGTGCCGGGCGCGATCTCCTGCCCGTCGACCTGGACAGCTGAGACGGCGAACCGGGTGTCCAGCTCGACCACCAGGGCCTCGACCGGCGACTGGGCGGTGAAGTCCAGAACGGCGACCGCGTCGATGGCCTTGTCCGCAGGGATGACCCTGATCGACAGATCGGCCTTGTCGAACCGCACCGCGACCTGTTCGGGCGCGCGGGGCTGGTCGGTGGCCAGGGTGAAGGCGGAGGATTCGACGGAGATGTCGGCGGGCACGGGCGTCGCTGCGTCTTGCGCCAGAGCTGTGGCGGGTAGGGTCAACAACAGGCCGGACAGGGTGACGACGGCGGCACGGCGAAATACGGACACGAACGGCTCCGGGCGGGACAGGGGGATCAGCCTAGAGCCGCAGCAGACAGGCGCAAGTCATCCATTCCTCCCCCGATGGGGGAGGAATACACGAGCCAACGACTTACCCGGCTGTCCCGCCTTCGCCCGCGCGCGCCTTGCGCTGGGCCGCCGTGGCGCGCCGGGCCCAGGCCTTGTCGATCTGTTCGCGCAGGCGCGCGTCGTCAGCTACAGCATAGCGGACCAGTACGGCGGGCCAGCCCTCGAAATGCGGGGTCTGGAAATAGGTCTGCGGCTCCGTCTCCATCAGCAGGGCCACGGTGTCGCGATCCAGCGCCAGGGCCAGCGCGTCGGGATCGGCATTGTCATTGACGATCCAGTGCCCCCGCACCCGCACGCACCGCCCGCCATGCAGGGTCGAGTCCTCCGCACCGGGCTGGCTCAGGGCGTGGGCGAACATCTGGTCGCGGGTCATGGAGATGTCCTGCGGTGCGAGGGCGTTGTGGTCTGCAAGGTACAACGCGAAGCGTCAGAAGGAAGCCGGTCACCAATGTCCGGTTTTCGGCAGCAGTGCGATGTCCGCTTTCGACCCAAAGCGGACTATGCCGCAGGACAAAAAGGTGCTTCACGCTGAGCGTATGAACCGGACAATGATCCTGATTTCGTGCTCGGTGGTGGCGATGAGCGGATGCCAAGCGAAAGATCGGCAGCCCTCTCCACAAGAGGTTCCAATGATCGCCGTGAACCGCGACTCTGACCGCTTGGAAGACGGGCGGGCCTTGGTCGTTCAGACCGTGTTGGAGAGGGCTCTCGCCTATTCTGACGCCAAGGTTTCTAACGTTGTTGTCAGCCCGAATGGTCGGTTCGTCTGCGGGATTATCCGGGACGGCGAACGCCGCCCCTACGCCTTCAAGGGATCCTACCAAGACGATGCCTGGAGCGTTGTCGGCCCCCACTTGGTGCGAGAAGGCAGTTGGGATGAGCCGGAGAACCTAAGGCGGTCTGACAGGCATGCAGCGGAGTGCAGCCGTGTCGGCGCGGCTGTGCCGGTGCAGGTCGCCGCATCAGCGAACTGACGTCTGCTTTCGACCACAAGCCAAAGTCCGCTCTCGACCCAAAGCTGACATTGCGTCAGGTCCGAAGCCCTGTAGGCTCTGATGACTGTTGGAGGGGGCTATCATGGACACATTCAGCGTTTGGCACTGGGGTATCGTCGCAGTTGTCGGCGTCTTGTATCTTGGCTTCGGACATCTCGTTGCCCGAATAGTGGGTCGCCTTGGCTTTTCGCGATGGTGGGCCGTCGTGGCCCTGATCCCCTACATAAACGTCGTAGGTCTCTGCGCTTTGGCTTTCGTGAAGTGGCCGATTGAGCGCCGTTAGCGCGAACTGATCGTCCCTAAACGCTCTCTAACGTCGTCCAATAGCTTGCTTCATTTTTGGACCAGTCGTTCCCATCTCTCCAACGCTGCGTTGGATTGGGCCAGTTTCTCCTGAGCTTCAAGGCGATCAGCGCCATTGCCGCGCTCCGCTTTGTGGACGGCAAGGCGCGTTGCAGCCATCGCCTGATGGGCTTCTGCTCTCGCAGCGTTCAGATCTTGTCGATGCTGAGCTTCAGTGACCAACAGAATGATCGTTGTGGCCGCGACTGCAACGCCAACGATGCGCCATAGAAACCGATATCTCGGGTTGGGCTGCAAACCCTGAAGGGTCCGGCGCTCTTCAAAATATTCTTCTGTCGCGCCGCCTTCGATCTCCTTCAGCCGGCGACGGGCGGCAGGTGTGGACAACACTCCAAAATGTTCAGGCCACATCGCCAGTGATGCGCCTAGTGCCAAAAAGAAGAAGAGGGAGAGAAACATCGTGTTACCTTGAGTTGAGGCTAATCAGTCTGTCAACAGCCGCTTGCCACCCCTGGCGGTCGTTCGGAATGTCGGCTCGCGGGCACTAGGCTGAGTGTCTGCTCTTCCGCAGCGACGTGGTGTCCGCAATCGACCCAAAGCGGACATTCAAAACTGCAGATGCTACGCTCTGCTGAACGAAACGAGGCTCTCGCGGTATGAGCTCTAGAAATCATCGACGGATCGCTGCTGCTCTGGTTTTGGCAGCGCTATTGGCAGGCTGTGCACACTCCCAATCGAACCGGCCCGCCCTCAGCGTCGACATTCGTCGCAGCGAGACTGAAAATACTATTCAAGTCCAAGCGACAAACCTTACCGATCAGCCTCGCTGCTTACGAAGCGAAACTGTTCGCAATCCTAACACTCAAGTTGATGCTTTCGAATTTCGCCTAAATGGTAAAAAACTCAACGTAGAAAACAGCGGATATCTTGTCCCGCAACTCAACGGCGTGGAGACGTTACAGCCGGGTGAGAGCGTGACTTTCAAGCTAAATCTATCTGCCCAAGAGCAGCTGCTGATCCGCCAATCCATTGGAGAAACTCTGGAGGTCAGGGTCGCGGTGGGAAGTTGGAACTGCTCGAATAGGACAGGGCAACCAGTGAGTCGTAGTTCATGGATGCGCTTAACCGAATAAGATCGGGAGATGGCATCAACGTCCGCTTCCCACCCGTAACCGACGTTCGGAATGTCTGCTCGCCGGCTAGGGCAGAGATGTCTGGTTCTGGGCCGAAAGCCACCGTCTGCTTTCGACCCAAAGCTGACGTTGCGCAGCGTGCGCGGCTTAAGGTGCCTCACGCAGTGGTGAGCCGTCAGGGATATAGATTGGTATCCGGCGCGGAATGCCGTCGAGGCTCTGGCGATTATCGACATTGCACCAACTGCCCAAGGTCTCCCCCGTATGCGCGTCCACTACGACGTTGACGGCATCACAGCCTCCATGGACGAACTCGGGAAAGTCCTGTCGCCGTTCCACAATCGCCATACCCGCGGGCGCGGTCGTCCAAACGCTCGGCGTTCGCACGAAGATACCCACCCACACTTGGCGAGACGCGGGCAGCAGGAAAGAGTGGGAAGTGCTGACCGGAAGGTCCGTGTCGCTCATGATCGTGGTGAGCAGGTAGTGCCGGACGTAATCGCTTTTGTTGAGCCGCTCGTCGGGCAACACCACGCGTTCATCGGCAAGTTCGGCGGATATTGGGTTTGGCGCACAGGCTGCGACCAGAAGGACCAACGCTAACGCAGAGAGCTTCGCCATAGCTGGAGAGTTGCAGATTGAAGGTCCGCTTTCCACCCACAGGCGACCGTCCGCTTCCGACCCATTGCGGACGCTCGCGTTCGAGTGTGATGTTGCCTGATGACAGCTACATGTGGAAACACGCTTCAGTCCTTCTGGCGGTCAACCGTCGCGGCGCTGTCTTCAGTTGTCGTTTGTGGCTGCGCTCAAAACACATTGTCTGATCAGTCAGACCTTTGGGACAAACCAGCCTCTAGCGACGGTCAGGTCTTCCAAGCCGTCATTTACCCGTTCGACTTTTCGGGCTCCCCGGAGGACGAGGACTATCCATTCTGTCTCCGGCCCTGCGATGCTGCAGTCGCAGAGATGGGGTCTGCACTCATTGTAACTCTGACGAAGGGGCAGTTCCGTGGGCTAATGGGCAACGAGCCTGTCACGGTCAGGATGAGATTTGACGCTTCGTGCTTCGCCGCTTCTCTTCCCTGCCCTCACTATGCCTACCAGTTCTTGGAGGTCGAGTAACACCCATGTCCGGTTATCGGCGTCGGATGCACGACTGCGTTCGACCCTTAGCGGCTCTTGCGAGGGTCCGCTTCCGGGCGAAGTGCCGATTGGAAAGGCCAAACGTCTTCTTTCCGGCGTCCGCATCCTACGCAGTTTTCAGGCGTCCGCAGCCAAGGTGCGACGTAGCCCTTCCCTGTGTCCATGACGTGCTTTCGACAGCAGGGGCACCGAAGCGAGTTCCCCATCACTATCCAAAAGATCGGGCCAAGAAGCAGCAGCGGCCAGAAAAACTGTGCGAGGGCGACGCCAACAAAGAGGAGGACAGCCGCACAGACGAAGAGAGGATAATACCAGCGCATCTAAGTCTGCCACTTCGGGTCCTGCACGCTTACCGCGATCAACGTCCGCTTTCCACCCATAGCGGACCTTCAGCGCGTCTGCTTGTGGCCTTGCTGATGGCCGATCTGCATTCAGCCTGGCACCCCCGATCCCGCCCAAAGAAAAAGGCCGGAGTTTCCACCGGCCTCGTTCACATCTTGATGTCGTCGCCGATCAGGCGGCGGTGGCTTGCTCGGCCAGCTTGGCCTTGACCTGGCGCTTGATGCGCTGGGCGGCCATCGACAGTTGCTCGTCGCGGGCCTTGACGATGAAGGGGTCCAGGCCACCCTTGTAGTCCAGGGTGCGCAGGGCGGCGTTCGAGATCCGCAGGCTGAAGGTCTGGCCCAGGGCTTCCGAGGCGACCTTGACCGTCTTCAGCGACGGCAGGAAGCGGCGCTTGGTCTTGACGTTCGAGTGGCTCACGCTGTGGCCGACCATGGGGCCGATACCGGTGAGTTCGCAGCGACGCGACATGGGACTATCCTTGGGCAGAGGCGTCCATGAAGCGTATGGACGCATGAAATGATTGCGCGCAGGAACGGGGCTCCTGCGCGAGAGGGGGCCGTATAGAGGAGGTGACGCCGTCCCGTCAAGGCTTTCGCGCCCGTTCAGCCGCCGTTCAATTGCCGCCATATACTTCGTCTAGTCATGAAACGCCTCCCCGCCGAAAGACCCGCCATGTCGTCCGCACTGACCCGCGTTCTCGCCACCGCCGCGCCCGTGATCGCCGGGGCCCTGTTCCTGGCCGCGCCGGCCGCCGCGCCGATGGCCGGACCCTCCTATCAGGCCGCCGCGACGGCAGCGCCGCCGGTCTTGCCCGGCTACTGGGAATACACCACCAGCGCCCTGGGTCAGCGGGACACCGAGACGAAGTGCGTGCGCCCCAGCGAGATCAACCGCTTCTTCGGCGGCCTGTCGACGCGGCATTATCAGTGCACCTATCCGGTGCGTCAGGTCGGCAACGGCAATGCGCGGTTCGAGGGCAACTGCGTCTCGCGCAGCGGACGGCAGGCCCGCGTGCGCCTGAACGGCACCTATCAGGCCGAGCAGTTCAGCTTCCGCGGCGGGGCCTCGGTCAAGGCGGCGGGCATCTGGAGCCCCTTTATCCCGGCGACCATCACCGCACGGCGCATCGCGGCGCAATGCCCGGCCAATGCCGAGTATTTCTGACGGTCTGTATCACGGCATCCGGCGGTCGGCCGTTCGCTGATCGTCTGCCCGGTTCTGGGCCGCATCCATCTGACCCACGCTGGCGGCGCCGGAGCGTGCCATCTCGGCCTCGGAACTGGGACGCAAGAGCGTGAAGGCCAGCAGGGCCAGCACGAGGCCCAGCAGGCCGATGACCACGATCCGCCCGATCCAGGGGTTGGGATAGTGCGGACTGGTCTTTTGCGCATTGGCCATGGATGGCTCCTTCGCCACATCAACGCGTGAGCAGGCCAAATCCGTGCCCTTGGCGCAAACAAAACTGCGTTCGTTCGCTGGCCGCCTGTTTTCGCTGGCGATTGTTGGAAAAATGAGCGCTGATCGGAGGCGCACCCGGCAGGAAAACAAAGCCATGACCCGCAAGACCCCGCCCAAGAAGAGCGAAACCCTGGAAATCCGGCTACCGTTCTCGACCAAGGAACGGTTCATGGCGCGGTGCCGCCACGATGGCCGTTCGGCCAGCGAGGCGGTGCGCGGATTCATCGACGATCAGATCGAAGGTCGGACCCGCTCGATGCGCTCGCGGGCCTGGCAGTTTGCCGTTGCGGCTGCGGCCGGTCTCGCGTTGGGAGCTGTGGCGGCCCCGTCGCTGGCCAAGGCGTCGGGCCAGACGGCATTCGAACAGCTGGATGCGAACGGGGACGGGGTGCTGACGAAGGTCGAGTACGCAGGCCGTTAGTCGTCCTTCTCCCCTTGCGGGAGAATGTGGCAGCCGAAGGCTGACGGATGAGGGGTCGCATCGGTTTATCGGTGTCTGGCCGCTAAGGCGCGGGATGCGGAAAGGTCGGCACGACCCCTCATCCGACCTTGCTGCGCTCGGTCACCTTCTCCCGCAAGGGGAGAAGGATCAGTTGATTGATTTGAAAAACCGGTCTGTCTGCAGCCTGAGCCAGGTCCAGGGCTTGAACAGGCTGGCTCTTGGTTCCCATGACGCCGCCACGACCTCGGCCCGGCCCAGGATGTTTTCCTCCGGTAGCAGGCCGACCCCCACATCCGCCGGCCAGCGGCTGTCCAGGGAGTTGTCGCGGTTGTCGCCCATCATAAAATAGTAGCCCGCCGGCACGACATAGGGGCCGGTATCGTCCCCAGGCTGGCCGGAGCCGCCGTCATAGGTCAGGTGCTTCTTCTGGCCCGTGGTTTCGCGCACCAGGGCGACGGTCCGCTCGGGCGCATCGTGATCCTGGGTCAAGCCCAGCGGCGTCTGGCGCATCGGCTGGCCGTTGACGAAAACCGTGCCGCCCGTAACCTGGACCGTGTCGCCGGGCAGGCCGATCAACCGCTTGATCCAGACTTCGTTCGGGGCGCTGGGCCGCCGGAAGACGACGACGTCGCCGCGTTTCGGCTCGCGCCCGAATAGCCGCCCGTCGGGCAGCGGCGGATTGAAGGGCAGCGACGCCCGGCTCCAGCCATAAGCAAACTTGGACACCACGATATAGTCCCCCGTCACCAGCCCCGGCTCCATAGAGGAGGAGGGAATGGTGAAGGGCTGAAACAGCACGGTCTGGAAGGCCGTAGCCGCCACTAGCGCGACGGCAAGGGTGCGGGCCAGGTCGATGGCTTCGTGCAGCGGGCCGGTAGGGGCGGGAGCTTGGGTCATGCCACCAGCAAGCCGGACTTTGGCGCGGGGGAAAGGGAAAGCTTGTCCGGACAGGGCGAAAACCTGTCCGGACAGTTCTCTTGAGCTGAGGCGCTGGCCTGGCCTTATGGCACAGGGTTGAAGCTGGATGCGGAACTGCCAGCGGCTTCACCCGCGCGCGGCGCGTTCGGCAGAATGACCTCCACGCGGCGATTGCGCTGACGGCCAGCTTCGTCGTCTGTGCCGTCGGGCCGCGCGTTGGACGCGGTCGGGCGCAGTTCGCCCAAGCCGATCGTGCGCACACGGGCATCGGGCACGCCCTTGGTCGCCAGATAGGCCTGCACCGCTACGGCCCGCTGTTCTGACAGGCGTTTGTTGTAGTCATCGTTGCCCATGGAATCGGTGTGACCCTCGATGGTGATCTGGCCATCGCCACCGGCCAGGATCAGCTCGGCCAGGGTGTCCAGCGTGCCGCGCGCGCTGTCGCGGATGGTGGCCTTGTCGAAATCGAACGTGACGTCGCCGGGCAAAGATACGACGGTGCCTCGATCGGTCTGCACCGCGCCCAGTTCGGTCTTCAGCGCCTCGACGGTCTGAAGATTGCTGGTCGCCTGGCCGCCGGCACCCAGCGTCGATCCACCGCCTGTTGCGGGTTGAAGCGAAGAGGCGGTGTTGGGACGCATGCCCGACAGGCTTGAGGCGTCCGGGATCGTGCCGCCCCGTGCCGCGTCGTCCAGCGGCAGAACAATCTGGAACTTCGGGTTGTAGCCGCCCGAACTGGACGTCGAGCCGGTCGCGTTCAAGGCCAACGTCGCCTTCTGGCCGCGCGGCAATTCACCCGCGAACAGCAGGGCGGCATCAATCGTCTGGCCAGCAGGGATGGCCAGGTCCTCATTGGCGGGCGAGGGGATGAGCAGAAGCTTTTCGCCGCTATCGGTCAGCAGGTAGGTGTTTTCGCGGCTGGAGTTGAGCTCGATCTCGCGGTCGCGGCCATTCATGATGCGGACGTTGATCAAAACCGCCTCGCGTCCGACCTTGGCCGATAGGGTCTGGAGCACGACGCCGTTGGGGTGGGCGACCTGAATGTCGATCGGCGTCCCCTCGCCACCGCCCGACAGCCCATCACAGGCGGCAAGGGACAGGGCCGCAAGGGCGATCAGGGCTGTTCGACCGGGGCGATCAAGCGCGATCATGGGTTCGTGCCCGCCGCCGGCGCGGACGCTGCCACCTCTTGAAGGGGCAGATTGATGCGGAAGCCGGGGGTATCGGTGTTTTCGTTATCCGTCGCACTGTTCTCGTTCAGGACCAGTATGGCGCTCTGTGCCTGAGGCAATCGACCCAGGAAGATCAGCTCGCCTTCCATTGTCTGGCCGGGCTGAACGGTGAGATCGCTGTTGCTGCCGGGCGGTGACAGATAGATCCGCTCGCCGCTGTCGACCACGATGTAGCCGTCACGATTGCGATTGAAACGGTTGAGCCGGACCTCGCGGTTGTCACCGTTGATGACGCGTATGCCGACGGCGGTTTCGGTCTGACGCGATTGCAGGGAGGTCAACTGCAGCACCGTGCCGTTCGGATGCGCCACCTGGATGTCGAGCGGGACACTCTCGCCGCCGCGCCACAGGGCCGATGTCGTTCCGCTTTGGGGCGTTCCGGCGGGGGACGCGTTCGTTGCGGCCGCGTCTTCTGCAGGAGCGGCGGATTCATCCGTGCCCTGCCCGCAGGCCGCCAAGGCCATGACAGCCGCGAGCGGCGCGGCACCCTTGAAGGTCGATTTCAACATGATCGCTGCTCCATCCCGCCTGCTCTCAGCTTGAGCGTACAGGGTCTAGAACACGATCTGCCCGGATCGGTTCAGCAGAAATGGCGGATCGCTGGCCACGACAGCGCAAGGAAAAGGCCCGGTGTCACCACCGGGCCTTTCTATCTTCAGTCAATCAGATGAGATCGGATTATGCGGCTTCGGCTTCGTCCGCTTCTTCAGCAGCAGCTTCGGCGGCGGCGATGACGGCCTTCTTGGCGCTGAGCGACTTGGCCAGCAGTTCGACGGCGGCGTCCTTGTCGATCTTGTTGGCGGCGGCGACCTCGCGGGCCATGCGGTCCAGGGCCGATTCATACAGCTGACGCTCGGAATAGGACTGTTCCGGCTGGCTGTCGGCACGGTGCAGGTCGCGGACCACTTCTGCGATGCAGACCAGATCGCCCGAGTTGATCTTGGCTTCGTATTCCTGGGCGCGACGGCTCCACATGGTGCGCTTGATGCGGGCGCGGCCCTTCAGCGTGGTCAGGGCGCGGGTCACGACATCGTCGGCGGCCAGCGAGCGCAGGCCGGCCGTCTTGGCCTTCTTGGTGGGGACGCGCAGGGTCATCTTCTCGTGGTCGAAGGTCACGACATAGACCTCCAGCGACATGCCGGCGACTTCCTGGGTCTCGACCGCCGCAACCTTGCCGACGCCGTGCGCCGGATAGACGACCGCGTCGCCAACCTTGAATTCCAGACCACTCTTGCTCGTCATGTCATTCCTTTCACGGCGCAGGTGAAGGGCGAGACGTCGTCACACCGTCGAAAGCACAGCAACCCCCGGCGGAGAACCTCCGAGGGCCAGTCATACAGTCGTCAAACGCGAAAACGGATCACCGAACCTCTGGCCGACTTCACCTTCGTGGGTGAAGTTCTGTCGCAAACGCGGGCGGCGCGAGAAAATCGCAGACCGCCCGTCCCAATAGGGTGAACCTATCACAAATCTGCGGAATTTCAAAACGTCCGGGGACGAAGCGTCGCCTTGGGGCAAGCAGCGACCCCCAACGGCGGAATTCTCAGGAACCCGTGCCCGGCTTGGGCGAGAAGTATTTCTCGAACTTGCCCGTCTCGCGCTCGAACTGTTCGCGGTCTTCCGGGGGCGTGCCCTTGACCGTGATGTTGGGCCAGACCTTGGCGTATTCGGCATTGACCTGCAGCCACTTGCCGTCGGGCTCGTCCTCCGTGTCCGGCACGATGGCGTCTACCGGGCATTCGGGCTCGCACACGCCGCAGTCGATGCATTCGTCGGGCGCGATGACCAGGAAGTTCTCGCCCTCATAGAAGCAGTCCACCGGACACACCTCGACGCAGTCCATGAACTTGCACTTCACGCAGGCGTCGGTGACGATATAGGTCATGGGCGGACGGGATCGGTCTGGCTGAAATGGCGGGACGGGTTGCGCAGATGACCCCGCAGACGCTGAGTGTCAACCGAGCGGCGCGGAATGCGGCGTCACGACCCTTGCCAAGCCCGCCATCGCCTCTATCTGTTACAGTTCTGATTGCAGTTCGTAACTTCAGGCTTTGACAGGAGCACTTCCATGAACCGTCTCGTCCGTTATTCCCTCGCCGGTGTCGCCGTCGCCGCCCTGATGACCTCCGGCGCGGTGATCGCCCGCACCCAGGCGACACAGGTCCCTGCCGAGGTCCGTGCCGGGACCTATGCGCTGGACGCTGCTCACGGCAAGATCACCTGGTCGGTCGATCACTTGGGCTTTTCCACCTACTACGGCCAGTTCGTGAATGTGCAGGCCGAGCTGAAGCTGGACCCCGCCAATCCCTCGGCCTCGACCCTGACGGCGACCATTCCCCTGACGGATGTGGACTCCAACTCCGACGGTCTTGATGCGCATCTGCAGACGGCGGACTTCTTCGACACAGCCAACCATCCGACCGCGACCTTCGTCTCGCGCTCGATCACTATCGATGCCGACGATCCGACCGAGGCCGATGTCCTGGGCGACCTGACCATCCGTGGAGTGACCCGTCCGGTGACCATGGAGGTCGAGTTCAATCAGGCCGGTCCGTCGATGGGCAACACCTACAAGGTCGGCTTCGACGGCGAGGCGACGATCAAGCGCTCCGAGTTCGGCGTGAACTATGCGCTGCCGGCCGTGTCGGACGAGGTGAAGCTGCACCTCGAGGGCGAGTTCGTCCTGCAGCAATAGGCGATCAGTCCGCCTCGATCAGAGCATACAGGGCGCGGGCCTCTTCGGCCGGTCCGCGCCTCTCGCCCAGCCCTTCTATCGTCAGATCGATCAGCCGGGGTCCGACCATGAAGGTCAGGCCGTCGCCGACGTGGACGCAGCGGCTGGGCTTGTCCAACCGCGCCTGGCGCCCGGCATGGGTCAGTCGCACCGCGCCCCTTTCGACCAGGGCAGCCGCCATCGACCGCGTCTTCACGAACCGCGCGCGCCACAGCCAGACATCGATGCGGCAGGTCGCTTCATTCGTCATGCAGGTGGGCTTTCGGGCTCGTCCCCCCGTGCGGCAACGTAGCTGGCCGAAAGCTGTCGATAGTAGCGCGAGTTGAAGGCCAGAATGGTGAGCAAAACCCCGATCAGGCCCGCGACCACGAAGACGAGGGCGATGGCGCGTGCCTGGCCGGTGCCGAACCAGCCGCCGATCAGTTCGGCACCCGTGCCATCGGTCATGAAGGGCGTCACCACGAACTGCGTCAGCGGACCGATCAGGAAGGCCGTGACGGGCGAGGCCGCCTGTTCCACCGACTGGGCGAAGCCGAAGACGCGCCCCTGACGCTCGAACGGCACGACCTTCTGAAGCGTGGTGTGTTCAGCGGCCTCGGCCACGGGGCTGATGAAGAACCAGACGAAACAGCCGATGGCCAGAAGCCAGATCCACGGCTGAACGGTGAACAGGGCTGCGGATATCCAGGCCACCAGATTGACCAGCATCAAGGTGCGCAGCGGGTTCCGGCCCAGACCGTACCGCGACACCACCAGTCCCGACAGGATGAAGCCCGTCGAAACGACCGCCAGCATCACCCCCCATGTCTGCACCGACATCAGGGACAGGGCATAGGCATCCAGCAGGGCCATGAAGACCCCGCCCAGAAAGTTGTTGAAGGTCGCGAACAGGATCAGGGCGAACAGGCCCGGCACCGCGCCGATGACCTTCAGCGTACCCGGCAGGTCGATCTTCGCCCGCCGCTTTTCGCCGTCGTCATGGACCGGCGTCGGCTCGTCCAGCTTCATGAGCCAGAGGTGCAAGCCGACGGCCAGCGTCAGACCCAGGGCGAAGACCAGTGTCCCCGTCATCCCTGTCCAGGCAACCAGCAGGCCGCTGATGACCGAGGTGGTCAGAAAGCCGATACCCGTGACCATGCCCACCAGACCATTGGCCTTGTCGCGTCGATCCTCGGGGACCAGGGCCGTGACCAGGGTGGGAAGGGCGATGGAGCGGATGTTGCCGGCGATGACCCCCAGCATGACGACGCCGATCAGCACCCACAGCATGGGCCCCGACACATCGCGAAACTGCGAGGCCGGCGTGACCAGCAACACGGCCAGCGACACCGCATAGAAGGTCAGCGACGCCAGGCTGGAGCCCAGCATGACCCGCTTCTTGCGGTGGTGATCCACCAGACTGCCGAACCAGATGGCGAAGGCGGCGGTCAGCACCAGGAAGACGCCGGCGATCATGCCGGTCGCGAATACCGATCGCGTCTCCAGAAAGACCCAGAAGGTCAGGGCGAACCAGACCGTATAGTTGACGATATTGGCCACAGCATTGTTGGCCAGCACCTGATGAAATGGGCTCATTGCGCCCCACTGCGTGGGCGACGACGGCGTCTTCGGTTCGGTGCAGGCTTGGCCGTCAGAGCCGAGAGGGCCGCGAAAGGGGAGTCCTTGATCTGACGGGCCGGGCCCTCTCCCGCGTCCGCCTGCTGTGCGCGGGTGGACTTCAAGGCGGCGAACAGGGCTTGCGATTGTTCCCGCGTCAGGCCGAGCGTGGTCAGATCGGTATCCGGCACTGTCCCCTTTCCCTTGGCGCGCGCTTCGCCGAGCGCCTCCAGCGTCTCGACCGGCACAGCCCAGCGCCCGGCGGCACGAACGCCGAAGGCTGACAGAAGGCGAGGCGAGGGGGCGGGATCGGGCAGCAGGGTCAGGGGGGGCTGCAGAGGGCGGAACGGCTCGCGCGCCACGAAGGCTTGCGCCACCGCTCGCGGGCGATCCTTCAGCAAGGCGGGCATCCAGACGGAGTGCGCTCCCACCCGGATCCCAAATGTCTTCAGCGTGCGGCGCTCGACCTGGCTGAGCGCCGACAGGTCACGCTCGACGTCGCGGCGGTCCAGAATGCCGCCGGTTTCCAGCAGGCGGAACGCCAGCCCGCGCGGCAGACCCTTCAGCGCGCCGGTCTCGACGGCGGTCCTGAGCCGTCGCAGGGGTCGCAGCGCCCGGCCCGCCTCGGCCGCCAGCCAGGCCTCAAGCCGCCGTTGGGCGCGCTCGCGCGCCGCGACGGGACCCAGCTCGCCCAGCAGTCTGATCTTGGGTGCGAACCAGTCGCCGCCCGCGACCTGACCCGCTTGCGCACCGCGCCACAGCACCGCCCCGTCGGGCAGCACAGCGAAGGCCTCATCGCTGTCAGAGGCCAGCCGGCCCAGCCGCCGCGCAATCTCGGGCGTCACGGCCTGACGGGCGGCATGGCGCAGGGCGCGATCTTCCAGGGCACCGCCACCCTTTTCGATCTGAAAGTGGATGCCGTTCAGCTGGCCGACGGCATGACCCTCCACGACGACGGCACCATCGCCGGCGACATCGGCGACGGTGTCCTCGGTCACGTTCAGCGCCCGCATCAAGGCTGTGGTGCGCCGGTCCACGAACCGCGCGGTCAGCCGCTCGTGCAGCACGTCGCTGAGGCGCTCCTCCAGCGCCTTCGTCTTGTCGCGCCAGCCCTGGGCCTGATCCAGCCAGTCGGGACGGTTGGCGATGTAGGACAGTGTCCGCACCCCGCTGAGACGCGCCGACAGCTGATCGATCTGGCCGTCGTCGCGGTCAAGCTCGGCAAACCTAGGCGCGATCCAGTCCTGGGTCAGCCGGCCATGCCGCCCGGTCAGGGCCTGAAAGATTTCCTTGGATAGTCGCGCATGCTCGTCTAGCGTGGTCTTCTGGAAGTCGGGCAGCTGACACGCCTCCCACAGCCGCATGATGGTTCCGCGCGACCGGCTGATGCGGGCCACGTCCTCGTCCTTGATCGCGCGCCGCAGCAGGGTCTCGTCCAGCGCTGGCTGGGTCAGGTTCAGGCCGCGAAAGCCGGACGTCACCGTCAGCGACCGCAACAGGTCGGGCAGGGTGTCGAAGTCCAGCCGCGCATTGCGCCACTCCGCCGCCTCGACCGGATCGAACCGATGCTCGACCACCTGTTCGACGATGTCCTGGTCCAGTTCGGTCGCCTCGGCGGTGACGCCGAAGGTGCCGTCGCGAAGGTGCCGCCCGGCCCGGCCCGCGATCTGGCCGATCTCGTGCGCATACAGCCAGCGGGTGCGCCGCCCGTCGAACTTGCGCAGGCCCGCGAAGGCGACATGGTCCACGTCCATGTTCAGACCCATGCCGATGGCATCTGTGGCGACCAGGAAGTCCACCTCGCCCGACTGGAACAGCTCGACCTGGGCATTGCGGGTACGGGGCGACAGGCTGCCCATGACCACGGCCGCGCCGCCCCTCTGGCGGCGGATTAGCTCGGCGATAGCGTAGACCTGATCGGTCGAGAAGGCGACGATGGCGCTGCGCGGCGGCAGGCGGGTCAGCTTCTTGGAGCCCGCATAGGACAGAGTCGACAGCCGCTCGCGCGTGACGATCTCCACATCCGGGATCAGCGAGCGGATGAGGGAGGCCATAGTGCCGGCGCCCAAGAACATCGTCTCGAACCGCCCGCGCGCATGCAGCAGTCGCTGGGTGAAGACATGACCGCGTTCCGGGTCGGCGACCAGCTGGATCTCGTCGATGGCCAGGAACTCGACCTGCCGCTCCAGGGGCATGGCCTCGACGGTACAGACGAAGAACTGGGCCCGTGGCGGGACGATCTTCTCCTCGCCGGTGACCAGGGCCACCGACGATACGCCGCGCCGCTTGACGATCCGGTCGTAGATCTCGCGCGCCAGCAAACGCAGCGGCAGGCCGATCATGCCCGAGGCATGGCCCAGCATTCGCTCGACCGCCAGATGGGTCTTGCCGGTATTGGTGGGCCCCAGGACCGCGACAACGCGGGAAGGAGCCTGGCCGGTCGAACGGTCGCTCATAATATTCGTAAGGTGGCGACTTCGGGCCGGTTCCTCAAGCGAGGCCTTGTGGCCGCGACAATCCCGCCCGTGCCGCCAGATAGACCAGCAGGCCGATCGGACCCACCATCAGCGTCAGGAACAGCACCGGCACCATGGCCCAGTGTGGCACGCCGCGCTTGCCCGCATCCTTCACGGCCCAGGCCCCGACCCACAGGTCGAAGGCCAGATAATGGACCCAGCCGACCAGCACCGCCTCGGGCCGGGAAAACAGGGCCGTAACGCCTTCGAGAGAGGTGAACCCGCCGCCTTCCGTGCCGCCACCCGCCAGAGAAGTGATCAGCAATCCTGCATAGGTCAGGGCCAGAGTTACCCCGATGACGCGCGCCGCCAGCACCAGTCGTTCCCTCGCCAGCGGGGCGAAGGCCAGGGCGATCCAGCCTAGCAACGCGACCAGATTGGCGATGTCGAACAGGCGATCGGTGGTCATGGCGGCAAATCTCCCCGATGGATTAATGCGCGTAAACGCCTCGACGGAACAGGGGCGAAACGAATCAGGACCGAATCAGTGACACGCCCCGATTCGGGGTTTGTTCCCTACAAGATATTGTATCTTAACGACGATTAACCACAATCGCATGTCGGCGGGGTCCGGCGCGGGCGGGGCCTCCGCCGAGGCGATGACGGTTTTGACCACCTGCCCGCTTCCCCCGCGCCGCTTCTGACGCTAGTTCACGCTCGTGTGGTCCCGTAGCTCAGCCGGATAGAGCAAGGCTTTCCTAAAGCAGAGGTCGGGGGTTCGAGTCCCTCCGGGATCGCCACCTCGTCTCCCCAAAAACTTTCACGACAGGGTCGGCTGCGGCTGTAGCTCCAGCCATGGTGCAACCAAGGCCCTGACATCGACGCGGGCTTTCAGACGGGCGGCCAGAAGGGCGGTGCCGCTGATCTTGCGCTGGGCGAACAGGACGCCGGTCGGCGGCAGGTGCCAGGCGCGGGTGTCGGCGGCGATCTCCATGCCCTGATCACGCAGGGCGGCCACGAAGCGGCGGTCGCCGAAGTCGAACAGGCCGGGGCGGTTCATCTCGCCCAGGATGACGTCGATCATCCGGTCCACGCCCTCGGCATGGTGGGCCACCACGCCTTGGCCCAGGAAGCCGGCTGCCAGCGCGGCCTGTCGCACCGCATCGCGGTCGCCCGCCATGCCGGCACGCAGAAGTGCGCGATAACCTTCGGAGGTGGCCGCATCGACCGGTCGGGCCGCGCCGAAGTCCAACAGCACCAGCCGTCCAGTGACGGGCTGGATGCGATAGTTGGCGAAGTTGGGATCGGTCTGCATGACCCCGAACTCGAACAGTTCACGCAGCACCAGCCGCATCAGGGTCTGCATCGCCGCATCGCGGTCGGCCTGGGGGGCAGTCTCCAGCGTCTCGATCGGGCGGCCGTCCAGCCAGGTCATGGCCAGGATGCAGGAGGTGGTCAGATCGGGGTCCAGGGTCGGCACCACGACCTCGGGCATGTCGGCCAGCAGGCGACCGAACAGGCTCATCTGCTCGCCCTCGCGCTGATAGTCGGCCTCCTCGGCCAGTTGCAGCTTGGCCTCGGCCAGCAGGGGCGCGATGTCCAGGCCGCGCGGCAGGGCCCCGGACATCTTCAGCAGGGTGGCGACATTGTCGACATCGGCGTCGATACTGTCGCGAACGCCCGGATACTGGACCTTGATCGCCAGCACGCGACCGTCGCGGGTCACCGCCCGGTGCACCTGACCGATGGAGGCGGCGGCGGTGGGGCTGAGGTCGAAATGGGTGAACCGCTTGCGCCAGTCCGGGCCCCATTCCTGGACCAGAACCTTCAGCAGTTGGGCCGGGGGCATGTGATGGGCATTGTCGCGCAGGCGCGCCATGATCTGCGTGAGCTCAGCCGGCAGGATGTCCCCGGCATCCATCGATATGATCTGGCCCAGCTTCATCGCCGCCCCGCGCAAATGCGACAGGCGGTCGGCGATCCGGCCGACATTGGCGGGTGTCAGCAGCATGTCGCGTAGCTGCGGCCGCTCGCCGTCCGCCAGCCGCCGGGCCCCCTCGGCCAGCATGCCGCCCGCCACGGACCCGGCCAGCCGTCCAAACTGGCCGAGGCGAGATATCCGCCCGCGTGGAATGTTGCGGCCGCGTGCCCGGTCATTATCGTTCGTCATGGCCTCACCACCCCTGTGTGCCCGGTCCACCCTTGAACGGCCCCGCCAGGCGCGAGGTGATCCAGCCGCCGTAGAAGTCCCCGGCCTGAGGCGTGACGACTTCGCCGTCCACGCTGCAATGGTCGAAGGGTGCGGCGTAGAAGGCGATGTGATCGCGCAGAGCCTGGAACGTCGGTGTCGGATCGGGATAGCTCCAGCCGACCCGATGCAAGACCTTGCCGTCGATCACAACATCCCAATATAGCGCCGCTCCCTTCCATTCGCAGAAGGACCCGCCGCCAGCGGGCCTCAGCACGCCGGGCGCGATGTCACGTTGCGGGATGTAGTAGGTGGGTGGATGGCTGGTTTCCAGGGTGCGGACGGCGTCTCGCGTGTCGGCCATCAGTCGCCCGGCATGGCGGATGACGATGTGGGCTGTCGTCGGCTCGGCCATCGCCGGGCGGGGGTAGGCCCAGACGCTCTCCTGGCCGGCGAGCGGCTCATCGGGCTGTGGTCTCATGAACGTCGATCCCGGCTGGCGACCAGACGCTGGAGACGGGGCCGTAGTCTCAAAAAGCCTCGATACAGGCGCTCAAGTGCCCACAGAATAAGGGGGGCGCGTGCCGCGATACCCAGCGGACGCAGGACAGGAATGGCCCGCCACATGGCCGCGAACGCGGCCGCTCCGGACATCAGCTGCCCATTCTCGCTGGCGTGGAACCGCGCCAGCAAGGCTGCCCGGTCGGTTGGGCAGTTGGCGGTCTGGTTATGAACCAGGTCGATGAACTGGATAGTGCCCCGGCGATCAAGACGCCGCATCAACGCGATTTCCCGTCGGCAGAGCGGGCAGGCACCATCATACCAGACGAGCACTTCGGTCATGGCTGACATATGGGGCTGGCCCCTTCGCAGTCAGCCCGCCGCGACATCACGCCTCCTGGGCCCACAGTCGGCGGTATTGTCCGTCCGGGTCGTGCGTCTGGGCCTGATACTCCGGGTCGAACCGGCGGCCCTGGCGTGGGTCGGTGCCGCGTCCTGCAATATACAACCAGTTCCCCTGATTGCTGCAGACGTCATAGTCGATCAACTGTGCCTCGAACCAGGCCGCGCCCGCTCGCCAGTCGCATGCCAGGTCATGGATCAGATAGCTGGGCACGATCTGGCGCATGCGGTTGGACAGATAGCCCGTGGCCGCCAGCTCGCGCATGCCGGCATCGACAAACGGCTGGCCGGTCTGGCCACTGCACCAGGCGGCGAAGGCCTCGGCGTGATGTGAAGGGTAGGGCAGGGTGCTGAGGCCGTTGTGCCGGAACAGGCGGCGGCCATGCTTGAGCGACGAGAACCGGAAATAGTCGCGCCACAGAAGTTCGAAGACGATCCATCGGGAGCCGTCGCTGACGCCGAAGCGGTCTTCGTGTTTCAGGAGGGCCTCGTGAACCGTGCGCGGCGACACCGCGCCAGTGGCCAGCCACGGCGACAGCTTGGTCGAATAGTCCGTCCCTGACAGCCCGTTACGTGTCGCCTTGTAGCTGCGCGGCAAAGGGCCTGAAAAGTAGCGCTCGACATGGGCCAGGGCCGCAGCCTCCGATCCGTTGAAGCGGGCGTCGTCGTAGGGGAAGGATGTGCGCGCGTCGGGATGGCCCGCCTGCGGGACGGATCTGTCCCCGGCCAGTTCTGTCTGCGGCAGGGGCGGGATGACCTCGGGAGCAGGGATGGCCGCGCGAGGCCGCACATCGGCCTTCTCGATCGCCTGGCGGAAGGGCGTGAACACGTCCGGCAGATGCGCGATGTCGAACGGCAGGTCGGCGGGATCCAGCAGGCTGGACTGCCAACGGTCCTCGACGTGCAGGCCCGCCGCTCGCAAGGTCTCGACCTGATCGATCTCTTCGGGCGCGGCGATGCGTTCGCAGAGGACTGTGTCGGCTCCGCACGCCGCCGCCAGGGCCGCGAGTTCGTCGGTCGGCTTGCCCCTCAGCGCGATGAGATCCGACCCGCGTGCCCGCAGGGCAGCCTTCAGGCCCAGCAGCGCCTGGTCGCGGAAGCGTCGTCGATGTTCGCCCCAGCGCAGGAAGCCCCATCTTGTCAGGGCCTGCGCCTCGTGGTCCACGACATAGACCGGGACGAGGGTCCGCGACCGCGCGCAGGCATCGCTGAAGGCGGGATTGTCGGTCAGGCGCAGGTCGTTGCGGAACCAGTACAGAGCACAGTCCATCGCAGACGACGCTATTTCCATTTCGACCCGTCGCCGTGCTTGCCGATGCTGGCCCATTCCGGCGGAGCGGCCTTGTGGACGTACTGCTCGGACACCATCCAGCCCTTGATAGGCCTCAGCACGGCCAGGCAGGCGAGAACCAGGAGCGGCATGGTCACGACCAGATGCACCCATATCGGCGGCTGGACGGTGAACTCGAACCACATGAACAGGCCCAGACCCACGGTCCCGACGCCTGTCATGCCGAAGAAGGCGGGGCCATCGGCCGGATCGGCGAAGCTGTAGTCCAGGCCGCAGGCGGGGCAGGCGTCCCGGATCTTCAGATAGCCGCGCAGCAGCGGTCCCTTGCCGCAGCGCGGGCACCGGCAGCGCAGGCCGGTCGATAGCGTGCCGAGGCGGGGATAGGCGGGATTGGTCATGGCAGGGATGTCGGCCTCTGGCGACGCAAGGGCAAGCGGTACCTTTGTCGCGGCGACCGGTGGTCACCGATCGTTAACTGCGTTGAAAGGCCGAGGCGGTAACCGTGCGCGCACATGTCCGGGGCCTCCGTCAGCAAGCGCGTCCTTCGCACCACCGTGGCCGCCGCCGCGGCGGGCGCGGTCGCCTTCTCGCCGCTGGCCCCGCTGGCTCAGGAAGGCTCGGCGGCGCTGGACCCCGTCACCATCCGCATTGGATCGAACAGCGAGTTCACCCGGGTCGAGTTCGCCGGCGTCATCGGCTCGCGCTCGCGGGTCCGGCGCGAGGGCCGCAACATCATCGTGCGCATCGGCACGACGGCCGCGCCCGACGTTTCGCGCCTGAAGGTCGATCCGCCGCCGGGCGTCGAGAAGGTCGAGACCCGCGCCGTCACCGGCGGTACCGAACTGGTCCTGACCCTGGCCGAGGGCGGCGACGCGCGCTCGGGCAGTGCGGACGGGGCCGTCTATCTGAACCTCTATGCCCAGGCAGCCGAAGCCCCAGCCCCCGCTGCCGGCAGCGCCGCCGCCACCGTACCGGTCACGACCCGCGCCGAGGCCGGGCGTGTCACGCTTGATTTCGGCTGGACCACGCCGGTCGGGGCCGCCGTCTTCCGCCGGGGCGAGGCGGTCTGGATCGTCTTCGACAGCCGCGCCCGTCTGGACATGGCCGGGGCCAAGGCGCTCGGGCCCGCCACCGAGGCCAAATGGACGGCCGGTGCCGACCATATCGCCGTGCGCATCGCCGCGCCCCAGGCCCTGGCGGTTTCCGCAGTCGCGGACGGCACGACCTGGCGCATCACCATCGGCGGCTCGCCGACAGCCGTCGAAGGCGTGCAGATAGGGCGTGACGACACAGGTGATGCGGCCCTGGTGGCCCGCATGGCCGGGGCGACCAAGGCGGTCTGGCTGACCGACCCTGTCGCGGGCGACCGGTTCGCCGCCGTTACGGCGCTGGCCCCCGGCAAGGGGTTCGGGGCGCGTCGGAAGACCATGGACCTGTCCCTGCTGCCGACGGCGCATGGCCTGGCGGTCGAGACCACGGCCCCCGATCTGGCCATCCTGGCTGAGGGCGATCTGGTGACCCTCAGCCGCCCAGGCGGCCTGATCCTGTCGCCGCCGTCGGCCGAGCTGGAAACCGGCGCGACACAGGCGGATGCGCCGCAACGTGCGCAGCATCCCGGCCTGATCCTGACCGAATGGGCCGACGCGGGTGAGGGCGGCTTCTCCGCCCGCTATCGCAAGCTTCAGGATGCCGCGGCGGTGGAAGCCCAGAGCGCCGGCGATGATCCACGCGCACCGGCCGAGGCGCGCTTCGCCTTCGCCCGGTTCCTGATCGGCTCGGGGCTGAGCTATGAGGCGATCGGCGTCCTGAACGCCATCGTGGCCAAACAGCCGAACATGATCGGCGAGCCGGAGCTGCGCGGCCTGCGCGGTGCCGCCCGCGCCTCTATCGGTCGCATGGAAGAGGCTCAGGGCGACTTCGCCTCGGCCGCCGTTGCAGGCGACCCGGCGTCGTCCGTCTGGCGCGGCTATATCGCCTCAACCCAGGGCGATTACACCACGGCGCGTCAGGCCTTCACCGCTGGGGCCTCGGCCATCGACCAGTTCCCGGCCGAGTGGCGCGCGCGCTTCGGGGCCGCCCATGCACTGGCCGCGCTGGAGACGGGCGATCTGGACGCGACCCGTGCGCTTCTGGCCTATGCCTTCAGCCAGGAAGCGCCTGCCGCCGACGAACTGGCGGCGCGTCTGGTTCAGGCCAGGCTGTTCGAGATCGACGGCCAGTCGGACAAGGCCCTGGCGGTCTATACCGCCGTTGGGCGCGCGCCGATGGACGCCATCGCCGTGCCTGCCAAGCTGGGGGCCGTGCGCCTGTCGATGGCCAAGGGCACGCTGACGCCCGCCGCAGCGGCCGCCCAGATGGAGAGCCTGCGCTGGCGCTGGCGCGGCGATGCCACCGAACTGGCCGTCATCCGGCAACTGGGTCAGCTTTATCTGTCGCAGGGTCTGTATCGTGAGGCGCTGACGGCACTGAAGGCGGCAGGACCGCGCATGGCGCGCCTGCCGGGCGCGCCTGAAATCCAGGCCGATCTGAACAACGCCTTCCGCGCCCTGTTCCTGGAGGGTGGAGCGGACGGGCTGCAGCCGATCCAGGCGCTGGGCCTGTTCTACGACTTCCGCGAACTGACGCCGATCGGGGCCGATGGCGACGAGATGGTGCGCCGCTTGGCCCGTCGTCTGGTCGACGTGGATCTGCTGCCCCAGGCGGCGGAACTGTTGAAGTATCAGGTCGAGAACCGGCTGGAGGGCGTGGCCAAGGCCCAGGTCGCGACCGACTTGGCCACCGTCTATCTGATGGACCGTCAGGCCGAGGCGGCCTTGCAGGCCCTGTGGTCGTCGCGCTCGACGCTTCTGCCGACAGCGATGAATGCCGAGCGCCGCGCACTGGAGGCCCGCGCCCTGACGCAGCTGGGCCGTTACGACCATGCGCTGGAAATCCTGGGCAGCGACAACGGTCCGGAAGCGCGGGCGGTCAAGGCCGAAATCCTCTGGAAACAGCAGCAGTGGCCACAGGCCGCGGCCCTTTACGAAGCTGGCCTTGGCGAGCGCTACAAGGCGGGCGGGGCCCTGACGGCGGACGAGGAGGCGCGTCTGCTGCGCGCCGGGATCGGCTATTCTCTGGGTCGCGACGCGGCGTCGCTGAACCGCCTGTCGCGCAACTATCGCCCCTATGTGGCGGGAGCCCGCAACAAGCCGGCGCTTTCGATCGCGCTGGATGGTCTGGACGGGACGGATGGCGAGACGTCGGCCGCCGACTTCGCCGGACTGGCGACGTCCGCCGATACCTTTGCCGGCTGGGTCACGGCCATGAAGACCGAGCTCCGAACGAAAACGGGCGGCGGCCCTGCGGCCCCCGCCCGTTCGCAAGCTGCGACAGCAGCGCCAGCCTCTGCGAGACCGGCGGCTTAAGTCTTACTTGTTGACCGCGTCTTTCAGCGGCTTGGAGACGCGGAAGCGCACGGCCTTGGACGCGGCGATCTTGATGGTCGCGCCCGTGGCGGGGTTGCGGCCTTCGCGAGCGGCGCGGGCGGCGGTGTCGAAAACGCCCAGGTTCGAAATGCGGACATCGCCACCGGCGGTCAGCGAGGCGTGGATGTTCTTGACGATGGCTTCCAGCACGCGGCCGGCATCGGCTTGGCTGACACCCGCGTCCTTGGCGACGGCGGAGATGAGTTCGGCTTGAGTAGTCATAAGGGTCGTTTCCCGATGTAAGCTCGCTCCGATTCCGGAGCGATGACCGGGGGATGAGGGCGACTTTTTTCCGACAATGCAAGCGTCATCGCCGCTGTAGTGCCCGCAGGGTGGGGATTTATCCCGCGCCGGACGCCCTCTGGAAGCTCTCGACCAGGCTTCCGCAGACCAGTCTCCAGCCGTCAACCAGCACGAAAAAGATCAGCTTGAACGGCAGGGAGATCACCACCGGCGGCAGCATCATCATACCCATGGACATCAGCACGCTAGCGACCACCAGATCGATCACAAGGAACGGAACGAAAAGGAGAAATCCGATCGTGAAGGCGGTCTTCAGCTCACTGATCATGAAGGCCGGCGTGACCACCCGCAGAGGCAGTTCGGCAGGCGGTGTGGAGGCCTCCACGGCCGACAGCCGGGTGAACAGCGACAGGTCGTCCGGGTCCACTTGAGACAGCATGAAAGTCTTCACAGGTTCGGCCGCCGCATCGAAGGCCTGGGGCAGTTCCATCTGCTGATCCATCAGGGGTCGGATGCCCGAATCATAGGCGTCCTGCCAGGTCGGGGCCATGACGACCGCGCTCAGGAACAGCGCCAGGGACACGATCACGGCATTGGGCGGCGACTGCTGCATGCCCAGCGCCGTCCTCAGAAGGGACAGCACAACGACGATCCGCACGAAGCTGGTGGTCATGATGACGATGGACGGGGCCAGCGACAGCACGGTCATCAGGCCGACCAGTTGCACCACCCGCTCGGTCAGACCCGCGCCTGTGCCCAGATCGACATTGATCGCCGCGCCGCCCGAGGCGACGTCCTGCGCAAACGCCCCCAGCGGCCACAGCATGCACAACAGGGTCGCGATCAGCGACAGCTTGGCCGCCTTGGCCAGCTCGGCGCGGGTCGGGACGACGAAGAGGCCGGATAGTTTCACTGGTCCGATCCCCGGGGCTCGATCAGTTCGCGCCCTTCGCCCAGCACCAGCAGGCGTTCCTCGTTGTCGATCCGCACCAGGACCAGCCGCCGCGCGGGATCCAGCACCAGGGTCTCGACCACCTGCATGCGACGCGGACCGCGGTCGGCGCTCAGTCGGGCCAGCAACTGCGGCGCATAGCGGCGCGCGGCCCAGGCGGCCAGGCCGATGATGCCCAGGGTGAAGGCGAGGGCGAACAGTGCCCGCAACAGATCGAGGAAATTCATGCGCCGCCGGTCCCGCCGGCATCGGTCGTCCGGCCCGCCAGATGTCGGCCATCGTGGTTAACGGCGCGTATAGATAACGTCCCATTAACCATGCACACGGCATTTTCTGCCCATCTTCAGGGGCGATCCGCGCCCGGAGGGATATCCGTGGGCCTCACTGACCTGCCACTGCTGAGCCAGATCAAGGGCCGCCTGTCCTGGCTGGACGAGCGCCAGCGGGTCGTCGCCCAGAACGTCGCCAACTCCGACACCCCCGGCTATGTCGCTCGCGACCTGCAACAGCCGACCGATTTCGCCGCTGCCATGGCGCGGGGTCAGGGCGTGCAGATGATGCGCACCAGCGCCATGCATATCGCGCCCCAAGGGCAGGTCGCGCGTTTCGAAAGCAAGGCCGCGCCTGATTCAGAGACCACGCTGGACGGCAATTCGGTCGTGGTCGAGGAGCAGATGCTCAAGATGGCCGAGAGCCGCATGGCCTATGACGCCGCCATCGGCTTCTACCAGAAATCCATGCAGATGCTGCGGATGGCTGCGCGCAAGCCCGGCGCGGCCTAGGGCCAGGAGACTGATCGATGACCGATGCCGTACCGCCCAGAAACAGCGCCATGGCCGTGGCCGCCAGCGCCCTGAAGGCCCAGCAGTCGCGCATGCGGGTGATCGCCGAGAACATCGCCAATGCCCAGTCCACGGCCCCGACCGCGGGCGGCGAGCCCTATCGGCGTCAGGTACCGGTCTTTCAGGCGCGAGAGATCGACGGCGCGACCGGCGTGACCCTGGCCGAGGTCCGGCCCGACATGGGCGACTTCCGCAGCGAATACGACCCGTCCCACCCGGCGGCGAATGCCGAGGGCTATGTCCTGCGGCCCAATGTCGACACGCTGGTCGAGGCGATGGACATGCGCGAGGCCCAGCGCGCCTATGAGGCCAATCTGAACGTCATCGAGACGGCGCGGTCGATGGAGACCCGCACCCTCGACCTCCTCAAGCGCTAAGGGCTAGCCGATGAATCCGATGATGGCGGCCAAGGCCTATGCCTCGATCCAGGGCGGGGCCATGCCCACCGCTCCGGTGCAGGGTCCCGCGCAGTCCGGCTTTGCCGAAATGCTGACCAGTGTCATGGGCGACATGACCCAGACGTCCAAGGCCGCCGAAACCCAGATGGCCGCCTCGGTCCAGGGGCAGGGCAGTCTGATCGACGTCGTCACCGCAGTCTCCTCCGCCGAGGCGTCGCTGGAAACCGTCATGGCCGTGCGCGACCAGGTGATCCAGGCCTATCAGGAAATCATGCGGATGCCGATCTGATCGGCGTCTGCCTTACGCTCCGAGTATCCAGCCTTCTTCCTGCTCGACCTTGGCGATGAGATCGTCGGACGCTCCTTTGGGTGGGGCGAAGGCTTTTTCCAGATCGCCGGCCTCGTCCAGCTTGGCGAAGTGTTCGGCGGTGACGCGGACTTGGGCCTGATCCTTGAACTCGCCGGGGTTGGGGGTCGCATCCCACATCGACGGATAGACCTCGACCACCAGGGCCGACAGCGGCTCGACGTCGTCGGTGCTCAGGGCACGCCAGCCGGTGCCGAAGGGCCAGACGGCGCCTGACGGGCCCAGCTTCTCCAGCAGGTGCCGCACGGCGGGAATGCCGACCAGGGTCTGGCCGCCGACAGCGCCGGCTCCGTGCATCTGCCAGTTCGACTTGGGCTGCAGACGACCCTTGCGGATCGCGTCCTCGGTCGCGCGGAACTCGGGGATGTCGGCCCCGGCCCCTGCGGGCGGCTTGGTCGTGGTCAGCCAGCGCTGGGCCTGCTTGGCGGGCGCGCCCCAGAACGGCCAGGCCTCGTCGGTCATCAGCCGGTTCATCTTGGCCGCGACCTGATAGCGGTTGTTCGTGTTGTCGGCCTTGTCGACGATATTGGCCGAAAGGAATTTCCACAGCGCGGACCAGGCGGGCGTCTCCTTCAGGCCCAGTCGCGCCGCCGTGCCCGCCGGATAGCCCAGCGAAAAGTCGAAGCCGACCAGCACCCGGTCGCCGCGCTTCCTGTGGTCGGCTAGCAGGGAGGCCAGCAGGGCCTCGCCCTCGGCGCGCGTGGCGACATTGTGCGTCTCGGAATACAGGCGGAAACGCACGTCGCGCTTGGCCACCCCGATCCAGACGGAGTTGTCGCCCAGCTTCTTGCCCTCGGCGGCAGTCCAGTCAGCGATGATATAGGCGTCGAACAGGCGGGCCACGGCGGGCTCCTAAAGGCTGGGCGTAAGCGGGAGAGGGGCTTCTAGACCATTTTGGCGCGCGGGCTAATCGTGCTGCGCCCAAAAAAGCGTTTCGGCGTTCGATCAGACCGCCGGTGCCCCGCGCAACTGGATCAGGGGGATGATGATGTCTTCCTCGTCGTCCAGATGACGCAGCAGGGGACGGGCCGCACCCGCGATCCGGTCGCCGAGACGATGGGCCTGGTCGGCGGCGTCGGGGGCCTTGCCGGCCACCGCCTTATGAAAGGCCATGCCGTCGCGGAAAAGGGCCTCCAGCGTTTCGTGGACCGCGTCATGGTCGCGATCCAGCAGCTCGATGCCGCGATCGATCCGGGGCTCCATCGCGCGCAGGGCCGGGAAGTAGTGGCCACTCTCGACGCGGTGGTGGCCGTCCAGATGCTGCAGGAAGCCTTGCAGGGCGGGGATCAGCTGACGGTGCAGGGCGATCAGGTCGCCGTCTGTCCGCCACCGGTCGACCAGATTGATCATGTGTCGCTGATGGTCGCGAAAGCCGTCGTGCATCTGAAGCCAGAAGGCCGCCGTCTGATCCAGTTCGCTGCGCACCCAGCGATCGCGCGGAAAGCCCTCGACCAGATAGCGCATCTCGGGCGGCAGGCCGCTGCGCGAGGCCAGTGCCACCGCGTCGTCGGCGCGGTCAGACAACGGCGGTCGTGGTCTTGATGAAGCCGCCGCCCAACAGGCGGTCGGGATCGGCGGGGTCGTACAGGGCACAGGCCTGGCCGGGCGCGACGCCTTCCTCGCCCTGGTCGAAGGTTACGGCCACCACGCCGTCCGTCATTGACAGGCGGGCAGGCGACGGCGGGCGGGTCGAGCGCACGCGGGCCAGGACGGGCACGCCGGCCTCGGCGGCATCCTGCATTGAGGGCTCGTCGCCCAGCCAGTTGGTCTCGTCCAGCGTCAGGGACGCGGTCAGCAGGGCCTCGCGCGGGCCGACGATGACGTGACGCCGGGCCGGGTCCAGCCGGGTCACGAACAGCGGCTCGCCGACCGCGACGTTCAGGCCCCTGCGCTGGCCGATCGTGTAGTCGGTGATGCCCGCATGGTTGCCCAGGACGCGGCCATCCATGTGCACGATCTCGCCCGCCTCGCGTCCTTGCGGGCGCAGCTTGTCGATCAGGGTGCGATAGTCGCCATTGGGCACGAAACAGATGTCCTGGCTGTCCGGCTTGGCCGCGATGCGTAGGCCCAACGCCGCCGCCACGCCGCGCACCTGGGGCTTCTCCAGATCGGCCAGGGGGAAACGCAGATAGTCCAGCTGATCCCGCGTCGTGGCGAACAGGAAGTAGGACTGGTCGCGGCTGTGATCGACCGCCTTCCGCATCTGGGCGCGGCCATCGGTGACGGATCGGCGGACATAGTGGCCCGTCGCCATCGCCTCGGCCCCCAGGTCGCGGGCGACGTCGAGAAGGTCGCGGAACTTGACCGTCTGGTTGCAGCGGATGCACGGCACCGGCGTCTGACCCGCCAGATAGCTGTCGGCGAACTGGTCGATCACCGCGTCGCGAAACCTGGATTCATAATCGAGGACGTAGTGGGGGATGCCCAACATCTCGGCAGCCAGGCGGGCGTCGTGAATGTCCTGACCAGCGCAGCAGGCCCCCTTCTTCTTCAGGGCGGCACCGTGATCGTAAAGCTGCAGCGTCACCCCGACGACGTCATAGCCCGCCTTGTGCAGCAGGGCGGCGACGACGGTGGAGTCCACCCCGCCCGACATCGCCGCGACCACGCGCGATCCGACCGGCAGGCCGACCGCTGCGCGTGCGGCCTCGACCGCCGCATCCAAGTCGCCTTCAGACGACACGGGGGCGATGTCGGGGATCGGGCAAAGGTCCTCGGTCAGGGTCATGGCCGCTATCTAGGCCTTGAACGGCGCGATTTCGAGGCCTGCGTTCTGGAGAGCGGCAAAACGACAACGGCCGCCCCTGTGGTCAGGAGCGGCCGCTGGCCGTCGGGGAGAAAGATTGGGCCGATCAGTCGTCGCGACCGTAGTGCTGGATGCGGGTCGTGCGCAGGCCCTGCATGCCCCATTTGTCGATGGCCTTCTGCCAGGCCAGGAACTCCTCGGCCGTCAAACGGTAGCGGGCCAGGGCGTCTTCCAGGCTGATCAGCCCACCGCGAACGGCGGCGACCACCTCGGCCTTGCGGCGGATGACCCAGCGATCGGTATGGGGCGGCGGCAGGTCGCGCAGGGTCAGCGGCGTCCCCGTGGGCCCCACGACATACTGTTCACCCTGGGTATTAAGACGTCGCTCTTGCAACATGGGCTTTTGCCTCATTCACCACCACACTGAGCAGGCAAGGTAGCGCGACCCGACTAAGGGCCGTTTAAGCGTCGTGGTGAAGGGAATCCTAAAATCCCCTCCGTCCACCCGCCTGGTTTTCATCGATCGGTCCATGCGCCGTTCCCCCCGTTCAGGCCTTTATCAGCGCTTGATGTTGATCAGTTCGGCCAGCATTTCGTCGGCCGTGGTGATGATCTTGGACGAGGCGGAATAGGCCCGCTGGGTGGTGATCAGGCCTGTGAATTCGGCCGACAGGTCCACGGTGGAGGCCTCCAGCTGCGAGGCGCCGATGAAGCCAGCACCGCCGGTGCCGGCCGTCTTCAGGTTGAAGGTGCCCGAGCCGCGGCTGACGCGGTAGGCATTGCCGTCCTCGACCGTCAGATTGTCCGGGCTGGCGAAGGTGGCGATGGCGACCTGGGCGATGCGGCGGGTCACGCTGTTATCAAAGATGGCGGTGACGAAGCCTTCCTTGTCGATCTCGATGCTGGCCAGGTTGCCGAATGCGGTACCGTTGGTGTTCACCGACTGCACGGCCGAGGCGCTGCTGTATTGCGTGATACCGCCCGCCGAGGCGTTCAGCGCCAGATTGATCGGCTGGGCCGCGATCCCCAGGCCGGTGGCCCACTTCACAGCGCCCGGTGCCGCTGCAGCGTCAGAGGCTCCGATATTCAGGGTGGCGGCGTTCAGGTCCGGGAACAGGGCATTGGCACCCAAGGCTGCAGTCGCCGTGGGGTCCAGACGCCCGTCCTGGGTGAAGACGATGCGGCCGCTCTTGATCAGGCCATTGGCCCCGCCCTCGATGTCCGAGGCCGGAACGGCGTGGATTTCGGCATACCATTCGTTCGGATTGACGCCCTTCAGGAACGACAGGGCCACGGTGCGCTGGCCGCCCTTGGAGTCCGAGACCGGGATCGACATGGTGAAGTCGGGCTTCACGCCCACGCCCGTGTCGGGGTCGTACATGGCCATGGAGTTGGTGGCGGGGTCATAGGCGTCGGCCCCAGGCGGCGTGGCGGCAGCGGCGGTCGCCTCGGCCGAGATGGTCTGGCTGGACTGCAGGTTGGCGTTCAGCTGGGCGCGCGTGGTGGCCTCGGCGGCCCCGCCGACCGAGCCGATGTTGATCGACTGCAGGCGGTTGATGTCCGACGGGTCGGTAGCGATGTTGCCCTCGGAGTCCACCGGCCAGCCCTGCAGGTAAAGGCCGGCGGTGTTCTTCAGGAAACCGAAGTCGTCAGGCGTGAAGGCTCCGGCGCGGGTGAACAGGCGCGCATCGATCGGCGTCAGGTTCTCGGGCTTTTCCGTCACGACGAAGAAGCCCTGACCGGCGATGCCAAGGTCGGTGCTGGAGGTCGTGCGCTGCAGCTGACCGCCCTGCGAGGTATAGTGGCGGGTGTTGGCGATGACGCCGCCGGCCGAATAGCCGGTTCCCGCGGACTGGCCGTTGATGACCGTCTGGAACTCGCTGGTCGTGCGCTTGTAGCCGACCGTGTTCACGTTCGCGATGTTCTGCGAGATCGAGGCCAGGGCGGCGGCGTTGGCGGACAGGCCGGAAACACCGGCCCACAGGGCGCTATTCAGAGACATGGCTCGGGTCCTTTACGAAAACAGTTTGAGAGGGTTCAGCGCCGAGGCGATGGAGGCCATCAGGCCGTCCTCGCCGTCATCGTTCGCTGGCGTGGGGGTGGGCGTGGCCGTCCGGTTTTCTTCCAGGGCGATCACGGTAGAGAGCGGAAGGATCGAGTTGCCGACGGTCAGATAGGCCTCGCCGTTGTACATCTCGACGCCGGTGATCCGACCGCGGGTCAGGACCTGGCTGTCGACCGTGCCGCCGGTTGCGTTGTTGGCCACGATCTTCAGGGTGTAGACGCCGCCTTCGGTGGCGTTGACGCCGCTGGTGGTCTTGCCGTCCCAAGTGAAGTCGTGAACGCCGCTGGACTTGTCGGGGGCGGTGCCCTCCCAGACCACCTTGCCCTGGGCGTCCAGCACCTGAAGCTTGGCGTCGGTGGCGGTGTTGGCCAGCTCATAGCTCCAAGTCGCCTTGCCATCGGTCAGCTTGGTGGCGGCCCAGGCGGCGGTGGCATCCTTGCCGATGTAGTTGGCCGCATTGGCCAGGCTGCCGCCACCCTGACCGGCGACCAGGGATTTCAGCAGGTCGTTGGTCAGCAGCTGCTGCTCCACGCCCGCCATCTGGGTCAGCTGGGCCGTGAACTGGTTGGAATCGACCGGGGACAGCGGATCCTGGTTCTTCAGCTGTGACGTCAGCAGCGTCAGGAAGGTCTCGAAGTTCGAGGCCAGCATGGTCGAGCCGGAGTTGATCCGGGTCGTGGCGGTATTGGTGCTGATGGAATCGACCATCGGTTAAACCTTCAAATCCACGCCCGAGGGCGAGAGGGACAGCGACATCCAGCGCGGCGGCTGGGCCACATCGATTTCGGCATTCAGGCGAGAGGCGGCGGAGAAGGCGCGGTTCTGGCGCTGGTTGTCGTTGTGGTCGGACGAGCCGCGGTCGAAGGCGCTGGAGCCGCTGTCGCGCTCGGCGAATTCGAAGGCGTCGTCGGGGACGTGGAAGCCCGCGTCCTGCAGCTGGCGACGCAGTTCGTCGGCCCGGCCGCGCAGATCGGCGGCGGCGGCGGGATTGTCGAAGGCCATGCGGGCGGCCAGGCGGCCCTCGGCATCGATCTCCAGCTTGACGTCCACCCGACCCAGGTCGTCGGGCGTCAGGGCCATTTCGAACCGGGTCGACTTGCCGTCCAGCTTGCGGATGATCTGGGCGGCGATCTGGGCCGTGGCGTCGATGGTGGCGCGCGACAGGGTCGACAAGCTGGCGTCGTGTGTGACGGTGGCCTCGGCATGCGCCTTGGCCGTATCGAGTGAGGCTGTGCCCCCATCGGTGCCTAGGTCGCCGGAAAGATCGGCCTGGCCTGTCAGCGCGACAGTTGCAGGCGGCAATGCAGACACGTCGGTGGTGGTCTTGCCGGGCGTCGGCCCGGATGTCGCGGAAGGGGATGATGCGCTGCTGGTGGCGGTCGCGCCGTCGGCCGACACCTTGGCCTCGCTCCCTTCGCGGGTCAGTCCGTCATGGGTGCGGCCCGTACGCTCGGACGCGGGTTTCAGCGGGGCCGGTGCGGGCGGCTGGACCTGGGGAACCGGTGGTGTCGTCGTTGCGGTCTTGTCGGTGACGGCGGGCGGCAGGGTCTGGGCCTCGTCGGTCGTTGCCTCGGCAGCAGCGGCCAGCAGGGCCGCTTCAGCTGCGTCGGCGGCTGTCACGTCTGGCAGGGTAACCGACGCGGTCGATGTCGCAGTTGCTATCGACGCCTTGGCAACGACGGGCAAGGGCATGACGGGGGGCTGATCGTCGGCCTTTACGCCAGCGTCAGACGCTGAGAGATCAGCCTCGGCAGCGGGGCCTGGCAAGGTCAGGGCGACGTCCGCTGCCTTGGTGACGACAGTCTCAACCGGGGCAGGCGGCAGGGTCTGGATTGTGCCCAGGCCGGTCGGGTCGATAAGGGTACCCGGTGTGCTGCCGTCCCTGGCGACAGTCTTGCCGGCAGGCTTGGTCACGGTGCGCGGCGGCACGGTGGTGGGCTGCGGCGGGACGCTGTCGTCAGTGCCGCCGTCGCCCGCTCCGACATCGGACAGCAGGTCGCCGAAGATCGATGCATCGGCCTCGCCCGCCGCCTGGACAGGCAACGGAGCGGAGGGTGCGATCAGATTGAGGACGGCGGAAGCGGACATGAAACCGTGACGGCTCGCGGTGAAGCGAGAGGACGAGGGCGCCTGCTGCGCCGGACATTCGGCAGCTCCGCCGCAAGTCGCGGGCCAACTGAAGGGCGACAATCAAGCCTCTGTTTTTCAATGGAAAAATGCTTGCGCTGTCGTTGGCGTGGTCAGGTTCGCTGTGATCAATCTTGCCGCGTGGTGACGGTATTTGCCCGGTGGGCTGGGCGATTCACGCCGCCTGTCAGTCTGGCCCGCCGCTTGCGCACCTGATCGGTCATGACCCAGACGCGAAACACGATCTTGCGTATTATCAGTGACTTGACGGGAGCGCCCGCGTGCGCCGCCGGGCAAAAAGCGCATGTGGCATGGCAGGCCTTGCCTAGTGCCGCCCGTGACGGAGGGCCGATCGCATGACCCTGAACGCCATCATGAACACGGCCAGCAGCGGCCTGTCGGCAGCCCAGACCCAGCTGCGGGTGATCTCGGACAACGTCTCCAACGTCAATACGCCGGGCTATGTCCGCAAGATCGCCGATCAGAAGACCCTGACCGGTACGGGCATCGGCTCGGGCGTCGAGATCGCGCGCATCCGCCTGGCCACCGACACCTTCCTGCAGGCGGCCAGCATGAAGGCAGGTGCCGAATCCGCCCGCCAGACCGTGCGCTATGAACTGTATGACCGGATCCAGTCGCTGTTCGGCGATCCCGGCGGCGACAATGGCTTCTTCTCCCAGATCGACAGTCTGTTCTCGGCTTTTGCGGCCAGCGGCGAGAACCCGACGTCCTCGCCCAGCCGTCAGGACGCCCTGTTTAAAACCCAGGCCCTGTTCGATGAGGCCGGACGGATCAGCAAGCAGATCGATGCGGTTCGCCAGGACGCCGATGCCCGCATCCTGAGTGCGGTCGAAAAGGCCAACAGCCTTCTGGAACAGATCGAGGGGCTGAACCTGGAGATCGCCCGCGCCTCGGCGACCAAGGGCGATTCCTCCGGCGCTCAGAGCGCCCAGTCAGCGCTGCTGGGCGAACTGTCCAAGCTGATGGATGTGCAGATCACCCAGCGCCCCATCGGCGGGGTGACGGTGCGCACCAATGGCGGGGCCATGCTGGCCGGCCAGGGCGTGGGCAAGATCAGCTACAGCCCGACCGGCACGGTCACCAGCACCAGCGCCTTCAACGAAATCTATGTCACCGAGCCCAGCGGCCAGAAGCGGGCCCTGCTGGACGGCATCACCTCGGGCGAGATCAAGGGCCTGGTCGAACTGCGCGACGTGGATGCGCCCGCCGCCGCCGCCCGGCTGGCCGAACTGGTCAGCCATGTCGCCGATGAGCTGAACCGCGCCCACAATGCCAACACCGCCGTGCCTGCGCCCAACCGCCTGACGGGACGCAACGTCGGCCAGTCGCTGGAAACGGCGCTGGCGGGGTTCACGGGCCAGACGACCATCGCCGTGGTGAACGCTGCCGGGGTAATCCAGAGCCGCGCCGACATCGTCTTCTCGGGCGCGACCATGACGATCAACGGCGTCGCGGCCGAGCCGACAACCTTTCTGGCGACGCTGAACAGCCAATTGGGCGGGGCGACGGCCAGCTTCGTCGACGGCAAGCTGAGCATCCAGGCCCCGGCGGGTAACGGCATCTCCATCGCCGACCCGGCAGGTGCCGCCTCCAACAAGGCGGGGCGGGGCTTCTCCCACTATTTCGGCCTGAATGACCTGGTCGCCACCGACACCCCGGCCATCTACGACACCGGCCTGACCGCCGCTTCGGCCCATGGCTTCACGGCCGGCGAGACTATGAGCTTCCGCTTCACCGACGAGCGCGGCGCGCGCATCCGTGACATCGAGGTGGCTGTCCCCGCAGGCGGCACTGTCGGCGATCTGATCACGGCCCTGAACGATCCGATCACGGGCGTCGGTCGCTATGGCAGCTTCTCGCTCGGGGCCGACGGGGCGCTCAGCTATACCGGCGCGGGCAATCCCTCGCCGAGCATGAGTGTGCTGGACGACCGGACGCGGCAGGTGCCGTCGGGCGTTTCGGTCTCGGCCCTGTTCGGGATCGGGGAGGGGACGCGGGCCTCGCGTGCCGACAGCTTCACCATCCGCTCCGACATTCGCACCAGCCCGGCCAATCTGGCCCTGGCTCAGCTGAATCTGGGCGCAGCCGCAGGATCGGCGGCCCTGACCAGTGGCGACGGACGCGGAGCCCTGCTTCTGGCCGACGCCGGTCAGCGCACCAGTGCCTTCCAGTCGGCGGGCGGGGCCGCGGGCGGGTCGATGTCGGTGTCGCGCTATGCGTCGGAACTGGCCGGTGATATCGGCGGCAAGGCCGCAGCCGCCAAGACCCGGGCCCAGACGGCCGACGCCCTGGCGACAGAAGCCAGCGCCAGGCAGATTTCGCAGGAGGGCGTCAACCTGGACGAGGAGCTGGTGCTGATGACCACCTATCAGCAGGCCTTTAACGCCTCGGCCCGCATGATCCAGGCCGCCAAAGACATGTACGACACGCTGCTGGGGATGGTCTGATGACGCGCGTAGCCACATTCGGAAACTATCAGACGGCCCTGCTGAATCTGATGAACACCCAGATCAAGGCCAATGACGCCCAGGAACGGGTGTCGACCCAGAAGAACGCCACCGATCTGGTCGGCTTCGGACGCCAGTCCGAGACGCTGACGGCGCTGAAGGGGTCATCGGCGCGGCTACAGGGGTTCCTGGATACGGCAAAGTCCGTCGAGGCCCGGCTGACGTCGCAGGATCTGGCCATGAACCGCGTCGGCGACGGCACACAGGATATCCGCGCGGCGCTGGGCAATGCGATCGCCGCCGACAGCAGCGTGGGTTTGATGACCGAGCTGGAGGGCCTGTTCCAGACGGTACGCGGTGGCCTGAATACCAAGCATCAGGGCAACTATCTGTTCGCCGGCTCGTCGGTGGATGTGGAGCCTCTGGCCGCCCAGACCATGTCGGACCTGACGACCGGTCCGCTCGCCGCCCAGTTCCGCAACGACAGCCTGAAGACTGCCAGCCGCGTGGCCGAGGGCACCACGCTGGAGACCGGTGTTCTGGCCAGTGAACTGGGCACCGATACCCTGGCCATTTTGCGCGACATCCAGGCGTTCCACGAAGGGCCGCAAGGACCGCTGACCGGCAAGCTGACCGAGGCTCAGAAGACCTTTCTGACCAGCCAGCTGACCCTGCTGGATCAGGCGGGGAAAGCCGTGACGGAAAAGACCGCAATGACCGGGGCCCAAGCCAATCAGGTCGACAATCTGATCGCCAGCCACAAGGACCAGATCGCCTCTCTGGACGGGCTGGTCGCGGATCGCACCGACGCCGACATGCTGAAGGCGGTCACTGATCTGCAGCTGTCGCAGGTCGCCATCCAGGCTTCGGCCCAGGTCATCAGCCAGCTGCGCCAGTCGACCCTGCTCAACTATCTGAGCTGACGCGACATTCTGCCGAACGGCCACGCTGGACCTCACACTGGTATTGGAACATACCATGAACGATGGCGCAGCTCGATCTTAAGCGAAAACTGTCGATCCTGGCCGATGCGGCGAAATATGATGCCAGTTGTGCGTCGTCGGGCACCAGCAAGCGCGACTCCATGGGTGGCAAGGGCATCGGCTCGACCGAGGGCATGGGGATATGCCATGCCTATACGCCGGATGGGCGATGCGTCTCCCTGCTGAAGATACTGCTGACCAACTTCTGCATCTACGACTGCGTCTATTGCATCAACCGTGCGTCCTCGAATGTGCAGCGGGCGCGGTTCGATGTGGATGAGGTCGTGTCGCTGACGCTGAATTTTTACAAGCGCAACTATATCGAGGGGCTGTTCCTGTCGTCGGGCATCATCCGCTCGGGTGACTACACGATGGAGCAGCTGGTTCTGGTGGCGAAGACGCTGCGGGTCGACCACGGCTTTCGAGGCTATATCCATCTGAAGCTGATCCCCGAGGCTGATCCGCGCCTGATCGAGGAGGCGGCGCTGTATGCCGACCGCCTGTCGGCCAATATCGAGCTGCCGCGCGACGAGGCGCTGCACCGGCTGGCCCCCCAGAAGGATGTGGCCGTCATCAAGAAGGCGATGAGCCAGGTGCGGCTGGGCGTCGAGGCGGCCAGGTCTTCGAAGAAGGAGCGCATCAAGCCGCCGAAATTCGCGCCCGCAGGTCAGTCGACCCAGCTGATCGTCGGGGCTGACGGCGCGCCGGATACGGAAATCATCGACCGGTCAGCGTCGCTGTACGGCGGTTACGGCCTGCGCCGCGTCTACTATTCCGCCTTCTCGCCTATTCCCGACGCGTCCAGCGTCCTGCCACTGACCAAGCCGCCGCTGATGCGTGAGCATCGGCTGTATCAGGCCGACTGGCTGATGCGGTTCTACGGCTTTTCCCCGCCCGAAATCGGTGAGGCGACGGTGGATGGCATGCTGGATCTGGCCATCGATCCCAAGCTGGCCTGGGCCCTGAACAGCCGGGCGCAGTTTCCCGTCGATGTGAACACCGCCCCGCGCGAAATGCTGCTGCGGGTGCCGGGCCTGGGCGTGAAGTCCGTCAACCGGATTGTCCAGGTGCGTCGCTGGCGCACCCTGCGGCTGGAGGATATCGGGCGGCTGTGCCGGGGTATCGACAAGGTCCGGCCCTTCATCACCGCCCTGGACTGGACGCCGGGCGGCCTGACCGATGCCGCCGACCTGCGCGCCCGCCTGACGCCGGTGGAGAAGCCGGTGCAGCTGAGCCTGTTTTGATGCGGGTCGCCACCCTGGCCAACGAGATCGACTTCGATGGCTGGCGCAAGGCTGCGCGCGCCTTTCGGCTGGAGGGGGTTGAGCCGTCGCAGGCCCGGTTCGTGGTGGCGGGGGCAGAGGATCAGGGCGGACTGTTCGACGCTGCGCCGCTGCCAACCGCACCGGCAACCAAGGCTGCGCCCGAGTTCGCCGTTCCCAAAGCCTTCGTCGAACTGGCGCAAGCGGTCATCCTTCACAGGTCCGCCGACCGGTTCGACCTGCTGTACCGCCTGCTCTGGCGACTGCGAGACGAGCCGGACCTGATGAAGGTGGTCACCGACGTCGATGTCGCTGACGCGCTGGAGCGGGCCAAGAATGTCAGCCGGGCCAGTCACAAGATGAAGGCCTTTGTCCGCTTCCGGGAAGTGGAGGACGATCAGGGCGAGGCCTGGGTCGCCTGGTTCGAGCCGGCGCACCGGGTGCTGAAACGCACTGCCCCCTTCTTCATGCGGCGGTTCACGACCATGCGGTGGTCCATTCTGACACCGGACGGCTGTGCCTTCTGGGACGGTCAGGCCCTGACCTTCGGCCCGCCCGCGACGCGCGACATGGCCCCGACCGAGGACGAGATCGAAGAGTTCTGGAAAACCTACTATGCATCGACCTTCAACCCGGCGCGGCTGAAGACCGGCACCATGCAGGGCGAGATGCCCAAGCGGTACTGGAAGAACCTGCCGGAGGCGGCGCTGATCCCGGAACTGATCGCCCAGGCCGCGGTTCGGGAAGACAGAATGGTCGCCGCCCCCGCCTCCACCCCCAATCCGCGTCTGGCCCAGACCTTGTCGCCAATCGTGCGCAAGGGCGAGGTCGCCGAGGACTATGTGCCGACCTCGCTGGAGGATCTGAACCACGCCGTTCAGGGCTGTCGTCGCTGTCCGCTGTGGCGCGATGCGACGCAAGGGGTGTGCGGCGTGGGCACGACGGCCGCGCCCTTGATGATCGTCGGCGAACAACCCGGCGATCAGGAGGATCTGGCAGGTCAGCCCTTCGTGGGCCCCGCCGGTCAGGTGCTCAACAGCGCGCTGGACGAGGTTGGCATCGACCGCGATCAGGCCTTCGTCACCAATGCCGTCAAGCATTTCAAGCACGAGCCGCGCGGCAAGCGCCGCCTGCACAAGACGCCTGTGGCCGGAGAGGTCACGGCCTGTCGCTGGTGGCTGGACAGCGAGCGACGGCTGGTCAAACCGCGCCTGATCGTGGCTCTTGGCGCGACAGCGGCGCTGGGCGTGCTGGGCCGCAAGGTGACGATCGGCAAGGAGCGGGGACAGCCGATTGCACTGGACGACGGCGCGACCCTGATGATCACGGCCCACCCGTCCTATCTGCTGCGCATTCCGGACGAGGCCGGGCGGGCGGCGGAAAGGCTGCGGTTCGTCGAGGATCTGGCGCGCGTCCGCGACACACTCTGAGACGTATCGTCAGCTGTGGCTGAACGAATACGGCGTGGCCGCGTTGTCATCAGCTGATGAGCTTTGCCGTGGCCAAAGCCGACGGGGCGATTTAGGTAGAGGCATGGCCGCAGCGGACTTTCAGATCGACGAGAATGGCGCGGCTGGGTTGACCCTGCGGCTGACCGGCGACTGGACCGCGACCGAGCTGGGCCGGGTTTCGCGGCGTCTGGACGAGCAGCTGCATGAGCGTTGCGTCGATGCGGTGGACCTGAAGGATCTCGGCCGCTTCGACACCGCCGGAGCCTTGGCCATTGTTCAAGCCTCCAACTGCGTCCTGCCCGAAAAGGCCTGGTCCGAACGCCCTGAAGCGGGCCGCACCTATGCCATGGTCGAGAAGCTGGAGCGCGAAAGCGCGCCGCCGCCGCGTCGTCCACTGCCCGTCGTCCGGTTCTTCAGCAAGATCGGCTTGGGCGTCCACGACATCGCCATGGAGGCGATGCTCTCCATGGCTTTCCTGGGCCGTCTGATCGTGGCGGTGGGCACGGCCTTCAAACATCCCGGCCGCATCCGCTGGGCCGCCTGGTTCAGCCAGGGCGAGCGCGCCGGGCTGGATGCCATGCCGATCATTGCGGTGACCAACTTCTTCATCGGCGCGGTCATCGCCTTGCTGGGGGCCAATCTGCTGTCGCAGCTGGGGGCCGGTGTGTTCACGGTCCAGCTGGTGGCCGTGTCGGTCCTGCGCGAACTGGCCGTGCTGATCACCGCCATCCTTCTGGCCGGTCGCTCGGCCTCGTCCTTTGCGGCCGAGATCGGCTCCATGCGCATGACGCAGGAGGTCGACGCTATGCAGGTGATGGGTGTCAATCCGTTCCAGGCCCTGGTCATTCCGCGTCTGGCGGCCATGGTCATCATGATGCCGCTGCTGACCTTCGTCGGGATCGTGACGGGCCTGTTCGGTGGCCTGCTCGTGACTTGGGGCGTGCTTGGCTATGGCCCGATCTTCTTCATCCAGCAGATGTCGCAGGACCCGATGATGGGCAATCACCTGCTGGTCGGCATGGTCAAGGCACCCGTGTTTGCCATCGTCGTCGCCGCCATCGGCTGTCGCCAGGGCATGGCGGTGGCGGGCGACGTCGAGAGCCTGGGGCGCCGGGTGACCGCCGCCGTGGTGCAGGCCATCTTCGCCATCATCTTCCTGGACGCCGTCTTCGCCATGATCTTCATGGAGCTGAACCTGTGACGGATACTCTGGACAAGACCAAAGCCACCAGTGCCGCGAACGACAAGCCCGAGAACCTGATCGAGGTGCGCGGTCTGGTCAGCCAGTTCGGCGATCAGGCCCCGATCCACGAAAACCTCGATCTGGACGTCGTCCGGGGCGAAGTCCTGGGCGTGGTCGGTGGGTCCGGCACCGGCAAGACGGTGCTGCTGAACACCATCATCGGCCTGAAGGAGCCCGAAGCCGGCTCCATCAAGATCTTCGGCCACGAGACCGCCGACATGACCAAGGATCAGGCTGCAGAAGTCACACGCCGCACCGGCATCCTGTTCCAGCAGGGGGCCCTATTCTCGTCGCTTAGCGTGCTGGACAATGTCGCCTCGCCGCTGGTGGAACACACCAACCTGTCCAAGGCCGTGATCCGCGAACTGGCCGAGATGAAGATCGCCATGGTAGGCCTCAAGCCCGAGGTGCATCACCAGAAGCCGGCCGAGCTGTCGGGAGGCATGAGAAAGCGCGTCGGCCTGGCGCGTGCCTTGGCGCTCGATCCCGAACTGGTCTTTCTGGATGAGCCGACGGCCGGTCTGGACCCCATCGGCGCGGCGGCCTTTGACGATCTGATCCGCCAGCTGTCGGACGATCTGGGCCTGACCGTCTTCATGATCACCCACGATCTGGACAGCCTTTACGCCATCACCGACCAGGTGGCCGTATTGGCCGACAAGCACGTCGTCGCCAAGGCGCCGGTCCGCGAGCTGGAGCGCTCGGACCACCCCTGGATCAAGGAATACTTCCTGGGACCGCGCGGACGCGCCGGTTCCGGATCGAAAGCGGCCTGAGGAGAGCCGACCTATGGAAAGAGACGCACACTACGCCGCCGTCGGCATCGCCACCGTCGCCCTTCTGGCGGCACTGGCGGTTTTCGCCATCTGGCTGGCCCGGCTGCAGTTCAACAACGACTACGACGTCTATGACATCGTCTTCTACGGGCCCGTGCGCGGCCTGTCGGAAGGCGGCGAGGTCCACTTCAACGGCATCCGCGTGGGCGAGGTCACCGACCTGAACCTGGATCCCAACAAGGGCGATCAGGTAATCGCGCGCATTCGCGTGGATGGCACCACGCCCGTGCGCGTCTCCTCGCGCGCCCAGCTGGAACCGCAGGGCATCACCGGACTGAACTATATCCAGATCACCGCCGGCGATCCCAACAGCGCCATCCTGAAGACCCAGTATCCGGACAATGTCATTCCGGTCATCCAGAGCCAGCCGTCGCCGATCGCCGAGCTGCTCAGTGGCTCCGGCACCGTCCTGGCCCAGACGGTGGACGCCTTGAACCGCATCAACCGCGTGCTGTCCGACGACAACGTCCGCAGCTTCTCGACCAGCCTGAAGAACGTCGAATCCCTGACCGCCGAGCTGGAAGCGCGCAAGGGCATGTTCGAACAGCTGGAACAGGCCCTGACCAAGGCCAACTCGGCCATCGGCGAATATGAGGCCCTGGGGGCCGAGGCCCGTCGCCTGGTCGAAACCGACGGCCGCTCCGCCGTCGCCAATATCAACAAGGCGGCCGAGGATGCCCAGAAGGCCATCGCCACCATCAATCGCACGGCCGAGGGTGTGGAGGGTCCGCTGACCGACTTCACCGCCACCGGCCTGCCGCAACTGCAACAGTCGATCCAGGGGCTGGAAGACGCCACGCGTTCGCTGGAAGGCCTCGTCGATGAGGTCCGTGCCAGCCCGCGTGACTTCATCGGCCGCGCCCCGACCCGTGAACTGGAGGTTCAACCGTGATCCGTTCTCACCTGCTCCGTCTCGCTGCCGTCGGCGCGACCGCGGTTTCCCTGTCGGCCTGCGCGCTGCTGTCCAGTCCGGACCCGGTCCAGACCTATCGCTTTGGCGGCGTGTCGGGTCAGGCGGCGACGCTGGTGGCGGATCCGATCCTGGTCTCCATGCGCCGCGCCGAAATGCCGGCGGCGTCCGAGGGTGACAAGCTGCTGGGCGTCACGGGTACCGAGACGGCCTATATCGGCGGGGCGCGCTGGATTTCGCCGGCGTCCGACCTGTTCACCGCCAGCCTGGAAAACGCCTTCGCCAGCCAGGCCACGCGCGTACGCCTCATCGGCCCGCGCGAACTGGCCCGCAGCACCCGTGCGCTGGACATCGACGTGCGCTCTTTCGAGACCCGCTATCCGGCCCCTGAAGCTGTGCCGACGATTGTCGTTTCGGCCCGCGTGCGCCTGCTGACCCTGCCGGAGCGGCAAGTGAAGGTGGAGCGCATCTTCACCGTCGAACAGCCTGCCGCCGCCAATCGCGTCGGGGCTATCGTCGAGGCCTATGATCTGGCCACGCGCGACCTCAACACCCAGATCGTGGCCTGGACCGAGGCGAACGCGGCCTGAAGCCGATCAGGCCAGGCCGGGCGCGATCGTATAGGTCGCCTCGGTCCTGGCCGCGACCTCGTCCAGAGTGACGCCGTCGGCCAATTCGATTAGCTCCAGGCCTGCGCCGTCCGGCTTGACGTCGAATACGGCCAGGTCGGTGATGATGCGGCTGACCACGCCGGTGCCGGTCAGGGGCAGGGTGCAGGCTTTCAGCACCTTGGACTGGCCGTGCTTGTTGGCGTGATCCATGACGACCACGACGCGCTTCACGCCTGCGACCAGGTCCATGGCCCCGCCCATGCCCTTCACCAGCTTGCCCGGGATCATCCAGTTGGCGATGTCGCCGTTTTCGGCCACTTCCATCGCCCCCAGGATCGACAGATTGATATGGCCGCCCCGGATCATGGCGAAACTGTCAGCGCTGCTGAAATAGGCGCTTTCGGGAATTTCGGTGATCGTCTGCTTGCCCGCATTGATCAGATCGGCGTCGACGTCCTCGTCATAGGGGAATGGGCCCATGCCCAGCATGCCATTCTCGGACTGCAGCGTGACCTCCATCCCATCAGGAATATAGTTCGCCACTAGCGTCGGAATGCCGATGCCCAGGTTCACATAGAAGCCGTCCTGCAGCTCCTTCGCGGCGCGTTCAGCCAGTTGTTCGCGAGTACGGGGCATCAGACGGCCTCCCTCTGACGGATGGTTCGCTGCTCGATCCGCTTCTCGAACGTGCCGACGAACAGGCGATCGACGTAGACGCCCGGCGTATGGATGTGGTCGGGGTCCAGCGCGCCGACGGGCACGATCTCCTCGACCTCGACCAAGGTCACCTTGCCGGCGGTGGCCATCATGGGGTTGAAGTTGCGGGCCGTCTTGCGGAACACGAGGTTGCCGCGTTCGTCCGCCTTCCACGCCTTGACGATGGCCAGGTCGGCGACCAGGCCGGTTTCCATGACATAGTCGCGGCCATCGAAGTTGCGCACCTCCTTGCCCTCGGCGACCAGGGTGCCGACGCCAGTGGCGGTGAAGAAGGCGGGGATACCCGCGCCACCCGCGCGAATGCGCTCGGCCAGGGTGCCCTGGGGGTTGAACTCCAGCTCCAGCTCACCGGCCAGATACTGGCGCTCGAACTCCTTGTTCTCGCCGACATAGGAGCTGATCATCTTGGCGATCTGGCGCGTCTCCAGCAGCTGACCCAGGCCGAAACCGTCCACGCCCGCGTTGTTGGAGATGACTGTAAGCCCCTTGACGCCACTGTCGCGAAGGCCCGCGATCAGGTTCTCGGGAATGCCGCACAGGCCGAACCCGCCGGACATGACGGTCATGCCGTCGAACGTCAGGCCGTCCAGCGCCGCCCGCGCATCGGAGACAATCTTCCGCATCGCTTCCTCTTTTCATCTTTTGATGAATATCTGGTCTTCAGCCGTGTCTAGCTTTCCCCGCGCGGGGGGGCAAGCGCAAGGCGGCATGCGCGATCCGCGCAAACAGGCCGACATCTTTCGTCAGGTGCGGGGGGGCTGGAGAGACTCGGGAAAAAGGATAAAGGTCGCTGCGACATTCTGGCTTCCGGGAACCGTGAGTATGAGCGTGCGCAAGGTCATCAATGCCCTGACCCTGATCTTTGTGATCGGCGTCGTGGCGGGTCTGGCCCTGACGCCGGATGGGCGCCAATGGCTGCGACATCCGACGCTGATGCTGGGCAATGGCCAGGCAGCCGAGGCTTCCGCGACCCCCGATGCGCCCACACCTGCCCCGGCCGCCGATACCATCCGCCCGGCCTTGCCGACGGCGGCCGTCGATAGCCGCGCCGTTACCCCCCTGTCTCAACGACTGGCGCAGGGACCGCTGAAGATCGGCGTGTTCGGCGACTCCATGGCGTCGGACCTCTACACCGGCCTGTACCGCGACATGCAGGTCTATCCGAACGTGACGGTCAGCAAATTCACCCAGCCCGCGACGGGCCTCGCCCGCTACGACTTCGTGGACATCCAGGCCAAGACGCAGGGACAGCTGGCCAATGCCGATCTGGATGTCGCCATCATCGCCTTTGGCACCAATGACGGGCAGGGGATGGAGATCGACGGCACCGTCCATCCGTTTGGCAGCGACGGCTGGAAGGCCATCTATGGCAAGCGGGTCGACGATCTGATCGCTCTGCTGAAGAGCCGCGACATCGCCGTCTACTGGGTCGGCAATCCGCGCATGCGCAGCGACGCCTTCAACGCCAAGATGCAGGTCATCAACGACCTGGTCCGCAGCCGCATGCAGGCCGCCAACGTCACCTTCATCGACATGGTGCCCCTGACCGCCGACGCCCAGGGCGGCTATGAGGCCTATGGCCAGGATGCGAACGGGCGCCGCGTCCTGATGCGCAAGGACGACGGCATGCACCTGTCGCTGGCCGGGGTGATGCATGTCAGCGGCAGCATCGTCGATCGTCTGGTGCGTGATGCGGGCCTGACCCGGCCGCAACCCACCGCCGCCCAGCCGGCCGCCTGATCGCCGGGATCGACTGAATGCTGTTCCCGACCCTGGCCTTCGCGGTCTTCTTCCTGATCGTCTATTTCGCGACCTGGGCGCTGGGGGCGGAGAACCGGTCGCGCAAGATCTTCCTCCTGCTGGCCAGCTGGTTCTTCTATGCCCAGTGGGACGAGCGGTTCGTCGCCCTGCTGATCCTGTCGGCGGTGCCGAACTGGGGCATTGCGGCCATGATCGCGCGGCGGCCGCGTGACCGGCGCAAATGGCTGCTGGTCCTGGGCGTCACCGCCAATCTGCTGATCCTGGGGACGTTCAAATACTACGGCTTCTTCGTGGAGCAGTTCGCCAACCTGCTGGCCCCGCTGGGCTGGGGGCGCGACATCCAGATCCTGCAGATCCTGCTGCCGGTGGGGATCAGCTTCTTCACCTTCCAGGGCATCAGCTATGTCGTGGACGTGCATCGCGGCACGACCCCACAGGCCAAGAGCCTGCTGGACGTCATGCTGTTGATGAGCTTCTTTCCCCATCTGGTGGCCGGGCCGATCGTGCGGGCCTCGGATTTGCTGCCGCAGTTCGACAAGGCCCCTCGTCTGACGCGGGAGGCGGCGACCTGGGGCCTGCTGCTGATCGTCTGGGGCCTGTTTAAGAAGTCGATCGTCGCCACCGAGATTTCGGTCAATCTGGTCGATCCGGTCTTCTTCGATCCGTCGGCCTACAGCAGCGTCGACATCGCCTTCGCCGTCTATGGCTATGCGGTTCAGATCTATTGCGACTTCTCGGCCTATTCCGACATGGCGATCGGGATCGCGGCGCTCTTGGGCTATTCCTTCCCGCGCAACTTCGACCAGCCGTACCGGGCCAGTTCGATGCAGGACTTCTGGCGGCGCTGGCACATCAGCCTGTCCAGCTGGCTGCGCGACTATCTGTATATCCCGCTGGGTGGCGGCAAGAAGGGGCTGTGGGCCAGCTGCCGCAATGTCTTCATCACCATGCTGCTGGGTGGTCTCTGGCACGGGGCGGCCTGGACCTTCCTGGCCTGGGGTGCGCTGCACGGCTTCGTCCAGGTGGTCGAGCGGCTGGGTCGTTCCGCCTTTGGCAACCGCAAGGTCATGCCGACCGTCATCGGTGTCATCGTCACCTTCCACATCGTCTGCCTGGGCTGGATCCTGTTCCGCGCCGAGAGCTTCGGCATGGCTGTGGCGATGCTTCAGGGGCTGGGTCGCCCCGGACCGGTCCTGGCGCTGACACCCCTGCTGCTGGTGCTGGTCGTCGGCGGTCTGGCCATGCACTGGCTGCCGCCGCGTGCCATCGAGGGGGTGGCCGTGCGGCTCAAGGAGGCTCCGGCCTTGACCTTCGGACTGCTGCTGTCCGCCGCCTTCCTGATCCTGGAGGCGGCCCGTCCCGACGGCGTCGCCCCCTTCATCTATTTCCAGTTCTGAGGCGGGAGGCGTCATGACCCACGAACCCGATCGCACACCGACCCCCACCGGGCCCGATCCCGTAAGCGACTGGATCCCGGAGGCGGACCCTCACGACCTGCGCACTTTCCGCGGACGGCTGCGCGCCTTCGGGCGCAGTCTCTATCCGGTCGAACCACCGCTCGATGCCGAGGCCGTGGCTGCCGCCGACCGGCGCTGGACCGACGTGGTCATCCTGGTGGTTGCGCTCTTCATGCTGACGTTCAATGCGGTTTCGCCGCTGAACTGGTCGCGCGAACAGCCGCCGGGCTGGTGGTCGGTGACGGTCGGGCGGGTGTCGGAGGTCTGGGTCGATCAACTGGGCCAGGTCGGCACCGACATGCCGCGCCAGGGTATGCGCGACATCTGGCACAGCTGGCAGGACGCCCGCTTCCCCGGTCAGGAGCCGGCCGAGCCGCGCCCGCCGACGTGATTACCTCTAACCCGCTCATCCCGGCGAAAGCCGGGACCCAGCGCTTTGGGTGATCGGTGTCGGGTTGCGTGCGCGGTCGTTGTCCTGAAATACCGGTGCCAAGCTGGACAGAACTGGATCCCGGCTTTCGCCGGGATGAGCGGCAGGGGATGGGTTGACCCAAGGGCACACCGCCCCCTAGCGTGCGGCTCCCGCCGGGCTGGCGGATGTCATGGGACTGTTCTGAAATGCGTCATCGTCTGCTTGGCCGGGCCCTGCCCGCGTTCGTTCTACTGGCCGCTATCGCCGGTCCGGTCCTGGCCCAGGAGGCTCAGAACGGGGTCACCTATCAGCAGCCGCCAGCACCGATCGCCCAGATCCTCGATACCAAACCGACGCCGACCCCGTCGCTCAGCCCCGACGACCAGACCCTGGCCCTGTTTGACCGGTCGAACCTGCCGTCGATCGCCGAGCTGGCCGAGCCCATGCTGCGGCTGGGCGGCTACCGCATCAATCCGCGCAACAACGGCCCGGCCAACAGTCGCATCAGCTGGCTGACGGGCATGAGCTTCCAGCAGGTCGAGGGCGGGGCCCTCCGTCCCGTCAGCCTGCCCGCCAATGCGCGCTTCACCTCGCCCAGCTGGTCGCCGGACGGCAAGTCGGTGGCCTTCCTGATGGATGCGCCGCAGGGCATGGAGCTGTGGGTCGCCGACGTGGCCGCAGCGACGGCGCGCAAGGCGGCCGACGGCTACGTCAATGCCGCCGCCGGCGCCGGCTTCGACTGGCTGCCCGACAACTCCGGCCTGGTGGTGCGCATGGTTCCCGCAGGTCGTGGAGCAGCGCCCGACACCACCCGGCCGCCTGCCGGGCCTACGATCTCGGAGACGGGCGGCCGGGCCGCCCCGAACCGGACCTATCAGGACCTGCTGTCCGATGCGGGCGACGAGGCCCTGTTCGACCATTATTTCACCTCCCAGCTGGCCGTGGTGTCGCTGGACGGGACGGTTCGACCGATCGGCCAGCCAGGCGTGATCCTGGGGGCGTCCGTGTCGCCCGACGGGGCGCATGTGCTGCAGACCCGCGTCAAGAAGCCCTACAGCTATGTGGTGCCCGCCAGCCTGTTCCCGTCCGAGGTAACGGTCACCGACCTGCAGGGCCGAGTGGTGCATCAGGTCGCCGATCTGCCCCTGCGTGACAACATCCCCACCCCGTTCGATTCCGTCGCGCCCGGCCCGCGCGCGGTCCAGTGGCGCGCCGACGCGCCGGCCACCCTGGTCTGGGCCGAGGCCCAGGACGGCGGCGATTCCCGCAGTGCCGCGGAGGTCCGCGACCGCGTCCTGATGCTGGCCGCGCCGTTCAATGGCCAGCCGGTCAAGCTGATCGATCTGGACGAACGCTATGGCGGGGTCGACTGGGGTCGTGACAATCTGGCCATCGTCGGGAGCCGCTGGTTCAACACCCGAAACGAGACCCGCTATGTGGTCGATCCGTCAAACCCGGGTCAGGGCCGCGTCCTTCTGGAGCGCAACTATCAGGACCGCTACAACGACCCGGGATCGCCCGTTTCCCAGCCGACCGGCAATGGCTTCAACGTCATGCGCTTCACCCCCGACGGTTCGCGCGTCCTGATGACCGGCGCGGGTGCGACGCGGCAGGGGGAGTATCCCTTCCTGGCGGCGATGGACCTCAACACCGGCCAGTCGGAGCGGATCTGGACCTCTGCTCCGGGGGCCTATGAAAGCCTGGTCGGCATTCTGGACGACGAGGGTCGCCGTCTGGTCACGCGCCGCGAGACGAAGGACATGCCGGGCAACCTCTATATCCGCAGCCTGGACGACGATCAGGCGGCGGCACCGGCCTTGGCCCTGACGGCCTTCCCGGACCCCGCGCCGCAACTGGCGGGGGTGTCGCGCGAACTGATCACCTATACCCGCGCCGACGGGGTCCAGCTGTCTGGTACGCTTTATCTGCCCGCCGGTTACGACAAGACCCGCGACGGCCCTCTGCCGCTGGTCATGTGGGCCTATCCGGCCGAGTTCACCGACGCCGCCGTGGCCGGTCAGGTGGTCGACACCGACAACCGTTTCGTGCGTCCGGGCGGCTCCAGCCACCTGTTCCTGCTGACCCAAGGCTATGCTGTGCTGGACAATCCGACCATGCCCATCATCGGCGTGAACGGGGCCGAGCCCAACGACACCTATATCGAACAGCTGAGCGCCTCGGCCGAGGCGGCCGTCAAGGCGGTGGTGGATCGCGGCGTGGCCGATCCGGACAGGATCGCCGTCGGCGGTCACTCCTACGGGGCCTTCATGACGGCCAACCTGCTGGCGCACACTGACCTGTTCCGCACCGGCATCGCGCGCTCGGGGGCCTATAACCGCACCCTGACGCCCTTCGGCTTCCAGGCCGAACAGCGCACCTATTGGGAGGCGACCGAGACCTATCAGGAGATGTCGCCCTTCACCTATGCCAACCGGGTCAATGAGCCGATCCTGCTGATCCATGGCGAGGCGGACGACAACTCCGGCACCTTCCCGGTGCAGTCGGAGCGCTTCTATGCCGCGCTGAAGGGGCAGGGGGCGACGGTTCGCTACGTCGTCCTGCCGCTGGAGGCCCACGGCTATCGTGCGCGCGAGTCCGTCGGCCACACCCTGTGGGAGACGGTTCGATGGCTGGACCAGTACGTCAAGAATGCGGGCCCGCGTCAGGTCGCGGCGGCACCGGCATCGGCGGCATCGGGCACCCCCTGATTTCGTCGTCGCCGCGGTGCAACAATCTTGTTGCAACGCTGTTGTGTCTCGGTCCACCCTGACCGGACGCATCAGCCTGCAGGAGCCGCATTGGCGTTCGACGAAATGTCCGGAATGGGCGGCGAGGTCCGCGACAGCTATCGGGGTCTCGCCCGGTGGCTGGCGGACGCGCCGGAGGGCCTTTTGCAGGCGCGGTCGCGCCAGGCCGAGCTCTTCTTTCGCCGCATGGGCATCACCTTCGCCGTCTATGGCGAGGCGGAATCGAGCGAGCGGCTGATCCCCTTCGACGTCGTGCCGCGCATCATCGGGGCGTCCGAATGGGCGGGGCTGGAGGCGGGTCTGGTCCAGCGGGTCAACGTCATCAACGCCTTCCTGTCCGACATCTATGGCAAACAGGAGTGTCTGAAGGCCGGGATCATCCCGGCCGAACTGGTGCTGACCAATCCCTACTATGTGCCGCAGATGCAGGGCCGCCGCCCGCCGCGCGACATCTGGGTCCAGATCGCGGGCGTGGACCTGGTCCGCACGGGCGAGGACGGCTTCTATGTGCTGGAAGACAACTGCCGCACGCCGTCGGGTGTCTCCTACATGCTGGAAAACCGCGAGATGATGATGCGGCTGTTCCCCGACCTGTTCGCTGACTATCCGGTGCGCCCGGTCGAGACCTATGCCGACATGTTGCTGGCTTCCTTGCGCGGCTGCGCGCCGCTGGGGGCAGGGTCCGATCCGACGATCGTGCTGCTGACGCCGGGGCCCTACAACTCGGCCTATTACGAACACTCCTTCCTGGCCGACAAGCTGGGCGTGGAGCTGGTCGAGGGCAGCGACCTGTTCGTCGATGACGACCATGTCTTCATGCGCACCACCCAGGGCCGTCAACAGGTGGACGTCATCTACCGCCGCCTGGACGACGACTATCTGGACCCCCTGATGTTTCGCCCGGATTCGGCGCTGGGCGTCCCGGGCCTGATGACGGCCTATCAGGCGGGCAATGTGGCGCTGGCCAACGCTGTCGGCACCGGCGTGGCCGATGACAAGGCCGTTTACACCTACATGCCCGAACTGGTGCGCTTCTATACGGGTGAGGAGCCGATCCTGAAGAATGTGCCCACCTGGCGCTGCCGCGAGCCGGAAGCGCTGAAAGAGGTGCTGTCTAACCTCGATCAGCTGGTGGTCAAGGAGGTCGGCGGGTCCGGCGGCTATGGCATGCTGGTCGGCCCGGCCTCGACCAAGGCCGAGGTGGAGGCTTTCCGCAAGAAGCTGATCAACGACCCCGACGACTTCATTGCCCAGCCGACGCTGGCGCTTTCGACCGCACCGACCCTCGACAAGGGAGAGCTCGCCAGCCGCCACGTCGACCTGCGCCCCTTCGTCCTGTCCAGCCCGGACGGCGTGAAAGTCGCGCCCGGCGGCCTGACCCGCGTGGCGCTCAAGGCCGGATCGCTGGTCGTCAACTCCAGCCAGGGCGGCGGGACCAAGGATACCTGGGTGCTGGACGTCTGATGCTGAGCCGTACCGCAGACAGCCTGTACTGGACCGGCCGCTATATCGAGCGGGCGGACTTTCTCGCCCGCATTCTGGAGGCCACGCTGCGCCTCGCCGCCATTCCAACGCGCGGCGATGGCGACGCCGAAACCGTTTGGGCCAGCGCGCTGGCCTCTGCCGGAGCGCCCAAGGCGCTGGGCCGTTCGCCGACCGAAAAGTCGGTGCGGGAGTTCCTGGCGTTTTCGACGCTGAACTCGTCCTCCATCACCTCCTGCATCACCCGCGCGCGCACCAATGCGCGTTCGGTCCGCACGGCCCTGACGGTTGAGCTGTGGGAGGCGATCAACGGGGCCTGGAACGGTCTGGCCGACCAGGGCCAGCCGACGCGCCGCGACGACTTCGTGCATTTTCTGGAATGGGTGAAGACCGTCACCCTGTCGGTCGAGGGCGCGACCAGTCGCACCATGCTGCGCGGCGACGCCTACTACTTCCTGCGGCTGGGCGCGGCGATCGAGCGGGCCGACAACACCGCCCGTCTGCTGGACGTCAAATACCACCTGCTGCTGCCCGAAGGCGAACGGGTCGGTGGCCAGCTGGACTATTTCCAGTGGACCACTCTGCTGCGCGAGGTCTCGGCCCTGACCGCCTATCGCTGGGTTTATCGCGACTCGGTCAAGCCGTGGCTGGTGGCCGACCTGCTGGTGCTGAACCGCCAGATGCCGCGGTCGCTCGCCAGCTGCCAAGCCTCGATCGTCCGCTATTTGGAGCGGCTGTCATCCGACTATGGTCGTCGCGGCCCGGCCCAGCGGCTGGCGCAGGAGCGGATGCGCGCCTTCGACGGGGCCAATATCGACGCCATCTTCCAGTCCGGCCTGCACGAATACATCCAGTCGTTTCTCTACGAGAACGGCCGACTGGGTCAGGCCATCACCGACCAGTATCTGAGCTGATCCAGACCCATGCGTATCCGGATCGACCACTCCACCACCTATTCCTACGACCGCGCCGCGCGGTTCATCATCCAGACGCTGCGCCTGACCCCGCGCACGTCCGAGAGCCAGACCGTGCGCGGCTGGCGCATCGAGACCGACGTGGACGCCCGCCTGCGTCAGTCCGAGGACGCCTTCGGCAACATCGTCCACGCCCTGTACACCGAACAGCCGACGACCAGCCTGACGGTGCGGGTGACGGGCGAGGTGACGACGGTCGATACCGCCGGCGTCGTGCGCGCGGGCCATGAGCAACTGTCGCCCATCGTCTACTTACGCGACACGCCCCTGACCAAGCCGGACAAGCTGATCGCGGTCTTCGCTTCGGAGTTCAAGGCCCACCCGCCGCTGGAGCGGATGCACCGGCTGATGGCCGCCATCAATGGCTCGGTCGCCTTCGAGGTCGGGGCTACGACCCCCTCCCATACCGCCGCCCAGGTGCTGGCCTTGGGACGCGGCGTCTGTCAGGACCACGCCCACGTCTTCGTCTCGGCCGCCCGTTCGATGGGCGTGCCGGCGCGCTATGTCTCCGGCCACTTCCTGCGCCGTGACCGCGAGGATCAGGAGGCCGCCCATGCCTGGGCCGAGGCCTGGATCGAGGGGTTCGGCTGGGTCGGCTTCGATCCCGCCAACGGTGTCTGTCCGACGGACCGCTATGTGCGTGTGGCCGTGGGTCTGGACTATCTGGGGGCCGCCCCCGTGCGCGGCACCAGCTATGGCGGGCGGGGCGAAAAACTGGCGGTGCAGCTGACCGTGCGTGATGCCGACATGCAACAGGGCCAGCAGCAGGCATAGGCTATCGCGTGACAGGGGGATGACGGTCGCGCGAATCGGCTAGTGTCATCCAGCCGACTTTGGGGCGTCGCAGGATGGGGATCCGGTGACTTATTGCGTAGGCATGCTGGTCGAAGAAGGCCTGGCGATGATCGCCGACACCCGCACCAATGCCGGGGTGGACAACATCTCGTCCTATAAGAAGCTGCACGTCGTCAATCAGCCCGGCGAGCGGGTTCTGGGCGTCTGCACCGCCGGCAATCTGTCGGTCACCCAGACGGCGCTGGCCATGGTGCGCGACGGGGTCAATCTGCATGTCGGCGAACCGCCCGAGACATTGGAGACCGCGCCCAGCCTGTTTCGCTGCGCCCAGCTTCTGGGCCACGCCCTGCGCGAAACCCGCATGTCCATTGCCCCGGCGATGGAGGCCGACAGCCTGAACACCTCCGCCTCCATGCTGCTGGGCGGCCAGATCGCGGGCGGCGAAATGGGGCTGTATCTCATCTACAGCCAGGGCAATTTCATCGAATGCGGCCTTGACACTCCCTTTCTCCAGATCGGCGAGCTGAAATACGGCAAGCCCATTCTGCAAAGCGGCCTGTCATCCGACACGCCCCTGGCCACGGCGGTCAAGCTGGGCCTGATCTCCTTTTCGACGACCATGCGATCCAATGTCGGGGTCGGTTCGCCCTTCGACATGCTGACCCTGCGCCGCGGCTATCTGAGCGGGGACGAGCGCCGGATCGACAAGGACGACGCCTATTTTACCGACCTGCACGAACAGTGGACGCGCGCCCAGACGGCAGCGCGCCGCTCCATGCCCGAGCCGCCGTGGATGACCGGGCAGGTCTAGCCGCTCAGGCTGGCTGTCAAGCCGTATTGCTCGAACTTCTGACAGCCGGGGGCTTTCGCAGGCGCAAAAATCCGCTCGACTTCCGCAGGGTCATCACGGAATGTTACAGGCTCGGATCGGAGAGCCTGCCATGCCCATGACGTCACGCGCTGGATTGCAGGTCGACGACGCCCTGACCGCCTTCATCGAGGGCGAAGTGCTCCCCGGCCTGGGCATCGAGGCCGAAGCCTTCTGGTCCGGCGTGGCCGATCTGTTCGCCTGGGCGGTGCCCGAAAACCGGCGTCTGCTCGCCGTGCGCGACGCCCTGCAGCAACGCATCGATGACTGGAGCCGCGAGCGGAGGGGCCAACCCTATGACGTGGCGGCGTCCCGCGCCTTTCTGACGGACATCGGCTATCTGGTTCCGGAGCCGGAGGCCTTCACCGTCGATCCGCAGAACGTCGATGCCGAGGTCGCGACCCTGGCCGGGCCGCAGCTGGTGGTGCCGATCCTCAACGCCCGCTTCGTGCTGAACGCCGCCAACGCCCGTTGGGGCAGTCTTTATGACGCGCTTTATGGCACGGATGCTTTGGGCGATTTGCCGCCGGCAGGAGCCTACGATGCTGAGCGCGGCGCACGGGTCGTCGCCCGCGCCAAAGCTTTTCTGGACGAGACCGTGCCGCTGGCCGAAGGGCAGTGGGCCGATCTGACCGATCCGCACCAGGGCATCACAATCCGCCACCCGGAACAATATGTCGGTCACAGCGAACGGGGCCGCCTGTTCCGCCACAATGGGCTGCATATCGAGGTGGTGTTCGATCCTACCCATCCGATCGGCGCGACCGATCTGGCGGGCATCGCCGATGTCATCCTGGAATCCGCCCTGTCGACCATCGTCGATCTGGAGGACTCGGTCGCCGCCGTAGATGCCGCCGACAAGGTCGCGGCCTATCGCAACTGGCTGGGCCTGATGAAGGGCGATCTGGTCGAGACCTTCGACAAGGGCGGGCGCTCGATGACGCGGGCGCTGAACCCAGACCGCGTCTTCACGGCCTCGGACGGATCGACCGTGACCCTGCCGGGCCGCGCCCTGCTGTTCGTGCGCAACGTCGGCCATCTGATGACGACGCCCGCCGTTCGCCTGGCCGACGGCAGCGAGGCCCCAGAGGGCGTGCTGGATGCCGTCGTCACCAGCCTGATCGCCCTGCACGATCTGAAGGGGCAGGGGGCGTTCAAGAACAGCCGCGCCGGCTCGATCTATATCGTCAAACCCAAGATGCATGGGCCGGCGGAGGCCGCCTTCACCGACAGACTGTTCGATGCGGTCGAGGACCTGATCGGCGTCCCGCGCCACACGATCAAGGTCGGGGTGATGGACGAGGAGCGTCGCACCTCCGCCAACCTGGCCGCCTGCATCCATGCGGTGAAGGACCGGATCGTCTTCATCAACACCGGCTTTCTGGACCGCACCGGCGACGAGATTCACACCGCCATGCAGTACGGCCCGGTAGCGCGAAAGGGCGACATCAAATCCGCCGCCTGGATCGCCGCCTATGAGACGCGCAACGTCGCCATGGGCCTGAAGTACGGCCTGTCCGGACGCGCCCAGATCGGCAAGGGCATGTGGGCCGCGCCCGACCGCATGGCCGACATGCTGGACCAGAAGGCGACGCATCCCAGGACGGGGGCCAACACCGCCTGGGTGCCGTCACCGACCGCCGCGACCCTGCATGCGCTGCACTATCACCAGACCGACGTGTTCGCCCTGCGTGACGAGATCGCCGCCAGGGAGACGCCCGACCTGGACCTGCTGTTGACGCCGCCGCTGGCTGAGGGTCGGAACTGGTCGGAGGCCGAGGTCGCCGAGGAACTGGACAACAATGCCCAGGGCCTGCTTGGCTATGTCGTGCGCTGGATCGACCAGGGTGTCGGCTGTTCCAAGGTGCCCGACATCCACGACATCGGCCTGATGGAGGACCGCGCGACCCTGCGGATTTCGTCCCAGCATATGGCCAACTGGCTGCTGCACGGCATATGCACGCGCGACCAGGTTGAGGCCGCGCTGTTGCGCATGGCGGCCAAGGTCGATGCCCAGAACGCGGGCGATCCGCTGTACCAGCCTATGGCCCCCAACCCCGACGCCAGCCTGGCCTTTCAGGCTGCTCGAGCCCTGGTGTTCGAAGGCGTCAGCCAGCCGAATGGCTATACGGAGCCGCTGCTGCATGCCTATCGGCTGGAGGCGAAAGCAGCGGTTGAAGGCAACGGGCAGCAGGCAACAGGCAGCTGACGGCAAGGCACTCGATCCGACGACGGCTCACCGCTGCTTCCGGCTGCCGGTTGCCTGTTGCCTCTTATTCGCTGCCCGACCGCCACAGATTGTTCGTCAACGGCTCGATCAGATAGGCCAGAGCGGTGCGCTTGCGCAGCAAAACGACCACCTCGACCGGGGCTCCGGGCCGGATCGTGTCGGCGGCCCGGCCCAGTTTGGCCAGCTCCTCGGCCGGCACGACGATCTCGACGCGGAAGAAGCTGGCCCCCGTCTGTTCGACGGTGAAACTGTCGGCCGAGATGCGCGTCACCTTGCCGTGGATGATGGGCGGCGCGGCCTCGCGCAGGCCGGGGAACATGACCTCGGTATCCTGCCCGACCTGCAGGTTGTCGACATCGTTGGGACTGATCTGGGCCACGATGACCTGCGAGGCCTCGCTGGGCACCACCTCCATCAGGGTTTGGCCAGGCTGGATCACCCCGCCCTCGGTGAAGATGGTCAGGCCCACGATCTGGCCCGACGCCGGGGCGCGGACCTCGCTGCGGGCGATCTGGGCCCGCAGTTCGGTCAGGCGAGGGCGCAGTTCGTTCAGCTGGACGTCGATCAGGCGAAACTGCTCGGCCACGTCCTCGCCCAGCTTGGTCGATACGCCGGACATCTCCAGACGCGCCTGGCCGATGGCCTCACGCGACTGGGCGACCTGGGCTCGCAAGGCCTCCTGTTGGCCCTCCAGCTCCGATGCCGCGCGCTCAAGGGCGCGAACGCGGGTTTGCGGCGCATAGCCCTGCGCTGCCAGGCTGCGCATGCCTGTCAGCTCTTCCTGGATCAGCCGCTGCTGTTCGATGTTTGCGGCGATCTGGCGCTGATAGCCGACGATCTGCTCGTTCAACTGATTGACTCGCTGGCCCAGCACGCCGGTTTCTGTCGAGCGTCCCGTGCGGCGGGCGTTGAACTGGGCCTGTTGAATCCGCAGCGATTCCTGGGCCAGGGCCGCGTCATCGGCATCGAGGCCCGCGAACTCCTGCGGCGTCGGGATGGTCGCCAGCCCGTCGCGCTCCGCGACCAGCCGCGCCCGCTGGGCCAGCAGGGCATAGACCTGGCTGGCGACACCGCGCTCGGTGGCGGTCAGTTCGCCCGTGCCGACGCGCAGCAGGACCTGACCCTGACGGACGGTGTCACCCTCCTCGACCAGCAAGGCGCTGACCACGCCGCCGTCGCGATGCTGAACCGCCTGGCGATTGCCGGATACGGCGACCGAGCCTTGTGCAAACGCGCCCTGGTCCAGTGGCGCGAAGGCGGCCCAGCCCAGGAAGATCACGAAGAAGGCCACGATGATGGCCCCACCGATCAACAGCTCGCGACGCGGCGCGTCGGTGACGGTCATCGGCTCGGGTGCAGGCGGCTGCGACAGCGGTGCAGCGGCGGTGTCGGGCGAGACCTGGGTCATGCCGGGCTCGGTCCGGGACGCGGTTGCTGCAGCTGTTGCGTCTGGGCGGTCGGCTGCTGCGGCTGGCTGGCCGGCGGGGTCGGCCGACCGGCGTCAGCGCGCATCTTCGCCAGCACGTCTTCGCGGGGGCCTTCCTGCTGGACCATGCCGTCACGCATGACCAGCAGGCGATCGACGCGGGCCAGCACACCCGCCCTATGCGCGATCACGACCACGGCCGCCCCGCGCGCGGCAGCCCCCAGGATCGCCTGCATCAAGGCGGACTCGCCTTCCTGGTCGAGGTTGGAGTTCGGCTCGTCCAGCACCAGAAGGACGGGCTCGCCATACAGGGCGCGAGCCAGCGCGACCCGTTGCGCCTGACCGGCCGACAGCCCTTGGCCAAAGGGGCCCAGCACCGTGTCATACCCCTTGGGCAGGCGCAGGATCAGCTCATGCGCTCCCGCCGCCATCGCCGCCTTCACCGCGCCCGCATCGGCCACCTCGGGTGCGACGCCCGTGGCCGTGGCAAAGCGCGAGATGTTGTCCTTGATCGAGCCCGCGAACAGGCTGGGCACCTGGGGCAGATAGCCGATGTGTTGGGCCAGATCGTCGCCCTCGCGCGCATCGTATTCGGCCCCATCCAGGCGGATGGCCCCGGCCTGGGGCTTGAAGGCCCCGGCGATGACGCGGGCGAGGGTCGTCTTGCCCGAACCGCTGGCACCCACGATGCCCAGGGTCTGCCCCGGTTGCAAAGCGAACGACACCGCCCGGAGCTGAGGCGTTTCGGTGTCGGGAAACTTCACGGTGACGCCCTCGACCTGCAACCGGCCACGCGGGGTGGGCAGGGCGGTTCGTTCCCGCTCGACGCCCGCCGTATTGGCGAACAGGTCGGTCAGGGTCTTCCAACTGGCCACGCCCTGGACCAGGCTGGGCCAGACGCCGACCAGCAGCTCGATCGGCGCGACAGCCCGGCTCAGCAGGACGGAGGCGGCGATGATCGAGCCGGGCGTGATGTCGCCCTTGATGGCCAGATAGGCGGCCAGGCCCAGTGCCGCTGACTGCATCACCAGCCGCAGGAATTTGATCGCCCCCGAATAGCGTCCACCGGCCAGCTGGGCATCGGCCTGGGCGGCGGTGGCGTGTTGCCGCTGATGGATCTGGCGCGCGATAGAGGATTGCCGCATGCCCAGCGCCCGTACGACTTCGGACTGGCCGGCAATGCTTTCCTGGGCGGAATAGGCGTGGTTCTGGGACTGGATCGCCTTGTTCAGCCGCGGGCGGGTGTCCCGCTCGTTCAGCCAGGCCAGAATGAACAGGATGATCCCCCCGACCAGGGTCAGCACACCGATCAGAGGGTGCAGCAGGAAACAGCAAGCCAGATAGATCGGCGTCCACGGCGCGTCGAAAAGCGCCAACATGCCCTGACCGCCGATGGCCCCGCGCACCGTGTCGAACTCGCGCAGGGCATGGGTGTTAGGCGTCTTGGACTGCAGGTCCATGACCCGCGACAGCACCTTGCCCGACAGCATCCGGTCCAGACGCAGGCCGGCCCGCAGCATCAGCCGTCCACGCAGCCAGTCCAGCCCTGACAGGGCCGCCAGCGCAAACAGGGCGACCACCGTGATCAGCACCAGGGTGGTCAGCCCGCCGGTCGGCACCACCCGGTCATAGACCTGCATCATGTACAGGGTGGGGGTCAGGTAGAGTAGGTTGACCAGAGCCGAGAACACCGCCGCCCAGACAAAATGGGTCCGGCACGCCTTCAGCGCCTCGGCCAAGGGCTCCGTGCCCGGTTTGCTGGGAAGCAGGTTCTTGAACACGAGGGCGGGTGTCGTCCTGAACTATTGGTCTGACATTTTAGCGCGTTGCGACGATTACCGATAGCCGCGCACCGGTCAGCAACGAAGCACTGTCGTCGTTGGATGCGTGAAGATGCCCGCAGGTTCGATTTGACACCCTCATACAGTGTGTGGCACATACTGTATGCCACACACTATGTGATCCTAGTTGGATGCTTTGCGATGCCGGATGGCAGCGACCTTTTCGAAACCATGCGGCTGGAGCTGCGACGCGGATCTCTGGTCCTGGCCGTGCTGGCCTGCTTGCGGACCGAGCGCTACGGCTACAGCCTGCGTCAGGCGCTGGCGGCGGATGGCCTGGAGATGGAGGAGAGCACCCTCTACCCCCTGCTGCGCCGGCTGGAGAGCCAGGGCCTGCTGGATAGCGAATGGCGCGAAGAGGAGAAGCGAAAGAAGCGCTTCTATCGCCTGTCGCCGCAGGGCGTGACCCTGCTGGCCGCCCTGACCGACGAATGGCGGGGCATCAACGCCTCGCTCGACAAGATTCTCTGACATTTCCGATCTGGAGGGGACCGAGATGGACCTGATCGACCACTATCTGAACGCCGTCGCCGCTCAACTGCCGCAAGGCGAACGGGACGACATCATCGCCGAACTGCGCGACCTGATCCTGAGCCGGTTCGAGGCCAAGGAAGAGGAATTGGGTCGCGACCTAACCGACGAGGAGCGCGAGGCGATCTTGCGCGAGATCGGTCATCCTCTGGTCGTCGCCGGTCGCTATCGCAAGGGTGCGCAATCCCTGATCGGGCCCGAGCTGTTTCCCTGGTGGCTGTTCGCGGTCAAGGCGGGCCTGATGCTGATGGTGGCGATCCAGGTCATCGTAGCGGTCATCCACATCGTGACCGGCAGCAGCGACGTCGGCCAGGCCATCAGCCAGGCCATCAACGGCGTGATCGAGGCCGGGTTGTTCATCATCGGTGCCGCCACCGTCGCCGGTGCCCTGTTCGAACACTATGGCTACAGGCCCGGATTCATGACGAGCTGGCGGGTCAAGGACTTGCCGATGTTCAATCTGTCGGACCCTGACCGCTGGAGCGAGACGCTGCAGGGCCGGACAGGGCAGACTGCATCGCCCGCAAAGTCATCCAGTGGCCTGTGGCGCGCCCAATCGCTGAAGGGGCGCTGGCCCGGTGGCGAGGCCGTGTTCAGCATCGTGGCCCTGCTGTTTTTCATGTCCTGGTGGAGCGGCCTCTGGTCCGTGTCGGGTCTCGACTCCATTGCGATCACCGATGGGCGGGCCCAGGTGTTCGCCTCCCCCATCTGGCAGGCGAACTTCGTGCCGATCATGCTTCTGGCCATCGGCCAGTTGTGGATCGAGACGATCCGCCTGTTTCGACCGCAGTGGGTCCGGTTTCGCGCGGGTCTGGAGGTCATCGCGTCCGGCGTGGCCCTGGCCATCGTCTGGACCATCTTCCAGTACGGCCACTGGTTCACCTTGGCCGAGAATGGCTTCTCCGTGCGCATTGCCGGCGATTGGGCGCTGCTCGACTTCGATCGCCTGCGGACCGTAAGCGACAGCGCGCGGGATCTGATCGGTGCCGGCAGCACTTTGTCGCTGATCCTGACCTGGGTCGGGGTGGCGGTGATGATCTCACTGGTCTTCTCGATCGGACGTCACCTGTGGCGGGTGGTCCGGGGTTAAGCGCCTCCACCGCCATGTCCGAAAACCGCGAGACTTTCGGACGCTCCGGTCGCATTCTGACGGCATGGACAACGTCGTCGCCCCTCTGGACCAGGACGCCTGCTATCGCGCCGTGCTGACGCGCGATGTCCGGTTCGACGGGCGGTTCTTCGGCTGCGTGAAGACGACCGGTATCTACTGCCGTCCCGTCTGCCCGGCTCGAACCCCGCGGCGAGAGAACATGATCTTCGTCGTCAGTGCCGCGGCGGCGGAAGAGGCGGGGTTTCGGGCCTGCCTGCGCTGTCGGCCCGAGACGGCACCCGACATGGGGGCCTGGCGCGGCACCTCCAATACTGTCAGCCGGGCCCTGGCCCTGATCGAGGCGGGCGCGCTGGACGACGGTGATCTGGAGCAACTGGCCGGGCGGCTGGGGGTCGGCGAACGCCATCTGCGCCGCCTGTTTCGCCAGCACCTGGGGGCCGCGCCGGTCAGTGTGGCCCAGACACGTCGCGTGCTTATGGCCAAGGCCCTGATCCATCAGACGGATCTGACCATGGCTGAGGTGGCCCTGGCCTCGGGCTTCGGCAGTGTGCGCCGGTTCAATGAGACGTTTCAGGCTCTGTACGATCGTCCGCCCTCCAGCCTGCGCCGTCATGGTGCGCGGCCGCGCGATGACGGCATCCGGTTGAGCCTGTCCTATCGGCCACCCTATGACTGGGAGGCGATGCTGACGGCCTTGCGGACGCGGGGCGACACGGTCGATGTGGGAGGTTGGTCCAGACCGCTCACGCAGGCGACCGACGGTGCCGAAGGGCAGGTCTCGGTCCGGCCTCTCGAACCGGATCGCATCGAGGTGCGCCTTGAGGCCAGCGATCTACGGGCCGTGCCCGGCGTTCTGGCCCGCGTGCGTCGCGTCTTCGACCTGTCGGCCGACCCGGAGGCGATCGGCCGCGACCTCTCACGCGATCCGGTTCTGGCACCATTGGTTCAGCAGCGACCGGGCCTGCGCCTGCCGGGCCAGTGGATCGACGACGCCATCGACCCGCCGAGCGACCGTCTGCCAGACGAGACCCTGCGAACGCGCGTCGAGACCTGGCGACCCTGGCGGGCTTATGGCGCGCTACACCTGAACATGGCCGGCCTGGCCGCTGCCGATCTGTTGGAGAGTGACGATGCCAAAGACGCTGCCTGAAAGGCTGACACTCATCCTTGACCGCATCGACACACCGGTCGGACAGGTCCTGCTAGTCACCGATGCGGACGGGGTCGTGCGAGCGCTGGATTTCCATGATTTCGAGCCGCGTATGCGGCGGCTCCTGGCTCGGCATTGCGGAGCCTTCGAACTGGTGGAAGGCAAGGCACCTGCTGAGGTTCGCGATGCCGTCCTGAGTTATTTCAGCGGCGACGCCAGAGCTTTGGACCAGGTGAAGACACGCACGGCCGGCACGGCGTTTCAGCGTGCGATCTGGTCGGCTTTGCGGGCTATACCGCCAGGCCAGACCCGCACCTATGCCCAGATCGCCCAAGCCGTGGGGTCGCCCCGCGCCGTCCGCGCGACCGGCATGGCCAATGGTCAGAACCCCATCGCCTTGATCGTGCCCTGCCACAGGGTCATCGGGGCAAACGGCACTCTGACGGGTTACGCCGGTGGCGTTCAACGCAAGCGCTGGCTGCTGGCTCATGAAGGGCAGGCGAGAACAGCAAGCGCTACTGTCGATTGACGAACACGGTGACGAAGGTGTTCCAGGCCGAGTTCCATTCCGCCTTCTGATCGGCCCCCGTTCCAGTCGCGACGCACAGTTCGGTGTTCTGTGCCGTCGGTGCTCGGGTGCAATCCCAGCCCGGCAAAGCCCCGGAGTGGCCGATCAGGGCCACGCTGACGATGCGGTCGCTCACGATACCGGTCAGGACCTCCAGCCGACCACCGCCGTTCGGATCGCGTGGCCAGACGCAGTAGCGGTCGAAGGGCAACTCCGGACCCTCTGAGTTCGGACCAAGCTCCGCACAATCATCCGGGCCGTAGAGGGACGCGGACAGGCGTGCCCCTTCACCCGATGTCAAAGACAATCCCTGCGGCGCAGCAGCCAGCGCCTGGATCAGTTCCGGCACAGCCTTGGCCGGAGCTTGCGGTGCGACCGGGTTGCCGGAGGCGGAGGCGGAGGCGGCTGCTGGCGCATCCACGACCTCGACTGCAACTGGCGCGCTTGGCGCATTTTTCGAGGGTGGAGGCGAGCAGGCCGTGGTCGCCAAGGCCGCTACAGAGACCAGCAGAAGGTCGAGGGGTCGCAGGGGACGGCGCATGACAAGTCTCCAGAGCACTGATTGCCGGTACGCTAACCGACGTGTTTCGAAGCCCGCAACCGATCAAAGCTGACGATTGTTGCATGCAGCATCGTCCACAAATCTCTTGATTCCCGCCGCGCCAGGCCTACATTGCTCCCGCTTATGCTAAATATGAGCATAAGCCCGCGAGGAGGCGGATATGGCGGACGGTATGTTTGGGTTGTCGGACGAACTGGCGCGCGAGACCGCGCCCGTCTGGGCCAAGGTCAAGGACCATGTCACGCCGATGGAGTGGCCCGCCCAGGCGGCATTGATCCACGAGATCAATCAGCTGAAGCGCGAGCGGGATGCCGTCATTCTGGCCCACAACTATATGACGCCAGAGATTTTTCACGGTGTCGGCGACTATGTCGGCGACAGCCTGGGCCTGGCCAAGGAGGCGGCGCGCTCGACGGCGAAGATCATCGTCCAGGCCGGCGTGCACTTCATGGCCGAGACGTCCAAGATCCTGTCGCCCGAGAAAATGGTGCTGATCCCCGATCTGCGGGCGGGTTGTTCGCTGGCGGCGTCGATCACGGGGGCGGACGTGCGCCTGATCAAGCAGCGCTATCCCGGCCTGCCGGTCGTCACCTATGTGAACACCACCGCCGATGTGAAGGCCGAGACCGACATCTGCTGCACATCCGCCAATGCCGTTCAGGTGGTCGAGTGGGCGGCGAAGGAATGGGGCGTCGACCGCGTCATCCTGATCCCCGACGAATTCCTCGCGCGCAATGTAGCGGCCCAGACGACCGTCGGCATCATCGCCTGGCAGGGGCGGTGCGAGGTGCATGAGCGGTTCACCGCCGCCGACATCGCGGAGATGCGCGCCGCCTATCCCAATGCTGAAATCCTGGCCCATCCGGAATGCCCGGAAGAGGTCCTGTCGGCCGCCGACTTCGCCGGATCGACCGCCGCCATGACCGATTATGTCACGCAACGGCAGCCCAAACAGGTCGTGCTGATCACCGAATGCTCCATGGCATCCAACATCAAGGGCGATGTGCCCAGCGTGGACTTCATCGGCCCGTGCAACATGTGCCCGCACATGAAGCGCATCACGCTGGAAAACATCCGTGACTGCCTGGTCAATCTGCAGTTCGAGGTGACGGTGCCCGAGGACATGGCCGAGCGCGCGCGCCTGGCGGTGCAGCGGATGGTCGATCTGCCGCCGCCGGTGGTGCCCGCCCGCTACGACCTGTTCAAGGCGCGTCACCATGTGGCGGTAGAGCTGATCTGATGCAGCAGGTGAGGCCGATCGTCAGGGGTAGCTTGTGGTCGCGCCGTGGAAAGGCCAGTTCGCAGCCATGACCGACACCAATACCCCCCGCCCGCGCGGCCCCTGGGACCCGCGTCCTGACGAACCGAAAGCCGTCGAAACGCCCGCGCCCGCTGCGCGCAACGCCGTGGAAGCTCCCCTCGACAAGGGTCAGCATCCGGCCTGGGCCCTGATCTCGACCCTGCTGCTGGGCGGCTTCATCTGGTGGGTCAGCGGCAGCTGGGTCGTGGCTCTGGCGGCGATCTTTGGCCTGTTCGTCCACGAATACGGGCATGTGCTGGCCATGAACGCCGTCGGCATGGGCCCGGCCCGCATCTACATCATTCCCTTCCTTGGCGGCCTGGCCAAGGGTCAGCGGATGCCGGTCAGTGAATGGCACGGCGTGCTGGTGTCGCTGGCGGGTCCGGCGTTTGGCCTGCTGGCGGCCATTCCGTTTTTCGCCCTCTATCTGACCGTCGGCGGTAGCGAATGGCTGCTGGCGGCGACCGTTATCGCGGCCATCAATCTGGTCAATCTGGCCCCGGCCCCTCCGCTGGACGGCTCCAAGGCCATCGGACCGGTGCTGGCGCGCATCCATCCGATGCTCGAACGGGTCGCGATGATCGCAGTGGGTGCTCTGGTCGTCTACTGGGGCTTTGTGACGGGCCGCTGGATCCTCGCGGCGTTTCTAGCCATCGCCCTGTACGGCCATCTGCGACGCGGGGCCTGGCGTCCGGAGGGGCGTCAGCTGACGGTCAAGGAAGCGGTCATGAGCGTCGGCCTTTTCATCGCCACCGGCGTGGCCTGTGCCGCTGTGGGGGTCGCGGCGCTTATGCCTCTGGCCGAAGGCTCGCTGCCTGAGGCCCTGCGCATCGCCGGGGCCTATCTGGGCATCCGCAGTTGAGCCGCATCCACCACGACGGGCCCTTGGTCATCGGCGGTGGGCTGGCGGGTCTGTCCGTCGCACTGGAGGCCGGGCCGCGTCCCGTGCTGGTGGTAACGCCTGCGCCGCTGTTGCAGGCCTCGTCATCGGCCTGGGCCCAGGGCGGGATGGCGGCGGCCTTGTCGTTCAGCGATACGCCCGGCTTGCACGCTGCCGACACCCATGAGGCCGGAGCCGGTCTGGTCGAGGCTGAGGCTGTGCGCCTGCTGACCGAGGACGGTCGGGCGACGGTGGAGTGGCTGGCCGCCCTGGGGGCCCCCTTCGACCGCGACGCCAACGGAGACTTCGCCGTCAGTCTGGAAGCAGCGCACTCCAAAGCCCGTGTCGCCCGCGTAGGCGGCGACGGTGCCGGGCGGGCCATCCTGTCAGCCCTCGTGACATCCGTTCGCGCCGCGCCGCATGTGACGGTCTGGGAGGACGCTCGCCTGCGCGGCCTCATCCAGGACGCCACCGGCCGGGTGCGCGGGGCCCTGATCGAACGCGCCGCGGGGCGGCTGATTGAGGTTCTGGCCCCAGCTGTCGTGCTGGCCACCGGCGGGGCAGGGGGGCTGTTCGCCCGCACCACTACGCCCGCCGCCCTGCTGGGCGAAGGCCTGGCTCTGGCCTGGCGCGCGGGCGCCGAGATCGTCGATCCGGAGTTTGTTCAGTTCCACCCAACCGCCATGGATGTCGGTCTGGACCCCATGCCGCTGGCGACAGAGGCCTTGCGCGGCGAGGGTGCGCGCCTGATCGACCGGCATGGCGACTACCTGCTGGGGCCAGAGCCGGATGCCGACCTGAAGCCTCGGGATATCGTCGCCCGCGCCGTCCATCTGGCCGTGAGCGAAGGACGCGGCGCGTTTCTGGATGCACGCATCGCCATCGGCGAGCATTTCCCGACCGAGTTTCCCGCCGTCTTCGCCGCCTGCATGCGGGCCGGTATCGACCCGCGCGAAAGCCCCATCCCGGTCGCCCCGGCGGCGCATTACCACATGGGCGGGATCGCGGCCGGTCCGGACGGGCATACGACCCTGCCAGGGCTCTACGCGGTCGGCGAGTGCGCCTCGACCGGCGTGCACGGGGCCAATCGACTGGCGTCCAACTCCCTGCTGGAAGCCGCTTCGTTTGGGCGCAGGACGGGCCGTGCGGCGGCTGCCGAGACCCTGCGCGACGGTCCCGTGACCATACCTGCCGCCCCAGCTGACCTGTCAGCAGACGCCTTGGCCCGCCTTCGTGGGGTCATGAGCGACGATGTCGGCGTGGTGCGCGTTTCGGCAGGCCTGACCCGTGCCCTGGCCGCGATGGCGGTACTTGAGCAGGCGATGCCCGACGCCCTGCCGTTGCTGACCGCCCGGCTGATCGCCGCCGCGGCTCTGGCGCGCCATGAAAGCCGGGGCGGTCATTACCGTTCGGACTACCCCGAACCCCTTCCCAAACCCGTGCACACCCGGCTGATCAAACCGGCCGAGGTGCCGATGGCCGCCGAGTGACCATGATCCGGACCCTTCCCGACCTGTTGATCGAACCGATCGTCCGCATGGCCCTGGCAGAAGATCTGGGGCGGGCGGGCGACGTCACGGCCATGGCCTGCATCCCGGAGGGTGCACGCATGCGGGCTGACTTCGTGGCGCGAAAGCCCGGCGTGGTGGCGGGCCTGGCCTGCGTCCGCCTGGCCGTCCTGGCCATGGACTCCAAGGCGACCATCTCATTGAAGCGATCGGACGGCGATGCCTTCGAGGCCGGTGCCGTTATGGCCGAGGTCGAGGCCGATGCCCGCGCCTTCCTGTCAGCGGAGCGGACGGCGCTGAACCTGCTAGGCCGTCTGTGCGGCATCGCCACCCTGACCCGCCGCTACGTCGCGGCGGTCGCGGGGACGAAGGCGCGTATCGCCGATACCCGCAAGACCACGCCCTGCCTGCGCGCGCTGGAGAAGCATGCGGTGCTCTGCGGCGGCGGGGTCAATCACCGCTTTGGACTGGATGACGCCATCCTGATCAAGGATAACCACGTCGTGGTCTGCGGCGGCGTTGTGCCCGCCGTACAGGCGGCGCGCGCCTCGGTCGGACACCTGATGAAGGTCGAAGTCGAGGTGGACGGGCTGGATCAGCTGGATCAGCTGCTTGCTCTGATCGATCAGGGCAACGGCCCGGATGTGATCATGCTGGACAATTTCGACCTGCCCATGCTGCGAGAGGCCGTGGCCCGGACCGCCGGGCGGGTGACGCTTGAGGCGTCGGGCGGCGTGAATCTGCAAACAGTGCGCGGCATCGCCGAGACGGGCGTGGACGTGATCTCCGTCGGGGCCTTGACCCATTCCGCGCCATCGCTGGATATCGGTCTGGACGCCCGTATCGCGTCCTGAGGTCTATCAGGCGGTCGGCGAGACCACGACCGAGACGGCTTCAGCCGCAGCAGGAGCCGTCTTCGGCGCTGCCGGTGTCGCATCGGAGGCGACGACGTCGGTATACGCCACGGGGCCGTCGTTGACGTCCGCTGCCGTGTTCAAACTGGCCTGGACGACGCGCGGTGCGGTGTCCGATGCCGTCGAGGAGCGACCGGCATAGGCGAAGGCCGCGCGCGAGCCTGCCCGGCCGCTGAACCGATAAAACAGATGGTCACCGACCTGGGCCACGCGCACCAGCGAGTTGCGCCAGTTGGGGTCTACCGCGGTGGTATGGAAGTGGGTCGCATTGCCCACGGTGCCGAACACCTGACCGGACAGGGCACCCGAGGCGATGGTGCGGGCCCGGTCCCAGGCTGCGGCGTTGCGGCGACCCAGAAGTTCGCGATTGCAGGTGAAGCTGAACTGGCAGCCCGAACTACGGTTCGAGCCCTGATAGACCACGCCGCAGACGCTCTTGGGATAGGCGGGGTGACGCACGCGGTTCAGAACCACCTGGGCCACCGCCCGCATGCCGTCGCGGCCTTCGCCGCGCGCTTCATAATAGACGGCCTCGGTCAGGCAATCGAGATCGCGCGACGCTTCCAGCGCGCCGCCGAGACGGAAGGGTTGCGCGGGCGCATTGCCGGTCAGGCTGACACGGCGCAGGCCCGATCCAGCCTGGCTGGCGCGAAGCTGTTCCAGACGCGCGGTCAGCAGTTCGGCCTGACGATCCCGTTGGTCTGCACCGGCGACCAGATAGGGGTCGTGGCGTCGTGCGATGGTCAGGGCGCTTTCGTCCAGCCCCGTCGCCGCAGCCAGGGCCTCTTCGGTAAAGCCCGCCGCCGTCGCACCCTGGATACGGTCGGCCTGGGCGCGAACCGTCGTCGCCTTGGCAGCCGAGCCTGCGACATAGGCTCCACCGATGGCCACACTCACCAGCGCGCCGAATGCCATGACCGCCGTGCCGGGCCTGATCCGGGCTTTACGGTCGGCAAGTGACATCACGCGCTGGAGCGACGGGTTCGACAAAGGCTCTAGTCCATTCGACAGGGCGCAATGCCGCCCCCGGGTAGTCTCGCCGCCGTGCGATCCGCGATAACCCGACAAGGGTGTGCGCCGCAGCAGCTGCAACCATATCGACGGTCGGTGAATGCCCGTTTCGTCGAGGACGCGCCTTAAGCCAGCCGTTTATGGCCTCAATGTGTTTGATTCGCAAGATTTGTGTGCGGCGCAACATCGCGGTACCCGTTTTGGGTACCCACAGGCGCAGCCCTAGCAAATATGGAAAAAACCGCCAAGTGACGGTGTCCATTTCTGTATTCGAAAACGTCGCGACTACATAGATCGTGTCGAAAGCCGCCCGGGCATATTGGACCGTACCGTATCTATTGTTATCGCCGGCTTCGCGAACTTCAAGACGGGACGAGCTTGCGATGCCGTTGGATCGCGCCGGAACTCGTGGCGGGGCATGGCGTTCCGGCTTGACCATATCGCTGGAGGATAGCTGATGAAACGCCTTGCCTTGACCCTTGCCCTAGCCACCGTAGCCCTCGGTGCCGCCGCCTGTGGCACCACCATCGAACAGAAGGCTGCCACGGGTGCCGTCGCCGGTGCCGTCGTGGGTGGTCCCGTCGGTGCCGCTGTCGGTGGTGCGGCGGGTGCCGCAGTCGGCCAGGCCGAAAAGCCACGCTGAACACACAACCGGGGTTGGCTGCAGCAGACATGGCTGCGGCCAACCTTGATTTTTGAGGCCATATGGTCTTTAGGCCACCCGCTGGGCTGAGCGCCGCTCGCCTGTTGCGCCACGCGCATCCGGATACGATCAGGGATATCGACGACTCCACGCATGAGAGATTTGAAACAGACCGGCTTCAACGACCGCATCACGGCTCAGCAAGAGGCCAAGAAAGCCTTGCTGGCCCGGTTCAAGCCCAAGCCCGCCGCGCCGGACCCCGAGTTCGACAAGCTGCAGGCCAAGCGCGAGGCCGAGAAGGAAGCCATCCGCCAGCAGCATGAACTGGCCAAGGCCGAGGCCCGGCGCGAAAAGGCCGAGAAGGAAGCGGCACGCATGGCCGCCGAGATGGCTGCGCAGGAAGCGGTCGATGCCGAGAAGCGCGCGGCCCGCAAGGAGCGCAAGCAGTTGACCAAGGAAGAGCAGAAGGCCGCTCGCGACGCCCGCTACGCGGCCCGCAAGGCGCGCCGCTAGGTCACTTCAGGACTGGGTGGTGTCGTCGGACCCACCCAGGATTGCCGCCAGCGCCTCACCCGAATAGGGTTTGCGCAGGAACGGCCAGGGCGCGTCCTTCAGCGCCTCATCCACATCGTCTCCGGCATAGCCCGAGGTCAGCACGACCTTCATGGCCGGGTAGTCCCGTGTGACCTGCTGTGCCAGCTCGATCCCCGTCATGCCGCCCGGCATGACGATATCGCTCAGCATCACGTCGAAAGCCTCGTCAGCCAGAAGTTCCAGCGCCCGTGGCGCGGTCTCGGCCGTCTGCACCTCGAACCCCGTGTCCTGTAGCAGCTCCAGAGCCACGGCGGCGACGCTGGCGTCGTCCTCGACCAGCAGCAGCCGACGGTTGGATACACTGGTGGTGGCCGCGACCGTCTCAGGTTCCGCTATGGCCATCCCCTCGGCCAGGGGGGGCAGGTACAGCTTGATCTGGGTACCCCGGCCGGGTTTCGACCGGATCCTCACCGCCCCCCCGCTCTGACGCGCAAAGCCGTAGACCTGGCTGAGGCCCAGCCCCGTCCCCTTGCCGACGGCCTTGGTGGTGAAGAAGGGTTCGAACACCCTGGCCATGACGTCGGCATCCATGCCCGAGCCATTGTCCGATACGGTCACGCAGACATACTGTCCCGCCGGCAGGTCGATGACATCCCCCGTCTGCACCTCGCAGCTTTGCGTTTGGATGCCGATACGACCGCCGTCCTTCACGGCATGACGGGCGTTGACCACCAGATTGAGCAGCGCCGCCTCGAACTGGGCTATATCGACGTTCACAGCCGCCCCGCCACGGCGGAGCCTCAGCCGCAACTCGACCGCCTCGCCCACGGCGCGTTTCAGAAGCGGCTCACCCTCCAGGATGTGCGCATTCAGATCCACGGGCTGTGGCCTGAGCGTCTGGCGACGCGAGAAGGCCAGCAGCTGGTGAGTCAGACCTTCGCCCCGGCGGGCCGCGGCCAAAGCGGCCTCCCCCAGCTTCTTGCGCTTGGCCGCGTCGTCCGGGGACCGCAGGATGATGTCCAGCGCGCCGATCACGACGGTCAGCAGATTGTTGAAGTCGTGTGCCACGCCCCCGGTCAGGCGCCCGATCGACTCCATGCGCTGGGCGTGCATCAGGTCGGCCTCGGCCCGCGCCTTCTCGGCCAGGGCCTGGTTGACCCGGTCTTCCAGCAGCTCGTTGATCCGCTTGAGATCGTCTTCGGCTTGACGGGGCTCGGTGATGTCGAAGGCCACCCCTACGAAACCGATGACCTCCCCGCTGGCGTTAAGGCGCGGACGAGAGAAGGAGCGGAGCCAGCGATAGACGCCGTCGGCCCGGCGATATCGTGCCTCCATGGCAAAGGGGCGTCCGGTGGCCTCGCCGGCGATGGATTGTTCCAGGATCATCGCCTGATCCTCCGGATGGATCATGTCGCGCCAATCGCCGGTGCGGGCATCCTCGTAGTTGCCACCATGGTAGGCGACATAGGCCTGATTGACGAAGGCGCGCGTCCGATCCTGAGCCGTCACCCAGATCAGGACCGGGGCCGTGTCGGCGATGTCGCGGAACCGGCTTTCGCTCTCGCGCAGGGCCGCCTCGGCGGATTTGGCGGCGGTGATGTCGACCAGCACCGCCACGAACCCGATCACCTCGCCTGCGGCGCTTGTCAGTGCCCTCAGGCTGGTAAAGGCCCAGACCACGGTGCCGTCCGGGCGGATGTAGCGTTTTTCGACATGGCCCTCACCGCCCGCCAGCGCCGCCTGGAGCGCGTCCTGTGTCGGCGAGATGTCGTCGGGGTGGGTGACGTCGCTGGTCTTGACGCCGACGATCTGATCCGGTGTTCGGCCGATGATCTGGGCAAAGCGGGTATTGCCGGAAACCACCCGCCCATCCAGTCCGACGCGGGCGATGCCGGCCGCGGCCTGATCGACCATGGCATGCAGTTGCGACTCGGTTTCCGTGGCCCGGCTTTCGCTGGCCTTCAGCTCCACGACCGATGCATCCAGTCGCTTGACGATCTTGCGAAACGCCGAGGCGACGATGGCGGCGAATAGGCCGACGACGATGAAGTTGATCGTCGTCACACGCGCTAGCTGGTCGATCATGCCCGGCCCGAACAGGGCGACATCCAGCACCAGCCATCCGCCTATCAGGCTTGTCGCGACCGCTGTCAGCCCCGCGACCCGGCCCGCCGCCAGGGCGGCCACGATCACGCCGGGCAGCAGGATCATGAAGCCGGGGATGTCGCCATAAAGGATCGACAACGTCTGCCTGACCGCCAGCATGACGGCGGCGCAGACCACGCCGATCAGGACCGACTGCCACCAGGCCAGCGCGGGCAGGCGCGCCAGGCGGGTCACGCCGGCGTCGATATCGAATGCGCGACCGAAAGGCTTGCGGCTGGCCATTATCCCCCTGGATGCCTCCTGGAGAGACAGCATCGCAACGTATTGGACCGGATCGCGTTCCTGCAAGCGCGGCGGTTGCGGACCGTGTGCCCAATCCCCAACTGCCAAGCTAGATATTCATCGAAGGATCGACCATGACCGCCACCATTCATACCGGATTGACCAAGGCCGAACGCGGCGATGTGGCCGAAGAGCTGACGAAGGTGCTGGCCGACAGCTTTGCCGTCTATCTGAAGACGCACGGCTATCACTGGAACGTCCGCGGCCCCGAATTCTTCAGCTTTCACAATCTGCTGGAGCAGCAGTACACCGACATGTGGAATGCGCTGGACGATATCGCCGAGCGTATCCGGGCTCTTGGCGTGCTGGCCCCCCAGTCCTATCCGGCGTTCGGCAATCTGACGTCGATCAAGGACGGCGATCCCGAAAAGGAAGCGACCGCCATGCTCAAGGAGCTGATGCAGGATCACGAGACCCTGATCGCCACGGCGCGCAAGGCTCTGGACGTGGCGTCCGACGCCGGCGACGAGGCCTCCGCCGATCTGATGACCCAGCGTCTCGCCGCACACGAGAAGTTTGCCTGGATGTTGCGCTCGACCTTGGGCGGGCGCTAGAGACCGGCGCTTTCCGGCCCGAAATCCGCCGTCACGGCAGTTAATAAGGCCGAGCCCGACGCGCGGGCGCGGAGCAGGATTTGGTCCAGATCATCCCGATATCGCTTAAGCGGATGATGCGATGGCCCTGGGCCGTGGTGCCCTTGGCGCTCGCGCTTGTGCTGACCATCACGATGGCCGTCGCCACATCGCGTCCAGACGTCGATCGGCAGGCCCAAGCCGTGCGGCTCGCGACCGGCGGCGACCTGGGTCCAGACGGCTTTTTCGCCATTCGCGCAGACATGGACCCGTCCCAGCTGGCGCTGGCGATACGGCACGACCCTCGCTACCGGCAGGCGGCGCTCTACGGCCTGACGCCAGGCTGGGAGACGCTGTCGCTGGGCGGCAAACCGACGCTCGATTTCGGCCAGTCCGGTCTGGAGGCGCAGCGGATCAATGCGGCCACGCCGTCCAGCGGCCTGTTGCGCCCGGCGCGGCCGTTCGTGTTCCGCCCGGCCAGCGAGGCTGACCGGCGCCGCGCCCTGCGCTGCCTGACGCAGGGCATCTACTACGAAGCCGCGCTCGAGCCGACCGAGGGGCAGGAGGCGGTTGCCCAGGTGATCCTGAACCGTGTCCGCGATCTGAACTATCCCAACAGCATCTGCGGCGTGGTGTTCGAGGGGGCGGATCGGACGACGGGCTGTCAGTTCAGCTTCACTTGCATGGGTGCCCTGGCCCAGGCGCCCGTCGGCTGGGCGTGGAAGCGATCGCAGACGGTGGCGGAGCGCATGCTGGCCGGTCACGTCGCCACCAAGGTCGGAACGGCCACCCACTACCACGCCGACTACGTCCATCCCTGGTGGGCCACCACCCTGAACAAGCTCACGCAGATCGGGGCGCACATCTTCTACCGCTGGAAGGGCCTGAGTGGAGAGACGGCAGCGTTTCGCCAAGCCTATTCCGGTCGGGAGCCCGTGATCGACGAGGCGCGCCTGTCGCGGCCCCGGCTTCAGATCGCCGCCACAGACGAGGCCTCGCTCGCCGACGCCGTGGCCAACGGCGAAGGCATGGCTCCTCGCACCGTGGTGATCGATGGTCAGACCCGCGTGGTCGGCGTCGTCTCCCTGGGCGGGCGTCGTCAGCCGACGCCGGAGGAGATCGCCGCCATCAACCAGCGGCTGGCCGAATATGAGCGACCCGCCACACCCGCGCCCGCTACCCCGCCCCCCGCAGGCGTCGCGGTCATGCCGGTCGAAGAGGTCGGGCGACCGACGCGCTGACGATCATTTTGCGGCTCCGCTTTGCAACGGCCACGTTTCATGTGCATTTCCCCATAAATCCCTTGGCGACAAGTCGCCGCAGCCAGGCTTTTGCGTGTCCCCGACTTCGATTGAAACCGATGAGACGGCGCGCCTGTCTGCCCTGAAGGCCTACGGCATCCTGCATACAGCGCCTGAGGCCGCCTTCGATGATATCGTCGGCTTGGCGGCCCGGATGTGTGATGCGCCCACCGCCCTGATCAGTTTGGTCGGCGAACATGAGCAGTGGTTCAAGGCCCGCGTGGGCCTGGACGCCACCTGTACGCCGCGCGACCTTTCGTTCTGCGCCCACGCCATGCATGGCGACGACATCATGGTCGTGCCGGATGCGACCCTCGACCCCCGCTTTGCCGACAATGCCCTGGTGACGGGTGATCCGAATATCCGCTTCTATGCCGGGGCTCCGCTGGTCAGCAGCGACGGGCAGCCGTTGGGGTCGCTGTGCGTGATCGACAGCCGCCCCCGGCCCCAGGGCCTGACGGATCTGCAGGCCCACGCCCTGACCGTACTGGCCAAACAGGTCATGACCCAGCTGGAACTGCGAAAGGCCCTGATCACGGGCCAGGCGACCGGCGTGAAACTGGCCGACAGCGAGGCGCGGTTTCAGGCCATCGCCGACTCCATGCCCCAGATGGTCTGGTCGACGCTGCCGGACGGCTTTCACGACTATTACAACGCCCGCTGGTACGAGTTCACCGGCGTGCCGGCCGGTTCGACCGACGGCGAAGGCTGGAACGGCATGTTCCATCCCGAGGACCAGGAAAGGGCCCGCAAGCGGTGGACGCATTCGCTGGAAACCGGCGAGCCCTATGAGATCGAATACCGCCTGCGTCGTCACGACGGCGTCTATCGCTGGACCCTGGGGCGCGCGACGGCCATTCGCGATGCCCAGGGTCGCATCACCCGCTGGTTCGGGACCTGCACAGACATCGACGACCTGAAACGGGCCGAACAGACCAAGGAGCTGGTCAGCCAGGAGCTGAGCCACCGGATCAAGAACATCTTCGCCGTCGTGTCGGCCCTGATCGCCCTGTCGGCGCGTCAGTTCCCGGAGGCCAAGGGTTTTGCCAGTGCCGTGAGAACCCGCATCAATGCCCTGGCTCAGGCGCACGAGTTCGTGCGGCCCCACAGTGATGCCTCGGCACCCTCAATGGGCGACACGACCCTGCATGCCTTCCTGAACGCGCTCTTCAGCCCCTATTCCGGGCTGGACGGCCAGCCGCGCGTAAGGGTGACCGGGGACAACGCCGTCTTTGACGATCAGGCTGCGACATCGGTGGCCCTGCTGTTCCACGAACTCGCCACGAACGCTTACAAATATGGAGCTCTGTCCGTCGAAGCCGGGTCGGTGACGCTGACGACCCGCCAGGAGCGCGATCAGTTCGTTCTGGAATGGGTCGAGAACGGGGGGCCGCCTGTCGCTGCCGAACCCACCCGCCAAGGTTTTGGCTCATCCCTTGCATCGCTTTCGGTCGAGGGTCAGCTAGGCGGAAAGCTGGTGCGCGAATGGCACAGCGATGGATTGAAAGTGACGGCCAGCCTGCCCGCAACCGCTCTCTCACGTCGCCGCGCCGCGCAAAACGCCGCATGACAACGGTTTGTGGAAACCCTACATCCGCGGTCGCGTTCTGATGGCTAGACGACACACGGTTCATTCAGCTTCGGAGTATTAGGGTAAAGACTATGTCGGCGCGTATCCTCATCATCGAAGACGAGGCCATCGTTGCGATGGAACTTCGTTTCGTCCTCGAAGACCTGGGCTACCAGGTCGTCGGCACCGCTGCGGAAGCCCGCACGGCGCGTGAGATCGTGCGTGAGGAAGACATCGACCTTGCCCTTGTGGATATCCATCTTTCCGACGGCCCGACCGGCGTCGAACTGGGCCGTGAACTGGGTCAGGAGAAGGGCGTGACCGTCCTGTTCATGACCGCCAACCCCGGCATGGTTCGCAATGGGGTCACCGGTGCACTCGGCGTTCTGACCAAGCCGACTGATGAGCGGGCGGTCGAGACCGCCGTTGAATATGCCCTGTGCCGTCGCCAGGGTCGTCCCATCGAATACGCCCCGCCGGGCCTGCAGCTTTTCGCCTGAAGCGCGTGGCAATCTCGCTGAAAACAAGCCCCGACGCGCTTGAACAGCTGATCTATGTCAGCATCGACACGCGCGAGGTCACCAATCCGATCCGCGCCGCCGACATTCTGGCTGAGGCGCGGCGGAATAATGCGCGCGACGACATCACCGGCGTGCTCACCTTCACCGGCGGTCGATTTGTGCAAATCCTCGAAGGGCGCAACGAGCGGCTGGAAGACCTGCTGGCCCGCCTGGCCGTCGATCACCGCCATAGGGATTTGAAGATCCTCGCGCGCCGCACGATCACCCATCGCGATTTTCACGGTTGGGACATGGTCAGCCCACGCCTCGCTCGCAGCCAGATCGACAAGCTGAACCTTCTGCTGACCCAGACGCCTGCAGATCTGGACGCCTATGTCGATTTGCTGGCCGAAGCGGTGCATCGCCAGGCCAGTGCCCTGGCCGAGTACGGCTATGATGCGCGCGAGGATGCGCCGGACGGTCAGCCCGCCGGGTCGCCGACCGCCTGATCGGCCTACCAGGCCCCGATCTTCTCCGCTTCCTTGTGGCTGATCGGGTGATTGGCCTTGGCGTGATCCTCTTCCGCCAAAAAGCGCACCGCCTCCAGAGCAGCCATACAGCCCATGCCGGCCGCCGTAACCGCCTGGCGATAGATGTCGTCGGTCACGTCCCCGGCCGCCCAGACGCCTTCGATAGCCGTGGCCGCCGTGCCAGGCTTCACCACCAGATAGCCACCCTGTTTGGTCTCTAGCTGGCCTGCGAACAGCTCTGATGACGGCGCATGGCCGATGGCGATGAAGACGCCGTCGGCGGCCAGATCGCGGGTTTCGCCCGTCTTGACGTTCTTGATCCGTGCGCCCGTGACGTTGACCCCGCCGAAGTCGTTGGTTTCGCCCAGGATTTCGTCGATGGCGCTGTCCCAGACCACCTCGACCTTGGGATTGGACAGCAGGCGCTCCTGCAAGATTTTCTCGGCCCGGAACTCGTCGCGGCGGTGCACGACGGTGACCTTCGACGCGAAGTTGGTCAGGAACAGCGCTTCTTCCACCGCCGTATTGCCGCCACCGACCACGATCACATCCTTGCCGCGATAGAAGAAGCCGTCGCAGGTGGCGCAGGCGGACACGCCAAAGCCCTGATACTTCGCTTCGCTCTCCAGACCCAGCCATTTGGCCTGGGCCCCCGTCGAGATGATCACCGTCTCGGCCAGCATCTCCGTGCCGCTATCCAGCGTCAGCCGGAACGGCCGCTGGCTCAGGTCCGCCTTGACCACGATGTCCTCGATGATCTCGGTCCCGACGTGCTCGGCCTGGGCGCGCATCTGCTCCATCAGCCAGGGACCCTGGATGACGTCGGCGAAGCCGGGGTAGTTCTCGACATCGGTGGTGATGGTCAGCTGACCGCCGGGCTGAAGCCCCGCGATCACCACCGGCTGCAGCAAGGCGCGCGCGGCATAGATGGCGGCGGTCCAGCCGGCGGGGCCGGACCCGATGATGGCGACGCGGACGGTACGGGGAGTGCTCATGACGCCTATTTAGGCGGTGATTCCGCTTTGTGCGATGCTAGGGTGACGGTTCTTCACAGGCAGGGGCGGGTATTCACATGGAAGGTCGCAGTTCGATCGGTATCGGCGTCGCTTTGGGTGTCAGCATCGGTGTGGCTATCGGGGTCGCCACAGACAATCTGGCGCTCTGGTTGTCGCTGGGTATCGCCATCGGTGCCGGCATGGGCGTCGCCTTCGATCAGCAGGCTGCTCGCAAGCGCAAGCACGGCGACAACAGCGGCGGTGACGGTGGAGCCGCACCCCTGGGCGGTAGCGACAGCAGTGGTCGCGACAAGACCTTCGACAGCAGCGACGGCTCGGACGGTGGCGGCGGTGATGGCGGCGGCGGGGGCGGCGACTAGGTCTGTAATCGCTCGATGATCGCCCGCGCGGCCTGCTCGGTCTCGTTCAGCGGCTCATAGGTCCAGCTGTCCAGGCGGCCGTCGAAGGGCCGCGCGGCACCCCGATCACGCAAATCCTGATGCAGCCGCGCGAACTTGTCGGCCGGCTTGGTCGCCACCATCGGCAGGATGTGCACCGGCTTTCCCGTCGAGGCGGCCTCGGCGGCCATGTTGGCGCTGTCCTCGGTCACCAGAATATGGTCGGCGAAACGCAGGAAGGCGAAATAGGGGTTTGGCCCGGTGCCGTCCCAAATCAGCCCGGGCAGATGCGCCAGACGCGCCGTCATCGTCGCCTTGGCCGCCTCCGGCGTACGCCGGGAATAGGTCAGCATAAGCGATCCGCCCGCCGTCTCGATAGCGCCGGCGATCTGGTCGGCCAGGCTGGTGGCGTGGGCGTCGGTCAGGTCGTGAGCGCGGGACTTGCCGCCGATCAGCACGGCCACGCGCGGATGGGGCAGGGGCTCCAGCACGTCGACGAACGCTGCGGCGCCTTCCGCCAGCCGGGCGGGCGAAATGCGGTGCGGTGACCCCGTAATCGACAGGATGTTGGCCCCCTCGATCCCGTCATGCCGCGGCGCGACCACGAGGTCGTAATCACCCGTCCGCCAGCGCGGGTCCTGCGTCTGAACCACGAAGGTCTTGCCGCCGGAGCGCCGCCTGGCTGTCAGCGACAAGGGCAGAGTGGCCCGTCCTGTGGCGATCCAGACGTCCGGCCAATCCTCCCCCGTCCTGGGGAAGGGGACGTCCGATGTCGTATCCAACATCCATGGAGCCTTCAGCGCTGATGGCAACTTGTTGAACCCGGCCCGCCAGCGCACCCGTTTGATGGTGATCTCAGAAGGTAAGAGGCGCTGAAGGGCTTCCGCCAGTCCCAGCGCCTGGTTCTGCATACCGATCCGGCCGTCCGAGACGACCCAGAGGGACAACGGATCTGTCACGTTCCGGTCTGGCCGGTCCAGCACATCGCCTCGACCTTGTTGCCGTCGGGGTCTCGGAGAAAAGCCGCACAATAGCCCGGAGCGTATTCAGGTCTCGGACCGGGCCGTCCGTCGTCATGACCGCCGGCCTCGAGCCCAGCCGCATGGAAGGCGTCGACGGCCTGGGGGCCGTCGGCGTTGAAGCAAACATGGGCGCCGTTCCCAGCCTGGGCGAGCCGGCCATCATGCGGTCTCGCGGCCCAAAACTCCGGAAAGTCTCGACCGTATCCGATGCCGACGGCATGCGCCATGATACGCCGGGCCCCCAAGGTGGCCATGACCGCGTCGTAAAACACGCCCGCGCGGGCCACGTCTGTTACGCCGACCGAAACGTGCGACACCAAAGGTGGGCGCGTTTCTGTCGACGCCGTCATCGGGCTATTTCCACTCGACCTTGAGGATTTCGTAGGCCTTCACGCCGCCGGGGGTGTTGACCTCGACCACGTCGCCGACCTCCTTGGAGATCATGGCGCGCGCGATCGGCGAGGCCACGGAAATCTTGCCCTGCTTCACGTCGGCTTCATGCTCGCCTACGATCTGGTAGCGGCCTTCTTCCTCGGTGTCCTCGTCCACGACCGTGACGGTCGCGCCGAACTTGACCTGGCTTCCGCTCAGCTTGGAGACGTCGATCACCTGGGCGCGGCTGATCTTGTCCTCGATCTCGGCGATCTGGCCTTCAATCCAGCCCTGGCGCTCCTTGGCGGCGTGATACTCGGCATTTTCCGAGAGATCGCCATGCTCGCGCGCTTCCGAGATGGCCGAGATTACGCTCGGCCGCTCCACGGACTTCAATTGCTTCAGCTGATCGTCGAGGACACGGTAGCCCTCGGCCGTCATCGGCACTTTTTCCATATGTCGTGAGTTTCTTGGTTATCGCCCGACTGGACAGATTGACTGGCACTTGAGATCGCAGGGCGCTTGCGACCGGCCAAAGAGGGTAGGGCACCCTGTCAAAACGTTCAAGACCCTATGGCCGATTGGCGACCCGTGTTCCGGCAACACGGCGACGCGACAGGGCGCGGATGTGTTTCATCAGGCTCCAGGCCAGCCAGCCAAGGAGGGCCATGCCGATCGCCATGAAGGCGACGGACACGATGAAGATGCCGGCGGCGATAAAAGCGAGCACAAAGGACAGGGCGGCGGTCAGAGCCGCCACGATTTGAATTGTTTTCAGGCGCATGGGCTCATTAACGGATGGTGGCCCCTGCGGTTGCGGCTCTGCCTTCAACACCCTGTGACTGTGTCCCGCCCGCCACTCAGGCATAGCTGTAGGGCCCGCCCCGCTCCAGCGCCCGCTGATAGGCCGGACGGGCGTGGATCCTTTCCAGAAAGGCCTTCAGACGGGGCTTGTCGTCATAGGGCGCGCGGGAGCCCCCGGCCTCGATGGGGAAGCTCATCATGATGTCGGCGGCGCTGAACCGGTCGCCCGCGAACCATTCCGACTTTCCCAGTTCGGCCTCCCAGTAGGCCGTGTGGGCCGCGATCTGGGGGTCGATGAAGCCATCCTGGGCCTTGGCGCTGATCGCCTTGACGACCGGCCGAACCAGCCCAGGCGAGCGTTTGGGCAACTGGCCGAAGATCAGTTTCAGCAGCAGCGGCGTCATGGCCGAACCCTCGGCATAGTGCAGCCAGTAGGTATAGCGCCGCCCCGCCTCTGTTCCGGGCGCGGGGCGAAGGGCGGCCCCCTCGGGGCCTTCCAGCAGATATTCGACGATGGCTCCGGTCTCGGCCACTCGCACCTCGCCGTCATCGACGACGGGCGACTTGCCTAGCGGATGAATGGCCTTCAGCTCCGGCGGGGCCAGCATGGTCGCCGGATCGCGCTCGTAGCGTTTCACCTCATAGGGCCGACCCATCTCCTCCAGCAGCCACAGCACGCGCTGCGAGCGGGAATCGGCGAGGTGGTGGACGGTGATCATGGGTGCGCTCCGGTCAGGCTGGACGGTCAGTCACGCATGCTGACGCCGCGTCCGTCCAGCCTTTTTCAGAACCGGTGCACTCAGGCGCGGCGGCCGCTCCAGCGCTGGCGCGGATGCGTCTTGGCCTTGCTGCCGTGACGCTGGGACTGGCTCTGCGACGGCTTGCCGGCGCGGCGATCGCGGCGGGCTTCCCACAGCTGGAACGCCAAGGTCGCCAGGGCCAGCTTGCCCGCATGCCGTCCGGCCACGCGGCGTCCACCCTTGCTGAACAGCAGGCCACCGACCAGGGTCACCAGGCTGGGCGAAAGTTTGGGAATGGGCATGATCGATCTCCTTCGGTGACATAACGCGCCGCAGCCTTGGCCGTTCAGTGCCGTGCGCCCCTGCGACATCGCTTCGCAGAAGACGATTCCCGGTCTAGCGTCCCCGCATGGCCCAATCCCGAACCGCTGCCGTCATGTCCTCCCTGTCGCTCAGGGTGCTGGTCGCCCTGATCGCCGGCCTGGCCGCGGGGGCGGCGGCTCAGGCCTGGGGCATACCCGGCGGCACCGCCAGCGTGGCGGCCATCGACGCCCTGGGCCAGCTGTGGCTGAACGCCCTGAGGATGACGATCATCCCGCTGGTCTTCGCGCTTCTGGTCACCGGCATCGCCTCGATCGCGGATGCGACCTCGACCGGGCGGCTGGCGGTCAAGGCGCTTATCGTCTTCGCAGTCTTGCTGGTCTTCGCCACCGTCTATGCCTTCGCCGCCTCCATGGGGCTGCACGCCGTCTGGCCGATCAATATCGCCGAGGCCCAGGCCCTGCTGGCCGGCGTCTCAGCGGATCAGGCCGCCGCCGTCGCCGAGGGTGCCAAGTCCGGCGGCTTCGGGGCCTTTGTCGCGGGACTGGCCCCCTCCAACCCGATCAAGGCCGCGGCGGACGACGCCATCCTGGCCATCGTGGTCTTCGCCATCGCGTTCGGGTTCGCCACCACCCGCCTGCCGGGCCGGTTGCGCCAGCCCATCGCGATCTTCTTCGAGGCCGTGGCCCAGGCCATGATCGTGATCGTGCAATGGGTGCTGTGGGCCGCGCCGGTCGGAGTCTTCGCCCTCGCCATGGGCGTGGGCCTGCGGGCCGGCATCGGGGCGGCGGGCGTGCTGGCCCACTATATCGCCATCGTCAGCCTGGCCATCATCGGCCTGATCCTGATCCTCTATGCGGTGGCCACCGTCTGGGGCCGGATCGGCCTGGGCCGGTTCGCGCAGGGCATCGCCCCGGCACAGGTCGTGGCCTTCTCGACCCAGTCGTCGCTGGCCAGCCTGCCGATCATGGTGGAGCGGGCGGTGGGGCGGCTAGGCGTCTCCGCGGCCACGGCCGGACTGGTCCTGCCGCTGGCCGTCGCCGTCTTCCGCATCACCAGCCCGGTCGCCAACCTGGCCGTCGTCATCTATTGCGCCCATCTGTTCGGGGTTCAGATCACCCTGCCGGTCATGGTCGCGGGCGGCCTGACCGCCATGGCCATCAGCGTCGGCACCGTCGGCTTGCCCGGCCAGATCAGCTTCTTCGCCAGCGTCGCCCCGATCGCCCTGGCCATGGGCGTGCCGCTGGAGCTCCTGCCCCTGCTGCTTGCGGTCGAGGTCATCCCCGACATCTTCCGCACCATCGGCAACGTCACTGCCGACCTGACCGCCGCCCGCATCGTGGAGGGGCGGGATGCGGTGGCAGACCCGGAGGCGGCGGCGGGGATTTAGGGGCTAGACCGTCATCCGACGTCAGCGAGGTTCGTTTTGGGCGTAAAGCGGACGTTGGGCCTTGGTGAGTGCACACCGGTGGTGCGATGTTGCGGGTAGACTAGGGAGACGGTGATGGCGGACGGCTGGCTTGTGCGAATTGAAGTCGAAGCTGGCCGTGGGGAGATTACTCCACTGGTCTTTGCCGTCGCGATTGGTGACCATCGGGACGCTATCGAGGCTGCTCGTCAATCGCCCGATGTAGCTGAGGAGCAAGGCCGACCGCGAACGCTCGCCGAGCCGTGGCCGGTTCTCAGCGCGAGCATAATCGCCCCTATAGATGCAAAGACGGTTGAGAAGTTGAGGCTACGACCAGGCGAACTTTGGAATGTCTATCGGCCAAAGATCACCGACCGCATTCAGTTCGCTTCGAAACCTTAGCTACTGTTAGGGAGCAGACGTTGCTGGTGTCCGCAACGGGTCGAAAACGGTCTCCGCCTAGCGGCCGGTAGTCCGACACTGCGTCGTGCATCAGTATAGCCCGAGCGCCTTTGCCAAGACGGCAATCAGGGCGCTGAGCTGAAGCACGGCAAGGGTGTGCAACTGCACGCTGAACGGCTGTTTGCGCGTCTTGTGGCGCAGGCTGAGCCGCGCGCCATAGACTGCGGGCGTCCCACCCATTAGGGCGAAAAGCAGCAGGGTCGATTCCGCCACTCGCCTATGCCCCTGCTGCGCCGCCGCCTTGTCCGTCGCGAACGCCAGCCAGGTCACGCCGTTGATCGCGGCCAGATAGAGCAGGCCGACGCCGATCAGCAGATCGGCGCTGACCGTCACCCGTAGTCCTGGATCGGCCTCACATCCAGATCGCCCGCCTTGATCGCGCCGATGGCCTGGGCGGCGGCCTGGGACCCTGCGGTGGTGGTGTAATAGGGGATCTTCATCATCAGGGCGGTGCGGCGAAGGCTGAAGCTGTCCTGCAGGGACTGCTTGCCCGAGGTGGTGTTGAAGACTAGCTGCACTTCGCCGTTCTTCATGGCGTCAACGATGTGGGGACGCCCCTCCAGCACCTTCTTCACATGGGTCACGGCCAGGCCCTGTTCGACCAGATAGCTGTGGGTGCCGCCGGTCGCCATCAGGGTGAAGCCTTCGGCCAGCAGCGTCCTGGCCGCATCGACGATGAAGGGCTTGTCCTCATCCTTGACCGAGATGAAGGCACAACCGGAGACGGGCAGGGTGGTGCCGCCGCCGATCTGGCTCTTGGCAAAAGCACGGGCGAATGCGGGGGCCATGTCGGCCTCGCCGTCGCGCTTCCAGTCCAGACCCATGACCTCGCCGGTCGAGCGCATTTCCGGCCCCAGGATGGTGTCGACCCCGGCGAAGCGGGCGAACGGGAAGACCGCTTCCTTGACCGCGATATGGTCGTAGGGCTTGTCCGCCAGGCCGAAGGATTTCAGGGGCACCCCGGCCATGACCTTGGCCGCGATGGCGGCGATCGGCTGGCCGATGGTCTTGGCGACGAAGGGGGCCGTGCGGGATGCGCGCGGATTGACCTCCAGCACGAAGATACGGGGGTTGTCGCTGTGCGGCTCCTCGATGGCGAACTGGACGTTCATCAGGCCGCGCACCTTCAGCGCTTTCGCCATTTCGGTGGTCTGACGCTTCAGCTCGGTCACGATCTCTGCCGACAGCGACCAGGGTGGCATGGAACAGGCGCTGTCGCCCGAATGCACCCCGGCTTCTTCGATGTGTTCCAGCACGCCCGCCACGAAGACCGTCTCATCGTCGCACAGGGCGTCGACGTCCACCTCGGTCGCCCGGTTCAGATAATGGTCGATCAGGACGGGGTCGTCGCCCGAGACCCGCATGGCCTCGCCGACATAGCGGTCCAGCTGTTCGCGGTCGTGGACGATCATCATGCCGCGTCCGCCCAGCACATAGGACGGGCGCAGGACGACGGGATAGCCGACCTCTTCCGCCTTCTGGGCGGCTTCCTCGGCGCTGCGGGCCAGGCCGTTGGGCGGCTGGATCAGGCCGATGTCGTTGAGCATTTTCTGGAAGCGCTCGCGGTCCTCGGCCAGGTCGATGGAGTCCACCGACGTGCCCAGGATCGGCACGCCATCCTCCTGCAACGCATGCGCCAGTTTCAGCGGCGTCTGACCGCCGAACTGGACGACCACGCCGATCAGGTCGCCCCTGGATCGTTCGACGTCGATCAGTTCCAGCACATCCTCGGCCGTCAGCGGTTCGAAATACAGCCGGTCGGAGGTGTCGTAGTCGGTCGAGACGGTCTCGGGGTTGCAATTGACCATGATGCTCTCGACGCCGATGTCGGCGAAGGCAAAGGCCGCGTGGCAGCAGCAGTAATCGAACTCGATCCCTTGCCCGATCCGGTTCGGCCCGCCCCCAAGGATGATGGCCTTCTTCGCTTCGGTCGGAGCGGATTCGCAGGCCGGAACCTGGCCCAGCGCCCCGGTCTCATAGGTCGAATACATATAGGCGGTGGCCGAGGCGAACTCGGCCGCACAGGTGTCGATCCGCTTGAAGACCGGGCGCACGTTGAGGGCGCGGCGGGCTCTGCGGACGGCGACTTCGCTCAGGCCCGTCAGCTGGGCCAGACGGGCGTCGGAGAAGCCCTTGGACTTGAGCTTGCGGAACTCGGTCGCCTCGACCGGCAGGCCCGTGACGCGGACGTGCCCCTCAGTGCGCACGATGTCGGCGATCTGGCGCAGGAACCACGGTTCATACGAACAGGCCGCATTGACCTCCTCGACCGTCAGGCCATGGCGGAAAGCTTGTGCGATCACCAGAATGCGGTCCGGCGTCGGCTGGCCCAGGGCGCGCACAACGGCGGCCCGGATCGAGCCCTCGTCGCCCGATCCGTCGGTGCCCTCGATCTCGATCTCGTCGAAGCCGTTCAGCCCGGTTTCCAGGCCGCGCAGCGCCTTCTGCATGCTCTCCTGGAAGGTTCGACCGATGGCCATGACCTCGCCGACCGACTTCATCGAGGTCGACAGGGTCGCCTCGGCACCGGGGTATTTCTCGAAGGCGAAGCGCGGGATCTTGGTCACGACATAGTCGATGCTCGGCTCGAACGAGGCCGGCGTGACCTGGGTGATGTCGTTGGTCAGTTCGTCCAGCGTGTAGCCCACGGCCAGACGCGCGGCGACCTTGGCGATGGGGAAGCCTGTGGCTTTGGACGCCAGGGCCGATGACCGCGATACGCGCGGGTTCATCTCGATCACCACCATCCGGCCGTCGGCCGGATTGATGGCCCACTGGACGTTCGATCCGCCGGTCTCGACCCCGATTTCGCGGAGCACATTGATCGAGCCGGTCCGCATCCGCTGATATTCCTTGTCGGTCAGCGTCAGGGCGGGGGCGACGGTGATGCTGTCGCCTGTATGGACCCCCATAGGGTCGATATTCTCGATGGAGCAGATGATGATGCAGTTGTCCGCATGATCGCGGACCACCTCCATCTCGTATTCCTTCCAGCCCAGCACCGATTCCTCGATCAGCACCTCGGTCGTCGGCGACAGGTCCAGCCCGCGCAGGACGATCTCCTCGAACTCCTCGCGGTTATAGGCGATGCCGCCGCCGGTCCCGGCCAAGGTGAACGACGGGCGCACGATGGCGGGCAGACCGACGAACTCCAGCCCCTCCAGCGCCTCCTCCATCGAATGTGCCGCCTTGGACTTGGGCGATTCCAGACCCAGCTTGTCCATGGCGTCGCGGAATTTCTGGCGGTCCTCGGCCTTGTCGATGACCTCCGCCTTGGCCCCGATCATCTCGACGCCGTATTTCTTCAGCGCACCGGAGGCGTCCAGCGCCAGGGCTGTGTTCAGGGCCGTCTGGCCACCCATGGTTGGCAACAGGGCATCGGGCCGCTCCCTGGCGATGATCTTCTCGACCATTTCGGGCGTGATCGGCTCGATATAGGTGGCATCGGCCACCTCCGGGTCGGTCATGATGGTGGCGGGGTTGGAGTTGACCAGGATCACCCGGTACCCCTCGGCCTTCAGCGCCTTGCACGCCTGCACGCCCGAATAGTCGAACTCACACGCCTGACCGATCACGATCGGCCCCGCGCCGATGATCAGGATGGATTTGATGTCTGTGCGTTTGGGCATCTTCGGCCTCGTCTGATCAGTTCGTCACGACCGCACACTCCCAGCCGTCATAGTCCAGCTGAAAGGCCGCAGCCCAGGATTGCATCATGGATGAAACATGCGCGAACGAGGCTTCGTCCACCGCCATGGTGGTTTCCAGCACGGTCATGTCGTCCTGGCCGCGCGTGATGAAGCCGGCGCGCCGCGCGACCTCGTTCAGGTCGTCGTGGTCACCCTCGCCATAGAAGTAGAACAGGGTATGCCGGGGGGTGACGCCGCTATCGCCATGCTCGGCCAGGGACGCCCGGATCATGGCGTCGCGCTCGTCGTGCGGGACATCGGATGCGGTCACGGCGGCAGCGGTCCTTTCGCGCACGAAAATCCGGCGCGGGCGATACGCCGGCGCGGTTCCGTTCGGGTTGTCGGTTAAGCGGTCCGTCTAATGAGCGCGGGCGGCGGGGGCAAGCCGCAATGCGCTCGGCAGTGCCATTTGCTGTGCACGCACGAAAAAGGGGCGGCCCTTGCGAGCCGCCCCTGACCCGTCTTGGCCGGTTCCGAAATCAGAACGGGCGGTAGTTCAGGCCGATGAAGAAGCGACGGCCGTAGGGGTCGAAGTTCGAATAGAGGGTCGTACCCAGATAGTCGGCTTGTTCTTCGTCAAACGCGTTCACGACACCAGCGCGAACCGTCAGGTCCTCGCGAGCATTCCAGCGCACGGTGAAGTCGTGGCGCGTGAAGTTGCCGGTGTTCAACTCGTCGTACTCACGAGCGTCGGCGTTGGAGACGAAGTCGCGGATACGGACGCTGTCTTGCGCCGTCTGCCAGTCGGCCGTCCAGTTGACGCTCCAGATCTCGTTCGGTGCCCAGGTCAGCGACGACTTGAAGCGAACACGGGGGTAGAAGATGTTGCTGGCCAGTTCGTTGAAGTCCGACGGATCGTCGGCGTTCAGGAACTCCTGCTGATCGATCAGCCACAGGCCGGCGATCGAGTAGTCCAGCGTACCCCAGTTGCGGCCCGTCGTTTCCGCCAGGTCCATGGTGTAGCGGGCCGTGAAATCCAGACCGCGGGTCTTCAGCGATGCGTAGTTGATCGAGCCTTCGATGAAGCCACCGATCGGATCGCCGACAGGCGCACCGATTCCGAACGGAATGTCAGGATTGTTGCGGAAGATGGTGTCACACGCGGCCGTGTTCAGTGTCTCACCGCTGACGCAGTTGACGGCCGCCACACCGGCCGAAACAGACGCGATGACCTGGTCGATCTCGATCTCGTAATAGTCGAGCACCAGCGAGAAGTTCGGGAAGAAGCGCGGCCGCAGCACCGTGGAGAAGGTGAAGCTGGTCGACTCCTCCGGCGTGAGGTTGGGGTTGCCACCCAGAACGCCTGCAACGCCCGAGGTATAGCTTGGGTTGAAGTCGTCGGCATTGGTGGCAGTGGTGCCGGCGAAGTCGAACGTCAGACCTTGCTGCTGCGCCAGAGCCGTACAGTTGGCGATGCGGTTTTCCCGAACCTGCGCATCCGTCACGGCCGCGATGTTGAGGGTCGCACACGGGTCGGAGATATCGTTCAGGAAGGTCTGGCTGAATGGCGCGAAGTTTTCGGCCAGGTCGGGTACGCGAACGGACGTGTTGTAGCTGGTCTTGAAAGCAATGTCCCGGATGGGGCGATAGACAAGGTTGACGCCATAGACATCAACATTTCCAACGGTGCTGTAATCGGCATACCGATACGAACCGCTTAGCTCGGCATATTCACCCAGCCAGCTGTCGCGGAACAGCGGGAGCGAGACTTCGGCGAAGACTTCTTCGCTGGTGTACTCGACCTCGTCGAAATCAGGGCCGGAGTTGAGGAACAGGAAAGCGCGGCCTGCGGTATCGCGGTCCCGACCCGTGGCCTCGGTGGCCTCGCGGCGGTACTCGGCACCCAGGGCCAGACCGATCGGACCGGCACCCCAGAAGTCCCAGAGGCTGCCGGAGACCGAAGCGATGGCCTGCTCCTGCTCGTTGCGCTCGGTCACACCAATCACGGCATCGATATAGTTCAGGGCTGCCGCACTCTGGTTGCCCTTGCCGAAGACGTTCAGCGGGGCGCAGTCGCGGATGGAGTTGCGACCGTATTCGCTGTCGCGCAGATCGCCGCCATTCTGGTCGATCAGGTTGCCGTTAGGCACGCCGCGATCGGCCAGCAGTTGTACGCGGCAGACGATTTCGCCGGGACGGCCGTTGACTTCACCGGCAACGTCCACGACGGCGTCGGCGGCCAGTGAAACCCGCTGACTGTCCGTGCCGCGCTCGCGGTTCTCGACCTCGACCTCGCCATAGGTGTATCCGATGTCCCAGTTGATATCGCGCACGAAGCCGAAGCCGTCATTCGAGCCACGGATGCCGGCGACGAAGCGGGTCAGTTCACGCGTGTTGTCCTGCGTACGGTCAGGGCCGAACATGCTGTGGCGGGCCTGTTGCAACAGAACGGGCGCGCCGGGTGCACCGGGCGTCGTGTCCGTGGGCTCGCCATACTGGATGATCGTATTGGTCGCGATCGCGTCCTTGACAATCTGCGGCAGGAAGGCGTTGTCCGACCAGCGCAGGTCGAAGTTGGCAACATTGTAGACGACGCCCAGGCTGTCCGCGTCATACGCATCGACCAGGTCGATGTCATAGAAGGTCGGCTGCGACAGGTCGAAGGTGTCTTCGGTGACGTATTTCGCTTCGCCGTACAGCTCGATGTCAGGCGTCAGCTTGAAGGTCGTACCGACCTGGAAGCGAGCTGATTCCGAACGTGGAACGCGCGAACCCGTGCTGAACTCGGCCGGATTTTCGCCGTCACCGCCGATGTTGAAGGGGCGGTTGGCCCCAGTTTCACCCAGTCGCTGGCCGAAGTTGGCCAGACGCGCGGTCGTGCCCTCGTACCAGTAGGTCTTGCCGGGCTGCACTGCGAAACAGGCTGGATCATAGGTGAAGAAGCCCCCCGCGATACAGTCGACGTAGGGCACATCGGGGTCATTCAGAGGGCTACCCTGCTGATTGTTCGCCAGAGTGGTCTGACCCCAGCGCGGCAGGTCAATGCGGCGCACGTTCTTGTACAGGCGGGCGTCCAGGTTGCCGTCGAATGGGTCGGTGGTGGGGTCGGCGTCAATACCGATGCGGACCGGTGCGTCTTCCAGCCAGTCAATGTCCAGCGAGGTGACTTCGTCGACCTCTTCATACTCAGCGTGGGCATAGATGTTCAGCCGGTCGTCGAGCAGGTTGGTGCCCGCCAGCACGGAGATGCGTTTGTTGGCCTCACCGTTCTGGTTGATCATGCCGTAGTTGGCGTCGATCTCCAGGCCTTCGAAATCCTTGCGCAGGATGAAGTTCAGCACGCCGGATACGGCGTCGGCACCATAGACCGAGGCGGCGCCACCGGTGACGATCTCGATGTTCTCGATCAGCAGGCGCGGGATGGTGTCGATATCGACCGACAGCTGGCCACCGCTGGAACCGACGTGACGGCGGCCGTCGACCAGGGTCAGGGTGCGGTTCGAACCCAGGCTGCGCAGGTTCGGCAGCGAAAGGCCGCCGTCACCCAGGCCCGAACCCGTCGTATCCGAAGGCACCACCGAGTTCGACAGAGCAGGGATCGTCGCCAAGTAGTCGATCACCGTGGCCTGGCCGGTGGACAGCAGTTCTTCGCGCTGGACCTGAATCAGCGGGGTCGGAGCGTTGGTGGCGTCGCGACGGATGCGTGAGCCCGTGACGACGACCTCACCCAGTTCGGTCGCCGGGTTAGCGACCTGATTGAGGGGCGCCTGACCGGTCGCTGTGTTGGCAGGCTGATTGGCGGGTACCGTTTGCGCCAATGCTGGCGCGGTCGCTGCCATGGCACCTGCCAACATGGTCGATGCGAGCAGGGTCTTGCGGATGTTTAGCATATGGTGAACGCCCAACTGTTGAGAAACGCAGTGACATCGAAATCTCGACGAGAGGGCGCAAAAGCCTGACCCGGTCGTCAATGGTCAAGCGTTGCCGTACAGAATATGCAAAATTACAATGTTATTCGGACATCTTGTGGCCCTGTCGGGACACCTGTTTGCCTTATTGCGTATAGTCGGGAACCGACGATCGTGAGCGACGTTACGACGCAGTTTGCTCAATCCATACTGGAAGCTGTGCTATATTACTCAAGCTGCAATAGCGGGGGTGCCCATCCGGCGCATCGGCCAGTTCGTGCGCCCAGGTCACGTGATAGGGGATGTGCACGCCGTAAGCCCCCGCCGCCAGCGCAGGCAGGACGTCCGACTTCATGGAGTTGCCGGCCATGACGGCGTCCTCGGCCCCGGTGCCGTGTCGGGCAAAGATGCGCTCATATGTGCCGCGATCCTTCTCCGACACGATCTCGACGGCGGCGAACAGATCGCCCAGGCCTGAGGCGGCCAGCTTGCGTTCCTGATCCAGGAGGTCACCCTTGGTGATCAGGACCAGGCGATATTTCTCGGACAGGGTGGCCAGCGCCTCGTCCACGCCGGGCAGGGTCTCGACCGGATGGGCCAGCATCTCGCGGCCTGCCGCCAGAATCTCGCGCACCACCTCGGGCGGCGCCCCGCCGTCGCACAGCTCCATGGCCGTCTCGATCATCGACAGGGTGAACCCCTTCACCCCGTAGCCATAGAGACGCAGGTTGCGTTGCTCCGTCTCGGCCAGCCGCGCCTCGATCACCTCGGCGTCGCCATGATCATCCAGCAGGTCGACGAACCGCGCGTGGGTCAGGCGAAAGATCGTCTCATTGTGCCAGAGGGTGTCATCGGCATCGAGGCCGACGGTGGTGATGGGCATGGCAGTCGTCTCTCGGCTTGGCGCGTGAGATGGCGGTCTCGCGCGCGACCGCACTCAGGTCAATCGGTCGCCTTGTCGGCCAGCGCGGATTGCCCTCTTGCTGATGCGTCAGAGGGAGCGTCGTTCATGACAGATCAGGCAGCGGTAGTAATCGGCGCCTCGGGCGGCATCGGCTCGGCCATGGTGGAGGCGCTCAGGGCGTCGGGGCATTATGCGACAATCCACGCCCTGTCGCGATCCGGCACGGGGCTGGACCTGACCGATGAGGCCAGCGTCGCACAGGCGGCGCGTGGGGTGGGCGAGGGGCCGCCGCCGTCGCTGATCTTCGTGGCCACCGGTGTGTTGCATCACGGTCAGGAGCCGGAGCGGACCTACAAGGCGATGACAGCCGAGCATCTGCTGCGGGATTACCAGGTCAACACGGTCGGTCCGGCCTTGGTCGCCAGACACTTCCTGCCCTTGTTCCCACGTGACCGACGCGGCGTCTTCGCGGCCCTGTCGGCGCGGGTAGGGTCCATCGGCGACAATCGACTGGGCGGCTGGCACAGCTACCGCGCGTCCAAGGCGGCGCTGAACATGATCCTGAAAAACCTGTCGATCGAGCTGGCGCGGACCCACCCGCAGGCGGTGGTCGCCGGTCTGCACCCCGGCACGGTCGACACGGCGCTGAGCGTGCCGTTCCAGAAGGGCGTGGCGGCCGACAAGCTGTTCACCGCCGACTACTCGGCCAGTCGCCTGCTGGCTGTGCTGGACGACCTGACGCCTGCGGACAGCGGCGGTGTTTTCGCATGGGACGGAGCGCGGATTCCCGAGTAATCGGAGGCCATGAGCCAGACCGAGATCCTGCCCATCCCCGATGCGCCCTCCGCCCGCAAGATCGGCTGGGGCATCGCCGCCCTTGTGGTGGCCGGGAACATGATCGGGTCGGGGGTCTATCTTGCCCCCGTGGCCCTTGCCTCGACCGGCTCGTCCAGTCTGATTGGTTGGCTGATCTGTGGCGCGGGGGCCATGATCCTGGCGGCGGTCTTTGCAGGCCTGGGCCGGTTTCAGCCGGATGCGGACGGCCTGTCGGACTTTACGCGGCGGGGGCTGGGGCGCTTTATCGGCTATCAGACGGCCATCGCCTATTGGGGCGTCTGCCTGACCGGCAATGTCGCGGTGGCCATCGCGGGCACCGGTTATCTGGCCTTCTTCTTTCCGGTGCTGGCCGAGCCGGTTCCTGCGGCACTCAGCAATCTGGCCCTGATCGCCATCACCACCGCCGCCTATGCGACCGGCGCCAAAGTGGCGGCGCGGCTGGGCGCAACGACGCTGGTGATTGGCCTTCTGCCGCTTGTGCTGGCCATCTTCGCCGGGGCTGTGGCCTTCAGCGGCACGACCTTCTCGGCCTCGTGGAACCCTTCCGGACAGCCGCTGAGCGGCACCATCCCGGCCTCGCTGGTGGTGATCTTCTGGTCCTTTTTGGGTCTGGAAAGCGCGGCCGCCCTTTCGAAGCTGGTGCGCGACCCGGCGCGCGACGTGGGCCGCGCCAGCGTGGGCGGCGTGGGGCTGGCCCTGGTGGTCTATGTGCTGGCATCCGCCGCCGTATTCGGCGTAATCCCCGCAGGCGAGTTGGCGCAATCCACCAGTCCATTTGCCGATCTGGCCGCCAGGGTGTTCGGGGCGTCGGTGGCCGGCCTCGTTGCGGCCTGCGCCGTCATCAAGGCACTGGGCACCATCGCCGGCTGGACCATCCTGGGTGGCGAGACGGCAAGATCGGCGGGGGAGGCGGGCTATCTGCCGCGCGTCTTCGGCCACGCCAGTCGGCCGGGACATCTGCCGCTGTCCAATCCCCTGATCAACGGTGCGATCATGGCCCTGCTGATTGTGGCGACGATCCAGCCGACGCTGGCGGGCCAGTTCGGCCTGCTGATCGGAGCCTGCACGGTCCTGACCATCTGCCTGTACGCCCTGTGCTGCATCAGCCTGTTCCGCTTCAGCAAATCGGTCGGCTGGCGCATCCTGTCGGTCGTAGGGCTGGTGTTTGCGGTCGGGGCCGTGGTCGCGGCGGCACCGGGCAACGTCATTCCGGCCATCGTGCTGTTCTGCGTGGCGTCTGTGGGGTGGATCTGGGTGCGAAAGGGCGCAGACCACCGCGTTGACCCCGTACTGCCTACCCTTTAGCAACGCCGCCGTTTGCCCGCCGGGATTCGGTGGTATGGAGCGATCATGACCCAGTCCTCGTTTCCGACCCTTCTTCCCGGTGTGACCGGCGTGCTGGCGCTGGCGGACGGCACCATACTGCAAGGGATCGGATGTGGCGCGACCGGTTCAGCCCTGGGCGAGGTGGTCTTCAACACGGCCATGACCGGCTATCAGGAAATCCTGACCGACCCGTCCTACATGAGCCAGATCCTGGCCTTCACCTTTCCGCACGTCGGCAATGTCGGGACCAATGCGGACGACATCGAGCAGATCGGCGGCGGTTCGGACACCTCCGCACGCGGGGCCATCTTCCGCGACACGCCCACCGATCCGGCCAACTGGCGGTCCGACGCGGGCCTGGACACCTGGATGAAGCGGCGTGGGGTCGTGGGTCTCGCCGGGATCGATACGCGCGCCCTGACGGCGCTGATCCGGGACGGGGGTGCACCGCATGCCGTGATCGCCCACGATCCGGACGGCCAGTTCGATCTGGAGGCCCTGGTCGCACAGGCAAAGGCCTGGACGGGTCTGGTCGGGCTGGATCTGGCCAAGGACGCTTCCACCCTGCAATCCTTCGACTGGGATCAGGGCCTGTGGGACTGGCCCGAGGGGCATCCGCGCGTCGATGCGGCCGACAAGTCCGTCGTGGTCATCGACTATGGCGTCAAGCGCAACATCCTGCGCGCCTTGGCTTCGACCGGTGCGAAGATCACGGTCGTGCCGGCCTCGACGACCGCCGAGGAGGTTCTGGCGCGCAACCCGGATGGCGTGGTCCTGTCCAACGGGCCCGGCGATCCCGCCGCCACCGGCGAATACGCCGTGCCGGAAATCCGCAAGCTGGTCGACAGCGGCAAGCCGGTCTTCGGCATCTGCCTGGGCCACCAGATGCTGGCCCTCGCGCTCGGCGGCAAGACGGTCAAGATGGACCAGGGGCATCACGGGGCCAATCACCCGGTCAAGGATCTGACGACCGGCAAGGTCGAGATTGTGTCGATGAACCACGGCTTTACCGTCGATCGCGACAGCCTGCCGGATGCGGTCATGGAAACACATGTGTCGCTGTTCGACGGCACCAACTGCGGCATCGCCCTCAGGGACCGTCCGGTGTTCAGCGTCCAGCACCATCCGGAGGCCTCGCCCGGACCAACCGACAGCCTTTATCTGTTCCAGCGGTTCGCGGACTCGATGCGCTGAGACCGATCAGGGCAGGGGCGCGAAGCTCTTGTTTTCGCAACGCAGCTCGCTGGCCTTGCGGACAGCCATCGGCGCGGCGCTGAACCAGTAACCGGCATCGTCTTCACGCTGGGCCCGGCGGCGCTCGATCGCACGCCTGCGACGAAGGGCGGCGTTCTCCAGCAGGCGCGCATGCAGGGCGCGGGGCGACAGTTCGGCGATGGCGGGGGAACCGGGGACGGCGACGGCGTCGGGGCCGATGGGTTCCACCGCCGGACGGGCGATGGCGATAAACATGTAGGTCTCGTTTGTCAGGAGGGCCGACGCTTCTGCGTCACGGGTTCGGGGAGTTAACCACAGGCCCTGTGGATAGTTCCGCAATCTGACAGAATAATGTCCAAGTGAATCAATCGCTTGCCGCCGCTTTCGCGCCATCTTGGTAAACAAAATCTTAACGGGGGAGATCGCTCGGGCGTCGCTAGTTCGTGCGTTCCCCTGCTGGGCCGAGCGCTATAGACATCGTGCGTGCGCTTTGACGAACGATACATTGAGGAACTGAAGGCCCGCCTTCGCCCGTCCGACGTCATCGGGCGGTCGGTGAAGCTCAAGCGTCAGGGCCGCGAATACGTCGGCCTGTCGCCCTTCTCCAAGGAAAAGTCGCCGTCGTTTTTCGTCAACGATGACAAGGGCTTCTTCCACGACTTCAGCTCCGGCAAGCACGGCGACATTATCAGCTTCCTGCAGGAGACCGAGCGGCTGACCTTCGTCGAGGCGGTGCAGCGTCTGGCCGGCGAGGCGGGCATGGCCCTGCCCGCCGAAGACCCCCAGGCCGCCGAGCGTGAGGAAAAGCGCAAGGGTCTGGCCGACTGGATGGACCTGTCCCAGAAATGGTTCGCCGCCAACCTGCGCCGCTCGGTCGGCAAGGCGGCGCGCGAGTATCTGGAGCGGCGCGGCCTGCCCGAGGATCAGTGGGAGCGGTTCGGCCTGGGCTATGCGCCCAACGACCGCGAGGGGCTGAAACAGGCTTTGGTCCAGCGCGGGGCCAAGCCGGGCGATCTGGTCGAGGCCGGCATGCTGATCGCGCCCGAAGGCGGCGGCAACCCCTACGACCGGTTCCGCGACCGGCTGATGTTCCCGATCCTGGATGCGCGCGGGCGGATCGTGTCGTTCGGCGGTCGCGCCATGAATCCCGACGACCGCGCCAAATATCTGAACGGCCCGGAAAGCCCGCTCTTCCACAAGGGTGCAACCCTCTACGGCCTACCGGAGGCGCGGCGCATCCTGGGGGCCGAAAGCAAGGGCGAACAGGCCATCGTCGTGGTCGAAGGCTATATGGACGTCATCGCCTGCCAGCGTGCGGGCATCCCCGCCGTCGCCCCCATGGGCACGGCCTTGACCGAAGAGCAGATGGCATTGCTGTGGCGGGTCTCGTCCGAGCCGGTGCTGTGTTTCGACGGGGATGCGGCGGGCCGACGCGCGGCATTCCGGGCCGTGGATCGCGCCCTGCCTCAGTTGAAGGCGGGCAAGTCGTTCCGCTTTGCGCTTCTGGATGGTGGTCAGGACCCCGACGACATCCTGCGCGACAAGGGCGCACCGGCCCTCCGCCAGTCCATGTCAGCCACGCGGCCCTTTGCCGAGGTCTTGTTCGGAAAGGAGGCCGAGCTCGAACCGCTGGATACGCCGGAGCGCCGTGCCGGGCTGAAAGGTCGACTGCGCCAGGCGGCCGCGGCCATCCAGGACAAGGATCTGGCCGACCAGTATCGGCGCGAGTTGTTCGACCGTTTCGACGCCCTGTTCGCGCCTCAGCGTGGCCTACAGGCGATACCGGCCCGTCAGGGCACAAACGCCTTTCCGGGCGGACGGGGCAGAGGGCGTTTCGGCCCGCCCCCCATACTGGGTCAGACGACGGAAGGCGCACAGGCCATGCAGTCGCTGTCGCGCTCCATCGAGCCCGTGGCTGCCGCATTGGCTCATGGTGCCATCGACGATCCGGCCCGCATGGATGATCATCTGGAGGACATCGCGGCGCATGGCTTCGGCGACAAGGCGCTGGATGGGCTGGCGCAGGAACTCGTCCGGTTGCGGTTCAGCGCCCAGGGAACGGCCCAAACCCTTGACAGCGCGGCCTTGCGACGCCATCTGGCGCAGTCGGGTCACGATGCTTTAGTGCGCGAGGTCGAGAAGGCGGCGGCAAAGTCCGGCGCGCCTTTCCTGGCCGCAAATGCGCCCCTCGCCGAAGCAAGGGTCCGATGGTCGCAGGCGTTCGACGCACTTACTCGTGTCGCCGCCCTTGAAGATGCACTGGCTTCGGCGGCCTCCATGCCGGGTCAGGATGAGGCGTTCCGCAGGTTGAAAGCCGAGCGGGATGCTTTGCGTCGCGCGGTCAAAACCGGCGAGATTTGGGAAGAGAACGCGGGCTCGTAACCAACGACCCCGTCACACATTATATGCGATGGACGGCCTGATCAGCCCTCTGTCCGGAGACTGACTGAATGAGTGAACAGACCGAGACGCAGGAAGCCGAAGTCCAGAGCGACGGCCCGCTGCTCGACCTTACCGACGCCGGCGTCAAGAAATTCATCAAGCAAGCCAAGGCCAAGGGCTATGTGACGATGGAGGAGCTGAACAAGGTTCTGCCCTCCGAAGAGGTGACCCCCGACGCGATCGAGGACACCCTGGCCATGCTGTCCGAAATGGGCGTCAACGTCGTCGAGGCCGAAGAGGACGCCGGCGAGGCCACCGGTACCGATGTGGCCGCCGCTGCGGGCACCGCCGTAGCCGAGGCCCCGGCCAAGTCGGCCTATGACCGCACCGACGATCCCGTGCGGATGTATCTGCGCGAAATGGGCTCGGTCGAACTGCTGAGCCGCGAGGGCGAGATCGCCATCGCCAAGCGGATCGAGGCCGGTCGCGACGCCATGATCTCGGGCTTGTGCGAAAGCGCCCTGACGTTCGAGGCCATCATGGTCTGGCGCGACGAACTGGCGAACAACCGTATCCTGCTGCGTGAAGTGATCGATCTGGACGCCACCTATGGCGTGCTGAACCCGTCGTCCCTGCCGCACAACCAGCCGCCGCAGCCCCTGCCGGGTGAAAAGCCCGTCGCGGAGCCTCAGAGCGAGGACAAGCCTGACGGCGAGGACGAGGAGGACGAAGACTTCGACGACGGCGGCGGCATGTCGATCTCGGCGCTGGAAGCCGAGCTGCGCGACGGCGTCATGGAAGTTCTGGACGCGGTCGCCGCCGACTTCGGGGCCTTCCGCAAGCTGCAGGACAAGCTGGTCGAGAGCCGCCTGAAGGGCGAGGTCCTGAGCGCCAAGGATCAGAAGACCTATGACACCCTGACGGCGACCATCTCCGGTCGCTTGAAGACGATGAAGCTGAACAACAACCGCATCGAGGCCCTGGTCGAGCAGCTGTACGCGATCAACAAGCGTCTGATCGGGCTGGAGGGGCGCCTGCTGCGTCTGGCCGACAGCTACGGCATTTCGCGGCCCGAGTTCCTGAAGTCCTATTTCGGCTCCGAGCTGGACCCCAACTGGACCGACAGCATCAAGGACATGGGCGTCCGCTGGACCAAGTTCAGCGAGAACGAATCCGCCCAGATCGCCCAGATCCGCGGCGACGTCGCCGCCGTCGCGACCGAGGCCGGCCTGCCGATCGACGATTACCGCCGCATCGTCCAGACCGTTCAAAAAGGCGAGCGCGAGGCCCGTCAGGCCAAGAAGGAAATGGTCGAGGCCAACCTGCGCCTCGTGATCTCCATCGCGAAGAAATACACCAATCGCGGCCTGCAGTTCCTGGACCTGATCCAGGAGGGCAACATCGGCCTGATGAAGGCGGTCGACAAGTTCGAGTACCGCAGGGGCTACAAGTTCTCGACCTACGCCACCTGGTGGATCCGTCAGGCGATCACACGCTCGATCGCCGACCAGGCGCGGACCATCCGCATCCCGGTGCACATGATCGAGACGATCAACAAGATCGTCCGCACCAGCCGCCAGATGCTGCACGAGATCGGCCGCGAGCCGACCCCGGAAGAACTGGCCGAAAAGCTGGCCATGCCGCTGGAGAAGGTCCGCAAGGTCCTGAAGATTGCCAAGGAGCCGATCAGCCTCGAAACGCCGATCGGCGACGAGGAAGACTCGCATCTCGGCGACTTCATCGAGGACAAGAACGCCATCCTGCCCATCGATGCGGCCATCCAGTCGAACCTGCGCGAGACCACCACCCGCGTTCTGGCGTCCCTGACACCGCGCGAGGAGCGGGTACTGCGCATGCGCTTCGGCATCGGCATGAACACCGACCACACGCTGGAAGAGGTCGGTCAGCAGTTCTCGGTCACCCGCGAACGCATCCGCCAGATCGAAGCCAAGGCGCTGAGGAAGCTGAAGCACCCGTCCCGGTCGCGCAAACTGCGGTCGTTCCTGGACAGCTAGAGATCAGAAGGGCGGCTCCCGCGGAGCCGCCCTTTTTCTTTTTCCCGTCTCGCCGTCTCGTGATTCAAGCGTCGGGCGAATTCCGCTAGCGTTCCGGCGATGACGCATCCGCTCCGCCTGATCCTCGCTCCGCTGGCCCTTGTGGTGCTGGCAAGCTGCAGCGCCATGCTGCCCGAGCCTGCGGCACGGCCGACCTATCCGGCGGCCCCGTCCCGCACGGAGGCCCCGCTGGTCGGAGCGCTGGTCGATCTGCCGATCGGCGCCGGCACACGCAGCGCCGTGATCCGCGAGAGCGCCGCCCTGACCCAGTGCGTGACCCAGCTGACGGCGGCGCGGGTGAACTTCAGTCCCGTGCCCGATCGCGCGAACTCCGCCACCTGCGGCCTGACCGATGCCGGCGTCCTGGGCGCTGACCTGGGGACTGTCGCGCGCATGTCGCCGGGCGATGTGCAGATGACCTGTCGCACGGCCCTGGCGCTCAGCATCTGGCGGCGGCAGTCGCTGGAACCGGCGGCGCGGGAGATCCTGGGCTCGGACGTGGTCCAGATCGACCACATGGGGGCCTACGCCTGTCGCAATGTGAACAACGGTGTGGGCAGCACCCGGATCAGCGCCCACTCCCAGGCCGCCGCGCTGGATTTCGCCGGCGTGCGCCTGCGCGACGGGCGGCGCATCACCGTCCTGAACGACTGGAATAGCGACACGCCCGAGGCGCGCTTCCTGCGCCGTATCCGCGACGACGCCTGCCGCATCTTCGGCACCACGCTGAGCCCCGACTACAACGCCGTGCATGCCGACCACCTCCATCTGGAGGCGACCGACACGCGGTTTTGCCGCTGACGAGACGGGACCTCAGGTGTTGGTCTGAGACTTCGCCTCTTCAGCCAGAACATGGGCCACGACGGCGTTTGCGTGACCGTGACCCATGCCATGCTCGGCCTTCAGCAGGGCGACCAGATCCATATGGCGGTTCGGCAGATTGCCGCGCACGATGGCCTGCCAATGGGCGATCGGCTGGCCATAGGTTTTCTCGATGGACGGAAAGTAGGACGCCGGGCCTTTGACGGGTGCGGTCATGGTCGCGCGGCCGTCAGCTCTCGAAGACAGGCGCGAAACCGCCCCACATCATGCGCTTGCCGTCGAAGGGCATGTCCATATCGGCGAAGGCGGGATCGGCCTGCATCTGCTGCCAGCAGGCGTCGGCAGTGGCGCGGTCAGGCCATTTCAGCCACGCGAAGACCACGACCTCGCCGGGCTCCAGCTTCACGGCCAGATCGAAGCCCGTGACCTTGCCGCGCGGAATGTCCTCGCCCCAGCACTCGACCTGCTCCAGGGCACCGTACTTCTGGAACAGCGGCCAGGACTTCCGGGCGGAGTCGATATAGCGCTGCTTGTCTTCGGTTTTGACGGGGGTGAGGAACCCCGTGACGTAGGACATCTTGGTTCTCCTTCGGAGGGTTGGCCTAAGGTTCTAGGTTCTAGGTTCTAGGTTCTAGGTTCTAGGTTCTAGGTTCTGGGTTCTGGGTTCTAGGTTTTGGGTTCTAGGTTCTGGCCGGGCTCGCGTTTGCCTATCCCTAGAACCTGACCCCTAGAACCTGAAACCTATGACGCCTGGTCAGCAGCGGCCTCAATGACCGCGATGTCGATATTGTGCATGGTCATCATGGCCTCGAAGGCGGCCTTGGCGCGGGCGGGGTTGGGGTCGGTGTAGAACTCCATCAGGCGACGCGGCGTGATCTGCCAATTGACGCCCCAGCGATCCTTGCACCAGCCGCAGGCGCTCTCGGCCCCGCCGTTGCCGACGATGGCGTCCCACAGGCGGTCGGTCTCGGCCTGGTCTTCGGTCTGGATCATGAAAGACACCGCCTCGGTGTGCGGGAACTGCGGGCCACCGTTCAGGCCGACGAACGCCTGTCCGGCCAGGGTGAACTCGACCACCAGCTCCTCGCCCGCCTTGCTGGACGGATTGTCCGACGGGCTGGCATGCACGCCGTCGATGTGGCTGTCGGGCAGGCCCAGGGTCATGTAGAATTCGGCGGCCTTGCGGGCCTGGCCGAGGTCGTACCAGATACAGGGGGCGATCTTGCTGGTCACTGGCCCGCCTCCGCCAGTTCGGCCAGTTGATCGGCGGCGGCGGCCCAGCCCTGCTCGAAGCCCATGTCGCGGTGGGTGGCGGCGGCCTTTTCGTCCCAGTGACGCGCGGTGGCGGTATAGCGGGTGCCGTCACCCTCGGGTTCGAAGGTGTCGATGCGGACGAAGTTCATGTCGCCTGGCTGGGGCACCCAGCCCTCGGTCATGGCCCCGGTCGAGACCAGCTTGCGGTTCGGCACAACCTCCAGAAACACACCCTGATAGTTGTGTCGCTCGCCCTCCGGTGAGGCCATGGTGATGTTGGCCCGGCCGCCCGGTCGCAAGTCGAAATCGACCGCAGGCGTCGTCCAGGGTCGGGGCGTGAACCATTCGGTGCCCCGTTCGACATAGACCTGCCAGACCGTTTCGGGCGGGGCGGCGATGAAGCGGGTGATGCTGAGTTCGGTGGTCATGCGGACGTCCTCTGGTCGTTATCGGATGGGCATCGGTCAGATGCAGGGCAGCAGTCGCTGCTCGGGCGCGATGTCCGCGCGAAAGCAGGGCGGGACTTCGCCGGAATGCAGTCTGACAAAGGCCTCGGCGATGCGGGGCGGGGCCTTGGGCCGCGCATACATGCGCTCGACGAAGCGGCGGCAGTTGGGGAAGGTCTCCAGCAGCCCCCCATCCTCATCCGCCCAGTCCAGCGTATAGGCGGCATTGAAATCCGCGACGGTCAGGCCCAATCCGACCATATGTTCGCGCCCCTCGAGATGCGCCTCGAGCGGGGCCAGCATGCGCAGGCAGTCGCGACGGGCGAGGGGGACGTCCGCCGCAATCCGCTCAGCCTCGGGATAGATGACGGTGTGCAGGCCCATCCGCCACAGGGGCTGTTCGATCTCGGTGACGAGAAACAGGTTCCACTGGTGCATCAGGGCGCGCTCGGCGGGATCGGTCGGCAGAAAGCGTTCGCCGCCATGCGCCTCGGCCAGATACATCATGATGGCGACGGATTCCGCCATGGCCAGGTCGCCATCGATCAAAGCCGGTGCCTTGCCGAAGGGATTGATGGCCAGGAACGCTTCGCCCTGATGCTCTCCTGCGGGAATGTCCAGCGCGACGATCTCACAGTCGATTTCCAGCTCGTTCAGCAGCCAGATCGGCCGCGTCGCGCGGGTGGGTGGTGTGCCGTACAGTTTCATGGGCGGATCCTCCGTGGTGCCTCCCCGTCTGCGCGGGGATGACGACGATTGCGGGTCAGGCAGCGGCAGGGGCCTCGCCCGAGGTGGCGGCCGGGTCCATCCACATGATCTCCCAGATGTGACCGTCGGGATCTTCGTAGCTGCGGCCGTACATGAAGCCGTAATCCTGCTCCGGCGTCGGGTCGGGCGTGCCGCCCGCCTTCACCGCCGCGTCCAGCTGGGCCAGGACGGCGTCCTTGCTGTCGCACGACAGGCACAGAAGGGCGTGGACGCTAGACCGGTCGCCGATGGGTCGGCTGGTGAAGCTGGCGAACTTCGGATGGGTCAGCAGCATCACATAGATGGTCTCGGAGATGACCATGCAGGCGGCGGTGTCGTCGCTGAACTGCGGGTTCCTGGTCGCTCCGGTCGCTTCGTAGAAGGCCACGGATTTTGCCAGGTCGGTGACCGGCAGGTTGATGAAAATCATGCGTTGCATCGGCTTCGCCTTTTCCTTTTGGGCGCTAACGCTCGGCTCGCGGAGCCTCGCTGCTTGAGCGCGTTCGGGGGGGTGGCGCGGCTTAAGCGCCGGTGGGTTTCCTCTGCGACGTTCGGTGCGACGCCGTTGACGTTGTGCATCAAGCCGAAGCTGGTTATATATGTCAACCATGAAGTTAGAAAAACTAACCAAAAAGAATCCGGAGATGAAGCGCTGGTACGATGACGCCTGCGGAACCGCCCATGCGCTGGAGCTGGTAGGGGAGCGATGGTCGCTGCTGATCATGCGCGAGATGATGTTCGGGCCACGCCGGTTCGGCGACATTCGCGCCGCCCTTCCGAGCATCAGCGCCAATGTCCTGACCCAGCGACTGGAGACGCTGGAAGGCCACGGCATCGTCGTGCGATCCAAACTACCCCCGCCCGCGTCCGTGCAGGTCTATGGGCTCACGCCGTGGGGCTATGAGGCGGATCAGCTGCTGATCGTTCTGGGCAACTGGGCGGCGCGGTCGCCGGGGCATGACCCGACCCTGCCGCTGTCCAAGACCTCGCTGATGCTGTCGTTCCGGACGATGTTCCAGGCCGACAAGGCCGAGAACCGGGCCGTGACCGTCGGCTTCATCCTGGGCGAGGAGACGTTCCGGGTTCGGATCGAGAACGGCACCCTGACGCCGCGCCGGGCCGAAATCGACGACGCCGACGTCGTCTTCGACACCACGCCCGAGGCCATGGCCGGCTATGTCTATGGCAAGGTGCCGCTGGAGGCGATGGAGGAGGCGGGAGCCATCGTCGTGCGCGGCGACCGCAATGCTGCCTTGCGCTTCCAGACCTGGTTCACCCTGCCGCCCAAGGCGGAGCGGCCCGAGGCCTAGATCAGGATACCCAGCAGGGTGCCGGTCATCTGACTGGCGGACCGCAGCACGGCGGCATTGGCTTTCAGCGCGACCTCGGCCTGGATGCGCTCGACGCTTTCGGCGGCCAGGTTGTCCAGCGGGGCAATGGCCGTGCGACGCGCGCTGGCATCGAAGCGGGCGGTGGCGGCGGCGATGCCCGAGGCGGCGATGGAGAAGGCCTGCATGCTGAGGCTCCGGTCGAGGGAGCCGTCAGCCTAGGCCAGCGTGATTACCGGACGGCTCACGACCATGGTGAACGATGTCAGGTCGGGGCAGCTTTCCTGCGAATCGGAAACCGCCCCACCTTGGTCGGGCCACCGCGTCCAAAGCGGACCATGCGATAGGGGTGGCCGGGGTAGAGCCCCGCGATATGGCGTACGCCCTGCAAGGCCACGGTCGGGTGCTCGCCCCCGCCCAGGGTCAGCACCACGGTGTCGCCGCCCGAGCCTTCCTCATAGGTCGGCTCATAGCCTTCCTCTGTCCAGCGCCGCGCGACATCGGCCGAGGTTACCGCCCAGAAGGTGAAGCCGACGACACGCCCGTTCTCCGACGCCACGACATAGTGACCGCGCCGCACGGCGGCGGACAGGGTCTGGACCATGCGGCCGAAGGGCAGGTCGCTGAACGGCTTGCGGCCAGCCATGAAGATGACCGCCGCCGCAAAGGCCGCTTCAGGGCGTTCCATTCGTCCGATCTTCAGGGCCATCGCGTCTCACGTTTCCGTTATGTTGAGGAGTGCTGCATCCGAAGCGTAGAAAAATTCGTACATGCGGTTGCAAGCAACCGGTCGGCAAGCTTCACTATAATGTAGATTAAAGTGAAGCAGTTTAAAAATAATTGTTGTGCCGTTCTGAAACTATCCGGATTTATGACTCGTAACCTGCACCAATGACCGAATGCGGTCGCAAAGACACGCGATTTTCGCCGTCTTTTCACTGGGAGTGGGACATGCCTACATTTAACGGAACAGCCGGCAACGATTTCTTGCTGGATACCGCAGGCGACGACATTCTGAACGGCCTCGGTGGTCTGGACGTCGTCAGCGTCAATACGGGCCGCGACGTCGTGGACGGTGGCGAAGATTTCGACCGGCTGCTGGTCAACTATGGCTCGGCCACGACCAGCATCGTCAACTTCGCGGACAACGGCTTCGACAATGCGGCGGGCAACAGCACGAACAGCGTGCGCTTCAGCAACGTCGAGTCCCTGGTGGTCACCACCGGCTCAGGCGACGACAGCATCCGCACCTTCTTCCGCCCCGATGCCAGCAGCGACACGATCGTGTCGGGCAATGACTTCATCAGCCTTGGGGGCGGCAATGACCGCGGTGTCGGCGGCGGCGGAGATGACACGATCTATGGCGGCGACGGCAATGACGTGCTGGACGGCGACGGCTCGATCTTCGGCAAGTTCGGTGCCTCGCGCACGATCGGCGACCGCTCCTTCACCGGCAACGACACCCTCTTCGGCGAGGGCGGCGACGACCTGCTGCAAGGCGGCGCAGGTGACGACATCCTGGACGGTGGTATCGGCAACGACATCCTTCTGGGGGACGGCGTCGTGCTGAGCTACAATGACAGATCGAATAACGGTGGCGGCGGCACCCTGAACCAGGTCGATCGCTTCGGCGGCAACGATTCGGGCAATGACACCCTGCGGGGCGGCGACGGCGACGACATCCTGGAAGGCCGCCTTGGCAACGACACCATCTTTGGTGATGCCGGCAACGACCTGGCGCGGTTCAACATCTCGCGCGACGGCAGCGACCGCACTGACATGGGCACCGGCGACGACGTCGTAGAGATCGACGTCAACGCCAACTCGGACCGCTCCAGCGCCATCCGCGTGACCTTTACCAGCGCCGAGGTCGGCAACGGCAACGCCAATGACGGCGGCACCCTGGCCAACCAGGACGGTGACCTGGCCGTGCGCATGCAGTCCGAGGATTACAACGACGGCCTGTTCGGCGAAGTCAGCCGCTTCGACGATGAGGGCGTAACCTTCGTGGCTCAGGGTTCGGCCCTGTTTGACGTGCGCGACCTGGTCTCCGGTGCCCAACGCGGCAATCTGTTCAGTACGGTGACCCTGGGGACCAGCCTTGCGGACACCTACGTCGGCACGGACGGTGCGGACTACATCAATACCGGAGCGGGTGACGACACTGTCTCCGGCGGCATCGGGGCCGACTTCCTCGTCGGCGGCGGCGGTAACGACACCCTCGACGGTGGGGTCGACAATGACACCTTCATCGGCGGCGGCGGCAACGACACGCTGATTGGCGGCGACGGCATCGACTCGGTCAACTATGGCCCGGCCACGGCCGGAGCCACGGTGCGTCTGTTCGGCGGGACCAGCTCGGACGGACAGGGTGGAACCGACACCCTGACCGGCATCGAAAATGCGGTCGGCGGAGCGTTCGACGACGTCCTGATCGGCAGCGCGGCGAATAATGATCTGTCAGGTGGTGCCGGCCGCGACGTCCTGGTGGGCCTGGACGGCAACGACACCTTGCGCGGCGGTACGGGGTCCAACGAACTTTACGGTGGTCTGGGCGACGACAGCTATGTCGTCGAGGTCCAGGGCGACACGATCGTGGAACTTGCCGGTGAGGGGATCGATACCGTCTTCACGGCCCTGGACACCTATCGGGGCTTGGCGACCAATGTGGAGAATCTGACCTTCACATCGACCAGCAACCACGTGGGTTTCGGCAACGCTGCGGACAACATCATCACGGGTTCGACTGGCCGGGACGTTCTGTTGGGACTGGACGGCAACGATACGCTGATCGGCGGGTCGGGCGCAGCCAATGAGCTGTACGGCGGCGCGGGCGACGACACCTATATTCTGACCACCGATGGCGACACCATCGTCGAGGCGGCGGGTGCCGGCATCGACACGGTGCGCACGACGGACAACAACTCTGTCCTGGCCGCCAATGTCGAAAACCTCGTCTATACTGGGCAAGGTGCCGCCATTCTGACGGGCAACGCCGAAGCGAACACCATCACGGGCGGGACCGGAGCCGATACCCTGACCGGTGGTATGGGCAACGACACGCTGAACGGCGGAGCAGGAACCGATGTCGCCGTGTTGTCGGGGCTGCGTGCCGACTACACGGTGATCTTGACCGCCAATGGCTATCAGGTGACCGACAACACCGCCGGTCGTGACGGCGTCGACCAGCTGGCCGGCGTCGAGAATGTCCGCTTCTCGGACGGCTCCACAGTGGCGCTGGCCGATCTAGTGGCCCCGGTGCCGTTGGTGGCAGACGACTTCGTCATGAAGTCCAACGCGGACATGCCGTCGGTCATGCCGGCGCTGGATGACGAGCTGTTCGGTGCCGGACCTGATGCGATGACCGACCTGTTCGGCGCGGAAGGCAGCACCCAGTACGACCTTATGCAGAGCCAGTGGACGCATCATGCGGCCGAAGCACCACATAACAGCCACGACGCCTGGAGCTTATAATCCGCGTCAAGGACGTTGCGTGAAGGCAGGGGGTCGGTGTGCGCACCGGCCCCTTCGCTGTTTGGTGAGGCTTGCAGGGTGACGATGGCAGGCGCAGGATTTGGGGATGAGCATCCATCCCCCGTCTGAACTCGGTCCCCCCGCCGGCGAACGCTTCGCCTCGTTCGCGCAATTCTACCCCTACTATATTCACGAGCATTCCAACCGGACGTGCCGGCGGATCCATGTGGTGGGGTCGGCGCTGGTGATCGGGGTGGCGGTGCTGGCGCTGGTGACGATGAACGCCTGGTGGCTGCTGGCCATGCCGGTGATCGGCTATGGCTTCGCCTGGGTGGGGCATTTCTTCTTCGAGAAGAACCGGCCGGCGACGTTCAAATACCCGCTGTGGAGCCTGATGGGCGACTGGCGGATGTTCTTCGAGACCGTCAGCGGCCGCCGGAAATTCTAGTCGGCGACGCCGACCGAAGCCGTCTCCGACGCCGAAGCCATCTGGGTTGATTGGCTGGGGGTCGAATCCCAAGAGGGTGGGCAGCCGTCGAAGCGACCGGCGTCGGCGATGGTCAGGGTGCGCATGTTCAGGCGCTGGGCCTGCCGCATCGAGCCACGACCGTGGCCGGTATAGAGATCGACCTTCTGGCCCTTGATGCCGCCGCCGATGTCGGAGGCGTACCAGTAGCCGTCGTGGATGGTGCCGTCGGCCAGGCGCATGCCCACGGTCTCGCGGATGAACAGGCGGGTGCGGCGGGGAATGTACCGGGGGTCGACGGCCACGGTGCGCATGGCGATGGGGCGGCAACCCAGGGAGTCGTTGCCCGTCGCTCCGCCACCACCGGCATGATACAGGCGGGCCGAGGCGCTCCAGCGGGCGTCGCCCTGCATGTGGGCGATCTGGTCGGCGGTCAGGGCAGCCTCGGCATCGCCGCTGTCGGAACCTTCGGTCGTGGAGGCGGTTGTCATTTCAGCGCGGTCGGCAGCGACCGCAGCTTCGTAGGACACCGGTTCTCCGGAAACGGGGAAGGCCATCGCCCAGAGCAGGGCGAACGCAGCGGCTGAGCCGAGCATGATGATACTCATGGAATCACCGGTCCCGACGCGTCCGGCCCGGCGCTTGTCGTTTCTAATTGTGGCGAAAACCGGACATTGGGCGACAGGTGCGACCATCGCGCCGATTCAGTCGTGGAAAACCACAGGTCTGCGATGATGCACCATCGGCATTGCTGACTATGGCGGCCCAAGCCCTAAGCAGTATTCGCAGTGTTGGCCTATTTTGCTGTACCGATATGCTCAAAAGATCGAGACACTTGTTCTGCATTCGCGAGGCTGAGTTTTGTAATCGCTCATAGTCGCTACGGTGTCGGTCGATCGACTGTATGCGCCACCCGGGCTGTGGATAACTATGCCTGGTGAGATGGCTGACTGACGCCTGGTTCGACCGGCGGCAAAAATGGGCTAAGGGCAGGGCACTCATGTCCGGAGCCTGTCCATGAAGTGTTTCGTTGTTGCCGCTGCTGCGGTCTGTGCCTTGGCCGTCGCGGCCGCGCCTGCCGTGGTTTCCGCCTGGGGCAACACCGGCCACCGGCTGATCGGCGTAGCCGCGGTGCGGGCCTTGCCCGACGACCTGCCGGCCTTCCTGCGCACATCCGCGGCCGCGACCGAAGTCGGCGAACTGGCCCGCGAGCCGGACCGCTGGAAAGGCGCAGGTCAGCCGCACGACCGCGAGCGCGACACCGCCCATTTCGTCGATATGCTAGACGACGGCCACATCATGGTCGCCGGTGGCCCGTCCATCGACGCCCTGCCGGAGCTGAAGCACCAGTATGACGCCGCCCTGATCGCCGCCGGAAGCTCGGTGAACGAGGCCGGCTATCTGCCCTATGCCATCATGGACGGCTATCAGCAGCTGGTGCGCGACTTCGCCTATTGGCGCGTGCTGAATGCCATCGAGGCGCGCGAGACCGATCCGGGCAAACGGGCCTGGTACCGCGAAGACCGCATCCGGCGCGAGGCCCTGATCCTGCGCGACATGGGGGTGCTGGGCCACTACATCGGCGACGGCTCGCAGCCGCACCATACGACCATCCACTACAATGGCTGGGACCGGGACACGCCCAATCCAGAGGGCTTCACCACCTCGCGCCAGACCCACGGCCTGTTCGAAGGGGCCTTCACCGCCCGCGTCGCGCGCCTCGATCTGGTCGAGGCCGGCATGGCTGCGCCGCGCGTCGATGGTTTCGACATGAAGGCCCGCGTTCCGGCCTATCTGAAGACGACCCTGGCCGAGGTGACCCCCTTCTATCGGCTGGAGAAGGACGGCGGCTTTCGTGACGGCGACCCCCGCGGCGCGACCTTCACCGTGGCCCGTCTGTCGGCGGCGGCGGCGGAACTGCGCGACTTCTACACCGCCGCCTGGCGAGCCTCTGCGGACGTTTCGATCGGCTGGCCGGCGGTCAAGGTCGCAGAGGTCGAGGCCGGGACGGCCGATCCCTGGCTGGCCATGTACGGCGAGGACTGATTGTCCGAGCCTGCGATCCTGACGCCTCCCGTCGTCATCCTCGACAAGTCCCAGATGGCGGAGAACATCGGGGCGGTGGCCAGGGTGATGGCCAACTTCGGCCTGTCGGAGCTGCGGCTGGTCGCACCCCGTGATGGCTGGCCGCAGGAGCGGGCCTGGGCGACCGCATCGGGCGCGGACTGGGTGCTGGAGGGCGTCCGGGTGTTCGAGACGGTGGCCGAGGCCATCGCCGATCTGCAGGTCGTCCACGCCGCCACCGCCCGCCCGCGCGAGACACGCCAGCCCGTGCGCACGCCGCGCGAGACGGCGCGCACCCTGTATGACGACCGGGCCTCGGGTCTGAACGTCGGCCTGCTGTTCGGGGGCGAACGGGCCGGGCTGGAGACCTCCGATATCGCCCTGTGCCAGGGCATCGTCACCATCCCCATCGACCCCCGCCACCAGAGCCTGAACCTGGCCCAGGCGGTGGCGATCAATGCCTATGAGTGGCGGGCGACCGTACTGGATGCCCCCCCACCCAACTTCCGCGAGGCCGAGCCGCCCGCCGACGGTGCTCTGACACTGGGCATGTACGAGCATCTGGAGCGGGAGCTGGACGCCGCCGGCTTCTTTCACCCGCCCGAGAAGTTCCGCTCGATGAGCCAGAACCTGCGCGTCATGCTGGGCCGCGCCGCCTTCACGGCCCAGGAGGTGGCGACGTTCCGGGGCGTGATCACGGCGTTGTCGAAAGGCCGGGGCCGGGTGCTGGCGCGGCTGGCGGCGGAGAGTAAGCAGGTGGACGAATGACCGAGAATGAGGTTGAGCGGCTGCTCCGTGAATTGTGCGTCGATCTGGGTTTCTGCCTTCCCCCTGATGCCTACGACCAGCTGGTCGAGGCCCCGCCCTTCGCTGCCGAAGAGTTTGCACGCAGGGTCTTCCAAGCTGATGGGCTGGACTTCGACACCTATGATCGGCCAGGTGTCAGAGACGCGGTGGTGGCGACTGTGGCCCGTCACATGACGGCGGCTTGATCTGATCGGCCGCGACCGCTACTGACCGCCCCGTTGGGGAGTAGCCGCCGGCAAGGATCAGCCGGGATCGCGTCAACACACTCGTCGTTCCCATGCGACGTGGTGCGATCAGCGGATGTCATGTCCGCCTGGCGAGACCAGCGTGCTTTGCGACCCCACCGGCGGGGCCGTGAACGCGCTGTCTCTGTGTGTCCGGCGAGTGCTTGTGTCCATGACCCCCATCTCCATCGCCGTGCTGTCGCTCAGCATGTCGGCCGACGCCTTTGCCGCCTCCGTCGGGCGTGGGGCGGCGCATCGTCCCAACTTTTCCACCGCCGTCAGAAACGGCCTGGTGTTCGGCCTGATCGAGGCGATCACCCCTCTGGTCGGCTGGGCCCTGGGTCTGGCGGCGGCGGGGTTCGTGGAACGGGTCGATCACTGGATCGCCTTCGGTCTTCTGGCGGCCGTCGGCGGCAAGATGCTGTGGGAAGCGTTTCAGCCTGTGGAGGCTGACGACGCCCGGCAGGCCATGCGCCGAGGTGTCTGGGCCCTGATCGCCACGGCCATCGGCACCAGCATCGACGCGGCCGCCGTGGGCGTGGGCCTGGCCTTCATCGGGGCCAACATCTGGATCATCGCCGCCGCCATCGGCTTCACCACCTTTGTCATGACCACGATCGGCATGCTGATCGGACGGGCGGTGGGTCTGAAGTTCGGCAAGGTCGCCGAGGCGATCGGCGGTGTGGCTCTGATCGGCCTGGGGACGATGATCCTCTTGGAACACACCGGGGTGATCGGAGCCTAGGGGCGCAACGTCTCCAGATACGGCGGCACAGTTTGGGTCGCGGGGCCATACAGACCCAGGTCGAAGCGGTGGCTGCCGCTGGTCGGGGCCAGGTCGAACTCCACCGTCTGCGCGCCCGCACCCCGCGCGATCTCGACGAAGCCAGCGGCGGGCCAGACCGCGCCGGAGGTGCCGATGGACAGGAACAGGTCGCAGGCCTCCAGCGCCGCCTCGATCCGCTCCATCTGAAGCGGAATTTCCCCGAACCAGACGATGTGGGGGCGCAAGGTGCCGCGCGGGTTATGCGGCGAGGGCTGGTCCACAACCAGATCGCCAAGCCAGTCGCAGACGGTGCCCGACACGGTGCACCGCGCCTTCAGCAGTTCGCCGTGCATGTGGATCAGGTCGAAACCGGCAGCGGGTGCCACTTCCGCATGCGCCCGGTCGTGCAGGTCGTCGACGTTCTGGGTGACCAGCAGGAATTCGCCCTGCCATCGCGCCGCCAGTTCGGCCAGGGCGATGTGCGCGGCATTGGGCACGACAGTGGCCAGCAGGCGACGGCGCTGATTGTAGAAGTCCTGCACCTGGGCCGGGTCGCGGGAAAAGGCCTCGGGCGTCGCGACATCCTCGATCCGATGTCCCATCCACAGCCCGTCCGACGCCCGAAACGTCGGCACGCCACTCTCGGCCGAGATGCCGGCCCCGGTCAGGACGACGAGGTTGCGGTGGGTCATACGCCCACTATCGCCCTTCTCCCCTTGCGGGTCGAGGAACGGCCGATCGGCCGGACGAGGGGTGGCCGAGCATAGCGAGGTCGGATGAGGGGTCGATCAGTCTTTGCCGCAGGGGCTTGAAACCCGCAGCCGCTGGTGCGACCCCTCATCCGACCCGCTGCGCGGGCCACCTTCTCCCGCAAGGGGAGAAGGAAGCGAGAGGACCGCCCCATGAAAACCCGCGCCGCCGTCGCGTTCGAAGCCAAACGTCCGCTGGAGATTGTCGAGGTCGATCTGGAGGGGCCGCGCGCCGGCGAGGTGCTGATCGAGATCAAGGCGACGGGCATCTGTCACACCGACGCCTACACGCTGGACGGTCTGGATTCGGAGGGCATCTTCCCCAGCATCCTGGGCCACGAGGGCGCGGGCGTGGTGGTCGAAGTGGGGCCGGGCGTGACGTCGCTGGCCGTCGGCGATCACGTGATCCCGCTGTACACGCCGGAATGTCGCCAGTGTAAATCCTGCCTGTCGCGCAAGACCAATCTGTGCACCTCGATCCGCGCCACCCAGGGCAAGGGCCTAATGCCGGACGGCACCAGCCGTTTCAGCTATAAGGGTCAGGCCATTGCCCACTATATGGGCTGTTCCACCTTCTCGAACTACACCGTCCTGCCCGAGATCGCGGTGGCGAAGATCCGCAAGGACGCGCCCTTCGACAAGGCCTGCTACATCGGCTGCGGCGTGACCACGGGCGTGGGTGCCGTGGTCAATACGGCCAAGGTCGAGCCGGGGGCCAATGCCGTGGTCTTCGGCCTGGGCGGCATCGGGCTGAACGTCATCCAGGGGCTGAAGATGGTCGGGGCCGACATGATCGTCGGCGTGGACATCAATGCCGACAAGGAGGAGTGGGGTCGCCGCTTCGGCATGACCCATTTCGTCAATCCGAAAGAGGTCGGCGATGTGGTCGCCCATCTGGTCGAGCTGACCGGCGGCGGGGCCGACTATACCTTCGACTGCACCGGCAACACGGTGGTGATGCGCCAGGCGCTGGAGGCCTGCCACCGCGGCTGGGGCGAGAGCATCGTCATCGGCGTGGCCGAGGCGGGGAAGGAAATCTCCACCCGCCCGTTCCAGCTGGTCACCGGTCGCGTCTGGAAGGGCTCGGCCTTCGGCGGCGCGCGCGGCCGCACCGACACGCCGCGCATCGTCGACTGGTACATGGACGGCAAGATCGAGATCGACCCGATGATCACCCACACCCTGCCGCTGGAACGCATCAACGAGGCCTTCGACCTAATGCATGCGGGCGAGAGCATTCGCAGCGTGGTGGTGTTCTGATTTGTTGATCTGCGGCTTTGAGCTTTTTCGGATGATCGTTATCACATGAAAAAGGATCAGCTTGCCCTAAACCAAGAGTTTTTTGATCGTTCTCTGAAGGCGATCAACACCCTGACTGAAAGAGGAAATACGGCAGGTGTCGCCCGAAACTACACCCGACTTCCGGGCTATCGATTTCATTCCGCTCTTCTTCTGTGGCGTAGCGGAGAAAATCCCTCCGGTTACATTGAGCAAGGTGTGCGGATTCTGGAAGATAATGCGCCGTCTCTCATGGACGAAGTCCCGGATATGGGGCCGAGCAATTTCCACCTCGAGGTTGGCGCTGTCTTCGCCTTCCTGATTGGCCGTCCTTACTTTTATAACCTTCAGCCAGAGGAGATCGGTTATCCGGATGGTCGCCTTACTGTGCATCTATTGCACGCTCTAGAAGGTAGGCTTGATCGTCCTGCGATGGAGGCCGAACTGGAGTCGTTTGCGCGCAACAAGCGGCATGCCTTGGCGGTAAAAACCTACCGGAACTACTTCGACATTCTCGATGCCGTAGCGGACGGTCGGCCCATAGACGGCCTGATTGATCAGGCCGGAATTCTGTACGACAAGCGGGAAAAGAACGCGTTCTATTCCGGCGGTCCCGCACTGGAAGGCGGCGGCCCCGGCAATAGCGATCTGGTCGACTACAGTCTCGGCGCAGTTCTGAAACGCATCGATTATCAAGGGCCCAACATCCACGTGTGGGGATGGGGCTGACCGACGATGATCGGTTTCGGGCGGTGGGCCGAGTCAGTTGCAAAACAAAACCGACCTCGGATAAGGTCGTATCAACGAGGGAGGAAACGCATGTTCACACACATCACCATCGGCGCGAACGACATCGAGGCGTCGCGCAAATTCTATGATGCGGCCCTGGGTGCGCTGGGCATTCCGCCGGGCACGGATGACGACCGGGGCCGGGTCTGGTGGCGCACGTCGCGCGGGGCCTTTGCCATTACCAGGCCTCTGGACGGCCAGCCCGCCTGTCACGCCAACGGCGGCACCATCGGCTTCGGCGCACGTGACGCCGAGGCGGTGAAGGCGTTCCACGACGCTGGCGTCGCAGCCGGCGGCACTGCCATCGAGGACCCGCCCGGCGAGCGCAACGGCCCGTTTGGCACCCTGGTGCTCGGCTATCTGCGAGACCCGTCGGGCAACAAGATCTGCGCCCTGCATCGACCCGGATGACGTCGATCTGGTTTTGGTGATAGCGCCATGCTATCGTCGGCGCATGGGACAGCTTCTCGTCAGAAATCTGGATGATCGAATCGTGTCTCGGCTGAAACGCCAGGCCGAGCGGGAAAACCTGTCGCTGGAGCAGAAGGTGCGGTCGATACTGGGTCAGGCGGTCAAGCGCGACCCTGAGGAGTTCGACCGCGTCACCCGCGGTATTCGGGCACAGACGACCGGCGCAGGCTTGGATATCAACGCCCTGATCCGTGAAGATCGCGATCGTTGAGCGAGGCTGTCTTCGACGCCAGCATTACCACCCGCTGGTTCGTGGGCGACGATCCGCTGCATCGACAGTGTCTTGCCGCACGCGAGATTTATGACGGCGTCGCGCCAGGTTTGATCCTGATCGAAACCGCGAACGCCCTATGGCGATATGTTCGTCTGGAACGTCTCTCGATCGATGCGGCCTGCGAGGCGGTCGGCTATGTCGATGACGAAGTGGCTCAGGTCGATGACCTTGATCTGGTCCGCGCCGCCCAGCGCCTGGGTCATGCAGCGGATCACCCTGTCTATGACTGTCTTTATGTCGCCCTGGCCTTGAGGCTGAGTGCCCCACTGATTACGGCCGACCTCAAGATGGCGAGAAAGTTCGAAGCGCACCCCGCGCTCGTCCTAAGGCCCGTTTCTGTCGGATGAAGTCATTGACCTTCGAGACCACCAAGACCCACGCCGTCCACGGCGGCACGCTCCGTTATCTCAAGCACGACAGCGCGACGACCGGCACGCCCATGACCCTGTCGGTCTTCGTGCCTCCCGGAGAGGGCCCGTTTCCGGTGCTGATCTGGCTGTCGGGGCTGACCTGCACCGAGGACAACTTCACCACCAAGGGCGAGGCTTACCGTGCGGCGGCCGAGCACGGGATCATCGTCGTCGCCCCCGACACCTCGCCGCGTGGCGAAGGGGTCGCGGACGATGCGGCCTATGATCTGGGGCAGGGGGCAGGCTTCTATGTCGATGCGACCCAAGCGCCCTGGGCCCCGCATTTCCGGATGGAGACCTATGTCACCGCCGAACTGATCGCTTTGATCGACGCTGAGTTTCCGACCACGAAGACGCGGTCGATCAGCGGCCATTCCATGGGTGGGCATGGGGCGCTGACGCTGGCCCTGCGTTATCCGGACCTGTTCCGTTCGGTCTCGGCCTTCGCACCGATCGGCTCGCCGACGCGCTGCCCCTGGGGCGAAAAGGCCTTCACCGCCTATCTGGGCGACGACCGTGCGGAATGGGCGCGGCACGACGCGGCCCTGCTGATCGAAGCGGGCGCGGCGCGTGGCCACTACGATGACATCCTGATCGATCAGGGGGACGCCGATCCGTTCCTGACCGACCAGCTGAAACCCGAACTGTTGCAGGTGGCGGCTGCGGCTGCGGGCCAGCCGATCACCCTGCGAATGCAGCCCGGATACGACCACTCCTATTTCTTCATGGCCAGTTTCATGGCGGATCATGTGGCGTTTCATGCCAAACGTCTGCGCGACTGAAGGACGACTGCCATGACCGACGCCACACCCAACTACGACGACCTGTTCGCTGCCCTGTGCCGCGAGGTCGGCTTCTGCCTGCATCCCAAGGGCGAGGCCAAGGTGCGGGCGGCCCTGGCCAACGGGCTGGACGCAGCGACGCGAGCGGTGTTCGAGGCGGACGGAGCCGACTTCACCGCCGCCAATGGTGACCAGCGTCGTGCTGTGCGGGACTGTCTGAAGGCGAACCTGCCGGTGACCCAAGGCTAGGTTTCGTCGTCTTTCTCTGCGGAAGACGAAGTCGTCGTTATGGTCGTCGTCACCGTCGTGCTGCTCTGACCGACGGAATAGCTGACGGTGCACCCCGGCGTCGGGACGAAGTCGCCTCGGCTGGTGTGGCAGGTCGACTGCGCCTGCATCGTCGTGGGCGCGGCCCCGCTCATGCAGCCGCCGAGGACGAGCGAGGCGGCGGGCGCCAGCAGGATCAGAAAGCGATGACGCATGGAACGCTCCGGTGTGCAGTTGCTACCTTCCCGGATGGCTCACACCTCCGCAAGCGCGGAACATCCAGCATTTTCTTGCCTGCACCTTTGGATCAGGCACAACAGCCCCTACATGCCGGTAGCCTCATTCTGTCGAAAGGATCTCTTCCATGGCCTTCACCCTGCCCCCCCTGCCTTATGCCTATGACGCGCTGGAGCCGGCTATCGACAAGGAGACGATGACCTTCCACCACGACAAGCACCATCAGACCTATGTCGACAAGCTGAACGAGGCCGTCGACAAGGAGGCCGGTCTGCAGGGCAAGGATCTGGAAGAAATCTTCAAGACCATCTCCAAGGCCCCCAAGGCCGTGCGCAACAACGGCGGCGGCCACTGGAACCACAGCCTGTTCTGGGAACTGCTGGCCCCCGCCGGTCAGGGCGGCGAGCCCTCGCCCGAACTGGCCGCGGCCATCGACCGCGATCTGGGCGGGATGGACAAGTTCAAGGAAGATTTCAACGCCGCCGGCGCCGGCCAGTTCGGCTCGGGCTGGGCCTGGCTGATCGTCCAGGACGGCAAGCTGAAGGTCACCTCGACCCCGAACCAAGACAATCCTTTGATGGACGTGGCCGAAGAACAGGGCGCGGTCGTCCTGGGTGCCGACGTCTGGGAACACGCCTATTATCTGAAATACCAGAACCGCCGCCCGGATTACCTCAAGGCCTTCTGGACCGTGGTGAATTGGAACAAGGCGAACGCGCTGTTTGCCGCCGCCACCGCCTGATGCTGACGACGCCCGCCGGACCCCTCCGGCGGGCGTTTTCTTTTCCGAACCGGAGCCGACCATGCGCCTGACCCTGACCGCCGTTTCCGCCCTGGCCTTGACCCTCGCGGCCTGTTCCCCGCCCGCCGAGAAGGCCACCGAGCCGTCGGCCACCGCGCCCGCCGCCGCTCCAGCCTCGACCGACGCCTTCGCTTTCAAGATCGGTGCGTTGGACGCCTATGCGTTGAAGGACGGAAGCTTGTCGGTACCCAACAATGGCGAGGTGCTGGCTATCGGCGAGGCCAAGGCCGATGTCGATGCCCTGCTGACCGCCAACGGCCTGCCGACCGACACCCTGGGGCTCAGCATCCAGCCGCTGCTGGTCAAGATGGGCGAGCGCACCGTGCTGTTCGACACCGGCGCAGGCGGCCAGATGGGCACTGAGGGCAAGCTGCTGACGTCCTTGGCCGCGGCAGGCGTTCAGCCGGCGCAGGTGACCGACATTCTGATCTCTCACGCGCACGGCGACCACGTCGGTGGGCTGGTCAATGCCCAGGGCCAGCTGGTCTTTGCCAATGCCACCATCCGCATGACCGCCAATGAGTGGGATGCGCTGAAGGCCGATCCGACCATGGCGGCCCTGGTCACCGCCATCACGCCAAAGGTCCAGACCTTTGCGGCAGGTGCCGAGGTCCTGCCCGGCGTCACGGCGGTCGACATCCAGGGCCACACGCCGGGCCACACCGGCTATCAGATCGCCTCCGGCACAGAGGGCCTTCTCTATATCGGCGACACCATGCACCATTCCGTGATCTCGGTGCAGCGCCCGGACTGGACCATCCAGTTCGACGGCCGGGCCGATGTCGCAGAGGCCAGCCGCAGCGCCCTGCTGGAACGCGCGGCCAGCGAAAACCTGCGCCTGTACGCCGTCCACTTCCCTTATCCGGGCCTGGGTCGGATCGAGCGCCGGGCCGACGACTTCGTCTGGGTGGCTGAGCCGGCGCAGTAGAAGGCTGCGACATTGACTCCGGGGGCGCTGGCGGTCATAAGCCGCGCCTTCACGTCGTCGGGGCAACCCTTCGATGCGATGACACTACGGACGATGCGTGGACCGCCGTTGAGATCGTCTCTCCATCTGGGGAGGGACCGGGCCGCATCACATAAGAGAGTGACACATGTCCAAGCGCCACAGCGCCAAGTACAAACTCGATCGGGTCATGGGTGAAAACCTGTGGGGTCGTTCGAAATCCCCGGTCAACAAGCGTTCCTACGGCCCCGGCCAGCACGGCCAGCGCCGCAAGTCGAAAGTCTCGGACTTCGGCCTGCAGCTGAAGGCCAAGCAGAAGCTGAAGGGCTACTACGGCAACATCACCGAGAAGCAGTTCTTCGCCACCTATGAAGAAGCCTCGCGCCGTAAGGGCAACAGCTCCGAGAACCTGATCGGCCTGCTGGAATCGCGCCTGGACGCCATTGTCTACCGCGCCAAATTCGTCCCGACCGTCTGGGCCGCCCGCCAGTTCGTCAGCCACGGCCACGTGACCGTCGACGGCAAGAAGGTCGACATCGGCTCGTACCGCGTCAAGCCGGGCCAGGTCATCGAGGTCAAGGAAAAGAGCCGCAACATGGCCTTGGTCCTGGAAGCCCAGCAATCGTCGGAACGCGACGTGCCGGACTATCTGGAACTGGGCGACCGCGGTTTCTCGGTCCGCTACGTCCGCGTGCCGGAACTGGCCGACGTGCCGTTCCCGGTGAAGATGGAGCCGAACCTGATCGTGGAATACTATTCCTCGTAAGGCGGTTGATCGCTGGTTCAGCGAGACAATTCTGGAAAGGGCCCCGGAGCGATCCGGGGCCTTTTCTATTTCGTGGAACCGGGGTTCACCTGAGTGCCGAACAAGGGCACAATCATCATGTTCAGGACGGTCTGGAGGGCCGGGGCATGAAATCGATCGCCAGTCTGGCCGGCATGACACTGCTGGCCGTCAACCTCTCGGCCTGTGCGCCGACCAATCCCTTCGCGCGTGAGGATATCGTCGCCCAAACGTCCATGCCGGGTCAGATGGAGCCGGTGCACGCTGCCGTCATCGCTCACGATCAGGCCCTGTTCCGCGTCACCTCCAACGGCTGCACGGCCAAGGCCGACCTGACCCCGATCGTTCGTCAGGGCCGGGATGAGGCCGTGATAACCGTGCGTCGCATCAAGGAAGATCGCTGCCAGCGGCCGGTCGCCGAGGGTCTTGAGGTCACCTGGACCTTCGAGGAGTTGGGTCTCGCCCCAGGTGCGCGCGTGTCTGTCGAAAACCCCTATCAGCTACCGCGGACCTAAGCGTCTAGAGCGCACGTTGTTCGGCGTTAACGTCGGACGCGTGGCTGTGGGCGATGGTGATCGTGGTGCCCGGATGGCCGTCGGCAACCTGGATTTTAGCCTTCAACTGACTGGCCAGGGCGTCGACGATACTGGTGCCCAGACCCGGTGTGGCCTTGCGCTCCCCCTTGGGCATGCCGACGCCGTCGTCGCGGATGGCCAGTGACCAGCTCTGGTCTGTGGACTGGAATGCGATCGTGATCCGGCCCTTACGGCCCCCTGGGAAGCCATGTTTCAGCGCATTGATCACCAATTCGGTGATGATCAGCCCCAAGCTGACCGAGGTCTCGGCTGGCACGGTGCTGTCGTCGCATTCGACTCCCAGGCTCAACTGATCGGGGTCGTGGATCATGGAGGCTGCGATGCTGCGGCACACCTGGGTGAAATAGGGCTTCAGTTCGACGTCGCCGATGCGCGATGTCGCCAACTGCTGCTGCAGGGCGGCGACGGACATGACCCGGCTGTGGGCGTCGGTCAGATTGGCCCGCGTTTCCTCGGACTGGGTCTTGCGCGCGCTTTGCAGGATGACGCTGGCGATGATCTGCAGGCTGTTGGCCACGCGGTGCTGGATTTCCTGCAGCAGGATGGCCTTTTCGCGCAGAAGGTCGTCCTTGAGCCGGGACTGGGCCCGCGCCTCGGTCACATCGGCGATGGAGACCAGCAGGCGCACCTGGCTGGGGTCGCCATAGTCGAGCCGGTGGGCATTGATGATCAGGCACCGGGGCGTACGGCGGTTGCCGATCTTGATCTCCAGCTCATAGGCCTCGACCTCGGCCATGCCCGATGCGGTCGCCGCTAGCAGGTGGCGCAGCTGACGGACATTCCATTCGCCGGTGCCCAGTTCGGTAAACTGACAGCCGGTGACACGTTCTGCAGCCAGGCCGAAGGTCTCCAGAAACGAATGGCTGGCCCCGACCACTTTCAGGGTGTCGTCCAGCAGCAGCAGTGGGGCTGTGGAGGCGGCCACGACCGCCAGGGCAAGCCCCAGCGTGCCGTCGAGGACGGGCGGAGTGTACGACGAAGGCAAAGGGCCGACTCTTCCAGGTCACCGGAGGCGCACGGGTCGCGCACCATACCCGTCTTGATCGTGTCGGGGAGGCGTGGCCCACGATCGGGAACACGCTGCGTCCACGCTAGCACGGGCAAGGTCGTTTGGCGGCACACAATCGAGGCATGCCCCACCTTTCGGATTGTTCACGTGCCATTCACGCAAACCGTCGGCACATTGGGATCAAGCGTCACCACAGAGGACGCGGTCGCTCTCTCGCCTCACCCGGAAGTGGAACATCCCATGCTGCGTCGTCTCGCCATCGCTGCCGTCCTGACAGCCTTCACCGCCCCCATGCTGGGTGGCTGCATCATCATCGCCACCGACAAGCCGACCACGCGGGTCGTGCATCAGTCGTCGGACGCCCCGCAGTGAAGCGGGCGCTGCTCGCAGCGGCCCTGATCGCGCCGCTTCTGTCCGGCTGCGTCATCTATGCCAATGACGAGGGCAAGACCGATGTCGTGCGCCTGTCGGATGCAGGCTCGACCGCGCTGGAAGCGGTGGGTCAGCCCCGCGTCGAGAATGGCCGCCTGATCGTCCGCGTCGGCTCGAACGGCTGTACCAGCCTGGACAGTTTCGAGGTCCAGCTGACGGAAGCCTCGGACGGCTATGCCGATGTGGTGCTGAACCGCCGGTCGCCGGACCTGTGCAAGGCACTGGTGCCGGACGGAGTCGAGCTGGCGTGGGGCTTCGGGACCCTGGGCCTGCCGGTCGATGCGCGGCTGCGCCTGCTCAATCCGCAGACGTTGTAGTCAGCGCGCCTGAAACGTCGGCAACATGTCGGCCGGTATCCTATGCGGCCGCATGGTCTTTGCATCGACCAGCACCCATTCGGACACGCCTTGGGCACAGACCTGGCCCCGGGCGTTCTCGATCCGGACATAGCGGTTGAAGCGTGGACCTTGCGGGTCGCCGACCCAGGTGCGGGCCACGACGCCGGTCTCGTCGGGCATCAGGGGGCGCAGATAGTCGATCTCGTGCCGGATACCGACCCAGGACCATTTCGCGCGCGTCGCCTCGTCGAACCGGGCGGTCCAGTGGGCCGTGCCCGCATCCTGTAGCCAGCCGACATAGACCACGTTGTTGACGTGGCCGTTCTCGTCGATGTGTTCGGGCCGGATCGTCAGAGGGACGACGAAGATCTCGCGGTCCTCGCGCGGCTCCAGGACCGGGCGGGCCATCAGGCGTCGGCGTCTTCGCCGAGGGCCACGCCCTTTTCGGCCATCAGGGCCTGAAGCTCACCGGCATTGAACATCTCGCGCACGATGTCCGAGCCGCCGACGAACTCGCCCTTCACATATAGCTGGGGGATGGTCGGCCAGTCGCTGAAGGTCTTGATGCCATCGCGCAGACCGTCGTCCTGCAGCACGTCCACGCCGACGAAAGGCGCACCGATGTGGTCGAGGATCTGCACCGCCAGCGAAGAGAAGCCACAACGCGGCGCATCGGGCGTGCCCTTCATGAACAGGACGACCGGATGGGTCTGGATCGCATCGGCGATGAAGGCATGGATAGGGTCGGCGGACGCCACGGCTTGATCGGTCACTGAAGGGGCCTTTCGTGAAGGCCGTCAGCTAGGGACCGTGGCGGTTCCGGTCAAGGGCGAGGCCCGGATATGACGCGGTGTTGAACGGGCGTCAGGCGGCGACGGACTTGGCCCCGGCCACACGCGCCATCTCGATCTGGGCGGCCAGGCCGGGCGGCAGGTCGCGGTCGGGAATGGCGGCCAGCATGTTCAGGCGCTCGACATCCTCGGCATGGATCATGACGCTGGAGATCGACGGATCGGTCAGCACATAGGCCAGGCAGATTTCCTCGGCCGTCCAGTTGGGCGTGCGGTGCAGGAAGGCGAAAGTGCCCGCCCCCCGCAGAGGGTCGGACTTGGCCCGACGGCCAGTGCTGCCGCCAAAGCCGAACAGGCCCTTCTTCTTCGGCTCCTCATGGATCGTTTCGGCCTTCTTGGCCGTGTCCAGGCTTTCGGGGAAGTAGCCGATGGCAAAGACGGCCATATCCTTCTCGCGCGCATCGCGCAGCCGCGACCGGACCTGCCAGGGCGAGTTGACGTGATAGGGCGTGACCAGAACGTCGAACGCCCCGGTCGAGACATAGGCGTCCATCACCTCGCCATCACCCGCCACGCCCAGCAGGCGCACGCGGTCGGTGGCGCGCAGAGCCTTCAGCGCATTCAGCGACGACTGGGGCAGTTCGTCGTGCATCGGCTGGTCCAGCAAGGCCTGGTCGAACCAGCCCAGCGAGGAGGCGTGCAGCGCCCGGTCCATGCAGGCCGTCATCCCCTCGGCCGAAAAGTCGCGGTCCGAGCCCTTGCGACCGTCTCCGGCCCCCAGCGTCAGCGAAATCTGCAGCAGGCGGCGATCGACCTCCTTGAGCGAGTCGCCCAGGATTTCGGCCAGGACGGGGTTGGCGTCGCGCAGGCGATAGCTGTTGATACCCGCTTCCAGCGCCGCATAGATGATGGCGCGCGCCGCCTCCGGTCCCCGCGCGATGTCGCGCGAGCTGAGGCCCAGGGTGACGGCGGAAACGGCCTGTCCGTGCTGGCCAAAGGGACGGTAACGCATGGCTCAGACCTCCGCAGGCGTCGAGGTTTCGAGCGCCAGGGCATGCAGTTCGCCGCCCATCTTGCCCTTCAGTGCGGCATAGACGAGCTGATGCTGGCGCACTCGCGGCAGACCGGCAAAGGCCGTCGAGACGATGCGCGCCCGATAGTGGTCGCCGTCGCCCGCCAGATCGTCGATCGCGATCTCGGCGTCGGGAAAGGCCTCGACCAGATGGCCGCGAAGCTCTTCGACAGGCATGGGCATGGGGCAGAACGGCTCCGGAATTCAGCGATGAGCCTACCGCGTAAACCTTAATGGCTGGCTACGGCGGTTGAGGGTGTTCAGAGACGGGTCCATCGGCCGGCGCTCCGAACGGCGGCTAACAAAAGGTTAAGGCCGGTGCCGGATTTCCGATGAATTTCAGCGCTCAACGCGCAAAAAGCCGCACCTGATAAGGTGTACCAGCCTGCCATTATGCCGTAATTAAACCCCCGTCGATTGATGGGAAAGCGCCGCATGTATTCAGGTCTGGACGACGGCGCAGATGTCGCTGGCTCGGCACCGGTGAATGGGGTGGAGACCCGGGAACCGACATCCAGTCCGGCTCCGACACCTGGCCCGGTCGGCTCCGACGGCGCGCCGCCGCATGTCTATTCCTTCGACTTTGACCAAGGGATGGGCCCCTGGAACACCTGGATGGCCCCCTCGGTGGTGCAGGAGGCGGGCGGCGAGCATGAAGCCTTCACGCGGCTGAATGCGCCAGGCCTGCTGGATTCCAATCATCTGGACGGCATCGGGGCCCTGCGGCTGGTGGCCCATCTGTCCCTGCCGGCACCAAGCTCGCCCGGTGTGCTGAACCTGACGGACGCCGAGTTCGAAATCACCATCCGCGCGACCGATTTCGAGGCCAACGGGGCCCTGCTGATGGTCTGGGTCTGCCGCTATGTGCCGGAAGAGGGGGTGTTCCGGAATTTCTACGTGCCCCTCGTTGCCAACAACTGGGCCAACACCGCCAACGACATGACCGCGCAACTGGTCGAGGGCGAGTGGCGCACGATCACGGTGCGCCTCAGCGACGACCCCGCCGACTGGACCTATGCCGGGGAAAACCACACCCAGCAGGGTGACTGGGCCGACCGCTACCAACCCTATGATCTGGCCGAGACCCTGGCCCAGACCGACGCAACACTGCACCTCGTGATGATCAACGAGGAGCCGGACGACGCCCCGACCGGTTTTCTGGACATCGCCAACATCACAGTGCGCACCCAGACGCCCGCCACGCCCGTCGATACGGGCGCGGCCACGCGCGACGTGTTCCACGGCCTGGAGGACCAGCCGGTCGAGGGCAGCCTGCCCGGCGACGGGGTTGTCGATCTGGAGAACGCGACGTTCAGCCTGGTCGAGGGTTCGACACAGAATGGAACGGTGACCCTGGACTCTGCGACAGGGGCATTCGTGTTCACGCCGAACCCGGACTACTTCGGTCCGACGGGTTTCGTTGGAGCGGCCTCGTTCCGATACACGGTCACGGATGGCACGAACACGGCCGAACGAACGGCCTACTTCTTCATCGGGGCGACCAACGACCGGCCAACGACTACAACCTCCGACGAGTCCGTCCAGATCGCCGCGAACTCGCCATTCGCCTCCGCACTGCGGATCGGATCTGATGTCGATATCGACGAGCGGCTGACCTATCGCCTGGTCGAGGACTCGGCGACCCACGGCACCGTCACGATCGACCCAGCGAACGGCCGCTATATCTTCACGCCCCAGGCCGGGTTCAGCGGTCAGGCCAGCTTCACCTATGTGGTCAGCGACGGCCAGTTGGACAGCGAGCCGCGAACGGTGAGCCTGACGGTGCTGCCGCCGGGCCAGCAGCCGGACCGCCTCGATATCGGGCGCACGATCGACCTTCTGGTCGCCGGGGACATGGAAGGGTTCATCCGTAACATCATCCTGCTGGCCGACAGCGGTGATGCGAATGCAGCTTCTCACTACGGTATCTGGCTCCGCAATGGTCTGTATGTTCCCAGGGACAGCGAACTGGCTGCACAGTATCTGGAGATCGCGCGCGGCGTGTCGTCGGAAGCCGATATCATTCTGGCCGACATGTACGCCACGGGCGACGGTGTGGATCGCGACCCTGCGGAGGCGCGCGCCATCCTCGAAACGCTGCCGACCAATGCCAGGGCCTTGTATCAGCTGGCGATTTTGCAGGAGCGCGGCTACGGCGGACCGGCGGATGCGGAGCAGGCGGCGCAAACCTATCTCCTGTCGGCGTGGCTGGGCAATGCCGACGCCATGTTTGCCCTGGGGCGTCGGTACCTGACGGGCGAGGGCGTCGCCGTCTCGCCACAGGACGCCTATTACTGGCTGAGTGTCGCCCTTGCCCGAAACGGTGGACCGGGGACGGAACAGTATCGCCAGCAGCTGGCGTTCAACATCCAGCAGGCCGTCGACGCGGGCCTGACGCCGGCTCAACAACTGTCTCTCGATGTCGCTGTCGCAAACTGGCAGGTGGGTCAGGCTGCATCATCTCAGCAACAACCACTGGTCGGCGGCTTTGCACGCGATGTCCTGATCGGCACCGAGGCGGACGACGTCATCGCCGGTGGCTCCGGCACGCCCAACGAGCTTTACGGCGGCAAGGGAGACGACCTGTATATTCTGGACGCCAATGACACGGTGGTGGAGTTCGAGGGCGGCGGCTACGACACGGTCGAGGCGCGCATCAATACCCATATCCTGAGAGCCAATGTGGAGCGGGTCATCTTCACGGGATCAGGCAATTTCACCGGAACCGGCAATGTCCTCGACAATGTGCTGATTGGCGATGCGGGCGACGATACCTTGCGCGGTCTCGGCGGTAACGACGTGATCGATGGCGGTCTTGGCAGCGACACCGCCGATTACAGCCAGGCCGCAGGCGGGGTGGCCATCCGGCTGGATCGCGGAGTCGCTGTCAACGACGGCGACGGCGGGGCCGATATTCTGATCTCGATCGAGAACATCAGAGGTTCGGCATTCGATGATCTGATCTTCGGTGACGACGCCGCCAACGTCATCCGCGGCGGAGCGGGAAGAGACGTGCTGCTGGGCATGGGCGGCGACGATATCATCGAAGGGGGGACAGGGATCTCCAACGAGCTGTACGGCGGTCTGGGCGACGATGTGTATATTCTCGATGCCAATGACACCGTGGTCGAGCTGGAGGGTCAGGGCATTGATACCGTCCAGGCCCGCATCGACAGCTACCGCTTGTCGGCAAACGTCGAAAACCTGATCTACGCGGGCTCGGGTGCCTTCACCGCATGGGGCAACGAACTGGACAACCGGATCGTCGGCGGGGCCGGGGACGATATCCTGCGCGGTCTTGGCGGGAACGACGTTATCGAGGGCGGTCTCGGCAACGACACCGCCGATTACAGCCAGGCGGCAGGCGGGGTGGCCATTCGCCTGGATCGGGGGCTTGCCGTCAGCGACGGCGACGGCGGGGCCGATATTCTGATCTCGATCGAGAACATTACCGGTTCGGCGTACGATGATCTGATCTTCGGTGACGACGCCGCCAACGTCATCCGCGGCGGCACGGGAAGGGACGTGCTGCTGGGCATGGGCGGCGACGATATCATCGAAGGGGGGACAGGGATCTCCAACGAGCTGTACGGCGGTCTGGGCGACGATGTGTATATTCTCGATGCCAATGACACCGTGGTCGAGCTGGAGGGTCAGGGCATTGATACCGTCCAGGCCCGCATCGACAGCTACCGCCTGTCGGCAAACGTCGAAAACCTGATCTACGCGGGCTCGGGTGCCTTCACCGCATGGGGCAACGAGCTGGACAACCGGATCACCGGCGGGGCCGGAGACGATATTCTGCGCGGCATGGGCGGTAACGACGTGATCGATGGAGGCACCGGCAACGACAGCCTGTATCTGCGTGGTCTGGCCACAGACTATACCGTCACCGCCGAAGGCGCGGGCTGGCGGATCGTGGACGCCGTGGGCGGACGCGACGGATCGACCCTGGTCACCAATATCGAGCTTCTGCGCTTCGGCGACGGCGCGACGCGGGCGCTTGAGACACCCTCTGCGGTGGCCTCGCAGGCGTCGCGAACGGCTGAGGGTTTCGCTCCGGACATCGCCAAGCACGGCGGCACAGAACTCCAGGTGCAACCTGGAGCCTTCGATGACGAGTTCCTGCCACTGGAGCTGAATTCCGATGGAGCGGGACCGCAAATCCAGCCCGCAATGTTCGATGGAGGGGCTGACTTCGACCAAGCCCTCGCGGTTTCTGAAGGCCGGCATGGGCTGGACGGTGGCGGCTGGGCAGGCGGAGATGTCAGCCCTTGGTCGCCCGACCTAGATCTCCATCGGATATTCGACGATCGCACCGATCCCATGCTCCACGATCAAACCGCAGTTCGCGACCCTTGGGCCTGAGCATCAGTTTCAAGTCTTGACCCTTTCCAGCAGCACCACAGGTTCGCCCTTGTACCGGGTCTCTGCATACGGCTTGTAGCCCAAGCGCCGCGCCAGGGCGTGCGAGGGGGCGTTGTCGGGGTCGATCATGCACACGGTCCGGGGAGCCTTCAGCGTCCGGTCGCACCAGTCCAGCGCCGCGCCGACGGCTTCGAACGCGAGGCCCTGTCCCTGAAACCTCGGTGCGACGCCCCAACCCAGTTCCGATGCATCGAAGGCGGGGGTCATTAGGCGACGATGGTCCAGCACGCTGACATTGCCGACGTAGACTCCATCGGTCGTCCGGCGGATCGTCCAGCTGCCATAGCCCCGAACCTGCCACTGACCGATGTCGCGCAGCAGACGGAACCAGACCTCCTCAGTCGTCATGGCTTCGGGCAGGATGGCGGTGGCGAAGGCCGCGTCGCCCCAAAGAGCGCACAGGTCCTCGTAGTCATCCACGTTGACCGGCGTCAGGGTCAGCCTCTCGGTGGTCAGGACCGTCATGTGAACAAGGCACCGGCCCGCTCGATCCGGGTCGTGCCGTCCGCAGTGGTGACGGCATAGGTAAAGCCGGGCTGCAGGGCGAAGGCCCCCGCACGGCCTTGCTTGTCCAGGGCCAGCAGGGCGACCTGCGATCCGGCGACCTTTGTGCCGCGCATGCGGGCCAGACGTTCGATCACGCTGCGACAGGCGGCGGTGGGGTCCATGCCGTGGCGCATGGCCTCGACGACAGCGTGGCTGCCTGCGACCCGCACCACATCCTCGCCGACACCGGTGGCGGTGGCCCCGCCAACCTCGTCATCGACATAGAGGCCCGCACCGATCAGGGGGCTGTCACCGACCCGACCACGCATCTTGAACGCCATGCCCGAGGTGGTGCAGGCCCCGCCCATATGCCCGTCCGCCCCGATGGCGATCAGACCGATGGTGTCGTGATTGCCCGGACCGCCCGGCCCCCTGAAATCTGGAGTGCTGCGCCAGTCGCTGTTCTCGCTGTTGATGCGCGGCGCATATTCGGCGGTCTTCAGCCAGTCGCGCCAGGCGGCCTCGGCCCGTGGGGTCAGCAGGCTCTGCGTCGGAAAGCCCTGATCGACGGCGAACGACCGCGCCCCTTCGCCGACCAGCATGGTGTGCGGCGTCTTCTCCATGACGGCGCGGGCGACCGAGACGGCATGGACCACATCCTCCAGCGCGCAGACCGCGCCGATGTCGCCGTTCCATCCCATGATACAGGCATCCAGCGTCACCCGACCGTCGCGGTCCGGCAGGCCACCCAGGCCGACGGAGGAATTGCTCTCGTCTGCCTCGGCCACGCGCCCGCCCGCCTCGACCATGTCCAGCGCAGAGCCGCCCGCCTGCCGCCGCGCGACCCCCGCCGCATTGGCCGCCGCGCCGAAGTCCCAAGTGGAGATCATGACGGCGGGCGCGGCCTGGGCGGAGGCGGTGGTGGCCAGGGCGGCGAGGGGTGTTCCGGCGAGGGGCGTCGCGGCCAGAACAGATCGACGTGTGGTTTTCATTTCCATCCGCTCATCCCGGCGAAAGCCGGGACCCAGTTCTGTCCAGCGAAGCACTGTGCCTCGGGATATCGTTACCGGCTCATTCGCGCAGACGCATCACCCAAAGCACTGGGTCCCGGCTTTCGCCGGGATGAGCGGATTAAGGTGGGTCACATCAACCCCAGCTGCTTGAAGCTGGCCACCCCCTCACGCCCGACGATCAGGTGATCGTGGACCTCGATGTGCAATGACCGCGCCGCCTCGATAACCTGTCGGGTCATCTCGATGTCGGGGCGGGACGGGGTGGGGTCGCCGGACGGGTGGTTGTGCACGATGATCATGGCCTTGGCCGACAGTTCCAGTGCCCGGCGCACCACCTCGCGCGGATAGACGGGGGCGTGGTCGACCGTGCCCCGGTTCTGGATCTCGTCCAGGATCAGCTGGTTGCGGTTGTCCAGATACAGCACCCTATACCCACACGTTCTAAGTTTTTTCCGAACCCCCGCTACGACTGGGTCTGGTTACGGCTGCTCCACAGAACCAGAGTGTCCGCTTTAAGCCCATGGGGCAATATCCACTTTCGACCCATTGCGGACACTGAGCAATCTCGGCAAAGTGATCGTAACCAGCCACGAAAGGTTTGCTGTGCAAGTCGCGCTACTTACGGTCGCCCCAAATATCAGATCTCGGGTGCGGGCTTTTGGTAAGGCCGCGCTCTATTTGGTCGTGGCCTTCGTCTCGGCTCTCCTGGTCTCCGCCGTTTTGAAAGCCGCGACCGGCCAGACACTCCAGCAACTGATGCAATCGGGCCCGACCGGCGGACTTGTCGCACATGCCGCACTGCTGGTCGCGCTCGTCATCGTTCCTACGGGACTGTCGCTGTTGATCTGGAAGGAGCCGTTCGCCTACTCCGGCTGGTCCGCCGTTAGCGGCGGCCGGCTCGCAGCGATTGGCCTTGCTACCGGCGCATCCATGATGGCGCTTATCGTCGTCACGCTTTGGGGACTGGGCAGTTGGTCTGGTACCTTCGCTCCCGCCTCATGGACACAGATGGCATGGACCACGCTGGTCTGGGCGCTCTTGTGGCTCGCGCAGGCCGCCCACGAGGAGGGCCTGCATCGGGGCTATGCCTTTGTTCAGTTGTCCCGCGCCGCATCTTTCTGGCCCGCTGCGGCGATCCTCAGCGTTTGGTTCGTCTTGGGCCATCTGGGGAACAAAGGGGCGACCCCAATGTCTTTGGCTGTCGCAGGGCTCTTTGCACTCGTCCTCGCCTACTCTTTCCTGCGCACCGGCTCGCTGTGGTTCGCGTTGGGTTTCCACGTCAGTTGGAACTTCACACAAAGCTCCATATTCGGCCTGTCCAACAGTGGCGGCGAAAGTCAGAACTCGCTCTTACTGTCGCGCCTTGATGGCTCTCCCCTTCTCACAGGAGGCAGCGCTGGTCCGGAAGGCAGTCTCCTCAGCCTGTTAGCGATTGCTGGACTTGCGGCTCTCGTTCACTTCGGCTTGTCCCGGCGTGCAAACCGAGTTTGATCCGAGCGTCTGTTTGCCGGCGCAGACCGGCGCATGGGACGCGCCCCGAAGGTCCGCTTCCCACCCAAAGCGGACATTGGCAACGTCCGCTCTCTGCGTCGTTGTTGTCGAGATATAGACCGCAAAAACCTACTTTCAGGGCAAATTATTGAATAAATTCAACTAAATCCCATTAGATTAGTAATCTACCCTATACCCACACGTTCTAAGTTTTTTCCGAACCCCCGCTACGACTGAGTCTGGTTACGGCTGCTCCACAGAACCAGAGTGTCCGCTTTAAGCCCATGGGGCAATATCCGCTTTCGACCCATTGCGGACGTTCGACGTGCAGTTATGTTACCCTACGATCACATCTGCTTATCGCTCAGAAGACTCACCTATGAACGTTGCAATCCGGATTGTTTTAGTCTGCTCGCTGGCCCTTTCCGGTTGCGCCTCATTGGTCGAGGGTTTCACGATGGACGAACATTTGTCTGTGATTGATCGTGCCCTCGAACGCGACGCAGATCAGATCCATCGCAATGCTGATCGCGGGTGGCCCGAAGATGAGTTCGCAATGGCGATTCTGTCGGGCTACGGCCTACGCGGCGTACCGAAAGACCAGACAGCATCCGACACTTGGCGTACCTTGGCCCGGGGGAAGCAGGTCCACGTTGGCAGCGGAGTTTACGTCCCAGCTTTCCATGTAAACCGTCTAGCGGCGATCGACGCGTGCCTTAGCGAAATCCATCGCCCACGCGCTGGCCAGCCCGTCTGTGGGGACGATGTTGCCGGAGACCAGCGCCGTCGCGACGCTTGGGCGAGAGCGGTCGCCGCTGCTCCAGTTTCTTCGGCTCGATAGACCCGGCGTGGTGAGCGGCACCCATACCGGCAGCGCCTGGATATTGAGACTTTCAGCCAAGTTCGGAAGCTGATGTCTGCTTGCCACCAATAGGCGACAGTCCGCTATCGACCCATTGCGGACGTTGCAAGGTGCAGGGGATTAAGTCTTCCTAGAGGAGGGAACACCGTGTCGCCTGAAGCCGAAAAGGCACTGCTCTCGATCGGGCTGATCGCCCTCGTGGGAGCGTTTGTATGGTTCCGAAATCGGAACCCGCGCCGCTTGCGCGTGGACCGCCTTTGGATCATCCCCGCCATGGTGCTAACGGCAATCAGCGCCGGGCTCGTGTTTGGGCGGCCTTCTGGGGTCACCTTTTACTGGGTCGAAACCGTCCTTGGCGCGCTCGGCCTAATCACGGGAGCAGTGGCTGGATGGTGGCGCGGTGCCCTAATGAGGCTGCGTGTTGATCGAGAGGATCGCACCCTCAAGGCGCAGGTCTCGCCGGTAGGTCTCTTGTTCGTGCTGGGTCTCCTTGCAGCTCGTCGAGGCATTGAATATCTGGTCGAAACGGGCGCGTTGACACTCCCTTTCAATCCGCTGATCGTAGTCCAGTCACTACTTCTTTTCGTCGCCGCGACCGTAGTCGCGCAGCGCATAACGCTATGGATCAGGGCGCGTCGCTTGCTCAATGCATCGAGCGGCTTGACCGCTGAGTGATTACTGGTCGTGCCTTCCACCGCGCCATATCCGCTTCCCACCCAAAGCGGACATTGGCAACGTCCGCTCTCTGCGTCGTTGTTGTCGAGATATAGACCGCAAAAACCTACTTTCAGGGCAAATTATTAAATAAATTCAACTAAATCCCATTAGATTAGTAATCTACCCGGAACTGCTCGCGCGGTTCATGCTGCAGCGACAGCCGCACATAGGCCAGCAGCGCCGACCAGGACGAGATCACCGTGCGCTTGGCAGGCTCCTCCTTGGCGACGCGGCGCGAGACTTCATGCAGGGCGGCCAGGTCCAGCGCCGTCTCGGCCCCGATGCCCTTGGTGCGCCCCCTGGTGTCCTCCGCCTTGACCGTCATCAGATCCTCTACCGACGCGGCCAGCACCGCCGCCAGCGACCCGAACCGCGCCAGCAGGGCCTTGGCGATCGGCTTGACGTCCCCCTGCGGCTGGCTGCGAAACAGAAACAGCTCCAGCAGTTCATAGTCGGGCAGATGATGGATGCCCGCCCCCCGCGCCCGCTCGCGCAGGCGTTCGCGGTGGCCGGTGTGGTGGGGTCTGGTGTCTGTCACCCCATGATCATGCGATGAAGCCGGGCCGGACCGCAACACGGTTTGACTGTCACGGAACGAGGGTATTCATTGCGGTCAAGGTGTGGGGGGACGACATGCGCACAATCATCATCGGAGCCAGCCTCGCCTTGCTGGCCAGCGCGGCGGCGGCCCAGGACGCGCGGCCGGTCATCGCCTCCGAGACCGATCTGCCCGCGACGCGGTTTCAGCTTCCGGGCCTCCCCAGCGAAGTGCTCAACACCCCGGTACTGCTGACGGACGTCTTGCCGTCGGTGCGCGCCGAGGCTGAGCGCGTTTTGCGCGACTACGACATTCAGGACCCGACCATCGCCACGGGCCTGCGGGTCGGTTTGCTCAATATCGCCTGGCTGGAGGGGCGCCCCGATGACGCGCTGCGGCTGGTGGCCGAGCAGCGCGCGGCGGAAATTAAGCCCCAGCTGCGTCAGGTCGGCCAGTTGACGCGAGAGGCCCTGGCGGCGGGTCAGCTTGCGCCTGCGTCGGAACGCTGTGACGCCGTCGCGGCCCGCGTGACCCAGACCTTGGCGAGCGCCGATCCTCTGGTGGTGCGCGACGAGGTCCTGCGCCGCTATGGCCAGGTGCAGGTCGTCAGCCCGGCCTTCCATGTCGGCTCTGCCGCCCTGGGCCTGGATCCAGAGTTCAAGACCCGGGGCTCCCTAGACACGCTGGGTGCCCTGGCCCTGGCGTCGATGCGGGTCGATGCGGATGGCATCCCGGCCTGCCGCAGCGAAATGGCCACGGCGCTGAAGGCCTGGCTGGACGATCCGGCCCACCAGCCCATCGATATCTGGCCCGCGCGGGAGCCTGATCCCAAGGTTCTGGCTGGTGCGCCACCCGTGACCGTGGCGGTCTGGGAGTCCGGCTTCGACCCCAGTCTGTTCGAGACTCAGCTGGCGATCGATCCGGTCGAACCGCTGGATGGACGCGACAATGACGGCAACGGAGTGGTCGACGACGCCTTCGGGCCGACGTATGACGTGCTGATGCGGCCCACGCGAGACCGGATGCTGCTGCCCTCGCCGGAGTTCGCAGCGCGGCTGGGACTGCAAACCGCGCTCGAAAAGGGCCTGAGCGATCTCGGCTATGGCGACGATACGCCCGAGGCCCGGTTCGTTGCCCAGCGGTCCCGCGAGGCCGCAGCCGACGAACAGATCGCCGACGTGCGGGTCGCTACGGAATGGAACAACTGGGCCCATGGCACCTGGGTGGCCAGCCTGATCGCCGACGGTGCGCCCTTCGTGCGGCTGTACGCGGTCAATGTGCTGCCGTTCAACGACAACCCCGACCCTGTCCCCTTCGTCGAGGAGGACGCCGAGCGGATGGCCGCCCTGCTGCCCGGCGTCGCATCGCGGCTGCGGGGTTCGGGCGTGCGGGTCGTCAATATGAGCTGGGGGTCCACAGCCGACGAATGGGCGCAACATCTTCTGGAAACGGGCCGCGAAACAGATGAGGAGAAGGCCGCCGAGCGGGGTCGGGTGATCGCCCGCATCATCCGCGACGGCGTCGATGCCTTGATCCGTGACTGCCCGGACATCCTGTTCGTGGCCGGGGCGGGCAACAGCGACCAGTCGGACGCCAGCCAGGCCGCGACACCCCAGACCCTGGACCGGCCAAACCTGCTGACCGTGGGCGGGGCCGGTCGGTCCGGAAATCCGACCGCCTTTACCACCTATGGACCCAGCATCCGGCTCTATGCCCTGGCCGAGGGCAATGTGGTCCGCGCGCCGGGGGGCCAGGTGATGCGCCGATCCGGCACCTCGTTCGCCGGCCCCCTTGCGGCACGGGCGGCGGCGGCCATGCTGGCCGCCAACGCGGACCTGACGCCTGCGGAGGTCATCGAGGGCCTGATCGCCACAGCCCATGGCGAAGGGGCCTCGACCCTGCCACTGCTGGATACGGGTGCCGCGGTGCGTTGGGCACAGGCGCGGCGCTAGTCTTGCGCTGCCGAGCCCTCGGCCGCCTGAGCCGCCTGACGCGCCTCCTCGGCCGCGCGGGTCGAGACGCCCAGCACCCTCCGGATACTGTCGGGGACCAAAGCGTGGTCGAAGGGCTCGCGCGTCGGCGGCTCGCCCCGGCGGACCATGGTCTGGGTGCCGTAGATCTGCGGCTGGCCGATCTTCTGCAGGTAACGGTCCAGCGTCGCCGCAGCCAGCCAGGGTGATTCCGTCGAACCCTCGCCCAGCGCCGCGACGGCCAGGGTGTGGGCCATCAGATAGTCCTCGGCCGTATCGCCATGCTGATAGACCAGGGCCGCCGAATAGAAGTCCGTCGCGGTGCGCAGTTCACCCGCGTCCAGCAGGGCCTTCACCTGCTGGCGACGCACGGCGTCCTCGGCGTAGATGCGCAGCGCCGCCTCTCGTCCGCCGGCCAGGATCGCGGCGACATCCTGGCGCACGGCCTGATCCGCCGCATAGATCGCCGCCATGTCCGGATTGTCTACGACCGCTACGTCCGCATCCTGAGCCAGGACGGGCGCAGCCAGCGCCAGTATCATCCCCGCCGTCGCCAGAACCCGCTTCATCGACGCCACCCTGTAAACGTTTCGCCGAAACGATGCAGGCGCACCGCCGGGACGCCAAATGAAATCCCGGTAAGGTGGCTCAGAACTTGGGTCTGAACAGTCCCGCCGGGCTGGCGCTGAACAGTTCGACGCCGTCGTCCGTCACGCCTATGGTGTGCTCGCACTGGGACGACAGGGACTTGTCGCGCGTCACGGCGGTCCAACCGTCGGACAGGACCTTCACATGCGGCTTGCCCAGGTTCACCATCGGCTCGACGGTGAAGAACATGCCCTTCTTCAGCACCGCGCCCTCGCCGCGTCGGCCATAGTGGAGGACGTTGGGGCTGTCGTGGAACAGCCGCCCGATGCCGTGGCCGCAGAAGTCGCGCACGACCGACATGCGGTTGGCCTCGACCACCTGCTGGATGGCATAGCCGATGTCACCGAAGGTATTGCCCGGCTTGATCATGGCCAGGCCGGCGTCAAGCGAATCGTAGGTCACGTCGATCAGCTTGCGCGCCCGGGCATTGATCTCGCCGATCGGATACATGCGACTAGAATCGCCATGCCAGCCATCGACGATGACGGTGTGGTCGATGTTGACGATGTCGCCGTCCTTCAGCACCCGGTCGCCGGGAATGCCGTGACAGACGACATGGTTGATCGAGGTGCAGACCGTCTTCTCATAGCCCTTGTAGCCCAGGCAGGCGGGCAGGGCCCCGTGGTCCAGGGTAAAGGTGCGGATGCGGTCGTCGATCTCCTGCGTCGTCACGCCGGGCACGGCGAACTCGGTGATCATGTCCAGCGCCTGGGCCACCAGCTTGCCGGCCGCACGCATGCCCTCCCAGGCCTCCTCGTCCTGATGGACGCGGATCTCGTGGGTGCGGACGAAGGCGTCCTCGTCCAGTTCGGGGGTCTCGTACATGCGTGCAGGCTTTCAGGCGGGGTCGGCGATCAGGTGGGGAGCATAGCACAGATGCTCAAGGCGAGACGATGACGTGGGTGCCGGATGCGCCTATCTGCATCCTATGAGCACCCCATCCCCCACCGCCGCCGTCCTGATCATCGGAGACGAGGTCCTGTCCGGCCGGACGCAGGACACCAATCTGAACACCATCGCCCGGTTTCTGGGCGCGCTGGGCATCGACCTGATTGAAGCGCGGACGGTCGGGGATCGGACGAAGCAGATCGTCGATAGCCTCAATGCGCTCAGGACCACCCACGACTATGTCTTCACCACCGGCGGTATCGGGCCGACGCATGACGACATCACCGCCGATGCCGTGGCCAGTGCCTTCGGCGTGGCCCTGCCGGAGCATCCGGACGCGGTCGCCATCCTGGAGAAACGCTATGGCCCGGGCGAGTTCAATGCGGCGCGGCGGCGGATGGCGCGCGTGCCGGAGGGCGGCAGCCTGATCGCCAATCCGGTCACGGATGCGCCGGGGTTTCAGATCGGCAATGTCTTCGTCATGGCGGGGGTGCCGAAGATCATGACGGCCATGCTGGAGGATGTGGCCCCGCGCCTGAAGACTGGCGCGGTCGTGCATGCGCGGACGGTGCGGGTGTCGGGCGTGGGCGAGGGGGCGATCGCGGACATGCTGGGCGCGGCGGCCAGGGCCAATCGAGAACTCAGCTACGGCAGCTATCCCTTCGGCCACGGCTCGGTCGGAGAGATCGGGACCAATCTGGTCATCCGTGGGCGCGATGCGGCGGCGGTCGAATTGGCGGTCAACAGCCTGCTGGCCGATCTGGCCACGGCGGGCATCGAGGCCCGGGTGATCACGGCCTAGGCCGCCAGTTCTGCCCAGGCCTGGCCGATCGGCAGGATCTCCAGCCCCGCGCCCTTGGCCGCGCGCAGCACGCGGTCGAGGTCGTCCGGCGTGCAGCCATAGTCCGTGGGCCGGTCCGAGACGTCGTGGCCATAGGCGGTCAGCCAGCCGTTCGAAGCCGCCGCCTCGGCCATCATCGCCTCCAGATCGTAGTGGGGCAGGCGGCGGCTCTCCAGACCGATGGATTTGATCACGCCCCGATCCGTGCGTCCCGCATTGACCCCGTCACGCACCCCGCGCCCCAGGGCGAAGCGGCTTCGGATGATCCGCTTGGCCTGAAGCGTCGCATCCCCGAACGGATAGGCGAAGGTGGTCATGCGATGGCCGTCCAGCCGCGCGGCCACCCAGGCGGCATTGGCCTCGAGGCTCAGCCGCATCGCCTCGGCATCCATGCGCAGCACGCTGGTGTGGCCGAAGGTATGGCAGCCGACCTCGTGCCCCGCCGCATGCAGGGCCTGCAGATGCTCGGTGCGGAACTGCGGCCGCTCCATGTTCCAGCCGCTCTCCAGCCCGCCACAGACATAGTAGGTGGCCAGCACCCCATGCTCGGCCAGGATCGGCCCGGCCTCGGTCCAGGCCGTCTCGGGAATGTCGTCGAAACTCAGCGAGAAGACGCCCGTCGACGGCGCGATGGTCACCGCGTCGATATCAAGATAGCGGGCGGCCCTGCGCCGCATCTGGTCGATGGCCCTCATGGATCCGGTTCTAGCCGCCCTCGCTTAAGGAAGCGTATGGCCTCGGCTTGCCGCGCAAAGGCCCGCCGTCTAGGGTCCGCGCCTCTCATTTTGCGACTGCGAACAGCTACCCGTGACCACTGAACCTCTCGCCTTCCAGGACCTGATCCTGACGCTCCACAAATACTGGGGCGATCAGGGCTGCGCGATCCTGCAGCCCTATGACATCGAGGTCGGGGCCGGCACCCTGCATCCGGCGACGGTGCTGCGCGCGTTGGGCCCGCGCCCGTGGAAGGCCGCCTATGTCCAGCCCAGCCGCCGCCCTGGCGACGGCCGCTATGGCGAAAATCCCAATAGATTACAACACTATTACCAATACCAAGTGATCCTGAAGCCCAATCCGGACAACCTTCAGGAACTCTATCTCGGCTCCCTGGCCGCCATCGGCATCGATCCGAAACTGCACGACATCCGCTTCGTCGAGGACGACTGGGAGAACCCCACCGTGGGTGCCTGGGGGCTGGGCTGGGAGGTCTGGTGCGACGGCATGGAGGTGACGCAGTTCACCTATTTCCAGGGTGTCGGCGGCATCGAGGTCGACGTCGTCTCGGGCGAGCTGACCTATGGGCTGGAGCGTCTGGCCATGTACGTTCAGGGCGTCGACAACGTCTATGATCTGAAGTTCACGAAGGAGGGTCTGACCTATGGCGAGGTCTTCCTGGAGAACGAGCGCCAGCAGTCGGAAGCGAATTTTCACGGCTATGACGTCGACGGCCTGAAGCGCCGGTTCGAGGACATGGTGGCCGAGGTCTCGCGCCTTCTCGCAATGAAAGGTCCGCAGGATCAGGCCCTGGTCCTGCCCGCCTATGACCAGGTCCTGAAGGCGTCGCACCTGTTCAACCTGATGGACGCTAGAGGCGCGATCGCCGTGGCCGAACGCCAGAGCTACATCGGACGGATCCGGGACCTGTGTAAGGCCTGTGCGACAGAGTGGGTCGAGCAGGAAAGGGCGCGGGTGTGACTGTAATAGCCCTTCATCCCGAATTGGTCAGCGGCTCCGTGACTTTTTCCAATCGCCTGTTGCGGCTGACGCCGACGATGGGTGCCGAAGGTCCTCTCTGGCAGGTTAGTCCCCAGCAGGTGCGCCTCGAAGGGCGCGCGTCGAACGTCATCCACTCCTGTTTCGCGTCTACCGTCGATTCCCACGACGGATCAGCTGGCTCTGTTTCAGAAAACGAGCACGGGCTTAACGGCGACTTCTATCTAGCCCCGCGGTATTTCGACCTGCTGCAGCAAGCCGCTCTATCCGCAGCAGACCTCGACATTACCGTCACGTTCGCCGCCCTCGACGGAAAGATCGGTACGCTGATGCTTTCGATCGAAAATAAGACTGCCTGATGCCCCAACTTCTCATCGAACTGTTCTCCGAAGAAATCCCCGCGCGCATGCAGGCGGGGGCGGCGCGTGATCTGGAGCGGATGGCGGCCGAGCGGCTGAAGGCGGCGGGTCTCAGCTATGAGGCGCTGACCACCTATGCCGGCCCGCGCCGGCTGACGCTGGTGGTCGAGGGGCTGCCGTCGGCGACGCCGGACCGGTCCGAAGAGGTCAAGGGTCCGCGCACCTCCGCGCCCGATCAGGCGCTGGACGGCTTCCTGCGCAAGACCGGCCTGACGAAGGATCAACTGACCGAGCGGGACGGCGTCTGGTTCGGCGTCCTGTCGTCCACGGGGCAGGCGACGACGGCCATCATCCCCGACATGGTCGACCAGATCGTGCGCGGCTTTCCCTGGCCCAAGTCGATGCGCTGGGGGTCCGGGACCCTGCGCTGGGTGCGGCCGCTGAAGCGGATCGTGGCCCTGTTCGACGGGGCGGTGGTGCCGTTCGAGATCGACGGGATCGCATCGGGCGACGTCACCGAGGGCCATCGCTTCCTGGGCTCCGGCCAGCCGTTCACGGTCAAGGATTTCGCCGACTATCGGGCCAAGCTGGAGCGCGAATTCGTGCTGCTGGACGTGGCTGACCGCAAGCTGCGCATACTCGACGGGGCCAAGGCCGCCTGCACCGCGCGGGGTCTGGCGCTGGTCGATGACGACGGCCTGCTGGACGAGGTGGCGGGGCTTGCCGAATGGCCGACGCCGATCCTGGGCGACATGGACCCGCAGTTCCTGGACCTGCCGCCCGAGGTGGTGCGCCTGTCGATGAAGGTGCACCAGAAGTATTTCGCCGTCCGCGATCCGGCCACGCACAAACTGGCTCCGAACTTTCTGGTGGTCGCCAATGTCGAGGCGTCCGATGGCGGTCAGGCCCTGGCCGCCGGCAACAGCCGCGTCCTGAGCGCGCGCCTGAACGACGCCCGCTTCTTCTGGGACGAGGACCTGAAGGTCGGCTTCGACGCCTGGAACGACAAGCTGAAGGGCGTCACCTTCCACGCCAAGCTGGGCACGCTGCACGACCGGGTCGAGCGCATCGCCGCCCTGGCCCGCGAAATCGCGCCCCTGGTCGGGGCCGACCCCGATCAGGCCGAGGCCGCCGCCCGCCTGGCCAAGGCCGATCTGGCCAGCGGCATGGTCGGCGAGTTCCCGGAACTGCAGGGCGTGGTGGGCGGGTATTATGCAAAAGCCCTTCCCCTCGAGGGGGAAGGGTTGGGATGGGGTGGTGGCAGTGCGTCGCCGGAGATGGCGCATGAGGGGCCGTCGATCGACCGCCTGAGCCCATCCGCGCCCACCGACAACCAACCTGCCTCCACCCCACCCAACCCTCCCCCTCGAGGGGAGGGCTATCGGAGCGCCGTCGCCGACGCCATCCGCGATCACTACAAGCCCCAGGGCCCCGCCGACACCGTGCCGACCGCGCCGCTGACCGTGGCGGTCGCCCTGGCCGACAAGCTGGACACCCTGGTCGGCTTCTTCGCCATCGACGAAAAGCCGACGGGGTCGAAGGACCCGTTTGCGCTGAGGCGGGCGGCGCTGGGCGTGATCCGGTTGGTGCTGGATAACGGCCTGCGGCTGCCTCTGGCGCGCATAATCAGCGATGCCCAAGGGCATTCCTGGGTCAAAGCTTGGGGTAAGCCGATCGCCGAGAAGATCGAACTTGAGCTTGATGAAGAGGATGGCCTTTTGACAGCCGAGCAAGCCGAGCGGCTGGCTTCGTTGCGTGCGCGCAACCTCCAGACGGAAGAGCCTGAGGGGCGGGATATTGAAAGTGACGCGCGAACAAACGCCGACCTCCTCGCCTTTTTCGCCGACCGCCTGAAAGTCCTCCTCCGTGACCAGGGCAAGCGTCACGATCTCGTCGACGCTGTCTTCGCGCTGGGCGACGACGACCTGGTCCGCATCGTGCGGCGGGTCGAGGCGCTGGACGGGTTCCTGAGCACCGACGACGGGGCCAATCTGCTGGCGGGGTACAAGCGGGCGTCGAACATCCTGCGGGCTGAGGCCAAGAAAGGCGACGTGCCGACCGGCATGATCCAGACCGGCCTGCCCGGCCAGCCCGAGGAAGAGGTCGCCCTGGCCTTTGCCGTCGGGGCCGCCGGTACGGCGGTGGATGCGGCGCTGGAAACCGAGGACTTCGCCGCCGCCATGACCGCGCTGGCGGGCCTGCGCGGCCCGGTCGACGCCTTCTTCGACAAGGTGCTGGTCAACTCCGACGTGGCCGAGGAGCGGGACAACCGCCTGAAGCTGCTGGGCCAGGTGCGCGACGTCATGGGCCGGGTCGCCGACTTCGGACAGGTGGGCGGCTAACACCGCCCCCCACATGACCCACCCCCTGCTCACGCGCCGCGCGTCGGTCTTTGCCCTGGCGACGCTGTGCTGCCTGCTGTGGGGCAGTGCCTATCCGGCGGTGAAGGCGGGCTATGCGATGCTGGACATCGCGCCGTCGGACATGGCCAGCCAGCTATTGTTCGCGGGCTGGCGGTTCCTGCTGGCCGGGGTGATCCTGCTGGGCGTCACCGTGGCGATGCGAAAGCCGATCCTGAAGGTGACGGGATCGCAGGCGCGCCAGCTGGTGCTGTTGGGCCTGTTCCAGACCACGCTGCAATACGTCTTCTTCTACATCGGCCTGGCGCATGTGACGGGGGTCAAGGCGTCGATCCTGAATGCGACGGGCACCTTCTTCAGCGTGGTGCTGGCGCACTTCATCTACACCAACGACCGGCTGAGCCACCGCAAGGTCTGGGGCTGTGTCGTCGGGTTCCTGGGCGTGCTGGTGGTCAATCTGGGCCGGGGCGGGTTCGGGCTGGACGTCACCCTGCTGGGCGAGGGCTTCATCATCGGTGCCGCCTTCGTGCTGGCCGCGGGGTCCATCTATGGCAAGCGGATCTCGCGCGACTTGGACCCCATGGTCATGACCGGCTGGCAGTTGGCCTTGGGCGGGGCGGTGCTGGTCGCGATCGGCCTGATCGGCGGCGGTCATCTGGGGGCGTTCGATCTCGGGTCGGGAGCCTTGCTGCTTTATATGGCGCTTCTGTCCGCCTTCGCCTTCGCGACCTGGAGCCTGCTGCTCAAGCACAACCCCGTCGGGATGCTGGCCGCGTTCAACTTTCTGGTGCCGGTCTTCGGCGTGGCCCTGTCCAGCCTGTTCCTGGGCGAGAGCGTGATGCGCTGGACCTATGGCGCGGCGCTGGTGCTGGTCTGTGTGGGGATATGGCTGGTGACGCGGCCGGGGAAGGAGGCAGTAGGCAGTAGGCAGTAGGCAGTAGGCAGTAGGCAGTAGGCAGTAGGCAGTAGGCAGTAGGCAGTAGGCAGTAGGCAGTAGGGTATTCTTGCTGATGAGCCAACGGTGATGCCGCGCCAACTTCTTCTACTCCCTACTGCCTACTGCCTACTGCCTCATGCCTACTGCCTTGCCTCCCCCGGCTGATCCATAAACGCCGCATCCAGCCCATACCCCGCGAACCGCGCCAGCCGCTCGCGCAGCCGCCCGTGCGCCGCCGGGTCTGATCCGATCCGGTCGCCTTCAGGCAGGAAGGCGTTCTCGGCGCGGAAGGTCCAAGCGGCGACCTTCCGGCCTGCCGCCTGGGCATCAGCGATCAGTGTGGTCGGCACGCCGGGCTCGGGCTCGATCAGGGCCGTATCGACCCCGATCCAGTCGGCATAGGTCGCGATCTCGGCCAGTCCCTGTGGCGTCGTCATGGCGTGGTAACTGAGGCCAGCATCATCCGCCGGCCCGCCACTGGCCGCGATCAGTTGCAGTAGCGGCGTGTCGATCCGCGCGTCGAGCCGGCGCAGCGTCCCGACCTCGAAACACTGGACGATGACCGGGGCCTCCGCCCCCGTCAGCCCGTGCCGCTCCAGCACGGCGACGAAGGCGTCCTCCATCGGCAGGCCGACGCTGGCAAAGTACGTCGGATGCTTCAGCTCCGGCACCACGCCGATGGTCCGACCCGTCCGGGCGCTGGCGTCGCGCACGATCTCCAGCACCTGTTCAAAGCTCAGGATCGGCTCCACATCGTCGAAGGCCGTGTTGAAGGCCCGCAGCTCCGGCAGGCGTTCGCGCGCATACAGCGTCTGCAGTTCGGCCCAGGTGAAATCCTCGGTGAACCAGCCGGTGACGCTCTGGCCGTCGATGATCTTCGTCGTGCGCCGATCCGCGAACTCCGGCCGCCAGGCGACGTCGGTGGTGCCGCCGAGCTCGTTCTCGTGCCGCACGATCAGGACGCCGTCACGGCTCATCACCAGGTCCGGCTCGATCATGTCCGCCCCCTGTTCGATGGCCCGCTCATAGGCCATGCGCGTATGCTCGGGCCGCTCTCCGGACGCGCCGCGATGCGCGATGATGAGCGGTGCCATATTCGTAGGAGATTGGGCCAGGGCCGGGCTTCCGAACAACAGCAGCAGGGTCGCCAGAATGAGCCGGATCATCCGCAAAGGGTAGGGGCGGGCGATGACGGTTTTACATCACCGGTTGGCCACGCGCTGCGGAACTGCCTTGCGTGATGGACGCTGCATCCCTGTCGAATGGAGACCCGTCATGCTGAACGCCCATGCCTCATCCGCTATTGTCGCCGTCAGCGATCTGGGCCGCGCCCGCCATTTCTACGAGACGGTCCTGGGTCTCGAACTGGTCGAGGGTGGTGGCGACGCACCGCTAGTGTTCAAAACCGGCCCGACCCATCTGGTCGTCTATGCGTCCGAATTCGCCGGGACCAACAAGGCAAATGCCGTCGTCTGGGGCGTCGGCGATCGGATCGAGGCCATCGCCGCCGATCTGAAGTCCAAAGGTGTCGTCTTCGAACATTACGACATGGACGGCGCGACCTATGCCGACGGCGTGCACCGGATGGGCGACTTCCGCATGGTCTGGTTCAAGGATCCGGACGGCAACATCCTGCACCTGAACAGCGCAGACTAGCCCTCCAGCGACACCACCGGCTGGCGCGTCTCCAGCCGACGTCCAGTCCGGCGCTTCAGCCAACTCCGGATGCGGGTCTGGATCGGCGTATCGATGACGAAGTGGAAGGCAAAGGCAAACGCAAAGGCCGCCGCCACGCCCGCGACCCACAGCCCCCACTGCGCCGCGACCGGCAGGGCGAACCGCGCGATCAGCACATTGGCCACGCCGAACCAGGCGATGCGCACCACCTCATTGGTGATGAACATGGAGAAGGAGACCTGAGCGGCCTTCTCGACCCATTTCGACGGGCGCGGCGTCGGAATCGCCCCCGCCGCCAGAATGATCAGCGAAATACAGACCAGCGACACCAGGGCGTGCTTGTCGAAATACTGCACGAAAGCCAGGGCCAGCGCGGCCCCCACCCCGACCCATCCGGCCAGACGCGGCGCGATCCAGACCTTCTGCGCGAACCAGGCCAGGGCCATGCCCAGGAAGAACAGCGGCAGGGCGCGGATGAAGCCATAGCCCATCGGCATCTGATAGACGGGATAGCCCAGCAGGCTCCAGGTCATCTGATTGACCACCAGATACAGCCCGATCCCCAGCGCCAGCGTGCTCCACGGCCCCAGTTTCGTCAGGCCGCGCAGGATCCACGGAAAACACAGATAGCAGCCGATCAGGGCCGAGATCGACCAGCTGGGCGCATTCCACCCCAAGCCCCCGGGCACGCCGAACGCCTGGGTCAGGGTCAACTGGGCCGGCAACTGGTCCCAGCGGAACCACTCCGGTGCGCGCGGCGCGATGCCCATCGCCCCGCTGATCAGGATCAGGGCCACCAGCCCCAGCCCCATCATCAGATGCGCCGGATAGACCCGAAGGAACCGCTTCAGAAAGAAGTCCGTCGCCGACAGCGAGCTCCTGGCCACGGACGCACCATAGACCCGCATCAGCACATAGCCGCTGTCGATCAGGAAGAAGTTGGTCAGCAGGAACCCGCCCCGCTCGAACACGGGATGCACGCTGTCCGCCAGATGCACAGGCCCCGCGCCCTGGAAGTGATGCAGGATGATCAGACTGGCCACAATGAAACGCAACGCATCCAGCCACCCCCCACGCACGATGGGCGGTGTCTCATTTCGGGTCGAAATCGCGGTCCAGGCCATGGCCGAAGCCTCCTCAAGCCTCGTCGGCGCAAGAGGCGGGCCGTTCAGGCGAAAAGGCTGTCGCGCGCTCGGAAAACCCACAGCCACAGGCAGGAGGCCAGCAGGATCAGCGGCAATACGATCTTGGTCAGGCCCTTCATCATCCCTCTCCGACAGATGCTGTCGGCAGGATGGCCTGGTGCGCGCGGCCCCGCCTTGATCGCGATCAAGACCCGACGCGGCGACGCCGGATGCGGCTCAGCGCCTCGGGCGTGACGCCCAGATAGCTGGCGATCATGTACAGGGGCGTGCGTCGCGCCACCTCGGGCCGCAGGCGAAGCAGCCGCTCATAGTTCTCTTCCGGCGACAGTTGCAGCAGGGCAGCCGAGCGGCGCTGGGATCCCGCCATGGCCTGCTCGACCACCCGACGCCCGAACCGCTCCATCGCATGATCGGCGTCATAAGCGGCCTTCAGCGCGCCGCCGGGAATGACGATGACGGTGGAGGCCTCGATCGCATCGACCGTCTGCACGCTGTCGGCCCCGGTCATCAGGCTGGCGACGTCGCCCAGAAACAGTCCCGCATCGAAGAACTGGCCCGTGTGCTCGGCCCCGTCGGCCAGATAATAGTATCGCAGCAGGCCATCGGTGACGAAATACAGCGCCGTCGTCGGCTCTCCGGCCCGGAACAGCGTCTGCGCCTTGGCCAGGGTCTGGGTCCGGGTCGCGGCCAGAAACGCTGACAGCGCCGCCGATCCAGGGATCAGCGGTGCGGCCTGACGCAGGATTTCGCTCTCAAGCGACGGCTCGGTCATCGCGCTCCGATCGATAGGCCTCGACCGTGATGGCCAGGGCGCGCTCCAGAGGGGTGGACAGGTCGCCGAACGCCCGGGCGAACTTGCCATGATCGACGACGAAGGGTTCGTCGAACTCATACATCATTTCGACCATTTCGCGCGCAGCCGGCACGAACAGGCCGCCGATGGCCAGCTCCGTCCGGCCCATCCTGCGCACCTTGCCGGGCACCCCGGCCAGCCGCCCGGCCAGTTCGAAGAACCGCCGTGCCGACACGGCCGGTGCATTGGGCACATGCCAGACCTGACCCAGCGACCGGCGTTCCCGGCCCAGGGTCGCCATGGCGCGCCCGAAATCCTCGACGAAGGTCCAGCTGTGCAGGGCGTCCAGGTCCCCCGGCATCGCCACGGCCTGCCCCTTCATCAGGGCACCGAACGCCCGCGCCCCGACCGCCGATCCATCGACGACGGGACCGAAGAAGTCCGACCCTCGCGCCACGGCGACCTGGACCCGCCCGGCGTCGTGCGCCCGCATCAGCTGTTCGTGCATGGCGGCCCGCACGGCCCCTTTGCGGGTATTGGGGATCAGGGGCAGATCCTCGGTCATGGGGCCATCGACGGGGCCATAACTGTACAGGTTTTCCGCTGCGATGAACCGGGCTCCGACGTTGGACGCGGCCTGGACCGCCGCGGCCTGCAGCATGGCAAATTCCTGGCTCCAGCGGTGATAGGGCGGCTGGGCGCAGAAATAGACGGCCTCGGCATCTCTCATCGTCAGGGCCAGACCGGTGGGGTCCAGCAGGTCGGCCGTCACAGGGGTCGCGCCCTGCGGTGCCGGGCGGGGCGTGCGGCTGACCAGACGGGTGGGGCGACCCTCGGCGATCAGGGCGCGGGCGGTGGCCCGGCCCAGGGCACCGGCTCCCAGGACGACGTGAACGGGCTCGGAAGAGGCGGACATGATCATTGGCCGGCTCCCCTGACGACGGAGCGACGCAGCGCGGCGGCGGCCCAGAGGGCGATGAACAGCAGGGCGAACTGCCAGGCGATATTGGTCAGGGTCAGCACCGGCCCCATCTCCACACCCAATGTGCCGGGAACCGTCAGGAACAGCCCCGCCCCCGTGATCACGGCATAGCCCCCGACCAGTCGGCTGCCCCAGCGGGCATGGGGCCCGTGTCGCGTCGCGATCAGCCCGCCAACGATGACGGTCCACACGCCGCTGATCAGCCCGACCCCCAGCCCCTCGCCGACGCCTCCGGCATAGGCATTCAGGGCATCGAACACGATGCTCAGCGTCGCGTGGTCCGCGCCGGGCACCCGCCAGGCCTCGGCCAACGACGGCATGACGAACAGCCAGCGCCCGATGCCGATGGCCTTGAACACCGCCGACAGCACCGCCAGCCCCAGCGTCAGCTGCGACAGCGCAGGGCTGATCCCCAGCCGCGCATTCAGCGCCGCCGTCGCCGGCACCAGCAGCAGGGCCGCCAGCATATAGAAACCATACCCCGCCATCACCGCCCCGGCGTTCTCGGTCAGTCGCGGCAGGGCGACGGCGGCGGGATCGCCAAGGCTGGCGGGCCAGCCGATGGCCGACGACAGGATGAAGAAGGTCGTCCAGATCAGAACGAACTGGACGATCAGCAGGCCCGCGGTCCATGCGGCGGATGCAGGGCCTGGCGGAAGGGATCGGGACATGGCGGCGGCCTCTCGTAAACGCGGCCTCCTCCGGCCGACCCCGCCACACTCGCCCGTCCTGCGGCTCGTCGCCTTGATGCGGATCAAGATCGCTGATGAGGGCATACCTCCGGCGATGATGAACCCGCTCAGTGGAGGCGGTGGCACCGACCCCCTGAGGTGAGATGAAGAGCAGCACTGTCATCAGCCTCATCTCCAGCGCTTAAGCATGATTGCTCATCGACTGGTGAGGCGGGTTTGACACCCTATGAGTGCACTAATCTTAGTGTTGTTCGGAGTGTTCGCGTGTCCAACCGCTTGCGCGCTGTGTGTCTCGGATTGGGCCTGATGGCTTTGGCCGGTTGCAACAGGTCGGATTCCGCTGAGGAGGCGGCTAGAACTGCGGCGGAAACGAACGCGTTCACCCGAGCTTCGACCGAAGCTGAGCACCGCTTCGGCCTGATCGTCGCGGGTCAGTACGGAGTACTGCCGCCGGGCGTCACCTGCTTCACACCCGGAGGTCAAGCGCCGAGAGTTTCTAGGGAGATCGGCCTTGGCGATGTCGTCGATGAAGAGACATCCACAAAACTTCTTGCGGCCAGACGGCATAATCTGGCGATGGTGGGGCGGCCCGAATACCCCGACGCCGATCTTTGCCGGGTGTCCTTGCCAGGGGATAATGATCGGGACCTAAGCTTCCCTCACGGCTGGGCCAAGCCGATATCCGAGCCGGCGCGTGAGGTGGCACGTCCCGTCGGCTCGCTCCACGAAGCGGCACGGCGGGGTTCGCCAGGGGATGTTCGACGCTTTCTTCGCGACACGCCCGTCAATGCCCGTGACGGGCTGGGCCTTACCCCACTCATGTGGGCCGTTGGTCGGAACAGGCCCGAGATCGTCGACCGGCTTCTCGACGCCGGGGCCAGTCCCTGGACGCAGGGGCAGCGAGACGAAACCGCCTTTTTCTGGGCGGCCGTGCTCGGCCACCGGACGATCTTTTTCGACATGCTCGCCCGTGTCCCTGGATCCCCATCTTGGACACGTCAGGATCTGCAGGCCGCTCTCGCCGGTGGCGATATCGCCATCCTTCGACAGATTCTTTCAGACCGGCACGAGATGATCCAACCCCACGACCTGCGATCGATACGACTGTCCCTTCCTGCTGCCCGCCTCCTGCTCGAAACCGATGCGCCTGGAGTGGCGGACGCCGTATTTCAGGCGAGCATAAAGGGGCGTGAGCCGCTTCGCGTGGACCTTCTACAACTGGCCATTTCCAAGGGAGCAGATGTCAACGCCGTCGGTCCCGGTGAATATGAAACGCCCCTCGGGATGGTGGCTGACGGCATATACCCGGGCACGCCGCAAGCCGTTGGATTGCTGCTCGACGCCGGCGCGGACCCGAATGCGCTGTCCCATCGCCGTCGCCCGATCTGGGAAGCTGTCGGGACCATGAAGCTGGATGGTGAAATGGGTGCGGCCGATGCCAGGGCAATTCAGATTCTGGACCTTCTGCTGGCGGCGGGCGGGGACATCAATCTGCCGGACTATCAGGGCCGACCACCCGTCTGGGGTCTGTTCTTTCCTGTCACCTATGATCATGACGAACTGGACCCCAGCTTCGTTACCAAGGACCTGCTCACCGACCTCACGGCACGAGGGCTCGATCTGAATGCGCCATCGAAGGGGCGGCGGATTCTGTCCGTGATCGAAGAAAAGGCCGGACCACGATCGGAATACGCTGTCTGGCTGCGAGAGCTTGGCGCTCGTCCCTGAGGGAGGCCGCGTCGGTCAACAGCGCGACCACAGTGTGTTCCCGACCCTGATAATCCCGCCCGTCTACGGTCAAAGTGGAGACACTGGACCCTCGAATCAGGTGCGAAACGGGCCTTGCATCGCCGTCGCCATGCGCCAGATGTGATGAGGGGACGTCATCGGTCTGACTGCGCCCCACGGGTCTTTGACAGGATGAAATCGACGCTGCGGGCCGCTGGATCGAGGCCGGACAGCCCATGGCGGGCGCGCCCTGGTGACCGTTTTCCGATGGCCGATTTTTCCGCCGATAACCGGAGACACTGAACCCCTTACGCGACATCGCTAACGCCGCATTAACCATGGACCCGGCATTCCTTGCCCAGTGCGGGGCCGCTTTGGCGGATGCCTCGAGCGCGTGTTTGTGGAGCGTGGGATGAACGGGGCGGAAGTTCTGGATGTGGGGCGCGATGCCCTGTGGCTGACGATCCAGCTGTGCGCGCCCGTGCTTCTGGTCGGCCTGGTGGTCGGCGTGGTTATCGGCCTGGTCCAGGCCCTGACCCAGATCCAGGAACAGACCCTGATCTATGCGCCCAAGATCATCGCCATCTTCGTCTCCTTGCTGCTGTTCCTGCCGCTGATGGGGGCGCTGCTGGGCGGCTTCATGCGCACCATCGCCGTGCGCATCGCCGGGATGTAGTGGAGCCCTACGCGACATCCGATCAGGTCTGGCAGGGCGCGCTGATCTTCGCACGGATCGGCGCGGTCCTGCTGATGATGCCCGGCATTGGCGAGAGCTATGTGCCGCCGCGCATCCGCCTGTCGCTGGCCCTGGTCGTCACCCTGTGTCTGTGGCCGGTGGTGTCGGGCAGCCTGCCGGCCTTGCCGACCAGCCTTGGGGCCACCGTCGGCTGGATGCTGCGCGAGGTGTTGGTGGGGCTGGCCATCGGGACCATGCTGCGCATCTTCCTGACGTCCCTATCCACGGCGGGGGAGGTGGTGTCGCTGCAGACCACGCTCAGCTTCGCCCAGACCGCCAACCCGTTGCAGGCCCAGCCAGGCACGACGATCTCGGCCTTTCTGCTGCTGCTGGGCACGACCCTGGTGTTCGCCACCAATACCCATCACCTGTTCATCGCCGGACTGGTGGGGTCGTACCGGCTGATTGCCCCTGTCCAGCCGCTGGCGACCGGCGACTTCGCCACCCTGGCGGTGCGGACCCTGGGGGAGAGCTTCCTCCTCGGGGTTCAGCTGGCCGCGCCCGTCATGGTCTTCGCCCTGATCTTCAACCTGGCGTCCGGCCTCGTCGGACGGGTCATGCCCCAGTTCCAGGTCTTCTTCGCCGCGGCCCCGCTCAGCATCATCCTGGGGCTGTCCGTCTTCGCATTGAGCCTGGGGGTGGTGGGCACGATCTTCATCGATCGCTACCGCGCCCTGGCCGGACAGTTCACGGGAGGCGCGGGTGGCTGATACGCCCGATCCCGAGTCCAAGACAGAAGACGCCACCCCACGAAAACTCGAGGAGGCGCGCAAGAAGGGGGATGTCGCCAAATCCCCGGATGTCGCCTCCGCCCTGTCGCTGGCGGGTGCCGCCGCCGTCATCCTGATGGCCGGGGGCTGGTTCGCTACTTCCATGGCCGAGCAGTTCCTGCCCTTCATCGCCGCGCCCCACACGATGATGGGCGGGCTGGAGGCGGGGGCGGGCGTGGAGATCGGCGGTATCGCCCTGTGGGCCATCACGCCATTTCTGGGGGCGGTCATGCTGGCGACCATCCTGGGCGGGGTGGGCGGCAACCTGGCCCAGTCCGGCATCCTGTTCACGGGCGAGAAGCTGAAGCCCGACTGGTCCAAGGTGAACCCCCTGGCCGGGTTCAAGCGCATCTTCGGCCCCGACGGCCTGGTCCAGTTCGTCAAGACCTTCCTCAAGCTGCTGGCCGTGGTGGTGGTCTGCTGGCTGGTGCTGAAACCGCACGCGAACGAACTGGCCAATATGGCGGCCATGTCGCCGGCCATGATCCTGCCGTTCACGCGCGACCTGGCGATCAGCCTGATGGTGTCGGCCCTCGTCTTCCTCAGCTTCACCGCGGGCGTCGACTTCCTCTGGCAGAAATACCGCTTCGCCGAGCGGATGAAGATGACCAAGGAAGAGCTCAAGGAGGACTACAAGCAGTCCGAGGGCGACCCTCACGTCAAGGCTAAGCTGAAGCAAATCCGGGCCCAGCGCAGCCGCCAGCGCATGATGCAGGCGGTCCCCACCGCCACCGTCATCGTCACCAACCCGACGCACTTCTCCGTCGCCCTGCGCTATGAGGCGGGCGACGCGGCCCCGGTCTGCGTCGCCAAGGGCGTGGACGCCGTCGCCCTGCGCATCCGCGAGGTCGCGCGCGAGCATGCGGTGCCGATCGTGGAAAATGTGCCCCTGGCCCGCGCCCTCTATGCTGCCGTGGACGTGGACGAGACCATCCCGCGCGAGCATTTCGAAGCGGCCGCCAAGGTCATCGGCTTCGTCATGAACAAGCGCAAGAAACGCTGATCGTAACGGAACTTAACTCCCCGTTTACCACGCAGGCGGCAGTTTCTGCCTAGCGACCTGTCGGGTTCGTGCGTCGGGGTGGGCCCGTTTTAACTTAGGCGGTTTGAGTGGGCGGCTTTTCGTCGGCATTGCAGAGGTTCGGGGTCGGCAAGCTGGCCGTGCTGCTGGGCGTAGGCGCCGGCGTCGCGGTCGCCCTGGTCTATCTGATGATGCGCGTTGGCCAGGCTCCCGACGCCCTGCTGTACTCCAACCTGGACCTGCGCGAAGCCTCGGAGATCACGACGGCCCTGGACGGCGCCGGGATCAAATACTCCTCGCGCGGCGACGGCTCGACCATCTTCGTCAGCCGCGATCAGGTCGGCGAGGCCCGGATGCTGGTGGCGGGCAAGGGTCTGGTGACCTCCGGCAGCGTCGGCTACGAAATCTTCGACGACCAGTCGGTCCTGGGCCAGACCGAGTTCCAGCAGAACCTCAACGAAAAACGCGCGCTGGAAGGCGAACTGGCCCGCACGATCATGAGCCTGCGAGGCATCACCTCGGCCCGCGTGATGATCGCCCTGCCGCCGCGCCAGCTGTTCCAGGCCTCGACGGCCGAGCCGACCGCCTCGGTGGTCGTGGGCGTTACGGGTGGTCAGCTGTCGGGTGCCCAGGTCCAGGCCATCCGCAATGTCGTGGCCTCCTCGGTCACCAATATGAAGCCCGAGCGGGTCACCCTGACCGACACCTCCAACCGCACGCTGGCGGCAGGCGCGGACGACGCGGGCTTCAGCGCCGCCTCCGCCGAAGAGGCCAAGAGTTCGACCGAGGCCCAGCTTCAGGCCCGCATCAAGGACATCGTCGAGGGCGTCGTCGGCGTGGGTGCCGCCCGCGTCCAGGTCACCGCCGACATCGATCACAGCCGCTCGACCACCCAGCAGCAGGTCTATGACCCCGACGGCCAGGTCGTCCGCTCGACCTCGACCAACGGCTCCGAAAGCCAGGACACGACGGGTCAGGCCGACGGCGGCGCAACCGCGACCAACAACATCCCCGGCGGTCAGGCCCCGAATGTGACGCCGATCGGCTCGCGCGACACCCAGAACACCGAAACCACCAACTACGAAATCTCCAACACCACCACCACGACGGTGAAGGAGGCCGGCGAGGTCAAGAAGCTGGCCGTGGCCGTGGCTGTCGACGGCAAATACACGCCTCCCGCCAGCGGTGACGGCGAGCCGACCTATGCGCCCGTCTCCGAAGAGGACCGCGCCAAGATCGAGGCCCTGGTCAAGGCGGCGGTGGGCTTCAACGCCGACCGGGGGGACATCGTCCAGGTGACGGCCGTCCGCTTCAATCGCGACACGGCCGCGGTCGGTGGCGAGGAGGCGGGCTCCTCGCTGTTCAACTTCACCAAGGACGACATCATGCGCGGTGTCGAGCTGCTGGTGTTGCTGATCACCGGCCTGCTGCTGATCTTCTTCGTGCTGCGTCCGCTGCTCAAGACCGCGACCGGCGGCGGCGCGGGTGCGCCCCAGCTGGCCGGTGCCGGTGGCGTGCCGGTGACCAGCCTGCAGACCTCGATCGTCAACGGGGCCGCCGATCCGGGCCAGCAGTTCCTGCCGCGCTCCGAGATGGACGACCGGCTCGACATCGCCCGCATCGAGGGCCAAGTGAAGGCCTCCTCGATCAAGAAGGTCGCCGAGTTCGTGGAGAAGCATCCGGAGGAATCGACCTCCATCCTGCGCTCCTGGGTGCATGAAGGCTGATGGCGGCCCGGCTGGTCAACAAGAAGCCCGCGGTCGAGGACGCCAGGAAGCTGACGGGGCCTGAAAAGGCCGCCGTCATCCTGCTGTCGCTGGGCGAGGACCACACCCGCCTGTGGCAGAGCCTCGACGATGAGGAGATCAAGGAAATCTCCCAGGCCATGGCCGGTCTGGGCACCGTCACCGCCGCCGTGGTCGAGGAACTTCTGATCGAGTTCGTGGCCGGGATGAGCGGTTCCGGCTCGGTCATGGGCAGTTTCGAACAGACCCAAAAACTGCTGGCCTCCTTCATGTCGGGCGACCGCGTCGAAGGCCTGATGGAGGAAATCCGTGGCCCCGCCGGCCGCACCATGTGGGACAAGCTGGGCAATGTGAACGAGGCGGTCCTCGCCAACTATCTGAAGAACGAATACCCCCAGACCGTCGCCGTCGTCCTGTCCAAGATCAAGCCGGAGCATGCGGCCCGGGTCCTGACCAGCCTGCCCGAGGACTTCGCCCTTGAGTGCGTGCAGCGCATGCTGCGCATGGAGCCGGTACAGCGCGAAATCCTGGACAAGATCGAACAGACCCTGCGCAACGAATTCATGTCCAACCTCGCGCGCACGTCCAAGCGTGACAGCCACGAGATGATGGCCGACATCTTCAACAGCTTCGACCGCCAGACCGAGGCCCGTTTCATCGGCGCCCTGGAAGAGCGCAACCGCGAGGCGGCCGAGCGTATCCGCGCCCTGATGTTCGTGTTCGAGGACCTGTCCAAGCTGGACCCCGGTGGCGTCCAGACCCTGCTGCGGGCGGTGGAGAAGGATTCGCTCGGTCTGGCTCTGAAGGGCGCGTCGGAATCCCTGCGCGAAATGTTCTTCTCCAACATGTCCGAACGCGCGGCCAAGATCATGCGCGAGGACATGGAATCCATGGGCCCTGTCCGTCTGAAGGACGTCGACAACGCCCAGATGGCCATGGTCCAGGTGGCCAAGGACCTGGCGGCCAAGGGCGACATCATGCTGGTCGGCCAGGGCGGCGACGACGAGTTGATCTACTGACATGACCGCTCAACCCCTCAGCACCCCGTTCGCTTTCGACACCGAGTTCGACTCGCTGGGCGACGTCGTGCGCGCTTCCGCCTACCGCCCAGCCAAACGCGCCTGGACGGCGGGCGAGGTCGAGGCCCTGGTCGCCCAGGCCCGCGCCGAGGCTCGCCAGATCGCCATGGACGAGATCGAGAGCCTGCAGGCCATGGCCCTGTCCACCATCGGCCAGGCGCTAGCCGCCTCGGCACCCGCCCTGACACAGGTGGCCCAGACCCACCGCGAGCAGTCTGCGGCCCTGGCCATGGCGGCGGCGCGGGTCGTCTGCGCCTCGGCCCTGGACCGCTATCCCGCCGCGCCGATCCAGGCCGCGCTGGAAGCTCTGGGACAAGAGGTCGACGCCTCGCCGCGTCTGGTCATCCGCGCCGGCGACCTGACCGACCAGACCCGCGCCCGGATCGAACAGCTGTGCGCCGACGCGGGCTTTTCCGGCGTCGTCGCCTTCCGTGACGAGCCGGGCATGGCCGCCGCCGCCTTCCAGCTGGAATGGGCCGACGGGCGGGCCGAGTTCGACGTCGACGCCACCTTTGCCCGCATGACCGAGGCCCTGAACTCGGCGCTCGCCGCCGATGCAGGCCACGCCGACATCCTCACCCCCCACAACTCGATGGAAGGGAGGCCGTAATGGCATCCGACACCATGGCTCTGGAGGAGTTTGGCGACTCCACCGCGATCACCGTCACTGACGATGCGACGGACAAGACGGCCCACGACCTGGCCCCGGTCTTCGACGTGCCGGTCAATATCTCGGCCGTGCTGGGCAAGGCGCACATGACGGTGGCGCAACTGCTCAAGCTCAACCGCGGCTCGGTGCTGGAGCTGGACCGCAAGGTCGGCGAGGCCATCGACATCTTCGTCAACAACCGGCTGGTCGCCCGGGGCGAGGTCGTGGTGGTCGAGGATCGTCTGGGTGTGACCATGACGGAAATCATCAAGGTTGAAGACAGCAACGCCTGACGGCGTTGAACCCCGGCCCCGAACACGGGCCATCGTGCGTTGGATGTGAAGGAGAAGACCCATGCGGCTTCTGGTGGTTGGCAGGCTCAGCGGACAGCTGGCGACGGCGGTGAAGATGGCCATGGCGCACGGGGCCAAGGTCAGCCACGTCGAGCGTGGGGATCAGGCGACCGAGCAACTGCGTCGCGGCCAGGGGGCCGATCTCTTGATGGTCGACTATCGTGTCGACATCGCCGCCCTGATCGCCGCCAACGAGAATGAGCGCATCCATGTGCCGGTCGTGGCCTGCGGGGTCGATGCCGATGCCAAGGAAGCGGCCGACGCCATCCGCGCGGGAGCCAAGGAATTCATCCCCCTGCCGCCGGATGCGGAGCTGATCGCGGCCGTCCTGTCCGCGGTCGCCGACGACGACCGACCCCTGATCTCGGCCGATCCGGCGATGAAGGCCGTGATCGGCCTGGCCGACCAGGTTGCGAGATCGGAAGCCTCCATCCTGATCACCGGCGAAAGCGGCGTCGGCAAGGAAGTCATGGCGCGCTACATGCACGTCAACTCGCGCCGGGCCGACAAGCCGTTCATCAGCGTCAACTGCGCCGCAATTCCCGATAACCTGCTGGAATCCGAGCTGTTCGGGCATGAGAAGGGGGCCTTCACCGGTGCCATGGCCCGCCGCATCGGCAAGTTCGAGGAGGCCGACGGCGGCACCCTGCTGCTGGACGAAATCTCCGAGATGGACGTCCGGCTTCAGGCCAAGCTGCTGCGCGCCATCCAGGAGCGGGTGATCGATCGCGTCGGCGGCACCAAGCCGGTGCCTGTCAACATCCGCATCATCGCCACCTCTAACCGCGACCTGGCCAAGTCGGTGGCCGAGGGCAGTTTCCGCGAAGACCTTCTGTACCGCCTGAATGTCGTGAACCTGCGCCTGCCCGCGCTGCGTGAGCGTCCGGGCGACATCGCCGTCCTGGCCGATCACTTCGTCAAGAAATACGCCGCCGCCAATGGCGTGCCGGTGCGTCCGGTCTCTGCCGAGGCCCGCCGGGCCCTGATCTCGCATCGCTGGAACGGCAATGTACGCGAGCTGGAAAACGCCATGCACCGCGCGGTGCTGTTGGCCGTCGGGCCCGAGATCGACGTCGATGCCATCCGCCTGCCGGACGGCCAGCCGCTGAGCGCCGGATCGCATGGTGCGGCCCCGGATGCGGGCTTCGCGGGACGCGCGGCCCAGGTCGCCGACACCGTCACCCGCGCCCATGTCGGCCAGACGGTGGCGCAGATGGAGAAGACGCTGATCCTGGACACCCTGTCGCACTGCCTGGGCAACCGGACCCACGCTGCGACCATCCTGGGCATCTCGATCCGCACCCTGCGCAACAAGCTGAACGAATATGCCGACGAGGGCACCAGCATCCCCGCGCCCCAGTCCGGCATCGCCGCCGGCGGCTACGCGGCGGCCTGATCGCATGACCCTGTCGATGGACCGCAGAAGCGTCCTGACCGGCCTCGGTGCGCTGGGCGTCATGGGCTGTTCGCCAGCACCCGCGACGTCGCCCGCGCCGCAGGATCAGCCGGCGCGCCCGGCCGCAGCGATGCCGGCCTTCGATCTGTCGGCCTTGGAACGTCGCAACGGCGGACGCCTGGGCTTCGTGGCTCTGGATACCGGTAAGGGCCGCAGCCTGGGCTGGCGCGGTGACGAGCGGTTCGTCTACTGCTCGACCTTCAAGATGTATCTGGCCGCCGCCACCCTGATGCGGGTGCAGGCGGGGCAGGAGCGGCTGGATCGCGCCATCCCGGTCACCGCCGCCGACATGATCAACCACGCACCGGTCACCGAACCCGCCGTTGGCAGCAGCCTGACGGTCGAGCAACTGATGAAGGGCACGGTCGAGGTCAGCGACAACCCCGCCGCCAACATTTTGCTGAAAGCCATGGGTGGCATCGAGCCCATGCAGGCCTTCTATCGCGGCCTCGGCGACACCAGCACGCGGGCCGACCGGTTCGAGCCCGAGATGAACCGGCTTGATGGCGACAAGGACACGATCACTCCGGCCCAGTCGGTGGCGAACATGCAGCGGCTGTTCCTCGACCCGGCTTCGCCCCTGACCGCAGAGTCGCAAACACGGCTGCTGCGCTGGATGACGGATACGCCGACCGGCATGGACCGACTGAAGGGCGGCGTTCCCTCCGGCTGGAGCCTGGCGCACAAGACGGGCACGGGTGGCTATGGCCCGACCAATGACATCGGCCTGATCTATCCGCCCAACGGCAAGCCCATCGTCGTCGCGGCCTACTATCACGCCACGCGCGAGACCTCTGACGCCCGGAACGCCGCCGTTATCGCCGAGGCGACTCGTCTGGCCCTGGCCACCTTTGGCCACACCGCATGACGGACGTCCCTGCCGCCAACGGCATGATGAAGGACGGCATGGCCCGGCCGACCGGCAAGGACATGCTGGGCTGGGTCGCGCGGGGCGAGGTCGGCATGGCCGTGGGCGTCATCGGCGTCATCCTGCTGCTGATCTTGCCCGTGCCCAAGATGCTGCTGGACCTGCTGCTGGCGATCTCGCTGGTCTCGTCCGTGCTGATCCTGATGACGGCCGTGATGATGAAGCGGCCGCTGGACTTCGCCATCTTTCCGACCGTGCTGCTGGTCTCGACCCTATTCCGGCTGGGCCTTAACCTGGCCTCCACACGGCTGGTGCTGACACACGGGCACGAGGGGCACGGGGCGGCCGGTCAGGTGATCCAGGCGTTCGGAGCCCTGATGATGGGCGGCAGCTTCATCATCGGCATCATCATTTTCGCCATCATCCTGGTGGTGAACTTCGTCGTCATCACCAAGGGCTCGACCCGGATCGCCGAGGTCAGCGCCCGCTTCACCCTGGACTCCATGCCGGGCAAGCAGATGGCCATCGACGCGGACCTGTCCAGCGGCCTGATCGACGAGGAGACGGCCAAGCTGCGTCGCAAGGAGCTGGAGCAGGAATCGACCTTCTTCGGGGCTATGGACGGTGCGTCCAAATTCGTGCGCGGCGATGCCGTCGCAGGCCTGATCATCGTCTTCATCAACGCCATCGGCGGCATCCTGATCGGCACCATCCAGCATGGTCTGCCGATCGGCGAGGCGGCCAATACCTATGTGTCACTGACCGTCGGCGACGGCCTGGTGACCCAGGTTCCGGCCATCATCATCTCCATCGCCGCGGGCTTTCTGGTGTCCAAGGCGGGCGTCGAGGGCACGGCGGACAAGGCTCTGGTCCGGCAACTGGCGACCAACCCGGTCAGCCTGGGCGTCGTGGCGGCGGCCTCGGCCCTGATCGGGGTCATCCCCGGCATGCCGATCATCCCATTCTTCGCCCTGGCGGCCGGCGCGGGCTTCATGGCCTGGAAGCTGGGCCGCGACCGGCTGAAGCCCCAGCCCACCGAGGCCGAGATCGCCGCCACCACGGCCAAGCCCAAGGAAGACGTCGAGGAGCCCATCGGCACCGCCCTGACCATCGACGAAGTCAAGATCGAGCTGGGCTATTCGCTGCTCAGTCTGATCAACGATCTGGAGGGGCGTCGCCTGACCGATCAGGTCAAGGCCCTGCGCCGCTCGCTGGCCCAGGAGTACGGCTTCGTCATGCCGTCGGTGCGCATTCTCGACAACATGCGGCTGGGCACCCAGTCCTATGCCATCCGCATCAAGGAGATGGAGGCCGGCACCGGCGAGGTGCGTCTGGGCTCGCTGATGGCCATGGATCCGGCGGGGCGTCAGGTTGAACTGCCCGGCGACCACACGCGCGAACCCGCCTTCGGCCTGCCCGCCACCTGGATCGACGAGAGCTTGCGCGAAGAGGCGACGTTCCGGGGCTATACCATCGTCGATCCCTCGACCGTTCTGACGACCCACCTGACCGAAATCCTCAAGGAGAATATGGCCGACCTGCTGTCCTATGCGGAGGTGCAGAAGCTACTGAAGGAGCTGGGCCCCGAGGAGAAGAAGCTGGTCGACGAACTGATCCCCTCGGTCGTCACCGTCACCACCCTGCAACGGGTGCTCCAGTCGCTGCTGCGAGAGAAGGTCTCGATCCGCGATCTGGGGGCAATTCTGGAAGGTCTGGCCGAGGCGGCCCCGCATACCTCATCGGTGACCACCCTGGTCGAGCATGTGCGCGGCCGGCTGGCCCGCCAGCTGTGCTGGCAGCACAAGGGCGACGACGGGGCCCTGCCGATCGTCACCCTGTCGCCGGAATGGGAAGCCGCCTTTGCCGAGGCGCTGGTGGGGCAGGGCGAGGACAAGCAGCTGGCCATGGCTCCATCGAGGCTTCAGGACTTCATCCGCGCCGTCCGCGATGTGTTCGAACGCGCCGCCATGTCGGGCGAAAGCGCGGTCCTGCTGACCGGACCGCAGATCCGGCCCTATGTCCGCTCGATCATCGAACGCTTCCGCGGCCAGACGGTGGTGATGAGCCAGAATGAGGTGCATCCGCGCGCCCGCCTGCGCACCATCGGCAGTGTTTGAGGTCTAACGGCCAAGCCTGTGTCGGCAACCCGACTGGACACGGGGCCGCAGCCCGCTAAAGCTGCGCCGATGGCTCCCGCGTTCCGACCCAGACTTTCGGCCCTGAGCCAGTTCCTGCGCACGCCATCGGTGGGTCGCACGGTCGTGGCCCTGCTGTCGTTTGCCCTCATCCTGCTGCTGCTGGTCAATCTGACGGTCTTCGTGATGACCCGCCGGACGGCGCAGTTCAATGAAACAGTGGAGCATGCCCAGCAGGCGCGGCTGGTGTCACAGCAGGTGCTGAACCGACTGGTCGATGCCGAAACCGGCCAGCGCGGTTTCATGCTGACGGCTCAGCCCAGCTATCTGGCCATTCACGACGAGGCCATCGCCGCCTTGCCGGACCTGTTCAGTACCCTGTCCGGCCTGACCGTGGCCGATCCGGAGCTGGCCCCCCGCGTCGACCGCATCCGCGACCTGTCCGACCAGCGTCTGGGGGTCATGGAGCGCAGCATCACCCTGGCGAGGACAGGGCGGATCGGGGAGGCGGTGGCTGTGGTGCGGGGCGGCGAGGGCAAGGTCCTGATGGACCAGATGCGGGTCGAGATCGCCGCCATCGACAGGCTGCAGGACAGCCGGATCGAACGTCTCACCCGCGAGTCCGAAGGGGCGGCCAACTTCACGCTGGGCGTCAATGTCTTCGCCGGCCTGCTGATTCTGATCTTGGCCGGCATCGTGGGCTGGATCGTGCGCCGCTATCTGATGGACATGCGCGACGCCCAGATGGCGATGGATCGTCTGAATGCGGGGCTGGAAAACCAGGTCCGCGACCGCACCGCCGCCCTGTCGCGCGCCAATGACGAGATCCAGCGCTTCGCCTATATCGTCAGCCACGACCTGCGGGCCCCGCTGGTCAATGTCATGGGCTATACGTCCGAGCTGGAGCAGGCGGGCAAGGTCATCGATCGTCAAATGACGGCCGTCGAGACCAAGGTGCCCGAAATCGTCGAGAGCGACGCCCTCATCGCCGTGCGCGAGGACGTGCCGGAAGCCATCGGCTTCATCCGCGCCTCGACGGCCAAGATGGACCGGCTGATCAACGCCATCCTGAAACTGTCGCGCGAAGGGCGTCGAACGCCTGTGTCCGAGGTGTTGCCGATGACCGAGATGGTTCAGGCCATCGCCGACAGCGTCCGTCACCAGACCGACGCCGCCGATGCCGAGATCGTGGTCGAAGACCTGCCATCGATTCAGAGCGACCGCCTGTCGATCGAACAGATCTTCGGCAATCTGATCGACAACGCCGTCAAATACCTTGAGCCGTCGCGGCCCGGGCGGATCGTGGTGTCCGGCGAAACGGCCGGCGACGAGGTGATCTATCGTGTCGCCGATAACGGGCGCGGTGTGTCCGATCGCGACCACGAGCGCATCTTCGAGCTGTTCCGCCGGTCCGGAAAGCAGGACCGGCCGGGCGAGGGCCTGGGTCTGGCCTTCGTCCGCAACAGCGTGCGCCGCCTGGGCGGCACCATCGATCTGGAGTCGGAATTGGGCAAAGGCTCGACTTTCGTGCTGAAATTCCCCAAACGCCTCGTCCTTTCGGAAACCGGAGACCTGTCATGAGCAGCGCAGTCAAGATCGTCATGGTCGAGGACGACCACGGCCACGCCCGGCTGATCGAAAAGAACATCCGTCGCGCCAACATCTCTAACGAGATCGTTCACTTCGACGCAGGCGGTGCGGCCCTCGACTATCTGTTCAGCGACGAGGTGCGGGCCAACGGCCCCATGCTGATCCTGCTGGACCTGAACCTGCCGGACATGTCGGGCACGGACATCCTGGCGCGGGTCAAGGGCGACGACCGCCTGCGCCGCGCGCCTGTCGTCGTCCTGACCACCACGGACGACAAGGTCGAGATCCAGCGCTGCTACGACCTGGGCTGCAACGTCTACATCACCAAGCCGGTGGACTATGAGAGCTTCGCCGACGCCATCCGACAGCTGGGCCTGTTCCTGTCGGTGATGCAATCGCCGGACATCGAGTAGCCGCCGCCTTGCCCAATAACGGTCAACCCATCCGCCTGCTCTACATCGACGACGACCGCGGTCTTTCGCGGCTGGTCGAGAAGGAGTTCGGCCGCCACGACTATATCGTGACCTGCGCGCCCGACGGCGATGCGGGGCTGGAGCGGTTGCGCGCGGGCGAGGTCTTCGACGTCTGTGCCCTGGACCACTATATGCCGGGCCGTGACGGGCTGGACGTGCTGCCGGACATCCTGGCGCTGGAGGCTCCGCCGCCGGTCGTCTACGTCACCGGGGCGCAGGACGGGCGCATCGCCGTGGCTGCGCTGAGGGCCGGGGCCGCCGACTATGTCATCAAGGACGTATCCGAGGACTTCACCGCCCTGTTGCGCAATGCGGTCGAGGACGCCGTTCGCCGTCGTCGTCTACAGCGCGAGAACCTGGAAGCCCAGGAACAGGTGCGGCTGGCCCGCGACCGCGCCGAGGCCATGCTGCACGAGGTCAATCACCGCGTCGGCAACTCGCTGCAACTGGTGTCCAGCTTCATGTCGCTCCAGCTACGCCACATGGTCGATGAAGGCGCACGGGCGGCGCTCAAGGAGGCCCAGGCGCGCATCGAGGCCGTCGCCCATGTCCACCGGCGGCTCTACACCTCGGGCGACCTGTCGTCGGTGGCCATGGACGAATATCTGGAAGGCCTGATCGACGAGCTGTCCAAGTCGCTGGGACCGGACGACGGCTCGCCAAACCTTGTGCTGGACGTGGCCCCCATGCGGGTCACCACCGACCAGGCCGTGTCGCTGGGCGTGGTGGTCACCGAACTGGTCACCAACGCCGTGAAATACGCCTATGGCCCCGGCCAGGGTGGCGAAATCCGCATCATCCTCAAGCCCGACGGAGAGGGGCGCGCCCTGCTGACCGTAGAGGACGACGGGCCCGGTCTGGGGGACGGCAAGCCCAAGGGCACGGGTCTGGGCGGCAAGATCGTCTCCGCCATGGCGTCCGGCCTGCGCTCGGCCATCGAGTTCGACGGGGCGCACAAGGGCGTGCGGGCCCGCCTGGCCTTCGATCTCTGACCATGGGCGTCGCCCTGCAATTCGGCCGGGCCCGGTCGGGCTTCGATTACCTGTGGCGACCTACGGCGTTCGGCCTGGTCGTCCATGACGGCACGCTGGCCTGCGTTCGCGTGGATCGAGGGGAAGGCAGCTATTTCGACCTGCCGGGCGGAGCTGTGGATGGCGACGAGACCGAGGAACAGGCCCTGGTGCGCGAGTTCGTCGAGGAGACGGGCATGACAGTTCGGCCGGTGACGCGGATCGCGGAGGCGGGCCAGTTCTTCCTGAAATCCGATGGGGCGCCCATCAACAACGTCGGCGGCTTCTGGACCGCGGAGCAGATATCGCTCGACCCGTCGGCCAAGGTCGAGGCGGATCACGAACTGGTCTGGCTCGATCCGCATCAGGCCCTGGTTGCCCTGCGGCACCAGGCCCACGCTTGGGCCGTGGCGGTCTGGCTGCGACAAACCGCCTAGGTCGGACCCACCTGGTTTTCCAGTTTCGGCGGAACCGGACGGCGCGCGAAGGGTTCATAGATCATCGCGATGCCGCAACGGCGTCCTTTTGAATCAAGGAGTTAGTCATGGCCGATCAAGATCAATTCAAGGGTGCCGCCAAGGAAGTCGGCGGCAGCATCAAGGAAGGTCTCGGCAAGATGACCGGCAACGAGCGTCTCGAAGCCGAAGGCAAGGCCGACAAGCTGGAAGGCCAGGTCCAGAAAAAGGTCGGCGATGTGAAGTCGGACCTGAAATCCTAAGACCCTCTACCTCGTGATGTCGAAGACGCCGCCCGCTCCCCTCGGGCGGCGTTTTTGCGTGCGGATCAGTCGTCGCCACCCAGCCTGATCCGCAGACCCTCACTCTCCTCCTCGCCCGGCCGGGTCGAGGTGCAGTTTTCGGTATAGGCGACCCCGCCCTGGGGTAGGCGGGTGGGCCGGGTCTCGCACCGCCGCTCCGTCAGGTCGGGACCCGCCGGTACGGACCGGGCGGCGTTGCAGTTCAGCGCGAACCCGCCGGTCTGCGGGTCGGGCCGACACTGCTCCCGATCGGCGGCGGGTTTCAGCCCGTCAGGCAGGCCCTCGCCCAGATCGGCGGCCAGGGCGCTGCGGATGCGGAACTGGCAGGCCTCCAGCGTCTCGCTCGACGGGCGGACATAGGGGCTGCACTCGGCCCGCTCGTAGCCATAGGGATCGGCCCGAGCCGCCTCGGGCAGAACAGGACGTGGCGCAGCCGGAGCCTGCACAGGCGGTGCGATCGGTGTCGTCCACTGGACCTGACCCGGTGCCGAGGCATTGGGCGCGGCCTGCTGCAGGAGGATGGCGAAGATGACGGCGATCATGGTCGGGCTCTCCGAGGACGCAGCCGCTCACATCACGCCGAGGCCACGCGTCAGGGCCTACCGTGTCAGGGCGCGCATGGCCTTGTCCAGTCCGTCGATCGTCAGGGGATACATGCGATCGTCCATCACCTCGCGGATCAGGCCGACCGAGGCGGAATAGCTCCAGTATTTCTCCGGCGACGGGTTCAACCAGGCCGACTTGTCCCACTGCTGGCGGGCGCGTTTCAGCCAGACGGCCCCGGCCTCCTCATTCCAGTGCTCGACCGAACCGCCGGGCATGGTGATTTCATAGGGGCTCATGGTCGCGTCGCCGACGAAGATGGCCCGCCAGTCGCCGCCGTATTTGTTCAGCACCTCCCAGGTCGGAATCTTCTCGCTGTGCCGGCGTCGATTGTCCTTCCACACACCCTCGTAAAGGCAGTTGTGGAAGTAGAAGAACTCCAGATGCTTGAACTCGGTCCTGGCCGCCGAAAACAGCTCCTCGCACAGCTTCACATGGGCATCCATCGAGCCGCCGATGTCGAGGAACAGCACCACCTTGATCGTATTGCGTCGCTCGGGCCGCATCTGAATGTCCAGCCAGCCCTGGCGCGCCGTACCGTCGATGGTGCCGTCGATGTCCAGCTCGTCCGCCGCGCCCTGCCGCGCGAACCGGCGCAGGCGGCGCAGGGCGATCTTGATATTGCGCGTACCCAGTTCGACGCTGTCGTCCAGATTGCGATATTCGCGCTTTTCCCAGACCTTGACCGCACGCCCCTGTTTGGCCGGCCCACCGATACGCACGCCCTCCGGGTTATAGCCGCCGTGGCCGAACGGGCTGGTGCCGCCCGTCCCGACCCATTTGTTGCCGCCCTCGTGCCGCTTCTGCTGCTCTTCCAGACGCTGTTTCAGCGTCTCCATCAGCTTGTCGAACCCGCCCAGCGCCTCGATCTGGGCCTTCTCTTCGTCGGTCAGGAATTTCTCGTTCAGCAGACGCAGCCAGTCCTCGGGCACATCGACGCTCGGCTCCTCGCCCGCACCGACGGTTTCGACGCCCTTGAACACCTTGCCGAACACCTGATCGAACCGGTCGTAGTGTTTCTCGTCCTTGACCAGAACCGCGCGGGACAGGTGGTAGAAGTCCTCGACGCGACCGCCGGCGACGTCCCGGTCCATGGCCTCCATCAGATGCAGCCATTCCTTGGTCGAAACCGGAACCTTGGCGTCGCGCAGGGCGGTGAAGAAGGGGAGGAGCATGGCGTCAGCCTTAGCAGGCCGCCCGCCGAAACCCAATGTGCCCGGCGTCAGTCAGCGGCACCGCTCATCAAAGCGCTTTCCAGCAGCATGGCCGAATACAGGCTGACCATCTTGGCTTCGCCATAGGGGCCTGTCGCCCGGATTTTGAAGGCCCAGTCGTCGCGGTGGCTGACCATGGCCAAAGTCAGCATCTCGCCGTCACCGCCGCCGATCTTGAAGGCCGAGACCAGAGGCACGGATTGTCCTTCGATGCGAGCGACTGCCAGGTTGCCGGTATAGGGCGTGGCGTCGGGCCAGCGGTTCTGGATTGCGGCATTGGCGTTGTTGAGGGCCTGGGCCTCGCTGAGGTCCGACGAATATCGGGTCGCGTAGAGTGTAAAATCGATGCCCAGACTGTCGTCGCGATAGGTGCAACCCACATCATCTCCGCCGCGGGGGCCACCCTCGACCGTCGGAAAGATGGTGATGCGATCGGTCGGCAATCCCTGAAATCTGCAGGTCATGCCGCTGGCCACATGGGTGACCTGTGCCACATCGGCTTTCGACGAATTGACGAACACACTCTCCGCACCGGCCGCTGCGATTATCCTGTCGGCGATCGCGCGATTTGCGGCGGCATCCTGCGCAATCGTCGTCGGTGGACTATCCGGTCTGGCATCGACCGCCGGTCCTAGAGAAAGGGCTGCCAAGAAGGCAATGTAGGCGATCATGATCGGGCTCCATCGGATCCTTCGATCAAGCCGCCCCCAACCTCAAAGGGCAACCCACCATTCCTGACACCGTCTATCCCCGCCGCAGGATGAACTCGTGATCCACCCAGCGGCCGACGGGATAGTCATACTCCCCCGCCTTTTCGAACCCATAGGCCGCATACAGCTTCCGCGCCTTCTCATTACCGCTCCAGACACCGATCCAGAGGGGGCCATCGGTGTGGGCCTCCATCCAGTCCAGGGCGATGTCCAGCAGGCGCGTGCCCAGACCCATCCCCTGCGCGGCTTTGGACACATACAGCCGGCGCAGCTCGGCGTGGCTGGCGCGGCCGTCCGGATGGGGCAGGGTGTTGGGGCCGGTATTGGCGAAGGCCAGCAGCCGACCGTCCGCGCCTTCCGCCACCCACCAGCCGCTGCCGGGCTCCTGCATCTTCTTGCGCGTCGCCTCCGGGCTGAAGCTGGCGTCCAGAAAGGCCTCGAGGTCCTCGACCGGGTAGGGGATGCCGAAGCCGGTGACGAAGGTGTCGACGAAGGTCTGGCGGCCCAGAGCGCCCAGGGCGGCGGCGTCGTCGAGGCGGGCGGGGCGGATGGTGGCGTCGGTCATGGTCCGGCGATAAGGCTTGCGCGAACAGGCGACAAGGGCGCGGTGGGGCCCTATTCTGATGCCCATGAGCGTACCCCTTTTCACCCATCCCGACATGATCGCCCACCAGCCCGGAGCGGGTCACCCCGAGCGGCCCGAGCGGCTGGCGGCGGTGCTGGAGGCCCTGGCCGACGCCGGGCTGGATCGCGACACGCGGGCGTCGACGGAGGCCTCGGTCGAGGATCTGGAGCGGTTGCACCCCGCCGATTATGTCGCGCGCCTGATCGGCGCCTCGCCCGCGACGGGTCTGGCGCAGCTGGATGCCGACACCGTCCTGTCGCCGGGCAGCATCCGCGCGGCGCGCCTGTCGGCCGGGGCTATCGTCGATGCGGTGCGCGCCATCGCGCGGGGCGAGACGAACCGCGCCTTCGCCGCCGTGCGTCCGCCCGGCCACCATGCGGAGCCGGATCGCGCCATGGGCTTCTGCCTGTTCTCAAACGTCGCCGTCGCCGCGCGGGTGGCGCAGAGCGAGGGGATGGCCCGGGTCGCCGTCATCGATTTCGACGTCCACCACGGCAACGGCACCCAGGCGGCGTTCGAGAACGACGACAGCCTGTTCCTCGGCTCCATCCACCAGATGCCGCTCTATCCCGGTACCGGCGCGGCGTCGGAGACCGGCGTCGGCAATATCGTCAATGTGCCGGTACCGCCCCATTCGGCACGCGAGGCCTGGCGCGCCAGTTTCTCCGGCGGGCTGATGCCGGCGCTGGACGCGTTTCGGCCCGACCTGATCCTGATCTCCGCCGGGTTCGACGCCCATCGCCGCGATCCCCTGGCGCATCAGTCGCTGGAGTCAGAAGATTTCGCCTGGGCCACCCGGGCCGTGATCGAGGTCGCGCGCGCCCGTTGCGGCGGAAAGGTTGCGGCCTCGCTCGAGGGCGGTTACGACCTAGAAGGGCTCGGCCGTTCGGCCCAGGCCCACGTCCAGGCGTTGGGGGAGGACTAAGGGTCGGATCGCGTTCGCTTTATCCGCCTGTTGCTCATGTCGAACCCCGCCGTTGATTCTCTTCCGACCGAGAGGGCGTCCGCTGTCGCTCCGGTGCGACCCGGTGCCATCACCCTGGCCCGGCACGGCGAGCCTGCGCTGTCGCGCCAGTGCCTGCTGACGTCCGACCAGTACCGCGACTGGTGGGCCAAGTACGAGATCGGCGGGCTGAAGGAAGGCCAGACCCCGCCGCCCGAACTGCTGGCGACGGCCCAGGGCGCGGGCATCATCTATGCATCGACCCGCCGCCGGGCCCAGGAAACCGCCACGGCCGTCTCGGCCGGGCGCGAGGTCGTGTCCGATGTGTTGTTCATCGAGGCTCCCCTGCCGCCGCCGCATTTCCCCAGCTGGTTCAAACTGCCGCCCAAATACTGGGGCGGCGTCGCGCGCTTCTGGTGGCACGCCTTCAACCACCACGAGGGCCAGGAAACGCGCCTCGAGGCCGAGGCCCGGGCCGAGACCGCCGCCCGGACCCTGATCGCACGGGCCGAAACCGGCGAGGATGTGCTGGTCCTCGCGCACGGCTATTTCAACCATATGGTCGGCAAGCGGTTGAAGGCCGACGGCTGGTCGTTGGTTCACAACCAGGGCTTCCGATACTGGTCCCAGCGGCGCTACGAGAAAAACTGATTGTCGCCACACGGTGGAAATCCCCGTTGAAGCGAGACCACACCGCCTCTAGGGTCGCCGGCGATGACCGACGTGACCCCTCTTTCCGCCGACCTCAGCTTCGAGGACGCCCTGCAGCGTCTGGAGCAGATCGTGTCCAAGCTCGAATCCGGACAGGCTCCGCTGGAGGAGTCCATCGCCCTGTATGAAGAGGGCGCGCGGTTGAAGGCCCACTGCGAAACCCGCCTGAAAGCCGCCCAACTGCGGGTCGAAAAGATCGTCGTCGGCCCCGACGGCCAGGCGAAGGGCGTCGAACCGGCAGAGTTCGGCTGATGGCCTCGGTCGCGCCCCAGATCACTTTCGACGACTTCATGAAGGTCGATATCCGCATCGGCCAGGTCGTCGCCGCCGAGGCGTTTCCCGAGGCGCGCAAGCCTGCCTACAAGCTGAACATCGACTTCGGCCCGGACATCGGGGTCAAGCGGTCCTCGGCCCAGATCACCGTCCACTACACCCTCGACGAACTGGTGGGGCGCAAGGTCGCCGCCGTCGTCAACTTCCCGCCGCGACAGATCGGGCCGGTCATGTCCGAGGTGCTGACCCTCGGCTTCCCAGACGCCGATGGAGAGGTCGTGCTGATCGGGGTCGATCGTGACGCCGTGATCGGAGGGCGGCTGTTCTGATGTCCACGCCCGCTGCCCTTCATGCCGCCAACTCGCCCGAGCAGGGCGTGATCGACCGCGTCGCCCAGATAGCCGATCTGGTCACCGTCGCCCTGGATCAGCTTCTGCCGCGCGCCGACGGTCCTGAATCCCGGCTGACCGAGGCCATGCGCTATGCGGCTTTGGGGCCGGGCAAGCGGCTGCGACCCTTTTTCGCCATCGAGGCGGCGACGTTGTTCGACATCGAGGAACAGCCGGTCCTGCGCGCGGCCTGTGCCCTGGAATGCGTCCATGCCTACAGCCTGGTCCATGACGACCTGCCGGCTATGGACAATGACGACATGCGGCGGGGACGGCCCACACTGCACAAGGCCTATGACGAGGCTACGGCCATCCTGGCAGGCGATGCGCTTCAGACCGCCGCCTTCGATATCCTGCTGCACCCCGACACGCATGAGGACGCCGAAATCCGCTGCGATCTGGCCGCGCGTCTGTCGCTCGCCTCGGGCGCGCGCGGCATGGCCGGGGGGCAGATGATCGATCTGCTGGGCGTGCGCGACGATCTTGGCGGCGTGGCGCGCATGCAGCGGCTGAAGACCGGGGCCCTCTTCACCTATGCCTTCGAGATTCCGCTGATCATCGCCCGGGCGCGCGACAGCCATGTCCAGGCCCTGACCAGCTTCGCCCATGACATCGGCCTGGCCTATCAGATCGTCGACGACCTGCTGGACGTCGAGGGCGACGAGGACATTCTCGGCAAGGCGGCCAACAAGGATGCGGCCCAGGGCAAGACCAATTTCGTCACCCTGCTGGGCGTCGAGGCGGCGCGACAGAGGGTCGCGCATCTGGCCGATCAGGCCCGGTCTCACCTGAATGTCTTCGGCTCCGACGCCGAAATCCTCAAGGCGAGTGTGGACTTCGTGCTAAAGCGCAGGTCCTGATAGGAAACGTCCCGTTCGTCCGCGGGTTAGAAGTCCGTGCCGTCGCCCAAGGTTTTAGAATGCCCGTTACCCCGCTGCTCGACCAGGTCACCTATCCCGCCGACACGCGCGGGTTCGACATTCCACAGCTGCGTCAGCTGGCGGACGAGGTCCGGGCCGAAACCATCGACGCCGTCTCCGTCACCGGCGGCCACCTGGGCGCGGGTCTGGGCGTCGTCGAACTGACCGTCGCGCTTCACCATGTGTTCGAAACGCCCCGGGACATCCTGATCTGGGACGTCGGGCACCAGTGCTACCCGCACAAGATCCTGACCGGACGTCGCGACCGTATCCGCACCCTGCGTCAGCCCGGCGGGCTGTCGGGCTTCACCAAGCGCAGCGAGAGCGAATACGACCCCTTCGGCGCGGCCCATGCTTCGACCTCGATCAGTGCGGCCCTCGGCTTCGCCGCCGCCCGCGATCAGAAGGGCGAAAACAATCGCGTCGTGGCCGTCATCGGCGACGGCTCCATGTCCGCCGGCATGGCCTATGAGGCGATGAACAACGCCGCCGAAACGACCAATGGCCAGCTGATGGTCATCCTGAACGACAACGACATGTCGATCGCGCCCCCCGTCGGCGGCATGAGCGCCTATCTGGCCAAACAGGTGTCGGGCGGGGCCTATCAGAACTTCCGCCGCCTGGGCAAAAAGGTCGCCGAGCACATGCCGCGCCCGTTCCGCAATGCGGCGCGCAAGGCCGAGGAATATGCCCGCGGCATGATCACCGGCGGCACCTTCTTCGAGGAGCTGGGCTTCTATTACATCGGCCCCGTTGACGGCCACGACATGGACAATCTGGTCCCGATCCTGAAGAACGCCGCCGCCATCACCGACCGGCCCGTGGTCGTCCACGTCGTGACGCAAAAGGGCAAGGGCTATGCTCCCGCTGAAAGCAGCGCGGACAAGCTGCATGCGGTGGTCAAGTTCGACGTCGTCTCCGGCAAACAGTCCAAGAGCGTCTCCAACGCCCCCAGCTATACCAAGGTGTTCGGCACCGAACTGATCAAGCGGGCCGGGATCGACCCCTCTATCGTCGCCATCACCGCCGCCATGCCGTCGGGTACGGGTCTGGACCTGTTCGGTCAGGCCTTCCCCGAACGCACCTATGACGTCGGCATCGCCGAACAGCATGCCGTGACCTTCGCCGCCGGTCTGGCCGCCGACGGGATGAAGCCGGTTTGCGCCATCTATTCGACCTTCCTGCAGCGCGGCTATGACCAGGTCGTGCACGATGTGGCGATCCAGAAGCTGCCCGTACGCTTCGCCATGGACCGCGCCGGCCTGGTCGGGGCTGACGGCGCGACCCACGCCGGGTCCTTCGACATCGGCTATATGGGCGCATTGCCCGGCATGGTCCTGATGGCCGCAGCGGACGAAGCCGATCTGGCCGCCATGATCGCCACCAGCCTGGAGATCGACGACCGCCCTTCGGCCTTCCGCTATCCGCGCGGCGACGGCGTGGGCGTGGAGATTCCCGAGCTGGCCGCCCCGCTGGAGATCGGCAAGGGCCGGATCGTGCGCGAAGGCACATCTGTGGCCATCCTGTCTCTGGGCACCCGGTTGCAGGAATCGCTCAAGGCCGCCGATCTGCTGGCCGCCCGCGGCGTGTCGGCCACGGTCGCCGACGCCCGCTTCGCCAAGCCGCTGGACGCCGACCTGATCCTTCGCCTCGCTCGCGAGCACGAATGCCTGATCACGGTGGAGGAGGGGGCAATGGGGGGCTTCGGTGCCTTCGTCCTGCAACTGCTGGCCGAGAAGGGCGCACTGGATTCGGGGCTGAAGATCCGCACCCTGCACCTGCCCGACATCTTCCAGGATCAGGACAACCCCGCCGCCATGTATGCGACGGCAGGCCTGAACGCGGATCACATCGCTGCTGCCGCCCTGCAGGCCATGGGCGTCGGCACCGACCGTGGCGCGGTCAGGGCCTGAGTTATCGGGCCGCGCAGGCGGCGAAGAAGCCCTCGGTCGTTGCCCACATGCGGGGTGACACGACCGCTTCATAGGTCTGCCCCCCAGCCGTCACGGCGATCCTCGCGATCTCGCGGAAGGACTGGATCACCGGGTCTTCCAGGCTCATGGCGGCCAGCATGAAGCGCCGCTCGCCCTGATCCGCACTGGGGCCTTCGCTCGCCAGGTCGTAGACCGCGCTGTGCTGGCCCGACGACACGGTGACGGATGTCTGGTCCGGCGTCAGGGCGTCGTGGGTCAGCGTCAACTGACCCGCCCCGCCCTCGCAGATGAATATCAGGCTCTGGCCCTGCGCATTCATGTTCACCAGCATGCGACCGTCTTCGTCGCCGAAGGTGAACCACTGGTCGCTGAAGTCCGGACGGGGCGTGTCCTGACCGAGGGCACCGTGCGCGATGGACCCGCTCAGATCGGGTGCCGCCGTCGTCGTCAGGATCAGACCGAGGCCATAGGCCAGAAGTGTCGTGGAAAATGTCATGGGATGGTGCTCCGTCTCAGCCGTTGCAGAAGGCCATGAAGCTGATGATCTTTGTGCGCGCACCGGAGTTGGGATGGGCGGCCATATCGGTGGTGCGGCCCTCCACGGTCATGCGCAGCCAGCCGCTATCCCGGAAGGCTTCCAGGGTTGGATCGTTTCCAGCCAGTTCGACGGTCACATACTGGCCACCGCCCAGTTCATCGGCCACCGCCTCCTTGACCGGATAGGTTCTGCTGATCCCCTCGGACGCCAGGGTGACGGTCCGCACATCCGTGCCGGACGTCTGGGTGCCCGCGAAGATGCGGCGACCGGTTTCCTCGCACGATAGGTTCAGCGGCTGATCGTCGGTATTGGGGACTTCATAGGCCAGGACCATGGACCGCTCCCGCCCTTCGGCGTTCAGCCGGGTATCCCAGTCATAGCCCTCATTGGGCAGGGGGCGAGACGCCGTCTGCGGGGGCGGGGCGTCCGCAGCCGTCTCGACCGGTGCGGCCTCGACGGCTTCGGCGACAGGGGCTGTCGGGGCCGGCGTATCGGGCGCGTCATTGCTGGCCGCAGGCCCGCAGGCGGCCAGAAGCCCCGCGACACAGGCGGCCAGGGTCAGGGACGATCGCATGGTCATGAAGGCTCCTCGGAAGAGCCTTCTTGATAACGGGCTCAGGTGTGGGGGTCATCCACCTCATCGCGCATCGTCAGAAGGCGTCAGCTTTGCGACAGGCCGATCCGGCAGGTCCTGACCCGATGCAGCCGCACAAACGCAGCGACCGTTCGCCACGTCCCGGTGCGCGCGCAACAAACGACCGCATTTTCAACGAGATATCAAATCTTGCGCCGTCTTGACCGATGGCGGTCCCGCCTATAGGTTCCGCGCCGAATTCAGACCCCGTTCCAGAGTGGTTTTGCCACCTCAGGGACCCTGATCCAGCAGGCCCATGTCAACCCAACCGGAATCGCGCGAAGAGGCAGTCGCACGCCTCAACCGAAGCGCATCCGATCTGGAAGCGCGGACCACGTCAGACAAGACCGCCGATGCGGTCGCTCAGGCGGTGGCGGGCAAGGCATACCGGATCGTCGCCGAGCTGATCGGTGGCGTGCTGGTGGGTCTGGGGCTGGGCTTCGTCATCGACCTGCTGGTCGGGTCGTCGCCTTGGGGACTGATCGGCGGGACCCTGTTCGGGTTCGCCGTATCGATATGGATGGCGTGGCGGACGACGAAGCGTCTGCAGGCCGAAGCTGATGCGGCCGGGGTGGTTCCGAAATCCATCCCGTTCGATGACGAAGACGAGGAGCGATAGGCCTTGGCCGATCCGATCAAACAGTTCGAAGTGCACCCCCTGCCGGGCATGAGTTTCGGCGAGGTGACGCTGCCTGTGCTGGGCACCCAGCAGATCGCGATCACCAATTCGCATCTGGCCATGACGGCTGCGTTCGGCCTGGTCGTCCTGTTCCTGTTTCTGGTGACCTCGAATGCCAAGGTGGTTCCGGGTCGCCTCCAGTCGGCGGGCGAGACCCTGTTCGGCATGATCGACGGCGTGACCGACTCGATCATCGGCCATGAAGGCCGCAAATATTTCCCCTTCGTCTTCACCCTGTTCACCCTGGTGTTGGGCATGAACCTGCTGGGGATGTTCCTGACCTTCACGGCGACGTCGCAGCTGGCGGTTACGCTGACCCTGGCCCTGATCACCATCCTGCTGGTGATCGGCATCGGGTTCGTGAAGCACGGCCTGGGCTTCTTCCTCCTGTTCTGGCCGACCAGCGCGCCGCTGGCGATCCGGCCGGTCGTGGGCCTGATCGAGTTCCTGTCCTTCCTGCTGCGTCCTGTTACCCTGGCGCTTCGTCTGTTCGGCAACATGCTGGGCGGTCACATCGCGCTGAAGATCTTCGCCGGTTTCGTGGTGTCCATGGGTGGCCTTGCGGCCGCTGGTGGCCTGGGCCTGCTGGGTCTGCCGGTCGCCGCCCTGTCGATGGGCATGGTCGTGGGACTGACCGCGCTCGAGTTTCTGGTGGCCTTCCTTCAGGCCTTCGTCTTCGCCGTTCTGGCCAGCATCTATCTGAACGATGTGGTCAACCTGGGCCACGGGCATTAAGCCTCCGGTCCAGCCGTCACCCTTTCTCTTTCCAACCCTGACTGAATAGGAAACCCGTCATGGAAGCTGAATCCTTCAAATACTTCGGTATCGGCCTGGCCACCCTGGGCATGCTTGGCGCCGGCATCGGCGTGGGCAACATCTTCGGCAACTTCCTTGCCGGTGCCCTGCGCAACCCGTCGGCTGCCGCTTCGCAAGTCGGCAACCTGTTCGTTGGCGCCGCCCTGGTCGAAGCCCTGGGCATTCTGGCCTTCGTGCTGGGCATCCTGGCCTGGCTGGGCTGAGGCATACGCCTCGGTGATTTCGGGCGACGCAAGGGCTTCGGGCCGTTGCGTCGCCTTTGCCTTTTGAACAGCTGACAGACACTCATGGCTACTGACCCCCATAGCGAAAGCGCCGCGCACGGCACTGCCACGACCGAAGCCGCCCACGGTGGTGGTGAGGCGGGCGGCCTGCCTCAGTTCGACACCTCGGTCTGGGGTGGGCAGATCGTCTATCTGCTGTTCCTGTTCGCCGTCCTGTATCTGCTGATCGCCAAGGTTTTCGCACCCCGTCTGCGCAAGGTCATGGACGAGCGGGCCACCACCATTTCCACCGCCATCGCGACCGCCCGTCAGGTCCAGGCCGAGGCCGCCGAACAGGCCGCCGTCGCCAAGGCCGAGGTCGAGCAGGCCCGTGCCAGCGCCCGCGCCACCGCCGTCGCCGCCCGCGCCCGCGTGACGGAAGAGGCCAACGCCCGCGCTGCCGCCGAAGAAGAGATCGTCAACGCCCGCATCGCCGAGGCCGAGACCGCCATCGGCAAGACCCGCGACGCCGCCATGGTCCACGTCGGCACCATTGCCTCCGACACCGTGGTGTCGATCGTCGACCGCCTGACCGGCAAGGCCCCGACCGCCGCCGAGGCCGCCGCCGCCGTCAAGGGAGCCGCCTGATATGAACATGTTCCTGGAAGAAGGCGTCTGGGCCTGGGACAGCGCCGAGCTGTGGGTCGGTATCGGCCTGTTGCTGTTCTTCGCCATTCTGCTGTGGGCCGGCGTACACAAGCTGGTCGCCCAGCAGCTGGATGCCAAGGCGTCCAAGATCCAGACCGAGCTGGACGAGGCCGCGCGTCTGCGTGCGGAGGCCGAGGCCCTGCTGGCCCAGATCCGCGCCGAAAAGGCCGAGGCCGAGGCTCAGGCCGCCGAGATGATGCGTGCCGCCGAAGCCGACGCCCGCACCATGGAGGCCGAGGCCAAGGTCAAGCTGGAGGAAACCCTGGCCCGCCGTCAGGCCCTGGCCGAGCGCCGCATCGCCCAGGCCGAGGCCCAGGCCACGGCCGAGGTCAAGCAGGCCGCCGCGGACCTGGCCATCAAGGCCGCCGAACAGATGCTGACGGCCCGCGCCGCCGGCCAGCAGAGCGACCCCCTGCTGGACGCCGCCATCGCCCAGATCGGTACGCGCCTGAACTAGTCCGGTCTGCGGCTTCGAAAGATCAAGGCCCGCCGGTTCGCCCGGCGGGCCTTTTCGTATCAGTGGGCCGGGTGAGCGCCGACCACGGCATGGGCGCGCTTCTCGCGCTCCACCAGCCGGGAGTAGACGGTGCCCAGCACGATGCCGAAGACGATGTGCGTCACCAGCATCCACCCCAACGTCGCCATATTGGACCCCAGCACCTGGGAATCCCCGATGAAGAAGACGCCCAGCATCATAACGACCCAGGCCCCGACGGCGAAGACGATGCCCTTGGTTTCCGCCGTATCGGTCGGCAGGCGCGGACACAGAACCCCGAACAGCGACCCCAGGATGAAGGTCCCGGAGAACAGGTGGATGGCCCAGCCGGCCGCCAGATTACCGTCCATGCCCAGCAGGCTGGCGACCATTCCCGGGAATGGCTGGAACATGGAGTTGAGGGCGAAGATGTTGACCGCCTCCAGCACGGAGATGACCAGTGTCGCCACAAAGCCGGCGACGATTCCCTTTTTTACGCGTGACATCATGACCTTGGCGCCTCCCAACGCTCGTTCTGGTGCTTGATAACGCGAGAGGGAGCATACGCCTGTTGCGCGCGCCGGAATTCACATTCCCGTGCTTCGCGAGTGCGAGATCAGGCGAAGCGGACGCCGGTCATCTGTTCAGAGGCCGTCCAGAGGCGCGCGGCGACGTCGGCGTCCAGCGCCTGCGGCTCGGCCTTGGCTGGGCCTGGCGGTCCCTTGAGCTCGTTCAACTGCGTCGCGCCCAGATAGGCTCCGCCTTGAATAGTCGGATCGGTAGCAGCCATCAGGATCGGCAAAGCCCCGTCCGCGGCCGAATGGCTGATCAGCGGCTCGATCAGGGGGCGGAAGATGTAGCGCAGCCCCGCGCGCGCGATCGGCGACCGCACCAGCGGACCGTTCTCGATCAGGCCTGTGCGGGCATAGCCGGGATGCGCCACGACACTGGTCAGGCCCCAGCCGTTGGCCGCGCTGCGACGATCCAGTTCCAGACCGAACATCAGCATCGCCAGCTTGGACTGCCCATAGACCGGCCAGGGCTTGTAGCCATGGGTCCAGTTCAGATCGTCCAGCCGGATCTGGCCGCGTCGGTGCGCGATGCTGGACAGCTGGACCACCCGCGCCTTGCCGGCGCGTAGAAGCGGCAGAAGCCGCGCCGTCAGAGCGAAATGGCCCAGATAGTTGGTGGCCAGCTGCATTTCGAAGCCGTCTTCGGTCACCTCGCGCGTCGGCAGCATCATGACGCCGGCGTTGTTGACCAGGATGTCGATGGGCCGCCCCTCGGCCAGAATCCGCTCGGCGAAGGCTGTCACTGACGCCTGACGTGACAGGTCCAGGGCTTCGAAGCGGACCTTGGCGGACGGAATGGCGGAGCGAATGCGGGCAATGGCGTCCTCGGCCTTTCGGGCGTTGCGCGCGGCGATGACGACCTCGGTCCCCTTCTGCGCCAGAACCAGTGCCGTCTCGTAGCCCGTGCCGCTGGTCGAGCCGGTGACAATGGCCAGCTTTCCGGTCTGATCGGGAATGTTTGCTATCGTCCAGTTCGTCATGGGGTCTATCCTGCACGCTTGATGTGACGAGGAGCCGTCGGGTTGCAATATCTGCACCCAATGCAAATATGCAAGGCATGCAAGAAAAGATGTTACCGCTTGGCGGTGGCCTTCGCGATCGCAAGCGGGCCGAGACCCATGCGCGTATTCAGAACGCCGCCATGGCCCTCTTCTTCGAACAGGGCTTCGAGGCGACCACCCTGGACCAGATTGCCGCCCGAGCGTCTGTCTCGCGCCGCAGCCTGTTCCACTATTTCGCGTCCAAGGAGGAGATCGTCTTCTCCACAAAGGCCGGACTGGGCCAGTTGATCGCCGACGCTGTCGCGCTTCGCCCGGTGGATGAGCCGCTGCTGACGATGGCGGAGAACGCCCTGACTGACATGGCCGCCAATTTTCAGGGGCCGGAGCCCAGGGCCCTGGCCCGCCTGATCCACGAGACGCCCGCGCTGCGGAGTGGAGACCATGCCAAATATGAAGCTCTGGAGCGCGTTCTAAGCCAGGCCCTGGCGCAACGCACGGGAAGGTCGTTGCAGGACGCAGAGGTGCAGGTCGTCTCAACGACCGCCATCGGCATCCTGCGGCATGCGATCGAGCGGTGGCTTGCCGCCGATGACGAGCGAGGTCCGGAAGTCTGGGGTCAGGAAGCGTTCGCCGCGCTCAGATCTGCCGCCCGTCGCTAGGGCGATCCCGCGATACAGTCTCTGGTCACCGCTCCGAACCCCCGTATATTGCCGCGATGAAAGCACGTTTCCTCTGGCGGGCCCATCGGGCGCGTCTGCTCGACCAGTCGGCCGAACTGGACCTGATCCGACGCCATATCCAGCCCGGCGACCTGGTCTGCGATGTCGGGGCCAACAAGGGCAGCTATCTGTACTGGATGGCGCGCTGGGCCGACCGGGCCGTGGCCTTCGAGCCCCAGCCCGGCCTGGCCGACTATCTGCAGTCGCTCGTACGGACGCTGCCGATGCGCAATGTGACGGTCGAACAGAAGGGCGTGTCCGACCGATCCGGCGTGCTTGAGCTCTACACGCCCTCGGTCAATTCGCCGGAGGCCAGTCTGGTGCCTATCGTAGGGGCCGAGACGATCGAGGTCCCCGTCGTGTCACTGGATGCCTATTTCCAGCCCTCGCAGCGCGTGGCCCTGCTGAAGGTCGATGTCGAGGGCGCGGAGCTGGGCGTGTTTCGCGGCGCGGAACGCATCCTGACCCAGGACCGTCCCGTTCTGCTGTTCGAATGCGAGCAGAGGCACCTGCCGCAGGGGTCGGTCTTCGACTGCTTCCGACATCTGGAGGCACGCGGCTATCGCGGATGGTTCATTCACGGCAAGGCGCTGAAGCCCGTGGCGGAGTTCGATCTGGCCATCCACCAGAACGCTTCCGGCGAGCGGTTCTGGCGCTCGCCGGATTACTGCAACAACTTCTTCTTCAAGCCGGAATGAACTGAGCGCTCATTCCGCCGCGATGTTCGATCCCTGCGGTGCCGTCCAGCGCAGGACGGGCGCGCGGGCGGCGCGGGTCTCGTCCAGGCGCTTCATCGGCGCATGGAAGGGCGCGCCCTTGAAGCGGTCGACGTCACCGGCCTTGGCGGCCCCGGCCAAGGCGCGCATGGCCTCGATAAAGCGATCCAGTTCCTGTTTCGATTCCGTCTCGGTCGGCTCGATCAGCATGGCCCCGTGCACGACCAGGGGGAAATACATGGTCATCGGGTGGAAGCCCTCGTCGATCATCGCCTTGGCGAAATCGAGCGTGGTGATGTCCGTGCCCTTCAGCCATTCGTCGTCAAACAGGGCCTCGTGCATGCACGGCCCCTCGGGGAAGGCGGCGCTCATCACGTCCGACAGGCGGGCCTTGATGTAGTTGGCGTTCAGCACCGCATCTTCGGCGACCTGACGCAGGCCGTCGGCCCCGTGGCTCATCATGTAGCTGAGGGCGCGCGTATACATGCCCATCTGCCCCTGGAAGGCGCACAGGCGGCCAAAGGCCTGGGCCGCCTCGTCTTCCTCGCGCTCGATCAGGCGATAGCCGTTCTGATCGTGCACGACCCAAGGAGCGGGGGCGAAGGGAGCCAGGGCCTCGGACAGCACCACCGGACCCGCGCCTGGACCGCCACCGCCGTGCGGCGTCGAGAAGGTTTTGTGCAGATTGATGTGCATGGCATCCACGCCCAGGTCGCCCGGACGCACACGCCCGACGATGGCGTTGAAGTTGGCTCCGTCACAGTAGAAGTAGGCCCCGGCCTCGTGCGTCAGCCGGCTGATCTCTAGGATGTCGCGCTCGAACAGGCCGCAGGTGTTGGGGTTGGTCACCATGATGGCAGCGACGTCATCGCCCAGCTTGGACGCCAGATCGGCGACATCGACGCGGCCGTCATCCGTCTGTGCGACTTCCACGACGGTGTAGCCGACGAAGGCCGCGGTCGCCGGGTTGGTCCCGTGGGCGGATGTCGGCACCAGCACCTTGCGGCGCTTCTCGTGCTCGCCCGAGGCCTCGTGCGCGGCGCGGATGGCCATAAGGCCGCACAGCTCGCCGTGCGCCCCCGCCTTGGGCGACAGGGCCACGGCCGGCATGCCGGTCAGGGTCGTCAGCCAGTGCGACAGCGTATCCATCAACTCCAGCGCCCCCTGCACCGTCGAGATCGGCTGCAGCGGATGGATGTCGGAGAAGCCGGGCAGGCGCGCCATCTTCTCGTTCAGGCGCGGATTGTGCTTCATCGTGCACGAGCCCAGCGGATAGATGGCCAGGTCGATGGCGTGGTTCTTCTGGCTCAGGCGCACATAGTGGCGCATCGTCTCGGGCTCAGACAGGCCCGGCAGGCCGATCGGATCCTTGCGGACCAGGTCACCCAGGTCCGAGCCATCGGTCTTGGGCTCCGGCAGATCGACACCGGTTTTGCCCCAGCCATCGCTCTCGAAGATCAGATGCTCGTTCTGCAACAGGCCGCGCCCACCGGTCAGGGTGGCGGGTTTGGAGGTGACTGCGTTAGGCGTGGTCGGGCGGCCGATGGTGTTCATGGTGCTCATGGTTCAGCCCTCCGATCCGGCGGCGAGGAATTTCGTCAGCGCCTTGGCCAGTATCTGGATATCGACGTCGCGCGTCGTCTCGGTCGCCGCCACCAGCAGGACGTCGTCCATGCCGGCAGCCGGGGCCAGGCGGCTGTAGGGCACACCGGCCAGCAGGTGATGCGACGCCAGCTGATCGACCACCTGGGCGGCGGGCTTCGGCAGGCGCACCGCGAACTCGTTGAAGAAACGCGGCGTCAGGATTTCGACGCCCGGAATGGCCGCCAGGGCATCGCGGGTCGCCAGCGCCTTCTCATGGTTCAGCAGGGCCAGTTTGCGCAGGCCCGTCTCGCCCAGCAGGCTCATGTGGATGGTGAAGGCCAGGGTGCACAGGCCCGAGTTGGTGCAGATGTTCGACGTCGCCTTGTCGCGGCGGATGTGCTGCTCGCGCGTCGACAGGGTCAGGACGAAGCCCCGCTCGCCATCGGCATCCACCGTCTCGCCGCACAGGCGGCCCGGCATCTGGCGCACCAGCTTGTCGCGCGTGGCGAACAGGCCGACGTAGGGGCCGCCGAAGTTCAGGGCATTGCCGATCGATTGGCCCTCGGCGGCGACGATGTCGGCCCCCATCTCGCCCGGCGACTTCAGCAGGCCCATCGACACAGCCTCGGTGACGACGACGATCAACAGAGCCCCGGCGGCATGTGCCGCTTCGGCGATCTTGGTCACGTCTGTGGCCGTGCCAAAGACGTTGGGGGTCTGGACGACGACGCAGGCCGTGTCCGGCCCGATGCGGGCGATGACGTCGGCTTCGGCATCGACGGCGGCGGGCAGGGCCTCGGTCTCGACACCGACGGCATGGACCACGGTCTCGGTCGCCCGGACATAGTGCGGATGCACCCCGCCAGAGATCACCGCCTTGTTGCGGCGGGTCACGCGGGTGGCCATCAGCACGCCCTCGGCCATGGCGGTCGAGCCGTCATACAGGCTGGCGTTGGCCACCGGCATGCCGGTCAGGTTCGCGACCTGGGTCTGGAACTCGTACAGATACTGAAGCGTCCCCTGCGCGATCTCCGGCTGATAGGGGGTGTAGCTGGTCAGGAACTCCGACCGCTGGATTACATGGTCCACCGTCGCCGGCACATGGTGCTTGTAGGCCCCGGCCCCGCAGAAGAAGGGCACCGTTCCCGCCGTCGCATTCCTGGCCGCCATGGCCGACAGCGCCCGCTCGACCTCCATCTCTCCCGCCACGCGCGGCAGGTCGACGAAGCCGTCACGCTGCGCCGGTTCGGGTACGTCCACGAACAGATCGTCGATGGACTTGGCCCCGATCGCGGCCAGCATGGCGGTCCGGTCGTCGGGGGTCAGGGGGAGATAGCGCATCTATTCTGTTCCGCTCATCCCGGCGAAAGCCGGGACCCAGTTCTGTCCAGCGAAGCGCTGGCGTTTCAGGACAACAGTTTCGGCCCACGATCTCGACTGATCACCCAAAGCACTGGGTCCCGGCTTTCGCCGGGATGAGCGGTAGAAAAATCAGAGCGAACCCAGATACTGGTCGTAGGCCGCGCGATCCATCAGGCCTTCCGTCGCAGCGGCGTCGGAGATCTTGATCTTGGCGAACCAGCCTTCGCCTTCGGGATCGGCATTGACGGTTTCCGGTGAACCGGCAAGCGCGGCATTGCCCTCGATCACTTCGCCCGCGACAGGCGCATAGACGTCGGAGGCCGCCTTGACGCTTTCGACCACGGCGAAGCTGTCACCCTTGGTGACCGACTTGCCGGCTTCGGGCGTCTCGACGAACACCACATCGCCCAAGGCGTCGGCGGCGTGTTTGGTGATGCCGACGGTGGCGACGTCGCCTTCGAGGCGAACCCACTCGTGATCCTTGGTGAAATGCATGGTCGTCTGTTCCTTAATCGTCATCCTCCGGCTTGACCGGGGGATCAGGCTTTGGGTTTGCGATAGTAGCGTTGGGCCACGAAGGGCATGGCGATGACTTCGGCGGCGGCGGGCTTGCCGCGCACGATGACCTTCAGCTCGGTGCCCAGATTGGCGAAGGCGGGCGGCACATAGCCCATGGCGATGTTGCGGCCCAGTGTCGGGGAGGGGCCGCCGGACGTGACCGTGCCGATGACGGTTCCGTCCATGTCGGCGATCTCGGCCCCCTCACGCGCGGGCGCGCCTTCCTTGACGCTCAGACCCACGCGGACGCGCGACGGGCCGGTGGCCAGTTCCTTCAGGATGCGCTCGGCGCCGTTGAAACTGGCGGCCTCCTTGCGCGATTTCGACAGGGCGAACGTCAAGGCCGCCTCGACAGGCGACGTCGTCACGTCGATGTCGTGGCCATGCAGGGGCAGGCCCGCCTCCAGCCGCAGGCTGTCGCGCGCGCCCAGTCCAATCGGCTTGACGCGGGCATCGCCCAGGATGGTGTTCCAGATGCGCTCCGCGTCGGCATTGGGCACCGAAATCTCGTAGCCGTCCTCACCCGTATAGCCTGAGCGGGAGACATAGCAGTCGACCCCGAACAGCATCAGACGGGCACAGTCCATGAAGCCCATCTCGGCCAGCAGCGGCTCATGCGCGGCCATGACCTCGGCGGCCTCGGGCCCCTGAATGGCGATCAGGGCGCGGTCGGCCAGAATGCTCAGATGCGCGTCGCCTCCCAGATGGCTGTCCAGGAAGGTGAAGTCGGCGTCCTTGTTGCCCGCATTGACGACGACGAACAGGCCGTCGTGGTCCGGCTTGCCCGCCATCAGGTCGTCCAGGATGCCGCCCTGGGCATCCAGAAGCAGGCTGTATTTCTGGCGACCCTCTTTCAGCACGGCATAGTCGCCGGGCACGAACCGCTCGAACTGGGCGATGGCGTCCGCACCGGTGATCTTGCACTGGCCCATATGGGACACATCGAACAGGCCCGCATGCTCGCGGGTCCAGCGGTGCTCGGCCAGTACGCCCTCATACTGAACCGGCATGTCATAGCCGCCAAAGCCCACCATGCGCGCGCCAAGTGCGCGGTGCGCCGCGTTCAGGGGCGTGGTCTTCAGCATCGCTTCGGTCAGGGTATCGGCCATTCAGACTCTCGCGGTCGCGTGTTGATGCGGAAAGCTCCGCCGTCCTCGCGCCCCCGCTGTCCGTGAAGCCTGAGAGATTCCGGTGCCAGTAATATGGCACCTTGCTCCGTCGGCGCGATCCGAAGATCGACTTTCCAGCGTCCGTATGTCCTCGCGGTCCGTTTGCCTGAGCGTTTCCGGGGCGGTTGCGCCTTCGGCTCCGACGCCTGAATCAGCCGCCGATCTCTCCCGCGAGAGCGAGCGACTTAAGGCCCCGGAACCGGCGGCAAGTCAAGCTGTGCCAAACGGAACAGGCCCTTGATCCCCGTGTTCTTTCGACACTCCCCGCTAACACAAGGAAATGATTGCATGTCGATCATCGACAAGATCCTCGGCCGCGATGACGACGCGCCTCGCACCACGCCCGCCAAGCCCGACATGATGATGGGCAAGGTGCTCGACACCCTGGCCGACCTCGGCGGCAAGCCCATCGAAACATTGTCGCCGCAGGAGGCACGCCAGCAGCCGACGCCGACCGACGCCGTCAAGAAAATCCTGTGCGACACGTTCAAGGACGAGGACCCGACCCTGGGCATCCAGACGCGCGACATCATGATCGACGGCGCGGCCGGCGCGTTGCAGGCCCGCATCTACAGCCCCGATCTGAACGACACCGACCTGAAGCCGCTGATTGTCTATTTCCACGGCGGCGGCTTCGTCATTGCCGATCTGGACGTCTATGACGGGGGCCCGCGCGGCGTATCGCGCTTCGCCGATGCCGTCGTTCTGTCGGTCCACTATCGGCAGGCACCGGAAAACAAGTTCCCCGCCGCGCACGACGATGCCGTTGCGGCTTGGAAATGGGCGCTCGCCAATGCCGAGACCATCGGCGGCGATCCACGCAAGATTGCCGTGATGGGCGAAAGCGCCGGTGGGAACCTGGCGATCAACGTTTCCATCGCCGCGCGCGATCAGGGGCTCCAGGCCCCGGTGCACCAAGTGCTGGTCTATCCGCTGGTCGGCAACGACCTGAACAATGAAAGCTATGTCGAGAACGCCGACGCCAAGCCATTGAACAAGCCCATGATCGAATGGTTCGTGAAGCACACCTTCGCCAGCGAGGCCGAAACGTCGGACCCGCGCGTCAATGTGGTCGGAGCCGCCGATCTGGCGGGCCTGCCGTCCTCGACCGTCATCCTGGCGGAGATCGATCCGCTTCGGACCGAGGGCGAAAAGCTGGCCGACAAGCTGGAGGCTGCGGGCAACGACGTGCGCCTCAAGACCTTCCACGGCTCGACGCATGAATTCTTCGGTATGGGTCTGGTCGTGCCCGACGCGGCCGTGGCCCAGCAGTTCGCGGCCCACAATCTGAAAAAGGCCTTCGGCACAGCCATCCTGCCGATCTGATCTGATCGCTCCGTTGCGAACATTATGAGGGGCTCCGTTCGCGGGGCCCCTTATTCGTAGAAGTCCTCGACATCGGGAATGCGAATGAAGGCGATCTTGGCCCCGATATAGTCCGGCAGGCCCGCCTTGGGCCCGATGCTGACCGTATCCTTGCCATAGCGGCGGTTCAGGGCGTCCAGCGCCTGGGACAGTTTCAGCGACGGCGCGGTCCCGCCCTGATCCGGGGCCTCGCCGAACAGGTCCGTCTGCGCCGCGCCGCAGGGCTGCAGATGATGGACCGCTACCCCGACACAGCTCAGCCGCCCGGCCTCCAGCTCCGGCTCGACCTTGCGCCACAGGCTGTCCAGCGCGGTCAGAAGCGCAAAGGTGTCCTGGGTCGGGGCGACCGCGCAATGAAGCCCCGCCGTCTCCCAGCCGCGCCGCCCGCTGCGAGGCGTTCCCTTCGGCCCCATGTCCAGATGCAGGCTGACACTGGCCCCCGTCTGGCCCATGCGCCGCAGCCGGGCTCCGCATTTGACGATAAGCCGCCGCGCCACCGCCTTGGCCTTGGCCGGGGTCCGCATGTCCTGCGCCAGCACATGGCTGTGGCTGATGGAGGCGGGGGGATTGGGCGGCGGCACCTCGCTCTCCAGCCCGTGCAGCCCGCGCCAGATGCGCTCGCCCTCGATACTGTTCCAGACGGCGCGGGCCTGTTTGCCGCTCATGGCCCACAGGCCGGCCGTCTCGACCACCCCGGCCTTTTCCAGCCGCGCCAGCATGCGCGACCCGATCCCCGGATATTTCGACAGCGGCAGGTCCAGCAGCGGGCCGGGCAGTTCATTGGCCCTCAGGATCGTCAATCCGTCCGGCTTCTTCATTCCGCACGCCGTCTTGGCCAGGAATCGCGACGGGGCGATTCCGACCGAGGAGTGCAGACAGTCGCCAACATTCGCGCGAATGCCCGCCTGTATCCGCTGGGCCAGGGCCACCGCATTGGCCTCCTGCCGCTCCGGCCCGATCAGCTCACAGGAGCATTCGTCGATCGACCCGACCTTCCAGACGGGAATGTGCCGGTCGATCTCGGCCATGATCCGCTTGTGAAACTGGACATAGAGGTCCGGCCGGGCCTCGGCCACGATCAGGTCAGGGCATAGAGCGCGCGCCTCCGACACCCGCATGCCGGTGCGGATGCCATAGGGTCGGCTCTCATAGCTGGCCGCGATGGCTCCGGTATATTCGCTGGGGGCGGGGCGCACGATGACGGGCCTGCCGCGCCAGTCGGGGTTCATCTGCTGTTCGACACTGGCGAAGAAGGCGTTCAGGTCAACGAACAGCCAGCGCAGGTTCGCGCCGTCGTCGTCCTGCTGTGTCCCCACCTGCTCCATGAACGGAACATAACAGGAACGAATGCGGGCGAGGAGTCGGATTCAGCGTGCGTAAGCGTCCAGTTCGGCCAGATATCCAGCCTTGGCGTCGTTGGGCAGGAACGATCCCTCGAAACTGTTGCGGGCCATCTGCACGATCTGCTCGCGCGTCAGGCCCACTGCCTCGGCCAGCTGGCGATAGTTCTCGTTTACATAGCCGCCGAAATAGGCCGGGTCGTCGGAGTTCAGGGTGACGTGCAGGCCCCGGCGCAGCATCTCGGGTACCGGATGATGCTTCAGGTCATCCACGACGCAGAGCTTCAGATTGGACAGTGGACAGACCGTCAGCGTCATCTGTGCGGCGGCCAGTCGCTCCACCAGAGCCTCATCTTCCATCGACCGGTTGCCGTGGTCCATGCGGTCGATCTTCAGCAGGTCCAGCGCCTCATGCACATAGGCGGGCGGGCCTTCCTCTCCGGCATGGGCACACAGTTTCAGGCCCAGGTCGCGGGCGGCGGCGAATACACGCTGAAACTTGGACGGTGGATGACCCATCTCGGACGAATCCAGCCCCACGCCGATGAAATGGTGCAGATAAGGCCTGGCCATCTCCAGCGTCGCGAAGGCCTCGTCCTCGGTCAGGTGACGCAGGAAGCTCAGAATCAGACCACTCGAGACGCCCAGCTCCGCCTTGGCCCGGTCCATCCCCGCGATCAGCCCCTCGACCACCACGCCGAACGGCACGCCTCGGTCGGTATGGGTCTGGGGATCGAAGAAGATTTCGGCGTGGCGCACATAGTCCGCTGCCGCCCGCTGGAAATAGGCAAAGGCCAGATCCTCGAAATCCTGCCGCGTCAGCAGCACCGCCGCGCCGGCATAATAGATGTCGAGAAAGTCCTGCAGGTTCGAAAAATCATAGGCCGCCCGCACCGCCTCGACGCTGTCATACGGGATCGCCACCCCATTGCGCCGCGCTAGCTCGAACATCAGCTCCGGCTCCAGCGACCCTTCGATATGCAGATGCAGTTCGGCCTTGGGCAGGCCGGCGATGAAGGTGTTCAAGTCAAGCTGGGACATTCAGGCGCGTCTTCCACTCGGGCAGTAGGATAATGGAGGCATTCGTCGCCGTCGGTCGCGCGGCCACAGCCTTGGCCAGACGACTGTCACTCGTGATCAGCGGAAGACCCCGCGCCTCACACAGCGCCAGGTAAAAGCAATCATAGGCTGGATGGTCCAGCTGCATCGAAATTTCGTGCGCCCGAACCGCCAGTCCGTGGCAGGCAACCAGAGCGATGCCCGCCCGCTCGAGCGACCGGATCGCCAGCGCGGCGTCGGGAGCCGCATACTCGCCCTTGCGCACCTTCTTCCAGAAGACGTTGACGCATTCAGCCAGGATCAGGTCGGGCGCGACCAAGGCCAGGTGCCGGAGATCCAGTGCCAGCCCTGCGTCTTCTTCGTCGACGAACCATTTGATGACGACGCTGGAATCGACGACGGCGATCATCGCTCGTCGCGGCTTTCCCTGACCAGGACTTCCGAAGGCGTGTGCTGACGTCCTGCCGACCGAGCCCGCAACTCGTCGGACATCTTTATCCAGTCGAAGTCGGTGTCTTCGTGCGCCGCAGCCGTGAGGATGGCGCGGTACTCGGCTTCCGCAGATCGACCGTTATTCGCGGCGCGTTGCTTGAGCTTGCGCACCGTCTGATCGTCGAGATTGCGAATATGGATATTCATGGCCCGCGCTCCTTGATAGCGATGCTACCACATTCCCTTGGCGCGCTCTACATCCGCTCCGGCGTCGCGATGCCCAGCAGGTCCAGCGCGATTTCCAGCTGATCCAGCGCCGCCTTCGACAGCGCCAGGCGCGAGGCCTTGGTCGCCGAATCCGGCGCGATCAGGACCGGGCAGGCGGCGTAGAATTTCGAGAAACTCTGCGCCAGCCGATAGGCATGCTCGCTGATCAGGTGCGGCATGCGCTTGTCATAGGCCTCGCTCACGGCCTGCGAAAACGCATCCAGCGTCAGGGCCAGATCGCGCTCGGCCGGTTCGCCGATAACGATGGTGCCGGGTGCCAGACCCTGCTCACCCGCCTTGCGCAGCAGGGATTTGATCCGCACGGCCTGGTACAGCAGATACGGCCCAGTCTTGCCCTCGAAGCTCATGAACCGGTCCAGATCGAAGACGTAGCTGGTCGTCCGCGCGTTCGACAGATCGGCGAACTTCAGCGCCGCGATGGCCACCTTGTGCGCCGTGTCCTCGAACTCGGCCTCGGGCAGGTCGTCGCCCAGCTTCGCCTCGCGCAGACGCTCGCGCGCCTTGTCGGTGGCCTGGGTGATCAGGTCGTGCAACTTCAGCACCCCGCCCGCGCGGGTCTTGAACGGCTTGCCGTCCGTGCCGTTCATGGTGCCGAAACCGAGGTGCTGCAGACTGCCCTCGGTCGCATAGCCGGCCAGGCAGGCGGCGCGGAACACCTGCTCGAAATGCTCGGCCTGCCGCTCGTCGACGACATACAGGATCAGGTCCGGATCGATCGCCTTGCGCCGGTCCAAAATGGTGGCCAGGTCGGTCGTGCCGTACATGGCCGAGCCTTCGGAGCTGATGACCAGCAGCGGCGGCGGCGACGGAGCCTCGATCACCGAGCCGTCGGCCAGCTTCTTCTTGCGCGTCTCGCCTGGCCGGGCGACGTGGACCACGCGCGCGCCGTCATCCTCGACCAGCAGGCCGGTGGTCTCCAGATGGGCGATCATCTCGGCCATCACGGGATCGGCGTCGCTCTCGCCGTTCCACAGGTCGAAGGTCACGCCCAGCGCCCCGAACTCCCGCTCCAGCGCCGTACGACTGACCGCCACGAAATGCTGCCAAAGGGCGCGATAGCCGGGACGCCCCGCCTGCAGCTCCGCCGTCGCCTTGCGCGCGCGGTCGCGGAAGGCGGGGTCTTCCTTGGCCTGACCGGCGGCCTGGGGATACAGCCGCTCCAGATCCTCCAAAGTGACTGGACTTTCGGTCGGGAAGGGGCCGTCGCCGTCGGCCAGAAACGCCTCGGCCTTGCCCTCGTCGCCCACGGCTACGATCAGCAGCCCCATCTGGAAGCCCCAGTCGCCGAAGTGGGCATCGCCCCAGACCGTGTCGCCCCGGAAGCGAAACAACCGCTTCAGGCTCTCGCCGATGATGGAGCTGCGCAGATGGCCGACATGCATCGGCTTGGCCACATTCGGTCCGGCGAAGTCGATCACCACCTTGCGCGGCGTCTCGACCACGGCGGCCCCGGCATGGGCCGCGTCGCCCGCCACCTGGGTCGCGCGCTCGGCCAGAGCTGCATCGGCCAGCTTGAAATTGATGAACCCCGGCCCGGCCACCTCGACCGAAGTCAGACGCGGATCGTTGGTCAGCCGTTCTGCGATCTTGCCTGCCAACTCGCGCGGATTGGCCTTCAGCGCCTTGGCGGCGGCCAGGGCCCCGTTCGACTGAAAATCGGCCAGATCGGGCCGGTCCGACGGCGTCACGCGCGCCAGCGATGCATCCACGCCTTCGGCGGCGAAGGCGGCGGCGACCGCTTCGCCCAACTGGGTCCGGAGGTCGCTCATCTACTGGGCCGGAGGCTGCGTCGTCGCCGCTGCGGCGGCGGGTGCCGCCCCGGCATTGATGCGGAAACGGCTGCCGTCGCGGTTGAACTGGGCCATTTCCGGCGTCACGTCGAAGCCGACCAGGATTTCGAAGTTGTCGCCGCTGGTGGTCAGGTCGGCGCGGGGGATGATGATGGTCTGTTCCTCGGTCACCGACGTCCGGTCCGCGCCCTCGAAGGCGACGGGCAGGTCGAAATAGGTCTTGGCCAGTACGGCCTTGTTCCGCTCCGTCACGGCGATCCAGTAGCGATAGGTGCGACCGTCCGTCTGGGCCTGCGGGCCGCGCCCCAGGTTGAACAGGATGCGCGTATCGACCGTGATCGGCTGGTCGGCCTGATACATGCAGTTGGACGTCAGACCCTCGATCTCGCCGGTGAAGCCGACGTTGGCCGCGGACGGCCGCTCGCCGGTCATTTCGACATAGCGGGCGGCGTCATAGAGGATTTTCACATAGGGGCAGGGGCCGGCCGCGGCGCGGCGGCTCAAGGGCGCGATGCGCGGGGCCCGGGTGGTGCGCTCAGGCTCTTCGGAAGCCCCCTGTTGCTGTCCCGGACGCTGCTGCGGCGATTGGGCCTGGGCGGCCAGCGGCATCAGGGTGGCCGCGACGATGGCCGAGGCCAGGGACAGTTTCAGGACGCGACGCATCGATGTTTCTTCCAGTCAGCAGGGAGACGCGCGGCGACAGCCTGACGCAGCGCGAACGCTCGCCGCTGATAGCGGCTAAAGCGAGGCGCGGCAAACGCGCCGTGTCGTCAAACCGAGGTGGCGTGACCGCGCTGCAATGACTAGGTTCGCGCGATGACCCTGACAACCGTCGTGCCCCAGTCCGGCAAGCGCCCCCTGACCGTGCGCATGGCCACGCCGCGCGGCTTCTGCGCCGGGGTGGATCGCGCCATCCAGATCGTCGAGCGCGCACTCGAGAAGTTCGGGGCCCCCGTCTATGTCCGCCATGAGATCGTGCACAACAAACATGTGGTCGAGCGGCTGAAGGCCATGGGGGCGGTCTTCGTCAAGGAGTTGGACGAATGCCCCGATGACCGGCCCGTTGTCTTCTCCGCCCACGGGGTTCCCAAGTCCGTGCCGGCCTCGGCGCGCGCGCGCGAGATGCTGTTCCTCGACGCCACCTGCCCCCTGGTGTCCAAGGTCCATGTCGAGGCGGAACGTCACCACGCCAACGGCCGCCACATCATCCTGATCGGCCATGCGGGCCATCCGGAGGTCGTCGGCACTCTGGGCCAGCTGCCGCCCGGCTCCATCAGCCTGGTCGAGACGGTGGAGGATGCGGAGGCGTTTCAGCGCCCCGGCGATGCGCCCCTGGCCTATGCAACCCAGACGACGCTTTCGATGGACGATACCGCCGAGATTCTGGCGACGCTCAAACGGCGCTTCCCCGAACTGCCCGACCCGCACAAGGAAGACATCTGTTACGCCACCACCAACCGTCAGGAGGCGGTCAAGCGGCTGGGCGAGGGGTGTGACCTGGTGCTGGTGGTCGGGTCCAAGAACTCCTCCAACTCGGTCCGGCTGGTGGAGGTGGCGCTCCGGGCAGGGGCTAGTGCGGCGGAACTGGTCGACGATGCGTCGCACGTGGACTGGAGCTGGTTCGACGGCGTGCAGACTCTGGGCATCACGGCGGGGGCCTCCGCACCCGAGCGCCTGATTTCCGAGCTGGTCGAGGCGGTCAGCGCCCGCTTCGATGCCACCGTCATCGAGGACGACGGCGCGCGCGAGACGGTCACCTTCAAACTGCCGCGCCTGCTGACGGCCTGACCGCACGACGCGCGTCCGCAACAAGCGGAGCCTTTGGCCGACTGTGGCGTTTGCCCTGCGTCAGACGGGGAGCCGACATGTCCATCTTCAAGCCTGCTGTTTGCGCCGCCGCCCTGCTCGCTATCGGTATCAGCGCCTGCGACCGCGACGTCGAGCCGGTCCCGCCGCCCGTCGAGCCTATACCGCCCATCGCCGACGCTGCCCCCGTGACCGCCCGCTATGTCTGCGACAGCGGCCTGACCATCGGCGCGGCCTATCCCGATCCGGAATCGGCTCAGGTGACTTGGCGAGATCAGGTGCGCGTCCTGCGCAGTGCCCCGATCCCGTCCGGCGCCCGCTATATCGACGAGGGCGTGGAATGGACGCTGAGCACGCGTGACAACATCGAGACAGGGGTCCTGACCCGCGTGGCCTCGGCGGGCGGCGAGGTTCTCGAGACCTGTCGCCGGACCCTGCCGGTGGTCGTCACGGCTCCGCCTGTGGACGAGGCTGCGGCGGCCAAGGCGGCCCAGGCCGCGCCCGGCGGTGTCCTGCCGGGATCGCTACCCTGCAAGGGTGGCCAATTGGCCCTGTCGTCAGACGGCGGCGATGCGGGGGCCGGCAATCGCGTGGCCATCATCGGCGTGCGCAACACGGGCACCCAGGCCTGCAGCCTGACCGGCTATCCCGCCGTCACCGTTCAGGATCGCCAGAACCGCACCCTCAGCGCGATCCGCTCCGAGACGACGCCCGGCAGTTATCTGCGGGCCGGTCAGGCACCGGCCCCGGTCAATCTTGCCCCCAATGCCAAGGCCTTCTTCGACATCGCCTGGAATGTCGTGCCGAACGAAGGTCAGGGCCAGACCACCTGTCCGTCGGTCACCCGCATCCGCGCCACGGTGTCGGGCGACGACACCGCCGTGACCCTGGCCCAGGCGCTGACACCCTGCGGCGGGCGCATCCGCATCAGCCCGTTCCGCGCCGAGGCCGAGCCGGAACCCGCCTCCGCCGAGTGAGCCGCAAAAAAGTCTGTCCGGACCTGCTCAAGGGTGGCCGGGCCGCGCTATAAGGCCGTTCTCGCTCGCTGCCAGGACGCTTCGCCATGACCCAGACCTACGACCTGATCGTCCGGGGCGGCGAAGTGGCCAATCATGCGGGACGTGGTCTGGCCGACGTCGGTGTCCGCGACGGCCGCATCGCCTTCATCGGCGATCTGTCCCAGGCGACGGCAGGGGAGGTGGTCGACGCGACCGGCCTGACCGTCCTGCCCGGCGTCATCGACACCCAGGTGCATTTCCGCGAGCCCGGCCTGGAGTGGAAGGAAGACCTCGAAGCCGGCTCGCGCGCCGCCGCCCTCGGTGGTGTCGTCGCCGTGTTCGAGATGCCGAACACCAATCCCAACACCACCGATCCGGCGACGCTCGAGGACAAACTGGCCCGCGCCCGCGACCGGATGTGGACCGACCATGCCTTCTACATCGGCGGCACCCACGGCAATGCGGCGTATCTGGGCGAACTGGAGCGGCTGCCGGGCTGCTGCGGCGTCAAGGTCTTCATGGGGGCCTCGACCGGCGACCTGCTGATCGCCGACGACGACGGCGTGCGCGAGGTGCTGTCGAACGTCAGCCGCCGTGCCACCTTCCATTCCGAGGACGAATATCGCCTGGCCGAACGCCGCGACCTGGCCCGCCCCGGCGACTGGACCAGCCACACCGACGTGCGCGACGCTGAGAGCGCGATCATGTCCACCCGCCGCCTGGTACGCCTGGCGCGCGAGGTCGGCCGCCGCATCCACGTGCTGCACGTCTCGACGGCGGAAGAGATCGCCTTTCTGGCCCACCACCGCGATGTCGCCACCGTCGAGGTCACGCCCCAGCATCTGACCCTGGATGGTGACGAGGCTTACGAACGCCTCAAGGGCTATGCCCAGATGAACCCCCCGATCCGCAACGCTCCGCACATCGCGGGCCTGTGGCATGGCATTCAGCAGGGTATCGTCGATGTTCTGGGTTCCGACCACGCCCCGCACACCATCGAGGAAAAGGCCAAGCCCTATCCCGCCTCACCCTCCGGCATGCCCGGCGTCCAGACCCTGGTGCCCGTCATGCTGACCCATGTGGCGAACGGAAAGCTGTCGTTGGAGCGGTTCATCGATCTGACCTCCGCCGGAGCCCAGCGTGTGTTCGGTACCGCCAACAAGGGCCGGATGGCCGAGGGCTATGACGCCGACCTGACCATCGTCGATCTGAAGGCGAAACACACGATCCGCCACGAAGACATGGCCAGCCGCTGCGGCTGGACCCCCTTCGACGGCTTCGAGGCCACCGGCAAGGCCGTCGCCACCATCGTCCGCGGTCGCGTGGTCATGAAGGACGGCGAACTGATCGGACAGGCGCACGGCCGGCCCGTGCGCTTCATGGAAACCTTGGCCTGAGCCTCAGTAGTAGGGATCCATCGACCGGATATTGCCCGAGGCCGTCACGCGGCAGATCGAGCGATAGCTTCCTGTGGCCATGGTCAGTTCGAACTCCCCGTTGCCGGCATCGCGCACGCTGATCGGGACGCTGGAGCCATAGGGGCGGTTCTGGAACTCGTCCGCGCGACGCGAACACGCCTCCTGCGCCGCATCCGGGGCACCGCGGACCCAGCGGCTGTTGGAGTGACGGCGGTTGCTGGCCTCGGCCTCACCCGCCAGATAGCCGTCGTGATAGCCTTCGGTTTCGTGGCGATCGTCATAGTCGGCCCCGTACAGCGCCGCCTGATAGCCGCGCTCATACTCCCGATCGTGATCCCGATCCGTCTCGCCGTGCCGCCGGTTGTGGGACGCCAGCGCCGCAACCAGCCCGATTAGGGCCACACCGGCCACCGCCGCTGCGGCGCCGTCCGACGAAGAGTTGCTGCCTCCGCCACACTCGCTTCGCCCGGCCTGATTGATGGAATCGTACCGCCCGTCCCGCGTCATGATCGACACGCATTCGTCGCCGCGCCGCCAGTAGGTCATGCGACCGTCGCCGACCACCTCGCTCCGGTTTGTGGCCTGATAGCCCCTGCGCTGAAGTTCGCCTTCGGCCTGTCCGGCGCGCGCCCCGACCATGTCCGACAATCGCGGGGGCGTCTGGGCCGAGGCGGTCGAGGCCAGACCGACGGCGAAAGCGAGTGAGGTGGCTGCAAGGCGGCGTGCGAACATGATGGTTCTCCCTTCCCTGACGAGAGAAAACCACGATATGCAGACGGGTTCCAGCGCAGGCGTGCTTAACGCCCTCAGATCGAGAAGCTGACCCCGCAGCCGCAGCTGGAGGCGGCGTTCGGATTGCGAATCACGAACTGTGCCCCCGCCAGCTCATCCACCCAGGCGATCTCCGACCCCTTGAGAAAGGGCAGGGAGACGGCGTCGACCAGGGCGGTCTGGCCGTCGTGCTCGATGCGGATGTCGTCGGCCTCCGCCGTCTGGACCAGATCCAGCCGGTACTGGAACCCCGAACAGCCGCCGCCGTCGACCGCGACGCGTAGCATGACCGGATGGCCCTCGGCCTCGCCCAGTTTCGCCAGGCGCCTGGCCGCGCTCTCGGACAGCGACAGGCCATGCCCGCCAGTGGCCGGGGAAATCTGGAACGGGGCTGGAGATTGGACGGTGCTCACAGGCCTCTATATGAGGCGCTGACGGGCGACCGCAACGGTCGGCCCCATCAAATGAGCCGCCATCCGTGTCCTTCGACCGCGCGCACTACGCCGAATACCCCGAACACAGCCGGGGTCGCCTGACCCACGAGCCGATCAGCCGCACGCGCAACGCCTATGCCCGCGACCGCGACCGGATCATCCACGCCACCGCCTTTCGTCGGCTGAAGGAGAAGACCCAGGTCTTCGTCGCGCATGAGGGCGATCACTACCGGACCCGCCTGACCCACAGCCTGGAGGTGGCCCAGATCGCCCGCTCGCTGGCCCACGCCCTGCGGCTGGACACCGATCTGGCCGAGACCGTGGCCCTGGCCCATGATCTGGGCCATCCCCCGTTCGGCCATGCGGGCGAGGACGAGCTTCAGGCCCAGATGCTGCCCTGGGGCGGCTTCGACCACAATGTCCAGACCTTTCGCGTCGTGACGGAACTTGAGGAACGCTATCCCCAGTTCGAGGGCCTGAATCTCAGCTGGGAAACCATCGAGGGCGTCATCAAGCACAACGGCCCGGTCGATCACATGCTGGCCGAGCCCGCATGGAAGGCCGTCGCCGACTACGCACCCCGCTGGGACCTGCGCCTGGGCACCTTCGCCTCGCTGGAGGCGCAGGCCGCCGCCATCGCCGACGACATCGCCTATAACAACCATGATGTGGACGACGGGGTTCAGGCGGGCCTGTTCACGCTGGACGACCTGGCCGACGTGCCCCTGATCGGGCCGATCCTTCATCAGACCCGCCGCGACTGGCCCGGTATCGACGAGCGGATGATCCGCATCGAGGCTGTGCGTCGCATGATCGGGGCCATGGTCGAGGATGTGCTGGCCGAAACCGAAGGCCGTATCGAGGCCGCAGGCATCCGCTCGACCGAGGACGTGCGCACCGCCGACCGCACCCTGGTCGCCTTCTCGCCGCAGATGCTGGCCGACCTGGGCGTGCTGCGCCAGTTCCTGTACCAGCGGATGTACCGCCACTACCGGGTCAACCGCACCCGCAGCCAGGCCCGGCGCATCCTGGCCGAGATGTTTCAGCTTTTCATGGCCGAGCCCGAGACCATGCCGCCGGAATGGTCCGGCAAGGCCGGCGTGGCGGACGAGGCCAAACGCGCGCGGGCCGTCTGCGACTACATCGCCGGCATGACCGACCGCTATGCCATCGAGGAACACAAGAAGCTGTTCAGCCTCGACCTCGCCCTCGATCTGTGATTCCTGGCTGAGGGGCGGCTAGACTGATCACCCGCGCCTCCGATTCGCGCGGACACTGAAGGCGCGACCGATGTCACACGAAGATCCCTATCGTCCGAACACGGGCCGCGACCGCGGGGCCTATACGCCGCCGACCGACGACGACCTGCCCTTCGACCGCCAGAGCTATGACCCGCGCCGTCCGCGCGGCGGCGGCAACGGCGGTGGTGGCGGCAAGGCCCCGCCGGTGACCCTGATCGTCAGCGCCCTGGTGCTGCTGGCCATCATCATCGGCATCGTCGTCATGTTCAACATGGACGGGCTGTCGCCTTCCGAGGACGCGCCGCCCGCCGTCGGCACCGTCGTCGGCGAGATGAAGACCGCGCCGCCCATCGACGCCCAGCCCGTCGATCCCGCCGCCGGCATCGACGTCTATGACAATGCCGGGGGCGTTCCGACGACGCCTCCGACCTTCACCGCCCCGCCGGAAGAGGTCCAGCCGCGTCCCGAACCCCGTCCGCTGGATGTTGCCCCCGTCGTCCGCCCGGCCCCGACGCCTGCGCCCGCGCCACGCCCGACAACACCGCCCGCCGAGACGCGCCCCGCGACGCCGGCCACCACCGGCGGCAGTGCCAGCGTCCAGATCGGTGCCTTCTCCACGCCCGGCATCGCCGAGACCCAGTATAACGCCATCGTCGGTCGCTATTCCCGCTTCACCCAGGGCGGTGCGCGTCGCATCCAGGAGGTCCAGTCCTCCAGCGGCTCGACCCTCTATCGCACCAGCGTGGCGGGCCTCAGCCGCGAACAGGCCACCGGCCTGTGCAATGCGATCAAGGCCTCCGGCGGCGACTGCATCGTGCGCTGACCCCGGTGACCAGCGCCGCCATATACGGCTGTAGCGGCCATCGCCTGACGCAGGAGGAGCGGGCCTTCTTCGCCGAGGTCCGCCCCTGGGGCTTCATCCTGTTCCGGCGCAACATCGACAACCCGGATCAGATCCGCGCTCTGACCGCCGATCTGCGTGACAGCGTCGGCTGGGACGCCCCCATCCTGATCGATCAGGAGGGCGGCCGGGTCCAGCGCATGGGCCCGCCGCACTGGCCCAAATATCCGCCGGGGGACGCCTATCTGAAGGCGACCAACGATCCGCTGGCCGCGCGTGAGCTGGTCCGGCTGGGCGCACGGCTGATGGCGCATGATCTGAGGGCCGTCGGCATCACCATCGACTGCGTGCCCGTGCTGGACGTGCCGGTGCCGGGGGCGCATGACATCATCGGCGACCGCGCCTATGCGTCCGATCCCGCCACCGTCGCCCAGCTAGGCCGCGCCGCCGCGGAAGGGCTTCTGGCCGGCGGCGTCCTGCCGGTCATCAAGCACATGCCGGGCCACGGCCGGGCCTTCGCCGACAGCCACAAGGAACTGCCGACGGTCCATGCGGACCTCGACACCCTGGACGCCTGGGACTTCGCGCCGTTCAGGACGCTGTCGGACATGCCGATCGCCATGACGGCTCACATCGTCTTCACCGCCATCGACAAAAGGCGCCCCGCGACCCAGTCGAAGAAGGCCATCAAGCTGATCCGCCAGCATCTGGGTTTCAACGGCCTGCTGCTGTCCGACGACCTGGTCATGAACGCCCTGTCCGGCACCCTGACCGAACGGGCTGAGGTCTCGCTCAAGGCCGGCTGCGACCTGGTCGTCCACTGGAACGGCGACATGGCCGAGATGCGTCAGGTGGCCGAGGGCACGGGCAGGCTGAAGGGCGGAGCCAGGCGGCGCGCCGACGCCGCCCTGGCCCGCATCGTCCACACGCCCGAACCGCTGGACGCGTTTGAGGCCCGCGCCCGTTTCGACGCGATGCTGGCCGGCAAGCTGGACGCCGCGCAGGGGCCGGACGTCGGCGAGGCGCAGGCCTAGGTCATGACAGAGGCCTTCCAGCCCAATCTGGACTTCACCGCCGTCGAACAGGTCGATGCGCGCGAGGCCTTCGTGGTCGATCTGGAAGGCTATGAAGGCCCCCTGCATGTCCTTCTGGCGCTCGCCCGGACGCAGAAGGTCGATCTGCTGAAGCTGTCGATCACCCGGCTGGCCGAACAGTATCTGGCCTTCGTGCACGAGGCGCGGCGCCGCAACTTCGCCCTCGCGGCCGACTACCTCGTGATGGCGTCCTGGCTGGCCTATCTGAAATCCCGCCTGCTGCTGCCCCGCACCGAAAAGGACAAGGGCGAGGAGCCACCCGCCGAGGAGATGGCCGCCGCCCTCGCGTTCCGTCTGCAGAAGCTGGAGGCGATGCGCCGCGCGGTCGAGGCGATCACCAGCCGACCCCAGTTGAAGCGCGACGTCTTCACGCGCGGCGATCCAGAGGCCACGGTCATCGTCCCGTCCGACCGGATCGACACCAGCCTGTACGAACTGATGGCCGCCTATGTGACCCAGCGACGGCGCGAGGAGCAGCGGCGCTACAACCCCGGCCAGCGGGTCGAGGCCTTCGCGCTGGAGGCCGCCCGCGACTGGCTGCGCGACATCCTGCCCCGCATGGAAGACTGGACACCGCTGGACCGCGTCGCGCCCGAACGCACCGACACCGACGGCCCCTCCCAGGCCAGCTTTACCGCCTCCACCCTCTCGGCCAGTCTGGAACTGGTCAAGGAGGGGGCGATGGATGTGAAACAGGCGACGGCCTTTTCCGAGGTGTATCTGAAGCGGCGGGGGCAGGGGATGCCTCTGGAACTGACGCCATGATCCAGTTCGCTCCCGACGACACCGAGATCGAGCGCCGCGTCGAGGCCCTGCTGTTCGCCGCCTCCGGGCCGCTGTCGGCTGCCGAAATCGCGCGACGCCTGCCCGAGGGCGCGGATGTCGGCGGGGCCATCTCCGCTTTGCGCGACCGCTATCAGGGGCGGGGGGTCGAGCTGGAATGCGTCGCCGACCGCTGGCGCTTCCGCACGGCCGCCGACCTGTCCTTCATGATGACCGAAGAACGGGAAGAGCCCCGTCGCCTGTCCAAGGCCGCACTCGAGACCCTGGCCATCATCGCGTACCACCAGCCCTGCACCCGCGCCGAGATCGAGAGCGTGCGCGGCGTTTCCCTGTCACGCGGCACCCTGGACCTGCTGCTGGAGATGGGCTTCGTCAAGCTGAAGGGCCGCCGGCGCACGCCCGGTCGCCCCGTCACCTATGCGACCGCCGACCGCTTCCTGGAGCATTTCGGCCTGTCCAACCTCTACGACCTGCCCGGCGTGCAGGAGATGAAGGCCGCCGGCCTGCTGGACCTGTCCATCCCCGTCGGCTTCGAGGTCCCCGACCCGTCCCGCGCCTCCGACGGCGATGATGAGCCCCTTCTGCCCGGCGACGAGGACAGCCCCGAGTTCGCCCAGGATTTCGTGGCCGAGGATTAGCATCCACTGATCCTTCTCCCCCTGCGGGAGAAGGTGGCAGCCGAAGGCTGACGGATGAGGGGTCGCGCGGTGTCGGAAGATTGGCTTCAGGGACGCGCCAAAGACATGCGGCGTGAGCCCGCATTTTATGAACGACAGCTCTGGAAACTCCTGCGCGACAGGCGACTGGAAGGCCTGAAATTCCGCCGACAGGTCGTGCTGGGGAGATATGTCGCCGACTTCGTCTGCTTCCGGCATCGGCTGATCGTCGAAGCGGACGGGCCGCTGCACGACGAGCGGATCGGCCACGATGAGGCGCGGGATGCCTGGCTGACGGCGGAGGGTTTCGTGGTGCTGCGGTTCACCAACCAGCAGATCGAGAGCCGAAGCTGGGAGGTGATCGGCGCGATCATGGCGGCGTCCGAGCGAAGGCTGACAACCGGATAAGCCGGTGCGACCCCTCATCCGACCCCGCTTCGCTCAGCCACCTTCTCCCGCAAGGGGAGAAGGATAAAATTAGGCACCTGACACATAGCGACCACATGCTGAGAGTTCATCGCCAACTCGCACAAACAAATCCGTCAACCCCCTGATCCTACTGCCCAATCCCGACCGACCATCGACCGATCCCCGCCATAGGAAGAACTGGCTCCATACTTCTCCCCGTCCCGTCGCCGGGAAGGGCGCAAGGCCTTGCGGCTTGTCGCGGCGGGAACGAGATGAGCGGGGTGGGGTGGTCCACGTACCGGCAGGCGCACGTTGCCAGAGACCTTCGGGCCTCAAGCAGCGAGCCCTCGCAGGGCGAGCGTTAGGCCCCCTCAACAAAGAGCGTATGGCAGGGAACCTGCGCTGTTCACGGGATCGGGTTCGCAAGGCTCCGACCGTCCCGCCGGAGGCCATGTCGGCAAGGCGCTAAGAGCGTCGCTGGTCCTGGGTGGGGGAAGCCCCTCCATCCCAGGCCGACAGCCACCGGTCAGACATCTCGTGCGGAGCGACGACGCGATGCCGAAACTATTGTCATCCCCGCGAAAGCGGGGACCACGGTCTCCGGGCATCGCGCCCGGCGCTCCGCCGGCCCATCCCACCCTTAACCGGTTGCGGCATTCCGCAGGCGGGAAACAGACGTGTCCGGTCTTTGACATCGCGCGCAAAAGAAGGAGCACCTTGCGCCGCGCCCCCCGTTTGCTAATCCGCTTGGATGATCGCTCGCCTTCGCCCTGTCCCCTTCAATCTCGGCCCCGTGCATTTCGTCGGCATAGGCGGCATCGGCATGAGCGGCATCGCCGAAATCATGCTCAAGATCGGCTATTCGGTTCAGGGTTCGGACGCCAAATCATCGGCCAACACAGAGCGGCTGGAAAAGCTGGGGGCGCGCATCTTCATCGGCCATGACGCCGCCCACGTCGGCGAGGGCGTCTCGGCGGTGGTCTATTCCACGGCGGTCCAGCCGACGAATCCGGAAATGGTCGAGGCGCGCGCCCGTCGCATCCCCCTGGTCCGCCGGGCCGAGATGCTGGCCGAACTGATGCGGCTGCAATTCTCCATCGCGGTGGGTGGCACCCACGGCAAGACAACGACGACCTCCATGGTCGCGGCCCTGCTAGATGCGGGCGGACTGGATCCCACCATCGTCAACGGTGGCATCATCAATGCTTACGGGACCAACGCCAAGGTCGGGGACGGCGACTGGATCGTGGTCGAGGCGGACGAGAGCGACGGCAGCTTCCTGCGCCTGAAATCCACCGTGGCCATCGTCACCAATATCGACCCGGAGCACCTGGATCACTACGGCGACTTCGAAGGCGTGCGGAAGGCCTTCGTCGACTTCGTGGAGAACATCCCCTTCTACGGCTTCGCCGCCGTCTGTCTGGACCATCCGGAGGTCCAGCGTCTGGTCGCGGCCATCGATAACCGGCGCCTGGTCACCTATGGCCTGAACCCCCAGGCCATGGTCCGTGCCGACAACATCGACATGGGCCCCGACGGCTGCCGCTTCGACGTCGTCTTCCAAGGCGCGGGCACGGACGGTGCCGACAGCCGCATCGTCGGCCTGCATCTGCCGATGGCCGGGGGCCACAATATCGCCAACGCCCTGGCGGCCATCGCCGTCGCCCGCGAACTGGACGTCGACGACGCCGCCATCAAGGCCGGTCTGGCCGGTTTCGGCGGGGTCAAGCGCCGCTTCACCACCACCGGCGTCGTCAAGGGCGTGCGCATCGTCGACGACTATGGCCATCACCCGGTCGAGATCGCCGCCGTCCTCAAGGCCGCCCGTCAGGTGGCCCAGAACGCCGAGGGCCACGGCCGCGTCATCGCCGTGGTCCAGCCGCACCGCTACACCCGCCTGCGCGACCTGATGGAGGAGTTCTCGACCTGCTTCTCCGACGCCGACGCCGTCATCGTCGCCGACGTCTATGCTGCGGGCGAGGAGCCTCTGGACGGCATCGACAAACACGCCCTGGTCGACGGCATCCGCCGCTTCGGCCACCGCTCGGTCCAGGCTCTGGAGAGCGTCGAGGCTCTGGCCGGTGTCGTGGCCGACGAGGCCAGGCCGGGCGACCTGGTCGTGCTGCTGGGGGCCGGCGACATCACCCAGTGGGCCTATGCCCTGCCGGGTCAGCTGGAGGCGCGGTCTTGAGCTGGCGAGACAGCCTTCCCTCCGTCCGCGGCAAGCTGCTCCGCGACGAACCCCTCGCGCCCTTCACCTGGTTCCGCGTGGGCGGCAACGCTGACGCCTTGTTCATTCCCGCAGACCCCGACGACCTCGCCGCCTTTCTGAAGTCGCTCGACCCGTCCATCCCCGTGACTGTGCTCGGCGTCGGCTCCAATGTCATCGTGCGCGACGGCGGGGTCGAGGGCGTGGTCATTCGCCTGGCGGGCCGCCCTTTCGCCGGGATCACGACCGACGGCGACACCATCACGGCGGGCGCGGGTGCGCTGGACTCGATGGTCGCCAGGGCCTCGGCCAAGGCCGGGCTTGCGGGGCTGGAGTTCTATGCGGGCATCCCCGGCACGATCGGCGGGGCCCTGACCATGAATGCCGGCTGCTATGGCGCGGAGACCAAGGACATTCTCGTTTCCGCCTGGGGTCTGACACGATCGGGTCAGCGCGTGGACTATACCCTGGCTGACTTCGCCTACACCTACCGCCATTCTGAGGCCCCCGCCGACATCATCTGGATCGAGGCCACCTATCGCGGCACGCCCGACGCGCCCAAAGCCGTCGCCGCTCGCATCGCCGAGATCACGAGCCGCCGTGAACAGACCCAGCCGATCCGCGAAAAGACCGGCGGCTCCACCTTCAAGAACCCGCCCGGTTATTCCAGCTGGAAACTGGTCGATGAGGCGGGCTGGCGCGGCAAACTCCACGCCGTCACCGGCGGCGGGGCCATGTTCAGCGAACTGCACTCCAACTTCATGATCAATCCCGGCGAGGCGACCGCTGCGGATATCGAAGGATTGGGAGAAACAGTCCGCGCGGATGTGAAAAGTAAACTCGGCGTAAACCTTGATTGGGAGATCAAGAGGATCGGCCGCCCGCTCTGAGTTCATTGCCCCATGACCCGCCCCCTCGCTGATCTGCACGTCGCCGTCCTGATGGGCGGACTGTCGTCCGAGCGTGAGGTGTCGCTGTCGTCCGGCAAGGGTTGCGCTGACGCTCTGGAAGGGCAGGTGGCGCGGGTCAGCCGCGTCGACGCCAGGCGCGACCTGGCCCAGGTTCTGGCTGCACTGAAACCCGACGTCGTCTTCAACGCCCTGCACGGCGAATGGGGCGAGGACGGCTGCGTCCAAGGCATCCTCGAGACGCTGCAGATCCCCTACACCCACTCCGGCGTGCTCTCATCGGCGCTGGCGATGGACAAGGACAAGTCCAAGGCCGTGCTGCGGGCTGCGGGCGTCGTCGTGCCCGGGGGCGGTCTGTTCGACCGGTTTGCCGTGGCGGCCGGCCACGTCATTCCGCCGCCCTATGTCATCAAGCCGAATGCCGAGGGCTCGTCCGTCGGCGTCTATCTGGTGCGGGCAGGCGAGGGGCCCTGTGCCGCCCCCGCCGGCGACGACTGGACCTATGGCGATCTGGTGATGGTCGAGCCCTTCATCGCCGGTGCCGAACTGGCCGTCACCGTCATCGGCGAGGCGACCGGCCCGCGCGCCCTGACCGTCACCGACATCACACCGACCAAGGGTTTCTACGACTACGAGGCCAAATATGCGCCGGGCGGATCGCGCCATGTGCTTCCGGCGCAGCTGCCGCCTGCCGTGTTCGAGAAAGCTCTGCGCCAGTCGGAGCTGGCCCATGTCGCCATGGGCTGTCGCGGCGTGTCCCGATCGGACTTTCGTTATGACGATGTTAACGACGATCTCGTCTTGTTGGAGGTCAATACCCAGCCCGGCATGACCCCCACGTCTCTGGTTCCAGAGCAGGCGGCCCATGTCGGTATGGACTACCCAACCCTGGTCCGATGGATGGTGGAGGACGCCTCATGCCCGCGGTAGTGCGCGGCGGTCGGCGACAGAATGCCGGCCAGCCTCCCAAACGCGCCGCCGCCCCGAAATCGGGCGGTCGCGGCCGCGCGCCCAAAAACGCCCCCGGCGTGCCCGGCAAGATGGCGGTGCTGGGTCGGCTGGACATGTCGCCCCGCGCTGTGATCATCGCCATGGTCGCCGGCGTGGTTGTTCTGGGCGGCGTTCTTGCGACCGGTGCGCGAGCCGAGCGGATCGGCAACTCCCTGTCCAATGGCGTGGACGGCGCGACCGCCGCCATGGGCCTGAAGCTGGCCCAGGTCGATATTCGTGGCGAGTCTCCCGAAGCCAATGGCGCCATCCGCCGGGCCATAGCCGTCACCGCCGACCAGCCCATGACATCGCTCGACCTCGACGCCATCCGTCAGCGGGTGGAGCAGGTCGGCTGGGTCAAGGAGGCGCGCGTGGTGCGCCTGCTGCCCGACCGGCTGGTGGTGCAGGTGATCGAACACGACCGTCTGGCGGTCTGGCAGTCTGGCGGTCGCAACTTCGTCGTCGATGCCAAGGGTCAGGTGATCGAGGGGGCCGACGCCGGCCGCTATCCCAACCTGCCGCTGGTCGTCGGAGCCGGGGCCAATGAGACGGCGTCCGAAATCCTGCCGCTGATCGCTGAACGTCCGCGTCTGCAGAGCCGGGTCGAGGCCATGGTGCGCGTCGACAATCGCCGCTGGAACCTGCTGCTCAAGGATGGCGGCCTGATCCAGCTGCCCGCCACCGACCAGGAAGCCGCCCTGATCCGCCTGGATGCGCTGGATCAGCGCGAGCGGCTGCTGGAACTGGGCTTTGCCCGCATCGATCTGCGAACGCCCGAGGAGCTGGCCGTACGGCGCTCCGACAACGCGACCTGAGACAAGAACAAGAAGAGACGATCATGGCTGTGCGGACGACGGAAAAGACGATCAACGGTGCCAAGGGCGCGGCAGGGCGTGCGCCCGTCGTGGCCGCGCTGGACCTGGGTCAGTCCAAGGTCGCCTGTTTCATCATGAAGCCAGAGGGCGTGCGCCACGCCGATCGCACCATCCGCGTCGCCGGGGCCGGTCACGTCCAGTCGCGCGGCGTGCGCGGCGGCGGCATCGTCAATATGGACGAGGCCGCCCAGGCCATCGGCCAAGCGGTCGAGCGGGCGGAGAAGGCGGCGGGCTCGCCCGTCTCCGGTGTCGTCGTCACCACCGCCATCGGCCAGATGGCCAGCCACAGGGTTCAGGCCCGGGTCTCCCTGGGCAGCAATCCCGTCGGCGATGCCGATCTGGCCCGCGCCATCGCCATGGCCCTGGCCCAGATCCGCTATCCCAACCGCCGCCCCATCCACGTCCTGCCGATCAACTGGTCGGTCGACGGGGCCAAGGGCGTGCATGACCCGCGCGCCATGCGCGGCACGTCGCTGGGCCTCGACCTTTTGGTCGTCTCCATGGCCGAAAGCGCCTTCAATGGGCTGAGCCACTGTCTGGAACTGGCCCATCTGGATTTGCAGGGTGTGGCGTCGGCACCCGTCGTCTCGTCACTCGCTGCTCTGGAAGACGACGAGATGGACCTGGGCTGCGTCTGCATCGACATGGGCGCGGGCTCGACCACGGCGGCGGTCTGGGCCGGGCGTTCCCTGCTGCATATCGAGTCGATCAACGTCGGCGGCGACCACGTCACGTCCGACATCGCTCGCGGCCTTTCGACCAGCCGCGCCGGGGCCGAGCGGTTGAAGACCCTGCACGGCTCAGCTATGGCGGCTGCGCACGAGGATCGCGAGATGCTGGAGGCTCCTCCACGCGGTGAAGATCCGTCCGCAGGCTCGGTGGTCGTGCCGCGCGCCATGCTGAAGACCGTCATTGCACCTCGGGTCGAGGAAACGCTGGAACTGCTGCGCGACCGTTTGAAGGCTGCAGGTGTCCTGGAACCTGGTGCCGGCATCGTCCTCACCGGCGGGGCCAGCCAGCTGAACGGCGTGCGCGAACTGGCCGTGCGCGTGTTCGACCGCCCTGTGCGGCTGGGCAAGCCGCAACGCGCGCCCCACCTGGCCGACGCCGCCTCCGGCCCTGCCTTCTGCTCGGCGGCGGGCGTTCTGCTGCGTGCCGCCTATGGTCCGCGAGAGGCCGTTTCGGCCCGCAAACTCATGTCCCGCCAGATTACGGCGGCGGATGCCCCACGCGTTCATCAGGGCGGCATTGTGGCGCGCATGGCGGGCTGGCTGCAGAAGAATCTGTAGGCGAGGCGGCGATTCTGCGCCTTTTACGCCGTATTTGCCGCGCGCATGACGGCGGTGTGTCCAGATTGTAACATCTCCGGCCTTGATTGGCCTCCAAGCGGACACAATCGCTTGCCGTGGACGCTGAGGCTGTTAAGCCTGAACCGAAGTGGATTCCGCTGTTCGGTGGAATCCATGTCTTGAATCCTTTTTCTGGTTGGGGCCCCACACATGCTTTTGAAGCGCAAGTATCTCTTTGGCACGACGATCCTCGCGGGCGTCATGGCCGTCGCGGCTCCGGCCTTCGCACAGGAAACCCAGCTGCCGGGCGTCACGGCCCGTGGCCAGGCCGAGCCGGTCACCGAACTGGAAGAGATCATCAGCACGGGCTCGCGTATCCGTCGTGACCCGACGAACGCGCCGACGCCACTGATCCAGGTGACGCGCGAAGAAATTCTGAGCACCGGCCAATCGACTGTGATCGATTATCTAGCCACTATCCCCGCCCTGTCGAACTCGCTCGTGCCGTCCGACACCACGGGTGGTGGACTGGGTGACGGCGGTCTGTCCTTCGCCAACCTCCGCTCGCTCGGCACTGGCCGCACGCTGACCCTGGTCGACGGCCGTCGTCACGTCGGATCCAACGGCGGTTCGCTTTCGGTCGACGTCGATACCATTCCGCGTCTGCTGATCGAGAACATCGAGATTATCACGGGTGGTGCGTCGTCCGTTTACGGTGCCGACGCCGTGTCCGGCGTTCTGAACTTCCAGCTGCGCAAGGATTTCGAAGGTCTGGAGATCGACGCCAACTACGGCATGATCAACCAGGACGGCGAAGCCAACCGCCGCATTTCGGCTCTGGTCGGAACCAACATTCTGGACGATCGTCTGAACCTGTGGGCCTTCGCCGAGTACGACGAACTGGATGAGCTGCGCGCCGAGAATATCGACTGGCTGCGTGCGTCCTACGCCTTCGTGGGCACGGACGTCGATCCGACGGCGTCGCCCACGGACGGCATTATCGATGCTCGCGTCTACAGTAACGTCAACACCATGCAGCGTCTGAGCTGGGGCATCGTCAACCTGGGCAACAACCAGCCGGCCAGCCCGACCAGCGATCCCGACGTGCCCTACAACAATTGCGGGACGTCCAGCGCCGCGCAACAGACCAGCGTGAACTGTACACTGCTGAACCCTGGGTTCTCCTATGTCTTCGACGGCACCACCGCTCGCCTCGCCGATTTCGGCACGCGGGTGGGCACCGGTCTGCAGCGCGTCCTGAACATCGGCGGCGATGGCGAGCGTGCTTCGGAATATGGCCAGTTCACCTTCTTCCCGGAAAGCACCTCCAAGCGTTTCGCGGCGGGTGCCAACTTCGAGCTGACGTCCAACATCCTTGCTCGAGTTGAGGCCAAGTACACGGAAGAAGAAACGACCGACACCGGTCAGCCCACCTTCTTCGACATCTACATCAACAACCTTCGGCCGACGACGCAGGTCAGCGCCATCCGTGCGACGTCGGCGTTCGACATTCGCCTGGGCGACAACGCCTACATCCCTGAAAATCTGCGTCAGGCGATTCTGAACAACGTTACGCCAACCTATGCAGCCCCGACCGCCAACCTGGGCAGCGTCCAGACCGGCACGGTTGCGGCCCCTTACGCCCGTAGCGCCCTGCGCGGGCCGGATCGCAGCCAGTTCAACACGCGTGAACTGACCCGTTTCGTGGCGTCACTGGAAGGTGATTACGACCGTATCGGCTTTGTCGACAACTTCCGCTGGGACCTGAGCTATACCTATGGTGAGGTCGAGGTCGCGAACCGCGAGCGTGGCGTCGATGTCGAGCGTATGGCGTTTGCCGCCGACGCCATCCAGGACGGAGCGAATGGCATCGTCTGCCGTGTCCAGGTTCTGGACAGAAACGGACTGCCGATCGCCGACCAGGTTCGCGGCGGCGACCTTCGCGACACTGCAGAGGGCCGCGCTGCGATCGATGAGTGCGAGCCGCTGAATATCTTCGGTAAAGGCAACCAGAGCGAGGAAGCCCTGGCTTATATCGCGGCTGAGGTCGGCGTTACCGAGCGTAACGAACAGGAGCAGGCTATCGCTGCTGTTTCCGGCCAACTGTGGGACTTCTTCGGTGCCGGTGGCATCGGGGTAGCCGCGGGTGTCGAGTATCGTCGCGAGTTCACGGAAGGTACGGGTCGCAACACCGAGTTTGGCGATCGTCTGCTGTTCCTGAACGGCAGCCCCGACCAGCCTCCGGTTGAGTATGAATCGGAAGAAGCGTTCGCCGAACTTTCCATCCCGCTGTTCCGCGACAGCTGGCTCGGCGAATATGCCGAACTGAGCGGTTCCTATCGTTACTTCGACTATACGACGGTCGGCACCGGTGACGTCTACGGCGTGAACTTCGTCTATCGTCCGATCCGCGACATCGCCTTCAAGACCAGCTTCAACACCTCGTTCCGCGCGCCGAGCCTGAGCGAAAACTTCTCGCCGCAGTCTCAGACGTTCGCGAACTTCGCGTTCTCGGATCCCTGCTCGACGGCGAACATCAACTCGGCTGCCAACTCGGAGTTCCGGGCGAACCGCCTGGTCAACTGTCAAGCCCTGCTCGACCAGTACAATGCGGCCAACAGCACCAATCTGACGTTTGACTTCGCCAACAACACGCCCGGAAACGCAGCGGACGACTTCGATCCGTCGCAGTTCGGCACGGGCGGCACGGCCGGCGTTAACGGCGGTAACCCATTCCTGCAGCCGGAAACGTCGGAAAGCTTCACCTTCTCAACGGTGATCGAACCACGCTTCTTCCCCAATCTGAGCCTCGTTCTCGACTACTATGAGATCGAGATCACAGACGTGATCGCGACCGTCTCGGCGATCACCGCCGCAAACAACTGCGTCAACGGTTCGACGCTTAACACCGCAGCGTGTTCGACGATCTTCCGTCGCAACCCGGCCCAGCCCTTCCTGATCGGTGCCCCTCTTGGTGATCCGATCGGTGGCTTCATTCAGGGTTCGATCAACTACGCCAAGCGGACGACGCGGGGCCTGGACTTCACGGCGAACTACCGTCTGGATCTTCAGGAAAGCTTCGGTCTTGACTGGGGTATGCTGAACTACCGTGTAGCTGGCACATGGCTGTTGGAGCAAAACAACTTCAACAATGCCGACAACCCTTCTGACTTCACCGCTCTCGACAGCCGCGTCTTCTATCCGCGCGTTCGCCTCAGCTCGTCTCTGACCTATGCGCCGAATGCGCAGTGGAGCTTCAACTGGACGGCTGACTTCCAGACCGCTCAGGACTCCACATTCCCGCGTCAGTACGCTCTGACCGGTAACCCGGATGCCCGCCTGATCGCAGACACCAACACGGGTAACTTCACGCGTCACGACTTCACCGTGCGCTGGAACGCTCGTGAGGATCTGTCGGTTCGCGTCGGCGTGGTGAATGCCTTCGATGCCGAGCAGGCTCGCTATCTGGGTTCGACGCTCACTTCGAACTTCGACCCCTACGGCACGCGCTTCTTCTTCGGGATCAACTACCGCCCGTTCTAAGGAACGTCAGTCTGTAACAAAGGACCCCCGCTTCCCAAGAAGCGGGGGTCTTTCGTTTCGGATGCTAGCGTTCGCGGATCCGTCGACTCCGGGTGTCGATCGAGCTAATCCTTTGAATATGTCCACGCTTGCTGATCTGCTGGCCCCGATGACCATCGACCAGTTCATGACTGGTTATCGCGGTCGTACCCCGGTTCATGTCCCGGCACCGCCCGGTGCGTCACGGCGCAGGCTTCTGGATTGGTCGGCGTTCAATGCCATGCTGGACCAGACCGGCATGTGGACGGACCGAAACCTTCGCCTGATGCTGAATGGGGCGGCGGTTCCTGCGTCGGATTATTGCGAGCCAGCCGCCACATCGCATGCTCACGGGCTGAGGGTATCGCCGCGTAAAGTCCAGGTGGTACTCGATCAGGGTGCCAGCCTTGTCGCAAATGATGTTCAGGCGCTGCATAGGCCGATCGCAGAAGCTGCCAGGGACTTGAGCGCCGCTTTTGCCGCGCAGGTCGAAGCCAATATATATTGCTCCTTCACTGGAGTTCGTGCCTTTGATGCTCATTTTGACAATCACGACGTCTTTGCGGTGCAAACTGAAGGTGAGAAGTTATGGAAAATATACTCCACACAACTCGAGCTTCCTGTTGATCTCCCGCCTGATACAGCTGAAACTCGGCAACTTCTGGAGAAGTCACGTGGACATGTCGTTCAGGAAATACGTATGCGGCCTGGCGATATACTTTATTTGCCTCGTGGACGGTTTCACGAAGCGTTGGCCACCGATGGCCCCTCTCTACACGTCACCTTCTCAGTAACGGCGCTTTACGGGAGAGTTTTGTTCCCCTTGCTGGAGAGCGCAGCTTTGCAGTTTCCTGAATTTCGGGCCTATTTTCCAGGTTCGGATGAGGACGGCGGCAGGCGCTTGACAGCCCATCTAAATACTCTTGGCAATCTTCTTCAAAGTCTGATCACGAGCCGGGGCTTCTTCGATGAGGTTGCCATGTCTCAACAGCGGCTGGTGCCCAAGCTTGAACCTTTCAATCTGCCCGTCCAGAGATCGCAGACCTTTTTCCAAGTGACCGACAAGGCTTTTCCAAAGGCGAGCTCTGGGGTGGCCCTCGCCTACGAATGGTGCGCATCGCAGAAACATTTCAGTGTTGAAAAATTGATCGCATCATTCGACTTCATTGCTGAGCGGGATTTGCGTTTGGCAATCGATCATGCCGTTGCTGCGGGCGCGCTGGTGAGTGTCGGCTGACGATTTCCCCACTGTCAGCGTGAGGGATACGCGATCGATCCCCTTCTTTGTGCGGCCAAGGTTAACGATTTCCGTGGCATGCGCCCCGACTCAAGCTATCCGGTAACCTTCTCTTAAGCAGTTTGGGCGCTTCCTTAACGCGCTCATAACCAATGCGAATCGGCGGGGATTTCGCATCGGAGCTGCAGGGCAGGGTCGGATAGGGTCTAGGAAATATGTCTCTCTCGCTGGTACGTCCGCAAAGCGCGGATCTGAAACCCCGGATCGTCGTCTTCGGCGTGGGTGGCGCAGGCGGCAATGCCGTCAACAACATGATCGACGCCGGCCTTGAAGGGGTCGAGTTCGTCGTCGCCAACACCGACGCCCAGCACCTCAGCTTCGCCAAGACCGACCGCCGCGTTCAGCTGGGCGAGACGATCACGCAAGGCCTGGGTGCCGGTGCGCACCCCGAGGTCGGCATGAACGCCGCCGAGGAATCGGCCGAGGAAATCTACGGGCACCTGGAAGGCGCCCACATGGTCTTCATCACCGCCGGCATGGGTGGCGGCACCGGAACGGGCGCTGCTCCCGTCATCGCAAAATGCGCGCGCGATCGCGGCATCCTGACGGTGGGCGTCGTGACCAAGCCCTTCACCTTCGAAGGCCGCCACCGCATGCGCCTGGCCGATGCGGGCATCGCCGAGCTGCAGCGTTACGTCGACACGCTGATCGTCATTCCGAACCAGAATCTGTTCCGCGTCGCCAATGAGCGGACAACCTTCGCCGACGCCTTCGGCATGGCCGACCAGGTTCTGCACTCGGGTGTGCGCTCGATCACCGACCTGATGATCCTACCAGGCCTGATCAACCTGGACTTCGCCGACGTTCGTGCCGTCATGTCCGAAATGGGCAAGGCGATGATGGGCACGGGCGAGGCCTCGGGTGACGACCGCGCCCTGATGGCGGCCCAGAACGCCATCGCCAACCCCCTGCTGGACGAGACCAGCTTGAAGGGGGCCAAGGCCGTGCTGGTCAACATCACCGGCGGCATGGACATGACCCTTCTGGAAGTCGACGAAGCCGCCAACGCGATCGCCGGCGAGGTCGATTCCGACGCCAACATCATCTTCGGCGCCGCCTTCGACCCGGCCCTGGACGGCAAGATCCGCGTCTCGGTCGTCGCCACCGGCATGGAAGACCTGGCCGTGGCCAAGGCTCCGCCGACCACCACCTCCTCGATCATCGACAGCCGCCGCTCGACGCCGACCTATGCGCCGCGTGGCGCCGAGCCCGTGCGCAGTGAGCCCGTCCGCTCCGAGCCTGTCCGTTCCGAGGCTGCACCCGTTGTGCCGACTTTCCAGACGGCACCGTCTTACCAGGCCCCAACCTATCAGGCCCCTGCACAGGAACCGGTTCGCGAGCCGGTGATCCACGTCGCCGAAGAGCGCAAGCTGGAGCCGATCATCGATCCTTGGGTCGAAGAGTACGAAAGCGCTCCGCGCACGGCTGCGGAAGCTCCGGCCCCACAAGGCGACTTGTACATGGATCGCGGCTACCAGCAGCCTGCTCCGCAGGCGCGCGAGGAGCAGCCTGCCTATGACGACTATGACGACCGGGACCACCGCAAGAGCGGTTGGAGCCTGTTCGGTCGCGGCAAGCGTCAGCCGCAGCCCCAACAGTCGAACTACGCCCCCCAGTTGCGGCCGACCAGTTCGGCCCAGCCCGCACCGGAGCCGGAGGCCCAGGACGACCTGGAGATACCGTCTTTTTTGCGCCGTCTGGCCAACTAGGCCAGCGCAAGGATTGACCGACCGCCTCGGCCCCACAGCCGGGGCGGTTTTTCTTTGGCCCTTAGCGTCTTTGGGTCCGTGTGACGGTTGCAGACCGAAACAATCCGAAACCGGACTTTGATTTCGCTCTTGCGAAAGGTTGGCTACATCGCTCCTCAGGCGAAATCCGCTAACCATGTCGCCGGCTGTAAAGAGACTGTCTGTGCCCACCCGTTTCGACCACCGCCAGAGGACGACCGTCGCGCCCGCGATCATCGCCGGCGTGGGCGTGCACACGGGTGACCGTGTGCGCCTGGCTGTGCGCCCGGCGGCCGAGGGCACCGGCATCGTCTTCGTGCGCACCGACATAACGGATCGCGACAACCGCATCCTCGTCTCGGGCGAGGCCGTGGTCGATGCCCGCCTGAACACCATGATCGAGAATGCGGCGGGCGTTCGCCTGTCGACCATCGAGCATCTGATGGCGGCGTTCGCGGCCCTGGGCATTTCCAATGCGGTGATCGAGGTCGATGGCCCCGAGCTGCCGATCCTGGACGGCTCGGCCCTGCCGTTCGTTCAGCTGCTGGACCGCGCCGGTTTCCGCCGCCAGTCGGCCCCCGTGCGCTACATCGAAATCCTCGAGCCAATCCGCGTTCAGGACGGCGACAAGTCCGCCGCCCTGCTGCCCTGCGACCGCTACGAGATGCGGTTCGAAATCGACTTCCCCACGCCCGTCATCGGCAATCAGGTCGTGGATTTCGTCGTTGACGAAGACACCTTCCGCACCGAGATCATGGCCGCGCGCACCTTCGGCTTCGCCCATGAGGTCGAGGCCCTGCGCCGCGCCGGTCTGGCCCGCGGCGGCAGCCTGGAGAACGCCGTGGTCATCGACGGCGACCAGATCCTGAACCCCGGCGGCCTGCGCATGGAGCGTGAGTTCGTGCGCCACAAGGCGCTGGATGCCATCGGCGACCTGTATGTCCTGGGTGCGCCCCTGCTGGGCCGCTACGAGGGCGTCAAAGCGGGCCACGCGATCAACAATCTGCTGGTCCGCGCACTTCTGGCCAATCCCCAGGCGTGGCGCCAAGTGACCCGCGTGCCCGAACTGGCGATGGCGGGCTGAGCCTCAGCCCAGGCTGATCGCACTCATCATCCGGCCAAAGTCCGGCTCGCCCCTCAGAAAGGCCCGGCGGTTGGAGAAGAAGCGCGTCTCGTCCGCTCGCGTATCGTCTCCCGTCCATGCGGCCTCGCCGACGCCGGCCTGCTCCAGTCGCCACAGCACAAAGCCCGGCAGGTCGAACTGCCGCTTGTCCGGCGACGTGCCCGGGACAAAGAACCGGCCGCTGCCGGGGTCTTGGTGCTCGAACCGGTCCTGATAGTCGGCTCCGACCTCGTAGGACGCTTGGGCGATACACGGCCCGACGGCGGCGACGATACGGGATGGCTCCGCCCCCAGCGCCTGCATGGCGGCGACCGTCGAGTGGACGATGCCGCCCAGAGCGCCCTTCCACCCCGCATGCGCCGCGCCGACGACGCCCGCCTCGGCATCGGCCAGCAGCACGGGGGCGCAGTCGGCGGTCAGGACGGCGCAGATCGGGCGGCGTGCGGTAGTGACGACGGCGTCGCCCTCGGGCCGGTCTCCGCGCCATCCGGCCTCGGCTACGCGGGCGACGGCGGAATGAATCTGGTAACAGGCGGCCAGGTCGTCGGAGGTGCCGCCCATGTGCGCGGCGATGCGGTGGCGGTTCTCCTGGACGGCGGCGGGATCGTCGGACGAGCCCACACCGGTGTTCAGACTGTTATACAAGCCGGTCGAGACGCCGCCCTGACGCGTGAAGAAGCCGTGGCGGACGCCTGCCTTGTCCAGCAGCGAATGGGTGACGGGGGCCAGGGGCGTCGCGTCGGTCATGCCTCGAACCCCGGTACCACCAGTGTATGCGGTGAGAAGATCACGCAGACCTTGAACAGTGTGCCCATCTGGTCGTCGGCGGTCAGGCGTTCCATCTGTCGGTCAATCACTGGCGCGGCCTCGGGGCGGCCGTCCTTCAGCCGCTCGGCTCGCGCCTCGATGCCCAGCAGTTGCAGGAACTCCCCCTGACCCATGCAGCCCGTGACGTCGGCTCCGGCGCGGACGGCGGCGTCCAGGACGGTCGGAAAGTCGGCCCACTGCGTCAGGTCGGTCTGGCCGGGCGCATCCAGCGGATCGACCTTCTGATGCCGCCGCAGACCTTGCAGGGTATCGCCCGCCTCGGGCCGCGACCGGCCATAGTCGACCAGCAGGGCAGCGCCTGATGACGCCTTGATCAGGGTCGCCACATCGCGTCCGAATGCCGCCTGCTGATCCGAAATCTCGACCGTCTGTCCAGGCTCGACCGCGAAGTCGGGTCGCTTGAACCCACCGCTGATGGCCACCAGTCCGAACGTCAGCGCACCATCGTCAGTGACGCCGACCCGCCGTTCGGCCCAGCCGTCCTCGGTCTTCACGAACTGGCGGGCCGGCAGGCAGTCCAGCACCTCATTGGCGATCAGGATGACCGGCGCATCGGTCTCGACCTTGTCTAGGCCCGAAACCCAGCGCGGATGCGCGTCGCTATCGGCCAGCATCCGCGCCTGGGCGGCCCGCAGTGGCGGACTGGGCTCGATCAGCACGACATCCACCGCCTGCAGAAACGCCGGGGCCAGCCGCGCGGCCCGCAGCGCGTCGGCCATCAGGGTGCCGTCGCCTGGCCCGACTTCCACCAGCCGCACCCGCTCGGGCGCGCCGAGCCGCTCCCACGTCTCGATGGCCCAGAGGCCGATCAGCTCGCCGAACATCTGGCTGATCATCGGTGCCGTGATGAAGTCACCGGTCGCGCCGATGGATGGCCGGGTCGCGTAATAGGCCTCCTGCGGATCGTGCAGGCAGCGGCTGACATAGTCCGCAATCGTCATCGGCCCGGTCAGGGCGATCTCGCGGGCCAGTCGCTGGGCCAGGGTGGTGGCCGTCTCCATGGATCAGGCCGCGCCCTGAACCGGCGGACGGCTCCAGGCTCGCCATATCAGCCAGGCCCCGATCAGCATCATCGGGATGGACAGGGCCATCCCCATGGTCAGCCCCAGCGGCAGGTTCTCCAGCCCTGCATCCGGCTGGCGCACCGTCTCCAGCGAGGCCCGGATCAGCCCGTAGCCGAACAGGAAAAGGCCTGTGACATAGCCCGGCTTCTTCAGCAATTTCCATTTGTAGACGGCCAGCGCCAGCACGCCGAACAGCACGATCCCCTCCAGCCCCGCCTCATAGAGCTGGCTGGCGTGCCGCACCACGTCGCCGGGGCCGACGATCAGACCTTCGCTGGTCATCGCCTGACAGGTGGGGCCAAAGATGTCGCGCATGCGGTCGTTGCAGAAGTTCACACCCCACGGCACGGTCGTCTCGCGGCCGTACAGCTCGCCATTGATGAAGTTGGCCAGGCGGCCGAAGCCCAGTCCGATCGGCACGACCGGCGCGACCAGATCACCGAGGCTGAGCAGCCTGATCTTGTTTCTCCAACTGAACCACAGGATCGCCAGGCTGACGCCGATCAGGCCGCCGTGGAAGCTCATGCCGCCGTCCCACAGGCGGAACAGGGCGAAGTTGTCGGGACCGCTGAACAACTGGCCGTACAGATGCGGCTGATAGAAGAGGGCATAGCCCAGCCGCCCGCCCAGAATGATGCCCAGGGTGATGTAGAGCACCAGATCGTCGACCTGCGTCGTCGTGGCCGGCGGCTGGCCCGGGGCCCAGACGGCCGCATTCTTCGCCAGTCGATTGGCGTACCACCAGCCCAGAACGATGCCGGCTACATAGGCCAGGGCGTACCAGCGCAGGTCCAGAGGGCCGATGCTGATCAGGACCGGGTCGAAATCGGGAAAAGGCACTGCGCCTCCTTCAAGGCTGTGGGTCGTCCCGCTTTAGCAAGGGACGGTGGCAGCGTCGCGGCATTTTGAACCGGGACATACTGATGCCATCGGCGGCATGGACATCAAGGTTTCGTTTACCATAACGGGCCGACCATCATCACACTCGGCACGGCTGAGTCGGAGAGAGTTTCCATGCAGACGCGTAACCCCATCCTCGACGAGTTCGCCAAGCTGACGACCGGCGCCATGGGCCTGGCCCAGGCGGCAGGCGAAGAGGCCAAGACCGCCTGGCGCGCCCAGACCGACCGCATGGTCGCCGAGATGGACCTGGTCCGCCGCGATGAGTTCGACGCTTTGAAGGCCGAGATTGCTGCCCTCCGCGCCGAGATCGCGACGCTTAAACCCGCCGCCAAGGCGGCCAAGAAGCCTGTCGCGGGAACGTCCACAGCGTCGGTTCCCCCCACGGACGCAGCCGGTTGAGCCGAATCTGCGATCCCGCCTACGGTTGCCGCATAGGGTGTGAGTCGCGCCCGGAGTATTGTTGATGGACGCAGTCCGCCCTGAAGAAGTCGATGTCCCGCACGATCCGCTGGACGTCGTCGAACACGTCCTGGTGGCGGAAAACCTGCCGTTCGACCGGACGGATGAGGGCGATGTCGCCTTCTCGCTGGCCGGCGACTGGAAGGACTATGAGCTGTGGTTCGCCTGGCGGCCTGAGGGCGACTGCCTGCAACTGTGCTGTGCCCTAGACCTTCAGGCGTCCAAGGCACGGCGCGCGGCCGCCTATGAACTGGTCGGCCTGATCAATCAGCGCACCTGGATGGGCCATTTCGAGGTCTGGGCCGAGGATGGCGAGATTGTCTTCCGCCACTCCTTGGCCCTGCCGTTCGGCGAGCGCCCGACCCTGGCCCAGGCCGCATCCATGATCGATGCGGCGGTGGAGGCGGCAGACCGCTACTACCCGGCGTTCGACTTCATGATCCGCGGCTCCAAGAAGCCCCAGGACGCCATCGCCGCCTGCCTGTTCGAGACCGTCGGCACGGCCTGATCCGATGAGTGCCGCCGCCCGACCCGGTCCCGTGATCCTGCTGGGTTGCGGCCGATTGGGTTCCGCCATTTTGGAGGGCTGGCTGAAGACCGGTGCGGTCGCTGCCAGTGACATCATCATCCTGACGCCGTCCAGCAAGCCGATGGCCGAAGAGGCTGCGGCCCGCGGGGCGCGCCTAAACCCACCTGGGTCCGTTCTGGCCGAGGCCTCGGCGCTAGTCATCGCGGTCAAGCCGACGAAGTGGCGAGAGGCCCTGCTGCCGCTTCTTCCCCATCTGACTTCGGACGTGATGCTTGTCTCCGTTATGGCAGGTGTTGGAGCCGACGATATCGCCACGGCTACGGGTCGAGCCGTCATCCGCGTCATGCCCACGACGGCCGTGGCTCAGGCCAAGGGTGTCGCGGCAGTCTGGGCTGGGCGACCAGAGTATCACGCCGTCGCACATGCCCTGTTCGAGCCACTGGCTGATGTCGTGGACCTCGCGCACGAGGGTCTGATGAACGCCGCCACGGCAGTGGCCGGATCAGCCCCGGCCTTCCTCTATGCCTTCACCCAGGCCCTGGCGCGGGCGGGCGAGGCAAGGGGGCTGGCACCCGATGCAGCAGTGCGCCTGGCCACCGGGGCGCTGCGCTCCGCAGGGGCCGGCGCGGACACCGGCGTGCCGCTCACCGACCTGATCGCTCGCATCGCTTCGCCGGGCGGGACGACCCAAGCGGGTCTCGACGCCATGTCAAGAAGCGGCGACCTGGAGCGCGCCGCCGAGGCTGCTGTCCAGGCCGCCATAGATCGTGCAGGCGACCTCAGCGCGTGACGTAGCGTCCGTCGGCCAGGTTTGCTGCCAGGCGGCGATAGGCGCGATCCGCATCCTGCCAAGTTCCGAAACCGCGGACTTCGGCGATGTTGCTGCTGTACCAGTCGTACTTCACCGGCTGCACCTGGCCATCGGCCGTTGTGATGGTGCCCTCGATGGTCGCGCCCCCGATCGACACACTGCGAATACCGTCCAGACCCGGCCGGTCGGTCAACTGCTGAAAGGTCGGTCGGTTCGGCTTCAGATCGGTCAGGACCAGATCGATGGTCGCGCCGTCCAGCGCCCCCCGCCGGGCAAGCGTCGATTGGACGACTTCCATCAGGCGGGTTGTCTGTTCGCTGACGTCGCGTTCGCCCAGTTCCTCGACCTTGGTCTGAAGGTCGCTGCCCAGCGCGACATTGATCGTCGGTGCCTGGGCCAGAGCCGGACTGGCGGCGAGGGCGACGACCGCGCCCAGTGGTGCAAAGAAGGCAAGTTTACGCATGATCGTTCACTCCAAGACCCCTGTGCTGGGAAGATGCGCCCTATGGCACTGCTTCGCCAGTCCCCGCCCCGAAATGTGATCGCCTCTACTCCGGCAAGCGGATGGTCGCCTTCAGCCCGCCCAGATCACTGCGGCCCAGAGTGATGTCCCCACCGTGACCGCGGGCCACGTCGCGGGCAATGGCGAGCCCCAGGCCGACCCCCTTGCTGTTCTGATTGCGCGAGGCGTCCAGTCGCGAGAAGGGCCTGAAGGCCTCCTCATACATGTCGTCCGGAATGCCGGGGCCGTCATCCTCGACGATCACCTCCAGCCCACCGGAGGGCAGGGCGCGGGCGCTCAATCGTACCTTCTCGCCATGCGACGCGGCATTGCCCGCCAGATTGGTCAGGGCGCGCTTGAAGGCCAGCGGACGCAGCGAGGCGGTCAGTTTGTCTGGAGAGGCGACCTCGACCGCCGCCCCGGCGCGTCGCGCGTCTTCGGCTGCGACCTGCAACAGGTCGCCGATCCGGATGGTCTGGGTCGCCTCGCCGGCCTCGCCGCGCGCGAACGCCAGATATTCGTCGATCATATGCTCCATCTCGTCCAGGTCGCCCTTCATGGCGGCCTGGCGCTTGAACGGCGGTGCCAGCGCCAGTTCCAGCCGCAGCCGGGTCAGGGGGGTGCGCAGGTCGTGGCTAACCGAGGCCAGCATGGCGGTCCGCTGGTCGATGTGACGCTGGATTCGTTCGCGCATGGCCATGAAGGCAGTGGCGGCGGCGCGGACCTCTCGGGCGCCATGCGGTTTGAACCGCTCTCGCGACTCGCCCCGGCCAAAGGCCTCGGCCGCATCGGCCAGCCGCTCGATGGAGCGGACCTGATTGCGGATGAACAGCACAGCAATCGACATCAGCAGCACCGTCGCGATCAGCAGCCACAGCACGAAGATATGCGCCTGGGTCGCTACGGCCCGTTCGCGCGGCGCGATGATGCGCAGCACGCCCTGCGGCTGCTGCACCCGGATGTCGACATAGGCCGGATAGCGGGTGGTATCGAACCAGACGGGCCGGTCGACCCGGGTCTGAAGCGCCTTGCCCAAGGTCCTGTCGATCACGCCGATCGGGCCGCGACGCGCATCTTCCGGCAACGTCTCGCCCTCTCTCATGGCGATGGACAGTGACATGGAACGCTGGGCCCGGTCGGCGATGATGGCCAGGTTCTGTGGTGTCGGATCGTCAGCATAGCTTTCGGCCGCCCAGGCCACGTCGCCGGCCAGGCCATCAGACAGGCGGGCCGTCACCGTCTGCCAGTGCATGTCGAAGAACGCCCAGGTCACCGCCACCTGCATGATCAGCACCGGCAGGACGATGATCAGCAGCGACCGCCCCCACAGCGAGGTCGGCAACCGTCGCTTGAGCACCCGCGCCCAGACATTAAAGGGCAGCAGCCTCATCTATTCCTCTCCCAACGGGGGTGGAGGATGGATCGTATACGATCCGACGACGGGACCATCCGAAGGATGGTGGAGGGGGCAAGGCCGGGCAGTGTGCTTGGGGCTGGCCCCCTCCACCGCTACGCGGTCCCCCTCCCCCGAGGGGGGAGGAATGTTCGCCATCAGTCCGGGGCCAGCATATAACCTATGCCCCGCACGGTCTGGAGATAGCGGGGGTTCTTGGGATCGACCTCCAGCTTGCGGCGCAGGCGCGTGACCTGGACATCGACGGCGCGCCCCGTGATGTCGGCGGTATCGGGCGACAGGCTCATCCGCTCGACCGGGGCATGGGCATGGATGGCCAGTGTCTTCAGCAACTGCGCCTCCGCCTCGGTCAGCCGCAGGGGCGCGCCGTCCCGCGACAGCTCCAGCCGCTCCATGTCGAACACCGCCGGGCCCAGCTTGATCTCGCGCGGCGTCAGGGGCTTGCCGCCCGTCCGGCGCAGTATGGCATCCACCCGCAGGGCCAGCTCACGCGGGTCGAAGGGCTTGGACATATAGTCGTCGGCCCCGCGTGACAGTCCCTCGATGCGGTCGTCGGGATCGCCCTTGGCCGTCAGCAGCATGACCGGCGTCTTCGATGTCTCGGCCTGGGACCGGATCCAGCTGGTCAGGTCGAAGCCGCTCTCGCCCGGCATCATGACGTCCAGCACGATCAGGTCGAACTCAATCAGCTCGACCAGACGACGTGCGGCGGCGGCGTGGGCGGCCCCGGTGACGCGGTAGCCCTCGCGGGCCAGGAACTCCTTGAGCAGGTCGCGGATGCGGTCGTCGTCGTCGACGACCAGCAGATGCCGGCCCGCCCCGGGGCCGGCGATCGGGCCGGAACGGCCGCTGCTGCGCGAATCGGTCATGCGGATGCGCCTCCGCCATGCCGACAGGCGTTGACCTGAGGCTTTTCGACGGGTCTAAAACCCACATCGCTACGGGAGACGTTATTCAATGGCCTTCGTTCCTTTCGACGATCGTGACGGCTGGATCTGGATGGACGGGCATTTCGTGCCTTGGCGGGACGCGAAAACGCACGTTCTGACCCATGCCCTCCACTATGGCTCGTCGGTCTTCGAGGGTGAGCGTATGTATGCGGGCGAAATCTTCAAGCTGACCCCGCATAGCGAACGCCTCAAGCGTTCTGCAAACCTGCTGGACTTCGACCTTCCCTACAGCGTGGCCGAGATCGACGCTGCCTGCAAGGAAACCTGCGCCAAGATGGGTCTGGACGACTGTTATGTGCGCCCGGTCGCCTTCCTGGGGTCCGAACAGGTCAGCGTGACGGCCAAGAACTCCAAACCGCATCTGGCCATCGCCGCCTGGGAATGGCCGTCCTATTTCGACCCGGAGACCAAGGCCAAGGGCATCCGCCTGGAGTGGGCCAAATGGCGTCGTCCCGACCCGGCCACGGCCCCTTCGGCGGCCAAGGCGGCGGGTCTGTACATGATCTGCACCATGTCCAAGACGGCGGCCGAAAAGCGCGGCTTCTCGGACGCCATGATGCTGGACTGGCGCGGCTATGTCGCCGAGGCGACCGGAGCCAACGTCTTATTCGTCCAGGACGGCGTCCTGCACACCCCGCCCATCGACGCGATCCTGGACGGCATCACCCGCCAGACCATCATCGAAATGGCCAGGGCCAAGGGGATCGAGGTGATCGTGCGCCACATCCGACCCGAGGAGCTGTCGACCTTCAGCGAATGCTTCCTGACCGGCACAGCCGCCGAAGTGACCCCCGTCAGCGAGATCGGCGAATACCGCTTCACCCCCGGTGCGCTCAGCCTGGGCCTGATGGAAGACTATGGTCGTCTGGTGCGCAGGCAGTAGATCAGACCCCATCTGCCAAGTTGAAGCCGTTCGTTTCTCACCGCGCTCATCTGGATGAGCTCGACGCCGCCGCTCGCCTGCGCGGCTTGCGATCGCGTTCGGGCGTCGACTTTTCCTCCAACGACTATCTGGGGCTGGCGGGGTCGTCCGCGTTGCGACAGGCGGTCGCCGAGGCGCTGGATCGCGGCGTGCCGGTCGGCTCTGGTGGCTCGCGGCTGCTGCGCGGCAATCATCCGGAGCATGAGGCGCTCGAGGCCGAGGCCGCCGCCTTGTTCGGCAGCGAGGCGGCGCTCTATTTTTCGTCCGGCTACGCGGCCAATGCGGCGCTGCTGGCGACACTGCCCCAGCGGGGCGATTTGGTCGTCCACGACGCCCTGATCCATGCCAGTGCCCATGAGGGCATGCGCCTGGGCCGGGCCGAAACCGTGTCGGCGGCCCATAACGACGCCGGGGCGATCGAAACCGCCATCGCCGACTGGCGAGCCAGGGGCGGCAAAGGTCAGGTCTGGATCGCGGTTGAGAGTCTGTATTCGATGGACGGCGACCGGGCACCGCTGGTCGATTTGGCCACCATCGCTGATCGCCATGACGCCATCCTGCTGATCGACGAGGCCCATGCGACTGGCGTGTTCGGACCCGGCGGGCGTGGGCTGGCGGCGGGGCTGGAGGGACGCCCCAACGTCATCACCCTGCGGACATGCGGCAAGGCCCTGGGATGCGAAGGGGCGCTGGTCTGTGGCGACCGGACGGTCATCGACTTCCTGATCAATCGCGGACGCGGTTTCATCTTCTCGACCGCGCCGTCGCCCCTGATGGCCGCCGCCTGCCGGGCGGCCCTGAGCTTGATGCAGGACGACACCCTGCGTGCTCGGCTTCATGGCCTGATCGCCGATGCCGGGGCTGCCTTCGCAGACCGGCTGGGTGTGGAAGACACGGGGTCCCAGATCGTGCCGATCATCCTGAGCGACGACGCTCGCACCATGCGGGTCGCCGCCGTGCTGCAGGCGCAAGGCTTCGATGTGCGCGGCATCCGCCCGCCGACCGTTCCTGTCGGCACCGCACGCTTGCGGGTATCGCTGACGCTGAACGTGGATATGGCCGATGTGCAAGCGCTGGTCGCCGCGCTGGAACCGCTGCTGGAGGCCGCATGAACCGCTTTGTCGTCACCGGCACGAATACCGACGTCGGCAAGACGGTCTTCGCCGCCGCCCTGACCCAGGCGCTGGACGGCTGCTACTGGAAGCCGGTGCAGGCGGGCCTGGACGGCGGCACGGATGCCCAGCGCGTCGCCGCCCTGACCGGGCTGGCACCCGATCGCATCCTGCCCGAGGTCTGGCGACTGCAGACGCCCGCCTCTCCGCACCATGCCGCTGATCTGGAGAGCGTGCGGATCGATGCAGAGGCCCTGACCCCGCCGACTTGCGACAGGCCCCTTGTCATAGAGGGTGCGGGCGGGGCGCTGGTGCCGCTGAACCATGATGTCCTGTTTGCCGACGTCTTCGCGCGTTGGGGCTTGCCCACCATCGTCTGCGCCTCGACCGCGCTCGGCACCATCAATCACAGTCTGCTGACGCTGGAGGCGCTGAGGTCACGCGGCGTGCCCGTGCTGGGCATCGCCTTTATCGGCGACGCCAATGACAGTTCCGAGGCCGCCATCGTCCGCTTCGGCCAGGTCAGGCGCCTGGGGCGTCTGCCGTGGCTCGACACCCTGACGCCCGACACCCTGCGCACCGCCTTCGCCGCCGGGTTCGACCTGGGTGAGTTCCGGTGACCAGCCCCGTCTGGCACCCCTTCACCCAGCACGGGCTGAACGAGCCCATTCGTCAGGTCGTGCGGACCGAGGGCGCGGCCATCCATACCGCCGACGGTCGCCGCGTGATCGACGCCATCTCAAGCTGGTGGGTCATCACCCACGGCCACAGCCATCCGCGCCTGCAGGCCGCCATACGAAAGGCCAGCGAAAGCTTCGACCAGATCATCTTCGCCGGCTGGACCCATGAACCGGCGGAGACCCTCGCGCGCGGCCTGATCGACATCACGCCCGAGCCCCTGCAACACGTCTTCTATTCCGACAGCGGATCGACGGCGGTGGAGGTGGCGCTGAAGATGGCGGTGGGCTTCTGGGCCAACATCGGACAGCCGCGCCACCGCATCGTGGTGATGCAGCACAGCTATCACGGCGACACCATCGGCACGATGTCGGTGGGCGAGCGCGGCGTGTTCAACCAGGCCTATGCCCCCCTGCTGTTCGACGTGGCGACCATTCCGTTCCCAACGGCCGGAGCGGAACAGGCCAGTGTCGACGCGCTTGAAGCCTTCTGCCGTCAGGAGCTGAAACCCGCCGCCTTCATCGTCGAGCCGCTGATCCTCGGCGCGGGCGGGATGCTGATCTATTCCGCAGAAACCTTGCGTGCCCTGGCCGATGTCTGCGCGCGGCACGGCGTCCTGTTCATCGCCGACGAGGTGATGACCGGCTGGGGTCGCACCGGTACGCTGCTGGCCTGCGAACAGGCCGGCGTGTCGCCCGACATTCTGTGCCTGTCCAAGGGGCTGACCGGCGGGGCGCTGCCGCTGGCCGTCACCCTGGCCACGGCCCCGATTTTCGAGGCACACCGCTCGACCAATCGGGCGAAGATGTTCTTCCACTCCTCCAGCTATACCGCCAACCCCATCGCCTGCGCCGTCGCCGCCGAGAACCTGGCCATCTGGCGCGAAGAGCCCGTCCTGGATCGCGTCGCGGCCTTGGGTCAGGCGCAGCAGACGCATCTGGACCGCCTGTCCGCCCACCCGGCCCTCAGCAACGCCCGCCGCCTCGGCACCATCGCGGCGGTCGATTTCGAGGGCGCGCGCGGCGGCTATCTGTCCGGACTGGGGCCGTGGCTGCTGAAGTTTTTCCGAGAGCGCGACCTGCTGATCCGGCCTCTGGGCGACACCGTCTATGTCATGCCGCCCTACTGTATCGACGAGACCGATCTGGGCCGCGTGTGGGCCGCGATCGAACAGGCCGCAGACGCCGTTCACGCGGGCGTCTGATGCCAGACGGCTCCGTCCTCAGACCTGAGGCCAGACCGCCATGGCGGACCGGGTGATACGCAGCAGCTTTTCGCGGGACGCCCCGTCGCGCGCCAGCGTCGACAGGCCCTGGATGATGGCCGTGGTATGCGCCGCCAGGATTTCGGCATCCGTGTGCGGGGGCAGGGTACCGTCAGCCACCTCGGCCCGAATGCGCGCTCTCAGATGCGCCTCGACGCCGTTGCGGATGGCTGAGAGATGCGCCTGCACATCCGCCGCCTCTTCGGACACGCTGATGGCCGAGGTGGCCAGCATACATCCTGGCGGCGTCTCCTGGCCGGTGTAAGCGATGGCGGCCCCCTCCATCATGATCCGGGCGGCCTCACGCGCCGAGGGCGCCGCATCGATGATCGCGGTCGGCGACGATCCGCCTGACAGATACAGGCTGACCGCCTCCAGAAAGAGCGCCTTCTTGTTCCCGAAGGCGGAGTAGATGCTGGGTGCCGTCACCCCCAGAGCGCGGGTCAGATCGCTGAGCGATGTCGCCTCATAGCCGTGCCGCCAGAACAGCAGCATCGCCTGTTCCAGGGCGACGGCGCGATCAAAGGAGGGCGGGCGTCCGATCCGGCGCGGCTGCGTGTGCGACTCCATTTCCATAACGATCAATATGAAACGATTGACGTCGGACCGCAAGGCGCGCAAAGGGTTTCATATCAATCGATAGGAAACCAAGCCATGACCTTCACCGACTATCGCACCTTGGGACGGTCCGGCCTGGTCGTCAGCCCGCTGGCGCTCGGCACCATGACCTTCGGCACGGCGCGCTGGGGGTCCGGCGAGGACGTGTCGCGCGATGTGTTCAATACCTATGTCGATGCAGGTGGCAACTTCGTCGATATCGCCGACGTCTATTCGGCTGGTCGCAGCGAGGAGATGGTCGGCCGCTTCATCGCCGAGCGCGGCCTGCGCGACCAGATGGTCGTAGCCACCAAGGCGGGGTTCAACACCGGGGCCTGGCCGCTGGCAGGCGGCAATGGCGCGAAACATCTGACGCGCGCGCTGGAGGGGTCGTTGACGCGGCTGGGCACCGACTATGTCGACCTATTCTGGGCGCACGTCTGGGACGGCGTCACGCCTGCGGAGGAGTTGCTCGAAACGATGGCAAGCCTCGTCCGGTCGGGCAAGATTCGCTACTGGGGCATGTCCAACAGCCCGGCCTGGTTCGTCGCCAAACTGGCGACGCTGGCGACGGCGCGAGGCCTCCCCGGTCCGATCGCGCTGCAGTACTTCTACTCCCTGGCCAACCGCGACATCGAGGACGAGCACGTGCCCATGGCCCGCGACTTCGGCCTGGGCATCGTGCCATGGAGCCCCTTGGCCTACGGCCTGCTGGCCGGAAAATACGATCGCGCCACGGTCGAGGCCGGCAGCCCACGCGCCGGTGGCCTGCCCCGTGACGCCGCCACCTCCGAGGAGACGCGCCCTGAGGACGACAAGCGCCTGGACGGAGCCAATCCCTTCGGAGACAGCCTGTTCACCGAGCGCAACTGGCGCATCGTCGATGTCCTGCGCCGCATGGCCGAGAAGACAGGCCAGACCCCCGCCCGCCTCGCCCTGGCCTGGGTCGTCGGTCGCCCCGGCGTGACCTCCACCCTGATGGGCGTCAGCCGCGCGAGCCAGGTCACCGACAACGCGAGCGCGCTTCAGGTTGAGCTGTCCGCCGACCATCGCGCCGAACTGGACGCCGTCAGCGCATCTGAGCCCCGTCTGATCTACGGCCTGCTGCAACCGGCCATGCGCAAAAATGCCGTCTTCGGGGCCGATGTGTCGGATTACCGGGGCGGATAGGGCGCGACGAACCTTCGACCAGTTCTGACGTGCCTTCGTGCCAGTCTGCGCCGCTCGAAGGTTCCGCCACTGAAGCCTCACGTGAGAGAAAGTAGAGTCACTCTCACGGACTCTCACTTCGCCTCTTGCCAGCGCGTCATCGGCGGCGTTCAAGCGATGTCAGGGACCGGCGGGGCCGGGGTGGGGAAGATCGCGCGTCATGTTCAGCCTGCTGAACCTTCAGAGCCTGCTGGGTCTGGTCGTCATCTTGGCGGCTTGCTGGGGCCTGTCGGAGAATCGCAAGCGGTTTCCATGGCGGCTGGCCTTGGGGGCCATTGCGGTGCAGGCGTTGCTGATCCTGGCTCTGTTCGCCATTCCGGGTTCGCAGACTGTGCTGGCGGCCATTACCGGCGCCGTCGATGGGCTGGCCAGGGCCACGACGCGCGGCACACAGTTCGTGTTCGGCTATTTGGCTGGTGGCGACCAACCCTATGCGGTAACCAATCAGCAGGGGCTGTTCACCTTCGCCTTCAATGTCCTGCCCCTGATCCTGGTTATCTCGGCCCTGTCGGCGCTGCTGTGGCACTGGCGTATTCTGAAATGGATCACGCTTGGGTTCGGCTTCCTGTTTCAGCGGACCATGGGCCTGGGCGGGGCTTCGGCGCTGGCTGTCGCGGCCAACATCTTCCTGGGCATGATCGAGAGCCCTATCGTCATTCGCGCATATCTGGACAAGCTGACCCGGTCGGAGCTGTTCCTGATGATGGTGGTGGGCCTGGGCACCGTCGCGGGTTCGACCATGGTGGCCTATGCCTCCATCCTGGCCCCCGTCCTGCCCAATGCGGCGGGCCATGTGCTGGTCGCCTCCATCGTCTCGGCACCGGCCGGCATCCTGCTGGCGCGCATCATGATCCCGGAGACGCCGGGGCAGGGGGGCGAGGTCGCGGATTATGGCTCGGCCCTGAAATACGACAGTGCCATCGACGCCATCGTGAAGGGCACGGCCGATGGCCTGATGGTGGTGCTGAACATCTCGGCGGTGCTGATCGTGTTCGTGGCCCTGGTCGCCCTGGTCAACATCATGATCGGCGGTGTCTGGCTGTTCGACGCACCGGTGACAGTGGAAAGGCTGCTGGGCTGGTTGTTCATGCCGGTCGCCTGGCTGATCGGGGTCGACGGTTCCGAGGCGGGCAAGGCCGGATGGCTGTTGGGTGTCAAACTGACCCTGACCGAGTTCGTCGCCTTCATCGAACTGGGCAAGGTTCCGGTGGCGGAGATGAGCGAGCGGACGCGGATGCTGCTCACCTATGCGCTGTGCGGTTTCGCCAATATCGGCTCGGTGGGCATCACCGTGACGGGTCTGTCCGTCCTGATGCCGGAGCGGCGTGAAGAGGTACTTGGCCTGGTCTGGAAGGCGCTATTCGCCGGTTTTCTGACCACCCTGATGACGGCGGCGGTTGTCGGAGCCATGCCCGCCGCCATATTCGGCTGAACTGGAGACCGCATCGATGAAGCTCTACACCTCGCACCGCGCCCCCAATCCGCGCCGCGTCCGCTGGGTCATGGCCGAGAAGGGCATCGAGGATGTCGAGCTGGTCGAGGTCGACATCATGGTCGGCGAGCACAAGACGCCCGAATACCGCGCCCGCGTGGGTGTGCCCCATGTGCCCTCCCTTACGCTGGACGACGGCACGACCATCTCCGAATCCGTCGCCATCGGCCGGTATCTGGAGGCACTGTATCCAGAGCCCAACCTGTTCGGTCGCGACGCGCGCGAGCAGGCCATCGTCGAGATGTGGACGCGGCGGTGCGAATTCTATCTGGCCAATCCGATCATGCTCAACGTCCGGCTGACCCATCCGGCGCTGGCGGCCATCGAGTCGCATCAGCAGCCCCAGGTCGCGGACTACAACAAGCTGTCGGCCGAGCGGTTCATGAAGACGCTGGACCGGCATCTGGCGGACCGGGAGTTCATCGCGTTGGACCGGTTCACCATCGCCGATATCGTGGCGGTCGTCGGTCTGGATTTCGCGCGCCTGGTCAAATACCGCCCGCCGGAAGAGTTCACCCATTTGGCCCGCTGGCTGGAGGCCTGCCGCGCCCGCCCGGCAGCGAAAGCGGGGGCCTGACGCACGGTTCCTGTTGCGTCGTGGCAAGGCGACCTGTTGGATGATCCGATCAACCTTCGGACCGCCCATGCCCGCCGCCGCATCAATCTACATCAGTACCCGAGGACTCAGCCCCGCCGTCGATTTCAGCGAGGCCCTGCTGCGCGGCGTGGCCCCCGACGGCGGTCTCTATGTGCCCAGCCGCTGGCCTGCCCTGGCTCCCGAGGCGATGACGGCTTATTCGGCGCGCGAGGTGGCCCATGCCGTGCTGCGTCCCTTCGTGGGCGATGCTTTGCCTGAGGAGGCGCTGACCCGCGCGACCTGGCGGCTGACGGAGGGGTTTCTGGAGCCCGAGGTGACCCCTCTGGTCCAGATGGGCCCCAATCTGCACATGCTGGAGCTGTTCCACGGCCCGACGGCGGCGTTCAAGGACTACGCCATGCAGATAGCGGCCGTGCTGGCTGAGGCGGCACTCAAGCAGAGCGGTCAGCGGCTGCTGCTGATCACGGCGACCAGTGGCGACACAGGCGCGGCGGCAGCGCGCGCCTTTGCGGACGTTGAGGGGGTCGAACTGGTGATCCTGCACCCACTCGACCGCGTCTCGCCCATCCAGCGTCTTCAGATGACGACGACGAGCGCGGACAATGTGCGCAATCTGGCGGTACGCGGTGACTTTGACGACTGCCAGCGGCTGGTGAAGGCTCTGCTGGCCGACGAGGGCCTGCGCGACGGACGGCGGCTCAGCTCCGTCAACTCCATCAACTGGGCGCGGCTGGCGGGTCAGATTCCCTACTATGTGACCGCGGCGCGGGCGCTGGGCGATGCGGCCGCGCGGGCGACCTATGTGGTGCCGACCGGCAATTTCGGCGACGCCTTCGCCGGCTGGGGCGCTCAGCGGATGGGGGTGCCGATGGATGGCCTGGTCGCCGCCACCAACCGCAACGACGCCTTGGTCCGGGCGCTGACCACCGGGGTTTACGAACGTACCACGGCCACCCCGACCGCCAGCGTCAGCATGGACGTCCAGGCCCCCTCCAACTTCGAGCGGCTGGTGTTCGAGGCCTCGGGCCGCGATGCCGACCTGACGCGCGGCCTGTTCGAGGACTTCGCTCGGCATGGCCGGGTCCGGATCCCTGACGACCTGCTGGGAGCCCTGCGTCGCGAGGTGTCCGCGGTGTCGGTGGCCGAGGCGGAGACGGCCGAGGAGATCGGTCGTACCTATCGCGAGACGGGCCGCGTCATCTGCCCGCACTCGGCGGTCGCCCTGACCGTCGCCCGCCGCCTGAACCGCCGAGACGGTCCGGTGGTCGCCTTGGCCACAGCCCATCCGGCCAAATTCCCCGATGCGGTACGCGCCGCCATCGGCATCGAGCCGGAGCGCCCGCAGCAGCTTCAGGGTCTGGAAAGCCGCCCCGAGCGGTTCGAGACGGTCAACGCCGATCTGGCTTCGGTCCGCGCCGCCATTGCCTGACGCTCAGGCCGCGACCGGCATTCGCGTCCACCAGTCCAGTCGCCGCGCGAAAGGGGCCGGATCCTTGGGCGTCACCAGCGCCGATGGGTCGTGGTACAGCTGATCGTGCAGGCGGGTCAGGGTGAAGCGCGTCGCGGCGACGGCACCCAAGGCGGGCAGGGCTTCGCGTTCAGCAGGGTCGAGCGGACGCAGGCTTTCATATCCCGCCTGAAATGCCTCCAGCGCGGCAGGGATCGCCACACCCTCCGCATCGAAGCCCCATGCCGACAGGGCGATGGCCAAATCATAGGCCAAGGCGTCGGTGCAGGCGTAGTAGAAGTCAATCACCCCGCTGACGGCATCGCCCTGGAACAGGACGTTGTCCGGGAAATAGTCGGCATGGATCGGCCCTTGCGGCAGGTCACGGCCCGGGTCGGCCTCGACCCATGGCGCGCAGCGGTCGAGAATGGCGCGGTCGGTGCCTGTTGCCCCCAGCGCGCAGGCGTCGAACAGGGTCCGCCGCGCCGCTGATCCGACGGGATTGCTTCGCTCAGCCTTGAAGTCGCTCGCTTCAAGGTGAAGCCGGGCCAGCATCGCGCCCGCACAGGCGTGATCCGCTAATGACGGCTCACGTCGCCACGCTCCTTCCAGCCATTGCAGAAGGGCGGCCGGACGGTCGTTCAGTTGGCCTAGGCTCCGACCATCGGCATCCCGTAGCGGCCGCGCGGTCGGCAAACCCTTAGTCGCCAGATGGTTGGTCAGGTCCAGGCAGAAGGGCAGGGATGCGACCTCCGTCCGGGCCTCGAACAGGGTCAGGACGAAGCGCCCACGATCGGTCTCGACACGATAGTTGGTGTTCTGGATTCCCTCGGCGATAGGCGTCAGCTCGCGAAGCCCGCCCGCGCCGAAGCGACGAATGAAGGGCTCGGCCTCGGCGGCTTCGACGGGGGTGAACACCGCCACGGATCAGGCGTGTCCGGTGATGCGCTCACCAGCGCGATGGGCCGCCAGTTCCGACAGATCGGCCAGCAGGCTTTCGGCCGTGGCCCAGCGCCCGGCCCCACGCCCCTTGCACCGAACGACCGATCCGTCCTGACGAATGACCTTCAAGGCGTTGCCCTCTCCCTTCAGCGTGGCGAACAGGGCGTCCATCGGACCGGCGACCAGACGAACCTCGGCGATCAGCTTGCCCTCTTCCAGCCGACAGCGACAGAGCTGACGTGCGCCGGGCGCGGCGGGCCGGGCGGCGGTCAGGACGTCGCGGGGAATATCCACCTGATCCGGCATGCGTCCAAAGGCCTCGAAGGCCAGAAGACGGACCTTGGCCGCGGCATCCAGTCCTTCCAGATCGGCCGAAGGGTCTTCTTCGGCAAAGCCGGCGGCGCGGGCCTCGGACAGGGCGGTGTCGAACGAGGCTCCGTCGCCGATGCGTTCCAGCATGAAGTTGACGGTGCCGTTCAGCACAGCCTCGAAGGCGGCGATCGGCGCCCCGGCGCGCGCGGCCCTCAGCGTTTCGACCATCGGCACGCCACCGCCGATGGAGGCGGACCACAGCAGCCGTGCCCCATTCTCTTCAGCCAGAGCCAGCAGACCTGCGGGGTCGCGGCTGACGGCCTGTTTGTTGGCGCTGGCGACATCGATGCCGCGCTCCAGGGCGGCGCGGATCACGGCATGGCCGGCATCCGCCTCCGACAGGGCTTCCAGCACGATATCGGGATCCCGCGCCATCAGGGCGGCAGGTTCAGAGACCAGCAGCGGGCGGATCTGCCGCGGCGAGGCTCCGGGCACGTCACGCGGCTTGGCCGGATTGCGCACCAGAACGCCGACGACATCGATGCGCGGATCCTCCAGCAGCCGGGCCAGGGTGCCGCCCCCCACGACACCGCACCCCGCGACGGCGACGCGCAGGGGGCGATGGGGCAGGGCGACGCGAGGCGGGACGCTGCGTGCGCCGATGACGGTGCGATGACCGTCCAGATAGTTGCGCACCTCGACGTTCAGGTGTCGCGCCTCGGCCAGGTCGAGGGCATCTGGCTGCACCAGACCGCCGCCCAGCGCCTTGGCCTCGGCCCAGCCGGCATAGTCGTAGCGGCGCGCATCGATGTTGGTGTTCGGATCGCGGTCGTAGAGCCCGTCGACATCCTTCACCAGTTGCACGCTGGACAGACCCAGTTCGGCGGCCAGGAACAGGGCCGACAAGTCCGAGCCGCCCCGACCGAGCAGAACGACCTTGCCCTCGGGCGACAGGGCTCCGTACCCCGGCACGACGACGACCTCGTGCTGCTCCAGCGCGCGTCGCAGGGGAGTGGGATCAAAACGGATCGGCCGGGCGTGTTCGCTGTCACCTTGCGCCACCAGACCCAGTTCGCGCACGGTCAGGGTCTGGGCTCCCAGTCCCACGCGGTCGCAGGCCAGGGCCACCAGGGCGGCCGACCGCTCCTCGCCCTGCACGACATAGGACGGCAGGATGGAGTTGTCGTGCACCAGACCCAGGGCCCGGGCTTCGGCCAGCAGGCGATCCGTCTCTCCGGCGAAGGCAGAGACGACCGCGACCACCCGCCGCCCCCTGCGGACCTCGGCATAGATGTCGGAGGCGACCTTCGGCGCATCGGCGGGCGAGACGAGCACCGAGCTGCCGAACTTCATGACGACGATCTGGGGCGACGCGGCGGCGGCGGGGAGGCTGTCGGGTTTGGGTCTTTCGAGCACGGCGAGGTCTGACATGGCGGGGTCTTTCGAGAGAGGCGGTGAAGTGGGGGGAGGAGGGACATGAAAAACCCCGCCCGGGGGTCCGGGCGGGGTTGGGTTTGTGCGTTCCTGTCGTATCGGTGCGCGCTAACCTGTCCCCGCCGTGGGCGTGGTGGTCATGGTCATACCGGTCGAAATGCCGCGCACGTCTGCGCCGCCGCGAGGGGCGGTCATCGGCGAGACGGAAAGGGCGACAGTCTGGATCACAGAGATCACTTGTTGAGTTCAGAGACAGCCTGACGGACAAACGGGGCATCCGTCAAGCCTCAAGATCATGCCCAGTGCATCTGGACGCGGTGGGCGGCGGCCCAGTGGATGGCGCGGATGCCGTCGATGACCGCCTCGCCCGCCGCCCGCGTGCCCAGTGTCCCGCCCAGGTCGGCGGTGACCGCACCCGCAGAAACCACGGCGGCGACAGCGGCCTCTATCGAGCTGGCCTCGTCCTCCAACCCCAGGCTATGGCGCAGCAGCAGAGCGGCCGACAGGATGGTGCCGACGGGATTGGCCTTATCCTGACCGGCGATGTCCGGGGCAGAGCCATGGATCGGCTCGAACAGGCCCGGCCCGCCCGACCCCAGCGAAGCCGACGGCAACAGGCCGATGGAGCCGCCCAGGACCGAGATCTCGTCCGACAGGATGTCGCCGAACATGTTCTCGGTCAGGATGACGTCGTATTCGCGCGGCTTGCGGATCAGGTGCATGGCCATGGAATCGACCAGGGCATGTTCCAGCTCGACGCGCGGGAACTCCTCGGCATGGATGCGGGTCACGACCTCGCGCCACAGGCGGCTGGTTTCCATGACATTGGCCTTGTCGACCGAGGTGACCTTGCCGCGCCTTTGCTGGGCGGTCTGGAAAGCGGCGCGGGCGACGCGCTCGATCTCGGGCACCGTATATTCGCACAGATCCGTGGCGCGGTCGGCGGTCCGGGTCTTCTCCCCGAAATAGATACCGCCCGTCAGTTCCCGGAAGACGATCAGGTCCACGCCCTCGACGATCTCCTTCTTCAGCGGAGAGCGATGGGCCAGCACCGGCGAGACCTGCAACGGCCGCAGGTTCGCGAACAGACCCAAGGCCTTGCGCAGACCCAGCAGGCCCTCTTCCGGCCGACGCTGGCCACCGTCCCACTGTGGCCCACCGACCGCGCCCAGCAGCACGGCGTCTGACGCCTTGCAGGCCTCAATCGTTTCAGCCGGCAGGGGATCGCCCGTCGCGTCGATGGCCGCGCCCCCGATCAGATGCTCCTGAAAGCGGAAGGTGTGACCATAGAAGTCGCCGATGACCCGCAGCACATCGGTGGCGGCGGCCGTGACTTCCGGGCCCACGCCGTCACCGGGCAGGACGACGATGTCGAAGGATTTGGCATGGGGCATCAGACGGTTTCCGTTCGGTGTTCAAAGGCTTCGATGGCGGGCAGTTGGGATTGCAGCCAGCCCAGGGTGTCGACCCCGTCCAGCAGGCAGCGTCGCGCGAAACTTTCCACCTCGAAGGTGACAGGCTGTGCATTGCCTCGCCGGATCGTGGAGGATTCCAGATCGACGGCGATGGGCTGTTCCGCATGGGCGGCCAGATCGTCCCAGGTCGCCTGATCGACGACGATGGGCAGCAGGCCGTTCTTCAGGGCGTTGGAGGTGAAGATGTCGGCGATCTCGGTCGAGACCACGGCCCGAAAGCCGTAGTCCAGCAGGGCCCAGGGCGCATGCTCGCGCGACGAGCCACAGGCGAAGTTCCGGCCCGCCAGCAGGATGCGATGCTCGGTCGGATCGATGCGGTTCAGCACGGCCTCAGGCTTGGATGTGCCGTCGGCTTCGTAACGCCAGTCGTAGAAGGCCTGGGCCCCCAGACCCTCGCGGGTGGTGGTGCTCAGGAACCGTCCGGGGATGATCTGGTCGGTGTCGATGTTAGACTGCGACAGGACCACGGCTTTCGACACGAGCGTTTTCAGTGGCTCAGGCATTCTCGACCCCTATCGTCTCGCGCGCGGCGCTCGCCTGCTTGAGGGAGGCACCTTCCGTCATGAACACGCGCGGATCTGTCAGCACGCCCATGATGGCGGTCGCTGCCGCCGTTGCCGGGCTGGCCAGGATGGTGCGGGCCCCCGGCCCCTGGCGGCCCTCGAAGTTGCGGTTGGAGGTCGATACGGCCAGCTGGCCCGGTGCCACCCTGTCGCCGTTCATGGCCAGGCACATGGAGCAGCCCGGAATGCGCCATTCGGCCCCGGCATCGATGAAGACCCGGTCCAGCCCTTCGGCCTCCGCATCACGCCGCACGGCCTCCGACCCCGGCACGACCAGAACCCGCACACCCGGCTTGACCTTGCGCCCACGCAGTACCTCGGCGGCGGCCCTCAGGTCGGGCAGACGGCCGTTGGTGCAACTGCCTATGAAGACCACATCGACCGGATAGGCATTCGTCGCCTCTCCGGCGGTAAAGCCCATATAGGCCAGGGCTTTCTCGCCCGACGCGTCGTGCGGCACGGGCACGACCTCGCCGATGGGCGAACCCGCATCGGGCGTCGTGCCCCAGGTCGCCATGGGCCGGATCGCGCTTCCGTCGATCCAGACCTCTGCATCGAACACCGCATCGGCATCCGACTTCAGCGTCAGCCAGTCCGCCGCAGCCCGTCCGAAGGCCTCGCCCTGCGGGACATGTTTTCGACCCTGCAGCCAGGCCACGGTGGTGGCGTCCGGTGCGATCATTCCGGCCCGCGCGCCCGCCTCGATCGACATGTTGCAGACGGTCATTCGCCCTTCCATGTCCAGCGACCGGATGGCCTCGCCGGCATATTCGATGACGAAGCCGGTACCGCCGCCGAACCCCAGTCGCGCGATGATGGCCAGCGCCACGTCCTTGCCCGACACGCCCGGCTGCAACCGCCCGTCGACGGTCACCCGCATGGCCTTGGCCTTGCGCTGCAACAGGCACTGGGTCGCCAGCACATGGCCGACCTCGGACGTCCCGATGCCGAACGCAAGGGTGCCAAATGCCCCGTGCGTGGCCGTATGGCTGTCGCCACAGACGACCGTCATGCCCGGCTGGGTCAGGCCCAGTTCCGGCCCCATGACGTGGACGACGCCGCGATCGGCGCTGTCCCATCCGGCCAGCGATACGCCATGCCGTGCACAGTTGGCTTCCAGCGTCTGGACCTGAGCCTTGGACGCCGGCGTATCATACGGCCGCTCGCCATCCGGCCCGGCGGGCAGAGTTGGGGTCGAGTGATCCAGGGTCGCAAAGGTGCGGTTCGGGCGGCGCACCTTCAGACCCCGGCTCTCGATCTCGGCAAAGGCCTGGGGGCTGGTGACTTCGTGGACCAGGTGCAGATCGACATACAGGACCGCCGGTGTGTCCTCGGTCTCGGCGGCCACGACGTGCCGGTCCCAGACCTTGTCGAACAGGGTGCTAGGCCGCGACATGGGTACGCTCCCCGGTAGCGAACGGGCGGGTCGCCTCGATGATGGCCAGCAGTTCGCGGTCGTCGATCTCGCCGATCTGGTCCGCGCGATGCTTGAAGCCCGCAAAGGCATCCAGCAGGTGCTGCCCCTCGACCGAATGGCCCAGGGCCGCCGCCCGCTTGGCCACCGCATGGCGGCCCGAATGCTTTCCCAGCACGAAGGAGGTGCCGTCGAACCCGACGTCCTGGGGCCGCATGATCTCATAGGTGCGGGCATCGGCCATCATGCCGTGCTGGTGAATACCGGCCTCGTGGGCGAAGGCGTTCATGCCGACGATGGCCTTGTTGCGCGGCGTCGGGGTGTGGGTGATCTGGCTCAGCATCCGGCTGGCGCGCACCAGCTGGGTGCTGTCGGCGGCGGTGTGCAGGCCATAGCGGTCCGCGCGGGTGCGGATGGCCATGATGATCTCCTCGACCGAGGCATTGCCCGCCCGCTCGCCGATGCCGTTGATCGCCCCCTCGACCTGGCGCGCGCCTGCTTCGACGGCGGACAGGGTGTTGGCGACGGCCAGGCCCAGATCGTCATGGCAGTGGGTGGAGAAAACCACCTGCGGAAACCTCACCCGGACCCTGGCGATCAGGGTGCGGAACAGGTCGCCGATCTCGGTCGGCGTCGCATAGCCGACCGTGTCGGGGATGTTCAGGGTCGTGGCCCCGGCGGCCGCAGCGACTTCGCAGATTTCGGCCAGGAATTCCGGCTCCGTGCGGATCGCATCCTCGGGGCTGAACTCCACGTCGTCGAAGCGGGTGCGGGCATAGCGGACGGCGTGGTCGGCCGTCTCCAGAACCTGGTCCGTCGTCATCTTCAGCTTGGCGGCGCGATGGATTGGGCTGGAGCCCAGGAAGATGTGCACCCGGCGCTCTTCTGTCGCGCGCAGCCCTCGCCACGCGGCATCAATGTCAGCCTCACTGGCGCGCGCCAGTGAGCAGAAGACCGGCCCTTCGGCATCACGCCCGACCTCGCCCACCACGCGTCGCACGCCTTCTTCGTCGCCGGGCGAGGCGGCGGCAAAGCCGGCTTCGATGACGTCGACGCGCAGATCAGCCAGCACATGGGCCATGCGCACCTTGTCGTCGGGCGACATGGAAAAGCCGGGGGCCTGTTCCCCGTCTCTCAGGGTGGTGTCGAAGACGATGACCCGGTTCGGATCGGCGGCGACGGCTTTCGCGATCCGGCTCATACGACCCTCTCCGGCACGAAGGCTGCCGAATGAGAGGGAACGGGCATGCGGGTGACGCCGAACAGTTTGTCGATCTGACGACCCAGGGTCTGGGTGCAGCGGGCAGCGTCGCGGCCACGCACGGCCATCTCGACCCGGCGTCCGGCCCCGTCCTCGCTCAGCGACAGGCCGTCGATGTGAAAGCCGCGACGCTCCACCAGGCCGATCAGGCGCTGGAGCGAGCCGTCGGCCCGGTCGATATGCAGGTGCAGGGTGTCAGCAGTCATGTCAGGCGCCTTCCATCATTTCGGCGTTGTTCTTTCCGGGTGGGACCAGCGGCCACACATTCTCCCGGGGGTCGATGATCACATGCGCGAGGCAGGGGCCGTCGGCGGCCAGCAGGCGGGCGATCCCGGCCTGGACCTCCTCGCGCTGGCTAATTCGGAAGGCTTCGACGCCAAAGGCTTCGGCGACCTTCACGAAGTCCGGATTGTCGGACAGGTCGACCTCGGAATAGTTCTGCTCGAAGAACAGCTCCTGCCACTGGCGGACCAGACCCAGCGAGCTGTTGTCCAGCAGCAGCACCTTCACCGGGATGCCATAGCGGCGCAGGGTGGCCAGTTCCTGGATGTTCATCATGAAGCCGCCGTCGCCCGCGACCACGACCACGGTCGCGTCCGGATCGGCCAGCTTGGCCCCGATGCCCGCGGGCAGGCCGAAGCCCATGGCTCCCAGCCCGCCCGACGTCAGATGCGCCTCGGGCTTGGCAAAGCGACAGTGCTGGGCGGCCCACATCTGGTGCTGGCCGACGTCGCAGGCGGCGACGAAATCGTCACCGGCCGCCTCGGATATGGCCTTCAGCAGGGCAGGGGCATAGACACCGTCGCCCGGCGCGTCATAGCGGAAGGCGGTCCGGGCGGCGCGTGCCGTGCACCGCATCATCCACGGGTCGATCTTCAGCGGGGTCGGGGCCAGATGGTCCGTCAGGGCGGCGATGCCGGCGGGCAGTTCACCCGCGACGGCGACCTCGGTCCGGCGCAGCTTGCCGATCTCCGAGGGATCGATGTCGAGGTGGACGACGCGCGCATGCGGCGCGAACTCGGCCAGCTTGCCGGTGGCGCGGTCGTCGAACCGCGCGCCGAAGACGATCAGCAGATCGGCCTCCTGCACGGCCTCGTTTGCCCCGCGCGTGCCGTGCATGCCCAGCATGCCCAGGGCTCCCGGCGCGTTGGTCGGAATGGTGCCAAGGGCATTCAGGGTCGAGACGGACGGAATGCCCGTCGCCTCGGCAAAGGCGCGCAGCTCGTCAACGGCCCGCCCGATCTTGACCCCGCCGCCGACGTAGATCAGCGGTCGCTCGGCCTGGCGGATGGCCTCGGCGGCGCGGGCGATGGCGTCGTGATCCGTCGTGGCGACCGTGTTGGGATAGGGGAAGCCGAAGTCCTGGGTCGTCGTGCCGACCTGGACGTCCTTGGGCAGGTCGACCAGCACCGGACCGGGACGGCCCGAGGCGGCGATGTGGAAGGCCTCTTCGATGGCGGCGGGCACGTCTGCCGGGTCGCGGACCAGGATGGAGTGTTTCACGATCGGCAGGGTGACGCCCAGGATATCGATCTCCTGAAACGCATCCGTGCCCATGACGCCCTGGGGCACATTGCCGGTGATGCAGACAACCGGAATGGAATCCATCATGGCATTGGCGATGCCGGTGATCAGATTGGTCGCGCCGGGACCGGAGGTCGCAAGACACACCCCGACCCGTCCGCTCCGCCGCGCATAGGAATCGGCGGCGAAGGCGGCGGCCTGTTCGTGCCGCACCAGGATGTGGCGCAGGGATGAACCGGTCAGGGCGTCATAGACCGGCATGATCGCTCCGCCCGGATAGCCGAACACGACCTCCACCCCCAGCCGCTCCAGGGTGGAGATCAGCAGGCGAGCACCGCTGCGCGGGGCGGCGGCGTCGGGGACGATGGTCATGGCGGCAGCAGCGGTCATGGTCTCAGGCGGCCTCGGATTTGGGCGTGTGCAGCCAAGCCATCCGCTCGCGCAGCTTGGCCCCGGTGATCTCGATGGTTTGCTCGCCATCGGCCTTGACCCAGGCGTCGTAGCGCGGCTTGCCGGCGTCGTTTTCGGCGATCCATTCGCGGGCGAACTGGCCCGACTGGATCTCGTCCAGCACCGTCTTCATGCGGGCGCGGGTCTCGTCCGTGATGACGCGCGGGCCCGACTTGACCGAACCCCATTTGGCCGTCTCGGAGATGAATTCGTTCATCTTGGTGATGCCGCCCTCGTAGAACAGGTCCACGATCAGCTTCAGCTCGTGCATGCATTCGAAATAGGCGATCTCGGGCTGGTAGCCGGCCTCGACCAGGGTGTTGAACCCGCTCATGACCAGCTCCTTCGCGCCCCCACACAGGACGGCCTGTTCGCCGAACAGATCAGTTTCGGTCTCCTCGCGGAAAGTGGTTTCCAGCAGGCCGCCGGTCGCCCCGCCATTCCCTTTTGCGTAGCCCATGGCGCGATCACGGGCCTTGCCGGTCGCGTCCTTTTCGATGGCGAACAGGCTGGGGACGCCGCGTCCGCGCTGATATTCGCGGCGGACCAGATCGCCCGGCCCCTTGGGGGCGACCAGGATGACGTCCATATCCTCGCGCGGCGTGATGCGGCCATAGATGATCGAAAAGCCGTGGGCGAACAGGATGGCCGCGCCTTGTTTGGCGTTCGGTTCGATGACCTCGCGGTAGACCTCGGCCTGGGCCATGTCGGGCGTCAGGATGGCGATGATGTCCGCGCCCCGGACGGCCTCGTCGGGTTCGGCGGTGGCGATGCCGTCTGCGGTGGCGTTCTTCCAGCCCTTGCCGCCGTGACGGACGCCCGCAACCACGTCGTGGCCGCTGTCCTTCAGGTTCTGGGCATGGGCACGGCCCTGCGAGCCATAGCCGATGATGGCGATGCGCTGGCCCGCAATGGCACCGGGGCGAATGTCATCATCGGTATAGATGGTGATGGCCATGTCAGGCGTCCTCGTGAGCTTTGAAGTCGGCCCGAACCTGAGCGGCGGGCGGGTTGGGAATGGTGACGGCCCCTTGCGCGGCGGAGGCCACGCTGGCGCGGTACTTGGCGAAGACACCGCGGGCCGGCCGCAGCGGTGGGGGGGCGTAGTCCGCCCGGCGCGCCACCAGATCGGCCTCGACGTCGATCCGGCGATTGGTGACGTCGATGGCGATACGGTCGCCGTCGCGGATGAGGGCGATGGGGCCACCGACCGCCGCTTCGGGCGACACATGGCCGGCGACGAAGCCATAGCTCGCACCGGAAAAGCGTCCGTCGGTGATCAGGGCGACATCGTGAATGCCTCGACCCTTCAGCGCCGCCGTGACCTGCAGCATCTCGCGCATGCCGGGTCCGCCGCGCGGGCCTTCGTATCGGATGACGATGACGTCGCCCTCGCCGACCGCGCCTTCCTGGACCGCGTGGAAGGCGTCTTCTTCCGAGTCGAAGACGCAGGCCGGGCCTTCGAACCGGTCGACCTTGTGGCCGGTCAGCTTGATGACAGCACCTTCAGGGGCAATGTCGCCATAGATGACGGCATAGCTGCCACGCGCCATGACGGGGGCGTCGAAGGTCGTGACGACCTGCTGGCCGGGCGCTTCCTCGGCTTCGGCCGCTTCGGCGAACAGGCTGCGGCCGCTGACGGTGGGGGTGTTCACGATCTTGCCGGCTGTGGCCATCCGCTGGGTGACCAGGCGTGTCCCGCCTGCCGCAAACAGGTGCGAGGCCAGGAAGCGCCCGCCCGGCTTCAGGTCGCAGATGACCGGGGCCTCGACGCAGGCCTGATGACAATCCTCGATGCCGAAATCGATCCCCGCCTCGGCGGCGATGGCCGTCAGGTGCATGACCGCATTGGTCGATCCGCCCGAGGCCGAGACCGCGACGGCAGCGTTCTTCAGGCTGGCGCGGGTGATATATTTGCGCGCCGTGTCCCCGGCAAAGACGCGCTCAACGATCAGGCGACCGCAACGCATCCCCTCGGCAGCCTTGGCCGGATCGACGGCGGGCACGTCATTGGCCCCCATAGGCGACAGGCCCATGACCGACAGGGCCATGGCCATGGTGTTGGCGGTGAACTGACCCCCGCAAGCCCCCGCGCCCGGGCAAGCGGCGGCCTCGACCGTCTTCAGCTGGTCGTCGTCGATGGTGCCTGCGCCGTGTGCACCGATGGCTTCGAACACCTGCTGGATCGAGATATCACCGCCGCCCATCCGGCCTGGCATGATGGTGCCGCCGTAATAGACCAGGCCGGGGATATCCATCCGGGCCAGGGCCATGGCCGCCGCCGGAATGGTCTTGTCGCAGCCGACGATGCAGATGACACCATCCAGCTGATGGCCCTCGACGGCCAGTTCGATGCTGTCGGCCACGACCTCTCTGGAGATCAGCGACGCCTTCATCCCCTCGGTGCCCATCGAGATGCCGTCGGTCACGACGATGGTGTTGAAGTCGACCGGATAACCACCCGCCGCGATGATGCCCGCTCGCACATCCTTGGCCAGCCGGTCCAAGTGCATGTTGCAGGGCGTGACCGACGACCAGGTGTTGACGATGGCGATCATCGGCTTGTCGAAATCGGCATCCTGCATGCCCGCCGCGCGCAGATAGCTGCGGGCGGCGGCGCGGCTGGGGCCAGCCGTGACCGCGCGGCTTCTCGCGTTCGGGGGTCGGCCGTCTGAGGTAAAATCTTGCGTCATGGGCGGGGTCGGTTCCGGAGGTGTCCGGACCGCGCGCAACAAAAAACCCGCTTCCTTTCGGGAGCGGGTGGCTGCGGGCGATCCTGAGTCTGGCTTAAGTCAGGTTGCGTGCATCCACACCGCTCCGAGGAGCAGGACGAGCGATACAGCGAGAATAAGGGTGTTCAAGGCCATCTGAGCCTCACGCGCATGCGACAGCGCGACCGCCTTGGCGGCGCTCCTGCGGTCAGCGATGCGAATGGTGTGAGGCACGTATGAAATCCTGATCTGCCGCATAGTAATCACGGCTCGCTGCGCCGCACAATCCACAAAAGCAATAATCGTGCAGAAAGTCCGATGGCGACGCCTCGCCGGGCAAATTCTGACCAAGCCGGCTAATCAGACAGAACGGTCGAATTTGTCCTTGCGACGGCGACCCATCAGCAGTCCCTGCTCCATCCGGCCGCGAACGGCGTGGTAGTAGGCCCGCAGGAATTCGATGTCGGTGGCGTCGCGTCGGTCATAGCTGATCTTGCGCGCGATCCGGTCGGCGACGGCCCGAACGGTGGTGCGGTCGCCGGTGCGCAGCACCTCTTCCAGAACGTGCAGCTCCTTGACGCCATAGGCATCCAGCTGGGCCGGCGTGAAGCTGTGGTCCGCCTGATGCCGGGCGCCCGCATCGGCCATGTCGCGCATCAGCTTCTGGCGGGGGGTGCGCAGCACCCAGGTGCCGGCCACCATGTCTCCGGCCCGCAGCTTGTCGGCGTTGAAGAAGGGCAGCAAAACGAAGATCAGGCACCAGATCGTGGCCAGCAGATAGATCCAGCCGCCCATGTCGCTCTGCAGGGCAATGATGGGTCCCGCAATCATGAGGCTGATCGGCAGGAACAGTTCGAGTTCTCGCAGGGCGTTGCGGGTGAAGATGGCCTCGAATGTCAGCCGGCCGCCGTTGCGCGCCGCGACCCGCAGACCCATGACACGCTTGCCCGGCGTCGCCGCCCGGGCCGACATCTCGAAGCCCAGGAAATAGGCGTTGCGCAGCAGAAACATGCCCAGCAGCCAGACGATGCCGATGATCTCGGCCGAGCCGCCCCGCGTCTGTGCGAACACTATGGCCAGGGCGATGGTGACGGCGATGACGGTGCCGACGATGATCAGCAGGTCCAGCGCCAGCGCCCCGAAACGCTGCCCGACCGTAGCCAGTTCCAGGTTCAGCGGCACACCCTCAGGCGTGACTAGGACGCGCATCCGCTTGCGCTCAGCGGGTGAGGGCGCGGCCATCGTCATCGGCCGATCCTCGTCAGAACGCGATCAGGACGGGGTGCGTAGAAATACAGAACCCATAGAAGTGCGCTGCCGCCCGCGATGGCATAGCGCACGGTGTCGCTGGTGATCAGCTGGCGCCCGAACCCTTCCAGCACGCCTGCCAGCATCAACATGATGACCACCCCCATCATGACGGCACCTGCTGCCTTGCCGGCACCGGACATGGCCTCCAGACGGCTCTGGCGACCGGGGAAGGCGACGGCCCAGCCGATCCGCAGGCCTGCAGCCCCCGCCAAGACGATGGCGAACAGCTCGGTCACGCCGTGGATCAGCAGCCAGCCTCCGAACTCATAGCCCAGCCCCTTGGACACGAAGACATGAACCATGGCGCCCAGCATGGCTCCATTGCTGAGCAGCACCACGATGGTCGGCACCCCGAAGGCGAAGCCGAGCGCAAAGGCCAGCAGGGCGACCTCGGCATTGTGGGTGAACAGATAGGTGGCGAAGAACGACAGACCGTCTGCATCCGCGCCGTCATAAAGCGTGGCGCGCAATGCCGCCTGCGTCGCCGTTGGATCGCGTCCCTGAGCCAGGCCCGGATCGACGAAGGTGAAGAACCAATCGCTGTCGGCCCCGACCAGCACATAGGCGACGACCGCCCCCAGCGCCGTCACGAACAGGGCCACCAGCGTCTCTCGCCATATCGACTGAACCCCCTGGGGCCAGTCGCGCGAGAAGAAGGCGTTGAGTTGCTCCAGCGGCGTGGACCGCGCCCCGTAGACGAAGAAATAGGCCCGCGCCGACAGGTTCTCGAGATAGCCGATCAACCCCTGATCCAGCGAGGTCTCGCGCGCCACCGACAGGGCCGACAGGGTCGAGCGATACAGCACCGGCATGGCCAGGATTTCGGCATTGCTCAGGGCGCTGGCCGAGCGTTTCTCGGCCTTGGTGACGAGCGCTTCAAGCTGTCGCCAGTCGCGCTCGCGTTCGATACGGAACCGCTGGCTCTTGAGTTGAAGCTCGCTCACAGCAGGTCCCGCCGTTTGAGGTCCAGATAGGCGTTGAGTATGGCCGGGCCGACGTGCTGGGCCTCGGCCTCGACGATATGGGCCCCCAGGCGACGCAGGCGGGCCAGCACCAGATCGCGCTCGCGCAACAGGCTGGCGGCGACTACGGCACGAGACACGTCCTCCGGCGTTTCCGGGACGGTCGACACCAGGGTCTCCAGCTCCTCGTCACGCATGACGACGAACAGAACCAAGTGCCGCTTGATCAGGCGCGACACCGTCTCGATCATCAGTTCGGCGGCGGTGATGTCGGCGAACTCGGTGAAGACCACGACCATCGACCGGCGCTTCAGACTGGCCGACAGGGTGGTCAGGCCCAGGGCATAGTTGGTCTCGGTGGTGCCATAGTCGATGGTCGCGGCCTGGCGCACCAGCAGCGGGAACGATGCGACGCTGGCGACCGCGCCAATGGTCAGTTTCGGCCGCTCGGCAAAGGCGAACAGTCCCGCCCGGTCGCCTTCGCGCAGGCAGGCATAGGCCAGGATCAGGGCACCGTGGATGGCCCGGTCGATGCGCGGGGCCCCGCCGACCGGCTCGCTCATCACCCGCCCGCAATCCAGGGCCATGATGATCTGGTGGTTGCGCTCGACCCGGAACTCCTTGGCCAGAAGGTGGTGGTGCCGGGCCGACTGTTTCCAGTCGATGGTGCGGCGGTCCATCCCGGAGTGAAAGTCGCGCAGGGCGTGGAACTCGGCCCCTTCGCCGATGTCGATCTGGGCCTTGGCCCCATGCAGGGCGTCGCGCGAGACGAAGCGCACGGCCTCGTCCTCGATACGGCGGACATCGGCCCCGATGGGCACGGCCTCGTTCAGCGGACGCCGCGTCTGACGCCAGATCAGGCCCAAGGGCCCCTGCCAGCGCAGGGTCGCCTGGGTGAAGACGGCCAGTCCGCGCCGCACGGGCGTCATGTCGAACAGGACGGCATCGCGTCGCGCCGGATCGGCGCGTCCGATGGCGCTGTCCAGGCCCGTGCGCGCCTCGGCATCAAGCGCGATCTCGAGACGCCGGCGCGTCCCGCCGCGGCTGAAATCCACTCGCAGCAGGGCGGTCGCGGGGGCCGCGACGGCCAGATATCCCGGCGGCTCGAAGGCAATGCCGACACTGCGCGGGGCCGAGGCCAACAGGGCGTCGATCAGCATCAGCACCCCCAGACCCATCAGCCAGGCGGGCGCGGCCAGCCACAGGCCCGGCTGCACCAAGCCGAGCAGCAGCGCGACGGGCGCTCCCGCCAGGGCCGCCAGGATGCTGAGCCGGGTCGGATAGATCATCGCGGAGCGGGCACCTGATCGATCAGGCTGGCGATCACCTGATCGACGCGGCGCCCCTCGATCTCGGCGGCGGCCGACAGCACCACCTTGTGCCGCAGGGCGGGCAGCGCCAGGCCCTTGACGTCATCGGGGATGACATAGTCGCGTCCGTCCAGCACCGCTCGCGCCCGCGCCGCCACCGCCAGCATGGAGCCCGCCCGCGGCGAGGCCCCGGTCTGCAGGTCGGCATTCTCGCGCGTCGACCGGATCAGATCGACGACATAGGCCGCGATCTCGTCGCTGAGCCGCACCCGCGACACGGTCTGGACGGCAGCGGCGACTGTGGCCTGATCGGCGATGGGGGTGACGCCCAGGCCTTCGGGATCAGGCATGCCGGCCTGGGAGCCGTGGGCCTTGACCACCTTCAGCTCGTCCTCACGCGACAGATAGTCCAGCGTCTGTTTGAAGAGGAATCGGTCCAGCTGCGCCTCGGGCAGGGGGTAGACGCCCTGCTGTTCGATCGGGTTCTGGGTGGCAATCACGGTGAATCTATCGCTCAGCGCATGGGTCTCGCCGTCGATAGTGACCGATCGCTCCTGCATCGCTTCCAGAAGCGCCGCCTGGGTCTTGGGCGGGGTCCGGTTGATCTCGTCGGCCAGCAGCAGGTCGCAAAAGACCGGCCCGCGCGTCAGGCTGAAGGTCGAGGTCTGGAAGTTGAACAGATTGGACCCCAGGATGTCGCCCGGCATCAGGTCCGGCGTGAACTGGATGCGCCCGAACTCCAGCGACAGGGTCCGCGCGAAGCTCTGGGCCAGCAGGGTCTTGGCCGTGCCCGGCGGCCCTTCCAGCAGGATATGCCCGCCACTGAACAGGGCGGTCAGCATCAGGTCGACGGTGTCGGTCTGGCCGATCACGGCCTTGGCGACCTCGCTGCGGATACGGGCGGCGATCGCCCCGACTTCAGCCACGTCCACGGGTCATCTCCGATTTCCAGTTCAACAGTTTGCGCACGACGACCATCAGGTCCCCGGCGTTGCGAGCCTGATCCGCCTCGGTGGACAGGGTCTCGAAATCCGTCTGCACGCCCTGACGCCGGGCCAGTCGATCCAGCAGTTGCGTCAGGCCGTCGCGCGACAGGTTGGGTGGGGCAGAAACAGCCTTGGCCGCCTGCTGGCGCACCAAATCGGCATAGGGCCGCGCCATGCTGCGTTCACGCCGGGCCAGCCGGACCAGGGCGGCGGTATTGTCGGCCAGCGCCTTCTTGCCGAGCGCCACAGCGCGGTCGCTCTTGCGGTGCGGCGCGAACCGGTTCGCCGCCTGCCAGAACACCAACCCCGCCGCGAACAGCAAACACAGGGTAAAGCCCAGCAGCGGCGGCTCCAGCAACAGGCGCAGGATGCTGCGCGGTCGCCCGAACCCGTGCAAGGTCAGGTCGAAGACAATAGCTTGATCGGGAATGGCGACGGCGTCGATCAGGCCCAGGGCCGTCTGTGCCTTGGCCGGCCTGTCCATGCCCAAGGTGTTCAGCAGGTCGGGATCGGACACGACCATGATCCCGGTGTCGTCATGCATGAGCACGACCGCGCCGCCGCCCCTCAGGGTCACCAACGGCGACCAGCCGGGGCCGGAGAGGGTGCGCAGACCCTGGATCGCCACAGGCGGTCCGATCGGCTCGTCATCGGGGCCCAGCAACACCACAGGTTGGCTAGACGAGCGCGACGACATCGCCAGATCCGGCCGCAGGTCGTCGGGCAGCACCGACAACGCCTCGCCAGCCGTCAGCTGACCCATCTGCTCGACCCAGCCTTTCCTGAACGGTTGTCCGATCGTCTGCCATTTCGGCAGGACCAGCAGCGTCGCCTGCGAGGACCAGCGCAGCTCGTCTAGCGCATCGGTTTCCTGGCCCACGGCGGGGGTCAGGACCAGCAGGTTCTCATCGCTGACGGCCCCCAGGGCCCTGCGGCTCAGCAGCACGGGACGTCCCGTTTCGCGCATCAGCTTGACCACCCCGGCATAGCCGACGGCGGATTTCGACAGCGCATGCTCGCGCCCGTCGTTGCCGCTGCTCAGTTCGGGCGAGAAGGCGTCCAGCGCCGCCATGGCGGACAGGGCGAAGACCGCGGCCAGGATCAGGGCGATGATGACGACGGGCCGGAACGGGCTGTGGCTCGCGCCCGCCTCGTTCACGGCACCGGCCTGAGCGGGATTGGCGACAACGTCCGTCATCGGGCCCAGGTCTCCGGAAAGGCGAAGGCCTCATAGGCGGCGCGGCAGTCGTCCCAGGTCGCCCGATCGACTGTGCCTCCACCGAACAGGCTGGTTTCCACCGCGCGAGCGATGCGCATGAAGGTCGGTCGCGCAGCATCCGGCAACCGCTCCAGCCGGGCGATGTCGCGCGACGTCAGGGCCGGGCGCACTGCATTGGGCAGGCGACCCTCGATGTCGTTGATGCTGCGCAACAGCAGCAGATGGACCGCCTCTGCATACTGACCCTTGGCCGCCAGGGCATCGGCATCGGACAGCAGGGCCCTGGCGACCGCGGCCTCGGGTCGCCAGGGCTCCGGCGCGGGTTTGGCGGTCTTGCCACGCTTCTCGGGTGCGCGGATACGCATCAGCTCGCGGATGATGAACCAGCCGATCCCCGCCACGACCAGGACGATCAGAATCCAGAAGAGGATCTGGAACAGCGGTCCCAGAGCATCCAGAAACTCGAAAAGGCCGCGCAGCCAGCTGGGGGGCGGTTCAGGCGGGGGCGGTATCTCGCGCGGCTCCATGCTGAACTGCAGCGAGCGGTCGCCGGCCACGGCCTGATGCGCGGCGTCGAACCCCTGGCCGGTGGTGGCGGGGCCCGGGTCAGCTTTGACAGCTGGCTGTATGCCCGCAACACGCCCCATGCCCGTTCACGTTGCCAAGCGAAAACGAGCCTGTCGAGAGGCTGTGTGCAATCAACTGCTTAATGACAGACCGGTGACATGTCAGAGCTGGTGGTCGAACGGCCCCTCATGACCGGGCTCGATCCGCTCGCCGTTGAACAATCGTGCGACGCGCGCGCCCAACAGGTCGCCGGGGCCTTGCAGGAAACGCGGGCTGCCGAACCGCTCAATATTGTCCAGTTGCCGGGACAGGGCATGTCGATCCTGGCGCACGACGGGATCGAGGAACAGGCGGATGGCCCGCTCCTTCAGCCAGCCGGGGCCGCGCCCCTTGGGCGTCGTGAAACAGGCGAAGGGCATCAGGCTGGTCTCGGTCACCGGGGTGAAGAAGACGGTGACGCACAGGGTTAGTCCCTTTGGCCCCTCCCAGCGTGCCTGGACCGTGGTCGGGCCATTGAGCCGGGTGCGGCTGCGATCGCGGGGTGGCTCCAGCAGGCGCGACATCCAGCCCAGGTCGGGCTGGGGTTGTTCGATGATGGACTCGATCCAGTCCTTGCCGCAGGCGACGCTGAGCCGCACCGGCACGCGCCGGGTGCTGCGCCGGATAATGCCGTCATGGATGAAGTTGGTGTGGAAGGGGTCCAGCACATTCTCCAGCGCATCCAGCGCCCGCCCGCGCCACACGCCCTGCGACCACCAGAAATGATCGTGACCCTGTGCACCCCAGTCTGTCAGGTTGGGCAGGAGCGCGTTGGCGTCGCCATCCAGCCGGACCAGCACCGCGCCGTGTCGCTCCATGACCACCACCGGCGTGGCCGCCAAGCGCTGCGACTGGCCATCGGCCAGAGCGCATCCTGGCGCCTCGACGCAGGCTCCGTCGCCCGTGAACCTCCAGCCATGGTAGGGGCATTGCAACGCGCCCTCGACCAGCCGCCCCTCCGACAACGGATAGTTGCGATGGGGGCAGCGGTCGATCAGGACGCTGACCCCGGCTTCGGTACGAAACAGCACCAGCGGCACCCCGGCCACGGTCCGGGACAGAGGCTTGGCTCCCACCTCGCGCGAGAGGGCCGCCATCTGCCAGCTGGATTTCAGGCTTGCGGGAAGCGGGGTCATGGTCCCTCCCATAGCGCAGGCGTCAGCGGCTGTCCGTTCCACTCGATATCGGCGGTCATGGCCGAGGCCAGATCCTGGCCTGATGTGAGAGCCCTCAGGCCGAACCCGGCGGCATCCATCAGGGCGCCGAGCGGGGGCAGCGGATCGCGCGGTGCCGAGAGGATATCGTGTGAAAGGCGATGCTCGTCGCGCCATGCCATCAGCTGCTGCGTCCGCAGGGCGTCGGCCAGCCCGAAGGTGTCGAGCATGATGATGTTGCGCCAGCTTGCTTGGCCAGGCCGAGCGATATCTCGGCCAAGCAGCGCCCGACCGAACGCGGCGCTGCGCCCGAACAGATGCACCCCGCTGGTTGCCCGCGGATTGCATTCGATCAGCCACGGCTGACCCGCCGCATCGACGATGGCGTCGCAGGCGAACTGGCCCTTGCGGACAAACTGGGAGACGGTTTCAGCCATGCCCCGCAGGTGGTCGGACACCGGCTCCGCCAGTGGCGTGAAAACATAGGCTGCGCCGCCCCGCGTGCGCCAGTCGGAGCGATAGGCGGAGAAGGCCGACAGCCTGCCTTCATGCGCGACGGCATAAAGGCTGACCTCTTCGCCGGTCATGCAGGACTGGATGATCCAGGGTGTTTCCGGCGTGGGACGCAGCCTTCCCAGAACTGTCGCATCGGGCCGGATTAACGTCTGCGCTCCAAACCGGGACCAGGCGGGCTTGACCACTACATCGGCAGCTGCCGCATCGCGCATCAATGACACGCTGTCCGTCACGACGTTCGTCTTCGGCACTGGCAGACCCAGCTCGCCGCACAGCGCCGCGAACCGGCCCTTGTGATGCAGAGTGGCCAGCCGTTCGAACGTCGGCACCACCAGCCGGTCCGACCAGCCCTGAGCCTCGGCCAGGGCGGCGAGATGGAAGGCCTCCTCGCAGGTCGGCATGACCGCGACCGGGTCGATCCAGTCGATCAGGGCGCGGATGTCCCTGGCGAAATCGACCGGCTGACGCACGGGCGAAGCATGGCGGTGCACCAGCACCGGCACCGTGGACCACCGCGCGATCCGGGCCGGGACGCAGTCGGCCATGTGCACCTCGAACCCGGCGGCCTTCAGGCTACGCGCGATGTCGAGCGCGGCGGGCGCACGGGCCCCGGTGACCAGAAGGCGCTCAGCCATCGGACCACCGGACGCGTCGGCGCTTGATGCCGTGAACAGGAACTTGGGGCACGGGGGTGACCGGCAGCTCGATGTTGTGCGCTGCGAGCAGTCGAGAGAGCGCTTCGGCTGCCTTGTCGATGTGCGAACCCTCGGCCTCGACCACGACACCTTCACGACTTGCCGTGGCCCGCCAGTCGGTGTCCGGACCAACCGCCATGCTGATCGCCGTTTCGACAGCGCGAGGTGGGATGGTGACGCCGGGCCAGCGCCACAGATCCTCCAGCCGTCCCTCGACCGGATGGATGGCCGTCAACGGCGAACCGCAGGCGCAGCGATCCTCAAGAGGTTGAACCAGATCGCCCAGGCGCACCCGGATCATGGGCTGGCTGGCGCGGCGCAGGTCGGTCACGACAGGCACGAACCGGTCCGTGCCAGGCACGGGCTCGCGCTCGACGATCAACACATCCTCGTTCAGATGAAGCGTGCCATGACGGCAGGGCGCAGCAAGGAAACCCTCGGTGGCCTGATACAGCGGGTCCGGTCTTGCCCCGAGCATCGACCCGATCCAGGCGCGCTCGGCCTCACCCATGGGCTCTGCTCCATAGAACAGGCGTCGCGGCGACCAAGCCTGTTCCGTCGCCGGCGTTCGGCAGGCAAGGTCGGCTAGCACATGGGGCGGGCCGATCAGTATGTCGGGGCGAAAGGCGTGCAGACGTTCAAATCGCCCTGTCGGATCTTCGCCCAGACTCACGAACAGAAAGCGGATACGTCCGGTCCGTCCCACATCCTGATACAGCCGGTTGTCCGCACGCAGACACAAGGCGATGCGCAGCGGCCTGAACAGATCGCTGATCGGGAGCAGCCGCGCCAACAGGTGGCCGAGATAGGCGGCGCGTTCCACCCCGCTGTTCAGGAACAGACCGGGCTTGCCGGACGATCCAGTGGAGAAACCCGCTGCCACACCCGGTGCGACCAGGCCTTCGCTGCCTGCCTCGGCGTCGCGGGCCGCAGCTTCGGCCTGATCGCGCGTCAGACCGAGCGTGTTCCAGTCTGCGAACCCGGCCCTCAGTTCCCGCGGCTCCATGATCGGAAACCGATCCAGCGGCTGACCCGCCAGATGGGCAATGGCCGGCGTTGCGGCGACGACGGGCTGCATGCGCCACCACAGCCGTGACTGGCGGGCCTCCACGTCACGGCGGTTACGCAAGGTTAGAGCCGACAATCGTGCGTCCAGCCAGGCGGCAGCGATGGCCTTGCGGTCAGGCCGGTCCATTGCCACCGCTCTCGTGCGCGACCTCGCCGCAATGCGAGGGGGTGACGGCGATGTCAGGATTGCGGTGCCACAACCGGTGCAGGTCGTGCAGCGTCCGCCGACAGGCCTCGGTGTCGCCCAGAAGACCGGTGGTCAATCTGGGCGGCGGGGCATCGTCCCGCACGGCCCCGCTGGACCAGGCCGCATCTCCGATCAGGAATCGCATCCGGCCGTCGTCCTGTCGCACCAGCAGGCCCCAGTGACCGGGACAGTGACCGGGCAGGGGAACCGCGATCAGCGAGCCGTCGCCCAGCAGGTCCGCCCCCGTCTCGAACGGGGCCAGATCGGCAGGCAGGGCAATGCGCGTTCGATCCTCGAACCAGAGGGCTCGGTCGACCAGATCGGCAGGGGCCAGGGCGCTGAGCACACCCTTGCGGACGCGGGACAGGCGGTGGCCCTGGACCAGCAGTTCTGCCCCGGCGCGAGCGCAATGGATGGTGGCCTTCGGAAAGCGATGCAGTCCCGCGACATGATCGCCGTGGAAGTGGGAAATGACGATGGCGCTGACGTCTCCAGGCTTTACGCCGAACCGGGGCAACTGCTCGGCCACCGCCTCTCCCGGCCGAAACTCGACCGGCGTCGTCCAGCGGTAGAGCCGCTCGGGGAAGGGCTGGGTTGCGGCGAAGAAGGCGGGGTCATAGCCGGTATCGAACAGGATCGGCCCGGCATCGGGATGCAGGATCAGGGCGACGAGGGCCGGGAACTCTATGCTGCGCCACGAGGCCCCTTCGCGGGTCATGGCCTCCGGATGACGGCATGATCCGGCCCTCAGGATGTGGACGCGGCAGGCCTTCACCGGGACGCCATGTCCGGCGCGATCTTCAGGGCCGTTTCGACCGCATCATACTCCGGCTCATAGCCCAACAAGTTGCGCGCCTTGGTCAGGTCGAACGCTTGGGACCAGGCCAGGGTCGACAGGGTATAGGGCGTCAGGATCGGCTCTGGGCGACCGGGGAGGATGTGGCAGACGGCGTCGGAGACGACAGACAGGGCCTGTCCCAGCCAGAGCGGCAGGGGCACGATCTTCACCGGCACGCCCAGCCTGTCGCCCAGCCGCTTCACCAGCGTCGCGATCGGCAACGGTCGTCCGCCGGAGATGTTGATGGCCTGACCGCCCGCCGCCTCCCTGTGCTGGTCCGCCAGCATCAGGGCCCGGGCCCCGTCGCGCACGTCGGTCAGCTCGACCAGGGCTTCACCTCGCCGGAATAGAGGGAAACGCCCCTTGCGCACCAGCCGCAGGATGCGTGGCAAGAGCACCGTATCGTCCGGCCCGATCAGGGCGCGCGGGCGGATGGCGACGGTGCGGAAACCCGACCGGTCGGCGGCCAGAACGAGCTTCTCTGCTTCGCCCTTGGTGCGGGCATAGGCATTCAGCGGCCGATCGGGCCAGGGCGTGGCTTCTGTCAAGCCGGTCTGGTCGCGCCAGCGGGCATAGACGGACGGCGAGGAGACGAAGACGAAACTGCCGATGCCCGCGGCCTGCGCCGCCGACAGCAGCCGCCGTGTCGCCTCGACATTGGCCAGGTCGAACGCCTGATCCGGGCCCCAGGGGCTGGACAGCCCGGCCACATGGAAGACGACGTCGCGGTCGGTACAGAGGGCGGCCAGATCAGTGCTCAGCAGATCGGCGGCGACCGCCTGCGCGCCCATGGCCGCCAGCCGGTCCAGGGCCGTAGGCTGACGTCCCGTGGCCCTGACCGCATAACCTCCGTCCAGCAGCGTCCGCACCAGGGCGATGCCCAGCCCGCCCGTCGCACCGGTGACGAGTGCCCGTCTCACGTGCGCAGGACCATGGCCGCCGCGCTGATCCCCGCCGCTGTGCCCAGCATCAAAATGGTGCCGCCAGGCTTGATCAGGCCGTGATGCTTCGCTTCGACCAGAGCCGTCGGTAGCGAGGCCGCGATCTGGTTGCCGTGGGTAGGGAAGATGTCCATGACCCGTGCAGGATCGCCGCCCATCAACCGCCTCACATGTTCGACGCCCGGCGCACTGGCCTGGTGGCAGATCACCAGATCGACGGTCTCGCGCGTCAGCCCGGCCTCGCCCAGCACCTGGTCGATCAGGCGGGGCAGGGAGCGCGCGGCGGCCTTGAAGATGCCGAAGGCGTCCATGTGAAACTTCGCCCCCTCGGTCAGCGCCTCCAGCCCGTGGTCGATGCGGATGCGGGTGCCGCCGGACTTCAGCGTGGCCAGGTCCTTGCCCTCGCCATAGGTCTCGAACCCCCGCGCGAGCAGGGCGGAGCCTGTCGGATCGTCCGTCGCCTCGACGCAGATCGCCGCTGCCCCGTCGCCGAAAATGGCCGCAGACGCCGGCGTGTCCCAATCCAGTCCGGCCGAGGCGATGTCGCTGGCCACGATAACGGCGCGGCGGAACCGGCCGGTGGCGAACCCCATGGCGGCGATGTCCAGCGCCGTGACGAAGGACAGGCAGGTCTGGTTGACGTCGAAAGCCCAGATGCCTGACTTGCCCAGGCCGAGCGCCTGCTGGATCAGGATGGAGGTGCCGGGAATCGGCTGTTCCATGACCGCGCAGGCCCCGATCAGCACGTCGAACTCACCCTCGCCCCAGCCCGCATCGGCCAGGGCGCGCCGGGCGGCCTCGGTGCCCATCATGGAGGTGGTCTCTTCCGGTGCGGCCACGCCTCGGGTCGCGATCCCGAACTGCTCCTGCGTCCAGCCGCCGGGTTGCCCGAACACGACATCCAGCGCCTCGGACGGGCGTCGCTCGCGCGGGGCATAGACCCCGTACCCCACGATGTTCATCGGCGTCATGGCCAAAGGCTTACGCCGAGGCTTGGGCGGCGTCTATCTGCACAGGCCTGTTCAGACCTGACGCCAAGGTTGCAGCGGTCGCACGGTCGCGCACGCCGGCTTACCGTCCTTGCCGCGCCCCGGCAGCACCGCCTCCAGCACCTTTCCCTGCCGCGCGAGGGCCAGCAGGTCGGTCGGAATGTCAAGTACATCGATCTTGGCCCTGCGGCTGACAACCAGTCCCTCGCCACCGGCCTGACCACCGATAGCGATGTAGACGAAACGCCGCGTCGGCCCCTCGGTGCGTACGAACGGCCCCAGCATCCGCCCGTCGTCCGACAACCGGACGGGCACGTCGAAGGACAGCGCACCGTCGCCTGCGATCACCGCATCGACCGGCGCATTCGTCTTGTCCTGCAAACTGTAGTGCAGGCCCGCCACCGGATCGGCGATGGTCAGGCGCAGAGTGATCGGTGTGTCGGCCATGAGTTCACTCCTGATGTTCGACATGGTGCGCGCCGCGAACCATGCGCACAAACGGCAGAGGACGGTCGGGCTGCGCCAGCCGCTCTGCCACCTCGCCCAGAACGAAGCGCGTGATGGCGGGCAGGTCCAGGGCTCGCGCTTCTGACAACGGCATCCAGGCAATCTCGTCCAGTTCGCCAGAGCCTGCCGTGGGCTCGGGATGCAGCAGGGCGTCGGCATCCGCCATGAAGAAGCGGGCATCGAACCGCCGCGTCCGCCCCGGTGGCGTGATCGCGCGCGCGACATAGGACAGGGCCGCCAGATCGGGCAGGGCCCCGACCGCGCGAAACTCCCGCCACGGCCCGGCGATAGAGGCGACAGGCGCGGGCTCGGCCAACATCAGGCCCGTCTCCTCGAATGTTTCGCGCACGGCTGTGAGGGCCAGCGCGCGGGCCCGGCGGGCATTGCCCTCGCGGGCCAGGCGGGCGGCGTCGGGTGCCGGCAGCTCGGTCGCGGACGCTGCGGTGAAGTCCGCCCGCTCGATCCGTCCGCCCGGAAACACCCATTTGGACGCCATGAACACATGCCCCGGCGCGCGACGCCCCATCAGCACTTCGGTCGATCCGGGAGCGCCTCGCGTCAGGATCAGGGTTGCGGCATCTTTTGGCCGCTGACGTCCGCCTGTGCGCGGCGCGTCCGTCATGTCCTGAGCGGCGTCGAAGGGTTGGCTCATCGCATTCCTCCCCCATCGGGGGAGAGGGACCACGAAGTGGTGGAGGGGGCGAGCCACAAAAGCCGGTGGATGGGGTTTGCCCCCTCCACCACCCTGCGGGCGGTCCCCCTCCCCCGATGGGGGAGGAATGCTAGAGGTGCTGTCACTTCCGCTTGCCCTTTCGCACCCCTTTCAGACCACCGGAGGGTTTGCCGCCGCGACCGCCCTTGGGTGGTTTCGGCCCACCGGGGCGGGTTGCTCCCCGCTTGGGAAAGCCGTTGCCGCCCGGACTGCGCGCACGGACACCCAGCCGGGGGGCGGGCGCATTGGGATCGCGCGGGGCAGGATCGGACAGCATTTCGAACACCAGACCGCCGGTGATCGGCGTGGCCTCCTGCAGCTTGACCTCCACATTGCGGCCCAGGGTCCAGCGCTGGCCGCTGCGTTCGCCGACCAGGGCGTGGCCCTTGTCATCGTGATGGAAATATTCGCCACCCAGCGAAGACACCGGGACCAGGCCATCTGCTCCTGTCTCGTCCAGACGGATGAACAGGCCGAACCGCGTCACGCCCGTGATCCGCCCGGTGAAGGTCGCGCCCACGCGCTCGGACAGGAAGGCGGCCATGTAGCGGTCCATGGCAGCGCGTTCGGCGGCCATCGACCGGCGCTCGGTCTGGGTGACCTGCTCGGCGATAGCCGGCAATTCGGCGATCTCGCGGTCGGTCAGCCCGTCCTTGCCCAGGTTCAGCGCCCGGATCAGGCCCCGGTGCACGATCAGGTCGGAATACCGCCGGATCGGCGAGGTGAAGTGAGCATACTTGTCCAGGTTCAGACCGAAATGGCCGATGTTCTCGGGCGAATAGATGGCCTGCATCTGACTGCGGAGAACGACCTCATTGACGACTTCGGCATGATGGCCGTCACGCGTCTCGTCCAGCAGGGCGTTCAGTCGTTTCGTGGTTGGGGCCTGCCCTTTGTCCCACGGCTTGCCGATGGTCTGCAGGAAGTCGGCCAGGTTGAAAGTCTTCTCCTGGCTGGGCGTCTCGTGAATGCGATAGATCAGGGGCGTGCGCTTCTGCTCCAGCGTCTGGGCGGCACAGACATTGGCCTGGATCATCATCTCCTCGATCAACCGATGCGCTTCGAGCGACACCCGCGGTTCGATGGAGGCGATCTGGCCGTCGGGCGTCATGCGGATGCGCCGCTCGGGGCTCTCGATGGCCAGCGGGCTACGGTTCAGACGGCCCTTCAGCATGGTGCGATAAGCCGCCCACAGTGGCGTCAGGATCGCGTCCATGATCGGCGCGGTGGTGTCGTCAGTCTGACCGTCGATCGCCGACTGCGCCTGCTCGTAGGAGAGTTTGGCGTGGCTGCGCATCAGGCCTCGCACGAACTTGTGCCCAGTCTTGCGCCCGTCCTTGTCGAAGACCATCCTCACGGCCATGCAGGCGCGGTTCTCGCCCTCCTTCAGGCTGCACAGGCCGTTCGACAGCCGCTCGGGCAGCATCGGCTCGACGCGATCGGGGAAGTAGGTGGAGTTGCCCTTGTCGCGCGCCTCGCGGTCCAGATTGGTGCCCGGCCGGACGTAGGCGGCCACGTCGGCGATGGCGACCCACACCACCCAGCCGTCCGGATTCTTGGGATCGTCGTCCCGCATGGCATAGACGGCGTCGTCGTGGTCGCGCGCATCGGCCGGGTCGATGGTGATCAGCGGCAGGTCGCGCAGGTCCTCGCGGCCCTTCAGCGACGGCAGTTCCTGATCCTCGGCTTCCTTCTCCACCGCTTCGGAGAAGCCCATCGGGACCTTGTTGGCCGCGATGGCGATCAGGGAGGCGGCGCGGGGATCGTCCTCGCGGCCGATGATCTCCAGAATCTTGCCGCGCTTGGGCCCATAGCGGTGGTCGCCCTTTTCGATGGAGGCGAAGACCAGATCGCCGTCCTTCAGGCTCTCGGCCTGGGCGGGCGGCACGAAGAGTACGTCCTTGGAGCGGCGGTCGACGGGCTCGACCCTCACCTCGCGGTTCGACTTGCGGATGACGCCCAGAACGCGGTTGGTGTCGGTGTCCAGGACCTTGATGATTCGGGCTTCCCAGCCATCGGGGCCGCGCTCGAACTTGGCCAGGACACGCGCGCCCAGCCCCACGGCGGGTCCCGTCTTGCCCGTCTTGTCGGGCACCAGAACGGCGCGCGGCGCATCCTCCGACGCCTCGACCAGACGCACATACAGGTCGCCGTCCGTGTCGCGCTCGCTGACATCGGCCACGCCGACCGGGGGCAGGGCCCCGACCTCGGCAAAGCCCTTGCGGCCGCGTTTGCCCAGTTTGCCGGCGGCTTCCAGCTCGCGGATCATTTCTCGCAGCATGCGCCGCTCGTGGCCCTTCAGGCCGAAGTGTCGGGCGATGTCGGTCTTCTCAGCCGTGCCCGCTTCGCGCAGGAAGGCCAGCAGGGTGTCCGGATCGGGGAGGCCGGCAGGGGGCCGGCTGGATGATTTTGTCATTTGGAATCCTTGATACCGCGCTTTGGCGCTCTTCGAGAGGTCAAAATCTCGCGCGGCGTGTTGTGGTGAAGAGGGGGCGCGCCTAGCTTCCGGCGCGAACGTCCTCGGAGTTTTGAATGTCTTTGGCCCCCACGCCCGTCCTGTCCGGCCCGACCGGTTCCTTGCTGGACCTGATCGGCAAGACGCCGATGGTGGAGGTGACGAAGATCGATACCGGCCCGTGCCGCCTGTTCCTGAAGCTGGAGGCCCAGAATCCCGGTGGCTCGATCAAGGACCGTATCGCCCTGTCGATGATCGATGCGGCGGAGCGGGAGGGGTATCTGAAACCCGGCGGTACCATCGTCGAGGCGACGGCCGGCAATACGGGTCTGGCGTTGACCCTGGTCGGCCAGGCCAAGGGCTATAAGGTGCTTCTGGTCATCCCGGACAAGATGTCCAAGGAAAAAATCCAGCATCTGCGCGCCATGGGGGCCGATGTCCGGCTGACCCGCTCGGACGTCGATCACGGCCATCCGGAATACTATACGGACATGGCCGAGCGGCTGGCGCAGCAGATTCCGGGTGGCTTTTTCGTCAATCAGTTCGCCAATAAGGCCAACTCCGAAGCGCATGTGCGGACGACGGGGCCCGAAATCTGGGAGCAGATGGGTCACGACATCGACGCCTATGTCGCCGGCATCGGCTCGGGCGGGACCATCACGGGCGTGGCCCAATATCTGAAAAGCCAGGGCTCCAACGCCCAGATCATCCTCGCCGACCCGGTCGGCTCGGTTCTGGCGGGTATCGTCAACGACGGCGTGCCGGGGCCAGACGGCAGCTATACGGTCGAAGGCATCGGTCAGAATTTCGTGCCCGACACGGCGGACATGAGCCTGATCGACAAGGCCTATTCCATTCCCGACAGTGAGGCGATCTCGACCGTGCGCGAGCTGTTGCTGAAGGAAGGCATTCTGGGCGGATCGTCATCCGGCACATTGATCGCTGCCGCCCTGCGCTGGTGCCGCGAACAGACCGAGCCGAAGCGGGTGGTGACCTTCGTCTGCGACACCGGGGCCAAATATCTGTCCAAGGTCTACAACGATGCCTGGCTGGCCGATCAGGGGCTGGGCGAGCGCGAATTGCATGGCGATCTGTCCGACCTGATCACCCGCAAATATGCGAATGGCGATGTCGTCGTGGCCGGGCCGGAGGACACTCTGGACACAGCCTTCAAGCGGATGCGCGGCGCCGACGTGTCGCAGTTGCCGATCATTCAGGACGGCCGACTGGTCGGCATCCTGGATGAGAGCGACATCGTTCACGTGATGAATACCGACGAGATCACCCGTAAAGCCCGCTTCGCCAAGCCGGTGGGCGAGGTCATGACGCGAGATCTGGACACGGTTCAGGTGGGCGAACCGCTGGATGCCCTGATCCCCCTGTTCGACCGCGATCGTGTGGCGCTGGTGCTGGACGGCGAGCAGTTCGTTGGCCTGATCGCCCGCGTCGATCTGATCAACCACCTCAGCCTGAACCGGTAAGCTTATGGCTAGTCTCAAGAATGCGCAGGGCTTCTCGACCCGCGCCATCCACGCTGGTCAGCGTCCCGATCCGACCACCGGGGCGGTGATGACGCCGATCTACGCCACCTCGACCTATGCCCAGGAAAGCCCGGGCGTGAACAAGGGTTATGAGTATGCGCGAGGCAAGAACCCGACGCGCGAAGCCTTCGAGGCGTGTCTGGCCGACCTGGAAGGCGGCACCCACGGCTTCGGCTTTGCCAGCGGAATGGCCGCGACCTCCACGGCGCTGGAACTGCTGGATGCCGGGTCGCACATCGTCACGGGCGACGATCTGTACGGTGGTTCATGGCGTCTGTTCGAGCGCGTTCGGCGCCGCTCGATGGGGCTGGACTTTGCCTATGTCGATCTGAGCGATCTCGCCGCCGTCGAGGCCGCCATCACGCCGAAGACCAAGATGCTGTGGGTCGAGACCCCCACCAATCCGATGATGAAGCTGGCAGATATCGCCGCCCTGTCTGCGCTCGCCAAATCGCGGGACATTCTGCTGGTCGTCGACAACACCTTCGCCACACCTTTCAGTCAGCAGCCCCTCGCGCTGGGGGCCGATATCGTCATGCATTCGGCGACCAAGTATCTGAACGGCCATTCCGACATCATCGGCGGGGCGCTGGTCACGGCGAATGCGGAGTTGGCGAAAGAGATCAAGTTTCTGCAGAACTCCATCGGCGGCGTGATGGGGCCGTTCGACGCCTTTCTGGCCAATCGTGGCCTGAAGACCCTCGGACTGCGTATGAAGGCGCACAACGAGAATGCTCTGGCCGTCGCCCGCTGGCTGGAGGATCGCAAGTCCGGTGTGGCCCAGGTCATCTACCCGGGCCTGATCACCCATCCCCAGCACGACCTGGCCGCGCGTCAGATGAACGGTCGGTTCGGGGGCATGGTGACGGTGATCCTCGACGGCGACCTGGCGCGGACGCGCCAGGTGCTGGAGCGGGTGCAGGTCTTCACACTGGCGGAATCGCTGGGTGGGGTCGAAAGCCTGGTCAATCACCCGGCTATCATGACCCACGCCTCTGTGCCGAAGGAAGTTCGTGAGGCAGGCGGCGTCACCGACAACCTGATCCGCCTGTCGGTCGGGGTGGAAGAGGTCGAGGACCTGATCGCCGATCTGGATCAGGCCTTGGGCTGACGCCGTCAGCTTTGAAAGGGTGCGCCGAAGGGCTGGATATTCAACGATGCGATCATCCTTACCGAGGAGGCGCGGTTGTATCGGCATTTCGCGACATTTTGGGTGGCTGCGGCTATCGGGCTGGCCGCCCCCTTCGCTGCTACGGCCTGCGTGGTCAGTTCTCCTCTGCCCCCGGCGATCCTTGCGCAGGATGCCGAACGGGAAGGACGGGCCTGGGCAGAGGCTCCTCTGGTCTATCTGGCTGAAATCACCGGCAACAGCCAAGATTACGCGGCCTGCGAGCTCACGCCGCGTCGTATTCTGAAGGGTGATGTTCAAGCTCCGGTCCTGAACGTTCCAGCGCTACCGTCGCGCGGCATCTGCCTGCGTTACCACGGACTAAGCGTTGCGGATGGGGCCTACATCGGCGACGAATTCGTCGTCTATGCCCTCAGCTTGCCCGTAAGCCCGGATGATCTTCTGGTGGTCTCGGCTCGAATGATCGGCGATCCCTCGACACGCGCAGCGATGCGATCGAGGAGGTCGCGGTGATGCGCTACAGCCCGTCGACATGTTTCGGCATGATGGCCGCCGTGCTGGCGCTTGGCATGCCGGGCATTGCCCACGCTTGCCGGCTGGGGCCTCTGCCGTCGGATGTACAGCGCGTCGCCGACATTCAGCAGCGCCAGGTCGAGGCTTGGGATCGATCGCCGCTGGTTTACTTGGCGGCTGTGACCGAGGTTTCGCCGCATCTGCGGGATGACCTGCCCTTCGGTAACGTTCGGATTGCCCTTACCGCTGTCGCCGTTCTGAAAGGCAGGGAGCGCCCGGGCGACTTCGATGTCGTCTATCCGGAGTTGGACCGGCGATGCGGGCGCGATTTTCTCGACATCGCGGCTGGAGCCCAGGTCGATGACCTTTTTCTGGTCTATGCCTCGACGACTGAACCTGACAGCGCCGACGACATCTGGAGTCAGGCTTGGGTCGAGGTCCGCGATCCCGTCGCCATTCGGGCCGCTGCAGAGCACGGTTGGGACCAAACTGATGGCCAGAATGACCGCCGACCGACGGAGGATTGAGCCATGAGCTACAAGTTCATCGCTGGCGGCATTGCCACCCTGCTGCTGTCACTGGCGTTCCCGGGCACGGCCCGGGCGTGTCTTCCGCCATTGCCTATGACGGCGGCGCAAGAGGAGGCTCGTGAGCTCCAGATTCAGGCCGAGCTTTGGGCTCGACATGACCTAATCTTCGCGGCCGTAGTCACAGCAGTCGGTGACGACAGATCGGAAATTCTCGACCCTGGTGCGCCGCCCCGGATCAGCATCTATGATGAAATCCGCGTCCGGCTGGAGCCTATCGTCATGGTCAAGGGACAGGGCGCGCTGCCCGAACCTTATGAGATCGGGAACATCTTTACCGGCTGCGTCCCCCAAGGGCTTGCGCGGGCGCAGGTCGGCCAGAGGTATCTCATCTACGGCCCGCCATCATCGGAGTATGGTCGCGTCGGCGGCATTGTCGAGATCGATCGTTTGAAGGATGCCGAGACCATTCTGGCCGTCTATCAAGCCGCGGCCTTGGCCGCGATGGGGCAATAGGGACGGTCTCAGCCCTTCGACGGCAAGGCCGTCTGGTGGCCGGAAGCAGGCACGACCTTCTTCTTCGCCGGCGCGCGTGTCTTCGGGGGAGAAGCGGGCAGTGCGGCTCTGCGCACGACCTCATCGTCGATCAGCGGGATGATGTCGGCGGCGGTGGTCGCCTGAACCGGCGAGCCGTGACCGACCATGCGGGCGGCATTGGCGCGCAGCGCCTTCAGGTCGGCGTCGCTCATCGTCGGCAGTTTTTCGGCCAGGGGGGTCATGGCGTGATCCTTCTTTGTGAAGGGCGCTAACGCTTGCCTCGCGGAGGCTCGCTGCTTGAGCGCCAGATCTGTGCGGTATTACTCGGCATCCAGGTCTGTCGGCCTTGGCGTGGAGCAAAAAGCAAACGGGCCGGTCTCCTTGCAGAGGCCGGCCCGTCCGTCAGTCAGGATGTGCCTGACTAAAGGGTATCGAAAACTATTCGGCGGCCTTCAGGCGACCGGCAGATTCCTTGCCCGAACGCGAGTCGCGCTCGATTTCGTAGGAAACTTTCTGGTTTTCGTTGAGCGAACCGAGGTCCGAAACTTCAACAGCCGAAGCGTGGACGAACACGTCCTTGCCGCCGTCGTCAGGCTGGATGAAGCCGTAGCCCTTGGTGGAGTTATACCATTTTACAGTGCCGGTAGCCATTTTGAGACCTCCGTTAGGCGTTGACCGCCGGAAGAGGTTCCGGGTCGGCCTGTCGGGTCTGGATTGGATCGGCTTTGGACCTCGGTGCGCGATGCAAAGGGGCAGCAGCGTTTCGCAAGTGAGATCGACGGGGACACAGGTGGGCCCTTTGGCCCGGAATAGCAAGGCGCTTGTCCGAAAGGAGTGACGGGGTACTTCCGAAGGCACCCCGTCTAACGATCTTAGTTGGGCATGGAGACGGTGTCGGTGACGTGGATCACGCCATTCGACTGGAACACGTCGGCCTGGGTCACGGTCGCCACGCCACCCTTCTCGTCGGTCAGGATGACCTGATCGCCGCGCAGGGAGGCGGTCAGCGTGTCGCCCGAGACTGTGGTCAGGACCGCACGACCGCCGCCGGCCTGAATCGCGGCCAGAACGTCAGCCGCAGCCAGACGACCCGGTACGACGTGATAGGTCAGGATTTTGGTCAGGGTCTCACGGTTCTCTGGCAGAACCAGAGTATCGACAGTGCCAGCCGGCAGTTTGGCGAAGGCGGCATTGGTCGGGGCGAAGACCGTGAACGGCCCCGGTCCCGACAGGGTCTCGGCCAGGCCGGCTGCCGTCACGGCGGCCACCAAGGTGGTGTGATCGGCGGAGTTAACGGCGTTCTCCACGATCGTCTTGTTGGGATACATGGGCGCGCCGCCGACCGTAACGGGGTCCTGGACAGCGGACGAGGTGCCGGCGATGTCGCCGGAGGCATGGGCGGCCGTAGCCAGCGATCCTGCGGCGAAGGCGGCGATGAGGGCGATACGGGTGATCTTGAAGGTCATCGAAGTCTCTCCTGAACCAGCCGTCGTTGCGGCTGCGAGTGCAGAGACGCGCAAGCGTACCATCGAGATGCAACAAAGCGTCTGATCGCGACCACTGGCCACAGCATGGAACCCGATCGACGTATCGGTGTTGCCGGCCACCTGCGAAAACGGCGGCGAAGGCCCTTGCCCTCGCCGCCGCTCGAAATCACGCGTCGATCAGATCAACGCGAAGGGGTTCAGCCCTCGGTCTTCAGTTGACCAGCCGATTCCTTGCCCGAACGCTTGTCGCGCTCGATTTCGTAGGAAACCTTCTGGTTTTCATCCAGGCCGCGCAGGCCGGCTTGCTCAACGGCCGAGATGTGCACGAACACGTCCTTGCCGCCGTCGTCGGGCTGGATGAAGCCGTAGCCCTTGGTGGAGTTGAACCATTTCACGGTGCCGGTAGCCATAATAGACCTCCTTTTGGCGTTGGCCGCAGGGAACATCCCTGGAGGCCTGTCGGGTCTGTATGGGAGCGGCTGGACCTCGGTGCGAAAGCAGAGGGTGGCGTTACGCAGTAAGATCGACGGGTTCGATCATGACGGGTCGGGCCCGTGAAATCAAGCCGGGGCTTCGTCCGGCGTCTCGTCCTGCGGTGTCGCGATGTAGTTTTCCTGGCAAAGCTTGCGCAGGGCCGAGGTCAGCGTCGGGCCGTACAGCGAGTCCTGGATGCGCTCGTAGCCTTCGGCGGACAGGGTCTGTTTGATCTCGCTGACAGTGCGGCAACTGCCGCTGCGGGCCAGGGTATAGGCGCGTTCGAGTGTGGTGGGGCGCAGATTGCTCATTCCCCAATATAGGCCCGCCGTCGCAGAAAGCGAGGTCAGAAGGCCGCGGAGATGCCGAACACCAGACCGTCCTTGTACTGCTCGCCTGGCACATCGGCATCCGTGGCATGCCAGCGCAAGTCAGCCTCGAGATTGCGGGTCAAGGCATAGGTGAAGCCCGCATTCCAGCCGGTATAGTCGATGCTGTTGTCCTGTTCCCGGCGACCGATGGCGGTGGAGCCGGACAGTTTGTCGGTGAAATCCCAGCTGAGGCGCGCCTCATACCAGGTCCAGGCCTCGGTCGAACCCGTCCCGTCTGGCGAGTGTTGCAGGCGCAGACGAGCCCCCGCCGGACCGATGGAGCGCGACACATCGGCGGTGAACTCCCAGGCGTCATCGTCCGTGTCCGGATCGGCATCGATCTGCCATTTGTGGGTGGCGTTCAAATCGAGGTCGAAGCCCGCGAATTGCGGACGGATGCCGGCCCCGATCTCGGTCTCCAGATTGGACCCCGTTGAGCTGTCGATCGTCTCGAAGGCCGGGCCCGCATAGAAGAAACCGTCGGCGCTCTCCCAGACAGCCTCGCCCCAGACGAAGGGATTGCCGTCGGACTTGGAAGCGTCCTTGGAACGGTTGTCGGTCGCCGCACCGAAGGCGAAGCTCCAGGGGTCCGAACCATAGTTGGCCAGGACGTCCTGCGGCTCGGCATCCTGGGCCAGGGCAGGGGCGGCGAGGGCTGTCAGGAGGGCAGCGGCGAGAGCGGAACGGATCATGAGGCACCAGACGCGAAAAGAGGCGTCGGGTTCCTAGATGAAAGCGGTCGCCTTGGCGAATTGTGCCGTAGCCTGATGAAATTCCGACGTTAGGCGAGCCACCAGTTCCCCGGCCGGGACCACGTCGTGAACCGAGCCGGAGCCTTGTCCCGCCGACCAGACGGTCTTCCATGCCCGCGCCTCTTCGCCCATGTCCAGCTTGTGCTCGGGCAGGGTCTTGGGGTCGATGCCGTTGTCCAGCAGGGACTTGGTCATGAAGTTGGCGGGGATACCCGAAACCGCGGGCGTATAGGTGATGTCGGTCGCGCCCGAGTCGATCACCATCTGCTTGTATTCGGCCTGGGCGGAGGACTCGGTCGTAGAGATGAAGCGTGTGCCCATATAGGCGAAGTCCGCCCCCAGCATCAGGGCACCCGCCACATCCTGGCCCGTCGACAGACAGCCGGACAGCAGGATGGTGCCGTCGAAGAACGCGCGCACCTCGTTGATCAGGGCGAACGGATTGACCACCCCGGCATGCCCACCCGCGCCATTGGCGACCAGAATCAGGCCATCGACCCCGGCCTCGGCGGCCTTTCGCGCATGCCGCACATTGGCGATGTCGTGGAACACCACCCCGCCATAGCCGTGCACCGCCTCGACCACGTCGCGCACGGCTCCCAGCGAGGTGATGATCAGCGGCACCTTCTCCTCGACCGACACCATCATGTCGGCCATCAGGCGCGGATTGGTCGGATGGACGATGTGGTTCACGCCGTAGGCGGCGGCATCGGGCGTCAGCCGCGACTTGATCTCCTGAAGCCACTCCCGATAGCCCTCGGTCGTGCGCTGGTTCAGCGAGGGGAATGTGCCGATCGCCCCGGCATTGCAGGTCTCGACCACCAGGTCAGGTCCGGAGACCAGAAACATGGGTGCCGCGATCACCGGCAGCTTCAGACCCTTTTGCAGTGACGCCGGAATGGCCATGACGTTTCCCCTCGGTTGTCTTTGACTACGGATAGCGGGCTGTCGCGGGGGAAGGCAAATGCGAAAAAGAGGGTCCACTAAATACACTCCGTCCGTTGCCAGCGCCGGCGAAGGGTCTTGTGTAGCGCGTGCCGGCGTCAAATGCGGACGTAGTCAAGTGTACAGGAGTGGCAAGTCAGCGTTTGGGTGAGGGCAATGGGACGGCAAGATCATCCATCGGCATATTGTAGTTGATTGTGAACTGCACGGACGCACGGATCGCCGCGCCGTCTACAAGCCGAGGGGAAATGCGCGCATCCCGCGCGCCCGTAAGGGCGGACTGAGCAAATCCTTGGCCCTGCGGCAATTCCTCAATCGCGGAGCAGTCGGTAAGTGCGCCTGTCGGCTCGACTGTGCACCGCAGCGTCACTCGACCGTTGCCGATCTTGTTAGCCAATGCAGCTTCAGGAAATTCAATATAGGGCCGTCTTGCCCATGTTGGATTTATAATCAGGGAAGGACGCGGCTGCGAGGCCCAGGTATCAGGCGGAGTCGCTGTAATCGGCACAGAGCTTCCCGGCTCGACAGCAGTCAATGTCGGTGCAGGGCCCGACCTGAGGTTCACAATGGGCGGAGGGGGCAGTGCCTGTTGAGACCAGGCCTGATCAGAAGACAGCGCGACGGCACATACCGCTGCGAATGTCGATGCCAAGCTCCTGCTTTGAAAACTGTTACGCATCGCCGTATGTCCTCCCCAATACTTCTTTCATGCCCCGCTGCATCGGGGCCACGCAAGCCGAAACCATGACCACAGACACCTCTTCCCTGTCCCAGCTCGGCCAGATGATCGCCGCCCCGGCCAGTCCGGAAACCGCCGTGCTGGAGCGGGTGCCCAATCCGCATCCAGATACGTTGTATCTGGCGCGGTTCACGGTACCGGAGTTCACCAGCCTGTGCCCTGTCACGGCCCAGCCAGACTTTGCCCATGTCGTCATCGACTATGCGCCCGGCGACTGGCTGGTCGAGAGCAAGAGCCTGAAGCTGTACCTGACCAGCTTCCGCAACCACGGGGCCTTCCACGAGGACTGCACCGTCGCCATCGGCAAGCGGCTGGCCGACCTGTTGCAACCAACCTGGCTGCGCATCGGCGGCTACTGGTACCCGCGCGGCGGCATCCCCATCGATGTCTTCTGGCAGACCGGCGCAACTCCGGACGGCCTCTGGCTGCCCGATCAGGGCGTGCCGACCTATCGCGGGCGGGGCTAGGCCTGCGGCAAACGTTGCGATTGATTTGCACTGACTGACGGCTTAAGCGACTGCGAACCAATCGCATGAAAGCCGTCGAATGTCGTTTGCTCTTGCCGCCCTCTCCAGCGCCCTTGGTTTTGGCTCGCCTGAAGCCGTCGTTTCGATGGCCGAGACAGACCAGGACCGCGTGACCCAGCTGGGCGAAGTGGTCGTCACCGGCCAGCGCCAGCCGAGGATCGCGGGTGACCAGGTTTCGCGCGGTGTGACGTTGGGCGCGTTCGGCGACCGTGACCTGTTCGAGACACCGGTCAGCCTAAAGAGCTTCACCGAGACCTTCATCGCCGACCAGATCGCGCTGAACTCCAATGAGCTGATCAGCCGCGACGCTTCCTTCGTCGTCACTAACTCGGCCAATCTGAACGGCGCGACCGCCGGACGGCTGCGCGGCTTCCGCATGGAGCCGTTCGAAAGCAGCTACGACGGCTTCTCCTCCATCTCGGGCCGCCGCTATCCGCTGGAGATGCTGGAGCGGGTCGATGTGCTGAAGGGCCCGACGGCGGTCTTCACCAATGTCGTCGGCGGCGTCGGCGGCACCATCAGTTACGTCTCCAAGAAGCCGACCGAGGCGCCCCTGACACGGCTGACGGCGATCGCCGCGGGCGGTTCGGTCTTCGGCGGCCAGGCCGACGTCAGCCGCCGCTTCGGGGCCGACGACCAGTTCGGCATCCGCGCCAACTTCGCCCGGCGCGAGGGCGAGACGGTCGTCAACGACATCGACGAGGAGACCTATGTCGCCCACATCGCCTTCAATTGGCGCGGCGAGCGGTTCAGCTGGGACCTGCAATACGGCGACAGCTACGAGCGGCTGGACGGCGCGGCCAGCGGCTATTTCTACAATCCCGGCGTGCCCATCGGGCGTGCTCCGGGCGGCGCCGATGTCAGCGGCCCGGCCTGGGATTTCCGCGAGTATCAGGACCGCTTCCTGCGCTCGGCGTTGCAGGTCGAGCTGTCGCCGAACTGGTCGGCCTTCCTGGTCGGCGGTGCAGTCGATTCCGACGAGCTGTTCTTGGGCCTGACGCCCGCCGTGACCGGCGCGGACGGAACGTCGGACAGCTTCGTCTTCGTGCAGCAGGGCGTCAGCGACTGGGACGACTTCTGGAACGTCGACGCCGGTCTGCGCGGTCGCCTAGTCACCGGTCCGGTCGGCCATGGTCTGACCCTTTCAGCCAGTCGCCAATTCGTGCGCTTCAACGCCACCGACATCGCGCTGGACCCGACCTACGTCCAGCCGATCTTCAACATCTACGACCCCGACAGCTATGAGACGACGGCGGGTCCGGCCGTCACCGGCGGCGACAACGTGTATGTCTTCCAGGAGACCACGACCGACTCCGTCGTGCTCGCCGATGAGCTGTCGATGCTGGACGACCGGCTGCGACTGACGCTGGGCGTCCGTTACACCTCGATCGAGATCGCCAGCTTCAACTACGGCGCGCCCACGCCGGGCGGGCCGAACGCCGTCTATGAAGGCGACGACTGGTCGCCGTCGGTCGCGGTGCTCTACAAGGTCGCGCCCAATGTCTCGATCTACGCCAACGCCCTGACCGCCTTCGAGCGGGGCCAGACCGCGCCGCTGGGGGCCGTCAACGCAGGCGAGCAGCTGCCGCCTGGCGTGTCCGAACAGGTCGAGGCCGGGATCAAGGTCGATTTCGGGCGGTTCGGGGCCACTGCCGCGATCTTCGACATCACTCGCCCCTCGGCCTATGTGGACCCGACGACTCTCGTCTTCGGCGAGTACGGCGAACAGCGGCATCGGGGCCTGGAACTCGACCTGTTCGGCGAACCCATCGACGGCGTCCGCGTGCTCGCCAGCTATGCCTATCTGGACGCCACCATCGAGGAGGCTTTGGATCCCGCCGCGCTGGGCGACCGGCCGATCAGCGTGCCGGACCATGTCTTCACCGCCGGGATCGACGCCGATGTGCCGATGCTGCCCGGCCTCGCCGTCCAGGCCAGCGTTCGTTACGTCGGCGACCAGGCCTATGACCTGCCCAATGACCGCTTCATCCCGGACTTCACGACTTTCGACCTGGGTGCCCGCTACGCCTTCACGGCCGGAGAGACGCCGGTGACGGCGCGTCTGGTCGTCTCCAATGTCGCCGACGAAAACTATTTCCAGTCCACCGACTTCACCGCCCAGCCCGGCGCGCCGCGCACCGTGCGGTTCAGCCTGACCGCGGATTTCTGAGCCGTCCATGAAGCTGCGGCCGGTTCTCGTTCTGTGGCATCGCTGGTTCGGCCTGATCGCGGCCGTCTGGCTGTTGCTGCTCGCCCTGACCGGCTCCTTCATCGTCTTCATGGACGAGGCCGACACGGCCCTGAACCCCGATTTGCGCCGGGTCGAGGCGACGGGCGAGCCCCTGCCGGTCCAGACCCTGGTCGACGCCGTCACCGTCGCCAAGCCGGGGACCTTCGTCGACTATCTTCTGATGCCGTCCGCACCCGGCGACAGCGTTCTGGTCTTCAACGCGCCGATCCTGACACCCGGTCGCCCGACCCAGGACCATGAATACCGTCAGATTTATCTGAACCCCTACACCGCCGAGATTCTGGGCGACCGTCGCTTCGGCGAGCCGGGGCTGGATGCGCGGCGCTTCAGCCAGTTCATGTACCAGCTGCACATGGACCTGAACCTGGGACCGGTGGCGACCTGGCTGCTGGGACTGCTGGCCCTGTTTTGGGTGTTCGATCACATCGCCTCGGCCATTCTCTCCTTCCCGACGGCGCGCCGCTGGATGGAGAGTTTCCGCGTCCGCTGGAAGGCCGGATCGGCCAAGATCACCTTCGACCTGCACCGCGCCCCCGGCCTGTGGCTGTTTCCTATCACCCTAATGCTGGCGGTGACCGGCGTCGCCCTGAACTGGCCCACCGAGACCGACGCGGCGATCGAGGCGGTTTCGCCCCTGACACCCTTTCCCACCGAGGCCCTGCCCAGCCTGCCCCAGGCCGACTATCGCCCCGCCGTCTCCATCGACCGGGCCATCACCATTGCTCGTGGCCACGCCGACGGGGCCCGCGTCGCGGCCATCTCGACCCATCCGGACAAAGGATTTTACTGGGTGCGGCTGCAGGACCCGCGCGATCTAGATGAGACCGGCGGGCGCTGGGTCGTGGTCGACTCCCGCGACGGCCGCGTCCTGTGGAACCGCCACCTGCGCGATGGCTCCGCAGGCGATGAGGTCAAGGCCTGGCTCTTCCCGCTCCACACCGGTCACGCCTTCGGCTGGACCGGACGCATCATCATCTTTGTCTCGGGTTTGATGCTCTCGGGCTTCATCGTCACCGGCCTGATGATCTTCGCTCGGAAGCGTTCGGCGCGACTTTCTCGGCGAACGGCCACTTCCCGCAGGATCGAAGTCATCCAGCCTGCGGAATAGGGTTTCGCGTCCGCTCCCAGCGGGCCAGTGTGGCACCCAGCACGGAGTCGCAGCACGCGAGCGGGACATATGTTGCAGGATCGACGCGCCAGCCGCCTCCCTCTCGAAGCTTGGGGCCGCTCATGGCTCGAGCGGGTCAAGGCGCAGGCAGACCGCGCCGCGTGGAGCCGCTACGGCTTCGAGTTCCTGATGTTCGGCTTCAAACAGGCCTGGGCCTGCCTGTTCGGCGGGCTGATGCTGGTCATGATCGTGGGCACCTTCCTGCTGTGGCCCGATGAAGCTGCGATCAGCCGGTACGACTTTCTGGTCATAGGTGCGCTGGCCATCCAGGCCGGCATGCTGATCTTCAAACTGGAAAGCTGGGAGGAGGCGCGGGTCATCTTCCTGTTCCACATCGCCGGCACCATCATGGAGCTGTTCAAGACCTGGCACGGCTCCTGGGTCTATCCGGAGGACAGCGTGTTGCGCATCGGCATGGTGCCGCTGTTCTCGGGCTTCATGTATGCGGCGGTGGGCAGCTATATCGCGCGTGTGCAGCGCATCTTTCACATCCGGGTGCGGCGCTATCCGCCGATGTGGACGACCTGGCTGCTGGCCGCGGCGATCTACGTCAACTTCTTCGCCCATCACTGGCTGCCCGATGTGCGGCTCGCCCTGTTCATCGCCACAGCCCTGCTGTTTGGGCCCGGCTGGTTCTATTTCACGGCGGATCGGGCGCGGCGGGGGATGCCTCTTCTGCTGGGGTATTTCCTGGTCGCTCTGTTCATCTGGTTCGCCGAGAACCTGGCCACCTTCGGTCGGGCATGGGCTTATCCGGGGCAGGAGGCGGGTTGGGAGATGGTGGGGCTGGAGAAGCTGGGCAGCTGGTTCCTCTTGATGATCATCTCCATCGTGCTGGTATCCCTGGTCCATCGACCGGAGCGAGAGCCGACATGAATACCAGCACCACCGACGTCGTCATTCTGGGCGGAGGGCATAACGGCCTGGTCTGCGCCTTCTATCTGGCCAGGGCCGGGCTGAAGGTGACGGTGCTGGAGCGGCGGCATGTGGTCGGCGGGGCGGCGGTGACGGAGGAATTCCATCCGGGGTTTCGCAACTCGACCGCCAGCTACACGGTCAGTCTTCTGAACCCGAAGATCATCGCCGACATGGAACTGGCGCGACGTGGGCTGACGGTGGTCGAGCGCAGGGTGTCGAACTTCCTGCCGTTTGACGATGGCCGCTATCTGTTGGCCGGGGAGGGTAGGACCGCGGCGGAAGTGGCGAAGTTCTCGGGCCGGGATGCGGCGCGGTTGCCGGACTACGAACGGCGTCTGGAGGTCGTGGCGGGCATTCTGCGAGACTGGATACTGAAGGCCCCGCCGAATGTGGTGGAGGGGGGGTGGATGGCCATGCTGCCCGAATTGCTGAAAGGGGCGTCGCTGGGACGACAGGCGGCGGGACTGGATATGCAGGGCAGGCGCGACCTGCTGGACCTGTTCGCCAAGTCGGCGGGGGATTGGCTGGACGGCTGGTTTGAGAGCGATCCGATCAAGGCGCTGTTCGGATTCGACAGTGTGGTCGGCAACTATGCCAGTCCCTATACGCCGGGGTCAGCCTATGTGCTGCTGCACCATGTCTTCGGCGAGGTGAACGGCAGGAAGGGCGTCTGGGGGCACGCCATCGGAGGCATGGGCGCGATCACCCAGGCCATGGCGGCGGCCTGTGCCGAGGTCGGGGTCGAGTTGCGGCTGGAGGCTCCGGTCGCAGAGGTGGTGACGGAAAAGGGCCGGGCGGTCGGGGCGGTGACGGAGGTCGGCGACGTGGTGCGGGCGCGCTCGGTGGTGTCGAACCTGCATCCGTGGCTGCTGTTCGACCGGCTGGTGGACGACGCTGTCGTTCCCGCCGACTTCCGTGAGCGGATCGGCAACTATCAGTCGGGGTCGGGCACGTTCCGGATGAATGTGGCGCTGTCGGAGCTGCCGAACTTCACGGCTTTGCCAGGGCAGGGAGACCATCTGACAGCCGGGATCATCATCGCGCCGAGCCTCGCCTACATGGACCGGGCCCACGCCAGCGCGCGGCTGAACGGATGGTCTTCAGAGCCCATCGTCGAGATGCTGATTCCGTCCACGCTGGACGACAGTCTCGCGCCGTCAGGACAGCATGTGGCGTCGCTGTTCTGCCAGCATGTCGATCCGACGCTGGGCGACGAGCATCGGGACACGGTGGCTGACCTGATGATCGAGACGGTCGACGCACACGCGCCCGGCTTCAAGGCGTCGGTGCTAGGCCGGCTGGCGCTGGGCCCGCGCGATCTTGAGCGGCGCTTCGGCCTGGTCGGCGGCGACATCTTCCACGGGCGGCTGACGCTGGATCAGCTGTTCAGCGCCCGCCCTGTCCTGGGCCATGCGGATCACCGTATGCCGGTGCCGGGGCTGTATCTCTGTGGGTCGGGTGCGCATCCTGGCGGCGGCGTCACCGGGGCACCGGGGCACAACGCGGCCAGGGCCGTGCTGAAGGATTTGAAGCGCTAGATCAAACCTTGGCCATGCCGAGGGCGGTCATCAGGGCGTCCTGGACGGCCGCTTCGCTGAAAGGCTTTTGCAGGGTGGGACGGCCCTTCCATTCGTCTGGCAGTCCGCCCTCGCCATAGCCGGTGGAGAAGACGAAGGGCACATCGCGCGCGGCCAGGGCCTCGGCGATCGGAAAGATTTTCACCCCGGCTACATTGACGTCCAGCAGGGCACCGTCGAGGGCCGACCCGTTCTCGATGAGGGCCAGACCCTCTTCGACACTGGAGGCCGGGCCGACGGTCGTGCAGCCCATGTCTTCGAGGATAGTCTCCAGCAGCATGGCGACGAGCGACTCATCCTCCACGATCAGGATGTTGCGGCCGGACAGGGGCTGGCTCATGCGGGCAGGTCTCGATCGAGGGGCAGGGTCAAACGGGCGATCAGTCCGGTGGAGCCATAGTCCATGGATACCGTCCCACCAAGGTCGTGCCGCACATTGCGCTCGATCAATCGACTGCCGAAGCCGCGATGATCCGGCGGCTGCAGGCCTTGGACGCCGGACTCCTGCCACGTCAGGTTCAGGGTGCGCGTGGGCGAGTGCGTCACGGTCCAGTCGATCACGACCTTTCCATCGGGCGCTGCCAGCGCACCATATTTGGCGGCGTTAGTGGCCAGTTCGTGGAAGACCATCCCGAGCGATATAGCCGATGCGGAATCCAGATCGACCGCGGGGCCGTTGAGCAGAACCCGCGTCTGGTCATGCGCCTGGGTTTCATGCTCGAGGATCGACCGCAGATTGGCCCCCTCCCAGTGGCTACGCGTCAGCAGATCGTGCGTGTGCGAAAGAGCCAGCAGCCGGGCCTGGAAACTGGCGGCAAAGCGTGCCGGGTCGGTGTGCGATCGGGCCGTCTGCATGGCGATGGACTGCACCGTCGCCAGGGTGTTCTTCACCCGGTGATTCAGTTCGTCGATCATCAGCTTCTGACGCTCTGCGGCCAGAACCGATTCCGTGACGTCGTGGCCTTGGACGAACACGCCAATGATGGTGCCGTCTGCCTCGCGGATAGGCTGGTAGCTGAAGTCGACATAGGCGTCTGACGGGGGGCCGCCAGGTTCCTGTGGAAACTGGAACAGGCTGGCGCTGCCTTGAACCGGCTCGCCTGTCCGGAATACCCTGTCCAGCATCTCCACGTAGCCTTGTGACACCACTTCTGGCATCGCCTGGGCCACCGGTTGCCCTTGAACATCGCGGTAGCCGATCAGACGGCGATAGGCGTCATTGTAGAACTGAAAAATGTGCTCCGGACCCGACAGAACGGCCACAAATCCCGGTGCCTGCATGAACATCTCGACCAGGCGGTTGCGCTCGACGGACAGGCGGCGGTTGTCCTCCTGAACCAGGCGCGCCCGTTCCAGGATATTGCCGCCGACGATGGCATCGAGGGCTTTCAGCGGGGCTGCGCCTTCCGCCTCCTGCGTCTGCTGGCGCAGAAGCTCCAGCTCTGTGATGTCGGTCGTATGCTGGAGGATCATCACCACTTCGCCCGCCTCGTTCAGCAGAGGCGTGTGGGTGGCGCTCCAATAGCGATCTTCGAAGACCTCACCGGTGTCGGTCTTGCGCGGGATGGAATAGGGAATGACGGCCAGATGATCGCGCTGGCGCGTTTCGCGAACCTTTTCCAGCGAGGCGCGGAGTTGTCGCACATTCTCCGGCGCGTCCTCGCCCGGACCGGCATCGAAAGCTGCGAACATGGACCGACCGACGATGGCCTCGCGGGTGGTGTTGGTCACGTCCAGATACGCCTGATTGGCACCGGCAATCTCGAAGTCCGGCGTCATCAGCACATAGGGATTTGGCGAGGCGTCGAAGGCCTGGCCAAGGTCGACATTCGGATCCCCGGATTTGGAAAGTATCTTCAAGCCTGTTCCCGCTGCTGGCCCCGTCAACGCCGTCGGCCACGGTTGGTTTCAACCAGAAACCATCGGTGTTGCAAATCTCGATTTGAGGGCAATGTGCGATGACGTTTAAGGAAGGGAGATGAGCCTGGTTTCCCTCCTGTCTGCGGCGGTCCTTATGCTGTCTCCTGTTTCACAGACCGATCCGGTGGTGGAGGTTCTGACGACCGACGGCGTGCTGGTCGGGCGGACCAACGGACAGGTGCAGGCGTTCAAGGGCATCCCCTATGCCGCGCCACCGGTGGGAGCCTGGCGCTGGCGTCCCCCGCAGCCGGTCGAGCCTTGGGAGGGCCCGCACGATGCCGGCAACGTCGGGGCGTTGTGTCCCCAGCCACCGGCCAACGGAGATCCGGGTGTCGGGCCGCTGCCCATGAGCGAGGATTGCCTGACGCTGAACGTCTGGTCGCCGCTGGAGGCAGCAGAGCCGGCCCCGGTCATGGTCTGGATTCACGGCGGTGGCTTCAACAACGGCTCCGGCACCGCGGCTCTGTACGACGGCACGGCCTTGGCTAGGCGCGGTGTGGTGGTCGTGACGATCAACTATCGGCTGGGCCGTCTGGGCTTCTTCGATCATCCGGCCCTGGCCGCCGAACGACCGCAGGGCGAACCGGGCGGCAACTATGCCCTGATGGACATGATCGCCGCCCTGAAATGGGTGCAAGCCAACGCCGGGGCGTTCGGCGGCGATCCGGGGCGGGTAACCATCTTCGGAGAATCAGCTGGCGGCGCGGCGGTGACGCGCCTGATGATCTCTCCCGAGGCACGTCCACTGTTCCACCGCGCGGTCGTTCAGTCGGGGCTGGGGCGCGACACGGGCACACCTCTGGATCGTCTGTCCGCGCTGGGTAAGCCATCGCTGCGGGATCGCGGACAGGCCTATGCGCAGCGGCTGGGCCTGACGACACCGTCCGCCGCCGATCTGCGGGCCATCCCTGCCGAGACCTTGCTTGCGCCCGCCCCGAACTTCTATGGCGGCGACAATCTGGTCATCGACGGGTCTGTGGTCCAGGAGGACGTCGAGGCCGCGTTCGCCGCTGGCCGGCAAGCCCCCGTGCCCCTGATCATCGGCACCAACAGCGCCGAGTTCTGGTGGATGAAGCCGTCCGACCTCAGCCCCTATGGTGAGATCGACGACGCGATGACGCCGGATGAGCGCGCGGCCATCGTCGCGGCCTATGGCGGGGAGGACGGGTACAACGCCCATGTCGTCAGCGATCTGGCCTTCAACGAACCGGCGCGGCACCTGGCCCGACTGCACGCGCGGGCGGGCCATCCGACCTACCTCTATCGCTTCGACGTGGTGCCGGATCCCAATCCGGAGCCGCACGAGGGCGCGACCCATGCGTCGGAGCGGCCCTATGTCTTCGACAATCTGGCCACGACCAACTGGCCGATGGGCGAGCGGGACTATCGGGCGGCCGCGGCCATGGCCGACTACTGGACGCGATTCGCCGCAGCGGGCGATCCGAATGCCGAGGGCCGACCAGTATGGCCGTCGTTCGGGGCCGAGCCGGATCGGCTGCTGGAGTTCACCAACGAAGGACCCGTCGCCAAGCCCATCCCGTTCAAGGAGAGGCTGGACCTGATTGAAGCCTACTACAGCCGGCCTCGCTGAGGCCCATGCCGCGCCGCTTGTGGCCAGTGCGCCACAGCGTCAGGCCCTGCTCCGATGTGGCCGAAATGCGGCCTTGCGTGACGCAATCTCCATGTGCCATGTAAACGGTTACACGGATTGAAGGACGGACCTGCGGCAAGCGGGCCGGAACCTGGCCGGTCAGGGAAGGACGTCTGTTGGTCGTAGCGATCATCCAGCAAACTTGCGCGGCGGTGGCGGCATGAAGCCGGCCAATATCCGTGACGTAGCGCGTCGTGCGGACGTGTCCGTGGCTTCGGTTTCGCGCGTGTTGAACGGGGCCGGCCCGGTGACGGCGGCCACCCGCGAAAAGGTTCTGCAAGCGGTCGAGGCCCTGCAATACGTTCCCCATTCCGGCGCACGCAGCCTGTCGACCAGCAAGACCCAGACGATCGGCGTCGTCCTGCCCGACCTGTACGGCGAGTTCTTCTCGGAACTGATCCGCGGCATGGACGTGGCCGCTCGGGCCCTGGGCTATCATTTGATCGTTTCCAGCTCACACGACGATGCGGAGGAGGCGTCCGCCGCCATCCGCTCCATGCGCGGTCGGGTCGATGGTCTGATCGTCCTTTCGCCTCATCTGGACGCGGCGAATCTGGCTTCCAGCCTGGCGGGTCGTCTGCCGGTCCTGTTGATGAACGGCGGGGCAGGCGAGGCCGACCGGCCGTCCATCGTGGTCGATAACCACGGCGGCGCGGTCCAGGCGGTCGAACACCTGCTGGAGACCGGACGTCGCCGGATCGTTCATATCTCAGGGCCAGCGGGCAATTTAGAGTCCGAGGCCCGCCTAGCCGGCTATCTTCAGGCGATGGCCAAGGCCGGTCTGCCGACCATGGTGCTGGACGGGGCTTTCACCCAGGCTTCGGGCCAGGCGGCGGGTGTCCGTATCAGCGAGATGGCCTTGAAGCCCGACGCCGTCTTCGCGGCCAACGACATCATGGCGGTCGGGGCGATGCTGGCCTTGCAGGACGCAGGGCTGCGCGTGCCCGAGGACGTCGCCCTGGTCGGCTTCGACGATGTGCCGATCGCCGACATGGTCCGGCCCGGCCTGACGACCCTCGGCATCCATATCGCCGAGACCGGACGGGGCGCACTGGAGCGTCTGGTCCGCATCATCAATACCGCAGACGACGGCTCCGCCGACACGGCCTGCGAAACCGTGCGACCGCAGTTGGTCGTGCGGGCGTCCACGGCGGCCGCGTCCCTGGCACGGTCCACTCACCAACCCGGCGTGCGCGCCGTCCATCCTGTTTCAGCCCTGGAGGGGGAGAACCCACAATGACACGCAACAAGGCTTACTTCGGTGCCGCATCCGCGCTGGCGCTGGCGATTTCACTGGCGGGTGCAGGGGTGGCATCGGCGCAGGTCACGACCTCGACCGTTCGTGGCGCGGTAACAGATGATGGTGTCGCCGAGGCCGGCGCGACCGTCGTCGCTCGGAACACGGCCAGCGGCTTCACCAGCCGCACGACAACCAGTGCCAACGGCACCTATGTCCTTTCGGGACTGCGTCCGGGCAACTACGAGATCACGGTCACCAGCACTGATGGCGAGACGGGTTCCGATGTCGTCTCCATCGGGGTTGGTCAGGTCGGTGATCTGGACCTGTCGGTGTCCGGAGCTGTTGTAACCGGTTCCACCGACCCGGATGCCACTGAGTTGGGCGAGGTTGTCGTAACCGGCCGCCGGCTGGCCGAAGTGCGTACGCCTGAAAACGCCACCAACGTCACGACCCAGCAGATCAACACCCTGCCGCAGATCAACCGCAACTTCCTGAACTTTGCGGCCTTGGCGCCCGGCGTTCGCACTTCGGTCGATGAGAACGAGCAGACCATCACGGCCGGTGGTCAGCGCGCTGAATCCGTCAACGCTTTCATCGACGGGGCCAGCCTGAAATCCAACGTCATCGCGGGTGGCATCATCGGTCAGGACGACAGCCGGGGTAATCCCTTCCCGCAGGCCGGTATTCAGGAATTTCGTGTCGTCAGCCAGAACTTTAAGGCTGAGTACGAGCAGGCTTCGTCGGCCATCATCACGGCCGTCACGCGCTCGGGCACCAATGAGTTCCACGGCGAAATCTTCGGCTCGTACCGCGATCAGAGTTTCATCGCTCAGGACTCCTTCGCCGAGGGTCGCGGCGACCCGAAACCTGACCTCGAAGTGCGTCAGTACGGTTTTGCTCTGGGTGGCCCGATCATTCGTGACCAGCTGCACTTTTTCGGTACTTACGAACGCAAGGAAGAGGGTCGCGCCAACGTCGTCGATCTTGGCGATCAGGCTACGCCGGCCGACGAGGCCCGGTTTGCGGAGTATATCGGCACCTTTGCGGCCCCGTTCGAGGAAGACCTGTACTTTGGCAAGCTGAGCTGGCAACCAGCCGAAGGTCACCTGATTGACTGGAGCGTCACCTATCGCGACGAATTGGATTTGCGCGACTTCGGGGGTGCCGAATCCTTCGAGCGAGCCAATAATCTTCAACAGACGACGCTGACCAGTAACCTTCGTTATCAATGGCAAACCGACTCATTCCTGAATGAGTTCGCCATCGACTACCGCGACTACAACTACAACCCAGGCGCTGCCAATTTTTCTGATGTTGGCCAGAGCTTCCGCAGGTTCAGCGACTCCAACACGGACACTCCTGCGTTCGATCCAGACTTTTTCGGGGGCGCTACCATCCTGAACATCGGGGGCCGGGACAGTACGCAAGACATACGCGACAACGCTGTTACGATCCGAAACGACCTGACGTTCAATGATCTGGAGATGAGCGGATTCCACACCATCAAGGTGGGCGGTAAGGTGTCGTTCCAGAACTACCAAGTCAACAAGCAGTTCGGACGTAATCCCTTTTACTATTTTGATCTGGACGGTCGTCCAGAATTGAGCGGTAGTAGCACAGTCCCCTATCGTGTTGAATTGGGTCGTTCGTTCCCCGAGGTCGATCTCGATAATACTGTCATTGGTCTGTATATCCAAGACGACTGGCGCATAACTGAACAGCTCGAGATGAACTTGGGTATTCGTTGGGATTACGAGACTAACGCCAACAACAAGGACTACGTGACTCCAGATAATGTCGTCGCCGGGCTTAATCAGTACTTTGCATCGACGACGGGCGGGCGCGCGGCGGGCTATGTGCCTAGCTTCTTCAACCAGTCGGACTATATCTCGACCGGCAATAATCGTGATGCGTACGCCAAAGCATTCCAGCCACGCATCGGCTTTTCCTACGATGTCTTCGGAGATCGCTCGACGGTGGTCTTCGGCGGTGCCGGTCGCTACTATGACCGGATAAACTTCAACTTCTCCTACGACGAACTGGTCAAGCCCTTCGACATTCGCCAGAACGCCTTCTTCAGCACGACAGGTCGGCCCGTAGGTGTGGCGTCGGGCAACGCCGATGACCCCATCCTCTGGCAAGAATCCTACCGCACAGCGGCGGGACTGGATCCGGTCTTCGCCACCATTCGGGGCCAAGGCGAGGTCTTCCTGCTGAAGAATGACTTCGAGCCACCGCGCACGGATCAGTTTAACCTGGGCCTGCGTCAGCGTTTTGGTGACTGGCAGAGCGAGTTCACCTTGGCTTACGGCAAGACTGAGAACGAGTTTAGCTGGCTGTATCTCGGTCGGTGCCGCGAGCCCAATCGTCCCACTCAAGGTGGCGGTTTCGGTGACAGCGGCGGCTTCTGCGGTCCTGACAACACCAACGAATTCCGCAACTATTTCGCCTCCGACCACAACAAGAGCCGCGAGTTCCGGGCCCTCTACGTCAAGCTCGACAAGAACTACACGCGCGATTCTGGCTGGGGTCTGAACATCGCCTACACCTGGTCGGAGGCGGAACAGAACGGTGGGCGCGACGCCTTCTGCTTTGATTGCTTCAACATCGAGGACTCGCCCGTCCGTCCGACCGACAATGACGAGCGTCACCGCATCGTGGCCAACGGCATCGTCGATCTACCCTTCGACTTCCAGCTGTCGGGCATTCTGACGCTGGGCTCCGGGGTGCCGTTCGACGTCTTCGACGGAACGGGTGCGAACTTCGTCTATCGGCCGAACGGTGGCCGACCGCAGCAGTTCAACTTCATCATTCCGAACTCATTCGCCTATCGGAATCTGGATCTGCGCCTGACCAAGAACTTCGAGGTTTGGGGCGGTCAGCAACTGTCGCTTTATGTCGACGCGATCAACGTGTTCAATTTCGACAACTTCGCGGGTTTTGACGGCGGCACCACCCTTGATGATGGCCAGCCTACTGAAAGACCGAACCCCAACTTCGAACGGCCCTCTCGTGTCCTGTTCCCGACCCGGACGTTCCAGATCGGCATGCGGTACAGCTTCTGATCTCCTGAGCCTGACGGCCGTCCCTCGCATCCCGGGGGGCGGCCGATTTTTTGACTGTTATCTGTTTGCGTAAGAAGGTGTGGCCCATGGATCGTCGCGGATTTCTGATGGGCACGGCCGTGGCCTCGGCGGCGATGCTGGGCCTCGGGGTTCACCAGGCGGCGGCGCAGACGCAGAGGCCTCCGCTGGTGAGCAATCCCGTCGATCCCGAGATGGACGAGCTTCAGCGGCGGACCTTCGACTGGTTTGCCCATGTCACCAATCGCACGAACGGCCTGACGCCGGATCGCTGGCCGACGGAGTCCTTCTCATCGGTCGCAGCGGTAGGGTTTGCCATGACCTGCTGGCCCATCGGGGTCGAGCGGGGCTGGATGAGCCGGGAGGAGGCGCGCGAGCGGACCCTGACCACCATCCGCTTCTTCCACGACCTGCCGCAGGGGCCGGAGCCGACGGGCGTCGGCGGCTACAAGGGCTTCTTCTACCACTTCCTGGACATGAACACCGGCCACCGCTTCGGGCGGACCGAGCTGTCGACGGTGGACACAACCCTGCTGATCGCCGGCATGCTGTTCGCGGCGCGCTGGTTCGACGGCTCGCACCGGGATGAGCGCGAGATCCGGCGGCTGGCCCAGCGCGTCTATGAGCGGGTGGAGTGGGACTGGGTCGTGGTCCGGCCTGATCGGATCAGCATGGGCTGGCACCCCGAGAGCGGCTTTATCGAGGCCGACTGGAACGTCTACAACGAGGGCATGCTGGTCCTGCTGCTGGCGATCGGCAGCCCGACCCATCCCGTGCCTGCCAGTGTCTGGGACGAATGGTGCAGCGTCTATGACCGAAGCTGGTCGGACCGCTGGGGTCGCCCGCACCTGCATTTCCCGCCGCTATTCGGGCACCAGTTCAGCCACCTGTTCGTCGACTTCCGCGGCATCCAGGACGCCTGGCTGCGCGAGAAGTCCGCCGAGATCCCCGGCTTCGACTATTTCGAGAACAGCCGCCGCGCGGTCGAGGGCCAGCGCGCCTATGCGGTCGAGAACAGCCTGCGCTGGAAGGGCTATTCCGCCGATGTCTGGGGCCTGACCGCCTGCGACGGACCGGGTGATTTCAACCAGGTCGTCTTTGACGGCACGGAGCGGGAGTTCTTCAGCTATTCCGCGCGGGGCCCCGGCGACCGCGACGACGGCACGATCGCCCCCACCGCCGCCATGTCGTCCCTGCCGTTCGCGCCCACCGAGGTCACGGCCTGCCTGAAGGCGATGAAGGCGCAGTATCCGGACGTCTATACGCAGTACGGCTTCCTCGACGCCTTCAACCCGACGCTGACGGTGCATCAGGCACCGCTGTTGCATGGCAGGATCGTGCCGAACGTCGGCTGGATCGACGGCGACTATCTGGGCATCGACCAGGGCCCGATCGTCATCCAGATCGAGAACCACCGCAGCGACATCGTCTGGAGCCGCATGCGCGGCGAGCCGAACCTGACGCGGGGGCTGAAGCGGGCAGGCTTCACCGGGGCCTGGCTGGGTCGCGGATGAGCCTGTTCCGCCCGGATCGCAGGACGGCGCTGGGCCTGCTGGCCGGTGCGGGCGCGGCCGGGCTGACGGGGTGTGCTCCACGTGATGACGGCACGACCCGCCTGCGCTTCTGGGCCATGGGGTCGGAGGCGACCAATGTCGGGCAACTGCTGCCGGAGTTCGAGCGGCTGAACCCCGGCATCACGGTGGAGGTGCAGGCCCTGCCGTGGACGGCGGCGCACTCCAAGCTGCTGACCTCATATGCCGGTTCGTCGCTGCCGGACCTCAGCCAGGTCGGCAACACCTGGGTGTCGGAGATGACGGCCATCGGCGCGATCAGCCCCCTGCCGGGCCTTGCCGACGACTTGCTGACCGATCAGTTCCCGGCGGTGCTGGAGACGAACCAGATCAACGGCCGCCCCATGGCGACGCCTTGGTATGTCGATACCCGGCTGATCTTCTATCGCAGGGACCTGCTGGAGCGCGCGGGGTATGATGCCGTGCCCCAGACCTGGGAGAGCTGGAAACAGGCCATGCATGCGGTCAAGCGCGTGGCGGGGGCCGGGAACTACGCGGTGCTGCTACCGGTCAACGAGTTCGAACAACTGCTGACGTTCGGTCTGCAGGGGACCGAGCCGCTGCTGCGCGACCGCGACACGCGCGGCGACTTCTCCAGCCCGTCGTTTGTCGCGGCTCTAGCCTTCTACAAGAGCCTGTTCGACGAGGGCCTGGCCCCGCTGGCGTCGTCGACGCAGATTTCCAATGTCTGGACCGAGTTCGAGCGCGGCTATTTCAGTTTCTATTTCTCCGGTCCCTGGAGCATCGGCGACTTCAAGACGCGCCTGGCCCCAAGCACGCGGTGGATGACGTCCGGCGTGCCCGGACCGAACGGGCCGGGGGCTTCGGCTCCGGGCGGGTCGTCACTGGTGGTCTATCGGTCGTCGCCGCATCAGGAGGCGGCCTGGAAGCTGGTGCGCTACCTGTCCGATCCGGCGGTGCAGGCGCGGTTCAACGGCATCACCGGAAACCTGCCAGCACGCGAGAGCGCCTGGGCCACCCCGACGGTGGCGGGCGACCCCTATATCGCCGCCTTCAAGGGCCAGCTGTCGCGTGCCAGGGCCGTGCCCAAGGTGCCGGAGTGGGAGCGGATCGTCACCGAGATGCAGATCGTTGCCGAACGCATGGTCCGCGGCGAATACACGCCCGCCGCCGCCGGGGCCGAGATCGATCGTCGGGCCGATCGTCTGCTGGAAAAACGCCGCTGGATGATCGAACAGGGGAGGGCGGAGTGACTGCGCTGATTCTTCTCCCTTCCCCCTTGATGGGAGAAGGGCCGGGGATGGGGGTGACACTCTGTCCGACGAGGCGAGGTCGTCGATGACGGGATCACTCCGACAAGGTGCCCTACCGGCCGACACTGTCACCCCCATCCCAACCCTTCCCCCATCAAGGGGGAAGGGCTCTGGGAGCATCGGTCGTCGCGAACGCGCCGCCTGGGGCTTCGTGGCCCCGGCCCTGATCGCCATCGCCGTCTTCTTCGCCATCCCGGTCTTCGCGGCGCTGCTGCTCAGCCTGACGGATTTCGACATCTATGCCCTGGCCGACACCGGCAACATGCGGTTCGTGGGCCTTCAGAACTACGAACGGCTGTTCACCAATCCGCTGTTCTGGACGGCGATGAAGAACACGGGCGTATTCACGGTCATCGGCGTGCCCCTGTCGATCGCCACATCCCTGGCGGCGGCGGTGATCCTGAACGCCCGCGTGATCAAGTGGCGACCGATCTGGCGGGTGGCCTTCTTCGCGCCGTTTGTGACCACGCTCGTCGCCACGGCCGTCCTTTGGAACTACCTGCTGCACACCAAATACGGCGTCATCAACTGGGCCATCGGAGCGGTCGGAATTCCGCCCGTGGACTGGCTGGGCCAGCCCTCGACCTCCATCCCGGCCATCCTGATGTTCGTGGTGTGGAAGATCTTCGGCTACAACATGCTGATCTTCCTGGCCGTGCTGCAGACCGTGCCGGACGACCTGTACGAGGCCGCGCGCATCGACGGGGCCGGGCCGTGGAAGCAGTTCCGCCACGTCACCCTGCCTGCCATCGCCCCGACCTTGCTGCTGGTGTCGATCATCTCGGTCGCGGGCTTCTTCCAGCTGTTCGCCGAGCCCTATGTGATGACGCAAGGGGGCCCCGCGCAATCGACCGTGACGGTGCTCTACTTCATGTATGAAGAGGGCTTCAAATGGTGGAACCTGGGCTCCGCCAGCGCCGTCGCCTTTGTGCTGTTCCTGTGCATCCTGGCAGTGACGCTGGTCCAACTGGACGTGGCGAAGCGTCTGGGGACCTACGAATGAGCGCCCGTCGTCTGAAGACCGTCATCCTGAATATCGGCGTGGCGCTGATCGCATTGCTGGTGCTGTTCCCGCTCGTCTGGATGCTGTCAGTCAGCTTCATGTCGACGGGCGAGGCGGCGACCTTCCCGCCGCCATTGTTGCCCAAGGTCTGGACGCTGGAGCACTACCGCGACCTGTTTGTGACCCAGGGCATGGGGCGGTATCTGTGGAACAGCTTTGCCCTGGCATCGCTGGCCACGGCCCTCGCTTTAGCCTTCACCGTGCCCGCCGGTTACGCCTTCGCCAAGCTGGCGTTCAAGGGACGAGATCGGGTGTTTCAGATTCTGGTCGGGGCCTTGGTCGTGCCGGCCCAGATCGGCACGCTGCCGCTGTTCCTGATGCTGAAGTCCGTGGGGCTGGTGAACACCTATGCCGGAGCGCTGGTGCCGTGGCTGGCATCGATCTTCGGACTGTTCCTGGTGCGCCAGTATGCGCTCAGCATTCCCGACGAGATGCTGGAGGCGGCCCGCATCGACGGGGCATCCGAGGGGCAGATCTTCCGCCGCGTGGTCCTTCCGACCCTTCAGCCCATCATTGTGACCCTGGCCCTGTTCGTCTTCCTGGGCAGCTGGAACGACTTCCTGTGGCCGCTGATCATCCTGACGGACCAGTCCAACTATACCCTGCCTGTGGCCCTGGCCGCCCTGTCGCGCGAGCACGTGCAGGACATCGAGCTGATGATGGCGGGGGCCGTGATCACGGTCGCGCCGGTGCTGATCCTCTTCCTGGCGCTGCAACGCTACTACATCCGCGGCATGCTGGCGGGGAGTGTGAAGGGGTGATCGGTTTTGTTGCATTCCGCCCTCATCGGGGGAGGGGGATCATGCGCAGCATGGTGGAGGGGGTTCGCCGCATGCGCCTGAGTTTGAAGTTTGCCCCCTCCACCGCTTCGCGGTCCCCCTCCCCCAAGGGGAGAGGAATGCTGGGGGTACTTCTGGCGCTGGCCATAGCTCTGCCCGCCCACGCCCAGTCCACCCGCACCCTCGACGCCTTCGAGACCCTGACGCCTTGGAGCGCCGACGCCTCCACCGACGTATCCTCGCGGATCAGTGCCGTGCCCGGTCATGATGGCCAGGCCATGCGGCTGGACTATGATTTCAATGGCCGGTCTGGCTATGCCTTCACGGCCCGGTCGATCGATCTGGCGGTGCCCGAGAACTATGAGATCAGCTTCTGGCTGCGCGGCGAGATGCGGCCCAACACGCTGGAGATCAAGTTCACCGACGCCTCGGGCGAGAACGTCCACTGGCGTCAGGTGCGAGCGTTCCAGGCGACCGGCGACTGGACCCGCTATGTCATCAAGAAGCGCCAGGTCATCTGGGCCTGGGGCCCGAACCCGGACCGGACCTTCCGCGGTGCGGAGCGGATCGAATTCGTCATCACCGCGGGCGAGGGCGGCCAGGGCTGGATCGAGGTCGATCAACTGGAGCTGCGCGAGCTGCCGCCCGAGCCGTCGGTGCCGCCACGCCCGCTGGCCGAGGCGTCGAGCGAAGCGGGGCGCAGTCTGGCCGGTCTGGCCGTCGACGGCGACCCGACCACCGTCTGGCGGACCGAGGCGGCGGGCGCGCAGAGCCTGACGCTGGACCTCGGCTATGAGCGCGAGTTCGGCGGCCTGACCCTGCGCTGGGCCGAACGTGGCGCGGCGACCGACTATGCGGTCATGGCTTCGTCCGATGGGCGTGACTGGCGTGAGCTGGCTCAAGTGACAGGCGGCGACGGCGGCATCGACTGGCTGCGCACGACGGAAGCCTCGGCCCGCTGGTTGCGGCTGGATCTCAAGGCTCCGCAGTCGACATCCACAGTGGTCGGTCAGGCCGGTGCTGGCCAGCGGCTGGGCGTCACGGAGGCCGCCGCCTACGGCCTGTCGGAGATCGAGATCGAACCCCTGTCGTTCGGCGAGACGGCGACCACCTTCATCACCGCCGTGGCCGGCGAGAGCCGTCGCGGCCTGTATCCGCGCGGCTTCCACGGCGAACAGCCCTACTGGACCTTGGTCGGGGTCGACGGTGGTGGCGAGAGCGGCCTGATCGGCGAGGACGGGGCCATCGAACTGCGCCGTGGCGGACCGTCGATCGAGCCGTTCGTGCTGGACAACGGAAGGCTGGTGACCTGGGCGGATGTGAATATCACCCAGAGCCTGCGCGACGACGACCTGCCGATCCCGTCGGTCACCTGGACCTCCGACGGATGGACTTTGACCACGACCGCCTTTGCCGACGGCGCGCCCGAGGCGGCACAGCTTTACGGCCGCTATGCCCTGACCAATACGTCTAGCCGGGCACGGACCCTGACGCTGGCTCTGATGGCACGGCCCTATCAGGTCAATGGGCCGCGTCAGTTCCTGACGACGCCGGGCGGTGTCGGGCCGATCGACAAGATTGAAATGACCGGGTCCCGAATGACCCTCAACGACCAGATCGCCGTCCAATCGCTTGTCGCCGCTGACCTCTTTCTCGCATCCAGATTTGATGCTGGCTCCGACCCGCAGAGCCTGCTGGCCGATGCGACCCATCATGAGTTTATGGGTGAAGGCGGGGCGGAATACGACGATGGCCTGATGGCCGGAGCCCAACTCTACAAGGTCACGCTCCAGCCCGGCGAAACCCGCACCTTCGGCTGGGTGTCGGCGCTGTCCGGCGACCTGCCGACGTTGCCGGCGACCGGCTCGGTCGAGGCTGTGTTCGATTCCGTCGAGGACCGCGTCGCCCGCACATGGCGCGAGAAGATGGACCGGTTTGACCTCACGCTGCCGCCCGAGGCTCAACGGATCGAGGACGTCATGCGCTCCTCTCTGGCCCAGATGCTGATGTCGCGTCAGGGGCCGATCCTGCAGCCGGGCACCCGCAGCTATAACCGCAGCTGGATCCGCGACGGGGCCATGATGGCCGAGGGGCTGAACCGGCTGGGGCATGCGGATCTGTCGGCGGATTACCTGCGCTGGTACGCGCCCTATGTGTTCGACAACGGCAAGGTGCCGTGCTGCGTCGATGCACGCGGGGCCGATCCGGTTCCGGAGAACGACAGCCACGGCGAGTTCGTCTTCCTGGCCGCCGAAACCTATCGCTACACTCGCGACGAAGCCCTGCTGCGGCAGGTCTGGCCCCAGGTTCAGGCCGCCATCGGCTATATGGACACTCTGCGGGCCTCGACCCGCACCGCCGAGTTTCAGATAGCGGACAAGCGGCACCTGTTCGGCCTGCTGCCCCCGACCATCAGCCACGAAGGCTATTCGGACCGTCCGGCCTATTCCTACTGGGACGACTTCTGGGGCCTGTTGGGATACCGCGACGCCGTCTTCATCGCCGAGACCCTGGGCGACGCCGAGGCGGCGACGCGCATCCGGGCGTCGGAGGCCGAGTTCAAGGCCGACATCATGGCCTCGATCCGAGCAACGGCCCATGTGCACGGCATCGACTGGATCGCGGGCGCGGCGGACAGGGGCGACTTCGACGCCACCTCCACCACCATCGGACTGTCGCCCGGTGGGCTGATCGACGACCTGCCGCCCGAGCTTCTGGCCGGGACGTTCGACAAGTGGTGGGACAACTTCACGGCCCGCCAGGAGAACCGCCAAGCGTGGAAGGATTACACCCCCTATGAGCTGCGCAACGTCGGGGCCATGGTCCGGCTGGGCCGACGCGAGGAGGCGCTCAGGGCGCTGGACTTCTACTTCGCTGACATGCGCCCCATCGCCTGGAACGGCTGGGCCGAGGTGGTCGGGCGCGACGCGCGCGAGCCGCGCTTCATCGGCGACATGCCGCATGCCTGGATCAGCTCGGACTATATCCGCTCGACGCTGGACCTGCTGGTCTATGAGCGGGATCGCGACCACGCCCTCGTCCTGGCCGCAGGCATCCCGACCGGCTGGCTGGCGGGAGAGGGCGTGGGCGTCGAAGGCGTCCGCACCGCCTACGGCCCGCTGACCTATCGCCTGAAGCAGGAGGGTCAGGGCTATGTGCTGACCCTGGGCCCCGAGGTCAGCCCGCCGGGCGGCTTCGTCATCCAGTGGCCGACCGGCGAGACGCCGCCTGCGCGGGTGCGGATAGACGGTCGGACGGCGGCGTGGGAGGGATCGGCACTGTCGATCCCCGCCGGTACTCGGCGAGTGGAAATGCGCTGATTTGGAGCGACTTGAATGCTGCTCATCCTACTCCTGATGATGGGCCTGGCGCAGTCCACGGGGCCACAAGCTCCAGCCCGCACCTATGCCAGCTGTGCCGCGTCAGTCGAGCCGGTTGCTTGTGTCACGGAGTTGGCGGCGGCGCGTTCCGAAGAGGGCGAGGTTGAACTCAACGATCTGATTGCGGCCGGTGCTGTCGCCGCCGTTCGTCGTAACGCGCCCACTCGGCAACGACGAACTGCGGAGCTTGCAGCACGAATAGCGTCCGGCGAGGGCCATGAGGGCTTGTCTTCATCGGAAGCGCAGCGAGTGCTGGCCCTATTCAGCGACGTTTCCTTTTACGACTCTGGCCTGCCGGGGGACGCACGCGCCAGCGGACTGTGGACCATCGCCATGCGCGAGCCGGTCGGCGACATCGGGCTACGGCAGATGCTCGTGCACGCTGCTAGCTCTGCGGGTCGAGAGGATATTGTCGATCGACTTGTCACTGAAGTCTCTGTCTCTGGGCGGTGGAATAACGATGAACGAGCTTCGTTTGCGAGCGTGGCCGCCCGCATCGCTCACAATTGGCGTGTCGCAGACGCGTTCATGACCAGCGGCGGTGAGCGAGCGAAGAACTATTCAGCCTCTGCAATTCGTATCGAAATCGACCAGGCGCGACTGCACAACAACTATGACCGAGACGCTGCTGCTCGTGTGCTGGCGGCGATCCTTCTTGATGGCGAGCATTTTCCATGGGCTGAGGAAGGTCCAGAAGCGCTGAAGGCGGCAGGGGCAGTCGATGAACTTCGGGCGTTGGGAGATGCAATGGTATTGAGGGGGCGAGCCACGGATCGTTCGCCGGAGCAGCGCACCAACGATTTCGGCTTGGCGTCTTGGGCCTATGAGGCAGCAGGCGACCGGACGCAAAGCTTGAATGCTGCTCGAGACGGCTCGATGCTGACAGCTCTTGCTGTAGCAGAACGAATCTCTGGCAGCTCGGAGTCTGCGTCGGCCACACCTGCCCAAGCTGCCGAGATGGCGAATGGGTTTGGGACCTGGCCGGTTCAGCGCCTTTATGAACTCGGCGTGGTAGAGGAGGCTCTCGCCCTAGGCTTCCTGGCGAGCCGAGATCGCTATCTGGCTGAGCTTGAAGCGGGCAGGGCTCCCGACCCCACATGGTTGGCGGAGCCCCGCATCGACTATCAACTGAAGCTCATTGTTCCAGTCTTGCAACAACGCCGAGCCACATCGGATGCCAGAGCACTGCTGCTGCGCTTGCGAGCGGTGCCTAGCGACTGGGCGTCGGCTGATCCAGAGGAATTGATGATGTTAGCCGCCCTTGCAGGCGACAGTGCTGAGGTTCACGCGATCTTCAACGACGCCGCAAAACATATTGATGAGACTGGGTCGACCTCGACAGCATTGCGACTAGTCAGTGCCCGGCATGCGGCCGACGCGGAACTGTCACGCGATGACCGATCTGACGCTCAATCCCCGTAGCTGTCGTACTGTTGGCCCTGGGCCAGAGTGTCGAACTTCGTGATGTCGGACTCTAAGGTAGTTGCGACAAGGCCAATGGGATGTCAGGCGGCCGGTTCGGCCTGTCCCGTCGCCGACGCTGGCGTTTCGCAATAGACGTAGCCTTCGACGATGTAGTGGCCAGGCCGGGCACCATAGTTGTCGTAGTGCGCGGTGGGGCGAAGGGCCGTGTGCATCGATTTGCGGGCCACCTTGCCGTCGCAGAGTTCCGATGCCCGGCGGTTCCAGTATTCCATGGCCAGGCCGCCATCCAGGAGCTCAACGCGAACGGTGTGGCCGCCGTCCGCGTTCGGGCGGTCGCTGTAACCGAAGAAGGACTTGTCGCTGATCGGCACATAATCGACGCCGCTGACGCAGCCGCCCAGGGCCAGCAAGGCGAGGGCGGCGCAGGCGCGTGCGGGCTTGCGGAGTGTCATGACCGGTTTAACGCGCGCGGGCGGCGGCTCGGGCGGCGGTGCGAATCTGTTCGATCCGTTCGGAGTGGACCTTGGCGATGCTCATGGTGTTGCCAAAGGTGGTGAAGCTGGTCACGCCTGCGGGCGAGGAGATGTAGGAGCCGGCCTGCACCCCTGCGCCCACGCGGCGAACGGTCCGACCGTCGGGAAGTGTCTCCACCAGTTCGTCCTGACCTTCCAGGCTGGGAACAGCAGTGCGGTTCATGTCGATCAGGGCGTAGCGGGCCAGCAGGCGATGGGCATTGTCGACTTCGGCGCGCAGCAGGGCACCGTTGTCCTTGATCCACTCGCGCGCCAGGAAGATCGAGATTTCGCCCTTGGTCAGGTTGTCGTCGGTGGCCTGCTCCATCTCCTTGGTCATGGCCTTGTAGGCGTCGGTGCCCTCGACGGGCAGGGCACCATTCTCGTCGCGGGAGTTCTCCTGCACCGAAGCGATCAGGCGTTCGCGCAACTCGGGTGTCAGTTCCGGCACCGGCAGCTGGCGCGAGAAATAGGTGAAGGTGTTGCGATAGGTCGGCCCCGTCAGCTCGCTGCTCGGGGGCGACTTCTCGAAGGTGTATGGGGTGACATACGGCACCTCGGTATTGGCGTAGGTCAGAGTGAAGACGATCTGCAGCGTCGAGGCATCTTCGGACAGGGTGTAGGCCGAGGTGACCTCGACCGTGTCATTGGCCGGCGTGGGCTGCATCAGGCGCTGGACGGTTCGAACGTCGGAGATCGTCACGGCATTTGCAGGCGGCGTGGTATCGACCTGATTGTTGAGGTGGATCGTCAGAGAGTTGTTCAGCGTCTGCGCAGGCAGGACTTCAGCGATTTCGTCTGCGGTCTTGGTCGCGCGACGGGCTGGGAAGGAGTTGATGATGGCGTCCATCGTCGCCGACACCAAGGCTCCGATCAGGCCGTACTGAGCGCCCGCAGCCGAGCTGTCCTGCGCAAACCAGGTCTTGGCCACGCCGTTGTTGTCCTCGACGACGGTAAAGGTTGTGGGACCGATCGCGGCGATCTGACTGTCATTCAGGGGCCGTGCATTCGGCACCGGCGTGGTGGCGCAGGCGGCCAGAGACAGCGCGGCGAGCGCGGCGACGACGATCCGCATGAGACTTTCCCCGACTGACCGCACCTCCCCCGGCACGGTTAACGCCTCAGCCTAATCCGAAAGTCCTGCGGGGTGTCAAGACGGACGCTGTCACTCGCCGTAGCTGTCGTACTGCTGGCCCTGGGCCAGGTTGCCGAACTTGGTGGTATCGGCGTCAAAGGACAGTTTGACGATGCCGATCGGACCGTGGCGCTGCTTGCCGATGACGACCTCGGCCTGGTGCTCCAGCCGGTCCATGTCTTCCTGCCACTTCAGGTGCTCTTCAGTGCCCTCGCGCGGCTCGGCGCGGCCCAGGTAGTAGCTTTCGCGATAGACGAACATGACGCAGTCGGCGTCCTGCTCGATCGAGCCGGACTCGCGCAGGTCGGACAGTTGCGGCCGCTTGTCTTCGCGCTGCTCGACCTGACGCGACAGCTGCGACAGGGCGATGATGGGGACGGACAACTCCTTGGCCAAGGCCTTGAGCCCGCCGGTGATCTCGGAGACTTCCTGCACCCGGTTCTTCTGGTTGCTGCCTTCGCCGACGGTGACCAGTTGCAGATAGTCGACGATGATCAAATCGAGGCCGTGCTCCATCCGCTTCAGCCGTCGCGCGCGGGCGGCCAGCTTGGCGATGGACAGGCCACCGGTGGCGTCGATGTAGAGCGGGCTTTCGCCGATCTCGACCGCAGCATCCCTTATCTTGCCGAAGTCCGAGGCGTTGATCTCGCCCTTGCGCAGCTTGTCGGACGACACGCCCGAGGCATCGGCCAGAATCCGCATGGCCAGCTGTTCGGCGCTCATTTCCAGTGAGTAGAAGGCCACGACCCCGCCCGAGACCGTCTTGCGCCCCTCCGGCGTCGGCTCCCAGCGATAGTTACGCGCCACGTTGAAGGCGATGTTGGTGGCCAGCGCCGTCTTGCCCATCGACGGACGCCCCGCGAGGATCAGCAGGTCGGAGGGGTGCAGGCCGCCGAGCTTCTGGTCCAGGTCGTCAAGGTTCGTGGCCAGACCGGCCAGCTTGCCGTCGCGCTGATAGGCCTCCGCCGCCATCTGTACGGCGCCGGACAGGGCGTTGGAAAAGCTGACGAAGCCGGACGATGGCTTGCCCGTCTCGGCCAGGGAATAGAGCTGCTGTTCGGCCCCCTCGATCTGGTCGATGGCAGGGGTTTCGGGCTGGGGTGCCTGATGGATGATCTCGCCGCCGATGCGGATCAGGTCGCGGCGCAGGGCCAGGTCGTAGACAACGCGGGCATAGTCGGGCGCATTGGCGGCGGGTGGGGCGCGGTCCACCAGATCGGCCAGATAGCGCAGGCCGCCAAACTCTTGAAACGCCGGGTCCTGCTTGAACCGTTCCATCAGGATCGTCGGCTCGGCCAGCATGCCCTGGCGGATGTGATCCTCGATGGCATCATACAGACGCTGGTGGAAGGGTTCGTAGAAATGGGTGCCCCGCAGGCGGTCCGACAGCCGCTCGAACACGGCATTGTCGAACATCAGCGAGCCCAGAAGCGCCTGCTCGGCCTCCAGATTGTGAGGCATGGCGGCGACGGGCGCGGAGTCGAGCGGCGAAGGAAAGCTGGCGAGGGCGTTCATCCGCCGACGCATAAACCCATGATGCGTCAAATGGGGACGTAATCTGACCCTCAGCCGATATGACAGGGGATAGGGCTGTGGATGGTGACGGCCGAGCCACGAGCACTGCCGTCGGCAGGGCGGCATGTCGTGCAAGCGGAGCTGGCTGTGCGCTACCCCACCTCGCGCAGCACGTCCTCCAGTCCCTGTTCGCGGACCTTGCGATACAGGGTGGATCGGCCGATGCCGAGGCGGCGCGCGATCTCGGACATGTGGCCCGCATAGACCTCGATGGCATGCTGGATCAGGTCGCGTTCGATCTCTTCCAGGGTGCGAAGGTGGCCACGGTCGTCGAGGATGCGGATGGGGCTGTCGGGAGCCAAGGCGACGGCGCTTGCCGTTGCCCCCTCCGTCTCGCCGCCGGGGCGGCGATCCACCTCCCCTACGGAGGGGAGCAGAGGCGCGGCCATGCCCGAGATGGCTGGGAAGTCGTGGGGTTGCAGGAAAGGGGCGTCGGCCAGGACGATGGCGCGGTAGACGGCGTTCTCCAGCTGGCGGACGTTGCCAGGCCAGTCGAAAGCCGTCAGCATCGCCATCGTTTCGGGCGCGCAGCCCGTGACGCGGCGACCTTCCTCGGCATTGAAGCGGGCGATGAAGTGGTCGACTAGGGCCGGGACGTCCTCGCGCCGGTCGCGCAGGGCCGGGGCCTCGATCGGGAAGACGTTCAGGCGATAGAACAGGTCTTCGCGGAAGGCGCCTTCCTTGACCTGCTGGGCCGGGTCGCGATTGGTCGCCGAGACGATGCGGACATCGACCTTGACCGAGCGTTTGGCCCCGACGGGATCGACCTCACCCTCCTGAAGCGCGCGCAGCAGCTTGACCTGCATATCGAGAGGCAGCTCACCGATCTCGTCCAGGAACAGGGTGCCACCGTTGGCCTCCTGGAACTTGCCCAGGTGTTTGTCGTGGGCCCCGGTGAAGGCCCCCTTCTCATGACCGAACAGGATGGATTCGATCAGATTGGACGGCAGGGCCCCGCAGTTGACCGCGACGAAGGGCTTGCCCGAACGGTCGGACGCACCGTGCAGAGCGCGGGCGATGACCTCCTTGCCGACGCCGCTCTCGCCCGTGATCAGGACGGGGATGCCGGACTTGGCGGCGCGGGTCCCCATGGCCTTGACCATGCGCATCGGCGGGCTGTCGCCGACCAGGTCGTCGAAGGAGGAGCGGTTGGAGACGCGTTTGGTCAGGCGGCCGACCTCGGCCGTCAGCCGCGTCATTTGCAGCGCATTGGAGACGCCGACCAGAAGGCGTTCTGCCGACACCGGCTTGACGAAGAAGTCCTGGGCTCCGGCCTGCATGGCCTTGACCACCGCATCCACGCCGCCGTTGGCGGTCAGGACGATGACGGGGGTGGTAACGCCGGCGGTACGGATCTCGGCCAGCGCCTCCATGCCGCTCATGCCCGGCATGACCATGTCCAGCAGGACGACATCGGCCCCGCCGCCCTTGGTCAAGCGGTCGATCGCCTCGCCCCCGCTCTCGGCATGCACGACGGCATAGCCTTCACGCTCCAGCACGGCCTGAGCCAAGCGGCGCTGGGTCGGATCGTCGTCGACCACCAGAACGGTCTTGGCCATGCGGAAACACCCTTCAAACATCACAAAACGTGGCCGGTCCTCGTTCAGCGGGACTGGCTCATTCCGGGACATTCTAGGCCCGACAAGGTGAAGATCGGGTGGTCGGGAAAGGTGAGCGGGGAGTTAACGGGTCGGTGTCCGTAACTTGACTTGCGGGCGAACGCCCACGGTGCCGATGGCCTCGTCTTCAGGGCACCGTTGCACGCCCTCCGCTGTGGCACGTCGGTCACCGCCCAAATCAAGATCGGGAAAGCTGGGGGCTACCGGCCGGAGATCGGATGAGCGGAGCAGTATGCGATGGTCATTTGCGCCAGAGTCCGTGCCGCACATCAGGGTGCGATACGCCCCCGCATCGACCCAGACACCATCAGGCTGACGCGTCCAAATGCGGATGATGTTGGTGTTGGCGACCAACACTTCCTGAGTGCCGTCGTCGTCGAGGTCGATGGCGCGCGCGACACATTCATCGTCGGCGGTGCATTCATAACGGCTGTCTTCACTATCGACTGGCGAGAGAAAGCCTTCGGGCAGCGCTGTCGCTGCCGGCCAGACCGTCAAGACTGGTCGACGGGCTAGCGCACCCGTCACGGCATCCTCGAACCGATCCGACGCCGCGATGACGTTCTTTGCCCGCTGGGCGATAGATGGATTGGTCGAACGTGTGAGTTCATCCAAGGCCGCCAGCCCCGCCTTGCCGCTTTCGAAGCGCAGGAAGCGGAAGTCGAACTGATCGACGGCGATCGCACCCCGCTCCAGCCGCGCGACCTGGTCTTTGACGGACAGGCGGGTGGGGTCGGCGAGCGGGCTGAACAGGGCCAAGATCAGGGCGACGGCCAGGACGGCACCTGAAATGTTGGTGCGCTCCAGCGGGGTCATCCAGGCGGCGTCGTGTTGCCAGAAAGGGCGCAGGGCGGCGTAACCGTAGCCGACAGCATGGGCCAGGCCCACGACCGCGCAGGCCAGGGCGATGATCCGGTCCGGCGTCAGGCCATGCTGGCCAATCCGCAGGGCCAGGCCCCAGAAGGCCAGGATGATCAGCGGTGTGATCAGGACGGCGGCGACGCGGACGGCGATACGCAGGACCGCAGGCGGCAGGTTGTCGGGGCGGCCATCCTGATAGGCGGTGTTGATCAGGATGATCAGGGCGGCGGCGGCGGACAGGACCAGGGCGGTCGCGCTGCCGGTATCCCACAATCCATCTAGGCCAGTGAAGGGCAGGGCGACGAGGAAGCCTGCGACCAGCACAGTCATGACCAGCAGCAGCCAGGACAGCAGCATTAGCACGACGGTCCGCACGCCCCGGATCAGGCCGTCGCGTACGTCCGTCAGGTGAACCGCGACGGGGAAGACCAGGCAGGTCAGGGGGATGGTGAACCACTCCCGGCCAATCAAGTCGCTGAGGAAGGTCAGGCCGATGATCCTGAACAACTGGGACCCCAGCAGGAGCAGCACCCAGAAGGCCCCGGTGAAGCCGATGGACAGACCCAGCTGCACGGCTGCCTTCCAGGCCGTGTCGAAATAGGTCGGGAAGGCCGCGATCCAGCGCCGCTCCAGATCGGCAGGCAGGATCAGGTGATGGCCGATGAACAGGGCGGCGGCGCTGAACAGGAACAGGGGAGCGGTGAAGAAGGGCGGATAACGCAGGGTGTCGGCGCTCTGACGCGCCACATCGTGCCAGCCGAGCAGGGCCAGGACGGCGGTCGCGGCGACGGCCCAGAGGGCGAGGGTGCGCCCACGCATCCGGCCTACGCCGGCCAGCAACAGCACCGGCACGAACAGGAATATCAGCACCAGCGGGGCAAACAGGGCGGGCGCGCTGGCGGGCCAGTCGCGCGGGGGGAGCACGCCATCCACGTACGGCCCGGTCTCTGTCGCCTTGTAAAGCCACCACAGCGCCAGCCCCTGCACAGCGCCGATGGCCAGCCGGATCGGGAACAGCAACGGCGAGGCCGCGCGCCCCAGGCTGTCGCGGCCGGTGGCTTCGAGCATGGCCGTCTGGATGGACTCAGTCATGGTGTCGCTCCCGTTCGGGGGATGTGAGCGCCTTCGACGCCGCTTGTGAAGAGGCGGCGCTTGAGTTTGGCGGCGAGCCGTGTATAGAGCGCCCCTTCGCCGTCTGGACCTTACCGGTTCTGACGGTCCTGTCCGAGAACTTCGGGGTCTGGGGGTCACCCAGGCCATAAATGTCAGAGAGCCCTCTGACGCCGTGGGGAGATGGGGATGCAGACGACGCCAGACGCGACCGGTATCCGGTCAGGTCGGGATCGCAAGCCTCCTTCGGACAATACGACCGGCCCGAACGCCTCGCAGCGATGCGCGGTGCTTTGGCCAACCGCCGTTCGGGAATAAGCCCGGCGGCGAATGCTAGACTGGAGACCGCAATGGATCGCGCACAAAAAGCCGAGTCGATCGAAACGCTGAAGGGCGTTTTTGCCGACGCGGGTGCCGTGGTCGTGACCCACAACCTGGGTCTGACCGTTGCGGATATGGAAGACCTGCGGGGTCGCCTGCGTACAGCGGGCGGCACGTTCAAGGTGGTCAAGAACCGCCTGGCGCTCAAGGCGCTCGAAGCCGAAGACGGCAGCGACTACCACGGCCTGTTCAAGGGGCCCGTGGGTATCGCCTATGCCGACGACGCGGTGACGGCTGCCAAGGTCACCGCCGAATACGCCAAGGCCAACGACAAGTTCGTCGTCCTGGGTGGCTTCATGGGTGACAAGGTTCTGGACGCGAAGGGCGTGGAGACTCTCTCCAAACTGCCGTCGCTGGATCAGATCCGCGCTTCGATGCTGGGCCTGCTCAACGCACCTGCGACCAAGATCGCCGGCGTGGTTCAAGCCCCTGCCGGCCAGCTGGCACGCGTTTTCAACGCCTATGCCACCAAGGACGCCGCGTAAGGCATCTCGCCGCTTTCATCTCTGCAACCTCTCTATCTGAACCCCTATCCTCCGAAGGAAAATCCCAATGGCCGATCTCGCCAAAATCGTTGAAGACCTGTCCTCCCTGACCGTCCTGGAAGCCGCCGAGCTGTCCAAGATGCTGGAAGAAAAGTGGGGCGTGTCCGCCGCCGCTCCCGTCGCCATGGCCATGCCGGCCGGTGGTGGCGCGGCTGCTCCGGCTGAAGCTGCCGAAGAGCAAACCGAATTCACCGTCGTCCTGCTGGACGGTGGCGACAAGAAGATCAACGTGATCAAGGAAGTGCGCGGCGTGCGTTCGGACCTGGGTCTGAAGGAAGCCAAGGACCTGGTCGAAGGCGCTCCTCAGAACGTTGTCGAGAACGTCTCCAAGCAGAACGCCGACGAAGTCGCCAAGAAGCTGACCGAAGCCGGTGCCAAGGTCCAGATCAAGTAAGATCGGGCCTGCTTCTCCCTCCCCCGAAGTGGGGAGGGGTGATCGCGTAGCGATCGGGGTGGGGAAGTTTCGACGTACCACACCCTGTCGTCGCTTCGCGCCGACTGTCCCTCCCCATGAAGGGGAGGGAGAATTCAAACAGGTCCGGAGGGAAACCTCCGGGCCTGTTTTCGTTTGGGTCGTGGCATCGGCGGCGCGGGCTTCCCACATGCCGTCTCTCCCCGAACCCGAAAGGCTGACCCCATGAAAATCCTGATGGTCCTGACGTCGCACGACCAGCTTGGCGACACCGGCAAGAAGACCGGCTTCTGGCTGGAGGAGTTCGCGGCACCCTATTACGTCCTGAAGGATGCCGGGGCCGACATCACCCTGGCCTCGCCCAAGGGCGGCCAGCCGCCGCTGGATCCCAAGAGCGACGAGCCGGACGCCCAGACCGAGGCAACCGAGCGGTTCAAGAACGACGCCGACGCCAAGGCTGCCCTGGCCTCGACCCATCCGCTGTCGGAGATCAAGGCCGAGGACTATGACGCCGTCTTCTATCCCGGCGGTCACGGCCCGATGTGGGACCTGGCCGAGGACAAGACGTCGATCGGCCTGATCGAGGCCTTCGCCAGGGCGGACAAGCCGGTGGGAGCCGTCTGCCATGCGCCCGCCGCCCTGCGCCACGTGAAGGGTCCGGACGGCGAGTTCCTGGTCAAGGGCCGCAAGGTCACCAGCTTTTCCAACACCGAGGAGGAGGCTGTCGGTCTGACGGACGTCGTGCCCTTCCTGCTGGAAGACGAGCTCAAGAAGAACGGCGGCGACTATTCTCGCGGCGCGGACTGGGCTCCGCACGTCCTGACGGACGGCAAGCTGGTCACCGGCCAGAACCCGGCGTCGTCAGAGGGTGCCGCCGAGGCTTTGCTGGCCCTGCTGAAGTAGGTATGTGCGTGACCTCCCCGCCGCCGCAAGCGGCGGGGAGGTCTGAGGCTCAGCGGCGACGCGGAGCCAGGATGTCGCCCAGCACGTCCGGTGTCCCCCCGACCCGCTCCAGTCGCGGATAGCGCAGGCCGTCGTGATAGGGGATCGACAGGGTGCGGATGCGGTCGCCGTTCTTCACCGTCAGCGTCAGGGGCACCGACCCGCCCTTGGCCTCCGTGATCGCCTCCCGCAGCGCCTCGGCCGAGGCGGCGCGATCCCCAACCGCGATCAGGTCCCAGCCCGCGCCCAGCCCCTGCTCATAGGCCACACTGCCCCAGCGAACGCCACCGATGCGGTTCGCCGACGAGAGGCTGAAGCCCAGGGAATACTGGAAGTCGCTGGCCCAGCCGGTCTGGATACGCTTTTCGGCCTCGGTCAGGGTATCGACATAGACCAGACGGTAGCCGCCGCGTGAGATGCCATCCAGTGGAGCCTTCGCGTCCGGACCGACGGAATCCAGACGCCCGCGCAGGAAGCCGGACCAGTCATAGGGATGCACGGCGTTCAGGGCCGCGACCAGTTCCTCGAACGTATAGCCTCGCGTCTCGACCTCGCCATTCTGACGGCCGAAGAAGCCCTTGGCGAAATCGTCGAGCGAGCGCCTCCCGCCGGTGCCCTCGCGGATCAGGGTGTCCGCATCCAGCCACACCAGCAGGGCTTCGTCGTAATAGTCGGTGGTCGTCCGCATCCAGGACGGCCAGTTGCCCGGTACGCGATAGCCCAGCAGATTGTGGTTCTGGGTGTCGTGCAGCGCCCGCCATTGGCGCCCCGGCTGGTTCTCGTAGAAGGCGGCGTGACCGGCCATGCCGATCAGCGTCTCGTCCTTGGTCGCCAGACCGGCGCGGGCGGCCAGCACCTCACCCCAGTAGGACGTCAAGCCTTCGTAGACGAACATCAGGGTGTTCTGGGTCGGGACGTTGTAGTTGGCGGTCAGCTCGTCGGCGGGCCGCATGTATTTGCCGTTCCAGGAGTGGACGAACTCGTGTGGCAGCAACTGGCGCGAGCCCAGCGAGCCGGTGCCGCGATTGAAGAAGTCCGGTGCCAGGGTGTTCTCGGAGGACCGGTGGTGCTCCAACCCGATCCCGCCCAGCTGATTGGTCAGGCCGACCAGGAATTCGTAGCGGTCGAACGGGCGGGCCCCGAACAGGCGGTCGGCCTGCACCACCATCGCCTCGAACTTGCCGATCAATCCGTCGGCGGGTTCCAACTGCTCCGCCTTGTCGGCGACCACATTCAGATACACCGGCGAGGCCCCGTCGGCGTCCAGCGCAAAGCGGCGATAGTGGGCCCCGGCGAACATCGGACTGTCGACCAGGGTATAGAGGCTGACCGGTGCGAAGGTGGCCAGACCCCCTTCGTTGGACACCGTGTCCAGCGCGACACCATAGCCCCAACCCTCGGGCAGGCGGATCGAAGGCTCGATCGTAATGCCGCTGGCGGCATAGCCGGCCGGATAGAGGACAGCCTTTTCCCACTGCATATTGACCATGCCGGGGGTCTGGACGACCCGCCAGGGACCGCCGTCCGGCTGGGTCAGCCACTGGAACTCGACCCGGATTTCCGTGACGCCCTGGGGGATGTCCAGGTGGAAGGCGTGAGGCTGGACCGTGTCGCGCAGCCACTCCAGTCGTCGGCCGTCCGGCGCAGTGACCGTCAGTCCGGAGATCAGCTGAATTGGACCCGTGTCGGCGTGGTTGCCGGGCAGGAACTCGGGATACAGCAGGGTGAAGGGACCCGCGGCCGGAACGGGGATGGTCTGGCGCACGCTGATGATCCGCCGGTCACGGTCTGTGACGTCGGCTTCATAGCGGATCACGCCCGGGAAGGTCGCTTGGGTCGGTGCTGGAATGGCCGGCTGCGAACGCGGCAGGGCCAGGGCCGCATCCTGCGGCTGTGCCAGCACCGAGGTCTGGCTCCAGCCGGGAGCAGCGATGAGTGCGGCGGCGCAAAAGGAGGCTGAAGCCAGCAGGCGGGCGGCAGGACGCATCATCGACAACAACTCTCGAACAAAGGGGAGTCGCAGATCACGACGTGACGCGGCGGGGGTCAAGCCGCATCACGACATCAATCACCGATAGTCGCGTTTTGTCGGAGGTCAGGCGGCGGGCTGAACTTCCAGCAGTTCCACCGTGAACAGCAGGGTGGAGTTGGGGGGCAGGTCGTCGCCGCCGACCCAGCGGTCGCCGTAACCGAGTGAGGCGGGAATGACGAACTCGAAGGTTTCACCCTCGCGCATCAGGGCCACGCCCTCGGTCCAGCCCTTGATAACGCGGTTCAGCGGAAATTCGGCGGGCTCATTGCGGGCATAGGAGCTGTCGAACTCGCGCCCGTCCACGAAGGTGCCGCGATAGTGGACCTTGACCGTATCGGTCGCGACCGGCTGCTTGCCGTCGGGTTTGGCCGCCCCGACGCGGCGGTACTGCAGGCCGCTTTCCGTGGTCGTCCAGCCGCGCTTGGCACCGTTGACGACCAGATAGGCCGCATTGCCGGCGTTCCAGTTTTCCTGGGTGTTGCTGCCTGAAAAGTCGAGGTTCATCGCCGGCTGGCTGGGCGCGCCGGCGCAGGCGGCGAGGGTCAGGCTGAGGACGGCGGCGGCAAGAAGCGGGGTGCGAGTCATGCCGCGACGCTAGCAGCGCGGCGGGCGGCGAGGAATAGGGCTTCGGCAGGGGAGGGGCGCAGCGCGAGAGCTGCATCGTATTCGGCCACCGCCTCGCTCTCCCGACCCAGACGCGCCAGCATGTCGGCGCGCGCGGCCCGCCAAGGTAGCCAGTCTGGTTGAGACGCGGCGTCCAGAAGCGACAGGGCCGCGGCCGGGCCCTGGACCTCCGACACGGCGATGGCGCGGTTGGTGTGGATCACCGGATCGTCGCGGAGGGTCAGCAGCGCATCATACAAACCGACGATGGCACGCCAGTCGATCAGGCCGGATCGACGTCGGTCGGCGTGCACCGCATGGATGGCCGCCTGGAGCGCGCGCGGACCGGGCGGACGGCGGTTCCGGTGCGCCAGGGCAGCAGCGCTGGAAAGCAGTCGCTCGGCCTGGATGCAAAGCTCGGCGTTCCAGTCGCGGACGTCCTGGTCGGCCAGTGGCATCATGGCCCCGTCTGCGGCCAGCCGGGCCGGGCGACGCGCCTCGGTGAAGCGGACGGTGGCGGCGAGGGCCAGGACTTCGGGGTCATCAGGGACAAGCCGCGCCAGCAGGTCGGTCAGATGCAGCATCTCGCGAGCGAAATCCGCATGGGGCCCGGCCAGCGCCGCGTCGGCATGGGCCTGGGCATAGGCGACCTCCAGCGTTGACAGGACGGCGTCCATCCGCTCCGGCCAGCGGTCGGGCGTGGGGATGTCGAACGGCACCCCGGCCTCGGTGATCTTGCGCTTGGCCCGGACCAGCCGCTGGGCCAGGGTCGCTTCCGGCAGCAGGAAGGCGGTTGCCACCTCCGCCGTCGTCAGGCCGCAGACGGTTCGCAGGGTCAGGGCCGCGCGGGCCTCCAGAGCCACGGCAGGGTGGCAGCAGACGAAGATCAGACGCAGCCGCTCGTCGGGAATGGGGTCGTCCATGGCCATGACCAGGTCCTCGGGCGTCGGTTCGGGCGGGGCGTCGTCGGGACGCCATGCCGCGGCCGTGGCGCGGCGCCGAAAGCGGTCAAGGGCCCAGCGCCGGGCGACCGCATAAAGCCAGGCGGCGGGGTCTGCGGGCGGTGCGTCATCCCACTTTTCGACGGCACGGGCGCAGGCCTCGGCAAAAGCCTCCTCGGCCAGGTCCAGATCGCGGAAGGCGGCGGCGAGTGCGGAAACCACCCGGCCGCCAGCGTCCCGGAAGGTCTGGTCGAGGAGACGGCTCACCGGAACGGATCAGCCCTGCGGTGGGGGAGGCAGCATGGGACGAATCTCGATGGAGCCGTTTTTCGAGATGGGCAGCTTCTTGGCCCATTCGATGGCGGCGTCCAGATCTGGCACGTCAATCATATAGATGCCGCCGAGCTGTTCGTGCGTTTCGGCGAAAGGGCCGTCGTGGACGGTGCGGCCCTCGGGGGTTACGCGGACAGTGGTGGCCAAGCTATAATGCTTCAGACCGGCACCGCCGACGATGACGCCAGCCTGGGCCAGTTCGCCGCCGTATGCGATGTGAGCCGCGAAGATGTCGCGCCAGGCCTGGCCCGTCTCGCCGTCGGGATAGGCCTCGGGATAGTTCTCGTGGATCAGAAGGGCGTAGTGCATGTCAGTCTCCGGTTTCGGGTCGCGGCTCGGGCGATCCGAACCTTGGCGATACAGCTGAGACGCGCGAGGGAGCGGGGAATCGACAGCCTGAGTAAAAAAGATTCGCAGCTAACATCCTTTCGTCATCCCTCGGGCGTCCCGTCGGGATGGATCAGCCCGGCATCGGCGGCGGGGGCAGCAGGGGGCGGATCTCGATGGACCCGTTGCCGGCGATCGGCAGCTTCTTGGCCCAGTCGATGGCGGCGTCCAGATCGGGCACATCGATCATATAGAGCCCGCCCAGTTGCTCGCGCGTCTCGGCGAACGGGCCGTCGTGAACCGTGCGCCCCTGGGGGGTGACGCGGACGGTGGTGGCCAGGCTGGCCGACTTCAGGCCCGCGCCGCCGACGAAGACGCCGGCACCGTGCATCTGGCCGCCGTATTCGGTGTGGGCCTGCAGGATGGCGTGCCAGGCGGGATCGGCCTCGCCCTGGGGATAGGACTCGGTTTCGGGTTCGTGGATCAAAAGAACGTACTGCATGGGTCAGCCTCCATTTTCGGTCACCTGATCGAACGATCCGATCATGCGCGACAATCGGGAGACGCGCGAGGGGTGCGCAGATCGACGCCGGCGGCGAAAAATCTTCACCCATCGACCGATCCGGTGTGATCGGGGCCTTTATTTCGCCGAAGAAGGGCGTATATGTCCGCGCTCCGCAGAACTCCATGAGTCCGCGCGCGAAAGCGTCGAGGCCCGGTCCGTCGCCCTCCGACCGAGCGAAGACGCGCTCCTCCCCAAGGGAGCTCTACATTTCAGGTGTCCTGGTGCCGAAAGGCCCGAGGGTGGACGCCGAAACCGATGGTCACGGGTCACCGAGCGGTGAGCCGTGGCTGCTGCATTTGACGCCAGCTGCCCGGCTGGCATTGGGAAGACAGAATGGCCAAGTCCAACGCCGAGCTCGCCGCCCCCGGTCAGTTCGCCACCGCCACCTCGTTCACCGGCAAGAAGCGCATCCGCCACTCCTTCGGGCGTATCCCCGAAGCGATCCAGATGCCGAACCTGATCGAGGTTCAGCGCGCCTCCTACGAACAGTTCCTGCAGCGCGAAGTGCGCGCCGGGCAGCGTCGCGATGAAGGCATCGAGGCGGTGTTCAAGTCGGTCTTCCCGATCAAGGACTTCAACGAACGCGCCATCCTGGAATACGTCTCCTACGAGTTCGAGGACCCGAAATACGACGTCGAGGAGTGCATCCAGCGCGACATGACCTATGCCGCGCCGCTGAAGGTCAAGCTGCGCCTGATCGTGTTCGAGGCCGATGAAGAAACCGGCGCGCGCTCGGTCAAGGACATCAAGGAGCAGGACGTCTACATGGGCGACATCCCGCTCATGACCGACAAGGGCACCTTCGTCGTCAACGGCACCGAGCGGGTGATCGTCTCGCAGATGCACCGTTCGCCGGGCGTCTTCTTCGACCACGACAAAGGCAAGACGCACAGCTCGGGCAAGCTGCTGTTCGCCGCGCGGGTCATTCCGTACCGTGGTTCGTGGCTGGACTTCGAGTTCGATGCCAAGGACGTGGTCTACACCCGCATCGACCGTCGTCGTAAGCTGCCGGCCTCGACCTTCCTGATGGCCCTGGGCATGGACGGCGAGGAAATCCTCAAGACCTTCTACGACACCGTGCCTTACGAGAAGCGTGGCGAAGGCTGGGTCACGCCCTACAAGGCCGAGCGCTGGAGAGGCGTGAAGCCCGAGTTCGATCTGGTCGACGCCGACACCGGCGAAGTGATCGCCGCCGCCGGCACCAAGATCAGCGCCCGCCAGGCCAAGAAGCTGGGTGAGACCACGACCTCCCTGTCGCTGGCCGCCGACGCCCTGCTGACCCGCTATCTGGCCGCCGACGCCGTCAACTACGAGACCGGCGAAATCTACGCCGAGGCCGGTGACGAGCTGGACGCGCCGACCATCGAACTGCTGGAAAGCCACGGCTTCACCACCATCGACGTGTTGGACATCGACCACGTCACGGTCGGGGCCTACATGCGCAACACCCTGCGCATCGACAAGAATACCGGCCGCGAGGACGCGCTGTTCGACGTCTATCGCGTGATGCGCCCGGGCGAGCCGCCCACCCCCGAAGCCGCCGAGGCCATGTTCAACTCGCTGTTCTTCGACAGCGAGCGTTACGACCTGTCGGCCGTGGGCCGGGTCAAGATGAACATGCGTCTGGAAACCCCCGAGGTGTCCGACGAAATCCGCGTCCTGCAAAAGGATGACGTGCTGAAGGTTCTGCAGATCCTGGTGGGCCTGAAGGACGGCCGCGGCGAGATCGACGACATCGACAACCTGGGCAACCGCCGGGTCCGTTCGGTCGGCGAGCTGCTGGAAAACCAGTACCGCGTCGGCCTGCTGCGGATGGAGCGCGCCATCAAGGAGCGCATGTCCTCGGTCGATATCGACACGGTCATGCCGCACGACCTGATCAACGCCAAGCCGGCCGCCGCTGCGGTGCGCGAGTTCTTCGGTTCGTCGCAGCTGTCGCAGTTCATGGACCAGACGAACCCGCTGTCCGAGATCACCCACAAGCGTCGCCTCTCGGCGCTTGGCCCGGGCGGTCTGACGCGTGAGCGCGCGGGCTTCGAAGTCCGCGACGTTCACCCGACCCACTACGGCCGCATCTGCCCGATCGAAACGCCCGAAGGCCCGAACATCGGCCTGATCAACTCGCTGGCTACCCACGCCCGCGTGAACAAATACGGCTTCATCGAGAGCCCGTACCGCCGGGTCAAGGACGGCCAGGCCCAGGACGAGGTGGTCTACATCTCGGCCATGGAAGAGGCGAAATACACCATCGCCCAGGCCAATATCGAACTGAAGGACGGCATGATCGTCGAGGACCTGGTCCCCGGCCGGATCAACGGCGACTCTCAACTGTTGATCCGCGCCGACGTGGACATGATGGACGTCTCACCGAAACAGGTCGTTTCGGTCGCCGCCGCCCTGATCCCCTTCCTGGAAAACGACGACGCCAACCGGGCCCTGATGGGCGCGAACATGCAGCGTCAGGCCGTGCCTCTGGTGCAGTCGGACGCGCCGCTGGTCGGCACCGGCATGGAAGCGGTCGTGGCCGTGGATTCCGGCGCGGTCGTGGTCGCCAAGCGTGACGGCGTTGTCGAGCAGATCGACGGTACCCGTATCGTCGTGCGCGCTACCGGTGAACTGGATGCCGGTCGCTCGGGCGTCGACATCTATCGCCTGTCGAAGTTCCAGCGCTCCAACCAGTCGACCTGCATCAACCAGCGCCCGATCGTGCGCGTGGGTGACGAGGTCAAGACCGGCGACGTCATCGCCGACGGCCCCTCGACGGACCTGGGCGAACTGGCTCTGGGCCGCAACGCCCTGGTCGCCTTCATGCCTTGGAACGGCTACAACTTCGAGGACTCGATCCTGATCTCCGAGCGCATCGTGCGCGACGACATCTTCACCTCGATCCACATCGACGAGTTCGAGGTGATGGCCCGCGACACCAAGCTGGGGCCGGAAGAAATCACCCGCGACATCCCCAACGTCGGCGAGGAGGCCCTGCGTAACCTCGACGAGGCGGGCATTGTCGCCATCGGTGCCGAGGTCCAGCCGGGCGACATCCTGTGCGGTAAGGTCACGCCGAAGGGTGAAAGCCCGATGACCCCGGAAGAGAAGCTGCTGCGCGCCATCTTCGGCGAGAAGGCTTCGGACGTGCGCGACACCTCCCTGCGCCTGCCGCCCGGCGTGGCCGGTACCGTCGTGGACGTTCGAGTCTTCAACCGTCACGGCGTCGACAAGGACGAACGGGCCATCGCCATTGAGCGTTCGGAAATCGAGCGCCTGGGCAAGGACCGCGACGACGAGCTCAAGATCCTGGAGCGCAACGTCTATGGTCGTCTGAAGCCTCTTCTGCTGGGCAAGAATGCCGTCTCGGGTCCCAAGGGCCTGGGTCGCGGTGAAGTCACCGAGGACAAGCTGGGCGAACTGTCGCGCGGCCTGTGGTGGCAGATCGCCCTGGACGACGAAAAGGCCATGGGCGAGCTCGAGGCCATGAAGAAGCAGTTCGAGGACGCCCGCAAGGCACTCGACCGCCGCTTCGAGGACAAGGTCGAGAAGCTGCAACGCGGCGACGAACTGCCTCCCGGCGTGATGAAGATGGTCAAGGTCTTCGTGGCCGTGAAGCGCAAGCTTCAGCCCGGCGACAAGATGGCCGGCCGTCACGGCAACAAGGGCGTCATCTCCAAGATCCTGCCGATCGAGGACATGCCGCACCTGGAAGATGGGACCTCGGTCGATGTCGTTCTGAACCCGCTGGGCGTGCCGTCGCGCATGAACATCGGCCAGATCTTCGAAACCCACCTGGGTTGGGCCGCCGCTGGTCTGGGCAAACAGATCCAGGGTCTGCTGGAAGCCTGGCAACAGGGCGGACAGAAGAAGGCGCTGGTCGATCACCTGACCAGCATCTACGGCCCCGAGACGCCTCTGCCGGACACGGAAGAAGAGCTGATCGAACTGGCCAAGAACCTGTCCAAGGGTGTGCCGTTCGCCACGCCGGTTTTCGACGGTGCCCACATCGGGGACATCGAGGACCTGCTGGAGAAGGCCGGTCTGGATCGCTCAGGTCAGTCGATCGTCTATGACGGTCAGACCGGTGAGCAGTTCAAGCGCCCGGTCACCGTCGGCTATATCTATATGCTGAAGCTGCACCACCTGGTCGACGACAAGATCCACGCGCGTTCGATCGGGCCGTACTCGCTCGTCACCCAGCAACCGCTGGGCGGCAAGGCGCAGTTCGGTGGCCAGCGCTTTGGGGAGATGGAGGTCTGGGCTCTCGAAGCCTACGGCGCCGCCTACACCCTGCAGGAGATGCTGACGGTGAAGTCCGACGACGTCGCCGGCCGTACCAAGGTCTACGAGGCCATCGTTCGTGGCGACGACAGCTTCGAGGCGGGCATTCCCGAGAGCTTCAACGTTCTCGTCAAGGAAATGCGCTCGCTGGGCCTGAACGTGGAGCTGGAGAACAGCTGACCGACCGGATGATCCCTCTCCGCGAAAGCGGGGAGGGACGGTCTTTCGCTCTCTCCACTGTCTGAATTTTCGCGGGAATCCCCGCAGAAGGAAACCAAGATGAACCAGGACGTCCTGAACATCTTCAACCCGCTTCCGGTCACGCCGACCTTCGACCAGATCAAGATCGCCCTGGCCTCGCCAGAGAAGATCCGCTCGTGGTCGTTCGGCGAGATCAAGAAGCCGGAAACCATCAACTATCGTACGTTCAAGCCCGAGCGTGACGGCCTGTTCTGTGCGCGTATCTTTGGCCCGACCAAGGACTACGAATGCCTGTGCGGCAAGTACAAGCGCATGAAGTACAAGGGCATCATCTGCGAGAAGTGCGGCGTGGAGGTTACCCTGGCCCGCGTTCGCCGCGAGCGGATGGGCCACATCGAGCTGGCCGCCCCGGTCGCCCACATCTGGTTCCTGAAGTCGCTGCCGTCGCGCATCTCGCTGATGCTGGACATGGCTCTGAAGGACGTCGAGCGCGTCCTGTATTTCGAGAACTATATCGTCACCGAGCCGGGCCTGACCCCGCTGAAGCAGAACCAGCTGCTGACGGAAGACGAATTCTATCGCTACCAGGATGAATACGGCGATGACGGCTTCACCGCCGAGATCGGTGCCGAGGCCGTCCGCAACCTGCTGATCGGCATCGACCTGCATGCCGAGGCGGAACGTCACCGCGGCGAGCTGGCCGACAGCCCGTCCGAGATCAAGGCGAAGAAGGCCTCCAAGCGCCTGAAGCTGATCGAGGCCTTCCTGGAATCGGGCAACAAGCCCGAGTGGATGATCATGACCGTCGTTCCGGTCATCCCGCCGGAACTGCGCCCGCTGGTGCCGCTGGACGGCGGTCGTTTCGCGACCTCGGACCTGAACGACCTGTATCGCCGGGTGATCAACCGCAACAACCGCCTGAAGCGCCTGATCGAGCTGCGCGCGCCGGACATCATCATCCGCAACGAAAAGCGGATGCTCCAGGAATCCGTCGACGCCCTGTTCGACAACGGTCGTCGCGGTCGCGTCATCACCGGTGCCAACAAGCGTCCGCTGAAGTCGCTGGCCGACATGCTGAAGGGCAAGCAGGGTCGCTTCCGTCAGAACCTGCTGGGCAAGCGCGTCGACTATTCGGGCCGTTCGGTCATCACCGTGGGTCCCGAGCTGAAGCTGCACGAGTGCGGCCTGCCCAAGAAGATGGCTCTCGAGCTGTTCAAGCCGTTCATCTATGCGCGCCTTGACGCCAAGGGCCTGTCGGGCACCGTCAAACAGTCCAAGCGCATGGTCGAGCGCGAGCAGCCGCAGGTCTGGGACATCCTGGACGAGGTCATCCGCGAGCACCCGGTCCTGCTGAACCGCGCGCCGACGCTGCACCGTCTGGGCATCCAGGCGTTCGAACCCAAGCTGATCGAGGGCAAGGCCATCCGCCTGCACCCGCTGGTCTGTACCGCGTTCAACGCCGACTTCGATGGCGACCAGATGGCCGTGCACGTCCCGTTGAGCCTCGAGGCCCAGCTTGAAGCGCGTGTCCTGATGATGTCGACGAACAACATCCTGTCGCCCGCCAACGGCAAGCCGATCATCGTGCCGTCGCAGGACATCGTCCTGGGTCTGTACTATCTGTCGCTGGTCAAGGAAGGCGAGCCGGGCGAGGGCAAGCTGTTCGCCAACATCGGTGAAATCGATGCCGCCCTGGATGCCAAGGTCGTCACCTTGCACACCAAGATCAAGGCGCGCTGGACCGAGATGAATGCGGAAGGCGAGATCATCACCAAGGTGATCGACACCACGCCGGGCCGGATGAAGCTGGGTGCGCTGCTGCCGCACAACGCCAACATCGGCTACCGCCTGCTCGAGAAGAACCTGACCAAGAAGGAAATCGGCAACCTGATCGATCAGGTCTACCGCCACTGCGGTCAGAAGGCGACGGTCATCTTCGCCGACCAGATGATGCAGCTGGGCTTCCGCGAGGCGGCCAAGGCGGGCATTTCGTTCGGCAAGGACGACATCGTCATCCCGGCCGCCAAGGCCGGGCTGGTGGCGGATACCCGCACCCAGGTCGAGGAATACGAGCAACAGTATGCCGACGGCCTGATCACCAAGGGCGAGAAGTACAACAAGGTCGTCGATGCCTGGGCCAAGGCCACGGACAAGATCGCCGACGCGATGATGGGCGAGATCGCCCAGCCTCGCGCCCTGATCAAGGGCGAGAACCCCGACATCAACTCGGTGTTCATGATGGCCAACTCCGGTGCCCGTGGTTCGCAAGCCCAGATGAAGCAGCTGGGCGGCATGCGCGGCCTGATGGCCAAGCCGTCGGGCGAGATCATCGAGACGCCCATCATCTCGAACTTCAAGGAAGGCCTGACCGTCCTTGAATACTTCAACTCCACCCACGGGGCCCGCAAGGGTCTGGCCGACACCGCGCTGAAGACCGCCAACTCCGGCTATCTGACGCGTCGTCTGGTCGACGTGGCGCAGGACTCGATCGTCACCGAGGACGATTGCGGCTCGACGCGGGGCATCACCCTGCGCGCCGTGGTCGAAGGCGGCGACGTTCTGGTCTCGCTGGGTCAGCGGGTTCTGGGTCGCTATGCGGCCGAGGACATCCGCGAGCCGGGCGGCGACAAGATCCTGTTCCCGGCGGATACCTATCTGCAGGAAGAAGAGGTCGAGGCCATCGATGCGGCCGGCGTGCAGTCCATCAAGGTCCGTTCGGCCCTGACCTGCGAGGCCGAGGCCGGCATCTGTGGCATGTGCTACGGTCGTGACCTGGCGCGCGGCACCAACGTCAACATCGGTGAAGCGGTCGGCGTCATCGCCGCCCAATCCATCGGCGAGCCGGGCACCCAGCTGACGATGCGGACCTTCCACATCGGCGGTACGGCCCAGGTGGCGGAAACCTCGTTCTACGAGGCGACCAATGCCGGTGTCGCCAAGATCAACGGCCCGACCGTCAAGGCCGCGCACGGCGATCTGGTGGCCATGAGCCGCAACGTCACCATCACCGTGGTGGTCGACGGCAAGGACCGCGAGACCCACAAACTGCCTTACGGTGCCCGTCTGCGGGTGACCGAGGGTGCGGACATCGCGCGCAGCCAACGTCTGGCGGAGTGGGACCCCTATACCTCTCCGATCCTGACGGAAGTCGGCGGCACGATCCGGTTCGAGGACCTGGTCGACGGCCTGTCGGTCCGCGAGGAAACCGACGAGGCCACGGGTATCGCCCAGCGCGTCGTCAGCGACTGGCGCGCCAGCCCGCGCGGTGCGGACCTGCGTCCGGCCATGGGCGTCACCAACGGCGACGCCTATGCCAAGCTGGCCTCGGGCTCCGACGCCCGCTACCTGCTGCCGGTTGGGGCCGTTCTGTCGGTGTCCAACGGCGACGTGGTCAAGCCGGGCGAGATCATCGCCCGCGTGCCGACCGAGGGTGCCAAGACGCGCGACATCACCGGCGGTCTGCCGCGGGTGGCCGAGCTGTTCGAAGCCCGTCGTCCCAAGGACTGTGCGGTCATCGCCGAGATGGACGGTCGTGTGGAATTCGGACGCGATTACAAGAACAAGCGTCGCATCAAGATCACGCCGGAGCCGGATGCCGATGGCAACCAGGCCGAACCGGTCGAATTCCTGATCCCCAAGGGCAAGCATATCTCCGTCCACGACGGCGATCTGATCCAGAAGGGCGACTACATCATCGACGGCAACCCCGATCCGCACGACCTGCTGCGCATTCAGGGCGTCGAGGCGCTGGCCGAGTATCTGGTGAACGAAGTGCAGGAGGTCTACCGACTGCAGGGCGTGCCGATCAACGACAAGCACATCGAGGTGATCGTCCGTCAGATGCTGCAGAAGGTCGAAGTGCTGGATTCGGGTGAAACCACCCTGATCCGCGGCGACACCGTCGAAGTGGCCGAAGCCGTTCTGGAGAATGCCAAGGTCGAGAAGCGTGGCGGCCGTCTGGCCACGACGCAGCCCGTCCTGCTGGGCATCACCAAGGCGTCGCTGCAGACCCGCAGCTTCATCTCGGCGGCGTCCTTCCAGGAGACCACCCGCGTCCTCACCGACGCCTCGGTCAACGGCAAGAAGGACACGCTGGAAGGCCTGAAGGAGAACGTCATCGTCGGCCGCCTGATCCCGGCGGGCACGGGGGCCTACCTCCGCAGCCTGCAGAAGATCGCCAACGAGCGCGACGCCGTCCTGACGTCCGCGCGCGAAGAGGCCATCGAGGAACTGCCGGCCGACCTGGCCCTGGAACTGGAGGGCAGCGAAAGCTGATCCCCGGTTTCAGACTGACCTAAAAGAAGACGGTCCCGGCAACGGGGCCGTCTTTTTCTTTGGGCGCTACCGCTCGGCACAGGCTGCGGGCTTGCCTCAGCGCGGTCCGTCGCGGCGGGTGCGAACGTTGCTGGTGCTGTCGGGGCGCAGGGACGGGTCCAGATGGGCACCCGCCACGCCGATTCCGAAGTTGGAGCCCGGCCCCTCCTGGACCCCCACATTGCCGTTGCCGCCTGACAGAGGGCGACGGCGCGCTTCATACTCGGCCAGACGGGCGGCTCCCTGGCGGGCAAAGCGGCTGTCGGTCTCGGGATCTCCGGAGCCACGCATTTCCGGTGTGCTGTTGGCCGCATTGGCCATGCGTTCATCGCAGCGCGCCTGTTCGGCGGGCGTCAGCAGCTGAGGCGTTCGGCAGGCCAGGACGCTGTTGTTCAGCCCGCGCTGGATGCGGTCGCCCTGGGTTTCGGGTCGTACGGTCCAGCCACCGGACGCCGCGGAGCCGGACGGGGCAGGCACCCCCGGCGCGGGCGCGCCGACACGCGGGCTGGGGCTGGACGGCACGCCTTGGGCTTGTTCCTCCTCACGCGGGTCGCGCAGTGGCAGGGCCTGGCTGGCCGCCGCCTGGTCGGGGAGGGTCAGCCGATCGGTCGTGCTTTCCGACGCTGTCGGCCTGACCCGCGCCGTCTCGTCCCTCAGCATGGGGCGAGGCGCGATATCGACGAACACCACCGGCGGCTGAGGCACATAGGGGACCTCGTCCAGCTGCACCGCGCGGAGGCCCAGCACCGCCAGGACGAGGGCATGAAACGCCACCGACCCCGCCACCAGGGCAGGCTTGTGCCAGCGCTCGGCCAACCTGCGTCCAATGACCTGCCCCGCGCTCATCCGTCCCCCGAACCCTGTTCGGAGACAGTTGAGAGTGTCAGCATGGCGGTATTGGGGCTTGTTTCACACCGTGCTGCGTTTCGCGCTGCGTAAGTCCTCTTGTCGGTCTGTTTGAAATGATGCGAGATTAGGGATGGCCGGACACAACGGAACGACGATGCGAAGACAAAGCGCCCAGTTATCGATGGGGCTGATGACGCTGCTGATGATTGCGGGCTGCACGGGGGGCTATGAGGCAGAATACATCCGATCTCTGACCGAGGCGACGCCGCACGAACGTGGCATGGCGTTCGGAGAAGCTATGGTCGAATGCACCGTCCAGAAGGACCGCACCGTAGGCCAATGCCGGGTCATCAGCGCTTCGCCGGACACAGCCGAGGTGCGGGACGCGGCGCTCCAAGGCGCTCTCATGAGTGGAAACGGCGACATGCCGGCCAACGCGCGGCCGGGTGACAGGACGCGACGGCGCGTGGTGACAGCGGGCTACTAGCAGACGGAGGTTGACCAATCCCGCCCCCCGGCGTAGAAGCCGCGCACTTTCGAGGTGTCCGGTTCGCCGGGCGTCGGGATCGTGACAATTGAGCGGACGGGCTGTGTCCCGCCGGAACGCCCGAAGCGCGCGTTCCGGTTTTTTCGTTTGGCGGTCATCTCACGGCTCGAAACTCAACCCGGGGCGGCGCAATCGCGTCGTCCGAAAAGAAGGCTCACGAGGCGCTCCGGCCGAAAGGCACACGCCTCCACCGATTTGAAAGAGACGAGACCTCTATGCCGACTATCAACCAGCTGATCCGCAAGCCGCGCCAACCCAAGCCGGTCCGCAACAAGGTGCCCGCCCTGAAGGGCTGCCCCCAGCGCCGCGGCGTCTGCACCCGCGTCTACACCACGACCCCAAAGAAGCCGAACTCGGCTCTGCGTAAGGTCGCCAAGGTCCGCCTGACCACGGGCATCGAAGCCGTGTGCTACATCCCTGGCGAGGGCCACAATCTGCAGGAGCACTCGGTGGTCCTGATCCGCGGCGGCCGCGTCAAGGACTTGCCCGGCGTTCGCTACCACATCCTGCGCGGCGTGCTCGACACGCAAGGCGTCAAGGACCGCAAGCAGCGCCGCTCGCACTACGGTGCCAAGCGTCCGAAGTAAGCGCTCCGCTTCTCCATTCGCCGGCCCATTCTCTCGGATGTTGGGCCGGCATCCTCGATACGTCTTTAGAAGGCCAAGCCCATGTCACGTCGCCACCGCGCCCAGAAACGCGAAGTCCTGCCGGATCCCAAGTACAAGGATCTGATCGTCACCAAGTTCATGAACTACGTCATGTACGAGGGCAAAAAGGCCGTCGCCGAGAACATCGTCTACGGTGCCTTCGATATCCTGGCCGAGAAGAAGAAGGACCAGGAAGCGGTCGCCACCTTCCACTCGGCCCTGGACAACGTCGCGCCTTCGGTCGAAGTGCGCTCGCGCCGCGTCGGTGGTGCCACCTATCAGGTGCCGGTCGAGGTTCGTCCGGACCGTCGTCGCGCCCTGGCCATCCGCTGGCTGGTCAACGCCGCGCGCAAGCGTGGTGAGAACACCATGACGGAAAAGCTGGCCGCCGAGCTGCTGGATGCGTCCAACAACCGCGGTACCGCCGTCAAGAAGCGTGAAGACACCCACAAGATGGCCGAAGCCAACCGCGCCTTCTCGCACTACCGCTGGTAACGCCTTCAAAGCGTCACTTGCGCTGACTATCTAAGGGTTTCCGGCGCGGGCGGTTTGAGCTAAATCGCCCGCGCTCGCTTATCCGCACAGACTGATCTCCCCGAGGGCGCCTGACGCGTCCTGAACTCACTTCAAGGCACGCCTCATGGCCCGTACGCACAAAATCGAAGACTACCGCAACTTCGGCATCATGGCCCACATCGATGCGGGCAAGACGACGACGACCGAGCGGATCCTGTATTACACCGGCAAGTCCCACAAGATTGGCGAAGTGCACGACGGCGCCGCCACCATGGACTGGATGGACCAGGAGCAGGAGCGCGGCATCACCATCACGTCCGCCGCGACGACCGCCTTCTGGAAAGAGAAGCGCCTCAACATCATCGACACCCCCGGCCACGTGGACTTCACGATTGAAGTGGAGCGTTCGCTGCGCGTGCTCGACGGTGCCGTGACCGTGCTGGACGGCAACGCCGGCGTGGAGCCCCAGACCGAAACCGTCTGGCGCCAGGCCGACAAGTATCGCGTTCCGCGCATCGTGTTCGTCAACAAGATGGACAAGATCGGTGCCGACTTCGACGCCTCGGTGCAGTCGATCCGCGATCGCCTGGGTGCCAAGGCCGTGCCGATCCAGTTCCCGATCGGCGCCGAGTCCTCGCTGTCCGGCCTGGTCGACATCGTCGAGATGAAGTCGGTCGTCTGGGACAACGACGCCCTGGGCGCCAACTACACCGTCGGCGAAATCCCCGCCGATCTGGTCGACAAGGCCAATGAGGCCCGCCAGTACCTGATCGACAACGCCGTCGAGCTGGATGACGAGGCGATGGAAGCCTATCTGGACGGCACCGAGCCTTCGGTCGAAGTGCTGAAGAAGTGCATCCGCAAGGCCGTGCTGACCGGCGCCTTCTATCCGATCCTGTGCGGCTCGGCCTTCAAGAACAAGGGCGTGCAGACCCTGCTGGACGCGGTGGTCGACTACCTGCCTTCGCCCGTCGACATCCCGCCGACGCCCGGCATCGACTTCAAGACGGAAGAGCCCGTGGTCCGCAGGGCCTCGGACGACGAGCCCCTGTCGGTCCTGGCGTTCAAGATCATGGACGACCCCTTCGTCGGATCGCTGACCTTCTGCCGCCTGTATTCGGGCAAGATGGAAACGGGCATGGGCCTGCTGAACTCCAGCCGTGACAAGCGCGAGCGCGTCGGCCGGATGCTGCAGATGCACTCCAACAACCGCGAGGACATCAAGGAAGCCTACGCCGGCGACATCGTCGCCCTGGCCGGACTGAAGGAAACCCGCACGGGTGACACCCTGTGCGACCCTATCAAGTCGCCCGTCATCCTCGAGAAGATGGAGTTCCCGGCCCCCGTGATCGAGATCTCGGTCGAACCCAAGTCCAAGGCCGACCAGGAGAAGCTGGGCGTCGCCCTGCAGAAGCTGGCCTCGGAAGATCCGTCGTTCACCGTCTCGACCGACCACGAGTCGGGCCAGACGATCCTGAAGGGCATGGGCGAGCTGCACCTGGACATCAAGATCGACATCCTGAAGCGCACCTACAAGGTCGAGGCCAACATCGGTCAGCCGCAGGTGGCCTATCGCGAAAGCCTGGGCCGCAAGGTCGACATCGACTACACCCACAAGAAGCAGACCGGTGGTACGGGTCAGTTCGCCCGCGTCATGATCACCTTCGAACCCGGCGAGCCGGGCTCGGGCTTCGTGTTCGAGAACTCGATCGTCGGCGGTGCAGTGCCCAAGGAATACATCCCCGGCGTCGAAAAGGGCCTGAACTCGGCCAAGGACAACGGCCTACTGGCCGGCTTCCCGCTGATCGACTTCAAGGCGACGCTGACCGACGGCAAGTACCACGACGTCGACTCCAGCGTGCTGGCCTTCGAAATCGCATCGCGTGCTGCGTTCCGCGAACTGAAGGAAAAGGGTTCGCCCAAGCTGCTCGAGCCGATCATGGCGGTCGAGGTCGTGACCCCGGAAGAGTATCTGGGTTCGGTCATCGGCGACCTGAACGGTCGTCGCGGCATGATCCAGGGTCAGGACATGCGCGGTAACGCCACCGTCGTGAACGCCTTCGTGCCGCTGGCCAACATGTTCGGCTATGTGAACACCCTTCGCGGGATGTCGCAGGGCCGCGCCGCCTTCACCATGCAATACGACCACTACGAGCCGGTGCCGCAACACGTCGCCGACGAAGTGATCAAGAAGTATTCCGCCTGATACCTTTGGATAAACCGGCGGACATCGTCCGCCATCACCCCTGACAAACTGGATAAGCCCCTACTCAGGGGACGGAGAGAAGAAAATGGCCAAGGAAAAGTTCGAACGCACCAAGCCGCATTGCAACATCGGCACGATCGGTCACGTTGACCACGGCAAGACGACGCTGACGGCGGCGATCACGATGACGCTGGCCAAGGCCGGCGGCGCCA